>BNJT01002486.1_pt1:0-1467500 | contig 2145004 bp, 2283 predicted proteins | sample 8540491 | NCBI WGS metagenome assembly BNJT01 (sample SAMD00202455, study PRJDB9452) | human saliva metagenome | host: Homo sapiens | reverse complement strand
TAATTAACGCGGGATGGAGCAGCTAGGTAGCTCGTCGGGCTCATAACCCGAAGGTCGTAGGTTCAAATCCTGCTCCCGCAATATGGCTCGGTAGCTCAGTTGGTAGAGCAATGGATTGAAGCTCCATGTGTCGGCGGTTCGATTCCGTCTCGCGCCATTTGTTTATATTTTGGAAGGGTAGCGAAGAGGCTAAACGCGGCGGACTGTAAATCCGCTCCTTCGGGTTCGGGGGTTCGAATCCCTCCCCTTCCATAGTTACGGGCATAGTTTAAAGGTAGAACTAAGGTCTCCAAAACCTTCAGTGTGGGTTCAATTCCTACTGCCCGTGTTAGTAAAGTGGCGAATGTGGTGAAGTGGTTAACACATCAGATTGTGGCTCTGACATTCGGGGGTTCGATTCCCCTCATTCGCCTATATATTTGGGGTATAGCCAAGCGGTAAGGCAAGGGACTTTGACTCCCTCATGCGTTGGTTCGAATCCAGCTACCCCAGTTATACTTTGCCGGCGTGGCGGAATTGGCAGACGCGCTGGACTCAAAATCCAGTGTCCGCAAGGACGTGCCGGTTCGACCCCGGCCGCCGGTATAAGTTACACTCCTTAAGGAGTGTTTTTTTGTCTATAGGAGTTTATTTTTTATGTCTGATAAATTTCAGCTTCTCTTAAAACAAATTCGTTTTCCTGAAGATCACGATGCTTTTAAAGAAATTAAAGATGGTTCTATCGAAACAGTAAAGCTATTTAAATCAAAACGCCAATGGTTCTTTGTTTTTTCTTTTCCTAGTGTTCTGTCTTATGAGTCTTTTGGTCTTTTTGATAGTTTACTTCACTCTTCTTTTAATTCTTTAGGTGCTAAAGCTTCTTTTGAGATTCGTTTAGTTTCTACTGCTTGCAATGATTCTTTACTTGGAGATTACTTTTCATATGCTTTAGATAGTTTAAAAGTGTCACACTTTTCTATTTATTCTTTATTCTCAAATCTAAAGGTTGAGATTTCGAATAATAGTATTTTTGTTAAGGCTCCAGAGCATATTATAAAGGAAAATTTACAGGATAGATTTATTTCTTTGATATCTAAATCTCTTTCTCAAGTTGGTTTATCTGATGTATCCATTTCTGTTGTCGAAGATAAGGAAGCTTCATCTTCTTTAGAAGAGGCTTACCAAACAAATAAGGATTCTTTACAAGAACAAGCTGAGTCTCAGGCTAGACAGGCGCTTCAATCTATTCTTGAAAGTGCCCCAGCACCGAAACCTGTGTCCGAACCATCACAAAATATTGCTGAGAAACAAAGTCAACGTCAAGCTAGTTTTGATAAGGCTGAAATAACGCCAATGGTTGATATTAATTCTGAAGAGAATCGGGTTGTTTTTGAAGGATATATTTTTGATGTAGAGCAACGTGAAACTAAGACGGGTCGAATTATTATTAATTTCAAGGTAACTGATTATACATCTAGTTTTGCTATGCAACGATGGGTCAAAGATAGTGATGAGCTCGCTAAGTTCGATATGATAAAAAAGGGGAACTGGGTTAGGGTTCGTGGCCGTATCGAGAATAATCCTTTCACTCATAGTCTGACTATGAATGTGCAAGATATTAAAGAAATTTCACATACTCCTCGTAAGGATTTGATGCCTGAGGGACAAAAGCGTGTGGAATTTCATGCGCATACCAACATGTCGACTATGGATGCAATGCCTACCGTCGAGGAGCTTATTGATACAGCGGCTTCTTGGGGACATCCAGCAGTTGCCATAACTGACCATGCTAATGTTCAAAGTTTTCCTCATGGCTACCATAGGGCTAAGAAAGCTGGGATTAAGGCTATTTTTGGTCTTGAAGCCAATCTTGTTGAGGATAAAGTTCCTATTGTTTATAATTCCCAGAATTTGGAATTAAAAGAAGCAACTTATGTTGTATTTGACGTTGAGACAACGGGTTTGTCTGCTGTCCACAATGATTTGATTCAGATTGCGGCATCAAAAATGCATAAAGGTAATATTATTGAGCAATTTGATGAATTCATAGATCCAGGACATCCTCTTTCTGCATTTACTACTGAGTTGACCGGTATTACTGATAATCATGTTAAAGGTGCTAAACCTTTAGTGCAAGTTTTACAGGAGTTTCAAGAATTCTGTCAAGGAACTGTGCTAGTGGCTCATAATGCGACCTTTGACGTTGGTTTTATGAATGCCAATTACGAAAGACATCAGTTACCAACAATTTCACAACCGGTTATTGATACTTTAGAATTTGCACGAAATCTTTATCCTGAGTATAAGCGTCATGGTTTGGGGCCTTTGACGAAGCGGTTTGGTGTGGCTTTGGATCATCACCATATAGCCAATTATGATGCAGAAGCTACGGGTCGTTTGTTGTTTATCTTCATAAAAGATGTGTTTGATAAGCACGGTTTGACTAATCTGGAACAGTTGAACACGGAGTTGGTTTCTGAAGATTCGTATAAAAAGTCTCGTGTTAAACATGCGACGCTATATGTTCAGAATCAAACTGGCTTGAAGAATATCTTTAAGTTGGTAAGTTTATCAAATGTCTCATACTTTGAGGGAGTAGCACGTATTCCTCGTACGGTCTTAGATGAGTATCGTGAGGGAATTATTGTAGGTTCTGCTTGTGCTGATGGTGAGGTTTTTGATACGCTTCTGTCTCACGGTATTGACAAGGCGGTTGAAGTTGCTAAATATTATGACTTTATTGAAGTTATGCCACCGGCAATTTATGCGCCCTTGATTGCAAAGGATTTAATCAAGGATGAGGCGGCTATAGAACAACTGATTCGAGATTTAATTGAAGTCGCTAATCGTCTGGACAAACCTGTGCTGGCTACAGGAAATGTACACTATATCAACCCTGAGGATGCCATTTATCGTGAAATCATTGTTCGCGCTTTGGGACAAGGAGCTATGATTAATAGGCCAATTGGTAAGGGAGAAAATGCAAAACCTGCTCCTTTACCTGAAGCTCATTTTAGGACAACTAACGAGATGCTAGACGACTTTGCCTTTTTAGGAAAAGACTTAGCCTATGAAATTGTTGTAACTAATACGCAGGCTATGGCAAATCAAATTGAAGAGGTTGAGGTTGTCAAAAAAGACTTGTACACACCTTTCATTGATCGTGCGGAAGAACAGGTTGCGGAGATGACATATGCTAGAGCGTTTGAGCTCTATGGTAATCCTTTGCCTGATATTATTGACCTGCGAATTGAGAAAGAGTTGTCTTCAATTCTTGGTAATGGATTTGCCGTAATCTACCTGGCTTCGCAGATGCTAGTTAACCGTTCAAATGAACGTGGCTACCTAGTTGGTTCGCGTGGATCTGTCGGATCTAGTTTTGTTGCGACGATGATTGGAATTACTGAGGTCAATCCGATGCCGCCACATTATCTATGTCCTAATTGTCAACACTCAGAGTTCATTACAGATGGATCTTATGGATCTGGCTTCGATTTGCCTGATAAGGAATGTTCAGAATGTGGAACGGAGTATAAAAAAGATGGTCAGGATATTCCTTTCGAGACCTTCCTAGGTTTTGATGGGGATAAGGTTCCTGATATCGATTTGAACTTCTCCGGTGATGATCAACCATCAGCCCACTTGGACGTTCGTGATATTTTTGGAGAGCAATATGCTTTTCGTGCCGGAACAGTAGGAACTGTTGCAGATCGGACGGCTTATGGTTTTGTTAAAGGTTACGAACGTGATTACAATAAGTTTTACCGTGATGCCGAGGTCGATCGTTTAGCCATGGGGCTGCGGGTGTTAAGCGAAACACAGGTCAGCACCCGGGTGGTATTGTTGTTATTCCAAATTATATGGATGTCTATGATTTCACACCTGTTCAATATCCGGCAGATGATGTAACGGCTGCCTGGCAGACGACTCACTTTAACTTCCACGATATTGATGAGAACGTGTTGAAGCTTGATATTCTGGGACATGATGATCCGACTATGATTCGTAAGTTGCAGGATTTATCAGGAATCGATCCAAAAGATATTCGAGCAGATGATCCAGATGTGATGAAACTTTTTTCAGGGACTGATATTTTAGGGGTAACACCTGAACAGATTGGGACACCAACGGGAATGTTGGGAATCCCTGAGTTTGGGACTAACTTTGTTCGTGGTATGGTCGACGAGACGCATCCGACGACCTTTGCGGAACTCTTACAGTTATCTGGTTTGTCCCACGGAACAGACGTTTGGTTAGGTAATGCACAAGATTTGATTAAGGAAGGTATCGCCACTCTGAAAACAGTTATCGGTTGTCGTGATGATATCATGGTATACCTAATGCATGCGGGATTAGATCCTAAGATGGCCTTCACGATCATGGAACGTGTGCGTAAGGGGATGTGGTTGAAGATTTCCGAAGAAGAGCGTAATGGCTATATTCAAGCCATGCGTGAAAATAATGTTCCAGACTGGTACATTGAATCTTGTGGTAAAATCAAGTACATGTTCCCTAAAGCCCATGCGGCAGCCTACGTTATGATGGCCCTACGTGTAGCTTATTTCAAAGTGCACCATCCTATTTATTACTATTGTGCCTACTTCTCAATTCGAGCTAAAGCATTCGAGCTTAAGACGATGTCTGCGGGTCTTGATGCTGTTAAAGCTCGAATGGAAGATATTAAGGAGAAGCGCCAACGAAATGAAGCGACTAATGTTGAAAATGACTTATTTACGACGCTTGAAATTGTCAATGAAATGTTAGAACGTGGCTTTACCTTTGGTCAGTTGGATCTTTATAAGAGTCAGGCAACTGAATTTTTGATTGAAGGAGATACCTTGATTCCACCGTTTATTGCACTTGAAGGTTTGGGTGAGAATGTTGCTAAGCAAGTGGTTGCTGCGCGTGAAGAAGGGGAGTTCCTTTCCAAGACAGAATTGCGTAAACGAGGAGGCCTGTCATCAACCTTGGTTGAAAAATTGGATGAAATGGGAATCCTAGGAAATATGCCAGAAGATAATCAATTAAGTCTTTTTGATGATTTCTTTTAATGGCTGAAGAGAATTGTCATCAACTTTGAGAGAATGGAGTCAGTCTCCGTTCTCTTTTTGTTTAGGGGGCTGCATGTGATGCTAAAAAGCCAAAGCTGAGAGGAAACCTTTTTCTTCGTCTTATGGTATACTGATAGAAAATTATAGTTTCAAGGAGTTAATCATGGTTTTACCAAATTTTAAAGAAAATCTTGAGAAATATGCTAAATTACTGGTTGCTAATGGGATTAATGTGCAACCTGGTCACACAGTAGCCTTGAGCATTGATGTAGAACAAGCAGAGCTAGCTCATCTCTTAGTTAAAGAAGCCTATGCTTTAGGAGCAGCTGAGGTAATCGTTCAATGGTCAGATGATATTATTAATCGCGAGCGCTTCTTGCATGCTGATATGGACCGCATCGAAGAGGTTCCTGCCTATAAAAAAGCTGAAATGGAATATTTGTTAGCCAAGAAGGCAAGTCGCTTAGGCGTTCGTTCATCAGATCCAGGTGCCCTTAATGGTGTAGCTCCTGAACGTTTATCTGCTCATGCTAAAGCTACTGGGGTAGCCTTTAAACCTATGCAGGTGGCAACTCAGTCTAATAAGGTTAGTTGGACTGTAGCTGCTGCAGCTGGTAAGGAATGGGCTAAGAAGGTCTTTCCTGATGCTTCGAGTGATGAGGAAGCTGTAGATTTACTTTGGGATCAAATTTTCAAGACCTGTCGTGTTTATGAAGAGGATCCTGTACGTGCCTGGAAGGAACATGCTGACCGTTTGGATGCTAAAGCACGCCTACTCAATGAGGCACAATTCTCAGCCTTACACTACCAAGCACCTGGAACAGATTTGACTCTAGGATTGCCTAAAAACCATGTTTGGGAGTCTGCAGGTGCCATTAATGCGCAAGGTGAGGGTTTCCTTCCTAATATGCCAACAGAAGAGGTCTTTACGGCACCAGATTTTCGTCGTGCAGATGGTTATGTCTCAAGCACAAAGCCTCTAAGCTACAATGGTAATATTATTGAGGGAATCAAGGTAACCTTCAAAGATGGTGAAATTGTAGATACCACAGCGGACCAAGGTGATGAAGTGATGAAGAATCTCGTCTTCAACAATAATGGGGCGCGTGCTCTAGGTGAATGTGCTTTGGTACCAGATCCAAGTCCTATTTCACAGTCAGGCATCACTTTCTTTAACACTCTTTTTGATGAGAATGCATCCAACCACCTAGCTATTGGAGCAGCCTATGCTACCAGTGTTGAGGGGGGGGCAGACATGACAGAAGAGGAGCTTAAGGAAGCTGGTCTTAATCGTTCTGATGTACACGTAGACTTTATGATTGGTTCAAATCAAATGGATATTGATGGTATCCGCCAAGATGGTAGTCGTGTACCAATCTTCCGAAATGGGGATTGGGTAATCTAAGAGTGATGGAGGATTTCTCATGATTGGAAGTATGATAGTTGGTTTTCTCATTGGCCTTATTGCCTCTGCTATATCAAATAGGGGTGAACGTATGGGCTGTATTGGTAAGACCTTTGTTGGATGGCTAGGTGCTTTTGTTGGTCAGCTTCTTTTTGGAAATTGGGGACCGATGCTAGCAGATACTGCTATAGTTCCTTCAGTACTAGGTGCTGTTATCTTATTAGCTCTTTTTTGGAATCGTAATAGTTAGAAATGAAAGAGTTCTGAGGTATTGGTTAGATATCTTAGGACTCTTTTTTCTTATTTTTTCATTTTCATATACCACTTTTAGAAAAACTGTGGTAGAGTAATAAAAACAGCATCTATTTGGAAAGGACTAGAAATGAGTGACTTAGATAAAAACATGGCTGTAAAAAGTATGGTAGTTATGCGTAAGGCTTTTCGTACCATCGATGCCAAGGTTTCTGAGACCTTTAAAGAATTTAATTTGACACCAACTCAATTTGGTGTCATGGACGTGCTTAATGCCAAAGGACGTATGAAGATTGGCGAATTAATTGACCGCATGCTTGCCACCTCCGGGAATATGACTGTTGTCATTAAAAATATGGAGAAAAAAGGTTGGTTGACGCGAGAAGCCTGCCAAACAGATAAGCGTGCTTTCGAGGTTGATTTGACGGATGAGGGACGTCGTATTATTCAAGCAGCAATCCCGCCACATCAGCGAGCTATTGAGGAGACTTTTTCCGTTCTGACACCTGAAGAGCAGGCACAGTTGGTAGAGCTCCTGAAAAAATTTAAGAATGTCTGAGCATATTTCTTTATATTTCTAATGGAATTATATATATTACTATGTAGTAGTAAATATTAATTATTAGAAATACAAAGGAAACGTATCATGAAAAACATTCTATTTATCGTTGGATCTCTTCGCAAGGGATCATTTAACTACCAACTAGCAGAAGAAGTTGAGAAAATGCTAGCTGGTAAAGCTAATATTTCTTATCTTGACTATAGTCAAGTACCTGTTTTTAATCAGGATTTAGAAAGTCCAGTTCTTCCAGTTTTGGCAGAAGTTCGAGAACAGGTCTTGGCAGCAGACGCAATTTGGATTTTCTCACCGGTTTATAATTTCTCAATTCCTGGGCCAGTGAAAAATTTGCTTGACTGGTTGAGCCGTGCCCTTGACCTATCAGATCCTTCAGGGCCATCAGCTCTTCAAGATAAGATTGTAACCGTGTCATCAGTTGCTAATGGTGGTTACAATCAACTTTTTGATGCCTACAAAGACTTGTTACCATTTATCCGTACCCAAGTGGTCGGTGATTTTACAGCGACACGTGTAAATGATACAGCCTGGGCGGATGGGAAATTCCTAGCAACTGAAGAAGTTCTTGAAAGCCTTCAGAATCAAGCGGAAGCTTTGATTGAAGCGATTAAATAAGAATAATGAATACCCGAGGTTTCTAGCTTCGGGTATTTTTATATGCAATAATGAAAAAAAGACACCCTAAGGTGTCTTCGTATTATGAAGGCGGTAGACGGATTTGAACCGACGATCAAGCTTTTGCAGAGCCGTGCCTTACCACTTGGCTATACCGCCATAACAGATACCATTCTATCGAAAAAAAAAAGATTCGTCAAGTCTCTTTCATCAAATTGACTGGTTGATTATTCAAACTGCCTATTTACAAGAAACATAAAGAGGTTGAAAGACATTCAACCTCTTCATATTAATTATAACTGTTGTAGATTGATTACTAACATGTTAGTGTTGATTATTGTCTAATCAAGTAATCAAAGGCTCCAATAGCAGCTGTAGCACCAGAACCCATGGAGATAATGATTTGCTTGTAGGCGCTATCTGTACAGTCACCTGCAGCAAAAATACCAGGGATATTTGTTGAACCAAATTTATCAACGATAATTTCTTGGCGCTCATTGAGTTCAATACCACTATCTTTGAGCCAAGCAGTACTTGGTACAAGACCAATTTGAACAAAGACACCTTCAAGATCAAGATGTTTTTCTTCGTTTGTATCACGCTCAACGTAATTCAAACCAGTTACATAATCTTGACCAACAATTTCTTTGGTTGCAACGTTCTTAAGAATGGTGAGATTATCAGTTTTAGCAGCTCGTTCTTGTAAGACTTGATCTGCCTTTAATTCAGGTAAGAACTCTAAGACCGTAACATGTTTAGTAATGCCTGCTAAATCTAAAGCCGCTTCCAAACCTGAGTTACCACCACCGATAACTGCAACATTCTTTCCTTCAAATAGTGGTCCATCACAGTGTGGGCAGTAAGTAACCCCTTTATTGCGGAATTCTTCCTCGCCAGGAACGTTGATATTACGCCATTTGGCTCCGAGAGCTAGGATAGCAGTTTTGGATTTTAAAACGGCACCGTTAGCCAATGTCACTTCAATAAGTTCTTTCTTTTCGATGCCAGTAGCTAATTGACTTTTGATGATATCAACATCATAAGATTTCGTATGCTCTTCAACTTGGTCCATTAACTTAGGACCTTCTGTATATAGCGTACCAATCATGTTCTCAATGCCGACTGTCTCGATAACTTGTCCACCAAAGGTTTCTGCTAAAAGACCAGTTTTTAAACCTTTACGGGCAGCATAGATGGCAGCACTGTTTCCAGCAGGACCACCACCAATAACCAAAACATCATAGACACCTTTATCAGCGAAAGCATCAGCATCAAGTGGTCCGTCCAATTTTTCTACAAGCTGTTCAATAGTTGCACGACCAGATGTAAATTCTTCTTGGTCTTTGTAAACCGTAGGAACAGACATGATACCTTTGGCTTTGACCTCATCCTGATACATACCACCTTCAATCATGGTGTGAGTGATATTTGGGTTCAAAACAGCCATTATATTAAAGGCTTGAACAACGTCCGGACAATTGTGACAAGTTAATGAAACATAAGTCTCTAAATCGATGGGTTTATCAATCTTCTTGATACGTTCGATAGTGTCCTCATCAACTTTAGGTGGACGACCAGAAACTTGCAAGAGAGCTAAAATGAAAGATGTGAATTCGTGGCCCATTGGTAAGCCTGAGAAAATAACACGACTTTTTTGCCCTTTTTGTGCAATACCAAAACTAGGTTGACGTTTTAAATGTGTTGATTCAAGACTAATACGGTCAGACATAGCGGCAATCTCGTCTAGAAATTCTTTTACTTTTCGAGAATTATCGTCATCCCCTAAATCCGTTTGTAATACAATATCAGATTCTAGTAAATTTAAATATTGTGCTAATTGCGTCTTGATTTCTTTATCTAAGACCATGGATACCCCCTGGTTGTTAAATTTTACCTACAAGATCTAAGCTAGGAGTAAGTGTTTCAGCTCCTTCTTTCCATTTGGCTGGACAAACTTCACCTGGATGTTGACGAATATATTGAGCAGCACGAACTTTATCAATAAGGGTGCTTGCATCACGTCCGATACCATCAGCGTTAATTTCCATCATTTGGATAACGCCATCTGGATCAATGATGAATGTACCACGTTGTGCGAGACCATCTTGCCCAAGAACATCAAAGCCTTGTGAGATGTGGTGTGAAGGATCTCCAATCATAGGATAAGTAATAGTTCCAACAACATCTGAGTCATCATGCCAAGCTTTGTGAACAAAGTGAGTGTCAGTAGAGACAGAGTAAACCTCTACACCAAGAGATTTAAGAGCTTCATATTGTTCTTGAAGGTCACCGAGTTCAGTTGGGCAGACAAATGAAAAATCTGCAGGGTAGAAGCAGAAAACAGCCCATTTTCCCTTAACATCTTCATCTGTAACAGTAATGAATTCCCCGTTGTGGTAAGCTTGTGCTGAAAATTCAATAATTTCTTTTCCGACTAATGACAAAATAATGTCCTCCTCTATTTTTGATAGCCTAATTATAAACAAAATACTTATCAACCTCAAAGAAAACGATTGCAATTTTAATATGGGTGAATTTTTTCTAATGGTCAGACTGATTTTAGAGCTTGTCAAATGTCACTTTTTTTGATAAACTACTATAGTTGCGTAAAGTGACAAATACTCATTCTAAGCCGATTGTGGTCTTGTTGCCGCAGGGTGGGACTGCAAGTCTAAAGCTTAGAAGAGGAAAAACAATTTTTAAGGAGAAATACTCATGGCAGTAATTTCAATGAAACAACTTCTTGAGGCTGGTGTTCACTTCGGTCACCAAACTCGTCGCTGGAATCCTAAGATGGCTAAGTACATCTTCACAGAACGTAACGGAATCCACGTTATCGACTTGCAACAAACTGTAAAAATGGCTGATACAGCTTACGAATTCGTTCGTGAAGCAGCAGCTAACGATGCAGTAATCTTGTTCGTTGGTACTAAAAAACAAGCAGCTGAAGCAGTAGCTGAAGAAGCAACTCGTGCTGGTCAATACTACATCAACCACCGTTGGTTGGGTGGTACTCTTACAAACTGGGATACTATCCAAAAACGTATCGCTCGTTTGAAAGAAATCAAACAAATGGAAGCTGATGGAACTTTCGAAGTTCTTCCTAAGAAAGAAGTTGCACTTCTTAACAAACAACGTGCACGTCTTGAAAAATTCTTGGGTGGTATCGAAGATATGCCTCGCATTCCAGATGTAATCTACATCGTTGACCCACACAAAGAACAAATCGCTGTTAAAGAAGCTAAAAAACTTGGTATCCCAGTTGTAGCGATGGTTGATACAAACGCTGATCCAGATGAGATCGATGTAATCATCCCAGCAAACGATGACGCTATCCGTGCCGTTAAATTGATCACTTCAAAAATGGCTGATGCTATCATCGAAGGTAACCAAGGTGAAGATGCTTCTGCAGATTTCCAAGAAGCAGCTGCAGCTGATTCAATCGAAGAAATCGTTGAAGTTGTCGAAGGTGACAACAACTAATCTTTAAGATTGGTTTGGGCTCGATGCCCACTAAAGATACGACAAACACCTAAGGGGCGGGGCTCAGCCCTGCCCCTTAGTTTGATAAAATAAATTTGGAGAAAAACAAAATGGCAGAAATTACAGCTAAACTTGTTAAAGAATTGCGTGAAAAATCTGGTGCTGGTGTCATGGACGCTAAAAAAGCATTGGTTGAAGTTGAAGGTGATATCGAAAAAGCGATTGAATTGCTTCGCGAAAAAGGTATGGCTAAAGCAGCTAAGAAAGCTGACCGTGTTGCAGCTGAAGGTTTGACTGGTGTTTACGTTAACGGTAACGTTGCAGCAGTTGTTGAAGTTAATGCTGAAACTGACTTCGTTGCGAAGAACGCTCAATTCGTTGAATTGGTAAACGAAACAGCTAAAGTAATTGCTGAGGGTAAACCAGCTAACAACGAAGAAGCACTTGCATTGACTATGCCTTCAGGTGAAACTCTTGAAGCTGCATACGTAACTGCTACAGCTACTATCGGTGAAAAGATTTCATTCCGTCGTTTTGCAGTTGTTGAGAAACTGATGCACAACACTTCGGAGCTTACCAACACAACGGTGGACGTATCGGTGTTGTTTCAGTTATCGAAGGTGGAGATGATGCTCTTGCAAAACAAATCTCAATGCACATCGCAGCGATGAAACCAACTGTTCTTTCATACACTGAATTGGACGAACAATTTGTTAAAGATGAATTGGCACAACTTAACCACGCTATCGATCAAGATAACGAAAGCCGTGCTATGGTTAACAAACCAGCTCTTCCACACCTTAAATATGGTTCTAAAGCTCAATTGACTGATGCTGTTCTTGCTCAAGCTGAAGAAGATATCAAAGCTGAGTTGGCTGCTGAAGGTAAACCAGAAAAAATCTGGGATAAAATCATCCCAGGTAAAATGGACCGCTTCTTGCTTGACAACACTAAAGTTGACCAAGCATACACACTTCTTGCTCAAGTTTACATCATGGACGACAGCAAAACAGTTGAAGCTTACCTTGAATCAGTAAACGCTTCAGTAGTAGAATTCGTTCGCTTTGAAGTTGGTGAAGGTATCGAAAAAGCATCTAACGACTTTGAATCAGAAGTTGCAGCTACAATGGCAGCAGCTCTTAACAACTAATTCTAGTTGCTAGATAAAAAGAAAAGAAGTTACGATTCATTCACGTAACTTCTTTTTTGTTGCTATTAAAAAAACGTCTGAGCATGCCCCAGACGTTGAAAAAAGTAATTAATGAGCGAAGGTATTTACACCAAGTAGAAGAGAGAGTGTTCCCATGATGATACCTGCAAGGATAACCCCAAGCATAACAGCAATAACACTACGTTTAAAGTCCCAATCTAGGATAGATGCTGCTAGGGTACCAGTCCAAGCTCCTGTTCCTGGAAGCGGAATTCCCACAAAAAGTAGAAGGGCCCAGAAGACACCCTTATCTCCAGCAGCTTTTTCAAGTTTTTGGCCACCACTGTGACCTTTTTTAAGACACCAGGTAAAGAAGCCAGCAATTAGAGGTTTATCTGCCCCCCATTCGAGGACACGGCGGGCGAAGAAGAAGATAATTGGAACTGGAATCATGTTCCCAATGACACAAAGAATTAGGGCTTGCCACCAAGGGATACCTGAGGCGATAGCAACAGGAACGGCTCCACGGAGCTCAACCAAAGGAATCATAGAGATTAAGAGTGCAATGATGTATTTCATGAGTAACCTTTCATAGGGGAATAAAATAAGAGATAAGACTCAAAATGACATGAGCTTTATCGAGAGTGATAAGACTAATACTACTGCGAAAGTGCTAAAAAGTACTTGTTGGATTAGGTGGGTCTCAGCCTGTCAAAGTGGATAGAAAATTTGAATCAAACACCTTAAGTTACCTAATATTTTAGTCTTATTTATTGTATCTTATATGGTCTCTAATGACAACTTAAAAAAGCTTTTTGAAGGTATAGTTTCCCATGAGCTGACATTTTTGGTATAATAATAGTCAGTTATAGTCAAATTAGACTGGAGGAATTAAGATGGCAAGAAATACATCAGATAGTATAGAAGAATATATTAAAGAATTGCTGGGCCAGTCTGGAATTGCTGAGATTCAACGCTCGAACTTAGCAGATACTTTTCAAGTTGTACCGAGTCAGATTAACTATGTTATTAAGACTCGTTTTACAGAAAGTCGTGGTTATATTGTTGAGAGTAAACGTGGAGGTGGCGGTTATATTCGTATCGTCAAGGTCAGATTCTCCGACAAGCACCACATGATTAATGATTTGCTTCAGAACTTGGCGGATCAGCTCAGCGAGCAGGTATTTACAGACTTGATTCAGTTGCTTTTTGATGAAAAAATCATCACTGAACGTGAGGGAAATTTGATTTTAGCAACTGCTAGTGATGATGTTTTAGGCGAAGATGCGGCCGCTATTCGTTCGCGTATTCTGCGCTCGCTATTACTTAGATTGGATAGAAAAGGAAATTAGATGACGACATATTCAAGAAAAATGCAGGCCATTTTCCATCGTGCTCAGCTTGAGGCAGAGCGTTTTGGAAGTCCCTTCTTGGAGACTTGGCATGTGCTTCTGGCTATGGTTGAGGTTCCAGGATCTGTAGCCTACCTAACATTTACTGATTTTGAGGACCGTATTCGTGCGGAAGAGATTGAGACCGCTGCTGTACTAGCGATGGAGAAAAGTCCAAAAGACTTGTCTGAATCAGATATTATCGATTTACGTGCACAGTCACATGCTTTAGGGGCTATGTTGCAAGAGGCAGAGGGAATTGCTAGTGTAACTGGTGCTGTAGAGGTAGGGTCTGAACACGTATTGATGGCCTTTCTCCTTCATAAGGATTTGATGGTTTGTCGCCTCCTTGAAGTCGCTGGTTTTCAATATAAGGATGATAGTGATAAGCCTCGCATTATTGATTTACGACGTTCTTTGGAGCGTTACGCAGGTCTTAGTAAGCAAGATTTGAAGGCCATTCACGACCTTCGTAAGCCTAAAAAGTCAAAGGCATCAGGGAATTTTGCTAATATGATGCAGCCTCCTCAATCTTCTACTGGGGAACTGTCAGATTACACCAAAGACTTAACGGCAGTAGCCGAGTCAGGTGCCCTTGATCCTGTTATTGGACGTGAGAAAGAAATTTCACGCATGATTCAGGTTTTAAGCCGTAAAACGAAGAACAATCCAGTTCTTGTGGGTGAAGCAGGTGTTGGTAAGACGGCCCTTGCGCTTGGTTTGGCACAGCGTATTGCTTCGGGCGAGGTACCTTTTGAGTTGGCTGATATGCGTATCTTAGAGCTTGATATGATGAGTGTGGTTGCCGGAACACGTTTCCGTGGCGATTTCGAAGAACGTATGAATCAAATCATCGATGAGATTGAAGCTGATGGAAAAATCATTCTCTTTATTGACGAATTGCATACGATTATTGGTTCTGGATCAGGTATCGATAGTACCCTGGATGCGGCTAATATTTTGAAACCTGCTCTAGCACGTGGGACTCTTCACATGGTTGGAGCAACCACTCAAGCTGAGTATCAAAAGCATATTGAGAAAGATGCAGCCCTCTCCCGTCGTTTTGCTAAGATTACAATCGAGGAGCCAAGTGTAGCTGAGGCGATTGATATTCTAAAAGGCCTACGGTCGTCTTATGAAGACTATCATCGTGTAACGATTACTGATGAGGCGGTTGAGACAGCAGTCAAGGCAGCCCACCGTTATTTGACGAGTAAAAACTTACCTGACTCTGCCATTGACCTTTTAGATGAAGCGAGTGCAACTGTTCAAGGTCGTATCAAAAAAAGAAGCCAAACTTGAAATAACGCCTTTGGACGAAGCGCTTCTATCTGGTGATATGAAGGCTGCTGTTAAACAATATAAGGCTAGCCAAAAAGCAAAATTACCAAAACCTGCCTTGGTAGATGCAGATCAGATTATGCAAACCCTTAGTCGTCTATCAGGTATTCCTGTTGAGAAGATGACTCAGGCAGATAGCAAGCGTTACTTGAATCTGGAAGCAGAGCTTCACAAACGTGTTATTGGTCAAGACGAAGCAGTTTCAGCGATTAGTCGTGCTATTCGTCGTAACCAGTCAGGTATTCGTACTGGCAAACGTCCGATTGGTTCCTTCATGTTCCTTGGACCTACTGGTGTTGGTAAGACAGAATTGGCCAAGGCTTTGGCGGAGGTTCTCTTTGATGATGAGTCAGCTTTGCTTCGCTTTGACATGTCAGAATACATGGAAAAATTTGCGGCTAGCCGCCTTAACGGTGCTCCTCCAGGTTATGTTGGATATGATGAGGGTGGTGAGTTAACAGAAAAAGTTCGTAACAAGCCTTACTCAGTTCTTCTTTTTGACGAGGTAGAAAAGGCTCACCCAGACATTTTCAACATTCTCTTACAGGTTTTGGATGATGGTGTCTTGACGGATAGTCGAGGTCGTAAAGTCGACTTCTCAAATACCATTATCATAATGACTTCGAACTTGGGGGCGACTGCTCTTCGCGATGATAAGACTGTTGGTTTTGGTGCTCGAGACATTTCTCATAATCATCAAGCTATGCAGTCACGTATCATGGAAGAGCTTAAGAAGGCCTACCGTCCAGAGTTTATCAACCGTATTGATGAGAAGGTTGTCTTCCATAGCTTAGAGGAAGAACAGCTTCGTGAGATTGTCAAAATTATGGTAAAACCGTTGGTTTCAGCTTTGGCTGAAAAAGGGATTGACTTGAAATTCCAACCAGCTGCCCTCAAGCATTTGGCTAAAGATGGCTATGATGTTGAGATGGGTGCTCGTCCATTACGTCGCACGATTCAAACTCAGGTTGAGGATAAGTTATCTGAACTCTTACTAGGTGGCCAAGTAGTTAGTGGACAAACTCTTAAAATCGGCTGCTCGAAAGATAAATTAACCTTTACAGTAGTGTAAAAATCAAACAAAAAGACAGATTACAGGTGTAGTCTGTCTTTTTTTGTGTCAATAGGAGTCAAGGTAGAGTCAATCTTTCTGTAAAGATGGGGTAAAAGAAAAAGCCGAGCAAAGCTCGACTGTAATAATTAGAGTTTCGTTGACAAAGTTGACAAAGTGATTCCACCAGACCTTGAGGAAGAAGCTTTTCTTAACTTCTTTACCAGCAACCAGTTCCATGCTAGGCATACCTTGGTTAGGCAGGTAACCTTCTCCGACAAGTGACTTATCTTCAAAGGTAGCAGTTCCAACCTTGTCTCCTGGTTTGACAGGAGCTTGGACCTGGTTTGTGGTGACATTAATATGTTTACTATTGTTAGCATCTATTTTCTGGATAATATTAAAGTCAGATTTAGCAACAGCAGTTACTTGCTTAGATTTACCATCAAGGACATTGGCTTGGCTTTTACCGATAGCTTGTCTTTTTTTGGCAATGGTCTTACTTTCCCAATGATAGACAACGTAGTTAAGCAGGTCATTGGTTGCAGTGAAACGGGCATAGTCGTCGGTGTCGGTATTATCAGCATTCATAATGACTGTGATAATGCTCATGCCACTTTCATTTGAGTGGGCCTCGAAGGAAGCACCAGCCAAATCGGTGGTTCCTGTTTTTAGACCATCAACACCCTTACGGTAACTAGGTTGTCCCTTAAGCATATAGTTGAAGGTTTTGAGTTTGTTGACACCATCAAAGTCAGCCTCAGTTTTTTTAGTGATATCGAGAATTTCAGGATATTCTTTCACCACGTGTTGCGCAATGATAGCAACGTCTTTAGCACTCATGGTATTTTCTTCGTCTGATTTAGAGCCTGGATAGATATTGTCACCTAAGTAAGAATTATTGAGACCAGAGGCGTTGACAATCTTGGCATCAGTGATACCCCAATCTTTAAGTTGGGCTTTCATCATATCGACAAACTTGCTTTCGGTTCCACCGATTTCCTCAGCTAGAGCAATGGATGCACTATTGGCACTGGAAATAAGGGTTGCGTCAAGGAGCTGTTTAACAGTGTACTTACGGGCATCTAGTGGAATATTGGATACTCCAGCACTGACAGTTAGTTCAAAGGGATAGTCAGAAATCTCAACTTTGCTATTCCATTTGAGATCTCCCTGATCTACCGCTTTATACACCATGTAGGCCGTTAGGAGCTTGGTAATAGAGCCAATCCCTGTAGAGGTAGTAGCATCTTTTTCGTATAAAATTTTGCCAGTATTAGCTTCGACAGCGATGGCATGTTTGGCTGCGGCATCATATCCTTTTTTCTTATCTGCTGCAAAAGTAGGGGCTACGCTTCCCAGACAGAGTAAGAAGGTCATCATAAGCGTAATCAGTTTTTTCATGGTTTGTTCCTTCATGTGTTTTGGATATTTATTATACCACATTTTGAGAGGAACTTAAGGTGTTGAGAAGGGGCTTTTACTTACAGGACTAATTTTTAAGGTAAGATAAAACTACCTTTTGATAGCTAAAAGGTAGTTTTGTGTTTACTTGTTTCCTGTAAAGAAATTAACGATATGGTTCCACCAAACTTTTAAGAAGAAACTTTTCTTGATAGATTGGTTGGCTGTTACAGAAATTTGAGGTGGATCAGAGATGTAACCTGTTCCAACGAGATCCTTATCATCAAAGGTCGCTGTTCCGATAGTATCACCTTTTTTGATAGGTGCCGTTATGGTTTTTGCTTTGATTTTAACAGCATCATTTTTACTATTTATTTTTTGAACGACCGTAAGGTCTGACTCGAGTTTAGCAGAGATGGTTTGGCTATCTCCGTCAGCCACCTTGATATCATTTTTCTTGACGATTTGTCCTTTGGTGCTGAGGGTTTTGATTTCCCAGTTTTGTGTCACATAATCTAGCAACTCATTTGTGGCTGTGAATCTGGCAGCTTCATCTTCTCCGCCATTCTCCGCATTCATAACAACGGTAATCAAGCTCATGCCATTTTCATTGGAGTGGGCTACGAAGGAAGCCCCTGCAAGTTCTGTCGTTCCAGTCTTGAGTCCATCAACACCTTCACGGTAGTTGTCTTGCCCCTCCAACATGTAGTTGTGCGTCGTTAATTTGTTGTCACCTTCAAAATCAGTTTCGCTTTGCTTAGTGATTTCAAGTACCTGAGGATAGTCTTTGATGAGGTGGTCTGCAATAATGGCAACATCTAGAGCACTCATAGTATTTTCGTCATCTGCTTTAGAGCCAGGATAGCGGTTATCCCCAAGGTATTTATTGTTTAGGCCAGAAGCGTTAAATAATTTAGCATCTGTAATGCCCCACTCTTTAAGTTGGGCTGTCATAGTGTCAACAAATGCACTCTCTGATCCTGAGATTTTTTCAGCTAGAGCAATAGCAGTACTGTTAGCGCTGGAAATGAGGGTGGCATCTAGGAGCTGTTTAACAGTGTATTTTCGGGAATCTAGTGGGACATTTGAAACTTCTGAATCAACTGTTAGGTTGAAAGGATAGTCTGAGATATCGACCTCAGTGTCCCAAGTAATTTTTCCTTGGTCAACTGCTTTATAGACCATGTAGGCTGTTAGGATTTTAGTCATTGAAGCCACACCATCAGGGGTAGTGGCGTCCTTTTCATAGAGGACTTTCCCTGTAGTTGCTTCGATAGCAATCGCGTGTTTAGCGGAAACATTGAAGTCATCTGTCTGTTCTTGTGCTAGAGCAGGTGTTGCTAGGCCTAGTAAGATTAAGGCAATCATAATGATGTGTTGTAATTTTTTCATAGTCATTCCTTTGTCTCTCATAAGTGTTTATTATATCACAAAACGACTTAAATATCTGAGAGAAAGGGAGACTTGGGTGCTAACTTATGCCGGAGCTCTGCCATTTTCGACTATAATATGGTAAAATGAAAGTTATATCAAATGAATGAATAAAGTTGACCGGTTCGTTTTTGTGAGAGCTGGTTATGGATAAAAAGAGGGATCAAACATGGCTAAACAAACTTTTGAGATGACCTTTGCAGGACGCCCACTTGTCGTTGAAGTTGGGCAGGTAGCCAAGCAGGCTAATGGTGCTGTCGTCGTGCGTTATGGAGATACAACGGTATTATCAACAGCTGTTATGTCTAAAAAGATGGCAACGGCAGATTTCTTTCCTTTACAGGTTAATTATGAGGAAAAAATGTATGCAGCTGGCAAGTTCCCGGGGGGCTTTAACAAGCGTGAGGGTCGCCCTTCAACAGACGCCACTTTGACCGCTCGCCTCATCGACCGTCCTATTCGTCCTATGTTTGCGGAGGGCTTTCGTAACGAAGTCCAAGTCATTAACACGGTCCTCTCTTATGATGAGAATGCTAGTGCTCCAATGGCTGCTATGTTTGGTAGCTCTTTAGCTCTTTCTATTTCTGATATTCCTTTCAATGGTCCAATTGCTGGGGTTCAAGTAGCCTATGCTGCAGAAGATTTCATCATCAATCCAAGTGCAGCGGATAAGGAAGTTTCACTTTTAGATTTGACAGTGGCAGGTACCAAGGAAGCTATCAATATGGTAGAGTCAGGTGCCCAGGAATTGTCTGAGGATATTATGTTGCAAGCACTCTTGAAGGGGCATGAGGCCATTCAAGAGTTGGTTGATTTCCAAAATTATATCGTTGCAGCTGTTGGTAAGGAAAGGCTGAGGTTGAACTTCTACAAGTTGATGCTGATTTGAAAGTCGAAATCGAAACAGCTTATTATGATCAGTTAGCTAAGGCTGTTCAGGTGGAAGAAAAACTGGCGCGTGAAGCAGCAACTCAGGCTGTAAAAGAAGAAGTCCTCGCTTCTTATCAAGAACGCTTTGCAGAAGATGAAGATAAGGAAACCATTCTGCGTGATGTGGCAGAAATCCTTGAGCAGATGGAACATGCTGAAGTGCGTCGTCTGATTACAGAAGACAAGGTTCGTCCAGATGGTCGTCGTGTGGATGAAATCCGTCCTTTGGATGCAGAGATTGACTTTCTTCCTAAGGTTCATGGTTCAGGTCTCTTTACACGTGGTCAAACTCAAGCCTTGTCAGTTTTGACTTTGGCACCTATGAGTGATACACAACTTGTTGATGGTTTGGATCCAGAGTATAAGAAGCGTTTCCTTCACCACTATAATTTCCCTCAGTATTCAGTGGGTGAGACAGGGCGTTATGGTGCACCAGGTCGACGTGAGATTGGTCACGGAGCCTTGGGTGAACGTGCCCTTGCTCAGGTTCTCCCAAGTGTTGAAGAGTTCCCTTATGCTATCCGTTTGGTAGCAGAAGTCTTGGAGTCAAATGGTTCTTCCTCACAAGCTTCTATTTGTGCAGGAACCTTGGCTCTTATGGCTGGTGGTGTACCGATTAAGGCACCTGTTGCAGGTATTGCCATGGGACTTATCTCAGATGGTACTAACTACACTGTCCTAACTGATATTCAAGGTTTGGAAGATCATTTTGGAGATATGGACTTTAAGGTGGCTGGGACACGTCAAGGAATTACAGCTCTTCAGATGGATATTAAGATTTCAGGTATTACACCGGCCATTCTCGAAGAGGCTTTGGCTCAGGCAAAGGTAGCTCGTTTTGAAATTCTTGATGTTATTGAGTCAGCAATCGCTGAGCCACGTCCAGAATTGGCACCAACAGCACCTAAGATTGATAGCATTCAGATTCCTGTTGACAAGATCAAGGTTGTCATCGGTAAAGGTGGCGAAACTATTGACAAGATTATCGCTGAGACTGGTGTCACAATTGATATTGATGAAGAAGGTCTTGTTCAGATTTTCTCTAGTGATCAGGATGCCATTAACCGTGCTAAAACTATCATCTCTGATCTTGTACGTGAAGCTAAGGTTGGTGAAGTTTACACTGTACCCGTTGTGCGTATTGAAAAGTTCGGTGCCTTTGTCCACCTTTTCAATAAGACAGATGCTCTCATCCATATCTCAGAACTAGCTTGGGAACGTACTGAGCATGTCGAAGATGTGGTTAAAGTTGGGGGTACGGTAACTGTTAAAATTATCAAAATCGATGAAAAAGGACGTATCGATGCCTCAATCAAGGCCTTGCTTCCTAAGCCTGAAAAACTTGATGATGGGGAAAATGGAGGAGAGCATCGTCACCGCCGTCGTTCTCATCATAAACCACGCCACCATAATGAGAGTGGTGAAGCACCGAAAAATCCTGATAAATCAGAAACGAAAGAATAGACAGAAGAATGACAAAAAATCAAGAATTGCAAGCTTTTGATGAAACTCTAAGAGAATTTTTAAAGGAACCAGACCACTTTTTAACCAGTCTGGCTTTGGTTAATCATTTACAACGTACTCCCGTCTTGGCTGCCCAAGACCTCTACGCAGTTGAAGTGGAAGGAAAGAAGGTTGTTCCTGTCTTCACTAATGAACAGGACCTACAATCTTTCAAAGCTACTCAAGAGAGTGCTCGAGAGCAAACTTGGGTAGAACGTTCGAGCTTAGATGTTTTAACACAACTGGTTCAGGCAGAGCTTTTTGGTCTTGCTTTCAATTTAAAAGAGGATGGTGACTTCTCAAATACCACTCTTTTTGCAAGCAGTGAACTCATCCAGTTTATCAACTATTTCACTCAGACCCTTAATAATCTTTTGGGTGAGGAAAATCAAAAGGCAGCTCCTAAAGATAAGATTTATCTTGTTCCAGCCTTCATTCACAAACGCGAGGAAGATGGCCAGGATGACCGTTTCTTTGCGACCATGTCGAATGCAGAGGGACAGAGTTATGTGCCTGTGTTTACGAACTTAACGAGCTTTGCAAAATGGTACGGTAACGAGACTTTTGGTCTACCTTTTCGTAAGGCTAAAGGGACGATTTTGCAATGGCCACTGTCAGAAATTTACCAGCCTTCAACAGGTGAAAATGAGTTGGATAAGGTTCAAGGTATTGTCATCAATCCGTTTGATGAGCAGCCTGAGTTAGTCGGCTGGTCTTATTTTGAAGGGGATAGCGAGTAGACCTAGTGTTCGCAACTTTCCACTTTTAAGAATAATAGGGCCACAGCAAACAATAATAACAATAATGATGTAAGGAGTGACCTAAATGGGTTGGTGGAAAGAAAGTATTGATATAGTAAAGAAAAATGACCCGGCAGCTCGGACGAGTCTAGAGGTTCTTTTAACCTACCCTGGATTAAAAGCCTTGGCTGCCCATCGTATCTCACATTTTCTCTGGCGCCACCATTGTCGACTCTTAGCGCGTATGCATAGTCAGTTTTGGCGCTTTTGGACTCAGATTGAGATTCACCCAGGGGCTCAGATTGCTGAAGGTGTCTTTATTGACCATGGCTCTGGCCTTGTCATTGGTGAAACAGCTGTTGTGGAGAAGGGTGCTATGCTTTATCACGGTGTCACTTTAGGTGGTACTGGTAAAGATGTCGGAAAACGTCACCCAACCGTTCGTGAGGGGGCCTTGGTTTCAGCCCATGCTCAGGTCATAGGCCCTATTGAGATTGGCAAGAATGCTAAGGTGGGGGCGGCAGCCGTGGTTGTTGCAGATGTCCCAGAAGATGTTACAGTCGTTGGTGTTCCTGCTAAGGTTGTGCGTGTTCATGGTCAAAAGGATGAAGAAGTTATCCACGATATTGAAGAGGGTCGTGAATACTATAGCGAAAAGCTAGAAGACCTTCTAAAAGCAGCTAGCTTTCATTCATCACGTCTATAAGGAAAGGAAATGATGAAACTCTTTAGTTCAAAGGTGACTCGATTGACGGTTGTGGGTCCTCTTGCTCTTGTTTACATTGCTTTACATAGAGCAGACTATAGCATGGCCGCCTTATGGTTTTGCATTGCTCTGTTATGGGCCGGTCTTGTTTTTAAGCAACGACATAAGTGAGATTTGAGTAATGAAAAAATTATTTAAAAATAATCCTTTTTTGATTATCTATATAGTTGGAAGTTTCCTTTCAGCCATGTCTCTGCTGGCTCAGGGGCAACTAGTTGCAGCTATATGGATTATCATTCTTGTGATACTCTTGTGTGTATACCTAAACCATTTCAAGAATAAAAAATAGTTTCCAGTTAATTGAAAGGAATCTCTAGTGATTAAAATTTATGATACGATGACGCGTTCGCTCCGTGATTTTGTACCTTTGACAGAAAAAGTTGTCAATATGTATGTTTGCGGACCAACAGTTTACAATTATATTCATATCGGGAATGCCCGCTCAACAGTAGCTTTTGACACTATTCGCCGTTATTTTGAGTATCGTGGGTACACAGTCAACTACATTTCTAACTTTACAGATGTAGATGATAAGATTATCAAGGCAGCCAACGAAGCCGGTATTTCGACGAAAAGAATTATCGGACAAGTTTATCGCAGCCTTTATGGAAGATACCGCACAACTTGGCATCAAACCAGCGACACAAAATCCACGTGTCATTAACTACATGGATGAAATTATTGCTTTTGTGTCAACCATAGTCGATAAAGGATTTGCCTATGTCTCTGAAGGTGATGTTTACTTCCGAGTAGCTAAGTCAAAGAATTATGCTAAATTGGCTAACAAGACCTTGGAGGATCTTGAAATTGGTGCAAGCGGACGTACAGATGCTGAAACAGCTCGCAAAGAAAATCCTCTAGATTTTGCCCTTTGGAAAGCTGCCAAAGAGGGAGAGGTTTCTTGGGAAAGTCCTTGGGGACCTGGTCGTCCAGGTTGGCATATCGAATGTTCTGTTATGGCAACTGAAATCCTTGGAGATACCATTGACATCCATGGTGGAGGTGCGGACCTTGAGTTTCCACACCATACTAATGAAATTGCTCAATCCGAAGCCAAAACTGGCAAGACCTTCGCTAACTACTGGATGCATAATGGTTTTGTCAATGTGGATAATGAAAAAATGTCAAAATCCTTGGGTAACTTCGTGACCGTTCATGATATGCTTCAAACGGTTGATGGTCAAGTGCTTCGCTTCTTCCTAGCAACACAACAGTACCGTAAACCAATTAACTTTACAGAAAAAGCTATCCATGATGCTGAAGTTAATCTTAAGTATTTGAAAAATACCCACAGTCTTCCGTTGACAGAACAGGTGAATCAAGCTGAGTTGCAAACTTATCTTGACACCTTCCAAGAAGCTATGGATGATGACTTTAATACGGCAAACGGAGTGACTGTTCTGTTTGACATGGCTAAATGGATTAATTCAGGTAATTACGATCAAACCGTTAAGGATGCTTTTGAAAAAATGCTCCAAGTCTTCGGTATTGTTTTCGAAGAAGAAGTCCTTGATGAAGATATCGAAAAACTCATTGAAGAGCGTCAAGCGGCGCGTGCCAACAAGGACTTTGCGACAGCAGACCGCATTCGTGATGAGTTAGCTGTTCAAGGTATCAAACTTCTTGATACCAAGGAGGGCGTGAGGTGGACACGTGACTAAACATCTTGATGTCAACCTTATTAACGGCATTGCTCTCGCCTTTGAGGGAGATGCTGTTTATTCCTTGTACATTCGCCGTCACCTGATTTTTCAAGGTCAGACCAAGCCAAATCAACTGCACCGTCTAGCTACACGCTATGTTTCAGCTAAGGCCCAGGCTAGTCTCATTGAAAAAATGCTAGAGCAAGAGCTTTTGACTGAAAAAGAGCTAGACATCTATAAAAGAGGGCGTAATGCGAATAGCCATACCAAGGCTAAAAATACAGATGTTATTACCTATAAAATGTCAACAGGCTTCGAAGCAGTCATGGGCTATCTTCATATGACAGAGGATATCGCTCGCTTAGAGGAACTGATTGCTTGGTGTATTGACGAAGTTGAAAAAGAAATCTAAAAATTCTGCCGAGAGCAGGATTTTTTGTTATTTTTTAAAGGCTATAAAAATTGTAACAGTTAGCCAGAGTTTCAAAATTTAGATTATTTGAAAATCAAAGTAATTCAGCGTCTTGACAATGAAAAATAAGATGAAACTAATATTTAGCACCTTGAAAATGAGAAAGTTAAGGGATGTCTGACACGTGTAAAACCCCGATATTATAGCGTTTTTTAATAAAACTAATTTGACAGAAAGTAAAAAAAAAGTCTATAATATTAGTAAATGAGGCCATCTAAAAAATGAGGAGGTGAATGGAAATAGCTAAGAAAAAAGTTTTCTATACAACTTTTGCTGCTTTGATTTTATCTAGCTTTACGCTTCAAACAGGTAAAGCAGATGAGGTTCAGGTAAAACCTGATGAAGCTAAAATAGATTATGTTAATAGTGAGGCACCGGCTCCAGTTGCTCCTCAGGCTGATTTCTTCAGTAGGAGCTAAGGCAGAGCCAGCGAGTCAAGTAAGTTCAGTAGTGACCTCAACATCACTGATGGTTGTCTCTTCAAGTGAGACAGATGAGGGGCTTCTTGAGGTGCATTCTCAAGTTGATATCGTGGAGACTAGCATTTCTACGACGACACCTCATTCAGAAGAGGCTCGTGCCCAGGCTTTTGGTGAGGATCGATCAGTAGCGGCATCTGAACGAGGAGATGCAAACCCAACATCTGATTCTGAACAAGCTAAACCAAATATTGTACTTACTTATGATAAGTCTCGTGAGGCTACAGCGACTGCAGAGTCTCAAGCTGTAACTTCAATGTATAAGAGTGAAAGCACACTATACACATCTGAACTTGCTGGAAATACACATGCAGTTATTGAAAAATCAGAGTATTCTTCACTGGATTCTCATACGACATCTGTAAGTGCGACTCCTACTAGCCAAGCTATTGCAACTTCTGAAGTCGCTTCTGAGTCTGCAAGTACTGCAAGCTCTCTTGCATCTACCGCTCCAGAAACGAGTCAGTTAAATAATAATTCAGAAGATAGCTTAACTGTCCTTACGGTTGGCTGGAAAGATTCATCATCAACTTCTGAGGTCTTTAAAACTTCTGAAGTGGTTTCTATGTTGCAAAGTGAGAGTTTGACCTATTCGTCAGAGGTAACCTTTACGGATGGACTCATCTCAGAAATCTTAGCAACTCCAATCACTTCTGAAGTATACACCGTTGTTCCAAAACGAGATAGTACTGGAGCGCTTCTTGAAGATCAACCTGCTGTTACAGGGAATACAGACATTCTTTATTTAGCACGTGGTGAAATCTTTAACGTCAACTTTGATGTTAACAAGATGGAAGGTAAGAAGATTAAGGGGCTTAATCTAGTCCTTGATGGCAACAAATTCATCATAGCTACTTTGTTGAAGGAACTCTGGATGAGGTCAATGCTGGTTTGAGTGCCTACCATTTGGCAGAGCAAACGACCGGTATTCATAAAATGACCTTTGAGTTAATTGATACGAATAATAATATTCATTACCTGACACAAACTTTCAGTGTCTTTAATGAAGGTGAGCGTCCAGTGACACCGGATAGTTACCGTAGGAATCAGTATTCATCAACAACGACAACAACGACTGTACCGGTTACTTATAATACCAGTGCAAATAGCTACACTGAAACCGCCAATCATATACAAGCTACGGCTGTCAATGAGTTGGCTGAGACAACTAGAGCGCTAACACAGCAATTGGCAGAACAAATTGCTGAGGTTTTGAGTGGTTGGTCTTCAGCGATTTCTGGAAATAGTTCAACAAGCACAGGTTCAATTGATATCTTCCAAGCAGCAGGTAAAACCATTACTCAAGCTGCGAGAAAGATTGCAGAATCAATCTCAGATCCAGATACAATTGGTAAGCAAGCTTTGGCTGCTGCAACTGTTGTTCTCGTTCTTCTAGTGCTTTACCTAGCAGCAATTACATTTATTTAACATGCTTTGCCCTCGTAAGAGGGCTTTTTTTATGATAGAATTAGCTTATGAAAACAACTAAAGAATTAAGTCTAGACATTGTTTATGGTGTGCATGCCGTAACAGAGAGTCTGGAAGCAAATACTGGAAATAAACTCTATATTCAAGATGATCTTCGAGGGAAAAATGTTGATGCCATTAAGGCTTTGGCAGCTGAAAAGAAGGTTTCCATCTCTTGGACACCTAAGAAAACCTTGTCTGATATGACAGGTGGAGCTGTGCATCAAGGTTTTGTTCTTCGTGTGTCAGAGTTCGCTTATTCTGAGCTCTCAGTTATTATGGATAAGGCTGAACAAGAGGAGAATCCTCTAGTCCTCATTTTAGATGGACTCAACGATCCTCATAACTTTGGTTCTATCCTACGTACAGCTGATGCTACTCAGGTGACAGGAGTTATTATTCCTAAGCATCGTGCTGTGGGGGTAACACCTGTCGTTGCCAAGACATCAACAGGGGCTGTGGAGCATATTCCCATTGCCCGAGTGACCAATCTTAGCCAAACTCTTGATAAACTTAAAGAAGCAGGCTTCTGGGTATTTGGAACAGATATGGATGGCACCCCATCTCATAAATGGAACACAGCTGGAAAGGTTGCCCTTATCATTGGTAATGAAGGTAAGGGAATCTCTGCTAACATCAAGAAGCAAGTGGATGAGATGATTACTATTCCTATGAGTGGTCATGTGCAGAGCCTTAATGCCAGTGTGGCAGCTGCAGTTCTCATGTATGAAGTTTATCGAAACCGATTGTAACTATGAAAAAAAGAATACTTCTGGTTGATGGTTATAATATGATTGCCTTTTGGCAAGAAACCCGTCAACTCTTTAAGACCAATCAGCTTGATGAAGCTCGTGAAACCTTGCTTCGTAAGCTCAATCATTATGCTAACTTTGAACATATTGATATTATCTGTGTGTTTGATGCTCAGTTTGTTCCAGGGAGCCGTCAGCGTTATGATCAGTATCGTATCAGTGTTATTTTTACTGAGGAAGATGAGACAGCAGATAGCTATATTGAGCGCGCAGCGGCTGAGATGAATACTGTTCAAAATCTAGTTGAAGTAGCAACTAGTGACTTAAATGAACAGTGGGCTATCTTTTCACAAGGAGCTTTACGTGTTTCGGCGCGTGAGTTGGAAGAGCGTGTCAATACAGTAAAGTCTGACTTAGACAAGATGTCGGCACATATTGACTTAAAGACACCAAAACTACGTCCATGGGACGATGCACAATTAGGGAAATTACAGGACCTTTTAAATGAAATAGAATAGAGGGACATATGACATTTAACATTTTGACAGATTCCACAGCAGATCTAGATGAAAAATGGGCTCAGGAGAATAAGGTAGAGCTCGTTGGTTTGACCATCACGCTTGATGATATCGCCTATGAGACCGTTGGTCCTAACCGCTTAATGAGTGACCGTCTCTTAGAACGTATGCAAGAAGGTAGTCAGCCAACCACAAGCCAGGTGAATGTTGGTCAATTTGAAGAGGTTTTTCGTCGTCATGCCAAATGGTGATGCCCTTCTTTATATTGCCTTCTCATCAGTGCTTTCAGGTACTTATCAAAGTGCTGTTATGGCGCGTGACATGATTTTGGATGAATACCCAGAAGCTATCATTGAGATTGTAGATACTTTGGCGGCAGCAGGTGGGGAAGGTTATCTCTCTATCTTGGCGGCAGAAGCTCGTGACCAAGGTAAGAGCTTGTCTGAAACGAAAGCCATGATTGAGGACATTCTGCCACGTTTACGGACCTATTTCTTAGTTGATGATCTCTACCATCTCATGCGTGGGGGTCGCCTTTCTAAGAGCTCAGCCATTATTGGTAGTTTGATTAATATCAAGCCTCTTCTTTGGTTGGACGCTTCAGGTAAGTTGGTTCCTCTGGCCAAAATCCGTGGACGCAAAAAAGCTATTAAAGAAATGGTCCTACAAGCTACCCAGGATATTGGACATAGCACAGCAATTGTTGCTTATGCCAATGATATTGAAGCGGCGGAGAATCTAAAAGAACAATTGTTAGCAGTTGACGGCATTGAGCAAGTGCTTATTATGCCACTTGGACCAGTCATCTCTACCCACGTCGGACCAGATACCTTGGCCGTCTTTACGATTGGTAAAGAAGCTAGATAGAAAAAGTGTCAGATAGGATTTCCTATCTGATTTTTTGTTTTCTGAAATAATAGATTAATAGAAAATAAAAAGATAATCCATACAAAATGAATGATATATTTGACATAGTGTAAAATAATGCTATAATGAATCTAGAAAATGGAGGAAACAAAATGAAAAAGTCAAAGAAAAAAGTAGCTAGTACGATGGATGAACGTGCTCAGTTGATCAGCGGAGAATCTGCTGCTAGAGGTTATTGGGTAGCCATGCTTGGTCTATTTGTAACGATTATGGTTGCTAGTAAGACACACTCCGTCGAATTAGTGCAGTCACTATTAATCATCACTTTCTTTGGTTCTATGTGCCTAGTATTAGTTCACAGCGTATCACGTAATGGGCATCCATGGTTGCTAGACAAAAAACTTGAAAAGAAGATGCTCAGATTATCCTGGGTAATGTGTTTTTTGGGAATTTTTATATCGCTAATGGGCCTCTTAAGTCTATTTCAGTCGTTTAAGATAGGGAAGAATCTTATGAGTAGTGTGACATTTTTGACATTGGGTTTGACCCTTATTTGCGACTGCTGGGTTATTATTAACAGAATCAAGAAGAACCGTTTGGAAGAACTAGAAGACGAAGAATAGGATTTTTGAATGAAAAATTTAAAAATGAAGTCAGCTCGTGTAGCAAAGGATCTCACTCAACAAGGTTTGGCAGATGCTATAGGAGTTTCTCGTCAGACCATCTCAGCTATTGAAAAAGGTGATTATAACCCCACTATAAATCTGTGTATTGCTATCTGCAAAACTCTGGACAAAACTTTAGACCAGCTTTTTTGGGAATCTGAGGATTAGTTTGTACTCTTTAGATGTTATTTAGGCATGAATTCTAGTCTTACACCTTATAAAATGATAGACTAAAAAAATACAAAAAATAAAAGAAAAACATCTCCAAATGACTTGCCTTGGATGTGTTTTTTTGATATTATGTTAAACGGTATTGTTTACCCCATTTGAAAGGCCCCGGAACCTTCCAAATACTTTTCGATGGGAAGGAACACCCATCACTCGTAAACAAAAATCGAACTATATATAGGAGAAATCATGAACAAAACAACATTTATGGCTAAACCAGGCCAAGTTGAACGTAAATGGTATGTCGTTGACGCAACTGATGTGCCACTTGGACGTCTTTCTGCAGTAGTTGCTAGCGTACTTCGCGGAAAAAACAAACCAACTTTCACACCACACACTGATACAGGTGACTTCGTAATCGTTATCAATGCTGAAAAAGTTAAATTGACTGGTAAAAAAGCAACTGATAAGATCTACTACACTCACTCAATGTACCCAGGTGGATTGAAACAAATCTCAGCAGGTGAACTTCGTTCTAAAAATGCTGTTCGTTTGATCGAAAAATCAGTTAAAGGTATGCTTCCACACAACACTCTTGGACGCGCACAAGGTATGAAATTGAAAGTCTTCGTTGGCGGTGAGCACACTCACGCTGCACAACAACCAGAAGTACTTGATATCTCAGGACTTATCTAATTCTAAGAGGAAAGGAGCACTAATATAATGGCACAAGCACAATATGCAGGTACAGGACGCCGTAAAAAAACGCCGTTGCACGCGTACGTTTGGTTCCAGGTACTGGTAAAATCACAGTTAACAAAAAAAGATGTAGAAGAATACATCCCACACGCAGACCTTCGTCTCGTTATCAACCAACCTTTTGCAGTTACTTCAACTGAAGGTTCATACGACGTACACGTTAACGTTGTAGGTGGTGGATACGCTGGTCAATCAGGTGCGATCCGTCACGGTATCGCTCGTGCACTTCTTCAAGTAGATCCAGACTTCCGCGATTCATTGAAACGCGCTGGACTTCTTACTCGTGATGCACGTATGGTTGAACGTAAGAAACCAGGTCTTAAGAAAGCTCGTAAAGCTTCACAATTCTCAAAACGTTAATCAATACGATTATATCAACGTTTCAAGACATTCAAGAGTTATCTCTTGGGTGTCTTTTTTTATCAAAAAATCTATAGTTTCCCTGAGAATTTCCCTGAAATTTCCCTGACCTAATTTTTAAGATTCCTAAATGCAATTTCACCAACAGTTTGATTTACTACATCTTTAGTATTAACATAAGTCTTTGTAATTTCTTTGTCACTATGAGTTAAGGCTTCAGAAATTGCTTCTAGTGGAACTCCAGCTTGTTTTGCGAGTGTAGCACCAGTATGTCTTAATTTATGAGGAGATGCAGGTGCAAGTTCAGGATGTCTACGTCGAACGGATTTCATTCTGTAATTTAGATAATCTACATGGAGAGGTAAGTTAATGTTGTTTGATCTGTCATTGTAGGTAAAAACAAACTGTTTTTGATTTTGTCGTAGACCAAATAGTTTAAGTTCTTCTTGCTGTTTGATTTTCCAATTTTCCAATAAGTCCATCAATTCAACTGGAGCTTTAAAAATAGTCTTTTTGTTCCCTTTTGTTGATTTGATATTACCAAAACGATCTAGTGCTTGCTCGATAAGTATTTCTCCAGTAGAGAAATTAATGTGTTTCCATTGCAAAGCATAACTTTCTGATTTTCGGTCAGATAAGAAGAATGTCGTATAAAAGAGCGTGTAGTCTTTTAGGTCTATCAGCCCATTTTCTAAATCTTTATCAAAGCTAGTAGCCAAGATGTTAACTCCTCTTTATCTAGGGAAAGATCTTCCTCACGTTTGCTTTCTTTAAGGAGAATCTTTTTATTAGCTTTAATTCTACTAATTGTTTTTCGAAGTTTATTTGAAGGAATATAGTCTAGTTCCTCAGCCCAATCAAACACGGAGTTAACATAGCTTCTAATCACTTTGAAATTAGCATAGCTATTTGCCTTGGGAGTGAGTAGTGAAAGAATAAGTTGTTTATTATTATTTAGGTATTCAATGGAATATTTACCTAGAATAGGTAAGATATGTAGTCTGAATATGTTTTCTGTTTGAAAAATAGTCGCCTTTGTTGGTGGTTTAATTGTAGTTGTGGTTTGACCTGCCTTGTAAGGTTCTAACCAAATTTGTTTATAGAAGTTCTCAAAAGTGATTTCTTCCTTTTTATCAACAGGAAGATTATTCCTTGCTTTTTCTATATTCACTGCAAATTTAAGTTCAGCCTCTCTAGCCTCCCTTTTTGTTTTAAAACGCTTTTCATAATATTGCCCCAGACCCAGTTTCCCTCGAACATCAGAGGGAACATAGATTTTTAATTGATAAGTTCCGTTTTTCGTTTTCTTAATAGACATATTTACCTCCTTATGCGCTGATCTCTAATCTTGTCATCCATTGATTGATACTTTCCTTGTTAAAACGAATAGATTTTCCAATTCGGATATAGGGCAGTCCCATTGCGATCCAAATATCAAGTGTATTATTAGAGACTCCTAGATAGTTACAAGTCTGTTTTTTGTTTAGAAAAGGGCTGTCAGCCCCAATATCTTCTTTAAAATGATGAATTTCATTCTTTAATAGTGTTGCAATCATTTGCTGAATCTCTTGAGTTTGTTCTTGTGGTAATGTTACTTGCATAATATTCTCCTTTAACGCAAAAAAGCCAAGGTATGTGACCTTGACTAAGGAGATTATGAAAAGAAAAGTTTTTTAGGATTAACACGATTATAGAATAATAATCCTAAATAATTCTTAAATAATCTCTAAAAGTGTCTTGCGAATAATAATTGAAATAAATTATCATCCAGTAAATTTTTTCTTTCTATTTTTTCTATTTGCTTCATATGCTCTTCTATCTCATAATATTGCAAATAAACTAATAATTCTAGTTCTTCAATATTATGTGCCTCTCTATCTAGGAGTACTAAACGTTTGACTGTACGAATAGTCCCATAATAACTTACAGTGACAGACATCCAGTACTCTTCTCCATATGAAGAAGTTAGATGTTCTTCTAAATTGATGTTTTTTATTTTCATTTTTTGTCCTCCTACTTATAGATTCGTAAAAATAAACAAAAAATGAAATATTTTGTGGAGACATTTTAGTGTCCAATAACATAAGTAAATTGTTTTGCTGTTTCTGCATCAAAAGTGCGGTAGCTAACGACCCCTAGGCCTTTGACGTTTGATTCTGAGATAAGAATGGAGCCATCTGATTTGACTTGTTCCACAAAAGCAATGTGACCATAGGATGGGTCTGCCCCAGCTTGTCCTAGGCTAAAAGATAGTGCGGAGTGTTCGGTTGGGGTATGAGTTGTTTGGTATCCTGGGGCATTCATCCATTGGCCACCATTTCCCATATACTCTCCGAAGCTAACACCGACTTCTTTTCCTCGGTTGTAGACAAACCAGGTACATTGTCCCCAGGGATAAGACAGTCCTGTATAGCTTGAGGTATTAATTTCTTTGGTGAGGCTATAACCTTGTGGCACGTCCCCAGTTGTGACACCGCCTCCGTCTCTGGCTTTTCCTGTCGTTTGTTCAGGGGCCTTTGGTGTGCCTCCATGCTCATCGATATAAGTATCGAGTTTTTGCATGGTTTCAGCACGCCTTTTTCCTGAGCCAGAGGTATCGGTGAAGTAGACCCCACCATCTGTTGACGTATTGAGAGAACCGCTCGCAAATTTTTGCGCTTTGTCATCTTGGACTTTGAAGGTTTCATTTTTATTGCTAATGATGGTCTGATTGGTCAGTCCAACAACGGCCACTTCATCGTTAAAATTATTGGCATTTTCTGGATTAGAGTCAAATGCCCCAAAACCAAACATGTTGGAGCCAGGATTAGTAGCGACTCCAGCTGTTCCAAGTGAGCTTTCATTTAAGGCAATCGCTACAATAGCACGAACATCTAGATTAGACTTAGCCTCCCAATCTAGGAGCTTTTTCCCATTGATGCGTTTCTTGTCATAGGAGATTCCTAAAGTATCTAAAAAACCATCCAATTGCTCTGCTTTAATACCATAGCGATGGACGAGTAAATTATGGGTATAGGGATCTCCATTTGACCAGTGGTCCGTGTAGGTTGCCCCATTTAGTGATTGAGAAGAGCCACCAGTGCTACCTCCTCCGACGGCTCCCATAATGATGATAATGATAAAAAAACAGGAAAAAAAGAGGAATGAGGCTAGACAATAAATACCATTTTAGTTTTTTTCATTGACTCTCCTTTCTACTTAATGTCTGATATAGGCTGTAAATAGAACAGTCCCAAAGCGCCATTTAGCATCTAAGACGACGGAATGAGCTTTCGTTTGTGCAATGATCTGATCTTTGTCTTTTTTTCTGAGACTGGAAATAAAAAGAAGGAAATCGACGGAGCGTTTCCCTTCTTGGTAGGCACTTTTAAAAAAAGTGTTTCTTCAAGCATTCTTGGAAAGGCTGTTCTTGAGCGTATTTTTAGTATTCATTCTATTCTCCTCTCAATTGGTTTAGGCGTTGAGTTAAACGATCTCGTCGCTCAATATTGGCTCTGATCTTATCGTCTCGTGTCATGGTCTTACGATAAGCACGGGTAAAGGCATTGGAACCTTGGGCTTTATACATGGCTTGAGGGTCCTTGTAAGCATCCAATCTATGTTCTAGGGTATTAATACGGTGTTGCTTGAATGGCGACATCCACTCTTCTCTGAGCGTTTGGAATTCATCCTCTGAACTAGGTGTTCCTTCTGACATGATTGGTGAGTCACTTGGAGGTGTTATGGCCTCTTCTTCAATCGGCTTGAAGTTATCAGGTGGTGTCTGTGTTGGAGGAATGATTGGTTCTGGATCTTCTGGCGTTATTGGAGCCTCTGTTGGACCTGATGGCATGGCAGTTTCTGCTTGGCTTGGTTCTTTACGGGTAAAGAAGGAACCAGCATTTTGGAAATGGCTCTTGGCATTCATCATCACCCCAGTCCCAAAACCAGCCCCAGCCAATGCAAAGTTACCGAGGTGTTGAGCCGTCGCAAGGCTTCGTGTTGGGGCTTGTGAAGCAACCTTTTTGGTTTTTGTGACGCCATGTTCAACCTTAGTCCCAATATCTGTCGCAACCATTCGAACTTTGGAGCCAAGAATGAATTGGAGGAGTTGGCCTTTGAATCTCCAGATGAGGAAATAGATGACGCCTTTAGAAACTACCGATACTAAGAGTTTGAAGACAAGACCAAATAAAAGAAGTGACGGTAAGGTTTTTAGAACACCATCAAACCCATTTGTGACTATGTTTTCTATCATTTTTTCAATATAGAAAATAAGGAGCGTTAAGAGAGTTGTAATCGCTGGAAAAATCAAGCCTCCGAACATAACTTTTAGCACTCCAAAGACTAACTCTTGCATCCTTGGAACGAAAGACATGAGAAGGACTACTGGAAAAAGTAGAATCATGGTGAGGACAAGGATTTGAGCCACCACATTTAAGAGCTGGATAAGAATAATGGGGACGGCTAATACAAAGGCTTCTACGATTTTAAAAATCACATAGAACATCCGAGTGAAGATGAAGTCTGGCATAGCTGATACCCAACGGTTCTTTTCACCATCATCGTTGGCTCCGTCTCCTAAATCATCTAAATACTTGGAACGGTCTTTGGCTTTGACTGCCTTAAAGTTGCCATTCTTATCACTCGTTCCAAGAACTTTACTATCGTCAAAGGCTTCTTCTTTTCCGTCTTGGCTGTTCTTGTATTTTCCATTTTCTTGGCCAGTATTGACAAAGATATAGGCTTTATAGGACGTTTCTGCAATGTAGCTATCTGACATCGATTTCCAATTTTAATGGACTTGTCTTTGGCATAGTCAACCTTAATTCCTGCAATCTTTTTGGTAACGTCCTTAGAGACGTTATTGACAGTATCAAGGAGATAAAGCCCACCAGAGGTTCCAGCAACAGTCCCAAAGTACCCCAGAGCTAATAGGAGTACTAGGCAGACATGGAGGAGTGTTCTTGAAAAGGAGCCTTTTGAAAAGAAATATTGGTAGAACAGGTAGAAAGCTAAAACCAAAAGCAAGGTGCCTACAAGTGATTTGTTGGTAATGTTACCAGTATTAGAGCCCGTAAATCCGTGCCAAATACTGCTTGCCCCATGAAAGACATAGGTTTTATAGGTGGCATAGAGATCAATCTTTTCTAAGATGCGAATGAGGAGGGAAAAGAAGCCAACGACGGCATTGAGAATGAAAAAGAAGAGGTTAACGAAGAGTTCATTAATCAGAACCCAAGCCCCATTAAAGGAGCCAAAGTTGGTTGGTTCCATGTAGGACTTTAGGGAGAAGATATCCACTCCCTTTAGCTTGGCAAAAGCTTCTTGCATCGGTTCACCTCCTAACTAGCGTATTTATTTTCGAGACTTGAAGACACTGTTGCTTTCATAGGTTTTAGAAGCATGTCAATATCCTCAAAGAGATTGTGGACGGAAATCATATTGAGATTACCGTAGACATCGTAGTAAAGGCACTGACCAGAAATCATATTATCAATCCATTCGAGGTTACTTTCAGTGACTTCGAGATTGACGTGTCTGAGGATATCTTCACGTTCAGATTTTTCATAGAAGGCGAAGATGGTCCCAAATCCAGTCGTGTCATCGTCATTTTCTGCATCGTGGACAGATTGTGTAATCAGTGCCAAGGTATTATTTTTAGAGCGTCCAATACGTCTCATGTTTTTGATGACGGCCTTTCCCTCTGCGGATTTCATGAGAATCCAAGCTTCGTCAAAGAACTCAATGGTATCTTCATTTTCATTGCGTTCGCCAAAGTGGGTACAAAAGGCCCCAAGCGCAAACATGAGGGCTATGGAGTTTCGTTCGTGATCTGAAATTTTTGTGGAATCATCCTTTGGAAGCTTGAGGTTGTTGACTTCTAGGATAGTGACTCGGGACTCATAGTTAAGCCCTGGGGTTGTGCCATCTGAGAAGGCGAGTTCCAAGATAGAGTTTGTCACAATGGACGTTAGATAGCGACCAACGGAGGCAATCTCAGAAGAGGATGCTTTCCTTAAGGTTTCTAAGACATGCTTAAACCCGACGCTTTCACCAGCCACTCGACGTTCCACGATAGCATTGATAGCTTCTGTGATGGCTGTTTTTTGGTCCATGGTCACGTCATCGACAGCTTGTAGTAGAAACTCGAGCATGTTCTTTGCGACTTCTACGGCTTGTTCCTTATCAAGAACCACAATGGGGTCTAGAACTCCGTGGTTTGATGGCAGTGAGCTATCTAGTGTCACAAAGTTAAAGTTGTCAATCTGTTTTTTGCGTTCAGGGTAGCGTCGTGCAAATTCAGGGGAGTTGATTACTTCTTGGTAGTGATTTCTGAGTTCTCGTTTGGGGTCGATATAGAGGGTTTTGACATTTTGTAAAGCCACACTTAAAAAGATAATCTGAGCGAGGAAAGATTTTCCTTGTCCTGTCGCACCCGTAATAATGATATGTGGGTTCTTGGTAATCTTTCCAGCGATATCTTCTTTATTACCGACTGTGGCATTGTAGAGGACAATATTTTTAGAGGAGTCAATGGCTTTTGCGATAGTATCCCAACGTCCCGTCCAGTTATCCACTCGTCCGATATACCAACCGATACGGTTTCCTGAGGATGTATTGGTAAAGGGCATGAGTTCTGAAAAACCACGAGCTGTGACCATGTGTGTCCATGTGCGAGTTTTCTTTTGGAGGTTTTCCCCGTAGAGTAGGGCTTGAAAGAGGTAAGGACCATCTTGCGAAGCTTCACTGATTTCAACGCCCATATCATCAAATAGTTGAGAACTACTTGTCGTCTTTGACGAAGTTGATTGACACTAGAAGCCGAAACAATGAGATAGGCTCCATATTCGATGATATCTTCCTTGTTTCCGACTTTCTTCATCAGATCTTTTAGGGAGATAGAACCCATAATGATTTCGTCTTGTTGGACTGTGTCTGTGTTTTCAGCTTCTTCCATGATGTTTCGATAACGGGTATTAGAACGCCCCATTCTCCCCTTGATTTTGTTGGTATCAATGAATTCTGCTTTGATGCGTAGTTCTACGGGAAAGTTCAAGCGTTGGACAAATTCGCCTAGGTGAAAGCCGTTGAATTGCACAGGAAATTTTCCAACCGGAAGAATGGTCACAAAGGAAGACCCATAAGGACTTTCGAGCTTGAGGAAGCCTCCTTTAAGGACTTTAATTAGTGTATCTGTGATATTAAATTGAGAACGATTAGCGAGAACCTCCTTTTTGTAATAGGGAATATAGCGGAGGTATTGCATCCGCTGGTAGTAGAAGAGTTCTTCATTGGTCAGACGTTTAGCACGTAGGACGGAGAAAGCTTGGAAAATAGTGAATTCGTCACTCCTGTAATCGTCATACCAGGTGGGACTCAATGCGTACTCGTAGCCAAGACCTTTTGCGATTTTCTCTGAGAACTCGTTAAAACTCTCATAGACCAAGTCTTTCACCGTTGCCCCGTGATTTTGTTTGCGTAAGGTCACTCCCACGACCCAGTCAAACTGATAAGGAATTTCTATTTCATCCGTGAGACGGTCAACCGTGTAAAGAAGGAGTTCTTCTCCCAGATCACGGCTATCATCTGCCAATGCTTCTGAAAAGTCTCTCATTTTCTCTTCTAAGAGATAGTCTTTGGGAATGAGTGAAATCTCAAAGGACTTGTTTTTCTGGAGCTTTTTCATCATCTGAGCAACCGTGATTTTGTGTTTACCCTTTTTCTCTTCATCTGTAATGGTGATGGGAGTATTGGGAATACGGTAATAAGCCACTACCGTTCGATCTTTTTTGAGGGCTAGATTTTCATGAGTTTCCCTAATAGGATAGGTTAAGGTAATACTCATAGGACCTCCTTTTCTATAGATTTGTTTTTTCAAAGACAATTTCTTTTACTGACTCTATTCGGTCTTCATGGTAGATTGCTTTTTTATTGAGCTTGAAATCCCAGAAGTAAATCAGGTAGTCCCCAATGAAAACGTGCATCTTCTTACCGTGTGGCTCGTATTCGGTGTAGAATTTAGCAAGTTTATAGGGGAGGTACCAATAGAGCAGTAGTGAAATAGAGTGTGTTAATTTTGCGAGAGGAACCAAGATGAATCCTCCAAATAGCAACATCGCTACAAAAACAAAGGTAAAGACAATGAAAAAGGATAATTGCATTGGTGTCGCAAAGTACCAAAGGCGAGTTCCCTTTTTTGTCTTGATTTCCTGGATCCAATAGGGGGCGTTCAAGCCCTTACTGTAGTCATAGAGTCTTTCGTCAGCCATACTTAAAGTCCTGAATCGATACCAAAGAGTCGTAGGAACCAGCCGACCACTTTTAGGATGTCTTGTCCTTTTGCGATTGAGACAATGACGGCATAGAAGCCAACGACTGAGAAGAGTTGAAGCCAAGAACTGTTTCGCCAAGCTTTAATAGCCAACAAAACAGCGATAGCGGTGAGAATCCAATCCCATCGCCTTGGAGGAAGGTACGTAGATTGTCTGTATTCATAGAGTTCTCCTAATCTTTATCGTTTGCGTAGTTGAGAGGAATGGTGTGTTCTAGTTTTGTGACATAGTAGCTCTTGTCTTTTTTTGAGAGCGTGAAGGTGAAGTTTTCAGAGTGAGTCGTTCCTCCTACCTCAAAGGTTGCTTGTACATAGGCGATGAGCCCAGCCCCATCTTTCTTAAGATAGGTGTAGTCAATTGTTTTAAAGGTGGTATTGGCTACAATAGCAACGTTCTTGGCAATAAGGTTGAGGTTGTCTTGGTTAGTGGTATAGTTGGTAAAGAACACCTTGAGGAACTTTTCAACCTTCTTGTGTTGGTTATCTGAGACGTGGTCGTTAGCTGTGAGTTGGAGTTGATCGTCTTCGCTAAAGTGTCCGGCTTGTGAAGAGTCAATCGCTGAGAACCAAGGGAGTCCAGAAACGTAGTATTTCCCTTCTTTTTCATCAAAGGGAATATTAAATCCCGTTACCAGTTCTTTTTCCTCGGTGTCTTTGTCGTGTTGGATTATTTCTTTGTATTTGACCTTGTAGGTGGCTATCTTACCTTCTACCGTGACTAATTGTGAGTAGAGCAGGGTACTTGGGTTACGTACTTGACCTTGTGCTTTGACGTCTGGAACGAAGTTATAAAAGCTGTTAAGGTGTTCGACTTGAGCTTGTTGTTTATCCCCTTCTTGTGGGAGGGTGAAGTAGGCGTAGACATAGTCATTGAGGTAATACTGGAGCTTGTAGTCATACTTACGATTAGCGTCCATAGGTTGTGCTTTGTTTTTGAGTTGCTTCGACTTGAGCTTGTAGTTTGCCCACTTTATTTGAGAGAGTGATGGCACGGATGGCGCCAGTAAGACCAACAAAAAGGAGGAAAGCAATTCCTCCGATAACAGCTAGATTGACGGTCTTTTTCGTAGTGACTTTTAGCTTTGGTGGGCCACCTTTTTTCTCCACCTTTTTAAAGTTTGAGAGGTATTCCCTTGCTTTTAGATAGTATCGTTTAGCTTTTATCATAGGTCCTCCTTCTAGAGACTAGCGAGTTCAATGAGTTTAGAACCTTTGGCATAGAGTCGCTTATTGGCTTTTTCAATCTCACTATTGATGTAATAGTAGCCTCGTAACTCATTGTGAAGTTGTTCGACTAATTCAGGCTTTAGGTCCTTGGCTTCTTCTTTTTTGAGCAGAGCGTTGAGTTCTCCAGCCTTGGTCCAAGCCTGTTTGTGGTCTTTCTTTTTGAGCAATTCTCCAAGTTCGTTGGTAACTTGTCCAACTTTGGTTTCAAAAATCGTTTTAGTAGCCATATCAATTTCCTTTCTAAAAGTTTCGTGATTGTTTTTGATGGTCTGTTGAATATAGGCAATGAGAGAGGGACGCATCCGTTTATTGAGACTCAGTACCTGACCGTCTAGGGTGAAACAGGCATGTTCATAGTCGTAGAAGCCCCTATCATCTGGTGGCTTTTCGGTACACCTTCCAGCACATTCATAGTAGAAGTCCTTCCCTTTCCTAAGGAGGATATACATGTTCCAGAACTCCTGATCAGGAAGAAGGAGGAAGTCTGCTTGATAGATTTTCTTGAGCATGGCCTTAGCCCTCTAGGAGGTCCTCGTAGCCAAGTGCTTGATAAATAAAGTCTGTATCAAACCAGAGCCAATCATTGATTTGAGTGTCGGTAGGGGTGTTGCCTGAAAAGAGATCTTCACAGATGGTGGTTAGGGTATCTATCCCACCACGTTCACGAACAGTGTTTAAGGTACTAAGGTCACCAGACCAGGCTTTAAAGTTGTTTAATGAATTGATTTCGACTTTGTATTCCATAAGGGATTTCCTTTCTAGTGTTCATAGTGTTTGTTGGTTTTGAGGAGTCTTAAGATAGCCTCCCCACGATCAGTGATTTCACCGCTATTTTGAATCATTTTCATGTATTCTGTTTGCATGATTTTGTCTGCTTCAGAAACGAGTGCAAGAGAGTTTGCGACTTGATAGGTCAACCAGCGAATGGTCCGTTCGATACTGTAGGGCTGTGGACTGGTTGAGAGTTTTAGGGGTTCAACTCCTCCAAAGAGCCTTTGCCATTTTTCATCGGGCTTATAGGCTCCAAAACGGGAGACACCATCATAAACTTGGATTTCTTTATTCACTATACCTCTTGCGATTTCTCCGAGGTCTACACCGTTGATGTATTCTTCCACAACGCCTTGGGCTTTCTGGTCTGACAAGCGTAGTTCGTAGCGGTTCCAGATACCAAAAATCTCCAAGGATTCTTCCAAGGAGATATTTTCCATACGGGCGATTTCGTATCGCTTTTCATAAAAGTTAAAGTAGAGCTGACTTTGACGGCTCCCAAAGTAAAGGGAAAGACCGTGGTTGGCTTCCATATCGTCGTTATCGGTGAAGGAGCCCCCACCTGTGATGTTCCATTTTCGAATGGTATCTAGGACAATTTCTTTGGCGTAGAGCTTATCAATGAGCTTGGGGATCTGGATGTGTTCCTCCTCGTGGTCATAGCCTTTATAGAGCTCGTCTAGGGCGATATCAAGGCGTTTTACCCTGACATCTTGGTAGGCATAGAGAATATTCTGAAGAAATGTCTGCCAAGAAATCCCCCTTGTGTTCTAGGAGGAGTTCCATCTCCCGACAGCCCTGACCCGATAGTTGGAGACACGTTTGGTAGTTATTAGTCGCAGACTTATCAAAGAAATCGAAGATCCAAATGTTTCCCCGTTGCCACAAGTGGGTATAATTCATGAGCCGTGTTTCTTGGTCAGTAAATTCGCTTAAGTGACAAAAAAGAAAGTTCTCACAGAAAGTTTCTAAATCTCGTAGACTAGGGAAGGTTAGTCGCAAGTAGTCGATGTGAGCCCTGAGATTGTTTTTGTGACACTCTTGATAATAACCGAGTTTTTCTTTGAGTTCTCGGAACTTGTCAATGGTGAGACCTCTTTCCCCTGCTTCATAGGAGCGGTAAGTTCTTATCGGTAAGTCAACGGCTTGTGCAAAGGCTTTTTGGCTGAGGCCTGTTTGTTTTCTGAAGTTTTTGATCTGAAAGGGACTGATTTTAGTCATTCATGGGAACACCTCCTTTTGACTAAGTGACACACTTTTTGGACCAAAGTGACACACTTTCTAAATCTTGAAATCCCAACTCCCACAAGGAATGAGGAGGGGTGGACGTGGCACTTTGGGCAAATGTAACCCCCCTATTAGAAATCGGGGGTTGAAGTCTCATCATGACCTAGGAACTTCGGGCTACGGTCTGCGCCTGACCTGTGGTCAGGCTTGCCCTTGCCCTTGTCCTAGCCCATGATGACCAAGCGTCGCTTCAACAGCTTTTGGATAAGATTTGCGTCCTCCCTCCTCAAAGTGGATGAGAATTTCAAGAAGGAGTTCTTCTTGAAAAGGATCGATTAGAATGGCGGATTCCGACCGTTCAAAAACAATACCTTGTTCTTGCAAGAGATAGATAATCTTTCTAAGCGTCGCCATTTTGAGGTCCTGTTCCTCTGCAAATTCCTTGAGTGGCCTTAGGTTAGTATCAGTATTTAGAGTATCTTCATCCTCTATTGATTCAATCATTTCTGGTTGAGGTCGGACTTCTCCAAAGACTTCAAATTCTTCGCTATTATATTCCATAATAGGGATTTTTTTGCGTAGGCATCATAGAAAGAGAAGCCTTGGTCGAGTGGCACGTAAGGAGAGAAGAATTCCCCAGCTAGGTCTCCGTTATTGGCGATATATCCTCGACCTTTAACCTTAACGCCATTGATTTCATCAAGCTTTTTAAACTCTTTGGTTTTATTAGCATCTCCAAACATCATATCGTAACCCGTTGATTCCAAGTGTCCAACTGAGAGGCGCTTCATAAAGTTATCTCGAAGAGCTGTTTTGATAAATTCACCGTCAGGACGTTGCATGGCAAAGATGATAAAGACACCAGCTTGACGCCCCTCTAGGACGAGCTGAGAGAGGTATTCCATGAGTTCAGACTGTAGACTATAGTCACGGTCAATCTTGGCCATAAGGGCTGCCCACTCGTCTACGAGAATGAATTTGGGTGTCATGCCGTAGTGCGTAAAGTTCTTCCCAGCTTGAAATTTTGGTGAGTTAGACATGAGCTCGTAGCGTTTTTCCATGAAGGCAACATTTTCTTTAAAACACTGGATGATATCTTCTTTGCTTGTATAGACACGACCATGAAAGATAGGAATCTTTTTGAGCCCAGCTAAATCAGAGTTCTTTGGATCACAGATATCCACAAAGCCAATCTTAGCCAGTGCATAGATAATAGTCATAAGGACAACGGTTTCCCGCCACCAGTTCCCCCACCAATGAGCAGGTGAGGTTCCTCGATATAATCCCAAGTGACGTCTGTCATAAGTTGGAGTTTAGAGCCCTTTACTTCGACCTCGTTAATGGTGATACGGCTATCAATGCGGTTGATGGCAATGTCATAGGTGATAAACCGTTTATCAAAGGTTTTATTACGAAAGTCTCCATTAAACATGACTTCGAGAGTTGACCCAAGATTGAGAAAACGGTCCTGAAATTTATTGCCTTCTAGGATAAAACGAACTTCAATCTTGTAGCGAGACTGTTTCAAGTAGACCTGAGGAAGAATCATCTTTTCAATCGTTTTGTTTTCACGTCTGATATTTTTAATCAAATAGAGGTTGTTTTCGATCAAGAAGCGAGACAAAATTCGTAGGCTATTGAGCTTTTGGAAGAAGACAATTTTCTCGTAGCACATGCGATTTAGTAGGTAAGCCACCAAACAAGAAGCAACAAGAACACCCCCGATAAAGTAAACTTGTGGCAAGGGATGGTCCTTCAATTCTTCTAGATTGACATAACAATAATTTCCAATAGCTAACAAAGAAGGGAACCACCAGATAAACCAGGTGATTCCCCTAATATGACGATAAAAAGCCCTAACTCTTATCCCACGATAGGTAAAGAGTTTCATAGTATATCACCTCCTAATTATCCTTTTTGTTGTCCAGAGGTTTGTTTTCCTTAAGAGGTGCCCCTCCATTCTTTTTCTTGATTTTAGAAGCAAAGAGCTTGTAAATATCATTGCGATTAACGTGAGTATGGGTGATAACAATATCTTCCAGCTCTACCTCTTCTCGGTATTTAATGCCTAAATCTTCAATTTCAGACTGTGCCATATCAGCAATGGTGAAAAAGAGGGTTTCGTGTTGGACAGAAGAGTGAATCGCCACCACAATCCCACGGATTTCTCCTGTGTTGACTTGGACGAAAGAGCCATCAGGGTTTCGTTGGGTGCGGTCTTCTTCAAAGATGATATCAGGACCTTCAATCCTACGGAAAGATAGTTTTCCAAGGACTTCAGGCACGTTTAGACCATCTGTAATGACACGATAGGTCTTGTCTGCAATTTGTAGTTTTTCTCCGTAGTTTAATCCAATTTTAGCCATATGTATTTCTCCTTTACTTTCTTATTTTTTTAGGACTAATTTCCGCAAAGACATTGAGGGCTGGGGCAACTGAGTTGCCGTTTAGAGCCGTGTCTGAGAGAAAAATCGGATTGACCGTTTCTACGAGAGCATCTTCTGGAAAGACAGTTGTAGAAGCAGGTGTGATGACGTGGAAGGCCCCGTGTTTCTCGCTATTAAGGATATGACGTTGGTATTTGCCTTCTTTTCCAAAAATAAAGCGAGGGGCATTCCCTAGTTTTTCATAGTAAGCAGGGCCGATAAAATCTGGTTTCATAACAAGTGTTTCTGGAATCATAGAATTTTCCTTTCTGATTTTGAGCAAAAGAAAAAGAGTCAAGCTAATTGCTTCACTCTTGAATAATAGTGGGTAAATAGTTTACGTTTAAACAGTCGACTATAGAACTGAATATCTCCGCTAGGATAGTTATTCTTACGAGCTTCTTGGATTAAATGATCGAGGTCAAGAAGAGCTTGTGCATAGAGTTTAGCTTGTAGTTTAGGTGAGTAACTAAACATGCCATAGGTGAATTCATAGTTATCATAGAGGCGTTTACATTGTAATGCGAAAAAAGTTAGTCATAATTTCTCCTTTATTGTAAGCTTAAAAAAGCTACTAAGATATAAAGAAGACTTAGTAGCTTGAGGGTAAGTCCATCTCAAAAGATAGACAGCAGTAAAGAAAAGTTGTTTGGTTGGAAAGATCCCTCTTTCCTCGGTGGCAACGTTTAGCAAGGTGTTTTGCGTCAATTACCATCGCTTGCCCGGCCAATCTCTTGAGGTAGTCATTGTCATACCTTAGGGATTCTCTTACGCAATTTTGCGCAACCAGTTCACTTTACTATTCGGCAAAAGTGCTAATGGTCCGAAATGCGTGGAAGCCCACAAAATATTTGTTTTAATCTTCACTTCAACCATCAACGGACTTGACTTTATTTATCAAAACAATTACAATAAAGGTACGAAGTTTAGTGTAGTTTGATAGTCAGTCCACTGGTTGTCAGACGCACTTTTTATTTAATTGTCAATGAACTCACTCTGATAGTGATTATTATTTTTTATATAAATTATCGCTACCAGCTATATTTATATAATATCGCTATAGGCGATAATTGTCAAGGGTTATTTGAAAAAAAGTAAAAAATATTTTTTGAGGTTTAAAATGGAATTTTCGGAACGCTTAAAAGAGCTAAGAAAACAAGCTCATCTGACACAAGTTGAACTAGCCGGTAAATTGGGAATAGTCCAATCTTCTTATGCAGACTGGGAGAGAGGAAGGAAAAAACCAACACAAGATAATTTAGTGAAGATAGCTCAGGTTTTGAATGTATCTGTTGATTATTTAGTTGGAAATTCAGAGAAGAAAGCAGATGAGTTAGATAATATTGAATTGCTTTTTCGTATGAATTCAAAAGGTCTGACTGAAGAAGAGAAAGAAACATTCAAAAAAGAACTAATCGACTTTATGGAAGAACGGAAGAAAGCGTTTGAAGAGGATAAAAAATAGGTCGAAAATCTAGAAAAAATTTCTACTTTTTAAATTTGACTACGAATAATAAAATAGAAGAATAAATACAGAGGTGACTTATGAGATTTAAAGAACTTAGACAACAGCGTGGAATGGTTTGTGCAAACTTGGCAAAAGAAATTGGGACTACTGTTCGCAGTATCAGCCGTTGGGAAAATGGGGAGAATGATATGCTTTTAGGGACAGCTGTTCCTTTGACTAAGTTTTTTGAGGTAAGTTTGGATGAGATTGTAGAATAAAATGTTCTTGACAGAATTTTCGAATAGTTTTATAATTTGGATGCGTATGAACAGATTCTATGGCTTAGCGTTTCGTAAGCCTTTCTCCCTCTAGTAGGGAGCTATAGCAAGTTACTTCAGCTATCTAGTTGACTTGTCAGTTGCCTTTTGCGTAATGAGTTTTCATACGCTTTTTTATTAGTCTTAGGAGAAAACAATGAATTATGAGGATATACACTCCAGGGATATGCTAGCTTTTGCCCTTGGGGTTCCAATAAAACAATTGACTGGTTTGTTATATGGAGTGAAAATTGAAAATTGTTACACTACATTTACAATTAGTAAGAAAAATGGAAGTGAACGTACCATCAGTGCTCCAAATAAGAGTTTGAAATATGTGCAACGTAAACTAGCTCGATTGCTTTTAAAACGGTATGAAGAATTTTTAGCAAAAAAGAATACTAAAAATAGGATATCACATGCCTTTTTTAAAGGAAAAAGTATAAAAACTAATGCATTTCCTCATAGAAACAAAAGGTACGTACTTAATGTAGATTTGCAAGATTTTTTTGGTTCGATTCACTTCGGTAGGGTACATGGTTTTTTTAAGAATAATGATTTTTTTAAATTACCTGATGTAGCAACAGTCATTGCTCAATTAACTTGTTACGAGGGAGTACTACCACAAGGAGCTCCAACGTCTCCAATAATTTCAAACTTAATATGTCAAATCCTTGACTATAAAATAATTGAACTGTGTCATGAATATCATTTAACATATACAAGATACGCTGATGATTTAACTTTTTCGACAAACGAAAAAAATTTGACAATAATTATCAAGATTTTCTAGACAAACTAGATAAATTAGTCACTCGTTCTGGTTTTAGAATTAATGCGGAGAAAACTCACTTTCAAGAATATAATGGAAGGCAAACAGTAACAGGTCTCTCGGTAAATAAGAAACTAAATGTGAAAAAAGATTTTTATAAAAAAACTAGAAGTATGGCGCATAGTTTATATAAAACTGGAAAATTTATGATAAACGGTAAAGAAGGTACTCTGAATCAATTAGAAGGACGTTTTTCTTTTATTAATGACTTGGTGAAGTACAACAACAGATTAGAAGAATTACCATCTCTAAACTAAAATTCAATAGAATACAAAAAGAATTTACTATTTACCGATGGAAAGGAATTCGAAGTTAAGAAAAATGAGCAGAAACAGATGCTCGATTGGAAAAAGAATTTAAGTACTTTATCAATTAGAGAAAAGGACTATCAAAAATTTCTTTTTTATAAATATTTTATAGCCAATACAAAGATTACTATAGTCACTGAGGGCAAGACTGACAGTAAGTATATCAAAGCAGCTCTTCGAAAATACTATGCAGAATACCCAGAATTAGTTACAAAGGACAAAGATGGGTTCAAGTATAAAATAAATTTTTTACCTCGAACTAAGAGGATGAGGTATTTCTTCGGTTTTTTGTCAGGTGGTGGATCTGACCAAATCCAACTTTTTAATTACTTTATTAATCGGGATAACCATATAAATCGTAATTACATCAAATACTTTAAAGAAATTTCTGAGGATGTACCTTTGCCTCAAAAACCTACGGTATTTTTATTAGATAATGAATGGGAACCTAAAAAGCCTCTACATAATATAATCAAAGTATTGTGCAGTGCTCAAAATTTAAATAATAGAGATATCATTCAAAAAATACATACTGATTACTTGTATCACGTAGATTTAAATGCCTTTTTAATGACACTACCAGTAGATAATTTAAATCCTCAAAGTGAAAAAGAAATTGAAGATTTATTTGATTTGGAAAAAATAAATAGTGAGCTAATTGAACCTCTTCACGATGGAAAGAAATTTGATATCAAAAAAGAGCACGGCGATGATAAATCCATAGGAAAAGAAATTTTTGCAAACACAATATTAACTAACTACGACTCTAAAAATATTGATTTTTCAAAATTTAAGCCATTATTAGATAAACTTAGCGACATATCAAAGGATTTTACAAAATATACTTAATAACGAGCTAATAGTCAGATATAAAGTTTAAAGGGCAAGCATTATTGATTGGCTCTTTGTCAACTGTAGTGGGTGACGAAAAGCGGAGATGATGAACTCTAATGTGGACAATTGTCCACTTTTTTTATAAAATAAACTCAACCAAAAAGGTTTAGTTATCTGTGAGTCATATTTAAAGGAGGTATTGTTCTTTGGATAAGTTATATGCAAGAATAAGTAAGTCTACAAAACATGTATTATACCAGTACATGAAGGATAATAATATCTCATTATTGAATTATAGTTTCAATTATTTTTTTCAGTATTGTATCCAAAAGTACCAAATTCAAGTGATTAGTCACCACTTTTCTAATCATAAGATAGAAGGTTTGACAGTAGTTGATGAATTGGGAACTAGTTTCTCTTATGAAAGAGATAACCTAAAAGTAAAGCAGAATTTCACCTTATGCCATGAGTTAGGTCACTTTATTCTTAGACATAATGGAAATTATTTTGCAGAATCAATTGATAATCAAGAGAATTTACTAGAACGTGAAGCAAATATTTTTTCCGCTGTGGTATTGATGCCAGATATTGTTCTTTTATCAAAAATATACTATAGTTGCGAAACCTTCCATCAAGTACAAAATAGTCTCGAAGTTTCAAAACAGGCTTTATTTTTTCGTCTTTTGGAATTTCTACGGGAATATTATCTTGATAAAGATAGTGAAATCAAACAAGCGGTTGAGACCTATATTGAAGGGAAGAATGCTTCTATTTTTCGTTTGTTTCATGATATTAGAGAACAAATTATTGAGGAGTTCCATCAGTTTCAACCTTCCCTTATTAATCAGGTTAAGCAGAGAGTTAGAAAGGTAGGTTTTGTAACAAGCCAAGAATACCCAAATTTATTAAATCAAGATAACTGGAAAGCAATTAAAGATAATAATGGCAATTTAAAAACGTGGCTTGTTTATAACAAAGGAAAGTCGATTGCATATGTTTGGAATAAAGAAAAATTCTCAGATGAAGAGGCAAGAAAAAAGGCAGAATTACAGTTACTATTAATGTGAGGTGAACTATGTATCAACCAGAAAAACTAAAAGCTCGTAGAAAAGAGGTAAAAATGACTCAAAAAGATATTGCAGATCAATTAGGAATCAGCTATCAAGCCTATTCAGCATGGGAACGTGGAGTAAAAGAACCATCTAAAGAGAGAGTAAATCGACTAGAACAGCTACTCGAAGTACCAAAAGGATATTTTACAGAAATCGAGATTGTTCGTCTATATAATACATTGTCAAATAAAGGTAAAGATCAAGTAGTAGAATATACTCGTAACTTGGTGAAAAAAGAGAAGACTCAACAAGTAATATCAGTTTCAGAAAATCTTTACGAATATCATGTTTACGAAAAAATGTCTGCAGGTATTGGTGCATCAGTTTACGATAATCGAAACTACGACATTGTTTATTTCAATGAAGAACTGGCTCATGATTTTGCTTCATGGGTATCGGGGGATTCAATGGAGCCAAAATATCAAATGGGTCTGTAGCTCTTATCCGTGAGACAGGTTTTGATTATGATGGAGCAGTCTATGCTGTAGTATGTAATAACCAAACATATATTAAACGAGTTTACCGTGAAGAAGAAGGTTTACGCTTAGTTTCTATTAATCCAAGATATGATGACATCTTTATCTCCTATGATGAAGATCCACGAGTAGTAGGTGTCATTGTTGGGAATTTTATGCCGTTTGAGGACTAATTTATAAGAGGTTTTGATTATTCAAGAGAGCTTAAAAGTGATATTACTTTCGTAGATATGGAGCTATTGTAGAGTGTGTATTGAGAAGTCTTCTTAAAAAACATCTTTATGTGTCATGAGTAGTGTCGATTGATTTCATAATAAAAACACCCCAAGAGTTAGACTTTTTCTGTCTAATTTTTGGGGTGCTGTTCAGTTCTATGCTTTTATTAAATATTCTTGAAGAAATTCTATAATGGGTCTAGAAATTTTTTCTGCAAGAAGTACAGGTACAGCATTTCCTATTTGTTTGTATTGTTCATTTAGCTTATGATTTCTTTGTACATTTTTTTTGTTACCATCAGAGAATATAAACCAATCAGGAAAAGTTTGAATTCTAGCACATTCACGTACAGAAAGTCTTCTATTAAACTCACCATCAAATTTCCATTTATCTTTATCAATTTTTATCATTGGTTTACCACCAGGATGTTGAGGAGCCTGTCTACCGCTTGCTTGAATAGTAAAACTTTGATCATCCCAACCTTTTTTTCTATTACGACTCATATATATCGATGAATAGGTACCATCGAATACATCGTCTGGTTCCATAGGTAAATCAGAAATAGCATCTCTAAGAGTTACAAAAGATGTTTTTGTATTTCCGTGTGTAGGTTCTGGTAATCTGTAAGTGAAATTATATTTTTCAGCGATATCCTTTCTTACCCCAATAATAAAAACTCTCTCACGTGATTGTGGGACTCCATAATCTCTAGCGTTTACTAGATGTGCGCTTACTTCATAACCTGAGGCAGAAAAGTCTTCAGTTATCTGCTTTAGAACTTGACCATTACCTAAGGACATTAAACCTTTAACATTCTCTGCAATAAAGAATTCAGGTTGTGATTGCATAAGAGCCCGAATATAGTGAATGTATAAAAAATTTCTAGGATCATCTAAAAGCCTTGGTCCGGCAAGGCTAAAACCAGGACAAGGAAATCCTCCGAGCATTAGGTTAGCTTTGGGGAAATGGGCTATCTTCTGTATATTATTTCGATTTTTAATTATCGAAGTTGGGAAATTTAATTCGTAAGATTGGTTGGCAGATTCAAATAAATCATTTGAAAAAATAAAATTAACTATTTTATCTCTAATCTGATCATATTCTTTTTTAGAGTTAAATATCTTATATGCTTCTTCTTCACCAATTGTAGAGACAATACCCGATAACTCTACTCCTAAATCTAATCCACCACAACCACTGAATAACGAAACAACGTTGATTTTATTTTGATTGGATTTTATACGACTTAATATCTCTAACTCTTTTTCTCTCTCAGTGCTAGAAATACTTTCTTCTACAATCTTATTTCCTGAGAAATTTTTTTAAAAAGGATTTTTTTAACTTCTTCAGGTGAGAAGTCTAGAGAAGATATAAATTGTTTTTTTGACATTATTTCCTCCAAATTGGGCTTGGTTTAATTATATCAGATAAACTATTTCTTGGCCAGTATAAACTATTGTGAGATAATTGACAAGAAAGGTGGATTAGCTATGGGTAAACAAACGATACAAGGAAAAGGATTTGAATATGCTTGTTTAAAAACATTCTATGAATTCTTATCTGTTAGCAATATTAGAGTTAATATTGCTGATAACAAAGCATACTTTACAGCAAAAAGTAAATTTGAAGAGTTACCTAACAACGTTCGAGAAGATATGCTTTTAGCAGCATCTGCAAGTGTGCAATCAATTATTAATTCTGAACCTAATTTAATAAATGGGGAGGAATTAATTGAAATTTCAATAGCAGAGGATAAAAAAGGTAGTGAGGGAGATGTCAGAGACCTGATCTTTTTGAAGTCTGAGAGTGGATGGGAAGTGGGGATATCTTGTAAACATAATCATCACGCTTTAAAACACTCAAGACTATCTCAGACAATTGATTTTGGTGATAAATGGCTAGGCTATCCTGTGTCGGATACTTATTGGGAAAGTATAACTCCTGTTTTTTCTTATCTTCAAAAATTAAAAGATGAAACTAAAACTTTAGATAAAAAATTACAAAATAAGTGGGATAAAATACCTAATAAAGATTTAGATGTTTATCGTCCAATTCTAGATGCTTTTCATGATGAGGTGATTAGATTATCAAAAGAATATAAAGATGTTCCTAAAAAGCTAATTGAGTATCTGTTAGGGCGCAAGGATTTTTATAAGGTAATCGCAAAAGATAATGAAAGGAAAACAATTATCCAAGCATTTAACTTACAAGAGACATTATCAACAAATTGTGGAAAAGTGAAACCTAGATCAAAATGCAAATCTCTAGCGGGTGTCCTACCCAAAATGATATATTCTTTTGACTATAAAGAAGGATCAAGTAATACATTGATACTTGTTTTAGATAAAGGTTGGACAATCAGCTTTAGGATTCATAACGCTTCATCTAGAATAGAGCCATCATTGAAGTTTGATATTCAATTAGTTGGTATACCGAGTGCTGTTGCTAATATTGAACAGTATTGGGAAGAATAAAAGTTTAGTTATAATATATCAAAGAAAGTAAGAGAATAATTGATGTCTGATTTATATATATTTTTTGACTCCCCTAGAAATTACGAAAAACAGGGGCTTTATTATTCAGAAGGTTCGAACCCTGAATTATTAGAGCAATTTTTGAGTTTTATTGATAAAAATATTGAAAAAATTTCAGAAATAGATATTTCATTGTACTTATTCAACAATCTATATTTATTAGATAAATTAAAAAAACATATATAGAGAGAGGTATAATTATAAATATAATTTCTATCCCTTTAGATGGTTATGATGATAGGTATAAAAAAGATATCGTCACTAGACATGGATTAAAGGTAATTGGAAACGAGACAAAGTATTCTCTTGCAAAAAAAGTTTATGATGAAGCTAGTATTTTATCTTCTAAAGTAGAGAATTTTAATTTGTATATATTCCCACATAAGTTTGTAAGAAGTAAAAAAATGAAACCATTTTCAAGAGGGATATTACCATATAGTCTACATATTAAATCTTTCCTTATTAAGTATAAAGATGGAAATGGTGCTGTATGTTTAACAAGTTCAAATCTTGCAACTAGAGATGAAGTAAAGGAAAACTTTTTAGCTATTATTAATAATAACCAGGCTGATGTAGTAAAAGCCTGTGAATATTTTGACAATCTTAGATCTTCTAGTATATTACTCGAAGATTTTGATGAAAAGAATGGTTATTTTAATTATGAAATACAGAAAAATGAATCTTCAAAAAAACCTGGTCATTTGTTCTATATTGCACCTTTTTATGAAGATTCCCCATTGAAAATAAAAGACAAACTTATAGAGTTAATCAAGAGCGCAAAAGATGAAATATATATATGCGCGCAACATCTCGCATGTGATACTAGTAATGATAAAGATATCCTCAAAGAGGCTTTGAGGGCGACAAATAGGGGAGTAAAAATAAATTTTTTATCTCAGACGTTTGTTAGTAGTACAGGAGATAATTATGGACAAAGACAACCACAAAATACATACGGTTTTAAGAAATTTATCAAATTAGTTGAGAATAATAGTAATACAAGTTACTTTGTTAATAGAAACTTTCATAGTAAGTTTTTGATTATTGATGACTGGATAGTGCTTACCTCTTGTAATATTACTCCAACGGAATTTACATATGAAGGAAATGTAGATATTCCAAAATTTGATCATATTCCGGGTATTAGTTATAAAGGTATTTTTTCTGAGGTTGGTCAATTTATGATTTTAAAATCAGATAGTGGAAAAAAATTATTAATACAAAATTTTAGAGATATAATATCAAGTGAAGATACCTATAAACATAAAGGTTAGTTTGACAGATATTAATCTTAATTGTATACTAGCGTAGTGGAGATGGTGTAAAGCCGGAAAAAGAACACACCCAATTGTAATTGGGAGTCTAGCCAATTGGCTAACAGGCAGGTTCGACCCCTGCTCTCCGAAAGATTTTGAGTATATTCAAAGTTTTTCGAAGAGTAAGGGTCTTTTTTAGGAGAAATAGATATGTCATATAGCAATGAGAGACCGTTAAGTAAAGAAGATTTGTATGAGGTTTATACGAAAAACATTCGATATACAAAGTATCAGCTAAAAGTAATAAAGACTGAGGCAAGCCAAGTAGCAGTAAAATATTATTGGTATTATGAAGAGAAAGGTATAGTAAGAAGAGATATTTTTAGAGACTTAGAAGCTTTGACAAATCTGTATGCTTATATTTTAGGTAGTAGATTTGAATTACAATTGATGAAAATATTACATGAAAACTCCTCAGTAGCATTTACTGAGGAAGAGTTAGAAAATATAAAACGTAAACACACTGTTTATGATAGATGGCGTGAGTGTCTTAAAATTAGCTTTGATAAATCGTCAGATTTGGTTGACTGGGAAAACGTAGGTGGAGAGAATTTAAAAGAAATTTTTCAAGACAGTCAAATTATTTACAAGAGTTTCAAGAAATTATTACGATGAGAAATAGACTAGCTCATGGTCAATGGAGTGTTCAAATGGATAGTGCAGGCACAAAGGAAAAGGTTCCCGATGCAATGCTTAGATATTCAGATTTATCTAAATTAGTGTTATTAGCGAATAAGTTAGATATAATGTCTAGAATAGTTGAAACTATAGTAGTTTATAAAGATAAAAGATCTACAAAGTTTGAACAGAAATTAGTCTATTTAATCAAAAAAATAAAAAAATGTAAATAAAAAGAATCGAACGAACTAATTTAAGAAGCTACATAGGTAGTAAATTAAAAAAATATAAACAAGAAAAAAATCTCAGAAAAGAGATTCATAAATCATAAAAGTTTCATGGTGTGAAGGCGTGACTTGTTTTTTGAAGAATCATTATATAATTTTATTGGAAAACTAAACAATAAAAAAGCGAGTCCAAACTGACTCAGAAATATTAATTTCAATAGTTGAGCTACTTTTACTCAGATGAGCGAATCAGTGTTTTTTATATTGATTTTAGTACAATTCATCTTTACTTGGCTCAATAATATCAGTATAAAAACTCTCGACTTGAGATATCAAGTAAGATTTCGAAGAATCTGGTGTTTGAATTAAAAGTTCATTGAATGAATTGAGAGATGCTATATCATCTGTAGAAATGTTAAAAGCTTTAGACCTACAAAGTGTCATAATTTCATTTCCAAAATTTCTTACTTTTTCAGTATGTCGACCATTAAAAATGTTCTTTTGAATCAGTATCTCAAAATTTCTAATAAACTCATAAAGATTTTCGTATTGTTCTTCTAGATTTGGCATTATGTATCCTTTCTATCTATAGCAATATTGTTTAATAGCTTAATTATAAGATTTGCTACTTTTTAATAGTATTCACGTTCTATAACTAATAAGTTAAATGTACTATTTTTTCTATTACCTGTAAAATTTTCAGCTTAACCATGCTCGATAATACCTTCATCTTCTTTTAATATTCACCATCTAGAGGCTTGTTTTTGTAAAGAATGGCAAGCAACTAAAATAATAGAGCTTCTTAGAAATAGAAACAGAATAACAGTTTTTTTATTTTATATCCCCTCTAACCAAGAATATTTTATCATATTTAATATAAATGTATCTCTATAAGAGAAAAGTCGAGTGAAACATACTTTTAAGATATTTTTACAAGGATAGAAAAAATATCTTAAAAGTGGTACAATATTCGAAAATATAAAAAATTTAGAATTTACACTGAGGATTAAAATTATGGTAAGTAAAGCCATTGTCTCACAGCAAGATATCATGAATTTTCTAGATGATTCTTATAAAAAAATATTAAATGGCGTTCCTATGATTAGTAAGCCAATCGATAGTTTTGCAGATGATTATTTAAGTAAATATGATTCCAAAGAAAAAGCTTGCAAAGAAATGTTAAACAAACAAATGATAAAGTGTACCACTTCAGGAGTTGTTAGCGGATTAGGAGGTATTATTACTTTGCCAGTTGCAGTACCTGCCAATATTGCAAATGTATTATATGTGCAGATGCGTATGATAGCTTGTTGTGCATATATGGCTGGATATGATTTAAAAAGCGATCAAACCCAGACATTAGTATATGCTTGTTTAGCTGGTGTTGCAGTCAATCAGATATTAAAGAAGGCTGGAATTAGGCTAGGAGAAAAAGTAGCAGTAAAGATGGTAGAGAAAATCCCTGGGAAAGTAGTTATTTCGATCAATAAGAAAATAGGTTTCAGATTAATTACTAAATTTGGAAATACAGGGATTGTTAATTTAGGAAAATTAGTTCCAGGTGTAGGAGCTGTAGTCGGTGGCAGTTTAGACTATTTAGAAACAAAAATTATTGCAGAAAGAGCATATAAATGGTTTTTTGAAAATAATTTTGATGAAAAAAATAGTAATATAGAAACAAAGAGATTACAGAATTAAGAAATCATCTTCACTACAATGATTCTTAGAATGAAAAATATTTTAAATATTTTACTGAGCTAAATAGAGGCATCACCTTTAATTAAAAAAGGTAGAGTTTGAATTGAAATACAGTGCAATATACTGCATTTTACAAAAAAGAAAAAACGCTGATTTCTAGCGTTTTTCTTTGGTATTGATTCGTATTGAATCCTTATTTAACCTCAGGAACTCTTAATTGAATAAGAGTTTATTGCATATAGGGAGATGGTTTTGTTTCCTTGGATAAATAGAGTGGGTGATGTGGTGTACCATTTTTGTTTTGTTTTAAACAATATAAGTTTGAGATTAAGGAAATAACTTCTTTGTCACGATTAAGTAGTCTACCTGGATTTCCCCAACATGCAATAACTAAATCGGCTTCTGCTGCAGATTTTTGAAGATAAAAATCATTATCTGACCCAATAGGATTACTTACATGATTAAGGATACTAGGATCAGTACTTCTAAAAGCAAAAAGATTTGCCATCAGTACTTTTCCATATCCCCAACTTTTAGCATAACTGATACATTTATTAATGGTAGGGTCGTCCTTTTTTTCATCAGCTGTAGAAGGATTCAGACCAATAAACAAAACTGTAGGTTTAGTATCATCCCAATTACGAGAAAGTAAGTAACGATATTTTCTATCTTCAGATAATACAGCATCTTTTTTCATAATTAATCTCCTTTTTTCTTCTATTATAATACAAATGATAATTAGTTATTTTATAATACAAATGATAATTAGTTATTTAAAATTACCAAATTAATATTTGAGGTAGTTTCCCTTATTCAATAGAACTTATACAAATTTTTTGAAATAAACAATTAGCATGAAACTTCTGGGTGTTGATATAAAGTTATTCTAAGATTAATTGAAACAAAACCTTGTCAAACCAGGTCTTAAGAAAGCTCGTAAAGCTAGCCAGTTCTCAAAACGTTAATTCGTTACTGGACAGCAGAGTACAAACGAAAACACTTTGCAGCTTGCAAGGTGTTTTTTTGTATAGATTTCTGAAAAGTGTTCAAAATCTTACTAGAGTTTTGTCTTCATCTTGAAATTCTTATAACAATGTGATATATTTATAACAGACAAGGTGTGATATATTTATAACATATTAAAAAGAGGTGACTGAAATGAAAATGTCGAAGAACTTAAAGATAATCCTTTATATCGCTAGCGTGCTTATTGTTGTATGTTTAGTATTATTTCTGGGGAATCACCTACCGATTCTAGCGAAAGGTGCTATTATGACGACGGCTTGGCTTCCTTCGTATTTGGTTTGTACGATGGTATCGGTCCTCTCAAAATCAACCTATCAAAAGAAAGAAAAAAACATGTTTGGGATTACTGCAAAATTATATACAGTGCTTGTACTTCTCTCGTCCTCGATCTATACTATTGGAGTTTGGCTGCTAACTCCTGGTTCTTTGATTAAGAATATAATGTTAGGAATTGGATTAAGTATTCAATTGTTATTAATGTTTTACTTCTTATTCAAGAGAATTAATGAAGAACCCGATGAACGATTTTATAGAAATATTGCAAAGTCCTCTTCCATTTTGTTTACAATAGCAATCTTTATATTATTGGGAATGGCAACCTTGATAGCTGTCTGTAAAGTTTTCGTTTTGAATGCTGGATTCCTTTATATTTTGGTGGCTTTTTTACTCTTATTATTTGCCATTACTTACTTTATCACTGAAAAAAGGGGATGAAATATGGCGAAAGAAAGTAAAATAAAGACTAACTTGAAAGAAGTAAGGGAAGCTTATGGTATGACTCAACAAGATTTAGCAGATCAAGTAGGAATACGGAGAGAAACGATTGTTCACTTGGAAAATAACCGCTACAACCCTTCGTTGGAAATGGCTTTAAAAATAGCACAAGTCTTTAATAAACAAGTAGAAGAACTATTTCGTCTGAAATAAGAGAAGTAAAACAATCCAATTGATTTGTGTATCAGTTTTTGGAAACTTGTTATTCTGAGACGAGGTCTTGGTAAGAGGGAGTAGTTTCAAAGGAGTTATTTTTGACTACATCTTAGTTAAAACGCTTTCAAAAATAAGATAATAGTTTATTTTTCAAGCATTTTAACCCAATAATAGAACTTTTTAGGTCGAAATGCTCTCAAAAATGCTAATGTTTCTCTAATCTATTCACTTTTGAGATCTTGCATATTATGTAGTTATCATACAAAAATGATAAAGTGAATGAATACATTTATTTGAAAGATAATATTGTTATATACTTCAAACATATTATCAGTAAGAGGGTTTTATACGTCTATTAAATATCTTTTGATTTTTTTAGCCATAAAACCTCACATAATAATGAATGTATATTTTACAAATTATGCTTTTTATATATGATTTAAATATGTATTTAAACTTAGCAAAGGACATAATAAATTACCTAAAAATAACATTAAAATTAAAAAAATGATTAATTATTACTATTTGGTAACACACCTCAAAAAACCTTTGTTTGTAGGAATTGTAGGATATATTAAAAATTTAAAAAGTTTTTAAAATTTGTTGACATATCTCTAGATAGTGTTATAATCTATAGATGTCAGGGAGGTCCTGATACTAAATATATAATAATCCATTAGAGGAGAAACAATTATGAAAAAAGTATTGCTTACATCAGCTGCAGTTCTTGCAGTATTCGCTTCATCAGCAGCAGTTTTCGCTAACGACGGTAACGTTCACACTGGAAACCTTGATAACAAAACTGAAGCAACTGGTGGTGACTTCTTCACAAACAACGAAGGTGGTCTTACTCAAGCTGCTAAAGATGGTCTTAACAACGTTGACGCAGATTCAACTAAACAAAAATTTGAAGATGCTGGTGAACACATCGAACCAAAACGTGATGCTAACGGAAACATCATCAAAGATGAGTTTGTAGTTACTGATAAAGCTAACGCTAACAAAGACGCTAAAGAAGAAGCTAAAGCTGTTAAAGCTGCAGAAAAGAAAGCTCCAGCAGCTAAAGCTGAAGCTAAAGCTCTTCCAAACACAGCAGCTGTTAAATAATTAACTGCTATTGCTAAAAAGAATATCACTGGGGCTAGAGCTTCGGTGATATTTTTCTATGGATAAAGAAAAGGATTTGACATTTCATGAGTAATCATAATCGTAAATCTACTGGATCTCGCAAAAAACTGATTGCTGGGATTTCAGCCTTAGTCATTGCTGCTTTGGCTATCTTCCTTGGCTTCCAGTTTATGTCTCCGACAGCATCGTCCTCTAATGGTGTTAAGAGTGTTTTAACGACTAAAAAAGCAAACACTTATAAAGTTTCAGATGAGGAGAAAGCCTACCTCAAATAAATTTGATGGTCTTGAGGCGACAAACCCTGATACTATCGCTTATGTCTATGCACCAGGGACTAAATTGGATGAGCCAGTTGTTCAAACAACGGACAATTCAACCTACTTAGATAAAACATTTGATGGAGGAAACGTTCCATATTTGGGAACGGTCTTCATGGATACAGACAATAAGAAAGATTTCAGCGATCGTTTGACTTGGCTCTTCGGTCATGCTCGAGGAAGTAAGGTTGCTGATAGTCGTATGTTCAACGATGTTAACTACTATAGTGATCAGTCGTTCTTTGATAAACACAAATATGTTGTTATTGAGACGCCTCAACGTAAGTATTATTATGAAGCGCTTGCTATGGTAATTGTGCCTGAAGACACAGCTTTCTATCGTACATCATTTGAAAGCGATAAAGACTTTAAACAACAGTTGGATATCATCTATGATCAAGCAAGTGTTAAAAACAAGGATTTGAAGGTTAATGCTTCAGATAAATACCTCGTTCTTTCGACTTGTCGTGAGGAAGATGAAACGATTCGTGCTAATCTCTACTTGCGTCAAATTCCAGACTCTGAAATGTCTGATTTTGTAGCTAAACATGGTAAAGATTTGGAATACACACCAACACGTTAATTATTAACAGAACTCTACTTCGTATGAAGTAGGGTTTTTATCTTGTCTAAGAAAACTGATGTTTTCAATCGTCATGGAATTGAGATGTAACCGTTTATTAATCTTTTTTATCATCAATGGATAAGTTTTTTTGGTACACTAGAGGTATGAAAAAGGAGAGTATTATGAAACAGAGCCAGGCTAAAAAGCGTGACAATGCGATGACTAATAAGATTTTGATGGGGTTGATTGCTCTCGTCTTAGGTTTGCTTTTTCTTGAGATTTTAATTGTTCATAGTAAGAACGAACAGCAAAAGAATGCCTCGAACCAAGTACAGACAGCACGTATCATGGCTAATGGGGACTTGCTCTATCATGACGGTCTCTATATGAGTGCCCTTCAGTCAGATGGTAGCTATGATTTCACGGAGAATTTTACTTATGTGAAGCCGTGGTTACAGCAGGCTGATTTGGTCTTGGGTGATTTTGAGGGAACGATTAACCCTGATTATCCTTTGTCAGGCTATCCTCTGTTTAATGCTCCTCAATCAGTGACAGCAGCTATCAAGGATGCTGGCTATGATGTTATGGATTTGGCTCATAATCATATCTTGGATTCAGGCTTAGAGGGAGCTTTTACAACGGCTGATGCTTTTAAAAAAGTGGGAATTGATCCTATTGGTGTTTACGAAAAGCCGGTGCGAGACAAGGCGCCACTTCTCATCAAGAATGTTAATGGTATCAAAGTTGCAATACTTTCCTATGCTTATGGTTACAATGGTTTAGAGTCGAACTTGACGGATAAAGAGGTTGCAGACCACTTATCGAATTTGGATGAAAAACGTATGAAAGCCGAGATTCAGCGTGCCGAAAAAGAAGCGGATATCACGGTTATCATGCCTCAGATGGGTGTTGAATATCGTTTGGAACCGACAGATGAACAGGTTAAACTCTATCATAAGATGATTGATTGGGGTGCTGATATTATCTTTGGAGGTCATCCTCATGTGGTAGAACCTTCTGAGGTGGTTAAAAAGGATGGACAGCAAAAACTTATTATTTACTCAATGGGTAATTTCATCTCAAACCAGCGCATAGAGACCATGGATGGTGTGGATAGTGCAGAGTGGACAGAGAGGGGTGTCTTAATGGATGTCACCCTTGAGAAAAAGAATGGTCAAACCACGATTAAGACTGCTCAAGCACATCCGACTTGGGTTAACCGTACGCCTAAAGGAACAAGTTCGCCAGAGGGATACCCTTTGTATACTTACCAAACTTATATTTTAGAGGATTTCATTAAAGGTGGTAAATATAGAAATAAACTAGATGAAGAAACCAAAGAGCGTATAGATACTGCTTATAAAGAAATGAATGCCCATGTTAATTTAAAATGGAAATAAAGCTAAGATATCGCCTGAATTTGGCGATATTTTTTTGTTTATCGACAAGTTACCCACAGACTTATCCACAGGTGTGGAAAAGTCTGTTGATAGTGTTGAATCTTGATTTTTCAAGGTTTTAAAAGAAGGAAATTATTTAGGTTGTGAACAAGTTTATCCACAAGTAATTGGGTCAGAGAGAGGATATTTTTATAAACGATATTAGTTAAATTCCTCGGAAACATTCGTCTTTTTCAAGAAAAAAGATGCAAATTTCATAAAAAATAGCATTTTTAATCAAAATATGCTAAAATTATACAAAATAAAATGATGGAGGCTTCTCATGAAAGCGATTATTACAGTTGTAGGTAAGGACAAAGCAGGTATTGTTGCGGGTGTTGCGACTAAGGTGGCAGAACTTGGCTTGAATATTGATGATATTTCTCAAACAGTTCTTGATGAATTCTTTACCATGATGGCGGTTGTATCATCGGAAGACAAACAAGATTTTACACACCTACGTGCTGAATTGGAAGCCTTTGGTGAGTCATTGAACGTTAAAATCAACATCCAAAGTTCAGCAATTTTTGATGCTATGCACAACTTGTAAGATAGGAGTAGCTTAAAATGGATATTAAACAGGTCACAGAAACCGTTGCCATGATTGAGGAGCAGAACTTTGATGTTCGTACCATTACCATGGGGATTTCACTCCTAGACTGTATCGATTCAGATATCGATAAGGCGGCGGAAAAAGTCTATAACAAGATTGTATCTAAGGCTAAGAATTTGGTAGCTGTTGGTGACGAAATTGCGGCTGAACTTGGTATTCCGATTGTTAATAAACGTGTGTCTGTTACTCCGATCTCAATCATCGGTGCGGCAACAGATGCAACAGACTATGTACCTTTTGCGAAGGCGTTAGACCGAGCAGCTAAGGAAATCGGTGTTAACTTTATTGGTGGTTTCTCTGCACTCGTTCAAAAGGGCTACCAAAAAGGTGATGAGATTCTTATTAATTCTATTCCACGTGCGCTTGCAGAGACTGATTTTGTCTGCTCATCTGTCAACATTGGTTCAACAAAGACTGGTATTAACATGACAGCGGTACGTGACATGGGACGTATCATCAAAGAGGCTTCTGAGGCAGATCCAATGGGCCCAGGTAAATTGGTGGTCTTTGCTAATGCGGTTGAAGATAATCCATTTATGGCAGGTGCCTTCCACGGTGTTGGTGAGGCTGATGTTGTAATCAATGTTGGGGTTTCAGGTCCTGGTGTTGTGCAACGTGCAGTTGAGAAAGTTCCGGGCGAAAGTTTCGATGTTTTAGCTGAAACAGTTAAGAAGACCGCCTTCAAAATCACACGTGTTGGTCAGTTGGTTGGTCAAATGGCCAGCGAACGCCTTGGTGTCGAGTTCGGTATTGTAGATTTGTCTCTTGCGCCAACACCAGCAGTTGGTGATTCAGTAGCCCGTGTACTTGAAGCTATGGGTCTTGAAGTTGTTGGTACGCATGGTACTACTGCAGCTCTAGCCCTTCTTAACGACCAAGTTAAAAAAGGTGGTATCATGGCATGTAACCAAGTTGGTGGTTTGTCAGGTGCCTTTATTCCAGTTTCTGAAGATGAAGGTATGATTGCGGCGGTTCAATCTGGTCATATCAACCTTGAAAAATTGGAAGCTATGACAGCTATCTGTTCTGTTGGTCTAGACATGATTGCTATTCCTGCTGATACGCCAGATACAACAATCGCGGCCATGATTGCTGATGAAGCGGCTATCGGTGTCATTAATCAGAAAACAACAGCTGTTCGTATCATTCCTTATGGTAAGGAAGGTGACATGTTGGAACTTGGTGGTCTTCTTGGTTATGCACCAGTAATGAAGGTAAACAAAGCTTCATCGGCTGACTTCATTGCGCGTGGTGGTCAAATCCCAGCTCCTGTTCACAGCTTTAAAAACTAAGCGGATGTTAAATGCTTTGCCAATTGGTAAGGCATTTTCTGATGGTCTCGCTGGCTAGATAGTGGAGGGGATTTGTGCTATAATGAATTCAAAAATGACGGAAAGAAGGGGCGCTATGAGTGAGGTTAAGTTGTATATTGCGAGACATGGCAAAACTATGTTTAACACCATTGGTCGTGCACAAGGTTGGTCTGATAGCCCTTTGACCCCGTTCGGTGAAGAAGGTATTCGTGAATTGGGGGTAGGTCTGAAAGCAGCAGGTATTCCTTTCAAGGTCGCATATTCTAGTGATTCAGGTCGAACGATTCAAACCATGGATATCATTTTACGTGAGACGGGTTTAGAAACTATTCCTTATAAACGTGACAAACGTATTCGTGAGTGGTGTTTTGGTAGTTTAGATGGTGGCTATGACGGTGAACTTTTCTACGGTGTGCTACCGAGAACAGATGCTTTTCAAGGTAAGGATTTGCATGAGGTAACTTATCCTGAGCTTGCACAGGGTATCCTTGATGTGGATACGGCTGGTTGGGCAGAGCCTTGGGAAGTGCTCAGAAAACGTATTTTAGAGGGGTTCACAGCTATTGCAGAAAATCTTGAGAGGTCTGGTGGCGGTAATGCTATTGTCGTTAGTCACGGTATGACCATTGCAACCTTTGCTTGGTTAATTGATTCTTCTGTCGAGCATCCTTCATTGGACAACGGTTCGGTTACTGTTGTTGCTTATGAAAATGGTAAATTTACATTAGAAGCACTTGGCGATATGACTTATCGTCAGGTTGGGCGAGAGATAATAGAAAAAGAAAATGGTAAAAAATAACTATCCAAGTCGCCGTCAGGCGAAAAAGCAAACCAACTGGTTTTTGGTTATCAGTAGTGTCTTGATTGCAGTTCTTTTAGTTGTAGCAGGACTTTATTCAGTATTTGGTGTCAGTCGTACAGTCCAACAAACCAATGGATCGTCAGTAACAAAAAGTAGTAAGCAAGCTACCGATGCGACTCAAAGCAAGGATGCAAAGGGACTACCTGATGTATCGCCTAAAGACTGGCAATTGCTTTTGGTAAATCGAGATAATAAGTCTAAAGAACTTAACCCTGAGATTGCTGATGTCGATGGTGTTTCTGTAGATGCAAGAATTGCTAAGAACGTTAAGGAGTTTTTAGCAGCTGCTCAAGAAATTGATCCAAGTTATCACTTGATATCAGGTTATCGTAGTGTTGCTTATCAGACAGAACTTTATAACAGTTATGTTCAGCAGGAAATGGCTGCTGACCCAAGTTTGACGGAGTCTCAGGCGGAGAAAAAGGTTCAAACCTATTCACAACCACCAGGAGCGAGTGAACACCAAACAGGTCTTGCGATTGATATGAGTACTGTAGATAGCTTAAATGAAGCAGATCCAGATACAGTAGCTAAAGTCAAAGAGTTGGCGCCGAAATATGGCTTTGTTCTTCGTTTTCCAGATGGTAAAACATCGTCAACGGGTGTAGGCTACGAGGATTGGCATTTCCGCTATGTTGGTAAAGAGTCAGCAGAGTATATGACTGAACATAATCTTACTTTGGAGGAATATTTGGCATTATTAAAGGAGAAAGCTAAGTGAGACGACGTTTTAAACTAAAAGCCTTCATTACCTTAGTTGTTGTTTTTGCTTTAGGTATTCTCTTACCTTTGATTCTTCATGCCTCTACAGATGATAATGCGCGTGCGGTAAAGGTTGCTTACACACAGCAAGAATTTATTGAGACCTTAGCTCCAACAGCTCAAAAGATGTCTAAAAACTATGGTGTACCTGCGTCTATTCTCCTTAGTCAAGCTGCATATGAGTCGAATTATGGTAGCAGTCTTTTATCTGTTAAATATCATAACATCTACAGTCTCCCTGCTCAGCCAGGTCAAGAACGTATTCGTTTGAAGGATAGTATCTACAGTAAAGGGAAATGGCAATACCAAAAGGTGGATTTTGCAGTTTTTAAGGATTGGTCAAGTTCTATGATGACTTATTTAGAAGAACTTCGCCAAGGAACATGGGGCGAATCGACCTATAAAGAGGTGGCAGGAACGACTAGTTATAAAGTTGCGGCAGAAAAACTACAAGCTGCGGGTTTTAGCAGTGATCCGGATTATGCCAAACACCTCATATCTATTATTGAGACCTATCATTTGTCAAAATATGATTGATAAGATTAGAGTGCCTCTGAGGTACTCTTTTTTTGCTTTTCTAGGTCTTAAGATGTATTTTTAGCACTCTTACAAAAAGAGTGCTAATTTTTTGGTTTTTTGGGTTGACATGTTCAAGTTTAGGTGTATAATAGAATCATAAGTTAGCAGTCGATGTATTAGAGTGCTAATAAATAGAAATGAGGTGACATCGTGATTACGCAAAGGCAAAACACTATTTTGAATTTGATAGTTGAGATGTTCACTCGTACACATGAACCGGTTGGTTCTAAAGCATTACAAGAATCAATTGATTCGAGTTCAGCGACCATTCGTAATGACATGGCCAAGCTTGAAAAAATGGGCTATCTTGAAAAAGCTCATACTTCGAGTGGGCGTATGCCAAGCCGAGCAGGTTTCCAGTATTTCGTCGCTAATTCTTTGAATCTTGATACGATTGATGAACAAGATGTTTATCAAGTGGTCAAGGCCTTTGATTTTGAAGCCTTTAAACTTGAAGATATCTTGGATGCAGCGGCGAAGCTGCTGGCAGAAATGACAGGATGTACAGCAGTGATTCAAGATGTGGAGCCGACACGACAACGTCTGACTGGGTTTGACATTGTTCATCTATCCAATCACGACGCTTTAGCGGTTCTTACTCTAGATGAATCTAAGCCTGTGACAGTTCAGTTTGCTATTCCAAAAAATTTCTTGTCTAGTGATTTGGAGATTCTTCATAAGCTTGTTCAAGAACGTTTTTTGGGAAACACTGTCTTAGATATCCATTACCGATTGAGAACTGAGATTCCTCAGATCGTGCAAAAGTATTTCAAGATAACAGATAATGTTCTTGATTTGTTTGATTATATCTTTTCACAACTTTTTAAGGAATTGATTTTCATCGAAGGTAAGGTTGCATCACTGACCTATGCCGACTTAAAAACCTATCAATTTTTGGACAATCCACAACATGTGGCACTTGAGCTTCGATCAGCTATCTCCGATGATGAAGTGACCAAGATTTCGGTTGCAGAATCAACTGAAGAAGCGCTTGAAAATGTCACAGTTATGAGTCATAAATTCCTGATTCCTTATCGTGGGATGGCACTCATGCATGTGATTGGTCCAGTTGAAATGGATTATCGTCGCATGGTTAGTTTGGTCAATGTTATTAGTAGAGTTTTGGTTATGAAGTTGACGGATTATTACCGTTACCTCAATAGTAACCATTATGAAGTTAGCTAAGATATAACGTTTAAAAAGTATAGAAAGAGGTGTATGCCTTGACTGAAGATATTAAAAAAGAAGAAGTGAAAGAAGAGGAAGCTACGGAGACAACTGAAGAAGTTGTAGAGGAAGTAAGCGAACCTTCTGAACTTGAAGAAGCCCAAGCGCGTGCCGAAGAATTTGAAAACAAATACCTTCGTGCTCATGCAGAAATGCAAAACATTCAGCGACGTGCAAATGAAGAACGTCAACAATTGCAAAAGTATCGTAGCCAAGATTTGGCAAAAGCGATTTTGCCATCACTTGATAACCTTGAACGTGCTCTTGCCGTTGAGGGCTTGACTGATGATGTCAAAAAAGGTTTGGAAATGGTGCAAGAAAGTTTAGTGCATGCTCTTAAAGAGGAAGGAATTGAAGAAATTCCAGCTGATGGTGATTTCGATCATAACTTCCACATGGCAATTCAAACAATGCCTGCAGATGATGAACATCCAGCAGACACGATTGCACAAGTTTTCCAAAAAGGGTATAAACTCCACGAACGCGTCTTACGCCCAGCTATGGTAGTTGTATATAATTAATTGAAAACTTGTCCGAAATGACAGAAAACTATGAATGAAAGATAAAAAAAGCAAAATAGAAATTAAAGTAAAAAGGGGAAAAACATATGTCTAAAATCATTGGTATTGACTTAGGTACAACAAACTCAGCAGTAGCAGTTCTTGAAGGAACTGAATCAAAAATTATCGCAAACCCAGAAGGTAACCGCACAACTCCATCTGTTGTGTCATTCAAAAACGGTGAAATCATCGTTGGTGACGCTGCAAAACGTCAAGCAGTAACAAACCCAGATACAATCATCTCTATCAAATCTAAGATGGGTACTTCTGAAAAAGTTTCTGCAAACGGTAAAGAATACACACCACAAGAGATTTCAGCTATGATTCTTCAATACTTGAAAGGTTATGCTGAAGATTACCTTGGTGAAAAAGTAACTAAAGCAGTTATCACAGTTCCTGCTTACTTCAACGATGCACAACGTCAAGCAACAAAAGACGCTGGTAAAATCGCTGGTCTTGAAGTAGAACGTATCGTCAACGAACCAACAGCAGCAGCTCTTGCTTACGGTTTGGATAAGACTGATAAAGAAGAAAAAATCTTGGTATTCGACCTTGGTGGTGGTACATTCGACGTATCTATCCTTGAACTTGGTGATGGTGTCTTTGACGTATTGGCAACTGCAGGGGATAACAAACTCGGTGGTGATGACTTTGACCAAAAAATCATCGACCACATGGTTGAAGAATTCAAGAAAGAAAATGGAATTGACTTGTCAACAGACAAGATGGCTCTTCAACGTTTGAAAGACGCAGCTGAAAAAGCTAAGAAAGACCTTTCTGGTGTCACTTCAACACAAATCAGCTTGCCATTCATCACTGCTGGTGAGGCTGGACCTCTTCACTTGGAAATGACATTGACTCGTGCTAAATTCGATGATTTGACTCGTGACCTTGTAGAACGTACGAAACTCCAGTTCGTCAAGCCCTTTCAGATGCAGGTTTGAGCTTGTCAGATATTGACGAAGTTATCCTTGTCGGTGGTTCAACTCGTATCCCTGCCGTTGTAGAAGCTGTTAAAGCTGAAACTGGTAAAGAACCAAACAAATCAGTTAACCCTGATGAAGTAGTTGCCATGGGTGCTGCTATCCAAGGTGGTGTTATTACTGGTGATGTCAAAGACGTTGTCCTTCTTGACGTAACTCCATTGTCACTTGGTATCGAAACAATGGGTGGAGTGTTCACAAAACTTATTGACCGCAACACTACTATTCCAACATCTAAATCACAAGTCTTCTCAACTGCAGCAGACAATCAACCAGCCGTTGATATCCACGTTCTTCAAGGGGAACGCCCAATGGCAGCAGATAACAAGACTCTTGGACGCTTCCAATTGACTGATATCCCAGCTGCACCTCGTGGTATTCCACAAATCGAAGTTACTTTCGATATTGATAAGAACGGTATCGTATCTGTTAAAGCTAAAGACCTTGGAACTCAAAAAGAACAAACAATTGTCATCCAATCTAACTCTGGTTTGACAGACGAAGAAATTGAAAAGATGATGAAAGATGCTGAAGCAAATGCTGAAGCAGATGCAAAACGTAAAGAAGAAGTAGATCTTCGTAACGAAGTTGACCAAGCTATCTTTGCGACTGAAAAAACCATCAAAGAAACTGAAGGCAAAGGCTTTGATGCAGAACGTGACGCAGCTCAATCAGCTCTTGATGACCTTAAGAAAGCTCAAGAATCAGGCAATCTTGATGACATGAAGGCTAAATTGGAAGCTCTTAACGAAAAAGCTCAAGCTCTTGCAGTTAAACTTTACGAACAAGCTGCAGCAGCACAACAAGCTCAAGCAGGAGCAGAAGGTGCACAAACAGCAGATAACTCAGGCGACGATGTTGTAGACGGAGAGTTTACTGAAAAGTAAGATGCAAAGTCCGTTAAAACCTCACAGTGAAAAATAGGAAATCTGATGCAGAAACTTTAGTTTCTAGGAAGATTTCTCTTTTTCACCAAGAGGTTAGGGTGTGCTCAGTTCGGTAAGGTGTTGAGCTTAGCTAGTAAATGATAAAAAGAAATCCAGAGGTTGCAAACCAGCCTCTGTTTTTCGGTAAAATATAGGGTGTTGCGTATGAAAAAAGTACTTTGTATCATTTATCCTAATTTTTCTCTTTATGAGATAACCGCTTTAACGAGTACTTTAGCTCTGTCTTTTGATATCACGATTGATTATGTCGCTTCAGATTATTCGATAGTGGTCTCTGAGGATGGCTTGCCCTGCCAACCAACGAAAACACTGGATCAAATCCGTATAGAAGAGTATTCTTGCGTGATTTTGCCAGGAATGGTAAATATAGGGACTGCTCTACAGGATGAGAAATTGATTTCGTTTTTGAGGGGTCTTGGTGAGCAAAATATCCTAATTGCAGCTATTTCTTCAGCACCTCTTTTATTAGCGAAAGCAGGTCTGTTGGAGGACACGAAATTTACAGGTGGAATTTGGCAAAACTTCTTTGACTATTTTGAATTTCTTCCACGTGAAAATTTCCAACCGAAAGTTCTTGTGCAAGATAAACAGATCATTACGGCTATCGGTTTTGCCCATCAAGAGTTTGCAAGAAGAGTGATTCTAAGTTTAGGCTTGGCAGCTAATACGGACAACTATTTTAAGGAACAGAATGAGTACCCAGAAGAGAATTTGATATTTACTCTATCAAACGAGGAATTTGATGAAGTGAAGCGAAGTATAGAAAAGACCCTCTAAAGATTTACATGAAAATTATAGAAAGGAACAAAGAGTGTTCGTCGTTGAACACGGGCTATGGATTAAGCAAAAAAGATAGAAAGATAGTTGGTTTCAAGGGACTAGGTGTTCATCTTCAAAACTATTACTTTGGCTTTCTCCATTAGATGCCCTTTGTATCTAAAATTATGAACAATACCGAATATTACGATCGTCTTGGGGTATCTAAGGATGCCTCTCAAGATGAAATTAAACGTGCCTATCGTAAGATGTCTAAGAAATACCACCCAGACATTAATAAAGAACCGGGTGCGGAAGAAAAATATAAAGAGGTTCAAGAGGCCTACGAAACTTTAAGTGATGACCAAAAACGTGCAGCCTATGACCAATACGGACCAGATGGTGCGAATGGTTTGGTGGTCAAGGAGGCTTTGGTGGCTTCGATGGTGGTGCAGGCTTTGGTGGCTTTGAGGATATCTTCTCTAGCTTCTTTGGTGGTGGTGCTACTCGTAACCCGAATGCTCCACGTCAAGGTGATGATCTTCAGTACCGTGTCAACCTAAGCTTCGAAGAGGCGATTTTTGGTGCCGAAAAAGAAGTTCACTACAATCGTGAAGCAACATGTAAGACATGTTCGGGATCTGGTGCAAAACCTGGAACAACCCCTGTAACTTGTGGTCGCTGTCATGGTCAAGGGGTTATCAATGTCGATACGCAAACACCACTTGGTATGATGCGTCGTCAAGTAACCTGTGATGTCTGTCATGGAACAGGTCAAGAAATTAAAGAGCCATGTCAAACTTGTCATGGAACAGGACATGAAAAACAAAGTCATAAAGTATCTGTCAAGATTCCAGCAGGTGTTGAAACAGGTCAACAAATTCGTCTTGCGGGTCAAGGTGAAGCTGGTTTCAATGGTGGTCCTTATGGAGACCTCTTTGTAATCATTAATGTTAATCCAAGCGATAAGTTTACTCGTGATGGATCAACAATTTACTATACACTTAACATTTCCTTTGTCCAAGCAGCTCTTGGTGATACTGTCGAAGTACCAACAGTTCACGGAAATGTTGAGATGACTATTCCAGCAGGAACTCAAACAGGCAAAACTTTCCGTCTAAAAGGAAAGGGTGCTCCACGTCTGCGTGGAGGTTCACAAGGGGATCAACACGTTACAGTTAAGATTGTAACTCCTACGAAGCTAAACGATGCTCAAAAAGAAGCTCTCCTTGCATTTGCCAAAGCAAGTGGTGATGAAAAAATCGCACCACAGAAAAAAGGTTTCTTCAATAAAGTAAAGGATGCCTTAGAAGATTTATAAAGGAAGGACGCTGAAGGCGTCTTTTTCTTTATGTCGAAAAACTGTCTGGGGTCAGTTGCTAATCGACCTACTTTTTATCTTTGAAAAAATCTGATATGATAATTTTATGGTTAGATACAAAGCGACAATTTCCTATGATGGTACACTTTTCTCAGGTTTTCAAAGACAACCAAATGCACGTTCTATTCAAGAAGAGCTTGAAAAGACTCTTTTACGGTTAAATAGCGGTACACCTGTCACCGTTCATGGAGCGGGGCGTACAGATGCAGGTGTTCATGCCTATGGACAAGTTATCCACTTCGATTTGCCCCAAGAACGAGATCCAGAGAAGTTACGTTTTGGTTTAGATACGCAATGTCCAGATGATATTGATGTTGTTAGTATTGAACTTGTATCAGAAGAATTTCATGCACGATACAATAAACATAGTAAAACTTATGAGTTTCTAGTAGATGCAGGACGACCTAAGAACCCTATGATGCGTAATTATGCGACCCACTATCCCTACCCTCTAAGTTTAGCACCTATGCAGGAGGCTGCTAAGGATTTGGTTGGCACACATGATTTTACAGGCTTCACAGCTTCAGGAACTTCTGTAGAAAATAAAGTACGCACAATTACACAAGCTAGTGTATCTATCGATGAGAAAACTGGATTTTATATCTTTACTTTTTCTGGCAACGGTTTTCTCTATAAGCAAGTTAGAAATATGGTCGGTACCTTGTTGAAGATTGGCAATGGTCGCATGCCTGTTTCGCAAGTTAAGACAGTGTTGGAAAGTCGTGATCGTAATCTCGCAGGACCAACAGCAGCAGGAAACGGATTATATTTGAAGGAGATAAGATATGAGTGATGAATTGATTTTAGCGATTTCGGGGAATGATATTTTTAGTGGTGGCGGACTTCATGCAGACTTAGCGACGTTTACCACTAATAAACAGCATGGATTTGTGGCTCTTACCTGTCTGACAGCTATGACTGAGAATGGTTTTGAGGTTATTCCGGTTGATACTAATGTTTAAACAACAACTTGACTCACTAAGAGATGTCCCATTCTCAGCAATTAAAATTGGTTTGTTGCCTAACGTTGAAATCGCAGAATTAACGTTGGATTTTGTTAAAAATTATTCTGATATTCCAATTGTCTTGGATCCCGTTTTAGTATGTAAGGAGACTCATGACGTTGAAGTTTCTCAACTACGTGATGAATTGGTTAAATTTTTCCCTTATATCACGGTTATCACTCCGAATTTACCTGAAGTCGAACTGCTTATAGATAGAAAGGTTAAGACTCTTGATGACATGAAGCATGCGGCTAGCTATCTCAATGAATTGGGTGCTAAGACTGTCGTTGTCAAAGGTGGAAATCGCTTGGATGGTAATAAAGCGATAGATGTCTTTTATGATGGAACAGACTACAAATTGTTTGAAGAAGCTGTGCTAGACAAAAATAATACCGGTGCAGGATGTACATTTGCTTCAAGTATAGCTAGTGAATTAGTTAAAGGATGTTCAGAAACTGAAGCTGTGGCAAATGCTAAAGCCTTTGTTTATGAATCAATTAAACAATCAAATGAATTTGGAGTAGTTCAATATGCAAAATAAGAAAACAAAAGAGCTAACATTATTAGCTATCTTAACGGCTTTATCAGTGACCTTTGGATTCGTAGCGAAAATTCCGACTCCAACAGGCCTCTTAACTTTGGTAGATGCAGGAATCTACTTCACAGCCTTCTATCTTGGCAAGAAAGAAGGGGCAATTGTGGGAGGACTATCTGCATTTTTGATAGATTTGCTATCATCTGCTCCGCAATGGATGTTTATTAGTTTGTTAATCCATGGTGCACAAGGTTATTTTGCTGGATTTAAAGGTAACTACCGTATCCTAGGTCTTCTGATTGCTACAATTGTGATGGTGGGTGGCTATGCACTTGCTTCAGTATTTATGTATGGAACAGGAGCTTCAATCGCAGAAGTTATTCCTAATTTCTGCCAAAATGCTTTTGGCCTAGTCGTTGGATGGGTATTGTATCAAGGATTCAAAAAAGTTAAATCTAAAAAAGGGTAATAGTTTTACTAAACCCTATTGACAAGAATTTATTTGGGTGATAAGATATAAAGGTTGTCTTAACTGACTTGCCACAAACTTGAAAAGGTTCCAAAACTTTAAAAAAGTTATTGACAAGACAAGATAGAGATGATATTATAAATAAGCTGTTTCGCGAGAGACAGCGGACACGAGAAGTGAAAAAAACTTCAAAAAAGTGTTGACAAGGTATTCTAGATTTGCTAGAATATAGAAGTTGTCTTAAGAGAGACAAAGACCTTTGAGAACTGAATAAGAAACCAAGTGCAGGGTTATGATAGAAGAATTATAACCTGTCAATTTACAAGAATAAATCGTCAGACGACGGTAATGAGCTAACGCTCGAACAATTATTAAAGTTTTTAATGAGAGTTTGATCCTGGCTCAGGACGAACGCTGGCGGCGTGCCTAATACATGCAAGTAGAACGCTGAAGAGAGGAGCTTGCTCTTCTTGGATGAGTTGCGAACGGGTGAGTAACGCGTAGGTAACCTGCCTTGTAGCGGGGGATAACTATTGGAAACGATAGCTAATACCGCATAACAATGGATGACACATGTCATTTATTTGAAAGGGGCAATTGCTCCACTACAAGATGGACCTGCGTTGTATTAGCTAGTAGGTGAGGTAACGGCTCACCTAGGCGACGATACATAGCCGACCTGAGAGGGTGATCAGCCACACTGGGACTGAGACACGGTCCAGACTCCTACGGGAGGCAGCAGTAGGGAATCTTCGGCAATGGGGGCAACCCTGACCGAGCAACGCCGCGTGAGTGAAGAAGGTTTTCGGATCGTAAAGCTCTGTTGTAAGTCAAGAACGAGTGTGAGAGTGGAAAGTTCACACTGTGACGGTAGCTTACCAGAAAGGGACGGCTAACTACGTGCCAGCAGCCGCGGTAATACGTAGGTCCCGAGCGTTGTCCGGATTTATTGGGCGTAAAGCGAGCGCAGGCGGTTTGATAAGTCTGAAGTTAAAGGCTGTGGCTCAACCATAGTTCGCTTTGGAAACTGTCAAACTTGAGTGCAGAAGGGGAGAGTGGAATTCCATGTGTAGCGGTGAAATGCGTAGATATATGGAGGAACACCGGTGGCGAAAGCGGCTCTCTGGTCTGTAACTGACGCTGAGGCTCGAAAGCGTGGGGAGCGAACAGGATTAGATACCCTGGTAGTCCACGCCGTAAACGATGAGTGCTAGGGTGTTGGATCCTTTCCGGGATTCAGTGCCGCAGCTAACGCATTAAGCACTCCGCCTGGGGAGTACGACCGCAAGGTTGAAACTCAAAAGGAATTGACGAGTACGCACAAGCGGTGGAGCATGTGGTTTAATTCGAAGCAACGCGAAGAACCTTACCAGGTCTTGACATCCCGATGCTATTTCTAGAGATAGAAAGTTACTTCGGTACATCGGTGACAGGTGGTGCATGGTTGTCGTCAGCTCGTGTCGTGAGATGTTGGGTTAAGTCCCGCAACGAGCGCAACCCCTATTGTTAGTTGCCATCATTCAGTTGGGCACTCTAGCGAGACTGCCGGTAATAAACCGGAGGAAGGTGGGGATGACGTCAAATCATCATGCCCCTTATGACCTGGGCTACACACGTGCTACAATGGTTGGTACAACGAGTTGCGAGTCGGTGACGGCAAGCTAATCTCTTAAAGCCAATCTCAGTTCGGATTGTAGGCTGCAACTCGCCTACATGAAGTCGGAATCGCTAGTAATCGCGGATCAGCACGCCGCGGTGAATACGTTCCCGGTACTTTGTACACACCGCCCGTCACACCACGAGGTTTGTAACACCCGAAGTCGGTGAGGTAACCTTTTGGAGCCAGCCGCCTAAGGTGGGATAGATGATTGGGGTGAAGTCGTAACAAGGTAGCCGTATCGGAAGGTGCGGCTGGATCACCTCCTTTCTAAGGAAAAACGGAATGTACTTGAGTTTCTTATTTAGTTTTGAGAGGTCTTGTGGGGCCTTAGCTCAGCTGGGAGAGCGCCTGCTTTGCACGCAGGAGGTCAGCGGTTCGATCCCGCTAGGCTCCATTGAATCGAAAGATTCAAGTATTGTCCATTGAAAATTGAATATCTATATCAAATTCCATATGTAATTAAATACATATAGATAGTAACAAGAAAATAAACCGAAACGCTGTGAATATTTAATGAGTTAGGTCGAAAGACCAAAAATAAGGTTAAGTTAATAAGGGCGCACGGTGGATGCCTTGGCACTAGAAGCCGATGAAGGACGTGACTAACGACGAAATGCTTTGGGGAGCTGTAAGTGAGCAATGATCCAGAGATGTCCGAATGGGGGAACCTGGCAGGTAATGCCTGTCACTCATTACTGTTAAGGTAATGTAGAGGAAGACGCAGTGAACTGAAACATCTAAGTAGCTGCAGGAAGAGAAAGCAAAAGCGATTGCCTTAGTAGCGGCGAGCGAAACGGCAAGAGGGCAAACCGAAGAGTTTACTCTTCGGGGTTGTAGGACTGCAACGTGGACTTAAAGATTATAGAAGAACTACCTGGGAAGGTAGAGTAAAGAGAGTAATAGCCTCGTATTCGAAATAGTCTTTATACCTAGCAGTATCCTGAGTACGGCGAGACACGAGAAATCTCGTCGGAATCTGGGAGGACCATCTCCCAACCCTAAATACTCTCTAGTGACCGATAGTGAACCAGTACCGTGAGGGAAAGGTGAAAAGCACCCCGGGAGGGGAGTGAAATAGAACCTGAAACCGTGTGCCTACAACAAGTTCGAGCCCGTTAATGGGTGAGAGCGTGCCTTTTGTAGAATGAACCGGCGAGTTACGATATGATGCGAGGTTAAGTTGAAGAGACGGAGCCGTAGGGAAACCGAGTCTTAATAGGGCGCATTAGTATCATGTCGTAGACCCGAAACCATGTGACCTACCCATGAGCAGGTTGAAGGTGAGGTAAAACTCACTGGAGGACCGAACCAGGGCACGTTGAAAAGTGCTTGGATGACTTGTGGGTAGCGGAGAAATTCCAAACGAACTTGGAGATAGCTGGTTCTCTCCGAAATAGCTTTAGGGCTAGCGTCGATGTTAAGTCTCTTGGAGGTAGAGCACTGTTTGGGTGAGGGGTCCATCCCGGATTACCAATCTCAGATAAACTCCGAATGCCAACGAGATATAATCGGCAGTCAGACTGCGAGTGCTAAGATCCGTAGTCGAAAGGGAAACAGCCCAGACCACCAGCTAAGGTCCCAAAATATATGTTAAGTGGAAAAGGATGTGGGGTTGCACAGACAACTAGGATGTTAGCTTAGAAGCAGCTATTCATTCAAAGAGTGCGTAATAGCTCACTAGTCGAGTGACCCTGCGCCGAAAATGTACCGGGGCTAAAACATATTACCGAAGCTGTGGATACCTTTATAGGTATGGTAGGAGAGCGTTCTATGTGCGAAGAAGGTGTACCGTGAGGAGTGCTGGAGCGCATAGAAGTGAGAATGCCGGTATGAGTAGCGAAAGACAGGTGAGAATCCTGTCCACCGTAAGACTAAGGTTTCCAGGGGAAGGCTCGTCCGCCCTGGGTTAGTCGGGACCTAAGGAGAGACCGAAAGGTGTATCCGATGGACAACAGGTTGATATTCCTGTACTAGAGTATATAGTGATGGAGGGACGCAGTAGGCTAACTAAACCAGACGATTGGAAGTGTCTGGCCAAGCAGTGAGGTGTGATATGAGTCAAATGCTTATATCTATAACATTGAGCTGTGATGGGGAGCGAAGTTTAGTAGCGAAGTTAGTGATGTCACACTGCCGAGAAAAGCTTCTAGCGTTAATTATACTCTACCCGTACCGCAAACCGACACAGGTAGTCGAGGCGAGTAGCCTCAGGTGAGCGAGAGAACTCTCGTTAAGGAACTCGGCAAAATGGCCCCGTAACTTCGGGAGAAGGGGCGCTGACTTATGGTCAGCCGCAGTGAATAGGCCCAAGCAACTGTTTATCAAAAACACAGCTCTCTGCTAAATCGTAAGATGATGTATAGGGGGTGACGCCTGCCCGGTGCTGGAAGGTTAAGAGGAGTGCTTAGCGCAAGCGAAGGTATGAATTGAAGCCCCAGTAAACGGCGGCCGTAACTATAACGGTCCTAAGGTAGCGAAATTCCTTGTCGGGTAAGTTCCGACCCGCACGAAAGGCGTAATGATTTGGGCACTGTCTCAACGAGAGACTCGGTGAAATTTTAGTACCTGTGAAGATGCAGGTTACCCGCGACAGGACGGAAAGACCCCATGGAGCTTTACTGCAGTTTGATATTGAGTGTCTGTACCACATGTACAGGATAGGTAGGAGTCTATGAGATCGGGACGCCAGTTTCGAAGGAGACGTTGTTGGGATACTACCCTTGTGTTATGGCCACTCTAACCCGGATAGGTGATCCCTATCGGAGACAGTGTCTGACGGGCAGTTTGACTGGGGCGGTCGCCTCCTAAAAGGTAACGGAGGCGCCCAAAGGTTCCCTCAGAATGGTTGGAAATCATTCGCAGAGTGTAAAGGTATAAGGGAGCTTGACTGCGAGAGCTACAACTCGAGCAGGGACGAAAGTCGGGCTTAGTGATCCGGTGGTTCCGCATGGAAGGGCCATCGCTCAACGGATAAAAGCTACCCTGGGGATAACAGGCTTATCTCCCCCAAGAGTTCACATCGACGGGGAGGTTTGGCACCTCGATGTCGGCTCGTCGCATCCTGGGGCTGTAGTCGGTCCCAAGGGTTGGGCTGTTCGCCCATTAAAGCGGCACGCGAGCTGGGTTCAGAACGTCGTGAGACAGTTCGGTCCCTATCCGTCGCGGGCGTAGGAAATTTGAGAGGATCTGCTCCTAGTACGAGAGGACCAGAGTGGACTTACCGCTGGTGTACCAGTTGTTCTGCCAAGAGCATCGCTGGGTAGCTATGTAGGGAAGGGATAAACGCTGAAAGCATCTAAGTGTGAAGCCCACCTCAAGATGAGATTTCCCATGATTTTATATCAGTAAGAGCCCTGAGAGATGATCAGGTTGATAGTTAGAAGTGGAAGTGTGGTGACACATGTAGCGGACTAATACTAATAGCTCGAGGACTTATCCAAAGAAAGTAACTGAGACATATTGACAACGATTTGGTTTCTTGATACAGTATAGATATTCAATTTTGAGTTGAGAATACTCAGAGTTAAGTGACGATAGCCTAGGAGATACACCTGTTCCCATGCCGAACACAGAAGTTAAGCCCTAGTACGCCTGATGTAGTTGGGGGTTGCCCCCTGTTAGATACGGTAGTCGCTTAGCGTTTATCCGCCATAGCTCAGTTGGTAGTAGCGCATGACTGTTAATCATGATGTCGTAGGTTCGAGTCCTACTGGCGGAGTATAGATTTCATTGCTGGACGTAGGTCTAGCTTTTTTGTTTTTATCACCTTTTATAGTGACATATATGTCGCTATTTTATTTCTTATCTATCTCTTATAATAGGTTTCGTAATTAATTTAATTACAAAAATTATATTTATTAATAGGAGGTTGAATGGAACAAGAAGTTTTTGTTCATGCATATGAAGTTGTAAGGCCGATTGTACTTAAGGCTAGTAGACAATATTTCATCCAACTTTGGGACCTTGCTGATATGGAGCAAGAGGCTATGATGACGCTTTATCAGCTTTTAGAAAAGTTTCCTGAATTAAAGTCTGATGATGATAAGTTACGGCGTTATTTTAAAACTAAATTTAGGAATAGACTTAATGATGAGGTTAGAAGGCAGGAGTCTGTAAAACGTCAAGCTAATCGACAATGTTATATTGAAATTTCAGATATTGCTTTTTGTCTTCCAAATAAAGAGTTAGATGCTGTTGATAGGCTTGTTTATGATGAGCAGCTTAATGCTTTCCGTAATCAGTTGTCTTCGGAAGATGCTACTAAGTTAGACCGTTTGCTAGCTGGGGAGTGTTTTAGAGGTCGAAAAAAGATGATCAGAGAGTTAAAATTTTGGATGGTTGATTTTGATCCTTACAATGAAGATGATTAATTCTTAATATAGAACCTTGACTGGCAATATTGTTTAATATGAATAAAAAACACTTCGAAAGTAGATTCATCTTATCTATCTTTTGAAGTGTTTTTAATGTAATGAATTTATTTTACTGCTATAGGGTTTCCAATAAATCTTGGAAGTTCAATATTTTCTTTGATTAGGGCTTCTTGGTAAAGTTTCAAGAAGTCTGCATAGATATGAGTTTGTTGTCCATTTTTTGTAAAGATGTCAATGCGAAATACTAGTTGTCCGGAAGGAGTTGTGCTTAATCCAATGATATTTGGTGCTCCACAGATTTGAGGATAGTTTTCAATGTTTTCTTGATTTACTTCTTGGATGATGCTTGTCACCTTATTGATATCGGTTGATGGATAGACTGGGATATCAATTTGAGCTCTCATGTCTCCTCGAGATTTGTTGGATACAATTGTGATATTTCTGTTAGGTATAAAATGAAGAGTCCCATCAAATCCTCGAATTTGAGTAGTGCGAATACCTACGGTTGAAACAAGACCTGTAACGGCTCCTACTTCAACTGAGTCGCCGACTTCAAACTGGTTTTCTAATAAGATGAAAAAACCATTAACGACATCTGATAGGAAGCCTTGAGCTCCTAGACCAAGAGCAACTCCAGCAAGTCCTGCACCAGCAAGGAGGCTAGATACTGGAACCCCAAGGATACTAAGAAGCCAGTAAACAAGGAAAAAGTATAGCACGTAGTTCATGCAATTGTGTAGTAAACGTTCAATGGTTTTTTGTCGAGCAGGTGTTTGAATTGTCCAAGCTAGAGAGCGTCCGACTGTATGTTTAAAAAGGAAGTTGATAATCTTCTTACTAAGAAGAAAGATGATGAGGAGAATGAGGAGTTTAATCCCTTTTGTAATGAGTACCATTAGGGTCTCTTCAAAATTAAATTGTTGGATGTATCTTTGTAAAATATTCATAGCTTTAGTTTATCAAAAATTTGAAAAAGTAACAGTTCCTAACGATTTTCTTGTGATTAAATTGGAGAAAAAAACTTTTAAAAGGCTTTGAAATATGGTAAACTAAACTGTATCTATAAAAAATTTTAAGGAGAATGACTACATGTCTGTATCATTTGAAAACACAGCCACTAACCGTGGTGTGGTGACATTCACTATCGGTCAAGATAAAATTCAACCAGCTTTGGATCAAGCGTTTAACAAGGTTAAAAAGAATTTGAACGCTCCAGGCTTCCGTAAAGGACACATGCCTCGTGCCGTATTTAACCAAAAATTTGGTGAAGAAGCTCTTTACGATGATGCTTTGAATGCAATTCTTCCAGCAGCTTATGAAGCAGCGATTGCTGAACTTGGTCTTGATGTTGTTGCACAACCAAAAATTGATGTAAAATCAATTGAAAAAGGTCAAGATTGGACACTTACTGCAGAAGTTGTTACAAAACCTGAAGTAAAACTTGGTGCATATAAAGATCTTGAAGTTTCAGTTGAGGCTTCTAAAGAAGTTACTGATGAAGAAGTTGATGCTAAGCTTGAAAACGAACGCAAAAACTTGGCTGAATTGGTCGTTAAAGAAGGTGCAGCTGAAAATGGCGACACTGTTGTTATCGACTTTGTTGGTTCAGTAGATGGTGTTGAATTTGACGGTGGTAAAGGTGAAAACCACTCTCTTGAACTTGGTTCAGGTCAATTTATCCCAGGATTCGAAGACCAATTGGTTGGAGCAAAAGCTGGTGATGAAGTAGAAGTTAAAGTAACTTTCCCAGAAGACTATCAAGCTACTGATCTTGCAGGTAAAGCTGCTGTATTTGTTACTAAAGTTAACGAAGTTAAAGCTAAAGAAGTTCCTGCTTTGGATGATGAGTTGGCTAAAGATCTTGACGATGAAGTTGAAACTCTTGATGAGTTGAAAGCTAAATACCGTAAAGAACTTGAAGCAGCTAAAGAAATCGCATATGATGACGCTGTTGAAGGTGCTGCACTTGATTTGGCTGTTGAAAACGCTGAAATCGTTGAATTGCCAGCAGAAATGGTTGAAGACGAAGTTCACCGTGCTATGAACGAATTCATGGGTAACATGCAACGTCAAGGTATCTCTCCTGAAATGTACTTCCAAATCACTGGTACAACTCAAGAAGATCTTCACAAACAATATGAAGCTGACGCTGACAAACGTGTGAAAACTAACCTTGTTATCGAAGCTGTTGCTGCTGCTGAAGGATTCGACGCTACAGAAGAAGAAATCCAAAAAGAAATCAATGATCTTGCAGCTGAGTACAACATGGAAGTATCACAAGTTTCTGCACTTCTTTCACCTGAAATGCTTAAACACGATATCACTATGAAGAAAGCTGTTGAAGTTATCACAAGCACAGCAAAAGTTAAATAATATGACTAAAATCAAGTTTCTGTTGAGACTTGATTTTTTCTTCTATAAATGCTTTGACTATTGACTCTTTTTAGCGTAAAATAAAAGGTAGCGAAAAATTGATTGCTGAGCTATTTCTGATGGAAACTAGCTTGAGTAAGAATGAAGGAGAACCACTTTGGAACTAGACGTATTTGCTGGACAAGAAAAAAGTGAATTATCAATGATTGAAGTGGCCCGTGCTATCTTAGAAACACGTGGTCGTGATAATGAAATGTATTTCAATGATTTGGTCAATGAAATTCAAAATTACTTAGAAAAATCGGATGCTGATATCCGCAATGCTTTGCCATTCTTTTATTCAGATTTGAATACGGATGGAAGTTTCATTCCACTAGGTGATAACAAATGGGGCTTGCGTTCATGGTATGCAATTGATGAAATCGATGAAGAGGTCATCACATTGGAAGATACTGATGAAAATGCACCAAAACGCAAGAACAAGAAAGTTAATGCCTTCATGGATGGTGATGAAGATGCCATCGATTATAATGACGATGATCCAGAAGACGAAAACTTCACACCTGATTCTGATAGTCTTGAATATGACGACGATAGCGAAGATGATGAGAAAGCCGAAGTGGAATCTTATGACTCTGAGTTGAATGAAATTATTCCAGATGATGATTTGGATGATGTTGAGTTGTCAGAAGAAGATGATGACGATGACTATGAGGATGAGTCAAGCGACTAAGTTTTCATTGACAAATGGTCTTGGATAGTTTAGACTATTTATCGGGCACCTCTTTTGAAGAGGTCATGATTAAGGCTCCCAGAGTGAAACTCTTGGGGGTCATTTTTGTTTTTAGTCATTTACTGGACTTGTCTAAGGTGAGGTAATTTGCACCGCTCCCATCAGGTACTAGGAAAGGGCTATCGTGATTATCTGAGTGGGTAATCAATCTACTATCTGTAGTTGTTTTGAATTATATTATAAGGAGTTAACATGACAAAATATATTTTCGTCACTGGTGGTGTGGTATCTTCAATTGGTAAAGGGATTGTAGCTGCAAGTCTTGGACGTTTGCTTAAGAATCGTGGTCTTAAGGTAACGATTCAAATTCGATCCTTACATCAATATTGACCCAGGGACAATGAGTCCTTACCAACACGGTGAAGTTTATGTTACTGATGATGGTGCTGAAACTGACCTTGACCTTGGTCACTACGAACGTTTTATTGATATCAATCTTAATAAATACTCTAACGTGACTACTGGTAAGATTTATAGCGAAGTTTTGCGTAAGGAACGTAAAGGGGAGTATCTTGGTGCGACTGTTCAGGTGATTCCGCATATCACAGATGCTTTGAAAGACAAGATTAAGCGTGCAGCGACAACGACTGATTCAGATGTCATTATCACTGAAGTTGGTGGTACGGTTGGGGATATTGAAAGTCTCCCATTCCTTGAAGCACTTCGTCAAATGAAGGCTGATGTTGGTTCTGACAACGTTATGTATATCCACACAACGCTTCTTCCTTATTTGAAGGCTGCTGGTGAAATGAAGACAAAACCAACGCAACACTCTGTTAAGGAATTGCGTGGTTTGGGTATCCAACCAAATATGTTGGTTATTCGTACAGAACAACCTGCTGGTCAAGGAATCAAGAATAAATTGGCTCAGTTCTGTGATGTTGCACCTGAGGCTGTTATCGAATCACTCGACGTGGAACATATCTATCAAGTGCCACTTAATATGCAGGCTCAAGGTATGGATCAAATCGTTTGTGATCATTTGAAACTGGATGCTCCAGCAGCAGATATGACAGAATGGTCTGCTATGGTTGATAAGGTGCTTAATCTTAAGAAAACAACTAAGATTGCCCTTGTTGGTAAGTATGTGGAGCTTCACGATGCCTACTTGTCAGTGGTTGAGGCACTTAAACACTCTGGTTTGGCAAATGATACTGCCATTGATATTGACTGGGTCAATGCTAATGATTTGACCGCTGAAAATGTTGCCTCTCGTTTGGCTGATGCTGATGGAATCATCGTGCCTGGTGGTTTTGGTCAACGTGGTACTGAAGGTAAGATTCAAGCTATTCGTTATGCACGTGAAAATGATGTGCCAATGTTGGGTGTCTGTCTTGGTATGCAATTGACATGTATTGAGTTTGCTCGTCATGTACTTAACTTGGATGGCGCTAATTCAGCTGAGCTTGATCCAAACACAAATATCCAATTATCGATATTATGCGTGATCAAATTGACATTGAAGACATGGGTGGTACTCTTCGTCTCGGTCTTTACCCATGTAAGTTGAAACCAGGTTCTAAGGCTGCTGCAGCTTATGGCAACCAAGAAGTTGTTCAACGTCGTCACCGTCACCGTTATGAATTTAATACTAAGTTCCGTGAACAGTTTGAGGCTGAGGGCTTTGTATTCTCAGGTGTGTCACCAGATAATCGTTTGATGGAAGTTGTAGAACTCCCAGACAAGAAATTCTTTGTGGCAGCACAATACCACCCAGAATACCATAGCCGTCCAAACCATGCTGAAGAACTTTACACTGCCTTTGTGACAGCAGCGGTTGAAAATGCTAAATAATAAACTAGGACAGAGTGGGGCAGCCTACTCTGTTTTTTATTGGCTCCTTTTATGCTAAAATAAAGGGAATAATAAGAAAGAACGAGGAAAACAAATGGCTAAATTCGGCTTTTTGTCAGTATTAGAAGAAGAATTGGATAAGCACCTGGACTATGATTTCGCTATGGACTGGGATAAAAAGAATCACGCTGTAGAAGTAACCTTTATCCTAGAAGCACAAAACAGTAGCAATGTGGAGACTATTGATGATAAGGGTGAAGTGTCTGATGAAGATGTTATTTTTGAAGACTACGTACTCTTTTACAATCCAGCAAAATCACGTTTTGATGAAGAGGACTACCTAGTGACAATCCCATATGAACCTAAGAAAGGTCTATCTCGTGAGTTTTTGGCCTATTTTGCGGAGACTTTGAATGAGGTGGCGACAGAAGGATTGAGTGACTTGATGGATTTTCTATCTGATGATGGACCTGAGGAATTCGGTTTGGTTTGGGACAAAGAAGCTTTCGAAAAAGGGGAAGCTCAACTTGAAGAGAAGGAATTTTTTGCTTATCCGAGGTATTAAAGGGAGCGAAAAAGGATGGATGCTTATTTAAAAAATCAGTTTGATTTTACAGGTGTTAAGGCTGCCTTACTCGTAGAGCAAAGTATTTTGGTCATTCTCAGAGATAATAAACCAGATATTCCTTGGCCAAATACATGGGAGTTGTCAGGTGGTGGAAGAGAAGGTCAAGAAACGCCTCTTGAATGTCTTCAACGTGAGGTCTGGGAGGAGCTGGGCTTGACTCTGAAAGAGGAATCGATTATTTGGTCGAAAATCTATCCTAGTATGTTGGATAAAGATAGGTCAGCCGTCTTTGTGGTTGGCCGAATTAGCCAAGAGCAGTATCGTGAGATTCGTTTTGGTGATGAGGGGCAGGAATTTAAACTAATGCCTGTAGAGGATTTTATAAAAGCAGAAGGAGTCATTCCCCAGTTGCAGGAACGAGTACGTGATTATGTGGAGAAGAAATGATGATAACACTTGAGAGAGTCGGAGCAGAAGATTTAGAAACGATTATTGCCATTCAAAGAGCCAGTTTTAAGGCAGTCTATGACAAATACCAAGATGAATATGATCCCTATCTAGAGGATTGCGAACGAATCAAGTGGAAACTGGTAGAGCGTCCCAATAGCTATTACTACTTTGTGAAAGACAACGAAGAGAAGATCGGATTTTTACGAGTTCAGACCAATGAAGAATTAACGGAAGCTTGGTTGGGAACGGCAGCGATTTTGCCCCAGTATCAAGGGAAAGGTTATGGTTCTGAGGGTCTGAGATTGCTAGAAATGGAATTTCCAACTGTTACACAATGGGATTTGTGTACGGTGTTACAGGATGCAGGCATGGTCACATTCTACGAGAAAAACGGCTATCGTCAAACCCATATCGAACCTGAAAAAGAAGGTATGGATATGGTCTACATGAAAAAAATGATAGAGAAATAGAAAGGAAGGTTCAGTTTTTCGACTGAATCTCTTATATAGGTTGATAAAATATATGGACAAATGGCAAGAACTAACGATTGAGGTTAATCGTGAGGTCGAAGAGGCGGCTTCTAATATTTTAATTGAATCTGGTAGTCAAGGTGTGGCTATTGATGATAGTGCAGATTATTTGGAAAATGCGGACCGTTTTGGTGAGCTTTATCCTGAGGTTGAACAGGTTGAGACGGTTAAAATTACGGCTTATTATCCGGAGTCAGCAGATATCGAAGCTATTACTAAGCAGGTTAATGAGCGTTTGGCTGAGTTGACGGATTTTGGTCTTGAAACTGGAGATATTCACTTGGCTACTCAAGAATTGGTTGAAGAAGACTGGGCTGAGAATTGGAAGAAGTACTATGAGCCAGCTCGCATTACCCACGATTTGACTATCGTACCGTCATGGACGGATTATGAAGCATCAGTAGGTGAGAAGATTATCAAGCTAGATCCTGGCATGGCCTTTGGAACCGGAACACACCCAACGACTAAGATGAGTCTTTTTGCACTCGAACAGGTGCTTCGTGGTGGCGAGACGGTGATTGATGTGGGAACTGGTTCGGGTGTCCTCTCGATTGCTAGCTCTCTTCTTGGAGCTAAGGAAATCTATGCCTATGACCTTGACGATGTGGCGGTTCGAGTGGCACAGGAAAACATTGATATGAATCCTGGCATGGAAAATATCCACGTTGCTGCAGGTGATCTTTTGAAGGGAGTAACTCAAGAAGCTGATGTTATCGTGGCTAATATTTTGGCGGATATTCTCATCCATCTGACGGAAGATGCCTACCGTTTGGTTAAGGATGAAGGTTATTTGATTATGTCAGGGATTATCTCTGAAAAATGGGATATGGTGCGTGAATCGGCTGAGAAAGCTGGTTTCTTCCTAGAAACTCACATGGTTCAGGGAGAGTGGAATGCTTGTGTCTTCAAGAAGACAGATGATATTTCAGGTGTGATTGGAGGCTAAATGCAACAGTATTTTATAAAAGGGCAGGTTGAAAATCCAGTAATCATAAAAGACAAGGATACTGTGAAGCATATGTTTAACGTTATGCGTTTAACAGAGGATGATCAGGTTGTCTTGGTTTTTGAAGACGGTATCAAGCGTCTTGCACGTGTGACTGACCGTGAGAATCATGTATTTGAAGTGATTGAAGACTTAAATGATAATGTTGAGATGCCTGTATCTGTAACTATTGCCTCTGGCTTTCCTAAGGGAGATAAGCTAGATCTGGTGACACAAAAGGCAACAGAGCTTGGAGCTCAGGCTATTTGGGCCTTCCCTGCCGACTGGTCTGTGGTCAAGTGGGATGGTAAGAAACTTGCCAAGAAGGAAGATAAACTTGCCAAGATTGCTCTAGGTGCCGCAGAACAATCCAAGCGTAATCGTGTTCCAGAAGTTAGATTGTTCGAGAAGAAGGGAGAATTTCTATCAGAATTAGATAATTTTGATAAGATTTTTATCGCCTATGAGGAAACAGCCAAGGCAGGCGAGTTGGCTACTCTGGCCCGTGAATTGGCTCAGGTAGAGAATAATAAGAAAATTCTCTTTATCTTTGGACCAGAAGGTGGTATTTCTCCGTCTGAGATTGATGCATTTGAAGAAGCTGGTGGCGTTAAAATTGGTCTTGGACCGCGTATTATGCGGACGGAAACGGCTCCTCTCTACGCTTTGAGTAGTGTGAGTTATGCCCTAGAATTGAATAAATAAGAGAAAGTTGGCCTTGTTCCAACTTTTTTGTATTTGACACTTTTAAGCTAAGATTGCATCTTGTTATTGGTTTTGTATGACAAATCGAGTAATTCTAAAAAAGTTGATAATCTTATTTAGGTTTAATATAATTGTATTATCTTTATAAAAGGGGAAGATTTTTAATGAAAACGAATCGTTATGTGACTCAATCCGCTGTGGTTTTGGGCCTCTTTGCTCTCTTGACTGTGCCACAAGTCATAGGGCAAGCCGATGAAGCAACGGCACCAGTACCAACTGCTTCTACCGAAACTGTGGCAGATAGTGGTGCCTCTGTAGTATCAGGACAAGGAACTTCTGGGACAGCTGTTCAAGGAGGAACAGAGACTGTCTCTGCTACGCCAACAACAGTAGCGACAAATGCGTCTACAGAGCCATCAGCTAATACCTCAACGAACCAAGCAAGTCAAGAAGCCAGTGCTGTTTTGACAAATGCCAATCAGGTGACACCAGCAGTGCCAGTACAGGTCGAAACTGTTACAGAGCCTGCTCATGAGGGGCAGACCGTTGATATGCAGATTTTGTCAACAACAGACCTTCATACCAACTTGGTTAACTATGATTATTATCAAGATAAGCCGTCTCAAACAGTTGGTTTGTCTAAAACTGCTGTCCTTATCAAAAAAGCCCGTGAAACTAATCCAAATACAGTCTTAGTGGACAGTGGGGATACGATTCAGGGAACTCCTTTTGGGACTTATAAGGCTTTGATTGATCCTGTTGCCCAAGGTGAGACTCACCCTATGTATAAGGCTTTTGAGATGCTTGGTTATGATGCCGAAACGCTTGGAAACCACGAGTTTAACTATGGTCTAGAATTTTTGGATCGTATGGTTAAGGCTGCTAAGATTAACATTATCAATGCTAATGTGCGTAATGCTCAGACCGGTGATTACTATTACAACCCTTATAAGATTGTTAACAAGACCTTTACTGATACGGACGGCAAACAGGTAACACTAAAAATCGGTATTACTGGTGTCCTTCCAACACAGATTTTGGTTTGGGATAAGGCCAACCTTGAAGGTAAGGTAACTGTTGATGATCCAATGGAGGCTGTTAAGGCTATCGTTCCTAAGATGAAGGCTGCAGGAGCTGACTTTATCCTTGTTGCTGCTCACTCTGGTATTGGTGACAATGAATACACTAAGAATGAGGAAAATGAAGGTTACCAAATTGCTGGTATCGAAGGCGTTGATGCTGTTGCGACAGGGCATTCTCACGCTGATTTCCCAAATGGAGATGGCACAAGTTTATGCGAAATATCCTGGTGTAGATGATGTCAATGGTCTCATCAATGGGAAACCTGTGGTTATGGCTGGTAAATTCGGAGATCATCTAGGTATCATGGATGTCAAATTGACTTACACGGACGGCAAATGGAAAGTGGTTAACAGTAAGGCTAAGCTTGAAAAGATTGACACTAAGTCAGATGTTGCGGACAAGGACTTAATTGACATGGCAGCTCATGACCATAATGGAACAATCAACTATGTTCGTAAGGAAGTTGGTGAGACTACAGCACCAATTACTAGCTACTTTGCTCAGGTTCAGGATGATCCATCTATTCAAATCGTTAATAATGCACAACTATGGTATGCTAAAAAACAAGTAGCGGGAACAGCAGATGAAAATCTCCCAATACTCTCAGCAGCTGCACCTTTCAAGGCAGGGACTCGTGGAGATGCGACCTACTATACCGATATTCCAGCTGGTCCATTGGTCATTAAGAACGTCGCAGACCTCTACCTCTACGACAATGTTACTGCCCTACTCAAAGTGACTGGAGCACAAATCAAAGAATGGTTGGAAATGTCTGCAGGACAGTTCAATCAAATTGATCCTAACAGCAAAGAACCACAACAACTCATTAACAGTAGCTATCGCTCATACAATTACGATGTGATTGATGGGTTGACTTATAAATTCGATTTGACACAACCTAACAAATACGATCGCGAAGGTAAGTTGGTTAATCCAGACGCTAGCCGTGTTCGTGACTTAGCTTATCAAGGTAAACCTATTGATTTGAATCAGACTTTCCTTGTCGTGACTAACAACTATCGTGCGACTGGTAACTTCCCTGGTGTTAAAGATGCTGCAGAAAAACGTCTCCTCAATCTTGAGAATCGTCAGGCCATCATTGACTATATTGTCAGCGAGAAAACGATTAATCCGAGTGCCGATGGAAATTGGAGTTTCGTCCCTAATATCACGAATGCAGATATCCGTTTTGCCTCATCTGACAATGCGCGTGCCCACCTTGCTGGTCAGGATGCCATTAGTTATGTAGGACCATCAACACAAGCAGGATTTGCAGAGTATCGTTTGGTTGTTAAGGAAAAGGTAAATCAAGTTGAGGATACAACTAATAAAGAATCTGAGAAGTCACCAAAAGGTTCTGAGACAGCAGACCAAACTAAGCGTGAGACACCAAAAGCTACTGTAGGTGCTAGCGTGGCTAAACCTGCTCCAACTATCCAGTTGTCAAACGCTCAAGTTGTTATCTTGCCTCAAGCCCAAGTACAAGAAACTCAAGGTTCAAGTTCAGATAAGACCTTGCCAAACACTGGTTCAGATGAATCTGTATCAGCAACTTTAGCTGGTCTGGTTCTTATGACCTTGGCTGGATTCTTTGGAATCAAAAAACACGAAAAAAATTAAGCAAAGGAAAAAGCCCCTATCAGGGCTTTTTTGCTCTAGCTTTAGCGTTGGTTAAGTTCTTTTGGGCTTCTAGGATAATAGGTGCTAGACGTTCGATATCAGACTGTGTGCCGCGTAGCTCGAAGTCACCCAACATTGGGAAACCAAAACGTTGACTGTACTGTTTGGCGGTTAGGCAGTACTGGTTATTGAAGTTACGGTTACCAGAGCCGATAATACCAAAGCAACGTTTGTGATTATCATGGGCTGCGATAAAGTCTCCCAGTGGATTGGTTAGGATTTCAACATCTCCATTGTCAACACCATTTCCTCCTTCAAGGTAGGTTGGCAAGAGTGCGACAAAGGGTTCATCTACTTGGAAGGTTTCATGATTAAGCTCTTTAATATTGATTTGGCGACATTCAATCCCGTGGTTGAGGGACAGATAGTCAGACATACGTTTGACAAAGCTTTGGGTATTACCGCTTAGACTAATATAAACGAGGGTAAGTTGAGACATAAGCGTCCTCTTTCTATCTATATCTTGTGTTTGTTCAATCATTCTAACACAAGATATTGTGCTTTTCAAGTTAGCTCCTTGCGCTTAAGAATTGCCTATCTAGCTCTTTTTCTTTACTTGTAAAAGTGATAAAATAAAGGTTATTAAGAGAAGCGAAGGAAGAAATCATGGCTAAAGATAAAAATGTAACAGGAGAAGAAATTTTAGACATTTGCTCGGCCTACATGTCAGCAGATGATTTGAAATTAGTTGAAAAAGCCTGGCATTATGCGACAGATGCTCATAGTGGGCAATTTCGTCAGTCAGGAGAACCTTATATTATTCACCCTATTCAAGTGGCAGGTATCCTGGCAGATCTCCATCTTGATGCAGTGACAGTAGCCTGTGGTTTCTTACACGATGTCGTTGAAGACACCGAAAAAACGCTTGATGATTTGGAAGCGGATTTTGGTACGGATGTACGAAATATCGTGGATGGTGTTACTAAGCTTGGTAAGGTTGAGTACAAGTCCCATGAGGAGCAGTTGGCTGAAAACCACCGTAAGATGCTTATGGCCATGTCTAAGGATATCCGTGTCATCTTGGTTAAATTGGCCGACCGTTTGCACAATATGCGTACCCTTAAGCATCTTCGTAAGGATAAGCAAGAGCGCATTTCTCGCGAAACTATGGAAATCTATGCTCCTTTGGCCCACCGTTTAGGTATTAGCCGTATCAAATGGGAACTGGAAGATATAGCCTTCCGTTACCTTAATGAGGTGGAATTCTACAAGATTTCTCACATGATGAAGGAAAAACGTCGTGAGCGTGAGGAACTTGTGGACGAGATTGTTGATAAAATTAAGACTTACACAGCTGAACAAGGACTTGTTGGTGATGTGTATGGTCGTCCAAAGCATATTTACTCTATTTACCGTAAGATGCGCGACAAGAAAAAGCGCTTTGATCAAATTTATGATTTGATTGCCATCCGTTGTGTCATGGAGACGCATAGTGATGTTTACGCCATGTTGGGATACATCCATGAACTCTGGCGTCCGATGCCTGGCCGTTTTAAAGACTATATTGCCAATCCTAAATCCAATGGTTACCAGTCTATCCATACAACGGTTTATGGGCCAAAAGGACCTATTGAAATCCAAATCCGTACCAAGGAAATGCACCAAGTTGCCGAATACGGGGTTGCAGCTCACTGGGCTTACAAGAAAGGTATCAAGGGCAAGGTAGATTCGAAAGAGTCTGCTTTGGGAATGAACTGGATTAAAGATCTTGTTGAACTTCAAGACGCCTCAAATGGTGATGCTATGGGGTTTGTTGACTCTGTTAAAGAGGATATCTTCTCGGAGCGTATTTATGTCTTTACGCCAAATGGTGCTGTTCAGGAACTGCCTAAAGATTCAGGACCTATTGACTTTGCCTATGCCATCCATACCCAAGTTGGTGAGAAGGCCACAGGTGCTAAGGTTAATGGCCGTATGGTGCCCTTGACAGCCAAACTCAAGACAGGTGATGTGGTTGAGATTGTAACTAATGCCAATTCCTTTGGTCCTAGCCGTGACTGGATTAAGATGGTTAAGACCACCAAGGCCAGAAATAAAATTCGTCAATTCTTTAAAAATCAGGACAAGGAAGCCTCTATCACCAAGGGTCGTGAGCTTTTGATTGCCTACTTCCAAGAGCATGGCTATGTTGCCAATAAGTACCTAGACAAGAAACATATTGAGGAAATTCTCCCTCGTATGAGTGTGCGTAGTGAAGAAGCTCTCTATGCCGCTGTTGGTTTTGGTGAAATTAGTGCTGCTGCTGTTTTCAATCGTTTGACAGAAAGAACGCCGTGAGGAAGAGCGTGCGAAGGCAAAAGCTGAAGCTGAAGAGCTAATGAACGGTGGCGAAGTTAAGACTGAGAAGAAAGAAGTTCTCAAGGTTAAGAGTGAAAATGGTGTCATCATTCAAGGTGCTTCAGGTCTCCTCATGCGTATCGCTAAGTGCTGTAACCCAGTACCTGGAGATGAGATTGAAGGTTATATCACCAAGGGCCGTGGAATTGCTATTCACCGTTCCGATTGTAATAATATCAAGAGTCAAGAAGGTTATGAGCAACGTCTAATCGAAGTGGAGTGGGATGAACGTAATGCCAATAAATCTTATTTGGCAGAGATTGACATCTATGGCCTTAACCGTTCTGGTCTGTTGAATGATGTTCTTCAAATCTTGTCAAATACGACCAAGAGTATTGCTACGGTTAATGCACAACCGACTAAGGACATGAAGTTTGCCAATATTCACGTTAGCTTTGAAATTGCAAACCTTATTGAATTGACTGGTCTTGTGGATAAGATTAAAATTATTCCTGACGTTTACAGTGTTAAACGTACGAATGGGTAAGGAGTTACTGCGATGAAGATTGTAATTCAGCGTGTTCAAAGTGCCTCTGTAGTTATTGAGGATTGTACGGTTGGCGCTATTAAGCAGGGGCTCTTACTATTGGTCGGAGTTGGTCCCGAGGACACCAAAGAGGACCTAGAGTATGCAGTTCGTAAGATTGTCAATATGCGCATTTTTTCAGATGAAGATGGCAAGATGAATCTTTCTGTTAGGGATATTGGCGGCCAGATTTTGTCGATTTCTCAGTTTACGCTTTTTGCAGATACGAAAAAAGGGAATCGACCAGCATTTACAGGTGCTGCAAAGCCTGACATGGCTAGCCAGCTCTATGACGATTTCAACCAATCCTTGTCAACTCATGTTCCTGTAGAAAGAGGACGCTTTGGCGCAGATATGCAGGTTAGTCTGGTCAATGACGGACCTGTGACCATTATTTTAGATACCAAAAATCAATAAACAAACCATTTTTCGCCTTGTGTGAGAGGTGGTTTTTTTATTCTCTCACATGAACTATTTAGGTGATGGATTTTCATTATTTGGGATTTATTTTTGTCATTTTAAGTAGACTGAATCAAGTGAATATTTAATGAAATTAGAAAATGTTGTTCTCAAATTTCTGAAAAAACCTGACCATTCATGATGAAAAAATTACCGTTTACGAGGATTACCGGAAATTCCCTTGTCTTACAAAAAAGATTAAGTTAACATTAGTTTCATAAGAAACACCAAGCGATTTTTATGAAACTAAAAATAACTCGAGTTTACAGCATGCAAATACAAATAGTGATAATTTGAAACGCCGAGGTGATTTAAACTTTTTAGAGGGATAGAGAGATATGTCAAAGAAAGTAGCGTCAACTAAATTATTATCAGGTTTGTTTGTAGCCGGTGGTGTCCTAGGGATGAATCAGGTCGCCAAGGCAGATAACGTGGTCAGTTCAGAAGCAACAAAACCAGTTATTACAACTGAAGCAGATAACTTGGTGGTGGTACCAACTGAGGACGTTACTCCAGTAGCGACAACAGAAGTAGGCCCATCATCTGCTGCTGTTACGACAGATACTGCAACAACAGCGACAGCTTCTACAATCTTTTCACAAGCTGTACCAGCAGAGAGCGCTAGCTCAGAAACGCTTGTAGCCAGTGAAGCACTAGCTCCTGAGTCAGCTGCTGTGGAAACCATCACATCATCATCTGATAATGCTACTGAAGCAGGACGCCATTCAACTGCTCAAGTAACACCAGTTACAGAAGTGACAGAGCAAAACTTGAATGGTGATGCTTACTTGACAGATCCAGAAACAACAAAAGCAGCTTATAGCAAGACAGATGGTGATATTAATTATTCCGTTGTTGTATCTAATCCAACAGCAGAAACTAAGACGATGACTGTCAACTTGACACTTCAACATGCTTCAGAAATTATCGGTCAAGATAACGTTGACCTTACGCTAGCGGCAGGAGCTTCAGCTAAGGTTTCAAACTTGACAGTAGCGTCAGAGTGGTTGACAAACAATACAGGTTACTTGGTGACAATCAGTGTCAACGATAAATCAGGTAGTACTTTGTCAAGCAAGCGTGCTGGCTTGTCTGTTGAAGATGATTGGACAGTTTTCCCACGTTACGGTATCGTAGCAGGTTCGCCAACTGATCAAAACAGTATTCTTGTTAAAAATCTTGAAGCCTACCGTAAAGAGCTTGAGCTCATGAAGTCTATGAATATCAACTCATATTTCTTCTATGATGCTTATAACGAAGCTACAGATCCTTTCCCAGAGGGTGTTGATAGCTTTGTTCAAAAATGGAATACTTGGAGTCACACTCAGGTTGACACTAAGGCTGTTAAAGAATTGGTTGACCAAGTTCATAAGTCAGGTGCTGTTGCCATGCTTTATAACATGATTTCAGCAGATTCAAATCCAAAGAATCCAGCCCTTCCACTTGCTGCTTTGGCTTATAACTTCTACGATAGCTTTGGTAAGAAGGGTGAACCGATGACTTACACTATCGGTGATAACCCAACTCAAGTTTACTATGATCCGGCGAATCCAGATTGGCAAAAATACATCGCAGGTGTCATGAAATCAGCTATGGATCGTATGGGATTCGATGGTTGGCAAGGTGATACAATTGGTGACAACCGTGTGACTGATTATGAGCACCGTAACAGCACAGACGAGGCTGACTCACACATGATGTCTGATTCATATGCGTCATTTATTAATGCCATGAAAGACCTCATCGGTGAAAAGTACTACATCACAATCAATGATGTTAATGGTGGTAATGATGATAAACTAGCCAAGGCACGTCAAGATGTTGTGTATAATGAGCTTTGGACAAACGGTGGTTCAGTTATTCCAGGACGTATGCAGGTTGCCTATGGTGATTTGAAAGCACGTATCGATATGGTACGCAATAAAACTGGTAAATCACTTATCGTTGGTGCCTACATGGAAGAACCAGGTATTGACTATACTGTTCCTGGCGGAAAAGCAACTAACGGTGCGGGTAAAGATGCCCTTGCTGGTAAACCATTGCAAGCTGATGCGACACTTCTCGTAGATGCGACAGTAGCTGCAGCCGGTGGCTATCACATGTCCATTGCAGCCCTTGCCAATGCTAATGCAGCCCTTAACGTTCTTCAAAGTGCCTATTACCCAACGCAATACCTCAGTGTAGCTAAGGACACTATTCGTAAGCTTTACAATTACCAACAGTTTATCACTGCTTATGAAAATCTTCTCCGTGGTGAGGGTGTGACTAACAGCACTCAGTCTGTATCTACCAAGAATGCGGCTGGTGAAATCCTTTCTAAGGATGCTCTAGGTGTAACAGGAGATCAAGTTTGGACATTTGCTAAATCAGGAAAAGGTTTCTCAACTGTTCAAATGATTAACATGATGGGCATCAATGCGGGCTGGCATAATGAAGAGGGTTATGCGGACAATAAAACACCGGACGCACAAGAAAATCTCACAGTTCGTCTTAGCCTAGCAGGTAAAACAGCTCAAGAAGCTGCTAAAATTGCCAATCAAGTCTATGTGACGTCACCAGATGATTGGGCAACTTCAAGCATGAAGAAGGCACAAGCAAGTCTTGAAACAGATGAAAATGGTCAACCAGTGCTTGTCATTTCAGTTCCTAAACTAACTCTTTGGAACATGCTCTATATCAAGGAAGACACAACAGCAACACCGGTAGAACCAGTTATCTTGAAACCAGTTACTAACCAAGCTGGTAAGAAAGCAGATAATACCGTAACATCTGAAGCAAGCTCAGAAACAGCTAAATCAGAAAATACAACAGTAACCAAAGATTCAGAGTCTCCAACTGATAAGAAACCATCTGTTGAAGCTCCTAAACTCGATGAAACAACTAAACCAGCACCATCAGTTGACGAGTTAGTAAACTCAGCAGCTGTTCCAGTGGCGATAGCTGTGTCAGAGACTGCACATGATAAGAAAGATGACAACTCAGTATCTAATACGGATCAAGGTACAGTAGCGTCAGATTCAATCACTGCATCAGCTTCAGAGGCTACAAGCACAGCTGCCTCAACAGCCTCATCAGAAGTATCAGAAATACACCAGTATCATCGGAAGCATCAGAAACTGAAAATAGTTCAGCAGCATCGACTTCAGAGTCAGCAATTTCAACGACGACAGCAATTTCAGAATCACATGCAGTAGTTGAACCAGTGGCTTCTTTGACAGAAACAGAGAGTCAGGCAAGCACTAGCCTTGTTTCAGAAACTACAAGCACAATTGTCTCAGTTGCTCCGTCAGAAGTATCAGAAAGCACAACAGTATCATCGAAGGTCTCAGAAACTGATATTATCTCAGAAACATCAACTTCAGAGACTTCAGCATCTGAATCAGAGAATTCAATCAGCACAGTCGTTTCAGAATCAGAAGTAGTTGAAGAACCAGCTGTTTCATTGACAGAATCAGAAAGTCAAGTGAGCACTTCAGAAGTGACTTCGGCGATTTCAGAAACAGTAAGCACATCAGAGGAGGTCATCCTTGATGGACTATCAGAAAACATCAATAGTTGGAATAGACTCTCTGTAGCTCCTCGCGTCTCAGAAACCTTACCAAGTACTTCTGAAACGATTACAGAAGCAGCATCACTCTTTAGCAACTATGCAAGATATTCAGAAACAGCAAGCTCAGAATCCCACTCTATGGTAGCAGCTTCTTCAGAAGTTTCTATTGAAAAATTAGCAGTATCTATCTTGAAAGATACTGAGGGTGGCTTGTACGATGCAACAACAATCAGAAATATTGTTGAGATGATTGATAGCATTACAACAAATGTCAGCTATACTCGCAGTAGCCGTCAAGACCTTGTCAATACAGCTTCGTCAGATAACACTTACAATGGTAGTCAAGATCTTAACCTTGCAAGTAAGACAACGACGCAAGCAGGTGAAAAAGGAACAACTGAAGATCTTAAGGCTACAATTGCTAAAACAGCAAATCTCACAAGTGGGGAGAACACGCTGTAGCTATCCTTACAGCTATTGTCCTTGCAGGTGCGGCAACCCTTGCAGCTCTTCGTAACTTCTTGATGTCAAAAAAAGTTGATAAATAATAAGTAGAACTCTTTGTGTAAACAAGGAGTTTTCTTTATACTGGCTGCTATTTTTTCTGAAAATTGTGATACAATAGAAATAGTTTGAATATTGTGTCAAAGGAGAGCCAATGATTACTGCAAATGATATCGTAAAGGCTAATGAAGTCTTAAAAAACGTGGTGGAACGCACACCACTGGATTTTGATCGCTACTTATCTGAAAAATACGGGGCGACTATTTATATTAAAAAAGAAAATATGCAAAAGGTACGTTCTTTCAAATTGCGTGGAGCTTACTATGCTATCCATCAATTGAGTGATGAGGATAAGGCGCGTGGTGTGGTTTGTGCATCAGCCGGAAACCATGCTCAGGGGGTTGCCTACACTTGTAACGAGATGAAGATTCCGGCAACCATCTTTATGCCAGTAACAACACCTCTCCAAAAAATTGGTCAAGTCCGTTTCTTTGGTGGCAAGTTTGTAACAATCAAATTGGTGGGAGATACCTTTGATGCTTCTGCTCAAGCAGCACAGGAATATACCAAGTCTGAAGGGATGACTTTCATTGATCCATTCGACGATTATAATGTCCAAGCGGGGCAAGGAACTGTTGCTTATGAAATTTATGAGCAGGCTCAAGAGGAAGGTGTTTCCTTTGATAGTATCTTGGTTCCAGTCGGAGGCGGTGGCCTTATCTCTGGTGTATCTACCTATATCAAGGATGTAGCACCATCTATGGAGGTTATTGGTGTTGAGGCTAGTGGTGCTCGTAGTATGCGTGCTGCCTTTGACCGTGGTTATCCTGTAAAACTCGAAGAAATTGATAAGTTTGCGGACGGGATTGCTGTTCAAAAGGTAGGTGTCAAGACCTATGAAGTCGCACGTAAATATGTTGACCGCCTCTTGGAGTTGATGAAGGATTGATTTCAGAAACCCTAATTGATATGTACTCTAAGGTTGGTACCATTGCAGAACCCGCAGGTGCGGCATCAGTGGCAGCTTTGGAAGTGATCAAAGATGAGATTAAAGGAAAAACCATCGTCTGCATCATTTCAGGTGGTAACAATGACATCAACCGTATGCCAGAGATGGAAGAACGTGCGCTTATCTACGATGGTATCAAGCATTACTTTGTGGTTAACTTCCCACAACGTCCTGGTGCCCTTCGTGAATTTGTAAATGATATCTTGGGACCAAATGATGATATCACTCGTTTTGAGTACATCAAACGTGCTAATAAAGGAAAAGGTCCGGTTCTCATTGGTATAGCTCTTAGTGATAAGAACGACTATGATGGACTTCTCGAGCGTCTTTCGGCCTTTGACCCAAGTTATATCAACCTTCACGGTAACGAAACACTATACAATATGCTTGTCTGAGGACAGGTTCAGACAATGAAAAAAGAATCGACGAAGTCGGTTCTTTTCTACTTTGACTTAGCTATAAAGTGGTACTAATGCCTTATCTTCAAACTAAAACCCCAGTATTTCTACTGAGGTTTTCTTTATTCGATAATTAAGAGTCCATCTTTGATGGCGAATGGATTGTCTTTATTGATGCGGTCGTAGAACATGATACCGTTAGTATGGTCGATTTCATGTTGAACAACGATTGAGTTGTAACCACGGAGTTTAACACGTTGCTTTCGCCTTCTTTGTTGAAGTATTCAACAGTTACACGAGCATGACGAACCACGTAACCAGGGACGTCGCGGTCAACTGAGAGGCATCCTTCGCCATCGCCCAAAGCAGCATCCTGAACAGAATGGGCAACTACTTTAGGGTTGTACATGATTTCTTGAAGGCTATATGCTTCTTTTGGTGGGTTACCTTCAGCGTCTTCAGGATTTGGAACGAGAACGGCGATAATGCGTTTTGAGATATCTAATTGAGGGGCTGCAAGACCGACTCCCCCACGAAGCCCCATTTTTTCGGCAATAACAGGATCTTGTGAGTTACGAAGAAACTGCATCATTTTTTCACCTAGGATAATATCTTCGTCTGACAGTGGGAAGGTTACATCTTCAGCGACAGCACGCAAGGTTGGATTTCCTTCGCGAATGATATCATTCATATCAATCATATGGCTGGCGCGGATAATTTTGGTTTGAGCGTCCATTTGTTTACCTCTATTTTCTTTGATTTACTTGTTTATAACTATAGCACAAAAGGGTTGAAAATTAAACCATCAAGGATTAAAGTGAGGCTTTTTCTAATCGATAAAAGCCAGTTTCTCCAAGGTTTGTCTCTCTAAAATACGATAGGTTTTAAAAGCCTCTTTTTCAATAATTCCCTGGTCGATAAATTGTTTGATGACTCGCTGTACATGACGATAGCTAGTCCCAAAACGGGAAGCTAAAATGGATGGCGATAATTGAAAGATATTCTCTTCTTCACTATTCAAAATATGGGTGGCCAGACGCTCTTTGACAGAGTAGCTAGCATTCGTTGAGGCAGTGATACCTTGCTTATGCAGTGCCATAGCTAGGTTACGTCCAATTTGGTAGAGAAAAACAGGGTCTTTGAGGAGTTCTTCTTTATTATTTAATGGGAGCTGAACTGCTTGAACATCTTCTAAAGCAATGACTGATGATCCTGCTGGTTGGTTGGTCATAAGTTCTACATCTCCCAATATTTGAGGTTGATTGAGCGTTTCTAGGATATGTTCTTTACCATTGAAGAGAGAACGAACAATTTTTACCTTTCCTGATAAAATGTAGGTCAGCTCAGTGATAGCTTGCCCTTGGGTACAAATATAATCGTTCTTTTGAAAGGTGACTTTCTGTAATTGGTTGAGGTAGGGGGGTGGAAAGACCTGGTCAAGTTGAGGTCTTATGGTATGATTACGCATACATCTCCTTTTTTAGGACCTAGGTCCTATTTTTTAAAGTCTCCTTAGATTATAATGAAAAAATAACTATTAGACAAGTAAGGAAAGGATATTCTTATCCCTATATTATGACACGAATTTTAGAAAAAATGAGCCTGCTTGGGCTATCCTTGCTCTTGATTTCGGCCTTTTCGATTTCAACAGCGTTACCACCTATGTTGGACTACTATAGCCCAACCTTTTCTGCCGCGCAAGTGGAGCTTTTAGTATCTGTCCCTTCATTTTCCGTAGTCGCGATGCTCTTACTTAATTCATTTATTGACAAATGGCTAAGTGATAGACAGCTAATTGTGACTGGGCTGCTCTTACTTAGTAGTGCTGGGATTTCCTTTTTTTGTACAAGCCTATCCTCTTGTCTTACTGTCACGTATTGCTTTTGGAATGGGGATTGGTCTTATCAATGCTAAGGCGATTGCCATTATCAGCCAACGTTATCAAGGTAAAGAGCGAGTTCAGATGTTAGGTATTCGTGGCTCTATGGAGTTGATTGGTGGAGCTTCTTGTTCTCTTTTAGTTGGACAATTACTGAAAATTCATTGGACCTTTGCCTTTCTTATCTATGGTTTTGGTTTTGTGATTTTGATTATGTACCTCCTTTTTGTGCCATCGATGGAGCAGGTGGAGAAGAAGCAGATTACAAAAAGAAAACAAGTTCTGAACAAAAAAGACCTTGGTATGATTCTTGGCATGGCTCTTTTAGCAGGTTTTGTCATCTGTATCAATTCTTCGATTAGTTTGCGCGTGCCTCTGTTTCAAGTTGCTGGTAAGACTATTGAGAGTGGTCAATCAGCCTTAGTACTGAGTTTAGATCAGGGAATTGGAATTGTAGCTGGACTGAGTTTCGCCTCGCTTATAGGACATTTTAAAAATCGTCTTTTGCTTATAGTGATGTTCTTGTTAGCGGTTTGTCTCTTTGGGATGTCAGTGGCTAGTAACTTACCGATTTTGATTTTATCTTCAGTTGGTGTTGGTTTCTTTTATAGTATTATTTTGACAATTATCTTTAACCGACTTTCTGAGTCTATTGCTAGAAATCTGTTGAATAAGGCGACAGCCTATGTCCTCTTAGGGTGTAACCTAGGGTCAGCCATTTCCCCTTATGTTTTGAAATTGTTAGCACTCATATCTCCAAGTTTTAGTTGGATTTTTCTAGCTTATGCTATCGTAAGTTTCCTACTTTTCCTTGGATTCTTTCTGAATGCAAAAATGGCAAAAAAGTCTAAGCTTCAAAAACTTAATCAGTGAAATCTTGCGATTGACAAAGATTAGTAGATGAGCTAAAATAGAGAGGTCGTAAAGACAAACCAACTCTTTCTTGGTTTTAGGAGAGCCAATCCTAAGACTCGGATGGAGCAAAAAAAGGAGAAAAAACATGGCAATCTCAAAAGAGAAAAAAAATGAAATCATTGCTCAATACGCACGTCACGAAGGTGACACTGGTTCAGTAGAGGTTCAAGTTGCTGTCCTTACTTGGGAAATCAACCACCTTAACGAACACATTAAACAACACAAAAAGACCACGCTACTTACCGTGGTTTGATGAAAAAAATCGGTCACCGTCGTAACTTGTTGGCATACCTTCGCCGCACAGACGTCAACCGTTACCGTGAGTTGATCAGCTCACTCGGACTTCGTCGTTAATTCAAGATACAAGTGCCTAGGCCTTGTTCAATTGAATACACGAAAATGGAACTGCTCTATGATGGGGCAGTTTTTTTATTCACTAGGATTTTAGCCCGAGTTCAAAACAGCTCTCTAGATGTAGAGGGCTGTTTTTTTGTCTCACGAAAACCACTAGCTGTGCTAGTGGTTCCGAAAAGCTTTTAGCGATGTATCAAAAAAGTCCCCCTAAAGTGTTATATTAGATAAGGTTTCCCGACCACTAACTAATATACAAAAGGAGGACCCCTGATGAGACAGGATAATAATAGTTTAGCACATACTACATGGAATTGTAAGTATCATATTGTTTTCGCCCCAAAATATAGACGTCAGATAATCTATGGGAAATACAAAGCAAGTATTGGTCAAATCTTACGGTTATTATGTGAAAGAAAAGGCGTAGAAATTCATGAAGCAGAAGCTTGCTCAGATCATATTCACATGTTAGTGAGTATACCACCGAAACTAAGTATTTCCTCATTTATGGGATATTTAAAGGGCAAAGTAGTTTAATGATATTTGATCGACACGCTAATTTAAAGTATAAATCTGGGAATCGCAAATTTTGGTGTCGAGGCTTTTATGTTGATACGGTTGGGCGAAATCAGAAGCGAATTGAAGAATATATTCGTAATCAATTACAAGAAGACGTGATAGCAGATCAGCTCAGTCTTTTTGAGGAATATGATCCGTTTACAGGTGAGAAGAATAAAAGAAAGTAATCTTAAAGAGACCCGCTAGACGGGTCAGCTAGCAAAGGTGGTGCTGAAGGGAAACCATTCGGTAGGCCTTTAGGCCTCGGCCGGTAGCAGAGGCTTTCAGCCGAAGAGCAAGCCACCCGTTCTCACGGGTGGTTTTGACTCTGCATTCCTCTAAAAATTTCTGACGATGATTAATCTATAGAACAAACAAAAAAACTCCCAAATTAATTCTGGAAGTTTTTTAACTTAAAATCTTTTTGATAACTGTTTGAAATTGAGGGAGTTGATGGATAGCAGTTCCGACAAGGATACCTAACATATTTAAGGTGATATCTCCCAAATCAAAGACTCCTAAATGTCCGAAGTATTGAATGGATTCGACGGAGAAAAGGGTAAGGAGACAGAGTAGGAGATTACTCAATCGTGAAGAAAAGAGGAGTCCCAGAGGGATGAACATTAACAGGTTCATGATGGGAACGAAGTGGCTACCCCAATATAATTCCCGAGCGAAGGAAAGGGGGTTAAGTGAGAGACCTTGGGTACCAATGTTTTTCAAGAAAAGTAGGTAGAAGAGAGCAAGAAAGTAAATGAAGTAGAGTAGGAGTAGTGTCTGTTTTTTCAGCTTTCTAGTAAGAAGGAGTTTCAAAAAAGCGTAGACAAAGTAACTCAGTAGGACAATAATGACTAGGTTGAGTAAGACTTGAAAGTAGGAGCCATAATGGGCGATGTAATGAACGTACTGTTCGAGATGCCCCCTATAAAACCAATAAGACAAGGCCAGTGAGAGCATTCCTAGTAAGATGTTACTCAATGTTTTTAATGATTTTGCCACTTTTCTCCTCCATTTGCATATGATGAGTACACATTATATCAAAAAAACGTTTAAAGAAAGTTAAGAAACTGTAACGAAGTTTTGATAGAATAAAACGATAAGGCAGAATCAAAGACTAAAAAAGGACTTTGAAACAGCAACTCTACTTTTGACTAACAATTTAATGATTTTTGTAAACAGGCTATGAAAGCTTATAAAATAATTAAATTTTAAAAATTAGGAGTCAGCATCTTGTTTCAGGATTATTAAAATGTTATTATATAGTAGTGAATTTTTAACATAAAAAGGAGTTCGTCTTATGAATAAAAAGGTTTTGGCGACAGCCGGAATTGCAGCACTTGCAGTTTCTGCTACAGTTGCTAAAGCTGATGAGGTAACGACAAACGATCAAGCCTCAACAACAGCATCAGTATCATCGACAGCTACACAAGCTGTCCCAACTCAAGCCCAAGTCGAAGCGGCTAGAGAACAAGCCAGCGCTGCAAATCAAGCAGTATCGCAACAAGAGTCAGTAGTTGCTAATCATGAAGCAGCTGCAAACCAGGCTCAAGCAAACCTAGCGACAGCAGATGCTAACTTGCAAAAGGCACAAACAGCAGCCGATGAAGCAAGTCCAGAAACTATTGCTACCGCTCAAGGTCAAGTAACTACTGCTGAAAATGCAGCTAAGGAAGCTAAGTCAGCAGTCGAAACAGCTCAATCTGCAGAAAAAACTGCCAAAGATGCAGCAGACAAACAGCAAGCTGTCGTTAATACAGATCAAGCTAATGTCAATGCAAAAGCTACTGAAGTGGCTAATGCTCAAAAATCAGTAGATGCCGCTAAAGCAGCCCTTAATGGTTCTAGCGCTTCTGAGGCAGCTTCGAATCAGGCTAAAGCACAATCAGCTTTTGATGCTGCAACAGCAGCTGAGAAAAAAGCTCAAGAAGAATTGGCAGCCGCTCAGGCAGCTGATAAAGAAAAAGCTACTGCTATTTCAGCTAAAGAAGGGCAATTGACTGCAGATCAAAATGCAGCAAACCAAGCTAAAGCAGCTTATGAGACTGCTCAAACAGTAGCTAATGAAAAGGCAGCTGCTCTTGCAGCCGCTGAAGCAGCTAAGAAAAAAGCAGAATCTTCAACAACTTCAACAGCTAATGTTCGTCAAAAATTCTCAGTGTCACAAGAGTATGTCAATGCTCTTAAGATTCATGAGTCTAAAACAGCGACCGCAGCAGAAAAAGCTCAAGCTGAACAAGTCTTGAAGAACGTTAATAAACGTGATCGTGGTAACAATAGTTATCAAGATAATGAAGCGGATAAATGTTAAAATTAGTGATTTGAATAACCTTAGTGAAGCTCAAATTACAGATTTGTCATTGTATGCTTCAAGTTTGATTAACCAAATTCGTACAGCCTTTGGTACAACTCAAACATCTGTTTCAAAAGGTAGTGTTCTTGCGGCTGACCGTGTTTCAGATGGTTATGTAGCAGATAACTGGGGTTGGGAAGCTATTACCCATCAACGACATGATAGTGCCGCTCTTGACCGTGCTGGTAAGTCATTTAATAGTGTAAGTATTGGTGAAAACCTTAATACATGGCAAGGTTTGACAGGACCATTTACCCTTAACGACATTAAGAAATATGTCTATGAAGCTATGCTTGACTTCATGTTTAACGGTAATGAGTGGAACCATGCTCGTTCTATCTCTGGTCTTACAGCAGATGGTGGTGAGTCTTACATTGGTACAGATATCAGTGTTGTTGCCGGTGCCTTTAACGTTCACGTAAACAATGTCAATAAAAATTCTATCGCTTCTGATAGTAGCTTTGACACAACTAAGATTGCTAACCCATATGAAGGTAACCAATCTCAATCATCTTCAAATGCAAATCTTGCTGCTGCAAAAGCAGCTTATGAAGCTGCTAAGCAAGCTAACGATCAAGCTCAAAGTGATTTGGCTAGCAAGAAAGCGGCTTCTGAGTCAGCAACTCTTAAGCTTAAGAATACTCAGTCAGAACTTGCAGCTCTTAAAGCGACTGCAAGCAAGTTGGCAGCTGCTCAGAATAACCTTTCTGAAAAACAAGCAGCCCTTGCAACTGCTAAATCAGAATTGGAAAAAGCTAACGCTGCAGTTGAAAACCTTAATGCTAACGCACAAGAAAAAGCAGCAGCCCTTAGCAAAGCTCAAGCAACTCTTGATGAAAAACAAGCAGAGCTTCAAACAGCTAAAGATAAACTTGCGACAAGTTCTGCAACCTTGCAACGTTTGACAAATGCATACAACGCTGCTAAGCAAGATACTGCTAAGAAACAAGTAGCATTGACACAAGCTAACCAAGCTTTGACTGCTGCTAAGAACCGTCTAGCAGCCCTTACAAATGCTTCAGGTAACCTAGCTAAGGCTAAAGCAGAACGTGCAACAGCCTTTGCTAAACTTACTGCAGCCAAAGGTGCTCTTTCAACCGAACGTGCGAAACTTGTTGAATTGTCAGCTAAGCGTGATAAATTAACGAGCGAATACACGACTGTTCAAACGGCCTTCGATAACTACATGAAAGCTAAGGCAGACAAAGAGCGTCAAACACAATTGGCTAAAGAGTTCGCTAACATTACATCTAAAGGTCTCACACCAGTACCTGTTTACGATGTAGATGGTAAAGTTATTGCTTTCACAACACAAGAACAAGCAGCTCAAACTGTAGCGCAAGTTCCTGTAAATTATGGTCAAACAAAAGCTGAGAAACAAGCTCCTGTACAAGAAGCAGATAGCTTGCCAGAAACAGGTGAGTCAACTGCAGCAGGATTCAGTCTTGTAGGTATCTTCATGACACTATTGGCCTTCCTTGGTTTCGTTGACAGACGTACACGTCGTAACTAATCATAATAAAAAAAACGGCAGTTGCCGTTTTTTTATATGTCTGAGAATCTAAAAAGTTAAGGTCGAAACCTTAACTTTTTCGTATTTAACCCAAGAAACGTTTAAGGAATTCCTTAGTACGTTCTTCTTTAGGATTTTCAAAGATTTGTTCTGGGCTACCTTGTTCAGCGATTACCCCTTTATCCATGAAGATGACACGGTCTGAAACATCACGTGCGAACTCCATTTCATGGGTAACGATAATCATGGTCAAACCAGTTTCGGATAGCTCCTGCATAGTCTTGAGTACTTCCCCTACCATTTCTGGGTCAAGGGCTGAAGTTGGTTCGTCAAAGAGGATGGCTTCTGGATCAACAGAGAGGGCACGAGCGATTGCTACACGTTGTTTTTGTCCCCCTGAAAGTTGTTTTGGTTTAGCTTTCCAGTATTGTTCCCCCATACCAACTTTCTCCAAGTTAGCTTTGGCGATGCTTTCAGCTTCTTTACGGTCACGTTTGAGAACAGTTGTTTGAGCTACGATAGCATTTTCCAAGACATTAAGGTTTTCAAAGAGGTTGAAGGATTGGAAAACCATACCGAGTCTTTCACGATAGGTAGTGAGGTCGTAACCTTTTTCAAGGACGTTGTCCCCATGATAGAGGATTTCACCACCTGAAGGTGATTCGAGTAGGTTAATAGAGCGAAGGAAGGTTGATTTCCCTGAACCTGAAGAACCAATAATTGAGATAACCTCACCCTTTTTGACACTGAGGGAGATATCTTTGAGGACTTCATTTTTTCCGTATGATTTTTTGAGGTTTTTAATTTCTAAAATCGTCTCAGTCATTAGTGAACCCCTCCTTGTGTGTAAGTATCTTGATCCAAACGGCGTTCTACATAACGCAAGATGCGTGTCACTGTGAAGGTAAGGACAAAGTAGATTGCTGCGATAACAAAGAATGTTTGGAAGTATTGATAAGTTTGGCTTGCGACAGTGTTACCTGCGAAGTAAAGTTCCACAACAGAGATAACGTTCAAAACAGAGGTATCCTTGATATTGATAACGAACTCATTACCAGTAGCTGGCAAGATGTTACGGATAACCTGTGGAAGAACAATCTTACGCATGGTTTGACCATGGGTAAATCCAAGAGCAGTTGCAGCTTCAAATTGTCCTTTATCTACAGCGAAGATACCACCACGAACGATTTCACTCATGTAGGCTCCAGTGTTGATAGAAACGATGAAGACAGCTGCTAGGGTACGGTCAATATTGATACCAAAGGCCTGGGCAGTACCGTAGTAGATAACCATAGATTGTACAATCATTGGCGTACCACGGAAAACTTCGATATAGACATTAAGCACCCAACCGAAGAGTTTGGAGCAAGGCTACAAATTTATTAGCAGCCTTAGGAGCTGTGCGGTAAACACCAATCATAAGACCGATGAAAGTACCCACAACTGTACCGATAATTGAGATAAGAAGGGTAATTCCTGTACCACGTAAGAATTGTGGCCAGTTCTTAGCGATGATATTGCTCATCTGACTAAAGAAGTTTCCTTTTTTAGCCTCATCAGTCTTATCTGCAGGTTGGATGTCAATGATGTGATCCATCAGTTTAGCACGTTCCTCTTGGCTGATTCCAGCAAGGACCTTATTGACTTGTTCCATTTGCTGGCTGTCTCCTTTGCGAAGGCCGACGGCCAAGGAGACGTCATCGTCTGAAACCTGGAAACCACCATCTTTAAGCGTAATCATCTTATATTTTGAGCTAGCTTCTTCGGCAGTTTTTGCTTCAGGACGCTCTGAAACATAACCATCGATGATACCAGATGCAAGGGCTTGGCGCATAGCACCGAAGTCTCCCATAGCGGTTTGTTTGCTGACACCTGGGATTTGGTCAATCAAATTATAGAGATAAACCCCTTGTTGAGCTGTGATTTTAGCATCCTTGAAGTCTTTGAGACTCTTAGCGTTGGCATAATCACCGTCTGAGCTGACAACCATGACAGGTTCGCTTCGGTAATAGCTGTCTGAAAAGTCGATTTCTTGACGACGTTCAGCTGTTGGGCTCATACCTGCGATGATCATATCGATTTTGCCGGAAGTGAGGGCAGGAATCAAACCTGTCCAAGCTGTTTTGACTACCAAGGGTTTCTTGCCTTGAGCTTCAGCGATTTTTTTAGCGATTTGCACGTCATAACCGTTGGCATACTGTTTGGTACCTTCGATTGGAACGGCTCCGTTTGAGTTATCGTCCTGCGTCCAGTTGAAAGGTGCATAGGCAGCCTCCATACCCACACGGAGATACTCGTCTGCTTGAGCGCTTGATACTCCGCCAAAAACGAGGAGGAGCGCTGCAAAGCAGGCTATAATAATTTTTTTCATTGAAACAATGTCTCCTATAAAAATGTCATACCTTACTATTTTACAGGAAATTAGGATTAATGACAATAAGTTGGGATTAGAAAAACAATCTCTATATCAAGATTGTCTTCAAATACAAGTTGTAATTTGATATAATGGGAAGGACGATTTGGAGCCTTGATCATTTTTGGTGTGATGAGGCTAGCATTTTAAAACGGAGATAATTATGCAAACGGCACAATTTATTATTGAATTACTAAAAGCAGTCTTTCTTGGGATTGTCGAAGGTATCACTGAGTGGCTACCGATTTCATCTACGGGTCACTTGATTTTGGTGAATGAATTCTTGAACTTGAGACAAAGTAAAGACTTCATCGATATGTTTAATATCGTTATCCAACTTGGTGCTATTCTTGCGGTTATGGTCATTTACTTTAAACGTTTGAATCCCCTTCCAACCTGGTAAGACAGCACGTGAAGTGCAATTGACTTGGCAGCTTTGGCTCAAGGTGGTCATTGCCTGTATTCCTTCAGCCTTCTTTGGTCTTCTTTTAGATGACTGGATGGAGGCCCATCTCAGTAATTTCTTTGTAGTAGCTATCATGTTGGTGGTCTACGGGATTGCCTTTATTTGGATTGAGGACCGCAATCGACGTGTAGAGCCTAAGGTAACGGATTTGGCACGTATGTCTTACAAGACGGCTTTCTATATTGGTCTTTTCCAAGTCTTGAGTATTATTCCAGGGACAAGCCGTTCAGGTGCTACTATTCTTGGGGGTATCATCGTTGGTACTAGTCGTAGCGTAGCTGCTGACTTTACCTTCTTCCTTGGTATTCCAACCATGTTTGGTTATAGTGGACTTAAGGCGGTTAAGTATTTCATTGACGGGAATACCTTGACAGGTGGACAAGTGGCTATTCTCTTGGTAGCTAGTGTGACAGCCTTTGTTGTCAGCTTGTTCGTGATTCGCTTCTTGATGAATTACATTAAGAAACATGATTTCACAGTTTTCGGAAAATACCGTATCGTGCTTGGTATTATTGTGCTTCTTTATGGAGCTGTCAAACTTATTTTCGGATAATTACGTTCAAGTAAACTGAAAAAGGACTTCAATTGAAGTCCTTTTTTATCTGGTTTAGAGATTATTTGTGGAGAAGTTTTCCAAAGATAAGGTAAGCTAGCAACCATAGGACCAGTCCGCAAGTCAAGAAGCTAGCTAGGATTTTCAAGAAGTCCACGATATTATGCAAGGGATACCATCCGGACAAACAGAGAATTGGAAGGATGGTAACACACATGATTGAGAAGTGGAGAAGAGATTGCTGTTTGAGCGATAAACGATTATCGTCGTAAATGGGTGCAGTTGCTAGTATGATGGCGACGATTAGCCCTGTAAGAAAGGTAGATTTGTTTACTTGATAAGGTTGCCCCGATAAGTAGAGAAAGAGCGTCAATAAACTCGTTATTCCTCCAGCAATGCTAGCTCGTAGCCACCCTTTTTTATAGGCAGTCATGGTCATCACCTCCATGTATATCTTCACTTTTATTATACTCCAATCTAGGATAGATGACAGGTATAAATGGGGAAATACAAGGTTTTGTTAGTATTAAGAAGTTTTTAGAAATCCTTTCCAAAATAAGACTCAAACTTGCTCAGAAATTGCTATCTCTTGGCTTTTCTAGTATAATGAAATAACTACTCGTGCGAGGTTTTTTACATATGGAAATGAAACAAATAAGCGAGACAACTCTAAAAATCATGATTACCATGGAAGATCTTGAAGAACATGGTATGGAATTGAAGGATTTCTTGATTCCCCAGGAAAAAACAGAGGAATTTTTCTATACTGTCATGGATGAGTTGGACTTGCCTGATAACTTTAAAAATAGTGGGATGCTGAGCTTCCGTGTCACGCCACGCAAGGATCGTGTGGATGTCTTTGTGACTAAATCAGATCTTAAGGAAGACCTTGATTTCAACGATTTGTCAGATATGGATGACTACTCAGGGCTTTCTCCAGAAGAGTTCCTCAAGGCTCTTGAGGGTAACTTTATGGACAAGGGTGACATCGAAGCACACCGTAAGCTCGAAGAGCTTGAAAAGACCTTGGAAGAGGTTGATAAGGCTATGACAGAGCCTACCAAGGAAGTGGCTGAAGAAAATATTCGTGAAGACTATACCCACTATGTCTTGGCCTTCTCTGACTTTGATCAAGTGGTGACTTTTACGCAAGGTTTGAAGGATGTGCCTGTTGAAGGTTCTGAGCTTTATAAACTTGGGGATGTCTACTATATGACAGTCCTTCTTTACTTGGCTGATGAGCCTGATTATTACGCGAACAATATGTATGCGCGTTTTCTTGAATATGCGAATGTGGCAGACCGAACACGTGCCTACCTACAAGAGCATGCAACAATCTTGATGGAAGAGGACGCCTTACCGGTACTACAAGCAACGAAATGGAGCTAAGACATGCCTTGGACCATTAATTATATATTCGTTTTGATTGGGACCTTTTTGATAGCCATCGTGACGACCCCTTTGGTACGCTCTTTGGCCTTACGTGTCGGAGCTGTTGACAATCCCAATGCAAGACGTATCAATAAAAAGCCAATGCCTAGTGCTGGTGGTCTAGCTATTTTGTTGGCCTTTGTACTAGCGACCTTGGTCTTTATGCCTATGATTATCCATAAGGATATTTGGCATGTTTCCTACATCAGGTATATCTTACCGGTTGTTGTGGGTGGATCTGTCGTAGCTCTGACGGGCTTCATTGATGATATCTTGGAATTAAAGCCTCTACCTAAGATGCTTGGTATTGTTATTGGAGCTGTTATCGTTTGGGCTTTTACAGACTTCCGATTTGATAGCTTTAAGATTCCATTTGGTGGTCCCATGATTCATTTTGGGCCAGTCCTGACCTTGATTTTAACGGTGTTATGGATTGCGGCCATCACCAATGCCATTAATCTGATTGATGGTTTAGATGGCTTGGTTGGAGGAGTTTCTATCATTTCCCTTATGACTATGGGGGTGATTTCTTATTTCTTCCTCTATGATACTGATATTTTCTTGACCATGACCATCTTTGTCTTGGTCGCTGCCATTATGGGCTTCTTCCCCTACAATTATCATCCAGCAATTATCTATCTAGGTGATACGGGGGCGCTCTTTATTGGCTTTATGATTGGTGTCTTGTCATTGCAAGGATTGAAAAATGCAACTGCAGTGGCTATTTTGTCACCTGTTATTATCCTTGGAGTGCCTATTGTTGACACAGTGGTAGCCATTGTCCGCCGGAAATTGTCAGGGCGTCCAGCCATGGAGGCTGACAAGATGCACTTGCATCATCGCCTTCTAGCCATGGGCTTCACTCATCGAGGGGCGGTTCTGGTGGTTTATGCCATCGCTATCCTCTTTTCATTGATTGCCCTCCTGTTAAACGTTTCCAGCCGTTTCGGTGGTATTCTCCTACTCTTGAGTTTGATTTGGGAATGGAGATTCTGATTGAAGGGCTTGAGATTTGGGGCGTTGGTCGAACACCTCTCTTCAACTTCCTGAAATTTATCGGGAATAGTGATTATCGCCAAGCAACCATGTTAAAATGGAAGCAAGGGCGAAAAAATTAAACATTTGAAAAGCCAAGTAATGGCTTTTTTGTTATAATGATTCTAATTAAGGAAAATGGAAGTTCTCTTTTTATTTTCCAGAAAATAGCAAGACTATTTTCAAAAAAATAATGCAAATTAGCGAGCAAGTGCTCGCTGTATATATGAAAAAGGAGTATACAATGTCTGTACTTGAAATCAAAAATCTTCATGTTTCTGTTGAAGATAAAGAAATCTTGAAGGGTCTTAATTTGACTCTTAAAACTGGTGAGATTGCTGCTATCATGGGTCCTAACGGAACTGGTAAATCTACCCTCTCAGCTGCTATCATGGGTAACCCAAACTATGAAATCACAGAAGGGGACATCCTTTTTGATGGTGAAAGCATCCTTGACTTGGAAGTTGACGAACGTGCACGCCTAGGTCTTTTCCTTGCTATGCAATATCCAGCTGAAATCCCAGGGATCACAAACGCTGAGTTCATCCGTGCGGCTATGAACGCTGGTAAAGAAGATGACGAAAAGATTTCTGTTCTTGATTTCATCACTAAATTGGATGAAAAGATGGAATTGCTTGGTATGCGTGAAGAAATGGCTGAGCGTTACCTTAATGAAGGTTTCTCAGGTGGTGAGAAAAAACGTAACGAAATTCTTCAATTGCTTATGTTGGAACCTAAGTTTGCTCTTCTCGATGAGATTGACTCAGGTCTTGATATCGATGCCCTTAAAGTGGTTTCAAAAGGGGTTAACGCTATGCGTGGCGAAGGCTTCGGTGCTATGATTATCACTCACTACCAACGTCTCTTGAACTACATCACTCCAGATGTCGTACATGTAATGATGGAAGGTAAAGTGGTTCTTTCAGGCGGTCCTGAATTGGCTGCTCGTCTTGAGCAAGAAGGTTATGCGAAAATCGCTGAAGAGCTCGGTTACGAGTACCACGAAGAAGCGTAAGTCTGTTACTCGAAATAACTAGAAAAGGAGTAACCTATGTCAAAAGAATCTATTATCGCTTTTTCACAAGCAAAGGCAGAGCCACTTTGGTTGCAAGACCTTCGTCAAGCAGCCTTTGATAAGATTGAAAGTTTGGCTCTTCCAAAAATTGAGCGTGTTAAATTCCACCGTTGGAATCTCGGTGATGGAACGATTACTGAAAATGAACCATCAGCAAATGTGCCTGATTTTACAGCGCTTGGAAACAACCCTAAATTGGTCCAAGTAGGAACAAATACTGTACTTGAACAATTGCCAGCTGACTTGATTAGTCAAGGTGTGGTCTTCACAGACCTTACGACTGCTCTTGAGGAAATCCCAGAAGTCGTTGAAGCCTTCTTTGGTAAGGCTGTAGCCTATGACGAGGACAAATTGGCAGCTTATAACTATGCCTATTTCAATAGTGCAGCAGTCCTTTATGTACCAGATAATGTTGAAGTTGACTTGCCAGTTGAAAGCTATTTTTACCAAGATGGAACTTCAAATGTTCCATTTAACAAACACGTTTTGATCGTGGCTGGTAAAAACAGTAAATTGACTTACCTTGAGCGCTTTGAAACGCTAGGTGAAGCGACTGAAAAAGCTAGTGCCAATATTTCAGTTGAAGTCATTGCTCAAGACGGTGCACAAGTCAAGTTTGCGGCTATTGACCGTTTGGGTGAAAACGTCACAACTTATATTAGTCGTCGAGGTCGTATCGGTCGTGATGCCAGCATTGACTGGGCTCTCGGGATCATGAACGAGGGCAATGTTATTGCTGACTTTGATAGTGACTTGATTGGCAATGGAAGTCATGCCAACCTTAAAGTTGTTGGTCTTTCATCAGGTCGTCAGGTTCAAGGGATTGATACTCGTGTGACGAACTATGGTAACAACTCTGTGGGACATATCCTACAACATGGTGTTATTTTGGAACGTGGTACTTTGACTTTCAATGGTATTGGTCACATTGTCAAAGGTGCTAAGGGTGCTGATGCACAACAAGAAAGCCGTGTGCTTATGCTTTCTGACAAGGCACGTTCAGACGCCAACCCAATCCTCTTGATTGACGAAAACGAAGTTACAGCAGGACATGCTGCTTCAATCGGTCAGGTAGATCCAGAGGATATGTATTACCTTATGAGTCGTGGACTTGATCAAGACACTGCAGAACGTTTGGTTATTCGCGGTTTCTTAGGAGCAGTTATTACTGAAATCCCAGTTAAAGAAGTGCGCGATGAAATGATTTCTGTAACTGATACAAAACTAAACAAACGTTAGGAACTATCGACGCAGATAGTCTAACCTATGATATATCTAGATAGGGAGATAAGATGTCAGCTTTAGATGCCTATAAGATTCGACAAGATTTTGCCATTTTAGATCAGGTAGTTAATGATGAACCTTTGGTATACTTGGATAATGCAGCAACGACTCAGAAGCCTCAAGTAGTTTTGGACACTCTCATGGCCTACTATCATGAGGACAATGCCAATGTTCACCGTGGTGTGCACACTTTGGCTGAGCGTGCAACAGCTGCTTACGAAGCTAGTCGTGAAAAGCTTCGTAAGTTTATCAATGCTGAATCAACCAAAGAGGTCCTCTTTACACGTGGAACGACAACTGGTCTTAACTGGGTTGGTCGTTTTGCAGAGCAGGTTCTTGAGCCAGGAGATGAGGTGGTTATTTCAATTATGGAACACCACTCGAATATCATTCCTTGGCAGGAAGCTTGTAAGAAGACAGGGGCTAAACTTGTTTACGCCTACTTGAAAGATGGCCAATTGGATATGGAAGATTTGGCCAACAAGATTACTGAAAAGACAAAATTTGTCAGTCTAGCTCAGGTCTCTAACGTTTTAGGCTGCATCAATCCTGTCAAAGAAATTGCCAAGCTTGCCCACCAAGTTGGTGCCTATATGGTGGTGGATGGTGCCCAATCGGCGCCCCACATGGTCATTGATGTTCAGGATTTGGATTGTGATTTCTTCACCCTTTCTGGCCATAAGATGTTAGGTCCAACAGGGATTGGGGTTCTTTATGGCAAGGAAGAGATTCTTAACCAGATGAATCCTATTGAATTCGGTGGTGAGATGATTGATTTTGTTTATGAACAAGAAGCCACTTGGAAGGAATTGCCTTGGAAATTTGAGGCTGGTACACCTAACATTGCGGGGGCTATTGCTCTTGGTACTGCTGTGGACTACCTCTCTGCTTTAGGCATGGAAAATATTCATGCTTACGAGCAAGAGCTAGTAGACTATGTTTTGCCTAAGCTTCAGGCGATTAATGATCTGATAGTCTACGGTCCAGAAGATCCTAGCCAGCATGCAGGTGTTATTGCCTTTAATATTGATGGGCTTCACCCTCATGATGTGGCGACAGCTCTTGATTATGAAGGAGTGGCAGTGCGTGCGGGTCACCACTGTGCTCAGCCTTTAATTAATCATTTAGGAATCTCATCAGCTGCCCGAGCAAGCTTCTATATTTATAATACTAAAGAGGATTGCGACAAGCTTGTAGAGGCAATTCTTGCGACGAAGGAGTTTTTCAATGGCACTCTCTAGACTAGATAGTTTATATATGGCTGTTGTGGCCGATCACTCTAAGAGCCCTCACCATCATGGTGTCCTACCTGATGTGGAGCAACTTCAACTAAATAATCCGACTTGTGGAGATGTTATCAATCTGTCAGTTAAATTTGATGGTGACGTGATTGAAGACATTGCCTTTGCTGGTGATGGTTGTACCATTTCTACAGCTTCATCAAGTATGATGACGGATGCAGTTATTGGAAAAACCAAGGCAGAGGCTTTGGAACTAGCGGAGATTTTCTCTCTTATGATTCAAGGAGATCATAAAGATGAAGATAAGCTGGGCGAAGCCAAGCTCTTGGCGGGGGTTTCTAAATTTCCACAACGTATCAAATGTGCAACACTCTCTTGGAATGCCCTTAAAAAAGCCATAGAGAGAAGCGAGCTTTAGGAAGTCAGGGAGCAGTTAGTCTCCTTGCCCAAGCAAAAAAGAAAATGAATCAAACCTTCAATAAAGGAAAATACTATGACTGAAACAAATGAAAAAGTAGAACCAAAACCCATTGATTTGGGGGAATATAAATACGGTTTCCATGACGATGTGACACCAGTCTTTTCAACAGGAAAAGGAATCAGTGAGGATGTGGTCCGTGCCATGTCTGCTGAAAAAGGGGAGCCTGAGTGGATGCTTGAATTCCGCTTGAAATCATTGGAAACCTTTAACAAAATGGCCATGCAAGAGTGGGGACCAGACCTTTCTGGTATCAACTTTGATGACTTGACATATTTCCAAAAAGCATCAGATAAACCTGCTCGTGACTGGGAAGATGTTCCTGAGAAAATCAAGGAAACTTTTGAACGTATTGGTATCCCAGAAGCAGAGCGTGCCTATCTTGCTGGAGCCTCAGCTCAGTATGAATCAGAAGTGGTTTACCACAACATGAAAGAAGAGTATGACAAGTTGGGTATTATCTTTACAGATACGGACTCAGCTCTTAAAGAGCATCCAGAGCTCTTTAAGAAGTACTTCTCAAAACTGGTTCCGCCAACAGACAATAAATTTGCGGCCCTTAACTCAGCCTTCTGGTCAGGTGGTACCTTTATCTATGTACTAAAGGTGTCAAGGTGGATATTCCGCTTCAAACCTACTTCCGTATCAATAACGAAGCGACTGCCCAGTTTGAACGTACCCTTATCATCGTTGATGAAGGTGCCAGCGTTCACTATGTTGAAGGATGTACAGCGCCAACATACACAACGGCTAGCCTTCATGCGGCCATCGTTGAAATCTTTGCACTTGATGGTGCCTACATGCGCTATTCAACTATCCAAAACTGGTCAGATAGCGTCTACAACTTGGTAACTAAACGTGCTACCGCTAAGAAATGCGACTGTTGAGTGGATTGATGGTAACCTTGGTGCCGAAGTTACTATGAAGTACCCATCTGTTTACCTTGATGGAGAAGGTGCGCGTGGTACCATGCTTTCAATCGCCTTCGCCAATGCAGGTCAACACCAAGATACAGGAGCTAAGATGATTCACAATGCACCGCATACATCATCATCTATTGTCTCTAAATCAATCGCTCGTAATGGTGGTAAGGTTGACTACCGTGGACAAGTTACTTTCAACAAGGATTCTAAGAAATCGGTATCTCACATCGAATGTGACACCATCTTGATGGATGACTTATCTAAATCAGATACTATCCCATTCAACGAAATCCACAACTCACAAGTTGCCCTTGAACACGAAGCTAAAGTTTCTAAGATTTCTGAAGAGCAACTCTACTACCTCATGAGCCGTGGACTCTCAGAACAAGAAGCAACAGAGATGATTGTTATGGGATTTGTGGAACCATTCACCAAAGAACTTCCAATGGAATATGCCGTTGAGCTTAACCGCTTGATTAGTTATGAAATGGAAGGATCAGTTGGGTAAAAACTCTGATAATCTAAAGGGACCAGATGGTCCTTTTTGTTTTGCATGAAAAATCGAGAAATGAGCTCTAGATAACTGTTAGGAACAGAGTAATTGCAAAGTGTAGAAAGCGTTTACAACTTTTATTTAAAAAGATATAATAGATTTGAATAGCAAGTAATGGAGGGGACTAATATGGGAGTGTATAACAGTGACTGGCTACTCAATCAAATTCGAGGAACAGCTAATGTGGTCAGTAAGGCTTTTAAATTTGAGACTCTGGATATTGATTTAGGTCAGGTGGAGGACGAGCAAGGTCACACTATTGATGGTAATGACTATATTGACGACTTGTTGATCCATGAACAGTATGATCAGGCAACTACCTTCATTCATAGTCAACTCAAGCGTTTGACGACTAATGACTATAATCTCCTTGTCAGCGTCTATATTGAGTATTTGGAGAATTTGCCACCTGTAATAAGGCAAAAACACCATTTTGATGATAGAAAAATAGCAAGTTTGAGGGAAAAACTATCCGAATTTTCATGGTAATTTGGTAGAGAGTGTGGAAGAGAAACGCCGAGCGTTTACGATTTTTCCACCCTCTTTTTTGTGTTATAATAGAATCACTATGGATAAATTAATTAAAACAATTTCAGAATCAGGTTCTTTCCGTGCTTATGTTCTTGATAGCACAGAAACTGTTAGAATCGCACAAGAAAAACACAATACTCTATCATCATCGACAGTTGCTTTGGGGCGTACCCTTATTGCCAACCAAATATTAGCTGCTAACCAAAAAGGTGAAAGCAAAATTACGGTTAAGGTTATCGGAAACAGCTCTTTTGGTCATATCATCTCTGTAGCCGATACCAAAGGACATGTTAAGGGCTACATCCAAAATCCAGGTGTGGACATCAAGAAAACAGCAACTGGTGAAGTCTTGGTGGGTCCATTCATGGGACAAGGGCAGTTTGTTTCTATCATCGATTATGGAACTGGTAATCCTTACACGTCATCAACACCACTTATTTCTGGTGAAATTGGTGAAGATTTGCCTACTATTTGACAGAATCTGAGCAAACGCCATCTGCTGTTGGTCTTAATGTACTTCTTGACGAAGAGGACAAGGTCAAGGTTGCCGGTGGTTTCATGCTTCAGGTTTTACCAGGAGCTAGCGAAGAAGAAATCGCTCGTTACGAAAAACGCATCCAAGAGATGCCAGCCATTTCAACGCTTTTGGAGTCTGATGACCATATCGAAGCTCTCTTGAATGCCATTTATGGGGATGAACCTTTTAAACGTTTGTCTGAAGAGGAGCTTAGCTTTGAGTGTGATTGCTCACGTGAACGTTTTGAAAATGCCCTCTTGACGCTTGGTAAGGCTGAACTTCAAGCCATGAAAGACGAGGATCATGGGGCTGAAATCGTCTGCCAATTCTGCCAAACTAAGTATGAATTTTCAGAAGCTGACTTGGAGGAACTCATCAATGACTAAACTTAATTCGTCCTTCATGATTGGAAACGTGGAGATTCCTCATCGTACAGTATTAGCTCCGATGGCAGGTGTTACCAACTCGGCTTTCCGTACCATTGCCAAGGAATTCGGTGCTGGTCTCGTAGTTATGGAGATGATCTCTGAAAAAGGTCTCCTCTACAATAATGAGAAAACCCTTCATATGCTTCATATTGATGAGAATGAGCATCCGATGTCTATCCAGCTTTTCGGTGGTGATGCTGAGGGCTTGAAGCGTGCAGCCGACTTTATCCAGACCAATACCAAGGCTGATATTGTTGATATCAACATGGGTTGTCCAGTCAATAAGGTTGTCAAAAATGAAGCGGGTGCCAAGTGGCTCAAGGATCCAGACAAGATTTACCACATCGTCAAGGAAGTAACATCAGTACTTGATATTCCTTTGACCGTTAAGATGCGTACAGGTTGGTCAGACAGTGATTTAGCTGTGGAAAATGCTCTTGCGGCTGAGTCTGCGGGTGTTTCTGCCCTTGCTATGCACGGTCGTACGCGTGAGCAGATGTACACAGGTCACTGTGATCATGAGACTTTGGCCCGTGTTGCTAAGGCTATCACCAAGATTCCATTTATCGGAAATGGTGACGTTCGTAGCGTTCAAGACGCTAAACTCATGATTGAAGAACTTGGTGTAGATGCTGTTATGGTGGGTCGTGCAGCTATGAACAATCCTTACATTTTCACGCAAATCAACCACTTCTTTGAAACGGGAGAGGAGTTGCCAGAGCTTCCATTTGATAAGAAATTGGACATCGCTGAAGACCACCTCAAACGTTTGGTAGACCTTAAAGGTGAAAAGATTGCTGTCCGTGAATTCCGTGGTCTTGCACCACACTATCTTCGTGGAACAGCGGGAGCAGCTAAGGTTCGTGGCGAAGTCTCACGTGCCGAGTCTGTGGCTCAGGTCGAAGAAATCTTTGCGACTTTACGATAAATTTATAAATGATGAAAACTTAACCGGATTGGTTAGGTTTTTATTTTACCTTTATTCTTCCTTGATAGTGATGATAGCCTATCGCTAATCTTTTTCTTGGTCCACCCTTGCAAAACCTCTGTGTTTCGATATAATTAACTGGTTAAGTAAATGGAGAAAGCAATGCTAGAACTAGAAGAACAAGTAAATCAATTGATTAATCAGATTTTGCTTAAGGCTGAAAATCAGCATGAGCTCCTCATTGGTCAGTGCCGTAGTCAGGTTAAGTTGACCAATACTCAGGAGCATATTCTCATGCTTTTGTCTGAGGGACGAAAGACCAATTCTGAGTTGGCTAAGACCCTCAATGTCAGCCAGGCTGCTGTTACCAAGGCAGTTAAAACCTTGGTCAAAGAGGGCATGTTGGAGGCTAAGAAAGATAAGGATGATGGGCGTGTGACCTACTTTGTCTTGACACAAGAAGCTCAACCCATAGCCCAAGAGCATGAGGAACACCACCAAGAGACCTTGGGGGTTTATCGGTCTGTATTGGAACAGTTCGATAATCAAGAGCGTCAGGTTATTGGACGTTTCTTGACAAAATTAGCAGAAAAAATCGAGGAATAAGATGCGCTATATTACAGTTGAAGGACTGAGCTTCCAGTATGATGCGGAGCCCGTTCTGGACAATATTCATTATCATTTGGATTCTGGGGAGTTTGTAACCCTAACTGGGGAAAATGGAGCTGCTAAATCAACGCTTATAAAGGCTACCCTAGGAATTCTTAAGCCTAAGAAGGGAACTGTAACCATCTCGGAAACCAATAAAGATGGTAAAAAGCTTCGCATGGCCTATCTTCCACAGCAGATTGCCAGCTTTAATGCAGGTTTTCCAAGCACGGTCTACGAGTTTGTTAAGTCTGGTCGTTATCCTCGTCAGGGCTGGTTCCGTCGTTTGACTAAGCACGACTTGGAGCATGTTCAACGTGCCCTTGAGTCTGTAGGTATGTGGGAAAATCGTCACAAGCAAATTGGGCGTCTCTCAGGTGGGCAAAAGCAACGTGCTGTTATTGCTCGTATTTTTGCCTCAGATCCAGATATTTTTGTTTTGGATGAGCCAACGACGGGTATGGATGCAGGAACAGCCAATACTTTCTATGAACTCATGCACCATTCGGCTCACAAACATGGCAAGTCTGTCTTGATGATTACCCACGACCCAGAGGAAGTCAAGGAGTACACAGACCGTAATATTCATCTGGTTCGTAACCAGAAATTGCCTTGGCGTTGTTTCAATGTCCATGAAAAGGATGGAGAGGAGCACAAACATGATTAGTGAATTATTAGCCTATGATTTTATGCAACGTGCTATTCTCTCCGTGATTGCTATCAGCATCTTTTCGCCAATTTTGGGGCTCTTCTTAATTCTTCGTCGTCAGAGTCTGATGAGTGACACCTTGAGTCACGTGTCCCTAGCTGGGGTGGCTGTTGGGATTTTCTTGGGCCAATCAACCACTTGGATGACCCTTGTGGTTGTGGTTATCGCTGCTTTGGTTTTAGAATATCTCAGGGTTAGTTACAAGCATTATATGGAGATTTCAACAGCTATCCTCATGTCAATGGGATTGGCAGTGGCTCTTATTCTTAGTAACAAGGCAGGTAGCAGTAGCATGAGTCTGGATAGCTATCTTTTCGGTTCTATCATCACGATTAGCTCTGAGCAGGTTCGTGCCCTCTTTGTTATTGCGGCCATTGTACTGGTCTTGACTCTACTCTTTATTCGTCCTATGTATCTGTTGACCTTTGACGAGGACACTGCTCATGTAGATGGCTTACCAGTTCGTCTCATGTCCCTCCTCTTCAATATTGTGACAGGGATAGCTATTGCCCTGATGATTCCAGCAGCAGGATCACTTTTGGTTTCCACCATCATGATTCTTCCAGCAGCTATTGGTATGAAAATAGGTCAAACCTTTAAATCTGTCATTTTCTGGGCTATTGGTATTGGTTTGGTTGGCATGCTCTCTGGTATTTTTATTTCCTATTATTGGGAAACACCAGCTAGTGCCACTATTACCCTTATCTTCATCGCCTTCTTTGGTCTGGTATCCATCTTTGAACCTCTCTTAAAAGCAGAATAGATAATAGAAGAAAAGGGCTTGAGAAATCAAGCTCTTTTTGTGATATACTAAAGTGGTTTTTGAGAGAAGTTAAAATAAGAATGGTAGATTTCTAGGCAGAAAAAATGATTAGTTTTTTCTGGTGTCTACTATTATTTGTAACAGTAACAAAAAAGGAGAAAGCATGGAAATCTTTTTAACGAGTATATCGGGAATACTAGTCATCTTGGGTATGATTTTAGTGGGATTCGTTATGGGCGAAAGGCTGGTTTGATGACAAGTCACGTGGTCTTATAGCTAAGCTAGTCACTCAAATTGCCCTGCCTTGTTATATGCTCTATACAATCACACAGCGTTTCACAGCGACAGACCTGCTCAAGATGTTACCAGAATTGCGTTTTCCTGCTCTGTCTATGGTGATTTTGCTTGGCATTGCGACAGCGGTGGCTAGCATTTTTGCAGTGAAAAAGGAGCGTCGTGGCCTCTTTATTTCCATGTTTTTTAATTCGAATACTATTTTTGTGGGGCTCCCTATCAATCAAGCCCTCTTTGGCGATGCTAGTATTCCCTATGTTCTTATCTATTATATGTGCAATACGACCTTTTTCTGGACCTTGGGAACTTACCTTATTCAGCGAGATGGGGAAGGAGAGGCAGAATTTGATTTAAAAACAAGTCTGAAAAAGATCTTCTCTCCCCCTCTAATGGGTTTCATGTTAGGTCTTATTATTGTTATCCTTCATATAAAATTACCAACTTTTTTAGCCACTGACTTGAAGTATTTGGGTAGTTTGACGACTCCTTTATCTATGATTTTCATCGGTTTGTCAGTGTCAAATGCAGGTGTCAAGCAGTTGGTTCTTAAAAAGGACCAGGTATTGATTTTGTTGGGACGCTTTGTAGTTGCCCCTCTCTTGATGGCTGCCATTGTTTACTGGGCACCTCTCCCAACTTTGATGAAACAAGTTTATCATCCAGTCTGCCATGCCTGTCATGACCAATGCTCCAGTAGTTGCTAAACTCTATGGAGCTGATAGTGATTACGCAGCTGTTATGGTTACTGAGACTACCCTTGCAACTATGGTTGTTATCCCAATTTTGATGGTTTTGATGGCTTAAAAATAATCAAGTAACCCCTGTTTTTCTGGGGGTTTTTAAATTTGTAAAAAAATTCAAAAAAAGTTTACGAAAACGCTTTACAAATCGTAAAAAGATGCTATAATAATTACATAAGTTATGCAAACGTTTGCATCGAAACATAGGAGGAAATGAAATGAATAAGCTAAAAGAAAAATTTGGCTTTGAGTTCTGGCAAAAATTCGGTAAAGCCCTCATGGTTGTTATCGCAGTTATGCCAGCAGCAGGTCTCATGATTTCTCTCGGTAAAACAGTTGCCATGATTAATCCAAACGTGGCACCACTCGTTATTACTGGTGGATTTCTTGAGCAGATTGGTTGGGGGGTTATTGGTAACCTTCACATCTTGTTCGCCCTTGCCATTGGTGGTAGCTGGGCTAAGGAACGTGCAGGCGGTGCCTTTGCGGCAGGTCTTGCCTTTATCTTGATTAACCGTTTGACTGGTTCAATCTTTGGTGTTACTTCAGATATTCTTGCTGATAGGCTGCTACAGTCCACACCGTTTTTGGTCAATCAATCAAGGTATCTGATTACTTCATCAGTGTTTTGGAAGCTCCAGCCCTCAACATGGGTGTGTTCGTAGGTATCATCTCTGGTTTCATCGGAGCTACTGCCTTCAACAAATACTATAACTTCCGTAAATTGCCAGAAGCTTTATCATTCTTCAATGGTAAACGTTTCGTACCATTCGTAGTTATTCTTCGTTCAGCTATCGCAGCTATCGTTCTTGCTATCGTATGGCCGGTTATCCAATCAGGAATCAACGGCTTCGGTATGTGGATTGCCAACTCAAAAGAAACTGCTCCAATCTTGGCACCGTTCTTGTTCGGTACTTTGGAACGTCTTCTCTTGCCATTTGGTCTCCACCACATGTTGACTATCCCAATTAACTACACTCAATTGGGTGGTACTTATGAAGTTTTGACAGGTGCTGCTAAAGGGACTGAAGTATTGGGTCAAGACCCACTCTGGCTTGCTTGGGTTACTGACCTTGCAAACCTTAAAGGTGCACACCCAGAACAATACAAACACGTTCTTGAATCTGTTACACCAGCCCGCTTTAAAGTTGGACAAATGATTGGTTCATTCGGTATCTTGATGGGTATCGTAGTAGCCATCTACCGTAACGTCGATGATGATAAAAAACATCAATACAAAGGGATGTTGACTGCAACTGCACTTGCAACATTCTTGACAGGGGTAACAGAGCCAATCGAGTACATGTTCATGTTCGTGGCTACTCCACTTTACATTGTTTATGCTTTGGTACAAGGATGTGCCTTTGCCATGGCTGATATCGTTAACCTTCGTGTTCACTCATTCGGTTCTATCGAGTTCTTGACACGTACACCACTTGCTATTAACGCTGGTTTGGCGATGGATATCGTTAACTTCATTTGGGTAACTGTACTCTTTGGTGTTATCATGTTCTTCATCGCAAACTTCATGATTAAGAAATTTGACTACGCTACACCAGGACGTAACGGTAACTATGAGCAAGCTGATGATGCTTCATCAGAATCTGCTGGCTCAGCAAGTGCTGGAACAAGCTCAGCAAGCTCACAAGTTATCAACATTATCAACCTTCTTGGTGGACGTGCTAACATCGTCGATGTTGACGCATGTATGACTCGTCTCCGTGTTACTGTTAAAGACGCTGAAAAAGTCGGAACTGAAGAACAATGGAAAGCTGAAGGAGCTATGGGTCTTGTCATGAAAGGACAAGGGGTTCAAGCTATCTATGGTCCTAAAGCAGACGTATTGAAATCTGATATCCAAGACGTTCTTGATTCAGGTGAAGTTATTCCTGAAACACTTCCAAGTCAAATGACTGCTGTTCAAAAAGCAGAAGCTAACTTCAAAGGTGTGACTGATGAAGTGCATTCAGTTGCTGATGGTCAAGTTATCAACATCGAAGATGTTAAAGACCCAGTATTCTCACAAAAAATGATGGGTGACGGCTTCGCTGTAGAACCAGAAAACGGTAAATCGTTTCACCAGTAGCTGGTAAAGTGACAAGCATTTTCCCAACTAAACACGCTCTTGGTTTGGTAACAGATAATGGTCTTGAAGTTTTGGTTCACATCGGACTTGACACTGTTAGTCTTGAAGGTAAACCATTCGACGTTAAAGTTACTGAAGGTCAAACAGTTGCTGCAGGTGATCTCTTGGTTGAAGCAAACCTTGATGCTATCCGTGAAGCAGGTCGTGAAACATCTACAGTTGTTGTCTTTACAAATGCAGATGCAATCAAATCAGTTAAAGTAGAACATACAGGTAAATTGGCTGCTAACGCTCCAGTTGCAAAAGTAGAACTTTAATTTGCTAAACGATAAACAAGCAGACAGCCCTTGGGCTGTTTTGTTTGTAAATGACCCTATGTCATTTCTAGATGCAAGTCAGAAGAGGGATAAACTTATGAAATTTCTAACTTTAAATACTCACAGTTGGATGGAAGAAGATGCAGAAGGAAAGTTCCAAACCTTAAAGGAACAGATCCTAAAGGCTCAGTATGATATTATTTGCTTCCAGGAAGTTAACCAAGAAATAGAGACTTCTGTTGTAGACACGGATGCTTACTATCATGCACTTCCATCAGCAACACCAATCCACCAAGATCACTTTGTCCGTCTTCTTGTGGAAAAGTTAGCTGAAGAAGGGCTTCAATACCATTGGACTTGGGCCTACAATCACATTGGTTATGATCACCTTAATGAGGGGGTTGCCGTCTTGTCACGTCAACCATTGACAGCGAGTGAAATCTTGGTATCAGATGTTGATGATCCAACTGACTACCATACACGCCGTGTAGCAGTTGCTGAAACTACTGTAGATGGACGAGAAGTTGCTGTTGCTAGTGTTCACCTTTCATGGTGGGACAAAGGTTTCCAAGAAGAGTGGGCACGTATTGAGGAACGTTTCAAAGCTATTGGGAAACCGCTCATCCTAGCAGGTGACTTTAATAACCCAGCAGGTCGCGAAGGTCATCAAGCCATCTTGGCTAGCTCGCTCAATCTTCAAGATAGTTTTGAAGTAGCTAAAGAAACAACTGGTAGCTATACAGTTGGACCAGGTATCGATGGCTGGAAGGGCAATGAAGAGCCTTTACGTATCGATTATGTCTTTGCTAGCCAAGATTGGACAGTAGAGCGCCTTAGTGTGATTTTTGACGGCAATAATCAACCTTTGGTAAGTGACCATTACGGTCTTGAAGCAGAATTAACATTTAAGTAGAAACTGTATCCTATTATGACCTAATAAGGGTAAAAAACATTGTCAAAAGACAAATAAAAGAGTAAACTAGAAGCTATAATTGAATTTTTATAAGGAGAGACTAATGGCTCATATTACATTTGATTATTCAAAAGTTTTGGATAAATTTGTAGCACCACACGAAGTGGACAACCTTCAAGCACAAGTAACAGTAGCAGACGAAATGATTCGCAAAGGAACTGGCCCAGGGGCAGACTTCCTTGGATGGCGTGACCTTCCAGAAAACTACGATCGTGAAGAATTTGATCGTATTTTGAAAGCTGCTGAAAAAATCAAAGAAGAAAGCGATGTTTTGGTTGTTATCGGTATCGGTGGTTCTTACCTTGGTGCCAAAGCAGCCATTGACTTCTTGAATCATCACTTTGCTAACCTTCAAACAAAAGAAGAACGCAAAGCTCCACAAATCGTTTACGCTGGTAACTCAATTTCATCAACTTATCTTGCAGACTTGCTTGAGTATGTTGAAGATAAAGACTTCTCAGTTAACGTTATCTCTAAATCAGGTACAACAACTGAACCAGCTATCGCTTTCCGTGTTTTCAAGGAACTCCTTGTTAAGAAATACGGTCAAGAAGAAGCAAACAAACGTATCTACGCAACAACTGACCGCCAAAAAGGTGCCGTTAAAGTTGAAGCAGATGCTAATGGTTGGGAAACTTTCGTTGTTCCAGATGACATCGGTGGACGTTTCTCAGTATTGACAGCTGTAGGTCTCTTGCCAATCGCAGCTTCAGGTGCTGATATCAAAGCCCTTATGGAAGGTGCTAACGCTGCACGTAAAGAGTATTCTTCATCTAAAATCTCTGAAAACGAAGCTTACCAATACGCTGCACTTCGTAACATCCTTTACCGTAAAGGTTACACAACTGAAATCTTGGCTAACTACGAACCATCACTTCAATACTTCTCAGAATGGTGGAAACAATTGGCTGGTGAATCTGAAGGTAAAGACCAAAGAGGTATCTACCCAACATCAGCGAACTTCTCAACAGACTTGCACTCTCTTGGACAATTTATCCAAGAAGGTACACGTAACCTCTTTGAGACAGTTGTTCGTGTGGAAAAACCACGTAAGAACGTGATTATCCCTGAATTGGAAGAAGACCTTGATGGACTTGGTTACCTCCAAGGTAAAGATGTTGACTTTGTTAACAAAAAAGCAACAGACGGTGTTCTTCTTGCTCACACAGATGGTGATGTGCCAAACATGTTCATCACTCTTCCTGAACAAGATGCCTTCACATTGGGTTACATCATCTACTTCTTTGAAATTGCTATCGCCCTTTCAGGTTACTTGAATGCTATCAACCCATTCGACCAACCAGGTGTAGAAGCGTACAAGAAAAACATGTTCGCCCTTCTTGGTAAACCAGGATTTGAAGAACTTGGAGCGGAACTTAACGCTCGCTTGTAATTCTCAGATAAGATCAGCTTTGGCTGGTCTTTTTTTATACATTTGTAGGCTAAAACCCTCCATTAATGATTTCTTGTAGGTTAATTTACGAATTTTTATTTTAAATATTTTGGACTGGCTAGTTGGGTTTTGTGGCTCTTTAATTTAGAAATGATTGTTGCTATAATTAGTTCAAGTATAGGAGGATGAATCATGATTGGACCTGTGGAAATGGGTGCTTTGTTGAAAAAAATTCGTTTATCAAAGAATTTGACATTGAAAGAACTTGCTAGTGATTATTTATCAGTATCTTTCCTATCAAAATTTGAACGTGGGGAATCTGATATCTCATTATCTAGATTTTTTCTTTTGTTAGATAAATTGGATGTCAGTATTGAAGAATTCTATGGTATTTTATCTCAAGATAGTCCAACTCATACTGAAAAGTTATTAGAAAGTGCTAGTAAGGCTTATTATCAAAACGATAGTTTATCGTTACAGAAGTACGCTGGAGAAGAGCATCGTAAATTTGAGCTCACACAAGACAAATCATTTCTCTATAACAGTATTATGCTAGAATCTTTTTTGGCAAATGTTTCAAATAAAGAGGTTGATGAAAATAAGGTAAGGGAATTAACAGACTATCTTTTTAGTATTGAACAATGGGGAAAAAGAGAGTTAATCATATTAGGAAATAGTATGTCGTTTATTTCCACCCAGACACTTAATGTTTTGACCAAGGAGATTGTGTATAGAACTAGACTTTTTGGAAATAGCGACTCAAATCAAAGAATCCGAATTAGTCTTCTTATTAATGCAGCTTCTGAATTTTTACGACGTGATGAATTAGATTCAGCGAAATACTATTTAGATTTAGTCAATGATAGTGGAATTCCTGAGGTCCTCTTATATGAAAGACATGAGTTGATATTTGTAATGGGGTCTTACTTGATAAAGTCGGGTGAAGTTGCTGAAGGGAGAAATCTAATTGAGGGCTGTATAGAAACTCTTAGGACTTTAGGTGCGGAAAAGTTATTGCTTGCTAAGGAATCAGAGTATCAAGAGTTGTTAAATTCCACTATATGACAATTTTATAGAGTGAGTTAAAAAATAGAATAAACTAAGACCATAGTATGACATCACTATGGTTTTTAATTTTCAATGGATATATGGTATTCCAATGTCTTCAATTTATCCAACTGATTATATACCAAGGTGATTTAGATTGTGAGGAAATCTATGAGAACCTATATTCTTAAATACAAGTATGACAACTTAGTTCATATCTTACTGTTAGCACTGAATGCTGCTATTTTCGTGAGTGCCTCGGTAACCTTAGCTTTAATGACGAATCAGCTGGTATCTAAGCGAATCCAATCTTTTTTAGCTCTGTTAGGTCTAGAGGTAGGTCTTTACATTATTTATTTAGTTTTGAATTATATTATTGCGGTACATCAAACAAAATTAATCCAAAAAATGACTTTGTCTATTCGTCAGTCTTATCTTAGTAAAATTATTCACCATTCTTTTAGTGAATTCAGAAAGAGTGATATTGGAGAGCATCTCTCAGTATTAAATAATGATATCCAATTGATTGAATCAAATGGTTTTACAAGTATTTATACTCTTGTTCAACAGTATTCACCACTTTGTTTTCAATTATTGCCTTATTAAGTTATGATGTAAGGATTGTTCTTCTAGCCATTTTTTTGACTTTATGTCTGACTTATCTTCCCAAACCATTTACCAATAAAATGCAGAAATCAATGGAGATATTTTCCAAAGCGAATGAGGAGCTTGTTTCTGGAATAAGCGATCAGTTGTATGGATATGCGGATGTTTATTACGCCAGTCGTAAACAGATATTTCTTAGACAAGTGAGGTCCATTGTTGAGAAATATATTGTACAAAAAATTATTTTTACAAAAAGAAAGACTAGCACTGAGACGCTGATGGCTTTATTTTCAGTTATCGCCCAGATGTTGATACTTCTTCTAACTGGTTTGTTAATTATTTTTGGAAATATTACTGTTGGAACCATTGCCTCGGTAGGACAGATATCAGGTAATATTTTTAACTCTCTATCCACTATTAATCAGCTGCAAGTGACCATTAAGTCTGTCGATCCTATCTTAAGAAAATTTCACGATTTTCCAGAGGGTCCAAAGACTTGCATAGCGACTATTCAGGATGTTCGCTTTGAGAATGTAAGTTATCATTTTGGAGATAAGGCTATTTTTGAGGGATTCACCCAAACCTTTAAAAAAGGAGGCAAGTATGCTATTACTGGATGCTCAGGTAGTGGGAAGTCAACCCTGTTTAATATATTCCTAGGTAATCTTAAAGATTACGAGGGAAAAATCTTGTTTGGGAAATTGGAGTCAAAAGAGATTGATGAGAACTCAATCGTGTCTGAATGTGCCTATGTTGGGAGTCAAACTCATATCTATAATGATACCTTGAGGAACAATCTAACCCTTTGGAATGAAGCTATTACTGATACACAAATCAAGAAAGTTCTTGAAAGAGTTAATCTTTTATCTTTCTTAAACCGTATAGATGAGCAAGTAAGCGACGGTAGCTTTTCGGAGGGCCAAAAACAAAGAATAGGCCTGATAAGAGCATTTTTAAAAGGATGTTCTGTTGTGATTTGATGAAGCTACTGCAAATCTTGACCATAATAATGCTACTCGTATTGAGCACCTATTATTAAGTGATCCTAATATCACTTATATCACGGTTACCCACCATCTTATAAAGGAAAATGAACCATATTTTGATAAGATTATTCGTTTGGGAGAGGGGACTGAGTAAATGTTTCATATGATAAATGCTTAGGATTTATTTCAATTTTACTAACGGCAGTCAAAGTGCTATAATGTAAGGGATTGTGAATTTAGCAAGCTTTGCTATTTTCAAAAAAGAAAAAACAAATCAGAGATACAAATCTCTTAGAAGAGGTGAATCCCATGGGACGTAAATGGGCTAATATCGTTGCTAAGAAAACTGCTAAAGATGGTGCAAACTCTAAGGTTTACGCTAAGTTTGGTGTTGAGATCTATGTAGCTGCTAAACAAGGTGAACCAGATCCAGAATCAAACTCAGCTTTGAAATTTGTTTTGGAGCGTGCTAAACAAGCGCAAGTGCCAAAACACGTTATTGATAAGGTCATTGATAAGGCTAAAGGTAACACTGATGAAACTTTCGTTGAAGGACGTTATGAAGGTTTTGGACCAAATGGTTCTATGATTATCGTAGATACTTTGACTTCAAACGTTAACCGTACAGCTGCTAACGTACGTACTGCCTTTGGTAAAAATGGTGGTAACATGGGTGCTTCAGGTTCTGTTTCATACATGTTTGATAAAAAAGGTGTTATCGTTTTTGCAGGTGAAGATGCAGACGCAATCTTTGAACAATTGCTTGAAGCAGATGTAGAAGTTGAAGATGTAGAAGCAGAAGATGGTACTATCACTGTTTATACTGAGCCAACAGATCTTCACAAAGCTTTGGAAGCTCTCCGTGCTAACGGACAAGAAGAGTTCCAAGTGACTGAACTTGAAATGATTCCACAAACTGAGGTTACTCTTGAAGGTGAAGACCTTGAAGTTTTCGAAGGACTTATTGATGCGCTTGAAGCAGACGATGATGTTCAAAAGGTATATCACAACGTAGCAGATATGTAGTCTCATTCAGCACTTTCCGTCATAAGGAAAGTGTTTTTATGTGGTCTGTCTAAGGATTTGTCTTGCTTGTCCTGACTTAATCTGATATAGTAGTAGCCAAGTGAATTATTGGAGGAATACGAAATATGAATATGATGCTAGTTTTGGCCATTTATGTGGTCGCAATTGTTGCTTATGTGGCTTTCAGCCGTCGTCGCCAAGCAAAGGCCCAGGAAGATCGTTTTGCAGGTCTTGCTAAGGGTGCTGAAGTTGAAACAATTGGTGGTTTGATTGCTATTGTTGATGAGATTGACAAAGAAAATAACCGTATTGTTTTGGATGCAGAAGGTGTCTTCTTGACCTTTGATTTGAGTCGTTCAATCATGAAAGTAATCACACCCGCACCAACTACAGAAACAGCAGAAACAACTGAAAAGACAATTATCGAAGAAGAATCAGCAATTGAGTCTGCTGATGAAAACTAAGATGTGTATTTGAGACTAGGTTAAATCCTGGTCTTTTTGCGTTTTCTAATCTTATCGGTATTAAAAGCTGTTCAGAACCCCTGAAAATGTGGTAAAATAAAGGGTAAACTATATTTAGAGGATATTCCATGTTTAAATTTAGAAAAAAATCTCATCAAGAGGTTCTAGACAATATTCCCAACCATATCGGTATTATTATGGATGGAAATGGCCGTTGGGCTAAAAAGCGTCTACAACCACGTGTGATGGGGCATAAGGCTGGGATGGACGCCTTGCAAAAGGTAACTATCGAAGCATCACAACTTGGAGTTAAGGTATTGACAGTTTATGCCTTCTCAACTGAAAACTGGTCACGCCCACAAGATGAAGTGAAATTCATCATGAATTTGCCAGTTGAATTTTTTAACAAGTATGTACCAGAATTAGACAAAAACAATGTTCGTATTTTGACAATCGGAGATAACAGTCGTCTGCCTAAGGAAACCTTAGATGCTCTTGAAAAAGCAGTTGAGCAGACAAAACATAATTCCGGTTTGGTTCTCAACTTTGCACTGAACTATGGTGGTCGTGCGGAGATTGTATCTGCAGTTCAAGCGATTGCTAAAGAGGTTGAAGCAGGCAAACTCAGTCCTGAAGCTATTGATGAAGATCTCATTGCTAAGCATTTGATGACAGATAAATTGCCTTACCTCTACCGTGATCCAGATTTGATTATCCGTACGAGTGGCGAGCTTCGTCTTAGTAACTTCTTGCCTTGGCAATCTGCCTACAGTGAGTTTTACTTCACAGATGTTTTCTGGCCAGATTTTGACCAGCAAGGGCTACGTCAAGCCATCTCTGACTACAATAAACGTCACCGTCGCTTCGGTGGTGTCTAGAAAGGACCTCTCATGCAAGAACGTTTAATTGGTGGGGGTGTGGCAGCAGCCATTTTCCTCCCATTGCTCTTTATCGGTGGTCTTCCTTTCCAACTTTTGGTTGGAGCTATGGTCATGGTTGCAGTGTCTGAGATGCTTCGCATGAAGCACTTGGAGATTTTCTCTATCGAGGGTATTTTATCAATGGTGGCAGCCTTTATCTTGGCTGTGCCGATTGATCAGTATTTTATCAGTCTTCCAACAAATGCTAGTGTGACAGGTTTCGCTGTTATTTCATTTTTGATTCTAGCGGGGACTGTCCTTAATAGCGACCATTATTCTTTTGATGATGCAGCTTATCCAATCGCATCTGCCTTTTATGTTGGTTTTGGTTTCCAAAATCTCATTGCGGCACGTTTGGATAGTTGGGAAAAAGTTCTCTTTGCCCTTTTTATTATTTGGGCAACAGATATTGGAGCTTACCTTTTTGGTCGTCAATTTGGTCAGAATAAGCTATTGCCAAAAGTATCACCAAATAAGACTATTGAAGGTAGTGTCGGTGGTATCTTATCTGCAATCATTGTGGCTCTTATCTTTGGTTTGATTAACCACGGCGTTTATGCCCCTCACAACTTCTTCTGGTTGCTTATCTGTACGATTCTCTTTAGTATCTTTGGTCAATTTGGTGATTTGGTTGAATCAGCTATTAAACGTCACTTTGGCGTTAAAGACTCAGGCAATCTCATTCCTGGACACGGTGGTGTTTTGGACCGTTGCGATAGCTGGATCTTCGTTTTCCCAATCATGCACTTCCTAGGACTTTTTTAAGAGTGGAGGTGTCTAGATGAAAGCTATTATTACCTTTTTACTGATTTTCTGTGTGATTGTCGTCTTCCATGAGTTTGGTCATTTCTTTTTCGCCAAACGCTCAGGAATTTTGGTTCGTGAATTTGCCATTGGTATGGGACCGAAAATTTTTGCACATACAGGTAAGGATGGTACCGTTTATACTATTCGCATCCTCCCTTTGGGTGGTTATGTCCGTATGGCTGGTTGGGGTGAAGATACAACTGAGATTAAAACAGGTAGCCCTGCCAGTCTAACGATTGGATCAGATGGTAAGGTAAGACGTATCAACCTTTCGGATCGCCAGGTTGACCAGACGGCTTTGCCTATGAACGTCACTGCCTATGATTTGGAAGATAAGTTAACCATTACAGGTCTAGTCCTAGATGAGACCAAGACCTATGAGGTTGATCATGATGCCACTATCGTTGAGGAGGATGGTACAGAACTTCGTATCGCTCCTAAGGATGTCCAATATCAAAATGCAAGCATTTGGGGACGTTTAATTACCAACTTTGCTGGTCCTATGAATAACTTCATTCTTGGGGTGCTTGTCTTTATTATCTTAGCCTTTGTTCAAGGTGGTGTTCAAGATACATCGACCAACCGTATCCAGGTAGCCGATGGAGGTGCTGCTCAGGTGGCAGGCTTAAAAAATGGTGATGCCATCGAGGCTATCAATAAGGACAAGGTTACTGATTGGGACAGCTTGAAGGAAGCATTGACAGAGAATACCCAAAAATTCTCCAAAGGTGATAGCCTTTCTGTGACAGTTAAGAGAAGTAACGGTCAGGAAGAAACAATCTCTGTTAAACCTCAGGAGAACCAAGGTAGCTACTTTTTGGGTGTTTCTCCTGCTTTAAAAACAGGTCTTAAAGATAAGATTTTTGGTGGTTTCCAAATGGCTTGGGAAGGGGCCTTCAAAATTCTCGTAGCACTTAAGGGGCTTATCACCAACTTTAGTTTGAATAAACTTGGTGGACCGGTTGCTATGTTCCAGATGTCTGCCCAGGCTTCAGAAAATGGCTTGATTTCCATTCTTAACCTTATGGGGATGCTCTCAATTAACCTGGGAATTTTCAATCTTATCCCAATTCCAGCCCTTGACGGTGGAAAAATTGTTATGAATATTATTGAAGCCATTCGTCGTAACCACTTAATCAAGAAATTGAAAGCTATATTACACTTGCAGGTGTTGCTATCATGGTTGTTCTTATGATTGCAGTCACTTGGAATGATATTATGCGTGCTTTCTTTTAATTAGAAACAAAGAAACGAAAGGAAGTCTAAGGGACTTGAGCCAAGGGCCAGCCTCCTTAGTATGTAAATGATGAAACAAAGTAAAATGTTGATTCCAACACTTCGTGAAATGCCAAGTGATGCTCAAGTTATCAGTCATGCCCTTATGGTACGTGCGGGTTACGTGCGTCAGGTTTCTGCTGGTATCTATGCTTATATGCCATTGGCAAATCGTGCTATCGAGAAATTCAAAACCATCATGCGTGAGGAGTTTGAAAAAATCGGTGCGGTTGAAATGTTGGCGCCAGCACTTTTGACAGCAGATTTGTGGCGTGAGTCAGGCCGTTATGAAACTTACGGTGAAGACCTTTATAAACTTAAAAACCGTGATAAATCTGACTTTATCCTCGGTCCAACTCACGAAGAAACGTTTACAGCCTTGGTTCGTGATGCGGTTAAATCATACAAACAATTGCCACTTAATCTCTATCAAATCCAATCAAAATACCGTGATGAAAAACGTCCTCGTAACGGTCTTCTTCGTACACGTGAATTTATCATGAAGGATGCTTATAGTTTCCACCAAAACTATGAAGATTTGGATGTCACTTATGAAGACTACCGTAAAGCTTATGAGGCTATCTTTACACGTGCTGGCCTGAATTTAAGGGTATCATCGGTGATGGTGGTGCCATGGGTGGTAAGGATTCTCAAGAATTTATGGCGGTTACTCCTGAGCGTACAGATCTCAACCGTTGGGTAGTTCTTGACAAGTCAATTGCTTCATTGGATGAGATTCCAGAAGATGTCATGGAAGAAATCAAGAAAGAATTGACATCATGGTTGGTATCTGGTGAAGACACAATTGCCTACTCTACAGAGTCAAGCTATGCAGCTAACCTTGAGATGGCAACAAATGCCTACACACCAGCGACTAAGGTTGTGACTCAAGAAGAAGTGACTCGTGTTGAAACACCAGATTGCAAGTCAATTGATGAAGTTGCTGCTTTCTTGAATGTTCCAGAAGAACAAACCATCAAGACTTTGCTTTTCATTGCTGATGATGAACCAGTGGTGGCCCTTCTTGTCGGTAATGATCAGGTTAACGATGTGAAGTTGAAAAACTACCTTGCTGCTGATTTCCTTGAACCAGCTACAGAAGATGAAGCACGTCAAGTCTTTGGCGCTAACTTCGGTTCTCTTGGTCCAGTTAACCTTCCTGAAAATGTTCGTATCGTTGCGGACCGTAAGGTTCAAGACGTGGCTAATGCGGTCGTTGGAGCCAATGAAGATGGTTACCACTTGACAGGGTTAACCCAGAGCGTGACTTCAAGGCAGAATACGTGGATATTCGTGAAGTTAAAGAGGGTGAAATTTCACCAGATGGTCAAGGTGTCCTTCAGTTTGCGCGTGGTATCGAGATTGGTCATATCTTTAAACTTGGTACACGTTACTCTGAAAGTATGGGTGCTAATGTTCTTGATGAAAATGGCCGTGCTGTTCCAATTATCATGGGATGTTACGGTATCGGTGTAAGCCGTATCTTGTCAGCTGTGATCGAACAACATGCACGTCTCTTTGTTAACAAGACACCAAAAGGTCAATACCGCTATGCATGGGGAATTAACTTCCCTAAAGAATTGGCTCCATATGATGTTCACTTGATTACAGTTAACACTAAGGATGAGGAAGCCAATGCTCTGACAGAACGTTTGGAAGCTGCTCTTATGGCTGAAGGCTATGATGTCTTGACAGATGATCGTAATGAGCGTGTTGGTTCTAAATTCTCTGACAGTGACCTTATCGGACTTCCAATCCGTGTGACAGTTGGTAAAAAAGCCAGCGAAGGTGTTGTCGAAGTTAAAATCAAGGCAACAGGTGATACTATTGAAGTTAATGCCGATAACTTGATTGAGACACTTGCTATCTTAACAACAGAACAAAATGCTTAATATAAAAAATCTTTTCTTGCAGGAGCAAGAAGAGATTTTTCTTTTGTAGTGACAATGATAAATTGAGAGAAAAGAGAGTAAATTCCAATTTGACAGAATTGTCTAAATAGTGTAAACTTAAGACTATCATAACTACGGAGGCATCACATGCTTAACAAAGCGACCCATTTGGGAAATCTTAAAGCTTTTTATTACTTTAGTTTCTTTAGATAGGACGTTTGTGTTTCAGGATACAAGCATCAGTCAGTTTGTATCTATGAAGCTAAAGCATTTTGTGATGGATTAGCCGATTAGATGAATAGGTCTAACCGGTGACATAAGCTAGCCTGTGCTAGTCAAGATGCATAAAACCAGTTGGGCCTGTCCTAACTGGTTTTTTTCATACCGTGGTCTATTTTTAATTTTCATTTGACTCTATCGTCTCGGAAAAAAGATGAAAGAAAATTGGAAATAGATAGAATAAAAAATAGAGGTATACAAGATGAAGAAATTCTTGGTCAGTATGATGGCTGTTATTACAGCTGTCCTCTTGGTAGCATGTTCCAATGCTTCTAATAAAGATTTGGTTCACGTCGGTGTGCTCCAATATGTGGAACATCCTTCCTTGTCAGCGACACGTAAAGGGTTCATTGAAGAACTCAAAGAGGAAGGTTACGTCGACGGTAAGAACATCAAAATCGATTATCAGAATGCACAAGGAGATCAGTCTAACTTGCAGACGATTTCTCAGTCGCTTATTGAAGATAATGATGTCATGTTAGCTATCGCAACCCCAGCAGCCCAGTCTTTGAGTAGTTTGACAAAGGACAAGCCAATTCTCTTTACAGCTGTCACAGATCCAGTTTCAGCTAAATTGGTTAAGTCTATGGACAATGTTGGAGGAAATGTGACAGGGACAAGCGACATGTCACCAATCAACAAACAAGTCGAGTTGTTGAAAAAGGTCCTTCCAAACACTAAAAAGTTGGGATTATGTACACGACCAGCGAGCGTAACTCAGAAGTTCAGGTTGAAGAAGCCAAGAAATACTTCAAGGAAGCTGGTATTGAAACGGTTATCAAAGGAATTTCATCAACCAATGATATCCAAGACACAGCCAAGAGCTTGATGAGTCAAACCGAAGTGATTTTCATCCCAACTGATAATACTATTGTTAGTGCTATTAATACCTTGGTAGATCTTTCTAAAGAGACTAAGGTTCCAGTTGTTGGTAGTGACGCTGGTAGTGTAGAAAAAGGTGTCCTATTCACTTATGGAACCAACTATGAAGCGCTTGGACGTCAAACAGGTAAGTTGGCAGGCCGTGTTCTCCGAGGTGAGAAGGTCAAGGATGTCGATGCCGAGTATCCTAAAACCCTAAATGTTGTGGTTAACCATGACATGGCTAAAGAACTTGGTATTGATGTTTCTAGCATTAGTGACGAGGAATCTAAAGCATCAACACAAGATGACAAACCAATTGCTAAAAAAGATAAGGGTGTCATTAAGCTTAAGGTCAATAAGTCTTCTAAAAAAGGATTTTCAAATGTGGTGCTAACAGCCATTTCTCAGGGGCTTCTCTGGGCTATTATGGCTATCGGGGTCTTCATTACCTTCCGTATTTTGGACCTTGCTGATTTGACAGCTGAGGGGGCCTTCCCACTTGGTGCTGCTACGACAACTATCATGATTATCCGTGGGATTAACCCAATCTTTGCGACTCTAGGTGGTTTTGTAGCTGGTATGCTTGCTGGAGCTGTGTCTGGCTTTATGCATACGAAAATGAAGATACCAGCACTCTTAACGGGGATTATTACCTTAACAGGGCTCTATTCAGTTAACCTTTTGGTTCTTGGAAGTGCCAATGTCTCTCTTTCAGGACACAACACGCTGGTGACTATGGTTATGGATCTTGGTCTATCTAAGCTGAATGGTGTGATTCTATTAGGACTGATTTTTGTTAGTCTGGTAGTACTTATGTTGGTTGTTCTCCTTAATACACAGGTTGGACTTGCTCTTCGTGCAACAGGTGATAACCTTGCCATGGGTGAAGCCAATGGTATCAAGGTTGACCGTATGAAGATTCTTGGCTACATGATTTCCAATGGTTTGATTGCCCTATCAGGTGCCCTCCTAGCTCAAACAATGGCTATGCGGATATGAATATGGGTACTGGTACAATCGTAAATGGCTTGGCTGCAATCATCTTAGCCGAAGTTATCGTCAAGTATCTACCACTTGGCAAACGCCTCTGGTCAATTGTCGTAGGAGCTGTTCTCTACCGTTTGGTCTTGGTTATTATCCTTGCCATGAACGTTGATGCTCAAATGTTGAAATTGGCTTCAGCCATCTTGCTTGCTATCATCCTTTATGTGCCAGAAGTACGACAAAAATTGAAAATCAGACCTAACAAATCCTTGACTCCAGGAGGTGACAAGTAATGGCTTTACTTAGTTTACAACAGATTCATAAAACCTTTGAAAAAGGCACGGTCAATGAAAATCACGTCCTTCGTGGTTTGGATCTCGACATTGAACAGGGAGATTTTATCTCTGTTATTGGGGGAAATGGTGCTGGTAAATCAACCTTGATGAATTCAATTGCTGGTGTTCTTAGCATTGATGAGGGGGATATCTTGTTGGAGGGGCAATCTATTAAGAAAGCATCTGTAGATGAGCGCTCTAAAGACATTAGCCGTGTTTTCCAAGATCCTCGAATGGGGACAGCGACAAACCTTTCTATCGAAGAAAATATGGCGATTGCCTATCGTCGTGGTAAGAAACGTAGCTTTTTTAAAAAGTCTATCACTGAAAGCGAACGTCAAGTCTTCAAGGAAGCCTTGGTAGATCTTGGTCTTGGTCTTGAGAATCGTATGAAGACTGATGCTAATTTCTTGTCAGGTGGACAACGTCAGGCCTTGACACTTGCTATGGCAACCTTGGTGCGTCCCAAAATCTTGCTTTTGGATGAACATACAGCAGCCCTAGATCCTAAGACAAGTGATATGGTCATGAATTTGACACGTAAGATCGTTGAAGAACAAGAATTGACAACCCTTATGATTACCCATAATATGGAACATGCTATCGAATATGGGAACCGTCTGGTTATGCTCTATCACGGTAAAATCGTCGTCGATGTGCGAGGTGAAGAAAAGAAAAATCTCACTGTTGCAGAACTTATGGACCTCTTCCACAAAAATAGTGGACAAGTCCTCAATGATGATGCCTTGGTGCTCGGTTAACAAACAAAAAAAGAAACTATCCAAAGTTCAGATTTTGGGTAGTTTTTTCTTGACTATTTTTGACCAAGTGCTAAAATAAATATATGGATTAGCACTCATGGTTTATGAGTGCTAAAAATAACGTTTCACACGTTACTAATAATAAATAACATTTGGAGGTAATTGGTATGGCATTGAAACCATTGGGTGATCGTATCGTTGTCCGTTTTGAAGAAACAGAAGAAAAAACAGCTAGTGGCTTTGTATTGGCAGGAGCCAGTCATGAAGCTACAAAAACTGCTGAGGTTTTGGCAGTAGGTGAAGGAATCCGTACTCTTACTGGTGAATTGATTGCACCTAGTGTTGCAGCAGGCGATAAAGTTCTTGTTGAAAATGGTGCAGGTGTCAATGTTAAAGACGGAGATGATTCCGTTTCAATTATCCGTGAAGCAGATATTTTAGCAGTACTAGCTTAGGTCTATGTTAATCAGATATAAAGTAAGATAAAGAAGGAGTAACTATGGCAAAAGATATTAAATTTTCATCAGATGCACGCGCAGCAATGGTCCGTGGTGTTGATACTTTGGCTGATACAGTTAAGGTAACGCTTGGTCCTAAAGGTCGTAACGTGGTTTTGGAAAAAGCTTTTGGCTCACCTCTTATCACTAATGATGGTGTGACAATTGCTAAAGAAATTGAACTCGAAGATCACTTTGAAAATATGGGTGCTAAGCTTGTCAGCGAAGTGGCTTCAAAAACGAACGATATTGCCGGTGACGGAACAACTACAGCCACTGTTTTGACACAAGCTATTGTTCGTGAAGGTCTCAAAAATGTAACGGCTGGTGCTAATCCAATCGGTATCCGTCGTGGGATTGAAGCAGCTGTAGCTACAGCCGTGGAAGAGCTTAAAGCCATTGCACAACCAGTTGCTAATAAAGAAGCTATTGCCCAAGTCGCAGCGGTATCATCACGTTCTGAAAAAGTTGGTGAATACATTTCAGAAGCTATGGAACGTGTGGGTAATGACGGTGTTATCACTATTGAAGAGTCTCGTGGTATGGAGACAGAACTCGAAGTGGTTGAAGGTATGCAGTTTGACCGTGGTTATCTTTCTCAGTACATGGTTACTGATAATGAAAAAATGGTCGCTGACCTTGATAATCCATTTATCCTTGTGACTGACAAGAAAATTTCAAATATCCAAGATGTCCTTCCACTCTTGGAAGAAGTGCTTAAGACAAGTCGTCCACTCTTGATTATTGCTGATGATGTGGATGGTGAAGCTCTTCCTACACTTGTTCTTAACAAGATTCGTGGAACTTTCAATGTCGTTGCTGTTAAGGCACCTGGCTTTGGTGACCGTCGTAAAGCGATGTTGGAAGACATTGCCGTATTGACAGGAGCAACTGTCATTACTGAAGATCTTGGTCTTGAGCTTAAGGACGCAACTATGGCAGCACTTGGTCAAGCTTCGAAAGTAACTGTGGATAAAGATAGCACAGTTATCGTTGAAGGTGCAGGAAGCACAGAAGCGATTGCTAACCGTGTTAACCTCATCAAGTCTCAATTGGAAACAACAACATCTGAATTTGACCGTGAAAAACTTCAAGAACGTTTGGCTAAATTGTCAGGTGGGGTTGCAGTTGTTAAGGTTGGTGCGGCCACTGAAACAGCCCTTAAAGAAATGAAACTTCGTATCGAAGATGCCCTTAACGCTACTCGTGCCGCTGTTGAAGAAGGTATCGTAGCAGGCGGTGGTACAGCCCTTGTTAACGTCATTGCTAAGGTTGCTGAACTTGATCTTGAAGGTGACGACGCTACAGGACGTAACATTGTCCTCCGTGCCTTGGAAGAACCAGTTCGTCAAATTGCTTATAACGCTGGTTATGAAGGTTCAGTTATCATCGATAAATTGAAGAACAGCCCAGTTGGTACAGGCTTTAACGCTGCTAACGGTGAATGGGTAGATATGGTCGAAGCAGGAATCATTGATCCAGTTAAGGTCACACGTTCTGCTCTCCAAAATGCCGCTTCTGTAGCTAGTCTTATCTTGACAACTGAAGCAGTCGTTGCCAACAAACCTGAACCAGAAGCTCCAGCAGCACCAGCTATGGATCCAGGAATGATGGGCTACTAAGAGTTTAAAAAGCAAAAGAAAAAACCTAGGAAAAGTTGAGAAACTTTTTCTGGGTTTTCTTTTTTTCATTTATTTGTTGTTAATTACTGAAAAGGGTTAAATGTATCAGAACTTCCTTGTTGACCTGCCATTTGCATCATCATTTGTTGCTGTCTAATGCGTTCTGCTTCCTTATTCGTATTGATAGAAACAGCAAGAAGGATGATCCAACCGATGAATGTCCAGCCTAGAAGAAAGGATAGGATAAAGATTGGCCATTTTTTATCTGTTTTATTTAGAAGAGCTGGTAATATAAGAAGTACAACCAAGGGGAAATTAATGATGACGGAGAGAAGAGCCGTGATCAATCCGGCACTAAGATCATCACTGGCAATTCCTAAGAGTATCATTCCAAGAGCCCAGAGGATAGCTGGGATGGAAGCGACGGCTAACATGATGAGGTTTGTTTGGGTTTTCTTGTCTTGTTTCTTCCAAGTTTCATTTAGATTTTTTTGCTTGCTTGTTGGAAAGTTTCACCAGTTTGATTCGCAAATTGGTTAACAGTCTGACTGGCAGTTTCTACAACAGGTTTAACTTGTTCCTGGAAGGTCTTTGATTGATTTTCTTGAGCTAGGTTAGTTGCTTGGAAAGTCTCTTCTTCATCTACCATAGAGTTAGTGAGTGGCTCTTCAGCAACATCATAGCTGTCAACATCTTTTTCGGCAGTTTCTACAACCTCTGTTGATGGTACAGGTTTTGTAGGCTCAACGACTTCTGAGCCGTTCGTTGTTTCTACAGTCTCTTTTTGTGAGACAGTTTCTGTTACTTCTACAGTCTGTTTGGGAGTTTCTCGGACAAACTCGCCTTTCTGAGCTGCTTCAGCCATTTCTTGAATACTTGGATTACGACCATTAACTGCTTGGAAAAAATCGATCCAATCTTGTTGCTTCATGTGTATAACCTCCAGATATCTTGATTATAAAAATTTCAATAATTACAATTATAGCAATAGTGTAAGGGGACTGCAATGGGAGTGGGATAGTAGTCTTTACTTTATTTCCTTATAATCTTCTTATCACTAAAGATGGGGAAGAGAAAGAAATAGGTTAGGATATAGACCACTAGAGGATATATCAGTGGATTATAGTCCCAGGCTCCTTGCCAATCTAGGTGTAAGAGTCTAACACTAGCGCGTGTTAGACCTGCGCTCCAACCATTTAGTCCAAATGGTCTTAAGATTAAACTGAGTGGTGTTGGAAGATGCAAAAGGTAGACTCCATAAACTGCCACTAAAACTAAGAGATATAATCTAAAAAAACGCTGGTGGTAGGCTCACAAGCGTGTAAAATAGTTTTTCATTAGCCAATAACTGCAAATAGTTTTTGAGCGTTTGATTGGCGAGTAGCATCCATGATAAGGAACCAGTCAACGATTGACCAGATACCACATCCACCACATGTCAAAAGTTTACCAACACCAAGACCAACTTGTCCCAAAATAAAGCGGTCGATTCCAAGAGAACCACCAAAAAGTGAGATGACAAGCATCATCGTAGGGTCTTGGAAGCTGATTGAGTAAAGCATTGAAAGTTGTTGTTCAGGAAGTGCCTCAAGACGTTGGCGGATGTACTGAACTTGTTCTGTTGGGAAATACTTGGCGTTAATTGCTAGCCATTGATCGACTGGATTCATAAATTAAATACCCCTCAAATTTTAAATGATATGTAAAGGATAACATATTGTAAAGGGAGATTCAAGGTGGTCAAGGCTTTTGAAGTTAATAAAAGCAACTTATTTGCAAGCTTCCACTGTGTCATAACTAGAGGATCATTAGGATAATCCTTTCGCACTATGCTTGAGAATGAGCCTACTTCTATTATTTGTGATTTCTTAACCCTTGTTCAAAACTGTCTGAGTTCGCCTTAACAGTGATTTTGTCGAGTGTTAAGGGATGGGTGAAACTAAGGGTGTGAGCGTGGAGCATAAGTCGAGATGCGGGGCGGTGGCTATAAAGAGGGTCCCCTAGAATGGCATGCCCATGGTGGGCCAGATGCACACGAATTTGGTGGGTCCGGCCGGTTTTTAGTTGACAGTTGACCAGACTAGCTCCTTTGAAGGCTTTGAGGCGCGTGATGGTTGTATAGGCAACCTGCCCTTTTCTAGGATCAACCACTCGTTTTCTACGATCGTGGCGGTCGCGTCCAATCTTGTCATTGTACACAGTCTCCTTGGTTTGGAATTTACCTTCAGCTAATGCCCAGTATTGACGCTGAATATTCTTATCTTCCAAGAGTCGATTGAGAATTGGCAGGATAAACGGATTTTTAGCGAAGAGCACAGCTCCACTAGTCTCCATGTCTAGTCGATGAACGACGTAACAGGTCTGCCCACAGTAGGCCGAAACATGGTTAAGAAGAGCAATTTCTGTGGGTTCATTACCATGCGTTTTCATTCCTTCAGGCTTATTGACCACGATGAGATGTTGATCCTCGTAGAGAGGCTCTACTAAACTGGCATTTCCCATAGGGATAATTTTTTCAGGGTAGTCCTCTGTATCAAAGGTCAGGCTAATCTTATCACCTTTTTCAACAGGACTCTGCCAATTAATAGTCTCTCCATTGATGAGGACGTGCTTTTTCGTGCGTAGGAAATGACGAATCTTACGAGGAATGAGGAGCTTAGTTTCGAGCAAGTCTTTGACGGTTGTTACAGGATAGGGATTGATAATTTCTACGTGTAAAGTCATGGTTTCATTATATCATGAACGTTTAAAAGAGGACAGAATCTGTAAAAACTTGGTATAATAGGGTTATGACATTTTTTGATAATCTAAAAAACAAACTTTTTAAAGAAGAAAATAGCGGAAAGGGCAAGGATTCCCAGCCTGCTGAAAAATCGAAGAATTTACAAAATAAGATAAAGGGACTCTTTGCTAAGAAACCTGATGAGGTTGAACAAGCCGTTGAAGACTTAGATATGTCTCAGGAAAGTCAAGAGACGTCACGTTATCAACGTTCTAAGCAAAAGAAACCTATTGATACGACCCAACCTTTAGGTAAGGTTCAGGCGTTCTTGAGCAAGTTTACACTTTCGCCAAGAAATCCTATTCGTCGTTTCTGGCGTCGTTATCATATTGGTAAATTCTCTTTATCTTGGTAGCTATGTTGGTTCTGACAGTAGGTTCCTACCTTTTCTATATTGCCAAGACGACCAATGTTTCAGATCTTCAAGATGCCTTGAAAGCAACTACGGTTATCTATGACAAAGAAGGCAATCAAGCTGGTTCTTTGTCAGGGCAAAAAGGGACTTATGTGGAGCTGGATGCCATTAGTGATAGCCTGGAGAATGCTGTTATTGCAACTGAGGACCGTACCTTCTATGAAAATAGCGGGGTTAACGTCAAGCGATTCCTCTTGGCCATTGTATCTATGGGACGCTTTGGTGGTGGCTCGACCATTACCCAACAGTTGGCTAAAAATGCCTTCTTGACACAAGAACAGACAGTCACTCGTAAGGCCAAGGAATTCTTCCTCTCTTTGGAATTAACCAAGAAATACAGCAAGCAAGAAATACTTACCATGTACCTCAATAATGCCTACTTCGGCAATGGGGTTTGGGGTGTTGAAGATGCTAGTCAAAAATACTTCGGGACAAGTGCTGCCAATCTAACCGTTGATGAAGCAGCGACCCTCGCTGGTATGCTTAAGGGACCTGAAATTTACAACCCAATTGATAATATCAAAAATGCGACCAACCGTAGAAACACTGTCCTCGCCAATATGGTTGATGACAAGAAGTTGAGTCAGGCAGATGCCGACAGTGCGGCTGGAGTTGATATGGCTAGTCGTCTGGATGATACCTATCAAGGGACTGGCGATGACTACAAGTATCCGTCTTACTTTGATGCCGTCATTGAAGAAGCTACGAAAACTTATGGCTTGAGTGAGGATGAAATCGTTAAAAATGGCTACAAAATCTACACAGAGATGGATGCCAACTCACAAGCTAACATGCAGCAAACCTACGAAATACCTATCTCTTCCCTACATCAGAAAGTGATGGTAGTACAGCTCAGTCAGCTAGTGTGGCACTTGATCCAACAACTGGAGCTGTCCGCGGTCTGGTAGGTCGTGTAGGTGGTACCAGTGATACAACCTTCCGTAACTTTAACTATGCAACTCAAGGGAAGCGTAGTCCTGGTTCAACTATCAAACCTTTAGTGGTCTATGCACCAGCTCTGGCTTCAGGATGGAGCATCAATAAGGATCTTCCGAATAAACCAATCGACTATAATGGCTATACCCCAACCAACTACGGTGGTGTTGAGACAGAGGATGTGCCCATGTATCAAGCTTTGGCCAACTCCTACAATATCCCAGCAGTTTACCTCTTTAATCAAATCGGTATTCAAAAAGGGATCAGTTACGGTCAAAAATTCGGTCTCAACTTTGACAATGTTCCAGAAGAACTGGGAATTTCACTTGGTGGTGGTGTGACAGCTAGTCCTCTTCAAATGGCTCAGGCTTATGCGACCTTTGCTAATGGTGGTGAGATGAACACGGCTTATTTCATCACTAAAATTGAAAATGCCAGTGGTGACATTATTGCTACCCATAGTAAGAAGTCTAAACGTGTTATCAGCCAGTCAGTAGCTAACCAGATGACCAGCATGATGCTTGGTACCTTCTCAAATGGTTCTGCTGTGAATGCCAACTACACAGGTTATACTATGGCAGGTAAGACAGGTACTGTTCAGGCTGAATTTAACAAGGATTTGACTAGTGACCAGTGGGTGATTGGTTATACTCCTGATGTGGTTATGACGACCTGGATCGGTTTTGATAAGACTGACGAGAGTCACTACCTAACAGGGGCTAGCTCGGGAACAGCTTCGACGATTTTCAGCTACATCGCTGCGGATGTTTTGCCAAATACACCAGGTACTGAGTTTACCGTTGAAAATGCCTATGCAGCTGATGGTCAAACACTAGACTATACGGCAGATCCAAATGACTCGCGCAATAGCAGTAACAAGTCATGGACAGACAAGGCATCAGACGTTGTGAATGACGTTAAAGATCAGGCAAGCAGCCTTTGGGATAAGATTACAGACTCCTTCTCAGGTCTATTCAGATAGCTTGTCAATTGCATTTAAAAGTGGTAAGATAAAAAGAACGGAGGCGTTATGGCACAGAAAAAAGCAAGCCTAGCGTGTGCTGAATGTGGGAGCCGAAACTACTCAATTAATGTGAGTAGCACTCCCAAACCAACACGACTAGAAGTTAACAAATTTTGTAAACATTGTAAAAAATACACCTTGCATAAGGAAACAAGATAGGAGACACCGTGAGACAAACTGGAAGTATTTTCAAAGTCTTGAAAGACACGACTTGGCCAGACCGTAAACAACGCTGGCACGATTTTATTTCAGTTCTTGAGTATACTGCGTTCTTCACTGTCATCATCTATGCGTTTGATGAATTGTTGAGTCGCGCTATGTCAGCACTGATTAACTTTTTCTAAAGAAAACACAAAAAGAGTGGGAATGCCTGCTCTTTTTTGTTATAATAAATGCAGATAAAAGCGAGAACGAGGGCCACCAGGCTTTTTTATTACGCTTTGAATTAAACCATAGACATTCATTGACATTTAACACTCGAAGCTAGAGGATAGCTAGCCGAAGGTGTTTAAGTGTCATTTAGAAAAAAGAAAGGAATCCTAAAATGCTAGATTCATTCGACAAGGGCTGGTTCGTCCTTCAAACCTATTCAGGATACGAAAACAAAGTTAAAGAAAACCTTTTGCAACGTGCCCAAACTTATAACATGCTTGAAAATATCTTGCGTGTTGAAATTCCAACTCAAACGGTCAATGTTGAGAAAAACGGTAAAGTTAAAGAAGTAGAAGAAAACCGCTTCCCTGGTTATGTTCTTGTTGAGATGGTAATGACAGACGAAGCATGGTTCGTTGTTCGTAATACTCCGAACGTTACTGGTTTCGTTGGTTCTCACGGTAACCGTTCTAAACCAACACCACTTTTGGAAGAAGAAATCCGTCAAATCTTGATTTCAATGGGTCAAACCGTTGATGTCTTTGATACTAATATCAAGGTTGGTGACGTGGTTCAAATCATCGATGGTGCCTTTATGGGTCAAGAAGGCCGTGTTGTAGAAATTGAAAACAACAAGGTTAAAATCATGATTAATATGTTTGGTTCAGAAACAGCTGCTGAACTTGAACTTTACCAAATCGCTGAACTTTAAGATAGACAAAAAGAGGTTGGGCTAAGAGACTTCAACCTTGGAAGACTATCTCATTAAACTTGAGGGGAGAGGCTAGAAGCTAGATTTTTGAAATTTAGTTCTGTGTCACTCCCTTTTTTTCTAACGGATGATGATGAATTACAAACGATTTTACGATAGGATTAGCGCTCCTTTGCGTTCTTACGCTAAGGTTTTAGAAGGGGTGAACAAGCTTATAACTAGGACTTTTTACCTGCTTTTTCCTATATTTCTTATTTGGGTTTGGCTAAGGAATGGTTGGTTTGTTCTCTCTACGACGGTGCTTATTATGGGGGGAGGCTTTTTCCTTCTTTCTCTTGGTCGTAGCCTCTACAATCGACCGCGTCCATACCAGACCTGGGCTATTCAACCCCTTATTAAGAAGGACAGTCTGGGCAAGTCCTTTCCTAGTCGGCATGTTTTCTCAGCGACTGTTATTGCTATGTTGGCGCTGACGCTTACCCCCTGGCTAGGTGGGGTTATGCTTTTTCTGGCGGGGGCTCTAGCTTTTTTGCGCGTGCTAGGTGGTGTTCACTATCCTAGTGATGTTTTGGCAGGCTATGCCATTGGGATTCTTGTAGGTCTCCTTCTTTATCTTTAGAAAATTTGGGTCTTCTTCGAGAGAGGAAGGCTTTTTGCGTTGAAAAAGGAAAGGCACCTCTAGTGCACCTTTTCTTTTGTTCTAAAATTCGAGTTGGCAATTAAAGGCTGTTCCCACCATTAGATATTAGCTTAGTTTAGGACATGTTCTCTAATAGCTTGAGCGACTCCATGCTCATCATTTGAAGCCGTTACTAAGTTTGCTGTTTCCTTGACTCCTTCAGGTGCATTGCCCATAGCAATTCCTAGGCCAGCTAGAGCTAGCATAGGACTATCGTTGAAGTTATCTCCGATGGTCATGACTTCTTCAAGAGGAAGGTTATAATATTTGGCAACTTCAAGGAGAGCGTGTTCTTTAGAAACATGTTTGGCTGTGACTTCAAGGTAGTTATCTTTAGATAAGTAGAAGGCTGTCTGTGGAAAATCCATGCTTAGGAGTTTTTGGTGGAGGTCCTGGATAACTTCAGGCTCATCAATCAACAATAGCTTGTGGATAGGTGGTTCTGAGTCTGAGACCGTGTCTTGCAGTTCCTTAATGATAGGAGATTCACCCGTGATACTTCCTTCCAGCTGAGACCATTTGTCTAGTTCGTTGGTGATCCAGTCCTTGCCAGAGTAGATATTCACAGAGACACTTAGATAATCTGTGGATAAGTAGTTAAGAAGGTCTTGAATCTCAGCTTTATCCACAGGGTGCTGTATGATAGTACGATCACCCTCAAGTACTAAGGCACCGTTGTAGCAGGCGATGGGATTGTCATGAAGTCCCAGTTTATGAGCAATTGGTTGCATCCCCAGCGGCGAACGGGCAGAAGCTAAAACAAAGGGAATATTTGCTTTTTCAAGCTCTGGCATTACCTCAATCAGTTGCTCGTCCACCTGGTGGTTACTAGTGAGAATAGTGCCATCAATGTCACTAATAATCAAACGAATATTACTCATAATCGCTATCCTTTTCATCGTATAAAATCGTTACTTTATCTTTAAGAGACTCGACCAAATCAGGATCTGGTTCCTTATCTGTAATCCAGTAGTCAAAGTCTTCAATCTTGCCCAAGATATATTTGGAATGTTTTTCATATTTATCAGATTCAGCAATAAGTATCTTGGTTCGAGCAGCTTGCATGGCTAGTTGTTTGACAGCAACGTCCTCTTCATCTTCATAGCTGACCACTCCTTGACTGAGACTAGCCGCTCCGAAGAAGGCTAAGTCAAATTGTAGATGTTGCAAGAGCTGGGCTTCGTGAAGCGAATAGTAGAAGCGGTTTTTGCTGTAAATCTTCCTCCCAAGAGATGAAAGGCGACGCCTTCTTTACCGCTTAGGACCAAGGCATTGTCCAAAGAGTGAGAGTAGACAATGACCTTCTTAGTTAATTTTTGTGAGACTTCAAGCATCAAGGTTGAAACATCGAAGAAGAGTAGAGATTGGTCCTTGACCAAGCTAAGCGCTAGGTCTGCCATTTTTTTCTTGTCTTCAGTGAGTCCTTTCTGACGTTCCTGGAAGCCAAGAACAGTGGTATTTTTTTACTGGGAGAATGCCACCATGGGTACGCTGAGCCAGATTCCTCTGGCTGAGGCAGTCGAAATCTCTTCTGACAGTGTCTTTGGAAACACCTAATGCGTCAACCATTTCCTTAACAGATAGGTTTCCGCGCTCCTCCAAAAGCGTTAATATTTTCTCTAATCGTTGTTCCTGATACATGAGTCACCTACTTTCTGATACTAGTATAGCATCTTTTTGCCTTTTTGTTACACAAAAGCGCAAAAAAACTTAAAAAGAATGAAAAAAGTGCAAAATAGGCTAAGGTGAATTTGCCTTTTAAAGTTCCTTTATCATCTTTAAAAATCCTTCAAAAATGCTATAATAGAAGCATTACGAATATTGGAGAGAAACCATGAGTTTTTACAATCATAAAGAAATCGAGCCTAAGTGGCAAAAATACTGGGCTGACAATCACACTTTTAAGACAGGAACAGATGCCTCAAAACCTAAGTTTTATGCGCTTGACATGTTCCCTTACCCATCTGGAGCGGGTCTTCACGTAGGACACCCAGAAGGTTATACGGCAACAGATATCCTTAGCCGTTTCAAACGTGCGCAAGGCTACAACGTCCTTCACCCAATGGGATGGGATGCCTTTGGTTTGCCTGCAGAGCAATACGCTATGGATACTGGTAATGACCCAGCGGAATTCACAGCAGAAAACATTGCCAACTTCAAACGCCAAATCAATGCACTTGGATTCTCTTACGACTGGGACCGTGAAGTCAATACTACAGATCCAAACTACTACAAGTGGACGCAATGGATCTTCACTAAGCTTTTACGAAAAAAAGGTTTGGCTTATGAAGCTGAAGTGCCAGTAAACTGGGTTGAAGAATTGGGAACAGCTATCGCCAACGAAGAAGTTCTTCCAGATGGAACATCTGAGCGTGGTGGCTATCCAGTTGTCCGTAAACCAATGCGCCAATGGATGCTCAAAAATCACTGCCTATGCTGAGCGCTTGCTCAATGACTTGGATGATCTTGACTGGCACAGAGTCTATCAAGGACATGCAACGCAACTGGATTGGTAAATCAACTGGTGCCAATGTCACTTTCAAAGTGAAAGGAACAGACAAGGAATTCACAGTCTTTACGACACGTCCAGATACTCTTTTTGGTGCGACCTTCACTGTTTTGGCTCCTGAGCATGACTTGGTAGATGCCATCACAACACCTGAACAAGCTGAGGCTGTAGCTGATTACAAACATCAAGCTAGCCTTAAATCAGACTTGGCTCGTACAGATCTTGCTAAGGAAAAAACAGGGGTTTGGACTGGTGCTTATGCCGTCAACCCTGTCAATGGTAAAGAAATCCCAATCTGGATTGCTGACTATGTTCTTGCCAGCTACGGAACAGGTGCTGTTATGGCCGTACCTGCCCACGATGAGCGTGACTGGGAATTTGCAAAACAGTTTGACCTTCCAATCGTAGAAGTGTTGGAAGGTGGAAACGTTGAAGAGGCTGCTTACACAGAAGATGGCCTTCACGTCAACTCTGACTTCTTGAACGGTCTCAACAAAGAAGAAGCGATTGCTAAAATTGTGGCTTGGTTGGAAGAAAAAGGCTTTGGTCAAGAAAAATCACATACCGTCTTCGTGACTGGCTCTTTAGCCGTCAACGTTACTGGGGTGAACCAATCCCAATTATTCATTGGGAAGATGGTACTTCAACAGCTGTTCCAGAAAGTGAACTCCCACTTGTCTTGCCAGTAACCAAGGATATCCGCCCTTCAGGTACTGGTGAAAGCCCATTGGCTAACTTGACAGACTGGCTTGAAGTGACTCGTGAGGATGGAGTGAAAGGTCGTCGTGAAACCAACACTATGCCACAATGGGCGGGTTCAAGCTGGTACTACCTTCGCTATATCGATCCACACAACACAGAGAAATTGGCTGATGAGGATCTCCTCAAACAATGGTTGCCAGTAGATATCTATGTGGGTGGTGCAGAACACGCCGTGCTTCACTTGCTTTACGCTCGTTTCTGGCACAAATTCCTCTATGACCTTGGTGTTGTACCGACTAAAGAGCCATTCCAAAAACTCTTTAACCAAGGAATGATCTTGGGAACAAGCTACCGTGACCACCGTGGTGCTCTCGTGGCGACCGATAAGGTTGAAAAACGTGATGGTTCCTTCTTCCATGTGGAAACAGGGGAAGAGTTGGAGCAAGCACCAGCCAAAATGTCTAAATCCCTCAAGAACGTGGTTAACCCAGACGATGTGGTGGAACAATACGGTGCTGATACCCTTCGTGTCTATGAAATGTTCATGGGACCACTCGATGCTTCAATCGCTTGGTCTGAAGAAGGTCTGGAAGGAAGCCGTAAATTCCTTGACCGTGTTTACCGTTTGATTACAAGTAAAGAAATCGTTGAGGAAACAATGGCGCTCTTGACAAGGTTTATAACGAAACCGTTAAATCTGTTACTGAGCAAATCGAGTCTATGAAATTCAACACAGCCATTGCCCAACTCATGGTCTTTGTCAATGCTGCCAACAAGGAAGATAAACTCTATGTGGATTACGCCAAAGGCTTTATCCAATTGATCGCCCCATTTGCGCCTCACTTGGCGGAAGAACTCTGGCAAACAGTCGCAGAAACAGGTGAGTCTATCTCTTATGTAGCTTGGCCAACATGGGATGAAAGCAAATTGGTTGAAGACGAAATCGAAATCGTCGTTCAAATCAAAGGTAAAGTCCGTGCCAAACTCATGGTTGCGAAAGACCTTTCACGCGAAGAGTTGCAAGAAGTCGCTCTTGCTAATGAAAAAGTCAAAGCAGAGATTGATGGCAAGGAAATTGTGAAAGTGATTGCGGTACCTAATAAACTCGTTAATATTGTTGTAAAATAAAAATAAATCCTTTGGAGCTTAGCTCTGGAGGATTTTTTAGGTTCAGCTTGACAAGAAATAGTAGTTTTGTTAACATCATTAACAAAAGAGGGACACTATGAATAAGAAAGAACTGCATAAGTTTAATAATCGTTTTAACAGCTTTGCTTTAGCTTTTGAACAGTTGAAAAAGGCTCAGCATAGGAACAGTATTGATAAATCAATCACTATTAATGAAGTCCATTTGATTGACCTAATAGGTCGCAATCAGCCTGTGAATCTAGTGAAATTATCTGAGTTACTTGAAGTCTCTAGGAGTGCCATTACTCAGAGTGTTAGACGTTTAATCAAGAAAGACCTCGTTTCTTTTGAATTTGCACCGGATAATGAAAAAAATAAATATCTGATATTATCCCCAAAAGGGGTTGACGTTTTTAACATTCATAAAGAGCAGCAAGAACATATTGAGACAGCCATTTTTTCAGTTTTAAAAAACTATAGTGATGAGGACCTTCAAATGGTTATGAAATTGATGGATGATGTTGAAAAGGTATGGCAAGAATTACCGTGGTAAAAATCACGGTAATTTTAAAACTATATTGTTAATTACATTAACAAAAAAGAGGAAGATATGAATATACAAATTGAACTGATTTCAGAGTCTGATTTAGCAGACGAATCTTTTAATATTGTCATCGGTGGTTTAAAACCAAGAGAAATCTATCGAGTCGAAATGTTTCTATCCGATTATTATTGTATCAATGCTCCCATGCTTTTAGCTCATGATGTTTTATGGAAATCAACAGCGACTTTTGTATCAGATAAGAATGGTATTATTGATATTTCACAAACTCCATCTTGTTCTGGCTCTTATGAAGATATTGCAACAATGGGGTTATTCTTTAATGCCAAACCCTTGACCAATAGGAAAAAGAAACTTCCAAACTCTCTTTCTAAAATTCCCTTATTAGATCACTTTTTTGTGGAAATCAAAATTATACAAGGTAATACTGTCGTCGCAAAGAGAACTTTCACAAGACATTATATGAGTTCGCAAATTAGTCATCAAGATATTTACGGGAAACATTTTCAAGGGAGACTCTTTTATGATAAAAAGGCAATAAACGCACCAGCATTGATTATTGTGAGCGGTAGTGAAGGAAGGATTGAAAAGACACAGAATATAGCTCAGCTTCTATCTTCTAGAGGTTATATTTGCCTAGCAGTTGCCTACTTTGGTTTAGAGGGGTTGCCAAAACATTTGGAACGTATTCCTTTAGAGTGCCTTGTGGAAGCAAAGGATTATCTACGTCAGCATCATCAAGTAGATAGTGAAAGAATTGGAATCTATGGACGTTCTAAGGGAGCAGAGTTAGTTTTAGCTGAGGAGAGCATTTTTAATGACGTTCAATGTTTGGTACTAAATTCACCCTCTGATGTGGTGTATGAAGGGACAGAAGGGAAATGGAACTCCCATTCTTCTTCTTGGACGTATTTGCAAAGAGAACTTCCCTATCAAAAGTTTCGACTTAGAGATTATCTGTTCAGCAAACTTTTTAGAAAAAGCTTCCCTAAAGATCGTACTGCTAAGATAGATATTGGTCAAATGCATTCACCAATCTTATTACTCGGAAGTGCTGTTGATGAAATATGGGATGCCTCGTCAGCAATTGATGATATTGTCTCACATTATAAAGGACACCACATTACATTTAAAAAATACCATGAAACAGGTCACATGTTGACAGTGGCTTATCAACCCAATCATCGCTATCGAAAAGATTGGCGTTTATTGATGAAAGAGAGTAAGGATTCTTGGTTGGCTACAATTCATTTTTTTGATAGGCATTTGAAGAAGCAATGCTACAAATCCTATGGAAAGGATATAAAAAAGTAATTCATTCCCCCTTTTGATGGGTTCTTATAGTGAGAGATTTTGTTCTGTTTTACCGGCAATTAAAATTGAAAGTCAGTTTTTCTTTTTTTGTTGGGGGAATTGATTTTTATGAAAAATACTGTTAATCTCTTCCATCTCGCCACTTAGCTCTTCATTTTGACCACTTATCCTCAAAAGCCGTTTTTTAAACGGCTTTTTTGCTAGACTGATACTGTCAAAAGGAGAGAAAAATGATTTTACAAGCTAAAAACATAAGCAAATGGTATGGGAACCACCTTGCTGTTGATAATATTCAATTACAATTCAAAAGAGGGACTTTCAATGCGATTCTAGGACCAAATGGGGCGGGGAAATCAACGACGATTTCCATGTTGATTGGTTTGAAACAGCCAACGAAAGGTGAAATCATCTATGAACCCGGTACTAAAATTGGTGTGGTCTTCCAGACTAGTGTTTTAGATGAGATGCTGACGGTTAGGGAAAATCTGGCCATTCGTGCCAGACAGTATAAAGGACTGAAACCCAATCGTGTGTCTGATCTCATTGGTCGGCTAGGCCTATCAGCTTTCCAAAGCAGAGGTACGGGACGCTTTCAGGTGGCCAAAAGCGTCGGGTTGACATTGCGCGTGCTCTACTCTCACAACCAGATATTCTGTTCTTAGATGAGCCAACGACAGGTTTAGATATCCAAACTCGGAAGTCTATTTGGGATTTGCTCTATCAATTGCAGAGAGAAGAGGGAATGACCGTTGTATTGACCACGCATTATCTTGACGAAGCAGATGAAGCTGATCAAATTTATATTGTAGACCATGGGGAAGTGATTGCTCAGGGATCGGCATTAGATATTAAGAGCCAGTATGCAAAAAACATCTTGAAGATTCGTTTCAAGGAGATGCAGCAGATAGAAAGTCTCAAATCTTCGGGAATGTCAGTAGAGCAACAAAGTCAATTGGAGTATATTTTTCAACCCAAGAGTGAAAGGGAAGCCATTGATTACCTGGCACAAGTTAGAGATAGAATAGCCCATTTTGAGTTTCGTCCAGGGACCATGGATGATGCCTTTATTGCACTTACAGGAAGGGAGGTTCGTTAATGCTAGCCTTACTAAAGCGAAATTTTTTATTGTACTTCAGGAATCGTTCAGGAGTTTTCTTCTCCTTGTTGGGAGCCTTGATTTCCTTTATTCTCTATATTATTTTTCTTCAAAAAAATCTAACAGATGCTTGGGCTGAACTCCCCAATAGTGGTCCTTTATTAAATAATTGGTTAATGAGTGGGACGCTAGCTGTGACAGGGATTACGACGAGTCTGGCTGCCCTGACTCAGTTGGTAAAGGACCGTGAACATCAAGTAGATAAGGATCTTTATTTATCGAATCATGGGAAATGGCGGTTACCATTTTCGTATCTAGCGAGTGCAATCATCATCTCTTTTGCCATGCAGGTCCTTATGTATGTGCTGATGTGTGGCTATTTTAGAGAAGTGCCAAAATTATCCATACTACCCGAACTTCTCCTCATTATGCTGCTTAGTAGCCTGCTTTCTAGCTTAGTGAATGCCATTTTTGTTTACTTTTTCCAATCCGTAGATAGTCTTGGGAAGTTTGCGACCATAGTGGGTACAGCTTCTGGTTTTTTGGTAGGAACTTATGTACCTTTGGGCGTTCTACCTGATTTTGCACAACTACTAATGAAATGTACTCCAGCAACTTATATTGCTGCACTTTATCGGCAAGTCCTCATGAAAGAAACATTAAGTGAGACCTTTAAAGGTCACGATAATCTTCTTCAAGAGTTTCAAGAAAAAATGGGTATTCAACTCAAGTGGCAGGGTTTGTTGACAAAGGAAAATACTTACCTTATAGTGTTAGGAGGTATTCTTCTAGCAAGTATTCTTTGGATTGTTTTAGTGAAAAGAACTAGCCAGAAAAAATAAGTGAGAGTTGGAATAGGAATGAAACTTCGTTTTGAAGAAAAATCAGATATTTCGGCAAAGGATCCCTGTGTGGTCATCCAAGCAGAGCGATTGTCTGATCAAGCACGAGAGGTAATGGATTATCTCGAACAATTTTCAGTTGTAAATCAAGTGGTGATTCCTATTAAAACGGATAATCATTTGGTTATGGTAAAAATTGATGACATTATCCTAGCTGAGATTGATAAGAATGTGTTAACGATTTATACTGTAAACAATACCTATACGATGAGAGAGACACTGACAAACTTTCAGCATCGCATCAATCGTCGAAGTTTTTTACAGATATCACGTCATGCTGTTATGAATATAGATCATTTGGAATCCCTGTCGGATAGTTTTTCTGGCAATATGATGGCTAAAATGACAGGTGGAGTTAAGTCCAGTGTCAGCCGAAAATATGTCAAATCTTTGATGGATTATTTAGGGGTCTAGGAGGAACCAATGAAACGTTTAATTGCTTATTTTGTATCCGGCGTGAGAACGGGATCGTTCTTTTACCTTGCATTCCTTTACTTGGTCAATTATTTCCCCAGCTTATCTATCCCAAAGTTAATGTAGGAAATATTTTAGCCCTCTTTATGATGAGCGGTTTGATGGGAATGCTCTCGTGGATTTTGGAAGAGCTTGACCGCATGTCGTACAGATTTAGAGTAATCTTGCATTTCTTGTTGACGGCGATTGTACTTACAGTGACTTGTCTGATATCAGGCTGGTATGAGGCTTTAACGAACCCTGCTATCTGGATTGTTTTCATTTTTGTTTATATTATTATCTGGCTTTATCTCATTTGGCAAATGCATATGAGAACACAGCGTATTAATCAAGCTTTACTGCATCGTCGAAGCCAGAAAAAGAAAAGTAATAAATTATAGTAAACTTCAAAAAAATACTCTTTTTCCTCTTGACCCTCACGCCACGTCATAGCTTATACTCTTAATCAGAGAGGAGTTCTAATGAAATCTGTAAAAGAAGTGAGCCAACTATCAGGTGTCAGTGTGCGCACCCTTCATTATTATGACGAAATTGATTTGCTGAAACCGTCAGTTGTGGCTGAAAATGGTTACCGTTACTATAATCGCGATGCGGTTGTCCGTTTGCAGGAAATATTGCTTTACCGTGAGTTAGACTTTCCTCTCAAAAAAATTAAGGAAATCGTAGGTCAACCAGGTTATGACAAAGTTCAAGCGCTTAGGGATCAGATTAAGCTCTTAGAGCTGAAAAAGTCCCGGTTGGAAGCCGTCATAGCTCATGCCAAGGCCTTACAAATGGAGGAAGAAGAAATGTCATTTGAAGCATTTGATCAAAAAGCTGTAAAAGCCTTTCAGGAAGAAGCTCAGGCTAGATGGGGTCAGACAGAAGCTTATCAAGCTTTTGCGGCTAAGGAAGAGGAGTCCTTCCCTGAAGTTACAAAGGAGATGACTGCAATCATGTCTACCTTTGGACAGTTCAAGGAGTATAATCCTGGTGATGATAGTGTTCAGGAGCAAGTAAAGGCGTTACAAGATTATATTAGTCAGCATTTTTATCCATGTGACCAAACGGTATTAGCTGGTCTAGGTCAGATGTATCAAACAGATAATCGCTTTTCTAGTTTTATCGATAAAGTCGGAGGATCGGGTACTGCCGCCTTTCTCACAGAAGCTATTCGTATTTATTGTCAATAAACTAAGGCCAAAGTCTTATAGACTTTGGCTTTTTTCATGCCATAGTGACATTTATGTCACTATTTATAATCATTCAATGTTTATAATTAATGTATCGTTTTAGAAGGCGATTAGTTAAGTGTTTCTGCTATTTTGCTTGAAATTTTCTTGCAGATAATCAGATAGAAATTGATCAAATTCTAACCTAAATCAAATTTACGGAGGGAATCATGTCCATTTTAACCATCGACCACATCTCAAAGTACTATAATCTCGACGGTACGAACCAAGAGCGCGCTTTGAACGATGTTACGCTTGAGATTGCACCAGGAAAGATCACTGCTATCTACGGTCCATCTGGCTGTGGTAAGACCAGTCTGCTTAGTATTATTAGTGGCTTGGATAGTCAGTATCAAGGAAATCTTTATTTCAAAAATCAAAACATGCGAGATTTTTCAGAGCGTGACTTGACCTATTTTAGAAAGGCTCACATTGGCTTTGTCTTTCAAAATTTCAATCTTATCTCTCATCAATCAGTCCTTGAAAATGTCAAGATGCCTCTTTACGTTAAAAATATGACTGATAAAGAGATGGCCGAGATTGCGGAAAGGGAGCTTAGCCGTCTTGGAATCGGAGACTTTATCAAGAAAAATGTTAAGCAGCTTTCTGGTGGGCAAAAACAACGTGTAGCCATTGCCCGTGCCCTAGTCAATAATCCAGAAATGATTGTGGCTGATGAACCAACAGGTTCTCTTGATTCTCAGTCTCAGGAAAATGTTCTCGAAATTTTTAAAGAGCTAGCCGAGGCAGGTAAAACTGTGATTATCGTAACCCATAACCCTGAAGTGGCGGATTATGCGGATGTTGTCATTAAAATGAAGGATGGTGAAGTCGTTGAAACAATCGAAAAATAAGGGGTTGACCCTCAAGAACAAGCTCAAATTGTCATTGAACAACTTTATGGAACGTAAGTGGCGTAATCTTTTGATTGCGACGGCAACTTCCATTGGTTTTATCGGTGTCCTAATTTCCTTTGGTTTGGGAAATGCTATTGTTGGTATGATTAATGACAGTACCGATGGTGGCAACATTCCATCCCAAATTCAGATCAGTCTTAGTGCTAAATCAGCAGCCAGAGGGGTTCTAAATGCGGATGATGAGAAGTTTATTCGTAATCAGATTAAGAGTGATGACATTAAGTATTTGGAGAGTCCCTTTGGAATGAACATGGCAAGTCTTACCCTTGATGGCAAGACCATGGATTTCAGTAAGGACCTTCCTAACTATTCTCAGGTTATCAGTCTTTACAAGAACACAAAAATCTCTACATCTCGCAATGATAAGGATAAAATTTCAGCTGGGAAACCTTTTAAATCTGAAGATGAAAATGGCTTAACCCTTCCGATGAGTTTTGTCAAACGCTACAACCAAGAAACAGGGAAGAAGCTCAAGGCTAAAGACTTTATCGGTAAAGAAATTTCAGCTCAGATTGTTGAAAATACTGCTGAGGGAACTAAAGTAGCGGATATCAAGACTAAGATTGTCCGTATTGTTGATGACAGCGAGGATGCTGAAGAGAGCAATAGCTATATGCCAGCCAAACAATTGGAAGAATTGCTTAAAGAAAATGGCTTTACCAAAACAGTCTCTTACATGCTTTGGAGCTTAAAGATCCAGCCAAGACTAAGGAAGTCACTAAAAAGTTACAGAAAAACAAGAAGTACCTGGTTCTTTCACAGCAGGCCATCCTAGATGTCATTATTAAATTCATCCGTGTGATCCAGGCCCTCTTGATTATCCTTTCGTCACAAGCTATCCTAGTTTCAGCTGTCATGATTGGAATTATCATTTATATTAATATCATGCAACGCTCAAAAGAGATTGGTGTTATGAAGGCCGTCGGTTACCTTAATCGTGACGTGAAAGCTATCTTTGTTTATGAGGCCCTCTGGATTACGGGTATCTCACTAGCTCTTGCTCTCCTTGTATCGCAGGGAATTGGAAGCTTGGCCAACATGATTGTTTCACATCTCTACCCAAGTGTTAGCAAGGTGTTTGACCTAAATCTGACCTCAATTCTCATCATGTTTGGCTTCTCACTCTTGATGGGCTATGTGTCAGCCTACCTTCCAGCCCGTAAAATCAGTAAAATGGACCCTGTCGAGTCTCTAAGGTATGAATAGAAATAAAGAGTAGTCTCCTCAGGCTACTCTTTTTTGTCAAAACAAGCATTAGAAAAATCTGAAAATCCAAACAATAATTAACTTTCTGAAAAGTGGAGACAATTGCTCAAAAATGCTATAATAGTCAGCATATACAGGCTATTAATAACAAAAAAAGAAGTACCTATTCGATTGGAGGAGTTCCATGTATAAAGATGATAGTTTAACCTTGCACACTGACTTGTATCAAATCAATATGATGCAGGTTTACTTTAACCAAGGTATTCACAATAAAAAGGCCGTTTTTGAAGTTTATTTCCGTCAACTTCCGTTTAAAAATGGCTTTGCTGTATTCGCAGGTCTGGAGCGTATTGTCAACTATCTTGAAAATCTGACCTTCTCAGAAACTGATATTGCTTATCTAAAAGATTTAGGTTATCCTGAGGATTTTCTGGACTATCTAGCCAACCTAAAACTCGAGTTGACTATCAATTCAGCACTTGAGGGTGATTTGGTATTTGCTAATGAACCGATTTTCCAAGTGGAAGGTCCCTTGGCCCAGTGTCAGCTTATAGAGACTGCCTTGCTAAATATCCTCAATTACCAGATTCTTATTGCTACTAAGGCAGCTCGTATTCGTTCTGTCATTGAGGATGCTCCTCTGTTGGAATTTGGGACACGTCGTGCACAAGAGATGGATGCAGCAATCTGGGGAACGCGTGCAGCCGTGATTGGTGGTGCTGATGCAACGTCAAATGTACGTGCCGGTAAGATTTTTTTGGCATCCCAGTTTCTGGTACACATGCCCATGCTCTTGTTCAAGCTTATGGTAACGATTATGATGCCTTTAAAGCCTATGCATCTACTCATAAGGACTGTGTATTCCTTTGTAGATACCTATGACACCCTTTAAGATTGGTGTACCTAATGCTATCCGTGTTGCTAAAGAGCTAGGTGATAAGATTAATTTCTTGGGTGTTCGTCTTGATTCAGGTGACTTGGCTTATCTATCGAAGCAGGTCCGTAAGCAACTGGATGCAGCTGGTTTCCCTGATGCCAAGATTTACGCTTCAAACGACCTTGATGAAAAATACTATCCTTAACTTGAAGATGCAGAAGGACCAAGATTGATGTTTGGGGAGTAGGTACTAAGCTTATCACTGCCTATGACCAACCAGCCTTGGGTGCTGTCTACAAGATTGTTTCAATCGAGGATGATCAGGGAGTCATGCATGATACTATCAAATTGTCCAATAATGCTGAGAAGGTTTCGACACCAGGTAAGAAGCAAGTTTGGCGTATTACGAGTCGTGCTAAGGGCAAATCAGAAGGTGACTATATCACTTTCGCAGATACGGATGTTAATGCTTTAGATGAAATTAATATGTTCCACCCAACATATACCTACATCAATAAGACGGTTCGTGATTTTGATGCAGTGCCACTCTTGGTCCCAATCTACGACAAGGGGCAACTGATCTATGACTTACCAAGTCTTGATGAAATCAAGGCTTATGCGACTAAGGAATTGGACGAACTTTGGAATGAGTACAAGCGTGTGCTTAACCCTCAAGATTATCCAGTTGACTTGGCTAAAGATGTCTGGGATAACAAGATGACCTTGATTGATAATGTCCGTAAGAAAGCCCATGACTTGTCAGAGTAAAAGGAGAAATTATGACTTTGCAAGAAACTATTATTGCTCAACTAGGCGTTAAACCTAGCATTGATCCAAAGGAAGAGATTCGAAAATCCGTTGATTTTTTGAAGGCCTACATGCTTAAACATCCATTCCTTAAAACATATGTTTTGGGAATTTCAGGAGGTCAAGATTCTACATTGGCTGGTCGTTTGGCACAACTTGCGATTGAAGAGCTCCGTGCAGAGACAGGAAAAGACTATCAGTTTATCGCCATTCGTTTACCGTACGGTGTCCAAGCAGATGAAGATGATGCCCAACGTGCTCTTACTTTTATCAAGCCGGATGTGAGTCTTGCGGTTAATATCAAAGAAGCTGTTGATGGTCAGGTTGCTGAACTTGCCAAGGCAGGTGTCACCGTTTCTGACTTCAATAAGGGAAATATCAAGGCCCGTCAACGTATGATTACCCAATATGCCGTTGCTGGTGAAAATAGTGGAGCTGTTATCGGGACAGACCATGCTGCTGAAAATCTTACGGGCTTTTTCACAAAATTTGGTGACGGTGGTGCGGATATTTTGCCACTCTTTCGTCTAAACAAACGTCAAGGTGCAGCCCTTCTTGCAGAACTTGGTGCGGACAAGGCCCTTTATGAAAAAGTGCCAACAGCTGACTTGGAAGAGGACAAACCAGGAATCGCTGATGAAGTGGCACTTGGAGTGACCTATCGTGAAATTGATGACTACCTTGAAGGCAAGGAAGTCTCAGCCAAAGCTCAGGAAACGATTGAGTCTTGGTGGCGTAAAGGTCAACACAAACGTCACTTGCCAATCACCATTTTTGATGATTTTTGGAAATAAGAGGAGAAATGAGTTATGATTAAAGCTTATATTGATTTTTGGAAGCGTGCCTTTGACTTTAGCGGCCGTTCAACTCGTCCAGACTACTGGTGGGCTTACTTGGTTAATGTCATTATTATTACTATTCTTACTGTTTTTTGTGTTCTTATTCCTTTCTTCAGTAATGTTGATCTTAGTGACCCAGCTTTGTTGAATAATCCGACTGAACTGCAAAAAATAATTATCACCTATGCTTGGCCACTAATGCTTTTTAGCTTAATTGAACTTATCCCTCAATTGTCTCTACAAATACGTCGTTTGAGAGATGCAGGCTTTCATCCGGCTTGGGTACTTCTAAGTTATATAGGGCTTGTACCAATCTTGGCTATCTTCTCATTGATTGGAAGCATTGTCCTCCTAATCATGTCTTGTCAGCCAACGAAACTAGCACCTGAAACGCTGGTTGATAAAGTGGAATAAGATTGTCGTAACCCTAGGTTTTACCTAGGGTTATTTTTAAATTGAATTTTCAGAAATTAGTGATAAAATAGAAAGGAATAAGGCTTAAAAGGAGGAATCTTATGACTTCACTATCAACAGATTTCACAGATAAACTATTTGCAGACTATGAGGCCAATGCCAAGTACAGTGCTATTGAGAATGCTGTAACTCACAATGGCTTGCTCAAATCCATCGAAACACGTCAATCAGAAGTTGAGAATTACCATGTTTTCTCAATCGATTTGACTAAAGATGAAGTGTCTAACCAAAAAGCTTCAGGACGTTGCTGGATGTTTGCGGCACTAAATACTTTCCGTCATAAATTAATCTCAGACTTTAAATTGGAAAGTTTCGAGCTTTCTCAAGCCCACACCTTCTTCTGGGACAAGTATGAAAAATCAAACTGGTTCTTGGAGCAAATCATTGCTACAGCAGATCAAGAGATTGGCAGTCGTAAGGTTAAATTCCTTTTGGATACCCCACAACAAGATGGTGGACAATGGGATATGGTCGTATCACTTTTTGAAAAATATGGTGTTGTGCCAAAATCAGTTTATCCAGAATCTGTAGCTTCAAGCAATAGTCGTGAGCTTAATCAATACCTCAATAAGCTTCTTCGTCAAGATGCTCAAATCTTGCGTGATTTGATTGCTGGTGGTGCTGATCAAGCTGCTGTTCAAGCTAAGAAGGAAGAGCTTCTTCAAGAAATTTTCAATTATCTTGCCATGACTCTTGGTTTACCACCACGTCAGTTTGATTTTGCCTACCGAGATAAAGATGACAACTATCAATCTGAGAAAAATATCACACCACAAGCTTTCTTTGAAAAATATGTGGGTCTTAAACTTAGTGATTATGTGTCAGTTATCAACGCTCCAACAGCTGATAAACCTTACGGAAAATCTTATACTGTTGAGATGTTGGGTAATGTTGTAGGTGCGCCAAGTGTGCGTTATATTAACCTCCCAATGGATCGTTTCAAAGAGCTTGCCATTGCACAGATGAAGGCTGGAGAAACTGTTTGGTTTGGTTCAGATGTTGGTCAAGTCTCAGACCGCCAAAGGTATTCTTGCAACTAATGTTTACGATTTTACAGCTAGCATGGATATTAACTTGACTCAAGACAAGGCAGGACGTTTGGACTACAGTGAATCTCTCATGACTCATGCCATGGTATTGACTGGGGTTGATTTGGATGCTGATGGCAAACCAGTTAAATGGAAGGTTGAAAATTCTTGGGGAGACAAGGTTGGGCAAAAAGGTTACTTTGTCGCTTCTGATGCCTGGATGGATGAATATACTTATCAAATCGTTGTCCGTAAAGACTTCCTTACAGCTGAAGAATTAGCAGCCTATGAAGCAGAGCCACAAGTACTTGCTCCTTGGGATCCAATGGGAGCCCTTGCTTCAAAATAAGACAATATATGAAACCACTGGGAAATGATTCCAGTGGTTTTTCATAGCTTCTTTAAAATTTATCGGTAAAAAAAGAGTTATCCATTCGGATAACCCTTTTTATTTCTTATTCTTCTGCTGTGGCAGTGTTTGAATTTGAATGTTCAGAGCCATTAGAGGCCGATGTCGATGGATTTGTTGAAGCATCAGGCCCGTACTGTTGACTATCTTGTGAACTTGATGAGTCACTGCTTTGGCTTGAGTCCCAACTTGATGATGAGCTAGATGTTCCAAGTGATCCAGAGTAAACATTTGATGTTGAAGAACCAGTAAGGAAGACATAGCTACCATTATTATAAACACCGCTAGGCATATCGAAATCTTCAGAACCTGCACCATACATCTGGTTAAGGTAGCTACTTGTTACACCATAGATTTGTTTAGCGATATCAAGGTCTGAACCATAAAGTGGTGTTTTACGGTTTTTGTAACCTGTCCAAATCGCCATTGCATACTTAGTATTGTAACCAACGAAAGTTTCATCCGGAACCATAAGGTCAGCATAGACACCACTTTCTTTGTACTTTATAGTACTCATCGTCACCGTAGTTAGATGTACCAGTCTTACCAGCATTGATTGTACCAGGAACATAAGCTTCAGTTGCTGTACCACCTGTCAATACTTGTTTCAACATACTTGACATCATGTAGGCTGTTTGTGGTGACATGGCTTCGACACCTTTAGAATCAAATGATTTAGTTGAACCGTCTTCAAACTTGATTGATTTAATGTAAGATGGTTTATAGTAAGTACCACCATTTGCAAAGGCTGCATAAGCTGCGGCCATCTTCTCACTTGATGCACCATACTTAGAATCTGATGATGATGTTGAAGATGAGATGGCATTTGAGTAGTACATTTCTGGATACTCGATACCCAAATCTTTCAAGAAGGATTGTGCATATTCCAAACCAGCAGCTTGGAGAGCTTTAACGGCTGTAACGTTACGTGACTGTTGAAGCGCATAAGTCAATGAAATGCTTCCGTAATACTTACGGTCCCAGTTGTAAACTGGTGTTGAAGAACCTGGGAAATTGTAAGGATTATCGTAAACAGTCGTACCAGTGTTTGTATAAACACCTTTTTCAATAGCAGGAGCATAGTCAGTGATTGGTTTCATTGTAGAACCCCAGTCACGGTCTGTTTGAACAGCTTGGTTGGTACCAAGTGCAACGTTTTCGTCTTGGTGACGTGATCCCAATTGGGCAACGACACGACCATTAGTAACATCAATAATAGTAGAAGCAACTTGGAGACTATCGTTTGGATAGTATACGTAGTCGTTAGTATTATAGACGTTCCAGATATATTTTTGAATATCTGGGTTAAGGTTAGTGTAGACATCGAGACCTGCTGAGTAGATATCAGCATTGGCATCAGTAGATACTTGTTCAATAACTTGTTTGATGTAGTTATCTAAGTATAGCTCATAGCTAGCTTTCTTCGTAAGTGGAAGAAGTCCATCTGATACATCAGTTGCTTTAGCTTGTTCGTACTCTTCTTTAGAAATGTTTTTGTCTTCATACATTTCACTAAGAACAGTGTTACGACGCTCTTTGGCAGCATCTGGATTAGCATAAGGGTCATATTGTGTTGGTGCTTGTGGAATACCAGCAAGAAGAGCTGCTTGGGCAACAGAGAGGTCGCTCAAGTCCTTACCAAAGTAAGATTTGGCTGCAGTCTTCATACCGTAGTAACCATTACCCATATAAACCTTATTAATATAGAAGGTCAAGATTTCTTGTTTAGTGAATTGACGCTCCATTTGGAGTGACAACCAGATTTCTTGTGACTTACGTTTAAGGGTTTGGTCAGAAGTGTTAGTTGAGAAGTAAGCCAACTTAATCAACTGTTGGTCGAGTGTAGACCCCCCCTTGGGTACTGCTACGTCGAAGGTTGTTAATAGCTGCCCCCATGATACGATAGACGTCAATCCCACGGTGTGTGAAGAAACGTTTATCCTCGATAGAGGTGATGGCATTAACTAGAGTTGTTGGAATTTCATCTGTTGATGCACTCTCACGCTTCTCAGCTCCCAAGTCGGCAATAAGACTACCGTTAGCATCGTAAATCTTACTTGAGTTTGTTGATTGCAGTTTGTTCTCGGTAAGTTTAGGAACACTGCTAACATAGTAGGCAAAGAGGCTACCACCAGCGATGACACAGACTACAAAGAAAGTGAGTAGTCCAATAAATCCGTATTTTGCAATACGCCAGCCCAAACTTTGGTCTGAAGCAGCAGAGCGTTTTCCTTTACTATAGCGAGAAGAATCTGAACGCTTGACCTTGATGTTTTTAGCACGTTTAGTCAAACCGTTAAGTGATTCTTTAAAGTTGCTGAAATTAAATTTAGCCATTATGTGTTACCACCTAATAATTTTTCAATGATTTCTAAATAAGGAACTTGAGGATAAGCTGCTTCTGCAATTGCATAGCCTCTTTTTTTGATATAATCAAGAGGCATTGATTTCGTCCCTTTATCAATTTGATAAAAAGCGATCAAGTCTTTGGCAGGCAGAAGGTAGGTTTCCTTAAGCGTCGAGAAGTGAAGTAGCACGAAGCAGATCCCATCTTGACTGATGACCTGAGACATGTGCTCAATTTGATGCGCATGAAAGTTTTTCATAGGCATGGATGTCTTTTGTCGTGTCTCTTTGGCTTCAAATCAATGTAGTATCCTTTGTAAACACCAGAGTAGTCGGTAGTAGAGGCTTGTCTAAAGTAAGCTTCTACAATCTTTGCTCGTGAGCGTTTGGGATAATCGACTTTGACAATTTGAACAGGAGTGGGTTTTTTATGAATAACGGCTAAACCACGCGACAAATAGTAATCATTAGTCGCGTTAATAGCAGATTCAAAGCTCATACCCCGATTGGCAAAGTCAACTCTATTTGATTTTTTAGGACGTACTTGTGCTATCTTACGAGATATCTGATGGGGATAGTTTACCATTTCTTTCCCTTCTTCTTTATAAGATATGCATAAAGACTATTTTATTATACCATAAAATGAACGAGGAAAACAATAAATGACATCACTACTGGTAACTGGTTATAAGAGCTTTGAACTCGGTATTTTTAAAGACAAGGACCCTAAAGTAACCATTATCAAGAAAGCAATTAAACGTGATTTTAAGCGTTTCTTGGATGATGGTGTGGATTGGATGATTTTTACCGGCAACCTCGGTTTTGAATTTTGGGCACTAGAGGTAGCCAAAGAACTTCAGAAAGACTATCCTTTGAGGTTAGCGACGCTCTTTCCTTTTGAAACGCATGGTCAGAATTGGAATGAAGCGAATCAAACAAAACTGGCAGCCTTTAAGCAGGTTGATTTTGTCAAGTATAGCTTTCCCGCTTACCAATCTCCAGCCCAGTTTAAACAATTTAATCAGTTTCTCATTGACAATACAGATCAGGCTTATTTATTTTATGAACCTGAAAATGAAACAAATCTGAAATATTTTTACGGTATGATGATAGAAGCAAGGGATTATCCCGTATTTCGACTGACTTTTGATGACCTCAATGAGGTCATGTCGGAATAGGATATAATTGAGTTTTAAACTTGCATTTTTATATTTTTTTCTGTATCATAAAAATATTAGACAGTAAAGTATTAGTAAGTTAGATAAGACAAGTATTGGAGAATAAAAATGGCTAAGATTAATTTAACGCCCAAGAAAATCTACGAACAAGAATTTAAAACAAGCATGCGTGGCTACGATAAAAAAGAAGTTGATGAGTTTTTAGATGATGTAATCAAAGATTACGGTGTCTATATTGCTCTAGTTAAGGAATTGCAAGAAGAAAATGCAAAACTTAAGGCTAAAGCTTCATCAGCTCCTGCAAGTCGCCCAGCATACGCAAGTGCGACAAGTGAGCCATCACGTGCGAATGCCAATGTTGCTTCGGCTTCAAACTATGATATCTTAAAACGTGTCAGTCGTTTGGAAAAAGAGGTCTTTGGAAAACAAATCGTCGAATAAAACTGGTTTGTGCAATTTTTGGATAATCGCATGGTTGCTTGTCTTCCATGAGGAAAGTCCATGCTAGCACTGGCTGTGATGCCAGTAGTGTTTGTGCTAGGTGAATTAATAAGCCTAGGGACTTGATTTTCAAGTTACGGCGAGTGAACTGGCTAAGTCTTCGGATAGGTTTTAGTAGCTCTGAAAGTGCCACAGTGACGGAGTTTTTAGGGAAACCTAAAAAGTGGAACGCGGTAAACCCCTCAAGCTAGCAACCCAAACTTTGGTAGGGGCATGGGATGGCTGGAAACGAACGGACCATCCTGACTGCTTTGCAGTAGACAGATGATTATCGAAGGAAGTGGTACCTAGTCACTTCTGGAACAAAACATGGCTTATAGAAAATTGCATATAGGTGAGGCTGGGACACATGTCTCAGCCTTCTTTTAGCAGGAATTCTCTCTTTTACAACTATATCTTCTAAAGAAAAGAGTGGAAAAATAAGCCATCAGTTAAAAAAGTTTGTACTCTTAACAATGAGATAAAAGGATGACAATGAAAGAAACATTTACATTAGTAGCAACTGCTGCAGCAGGTCTTGAGGCTGTGGTTGGACGTGAGTTGCGTGAGTTAGGTTATGACACTCAGGTTGAAAAATGGTAAGGTGCGTTTCCAAGGCGATGTTCGTGCAATAGCTGAGACCAACCTTTGGTTGAGAGCAGCAGACCGTATCAAGATTGTAGTGGGTGAATTTTCAGCACGTACCTTTGAGGAACTCTTTCAGGGAGTTTTTTTGCCTTAGACTGGGAAAAATTATCTTCCGCTAGGTGCAAAGTTCCCAATTGCTAAGGCTAAATGTGTTAAATCAAAGCTTCATAATGAGCCATCTGTTCAGGCAATTTCAAAAAAAGCTGTCGTGAAGAAATTGCAGAAGTATTTCCACCGTCCAGAAGGAGTGCCTCTTCAAGAAACAGGAGCGGAATTTAAGATTGAAGTTTCTATTTTTAAAGGATAAGGCTACCGTTTTGATTGATACCACAGGTGCTAGTCTCTTTAAGCGTGGCTACCGTACTGATAAAGGTGGGGCACCGATTAAAGAAAATATGGCGGCTGCTATTCTTGAACTTAGTAACTGGTATCCGGATAAACCGTTGATTGACCCAACTTGTGGTTCAGGGACCTTCTGTATTGAGGCTGCAATGATTGGTATGAATATTGCGCCAGGATTTAATCGTGATTTTGCCTTTGAAGCATGGAATTGGGTGGATAAAGATTTAGTACAGTTGGTACGTGATGAAGCAGATAGCAAGGCGAATTATGATATTGAATTAGATATTATGGGTTGTGATATTGATGGCCGTATGGTTGAGATTGCAAAAGCCAATGCTCGTGAGGCAGGTCTTGAAGATGTTATTAAATTGAAACAAATGCGTTTACAGGACCTGAAAACAGATAAAATCAATGGTGTCATTATTTCAAACCCTCCTTATGGTGAGCGTTTGTTGGATGACAAGGCTGTGGATATCTTGTATAATGAAATGGGTCAAACTTTTGCGCCACTTAAAACTTGGAGCAAGTTTATCTTGACCAGCGATGAACAATTTGAAAGCAAATACGGTATGAAAGCCGATAAAAAACGTAAGCTTTATAACGGGACACTCCGTGTTGATTTGTATCAATATTTTGGTGAGCGTGTTCGCCGTTCTGAGGCTAGAAAGGTAAATTAAACGTGTCAGAAGATAAAACACAAAATGGCTATGAAGGTAGCCAAGAGCTAGATTTCCAAGATGCCAAGGAAATGACAGTCGGTGAGGCTGTCCGCAAAGAAGCTGAGATTAATGCTGGTGTAACAGAAACAGATAGCATTTTGGATAAGTATATCAAGCAACATCGCGAAGAAGTTGCCTCACAAAAATTTTCAAAGAAAATTGAAGCTGATGGCGACACATCACCTTTGGATGCTTTTATTCAAAAGCAACGTCAGGAGTTTGCGGATTCAGGTTTGATTGGTCAATCAATGGCTAATGAGTCAATCAACTCAACAACAGCTACTGAAGAAGTAACACCGGTCACATTTGGTTTTGGTGCTACAGATAACAAGGTTGATGAAACTCAATCTCATATTGACAAGCAGTTGCCAAATGCTCCTGTTGAACCTGAGGTTATTGCAGAACCAGAAAGTCAAAGTTCTGAAGTTATCATTACGTCAACGAATGCTGATCGTTTCATCACGTCAGAAACAGAAATTTGACCTTGGTGATGCACTTGCAGATTCAGCTACTTCAACTAATCAGCCAACGCCAGCCTATAACGATGCATTGGTAGATAATATTGATGATAACAATCCTTTGATTGCTAACATCGATGATCCAGAACCACAAAATCCTGTTGTTGCCAATATTGACGATACTGAGCCGCAAGCTTCAAAACCATTGTTGGATGATGTTGTTATCTCAGACACTATCGATTTGGCGGCTATTGCCTCAACAGTGGCAGGGGTAACTGGAGCAAAAGCTGACGAAGAAAAGACAACACCAAAAGTGTCTATGGCAGTTAATCGCCCATCTGCAGAAGACAGAATCTCTTCAGAGTCTATTTCACCATCGCATAAGAGTGCCTTTGATGGTGATATTCCAGTTTACCGTCGTAAAGGTGTTGTTATCGGTGCTCTAGCAGTTCTTGCTTTAGCTATTATTGGTGGTAGCTATGCTCTTTATAAAGGAACACATAGCCAATCAGCAAAACCAACAAGCACAGCTTCTTCAGCAGTGACATCATCATCAAGCAAGGACACGGCAGCTGCTGATAATAAGGCCTTCGAAGAAATGTATAAGAATTTCTTCACAGATGACGAGCAAACAAAACTCGCTAATGATCAATTTGGTAAGCTATCAGATTTGGAAAAACTGCTCAAGAAATTGGAGAAAACCAAGTATTATGATGCAGCTAAGAAAAAATATGATAACTTGAAGAAACAAATTGAAGCTGTACAAAAGATTAACAGTCAGTTTGAGTCAGATGCTCTGGTAGATGGTAGCTATAATGCCTCTATCGCTGTTAAATCCGATGCCAACTTTAATAGTCTGCCAGAAAGTGTAACAACAACTGGAAATGCGAGTCTTGATAGCACTATCCAAGAAGCGATTAAGGGTGGTAAGACTCAGCTTGAAGAAAAAGCTAAGGCTGCGAGCGCAACATCTGCAGCGACAGCTGCTGATAGCGCCAATACTGCTAGTCCTGCTGCACCTTCAGGTGATAACACGTCTGGAGCAGCTTCTACTGGTGGTGGTGCGGCCGCATCAAATACTTCTGGAGCGCAAAATGGATCAGCTAACTCAGGTGCAACTGGTTCAACTGGTGCGACTGGAGGAACTACTGGTGGCTCAGCTGCAGCTTCAACAGTTGTAACACGCGGAATCACAAATTATAACCCATCAATCCTTCAACGTGACCGCTCACGTGTGCCTTATAATGCAAATGTAGTAGCAGATACAAGTAACCCAGCTTGGACTTGGGCTGATGGTGTTCTTGATAAGATTATTGAAACATCACACTCACGTGGTTACTTCTCAGGAGATAACTTCATCCTTGAACCAGTTAACATCATCAATGGTAATGGTTACTACAACTTGTACCTTCCAGATGGAACTTACCTCTTCAGTATCAACTGTAAGACAGGTTACTATGTTGGTAATGGTTCAGGTCACTCAGATAAACTTGATTATTAATAATAAATCTGCGACACTCCCTAGGGAGTGTTTTTTGTTTTATCTTGGTGAAGGCCTAGTTTATAAGGATTTTGTGCTATAATAGAGGGATAAGATAGGGGTGAATACTATGGCAAAATTGATGCCGGGTAGAGTCCGTAATGAGGGTATTGAACTTTTTGAAAAGGATCTCATTACCATTCATCAGGTCTCAGAAACTCAGTTGGATACAACAGTTGACCAACATCATTTAATTTATGCACTCAATGATTCTGAAATCACGTGTGACTGTGATTATTTCGCTCAAAAAGGCTATTGTCCCCATTTGGCAGCGGTTGAGTATTATCTAAAAAATGATAAAGAAGGCCAGCGTCTCTTGGCAGAACTGGAAGAGGAACAAGAATCCTCTCAAGGCCAAGAGCGAGGTCACTCTTTTGGTGGTTTATTTTTAGAAGGGCTTTCCCTGAATGAAGATGATACCGTTAGATATAGCTTGATGGTAGAGGGAGAGGAATCTACCTTTGGTTCAGAGATTTGGTGGAGTATACGTTTACGTCGCTTACCAGATGAACGTTCTTATGTTATTCGAGATATTCCTGCCTTTCTCAAACTTGTAGAGGCTGAGGGTTATTATCAGATAGGTAAGAACTACTATGAACCCCTAACACTTATTCAATTTGACCAGGCTTCACAGGCATTTTTAGACTTCCTAGGACGGATGATTCCAGATGAAGCCAAGACTAATTTAGACTTTATTTTACCGAATAATGCACGTCACCTTTGTCTCCCTTACGGTTTTTTTGAGGAAGGTTTGAGACGGATGCAAGATTTGGATGGCTTTAGGTTTGAATGGGAAGGAACCGAATATCGCCAACTTTTTGGTCGAGGATTTGACTGCTGATGCTCAGCTCTTCTCGTTTGATATTTGTGTCGAGCCCAAGATGATTGAATTGACTGTCGCTGAGAAGAATAGTCAGGCGTTTTTTTAATAATCGTATTCTCTTTTTATCAAGGTGTTTTTTTATCGTCTGAATCGAAAACAACAAAAACACTTTTTGGTTGGCTTACGCTCTCTTCCAATCGGAAGTGATTTGAATAAGCACGTCAGCTTTAATCTCGATGAACAAGCCATCTTGGCTGCTAGTCTTTTTGATTTTAGGACTATGGGGCCAGTTAAGGCACCAAAAAGCTTTTTAATATCAAGGATTTCACACCGAGATTTCGCTTTGATCTGAAAGGTGACAGTAAGATTATTCTTACATTAGCCTTTGATTTTTGATGGTTTCTTGGTACATGATCGCCAAGAGTTGAGTCATTTAGGATTTACCAGTAACTATCGTCATGAGCAGGCTGTTTTTCGTTTGATGTCTAAGCATGGATTCACCCCGGATTTTTCAGTCATCTAAACGATTAAGTAGCAGTCAAGAGCTCTATGATTTCTTTACAAATACTCTACCAGATTTTGAAAATGCAGGAACGGTTCTGATTGGACAGGAGTTACGTGACTTACGGGTTGAGCAGAGTCCACAGGTTCAGGTAGAGCGTCAGGGAAATTTATTAGATATTTCCTTTGATTTTTCAAGTCTTGACGACGAAGATGTGGATCATGCTTTAGCAGCCTTGATGGAAAGCTCGCCCTATTTTATCAATCGTAGTGGTCAGTTGATTGTTTTTGACGAAGCGACGCATCGTATTAGTGAGAGTCTCAAAACTCTGAGAGCTCGTTACTCAGGAAAAGGTCACCTAGAACTCAATCAATTAACTGCCTATCAATTGATGGATGCTCTTTCAGAAAGTGATTCTGTTCGTTTTTCAAAAGATTTCCAACTCTTAACGCAACATTTGAGTAAGCCAGAGACCTTTGATTTGCCAACCTATAAGGTAGAAGCTGGCCTTCGTCCCTACCAGGAAAAAGGTGTTCAGTGGCTATCGATGTTGCATCACTATGGTTTTGGCGGTATCTTGGCCGACGATATGGGGTTGGGGAAAACCTTGCAAACTATTGCCTACCTCTCTGCACATTTAGAAGAAGGACAACGAGTTTTGGTTTTGTCACCATCAAGTCTGATTTACAATTGGCAGGATGAGTTTAAAAAGTTTGCCCCTCAGTTAGATGTAGCGGTTTCTTATGGACTCAAGCCAAAACGTGATGACATCATTGCTGAAGACCACCAGATTATTATTACAAGCTACGCTTCCTTCCGTCAGGATTTTGATGCTTACAAGGCTGGCAAATATGACTATCTCATTCTCGATGAGGCTCAGGTCATGAAGAATACACAGACAAAGATTGCCCAATATCTACGTGATTTTTCTGTTCCACATTGCTTAGCACTATCTGGAACGCCTATTGAAAATCATTTGTTGGAGATTTGGTCTATTTTCCAGATTATTCTACCAGGACTTTTACCAGCTAAAAAAACTTTCCTTAAGTTAACACCTAAGGAAGTGGCTAGGTATATTTCTCCCTTTATTCTAAGACGTAAAAAGAAGAGGTCCTTCCTGATCTCCCAGATTTGATTGAAATCACTCACCAAAGTGAATTGTCAGATGCTCAAAAGGCTATCTATTTAGCACAATTACAACAGATGCAACAAGGATTAATTTCAGCAAGTGATCAGGAAATCAACCGTCGTAAGGTGGAAATCTTGTCAGGAATTACCCGCTTACGACAAATCTGTGATACCCCAGCTCTCTTTATGGACTATGCGGGAGATAGCGGAAAATTAGATAGCCTTAGAGAGTTGCTTAGCCAAATTAAGGAATCAGACCATCGTGTCCTTATCTTCTCACAATTTCGTGGAATGTTAGATATTACAGAGGGGCTCTTACAAGAATTAGGGATTTCCTCATATAAGCTAACAGGGTCAACGCCATCTGATAGTCGTCAAGAGATGACCAGAGCCTTCAATCAAGGAAGTCGAGATGCCTTTTTGATTTCTCTGAAAGCAGGAGGAGTGGGACTGAATCTAACTGGTGCTGATACGGTAATTCTGATTGACCTTTGGTGGAATCCAGCGGTAGAAATGCAGGCTATTAGTCGTGCTCACCGTATAGGTCAGGAACAAAATGTCGAAGTTTACCGTTTGATTACAAGAGGGACTATTGAAGAGAAAATTCTTGAGCTTCAAGAAGGTAAGAAAAACCTCGTCACAACAGTATTGGATGGCAATGAAAGCCGTGCCAGCATGACAGTAGAGGATATTAAAGAAATTCTTGGTATTGCAATATCTTAATTTGTTATATTTAATATTGGAATACTAAAATATAAAAATGCTACTAGGCAAATCTTTTGAATTAGGCTATAATAGGATATTGCAAGACGTATCTTCCCATTCCCGATTATTTATATTAAGATACGCATCATCTCGAAAATGAAAGGAAGTCTTTTATGCATCGCCAAAGACGACAATTTCCGCTGATTCCAGACGGGGAACCTTGCTTGCAAGAACCGGTCTCTATGCGCCTATACGAAAATGAAGATTTAATCACAAATATCCGTGGCCCTTACCAAGATAAGGACTACAATGATTTGTTGCCGAACTATGATTTCTTGTCAGCTAAGCCTAGCAATCGTAAGCAGGCTCCAAAACGAGTGGAGACACAAGAAGCTGGCATGACTTATGCTGAGGAAGCCCGCGAAAAGGCTAAGCGTGATGTACGTGAGAAACGCCAAAAATTCCTCCGCCAAGAAGTTCAACAAACCAAACATACTAATAGCCGTCAACTGACTGCTAAGCCTAAGGTAGAAGCTAAACCAAGCTTTGAGGCCACTGTTGAGCCAGCTGCTGTAACAACGGATAAAGGACCAGTGACAGCCTCTATCTTGGGAGCTCCTGTAAGTGCTATCAAGCGAACTTTAGCGCCTAATGGGAAGCACTCAAAGATCCATCACTTGGCAAATCGTCTGCAACAAGATTCTTACATCTTGGCAGAAGTGGCTCCAACCTATCAACAGCCTAGTAACCCATCTCGTAAGAACGTCAAGAAAAATAGCTATGACTTCTTGAAACGTAGCCAGGTTTATAATTACCCAGAACGTCAAACTTACCGTGAACACCGAGTTGCTCAAGAATTAAATTTGACGCATTTAGAAGACGCAAACTAATCGCAGTGCGATTGTAAGGAGAAACTATGTCAAAAAAACTTATCATTTTATTGGAATTAAAGGATCTGGTATGTCAGCTTTGGCTTTGATGCTCCACCAAATGGGACACAAGGTTCAAGGTTCAGATGTGGAAAAATATTACTTCACTCAACGTGGTCTTGAGCAAGCAGGTATTCCTATCCTTCCTTTCGATGAAAAAAACATCACAGAAGATGTTGAATTGATTGCTGGAAATGCCTTTCGTGAAGATAACAACGTTGAAGTTGCTTATGCAATTAAAAATGGCTACAGCTTTAAGCGTTACCACGAGTTCTTGGGTCACTTCATGGATCAATTCACTAGCTTTGGTGTGGCAGGTGCACATGGTAAGACTTCTACAACAGGTCTCTTGTCACATGTTATGAAAAATATCACCGACACGTCATACCTTATCGGTGACGGAACTGGACGAGGTTCTGCTAATGCGCAATACTTTGTCTTTGAGTCTGATGAATATGAACGTCATTTCATGCCATACCACCCAGCATACTCAATCATCACTAACATTGACTTTGACCATCCTGATTACTTTACAAGTATCGATGATGTGTTCTCTGCCTTTGATGATTATGCTAAGCAAGTGCAAAAAGGACTCTTTGTTTACGGTGAGGATCCACACCTTCGTAAGATTACAGCCAATGCGCCAATCTATTACTATGGTTTCGAAGAAAATGATGACTTTATAGCAACAGACATTGTGCGTACAACGACAGGGTCTAATTTCAAGGTGAAACATGATGGACAAATCCTTGGAGAATTCCATGTGCCAGCCTATGGTCGTCACAATATCTTGAATGCAACTGCGGTTATTGGGAACCTCTATGTAGCTGGTTTTGACATGGACTTGGTTGCGGAACACCTTAAAACTTTCTCAGGTGTTAAACGCCGTTTCACAGAGAAAATTATCAGTGGTACTGTTGTCATCGATGACTTTGCCCACCATCCAACTGAAATTATTGCAACGCTTGATGCAGCACGTCAAAAGTACCCATCTAAAGAGATTGTTGCTATTTTCCAACCACATACCTTCACACGTACCATCGCCCTTCTTGATGAATTTGCTGAAGCTTTGAGTGAAGCAGATGCTGTTTATTTGGCGCAAATTTACGGTTCAGCGCGTGAGGTTGACCATGGTGATGTTAAGGTTGAAGATCTTGCTGCTAAGATCAATAAACCTGCCAAAGTGGTTACAGTTGAAAATGTCTCACCTCTCCTTGACCATGACAATGCTGTTTATGTCTTTATGGGAGCTGGGGACATCCAACTTTACGAACGCTCGTTCGAAGAGCTCCTAGCAAGCTTGCAAACACACATGTAATATATTAAGGGCTGTAGCGATTTCGCTCAGCTCTTTCTCTTAATAGAAAGGAATTTGATATGCTTATTCGACATGCCCGAGAGGATGATTGGGCTGATGTTGTTCGTATCGAACAAGAAAATTTTTCGCCTGAAGAGGCTGCAACTCCAGAGGCTATTGCAGAGCGTTTAGAGACGATTTGTGATACCTTTCTAATTGCTGAAATTGATGGCGTTGTAGCTGGTTACATCGAAGGACCTGTGATTGCGGAACGTTATCTCACAGATGACCTGTTCCATAAAGTGGCTCCTAATGCTAGTCAAGGAGGTTTTATTGCAGTGACTAGTTTGTCTATCTCCAAAGACTTTAAAGGGCAAGGTATTGGAACAGCCTTGATTGCAGCGCTTAAAGATCTGGCTATTGCTCAAACGCCAAGGTATTAGTTTGACTTGTCATGATTACTTGATTGCTTACTATGAGATCAATGGTTTCACTGATGAGGGAGAATCGGAATCAAATCATGGTGGAAGCTCTTGGTATAATATGGTCTGGGAGAACCCAGAAACCCATTGATTTCAGTGTTACGTTACTGTGACAAAGGACCAATTGATTTGCATTAACTGACTTTTTAAGATATAATGGCGTTTGTTACTATAGAGGAGGTATGCCTTGACGGACAAGTTTAATGAACACTCGGAAGCTTCTGAAGATAGCCTAAGCTTCAAAAATCAGATTCTCCGAGACTTACAAGAAGCGACACGGCTCCGTTCTCTTCGTGAGGAGGAGCATAATAAAAGTGCAACTATGCCCGAGACACCACTTTCAACGTCAGCTGAGAGCGCTACAACTCGTAGTGATTCAGCGTCTAATAAAGTAAGTAACCAAGATTTTAGTTCACATTCTGTTTCACACAGTGCCTTTGCTAAATCTATGACTTCTGAGACAGCCCAAGATTCTCAACAAGATAGTCTTGGCTTGTTTTCAGATTCCCAAGCGGAGTCTTTAGTATCTGATGCTCATTCAAACCTAGCGTCTATTCCTAAAGAGCCAATTGAGGAGGAGACAAAGGTAAATATTCCTCAGGAGACTGAAACGTCGAAACGCCGTTTTAAACGTCCAGTTTGGGAGACTAGTCTTAACGAAGCATCTGAAGAGGAGTATATTCCTGCAGATGTGGCTAAGGAGCTCATTGAAGCTAAGTCTAACGAAGCTATTTATACAGACCCTAAAGAATTGGAGGCCAAATTGACCTCAGAACGTCAAAAAGAAGCATTCTTGCAGGAACATCATGAAACAAGTGACCAAGCGTCGCAAGAAAAGGTTCAATCAGAGCTAGTAGCTGATGGTAATGAGGATGATGAGAGTATTGCTCTAGAACCCTCTGGAAAGCCTAAGAAAAAGAAAGGCAAGAAAGTGAAGAAGAAAAAGTCTTCACCAAAAGATGGTAAACAGGCTGACATTGTCGACGAAGAGCCGATTTCACGTTCTAACCGAAATCACAAACGCAATAAAAATAACCGCCGTGCTGGGAAAATTGCAAGAAATATTATTATCTTCTTGCTTCTTATCTTGTCAGTAGCGACATTCTTTGGTTATCGTTATGTTAGTGATGCTGTTGGCGCAAAAGATGTTAATTCAACTAAGTTTGTTAGTGTTGAAATTCCCGAAAATTCAGGTAGCAGTTATATTGGCCAACTCTTGGAATCAGCTGGTGTTATTAAGTCTGGTAAGGTCTTTAATTACTATACCAAGTTTAAGAACATCTCAAATCTGAAAAGTGGTTATTACAACCTTCAGGCTAGCATGACCATGGATGAAATTATTGAGGCACTTCAGAAAAAAGGAAGTGATAAACCTCAGGAGCCATCTCTTGGTACGGTCTTAGTCAAAGAAGGATATACCATTGATCAAATTTCCAAGGCAGTTGAAGTTAATTCTTCAGCTAAAAAAGGCAAAAAATCATCAACTGGACTTAAGGCGAAAGATTTCTTGAAATTGATGAAGGATGATGCTTTCATTACTAAGATGAAAGCGAAGTATCCAACCTTGTTGGCAAACCTTCCGAATTCTACGGATGCTAAGTATGTCCTAGAGGGTTATCTGTTCCCAGCGACTTATAACATTCATGATGATACGACGGTGGAGTCTTTGGCAGAGGAAATGTTGTCAACGATGGACACCTACCTATCACCTTACTATGCGACGATTTCATCTAGTGGACACAATGTTAATGAGATTTTGACCCTAGCTTCTCTTGTTGAAAAAGAAGGAGCTACAGATGACGACCGTAAAAATATTGCTAGCGTCTTCTATAATCGTCTAAACTCAGACATGGCTCTACAAAGTAATATCGCAGTTCTTTATGCTCTTGGAAAACTTGGTCAGGAAACGACCTTGAAAGAAGATGCAACTATTGACACAAACATTGACTCCCCTTATAATGATTATGTTCATAAGGGGTTGATGCCAGGTCCTGTGGACAGTCCTAGTCTGTCTGCGATTGAAGCGGTTATCAATCCATCATCTACCAAGTACATGTACTTTGTGGCAGATGTAACCACTGGTAATGTCTATTTTGCTGAAAGCTATGAAGAGCATCAGCATAACGTTGAAACTTACATTAACAGCAAACTAAAAGATAAATAGTCTGATTGGCTAGTTAAAATCAAGCAAACGAATAGTGATTCTAACGATACAGCCAACGGCTCAAAAAATAGAAAAGAGAAAAAAATGGCAGAAAAAACATATGTAATGACACAAGCAGAGAAAGAACAACTTGAAGCGGAATTGGAGGAGTACAAACTCGTCCGTCGTCCAGAAGTTGTAGAACGTATTAAGATTGCACGTTCTTATGGTGACCTTTCAGAAAACTCTGAGTATGAAGCAGCCAAAGACGAGCAAGCCTTTGTTGAAGGACAAATTCAAATTCTTGAAACAAAAATTCGTTATGCAGAAATCGTTGATAGTGATGCTGTTGCTAATGACGAGGTTGCAATTGGTAAAACTGTTGTTGTTCAAGAAGTTGGTACAAACGACAAAGATACTTATCATATCGTTGGTGCAGCCGGTGCTGACATCTTTTCAGGTAAGATTTCAAATGAAAGCCCAATTGCTCAAGCCTTGATTGGTAAGAAAGTTGGCGACAAAGTCGCTATCGAATCACCAGCAGGTAGCTACTCTGTAGAAATCCTTAGTGTAGAAAAAACAGCCTAAGTGACTGTTGGCATTAAGGTGTCCAATATTTGAAACTAGTGGGAGTGAGACAAAACAGTTGTTCTGTCGCACTCCCTTTTTGGTTGCCGGCGCTATTAGGAGTTAGGCTAGTCTGAATTAATCTATAAGAAAAGCACTCTTGGTATTTGCCAAGAGTGCTTTGTAGCTTATTTACGATTTTGCTTACCGGCGTTACGGTTTTTCTTTGGTTTACTTGCAATTGCTTGAGTATTTTTTGGTGTTACATCTTTACGCTTGATTGGTGTAGTACGAGGTGCTTTTGGAGGGTTCTTTTTGAACTCTTCAGCAACTTTTTCTTTCAAGCGAGGTTTGATGATGTAGTTGGTAATCAACTGTTGGATAATAGAGAAGATACCACCAACGAACCAGTAGAGGATTACGGCTGCAGGTGAGCTGATACCAAAGAAAATCATCATGATCGGCATACTGTACATCGTCGCTGCCATTTGTTTACGTTGCTCTTCAGGAACTTGTTGAATAGACAACCAAGATTGGAAGTAGTAAAGAGCTGCGATGATGATAATCAATGGGAAGTCACGGTGACCAAGGTTAAACCAGAGGAAGTTATCTTGAAGTACACCAGGAGTGTAACGTGCTGCGTAGTAGAGTGCTGAGAAGAATGGGAACTGAATTAATAGAGGAAGACAGCCGACACCACCCATCAAGCTTAGACCGTTTTCACGCTGAGCTTGCATGAGTTCAGACTGGGCAGCCATTTTTCTTCTTGAGTTTCAGCGTTACGCAAACGTTCGTTGATTGGTTCCAAGATAGGCGCAAGGTATTCACGTTTTGCTGATTGGTAGGCTGCGCTACGAGATTGGTGAAGACCAAGTGGCAAGATAATCAAACGAACAATGATGGTAACAAAGATAATACCAAGACCAAAGCCGAGACCAAGATTATCTGCGAAGTAGGTGATGACGTGGCTCATAGGGCGACCAAGGAGGTTCCAGACCCAACCAGTAGGATTACCAGACTTATCAAGGCTCACACATCCTGATAGGAAGAGTAGCATGCTGGCAGCAAGCCCCATCAGGGCTAGACGTTTTTGATTTTTATTCACAATATCATTCCTTTTGTTTTTTAGTTATACTTGTCTATTTTACCTTTTTTTAAGGAAGAGAACAAGCTAAAAACGGTGGCTTCCTCTTAATTAGCCATCCGAAAATCGCTGTAATTTGAGAAGTTTGCCATGGTCACATCGACATAGGTTACTTTAGACCATTTTGAAGGTCCTTTTCGAACTTCTTGAATAAATTTAGCTAACTTAGCAGGATTTTCTGACTGAGCTAGGATTTCAACAGTTCCGTCGTCATTATTCCAAACCCGACCGTATATATCTCCAATATCTAGTGCTAGAGCATAGGTTGAATAACGAAAACCAACACCTTGGACTCTTCCTGAGACTAATAATCTTACTTTTTGCATGGTCCACGACCTCCTTTGAAAGCTCTTTCCTTTAGTATAATCCTTGCTATAAAGTCGGTCAAGTCCAAGATTTATCAAGGAATTTCTGCTATAATGAGTGTATGGAAATCATTCAATCAAAGCAAAATGCTAGCATTAAATCTGCTAGAAAATTATTGCAGCGCAAGCACCGTAAAACTAGTTATCTTTTAGAAGGATGGCATCTTTTTGAGGAAGCAAAGGCAAGTGGTGCCGATATTCTTCAAGTTTTCGTGCTTGAGGAAATGGCTGATCGTGTGGCTAATATGGCTAAGGTTAAGTTGGTTAGTCCGGAGGTGCTCAAGGAGCTCTGTGAAACTCAGACCCCCCAAGGGATTGTGGCAGAAGTTGCTAAACAATCTCAAGCCTTGCCAGAACCTCTCTCAGGGAAGTACCTTCTCTTGGAGGATGTTCAGGATCCTGGCAATGTAGGAACAATGATTCGCACAGCAGATGCCGCAGGTTATGATGGAGTCTTTTTGTCAGACAGATCAGCTGATATTTATAATCAGAAGACCTTGCGTTCTATGCAGGGAAGTCATTTCCATCTTCCAATCTATCGTGGACCTATTCTTGACATGGTTGAGGCTTGCAAAAAGCAAGGGGTACCCGTCTTGGCAACGACACTTTCCGATGTCTCTGTTGACTATAAAGCAGTTAAGACAGATGGCAATTTCGCTTTAGTGATGGGAAATGAGGGGCAAGGAATTAGTCAGGATATGGCTAAGTCTGCTGACCAACTCGTACATATTAGCATGCCAGGTCAGGCGGAGAGTCTGAATGTTGCTGTTGCAGCAGGAATTCTCATGTTTAGTCTCTAGGTCTCAAGGATGATTTTAGGAGAAAACAACTGACTTTTAAAGTAATTTTAAGGACTAGTGGTATAATTAAGAAGCATTAGAAACATTAATGAGGTATTATTATGAAACGACCAGAAGATGATAAAGAATTCATGGAAGTTGTGGGACATTTGATTTCACACCCACGTTTTCAAAAATTGGATGGGATTGTACAGCACCATCATTCGACACGTTTAGAACACTCGGTTAATGTTAGTTACACCAGCTATAAGATTGCTAAAAAATTTGGCTGGGATGTCAAGAGTACTGCTCGAGGCGGTCTCTTACATGATTTTTTCTATTATGATTGGCGAGTGACTAAATTTAATAAAAGTCATGCTTGGGTACACCCACGTATTGCTGTTCGTAATGCCAGAAAGCTTGTTAATCTAAACAAAAAAGAAGAGGATATTATCCTCAAGCATATGTGGGGAGCAACGATTGCACCGCCGAAGTATAAGGAATCTTATATTGTTACTATGGTGGATAAGTATTGGGCGGTTAAAGAAGCGGCGACACCCTTACGAAACCGAATCAAAAATCGTAAGTTTTTCCGTCGTAAGACCCTACAAAGCCACCACCAATAATTCATTATTTTTAGGAGATAACTATGGAATCAAATGCAATTTATACGACTAGTGATGCGGGCTTAAGCCGCTTTTTCGGAAAGATTTATAGCCTTGTTGGTATGGGAGTGGGACTTTCAGCAGTCATTTCTTATCTGATGCTCTTCCCTCTCTCTCATGTTTTTGTCAATATTCTCATGAATTATTCTTGGGTTTACATGGCAGCCCTCTTTTTAGAGTTTGGTTTGGTCTTTTTGGCTAGCGGTGCTGCACGAAGAAATACACCTGCAGCCCTACCTTTATTTTTGGTTTATTCCGCTTTGAATGGATTTACACTTAGTTTTATCATCGTTCAATACACGCAAGCTATAGTTTTTCAAGCTTTCCTTAGCACTGCCATTGTTTTCTTTATCATAGCCCTTATCGGAGTTAGCATTAAGCGAGATCTATCAGGCATGGCTAAGTTCCTTATGGCAGCCTTGATTGGGATTATTGTGGCTAGCTTGATTAATATTTTCTTTGCAAGTAGCATGATGAGTTTTGTGATTAGTATTGTATCAATTCTTATTTTCTCTGGTTTAATTGCCTACGATAACCAGTTGATTAAAAAGGTTTACTACGGTGCCAATGGTCAGGTTACAGATGGATGGGCAGTATCTATGGCGCTTAGTCTTTACTTGGATTTCATTAACTTATTCTTGAATATCTTGCGACTCTTTGCTAGACGTAATTAGTAAAAAAATCAGCCATTTGGCTGATTTTTTTTAATGTCTAATAGTTTTTTGTAAGTGTCCCTTGCTGACCTGTGTAAGCGTAGAAGAGTGGGTAGTAATCCCATTTTCCGACATAGCTATCTTTATCTGGGAAGGCCCACTTGTCGTCTTTTTTAGTAAGCTCGACTGAGTAATTATCAAAGATATTTGTTCCTTCTGTCTTTGGTGCTGATGGACTTACTTCTTTGATTGAATTCGGTAGGTAAGTTTCCATGTAGTATTGTCTTGTTAGTTGGTCGACATTTCCAGCGTTAGCACCATTGCTTTGTAGGTAGTTTTTAAGGTCATCTGTGAGATTTGGGTGATTAGCACCATAGGCATCGTCTGCAGCTTTCATACTGATAGTTGACATGCTGACGTTAAACTCTGCTTTATCTTTAGCGACGATAATGTTATCAACAGTGTAGCTACCGCGTTCACGGTTAGCAGTTTGGACCCAACCAAAAACTTTTGGAATTTCATCACCGGTTGGTTTGATGTTATCAGTTGCATCATAGCTGTATTGAAGGCTATCTGAGAAATATTGGTTAAGTTCTCCCTTAGCTTTATCCAAGTCGTTAGAAACAAATTTACTGTAGTCTTTGCTTTCACCACCTAGAAGAACTGCGTTGAAATAAGCATCAACAGCCTTTTTAACATTGGTCGTTGTTTTACCATCGAAATCTTTTAGGTTAGTAGAAACCGTTTGACCTTCTGTTTTTTCATCTTTTGATTCAAAGTAGAGTTTGTAGCTTTCGTCATTGCTAACTTCGAAAAAGAGGGAGACAGTCTTGTAGTCGTCAGCTTCAATTTTTCCAAAATCATCTGTAGCATCTTCTACATTTTTGTTTTTATTGAAGAGAGTAGGTAGGTCACTCTTGTCGAGCTTGCTTGCTGTGACTTTCTTACCATCCTTATCTTTGAGGTAGAATTGTTTAGCAGACGTTTTGAGTTCGTTTTCCATATCTTCTGAGGTATTCTCGAGTTTGAATGAGACTTCAACCAAGGTTTGGTCATCCTTGAGTTTGAGATCGCTTCCGGACATGTAGACAATATCGTTAACAGAAAGCTTGGCATCGAGTTTTGGCTTGGCACATGCCGATAATGTCAAGACTGCTGCTAGAGCAAGTGCCCCAGAATAAAGATATTTTTTCATAAATAATCCCCCATTATTTATTTAGGTTATATGACTATTGTATCATGAAATATGCCTTGAGATTATTAGAAAATTGGGTTTCAAGCCTTTTCTTATGCTATAATAGGGTTACTATTGTAAAAAAATGGAGAATAAAATGACAAAAACACCTTTTATTACAGCTGATAAACTTGAAAAAATCACTGGAGAATTTCCGACCCCTTTCCATCTTTATGATGAAAAGGGCATTCGTGAAACAGCACGTGCAGTTAATGCAGCTTTTTCGTGGAATCCAGGTTTTAAAGAATTCTTTGCTGTAAAGGCCACACCTAATCCAGCAATCCTCAAAATTTTGAAAGAAGAAGGGTGTGGTGTCGATTGTGCGACCGATACAGAGCTTGTCATGAGTAAGAAAATTGGTTTTGATAGTAGCGCGATTAGCTTTACATCTAATGATACACGTGCAGAAGAGTTTGTTTACGCGCGTGATATTAATGCGACAATTAACCTTGATGCTTACGAAGATATCTTTTTCTTGGAAGAGGCTGCAGGGCTTCCTGAAACCCTTTCTTTGCGCTTTAACCCAGGAGGTGTCTTCTCTCTTGGTACTGATATCATGGATCATCCTGAAGAATCAAAATTTGGGATGACTAAGGAACAACTCTTCAAAGGTTATGCCTACCTTAAAGAAAAAGGAGTGAAATCATTCGGTTTGCATGCTTTCCTAGCGTCAAATACAGTAACGAATGAGTATTACCCAACCTTGGCTGCTCAACTCTTTGAATTGGCGGTAGAAATCAAGAATGAACTTGGTGTTAGCCTTGACTTTATCAACTTATCAGGTGGTGTTGGAGTGGACTACACACCAGCAAATAAACAAAATGATATTGCCGTTATCGGTGAAGGGGTTCATGCTAAATTTGATGAAATCCTTGTTCCGAATGGTCTTGGACATATCAGTATTTACACTGAACTTGGGCGTTTCATGACAGCACCTCATGGCCTTGTCGTTACTAAGGTTCTTCATATTAAGGATACTTATCGTCGCTATGTTGGTGTAGATGCTTCTGCGGTTAACTTGCTCCGTCCAGCTATGTACGATGCCTACCACCACATCACGAATATGACTAATCCAGATGGTGACATTCAAGTAGTTGATGTGACAGGTTCACTTTGTGAAAATAATGATAAGTTTGCTAAGAACCGTGAATTGCCAGAAGCTCGTATTGGAGATACATTGGTTATCCACGACACAGGTGCTCATGGTTTCTCAATGGGTTACAACTATAATGGACGTCTTCGTTCTGCAGAAATTCTCTACCAAGAAGATGGCACAGCTCGTATGATTCGTCGTGCAGAGACGATGAATGATTACTTTGCCACTCTTGATGGTTTTGATTTTGATATTTAACAAAAAATAAGCTAGGCCTTAAAGGCTCTAGCTTATTTTACTTTAATGATGACAGCTTCAAGAATGATATCGGCTAACTCCTCAGGGGATTCGATACAGCCTTCTTTGAGCCATAGTGTTAAAATGGTAACAATGGTGCTAACATAAACTTCCAATGAATATTTGGCAGGGATATGATAGCTTTGTTCCATGAGTTCTGTAACATTTTCAATATCAGAGTTAAGGATAGTCTCGATAATGAATTCACGAATCATCTCATTGATGTTTGGAATGTGTGTCATCAAGGTGAGACAGAGTTTTTGATTTTCCTTAAGATATCGTAGCATTTCAGTGACAACACCTTCTTGGTAGGTCATGTCTTCCTGAAGAATACTTGAGATTTTATCTAAAATCTTTGAGAAGGTTGTTTCAACCAAATCTTCCTTATTTGAATAGTAGTAGTAGAAGGTCGGTCTGCTGAGATTTGCCTTCTTGATGATATCTGTGATGCTGATTTGTTCGAGTGAACTCTCCTCTAAGAGTTCAATAAATGCGTTGACAATTTTTCGTTCGGAAATAGTTGCTTCCTTGAGCATAAATAAACCCCTTTATATAAACATAATAATAATTCCACAACCTATATAATAACCTATTTTTGTTCTAGAAATCTTACAAGTCCTTTACACTTGTAAGTGAAAAATACTGAAAGTCTCATTTTATCGGTATTTTAAACGAAAAAACTATTTTTCTAGACGTTTTTCAGAATCAACGTCTTATTTGTCAGTAGGGCCCATTTTTGCTATAATATAAGGTAAATCAACGTTATAGGAGAAATGAATTTATGAACACCGTCCTTTGGATTATTCTTGTTTTTGTAGCCCTTTTGGGTGGTTTTTATGGAGGCGCTTACTTTGCCCGCAAACAAATGGAGAAAGAATTGGCTGAAAATCCTCGTTTGAATGTGGACGCTGTTCGTACCATGATGTCAGCTGCGGGTCAAAAACCAAATGAAGCAAAAGTGCGTCAAACATATAACCAAATTATCAAACAACAGAAACAAGCACTTGCAGATAGCAAGAAAAAGAAAAAATAATGGTGGGGAGCTGGGACGTGAATCTCAGCTTTTTACATGTAACCTAGGGGATAAGGAGGCAAGATGGATAATCGACCTATAGGATTTTTAGATTCTGGTGTCGGAGGACTGACGGTGGTACGTGAACTTAAACGTCAGTTGCCTCACGAGTCTATTGTTTATATTGGTGACTCTGCTAGGGCACCGTATGGTCCTAGACCGGCAGAACAAATTAGACAGTATACCTGGCAGTTGGTTAAATTCCTTCTGACCAAAGATGTAAAGATGATTGTTATTGCCTGTAATACGGCAACAGCAGTAGTTTGGGAGGAAATCAAAGGAGCCCTGGATATCCCAGTGCTAGGTGTGGTTTTGCCTGGTTCTAGTGCGGCTATTAAGTCTAGCCAATCGGGTCATATTGGTGTCATTGGGACTCCAATGACGATTGCCTCTAACATCTATGAACAAAAAATTAAGCATTTGGCACCACAAATGAATGTCTTGAGTTTATCTTGTCCTCGCTTTGCCCCTATTGTTGAATCCAATGAAATTAACTCAAGTGTGGCTAAAAAAATTGTTTATGAAAGCATGGCACCTTTAGTCGGTAAGGTAGATACCTTGGTTTTGGGTTGCACCCATTACCCACTTTTACGTCCCATCATCCAAAATGTTATGGAGCCAAGTGTCAAGCTAATTGATAGCGGAGCTGAAACAGTTCGTGATGTTTCTGTTTTGCTCAATTATTTTGAGATTAATCGCAGCCGTGAAGTCGAAGACAAGACGGAAGAATATTACACCACGGCTAGTGTGCTTGGTTTTAAAGAAATCGCAGAACAATGGCTAGGTGAAGAAGTTGCTGTCCAACATGTCGATTTGGACAAGGAGTTAGAAAATGACTAAATCAATTTTTGAATATAAAGACGAACAAGACTGGTATTTGGCTAGTTTTGGAAATTACAATCACTTGACTTGTTTTGGTGGTGATGAGGCCTATGAGCAATTTGTTGACTTTTTCCAAGCTTTGACTAACGTTTTGGCTGTTAGTGGCTTTCAGTTACATATTGCGAAACATTCTTCAGACCTTCGCTTGGTATCCTTTATTTTGGATTGCTTGAAAGAGGAAACTGGTCGTGACCTAGCTGTTACGCAACATCAAGGGGCTTTGGTAGTTAGTGAAGCAGATAAGCTTGTCTATGTGCATGTGCCTAGAGAAGGTGTTGCCTTGAGTGATTTCTTTGGTTCTGATAATAAATCAGACTTTGGTGATGTCCTATTGATTGCGACACGCAATGAAGGAAAAACCAAGGAATTTCGTAAACTATTTGGAAAACTAGGCATTAAGGTAGAGAATCTTAATGATTATCCAGATCTTCCTGAAGTTGCCGAAACGGGTATGACCTTTGAAGAAAATGCACGCTTGAAGGCGGAAACCATTTCTGAATTAACTGGTAAAATGGTCCTCTCAGATGACTCTGGTTTGCAGGTAGATGTTCTTGGAGGTTTACCAGGAGTTTGGTCTGCGCGCTTTGCTGGTCCTGATGCTACGGATGCTGAAAATAATGCTAAATTATTGCACGAGCTGGCTATGGTGCTTGATGATAGCAAACGTACTGCGAACTTCCATACAACCCTAGTTGTTGCGGCCCCTGGACGTGATAGTTTGGTTGTTGATGCCGACTGGAAGGGTTATATTGGCCGAGAACCGAAAGGTGACAATGGTTTTGGTTATGATCCACTCTTTTTAGTTGGTAATACGGGTAAAACGGCAGCAGAGCTTTCTGCAGAAGAGAAAAATGAACAATCTCACCGTGGACAAGCTGTTAAGAAACTTATGGAGGTCTTCCCAGCATGGCAGAACAAACAATAATCGTAATGAGCGACTCCCATGGAGAACGTGATATTGTAGTAGATATAAAAAATCGTTATCAAGGGAAGGTAGATGCTATTTTCCACAACGGAGATTCTGAGTTAGAATCAAGTGATCCTGTTTGGGACGGTATCCATGTGGTTCGTGGTAACTGTGATTATGATTCAGGTTATCCAGAACGTTTGGTCGTTAAACTTGGTGATGTGATTATTGCACAAACACATGGTCATCTTTATGGCATTAATTTTACCTGGGACAAGTTAGATCTTTGGGCGCAACAAGAGGATGCAGATATTTGTCTCTATAGCCACTTACATGCGGCAGCAGCTTGGCGAAATGGTAAGACAGTGTTTATCAACCCAGGTTCTGTTTCGCAGCCACGTGGGCCTATCCATGAGAAACTTTATGCTAAGGTGATTATAAACAGTGCAAAAATTCGTGTAGAATATTACACACGTGACCATGAACTTTATTCAGAACTTACACAGGAATTTGAACGATGATTGCTAAAGAATTTGAAGATTTTTTGTTGGCTCATTTAGATAATTATTTAATTCCATCAGATCAGGTTGCTATTTTTATTGATAGTCACAACGCTGATCATGTGGTCTTGCTTTTGACAAGCAATGGTTATTCGCGCGTTCCCGTTTTGACTAAGGATAAGCACTATCTTGGGACCATATCTTTGACAGATATTAAGCGTTATCAAGATGAACATAACTTGCAAGAGTGGGAGATGGTTAACCGTGATATCGGGCCGATGACATCAGATGTCGTGGAAACAGTGGAAGATAATGCCAATCTAAATGAGGTAATGCATAAGCTAGTTAATAATCCTTTCCTTCCTGTGGTTGACAGCCAAGGTATTTTCAAAGGAATTATCACACGAAAATCGATTCTAAAGGCGGTTAATAGCCTCTTACATGACTTTACACATGACTATATCATCATTCCAAAAACAACTGACAACTCAGATCACTGATTTTCTGGCTACTAAGATCATTTCGGAGAGTTCAAAGCAAGCTTATGCTTATGATCTTAAGCAGTTTGCAACATCGATTTCAGGACAAATTGATCAAACCAGTCTTAAGCTCTATGAAAACCAACTGAAGGAATGGAAGCCATCTGTACAAAAGCGTAAGCGCTCTGCGGTCAATCAATTTTTGCTATACCTCTATCAAAAGGGTGAATTAGAGAAATTTTTCAAACTATCAGAGACGGTTACAATACCTTCTCAGGAGGATAAGTTGCGAATACTGGATCTTTCATCGCTTTATGAGGGGCGTGAAGGGGTTGGTAAGCTGGCTTGTCTGCTGATTCTAGAGTTGGGGCTCTTGCCTTCAGAGATTTTGGAGTTGGACTGGTCCGATATCGACTTGGATTTTGGTGTTGTAACTGTGGCCAAGGGAACGACTAAGCGTGTTCTTAGACTTGAAGCAGATTTGAAACAGTATTTGTTGGCTATTAAAGATGTGAACAGTCAGGGATTGCTTTGGGTAAGGTCTATACTCGACAATGGCTGTATAAGCAAATCCAGACTTATGTTATTGACTGTGGCTTATCGAATGTGACTGCTCAAGTCTTGCGTCAGCAATTTATTCTTAGACAAATTGAAAAGGGAACGGGCGCCTTTGAACTTGCTCGTTTACTGGGACTAAAAAGTCCAGTGACCTTGGAGAAATACTATAAAATCTAATGGATATTAAGTTAAAAGATTTTGAGGGGCCACTGGATTTGTTGCTCCATCTGGTTTCTAAGTATGAGGTAGATATTTACGATGTCCCCATTGTTGAGGTTATTGAGCAATACTTGGCTTATTTAGCAACCTTGCAAGCCATGAAGCTTGAAGTTGCTGGGGAATATATGCTTATGGCTAGTCAGCTCATGCTGATTAAGAGTCGTAAGCTTCTGCCGACAGTGGTGGAAGCTGAGCCAGAAGCAGATGATCCAGAACTAGAGCTCTTGAGTCAGTTGGAAGAATATGCACGCTTCAAAGCAGCTAGTCAAGAGTTGGCTAAGCAGCATGAAGTGCGGGCTCAGTATTTTTCAAAACCAAAAGTTGAATTAGTTTATGAAGATGTGACACTGAATCAGGATAAGACCATTCAAGACATTTTCTTGGCTTTTTCAAAAATCATGACTGAAAAGCAAGAAGAAATTCGGCGAAACCACACGACCATTGCGCGTGACGATTATAAAATTGAAGACATGATGCTGATTATTGAGGAAGCATTTGGCTCAAAAAATGAGCTATATCTGGATGAACTTTTCACAGATGCTAAAGATATGAATCAAGTAATCACCCTCTTTTTGGCAACTCTTGAATTGATTAAGGTACATCGCATATCAGTACAACAGGAAACAATTTTTGGCACAATCACACTAAGAAAGGAATGGACGAATGAGTAGTCACTTAGCACGATTAGAAGCTTTACTTTTTGTGGCTGGTGAAGATGGTCTTAGTCTACGTACCATGGCACAGCTTTTGGAAATGCCAGTGACGGGTCTGACTCAGTCTTTGGAGAAATTGCAAGCTAAGTACGAGGCAGATGAGGATTCAGCTCTGTGTTTATTGGAATCATCAAATACTTATAAGTTAGTGACTAAACCAGATTTTGCAAGTCTCCTTCGTGACTATTCTAAAACGCCCATTAACCAGAGTCTATCACGAGCGAGTCTTGAGGTCCTCTCTATAGTTGCGTATAAACAGCCCATTACTCGCGCTGAAGTCGATGACATTAGAGGTGTTAATTCTAGTGGTGCTATTGCTAAACTTCAGGCCTTCGATCTTATTCAAGAGGCTGGTAAAAAGGATGCTGTCGGTCGTCCTAACCTATATGCGACTACTGATTATTTCCTAGACTATATGGGCATTAACAGTTTAGACGAGCTTGTGGCGATTGATCAACTAGAACTTGAAGATCAAGAAACGAGTCTCTTTAGGGAAGATGCTTCAGAGGAGCTTGAGGACTTGGACAATTAAGAGTAAACCTTGTTGAAACTAATCATTAAAAATAAAGAAACATAGCAGAGATGCTAGGTAGAAAGGATACAGCTTAAGCTGTGGAAAAAGAATGCGAATTAATAAATATATTGCCCACGCTGGTGTAGCCAGCCGTCGTAAGGCTGAGGAACTGATTAAAGAGGGTCGTGTGACCCTAAATGGTAAGACCGTTACGGAATTGGCAACAATTGTCAAAAATGGTGATATTGTAGAGGTAAATGGTAGCCCAATTTATAATGAAGAGAAGGTCTATTATCTTCTTAATAAACCACGAGGGGTTATTTCTTCGGTATCTGATGAGAAAAATCGTAAGACGGTGATTGACCTCATGCCCCACGTTAAGGAACGTATATATCCTGTTGGTCGTCTTGACTGGGATACGACGGGGCTTCTTATTTTGACTAATGATGGTGACTTTACCGATAAGATGATTCACCCACGTAATGAGATTGACAAGGTTTATTTGGCGCGTGTCAAAGGTATTGCGACCAAGGAGAACCTTCGTCCTTTGACTCGTGGTGTTGTCATTGATGGTAAGAAAACAAAACCAGCACGTTACAATATTATCAAAGTAGACCATGAAAAGAACCGTTCAGTTGTTGAATTGACAATTCATGAAGGGCGTAACCATCAGGTTAAGAAAATGTTTGAATCAGTGGGCTTGCTTGTTGATAAGTTGTCACGTACGCGTTTTGGTACCCTTGATTTAACAGGGCTTCGCCCAGGTGAATCACGTCGTCTGAATAAGAAAGAAATCAGTCAGCTTCATAACGCTGCTGTCAATAAGGTTAAATAATGAAAAGATTTCTGATTGCCTTAGTAAGGGCTTATCAGAGATGGATTTCTCCCCTATTTCCACCCTCTTGCCGTTTTCGTCCAACTTGTTCGGTTTATATGATCCAAGCCATCGAAATTCACGGTTTAAAGGGAGTTCTTATGGGAGTTGCCCGTATCTTAAGATGTCACCCTTTATCAGAGACTGGCGATGATCCGGTGCCAGATTATTTTAGTCTAAAACGTAATAAAACTCCTTTGGATAAATGAATCCAAAGGAGTTTTTCTATGCTTAAGTTTTTGACCAAGTTTTTGGCAGGAAGAGGAGTAGTAAAGGATAAATTTCCAAACGTCCTGCAATCATAGCAAATCCCATGATAAGCTTAGACAAAGGACTGAAAATAGCAAAGCTATCACTCGTTCCAAGTAAAGGTCCAATATTGTTAAAGGTTGAAGCAGCAGCGCTTGTCACAATCAAGAGGTCTTGATTATCCAGTGATAAAACAGTGACTAAACTTAGTATAATGAGTACATATACAGCTAAATATTTAAGAACACTGTGCTGCGTTTCTTTATCGAGAACACTTCCATTGATATGAAGTGACAGGATACGATTAGGATAGAGACTAGCCAGGGTCTGATTTCGTGCAATCTTAGCAATAATCATAGCACGGATAACCTTGAAACCACCGGCAGTAGAACCTGCTGATCCCCCGATAAACATCAGGAGGAGTAGGATATACTGAGAAAAGAGTAGCCATTTGGTAATATCCGTTAGACCAAAACCGGTTGTTGTGATGATAGTTGACACTTCGAAAAATGAGTATTTGAAAGAGTCAGCCAAATTGTGGTAAATCCCAAAAATATTGAGGACAATCAAACTAGTTGAAATAGCCACAATCGCAAAGTAGGTACGTAGTTCTTCATCTTGGAAGAAAAACTTGATTTTACGAAGGAGGATATAGAAATAAAGGTTGAAGTTAACCCCAAAGAGTAGGGTACCAACAGTAACCACATAGGTAATCAGATCGCTGTGGTAGTGGGCAATAGAGTCATTATAGACAGCAAATCCCCCAGTACCTGCGCCCCCCATAGCAGTGATGATACTATCAAAGATTGGCATACCGCAAAGCCAGAGAATAACAGCAAAAATAACAAACATAGTCAGATAGATGATGTAAAGAATCTGAGCTGTATTTTTGAGCTTGGCAACGACCTTACCAAATACTGGACCAGGCACCTCTGCACGCATAACCTCATGGTGACCATTTTTACTGTTGTTCATGATGGCTAGGGCAAAAACCAATACCCCCATCCCTCCAATCAAGTGGGCGAAGCTTCGCCAGAAAAGTAGGGAGTGGGTAAGTACTCCAGTATCTGTGAGAATAGTAGCCCCCGTGGTTGTGAAACCAGAGCTCATCTCGAAAAAGGCATCAATGACACTTGGGATCTGACCAGCAAAGACGAAGGGCAATCCTCCAAAGAAAGACCAGAGCACCCAACAGAGGGCTACAATAAGCATTCCTTCTTTGGTGTAAATATGGTAGTTCTTCGGTTTAAAGAGAGTACCAAGCACCCCGAGAAAGAGGAGAATCCCCATCGTACCCAAGATGCTGGCAAATACTTTAGCATTTTCTTGATAAATAAGAGCGACGATAAGTGGCACAACCAAGAGAGCAGCCTCAATCAGCAGGAGCTTGGCAATAAGAAAACGGACAATAGAACGATTCATGGCAGCTTACCTCTTCAACAAGTCGTAAATGTGAGTTACATTTTGTAAGAGTGTAACAACCACGATTTTATCCCCAATAGCGAGCCTGTCTTCTCCTGTTGGGAAAATAGATTTTCCATTGCGGATAATAGCAGCGATAAGGACACCGTTAGCTAATTCAAGCTCAGAAAGTTTCTTTCCAGCGATTTTGTTATTTTCCTTAATTTGGAATTGCAAGGTTTCGATACGACCATTAGCCACATGGTGAAGGGCATCAAGACTAGAGTCTTTGGCATTAAAACGCCCACGTACAAAGTGCATTACAGTGTCAACAGCGATACTCTTAGGAGTGACAATTGTTGTTGTCTCACGTGGATCGATAATCTCTAAGAGACTAGTACGGTTAACCTTAGTAATATTCTTGTGAATACCAAGGCTTTCGAGGAACATAGAGGTAATGATATTTTCCTCATCTACTCCGGTTAGGGTAGCTACGGCATCATAACTGGCTGCACTTTCCTCGAGAAGAAGGTCTTTAGCAGTACCGTCACCTAAGATAACAGAAACTTCAGGGAAGACCTGACTAAAGGTTTGCGCACGGTCCATTTTTTGCTCAATCAATTTGACCTTAATACGATTGTTTTTCAAGATATTGAGCAAGTAGTAGGAGATGCGCCCAGCACCAATCAACAAAAGTTTTTTGATGCTTTTTGGCTTGATGTAACTGTGGAAAAGTGCCATATCAACACGTTTACCAGTGACATAAATCTTATCCCCAATTTGCATAGTAGCATTTCCATCTGGAATGATGAGTTCACCCTGACGGTGAATCGTGCAAACTAGAATATTGCCGAATTTCCTACGGAATTGTTCCATTGTCATACCAGATAATTGGCTATTTTCAGTAACTTTAAATGCCATAAGAATAACGCGTCCATTAGCAAAAGTTTCAACTGATAGGGCGTTTGGAAATTCAACTGTATTGGCAATATAGCGAGCTGTTAAAAGTTCAGGGTTAACTACTAATGAGAATCCAAGAAAGTTTTTGTCTTTGAAATAAGCATTAGAGTATTCTGGGTTACGTACGCGAACAATAGTTTCTTTGGCACCCATTTGTTTAGCCAGAACCGCTGAAATCATGTTCACTTCATCTTTATCGGTCATTGCGATAAAGACGTCACAGTTGCTAACCTCGGCTTGTTCCAAAATTTTAAAATTAGCCCCATTTCCAGCAAAGCCCATAACATCATAGCGTTTGCTGAGGCGTTTGAGGACCTCTTCCTTTTCTTCAATTAAAATAACATCGTGCTTCTCTTCAACAAGAGAACGACAGAGTGCGGTACCGACCTTACCGGCACCTACGACAATAATACGCATGAGTTACCTCCAAATAATCATTACTATGATACTCTATTTTAGCGGAAAAATCATCCTTTTCAGCTAGCTTTATCAACTATTCCTATTTAAGTGAATAAAGGTGAAATTTTTCTTTAAATAGTATTGACTTTTAGACCAGAAGTGCTAAAATATATTCAAAGATTCGTTATTTTAAATCTAACCTGTCATGATTTAAGCTAATGAACGTCCACAACCATGTCGTCTGCTGAGCTTGACTCCGGGCGACATGGTATTTTTTATGTCTAGGAGAATTGAGATGTCACGTAATCATATTGTCTTGTTTGAACCTCGTATTCCACAAAACACCGGAAATATTGCACGTACCTGTGCAGCGACTAATAGCCCTCTTCATATCATCCGTCCTATGGGCTTTCCAATTGATGACAAGAAAATGAAACGTGCAGGTTTAGACTACTGGGATAGGCTTGACATCACTTATTATGACAATTTGGCAGATTTCATGTCTAAAAATCAAGAGGGCCGTTTGCATTTAGTCACGAAATTTGCGGATAAGACTTATTCAGAAGAGGCCTATGCCGATGGTGAGGACCACTATTTTATGTTTGGTCGTGAGGATACAGGCCTACCTGAAGATTTTATGCGTGAGCATCCTGAAAAAGCTATTCGTATTCCGATGAATGATGAACATGTGCGTAGTCTAAATGTGTCCAATACTGTTTGTATGATTGTTTACGAAGCGCTTCGTCAGCAACAATTTGAGGGGCTAGAGCTGAGTCACCGTTATCAACACGATAAATTAAAATAGATACTTCATTTTGTTTTAAAAGAATAATTATAGTCATTGACTATCAACAGATTAGAAATCCATAATTTGAAAACCTTGTCACCAAGGTTTTTTTATGTTATCCTTAAAAGGTCTTCAGGGCAGGGTGAAACTCCCGACCGGCGGTGATTCTTTGGATAAGTCCGCGAGCGCAAGCTGATGAGGTGTAATTCCTCAACCGACAGTACAGTCTGGATGGAAGAAGACCAGTCTTTTTGCGTAGGCTTTTTTTGGCATGGGCAAATCCATTGGGAACTTCTTTCAAATTGTTAAAATTTGGAGGAATTTTTTTATGACAAACACACGTAAATTGGCTTACATTGCCATTTTATCCGCAGTTTCATTCTTGTTGCTTTATTTTTCATTTCCATTGATTCCAGCAGCAGATTTTTTGAAGGTTGATTTTTCAATTCTTCCTGTTCTTATTGCCTTGGTTATCTTTGATTTTAAGAGTGCCATTGGTGTTCTCTTGCTTCGTTCATTGTTGAAGCTCTTGCTAAACAATGGTGGACCAGGATCAATGATTGGACTTCCTATGAATTTTGTTGCTCTAGGCGTCTTTGTTTGGGGCCTAAGCTATTTTTGGAAGAAAAATCAAACAAGCAAGAATTATATTCTTGGTTCTGTTGTAGGAACTGTCTTGCTTACAGTTGTTATGGTTATTCTTAACTATATTTATGCAGTACCACTCTATGCTAAATTTGCCAACTTTGATATTGCGCAATTTATAGGTCTCTATAAATACCTTTTCGCTATGGTAGTACCTTTCAATTTACTTGAAGGTTTGATTTTTGCGCTAGCCTTTGCTTTGATTTATGCTCCACTTAAGTCTATTCTAGTAAAATTATAAATATGAAACACAAACACACACATTATACTTATGCTTCTTTGCCTTATTGTTATTTGTTGCTCTCGGTTATATGGTTAAGTTCTATCCTGAAGCCTTGACAGGATTTGATAGCAACATTCAAACTTGGGTTCGAGGAGGATTACCAGCAGGATTGACACGCTTTTTTAAAACGATTACCATGCTTGGGAATACGCCTGTACAGGCTATTATTGCAATCGTAGCAGTCATCTGGCTTTATCTACGTCAGTATAAATCAGAAGCTATCTTTGTGGGAGCCAGTGGGCTTCTCGCTAGTATCTTGATTGTAAGTTTGAAGTATATTTATCAGCGTCAGCGCCCATCAATTACGCATTTAGTGCATGCTAGTGGTTATTCTTTCCCTAGTGGTCATTCTTTGGGAACTTTTATGATTCTTGGAGCAATTGCCATTGTCCTTGCTCAGCGTTTGGAGAAAAAAGAATCTAAAATAGTAGTTTATGCTATTAATGGACTTCTGATTTTCCTTGTTGGACTTTCGCGTATTTATGTGGGTGTTCATTATCCAACAGATGTTTTAGCTGGCTTTACCTTAGCCTTTGGTTTGCTTAATGCGATTTATCCAACTTATGACCGCATTCGCTTTGAATGGCGATTCCAAAGTAAACAGAAATAAAAAAACATGTAGTTTTGAACTGCATGTTTTTTGATACAAAGGAAGGTCTTTCCTATATAAAATGTATAAAAATAGCTTATTTTCACTATTGTTCTGTTAAAAATGCATTAATTGTATATTAATTATATTATAATTATGATATAATGTTTTTAAAATTTCGAAATAAAGGAGTGTCTCTTGAACATAAAAGACAGCATTGGACTAAGAATCAAAACTGAGCGTGAACGCCAGCAGATGTCACGTGAAGTGCTATGTTTAGATGGTGCGGAATTGACTGTTCGTCAGTTAATTCGTATTGAAAAAGGGGAGTCACTCCCGTCTTTGGATAAATTATCTTATATCGCCAAACGTCTAGGAAAAAATATAGCCGATCTATTGGATCATGACAATATTACCATTCCTGACGAATATTATGAGATGAAGAATCGTTTGATTAAGTTTCCAACGTACAGAAATCCAGAAAGAATAAAGTCTAAACTTGCCTTAATTGAGGAAGTCTATGAGAAATTCTTTGAACTTCTTCCAGAAGAAGAGTTGTTAACTCTAGATATTTTGGAAAATATTTTGAGTTTTACTAATTGGGAGGAGAGCCCAAAGGTTGAAGAAATATATGAAGACTTGTTTGAACAAGTCAAAAGGAAGAAGAAATTCTCAACTAACGATTTATTAGTTATTGACTATTATTTCTTCCATCTCTATGGAAGAAAACAGTTTGACAAAAAACTTTTTGAAAGGATTGTAAAGAGAGTATTAAATCAGGAAATTTGGACAGACGATGTCTATAATATTGTTTTATTTAATGATTTGATGGCTATCGCTGCTTTGAAGATTTTTCACAATTCCTTTTCAGACTTCTTAACAGTTGTGGATAAAGCATTAGCCGTTATAGAAAAATCACAATTCTATAGCTATAAACCTAGTGTTTTTGTTCTCAAAGCTAAATATGAACTTCTGCATAAGGGAAATAAGAAAAAGGCTGCAGAGAATTACGATAAGGCCATAATGTTTGCTTCCGTTTTAGAAGACTCGGTTTTAGAAGAAAGTATAAAAGCAGGGAAAGCGGCAGATGGTTTATAGAAATGGTGGTGACATAAATGTCACTACTTTTTTAATGGTTAAATGTTTACTATAGAAACATAAATAACAGTTAAAAGGAGTTTTATTTTGAAAAAGCTAAATTTATTTACACTATTCTCACTACTTATCACTATCTTGCCTTATTTCACAGGTTGTCTTTAATAAGGAGTCACCATGTCAAAATATCCATATATTTCACAGGTTGATCAGCGTGATTGTGGTGTCGCTGCCTTGTCCATGATTCTTAAACACTATGGTTCGTCTTATAGTTTGGCCTATTTGCGGGAGTTGGCTCAGACCTCTCGGGAAGGAACTTCTGCGCTTGGTTTGGTTGAAGCGGCCAAGCAGTTGGGTCTTGAAACTCAGGCTATTCGTGCGGATTTAGACTTGTTTAAACAAGAAAGCCTATCTTATCCTTTTATTGCACATGTGGTTAAAGAAGGTGGACTGCAACATTATTATACAGTGTTTGGTCAAATCAAAGGGAAGCTTGTTATTGGCGATCCAGATCCTAGCAAGAAGGTCATTAAAATGCCCTTAGAGGAGTTTGCCAAAGAGTGGACGGGAGTTGCTCTCTTTTTTGTTCCAGGAGAAACCTACACTAAATACAAAGAAGATGTGCCTGGGCTTCTTTCATTTTTACCAATTTTGTTTCGTCGTAAGGGTTTGATTGCAGTTATTGTCTTGTTAAGTTTTCTAGTGACCCTTGTTAATATTATTGGCTCTTATTATTTGCAATCTATTATTGACCGCTTGATTCCTCAGGAGGCCTACACTCTTCTAACCATGATTTCGCTAGGCCTATGTATCTCTTATCTAGCTCAACAAGTATTTACTTTTTTCAAAGATTATCTTCTACATCGATTGGGGAATTACTTGTCCATTGCTGTCATTCTTCCTTATATTAAGCATGTCCTTTCCCTACCGATTAGTTTCTTTAGTTCACGTCGTACTGGTGAAATCACATCACGTTTTGGAGATGCCAACACTATTATCGATGCTCTAGCTTCAACGATTTTATCAATTTTCCTAGATGTGACCATTGTGATGACTCTAGCTGTGGCCCTTATTTTACAAAATCAGTCACTTTTTGTGATGACACTCACGGTAGTTCCTCTTTATGTGTTAATCATTTTGGCATTCTATAAGCTTTTTGAAAAGGAAAATTATCAATTGATGGAGGCAAATAGTCAGGTCAATACCGCTGTTATTGATGATTTGCGAGGCATTGAAACCTTAAAATCCTTGAGAGTTGAAGAGAGACGGTATCAGGAAATTGAGGTGAAATTCCATGACTATTTGAAGAAATCTTTGTCTAAGGCCAAGTGGCAATTAACGCAGGATGGTTTAAAGACAGGGGTTCAGTTAGTTTCCAATGTCTTTATCCTCTGGTATGGGGCACAATTGGTCATGGAAGGACAGCTATCTGCAGGTCAGTTGATTACCTATAATATGTTGCTGAATTATTTTACAACTCCTTTAATTAATATTATCAATCTCCAATCCAAAATTCAGCAAGCCAAAGTAGCCAATAATCGTCTTCAAGAAGTTTATGTTGTGGATAAGGAAGAAAAAGGAAAACTTAAAGAGTTATCCTTTAAACAACTTGCTCTTAAGTGTGTCAGTCACCGTTTTAGTTATCAGCAAGAGACGCTTAGTAAGGTTGATTTAACGATTCATAAGGGGGAGAAAATCGCCCTCATGGGTAAAAGTGGATCTGGGAAAACGACCTTGGCTAAAATATTGTCGGGTTATTACACAAAATCTAGTGGTCATGTAACCCTAGATAAAGACGCTATTAGCCATGCGGAGCTGCGTCAAATGGTGACTTACGTTCCCCAGCAGACCTATGTGTTCACAGGAACCATTTTAGAAATCTGCTATTAGGATTTGAAGGAGAAGTTGATGAGAAAAAGCTTCTTAAGGTTTGCCAACAAGCTGATATCTTAGAGGATATTCAAAAAATGCCACTAGGTTTTCAGACCCAAGTATCTGAGGATGGTGGTCTATCTGGTGGTCAAAAACAACGCTTGGCGATAGCGAGGGCCCTCTTGTCGAAGCAGCCTATCTTGATTTTTGACGAAGCTACCAGTGGTCTCGATAGTGATACTGAAAGCAGGGTCATGGCTAATCTTACTAAGATTAAACGAACAATGATTTTTATTGCTCACCGCAATAGTGTCCGTCAACATGTCAGTCGTGTGGTGACCATGGTGAGTAGCCAGATTGAGTCGGACAGTCCTAATTTCAATCCATTCCAGTTTATTTAAAATAATCTTCCTAATTATATATGTAGAAAACTTAAGTAGTCTAAATATTCACATCTTGCACCTATCTCCTTAATATAGTATACTGGTAGCATACTATTAAGAGGTGTAAACATGTTAGAGGCATATAAAAATTTTTGGTTAGGCTATATTGATTTTTATGGTCGTACAAAACGATCAGACTATTGGTGGGTTGTCTTGATTAATGGAGTTATTGGTACTTTAATTTTCCTACTGATGGACTTCCTTGGAGAAACAAAGGCTGCTGGCTTTACATTAACAGCTTTCATTTTATTTATAGCAGCAACGGCGCTTCCTACCATTTCTATGCAGATTCGTCGTCTACGTGATGCCAATTTCAATGTTGCATGGATTGTATTAAAAGCGACACCACTACTAGTAGTGCTTTGGGTGATGTATGCCTTTCCTACAAGAAATTCAAAATAACTCCAATATAAAAAGGGTGAAACTAGTTAATCTAGTTCCACTCTTTTTTTCTTATAAAATAAAGCTACCTAAGAGGCTAACGAGGGTAAAGCTGATAGTTGCATAAAATATAGCGAGACGAGTTGCCTGAATAGGTTTATAGAGTCGAATAAGTGTTAGGACACACCAAATAAAGAGTACTGTGACAAACCAACCTGACAATAAGCGACGTGGCGTCACACCATAGAGTGCCATATAAACGCCAAAGAGTTTCCAGCCAGCGATAAGGGCAAAGAGGCTAGCAAAAGTAAAGAGTAGGGTGCTTAAGAAACGAAGCTCTTTGTGGGTGAAGAAATTTTCTTTAGAAAAAATGTAAAGTCCAGCTAGGATTCCTAAGTTGAGGGTAGAAACTCGAACCAATTGCCAGAAGCCTTGAACCGCAATATGTGAGGCTTGATGAGCTGGAATGCTGGCTTGGTTGAGAGAAAGGAGTTCTCCCATTTGACTAGTGGCAGTTAATATGAATAGGGCATAAGTGAAGCAGAGGCTTCCGAGTACGATATAAGCTGCTACTTTTGGGAACTGACGGGTCGCTTTAAGATGGTACCTTTCAAATCGTTTTTTTGACTGAGTGGCTTTTCTTTTGCCAAATAGGTTGCAGCGAGTTGAGCAAAAAGTCCTAGAGCCAGAGGGATACTGCTTATTAAACGAGAGAACAATAATCCGTTGTCCTTGAAGGTGAGGGTGAAATCAAGTAGAGAAGTTAGTGTCTGGAAGAACTGTCGCCAAAGTTGTCCGAAAGCAGGTAAGACCTGACTAAGCTGACTAGCAGCGAATACAGTTAGTACCAAGGCAATCATGATACTAATGAGAATCATCCATTTGTGGTTCTTGATTACGTGTTTTTCTTCTTCGGAGAGTTCTTGTTTAGGTGCTGTTTTTATAGGAGTGTCCAGGCTCCGATAAAGAAATATTTTAGCGGGAAGATGCAGCTGGTGTATATGAGGTCTAGCCAAACCATAATTCCTAAGCGGTTCTGACTACTTTGTCCAGTGCGTGCCATTAAGTAAAGGAGGATACTCGCATGAAGGCAAAGAATCTGAGCGCTGCCCCAGTTGTCGTGCAGACCCCAGAGACTAATTTGCAAGCCTTGGAGGAGACTAGTGACCATAAATATTCCCGATTCAAGTCGCATTCCCTTTGCTTTTCCACCTAATAGGCGACAGCCTAGCTCAATCGTACTGATCAAGACAAGGGTTGCTGGAAAGGCAAAGGAAAAATGGGTCAAGTAAGTGACATACAGGAAGCAGGACACAAGACAGGCGACAATCAGTCCCTTAATTTTCCAAATGTCTTTTGTTGAAAAATGTTCCAAGAATTTCTTGGTTTTGGTTTGAAGACTAGTCTTTTCGTTGGAATATTCCTGGGAGACTAGCTGTAAATCAGTAGTGTAGTTATTTGTTTCCATCATAATTCTCCTTTTGGATTTTTGTCCAAAAAAGACTTTATCATAAAAAACGTTTGACTTTGTTACCCAACTGTAAAATTACTAAAAATAGGTCTATGGACTTAGGTCTGGAGAATGAGTTGGAAAAATAGGCGAGAAAAAATATAATACTCACATTGAATGATAGATTGTACGGGCTATATTGTCAGAAACAGTCAAATACTAAAGAAAGCTTTTTATAGATTAACGGTTTGTGTCCATTCTTAGATATTGGAAATGACTTTTTCTTTGTCAAACAATTGAAATTTTGAGGTGATAGTATTTTCTTATCACCTTGATTATGTTTAAGTATTAGTTAAGCTTAGTGAATTCTGTTACAATAAAAACAATCAATCTCAAAGGAGAGTATTATGAAACTTAAAAAAATTCTTGGAATCACAGGTGTAGCCATTGCTTCAGTAGCTTTGCTTGCTGCATGTTCATCTAAATCATCAAAAGAAACATCTAAATCTTCAGGTGCTAAAGAAACAATTAACTTTGCCACTGTTGGGACAACAGCACCATTCTCATATGAAGAAAACGGTGAATTGACTGGTTACGATGTGGAAGTGGCTAAAGCAGTCTTCAAGGACTCTGACAAATATGAAGTGAAATTCCAAAAAACAGAATGGTCTTCAGTCTTCACAGGTCTTGACTCAGCTAAATACCAAATGGCTGGGAACAATATCTCTTATTCAGAAGAACGTGACCAAAAATACCTCTTCTCATATCCAATTGGGACCACACCAGCTGTTTTGACTGTTCCAAAAGATAGTAATATTAAGAAATATGATGATATTGCTGGACACTCAACGCAGGTTGTTCAAGGAACATCGACAGCGACACAATTAACTGAATTTAACGATAAACATTCAGACAAGCCAGTTGAACTTAACTACACAAATGAAAATATTACACAAATGTTGACAAGTTTGAATGAAGGCAAGTACGACTTCAAGATCTTTGATGCACCAACTGTTAATGCTATCATCAAAAATAATAAGTTGAGCAACTTGAAGACGATTGAACTTAAATCTGATGAACAACCATACATCTACTTCTTGTTCGCAGATAACCAAAAAGACCTTCAAACATTTGTAAACAAACGTTTGGAAGAACTCCAAAAAGATGGTACTTTGGCTAAATTGGCTGAAAAATTCCTTGGAAATAAAGATTATATTCCAACTAAAGACGCTTTGAAAGTTCCAAGCAAAAAATAAGAAAGGAGCTGGGAATGATTCTCAGCTTTTTTATATAATTAAAATCTAGGACAGGTTATAGCTAATAGCTATAGAGATATACAATTATAAACAATTTGATACAATTCTTATCCTATGGGATAATAATTTTATACTTAAAACAATTAAAGGGAGTTCGTTATGAAACTTAAAAAAATTCTTGGAATTACTGGATTGGCAGTCGCTTCAACAGTAGCTTTGGCTGCTTGTGGTGCTGGTGGTAACAAATCAGCTAAAGATGATAAAACGTTGACAGTTGGTGTCATGACTTTGGATGATACTACTGAGCCATTGTGGGATAAAGTCAAAGAATTGGCTAAAGACAAGGGTGTTACTATTGAGTTGAAAGAGTTCACAGACTACAACCAACCAAATGAAGCCCTTAAAAACGGTGAAATCGATGTCAATGCTTTCCAACACATTTATTTCTTGAACAACTGGAACAAAGAAAATAAAGGTGATGTTGTTGCAGCAGCTGATACACTTCTTAGCCCAATCCACCTTTTCTCAGGTACTGAAAACGGCAAAGCTAAGTATAAAGATGTTAAAGATCTTCCAGAAGGAGCTACAATCTCAGTACCTAACGATGGTACAAATGAAAGCCGTGCTTTGACACTTCTTCAAACAGCTGGTTTGATTAAGTTGGATGTTAAAGATGGTGAATTGGCAACTATCAAGAACATTTCTGAAAATCCAAAGAAATTGGACATCAAAGAAATCTCAGCTGAACAAGCTGCCCAAACTCTTTCATCAGTAGATGCAGCGGTTGTTAATAACTCATACGCACAACAACAAAACGTTGACTATGACACAACTCTCTTCCAAGAAGATCCAAGTCAAGATTTGAAAGATTGGGTTAACATCATTGCAGCTAATAAAGATTGGGAAAAATCAAATAAAGCTGATGCTATCAAGACTTTGATTAAAGCCTACCAAAATGATGAAGTAGCGCAAATCATCTATGATGCATCTAACAAGGTTGACCTTCCAGCATGGAAAGGTGCCCCAACACAAGATCAATTGAAAGCTAATTCAAAGAAATAAGCTAAGGACAGAGGGCGTGTGAGAGCACGCCATTTTGTCATGTATGAAGGAGACGATTTGATGGCATTTTCAAGTGAAGAAGAGCAGTTACGAAAATTTCGTAACGATGAAATTGCTCAGCACTATTTTGAAGTTTTGCGGACTTTGATTTCTAAAAAATCTATTTTTGCTCAAAATATTGGTCTCTATGATGTGGCTGCTTACCTTGGTGAGATTTTCTCTGGTGTTGGCGCAGAGGTGACAATTGACGAGACCTATACGGCACCTTTTGTCTTGGCAAAATTCAAGAGTCCAAATCCAGATGCGAAAACAATTATTTTCTATCAACACTACGATACGGTTCCTGCGGATAATGATCAGCCATGGACAGATGAACCTTTCCGTTTGACTGTTCGTAAAGGCTACATGTATGGTCGTGGTGTTGATGATGATAAGGGACATATTACAGCTCGTTTGACAGCCCTTCGGAAATATATTCGAGAGGTTGGCGACCTTCCTGTAAATATTACATTTATGATGGAGGGTGCTGAAGAATCTGCATCAACCGACCTTGAAAAGTATTTGGAAATACCGAGATGACCTGCTTCCAGCAGACCTATTGGTTTGGGAGCAAGGAAATCGAAATAGTAAAGGTCAATTGGAAATCACAGGGGGCAACAAGGGGATTATTACTTTTGATTTGTCGGTCGAGAGTGCTGATGTTGATATCCACTCTAAATTCGGTGCAGTGATTGAATCGGCTTCATGGTACTTGCTCAACGCTATCTCAAGCATGAGAGATGATCAGGGCCGTGTCCTTATCGACGGCATCTATGAAAAGATTGTCCAACCAAACGAACGAGAGATGGATCTTATCGAAACTTATGCCATTGAAAATGCAGATAGTCTTCGTAAGATTTACGGCTTAAAACTACCCATTCTAGAAAGTGACCGCCGAGCTTTCTTAAAAACTTACTATTTTGAGCCTGCCCTTTCCATTGAAGGTATTTCAACAGGTTATCAGGGGCAAGGGGTTAAGACTATCTTACCAGCTCAAGCCAGAGCTAAGATGGAGATGCGTTTGGTCCCTGGCTTGACGCCTGAGTACGTTTTGGAGTGTATCAAGGCACACCTCAAAAAAGAAGGATTTGACCGTATCAAGGTGACCTTCACTCTTGGTGAAGAAAGTTATCGTAGTGATATGTCTGATCCAGCTATTGTTAATGTTATTGAGTTAGCAAAAGGCTTTTATGAAGAGGGCGTTGCTGTGCTTCCAACGGCAGCAGGTACAGGGCCTATGCATATGATTCATCAAGCTTTGGGTGTTCCTATGGCAGCCTTTGGTATAGGGAATGCTAACAGTCGTGACCATGGTGGGGATGAAAATGTTAGCTTAGCAGATTACTACGCCCACATTGAACTAATTAAGGAGTTAATTGCAAGTTATGAGTAATGTCATTATTGATTTGAAAAATATTGATATCACCTTTACGCAGAAACGCCGCACTATTCAAGCGGTTAAGGATGTGTCTATCCAGATTGAAAAAGGTGATATTTACGGAATTGTTGGTTATTCAGGGGCTGGTAAATCTACCCTTGTGCGTGCGATCAATCTTTTGCAAGTGCCTACCGCTGGTAAAATCACTATCGGTAAAGATGTGACTTTTGCAGATGGTAAGGTCCAATTGTCGACAAAAGAATTGCGTCAGAAACGTCAAACGATTGGGATGATTTTCCAACACTTTAACCTTATGGCTCAAAAGACGGCTTATGAAAATGTAGCTTTTGCTCTTCGTCATTCTAAACTAAGCAATGAAGAGAAAGACAAAAAAATTCGTGGTCTTTTGGAATTGGTTGATTTGGCTGATCGTGCCGAAAACTATCCTGCACAGTTGTCAGGTGGTCAAAAACAACGTGTAGCGATTGCCCGTGCCTTGGCTAATGATCCTGAAATCTTGATTTCAGATGAGTCTACCTCAGCTCTAGACCCTAAGACAACTAAACAAATCCTTTCACTTTTGCAAGATTTGAATAAAAAACTTGGTTTGACAGTGGTTATGATCACCCACGAAATGCAAATTGTCAAAGATATTTGTAACCGTGTGGCTGTTATGCAAAATGGTCAACTTTTGGAAGAGGGCAGTGTTCTTGATATCTTCTCAAATCCACAAGAAGATTTGACACAAGAATTTATTGAAACTGCAGCAGGGATTGAAGATGCTTTGACTAAGATTAATGCACAACCCTTAGTGAAACTTACCAAGCTCAGCCCTTCTCGTTCAACTTAAATATGCTGGTTCTTCAACAGATGAGCCACTCTTGACTGAAATTTTCAAAGATTACGGAGTTTCAAGTAACATCCTTTACGGTAACGTTGAGATTCTAGGTGATACACCTGTTGGTGAATTGGTCGTTGTATTGGATGGTGAGGCAGATAAGGTTCTTGCTGCCCAAAAAGCGATTGAAAATGCCGGTGTCAGCTTGCAAGTACTTAAGAAAGGAGCCCAATAATGGCAGATTGGATTCAACAAAACTTTCCAGATATTTATCGTATTGGTATGCAGGGGGTTAACTCTTGGCCAGACGCCATCTATGCGACTCTCTATATGACGGTTATTTCCTTCATCATTGGAGGGCTTCTTGGTCTTGTTATGGGGCTCTTCTTGGTATTGACAGGTCCTCGTGGAGTCATTGAAAATAAATTTGTTTTCCAAATCTTGGATAAAATCACTTCAATCTTCCGTGCCATTCCTTTCATCATCCTCTTGGCAATTTTGAAAGGCTTCACTTACTTTATCGTGGGGACTAACCTCGGTATGACAGCGGCCTTGGTTCCATTGTCAGCTGCAACCTTCCCATTCTTTGCACGTCAAGTACAGGTGGTGCTTGCAGATCTTGACCGTGGCGTTATTGAAGCAGCACAAGCAAGTGGCGCAACACTTTGGGATACGATTAAGGTTTACCTTAGTGAAGGTCTACCTGAGTTGGTTCGTGTATCAACCGTAACTCTGATTTCCCTAGTCGGTGAGACTGCAATGGCCGGTGCTATAGGTGCAGGTGGTCTAGGTTACATCGCCATCTACTATGGATATAACCGTTCAAGTACATCAGTTACCATTTTGGCAACTTTCTTGATTTTGATTTTGATTTTCCTTATCCAATTCTTGGGTGATTTCTTGACTCGTAAATTGAGTCATAAATAGGATTTGAGAGCCTGTTTGCTACAGGCTTTTCTCATGCCTTGACGATTTCAGATATTTATCATAGTATGGAAGCTATCGAATGCTTTATGGTTGGCTAACCATAAAAAGGAGTTAATGAGTTATGAAACGTTTTATTTCAACTTGGAATAGGACCAGTCTAATTAAGCGCATTGCCATTGGTGTGGTAGTGGGTGCTGTGCTTGGTTTGCTTGTTCCTAAGTTTACGGTTATTGGTCTCTTAGGAGACATGTTTGTTGGTGGCTTGAAGGCAATTGCCCCACTTTTGGTCTTTGCCTTGGTTGCCAATGCCCTTTCCCAAACGCGAGAAGGTCAACAAAGCAACATGAAGACAGTTATTGTTCTTTATCTCTTTGGGACCTTTGCGGCAGCTTTGACGGCTGTTATCTCTCACTATATTTTTCCAATTTCTTTGAAGTTGGGAGCAGCTGCAGCGACTAAAGCGACAGCACCTCAAGGTGTGGGAGAAGTCTTTAAAGATTTATTGCTTAAGATGGTGGATAACCCTGTCAATGCCTTGGCTCAAGCTAACTATATTGGTGTTTTGGTATGGGCAGTTGTCTTTGGTTTTGCCATGCGAGCAGCTAGCAATCACACGAAGGATTTGCTTAATACCTTGGCAGAAGTGACTTCACAAATCGTTCGTTGGATTATCAACTTGGCCCCATTTGGTATCCTTGGTCTTGTCTTTAATACTATTTCTGAGAATGGTGTTGGTGTTTTGGCAGACTATGGTATCTTAATCCTTGTTTTAGTGGGAACAATGGCCTTTGTTGCCTTGGTTGTTAATCCAATCATTGCTTTTGTGATGATGGGCAAAAATCCTTTCCCACTGGTTTTCCGTTGTTTGAAAGATTCTGGGATTACAGCCTTCTTTACTCGCTCGTCAGCAGCCAATATTCCAGTTAACCTTCAACTTTGTAAGGATCTTGGTTTGAATCCTGATACCTATTCGGTTTCTATCCCATTGGGGTCAACTATTAATATGGCTGGAGCAGCCGTCACAATCAATGTCTTAACGCTTGCTGCAGTAACGACTTTGGGAATTCAGGTCGATTTTGCGACAGCACTCATTCTTAGTGTGGTTTCAGCTATTTCTGCTTGTGGTGCCTCGGGTATTGCTGGAGGCTCCCTCCTATTAGTGCCAGTAGCATGTAGCCTCTTTGGTATCTCAAATGATTTGGCCATGCAGGTTGTCGGTGTCGGCTTTATCGTAGGTGTCATTCAAGACTCTTGTGAAACAGCCCTTAACTCTTCAACGGACGTTCTCTTTACAGCAGTAGCAGAAAAGAGCCGTTGGAAGAAAGTATAGCTAATTATATAAGGTCGGCCTATTTGGCTGGCTTTTTGATTTTAGAGAAAACATAGTCAAAGACTATAGCTAGCTCAAGAATCTATCATATTTAAAAAGCCCATAAAATATGGTAAAATAAACCGTTCAAAGAGAAAAGGTTAAACATTTATGACTAATAATTTATTGGTGCTTCAATCAGATTTTGGTTTGGTTGACGGTGCCGTTTCGGCCATGATTGGTGTGGCCCTTCAAGAAGAACCTAGTTTGGGAGTTCATCACCTGACACATGATATTACTCCCTACAACACTTTGAGGCTTCCTATCGTCTGTTTCAGACCGTTGAATACTGGCCTGAGGGGACAACCTTTGTTTCGGTAGTTGATCCGGGTGTAGGCTCCTCACGTAAAAGTGTGGTTGCCTTAACAAAGACGGGGCAATATATCGTCACACCAGATAACGGGACACTTTCTTATATCAAGAAGGTTGTTGGTATCGAGGCTGTTCGTGAGATTTCCGAGGTTGAGAATCGTCGTAGTAATACAGAGCTTTCTTATACCTTCCATGGTCGTGATGTTTATGCCTATACAGGTGCCAAATTAGCTTCTGGTCATATCAGTTTTGAAGAAGTTGGTCCTGAGTTACCTGTGGACAAAATTCTAGAACTTCCAGTGGTTGAAACCATCATAGAGGATAATTTGGTTCGTGGGGCGATTGACATTTTGGACGTCCGTTTCGGCTCTCTGTGGACCTCTATCACACGTGATGACTTTTACGCGTTGGAACCAAACTTTGGTGATCGATTCGAAGTAACCATCTTTAACAATGATATGTTGGTCTACCAAAACCAAGTTACCTATGGGAAATCTTTTGCGGATGTTCGTATCGGTCAGCCAATTATTTATATCAATTCCCTCTATCGTGTTGGCTTAGCCATTAACCAAGGGTCTTTTGCCAAGGCCTATAATGTTGGCGTAGGGTCTAACTGGCACATTGAAATTAAACGTTTAGGAGATTAAAGTAAGATTATGAAAAATAATTCAATTCGTACAGTAGTTGCGACAGGTATTGGTGCAGCACTCTTTATTATCATTGGTATGTTTGTTAATATCCCTATTTGGGAATACTAGCATCCAACTTCAGTATGCTGTTCAAGCCCTATTCTCAGTGATTTTTGGGCCTATTACAGGTTTCTTTATGGGCTTTATTAGCCATGCACTTAAAGATGGCATCCAATACGGAAATATCTCATGGGCTTGGGTACTTGCAAGTGCTATTACAGGACTTGTAATTGGTCTATTCAACAAAAAATATGATGTGACAACTGGCAAGTTTTCTTTGATGAGTATGATTTGGTTTAACCTAGTACAAGCATTGGCCCTCCTTATTGCCTATGGTATCGTTACTCCTATTGGTGATAGACTCCAATTTGCACAAGCCTGGTCATACCTTTATGCACAAAGTTTTGTAGCTGGCGTAGCTAACTTTATTACAATTGCAATTGGAGGAACCCTCCTTCTTGCAATCTATGCTAGCTCACGTACACAATCTGGTAGTCTTACCAAAGACTAGCATGAATCATAGGAGAGTGGGACTGTCAGTTTGTTTTGATACCTCCTCTCTTTTTTTAGTAGAAACATGGATAAATACATTAGTTTTAATCAGTTTACATTTCAATATGATGCGCAAGCAGAAGCGACGCTTAAAGATATCAGCTTTGATATTGCCAAGGGCGAGAAAGTCCTAATCTTAGGTCCTTCTGGTAGTGGAAAGTCGACTCTAGCTCAGTGTCTCAATGGTATCATACCTAATATTCATAAAGGTCAGGCACAAGGCCAGGTAAGGATAGATGGTCAGGATATTTTCAAGCAATCTATCTATGATAAGTCACAGTTGGTATCGACGGTATTGCAGGATCCAGATGGTCAGTTTATTGGCCTAACAGTAGCCGAGGATTTGGCTTTTGCCTTGGAGAATGATTGTGCTGATCAAAGTGAGATGAAAGATAAGGTAGCCCTTTGGGCTGAGCGTCTAGACTTGACCTCCCTTTTGAATCACCGCCCTCAAGATTTATCAGGTGGCCAAAAGCAACGAGTCAGTTTGGCTGGTGTCTTGATTGATGAGAGTCCTATTCTTTATTTGATGAGCCTCTGGCAAATTTAGATCCTAAATCAGGACAGGAAACCATTGATCTCATTGATAAGATCCACAAGGAGGTGGGAGCTACGACGATTATTATTGAACATCGCCTAGAAGATGTTCTTTATCGTCCCGTTGACCGCATTTTACTGGTCAATGAAGGAGAGCTCCTCTTTAATGGTAGCCCAGATGAGCTTTTATCGAGCAAACTCTTGCTAGAAAATGGGATTCGCGAACCTCTATATGTGACGGTTTTACGTCAGTTGGGATTTGACACAAGGAGTGCACAAAATCTTAGTCAATTGGATGCTTTAGACTTATCTGACCTTGCTCTGCCAGACAGAATTTTGAAGGATAAAAGAGACAGTTTGAGTGACTCTATTTTGAAGGTTGAGGGGCTTAGTGTTTCCTATGGAGATAATCCAGCAATCATAGAGGATCTGTCCTTTAGCTTGAAAAAGGGTGAGCGACTAGCGATTGTCGGTAAAAATGGGGCTGGGAAGTCGACGCTTGCCAAGGCTCTATGCGGTTTTGTCCCTAGTCAAGGGAAATTAACTTACAAGGGTCAGGATATTAGTCAGGATAGCATTGCCGAGCGTTCAGAACGTATAGGCTTTGTTTTGCAAAACCCAAATCAGATGATTAGCCAAACTATGATTTTTGATGAGGTGGCTCTTGGTTTGCGTTTGCGAGGGATTGAAGAGGCTGAGGTTGAAGAGCGTGTTCATGAGGTCTTGAAGACTTGTGGTCTCTATAGTTTTCGTAACTGGCCCATTTCTGCGCTTTCCTTTGGTCAGAAAAAGCGCGTGACCATTGCATCTATCTTGGTTTTGAAACCTGAAATCATTATCTTGGATGAGCCAACAGCTGGTCAAGATTACAAGACTTACACAGATATCATGAATTTCTTGGACAGTCTTCAGAAGCAAGGTCATACGATTGTGATGATTACTCATGACATGCAGCTCATGTTGGAATATAGCGATCGTTGTCTCGTTGTGGTTGAAGGTAAATCATTGCAGACGATAAGCCAGTTACAATTCTTAATCAGAAGGATTTACTAGAGTCAGCTAATCTCAAGCAGACCTCTCTTTATACTTTAGGTCAGAAATTGTCAAGTGATCCAGTAGAAGTAACCCAGTATTATATTGAAAAAGGAGGCCCTAATGTCTAATCGTTTAATTGGTTATCAGTCAGGTCAAGGTTTCCTCTATGATTTGTCTGGGGCAAGTAAGATGCTTTTCTTTATCTTGGTTTCAGTTGCCTGTATGGCAACCTATGACCCCCGCTTTATCCTAGCAGTAGGCTTACTTTCCATTTATCTCTTTTATTTGGCTAAGATTCGTTGGAGAGATATTTCTTTTGTTGTTAAGATTATTGGATCCATTGCTCTCTTTAATTTACTTATGGTCTACCTTTTCGCACCTGGTTATGGTGAAGAAATTTACGGGGCAAAGACAGTTCTGATTGAAGGCTGGGGACGTTTCTATCTGACCAGTCAGGAGCTTTTTTACCTTGCAAATCTATTGCTTAAATATTTTTCAACGGTTCCTCTTGCCATCCTATTTCTCATGACTACCCATCCAAGTCAGTTTGCGGCTAGTCTTAATCAAATTGGGATTCCTTATAAATTTGCCTATTCCGTTAGTTTAACCTTGCGTTATATTCCAGATGTTCAAGAAGAATTCTTTACGATTCGTAAGGCTCAGGAGGCTCGTGGTTTGGATTTGTCGCAAAAGGCGGGATTGGTCAAACGTATTCGTGGGAATCTCCAAATTGTTCTTCCACTAATTTTTTCATCTCTCGAACGAATTGATACCATTTCGACAGCTATGGAGTTACGTCGATTTGGTCGCTATAAAAAACGTACCTGGTATGTGCATAAATCTTTGGTGAAACAAGATTACCTTGTCATCCTATCAGCTATCCTTATATTGGGAATTAGTATAGGATTAATCTTCCTAAATCATGGTCGTTTTTACAATCCATGGGGATGATATTCTTGGCTTTTAGTAAAAGTATGCAGATAAGCACAACAAAAAACGTTCCAGTCTTGTCTAGATGAACGAGATTGGAACGTTTTTTGTTATTTCAAATATCCTAAATAATCAAATTTTTCTAGTGTTCGATTGTCAGCGACAACTAGTATGATTCCTTCATCAGGTAGTTTCTTACTTGGGTCAAAGTGAGTGTTTAACTTGCCATTTTTCTCATCTCTAAAACCAATAACATTGACGTTATAATTTTGTCTTAGATTTAAAGTATGCAAGGACTTTCCAGCCCATTCACTAGGAATTTTAAGTTCAATTAAAGCTACGTCGTCCTCTAAATGAAAAACATTTAATATGTTATAGCGGAGGATATTTGAAGCCAATTCTTTAGCTGTGCTACGTTCAGGGGTGATGACCCAGTTAGCACCCATTCCGTAAAGGACTTCCTCATAATTGTTATTCGTAGCTTTGGCAATAATATTCTTAATACCAAGTTTTTTGCACTGCAAGAGCGCTAGCGCAGACGATTCTAGGTGTTCTCCGGTTGCAATAATGACTGAGTCGCAAGTATCGATACCAGCGGAACGTAGAAATTCAATGTCAGTAATGTCCCCAACAGCAGCCTTAGTCACCTGATCAGCAAGGGAATCAATTGTAGTAACATTATTATCTAAGGCAATAACATCTTGTCCAAAAGAAGAGAGTTCGGTTGCAATAGTTTGTCCAAAGATTCCCAAACCGAGGACCCCAATAATTTGTGTTTTCATATACAATCCTTTCAGAATATTATCAATTAATAAAATAGTTTAGCCGACTGAAATGTCAGTTGGGGCATAAGAGATATGTTTTTCTTTTTTGGTCATCAAGCTCAAGAGAACAGTGATAGGTCCGACACGGCCAATGAACATCAGAGCCATGATAACGAGGCGTCCTAGGGTATTTAGATTAGGGGTCAAATCCATTGAAACACCAACCGTAGCAATGGCTGATACACTCTCAAAAAGTAGGCCTAGTGGTGAGAGAGTAGGATTAGTTTCCAGCAAAATAACATAGCCGACAAAGAGCATCGTTAGGAAAAAGAGTATAACAGTGAATGCTTGCAAAATGGTTTTGTTAGATATAATACGGTTTCGAAAAACCACGCTCGAGTTACCAGATAGCTCTGACTTAAAAAGTAGGAACATGATAGAGGCAGTTGTCACCTTGATACCACCTGCAGTTCCTCCAGGACCACCCCCAATAATCATTTGAATCATAAAAAGAAGATTTGTGGAGAAATCGGCATTGGTATAGGAAATAGTTGCAAAGCCAGCGGTACGCATGGTTACAGTCTGAAAGAAACTTACCAGAAGTTGTTGCCAGACAGTGAGAGTACCGATTGTCTTAGAGTTATCCATTTCCAGTAACCAAGCAAGTAGTGTTCCTCCTAATAGGAGACAACCTGTACTTATAAGCACAAGACGGCTTTGATTACTGAAAGGTCTCCAAGCTAATTTCCAATTTCTTGGACGATCTTTAATATAACGTCTTATTAGTTGAATCAAATCAATCCAAACTGCAAATCCCAAGCTTCCAGACATGATGAGAAAAGCTACAGCAAGGTTAATGGTTGGATTGGTTGCATAATCCTGTAAACTGTTAGAACCTAGGTTATCAAATCCAGCATTACAAAAGGCAGAGACAGCTAGAAAGAGACTATTAAAAATGCCATGACCAAGTCCAAAACGAGGAATGAAGTCAGTCATAATCACGAGTGCTGCTAAAGCTTCAATAGAAAAAGTTATTTTATAGACCTTAAAAAGATAAGCCTTCAAATCTTTTTGGTTATCCCTACTAAGTGCGGATTGAAGGAGATCTTGATCGCTCAGTCCTAATTTATTTTTAAGGGTATAGGTACTAAAGGCTATAAGAGAGACTAGTCCAAGTCCTCCCGTCTGCATGAGAAACATAGAGAGAATTTGACCAAGACCATTGTAAGCCTTACTGACCGGGACAACAGAAAGTCCAGTTACACAGACCATTGACACAGTATTGAAGAGATGGTCTAGGTAGCTTGTTTCTGGACTGTTAGCATAATGGCTTATGGGAAGGCTAAGTAGAATACTCCCCACTATAATGACAAAGACAAAGCTGAGCACAAGCTTTTGCGTGACAGAAAGACGATTTATCAATGAAAACCTCCGAGTTATCATAAGAATAAATAATAATCCAAGGAGCAAGAAACATCCTTGGGTAAATGTTATAACGGCTTCTTGTTAGGCATCCCAGCACGACGTGGGTACTTATTTGGGGTCTCTTTTTTCTTATCGACAATGGTGATATTACGTCCATCCCCATTTGGCAGTTTATAGTTCTCATTGAGAATAGGCTTGGCAAAAAGCAAGTTCAAGGCATTTTTAGCATCGGCTAGCTCTTCGTCAGCTGCTGCAGCTTTAAGTGCAATAAGTTGTCCACCAACCTTCAAGAAAGGAATGGTCAATTCTGAAAGAACCTGCATGCGTGCAACAGCACGGGCGGTTACAATATCGAACTGAGCACGAAAGGTCTTGTCTTGTCCAAAATCCTCCGCACGTCCATGATAGAAGTGAACACCGCTGAGCTCAAGTTCATCGGCCAAGAGATTTAGGAAATTGATGCGTTTATTAAGAGAGTCAATGATAGTCACATCAAGCTCAGGACAAAGGATTTTCATAGGGAGACTTGGAAATCCAGCTCCAGCTCCGATATCGAGAAGTCGAATAGTCTGATTTTTAATATGTCCTTGGAGAACAGGAGCTAGGGAATCGTAGAAATGTTTGAGGTAGACCTCGTCTCTTTCTGTGATTGCAGTAAGATTGATCTTTTCGTTCCATTCTACCAAGAGCTCAAAGTAGCGTTGGAATTGGTCTTTTTGTTTTTGGCTGAGATCGAACCCCAGTTCTTTCAGAGCCTTGTAAAAATCTTCAGGTGTCATTTTATATTCCTTTTATCTAGTTTCAATGCTCTTATTTTACCATAATTAAGAGCTTTCATCTAACGCTATAAGACAGATGGAAACTAGGTCTGAATATGTTTCTCATTAGCTGTGAAAAAAGTTCTAAGTTTAAGAAATATGTAATATTAAAGGTGTTATTTTTTCTTAAAAATTTGATATAATACTAATTAAGTCTAAAATCATAATCATGCTCTCTAATGAAAAGTGAATGTAGGGGATTATGGTCTTGTGGATTGAAAATAGATCCCTATGGGGAAATTTAATTTGAGGATTGAAAATGATTTATCTTTCAGAAGTTAGAAAGTCTCCAGAAGGGCTCGCCTTTAACGAAGCACCTTCTTTGTTGGAGTCTATTAAAGAACGCTATGATCAAGTTTTAAATCTTGAACAGATTCAAGCAAGTGGGCAGGTAGCCTATGACAATGGTTTGTACCTTTTGGATTATCAACTCAGCTATGATATTACCCTGCCCTCTAGCCGTTCACTTGAACCTGTGACCCTTAGTTTTAACTATCCGGTTTCAGAAACCTTTATACAAGAGGCAGATGCTGCTCTTCAAAAAGAATTAGTCGAAGAAAATCTAGTTCTTATCTTGGATGGGGATACCATTAATCTTGATGAGAGTATTCTAGATAATATTCTTCTTAATATTCCTTTGAGAGTACTAACACCTGAGGAAGAATCAGGACAAATTTCGCTCTCTGGGAATGACTGGGAAGTCTTATCAGAAGAGGACTTTGCCGCACTTCAACAGGAGAAAAAAGAGGCAAGTAATCCCTTTGCCCAATTGAACGGTCTATTTGACGAAAATTAATTCAAAAAAACAAACTAAAAATGTTTGACAATTTTAAAAATCTATATTATTATATCATTAGAAGTTAATTTTCGGATTTATTCATTGGGTAAATCTACAGACTTTTTAAGGGAAATGGAAGTCAAAAAATTTTAAGAAAGTGGTAAATACTTATTATGAGCAAACGCATTTTGATTGTTGAAGATGAGAAAAACCTTGCTCGTTTTGTCTCTCTTGAACTTCAACACGAAGGATACGACGTTGTGACAGCAGACAACGGACGCGAAGGACTTGAAATGGCACTCGAGAAAGATTTCGATCTTATTCTCTTGGACCTTATGTTGCCTGAGATGGACGGTTTTGAAGTAACACGTCGTCTCCAACAAGAAAAAGATACTTATATTATGATGATGACAGCTCGTGATTCAATCATGGACATTGTTGCTGGTTTGGACCGCGGTGCTGATGACTATATTGTAAAACCATTTGCGATTGAAGAATTGTTGGCACGTATCCGTGCAACCTTCCGTCGCCAAGATATCGAAGCTGCTAAGAATGCACCAGCAAAAGCATCAACTTATCGTGATTTGAAATTGGATGTTCAAAACCGTACAGTTGTTCGTGGTGATGAAGCAATTCCATTGACAAAACGTGAGTTTGATTTGTTGAACACACTTTTGAGCAATATGAACCAGGTGATGACCCGTGAGGAACTCTTGCTTCAAGTTTGGAAATATGATGACGCCATCGAAACAAACGTGGTAGATGTTTATATTCGTTACTTGCGTGGAAAAATCGATGTTCCAGGTAAGGAATCATATATTCAAACAGTACGAGGAATGGGTTACGTTATCCGTGAAAAATGAGTAAATTACAAGATAAATTATTTGGTAAAGTAACCATTAGAAAAAAGTTGACCATGACAACTGCTGTGGTCTTCTTTCTTGTATTGTCGATGTTCACTCTGGTTGTTGTTTTCTCAGCTAATACGCTACTTTTGCAACGTGAACGTCAAAATGTAAACACTACAATCTCAAAAGTTGTTACTTATATCGAAAAGGACTGGGACTCCGACGAAGAGTTGAGTCCAGAACCGCTTTTAGCGGCCCTTTATTCGCCTAAAAATATCTATGCATCGATCATTAATGGCGTGCTTTCCGAAAAGCATTCTTTGGATGGTCAGGTTGCGATTTCTAATAAATTATATTCTAACCAATCTGTTTTTGTTTATGACAAAAAGGGAACGTTTATCTTTACTTCTGAGGAGAACACAGATTCGCCTCCAGGTATGTCCGAGGTAAACAAATTGAAGTCAGTTTCCTATAAAGGGAAGCGTGGTTTCTTGCTGCAAGTTCCAATCTACGGTAAGGATAAAAAGACCATCGTTGGTTATGCCCAAATTTTCCATGATTTGGAATTCTACTATGCTCTTAAAGAGCGTTTGATTTTCTTATTGATTTTCCTAGAAGTGGGGATGACGGTCCTAGTTATCGCAGCAACTGTAGTTGTCTTGACATCTATTCTTCGTCCGATGAGACAGTTGCACGAAACGATGGGAGTTATCACCGATTCGCCAAGTGATTTGGAACTTCGTTCTAAGATTGAAAGTCACGATGAAATTGGTGATTTGGCGATTAACTTTAACCGTATGATGGATAAAATCCAAGAAAATAATCAGATGCAGATGCGTTTCTTGAGTGACGTCAGTCATGAATTGCGTACACCGATTGCGGTTATCAAGGGGCATATGGACCTCTTGCAACGTTGGGGGAAAAATGACCCTGAAATCCTTGAGGAAAGTCTTGAGGCTGCAAGTCACGAGGCCAACCGTATGACGATTATGATTAATGATATGTTGGATTCTATCCGTGTCAAAGGATCATTTGAAAATCACAGAAACGATACTTGTGATTTGAATTCTTCAATCCGTACGGTTATTGGTAACTTCCGTGTCTTGCATGAAGATTACCAATTCTATCTCAATGATTTCGAGAGCTCAGAGCGCCCAGCACAGATTTACAGCCAACACTTTGAACAGGCGATTACGATTTTGATTGATAATGCGGTCAAGTATTCTCCTGTTAACAAGGAAATCCAGGTTACAATTAAGGCTCTGGAAGATGAAATGTTGGTACAAGTGCAAGATAATGGTGAAGGGATCTCTAAAGAAGATATTGAACATATCTTTGAGCGCTTCTACCGTTCAGATAAGGCACGTAATCGTACGACAACGCAATCTGGTGTTGGTATTGGTTTGTCAATCCTTTACCAAATTGTGGAAGCTTATCGTTGCCGTATCGATGTTAGTTCTGAACTTGGTGTTGGAACACGTTTCGACCTTTACATTCCATTTGCGGATGGAGGAACGACGACACCTCAGCTTGAGCTTTAAATCAATTTATAAGAGACTTAAAGTGATTCTTGGTCATGAGCACGCCTCGTTTAGGGCGTGCTTTTTATGTGTTTTTATGGTAAAATAGAGTACCGAATTTCAAAGATTGGTGGTGAAGTGCATGCGTTGTCCAAAATGTCAACATAATAAATCTAGTGTTATCGATAGCCGTCAGGCAGAGGATGGGAATACCATTCGTCGTCGTCGTGAGTGTGATTCTTGTCATGCTCGTTTTACAACATTTGAGCGTGTGGAAGAAGTTCCACTTTTGGTTGTCAAAAAAGACGGTACTCGTGAACAATTCTCTCGCGATAAGATTTTCAATGGTATCTTGATGAGTGCTCAGAAGCGACCGGTTTCTAGTGAGGATATCGAAAATGCCATCACCCGAATTGAGCAAACATCCGCCGTAACCATGATGGAGAGGTTGATAGTGATGTCATTGGGAATTTAGTGATGAAAGAACTCGCTGACCTTGATGAAATTACTTATGTACGTTTTGCCAGTGTCTACCGTTCTTTCAAAGATGTTGATGAGATTGAAGAGTTGCTTCAAGAAATCACCAAAACTGTACGTGCGAAAAAAGAGTCTAAAAAATGAGACCTATTGAAGAATTTGTCTATGTTGGCAATCAGGTTATCGTTCCCGATCAGGCAAGTTTGATGCGTTGCTATTATCCCATTATTGGGAGTGAAGGATACGCTCTCTACCAGTATTTCGTGGCTTTTTATGACAATGGTAATCACCGCCATAAGTTTGCGGCTATTCTGAACCATCTTAACTTTGGAATGCAGCCCCTTCAGGAAGCACTGGCGGTTCTGACAGCAGTAGATCTCTTGGCCTTTTACCAGTCACCTCAAGGGTTTTATGTTATAGAGCTTAAGTCTCCCTTATCAATTGAGCAGTTTCTAAAACATGCCGTTTATAGTTCACTTCTCGAGCAAAAGATTAGTGAACCAGCAGTAGACGCTTTGAAACCGGCAGGTCTACAAGGCTTGCAAGATTTATCTAAACGTTTTTCGGATGTCTTTACCGATGAGCGTTTGGCTCAAAAGTCTGTGTCTGAAATCAAGCCTAAAAATTCATTTGATTTAAGCAGTTTCAGGAATCGTATGCAGGCTGATGGGCTTGTATTTAAAGATGAAAAGACAGATGTGCCAGAAATCTATAAATTGTCTGAAATTCATGGCATGAATTGGTATGATACTTATCTCTTAGCTAAGAAGACAGCCGTGAACCACCAGATTATTGTCAAGCGTATGCAGGTGCAATTAGAGCAGGCTCAAGCTCAAACATTGGGTGGTGATTCTGCTTTGACGGAGACGGAGAAAAAGATTCTTAAAGCGGTTAGGTCCGAAAAGCCTATAGATTACTTGCAAAGTGCTAAAGGCCCAAGCGGGACTGTGACTAATTCTGAGAAGCAGATTCTCACGGATTTGGCACAAAGAGGCTTTATGGATGAGGTCATTAACCTCATGGTTGCCTACAGTTTGGGACGGACACGTTCAACGAATGTAAATCGAGAGTATATCTCTAAACTTGCCAACGATTTTGCCTTTAAGAATATCGTCACTGCTGAACAGGGGCTTTTAGCCTTGCGTAGTGGTTACGATAAGAAATCACAGCAAGCAAAAGCTGATTCTAAGAAGAAAACAAATGTGCCGAGCTGGAGTAATCCAGATTATGATAATCAAACCAGTCAGGCTGATCAGGCCAAGTTGGATGAAATTAGACGTCGAGCTTTGGCAAAACTAGAAAAAGGAAAGGAGTAGCCTATGGAAAGAGTTGGACAAACCCTAAACCGAACAGGGCATCATGGGTCTGGCAATGCAACAGATTTAACGAAGCAAATTTTGGCAGATCCAAGAGTGGCTAGCTTTATTCAAGAGCATAGCCTAAGCCAGGATGAAATCAAGCGTAGTCTTCCTAAGTTTAATCAATTCCTGGTGGAATGCCGTAAGGTCAAAGAAGGTGATGCCTCGTATATTGCCAAAGGGTATGAACCGATTCTGACCATGAATGAAGGCTACGCTGATGTCACCTATAAGGAGACGCGTCAGCTCAAAGAGCAACAAGAACAGCAGGCTATTGCTAAACGGATTAATTTGGTGAGTCTGCCTCAGTCTTATCGTAAGATTACCTTTGCGGACATTGCTCTAGATGATGTGGCTCGTGTTGATACCTTTGAGAGTCTCGTGGATTTTGTGGCGAATTACCCTAGTCCAGACCAGAAAGGCACTCTACATCTACGGAGACATGGGAGTTGGAAAAATCCTTCATGTTGGCTGCTATGGCTCATGAACTTTCAGAGACCAAGAAGGTTGCTACGACCATTATTCATTACCCATCATTTACTATTGATGTTAAAAAAATGGAATCAAGGATGGTTCTGTCAAGGAACAAATTGATGCTGTCAAACAGGCGGAAGTTTTGGTTCTAGATGATATCGGTGCAGAGCAATTCTCTTCTTGGATTAGGGATGATGTTTTGCAAGTTATCCTCCAGCATCGCATGATTGAGGAGCTTCCTACCTTCTTTACGTCTAACTATAGTTTTTCGGATCTAGAAGCTAAGCTATCCAATGGACGTCAAGGAGACGAGACTTGGCAGGCCAAACGTGTGATGGAGCGTATTCGTTTTCTTGCCAAAGAGGTTCACTTGAAGGGTGTTAATCGCCGCTAAGTTGAATCTAATAATGATAAAGAATAAGAGAGTTTGCTTTCCTTGGTGGAAGTGAGACTGCTAAATGAAGAAAGGAATCCCTATTTAATCAGGGACTTAAACATATGACATTACCTACAGTTGCTATCGTGGGTCGCCCAAACGTTGGGAAATCGACCCTATTTAACCGAATTGCGGGTGAACGTATCTCTATCGTCGAAGACGTTGAAGGGGTAACACGTGACCGTATTTATACCTCTGCTGAATGGCTTAATCGCCAGTTTAGCTTGATTGATACTGGTGGTATCGATGATGTTGATGCACCATTTATGGAACAAATTAAGCACCAAGCTGACATTGCCATGACTGAAGCTGACGTTATTGTCTTTGTCGTCTCAGGTAAGGAAGGCGTGACAGATGCGGACGAGTACGTTGCTCGTATTCTCTATAAGACCAACAAGCCAGTTATCTTGGCGGTAAATAAAGTGGATAACCCTGAGATGCGTGCAGATATCTATGATTTTTATTCTCTAGGTCTTGGTGATCCTTATCCAGTTTCATCTGTTCACGGTATTGGTACAGGGGATGTTCTCGATGCTATCGTTGAAAATCTTCCAACAGAAGTTGAAGAAGAAAATCCAGATATCATTCGTTTTAGTTTGATTGGACGTCCAAACGTCGGAAAATCAAGCTTGATTAACGCCATTTTGGGTGAGGACCGAGTGATTGCCAGCCCGATTGCTGGTACGACTCGAGATGCCATTGATACAAACTTTGTGGACAGTGAAGGTCAAGAGTATACCATGATTGACACCGCTGGTATGCGTAAATCTGGTAAGGTTTATGAAAACACAGAAAAATACTCTGTCATGCGTTCAATGCGTGCCATTGACCGTTCTGATATTGTCCTTATGGTTATCAATGCTGAAGAAGGTATTCGTGAGTATGACAAGCGTATCGCTGGTTTTGCCCATGAAGCTGGTAAAGGGATTATCATCGTAGTTAACAAATGGGATACGATTAAGAAAGACAATCATAGCGTTGCTAACTGGGAAGCAGATATCCGTGATCAGTTCCAATTCTTGAGCTATGCACCAATTATCTTGTATCGGCTGAGACGAAACAACGTCTTAACAAGTTGCCAGAGATGATTAAACGCATCAGTGAGAGTCAGAACCGTCGTATTTCATCAGCTGTTTTGAATGATGTTATCATGGATGCCATTGCCATCAACCCAACACCAACTGACAAAGGAAAACGCCTTAAGATTTTCTACGGCACACAAGTTTCGGTTAAACCACCAACATTTGTTATCTTTGTCAATGAAGAAGAGCTTATGCACTTCTCATACATGCGTTTCTTGGAAAATCAAATTCGTCAAGCCTTTGGTTTTGAGGGAACACCAATTCATTTGATTGCTCGTAAACGTAAATAAAAAAGAGACCAACCAGAATAGAATCTTTATGGGTTGGTCTTTTATCATTGTAAGGAGAAAACGATGTTAGAAAATGTTCAAGCTTATTTGTCAAAACAGGGAGTTAAGTATATCAAACCTGAAAAAGCCGGTCCACATAAGGAAGAGATGGAAGACCTCAAGGCACTTGGTCAAGCAGCTCGTAAGGAGATGCAGACTTTAGCAAAACTTCTAGAGGAGCGTTTGGCACCCTTTAAGATGGATCGTGTCAGTAATTGGGCCAATCAGGCACAAATATGTCGGCCACACTTTTGGTGCTATTACAGGGCCCCTGAGGATAGTTTAGACGATGTTGCCATGGCGACTCGTCTCTATGGCCAGCCTGAAAAATGGGGGATTTCAGTAGAAGTTAGCTTTGTCGAACGGAAAAAATCAGATACTACTTTAGCTAAGCAACATAAGGTCCTAGACTTACCGATTGCACCCTCTCTATACTATTTTGCCCAGGAAAATGGTGTCAGTCATCGTGTGGAAGGAACTGAAGAAAATCGTCAGATGCTTAAAGAAGCAGTTAGAGATGGTCGTGTTCGTAAGGTGTTGGTCAAATATGATGTCTCTGTGACTACTAGTAAAACTATGGAAGAGTTAGTAGAAGAGCTTGCTGATGGATTTGATAAGTTGAAACCCTATTACGAGAAAGCTAATAAAAACTAAAAAATCTCCAGTTTTTTCTGGAGATTTCTCTTATTTATTTTGGTGAAATCACTTCAGCACCACCCATGTAAGGACGAAGAACTTCAGGGATAGTTACTGAACCATCTTCGTTTTGGTAGTTTTCAAGGATAGCGGCTACTGTACGTCCAACAGCAAGTCCTGAACCGTTAAGAGTGTGAAGAAGTTTTACCTTACCATCGGCTTCGTCACGGTATCGGATTTGTGCACGACGGGCTTGGAAATCTTCTGTGTTTGAACATGAAGAAATTTCGCGGTAAGTGTTTTGTGCTGGAATCCAAACTTCCAAGTCGTAAGTTTTCGCAGCTGAGAATCCCATATCGCCAGTACACAAAGTGATGACACGGTATGGCAAGTTAAGTTTTTGAAGAATGTTTTCAGCGTTAACTACCATTTTTTCCAATTCATCATAAGAGTCTTCAGGTTTTGAGAATTTGACCATTTCAACCTTATGGAATTGGTGAAGACGAATCAAACCACGTGTGTCGCGACCAGCTGAACCAGCTTCTGAACGGAATGAAGGGCTCATAGCTGTGAAGTAGATTGGCAATTCTTTACCATCAAGGATTTCACCACGGTAGTAGTTTGTCAAAGGAACTTCGGCTGTTGGGATAAGGACATAGTCAGTACCGTCAAGCTCGAAAGTATCTTCTTTGAATTTTGGATATTGACCAGTACCGAACATTGAGTCGTGGTTAACCATGTAAGGTGTGATCATCTCAGTGTAACCTTCTTTAGCATGCTCATCCAACATGAAGTTGTAGATTGCACGTTCTAATTTTGCTCCAAGGCCTTTGTAGAAAAGGAAACGAGAACCAGTGACTTTAGCACCACGTTCCCAATCTAGGATACCAAGGTCTTCCCCAAGATCCCAGTGTGCTTTAACTTCAAAATCAAATTCACGAGGTGTTCCCCAACGACGAACTTCTACGTTTTCATCTTCGTCAGCGCCTACAGGAACAGAGTCATTTGGTGTGTTTGGAAGTGTCACAACGATGGCATTAAGCTTTTCATCGATAGCAGCAAGTTCTGCATCGATTTCCTTAATTTCTGCAGAGACTTTTTGCATTGCTGCGATTTGTTCGGAAGCATCTTCTTTGTTACGCTTAGCTTGAGCGATACCATCTGAAGCGATATTACGTTGAGCTTTGAGTTCTTCAGATTTGATAAGAAGTTCGCGACGTTTAACATCAAGCTCTTTAAGTTCATTTAAAGTTTCAGCAGCGACACCACGTGTAGCCAATTTTTCGGCAAGGGTATCGAAGTCGTTACGAATACGTTTTACATCTAACATAAGTTCCTCCAAAAAGTAAAACACTCCAGTGAAAGTGTTGGAGTGACTTAGGCCACGGTTCCATCCAACTTCACAGGAGTGCACTTGTTTATGTTTTTAATTATTAGAAACGGTAGAATTTCGTAGGTCAACCCTACCTGCTCGCAGCAACCGCAGGCTTTCTGTAAGGGTCTAGCTAGTACTTATCCGTCTGTTATATTATACAAAAATTATGATTTTTTGGCAAATAAACCTTTGAGTCGAGCGCCAATAGTTTGAATAAGAGTTGGTAGCTTGACTACTTTTTCATTGCCAAGGTGTTCCCTAGCAATCTTTAGAATCTTCCCAGAATCTTTAGAAGCAAAGAGGAATTTGCTCTTGTCTGTCAACACTTCAAAGTGGCGGCTAATTCTCTTTCCTGATACATTTGCACCGATTTGAGTGATGCTAGTCCATGGAATTTGAATGTATTGCTCGACATTGACATCTGGGTAGAATTCAAGAGCCACATCTCCGATTAGAAATTTACCGACTTTCCCCCCGATAGCCATGTAGGAAACGCCTGTTGTATGTAGTTCAACTGTTTTGTTTAGTGATTGTGCCATATCTATCTCGCTTTTTGATTGTAGTACCTTTATTATAGCATAAGAAAAGAGTTCAGCTTTGCTAAACTCTTACTCTTTTTACATGATTCCGAAGAAGCTTGCAACAATACCAACTACAAAGAGTCCGATGATGATTGTGATTGGTGAAACTTTCTTCTTAAGCAACCACATACATGCAAAAAGTAAGGAGAAGTCCCATCAAACCTGGAATCAATGAATCCAATTGTTTTTTTGGAGGGTATCGACTTGAATCTTATCGAAGCTAAGTTTGTCATTAACTTGGCCTGAGGGATAGTCTTAAGTTGGTCACCGCTAACATTGCCTTTAGGTACCATCTCGATATAGGCACCTTTTAGACAAAACTTTACCTGGGAGGTTTACAGTGAAGACGATAGATACCCAACGTTCAACAAGGACAGCCAAGATGAACATACCAAGGATTGATGCCCCTTTAGTAATATCTTTCAAGATACCACCAGACATGTCTTTAGTGATTTCTGAACCTGCTTTGTAACCAAGTTCTTGAGTGTACCACAAGAAGGCCATACGGATAAGGTTCCAACCGATGAAGAAGATAAGTGGACCAGCGATGTTCCCAGCTTGTGCCAATGATGCACCGAGGGCACCAAGGATAGGACGAACTGTGAACCAGAAAACAGGGTCACCGATACCGGCAAGAGGTCCCATCATACCGATTTTAACCCCTTGGATAGCAGCATCTTCGATGTCAGTACCGTTAGCTTTTTCTTCTTCAAGAGCCAAGGTAACACCCATGATAGGAGCAGCTACGTAAGGGTGGGTATTGAAGAATTCCAAGTGGCGTTTAAGAGCTGCGGCTTGGTCTTCTTTGTTAGTGTAGAGTTTTTTGATAGCAGGAATGAGTGAGTAAGCCCAACCCAAGTTTTGCATACGTTCATAGTTCCATGAACCTTGCAAGAATTGTGAGCGCCACCAAACCTTTTTACGATCCGCTTGAGATAATTGAATTTTTTCAGCCATGAGAGCACCCCTTCCTAGTAGTCTTCCAAGATATCGCCGATTGGGTCGCCTGAACCAGATGAAGTTCCGCCACCATTTCCGCCACCTTGTTTAGACAGGTTGAGGTAGATGAAGGCAATAGCGACACCGATAGCACCAAGAGCGATAAGTGTCAATTGGCTAATAGCAGCAAAAGCAAAACCGATGGCGAAGAATGGCCAAACTTCACGAGTTGCCATCATGTTGATAACCATGGCGTAACCAACGGCTACGACCATACCACCACCGACAACCATACCGTGGTTGAGCCAGTCAGGCATCAATCCAAGGGCATGTTGAACAGATTGTGCTGGGATAGCAAGAAGAAGGGCAGCTGGCACAGCGATACGCAAACCTTGAAGAAGGAGGGCGAGGTAGTGTGCACGTTCAACACCAGCGATGTTTCCGCTTTCTGCTGCTTTATCTGCAGCGTGAACAAGGGCAACAGATGCTGTACGAACAAGCATAGTTAGGAAGAGACCGGCAACCGCAAGTGGGATAGCTGTTGCAGTCGCAACACCGATACCTTCAGTTGTGAAGTTACCACCTTTAACCAAAATAATGGCAGCAGCAACAGAGGCAAGGGCAGCGTCAGGAGCGACAGCGGCACCGATATTAGCCCAAGCAAGAGCGATCATTTGAAGAGAACCACCAAGCATGATACCTGCAGTGAGGTTACCTGTAGCAGCACCGATGAGGGTACATGCAACAAGTGGTTGGTGGAATTGGAATTGGTCAAGGATACCTTCAAGACCAGCAAGGAAGGCAACAACTACGACCAAAATTGCAGAAATAATTGACATATCTGACATGGTAATAATTCCTTTTCTATTGAGTTGTGATTAGCTGAAATAATCAACTAATTTTTCCGAATGAAGATTATTGAACGTTAGCTTTTTTGATAAGGTCGAACAAATCTTTCTTAGAATCGTTTGGTACCTTACGGACGTCGAATTCAACGCCAAGGTCACGCAATTTTTCGAAGCAAGCAACATCGTCTTTGTCCATAGACAAAACGTTGTTAACCATTGTTTTACCAGTTGAGTGAGCCATAGAACCAACGTTAAGTTCTTGATTGGCACGCCACCTTCGATAGCACGAAGTGCGTCTTGAACAGTTTCGAACAAGATAAGCGCGTGTGTGTTACCAAAGCGAGGGTCCTTAGAAGCATCAATCAATTTTTGAATTGGAACAACGTTTGCTTTAACCCCATTTGGTGCTGCTTGTTTGATCAATTCTTTACGAAGCTCATCTTTAGCAACATCGTCTGAAGCAACAATGATACGATCTGCTTTAGAAGCAGGAGTCCAGTTAGTTGCAACTTGACCGTGCAAGAGACGTGTGTCCAAACGTGCTAAGTTAATCTTAAGTTTACCATCTCCGATAACTGTCCCTTCTGGGATAGCTCCTTGAGGTGCAGCAGCTTCTACAGGAGCTGCTGTTGTTTCCTCAACTGGATTAAGCTCCTCTGGAAGTGCTTTGATACCACCCTTAGCTTCCTTGATGATATTAGCAGCAACTTGCTCTGCAGTAGCGTTAGCATCCATCATACGTTCAGTGTATGCTTGGATTAGCATTGGCAAGTTAAGTCCTGTGATGATAGCAATCTTGCGATCTGGATTTTCTCCAGCAATTCGGCTAGCTTGGTTAAATGGTGAACCAGACCAAAGGTCAGCCAAAACAAGAATTTCATCATCAGCATCGAATTGTGCAATGGCGTCGTTGAAGTGAGCGTACAAGTCATCAGGACCTTCACTTGGCATGAAAGTTACGACTTGAACTTTCTCTTGGTCTCCAAAAATCATAGAGCCTGATTGGTGGATTCCTTCAGCGAACTTACCATGGCTGGCAATAATAATACCGATACCCATTCGTGTTCTCCTCCTTATAAATTATTTTTTCCTAGGCTTAAAAAGACTATCTCCGATTTTTATCAAGACGTTAAAAAAAGCGTCTCTCAATCTTTTTAAACATAAGAAATCAAGAACAATTATATTGTAAAACGCTTTCACGCAAATGTCAATAGCTAGTGAGAAAAAAATTCAAAAGAAGTCAAATTCTTTCAAAAATGAGCAAAATATTATAAAAAGATTGCCCAACCATTAGATTGGACAATCTTTTTATAATATTCGGAGATTATTTCTTCTTGACAATGAGTCGGAAAAGATTCTTAAAGCCTTGTTTGAGAACAACGATGAAGCTAGGTGCTTTTCTTAAACTTTCTCGAGGAATTCTTTTTTGAATTTCTTTCAAAGTTATTCGGCTTTTTCGACTGGCAAACGGAAACGTCCATTTTGCTTAGTACGGATTTCAAAACGTGGGATGAACTTACCACCGAAGTAGACATCGGCAATCACATAAGTGATTTCATCCCAAGGAATTTGAACGTAGTCTTGTAACTTCGTATCATTGTAAAATTCGAAGGCCTTATCACCGACCATGATATTTCCGTAAATAGGCCCTTCACGGAACCAAGTTCCCTTAGATGTGTGAGCCATTTCGGTATTGAGCGATTTAACCATACCTTGCTCCGATTAGAGTAGACCAATAATGTGGAGTACAATAGCTAGAACAAAGATACCCAAGATGATAACAATTGGAGAAACTTTTCTCTTAAGAAGGTACATGCAGAGGAAAGTCAAACCAAGGGCAGCAAGACCAGGAATCAATTGGTTCAAGTTATCTTGCAAGGTTGTTACCTTGTTAGCGTCAAGAGAGCGACCAGCAGCTTGTTGATGGAAGGCTTCTTTAACACCGGCAATACCTTTTGGAAGTTTATCCCAATCGATATAAGCACCTTCTTGTTGTTTAACAGTAGAGACAACTGGTGTGAAGGTGATACTTACCCAACGTTGGATAAGAGAACCGATAACGAACATCCCCATCATTGATGCGCCACGAGTTACTTGTTGAAGAAGGTTACCAGATACGTCGTCTGTAATCGCAGCACCAGCTCTATAACCGAACTCTTGAGTGTACCATTTAACGGCAGCGACCATAGCATTCCAAAGTACGAAGAAGACGATAGGTCCCAAGATGTTACCTGAAACAGCCAAACCTGCTCCTAATGAAAGGAAGATTGGGCGAAGGGTAAACCAGAAGAGAGGGTCACCGGCACCTGCAAGAGGTCCCATCATACCAACCTTAACCCCTGAGATAGCGGCATCATCGATGTCCGCCCCGTTAGCACGTTCTTCTTCCAAGGCAAGTGTAACCCCAAAGATTGGGTTAGCCATGAAAGGTTGTGTATTGAAGAATTCCAAGTGACGTTTAAGAGCAGCTACACGTTCTTCTTTTGTTTGATAAAGTTTTTTGATTGCAGGAATAAGGGTGTAAGCCACACCACCATTTTGCATACGTTCATAGTTGAATGAAGCTAAAAGGAAGTATGAGCGCAAGAAAGCTTTGAAACGATCTGCTTTTGTTAATTTAATTTTTGAATCAGCCATTTTCTTTCCTCCTAATTAAAAGTCTTCCAGAATTTCACCGAGGGGATCACCTGATCCTCCATCATTTGAAGAACCATTTGAACCACTAGCTTCAAGTGCAAGGTACATAACGGCAAGACAGAGACCGATGATACCCAAGCTAATCAAGGTCAATTCTTTGAGGGCAGCCAAAGCAAAACCAAGGAAGAAGAATGGCCAAACTTCGCGACTAGACATCATGTTGATAACCATGGCATAACCAACGGCTACAACCATACCACCACCGATTGTCATACCTGATGTTAACCATTCAGGCATAGATTCAAGACCAGATTGTACAAGGTGTGCAGGAATCAATAGCAAGAGGAGGGCAGGGATAGCAACACGGAGACCTTGGAGGGACATACCGATAAAGTGCCATCTTTCAATACCAGCGATATCAGCATCTTCAGCACGACTATCCATAATGTGAGCGATGAAGACAGTTGCAGTACGGACAAACATTGTCAAGGCAAGACCGGCAACAGCCAAAGGAACCGCAAGGGCGATGGCAGGACCAATTCCTTTAGCTCCTTGACCACCCAAGATAAGGATGATTGTAGAAGCTACAGCGGCAAGTGAGGCATCTGGTGCCATGGCAGCACCAACGTTAGCCCATCCCATAGTGATCAACTGTAAGCTACCACCCAACATTACGCCGAGTTCGAGATGACCAGTAACAAGACCGATAAGGGAACAAGCCACAACTGGTTGGTATGTTTCGATTTGGTCGTTAACTGAGCTACAACCGATGATGAAAGCAACAATTACGACTAAAATAATTTGTACTAAACTCATTTATGCATCCTCCAAAATTATTTCTTCTCTGCTAATTTAGTTTCAGCTGACTTAATCAAGGCATCAACGTTTGCTGGGCTATCACTTGGTACCCCACGAACGTCAAATTTGACACCCAATGATTGCAACTCTTTGATAGCATCCACATCTGTTTGGTCAAATGAAAGAGCCTTAGTAACGTTGACTTTTCCTTCTTTATAAGCTGAAGAACCAAGGTTGATTTCTTTAACATCAACACCTGCTTTAACAGCAGCAAGAGCATCTTCAACAGATTCAAAGAGAAGCATAGCACGTGTATCACCAAAACGTGGGTCATTGTTTGCTTTAACCATGTTTTTAATTGGGATAACGTGAACTTGAACACCAGATGGAGCGGCTTGTTTAATCATGTTTGTACGAAGTTTATCATGACAAACAGTGTCTGAAACAACGATGATACGGTCTGGGTGAGTTGAGTGAGTCCAACCAGTCGCAACCTGACCGTGGAGGAGACGTGTGTCAACACGAGCCAAAACGTATTTGATTTTTCCATCACCAAGTACTGTTCCTTCAGGAATGGTACCTTTAGGAATAGAAGGTTTAGCGTCGGCTGGTTTAGTGTCTTCTTCAGGAATAAGGCCTTCTGGAAGGACTTTAACGCCTTCTTTTGTTTCCTTATAAATGTTAGCGACAATCTCTTCAACCCCAGCATCAGGAGCTACCATACGTTCCGTATATGCTTGGATAAGCATTGGTAAGTTGAGTCCTGTCACGATAACCATCTTGCGATCAGGATTTTCTTCCTTAATTCGGCTTGCCTGGTTAAATGGTGATCCAGACCAAAGGTCTGCAAGGACTAGAATTTCGTCGTCAGCGTCAAATTGAGCAATGGCATCTTTGAAGTGAACGTACAAGTCGTCAGGACCTTCATTTGGCATGAAAGTAACCACTTGAACTTTCTCTTGTTCACCAAAAATCATAGAACCTGATTGGTGAATACCTTCAGCGAATTTACCATGGCTAGCAATAATAATACCGATACCCATTAGTGTTCTTCCTCCTTTTATATATTGTTTCTTAGGAATAGAAAAATGATTATTGGTATTAGCATTCATGACATGAAATGACAACAATATTTTTTTAGTCCCTCGAAAATTAGAACACTCTAATTATAGGACGTTACCATGAATTTGTCAATAGTTTTCGTAACAAAAGTGTCATATAATTGAAAAAAACATCAAATTATTGCAAATATACTTTTTTTTCAGACAATAAGTGTTAAATATAGTTTTAAGCTATATCTGACTAGAAGAAATAGGATTAAGAAAAAATGAGATAAATGCTTGTAATAGCTGGTATTGGCTGCTATAATTTCTTCAATTAACTATTTAATGTTAAATCTATAAGAAAAGAGGGCCTCCTTATGTCAGATTTACTAAGTATTTATAATGAATTGCAATCTAAGAAATGGGTTGACTTGACCCACAAAATTAATGCAGAAAGTCCACACTTTCCAGCTCTCCCAGCTTTGAAACAAGAAGACCTTTTCACATTAAAAGATGGTTTCCATGTTCAAAAATTTACAGTGGTTGGTCAATACGGAACGCATATTGATGCACCGATTCACTTTGTAGAAGGTGGTCGTTGGTTGGATGAGATTGCTCTCAAAGATCTTCTTTTACCACTCTATGTTATCGACAAGTCTAAAGAAGTTGCTGCGAATCCAAACTTTATCTTGAGCAAACAAGATATCTTAGACTTTGAAGCAGAACATGGACAAATTACTGAAGGGGCCTTTGTCGCTTTTCGTAGTGATTGGTCGAAGCGTTGGCCAGATCAAGATGCTATGCGCAACCTTGATGAAAATGGGGTTCAACAAAGTCCAGGGTGGAGCCGTGAAGCTCTAGAATTCTTGATTCATGAACGCCATGTTAAGGCTGTGGGTCATGAGACTTTTGATACAGATGCTGGTATTCCAGCAGCAGAACATGGCTTGGTTAACGAATACTACCTCTTGGAACAAAACATTTATCAGGTAGAAGTCTTGAATCAATTGGATCAAGTTCCAGCTGTTGGTGCTTTGATTTCGATTGCATTTCCTCACTGGGACAAGGCGACAGGTTCCCCAGTGCGTGCAGTGGCTATTTTACCTTAATCATAAGAAAAAACACCGAAGAAATTTTCGGTGTCTTTTCTTGTTTATAAAAAGAGTTCCTGGAGTTTGCGAGCAACGCCATCCTCTTCATTAGTCCACTCAATTTGTTCGTTAGCGTGGGGGAGAAGAACAGAGCTAGCATTTTTCATGGCATAACCAGTTTTAGCAAGCTCCAACATCTCTGTGTCGTTGTGTTCGTCACCAAAAGCAATCAAATCATCCGTTGATTTGCGCATGGCCTTAAGTAAGTAGTTTAGGGCGTAGGCCTTGTTAATACCTTTAGGTGAAAACTCCAAAATATTAAGCGGGCCACCCCAAGAATCAACTTCAATTTCTTCCTTGAAGTCTTTCTTGATATCATCGGCTAGCTGGTACTTATCTTCGTGACGAGTTTGCATAAGAAGAGCATTTGGGTTGCGCGTGATTTTAGTTGGTTCTAAACGCATAGCCTCAATAATTTTATCAACACCAAAGAGTTGTGGTTGAATACGCTCTGGGTGATTCATAGTGATATAGAAGTGTTTTCGATATTCACTAGCCAGAAAATCCATCTCTAATTCATCATGGCGTTGTAAGAGGCTAATCAGATATTTCTTATCTAATTTAACCGAATGCTCATAAGCCCAGTCTTGGTCTGGAAGATTGGTCAAAGAGCCGTTGAAGGTGATGAGTGGTGTTTCTAACCCTAGTGTTTTGTAATGGTCAATAGCCATACGATAAGGACGACCTGTAGCAATAACGACTTGGTGTCCTTTGTTTTGTATGTCTTTAATCGTTTTTTGTGTAAATTCTGAAATAGTTCCATCTGGGCGTAATAACGTTCCATCAAGATCTAGTGCAATCAATTTTTTTGTCATGTTCCTATTATAGCAAAAATCTGTCCTTTGTTGGTGATTAAGAAAGAGCTTTCTAAGAACGTTCGGTTTTTCATAAGAAAAGTCTCAGGAAATAAACCTTGCACCGTCAAATGATTTCATGTAGAATAGTAATGTTGCATTCTACATGAGAATGTTCCGAAATTATTCGGATTTTGACAATATTTTTTATTAAGGAGTCTAAACTTTCATGGAAAAGTTTTTCAAATTGAAAGAACATGGTACTGACGTCCGCACAGAAGTGACTGCCGGATTGACAACTTTCTTTGCCATGTCTTACATCCTCTTTGTTAACCCAGCGATGTTGGCCCAAACAGGAATGCCTGCACAAGGTGTTTTCTTAGCAACAATTATTGGTGCGGTTGCAGGGACATTGATGATGGCATTTTATGCTAACCTACCATACGCTCAAGCGCCTGGTATGGGGCTTAATGCCTTCTTCACCTACACAGTGGTCTTTTCTTTGGGTTACACTTGGCAAGAGGCCTTAGCAATGGTCTTTCTATGTGGTGTTATTTCATTGATCATCACGGTAACTAAAGTACGTAAGATGATTATTGAGTCTATTCCAACAGCTCTCAAATCTGCTATTTCAGCAGGTATCGGTGTTTTCCTTGCCTATGTTGGGATTAAAAAAATGCTGGTTTCTTGAAATTCTCAATTAATCCACATACCTACACTGTAGCAGGCAAAGGTGCTGACATGGCCAAGGCGTCAATTACAGCTTCATCGTCAGCTACACCAGGTTTGGTTGCTTTCAATAACCCAACTGTAATTGTAGGTTTGATTGGTCTTGCGATTGCGATTTTTCTTTATTGTTAAAGGTATTCGTGGTGGTGTTCTTCTTTCAATCCTTGTAACGACTATCATTGCTATTTTTGCTGGTGTTGTTGATCTTGGAAGCATTGACTGGCACGCAGCTAGCTTGACATCATCTATTAAAGACCTTGGTCAGGTCTTTGGTGCAGCGCTTGGATCAAAGGGATTGGGATCACTCTTTGCAGACGTTTCTCGTTTGCCTGGTGTCTTTATGGCTATTCTTGCCTTTTCATTGACTGATATCTTCGATACTATCGGTACCTTGATCGGTACTGGTGAGAAGGTTGGTATCATTGCTTCAACAGGTGATAACAACGAATCAAAAGCTCTTGACCGTGCCCTTTACTCTGACCTTGTTGGTACAAGTATTGGTGCCATTGCAGGGACTTCAAACGTTACAACTTACGTTGAATCTGCAGCAGGTATTGGTGCTGGTGGACGTACTGGTTTGACAGCTCTTGTGGTTGCTGTACTCTTTGCCATTTCTAGTTTCTTTAGTCCAGTGGTATCAATCGTTCCTAATGCTGCCACAGCGCCTATTCTTATTATTGTAGGTGTTATGATGCTCTCTAACCTTAAGAGTGTCGATTGGGAAGACTTGTCTGAAGCTATTCCTGCCTTCTTCACTTCTATTTTCATGGGATTCTCATATAGCATTACCTATGGTATCGCAGCTGGATTCCTTACTTATACTTTGGTCAAAATCGTCAAAGGTCAAGCTAAGGATGTCCACTTTATTATGTGGATTTTGGATATCTTGTTTATCCTTAACTTCATCAGTATGGCTGTGTTCTAAAGCTTGAAAGTTAAAAGTCTGTACATTTGTCAGGCTTTTTCTTTTGCGATTTTTATCTGGAGGAATGTGAGAGAGTTACTATTGGTTAACTTTTGAAACTATAGTAAGTTTTACAAAAACATTTCTAATCTATGAGTGGTTGATGTGGTTAAAATAAATTGAAGATTAAAATACACATCTTAACTTCTTACTTAAATGATTCAATATTTATAAGTTTCTACTGTATTTTTACAGTGGATTCTAGTCCATATTTTTATTTTTTGATATAATGAAAACATGATTTACAGTCAAAATGAAGAAGAATTGATTAGTATCGGCCAAAAGCTAGGTCGACTGCTCGATTCTGGAGATATAATTGTTCTCTCAGGTGATCTGGGAGCTGGCAAAACGACCTTAACTAAGGGAATTGCCAAAGGTTTGGATATTTCACAGATGATAAAGAGTCCAACCTATACTATTGTAAGGGAGTATGAGGGGCGACTGCCACTCTATCATTTAGATGTCTACCGCATTGGTGATGATCCAGATTCTATTGATTTAGATGATTTCTGTATGGTGAAGGTGTGACAATCATCGAGTGGGGCGAGCTCCTAGATGAGAGTCTGTTAGGGGATTATCTCCTAATTTCGATATCTCATCATGGAGATGGACGTCAGTTGCTTTTTGAATCTTTCGGTCCTAGAAGTAAGGAGATTCAGGAGGAAATGATAAATGGCTGAGCAAGAATTAGTCATTGAGGAAGCTCAAAGAGAGGATGCTGCCTCTCTAGCTCGTTTACTAGAGACTGTAGCCTTGGAATCGGATTTTCTAGCACAAGATGATAGAAGTTCTATACTGAGTGCTGAACAGTTAGCCGCTTATATTGAAAGTCATCAGCATAGGCTTAATGAGATTTGTTTGGTGGCAAAATTGGGTCATGAGGTCATTGGTGTTTGTAATGTTACCTCTGATCAAGATACTAAGACCAGTCATATTGGCGACGTATTTATTGCGGTTTCTAAACCCTACTGGGGGAATGGTGTTGGCCAGTTTCTTATGGAAACAATGATTGACTGGGCAGATCATACACCAACTATCCGCCGCTTAGAGTTGACGGTTCAAGCACGTAATGAACGGGCGGTTCATCTCTATCAAAAATTTGGATTTGACATTGAAGGCACTAAGAAACGTGGTGCAAGAACTAAAAATGGAGAATTTCTAGATGTTTACCTTATGGCTAAACTCATAGATTAGGAAAAAACATGAAACTTGGACGAAAAATTTTATTGATGTTGTTGGCGATTTTTGCAACGACAGTAGTAGCTGCTGGTATTTACCTAACGACAACTTATAATTACGCCACAGGCGAATTGTCAAAAACGTTTAGGGCTTCTAAAGCAACTTCAGGGAATAGTAAGGCTATTCAACAGACTAAGCCTATAACTATTCTCTTGATGGGGGTAGATACAGGATCCAAAGAACGTAAGGAAACCTGGGAAGGAAACTCTGATACCATGATTTTGGTAACAGTGAACCCTAAGACTAAGAAAACAACCATGACCAGTTTGGAACGTGACCTTTTGACAGATATTGAGGGGTCGGGTGAAGCAAAACTAAATTCAGCATATGCTGAGGGTGGTGCTGACTTGGCCATTTCAACCATTCAAAAGGTTTAGATATTGATATTGACTATTATGCACTGATTAATATGCAGGGTATGATTGATTTGGTAGATGCTGTTGGTGGTATTGAGGTAACGAATCATTTTGATTTTCCAATTTCGATTGCAGAAAATGAACCTGAATTTCAGGCAAAAGTTGAGCCCGGAACCCATAAAATCAATGGTGAGCAAGCTTTAGTCTATTCACGTATGCGTTACGATGACCCTGATGGTGACTATGGTCGCCAAAAACGTCAACGTGAGGTTATTCAAAAAGTTGTAGCTAAGCTCTTGAAGATGGACTCTATTGGTTCTTACAAGAAAATTTTGTCGGCTGTAAGTTCAAATGTTCAAACCAGTATCGATCTTGGTGATACCAATACTTTGCGTAGCTTGATGGGTTATAGTGATGCCCTTAAAAATATTAAGTCATACCAATTGGCTGGTTCGGATGCCATGATCAATGGAGGAAGCTATCAAGTAGCCTCCACTGAGGATATTCTTAAGGTGCAAATCGCATTAAGCAGGAAGTTGGTAAGAAGAAAGTTTCTGAATCTAATCTTAAGACTAGTTTGGTTCTCTATGGTTCTGGTAGCTCTAACTATGGCTCAGATGATTTCGTTAATTCTAAAGGAAGTGCGGCTTCGAGTGAGGCATCTTCAAATTATGAGGGCGGGACATCTGAGGCGGCTGGTGGTGGGTCAGTAAGTACCTACAATGGAGGTACTACCTATAGCAATAACTATAGTGAAAACACAGGTAATTATGTTCAGGAACAAGGTACGACAACCCCTACATACAATAATAATGGATCGGGTGTGACTACTTATAGCACTGTTCCAGCGACGCAATAAATAAGGTTGGGTGATTCCCAACCTTTTTGCTTAGAATTGATAGCAATATGGTTATTCCTTGCAATGGCTTTTGAGCTATGCTATAATATAAGAAAATAACGAAAGAGAGGCGGAGTAGAAACTTCGTCTCTTGTGTGTGTAAGGAGGTCATAATGTCGCAAAAAATTATTGATCTCGTGACGGCAGTCGTAGCTCCAGCTATTCCTGAGCCATACGAACTGGTCGATATCGAGTACGAAAAGCTTGGCGGTGACTATGTCTTGTCAGTTTTGATTGATAAGCCAGGAGGTATTACTGTAGAAGATACTGCAGACTTGACTGAAATTATCAGTCCCCTCTTGGATACTATTCAGCCTGATCCTTTCCCGGATCAATACATGCTGGAAGTTTCTAGTCCAGGGTTAGAGCGTCCCTTAAAAACCAAAGAAGCTTTGACAAATGCTGTTGGTCAATATATCAATGTTAGTCTTTACAAGGCTATTGATAAGATCAAGATTTTCCAAGGTGACTTGGTGGCCTTTGATGGGGAAACCCTAACAATTGATTACCTTGATAAGACTCGCCATAAAACTGTTGAGATTCCCTATCAAACAGTTGCTAAAGCTCGTTTGGCAGTCAAACTCTAAAACTCTTAGTGTAAATAAAGAAAGGATGCCAGTTTTAGCCTTTAGAGGCTAAAACAACAAAGAATATGAGCAAAGAAATGCTAGAAGCCTTCCGTGTCTTGGAAGAAGAAAACACATTAACAAGGAAGATATCATCGATGCTGTGGTTGAATCGCTTAAGTCAGCCTACAAGCGTCGTTATGGTCAGTCAGAATCAGCTGTAGTTGAATTCAATGAAAAAACAGGTGATTTTCAAGTTTATACTGTTCGTGAAGTTGTAGATGAAGTCTTTGATAGTCGTTTGGAAATTAGCTTGAAAGATGCCCTTGCTATCAGCTCTGCTTACGAGCTTGGTGACAAGATTCGTTTTGAAGAGTCAGTTGATGAATTTGGCCGTGTTGCAGCGCAATCTGCCAAACAAACCATTATGGAAAAGATGCGCAAGCAGATGCGTGAAATCACTTATAATGACTATAAGCAACATGAAGGTGAAATCATGCAAGGAACAGTTGAACGCTTTGACCAACGTTTCATTTATGTCAATCTTGGAACGCTCGAAGCTCAATTGTCACGCCAAGACCAAATTCCTGGCGAAAGCTTTAAGTCACACGACGTCATCGATGTTTATGTTTATAAAGTTGAAAACAACCCTAAAGGTGTTAACGTCTTTGTAAGCCGTAGCCATCCAGAATTCATCAAACGTATCATGGAACAAGAAATTCCTGAAGTATTTGATGGAACTGTAGAAATCATGAGCGTGTCTCGTGAAGCTGGTGATCGTACCAAAGTTGCTGTTCGTAGTCATAACCCTAACGTTGATGCTATTGGTACTATTGTTGGTCGTGGTGGAAGTAACATCAAGAAAGTTGTCAGCCGTTTCCACCCAACACGTTTGGATGCTAAGACAGGAATTGAAGTTCCTGTTGAGGAAAATATTGATGTTATTCAATGGGTTGAAGATCCAGCTGAATTTATCTACAATGCTATTGCACCGGCTGAAGTGGACTATGTTCTCTTTGACGAAGATGATAGCAAACGTGCGACAGTAGTTGTACCAGATAACAAATTATCTCTTGCAATTGGTCGTCGTGGACAAAACGTTCGTTTGGCAGCTCATTTGACTGGTTACCGTATTGACATCAAGTCAGCTTCTGAATATGAAGCACTCGAAGCTGAAAAAGCTGAGGCTGCTACTGAGGAAGTTGTTGACGAGATTGTTGCAGAAGATGCTACACCTGTTGAAGTCACAACAGAAGAAGTAACTGAAACAACAGAAACAGAATAAGAAGAACATAGAGGTGTTTGATGGCTAAAACACGAAAAATACCTTTACGCAAATCAGTTGTCTCAGGAGAAATCATTGATAAACGTGATTTGCTCCGCATCGTAAAAACTAAAGATGGTGAGATTTTCATTGATCCAACAGGAAAGAAAAATGGCCGAGGTGCTTACATTAAACTAGATAATGAAGAAGCTCTCCAAGCTAAAAAGAAACGTGCTTTTAACCATAGTTTCTCCATGGATGTTCCTGAAAGTTTTTATGATGAACTCATTGCTTATGTGGATCACAAGGTCAAAAGAAGAGAGTTAGGTCTTGAATAACACAGAAAAATTGTCAAATATGTTGGGACTGGCACAAAGAGCTGGAAAACTTATTTCTGGTGAAGAACTTGTCATCAAGGCAGTTCAATCAGGGCAGGCGAGACTAGTTTTTCTTGCCAATGATGCTGGTAGTAACGTGACTAAAAAGACGACTGATAAATGTAACTACTATAATATAGAAGTCTCCACAGTGTTTAACGCACTGGAATTAAGCATGGCTATTGGTAAACCAAGAAAAACGGTTGCTGTAGTTGATGCTGGATTTTCAAAGAAAATGAGGACTCTTATGGACTAAAGAATAGGAGGACATCACGTGTCAAAGAAACGATTATATGAAATCGCAAAAGAGGTTGGTGTAGAAAGTAAGGTTGTTGTTGCGAAAGCTCAAGAACTTGGTCTTTCTGTGAAGAGCCATTCCTCATCAGTTGAAGAAGCTGATGCTAATCGTATCACTTCAAGTTTAAAAGGGAGAACAGCTAAGGCTGAAAGCAAGCCAGCTCCTAAAGCGACACCAACTCCTAAAGAGGAAAAGGTAGCGCCTAAGGTTGATAAGGTACCTGTTGCCAAATCAGCTCCAGCTAAAGAAACATCAAAAGCTGAAGTCAAAGAAGCCCCTGCGACTCCGAAAAAACCACAAAGCCGTAATTTTAAGGCAGAACGTGAAGCACGTGCCAAGGCAGAAGCAGAGCGTCGTCAAAACGGCGGAGGCCGTGACAACCGTAATCGTAACCGAAATCAACAAGGGAACGATCAAGGTAAACGTCAGAATAATGATCGTCGCAACCAAAATGGAAATGGTCAAGGCAACCGTAATAATGGGAACCGCGGTAACAATAGTAATCGTGACCGTAATTTCCAAGGTAAACAGCGCAATGATCAAGGTCGAAATAAACGTAACGATGCTGCCCGTAACAATCAGGCAGGTCCACGTATTGACTTTAAAGCGCGTGCAGCAGCCTTGAAAGCAGAGCAAAATGCAGAATATTCACGTCAAAGTGAAACACGCTTCCGTGAAGAAAAAGCTGCAGAGCAACGCCGTGCGAAAGAGCAAGAAAAGGCAAGAAAAGAAAAACAACAGGCTGAAGTCGCTGCTCAAAAAGCAGTTGCTGAAGCTAAGCCAGCTCCTAAGCCAGCACCGGCTGCTCAACCAGCTCCAGCTGCGCAAGCACAAGATACACGTCGTAAAAAGGCACGTCCAGATAAATCACGTGATAATCGTCGCGAGAATGAAGATGGACCTAAGCAAACAAGAAATAATAAGTGGAATAATCAAAACCAAGTGAGAAATCAACGAAATAGTAACTGGAATAAAAACAAAAATAAAAAAGGTAAAAATAACCGTGGTAATTCAGCTCCAAAACCAGTAACAGAGCGTAAATTCCATGAATTACCAAAAGAATTTGAATACACTGAAGGCATGACGGTTGCAGAAATCGCAAACGTATTAAACGTGAGCCAGCTGAAATCGTTAAGAAACTCTTCATGATGGGTGTTATGGCAACTCAAAACCAATCTCTTGATGGGGATACTATTGAGTTGTTAATGGTAGACTACGGTATTGAGGCAACCAAGAAAGAAGAAGTCGATAATGCTGATATCGAACGTTTCTTTGTTGACGAAGACTACCTCAATAAAGATGCTATGGTAGAACGTGCACCAGTTGTTACTATTATGGGACACGTTGACCATGGTAAAACAACCCTTCTTGATACCCTTCGTAACTCACGTGTTGCGACTGGAGAAGCTGGTGGTATCACACAGCATATTGGTGCCTACCAAATTGAAGAGGGTGGTAAGAAAATCACCTTCCTTGATACTCCAGGACACGCGGCCTTTACATCTATGCGTGCCCGTGGTGCTTCTGTTACAGATATTACTATCTTGATTGTAGCTGCGGATGACGGTGTTATGCCACAAACTATTGAAGCCATCAACCACTCTAAGGCTGCTGGTGTTCCAATCATTGTTGCGATTAACAAGATTGATAAACCAGGTGCTAACCCAGAGCGTGTAATCGGTGAATTGGCAGAGCATGGCGTTATCTCAACAGCATGGGGTGGCGATAGCGAATTCGTTGAAATTTCAGCGAAGTTTGGTCAAAATATTGAAGAGTTGCTTGAAACAGTTCTTCTTGTGGCTGAAGTGGAAGAACTTAAAGCTGACCCAACAGTTCGTGCCATCGGTACCGTTATTGAAGCGCGTTTGGATAAAGGTAAAGGTGCGGTTGCAACCCTCCTTGTTCAACAAGGTACCTTGCATGTTCAAGACCCAATCGTTGTTGGTAATACCTTCGGTCGTGTCCGTGCTATGACCAATGACCTTGGTCGTCGTATTAAGACTGCAGCACCATCAACACCAGTTTCAATTACTGGTTTGAACGAAGCGCCTATGGCGGGTGACCATTTTGCCGTTTATGAAGACGAAAAAGCAGCTCGTGCAGCCGGTGAAGAACGTGCCAAACGTGCCCTTATGAAACAACGTCAACAAACACATCGTGTTAGTCTTGATAACCTCTTTGATACCCTTAAAGCTGGTGAATTGAAGACTGTTAATGTTATCATCAAGGCCGATGTACAAGGTTCTGTTGAAGCCTTGGCAGCATCACTTCTTAAGATTGATGTTGAGGGTGTTCGTGTTAATGTTGTTCACTCAGCAGTAGGTGCTATCAACGAATCTGATATTACTCTTGCGGAAGCTTCAGATGCTGTTGTTATCGGATTTAACGTTCGTCCTACACCACAAGCACGTCAACAAGCGGAAACTGATGAAGTTGAAATTCGTCTTCACAGCATCATCTACAAGGTTATCGAAGAAATCGAAGATGCCATGAAAGGGATGCTTGATCCTGAATTTGAAGAAAAAGTCATTGGTGAAGCTATTATCCGTGAAACCTTCAAAGTTTCTAAAGTCGGAACAATCGGTGGGTTCATGGTTACTAGTGGTAAAATCACTCGTGATTCAAGTGCCCGTGTGATTCGTGATGGTGTCGTTATTTTTGATGGTAAATTGGCAAGCTTGAAACACTTTAAAGATGACGTTAAAGAAGTCGGAAACGCTCAAGAGGGTGGTTTGATGATTGAAAACTATAACGATATTAAAGTTGATGACGTTATCGAAGCTTACATTATGGAAGAAATTAAACGTTAATTTTGTTAGCTTTTAAGAAAGCTTACTTAGGAGACAAAGCTAGGTCATCTGGCCTGGCTTTGTTCCATCATAATAAGAGAGAAAGGATAAGACTATGGGAAATTCATTTCGTGTAGACCGTGTTGGTATGGAAATCAAACGTGAGGTCAATGAAATTCTTCAAAAGAAAGTTCGTGACCCACGTGTGCAAGATGTCACTATCACAGATGTGCAAATGCTAGGCGATTTGTCAGCTGCTAAGATTTTTTACACTATTCATTCAACTTTGGCCTCAGATAACCAAAAAGCACAAACTGGTCTTGAAAAGGCTACTGGGACAATCAAGCGTGAACTTGGTAAAAAATTGACTATGTATAAGATTCCGGATTTGACCTTCATTAAGGATGAGTCTATCGAATACGGTAATAAAATTGATGAAATGCTTCGTAATTTGGAGCGTAAAGACTAAGAAAAAATTCCTGTCAGTTATGGCAGGAATTTTGCGTTATAATAGAATAAAAAGGAGGACTTCAATGAAAGTAACGGTCTATTTGGGTGCTAATATGGGTGATAGTCCTAGCTTTAAGAAAGCAACAATTGCCTTGGGTCAGTGGATTGCTAAAAATGGGCATACCCTAGTCTATGGTGGCAGTAAGATGGGACTTATGGGAGTTCTTGGTGATACGGTTTTGGAAAATGGTGGACAGGCTCATGGCATTATGCCACAATTCCTCAAAGATAGGGAGATAGCTTATGAGGGGTTAACCTCAATGACGATAGTAGAAACTATGGCAGAACGAAAGACTGCTATGCTAGAGCAAGGAGATCTCTTTATCGCCCTTCCAGGAGGTCTAGGGACACTGGAAGAAATCTCTGAAGCTATTGCGGCTGCTCGAGTCGGTAAGTTGGACAAACCCTGTGTTTTCTTCAATCTCAATGGCTATTATGATGCTATGAAAACGATGTTAGATACCATGGTTGCTCATGATTTTTTGGAGGCTGAAACAGCAGCAAAATTCCTCTTTACAGATGATTTTTCAGAAATTGAAGCTTTCGTCCAGTCTTATGAACCACCTCAATTGAGACGTTATCGGTAGTATTGCTTTAATTTGTAAAAATGAGATGAATTAAAAAGATTCAATGACACATCATTGAATCTTTTTAATTAAATCTTTACAAATATTTCTTAGCGACTTCAATATCGCCAGCATAGTTATCACGTTTACCATTTACGATCTGGAAGGCATCAGCACCTTTACCAGCGATAACCACAGCGTCTTTGGAGTCTATAGTCTCAGACATTGCTGTTTTAATAGCTTTCTCTCGATCAACAATGATACGAACCTCGCGACTGATGTGGCTAGCAATTTCCTGACAGATAGCAAGAGGATCTTCCTTGTTAGGATCATCGGCTGTTAGGATGATATCAACATCAGGGTAGGTATTGAGGACATGTCCAAAGTCTTTACGACGGCTTTCACCTTTATTTCCAGGAGCCCCTAGAATTAGACTAATACGACCATCTTGATGGCTGGTTACGACTTGTAAGAGCTTATCTAGGCTATCTCCATTGTGAGCATAGTCAACAAATGTCTTAGCCCCATTAGTTTGGGTTAGAACCTCCATACGCCCTGGAACAGAGGTTTGAGCGATTCCTTCCTTGATGTCTTGAAGGTTAGCTCCGAGACGTAGGCAGGCCAGACCAGCAGCCATAGCATTGTCCTGGTTAAAGTCACCGATAAGTTGGATATCATAGTCACCGGCTAACTTCCCACTTGCCTTAAAGCTAAATCCTGAGCCATGTTTAACAGCATTGTCGGAGTTTTTACCATAGAAGTCATGCTCTTTATCTGCAACTTCTTCAGCAATAAAATCAAAGTGATCCATACCGCTATTAACGATAACAACTCGACTGTTTTCCAAGAGGAGACGCTTATGGTAGAAGTAGTCTTCAAAGGTTGGGTGTTCAATAGGCCCAATATGGTCTGGGCTGATGTTAAGAAAGACACCTACATCAAAAGTCAATCCATAGACACGCTTAGTCAGATAGGCTTGACTTGAGACTTCCATAATCAGATGGGTCATGCCATTAGCAACAGCTTCAGCCATCATACGGAAAAGGTCCAAACTCTCAGGTGTTGTTAAGGTAGACTTGAAGAAGTTTTTCCGTCTAATGTCGTGTTCATGGTTGAAAGCATAGCAGGTTTATGACTTTGCTTGAGAATATTGAAGGCAAAGTAGGCTGCTGTTGTTTTCCCTTTTGTCCCAGTAAAAGCCAGTAATTTAAGCTTGTCTTGAGGGTATTGGTAGAAGGCCTGAGCAACGAGGCTCATAGCCTGCTTAATATCTGATACGATAATGGCAGGTATTCCCACTTGATAATCTTTCTCAGCCACGTAGAAACGCAAGCCAGCTTTGACAGCATTCTCTAAAAATTTAGGCTTGAAAGCAGCTCCTTTGGCAAAGAAGAGGGACGATGGTGTGACATCACGACTATCATAAGAAAGATGATCAAAAGTCACCTCAGTCCATGAATAGTAGTAGTTGTCTTGGTCGATAATATCTCTAAAATTATGGTCCTTTTTAAGAACCTCTAGAACTTGTTCAATAGTAATCATAGTTCCTATTTTAGCCTTAATGTTCTTGTTTTACAAGTCACAGCCAAAAGTTTATAATAAACTAAATTATATTTTATTTTCTAGAAGGAAAGTTATGACTGAAACTAAAACTGATACACAGCAGCAGCAGATGCTAAGAGGGACGGCATGGATGACAGCATCCAATATTATCAGTCGTCTATTAGGGGCACTTTACATTATTCCTTGGTATGCTTGGATGGGTAAACAGGGCGACCAAGCCAATGCCCTCTTTGGTCAAGGGTATAATATTTATGCTCTTTTCCTCTTGATTTCAACAGCGGGTATTCCAGTCGCCATTGCCAAACAGGTGTCTAAATACAACACCCTTGGAAAAATGGAGACGAGTTTCTTCTTACTCAAGCGTATCTTGTATTACATGATTGGTCTCGGACTGATCTTTGGCGTTTTCATGTACTTTGCTTCACCGTGGATGTCTTACCTTTCTGGGGGAGACGAGGATCTGGTTCGCGTCATGCGTAGTCTTTCTTGGGCAGTTGTTATTTTCCCATCCATGTCTGTTTTACGAGGCTTTTTCCAAGGCTTTAACAATATGAAGCCTTATGCCTTAAGTCAGATTGCGGAACAGATTATCCGTGTTATTTGGATGCTGTTGGCGACCTTCTTCATCATGAAAATTGGGACAGGCGATTATGTGACAGCAGTTGTCCAATCGACTTTTGCCGCTTTTATCGGTATGTTGGCTAGTTATGGGGTGCTTTTCTTCTACCTTTGGAAGGAGGGCAAGCTCAAGAGTCTTTTTGGCAAGCAGGCTGTTCATCCGGATATCAATCCAACTGCAATTGTTATTGAAACCTTTAAGGAAGCTGTCCCTTTTATTATCACTGGATCTGCTATTCAGCTTTTCCAACTGATTGATCAATGGACCTTTATCCGTACTATGGAGAAGTTTACAAGCTATAGTAACAGTCAACTTCAGGTTCTCTATGCTTACTTGTCTTCAAACCCAAGTAAGATTACCATGATTTTGATTGCCGTTGCTCTTTCTATTGCCGGGGTTGGGATTCCACTCTTGACGGAAAATATGGTTAAGAAAGATCTTAAGGGAGCGGCTAAACTGATTATCAATAACTTACAGTTGCTTTTGCTCTTTATTGTTCCTGCCATTGTAGGATCAGTGATTTTAGCTAAACCACTTTATACAGTCTTTTATGGTGCGCCAGATAGTCAGGCCCACTTGCTCTTTGTAGCCAGTCTGATTCAAGTTATTTTCTTGGCCTTGTATAGCGTTTTAGCACCAATGCTTCAGGCAATCTTTGAAACCCGCAAAGCTATCAACTATTTTGCGATTGGGGTTTTAGTTAAGGCAATCCTACAGTTACCATTGATTATTTTCTTAGGAGCCCTTGGTCCGGTTATTTCAACAGCCATCGGTTTAGGTGTTCCAATTGCTCTCATGTATAATCACCTCCACACTGTTACGCACTTTAGTCGTAAGACAGTGTTTAGAAAAGCCTTGCTCATCTGTATCCTTACAGTGCTTATGGCTATCCCAGTTGCGGTCTTCTATTGGTTGTTCCAGTTTGTTCTGTCACCAACAAGCCGTATGGGTAGTGTGATTTACTTGGTCATTGGAGGAGGCCTTGGAATCGGTGTCTATGGCGTTCTTGCTCTTGTAACTCGTATGGCTGACCAACTACTTGGTGCTCGAGCAGCTAGCCTACGTGCTAAATTACATATTAAATAAAATCTAAACCAAGTCATGTGGCTTGGTTTTTTTCTTTTCAACCTTTTCTGAAAAAGGAGTATAATAGGGGTGAAAAAATGAAATCGTTTTAATGATTTAGAATCGAGGAAAGGATTATGGTTGATTCTAGACAAGAACATATAAAATTAGGGACCTATCCTCCCGAACAAGTTTACCAAGTCTTGCAGACAAGCACTCAAGGTTTGAGCTTACAAGAGGTTAAGGAGAGGCAGGCGACGTATGGCCCTAACCAATTGAAGGAAAGTAAAAAGGAGCCTATTTGGTTGGTCTTTTTCAGGCATTTTACTAGTCTTATGGCGCTCTTATTGTGGGTCGGTGGCTTTATCGCCATGCTTTCTCATAGCTTAGAGTTGGGGATTGCAATTTGGTTGGTCAACATTATTAATGGTCTCTTTAGCTTTATTCAAGAATATAGGGCAAGTCAGGCGACGGCAGCTCTTAATAAGCTTCTTCCAGCCTATGCGCGAGTTCTTCGTGATGGTAAGGAGGATAAGATTCTAGCTCAGGACTTGGTGCCAGGTGACTTGGTTTTCATTGAAGAAGGAGACCGTATTTCTGCAGACGGACGCTTGGTCGCTGTGACAGATTTGCAGGTTAACCAGTCTGCCCTCACTGGTGAGTCTAATCCTATTTATAAGTCAGATCAAGCGGATTTGACTCCTGACAAGACTGAGTTAGAGTATGACAATATGGTGTTTGCAGGGACTACTGTCTCTTCTGGTTCTGGACATTTTATAGTATCTGCTATCGGGATGAAAACTGAGTTTGGACAGATTGCGGATTTGACACAGAATCTTGCTCAGGAAAAGAGTCCCCTTCAGAAAGAATTAGACCATTTAACTAAACAGATTTCAGTTATTGCGGTGTCTGTGGGTCTCTTCTTTATGGTGGCAGCGACTCTATTTGTCCACCAACCCTTGTCTCAAGCCTTTATTTTTGCATTGGGAATGATCGTGGCCTTTATTCCTGAGGGGCTTCTTCCCACAGTTACTCTATCTTTAGCCATGGCCGTTCAGCGTATGGCTAAGGATCATGCTTTGGTTAAGAAGTTGTCTTCGGTTGAGACACTGGGAGCAACTTCTGTTATTTGTTCGGATAAAACAGGGACTTTGACGCAAAATGCCATGACGGTTAACCACTTGTGGACCTTGTCAGACAGTTATGAGGTGACTGGGCTGGGTTATGCATCAGAAGGACAGATTGAGCAGGAAGGGCAACCTGTTTCTCTTAAAGAAAATGAGCTTCTTAATCGTTTGGTCCGATTCTCTCATTTGGCTAGTAATGCTCAAGTTGTGGCCCCTAGTGTTGATAATCCCAATTTTACAATTTTAGGTGATCCAACTGAGGCTTGTCTTAATGTTCTCGCCGAAAAAGCAGGAATTAATTTAAATGACAATCATATTTGGGCCCCTCGTATCAAGGAGATTCCCTTTGATTCTGATCGTAAACGGATGACGACAGTGCATAAGCTTGAAGCAGGATTGGATGGCAGTCATCATATCTCTATCACCAAAGGTGCTCCTAAAGAAGTGATGGAGCTTTGCTCGGACTACTATGATAATCAAGGGATGATTACATCATTGACGGCTACGGAGCGTCAGGCTATCCTTGCGGCTAACGACCAGTTTGCTCGCGATGGTTTACGTGTTTTAGCAGTGGCCTATAGACCTTTAGACAGTGAGCATGTTGGAGAAGACAAGTGGGACATGCAGACCTTGGAGGACAATATGGTCTTTCTAGGCTTGGTTGCCATGAGTGATCCGCCACGTCAGGGTGTGCGTGAAGCCATTGAAAAATGCCATAGAGCTAGTATTCGTATTATCATGGTGACAGGTGATTATGGTTTGACAGCTCTCAGCATTGCTAAGAAAATCGGAATTGTACAAGGGGACGATGCACGTGTTGTTTCAGGCCTTGAACTGGCAGACATGGATGACAATCAGCTTAAAGAAGCTCTTAAAGGCGAAATCGTTTTTGCTCGTGTAGCACCTGAACAAAAATACCGTGTGGTCAATGCCCTTCAAGAACTTGGCGAAGTTGTCGCTGTTACTGGTGATGGTGTTAATGATGCCCCTGCCCTTAAAAAAGCTGATATCGGTGTAGCTATGGGGCTATCAGGAACTGATGTTGCCAAGGAATCTGCCGATATGATTTTAACAGATGATCATTTTGCTTCTATTGTTCATGCTGTCGAAGAAGGTCGTGCGGTTTATAGAAATATTCAAAAATTCCTGACTTATATTTAATTCCAACACACCAGAAGCTGTACCCTCTGCTTTCTTCTTGTTCTCTTTGGGACGTATACCTCTTCCCTTAACGGTTATGCAAATCCTAGCCATCGACCTGGGAACAGATATGATGCCTGCTTTGGGGCTAGGGGTTGAACCGCCTGAAGAGGGCGTTATGGACAGACCACCAAGACGTCTTTCAGATCGCTTGCTCAATCGACAATTGTTGATTAAGGCTTTTGTCTGGTATGGACTGATTGAAGTAGCCTTAGCTATGGGGGCTTTCTTCCTTAATTATTGGGTTAATCAAGGTAACTTAAACCATTTGGCCAGCTCAGGTCCTCTCTATCGAGAGGCAACTACCATGACCTTAGGAGCTATTATCTTTACCCAAATTGGTATGGCTATGAATAGTCGTAAAGGTAGAGGGTCTATATTCCAAGTTAAACCATTTGCTAATCGGATTATTAGCTTAGGGATTGTTTTAGAAATTGTTCTCTTTATCATCCTGTCTTACGTGCCTTTCTTCCACACGCTATTTAACACTGCACCTATTGGACTTGATGATTGGCTCTATTTACTTGCTTGTCCGTTTGTTATTATGGCTTTGGAAGAAATCAGATATCGCTTATTTGATAAAAAGTAAGTCGGTGGCTTACCTCAGATTGAAGCGAGACTTTTAAATCATTTCTTAGTGCTTGAAACTATGATGTTTCAGGCACTTTTTGATGCTTGAAAACCTACTTTTGACAATCTCAAAAATTGGGCTTATTTTAAATTATAGTCAGCATCTATCTGTCTTTTTAGGTTATAGAAATAAACTATAACTAACTATCAAGAATCCGTATGATGAACTTACCATTATTTTCAGAAAATAGTGATAAAATAGAGGTCATAGATATGGAGTATATCCACTTTACCATGTAGAAAGGGCGCATTATGACACAAGAATATCAATTAGAAACCATTTTGGCACACGCAGGAATCAATTCGGATGAAGCAACAGGAGCCTTGGCTTCACCAATTCATTTTTCAACAACTTACCAACATCCAGAATTTGGCCATTCTACTGGTTTTGACTATACACGAACTAAAAATCCAACACGGGCAACAGTGGAAAAAACACTTGCAGCTATTGAAAAAGCAGATTATGCTATTGCGACAAGTTCAGGGATGAGCGCCATTGTTTTGGCCTTTGAAATTTTCCCAGTAGGCAGTAAGGTTGTAGCTGCGCGTGATCTTTACGGGGGATCTTTCCGTTGGTTTAATGACAAGGAAAAAGAAGGTCGTTTCTTTTTTGAATACACAAATACAGAAGATGAGATGATCGCGGCTATTACAGAAGATACCGATATTGTCTACATCGAAACACCGACAAACCCACTTATGATTGAGTTTGATATTGAAAAAGTGGCAAAAATTGCTCATGACAAGGGTGCGGTGGTTATTGTTGATAATACTTTCTATAGCCCAATCTATCAAACACCGATTACTCAAGGGGCTGATATCGTTGTACATTCAGCTACTAAATACCTATCAGGGCATAATGATGTTTTGGCTGGTGTTGTTGTGACTAGCAACCAAGAATTCTACGATAAACTTTATTATAACCTCAATACGACTGGTCCTACCTTGTCACCATTTGATAGCTATATGCTTATGCGTGGTCTTAAGACCTTAAAACTTCGTATGGAGGCATCAACAGCCAATGCTCAAGAAGTTGTTGCTTTCTTAGAAAAGTCAGCAGCTGTTAAGGAAGTTCTTTACCCAGGAAAGGGTGGTATGATTTCCTTTAAAGTGGCTAATCAAGACAAGATTCCAACTATTATCAATTCCCTAAAGGTCTTTACTTTTGCGGAGAGCTTAGGTGGTGTCGAGAGCTTGATTACCTACCCAACGACACAAACCCACGCAGATATTCCAAGTGATGTGCGTGCTTCCTATGGTTTGACAGACGACCTGCTTCGTCTTTCAATTGGTATTGAAGCAGCACAAGATTTGATTGCTGACTTGGAAAATGCCCTTAGTCTTTAAGGAGTTATCTATGACACGTTATGATTTTACAACACAACCAAATCGCTTGGATCAAAATACCATGAAATGGCACGAAGCCGAAAGCAATCCAGAACTACTTGAGCTTTGGGTTGCCGATATGGACTTCCTACCTGTTCCTGAGATTAGGGATGCAGTTATCAACTATGCTGAGACACATATTTTTGGTTATCCTTATCCAAGTGAAGAGCTTTATCAGTCCATCATTAATTGGGAAAGAAATCAACACGGTTACGTCGTTGATAAAGAGAGTATTGTTCTCATTGAAGGTGTTGTTCCAGCCATTTCAACGGCTATTCAAGCCTTTACCAAAGAAGGTGATGCTGTTCTCATCAACACACCAGTTTATCCGCCTTTTGCTCGTTCTGTCCGTTTGAATAATCGTCGGTTGATTGAAAATAGTCTTGTTAAGGTTAATGGGCATTTCGAAATTGATTTTGAACAATTGGAACGTGATATCGTCGAGAATGATGTTAAACTTTATGTTTTCTGTAGCCCACATAACCCAGGTGGGCGTGTCTGGACCAAAGAGGAATTGACTAAGGTGGCAGATTTGTGTCAGAAATATGGTGTCCTCTTGGTATCTGATGAGATCCACCAAGACTTAGCCCTATATGGGAATAAGCACATCTCTATGAATACCATTTCAGATGCTTACAAGGACTTTACCTTGGTGCTTAGTTCGGCTACTAAAACCTTTAATATTGCTGGTACCAAAAACAGTTTTACTATCATTGAAAATGAAGACTTACGTAAAGCCTTTAAACAAAAGCAATTGGCAAATAATCAACATGAAATTCCAACCATTGGTTTGATTACCACCCAAGCAGCTCTGACCTATGGGCAACCTTGGTTAGAGGAATTGAAAACTGTCTTTGAAACTAATATTGACCTTTTAACCAAGGAACTTAGTGAAAAGACTAATATCAAGGTCATGAAACCTGAGGGAACTTACTTGGTCTGGCTTGATTTTTCAGCCTATGACCAAGACCATAACGAATTAGGACGTTTGCTAAAAGAAGTAGCTAAGGTAGTGCTAAATGATGGTATTACTTTTGGTTCAGAAGGTGAGAAACACTTCCGTTTCAACGTTGCAGCTCCAACTTCAGTTGTTGCAGAAGGTGTGCAACGTCTGGTTTCTGTCTTTGGAAAATAAGAAAAGTGATGTTAATTAGCATCACTTTTTTCTTATCTTTCTGAGTGAACATCGTAGATTTAAGTTTAGTAGGATGTCTTCCTGAGTGGAGAAGACCTTGACATCCTGCTTGCCAGAAGTATTAAACCTAGCTAGAGTGTAGGTTTGGCCATTAGGAAAGAAAATTTCTATACTACGATTGTCTGTAATAAGCGTTATAGTAATAGTGTCAGTTTCCTGATAGCTACTATCAGCTTGGTACCCTTGGCCATTACCCAAGAGACCATCATAATAGTAAGATGAAGCAGTTTGACTACCATCCATGCTGTGATTTAGTTCAGCAGCATAGGACGACACTTGATAGATACCACTTGTTATTTGGTAGGCGACTTTAACGTAATCAGAGCCTTGCCAGATATCAATGTAGATATAGCCTCCTTCTTGCTTAATGTTTGAAAAATGCAGTTGGTAGTATCCTGAGCTACTTTTTCCAGCAAGATCGAGGAGGCCATTGGCCATTTGCTTGTGACTATCATCAATCCAAGGTTTTCTATTGTCACTGGTGAGTGGTCTTTGACTAGAGATGTTACCATTCTGACTTTGAAGGGTTAATTGTTTATCTGTGTACAGGGGAGTGGACTGAATAATAGCATCCTTATCCAGTCGTAGTTGTCTTGGTGAGGAATAAAAACCGATAGTTTTTAGAAAATCACTCTTGGGCTCTTGGTCACTGTGAATGCCTGACGTGAAGTAATTCCAATTACCAACCCAGCCAAGACTGATAAGGTTATGATTGCTTTCTTCAATTCGATCGCTTCCAGTGAAGTTAGCGCCATAATAGTCTGAGCCTTGATCTAAGCGTTTTGTTTCTGTATCTGCAATAAATAAGCCGTTACCATCTAAATGCCCTACAGTATAGTAGGTTCCAGTTGTTTCGCCTGAAGCTGTATCCTTAGCTCCAAAAAAGAGAACTTGCTTGTCCTGACCGTCGGTTGTTGTCATTGTTTTGAGAACGGGACACTCGATAGGAGCATTGTCCTGCCACTTACGACCCTTAAAAAATGTTTCGGGTAGGATTTTGGAGACTCCCTTGCTATCTGCTTTGTTCCAGTTGATGCCATCTTGAGATTGATAAACACCTAGTGCGTCACCTTCAGCGACATACATGAGTAATTTGTCTTTGAAGTGGAAGACATAAGGATCGCGGAAGTCTTTACCGTTATAGGATTGTTCCTTTGTCAATAAAGGTTTACCATCTTTTAAGGCATTAGTAAAGCTAGCTCCCTTGTCATTTGATGCACTAGCATAGATTGCTTGGCTTCCATCATCCGTGAGTCCAGTAAAATAGGCGACAGGTTCTTCGTTTTGGATATCAGAAATCCCCTGACTATCTGTGACTACACTACCTGTCCAAGCAGAATGCCATCCTTCTTTAGAGTCGCCACCCTTTGATGGTATAGCAGTCTCTTGTTTACTATAGGTGATAAAATCTTTAGTCGTTGTATGTGTCCAATCTTGACCGTTGGGTCCAAAAGGATCAGTAGCCCCATCCACAGAGTGTAGAAAATAGATATCATAGTAATTTTTTTCTTGATTCCATACGATAGTCTGTAGGTCGTTAGACCATCCTTTATGAGATGCTAGATGAAAGGTTTGACTCACAGAAGCCTTATTTGTTTTTGGAGAAGGATTGTTAACGTTCTCATTTTTCATTATAAAAACAAAAAATAAGATTAAAAAAGCAATAATAAAAATTAGAGAAGGATATTTTGATTCCATATAGTAATATTTCCTGATTAAATTGCATGTTTTTATAGTTATTATTTTAACAAAAAAATAGTTTTTCACAAAAAATATAAATTTGTCATTAAAAAAAGATTGGAATTTAGATAAAAAAATGATAGAATGAAACATGTAAAAACCTAAAAGGAGAGTTTATATGGATAATACAGTTAATTCACAGTCAAATACAGTAGCACCAAAGCAAGCAGAGTGCAAAAAGATGCGTTATAGCATCCGTAAGGTAGCCACAGTAGGGGCAACATCAGCACTCGTTGGTACCTTGGCGTTTTTGGGTGCCACTCAGGTAAAAGCTGATCAAGTTACAGAAACAGCACCAGCGGTAGCTACTGCGACAGCAACACCAGAAACAAGCACAGCATCTCTAACGGTAGCCAGTGAAACAGCAACAAGTGTGGCAACTTCAGAAGCAGTTGAATCTTCAGTTGCACATTCAGAGGTTGCAACTAAACCAGTTACAGAGACACAACCAAGCAACACAACTCCATCAGTAGTTGAAGAAAAGGCGTCTAGCACAGTAGTGACATCTTCATCAGATGCAACAACACCTTCAGCGACTGTTGCTGCAGTTTCTGCTCCGGCTCATACATCAGAGGCTGCAGTAGAAGCACCAACTTCAACAGCAAGCTCAGAAGCAGCTGATACACACACTGAAGTAGACCTTAAAGTTTCTGAAAACAGCGCGGCTAATGCCAACCTTAGTAAACTTAATGGTCGTATCAAGTCTATTGTTGAAGAGAATATGACCTCAGATCAAATCGTTGCCTTGACTGAGGAAGAAATTAAAGCACTTAATAAAGTTGACTTTAGTGATGATGCTATCAAGGGTACAGGTACTAGCTTGACTTACCGTAACTTGAAAGATATCGTTGCTAGCTTCTTGAAGCAAGACAGCAAATTGGCAGTTCCTTACTTTAAAGCAGATACAATCATCAATATGCCTGCCTTCAACACTGTTGATGCCCAAACAATGGAAAAAGGAGAAATCGATGTTTGGGATTCTTGGCCAGTCCAAGATGCTGAGTCAGGTGTAGTAAGTAACTGGAACGGTTACCAGTTAGTCATTTCAATGGCCGGTGCACCAAATAAAAACTCAAACCACATTTACTTGCTCTATAGTAAATATGGAGATAATGACTTTACTCATTGGAAAAATGCGGGTCCAATCTTTGGTTATAATGCCCTTGAAGATGACCAACAATGGTCAGGTTCAGCGACGGTAAACTCTGACGGTAGTATCCAACTTTACTACACTAAGAATGATACTAGTGGTGGTAAATTGAACTGGCAACAATTGGCTAGTGCTACACTTAACCTAGCTGTTGAAAACGACGAAGTTGTTATTAAGTCAGTTGAAAATGACCACATTCTCTTTGGTGGGGATAACTATCATTATCAAAGTTATCCAAAATTCATGAGTACTTTCAACGATGACCACAACCACGATGGAAATCCAGACCGTACAGATAACTATTGTCTTCGTGACCCACACATCATTGAAGATAACGGTAGCCGCTACCTTATTTTCGAATCAAATACAGGTGACGAAAACTACCAAGGCGAAAAACAAATCTACAACTGGTCAAACTATGGAGGAGATGACGCCTTTAACCTTAAGTCATTCCTCAATATTGTCAATAATAAACACCTTTACAACCTTGCATCATGGGCAAATGGTTCTATCGGTATCTTAAAACTTGATGACAATGAGAAATCCATCTGTAGCTGAACTTTACACACCACTTGTTACTAGCCACATGGTTACTGATGAAGTAGAACGTCCAAGTGTGGTTAAGATGGGTAACAAGTATTACCTCTTCACTGCTTCACGTATCAATAAATCTACGGATGCTGAAGGTACTGTAGCAGCGCGTGAAGCTGTTGGTGATGACGTTGTCATGCTTGGATTCGTATCAGATAGCCTCCGTGGAGAATATCGCCCACTTAATGGATCAGGTGTGGTTTTGACAGCCTCTGTACCAGCTGACTGGCGTACATCTACTTATTCTTACTATGCTGTTCCTGTTGAAGGTTCAACAGATACTCTTTTGGTTACTGCATATATGACTAACCGTGGTGGTATTGCCGGTGCTGAGAATAAATCAACATGGGCTCCAAGCTTCCTCATCAAGATGAATGCGGATGATACTACAGAAGTCCTTCCTAAGATGACAAATCAAGGAGACTGGATTTGGGATAAATCTAGTGAAAGTTTGGTACATGTGGGTGACCAAAACAGTGCTAAGTTGCCAAATGAGGACTTTAATGTCGATTATTATTCCGTTTCAAATTATGGACTTAAACCACATACTTATCCTACAGTTGATGGTTCACCGGGCGTTTCTGAAGCTCGCGGTGTCTTAACTGTAACTGTTAAAGATGGTAAAGACAAGAAGGCAGATAAGCCAGAAACACCAGTAAGTCCAACAGAAGGTAATCATTCTGTTGATGATAAGTCTAACAAACCAGATACACCTTCTAAACCAGCAGACAATAATCAACCATCAACTAATAAAGAAGATAAACCAGCAACGCCGACGAATCCAGATTCTCCAGTTCGTAATCCGTTCCCTTGTTTCACAGATCACCCATCTAATGATAATAATTCATCAGATGATCATCATGTAGAGGTTCCTGCGAAACCTTCAACAGAGGGTTCTGTGGGTGACCGTCGTCCAGTAGCTCAAGCTACAGAGATTGCGTCACCAGTACCAGAGGCTATTGTAGCAACTGGACCAACTGTTTCAACGACTCCTGTTAAAGAAGAGTCTGTCACTGAAACAGAAGCTCCAAAACCAGCTAAGTCTGAAGAGGAAGTTCAGTCTCACGGAGTCGCTAAAGCTGATGAAGTAACTAAGTCTGATGAGTCAAGTAAAGACAACAATACTAAAGTTGTTGCCAAACTTGCTACGACTCCTAAGACACCAAGTGATTCAGAAGGTTCAAAGAGCAACATTCTTTCAATCTTGGCGACTATCTTTGCAGCAATTGCAAGTCTAGCTCTTCTTGGCTATGGTTTGGTCACAGGAAAGATTCATTTGCCTAAAAAATAATCCTTTTCAAAAACGTTTGCAGTAAAGCAAGCGTTTTTTTTGCCTTTTTGATATAATGGAGTGAATATAAAGCAAAGGAAGAAACTATTATGGGTAAATTTCAAGTTATTTCACATCCACTGATTCAACATAAACTTTCAATCCTCCGTCGTGAGGATACTTCTACTAAGGACTTCCGTGAGCTAGTTAATGAAATTGCTATGCTCATGGGTTACGAAGTGTCTCGTGACCTTCCTCTCGAAGAGGTTGAAATTCAAACACCAATTACCAAAACTGTACAAAAACAACTTTCTGGTAAGAAATTGGCGATTGTTCCAATTCTTCGTGCGGGTATTGGTATGGTCGATGGTTTCCTAGCCTTGTACCAGCAGCTAAAGTTGGTCATATTGGTATGTATCGTGACGAGGAAACTCTTGAGCCGGTTGAGTACTTGGTTAAATTACCAGAAGACATTGATCAACGTCAGATTTTTGTAGTAGACCCTATGCTTGCGACTGGTGGTTCAGCAATCTTGGCAGTAGACTCACTTAAAAAACGTGGTGCAGCTAATATCAAGTTTGTTTGCTTAGTTGCAGCACCAGAAGGTGTCAAAAAATTGCAAGATGCTCACCCAGATATCGATATCTACACAGCATCTTTGGATGAGAAACTTAATGAAAACGGTTATATTGTTCCAGGTCTTGGAGATGCAGGTGACCGTCTCTTTGGTACAAAATAAGTTGAAAAGGGAAAATTTCCCTTTTTTTACTAGATTAATAAGTTTTAAGTGAGATTGGTTTAGGAGAGTTTAGCACTCTTTTAGAAAGAGTGCTAAGAATGATGTTTTTTATTTGACCTAATTTGACTAAAATCATATAATAGCATCAAGACAATATTAAAAGGAGGATTCATATGATTCCTGTAGTAATTGAACAAACATCACGCGGTGAGCGTTCTTACGATATTTACTCACGTTTGCTCAAGGATCGTATCATCATGTTAACAGGTCCTGTTGAAGATAATATGGCAAACTCAATTATCGCCCAACTCTTGTTCTTGGATGCTCAAGACAATACAAAAGATATCTATCTTTATGTTAATACACCAGGTGGATCCGTTTCGGCAGGTCTTGCCATTGTTGATACAATGAACTTCATCAAGTCTGATGTTCAGACTATCGTTATGGGGATGGCAGCATCTATGGGAACAATTATCGCTTCAAGCGGTACCAAAGGTAAACGTTTCATGTTGCCGAATGCAGAGTACATGATTCACCAACCAATGGGTGGTACTGGTGGCGGTACGCAACAAACAGACATGGCTATCGCAGCTGAACACTTGCTCAAGACACGTAATAACTTGGAGCAAATCTTGGCAGATAATTCTGGACAACCAATTGAAAAAGTTCATGTAGACGCTGAACGTGACAATTGGATGAGTGCTCAAGAAACGCTTGAATATGGTTTCATCGATGAAATCATGGCTAATAACCAATTAAAATAAACTGAGCTTGTCTTAAACAAAAGTCAGATGCAAATCGGTTGTATAAGGACCGTTTCATCTGGCTTTTTGTGTTATAATAGAAAACATGTTAATAATCAATGAGGAGTTGCTTGCGATTGATCAAGCTATAGAGTATCTTGTTTCGTATTTTCTAAAGCTACCTGAGGTAGAGAATTATCGTTTAAAACGCCAGAAATTCGAAAATGATAGAGAACTTCAAGAGCAACTCTTTGCATTTCAAAAATTAAAGGATAGCTATGATACTGCTAAGGCGTATGAGGCTTTTAGACCAGATGTGAGAGAGTTGAAACGTCAGGTTTTGCGAATGAAGCGTCAAATTGATTTAAACGAGGTGGTTATTGGCTATCGTCAGGCAGAGTTCGATTTACAGACTATTTTAGCCAATCTTGGTGAGGAGATTGCCCAAGCTGTTTCAAATCAGATTTATTGATACTGGGCTACCTCTTGCCCCTCATAAACCACATCATAAAAAGGGAGACACTAACATAAAGGAGAAGATGAGTCATGATTAAGCGTCAAGGCATTATTGTTTATTTATACTACAATAGAGACTTACGTAAAATTGCCAAGTTTGGGGATGTTGTCTACCATTCTTTTAAGATGCGCTATGTGCACCTTTATGTAGATGAGGACAAGGTCGAGGATATTTTGAAAGAGCTCGATGGAATGAAAGCAGTGAAAAAAGTTCTGCCTTCTTACTATTCTGATATTGATATGGACTTTGTAGGTAGTCTGGAACGTTACGACACCTCAGTCCCTGAACCGTTTAAGAACTTTTCTCTTTAATAAGAGAAAAGTTTTTTTCTTTTTAAAGAGTTATTCTTAAAGTAATGGAAACGATTACTGTCGCTAAAGCTTAGTTATGTGTAGTTGACAATTGTCTGATAATTCTGTAAGCTATAAGATGAACTTTTTTAAGAAAATATTAAGGAGAAATCTTATGTCTAAAAAGATCACACTTATTGTGTTAGCCTTTTTTGCTTCCATTTTCTTGGTTGCCTGTGGCAAGTCACCAGATGTGACTGCTAATGCCAATGGTACTAAGATTGGCGATACAATCAAAATTGGTGTTAACATGGAGTTGACAGGTGCCGTTGCAGCCTATGGTAAGGCGGAGCAGAATGGTATTAAGTTGGCTGTTGACGAAATTAACAAAGCTGGTGGCGTCGATGGCAAAAAGCTTGAGCTTGTCACAAAAGATAATAAATCTGAAAATGCTGAAGCTTCAACATCTTCAACGAACTTGGCTATTCAGAGTAATGTAAATGCTATCGTTGGTCCAGCGACATCAGGTGCTGTTGCTGCGGCTAGCCTCGTATCACAAAAACAGGGGTTCCTTTGCTGACACCTTCAGGTACGCAGGACGACCTTACGGTAGATGCTAAAGGTACGAAGAAATTCGTTTTCCGTACAACCTTCAAGGATAGTTACCAAGGTAAAGTTTTGGCAGCTTATTCTTACAATAATTTGAATGCTAAGAAAGTAGTTCTCTACTATGATAATGCTTCAGATTATGCCAAAGGTATTGCGGATGAATTCAAGCGTGAGTATAAAGGTCAAATCGTTACTGAAGCTACCTTTGCTTCAGGGGACAAGGATTATCAGTCAGCCTTGACTAAATTTAAAGACCTTGATTATGATGCTATTGTAATGCCTGGTTATTATACTGAGACTGGTATTATTACAAAACAAGCACGTGACCTTGGAATTGATAAACCAATCCTTGGACCTGACGGATTCAGTGATGCGAAATTTACTGAGCTTGCAGGTAAAAAGAATGCTTCAAACGTCTACTATGTATCAGGATATTCAACAAATGTTGCTCTTTCTGACAAGGCATCAGGATTCATCGAAGCATATAAGAAAGCCTACAACACTGACCCGAATATGTTTGCTGCTCTAGCTTACGATTCTGTTTATATGATTGCAGAAGCATCAAAAGATGCGAAAACATCGGTTGATATTGCTGATAACTTAGCACAATTGAAAAACTTTGTCGGGGTTACAGGTAAAATGACGATTGATAAGGATCATAACCCTATTAAAGCAGCTCTTATGGTTAAAAGAGATAATGGTGAAGAGGTTTCAGCGGAAGCCGTTGAAATTGAAAAATAATCTGTTATCTATACTAAAAATGAACTAGAAAGTTTGGTTAAATATGTTTTTTGAACAACTTCCCCAACAACTAGTCAATGGTATCATCTTGGGTAGTATCTATGCCTTACTTGCCCTTGGATATACCATGGTTTATGGGATTATCAAATTGATTAACTTTGCCCATGGAGACATCTATATGATGGGTGCCTTCGTTGGTTACTATGCGATTAATAGCCTCGGAATGAATTTCTGGGTTGCCCTTGTCTTTGCTATGCTTGTCTGTGCGATTTTAGGGGTTGTCATTGAGTTCTTGGCTTATCGCCCACTCCGTAATTCGACACGTATTTCTGCCTTGATTACGGCTATCGGTGTCTCATTCTTCCTTGAGTACATCATGGTTCTCTTTGTAGGTGCAGATACACGTTCATTCCCTCAAAAGATTGCAATTAAGACTTATCATCTTGGATCAATCTCTGTAACAAATGTGCAATTGCTTATCTTGGTAGTTGCCCTTGTCCTTATGGTTGCTCTTCAATTGATTGTTAAAAAGACTAAGATGGGTAAAGCTATGCGTGCCGTATCTGTAGACAGTGATGCAGCAGAATTGATGGGTATTAATGTTAATAACACTATCAGCTTCACTTTTGCTCTTGGATCATCACTAGCAGGGGCAGCGGGTGTCCTTATTGGTCTTTACTATAACTCTATCGAACCTCTTATGGGTATGACACCAGGTATTAAAGCCTTTGTTGCTGCCGTTCTTGGTGGTATCGGTATTATCCCTGGTGCAGCACTTGGTGGATTTGTTATCGGTATTTTGGAGACATTATCAACTGCAATTGGTTTGTCAAGTTACCGTGATGCCATCGTTTATGGTGTCTTGATCGTTATCCTTTTGGTTCGCCCAGCGGGTATCCTCGGTAAAAATGTGAAAGAGAAGGTGTAAGACATGAAGAAAAATCTAAAGTAAACCTTATTTGGTTTGGTCTTATCATTGGGCTCTTCCTTATCTTGAAAGGTCTTGAACTTTCAGGTATCATGAACCTTTACTACATCCAAATCTTAATGGGGATTGGAATCTCAATTCTTATGGGGCTTGGTACTAACCTGGTTCTTGGTTTCTCAGGGCAATTTACACTTGGACAAGCTGGTTTCATGGCAATTGGTGCCTATTCATCAGCTATCATCACTGGTATGATGCCAACATATGACGGTTTCTACCTCTCAATGGTTGTCGGTGTCATCATCGCAGCTATTGTTGCCCTTATCTTTGGTCTACCTACCCTTCGTTTGAAAGGGGACTACCTTGCCATTGCAACTCTTGGTATGGCTGAAATCATCCGTATCATTATCGTTAATGGTGGAGAATTGACTAATGGTGCCGCTGGTTTGACAGGTATCCTTCCTTATACAAGTTGGCCTGTAATTTATTTCTTTGTCGTTATCATTACAATTTTGGTACTTAACTTCTTGCGTTCAGCAACTGGACGTCAAGCAATCACTCTTCGTGAAGATGAAATTGCTGCTGAGTCAATGGGTGTTAATGTCACAAAAATGAAGGTTCTTATCTTTGTTATTGGTGCCATGATTTCAGCGATTGCTGGTTCACTTTATGTCAGCTACATCGGTACAGTTGTGCCAAAAGATTTCACTATCATGAAATCAATTGATTACCTTATCATTGCCGTTCTTGGTGGTCTTGGATCTATCACAGGTACTATCATTGCCGCTGTTGTTCTTGGTATTATCAACATGTTCCTCCAAAACGTTTCAAACCTTCGTATGATTATTTACGCCTTGGCTTTGATTCTTGTAATGCTCTTCCGTCCAGGTGGACTTCTTGGAACAAAAGAACTCTATCTCTCAAAATTCTTCAATAAATCTAAGGAGGGCAAATAAAAATGGCACTTCTTGAAGTTAAAAATCTAACTAAAAACTTCGGTGGTTTGACTGCCGTTGGTGATGTTTCAATGGAACTCAATGAAGGTGAGTTGGTTGGGCTTATCGGACCAAACGGTGCTGGTAAAACAACCTTGTTCAACCTTTTGACAGGTGTCTATGAGCCAAGTGAAGGAACGGTTACACTTGACGGTACAGTCCTAAATGGTAAGGCACCGTATAAAATCGCTTCACTCGGTTTGTCACGTACTTTCCAAAATATCCGTCTTTTCAAAGACATGACTGTGCTTGAAAATGTTCTTGTTGGTTTGTCAAATAAGCAACCTTCAAATTTCTTTGCATCTCTTTTGCGTTTGCCTAAGTACTATTCAAGTGAAGAAAGGTTAAAAGCAAAAGCTATGAAACTCTTGGCTATCTTCAACTTGGATGGAGAGGCAGATACGCTTGCGAAAAACTTGGCTTACGGACAACAACGTCATTTGGAAATTGTTCGTGCACTTGCAACAGAACCAAAAATTCTTTTCCTTGATGAACCAGCTGCGGGTATGAACCCACAAGAAACAGCTGAATTGACTGCTCATATTCGTCAAATTCAAAAAGACTTTGGTATTACAATCATCTTGATTGAACATGATATGAGTTTGGTCATGGATGTTACTGAGCGTATCTATGTTTTGGAATACGGACGCTTGATTGCAGAAGGAACACCTGATGAAATTAAGAATAACAAACGCGTTATTGAAGCTTACTTGGGAGGTGAAGCATAATGGCTATGTTGAAAGTTGAAAATCTCTCAATTAAATATGGATCTATTGAAGCTGTTAAACGTCAGCTTTGAAGTTAATGAAGGTGAAGTTGTAACTCTAATCGGTGCTAACGGTGCAGGTAAGACATCAATTCTTCGTACAATCTCAGGTCTTGTTCGTCCAACTGAGGGAACCATTTCTTATCTCGGAAATGATATTCATAAAACACCTGCACGTAAGATTGTTGCTGAAGGTTTAGCTCAAGTACCTGAGGGACGTCATGTATTTGCAGGATTAACCGTAATGGAAAATCTTGAAATGGGAGCTTTCCTTCATACAAATAAAGAAGAGAACACAGCTCTCTTGAAAAAAGTCTTCCAACGTTTCCCACGCCTAGAAGAACGTAAGAATCAAGATGCAGCGACACTTTCTGGTGGTGAGCAACAAATGCTTGCAATGGGCCGTGCCCTTATGAGTCGTCCAAAACTTTTGCTTTTGGATGAGCCTTCAATGGGACTTGCTCCAATCTTTATTCAGGAAATTTTTGATATTATCGAAGATATTAAGGCACAAGGGACTACCGTTCTTTTGATCGAGCAAAATGCCAATAAGGCTTTGTCAATTGCAGACCGTGGTTACGTTCTTGAAACTGGTAAAGTGGTTCTTTCAGGTACTGGTGAAGAACTTCTTGCATCAGATGAAGTTCGTAAAGCCTATCTTGGAGGATAAGAAAAAGCGCCCGAGGGCGTTTTTCTATCGTCTTATACTGATTGTAAAATACTAATTTTTCAGTAAAATATTGCAATCGGTTACAATTAGTGTGGTATAATACAAGTAAGAAATCATTCGGAGGAAAATGAAATATGGCAGTAAAAGATTTTATGACGAAACGTGTGGTTTATGTCTCACCAGAAACAACAGTTGCAGCAGCTGCAGATATTATGCGTGATAAAGGGTTGCGCCGTTTGCCGGTAATTGAACACGATAAACTTGTTGGGCTTATTACAGAAGGTACAATGGCGGAGGCTTCACCATCAAAAGCAACAAGCTTGTCAATTTATGAAATGAACTATCTCCTTAATAAGACAAAGGTAGGAGATATCATGATTAAGAATGTCCTCACTGTTTCCAAGTATGCTAGCCTTGAGGATGCAATCTATATCATGCTTCAAAATAAGGTTGGAGTTCTTCCAGTTGTGGACAATGACCAAATTTCAGGAATTATCACAGATAAAGATGTCTTTCGTGCTTTCTTAGAAATTTCTGGTTATGGTCAAGCTGGAATTCGTATTGGGTTGGAAGTTCCAGATACTCCACGTGTTTTGGAAAAAATTGCGAACCTTATCGCTAGTGAGAATCTCAACATCGAACGTACAATTGTTGCACCTAAAAATGACACTGTACTTCGTGTCGAACTCCAAGTTGAAGGAGAGATTGGAATTGATCGACTCAAGAAGGTTTTTGTAGAAGCAGGATTTACAGTTACTGAAATTGCAGAAACAGAAGCAAAAGAGTTAGACTAATAAAAGGATAAAACAAACTAAATTCTTAAGACTTTAGTTATCCTAAAAAATAGAAAGTTTGTAGGAACAGCTCAGTGGAAATGAGATTATAATCCTTGCTATTTCTAGTAATTAATGAACTACAGGCTTGAACTTTATACAATAAAAAAGAGGCTAGAACATTATGTTCCAGCTTCTTTTTTATTAGTCTTGAAAATCGTAAAGTGTTGTAGAGAGGTAACGCTCACCATTGTCAGGCAAGAGTGTCAAGACTTTTTTGCCTTCGCCAAGCTCAGCAGCAACCTTTAGGGCGGCAGCAATAGCAGCACCTGATGAGATACCAGCTAGGAAACCTTCTTGGCTACCCAATGTACGTGATGTTGCGATAGCTTCATCTGAAGGGATACGGACAACACTGTCATATGATTTTGTATCCAATGTGTCAGGAATAAAACCAGTTGAGATACCTTGGATTTTGTGTGGTCCTGGTTTATCTCCATTCAAGACGGCAGATTCGTCAGCTTCAATACCATAAACCTTGATATTTGGATTGGCAGCCTTAAGGGTTTTTGAAACACCTGAAATAGTACCACCAGTACCGATACCAGCAACAAAGGCATCCAAACCTTCTGCACCAAAATCTTCAAGAATTTCTTGACCAGTTGTAGCTGCGTGAACAGCTGGGTTTGATGGGTTAGCAAATTGAAGTGGTACCCAACCATTGCGTTCAGCAGCAACTTCTTTAGCCTTAGCAATCGCACCCTTCATTCCTTCGCTACCAGGAGTCAATACAAGTTCAGCTCCATAAGCTTGGATGATTTTACGACGTTCAACACTCATTGTGTCAGGCATTACGATAACAACTTTATAGCCTTTAGCAGCACCAACCCAAGCGAGACCAATACCAGTATTACCTGAAGTTGGTTCAACAATGGTATCACCAGGTTTAATCGTACCAGCTTTTTCAGCATCTTCAATCATACGAAGAGCAATACGGTCTTTAACTGAAGAACCAGGGTTAAAGGCTTCGAGTTTTACGTAAACATCTGCTGATCCTTCTGGAACAATAGAGTTAAGTTTAATAACAGGTGTTTTTCCAACAAGTTCAGTGATTGAGTTGTAAATTGTCATATTTAAAATCCTCTTAATCTTTGATTGATGGTTTTAAGTATACGACGGTAGGCTCAACTTGTAAAATACATCTTCTTTATCACTGTGATAACGTTTGACTATCAGATAGGAATTTCAACGATTTTCTTTCCAGATTTTTCATAATTAACTTTCCCCTGATAGAATTCGGTTAGTTCCTGACCGAGTCTTTCAATCTCAGACTCTTCGACAAATAAAGTAGTAGAAACATCTGATAAGAAAGTTGTATCAAATTCTTGGAGTCCTTCTTTTTCAAGGAAGTTGGAGAAGACTTGGTACTGAGAGTAGGTTAACTCTACGGTTAGCCCTGTTAATTCCTTGACTTCCACTCGACCAATTTCTTCAACAGCATGGGCAACGCTACCAGAGTAAGCGCGGATAAGACCACCTGCCCCAAGTTTGATTCCTCCAAAATAACGAGTCACAACAGCTACGACATTAGTAAGTCCTTGTTTTTCTAGAACAGTAAGCATAGGCACTCCGGCTGTTCCAGAAGGTTCGCCATCATCACTCGAACGCTTAATTTGACCATCATCTCCAACAATCATTGCAGAGCAAGAGTGATTGGCCTTGTGATGCTCTTTCTTTATCTGAGCGATGTACTCTCTTCCTTCCTCTTCACTACTAATACGTTTCAAGTGACAAATAAAACGAGATTTTTTTATTTCTTCTTCAACGATTCCATCGTTGGCAATAGTTTTGTAATCCATAAAAAAATTTTTATCATAAAAAGATGAATTCAAACATATTTTCGAATAGAAAGATATGGTACCTAAAAGAATATTATGGACGACTATTTACGAAAGAACAGTTGCCAGTGGACTATCACTCAGAGGCTTTTTACATTAGAAAGCATGATAAAGGTCGATAAACAACTTAGATGTAAAAAGATGTTACAGTCAGATAGAGGAAGATTGGCAATTACCGGGAGGTCAGTATTATTGCAGAGCATGTATTGTCTTTGGCAGAAACCAAGAAGGAAAAAGAACTTTATTATTTTTCCTTCAAAAAAACATCTGAAATTGAATTTCCTGTTTTGAAGTGGTTGGGGGAACTGACTCCCTATCAAGCTGAGGTCTCAGAGAAGCTTTTAGAAACATATCAAAAAAACAGAAAGACAGCCTCGTACATGCTGTGACTGGTGCTGGGAAGACTGAGATGATTTATAAAAATCGTTGCCTATGTTCTTGAAAGTAAAGGTAATGTAGCTATCGCAAGTCCTCGGGTTGATGTTTGTCGAGAGTTATTTCTTCGTATGCAGAGGGATTTTACTTGTAGTATTTCTCTGCTTCATGCTGAGAGTGAACCATATGATGGTAGTCCGCTTGTAATAGCTACCACCCATCAACTACTAAAGTTTTACCAGAACTTTGACCTAGTTATCGTTGATGAGGTTGATGCATTCCCTTTTGTAGGAAATGTCATGTTAAATCATGCTGTGGAGCAGGCAAAGAAGGAAACCGGTCGCTATATTTATTTAACAGCGACTTCTACATTATCTTTAGAGGAGCAAGTGCGACTTGGAGCTTTAGAAAAGCATCACCTTGCCAGACGTTTCCATGGAAATCCTTTAGTACTTCCTAAATTCTGCTGGCAGGGAAGATTACAAAAATCTCTAATGAGAGGCAAGCTTCCAAGGCCTCTTCTTTATCAGATTAAAAAGCAACGTAAATCAAAGTTTCCTCTATTAATCTTTTTCCCAAATATAGCGATAGGTGAAAAGTTTACCAATATTCTACAAAAATATCTTCCAGATGAAAAAATGGCCTTTGTTTCTTCAAAAAGCGAGGAGCGCTCAGCTACCGTAGAGCAGTTCCGGGAAAAAGAGTTATCCATCTTAGTGACAACAACTATCCTTGAACGTGGTGTAACCTTTCCACAAGTAGATGTTTTTGTTTGTATGGCAAATCATCACTTATACACTAGTTCGAGTCTTATTCAGATAGGAGGTCGAGTTGGAAGATCTCCAGATAGACCGACAGGGAAGCTTTATTTCTTTCATGAAGGACTATCCAAATCTATGCTTCGTTGTCGAGAAGAAATAAAGGTTATGAATAAAAAAGGAGGATTTAACAATGAAGTGTCTACTATGTAATGACTGGATTGAATCAGTGCCAAAATTAAGAGACCTGATTACGTTTAACCAGAGAGAAGAGTACTCCTGCGTATCTTGTAAAAATCAGTTTAAAAAACTTTCAAAAGAAAGATGTCGAAATTGTAATAAGGAGTTACATAGAGATACCTGTATTGATTGTAAACTTTGGATGAAAAAAGGCTATATTCCTAAGCACCTTGCCATTTATCGCTATGAAGAAAACATGAAAGATTATTTTAGCCGCTATAAATTTATGGGAGACTATTGTCTTAGAAAAATATTTCAAAAAGATATAAAAAATAATTTAAAACCATTTTTTAAAAAAGGTTATACTATAGTGCCAGTCCCATTATCAGAAAAACGCCTGGTAGAAAGAGGATTCAACCAAGTTGAGGGATTAATAGAGGGAATTCCCTATCAGGATATCTTTGAGAAAAGAGATATTGAGAAGCAATCATCGAAAACACGTGAGGAGCGTTTAAGTCAAGATAATGCCTTCTGTCTCAAGAAAGGTATAGATGTACCAGATAAGATTATTATAGTGGATGATATCTATACAACAGGATCTACTTTATATCAGATGGTTCAACTATTAGAAGCTATTGATATTAAAGAAGTTTTGACCTTTTCACTAGCTAGATAATAAAAATCCTTGCAAATTTTCATGAAAAGGATATAATATAGATAAAGAAAACGCTAACAAGCGAGAAAGAGGTCTTTTATGATTAAATATAGTATCCGTGGCGAAAACATCGAAGTAACTGAAGCACTTCGTGACTATGTTGAAAGTAAACTTAGCAAAGTTGAAAAATACTTCAACGAAGACCAAGAATTGAATGCACGTGTAAATCTTAAGGTTTATCGCGAAAAGACAGCTAAAGTAGAGGTTACTATTCCAACAGGTTCTGTAACACTAAGAGCAGAAGATGTTTCGCAAGATATGTATGGTTCTATTGACCTAGTGGTTGATAAGATTGAAAGACAAATCCGTAAAAACAAAACAAAAATTGCACGTAAGCATCGTGAAAAAGTTCCAACAGGAGAAGTATTCTCAGCTGATTTTAATAACGAACAAGTTGAAGAAGCACCAACTGTTGAAGTTGTAAGAACTAAAAACATTGAGTTGAAACCAATGGATGTTGAAGAAGCCATCCTTCAAATGGAGTTGTTGGGTCATGACTTCTTTATCTATACCGATAGTGAAGATCATACAACTAACGTTCTCTATAAACGAGAAGACGGAAACTACGGTTTGATTGAAGCTAAATAATTAAAAAAGAAGGGAAGTAGGTTGAGAGACATGCTTCCTTTATTTTTTATCAAAAAACCCTATTGACAAGTATTGATTTGGGTGATAAGATATAAAAGTTGTCTTAACTGACTTGCCACAAACTTGAAAAGGTTCCAAAACTTTAAAAAAAGTTATTGACAAGACAAGCTAGAGATGATATTATAAATAAGCTGTTTCGCGAGAGATAGCGGACACGAGAAGTAAAAAAACTTCAAAAAAGTGTTGACAAGGCATTCTAGATTTGCTAGAATATAGAAGTTGTCTTAAGAGAGACAAAGACCTTTGAGAACTGAATAAGAAACCAAGTGCAGGGTTATGATAGAAGAATTATAACCTGTCAATTTACAAGAATAAATCGTCAGACGACGGTAATGAGTTAACGCTCGAACAATTATTAAAGATTTTAATGAGAGTTTGATCCTGGCTCAGGACGAACGCTGGCGGCGTGCCTAATACATGCAAGTAGAACGCTGAAGAGAGGAGCTTGCTCTTCTTGGATGAGTTGCGAACGGGTGAGTAACGCGTAGGTAACCTGCCTTGTAGCGGGGGATAACTATTGGAAACGATAGCTAATACCGCATAACAATGGATGACACATGTCATTTATTTGAAAGGGGCAATTGCTCCACTACAAGATGGACCTGCGTTGTATTAGCTAGTAGGTGAGGTAACGGCTCACCTAGGCGACGATACATAGCCGACCTGAGAGGGTGATCGGCCACACTGGGACTGAGACACGGCCCAGACTCCTACGGGAGGCAGCAGTAGGGAATCTTCGGCAATGGGGGCAACCCTGACCGAGCAACGCCGCGTGAGTGAAGAAGGTTTTCGGATCGTAAAGCTCTGTTGTAAGTCAAGAACGAGTGTGAGAGTGGAAAGTTCACACTGTGACGGTAGCTTACCAGAAAGGGACGGCTAACTACGTGCCAGCAGCCGCGGTAATACGTAGGTCCCGAGCGTTGTCCGGATTTATTGGGCGTAAAGCGAGCGCAGGCGGTTTGATAAGTCTGAAGTTAAAGGCTGTGGCTCAACCATAGTTCGCTTTGGAAACTGTCAAACTTGAGTGCAGAAGGGGAGAGTGGAATTCCATGTGTAGCGGTGAAATGCGTAGATATATGGAGGAACACCGGTGGCGAAAGCGGCTCTCTGGTCTGTAACTGACGCTGAGGCTCGAAAGCGTGGGGAGCGAACAGGATTAGATACCCTGGTAGTCCACGCCGTAAACGATGAGTGCTAGGTGTTGGATCCTTTCCGGGATTCAGTGCCGCAGCTAACGCATTAAGCACTCCGCCTGGGGAGTACGACCGCAAGGTTGAAACTCAAAGGAATTGACGGGGGCCCGCACAAGCGGTGGAGCATGTGGTTTAATTCGAAGCAACGCGAAGAACCTTACCAGGTCTTGACATCCCGATGCTATTTCTAGAGATAGAAAGTTACTTCGGTACATCGGTGACAGGTGGTGCATGGTTGTCGTCAGCTCGTGTCGTGAGATGTTGGGTTAAGTCCCGCAACGAGCGCAACCCCTATTGTTAGTTGCCATCATTCAGTTGGGCACTCTAGCGAGACTGCCGGTAATAAACCGGAGGAAGGTGGGGATGACGTCAAATCATCATGCCCCTTATGACCTGGGCTACACACGTGCTACAATGGTTGGTACAACGAGTCGCAAGCCGGTGACGGCAAGCTAATCTCTTAAAGCCAATCTCAGTTCGGATTGTAGGCTGCAACTCGCCTACATGAAGTCGGAATCGCTAGTAATCGCGGATCAGCACGCCGCGGTGAATACGTTCCCGGGCCTTGTACACACCGCCCGTCACACCACGAGAGTTTGTAACACCCGAAGTCGGTGAGGTAACCTTTTGGAGCCAGCCGCCTAAGGTGGGATAGATGATTGGGGTGAAGTCGTAACAAGGTAGCCGTATCGGAAGGTGCGGCTGGATCACCTCCTTTCTAAGGAAAAACGGAATGTACTTGAGTTTCTTATTTAGTTTTGAGAGGTCTTGTGGGGCCTTAGCTCAGCTGGGAGAGCGCCTGCTTTGCACGCAGGAGGTCAGCGGTTCGATCCCGCTAGGCTCCATTGAATCGAAAGATTCAAGTATTGTCCATTGAAAATTGAATATCTATATCAAATTCCATATGTAATTAAATACATATAGATAGTAACAAGAAAATAAACCGAAACGCTGTGAATATTTAATGAGTTAGGTCGAAAGACCAAAATAAGGTTAAGTTAATAAGGGCGCACGGTGGATGCCTTGGCACTAGAAGCCGATGAAGGACGTGACTAACGACGAAATGCTTTGGGGAGCTGTAAGTGAGCAATGATCCAGAGATGTCCGAATGGGGGAACCTGGCAGGTAATGCCTGTCACTCATTACTGTTAAGGTAATGTAGAGGAAGACGCAGTGAACTGAAACATCTAAGTAGCTGCAGGAAGAGAAAGCAAAAGCGATTGCCTTAGTAGCGGCGAGCGAAACGGCAAGAGGGCAAACCGAAGAGTTTACTCTTCGGGGTTGTAGGACTGCAACGTGGACTTAAAGATTATAGAAGAACTACCTGGGAAGGTAGGCCAAAGAGAGTAATAGCCTCGTATTCGAAATAGTCTTTATACCTAGCAGTATCCTGAGTACGGCGAGACACGAGAAATCTCGTCGGAATCTGGGAGGACCATCTCCCAACCCTAAATACTCTCTAGTGACCGATAGTGAACCAGTACCGTGAGGGAAAGGTGAAAAGCACCCCGGGAGGGGAGTGAAATAGAACCTGAAACCGTGTGCCTACAACAAGTTCGAGCCCGTTAATGGGTGAGAGCGTGCCTTTTGTAGAATGAACCGGCGAGTTACGATATGATGCGAGGTTAAGTTGAAGAGACGGAGCCGTAGGGAAACCGAGTCTTAATAGGGCGCATTAGTATCATGTCGTAGACCCGAAACCATGTGACCTACCCATGAGCAGGTTGAAGGTGAGGTAAAACTCACTGGAGGACCGAACCAGGGCACGTTGAAAAGTGCTTGGATGACTTGTGGGTAGCGGAGAAATTCCAAACGAACTTGGAGATAGCTGGTTCTCTCCGAAATAGCTTTAGGGCTAGCGTCGATGTTAAGTCTCTTGGAGGTAGAGCACTGTTTGGGTGAGGGGTCCATCCCGGATTACCAATCTCAGATAAACTCCGAATGCCAACGAGATATAATCGGCAGTCAGACTGCGAGTGCTAAGATCCGTAGTCGAAAGGGAAACAGCCCAGACCACCAGCTAAGGTCCCAAAATATATGTTAAGTGGAAAAGGATGTGGGGTTGCACAGACAACTAGGATGTTAGCTTAGAAGCAGCTATTCATTCAAAGAGTGCGTAATAGCTCACTAGTCGAGTGACCCTGCGCCGAAAAATGTACCGGGGCTAAAAACATATTACCGAAGCTGTGGATACCTTTATAGGTATGGTAGGAGAGCGTTCTATGTGCGAAGAAGGTGTACCGTGAGGAGTGCTGGAGCGCATAGAAGTGAGAATGCCGGTATGAGTAGCGAAAGACAGGTGAGAATCCTGTCCACCGTAAGACTAAGGTTTCAGGGGAAGGCTCGTCCGCCCTGGGTTAGTCGGGACCTAAGGAGAGACCGAAAGGTGTATCCGATGGACAACAGGTTGATATTCCTGTACTAGAGTATATAGTGATGGAGGGACGCAGTAGGCTAACTAAACCAGACGATTGGAAGTGTCTGGCCAAGCAGTGAGGTGTGATATGAGTCAAATGCTTATATCTATAACATTGAGCTGTGATGGGGAGCGAAGTTTAGTAGCGAAGTTAGTGATGTCACACTGCCGAGAAAAGCTTCTAGCGTTAATTATACTCTACCCGTACCGCAAACCGACACAGGTAGTCGAGGCGAGTAGCCTCAGGTGAGCGAGAGAACTCTCGTTAAGGAACTCGGCAAAATGGCCCCGTAACTTCGGGAGAAGGGGCGCTGACTTATGGTCAGCCGCAGTGAATAAGTACCAAGCAACTGTTTATCAAAAACACAGCTCTCTGCTAAATCGTAAGATGATGTATAGGGGGTGACGCCTGCCCGGTGCTGGAAGGTTAAGAGGAGTGCTTAGCAATAGCGAAGGTATGAATTGAAGCCCCAGTAAACGGCGGCCGTAACTATAACGGTCCTAAGGTAGCGAAATTCCTTGTCGGGTAAGTTCCGACCCGCACGAAAGGCGTAATGATTTGGGCACTGTCTCAACGAGAGACTCGGTGAAATTTTAGTACCTGTGAAGATGCAGGTTACCCGCGACAGGACGGAAAGACCCCATGGAGCTTTACTGCAGTTTGATATTGAGTATCTGTACCACATGTACAGGATAGGTAGGAGCCTATGACCTCGGGACGCCAGTTTCGAGTGAGGCGTTGTTGGGATACTACCCTTGTGTTATGGCTACTCTAACCCAGATAGGTTATCCCTATCGGAGACAGTGTCTGACGGGCAGTTTGACTGGGGCGGTCGCCTCCTAAAAGGTAACGGAGGCGCCCAAAGGTTCCCTCAGAATGGTTGGAAATCATTCGCAGAGTGTAAAGGTATAAGGGAGCTTGACTGCGAGAGCTACAACTCGAGCAGGGACGAAAGTCGGGCTTAGTGATCCGGTGGTTCCGCATGGAAGGGCCATCGCTCAACGGATAAAAGCTACCCTGGGGATAACAGGCTTATCTCCCCCAAGAGTTCACATCGACGGGGAGGTTTGGCACCTCGATGTCGGCTCGTCGCATCCTGGGGCTGTAGTCGGTCCCAAGGGTTGGGCTGTTCGCCCATTAAAGCGGCACGCGAGCTGGGTTCAGAACGTCGTGAGACAGTTCGGTCCCTATCCGTCGCGGGCGTAGGAAATTTGAGAGGATCTGCTCCTAGTACGAGAGGACCAGAGTGGACTTACCGCTGGTGTACCAGTTGTTCTGCCAAGAGCATCGCTGGGTAGCTATGTAGGGAAGGGATAAACGCTGAAAGCATCTAAGTGTGAAGCCCACCTCAAGATGAGATTTCCCATGATTTTATATCAGTAAGAGCCCTGAGAGATGATCAGGTTGATAGGTTAGAAGTGGAAGTGTGGTGACACATGTAGCGGACTAATACTAATAGCTCGAGGACTTATCCAAAGAAAGTAACTGAGACATATTGACAACGATTTGGTTTCTTGATACAGTATAGATATTCAATTTTGAGTTGAGAATACTCAGAGTTAAGTGACGATAGCCTAGGAGATACACCTGTTCCCATGCCGAACACAGAAGTTAAGCCCTAGTACGCCTGATGTAGTTGGGGGTTGCCCCCTGTTAGATATGGTAGTCGCTTAGCGCATAGGGAGTTTAGCTCAGCTGGGAGAGCATCTGCCTTACAAGCAGAGGGTCAGCGGTTCGATCCCGTTAACTCCCATAGGTCCCGTGGTGTAGCGGTTATCACGTCGCCCTGTCACGGCGAAGATCGCGGGTTCGATTCCCGTCGGGACCGTCAAGTAGAAATATTTGAGACTCGTTAGCTCAGTTGGTAGAGCAATTGACTTTTAATCAATGGGTCACTGGTTCGAGCCCAGTACGGGTCATATATGCGGGTGTGGCGGAATTGGCAGACGCACCAGATTTAGGATCTGGCGCTTAACGGCGTGGGGGTTCAAGTCCCTTCACCCGCATTAGAAAAGTTAGCCGGCTTAGCTCAGTTGGTAGAGCATCTGATTTGTAATCAGAGGGTCGCGTGTTCAAGTCATGTAGCCGGCATAAAGATGGTCCGTTGGTCAAGGGGTTAAGACACCGCCTTTTCACGGCGGTAACACGGGTTCGAATCCCGTACGGACTATATTTCGAGTAACTTAGGTTACTCTTTTTATTTTGTTTCTTTTTTTTATATGTTATAATAGCTTATAATACTATTTTGAGGTGAATTTATGTCTAAAGTTTTTGTTTTTGGTCATCAAAACCCTGATTCTGATGCAATCGGGTCTTCTTATGGATATGCTTATTTGAAACGTCAACTTGGTGTTGATGCTGAAGCTGTTGCTTTGGGTACTCCTAACGAGGAAACTGCTTTTGTTCTTGATTATTTTGGTGTTGAAGCACCACGAGTGGTTGAGTCTGCTCAATCAGAGGGAGTTAATCAAGTTATTCTTACAGACCATAATGAGTTTCAACAATCTATTTCAGATATTAAGGACGTTGAAGTTATTGAGGTAGTCGACCATCACCGTGTGGCTAATTTTGAAACTGCTAATCCATTAATGATGAGATTGGAACCTGTTGGATCTGCATCTTCAATTGTTTATCGTATGTTTAAAGAAAACAATATTGAAGTTCCTAAGGAAGTTGCTGGTTTGCTTTTGTCAGGTTTGATTTCTGATACTCTTCTTCTTAAATCTCCAACTACACATGCTTCAGATCCTGCAGTTGCAGCTGAACTTGCAGAAATTGCTGGTGTTAATCTAGAAGAATATGGTCTTGCAATGCTTAAAGCTGGTACTAATCTTTCTTCAAAATCTGCTGAAGAACTCATTGACATTGATGCAAAAACATTTGAATTGAATGGTAATCAAGTTCGTGTTGCACAAGTTAATACTGTTGATATTTCTGATGTTCTTTCTCGTCAAGCGGAAATTGAAGAAGCTATTATTAACTCAATTAAAAACAATGGTTACTCTGACTTTGTCTTAATGATTACTGATATTCTTAATTCTAATTCAGAAATTCTTGCACTTGGTTCAAATACTGATAAGGTTGAAGCTGCTTTCAATTTTGTTTTAGAAAATAATCATGCTTTCCTTGAAGGAGCTGTTTCTCGTAAGAAACAGGTAGTTCCTCAGTTGACTGAAAGCTTTAATGCGTAAAATTAGGCCATCAGGCCTTTTTTTAGTCCTCTGATTAATGGTATAATACTTCTTATGATAATACAATTTAACCCAAACAAACTATGTAAGCAACCTTTTTTTATGGAAATAGTGAATTATCTATATCTTAATCAGCCTGTGACCCTGAGAGCAATAAAAAGGCAGTTTCCTTTTCAAAAGAATATCGATAAATTAATTGAGGAGTTTGTAAAAGAAGGCTATATCGAACGATTCGAGAAACGGTATCGTTTATTAATTAGTCTTGTGTCGGATTCTTCTAAAATTGATTTAGAACAGCATTTTTTTATTAATGATGATTCTACTTGTTATTTAGAACTATTAAATCGTAGATTTGTTACTGAGATAAGTAATTCTACTAATGAAGTTGTTATTATTGAACAAACGAGTATTACGAGAGACGATCTTACGATTTCAAATTATTTCTATAAATTAAGAGAAAATCTACCATTATCGGAAGAGCAGAATAGATTATATGATATATTAGGGGATGTTAATCCTGAATATTTTTTGAAACATGTTACAACTTTTCTTTTAAAATACGTTAGGAAGGAATATGCACTTCAAAAAAGGAGGAATATTTTTGTTGATGCTTTAGAATTATTAGGGTATCTTGTTCAAGTAGAAGAAGGGCGTTATCTTTTGAATATGGATTTAGATTCCGAAGCATTAGTTTTTAGTGCAAAAAAAGACTAGTATCATTACTAGTCTTTTTTATGACAACTTTAACGATTCCTTAGTTCAAGATAACGTTTGTACCAGATGTTAACATAAGATTGTGAAAATGGCCCCTTACCATTGTTAATCCAATCTACCAAGATTTTAACATGTTCCTTTAAGATATAGTCAATATCAGGAGAGTAATGCATTTCTTTTTTATGTGTTTCATACTCATCTACATCTAGCAATTTTTTTTCACCATCAGCGAAGACTTTGACATCTAGGTCATAGTCAATATATTTTAGTGCTTCTTGGTCCAAAATATATGGACTAGCTAAATTGCAGTAGTAGGAAATGCCGTTATCCCTAATCATGGCTATAATATTAAACCAGTATTTTTTGTGGAAATAAACAATAGCAGGTTCACGTGTTACCCATCGTCTTCCGTCTGCTTCAGTAACGAGGGTGTGGTCGTTAACGCCAATAACAGCATTCTCAGTTGTCTTTAGTACCATAGTATCGCGCCAAGTACGGTGCAAACTACCATCATGCTTATAACTTTGAATTGTGATAAAGTCGCCTTCTTTTGGTAATTTCATGGCGTCCTCTTTCTACAATAAGGGTTATCCCCTTTATTGTATCATAATTTTTTGAAAAGAGGGGGAATACCTATAAATATTCTCTTAGAGCGGATGCTATCGCATCAAAGTCATAACCTTTTCGGGCTAAAGATTGTGTCAAGCGTTGCTTAAGCTCATAACCGTCGTATTTTTTACTAAATTTTTGATATTGCTTATCAATTTCTTTATAAAGTAGAGCTTGCTCATTTTCTTCATCTGCTTCAAGTTCTAGATGATCGATTGCTAGTTTACTTTCTTGGAATGAAAAACCTTTATTGATAAGGCTTTGAGTTAATTTATCTTTTAGAGCTTTAGATGGTAGTTTTCCCTGATATTTTCGTAACAGTTTTGAGGCTACTTTAATGGCTATTTCTGAGAAATCAAATTGGCATAAAACATCGTCAATGATTTGTTTGTTACAACCTTTTTGAAGCCATTTTTGCTTCAGCACATAGGCCCCTTTATCGCCTGAATTCAGATTTTGTTGAGCTAGACTTTCTAGGAGTTTGTAATCATCAATCCAATGATTCTTTTTTAGATTATCAATAATTTTGGGAATTATATGAGGGTTTATTTCATGTTTAAAAAGGTAATCTTTTACTTCTTTCTCAGTACGTTGTTTAAATGAAATAAAATAGAGAGCTAGGTTTTTACCATGCGAGAACTGAGCAAAGGATTTAATATCCTCTAGTTGATCTTTGTCCAGTATCATTTCTTTAGTCAACATGTATTTAACGATGGTATCTTCTGTAACGTAGAGACTCTCTTTTTTATCTATCTCAAGGAGATAAAGTCTCTTTTTCTTCTCGATTTTTGTGATTTTCATAGTTATTATTATATCAAAATGTTAGAATGGTAGTATGAATTTACAAGTGAAACAGCGTATCCCGCTTAAGATAAAACGCATGGGAATCAATGGCGAAGGCATTGGTTTTTATAAGAAAACTCTAGTTTTTGTACCAGGGGCTTTGAAGGGTGAAGAGGTGTTCTGTCAGATTGTTTCTGTTAAGAGAAACTTTGTTCAGGCGAAATTATTAAAGATTAATAAACCTTCTAAGTTTCGTGTCGAACCTGCATGTAATATTTATGAAGACTGTGGTGGTTGCCAGTTAATGCATCTTCGTTATGATAAGCAATTAGAGTTTAAAACTGACTTGTTAGGACAAGCCTTGAAGAAGTTTAAACCGGCTAATTTTGAGTCATATGACATTCGTCCAACAATAGGGATGGAGCAACCACAACATTACCGAGCTAAACTACAATTTCAAACCCGTTCTTTTGGTGGCTCAGTTAAGGCTGGCTTATTTGCGGAAGGGAGTCATCGCCTCATTAATATTGATGATTGCCTAGTTCAGGATGAGCTAACTCAAGCCATTATGAATAAGGTGACAAATTTGTTAGATAAATACAAGTTACCAATTTATAATGAGCGCAAAATTGCTGGAATTCGTACTGTTATGATACGACGTGCTTTGGGTTCAAATCAGGTCCAGTTAATTTTTGTAACCTCTAAATCAGTTTCTTTCACAAAATTAGTTAAGGAATTGACGGAAAGTTTTCCAGAAATCGTAACAATTGCTGTCAATTATAATTATTCGAAATCCAGTGAGATTTATGGACAGGATACTGAGATTATTTGGGGACAAGACACGATTCAAGAAGAGGTACTGGACTATAACTTCGCTCTCTCTCCTCGTGCATTTTACCAGTTGAATCCTCAACAAACAGAGGTACTCTATGGTCAGGCTGTTGAAGCTTTGGATGTGGATAAGGCTGAACATCTTATTGATGCTTATTGTGGGGTTGGTACTATTGGACTTGCTTTTGCAAATAAGGTAAAGAGTATTCGAGGTATGGATATTATTCCTGAGGCTATTGAGGATGCTAGGAAGAATGCCAAATCACTTGGACTGGAAAATGCTCACTATGAGGTGGGTAAAGCAGAAGATATCATTCCACGTTGGTACAAGGAAGGGTATCGAGCAGATGCTCTTATTGTGGATCCCCCTAGAACTGGTTTAGATGATAAGCTACTTAAAACGATACTGGACTACACTCCTGAAAAAATGGTATATGTTTCATGTAATGTATCTACTTTGGCTAGAGACCTAGTTTCTTTGGCTAAAGTTTATGATGTTAATTATATCCAGTCAGTAGATATGTTTCCTCATACGGCTCGAACAGAAGCAGTTGTGAAGCTAACTAAGAAAATGTGATAAAACCTAACATAAAAAACAAGAAATTTTCAAAATTGTTGGAAAATTTCTTTATTTTTCTGAAAAATAGGAGTATAATAGGCTTATCGATTTTTTAAAGGAGGAGCGTATGAAAAAGAGCTTCATTCATCAACAAGAGGAAATTTCTTTTGTGAAGAATACTTTTACACAGTATTTGATTGATAAACTTGACGTCGTTGAAGTGCAAGGGCCTATTTTGAGTAAGGTCGGGGATGGTATGCAGGATAATTTGAGCGGTATTGAGAATCCTGTAACTGTTAATGTGCTTCAGATTCCAGACGCGACATACGAAGTTGTTCACTCATTAGCAAAATGGAAACGCCATACTTTGGCTCGTTTTGGTTTCAATGAAGGTGAAGGGCTTGTGGTTAATATGAAGGCTCTTCGTCCAGATGAAGATTCATTGGATGCAACGCACTCTGTTTACGTTGACCAATGGGACTGGGAAAAAGTTATTCCTGACGGACATCGTAATATCGCTTATTTGAAAGAAACTGTTGAAACCATTTATAAGGTCATTCGTTTGACTGAGCTAGCAGTTGAAGCACGTTACGATATTGAAGCAATTTTACCTAAGAAAATTACCTTCATCCATTCAGAAGAGCTTGTTGAGAAGTACCCTGATTTGACACCAAAAGAGCGTGAAGATGCTATTACCAAGGAATATGGTGCTGTATTCTTGATTGGTATCGGTGGTGTTCTTCCTGATGGAAAACCACATGATGGTCGTGCACCTGACTATGATGACTGGACAACTGAGTCTGAGAATGGTTACCGTGGTTTGAATGGAGATATCTTGGTTTGGAATGAACAATTAGGACATGCTTTTGAATTGTCATCAATGGGTATTCGTGTTGATGAAGATGCCCTTAAACGTCAGGTTGAAATTACTGGCGACCAAGATCGTTTGAAATTGGATTGGCACCAAGCTTTGTTACATGGCCTTTTCCCACTAACAATTGGTGGAGGTATTGGTCAATCACGTATGGCTATGTTCTTGCTTCGTAAGAAACATATTGGTGAGGTTCAAACTTCAGTTTGGCCAGATGCCGTTCGTGAAACTTACGAAAACATCTTGTAAAAAAAGCACTAACGAAAGTTAGTGTTTTTTGGTTTGCAATAGTTATGCATAATTGATTAATGAATTGGCTATTGGAGTAGATATGATAAGAGCTGGCTTAGTTTTTCTCATAAAGAAAAAACCTTTCCCCTGAAGGAGATAGGTTTTTAGATTAGTCGTCACTACGGAAAAAGGCATCATAAAGAGCTCTGACGGCTGCTTTTTCTTGCTCAGTTTCAATTACGAACATAACAGAAACCTCACTAGAACCTTGAGAAATCATTTCTAAGTTAATATGTTTTTCAGAGAGCGCTTTAGCTGCTGTCGCTGTAACACCGATGTGGTCTTTCATATTTTCACCAACAATCATGAGAATTGAAAGGCCATGTTCAATTTCAACTTCATCAACACCGAGTTCACGAGTCAAGTATGAAGGATTTCTTGTTCTTTGATTGGGGTAAGTTCACGTTCTCGAATAATGATTGAAAGATCATCGATTCCAGAAGGCATGTGTTCCCAACGGATGTTTAAATCTTCCAAGATTTGAAGAACCTTACGTCCAAAACCGACCTCACGGTTCATAAGGTATTTGCTCATATTAATACTTACAAATTTGTCATCACTAGCAATACCAACGACAGGAACTGTTGCACCCTTGTGCTCAAGAATAATACGAGTACCAGGATGAGATGGGTTATTTGTGTTTTTAATAACGAGCGGAATCTTACCACGGTAGGCAGGGAGGAGGGCTTCATCATGAAGTACAGAGAAGCCAGCATAAGCCAATTCACGCATTTCTTTGTAAGTCAACTCTGGAATTGAATGTGGTTCATGGACAACCCCAGGATGGGCTGCGAAAATACCATCTACATCCGTAAAGTTTTCGTATAAATCAGCTTTCACACCCGCTGCAACGATAGATCCTGTGATATCAGAGCCACCACGTGAGAAAGTACAAATTTGATTGTCAGGAGTAACACCGAAGAATCCAGGAATAACAAGAACTTCATCAGATTCACGGAGTTCTTCTAATTTGTCATATGATCCAGGAAGAATACGAGCGTTTCCTGGTTCGCTTGAAACTAGGATACCAGCTTGGCGAGGATGAACGTAACGTGCTTCAATACCATTATTACGGAAATACTCAGCAATCAGTTTTGCGTTATTGTCCTCACCAGCGGCTAGAAATGTATCGTAGAGGAATTCGTTATCCTCGATAGGGAGGGTTGCTAAATCATTGATAGATTTGGCTATTTTAGCCATTTCTGTTGATTTAAAACCTAGTTCATCAACCATAGCCTGGTAGCGGTTAATAATCCATTCTTGGTCAGCCTTGACATCAGCACCTTTTGTATAGTGTTTATAGTATTTAATCAAGGCATCCGTAACTTTGGTATCTTCATCGTTACGTTTACCTGGGGCTGAGACAACGACAAAGCGACGTTCAGGGTCAGATTTTACAATGTTTAAGACTTTTTCTAATTGTGTGGCTGAAGCAAGTGAGCTTCCACCGAATTTGATGACTTTCATAGTTTCTCCAAAAAATTTAAATTACTATACAATTATAGCAAAATTCTGACAATTTGTCACATTGTTTTTAAAAGCAAGTAAGATTTAGCCCTAATATGGTACAATAAGGTAAGAAAAAGGAGGATATCCCGTGGTAGAGGCAATTATTTTTGATATGGATGGTGTCCTTTTTGACACTGAAAAATATTATTATGATCGACGTGCAAATTTCTTGGCTCAAAAGGGAATTTCAATAGATCATTTACCCCCGTCTTTCTTTATAGGTGGAAATACCAAGCAGGTTTGGGAAAATATTCTCAGAGATGACTATGATAACTGGGATGTGCCAACTTTACAAGAAGAGTACAATGCTTATAAACAAGACAATCCCTTACCCTATAAAGAATTAATCTTTCCTGATGTTTTAAAAGTTTTGAATGAAGTGAAATCTCGAGGGTTGAAAATAGGTTTGGCTTCTAGCTCAGTGAAGGCAGATATTCTTAGAGCTTTGAAGGAAAATCATTTGGATGGTTTCTTTGATGTTGTTCTTTCTGGGGAGGAATTCAAAGAGAGTAAACCCAATCCAGAGATTTACCTGACAGCCTTAAATCAATTAGGCGTCAAACCAAATCAAGCTTTAATTATTGAAGATAGCGAAAAAGGAATTGCTGCTGGCGTTGCTGCTGGCGTTGAGGTCTGGGCCATAAAAGATAATCGTTTTGGCATGGATCAGGGAGCAGCCAAAGGTTTGTTGGATAACCTCATAGATGTTTGGACTTATTGGAGTAACAGAGACACCGAGTTGTAGAGCTCGGTGTTTTGATATATCAAATTAAAAAACTCTAAGTTTCTGTTGACCTTTAGGTGGACTATGGTATACTAGAAAATAACGATGAATGATTTGATAATCAAATTATCTATTCATCAAATAAAATTGTATAAAAACATAAAGAACATGCGGTTTTCATATAGGAACTAGTTATCGGAGGAATGTAAAAAATGGCTTACGAAACAATTCTTTATAGTGTTGAAGAGGGAGTAGCAACTTTGACACTTAATCGTCCAGAAGTGCAAAATGGATTTAATATTCCAGTTTGTGATGAAATTATGGCTGCAATTGAAGAAGCTAATCAAGATGCGTCAGTAAAATTCTTGGTAATCAATGCTAATGGGAAAGTCTTTTCTGTTGGTGGAGACCTTGATCAAATGCAAAAAGCGGTTGCTGTAGATGATGTGCAGTCTTTGGTTCGTATTGCTGAGCAGGTAAATGAAATTTCATTTGCTCTTAAAAAATTGCCTAAGCCAGTTATTATGGTTGTTGATGGACCTTGTGCTGGTGCTGCAGCTAACTTAGCTGTTGCAGCAGACTTTACCATTGCATCTGATAAGGCTAAATTCATCCAAGCTTTTGTAGGTGTTGGTTTGGCACCTGACGCTGGAGGTCTTTACCTTTTGACACGTTCAATTGGTATCAACCGTGCGACTCAAATTACCATGACAGGAGAGCCAGTATCAGCTGAAAAAGCCTTGGACTGGGGAATTGCCTATAAGGTTGTCGAATCAGAAAAACTTGAAAAAACAGTTAGTCAGCTGATTAAAAAATTGAACCGTTCTTCAGTGAACTCCTTCAAAGCTATTAAAGAAATGGTTTGGGAATCTGAATTTGCAGGATGGGAAAATTATGCTAAGTTGGAACTTGACTTGCAAAAATCTCTTGCCTTTACAGAGGACTTCAAGGAAGGGGTTCGTGCTTATAGTGAGCGACGTCGACCTAAATTCCAAGGGAAATAACCACATTTTCTAAAAGAAAAACTAAAGTTTTTTAATCGGGCTTGCGAATTTAGTTTGAGTCTGATATAATTTGAAAGTCAAAGTTTTATTGAAAGGAGTCTGGTGTGAATTACGACAAAATTGATGGCTATCTTGTTGATATTTTTAATAACGTAGTTATTATCGAAGAAGCAAGTTTGAAGAATTCAAAGTTTAACGATGTTTCCCTCAAGGAAATGCATACCATTGATGTGATCGGTACACATCCAGATACGACACCAAGTGCAGTAGCTAAAGAACTCATGCTAACGCTTGGTACTGTAACAACTTCTCTCAATAAACTTGAAAAGAAAGGTTATATTGTCCGTACACGTTCATCGGTTGACCGTCGTGTGGTCCATCTATCACTTTCTAAAAAGGGTCGTTTGGTCTATCGTCTTCACCGTCGTTTTCATAAATCAATGGTGATGAGAATTACGGAAGGCTTTAATGACGAGGAATTGAAGGTTATGAGCAAGGGATTGGAAAATCTCCACGCCTTTCTTGAGGAGTTGAAATAATGGCATTTGCAAAAATCAGTCAGGTTGCCCATTATGCACCTGCTCAGGTCGTGACCAATGATGACCTATCTAAAATTATGGATACTAGTGATGAGTGGATCCGTACTCGTACAGGTATCCAAGAACGTCGCATTTCAGTTAATGAGAATACGAGTGATCTAGCAATCAATGTTGCTAAGCAACTTATAGAGAAGTCAGGGGTATCTCCTGATGAGCTAGATTTTGTCCTAGTGGCAACAATTTCTCCAGATAGCAATATGCCATCAGTGGCAGCCCTTGTTCAAGGAGCTGTCGGAGCTGTAAATGCATTTGCTTTTGACATTACTGCGGCATGTAGTGGTTTTGTTTTTGCTTTAGCAACTGCAGAAAAATTGATTCGTTCAGGTGTTTACAAAAAAGGTTTAGTGATTGGTGCAGAAGTTCTTTCTAAAACTTTGGACTGGTCAGATCGTACAACAGCTGTCCTCTTTGGTGATGGTGCAGGTGGTGTCCTTTTGGAGGAATCGGAAGAAGAACATTTCTTTGGTGAATCTTTGAATACAGATGGTAGCAAAGGAGGCCTTGAATCAGGAGCTTCTGCAGTAATATCACCTTATTCTGATGACATAGAACAGCCTAATCCTTACTTACAAATGGATGGTAAAGCGATTTTTGACTTTGCCGTGAAGACAGTTTCAAAGAGCATTAAGGCCTTGGTTGAAGAAAAGGATGAACCTGATTACTTCCTCCTTCACCAAGCCAATAGCCGTATTTTGGATATTATGGCAAAGAAAATTGATGTGAGCCGCGACAAATTCTTGGCGAACATGATGTCTTACGGTAATACCAGCGCGGCAAGTATCCCAATTTTGCTATCTGAAAATGTAGCGAATGGGACCCTAAAATTAGACAGCGGTCAAACAATTCTTCTCTCAGGTTTTGGTGGGGGTTTGACATGGGGCAGTCTTATTGTTAAAATCTAGTTATATAAATTATGCACCAGCATAGATTATAAGAAATATATTTATCTTAAAGGAGAAATTAAAATGGCAGTATTTGAAAAAGTACAAGAAATCATCGTTGAAGAACTTGGGAAAGACGCAGAAGAAGTAAAAGTAGAAACTACTTTTGACGAACTTGATGCTGACTCACTTGATGTATTCCAAGTTATCTCAGAAATCGAAGATGAATTCGATATCCAAATCGAAACTGAAGAAGGTCTTAACACTGTTGGTGACCTTGTTGCTTACGTAGAAGAAAAAACTAAATAAGCAGGGCATAGAGAATATTCTTATTTGGGATATTCTCCTTTGTTTATACAATTACTTTGATTATTAAACTATTTATTTGATTAGAAAATCGAAAAAAAGGTGAAAAATGAAATCTCGTATTACAGAACTGTTAGGAATTAAATATCCAATCTTCCAAGGTGGTATGGCTTGGGTCGCTGATGGTGATCTAGCAGGTGCCGTTTCAAATGCTGGTGGACTCGGAATTATTGGTGGTGGTAATGCCCCTAAAGAAGTGGTAAAAGCTAATATCGATAGAGTGAAACAAATCACTGACAAACCATTCGGTGTTAATATCATGCTTTTGTCACCATTTGCAGATGACATCGTTGACCTCGTTATCGAAGAGGGTGTTAAGGTTGTTACAACAGGTGCTGGAAACCCAGGTAAATACATGGAACGCTTCCACGAAGCAGGTATCACAGTTATTCCAGTTATTCCATCAGTTGCACTTGCTAAGCGTATGGAAAAACTTGGTGCTGATGCTGTTGTCGCAGAAGGTATGGAAGCTGGTGGTCACATCGGTAAATTGACAACTATGGCTCTTGTTCGCCAAGTTGCTGATGCTGTATCTATTCCAGTTATTGGTGCTGGTGGTATTGCGGATGGACGTGGTATGGCTGCTGTTCTTATGCTTGGGGCAGATGCTGTTCAGGTTGGTACACGTTTTGCTGTTGCTAAGGAGTCTAATGCTCACCAAAACTTCAAAGATAAGATTTTGAAGGCTAAAGATATCGATACTGTTATTTCAGCCTCAGTTGTTGGACACCCAGTTCGTGCGATTAAGAATAAATTGGCTACAGAATATAACCAAGCTGAAAAAGATTTCTTGGCTGGTAAGAAAACTCAAGAGGAAATTGAAGAACTTGGTGCAGGTGCCCTTCGTAACGCAGTAGTTGATGGAGATGTGGAATATGGTTCAGTCATGGCTGGACAAATTGCAGGTCTTGTTCGTAAAGAAGAAACGTGTGCAGAAATCTTGGAAGACCTTTACACAGGTGCTGCCAAGGTGATTAAAGAAGAAGCTGCTCGTTGGGCAGATGTAAACGTCTAAAAAACGTCGAAAGGATTAGGATAGTGACAAACGTGCGTTCTTATTTGCTGGTCAAGGGGCTCAGAAATTGGGCATGGCGAGCGATTTGTATGCGGCTTATCCCGTTGTCAAAGAGACATTTGATACGGCTAGTCGTATTCTAGGTTATGATTTGCGTGAATTGATTGATTCTAACGAAGAAAAACTTAATCAGACACGCTATACTCAACCAGCTATTTTGACAACGTCAGTAGCCATTTATCGTCTCTTGGCAGAAAATGGTATCACTCCTGATATTGTTGCCGGTCTCTCTTTGGGTGAATATTCTGCCCTAGTTGCGGCTGGAGCACTCTCATTTGAGGATGCGGTAGCCTTGGTTGCTAAACGTGGAGAATTCATGGAAACAGCGGCTCCTGCTGGAAGTGGGAAAATGGTTGCAGTCATGAATACAGATCCAAGTTTGATTGAAGAAATCTGTCAAAAAGCATCTGAAAAGGGTGTAGTAACGCCTGCTAACTATAATACTCCAGCACAAATTGTTATTGGTGGTGAAGTTGAGGCTGTTGATTATGCTGTGGAATTGCTTAAAGAAGCTGGTGCTAAACGTCTGATTCCTCTTAATGTTTCAGGACCATTCCATACAGCTTTACTTGAATCAGCTAGTCAAAAATTGGCAGCAGAACTTGAGAAAGTGTCATTCAATGACTTTACGCTTCCTTTAGTAGGTAATACTGAGGCTCAAATCATGAAGTCAGAAGACGTCAAAGCACTTTTGGCTCGTCAGGTGATGGAACCTGTACGTTTTTATGATTCGATTGCCACTATCCAAGAATTTGGTGTAGATGAAGTGATTGAGATTGGTCCAGGAAAAGTCTTGTCAGGTTTCTTGAAGAAAATTGATAAAACCCTACCAACTCAAAATGTTGAAGATCAAGCTAGTCTTGATGCCCTTCTTAATGCGTAAAACGAGGTAAACATGGAACTTAAGAATAAAAATGTTTTTGTAACAGGTTCAACACGTGGAATTGGATTAGCTGTGGCACACAAATTTGCTAGTCTTGGTGCCAACGTTGTCCTAAATGGACGTTCTGAGATCTCTGAGGACTTGCTTGCACAGTTTGCAGATTATGGTGTAACTGTTGTTGGTATCTCAGGTGATATTTCTAATGGCGAAGATGCTAAACGTATGGTTGCGGAAGCTATTGAAAAGCTTGGTAGTGTTGACGTGCTAGTTAATAATGCTGGTATCACTAACGATAAGTTGATGTTGAAGATGACTGAAGAAGATTTTGAACGTGTCTTGAAATCAACTTGACTGGTGCCTTCAATATGACACAAGCTGTCTTGAAACCAATGTCTAAGGCGCGTCAAGGTGCCATCATCAATATGTCATCTGTTGTAGGTCTTATGGGGAATATTGGTCAAGCTAACTATGCAGCTTCAAAAGCTGGTTTGATTGGTTTCACTAAATCAGTAGCGCGTGAAGTTGCGGCCCGTGGTGTCCGTGTCAATGCTATCGCTCCTGGTTTCATTGAATCAGATATGACTGACGCTATTCCAGAGAAAATGAAAGATGCTATGATTGCTCAAGTACCAATGAAACGTATTGGTCAAGCAGAAGAAGTGGCAGAAGTTGCAGCATTCTTGGCTAGTCAAGAATATCTCACAGGTCAAACCATCGCTATTGATGGTGGTATGACTATGCAATAATTGATTTTCAATATCAAAAAATCATTTACTAGAATATCCATCCGACAAAAGGAGAATATATATGTCTACAAATCGTGTTGTTGTTACAGGTTACGGCGTAACCTCACCAATCGGTAATACACCAGAAGAATTTTGGAACAGTCTTCATGACGGTAAAATTGGTATCAAACCAATTACGAAGTTCGATGCTTCTGAAATTCCAGTCTTTAACGCTGGTGAAATCCAAGATTTCCCGTTCGATAAGTACTTTGTGAAAAAAGATACTAACCGTATGGACACTTACTCACTCTATGCGATTTATGCTGCTATGGAAGCTCTTGAAAATTCAGGACTTAACATGGAAGAAGAAGATCGTGATCGTGTTGGTGTTATCGTGTCATCTGGTATCGGTGGTCTCCAAGAACTTGAAGATCAAATCATTCGTATGCACGAACGTGGTATGAAACGTATCAAACCAATGTTTATCCCTAAAGCACTCTCAAACATGGGTGCTGGTAACATTGCTCTTAAAATTGGTGCTCAAGGGGTATGTAAATCAGTGACGACTGCTTGTGCCTCTGCCAATGATGCAATCGGTGAGGCCTTCCGTGAAATTAAATTCGGTTTGCATGATGTTGTCTTGGCTGGTGGTGCTGAAGCTTCAATCACTAAGATTGGTATCGGTGGTTTCAATGCTCTTACAGCACTTTCAACAACAGAGGATCCAGAACGTTCATCAATTCCATTTGATAAAGACCGTAATGGTTTTGTTATGGGTGAAGGTGCAGGGGTTCTCGTTATCGAAAGCTTGGAACATGCTCAAAAACGTGGTGCTAACATCTTGGCTGAGATTGTTGGTTACGGATCAAATTGTGATGCCTACCACATGACAACACCAACTCCAGACGGTTCTGGTGCTGCTAAAGCAATTAAATTGGCTATCAATGAAGCTGGTATCAAACCTGAAGATGTTGATTATGTTAATGCTCACGGGACATCAACACCTGCCAATGAAAAAGGTGAAAGTGGTGCCATTGTTTCTGTACTTGGTAAAGATGTTCCAGTTTCATCTACTAAATCATTTACAGGTCACTTGCTAGGTGCTGCTGGTGCGGTTGAGGCTATTGCAACAATTGAAGCTATTCGTCATAGTTATGTACCGAAAACCGCTGGTACAAAAGAATTGTCTGACTACATCGAAGCTAATGTTGTTTATGGTGAAGGTCAAGAAGCTGATATTGAGTACGCAATTTCAAATACTTTCGGTTTTGGTGGACACAATGCTGTTCTTGCCTTTAAACGTTGGGAGGCTTAATTCATGAATATTTCTGAAATCAAAGATTTGTTGGCTCAATTTGATGCATCAACTTTGCGTGAATTTTCATACAAAAACAATGGTGAAGAATTGAACTTGAGCAAGAATCAAACAAGTTCAGTAACAGCTGCCCCAGTAGCTCCTACAGTTGAAGTAGTTGCACCAGCTCCTCAGGCTCCGGTTGCTCCAGTAGCAACACCTGCTGCTGTTGAAACTCCATCAACACCAGTTGAAGAAGCTTCTGCACCAGCTCAAGCTGCTGAAGGAGAAGTGGTTGAAAGTCCACTTGTCGGTGTGGCTTACTTGTCTCCATCACCTGAAAAACCAGCCTTTGTTTCTGTTGGTGACACTGTTAAGAAAGGTCAAACTCTTCTTATCGTTGAAGCGATGAAGGTTATGAATGAAGTGCCAGCACCTAAAGATGGTGTTATTACTGAAATCTTGGTAGCGAATGAAGAAGTTGTTGACTACGGAAAAGGATTGGTACGCATCAAATGACAATTGATATTAATGCTATTCGTGAAGCTTTACCACACCGTTATCCAATGCTTTTGGTTGACCGTGTGCTAGAAGTTTCAGAAGACGAAATCACAGCTATTAAAAATGTAACGATCAATGAACCTTTCTTTAATGGACATTTTCCTCAATACCCAGTTATGCCTGGCGTTCTTATCATGGAAGCTCTTGCGCAAACAGCTGGTGTTCTTGAATTGTCTAAACCTGAAAATAAGGGCAAATTAGTCTTTTACGCAGGTATGGATAAGGTTAAATTTAAAAAACAAGTGGTTCCTGGTGACCAACTTGTTATGACAGCTAAGTTTGTTAAACGTCGTGGAACAATTGCTGTTGTTGAAGCTAAGGCTGAAGTCGATGGGAAACTTGCTGCATCAGGTACTTTGACTTTTGCTATTGGAAGCTAATGTTTTGTGAAATCCTTCTGGCGACAGTCGGAAAGGATTTTTCTTTAGACATTGGTCTATCACATAGAAAGGAAATCAACACAGACTATCAAAAAATGTCTGATGTTATCTTGTTTTATGTTTAAAAAATTATTGATTGCCAATCGTGGTGAAATTGCAGTGCGTATTATCCGTGCAGCGCGTGAATTGGGTATCCAAACGGTTGCTATTTATTCTGAAGCGGATAAGGATTCTCTCCATACTATGCTCGCTGATGAAGCTATTTGTATCGGGCCTGCAAAATCAACGGATTCTTATTTGAATATGAATCGTGTCCTATCAGCTGCTATTGTGACTGAGGCTCAAGCTATTCACCCAGGGTTTGGTTTCTTGAGTGAAAACTCTAAATTTGCCACTCTCTGTGAAGAAATGAACATCAAGTTTATTGGTCCTTCAGGCGAAGTCATGGACAAGATGGGTGACAAAATCAATGCCCGTGCTGAAATGATTAAGGCTAATGTCCCTGTAATTCCTGGTTCAGATGGTGAAGTCTTTACAGCTGAGGAGGCTTTGGAAGTTGCCAACCGTCTTGGTTACCCAGTAATGCTTAAGGCTTCTGCTGGTGGTGGCGGTAAGGGGATTCGTAAGGTTAACACTGAAGAAGAGTTAGCTCCTGCCTTCGAATCTGCGTCACAAGAAGCTAAAGCAGCCTTTGGTAATGGGGCGATGTATATTGAAAAAGTGATTTACCCAGCTCGTCATATCGAGGTTCAAATTTTGGGAGATAGCTATGGTAACATTGTTCACCTTGGTGAGCGTGATTGCTCTCTTCAACGTAATAACCAAAAGGTCTTGGAAGAATCACCTTCAGTTGCTATTGGTAAGACACTTCGTCACGAAATTGGTTCAGCGGCTGTCCGTGCCGCTAAGGCTGTTAATTATGAAAATGCGGGTACTATTGAGTTCCTTCTTGATGAAAAAACAGGGCAGTTCTATTTCATGGAAATGAATACCCGTGTTCAAGTTGAGCACCCAGTTACAGAATTTGTAAGTGGTGTGGATATTGTTAAAGAACAAATCCGTATTGCCGCAGGTGAAAAACTCTCTGTGACCCAAGATGATATTGAAATCAAGGGACATGCTATTGAGTGTCGTATCAATGCAGAAAATCCTAAGTTCAACTTTGCACCTAGTCCAGGGAAAATTAGCAATCTCTACCTACCTAGTGGTGGTGTTGGTCTTCGTGTAGACAGTGCAGTTTATCCTGGCTATACTATTCCACCTTACTATGATTCAATGATTGCCAAAATCATTGTTCATGGAGAGAATCGATTTGAGGCACTCATGAAGATGCAACGTGCCCTTTACGAGCTCGAAATCGATGGTGTTGTGACTAATGCTGACTTCCAGTTGGATTTGATTTCAGATCGTAGCGTTATCGCTGGGGATTATGATACTTCCTTCTTGATGGAGACCTTCCTACCAGATTATCAGAATCGTGAGGAATAAAGTTTATGGGATTATTTGATCGAAAAGAAAAGTATATCCGTATCAATCCTAACCGTTCTGTACGTAATGGGGTTGATCACCAAGTACCAGAAGTTCCAGATGAACTTTTTGCCAAATGTCCTGGTTGTAAACAAGCTATTTATCAAAAGGACTTGGGACAAGCTAAAATCTGTCCAAATTGTTCTTATACCTTCCGTATTTCCGCTAAAGAACGTCTCGATTTAACGGTTGATGAGGGGTCATTCCAAGAACTTTTTACTGGTATTAAAACTGAAAATCCATTGAATTTCCCAGGTTATATGGAGAAATTAGCAGCGACCAAGGAAAAAACGGGTCTTGATGAAGCTGTTGTAACTGGTGTTGCAAGTATCAAGGGGCAAAAAACAGCCTTGGCCATTATGGATTCTAACTTTATCATGGCTTCAATGGGAACTGTTGTTGGTGAGAAAATCACCAAACTCTTTGAACATGCGATTGAGGAAAAACTTCCAGTTGTTATTTTTACAGCATCTGGTGGTGCCCGTATGCAAGAAGGAATCATGAGTTTGATGCAGATGGCCAAGATTTCAGCCGCTGTAAAACGTCATTCGAATGCTGGCTTGTTGTATTTGACTGTATTGACAGATCCAACAACTGGTGGGGTTACAGCAAGTTTCGCCATGGAAGGTGATATCATCTTAGCTGAGCCACAAACCTTGATTGGTTTCGCAGGTCGTCGTGTCATTGAAAACACAGTTCGCGAAACTTTGCCAGATGATTTCCAAAAGGCTGAGTTCCTTCAAGAACATGGTTTTGTTGATGCCATTGTCAAACGTACAGAGTTGGCTGATACCATTGCCACACTCTTATCATTCCATGGAGGTGTTCAATGAGCGACGTAGCACGTATTTTAAAAGAAGCGCGTGATCAAGGCCGTTTAACTGCTTTGGACTTTGCCCAAGGAATCTTCGATGACTTTATCGAACTTCATGGCGACCGTAATTTCCGAGACGATGGTGCCGTTATTGGTGGTATTGGTCGTTTAAATGGTCAAGCTGTTACTGTAGTGGGTATTCAAAAAGGTAGAAATCTTCAAGATAACCTTAACCGTAACTTTGGGCAACCTCATCCAGAGGGCTATCGTAAGGCTCTTCGACTTATGAAACAGGCTGAAAAGTTTGGTCGTCCAGTTGTTACTTTTATCAATACTGCAGGTGCTTATCCTGGTGTTGGAGCAGAGGAGCGTGGACAAGGTGAGGCAATTGCTCGTAACCTTATGGAAATGAGCGACCTTAAAGTACCTATTATTGCCATTATCATTGGTGAAGGTGGTTCTGGTGGTGCTCTTGCCTTGGCAGTAGCTGATAAGGTTTGGATGCTTGAAAATACCATCTACTCTATCTTGAGTCCAGAAGGATTTGCGACTATTCTCTGGAAAGACGGCTCACGTTCAGAAGAAGCAGCAGAGTTGATGAAGATTACATCAGGTGAGTTGCTTAATATGGGAATCGTTGATAAGGTTATCCCAGAACGTGGTTACTTTACTAGTGAAATTATCGAAGCGATTAAGACAGCAATTGTAGATGAGTTGGCAGAATTAAGCCAATTATCAACAGGGGACTTGCTTGAAGCGCGTTATCAACGTTTTAGAAAATACTAAAAAACATTGGGATATATCCCAATGTTTTTTAAACGGTATGGCGTTCGAAGGCTTGGTCTGAGATACCTTGTTCGAGGATAAGTTTAGCCCATTCCTTAGCTGAATGAAGACTGTGATCCTTGTAGTTACCACAAGATTCAATGGTAGTTCCTGGAACATCTTCCCATGTAATCTCGTTAGCAATAGCTTCAAGACTAGATTTGATAACTTTAGCAATTTCTGTAGGATCTTGTTTACCCCACATAATCATATGGAAGCCTGTACGGCAACCAAATGGTGAGCAATCAATAAGTCCATCGATACGTTGACGGATCAGTTTAGCGAGTAGGTGTTCGATAGTGTGAAGACCACCTGTGTCAATACTATTTTCATTAGGTTGAATCAAACGGATATCAAAGTTTGTAATGATATCTCCTTTAGGTCCAACTTCCTCTGAAATAAGACGGACATAAGGCGCTTTTACAATGGTATGATCAAGTTCAAAACTTTCAACAGTAACGTCTTTTGGCATGGTAATACCTCCCTATTCTAATAGAGTTATGATACCATAAAATCAGTTTAAAGTTCTAGTATATATTTGAGAAATCGCTATAAATATGATACACTAGAAGACGGTTTTCTTTAGGGAAACCTTAGAAAAGTTGAGGTAAAGACATGATAAACATGATAATTTTAGTTGTCTTTGCACTCATTGGTTTAGTCGTTGGATATTTAGCAATTTCTATTAAACTTAGCAAAGCTAAGGAACAAGCAGAAACTACCTTGCTAAAGGCAGAACAAGACGCTGTGAACCTTCGCAGTCAGGCGGAACATGATGCAGATCATCTGCGTGTGACTGCTGAACGCGAAAGTAAGGCTCAACGAAAAGAGTTCTTGTTAGAAGCAAAAGAGGAAGCTAGAAAATATCGAGAAGATATTGAAAAAGAATTCAAATCTGAACGTCAAGAGCTTAAACAAATGGAAAATCGTTTAACAGAACGTGCCACTAGCCTTGATCGTAAGGATGAAAATCTATCAAGTAAAGAACTTGCCCTCGAGAAGAAAGAGCAGAGTCTTGCTGACAAATCTAAACATCTTAATGAGCGTGAAGAGAATGTGACTCAGTTGGAGGCTGAGAAGCAAGCTGAACTTGAACGTGTTGGTCAGATGACCATTGCAGAAGCGCGTGAGGTAATCTTAACGGAGACTGAAAATAATCTGACTCATGAGATTGCAACACGTATCAAAGATGCAGAAGCACAGGTTAAAGATACTGTCGATAAGAAGGCCAAAAATGTGTTGGCGCAAGCTATGCAACGCTTGGCTGGAGATTATGTTACTGAACAAACAGTAACTACTGTTCACCTTCCAGATGACAATATGAAAGGTCGTATCATTGGACGTGAGGGGCGTAACATCCGTACGCTTGAAAGTCTAACAGGTATTGACGTTATTATTGACGATACTCCAGAAGTAGTTGTCCTTTCTGGTTTTGATCCAGTTCGTCGTGAAATTGCACGTATGACTCTCGAAGCCTTGATTAAGGATGGACGCATCCATCCAGCTCGTATTGAAGAGTTGGTTGAGAAGAGCCGTCAGGAAATGGATAACCGTATCCGTGAGTATGGTGAAGAGGCAGCCTACGAAATTGGCGCTATGAATCTTCACCCTGATTTGATCAAGATTATGGGACGCTTGCAGTTCCGTACGTCGTATGGTCAAAACGTACTTCGTCACTCAGTTGAAGTTGGTAAACTAGCAGGTATCATGGCTGGTGAATTGGGTGAAAATGTTGCCCTAGCTCGTCGTGCTGGTTTCCTTCACGATATGGGGAAAGCCATTGACAAAGAAGTCGAAGGTAGCCACGTAGAGATTGGTGCTGAGTTTGCACGTAAGTACAAAGAACATCCAGTTGTGGTTAACGCTATTGCCAGCCACCATGGCGATGTAGAACCTGAGAGCGTCATTGCAGTTATTGTAGCTGCAGCAGATGCTTTGAGTTCGGCTCGTCCAGGGGCTCGTAATGAATCTGTTGAGAATTACGTCAAACGCCTTCGTGATTTGGAAGAAATTGCATCAAGCTTTGATGGTGTTCAAACAAGCTTCGCCCTTCAAGCTGGTCGTGAGATTCGTATTATGGTTCATCCAAACAAAATCTCTGATGATGAAGTTACGATCTTGTCTCACAAGGTACGTGAACAAATTGAGAAGAATTTGGATTACCCAGGAAATATTAAGGTTACAGTCATTCGTGAATTCCGCTCGGTTGACTATGCCAAATAAGATAAGAGAGCCGCAAGGCTTTTTTTTTGCACTTATACTGAAAGGTTGTATTCTTTTTGAAAATGTAAGAACTTTCTTATCAAATTGCGTCATTTTGGTAGATTAGTGTTTTGTAATGAAATATTTTGATTTTTTTTGACTGTTTTTAGTTGACAGTTATTAAAAATTGAGTATAATAGATTTTGTAAACGATTACAGAAGGAGAGATTATGCTAAAGTCTGAACGTAAGCAGATTATCTTGTCTCAGTTGAAACAAGATGGTTTTGTCACTTTGGAAAACCTAACTGTTTTGTTAAGTGATACTTCCGAGTCGACGATTCGTCGCGACTTGGACGAGTTAGCGGCAGATGGCCAACTTAAGCGTGTTCATGGTGGTGCTGAAAGCATTCATGGTCTAAAGGAAGAAATTGCCAATAGTCAAAAAGCTATTAGAAACGTTAAAGAAAGGCTCAGTTAGCTGGTTATGCTGCCGATTTGATTAAGGAAGGTGATGTCGTCTTTCTTGAGGCTAGTACAACAAATGAACTTTTGATTCCACATTTGGCCAATCGTCAGGTAACGGTTGTGACTAATTCTATCCATCATGCGGTTAAGTTGGTAGATCTTGGTGTTAGCACTAGGATTGTTGGAGGAAAGGTTAAACATTCAACGGATGCCTCTATTGGAAGTACTGCTCAAGAGCAAATCAGACAACTGAATTTTGATTGTGCTTTCATTGGTGCTAATGGCGTTGATGCTAATTTTTTCACCACACCAGACATGGAAGAGGCAGTTATCAAACGGACGGTTATAGCCAATGCGCAAAAAGCCTATGTTCTAGCTGATGCCTCTAAACTTGGTCAGATTACCTATGCTAAGGTAGCCGAGGTCGAGAAAGTAACCATAATTACAAACGCTTCGGAAGAAGAGCTCCTAAAAGAATTGAAAGAGAAAACGAGGGTTATTGAAGTATGATTTATACTGTAACGCTGAATCCATCAATCGACTTTATTGTTCGTATCGATAAAGTAGAGATTGGTGAAGTTAACCGCATGGAGAGTGATGATAAGTTCGCTGGCGGTAAGGGCATTAATGTTAGTCGTATTTTGCAACGCTTAGGTGTTGATAATACTGCGACGGGCTTCATCGGTGGTTTTACAGGACGTTTTGTGACAGATGGTTTGGATGCAGAGGGCATTAAAACCAAGTTTGTAGCTGTGGATCAAGACACACGTATTAATGTTAAAATCAAGGCTGACCAAGAAACTGAAATTAACGGTGCAGGGCCTGTCATTAACGAGTATCAATTGGCTGAATTGGAAGCAGTTCTTTCAAGTGTAAGTGCCGATGATGTGGTTGTTTTTGCTGGATCAGCACCAAGCAACCTTGGGAACAAGGTCTACAACAAATTGATTCCACTAGTGCGTGAAACGGGTGCACAGGTTGTCTGTGACTTTGAAGGACAAACCTTGCTTGATTCCTTGGCTTACCAACCACTCTTGGTTAAACCAAATAACCATGAGTTAGAAGCTATTTTCAATGTCAAACTTAATGGTTTGGCTGATGTTGAAAAATATGCGCGTGAAATCCTTGCTAAGGGGGCCCAGAACGTTATCATCTCAATGGCAGGTGATGGAGCGCTGCTTGTCACACCAGAGGCTGCTTATTTTGCCAAACCAATCAAGGGAACAGTTAAACTCTGTTGGTGCGGGTGACTCGATGGTTGCTGGTTTCACTGGTGAGTTTGTTAAATCTGGTGATCCGATTGAGGCTCTCAAGTGGGGAGTAGCGTGTGGAACATCTACAGCTTTCTCAGATGACTTAGCGACAATTGAATTTATTAAAGAAACATACAATAAAGTAGAGGTAGAAAAACTATGAAAATTCAGGATTTACTGAACAAAAAAGTAATGTTGCTTGACCTTCAAGCAACTACAAAAGAAGCTGCTATCGATGAAATGATTAACAGCTTGGTTGACAATGGTGTTGTGACTGACTTTGATGTTTTCAAAGCAGGTATTATGGCTCGTGAAGCACAAACATCAACTGGTTTGGGTGATGGAATCGCTATGCCACACAGCAAAAATGCTGCAGTAAAAGAAGCAACAGTACTTTTTGCTAAATCTAATAAAGGTGTAGATTACGAATCACTTGATGGTCAACCTACAGACCTCTTCTTTATGATTGCTGCTCCAGAGGGAGCAAATGACACTCACTTGGCAGCCCTCGCTGAGTTGTCAAAATACCTTATGCAAGATGGTTTTGCAGATCGTTTGCGTAAGGTGACTTCTCCAGATGAAGTGATTGCTGCTTTCAATACGGGTGAAGAAGAAGCACAAGCTGAGGAAGCTAAGAAAGCACAAGCTGTTAAAGAAGCAGCTTCAAGCGATAAACCACTTATCGTAGCCGTAACAGCTTGTACAACTGGTATTGCTCACACTTACATGGCTGAAGAATCACTAATTAAAACAGGTGAAGAAATGGGTGTCAATGTTCGTGTTGAAACTAACGGTGCTTCAGGTGTCGGAACACCATTGACTGCTGAAGAAATCAGTAAGGCTGTAGGTGTTATCGTAGCAGCAGACAAGGCAGTTGAAACAGCACGTTTCGATGGTAAAAAATTGCTTTCTAAACCAGTCGCTGCAGGTATTCGTCAACCTCAAGAGTTAATCCAAAACATCTTGGATGGTAAAGCTGAAGTTTTCCATGCTGAAAATGCTGGATCTGCTCAAGAATCAAGTGAGAAATTGAGCCTTGGTGGTGCCTTCTATAAACACTTGATGAGTGGGGTATCACAAATGCTTCCATTCGTTATCGGTGGTGGTATCATGATTGCGCTTGCCTTCTTGCTTGACCAAATCATGGGTGTTCCTAAAGATCAATTGTCACAACTTGGTTCTTACCATGAAATTGCTGCTCAATTCAAGACAATTGGTGGCGCTGCCTTTGGCTTCATGCTTCCAGTACTTGCAGGTTACATTGCTTACTCTATCGCTGAAAAACCAGGTTTGGTATCAGGTTTCGTAGCTGGTGCTATTGCTTCAAGTGGTGCAGCCTTTGGTGGTGTTCCATTTGCTTCAGGTGGTAAAGCAACCCTTGCCCTTGCTGGCGTATCTTCAGGTTTCCTTGGAGCTCTTGTTGGTGGTTTCCTTGCAGGTGGTGTTATCCTTGTTCTTCGTAAACTCTTGGCAGGTATTCCACGTGCCCTTGAAGGAATTCGTTCTATCTTGCTCTTGCCACTTCTTGGTGTATTTGCTACTGGTTTCTTGATGTTGGCAGTAAATATCCCAATGGCAGCAATTAATACTGGTCTTAATAACTTCTTGTCAAGCTTGTCAGGAAGCTCAGCCGTACTACTTGGTCTCCTTGTTGGTGGTATGATGGCAGTGGATATGGGTGGACCAGTCAACAAAGCAGCTTATGTCTTTGGTACAGGTACTCTCGCAGCAACAGTAACTTCAGGTGGTTCAGTAGTTATGGCAGCAGTTATGGCGGCTGGTATGGTTCCTCCGTTGGCAGTATTTGTAGCAACACTCTTGTTTAAAGATAAATTTACTGAAGAAGAACGCAACTCTGGTTTGACAAACATCGTTATGGGACTCTCATTCATCACTGAAGGTGCGATCCCATTTGGTGCAGCTGACCCAGCACGCGCTATCCCAAGCTTTATCGTCGGTTCAGCTCTTACAGGTGCTCTTGTAGGTATGGCAGGAATCAAATTGATGGCACCACACGGAGGTATCTTCGTTATTGCCCTAACATCAAATGCCCTTCTCTACCTTCTCTTCATCTTGATTGGTGCTGTGGTATCAGGTATCCTCTTCGGATTCCTCCGCAAACCACTTGATAAATAAGATATGACAAAACAATCTCGTTGTGACGGGATTGTTTTTTGTGTCGTAGCAGATTTTTGTCAGGGTACCTATTTTATGATAAAGTATAGGCAGAAATGGCTTATCTAGTAGCTAATACGCTGTATAAAGCAACATAAGAGGTAAAATATGGTAAAAGAATACGATTATATTGTCATTGGTGGTGGTTCTGGTGGTATTGCCAGTGCCAATCGTGCTGCCATGCATGGTGCTAAGGTTATTCTCTTTGAAGGAAAAGAGGTCGGAGGTACCTGTGTCAATGTAGGTTGTGTGCCTAAAAAGGTCATGTGGTATGGTGCTCAGGTTGCTGAAACCCTTCACCGTTATGCAGGTGAGTACGGTTTTGATGTGACGATTAATAAGTTTGATTTTGCAAAGCTTAAGGCCAATCGTCAGGCTTATATCGACCGTATCCATGGTTCTTATGAGCGTGGTTTTGATAGCAATGGCGTTGAACGTGTATACGAGTATGCAAGATTTGTTGACCCTCATACGGTTGAAGTAGCGGGTGAGCGTTATACAGCACCCCATATCCTAATTGCGACAGGTGGTCACGCCCTTTATCCAAACATTCCAGGTAGTGAATACGGGATTACCTCAGATGGTTTCTTTGAACTAGATGAGGTGCCAAAACGTACAGCTGTTATTGGTGCTGGCTACATCGCCGTTGAGGTTGCTGGTGTTCTCAATGCTCTTGGAAGTGATACACACCTCTTTGTGCGTAAAGATCGTCCATTGCGTACCTTTGATAAGGATATCGTTGATGTTTTAGTTGATGAGATGGCTAAATCTGGTCCAACCCTCCATACGCATGCTAATGCGACAGAGGTAGTGAAGAATGCAGATGATTCCTTGACCATTAGTTTCGATAATGGAGAAACGATTACTGTTGATTGCCTCATCTGGGCTATTGGACGCGCAGCCAACACCTCTGGTTTTGGTCTTGAAAAGACAGGTGTTAAACTGACTGAAAAAGGAACAATCTATTCGGATGAGTTTGAAAATACATCTGTTCCTGGAATCTATGCCCTTGGCGATGTGACTGGTAAACTTGATTTGACACCAGTTGCAGTCAAGGCTGGACGTCAATTGTCAGAGCGACTCTTCAACAATAAAGCTGATGCTAAGCTTGATTACACTGATGTAGCCACCGTGGTCTTTAGCCATCCAGTTATTGGTTCTGTTGGCTTGACTGAAGAAAAAGCAATCGCTAAGTATGGTGCGGAGAATATTAAGGTTTATAAATCTAGTTTCACACCAATGTATACGGCCCTTGGAGACAATCGTCAGCCTTCAACTATGAAATTAGTAACGCTTGGTGAGGATGAAAAAATCATTGGCCTTCACGGTATTGGCTATGGTGTTGATGAGATGATTCAAGGTTTCTCTGTGGCTATTAAGATGGGAGCAACTAAGGCTGATTTTGATAATACAGTTGCCATTCATCCAACAGGTTCAGAAGAATTTGTAACGATGCGATAGAAAAGTGAAGTCTGTTAACTGAGAGTTTCAGACTTTTCTTTGTGTCTGAATGGCTTCAATTGAAACCATTCACTCAACGGGTTCAGAAGAATTTGTGACGATGAGGTAGAAAGTGAAGGCTGTTAACCGAGAGTTTCAGACTTTTCTTTGTGTTCAAATAGCAGCCTACACTTTGTGTAAAACTATAGATTGTCTAAATAAAAAAGGCCTTCAGGCCTTATTTTATTTAATTAAGTAGTTTCTTACTTCTGAGATAAAGTAAAGAGATCCAGTGACAACAAATAAGTCCTCAGAATCTGATGATTCAGCTTGTGCTAGCCAGTCTCTATAGTCGGCTGCACGTTTGAAGTCTTTGGGATAGTCGTCCAAGGGCAGTGCCTCAAAAAAGTCAAAGCTGGTTACCGTTATATCATAATCTTTCAATTCCTCTAGTAAGTCTGCCAAAGGCTTTCGTCTAAGTCCTGCAAAGAGGATATGTACCCTACGATTAGCGAAGTTATCTTTTAGTACCTGTTTTAAGCTGGCAATTCCTTGAGGGTTATGAGCGCCGTCTAGGTATATATTGTTCCCTATCCACTCACTGCGACCAGGCCAATGCGTCTCTTCAATCCCCTCTTGGATGCTCTTATCGGTAATCTTAGGAAATGTTTGAGCTAGGAGATAGGCAGCAGTGACAGCTAGCCCAGCATTGTTTTCTTGATGCTGTCCTAACATTGGTAGTTTAAGATTTGGACTTTCCCAATGGTCATAAGAAATTTGGATCGTTCGATTGTCTTTCGGAAGCAGCTGAATTTCCTTATCAGTGACGGCTAAAGGAGCTTGTAGGTCATGTGATTTTTTGTTGAAGAAATGTTCAACTTCTGCAGAGACACGACCAAGTAAGATAGGTGTGTTTTCTCGCATGACGCCTGCTTTATGATTGGCAATGTCCAAAAGGCTATTGCCCAAGGTTTCAGTGTGATCAAAGCCAATTGAAGTACAGATGACAAGCTCTGGCGAAAGAACATTGGTCGAATCAAGTCGTCCACCAATTCCAGCTTCAATGATAGCCATATCAACCTGTTTAAGGTCGAAGTAGAGGAACATGAGTAAGGTGACCAATTCAAATTCCGTTGGTCTGCCAAAATTAGTGTGCTCTTCTAAATCACTGAGGATAACCTGGGCTTTCGCGACAAGGCTAATCAAATCCTTATCAGGAATTTCTGTGCCGTTAATACTAATACGTTCGTTGAAGCGAGTGATATAAGGGGAGGTGAAAGTCCCGACCTGATAGCCCGACTTTGTTAGGATATTTTGTAGGTAGCTAGTTGTTGATCCCTTACCATTGGTCCCGACAATATGTACCGTTGGATAGTGAGACTGAGGCTCTCCAGCTTGTCTCAAGAGCCAACGCATACGTTCGAGTTGAGGGCGACGGCCATTGCCCTTGAAAGAATGGATAAAATTTAGAGTTTCTGTATAGTTCATAGGATTATAGAAAAAAGGCAGGGTTTCCTAGCCTTTTACATGTCTTAGTTAGAAGCGGCGTCATCAGTTGTTGCGCCACCAGTAGTCGCATTGCCAGATGTTGTGTCTGCAGTAGCTGCTGATGAAGAGGTAGTCGTATTGCCACCCGTTGTTGTATCTGCAGATGACGAATAGGTGTGAGTTCCTGCTTGACTACTTGTTTCTGTTTCTGAATTAGTCGCATTGCCATAACTAGATGAGGCAGCACTTGATTCTTGAGTCTTATTATTGCCTTCTTTGATGACTACAGTTGATTGATTGGCTGATGAATCAGAAGTGTCCTTATTTTTAGAGGCTGTGAAATTCATGATAGTAATTGAAGCCACGATGATTGACAAAATTGTCCCGACGGCAGTAAGGACTTTTTGGAAGGCAGTGAAGCCTTTTGTAACGTGTTCAGTCACCTTTGGGGCAGATTTTTTTTCTTCTTTTGATGAATGATTACGGCGTGAGTAATTTTCAGACATGATGCTCTCCTTAAAAATATTTTGTACTTTCTATTATATGATTTTCTCGCAAAAATTGCTAAAAAAATTATGCTATAATAAATAGTAAATAAAAATCGAGGAAAAATCATGATTTATTTTGATAATTCGGCCACGACGGTGCCTTATCCAGAGGCACTTAGAACCTATCAAGAAGTGGCTACTAAAATTTTTGGGAACCCATCCAGCCTACACAAATTAGGAACATCTGCGACACGTATTTTGGAGGCTTCTCGTAAGCAAGTTGCGGAACTCATTGGAAAATCAGCCGATGAGATTTTCTTTACGTCTGGAGGAACCGAAGGTGATAACTGGGTCATCAAAGGTGTAGCTTTCGAAAAGGAGCCTTACGGCAAACACATCATTGTTTCTGATATTGAACACCCTGCCGTAAAAGAATCTGCCAAATGGCTTTCAGAACATGGTTTCGAGGTATCTTATGCACCAGTAAATGAGCAAGGGTTTGTGGATGTTGAAGCTCTTGCTGGATTATTACGCCCTGACACGATCTTGGTTTCGGTTATGGCTGTTAATAATGAAATCGGATCAATTCAACCTATTCAAGCCATCTCAGATCTCTTGGTTAATGAGCCTACCATATCTTTTCATGTGGATGCTGTCCAGGCTATTGGAAAGATTCCAGTATCGTCCTATTTAACTGACCGTGTAGATTTTGCGACTTTTTCTGGTCACAAGTTTCATGCTGTTCGTGGTGTCGGTTTTGTCTACAAAAAGGCAGGGAAAAAGATTACGCCACTCTTAACCGGTGGTGGTCAAGAAAAAGATTTTCGTTCAACGACTGAAAATGTTGCTGGGATTGCGAGTATGGCCAAGGCCTTGCGCTTGGTAACTGACAAAGAGGAATTTTCTCTTCCTAAAATTGCCAAGATGAAAAAGATTATCTTTGACGAATTGGCTAAGTACGAGGATATTACTATTTTCTCAGGTGAGGGTGAAGACTTTGCTCCCAATATTTTGACCTTTGGAATCAAGGGTGTTCGAGGTGAAGTTATTGTCCACGCTTTTGAAGAGCATCAAATCTATATTTCAACGACATCAGCATGTTCATCTAAGGTGGGGAAACCAGCGGGGACCCTTATTTCCATGGGTGTGCCGACTAAGTTAGCCCAAACAGCTGTTCGTATCAGTCTTGATGATGACAATGATATGGGACAGGTGGAACAGTTCCTCACGATTTTCAAGCAGGTCTACGCCAAGACACAAAAAGTGAGATAGCAGGATTTAATCGATTAAACAATAAAACTAAATTCACATTTAAAAGGAAAAGGAATGACACTAACATATTCAGAAATTATGGTTCGCTATGGTGAATTGTCTACTAAGGGCAAGAACCGTATGCGATTTATCAATAAACTTAGAAATAATATTAAAGATGTCCTATCCATCTATCCAGAAGTTAAAGTGACTTTTGATCGAGACCGTGGACATATCTACCTCAATGGTACAGAATACGAGCTAGTAGCAGAGTCTTTGAAGCAAATTTTTTTGGTATTCAAGCCTTTAGTCCTGTTTACAAGTTTGAAAAAGATGTCGAGGTCTTGAAAAAAAGCTGTTCAAGACATTATGACTGGACTCTATCGTGACGGTCTTACTTTTAAAGTAACTGCTAAACGTAGTGACCATGACTTTGTTCTCGACAGTCGTGAGCTCAATCTTACTTTAGGAAATGCAGTTTTTGATGTATTGCCTGACATTAAGGCTCAGATGAAGGGACCAGATGTCAACCTCAAGGTAGAAATTCGTGCCGAGGCGGCTTATATTTCTCACGAGGAAATCAAAGGAGCAGGCGGTCTACCTGTAGGTACTGCTGGTAAAGGAATGCTCATGCTTTCAGGTGGGATTGATTCGCCAGTGGCAGGTTATCTTGCCCTTAAACGTGGTGTGGATATTGAAGCTGTCCACTTTGCAAGTCCTCCTTACACTAGTCCTGGAGCTCTTAAAAAGGCTCAAGACTTGACCCGTAAGTTGACTAAATTTGGTGGTAATATTCAGTTCATCGAAGTACCATTTACTGAAATTCAAGAAGAAATCAAAGAAAAAGCACCAGAAGCTTATTTGATGACCTTGACACGTCGCTTTATGATGCGTATTACTGACCGTATTCGTGAAGAACGCCGAGGCCTTGTGATTATCAATGGTGAAAGTCTTGGTCAGGTTGCTAGTCAGACTATGGAGTCTATGCAGGCGATTAATGCTGTTACATGTACGCCAGTGATTCGCCCAGTTGTCACTATGGACAAGTTGGAAATCATTGATTTGGCACAAAAAATTGATACCTTTGACATTTCCATCCAACCTTTTGAGGATTGCTGTACTATCTTTGCACCTGACCGTCCAAAAACTAATCCAAAAATCAAAAATGTCGAACAATATGAACGTCGTATGGATGTTGACGCCTTGGTTGAACGTGCGGTTGCAGGAATCATGGTGACTGAAATCACACCTATTGAAGAGGCGCAAGACGAAGTGGATACACTTATCGAAGACTTGCTCTAATCTAGGAAGATATCGTACTAACATAGTAGTGCTTAGCTGCTACTAGAGTTAGGTATGTCGAAAAAGAAATGTCGATGTTGAACTTTTACCCAGAAAGGAAAATACATGACTGTTTATAACATCAATTTAGGAATCGGTTGGGCCTCAAGTGGTGTTGAGTACGCCCAGGCCTATCGTTCTACAATTTTCAAAAACACAGGTATTAAGGCCAAATTTGTCTTTATGGATATGTTCTTGCAGGACAATCTTTCTGATTTGACCCGTAACATGGGGTTTGCGGATGAAGACATCATCTGGCTCTACAGCTATTTTACAGACCTAAAAATTGCTCCAACGACCTATACTGTCAAGGATTTGGAAAAGGAAATTCCTTATGACATCACGCGTCGTGAGATTAATGGTAAGGTGGTTAAGCTCTTTTGTGCCAAGGAAGATATCTTCTATGCAGCCTACTTGCGTAAAGAGGGTGAAGATATCGTTCACCGTGTGGAAAAAGTATCGCGTGGTTGCTTAATCCGTAAAGACTTTACTCTTACACTAAGATGTTCACGGAGTACTACACACCGGTAGATAATAAGGCTCACCTTTATCAACGCCGTTTCTTCAATGAGGATGGCAGTGTTGCTTATGATGAAATTGTTGATGGTAAGGATAGTGTCTTCCGTTTTCCAGATAAGATTTTGTCATCTAAGCATGAATTTATCGCTTACTTCATGTCGCAACTTGGTCTAACTGACCAAGATATCGTCATCTTGGACCGTGCAACTGGTACGGGACAGGCTGTTTTCCGTAACACCAAACCTGCTAAGCTTGGGGTTGTGGTCCATGCAGAGCACTTTAGTGAAAATGCTGTGACAGACAAGACTATTTTATGGAATAACTTCTACGAGTACCAATTCAGCAATGCAGATAAGGTTGATTTCTTTATCACAGCGACAGAACGTCAACGTAGCATTATGCTAGATCAGTTCAATAAATACACACCATTTACACCTCATATTGTAACCATCCCTGTGGGAAGTGTGGATAAACTGAGAAAGCCTGAAGGAGAGCGTAAACCATTCTCAATCATCACAGCCTCACGTTTGGCCAATGAAAAACACGTGGACTGGTTGGCCAAGGCTGTCGTTAAGGCTAAAGAAAGTCTGCCACAAGTAAACTTTGATATCTATGGAACAGGTGCTGAAGAGGCTAAACTTAAGGCCATTATCGAGGAAAATCAAGCTCAGGATTATATCCACCTTAAAGGTCACCAAGACTTGACAGAAGTCTACAAGAACTACGAACTTTACCTATCAGGTTCTAAGAGTGAAGGGTTTGGTTTGACACTTCTAGAAGCTGTGGGATCGGGTCTAGGTATGATTGGTTTTGATGTTCGTTATGGGAACCAAACCTTTATCAAGGATAATGAAAATGGCTACCTCATTCCTCGTTTTGAAAAAGATGATGAGCCTGCTATCGTGGCTGCCTTGGCAGAGAAAATTGTAGCTTTCTTCAATCGCTCAGATTTGGAGCATGTTCATCAAGTTTCTTATGATATCGCCAAAGGCTTTTTGACAGAGGAAATCGAGCAGAAGTGGCTTAACTTAGTAAAGGAGATGACTAGTCATGATTAATTTATTTGAAAACTATAGTCAGGGTAGTTGGGATCTCCATTACTCACTGATTGTCGCTGGTTATGTAAATACAACAGTTTGTCTTTCAGATGATGGTTTTTTGCCTAGTGATGTGACTTCACCTTACCTTTATTTTACTGGTTTTGACAAGGTTCAAGGGTCTGCACTTTACTTTAACCAGGTTCCTGTGCCTGACTATTGGGAGATTTTAGGAACAAATAGCAATGCGGAAATTTTCCGTTTTGATAAGAAACGTGGTCATATTCATTATGCGCATCCTGCTCACCAACGTCTGGTTAAAGCGGTAGACTGGTATGATGAATCAGGACGCTTGCGCGTGACGGATCGCTACAATAACAAGGGGTACCGTTTCTCACAAACAACCTACAATGTTAAGCAAGAAGCGACCATTACGAGTTATTTCACTCCAGATAACAAGGAAGTGATCGTCATCAACCATTTGACTAAAGACGTTATTTTGAATTGGAAAGACAAGGTCTACATTTTCAAAAATAAATCTGAATTTGTAGTCTTCTATCTTAAAGAAGCTGGTTATGATTTGAGTCGTATTCTATACAACTCACTGGCGACACCTTTCTTGACAACTATGAATCTTCCAAATTCTGGTCAAGACGTTCTCTTCTGGCAAGAGCCTATCACTGATTCAGTTCCTGGGAATATGCGTCTGCTTCTTGAGAGCAACCATCGTCAAACTAAGATTGTTGTGCAAGATTACACAGCTTATACGAATCTTCTAAAGTTGGTTAGTCCAGAGCAGGCTTCTCGCGTGGCCTTCCTTGGATTCATGTATCCATTTGCCCGTCAGAACAACTTCCAAATCAAGCGCTCATCTTGACTAACTCAGATCAGATTGAACATTTAGAAAGCATTGTCAGTGAAGTGCCTACCATGCACTATCATGTTGGGGCAATCACAGAAATGTCCAGTCGCTTGATGGATTTGGCTAAATATAGTAATGTTAGCCTTTACCCTAATATTACGACAGAACAGGTTAAGCGCCTTTATAAAGAGGCTGATTTCTACTTGGATATCAACCACCAAAATGAAATCTTGTCAGCGACACGTGCTGCCTTTGAAAATAACTTGCTTATCCTTGCCTTTACGAACACTAGCCATGGTCCTGAGTATACCGCGCCAAGTAATATCTTCTCACCAATGAATGCTGGGCAATTTAAGCAAACACTTAAAGAAGCCTTGGGCAACCGTGACTTCCTCAGTCACTTGCTTGATCGCCAACGTGAGCACGCTCATGTAGCAACACCAGAAGATTATAAGAAGGTTATTGGTTAGGGAAATGACATTAGAGGTTCGTAACATTTATCCTCTGACACCAACATTTAAGAAGGTCGCTTCGCTTTATGAAGCGGCTTTTCCTGTGGAGGAGAGACTACCACTTTGGCAATTATCTTGGAACAGCTTGAAAAGAGGACAATCTTTCTTGGCCTATTTTGATCAGGAAGTCTTCGTTGGCTTGACCTATGCCATTTATACTGACAACCTGGTCTACCTACTTTTTCTTGCAGTTGAGGAAAGTAAACAATCTCAGGGATATGGCAGTCAGATTTTGGCACAAGTTAAGAAAGAAGCAGGAGTACGACCGTGTGTGCTTACGATTGAACCCATGGATGAGAAGGATGCTTCTAACCGGAATCAGCGCTTAAAACGTTTAGCATTTTATGAGCGAAATGGCTATCAGCTATTGAATCACTTCTATTTCGAAGGGACTGAACGCTATCAAATTTTGACAACGGATAGGAGCATTTGTTTAGCTGATTTGGAGCAGGATCTAGCTAAGACCTTCTTAGGAAAATATGGTATAAGGGTTGAGTAGGGGAATCATTACTTGGTTAAAGGTCAATGAGCAGAATAAGAATAATCAAAATAACTTTTTCTCTTGTCATTAGAGGAAAAAAATGATAGAATTGTAACGTTGACTAAATGCACGTCCTGTGCAACCGCACGACTACTGTTCGCAAGTGGGTTCGTCCCCGCAGTACTAGGCGAGTCTTCACAGAGGGAAACCTCAGACACATTAAAAATTTTAATAGGAGGTGCATCATGAGCACATACGCAATCATCAAAACTGGTGGAAAACAAGTTAAAGTTGAAGTAGGTCAAGCAATCTACGTTGAAAAAATCAACGCTGAAGCAGGATCAGAAGTAACTTTTAACGAAGTTGTTCTTGTCGGTGGTGATAAAACTGTAGTAGGTACTCCAGTTGTTGAGGGAGCTACTGTTGTCGGAACTATCGAAAAACAAGGTAAACAAAAGAAAGTTGTTACTTTCAAATACAAACCTAAAAAGGTAGCCACCGTAAACAAGGTCACCGTCAACCTTATACAAAAGTTGTTATCAACGCTATCAATGCGTAAGTTAGCGACTAATCACTAAGAAAGGACACAATCTTATGTTGAAAACTCTTGAAAACTTGCAACTTTTCGCCCACAAAAAAGGTGGGGGTTCTACTTCCAATGGTCGTGATTCACAAGCTAAACGTCTTGGTGCTAAAGCAGCTGATGGACAAACTGTATCAGGTGGATCAATCCTTTACCGTCAACGTGGTACACACATCTACCCAGGTGTAAACGTAGGCCGTGGTGGTGACGATACACTCTTCGCTAAAGTTGAAGGTGTTGTACGTTTCGAACGTAAAGGTCGCGACAAAAAACAAGTATCTGTATACCCAGTTGCTAAATAATTAAGCTAAAGTCTGCACTTTTGTGTAGGCTTTTCTTTATGAAAAAGGAGAATCTTATGCCTTTAAATCACTACCAACAAGAAGTGGGGCCAAGTCTAGCGGATGCTAGTTCGGGTAAGATGCCAGATGTTGCTCTATTAGAAGGTCGTTATTGTAGCGTTGAACATTTGACGGTTGCAGAGCATTATAAGGACATTTTAGACTTTTACTTTACTAATCAGATTCTTTCTGATTGGACCTATATGTATGCCGATCCTTTTGAATCTGAAGAAGCTGTACGTCAGTGTTTGGAGGATTATGAACAATCCCAAAATCCTTATTTCTTTGCCATCAGGGATAAGGCTTCAGGTAAGATTCTAGGAACCTTTTCACTTATGGCTATTACACCCAAAAATCGTAGTGTTGAGATGGGACGAGTGATTTTAGCACCTGCTTTACAAAAGACTCGAGCAGCTACAGAAGCTCAATACCTGCTTATGAAATATGTCTTTGAAGATCTTAACTATCGTCGTTATGAGTGGAAATGTGATAGTCTCAACCGTCCTTCTGCCAATGCTGCCATGCGTTTAGGGTTCACCTATGAGGGGCGTTTTCGTAACCATGCTATCTATAAGGGACGTAGCCGTGATACGGACTGGTTCTCGATTATTGATAGTGAGTGGCCGGCACTTAAGAAACGATTTGAGAATTGGCTAGCTCCTGAGAATTTTGATGAAAAGGGACAGCAGAAATGTTCTTTGAGGGATTGTTAGCTGGCAATATAAGGGCTCTCTTCTGATGAAGGAGCCTTATTTTAGTAGTCCTAGTACTAAATCAAAGCTCCTACTTTTCTAGTGATTATTGTTGCTGTCAAAATCAGTCTAAATACTCATTTTTCTGTCAATAATATTCCCATAATAAAGCATATTTATGCTATAATAAAGAGTAATTGTATCAAGGAGAATATGACTAATGGATTTAATTCGCGAAAAAGTATTTGTTAACCGTTACCACTATGATGTTCGTAACCATGAGTGGGAAAAAGAGAATGGTGTTCCTAAACAAATGTTGAAGTAACTTTCCAATTGCACAATAAAGATGAAGAAGCTAACAATACGTCTGTTGTAGCTGTTTTGCAATTTATGATTGTCCGTGATGAGTTTGTTATCTCAGGGATTGTTTCTCAAATGGACCACATTCAAAACCGTATCGTCAATGAACCAAAAGACTTCTCACAAGAAGAAGCAGAAGCCTTGGCTGCACCGCTCTTGGATACGCTTCAACGTTTGACTTATGAAGTAACTGAAATTGCCTTGGATCGTCCAGGTATCAATTTGGAGTTCTAAGATGTCTCTTGCAGTTATTACGGACTCATCAGTTAATCTCCCTGCTGAAATTCAGGGCCATGCTGATGTTTATGTTTTAGATATTCCGGTCATCATTGAGGGGCAGCCTTTTGTTGAAGGAAAAAACTTGGATGTCAATCAGTTTTATGAGCAAATGGCAAACTCTGAGGAACTGCTCAAGACGTCGCAACCTAATCTAGCTGACTTGGATAACTTGCTTATGGAGTTTGAGGAGAAAGGTTATACCCATGTCGTTGGGCTTTTCCTTTCTTCAGGAATCTCTGGTTTTTGGGCCAATAGTCAGTTTTTGATTGAGGACCATGCCAAGTTGAAGATTGCTTTTCCTGATACAAAAATCACAGCAGCTCCTATGGGAGCCATGGTGAGAAACGTTTTGTATTGGTCAGCCCAAGGAATGTCTTTTGAGAATATTTTGAAGAAGCTTGAGGAGCAGGTTGACCAAACGACGGCTTATATTCTTGTGGATGATCTTAATCATCTGGTAAAAGGTGGTCGTTTGTCGAATGGTTCGGCGATTTTAGGAAATCTTTTGTCTATCAAACCTATTTTGAATTTTAATGACGAAGGAAAAATCGTTGTTTTTGAAAAGGTGCGTACAGAGAAGAAAGCTGTGAAACGTTTGGTTGCTCTAGCTGAGGAAAATCGTGAAATGGAACTTAGTATCCTTCACACGAATGCTCCTGAAAAAGCTGAAGATTTTAAAAGACAGCTAGAAGCACAGGGAATTAGTGTTTCAACAGTGGTATCCTTATGTGCCGTAATTGCGACACACTTGGGTGAAGGAGCACTAGTACTTGGTCTAACACCTAAGTTTACCAAATAAGTACTATCCATCTGGGATGGGGTTTGTCTATGATTAAGATCAATAGAGAGGAAAAATGACATGTCTATTAAAGTTATTGTTGCTGGATTTAAAGGAAGAATGGGTTCAACTGCGGTTGAAATGGTCAAGGGAGATGACGAATTGACTTTGGCTGCCTTGCTTGATCCATTTGCGACAGAAAAAGAAGTGGATGGTATTCCTGTCTTCACAGATAAAGCGGATTTGGTTGGCTTTGATGCAGATGTCTGGGTAGATTTCACCATGCCTGCTGTTGCCTATGAAAATACTCGTTTTGCTTTGGAGAATGGTTTTGCACCAGTTGTGGGTACCACAGGATTTACTGAAGTACAAATTCAGGAATTGACAGACCTTTCTAAAGACAAGTCTATTGGTGGTTTGATTGCCCCTAACTTTGCTATTGGTGCTATCCTTCTTATGAAGTTTGCAGCAGAAGCTAGCAAATATTTCCCAGATCTTGAAATCATTGAGCTTCACCATGACAAGAAAAAGGATGCGCCTTCAGGTACAGCAGTGAAAACAGCTGAACTTATTCGTGAGGTTCGCGAAACGAAACATCAAGGTGCTGAGGATGAGGTGGAAACACTTGCTGGAGCACGTGGTGCTGAGTTTGATGGTTTCCGTATTCACAGTGTACGTTTGCCAGGACTTGTGGCTCACCAAGAGGTTATCTTTGGTGCTCAAGGAGAGGGCTTGACCTTGCGTCATGATTCTTATGACCGTATTTCCTTTATGGGTGGAGTTAACCTAGGTATTAAAGAAGTGGTTAAACGTGATCAGCTTGTTTATGGTTTGGAACATTTACTATGAGATTAAGTTATTTGCCTTCTGAATTTCAGAAGGCTTTACCAATATTAGAGAAAATTAAGGCTGCAGGTTTTGAAGCCTACTTTGTTGGTGGTTCGGTACGCGATGCCCTTCTCAACCGTCCCATTCATGACGTGGATATTGCTTCGTCTTCTTATCCTGAGGAAACCAAGCAGATTTTCGAGCGTACGGTAGACATCGGCATTGAGCATGGGACTGTTTTGGTCTTGGAAAATGGCGGTGAGTATGAGGTGACTACCTTCCGAACAGAGGATGTCTATGTAGATTACCGTCGTCCGTCTAGCGTGTCCTTTGTGCGTTCATTGGAAGAGGATCTTAAGCGTCGTGATTTTACAGTCAATGCTTTTGCTCTTAATGAAAATGCTGAGGTTATCGACAAGTTCAATGGTCTAGCTGATTTGGACAATCGTGTTTTGAGGGCTGTTGGTAAGGCTGAGGAACGCTTTAACGAGGATGCCCTTCGTATCATGCGAGGACTACGTTTTGCCGCGAGTTTAGACTTTGATATCGAAGAAAAAACTTTTCAGGCTATGACCAGCCATGCCCCACTTCTGGAAAAGATTTCGATTGAGCGAAGTTTCATCGAGTTCGATAAGTTGCTTTTGGCCTCACATTGGAAAAAAGGAATCAAGGCACTTCTAGCGACAAAGGCTTATCAGTATCTTCCAGATTTTCAAGAAACTGCTGAAGAATGGCAGTCTTTTGTGGCAGACTATGTGGAGGATTTTAGATTTACAAGTTCTGAACAGGCTTGGGCGGCAACTCTTTTGGCTCTCAAGCATGATAATCCGCGCTCTTTCCTTAAAAAATGGAAGACGTCTGTTAATTTCCAAAAGACAGTTCAGTCCTTGATTGAGATTTTCAATTTCCGTTTGGAGAGAGCCGTGACTAAACAAGATGTTTATCAGTATGGTAAGGAGCTCTTAGAAGCGGCTGAAACTTTGAGACAGGCTCAGGGCTTGGACGTCGATTATGAGCGTATTGTCGCTTTGGATGGTCAGTTGCTCATCCATGATAAGCACGAAATCGTTGTGAATGGTGGCACGCTGATGAAGGAGCTAGGATTCAAACCTGGTCCGGACCTTGGACGTGTACTTAAAGCTATTGAAAATGCCATCGTTGATGGTCAATTAGCTAATGACAAGGAAGCCATTATGGCCTTTGTTCAAGCGATGAAATAAGTCTACGGACGTTATAAAAATGACACACCGCTACAGAGCATGCGTAGGATCCGTAGCGGTGTTATTTGTAAAAAGGAAGTAAAATGTCAGATTTTATTGTTGAAAAATTAACCAAGTCCGTTGGGGATAAGACGGTTTTTAAAGAGATTTCATTCATTATCCATGATTTGGATCGTATTGGGATTATTGGTGTCAATGGGACAGGTAAGACAACCCTGCTAGATGTTGTCTCTGAGCGTATTGGTTTTGATGGTGATGTGTCACCTTTCACTAAGGCTAATGGCTATAAGATTGCTTATTTGACTCAGGAGCCAGAATTTGATGACAGCAAGACAGTGCTTGATACAGTCTTGTCATCAGACCTTCGTGAGATGGCTTTGATTCGTGAATATGAAACCCTTATGGCAGATTATTCTGAGGAGAATCAGGCTCGCTTGGAGAAGGTTATGGCTGAGATGGATAGTCTAGATGCTTGGTCCATTGAGAGCGAGGTTAAGACAGTCTTGTCTAAGTTGGGATTGTCAGATCTCTCGCAAAAGGTCGGGGACCTCTCAGGTGGTCTTCGTCGTCGTGTGCAGTTGGCTCAGGTTCTCTTGAATGATGCAGATCTCTTGCTTTTGGATGAGCCAACCAACCATTTGGATATTGATACTATTGCTTGGTTGACGAATTTTCTCAAGTCTTCTAAAAAGACGGTCCTCTTTATTACCCACGACCGTTATTTCTTGGACAATGTAGCCACACGTATCTTTGAGTTAGACCAGGCTAATCTGATTGAATACCAGGGGAATTATCAAGACTATGTGCGTCTAAAGGCCGAACAAGATGAACGAGATGCAGCAGCCCTTCACAAGAAAAAGCAACTCTATAAGCAGGAGTTGGCATGGATGCGAACGCAACCGCAGGCACGTGCAACCAAACAACAAGCTCGTATCAATCGCTTTAAGGATCTTAAGGGTGAGGTTCACCAAACGGTTAATAATGACAATCTTGAAATTAACTTTGAGACCAGCCGTATTGGTAAGAAGGTAGTGAACTTCGAGCATGTCGATTTCGCTTATGAAGATGGCAAGCAAATTCTCAGCGATTTCAATCTTATCATGCAAAATCGTGATCGTATCGGTATTGTTGGGGATAATGGTGTCGGAAATCGACCTTGCTCAATCTGATTAATGGCGACCTTGTGCCTACAGCTGGTGTTCTAGATATTGGTGAGACGGTACGTATTGGTTATTTCTCACAGCAAATTAAAGATATGGATGAGAGCAAGCGTGTCATTAACTACTTGCAAGAAGTTGCAGATGAAGTTAAGACAACGGTTGGGACAACCAGTATCACAGAGCTCTTGGAGCAATTCCTTTTCCCTCGTTCTACCCATGGGACACAGATTGCCAAGCTCTCTGGTGGGGAAAAGAAACGTCTTTATCTACTTAAGATTCTGATTGAAAAGCCCAACGTTCTGCTCTTGGATGAGCCGACAAATGATTTGGACATTGCAACTTTGACGGTTTTGGAAAACTTCCTTAATGGTTTTGGCGGCCCTGTCGTTACCGTAAGTCACGACCGCTATTTCTTGGACAAGGTAGCTAACAAGATTCTAGCCTTTGAAGAGGGTGGTGTTCGAGAGTTTTTTGGTAACTACACAGACTACCTTGATGAAAAAGCCTTCTTACAAGAGCAATCAGCCCTCCTCGAGAAGGAAAAAGAGCAAGCTAGCGTTAAAGTTGAGAAAGTTAAAGAAGACAAAAAACGCATGAGCTACTTTGAAAAACAAGAGTGGGCGACTATCGAGGATGAGATTGCTGACCTTGAAGCCAAAATCGAAGAGATTGAAGCAGCCATGCTTGAAAATGCTAGCGATTATGGACAGTTAGCTACCCTTCAACGTGATTTGGATGCTGCTAACGAAACCCTACTTGAAAAGTATGAACGCTATGAGTATTTGAGTGAGCTAGAGGGATAAGCTCTTTAGTAATCAAAGTATGACAAAGCCCTGCATTTGCAAGGCTTTTTGATGTTTATGTAGTGTCTGGTTTCTTCTTACCACAAGCGGAATGAAAAGGAGAGGACTGAAACACCCGTAAAGATAATTAAGGAAGCTACCAAGCGCCCAATAAGAAAGGCTGAGAAAAACGGAGCACTAAAGAGCAAGAGCCCAAATACCAGACAAATTAAGGCGATTGACAGGGAAGGTTGTCCTGAGAAGCCGAATTGACGTTGGCGATGAGCTTGAAAGCCTTGTGTAAAGGCTGAGACAAGAAGCCACCAAGCGATAATGGTTACAGCTACACCTGAGAGCACCCATGCTGATGTTGATAGCAAAATAATCCCAAAAACAATGGAAATGATACTCTGAAGCAGTTGGAAGAAGGAGCGGTTTTCGTTATCTCGTTTAAAATAAACCATGAGACTTGAAACACCAGATACCAGCATCACTAGGGCAAACAGCCAACCAACGATGGCAAGAAGGTTTGTAGGATTAGCGAAGAAAAAGACACCCAAGAGTGTAATGAGAATTCCACTAATCAATGTAAAACTTTTCATAGGATACCTCTTATTAATTTTTTTTAATACTACTAAATAAGTATCAAATTGTCAAACAAAGACCTACTTTAGAGTGGCTTGATGTTATAAGTGTAGGTGGCAGCTTTTCTGGTTCTCGTAGCTACCTGACGACCTGTTTTTTGGAAGAGGTGTTTAAAGCGGCGCAAGAAATTTGTGGAATCCATCTTGAGGTAGTCTTCATTAAAGGTACCAAAAAGTTGACGGTAGGTGGTCAAGGTGTTTTCTTCGGGCATAATGGAAAGGATAGTTGGATAGTATTCGAGTCGTCCCTTGATACGTTTCATAGCTGTTAAGAGAATTTCCCAGTGGTCAAAGGCGAGGTCATCGTGTGACAGTGTCTTTTCACCATCAGCAAGTTGCAGTCGACCGTCTACCATGGCGATGTCTAACCAATGCGTAGACGCGGCATCGTCGGCAGCCTTTTCCACTTGAATGTCATTAAAGGTCATAAAACAGAGATAAGCCACTGTAATGGTCCACATTCGAGGATCCCGATAAGGTGTTCCCACTGTAATGAGTTGCTCAATGTGGTCAGGATTGAGTTTAACGGATGTTTCTTCCTGTACTTCGCGACATACAGCTAGATTGAGATCTTCTTGCTCCTGAACGAAGCCACCACTGAGGGCGTATTTCCCCATGAAGGGATGGTTTTTTCGCTTGATAAGTAAGGTTTGGACTCTTCCTTCATAATAGCGGAAGATGACAGAGTCAACGGTCACTGAGGGCTTAACGTACTTATCCACTTCCTCTCGCCTATAGATGTCCAAAAATTCCTTTTCACTACCAGAGTTTTCGAAGGTTTTAGTCATAGGTTTCCTCCTTTATTTATTGTAAGTGCAAATGATGATTGCTTTACACCAGTCTTCTAAATCTCGATGTGTAGACGTTCCTTGATTGCTTTTTTGGCATTGTGGTAGTTGTCCGCAAAGAAGCTGTCGCTATTACTATTTTCCCCTAAAATAACGATTTTATCCTTGAATGGTGATAGGAGGTCTAGGAGGTGCTGGGTAAACCAGTCACGTGTTTGATTATCAGCCATAGTCATGTCACGGAAACCATCATCTACATAGTTTGATTTTGGCAGAATCACAAAAATCAAATCCCACTTTTCACGGGCTTGAGTTACCTGATAGAGACGATCCAACATGTCGAACTCTTCTTGGGAGATATTTTTCTTTCAAATAGTAGTCGATATAGACCTTAGTGACTGTTGAATTGGTATCGGCAAAGATAAGTCCTGAGTGTTGCCCTTTGTCAATGATATCAGAGGTCTGGGGCATATTGATCTGTCAGGAGGTGAATATAGTCGTTGGTATCTAACTCGTCATCTCGTACATTATACTTTTCTTGATATTCCCTAGCATATTCCAGAGAGCAGGGAGCATTGTAAGTGCGGGCCAAATCCTTAACAAGAGTAGTCTTTCCACCGCTAGCAGAGCCCACAACAAGGACCTTGCGCGTAAAGTGGCGACGGAAAGGCTTGGTGATAAAACGCCAATTTTCCATCGGATTGTCTCGAATCTCAGTAGCAGAGATATTGATAATAGAACGTTCGATGAGTTCTACCTGAGCTTGAGGGTAATAGCGATTGAGCTCAGTCACATACTCTGGCTCTCCAACATAGAAGGTAATCTTTTCAGGATCATCCGTATTCTTAGCGATAAGCTCTTTGACACGATTAACCCAAGGCACCCAGCCCTCTGGATAGGCTGGCATCCCAGCTTCGTCTAGTTTATCCACAACGACTAATTCATCATCATAGAAGACTTCTCGAACATAACGGAAACGTCGATTGAGTGATAGGCCTGCGCGTGTCCCACGATCTTCTTGTGTGTTGCTGCCACTTACGATGACGAGTACATTGTCATTAGCACGTTTTGCCTTGGTAATGAGGTCAACGTGTCCAACGTGCATTGGAGCGAAAGTTCCAAAAACAATGCCGATGCGCTTTCCTGATAATTGTTTTCTTTTCATAAAAAATGATCCTTTTTGAGATTTAGTAAAATTACTAAATTAATGATAACATAGTTGGGAATCTTTGTAAATGTAAAAAATAGTAAATTTACTAAATTATTTTTAACCCATTTTGGTCTTAAAGTTCAAAAAAAGTTTAAAAAATTTTGGAGAAAAACTAGAAAAATGGAATCCGCTTACATTGTTGAATTGATAACATTTTAGGATTAACTAAAAAAAAGAGAGGTCACTTGCTATGTCACAAAACCTAACATAAAAATCAAAAAAATAGCAGAAAATACTTGACAAGAAGATTCTGAAAATTTATACTATTCATGTAATTAAATTACTAAGGTAATTATTTGAAAGGAAACATTGATATGACAACAGGTAAAGAGTACGTTGCTAGCGTTTTTGAAAAAGTGAAAGCTCAAAATAGCCATGAGGCTGAGTTCCTTCAAGCAGTTGAAGAAGTTTTCGATTCACTTGTTCCTGTCTTCGATAAATATCCTAAGTATATTGAAGAAAACCTTTTGGAACGTTTGGTTGAACCAGAACGTATCGTTTCATTCCGTGTGCCATGGGTTGACGATAAAGGACAAGTACAAGTAAACCGTGGTTTCCGTGTACAATTTTCATCAGCTATTGGTCCTTACAAAGGTGGTCTTCGTTTCCACCCATCAGTAAACCAATCAATCATTAAATTCCTTGGTTTCGAACAAATTTTTAAAAACTCATTGACTGGTCAACCAATCGGTGGTGGTAAAGGTGGATCAAACTTCGATCCTAAAGGTAAATCAGATAACGAAATCATGCGTTTCTGCCAAAGCTTCATGACTGAATTGAGCAAACACATTGGTGCAGATACAGACGTACCTGCAGGTGATATCGGTGTTGGTGGACGTGAAATTGGTTACCTCTACGGCCAATACAAACGTCTTCGTAACGAGTACACAGGTGTTCTTACTGGTAAAGGTTTGAACTGGGGTGGATCTCTTGCTCGTACAGAAGCAACTGGTTACGGTGCTGTTTACTTTGCAGAACAAATGCTTAATGCACGTGGTGAAAACTTTAACGGTAAAACAGCAGTTGTTTCAGGTGCTGGTAACGTTGCCATCTATGCTATTGAAAAATTGCAAAGCCTTGGTGCTAAAGCGGTAACATGTTCTGACTCATCTGGTTTTGTTTATGATCCAGACGGAATCGACGTTGACTTGTTGAAAGAAATCAAAGAAGTTAAACGTGAACGTATCGTTAAATATGCAGAAGCACGTCCAAACGCAACCTTCACACCTGCTGGTGGTGAAAAGACAGTTTGGTCAGTTAAAGCTGACTTGGCATTCCCATGTGCAACTCAAATGAATTGGATGAAACAGATGCAGAAACACTTGTAGCAAATGGTGTATTGGCTGTTTCAGAAGGTGCTAACATGCCTTCAACTTTGGGAGCTATTGATGTCTTCCTTAAAGCTGGTGTATCATTTGGTCCTGCCAAAGCTGCTAACGCCGGTGGTGTTGCCGTATCAGCCCTTGAAATGGCACAAAACAGCGGACGTACACAATGGACATTCGAAGAAGTTGATGCTAAACTTTACGATATCATGAAAGGTATTTACGAAAATGCTGCAGCAGCTGCTAAAGAATTTGGTCATGAAGGTAACCTTGTTGTAGGTGCTAACATTGCTGGATTCCTTAAAGTTGCAGATGCTATGTCAGCTCAAGGTATTGTCTAATTAAGAAACAATTACCGCTAGCCTCTCAATAAAATAAGAAAAGAAGCCTGCGGGTTTCTTTTTTTGTATAGGAAGATTTATACTAGGATATTTTGGTTAGACAGATATGGGGGAGGAGTCCAGTGCTTTTTTGGTATAATAGGCTTGTTAGAAAACTCTTTTTAGAGCAGACTTTATGAAATAGAATAAGAGAGGAATAATTGTGAGTGTTGAAAAGACTCCCTGTGGGGCAAAAGAGAAGAAGTTTACGAATCAGACAATCCTTCTAATAAGCTTTTTGATTAGTATAGTGTCAATACTGCCCATGTTCTTTTTTAGGGACAAGCTTTATGGTGATGACATTGTCTTTCACATTAACCGACTGTTATCCTTAGATACTGTCTGGAAGAGTCCTATCAATTTTACCACTAACGGAGGGACTGGACAGTTAATCAATACCTTTTATCCCTGGTTGACCTATTATCCTATTTTTTTAATCTATAAGCTGACTCAGTCAGTCTTTGTAGCCTGGATGAGTTTTCAATTTCTTGTTCGCTTTGTAACCTGTTTACTTAGTTTTTACGGATTACGTTTATTGAAATATTCTGATAAACAGGTGATGATATTTGTTACCTTTTATCTCTTTTCGGGTTATTTCTTGCACAATTCTTATTATAGGGCAGCCGTTGGCGAAACGCTGGCGATGATTTTTCTACCTCTAGTTTTCGTTGGTGTCCGATTGATAACATTTGGAGATTATAAGAAATGGTGGGTATTGACCCTTGGGATGCTTGGCCTAGTCTATTCCCATGTTTTATCGGTCCTTTTGGCTTCTCTTATGATTTTCTTAGTAGTGGTAACTAGTTTCTGGACATGGGATGATAAAAAAGAACGTATCCTAGGATTTCTTAAGGCCACTCTTGTCACTCTTAGTATGTCTCTAGCTTTCTTTGTTCCTATGATAGAGCAATTCAAGTATGTCACCCTACGAACGACTTTTAAACCGCTCCTATCAAAGACTGCTTTAAGTTTGGTAGACAACTGGGAGCTTATTCTAAAAAGCGATTTAAGGACTCCATCAGTTAATCTTCTCTATCTCCTAGGCTCTAGTTCTAAGCCTAATTTTTTTGCTAAGCATTTTGTGAAGGCTAGAGAAACTAGAATTTACCTTTTTTTATTTCTCTTGTTTTAGCCTTTTTTTAACCTTGAAGAGTTTTTCCTTGGCAGTTATTACAGGAGAGTCCAGTGTCCAACCTTCAATTTCCTTGGAGATTATGGAGTTTTGCCTTGCTTTTTCTTCAGTTTAGCCTTGGCGAATATCTTGGAAAAATATGTCTATGAAGGCAGTGACGATGCTTGTCTTGATGGGTCTTTGTCTGAATATGTTTCAGATTGTTACTGTCCAAGATAAGATGACTAAAAGCCAAGAATATATTGCCAAGCAATACAAAAAGTCACGAGAGAAATGCTAGCTAAGGGAACTTATAAAAATATAAATGGCGATTACACCAATAAAGAAGTGCCCTTTGGCTTTGTCTTTGACAAACATCTTTTCTTGGATAATCAGGAAATTAAGTCAACCATCAACCGTTCTCCAAATGAGCTAGCACTTACAGTAAACAACGAGTCAAAAGAAGCTAAGGTCTTGTCGCTACCAGTTTTCTACTACAAAGGACAAGAAGCGAGAATTGATGGGAAGCGAGTAACTACTTACTTAGCTAAGGAAAAGAATCCAACTAATCTAGTCCTACCATCAGGTAAGCATGGTGTCGTTTTGACCTATAGCTATACCCCAGTTGCCAAATTGGCAATGGGTGTTTCAACTATTAGTCTTTTGGCGTTTATTGGTTATTTGTATAGAGTGAAGAAAGATGACTAAAAAGAAGCCTGCGGGTTTCTTTTTTTGTCTGTTTTACTAGAGGGTAGGCCTTTTGATATAATAGGTCAAGATCATTAATATGAAATTGAAAACCTTTGGTTTCGATAAAAGAAGGGTATATGATTTCATAGTTTAGATAAGAAAAGGGAGTAAATAGATGATAAAAACTATCGTAAAGGATGTCTTTTTCCTTGGACAAAAATCGACAGAAGCGACTAAAGAAGACCTCTATTTGGCTAAAGATTTACGTGATACACTGGAGTTTCATAAGGATGCCTGTGTGGGTATGGCTGCCAATATGATTGGCGTTAAAAAGCGTGTTATTATCGTCAATATCGGTTTTGTTAATCTAGTTATGTTTAATCCTATTTTAGTCAGCAAGTCCTCACCTTTTCAAACAGAGGAGTCTTGTTTGTCATTAGAGGGAAGTCGTCCAACAAAACGTTATGAGTCGATTGAGGTTGCTTATTTAGATGAACAATGGATGCCTAAACAGTTAAGTTTTTCTGGCATGCCAGCCCAAATTATTCAACATGAATTGGATCATTTGGAGGGGATTATTATTTAGATAGCCTAGCCCAAGTGGGCTAGGTTTTTGAGTTCAAATCCTTAATAATCATAGTTATGGGAGTGAGAGTGGAAAGCAATTTTTTTCTCACTCTTTTTTAGTTCTCATAAGAACTTTTTTCTTGACATTAGTTCTCATAAGAACTAAAATAGTTTCCATGAGAATTATTCAAGGAGGGACTTGCGATGCATGGAAAAGATACTTTTAGTGAATTCAGAGAATTCATCAATACTATGGAATCTCGCGTGCAAGAGTTAGGAAAGGTCCATGGGGTTGAGCATTTAGCTGGCCCTCAAGGATTTGCTGTCAAGTATTTGTCTGACAATCAAGATAAAGAAATCTTTATCAAAGACATTGAAAAAAGACTATGTATTTCTAAATCAGTGGCTAGTAATTTGGTCAAACGAATGGAAAAAAATGGTTTTGTTGAGTTGGTGACATCGGACAAGGATAAACGCTACAAGTATGTTCATCTGACAGACTTAGGTAAAAAGAAAGCTCGAGATGTCAAACATTTTCGAGAGGCCATCCATGAACAGCTGTTAGAAGGTATTTCCAAAGAAGATGCTGAAACAGCCTTTCGTGTCTTTCACCAAATTCGTATGAATTTAGAAAAAAATAAGGAGTAACTTATGTTTAAAATTTTTAAACGTTTGACGACAAAAGAGTTAATCATGATTGTCTTAGCGGTGATTTTTGTTTGCCTGAACGTCTATCTAAACTTGAAAATTCCAGACTATATGTCTGATATTACGACACTCTTATCAACTAAGGGAACTAAAGCGTCGGATATTTTTGCCTGGAATACAGATGCCCCAGGGATGCGAATGCTTTTAATGTCGTTTGCAGGCTTTATGGCCTCTGTAGTTGTTGGTTTCTTAGCTGCCAGAACAGCGGCAAGTTTTACCACCCGTCTTCGTGATGATATCTTCCATCAGGTTCTAGATTTTTCGGATGCAGAGATCAAGAAATTCTCAATTCCTAGTCTTTTGACCCGTACGACAAATGATATTACCCAATTGCAGATGGTACTTACCATGGGGTTACAGGTTATTACACAGGGGCCTATCATGGCCATTTGGGCGATTACAAAGATTGCTGATAAAAATGGGAACTGGCTCCTTGCCTTGCTTGTCGCTGTGGCAGTGATTGCCATTCTCATGCTCTTCCTCTTGATTATGGTTATGCCTAAGCAACGCTTGATTCAAACGCTGACCGATAAACTGAATAGCGTAACGCGTGAATCTCTTACTGGAATTCGTGTGGTGCGTGCCTATAACGCCGAAAGTTATCAAGAGGATAAATTTGAAAAGGCCAATACTGATTTGACCCAAACAATCTCTTTATTGGTCGTTCTTTTGCCTTACTGACACCGGTAATGACTGCTGTATCAAGTGGTTTGACACTGGCTATTTATTGGATTGGTGCGCATTTGATTGAAGATGTTAAGATTCCAACAGATCCAACTAAGATTGCTGGTGCCATGGAAAATAAGGTCCATCTCTTCTCAGACATGGTGGTTTATTCATCTTATGCCATGCAGGTTGTTATGGGATTCATGATGATGATTGTTGTTTTCTTCCTTCTTCCACGTGCAGTTGTAGCAGCTGGTCGTATCAATGAAGTTCTAGATACCCAATCTTCAGTCTCTTACCCTGAAAATAGTTCTGAAAAACCTAAAGAAGTGGGTACTGTCGAATTTGATGATGTTTCCTTCCGTTATTCTGAAACTTCAGAGCCTGTTTTGGAGCATGTTAGCTTCAAAGCTAAAAAAGGTGACACGGTTGCCTTTATTGGTTCGACTGGATCTGGTAAATCAACGCTTGTCAACCTTATCCCACGTTTTTATGATGCCACGCAAGGAACGATCAAGGTTGACGGAGTAGATGTACGCCATTATGACCACGAAACCTTGCACAATATAGTCGGTTATATTCCACAGAAGGCAGTGCTTTTCTCAGGTGATATCACGTCAAATATGACGATGGGAACGAGCAATAACAGTCCCCTTGATGATGCTAAGATTTGGGAAGCCCTCGAATTGGCTCAAGGAAAAGACTTTGTTGAAAATAAAGAAGGTCAACTTAAAGCAGAAGTTGCCCAAGCCGGGTCTAACTTCTCAGGTGGACAGAAACAACGTTTGGCTATTGCGCGTGCCTTGGCACGTAAGCCTGAAATCTTGATTTTCGATGATTCCTTCTCAGCCTTGGACTATAAGACCGATCGTAAGTTACGTCAAGAATTGGCTGAAAAAACACAAGACTTGACCAAGTTGATTGTTGCCCAACGTATCTCTACTATTATGGATGCTGACCAAATCTTGGTACTTGACCAAGGTAAGGTTGTTGGTCAAGGAACTCACGAGGAACTCTTGGCAAATAATGAGGTTTACCAAGAAATTGCCTATTCACAATTGTCTAAGGAGGAGTTAGAAAATGGAAAATAAGCCAAAAACATCATCCTATAAACGCTTAAAACCCTATATTAAAGGTTTCCAAATTCCGTTTGTCCTTGCGATTTTTGGAGCAATTATTTCAGCGGTCATTACAGTTATTGGACCAGATAAGCTTAAAGAAATTACCAATACTATTACTGAGGGTATCACACCTACAAAAATGGGGACGATTCCAGGCATTGATTTGGACAAGGTAGCAAGTATTGCTATGACCTTGGCTGTTCTCTATGCCATTTCAGCCATTGTGGGTTACCTACAAAGCTTTACGGTTGCGACAGTTACACAACGCTTTTCACAACGTTTCCGTACAGCTATCCAAAAGAAAATCAACAGTGTCCCTCTTAATTATTTCGATAGTCACTCTCAAGGGGATACCCCTCTCTCGTGTGACCAATGACGTTGACCTTTTGGGACAATCGCTTAGCCAAGGCTTAGGTACCTTGATTACTTCAAGTGTTCTCTTGGTGGCAGCCATTATTATGATGTTCTACTCAAATGTCACTATGGCTTTCACTGCGATTGGTTCTGTCTTGATAGGTTTTGTTCTGGTAGCCTTTATCATGGGCTTCTCACAACCCCTTTTCAAGCGCCAACAAGAAAATTTGGCTAATATTAATGGTTATATTGAAGAAATCTACACAGGTCAAGCAGTCGTAACGAGTTACAATGCCGCTCAAGAAAGCAGTCAGGCTTTCAAGGGGCTTAATGATAAACTCTATAAATCGATGTGGCAATCACAGTTTATCTCAGGTATTATGATGCCACTTATGATTTTCATTGGGAACTTTGGTTATGTCATGGTCTGTCTTGTGGGTGCCATCAAAGTTATTGATGGTAGCTTGACGATTGGAGATGTGGTAGCCTTCATGACCTATGTTCGTATCTTCTCCCAACCTCTTTCTCAAATTGCACAAGGGATTACACAACTCCAATCAGCTACTGCAGCCATTGGTCGTATCTTTGAATTTTTGGAAGAAAAAGATATGGACGACGAGTCAGCTAAGACAGCTGAGTTGACAGATACTAAAGGTCAAGTAGTCTTTGACCATGTTTCCTTTGGTTATACTCCTGAAAAGACTATTATTCATGACTTTTCAGCTCTTGCTAAGCCAGGTCAAAAGATTGCGATCGTTGGTCCAACGGGTGCTGGTAAGACGACTATTGTTAACCTGCTTATGAAGTTCTATAACATCGACCAAGGTCGTATCACCATTGACGGTGTGGATACTAATGACATGAAGCGTGAAACCGTTCATGACCAATTCTCTATGGTGCTTCAAGACACTTGGCTCTTTGAAGGTACTATTCGTGATAATTTGATTTACAACCAAGAGAATATTTCTGATGAGCAAGTTATTGCTGCAGCCAAGGCTGTCGGTGTTCACCACTTCATCACCACACTTCCAAAGGGTTATGATACTTATTTGGATGATTCTGTGACCTTGTCAGTTGGTCAGAAACAGCTCTTGACCATTGCGCGTGCGCTTCTTAAGGATGCCCCTCTTCTTATCTTGGATGAAGCGACATCATCAGTTGACACCCGAACAGAAGAGTTGATTCAAAAAGCCATGGACAAGCTTATGGAAGGCCGTACTTCCTTTGTTATTGCCCACCGCTTATCAACCATTCGAAATGCTGACCTTATCCTTGTGATGAAAGATGGTAACATTATTGAACAGGGCAATCATGATGAGCTCATGGCAGCAGATGGTTTCTATGCTGATCTTTATAATAGTCAATTTACAGAAGAAGTTGCCTAAACTTTTCTTATAAAATTATAAGATTTTACAAAAAAACATAGAACGTATGACTGTCAGTCATGCGTTTTGTGTTATACTGAAAAAAACAGACAGATTAGGAGATTAAGATGCAATATCGCAAAGCAAGACTAGACGAAGTTCAGGAAGTTGCACAAGTATGTGCCGATGCCTTTGAAGATTACCCCTATCTTTCAATGATTGCCAGTAATTTAAAGAAGCCTGAACAGTATAAGGAATTTGTCTTAGCCTTGCAGGAAATATTGGTGCGTTTGGCGATTAAACGGGACTCATGTTTGGTGGCTGAAAAGGATGGTCGCATTGTTGCGGCAGCTATTTTACAGCATCAGACGATTTCTATGCTTAATTATCTTCAAAATGGGGCGACCAAGCTTTTCCGTTTTATAAGCATCACTAAGTTGTTCAAGTATTTTAACTTTGTTGAAGAGTCCGAAAGACATCTGGAAGATTCTGCAGAATACGACTGGTACTTGATGATGTTGGCGGTGACTCCAGATTATCAAAGAAAAGGGATAGGGAGTCGTTTCTTGCTTGAAGGGATTGAACCTTTTGTGCGTAGTACAGGAGGTCACAGTCTTGGTTTGATTACCAATCGCGATTACAATGTACCTTTCTATGAGAAAAATGGCTACAAGCAATGTGGTTATAAGGTTTTGACTTATGAAACACACAAACTAGGTAACTGGCCTTTTGTCAAATCGCTTGATGAATAGCCTTGTGCTATTTAACTTAGATAAGCAAAATGAATCTGGCTTCGGCTGGATTTTTTTCTTAGCTTTAGAGTCCTTCTTGTCTGGCTCATTCCTTATTTTTAAGCCTAACTATGCTATAATTAGGAAACGCTATTAGAGGAGGTTTATATGTCAACTCCAAGTATTTATGGGGAATATGCTCAGTATCTCCCCAAGATTTTACAAGAAATAACAGACCCGATTATTGCGGCTAATATTACTAGCAAAAAAGAAACAGGCTTTAAACTCTATGAACATTTTATTTCACGAATCAAAGAAAGCGATTCTATGCGTGAAAAGTGTCGTAGGAAATTTACCTGAAACCAGCCAATCTGCTCTCAAGGAAATTCGTGACAGTATTGGGATTCGAATCGTTTGTGGCTTTGTCGATGATATTTACAAAACTATTGATGTCATCAAGGCTATCCCTGGCGTTTCTATCTATAACGAGAAAGATTACATTTTAAATGCTAAGCCCAATGGCTATCGTTCTTACCATCTCATTTTAGAAGTAGAAACCGAGTTTCCAGATGTGTTAGGAAATGAGAGAGGAACCTATTTTGTTGAGGTTCAGCTTCGGACCATTGCTCAGGATTCCTGGGCCAGTTTGGAGCATCAATTGAAGTACAAGCACGACATCAAGAATCCAGAAATGATTACCCGTGAGCTTAAGCGTTGTGCGGATGAATTAGCTTCATGTGATTTGACCATGCAGACCATCCGTAACTTAATTCAAGAAGGAGGGGACTAGAATGGCTTTGAAAATTCTACTAGCTGAGGATGAAGAGGCTCTTTCTCGAGTTTACAAGGCAGCCCTAGAGCATCAGGGTTATGAGGTGGATCAAGCATTCAATGGGCAAGAGGCAGTAGACCTAGCTGCACAGAATGCCTATCAAGTGATGATTATGGATATTATGATGCCCATTAAAACAGGTATTGAGGCCCTAAAAGAGATTCGCTCCTCTGGGGACAGGACGCATGTCATTATGTTGACAGCTATGTCTGAAATTGATGATCGCGTGACCGGGCTTGATGCTGGGGCAGACGATTACTTGACCAAGCCAATCTCTCTTAAGGAACTTTTGGCTCGTCTGCGCTCATTAGAACGTCGTGTGAGTGAGAGCTTCACTGCCAAAATTTTGACTCTTGGTTCTGTTCGTTTGGACCAAGAAGAGCAGGAGTTGGTAGCTGGGAACGCCATTCGACTTTCAAGCAGAGAGACCAAGTTACTGGCCCACTTCATGCTCAATCCTGCCAAAAAACTAACGACGGAACATCTTTTTAAGACCATCTGGGATGATGAGGAAGATGTAGACGAGTCTATTGTCTGGGTCTATATTTCCTATCTGCGTCAAAAATTACAAGCCATCCAGGCTGATATTAGCATTCTTGGTGAAAAGGGTGGCGACTTTTGCCTTCTCGCCAATTAGAGAGGAGTAGCCCATGTTTAGACGTTTACGACTTCAATTTATTACGATTGCTTCCTTGGCTATCCTCTTTATCTTGGTCTCTACTGTGGGAATCATCAATACGGTGAGGTCTTTTCAGACAGAGCAGGAAATTAGTAAGGTTCTCAATACGCTTACAGAAAATAATGGTAGTTTTGGAAAAACAAAAAAAATTGAGACCAACCAAGGGCGTGAAATTCCATCGGATAGCTTTAGCTTTTTCAGTGTAATCTTGTCCGGTGACGAAGTGGTTAGTCAGGATGTCAGTCATACTTCTTTAGTAGATGATGAATCAGCTGCTGATTACGCCCTTGCAGCTAGCCGTATGTCATCTAGTATTGGGACAATTAGAGAAAAAAACATCAATCTGAGCTATCAGGTTAGTAAGGTTAGCCAAGGTAGGATTCTGGTGGTCTTTCTGGACACGACCTCTTATTATAATTCTTCTCAAGCCTTGCTTAGTATTTCTATCCTCTTATCCATGTTTGGCTTTATCTTTTTTGTTGTCATTGTCAGTGCCTTATCAGGAATCGTCATTCGTCCTTTTATCCGAAATTATGAAAAGCAGCGACGTTTATTACTAATGCTAGCCATGAATTGAAGACCCCGTTGGCCATTATTTCTGCCAATACAGAGCTACAGGAGCTTATGACTGGAGAGAATGAATGGACCAAGTCAACGAATGACCAAGTGGCACGTTTGACCAATCTAATCAATTCTCTTGTGGCTCTATCTCGTCTGGAGGAGCAGCCCGACATTGTTCTTCAAGATGTGGATTTTTCCTATATTACTGAGGATGCTGCAGAAGACTTTAAAGGTCCTGTTATCAGAGATGGTAAATCGTTTGTCATGGATATTACTTCAGGGATTCATGTTAAGGCAGAGGAGAAGTCTCTCTTTGAACTCGTGACCTTGCTTGTGGATAATGCTAACAAGTATTGTGATCCAGAAGGGACGGTTACTGTAAGGCTTCGTCAGATTGGTAGGACGCGAAAACGGGCTCGTCTAGAAGTGTCTAATACTTATAAAGAAGGCAAGTCTGTTGACTATAGTAAGTTTTTCGAACGTTTTTACCGTACAGAAGAATCCCATAATAATAAAGAACATAAGGGATTTGGTATTGGTCTGTCTATGGCACAAAGTATGGTCAAATTATTTAAGGGACGTCTCTTTGCTTCCTACAAAAATGATACCATTACTTTTACAGTCATCTTGTAAAGATATTTTTTAAATATTTGACTAGGTGAAAACCCTAATTTATGATAAAATAGTAAGGATGAAGATTTAGTATTTTTTTTGCAAAAAAGAAATCATTTTCCTAACCAATTTGTCAAAGGCAAAGCTCAAATGAGCCTTTACAATTCTTAAGACGATGCTAATTGATGACTTAGGAATGATAAATCTCAGTTAAGAATAAAAGTTGAAAATAAAATAGTTAATAGGGAGAAATCATGGCAGAACCAAATACAAACGTGTCCTCATTAAACTTTCAGGTGAAGCTTTGGCTGGTGAACGAGGTGTTGGGATTGATCTTCCAACTGTCCAAGCTATGGCTAAGGAAATTGCTGAAGTAGCGGATTCAGGTATTCAAATTGCTTTAGTTATTGGTGGTGGTAACCTCTGGCGTGGCGAACCTGCTGCTGAAGCAGGAATGGATCGTGTTCAAGCAGACTATACTGGAATGCTTGGAACAACGATGAACGCCCTTGTTATGGCTGATAGTCTGAAACAACTCGGTGTTGATACACGTGTTCAAACAGCGATTGATATGAAGTCTGTAGCGGAGCCTTATATCCGTGGTCGTGCCCTTCGTCACCTTGAAAAAGGCCGTATCGTTATCTTTGCAGCAGGTATTGGTTCACCATACTTTTCAACAGATACAACAGCGGCTCTTCGTGCAGCTGAAATCGAAGCTGATGCTATTCTTATGGCTAAAAACGGTGTTGATGGTGTCTACAATGACGACCCTCGTAAAAACGCTGATGCCGTTAAGTTTGACGAGTTGACACACGTGGAAGTTATTAAACGTGGTTTGAAAATCATGGATGCCACAGCTTCTACCCTTTCAATGGATAATGACATTGACCTTGTTGTCTTCAATATGAACGAACCAGGAAACATCAAACGTGTTATCTTTGGTGAACAAATTGGAACAACTGTATCTAACAAAGCAGAATCACACAAGTAAGAAAGAGAGAATTTATGACAAACGCAATTATTGAAAAAGCAAAAGAACGTTTCGCCCACTCACATGAGTCATTGGCCCGTGAATTTGGATCTATCCGTGCAGGTCGTGCCAATGCATCACTTCTTGACCGCATCACTGTAGAATACTATGGTGCCCCAACACCACTTAATCAATTGGCTTCAATCACTGTTCCTGAAGCACGTGTCCTTTTGATTTCACCATTTGATAAAGGATCAATTGCTGATATCGAACGTGCTATCAACGAATCTGACCTTGGAATCAACCCAGCTAACGATGGTTCTGTTGTACGCTTGGTTATCCCAGCACTTACAGAAGAAACACGTAAAGAGTTGGCTAAAGAAGTGAAAAAAGTCGGTGAAAATGCTAAAATCGCTATCCGTAACATCCGCCGTGATGCTATGGATGAAGCTAAGAAGCAAGAAAAAGACAAAGAAATCACAGAAGATCAATTGAAATCTTTGGAAAAAGATATCCAAAAAGCAACTGATGACGCTGTTAAGAAGATTGACAGCATGACAGCAGAAAAGGAAAAAGAACTCCTTACTGTTTAATCAATAGAAAAATAAGGAGAGTGGGACAGAAGCAAAAGAGCATGGACTATGTTAGCTTCCTTGTCCGACTCTCTTTTTAGAGGAAAAAGATGAATACATTACTTGGAACAATTATTATTGCCCTAGTAACAGATGAAAATGACAAATTTTATTTTGTTCAAAAGGACGGTGTGACCTTTGCCTTGTCTAAAGAAGAAGGGGAACACGCCATTGGTGACATGGTGACAGGTTTCGCCTATACAGATAGCAAGCAAAAATCACGTTTGACTCAAAAGGAGATCAAAGCAACTCGTGATTCTTATGATTGGGGAGAGGTCACCGAAGTCCGTAAGGATTTGGGTGTCTTTGTAGATGTGGGAATTCCAGATAAGGAGATTGTTGTCTCTCTTGATGTTTTGCCCGAACTCAAAGAGCTTTGGCCTAAGAAAGGCGACAAGCTTTATATCAAACTCGATGTTGATAAAAAAGACCGTATTTGGGGGCTTCCTGCTGAACCTGAGGTCTTTCAACGTATGGCTGGTCCTGCTTACGATAATATGCAAAACCAAAAATGGCCAGCCATTGCCTACCGTCTCAAACTGTCAGGAACTTTTGTTTATCTACCAGAGAATAACATGCTTGGTTTCATCCATCCATCAGAACGTTATGCAGAGCCACGCTTAGGTCAGGTCCTTGAGGCGCGTGTGATTGGGTTCAGAGAAGTTGACCGTACCCTCAATCTTTCTCTTAAACCACGTTCTTTTGAAATGCTTGAAAATGATGCTCAGATGATTTTGACTTATTTAGAGAGCAATGGTGGCTTTATGACGCTTAATGACAAGTCATCACCAGCAGATATTAAGGAAACCTTCGGTATTTCTAAGGGACAATTTAAGAAAGCCCTAGGTGGTCTGATGAAGGCTAAAAAAGTCAAACAAGACCAGTTTGGAACAGAATTAATCGGTTAGGAGAAGGCATGAGAAAATCCTTTTATACTTGGCTGATGGCCCAGCGTAATCCAAAGTCCAATGACCAGTAGCAATCTTGGCTGACTTGGCTTTTGAAGATTCAACCTTCCCGAAGCATACTGATGACTTCGAAGAAGTTAGTCGTTACTTGGAAGATCAAGCTAGCTTTTCCTTTAATCTGGGGCAGTTTGACCAGATTTGGGAAGATTATCTGGCTCATTAATAGCGACTAAGTCTACGATAAGCATAATGACTTTTAGCATTTTCTTTAAAAAGTAATTACCATTTGAATTGGTATGAATTGTTACAATTTTTTACAAATATCTCAGCTGTTTTTCAATAAATTAGGCTTGTTACAACTAGTTAGTAATTGCTTTAAAGTGCAGTAAATCACCCCTTTTTTGACAAAAAGTGTGGTATTATTGTAGATGTTAAAATTGTTAAAAAAGGAATGAATTATACATGTTATCAAAATCTAAAACAACAAAGGCACTTCTTTACTCGACCGCAGCACTTTCACTTTTTGCTGCAAGTCACGTACATGCCGATGAAACTTCAAACTGGGCAGCTCGTTCAGTAGATCAAATCAAAGCAGATATTGCTGTAAGTGATAACCAACAAACTTATACAGTTCAATACGGTGATACTTTGGGAAGTATCGCTGAAGCAATGGGTATCGATGTGAACGTTTTGGCTAACATCAATCAAATCACAAACATTGATTTGATTTACCCTGGAACAGTCTTGACAGCAACTTATAATGCTGATAATCAAGCTGTCTCTGTTAAAGTTGAAACTCCAGCTTCAGAAACATCAACTACACCTGTAGTTGCAGAAGCTAATTTGACAACTAACGAAGTGACTGTAAATGGTCAATCTGTAGTTGCAGCGGACTTGACAGCTCCAGTTGAAACAGTAAGCACAACAGCTACTCAAGCACCTGTTACAGAAGAGTCAACTCAAGCTGTTTCAGAAGTAACAGAAGCTATCGCATCAGCATCAGAAGCACCAGCATACGCAGAAACTGAACAACCAGTTGCTGATGCTATTGATCATGTCACTGCGTCAGCAGAGGCTACACCTGAAGCAGAAACTACTCCAGCTGCTGAAACACCAGCACAACCTGAAGTAAAAGAAGAAGCTCCAGCGGCAGAACCAACAGCAACATCAGAAGCGACTTCAGAAGCACCAGCGACTTCAGAAGCTCCAGCGGCAGAACCAGCAGCAACATCAGAAGCGTCTTCAGAGGCACCAGCTGCTTCAGAAGCGCCAGCAGAACAGCCAGCGGTAGAACCAGCAGCAACATCAGAAGTGGCATCAGAAGCACCAGTAGCTTCAGAGGCACCAGCAGCACAACCTGCATCAACAAATACACTTCCAACGGATCCACACCTTCAACCACAAGCTGAAGCTTTCCGTCAAGATGTAGCGGCACAATTTGGTCTTACTGATATCGGTGGTTACCGTGAAGGTGATCCACAAGACCATGGTAAAGGACTTGCTGTTGACGTTATGGTACCAGTTGGTTCAGCAGTTGGTGATCAAGTTGCCCAATATGCAGTAGACAATATCTCAAATGCAGGTATTTCGTACATCATCTACAAACAACAATTCTACGCACCAGTAAACAACATCTACGGACCAGCTAACACATGGAACCAAATGCCAGACCGTGGTAGCGTTACTGAAAACCACTATGACCACGTTCACGTGTCATTTAATGAATAAGTCAGAATAATAAAAAGTCACGCCTGGCGTGATTTTTTTGATATAATGGAGAAAAAGACGAAAGAAAGAGGAACTCTATTTGCAAGAGTATTCTGTTGAAATTACCCTAAATCACCCAGATGATGTCTTGTCACTTTTTGGGACCAATGAGCGCCATCTAAAACTTATCGAGGAAAACCTAAATGTTATTATTCATGCTCGAACAGAGCGTGTGCAGATCCTTGGAGATGACGAGGAAAGTATTGAATTGGCTCGTTTGACCATTCAAGCCCTCCTTGTTTTAGTGGAGCGTGGAATGCTAGTCAACACTTCAGATGTTGTTGCGGCCTTAACCATGGCTCAAGATGGTTCGATTGACAAATTTGTTGCTCTTTACGAAGAAGAAATTATTAAGGACAATAGTGGCAAACCAATCCGAGTGAAGACCTTGGGGCAAAAGGTCTATGTTGATAGTATTAAAAATCATGATGTGGTCTTTGGAATTGGTCCAGCTGGTACAGGGAAGACCTTTTTAGCGGTTACCCTTGCAGTTACAGCCCTTAAACGTGGCCAGGTTAAACGTATTGTTCTAACGCGTCCGGCGGTTGAGGCAGGTGAAAGTCTTGGCTTTTTGCCTGGCGATCTCAAGGAAAAGGTAGATCCTTATCTTCGTCCCGTCTATGATGCCTTGTATCAAATTCTTGGTAAGGAGCAAACGACCCGCCTCATGGAACGTGAAATTATTGAGATTGCACCCCTCGCTTATATGCGTGGTCGTACCCTAGAGGATGCCTTTGTTATCCTTGATGAGGCACAAATACAACCATCATGCAAATGAAGATGTTCTTGACCCGTCTTGGTTTTAATTCTAAGATGATTGTCAATGGGGACATGAGTCAGATTGACTTGCCACGTCGTGTTAAATCAGGCCTTGTCGATGCTATGGAGAAATTGAAGGGAATTAAGGCTATTGATTTTGTTCACTTCTCTGCTAGCGATGTCGTACGTCACCCAGTTGTAGCTGATATCATTAATGCTTATGAAAAAGATGCACCTAAGGTTGACTTTGAGGAAAAACCAGAGGAAACAAACAAGCTTGAAGAAGAAACAGCGTCAGGATTGACTGAATACCCAGTTATTGGTGCTGAGGATCTTAAAAAATAAATAGCTGAAAAGAGGTTTGAGAGTCTGTGTTCTCAACCTCTTTTCCTTTGCAGTCGTGTCATTAGCTTTTCCCCTATTTTTGGTAAAATAGAATTGAATCACAGGCCAGTAAGGGGGGAGAGCCATGACTAAAGCAAAAAAATGGAAGATTGTTATCATTGTATTGCTTGGACTTGTTGCGACAGTCTTGATAGCCATAGGAGAGGGAAGATTTCGGAAGTATCAACAGAACTATATTCCAGACGGCACTTATCAGATGATAAAATATGAGGCTAAATCGGCATATTCCAATGAATTGATAAATTGGACTGAGCGAGGAGAGAATAATGATAGCTTATATGAGGATTTTATAGTTGTTGAGAATATGAAATCTCAATTTTATTATGTTTTTGTGGGGGATGGGGAACCTTTTGTCTCACCATTTGAGCATGATGAAAAGCTCCCACAGACTTTTGACCCACGTACAGGGACTTTGAAACAGGATCTAACAGTCTCTGAATATGAAGCTCTAGTGATTTCTCATATAGATAAGATTTCTAAAAAGGGAGAGGAGTATTCAAGAGTAAAAGAAGTATCTGTTCAAAGGTGTGTAGACGATTATAAAAAAATGTTGAAGCAAAAAAGAACTTATGAAAAGCGCCCTAATGGTCTCGTTCTGACTGTTTATGCTAATGATGGACATATTGAGTCGCGTAGAACTTTTAAACGATTGAGCTCAGAGGAAGCCAAAGGGGTCAAAAGTGGTTATGATAGGGATTATGAGTATGCCTTGAAGTATTATAATTATTCAAGGCATGATGGGGATTATCTCATCTGGCGTTGAACCACTTACCGAGCAAGCAGCTCTTTTCTATCGAGAATCATAGCCTAACGTTTTATTAAAGAACCTTACAGTCTTTATGATAATTGTCAAATACTATTTCACCATTTATTTTGGTACAATAGAACAGTAGACCAATAAAAAAGGAGATTATTATGAACCAGCAAGAGTGGATTGAGTACTTTGAATTAGTCAACGGTCGCAAACCAACTCCCGCAGAGTTAGCTCAAGCTCAGGCAGCAGGCGAGTTTATCCTTGAACGACCTAACCCTAACGTCTTTGGCTCAAATGGACAGGTGACGGAGCAAAGACCGATTAAGCCAGCTGAACCTGTGATAACGATGACACAGCAGCCTCAGTTTGCCCAAGCAACAGCAACCTTCCAACAAGTCGTACCTGCTAAAAAAGGTATGTCTAAGAAAACTAAGATTATTTTGGCATCAGTCTTTGGTTCCTTGGCAGCGATTTTACTTATCGTTGGGGGCTACTCACTATGGCGCTACCAATCAGGTAAGATTGCGGATGGAACATATGAGGTAGTTTCTTTCTCTCGTTATGATGAAGACAAAGATAAAATGGTTGACGGCATAGATGAATACAAGAACGAGGATTTGGAGTTTCAGTCTTTTGTAGTTGTAAAGAATAATCAATCTAGAACCTACAATTTAGTAGAGAGTGACAATAAATCATATGTTAGTTTGATGGACTATGAGATAGATGTTCCTCAGGTATTTGATCCGTGGAATAGAACAGAGAGTCAAGTTTTAGATGCGGATCAAGTCGAAGATGTCACAAAAGACTTCATGAAAAAGATGAGAAAAGACTATTCGTTTTATACCAAAGAGGAAGCTGACAAAGTCGTTAAAAAAACAACAAGAGAATATAAAGATACCTTGAAGGAAAAACGTACCTATGTCAAGCATGGCGATGAATACACTCTGACTACTTATGATAAAAAAGGGAAGCTTCAGTCACGTATTACTTATAAACGTATGAGTAAGGGAGACGCTGAGGAGCGCTGGGATGACTATAAGGATGCCATCAAAGATTATAAGAAAGATTTGAAGACTTATAGTGATCAATATGATGACTTCAAGGATTACTATGATTATGGTTATGGCTACAATTACGGCTATGGTTATGGTAATGACTATGGCTATGGTAATAGCGATGACTATGGTAGTGGTTCTAAATCAGGCTCTGACGATAGTAAAAGTAGTAAAAAATCTAGTGATAAAATCTAATCACCCAATGATGTAAATGAGTAAAGTGGTACGAGAAGGAGAGCCAAAACTCCATTCTGGTATCGCTTTTCTTTATATGGAAATAATCAAATAGCCTTGGAGTCTTTTTTCTGTTAGAATGGAAGTATCAATGAAAAAGGGGACTTTTATGAACGAAAAAGAGTGGTTAGATTATTTCGAAACAATCAATAATCGTAAGCCGACAGAGGAAGAAATCCAACAAGCAAAAGCTAATGGGGAATTTATTTCTCAAGAGGCTAAGGACGAGGGTATTAATCCACAGCAAGCTCAGTTGAGTGACCAAGTGACACAAGCCGTTTCACAAGTTGCTCCTGCTAAGACAGGCTTGTCTAAGAAAGCTAAAATTATTATTGCTTCTGTAGTGGGGGCGATTGTCCTAGTGGCACTTTCATTTGGTGGCTATGCGTTTATGCACTTGCAAGGCGGTAAAATACCTGAAGGAACCTATCTGCTTGAAACTTATCGCTTTTACCATAAAGATAAGAAGAAAATGGTTGATGGTATGGAATCTTTCAAGAAAAGTGGTCTAGAGGCTCATGATTTTGTTAAAGTCAAAGGTAATAATGTTAAATTTTATTTTTATACCTTAGCTGGCGGGAACAATCTGGTTGACTTTACAGACTATGATACTGACGAAGCATACCATCCAGATGCTTGGTCAGGAACGCTTAAACCAACCATGTCACTATCTGAATATACCAAAGTCATTGACCAAGCGGTAGATAATCAATACAAAATAAGTGAATATCGAACTCAGGCTGATAACGATGAAAGTAAAAAGATTTACGTTAAATCCTACAAAGAATCTCTTGAAGAAACCGTTCGATACAAGGTTAAGGGTGATAGATTGATCGTTACAACTTATAATAAGAAAGGCAAACTTATTGAAGAAAGAAGTTTCAAACGCCTATCAGGGGATGACGTGAAGAAATTAGATTATGACTATGAACGTGATGTTAGAGTTGATAAAAAGCGCTTCCAAAACTAGTAATGTTTAAAACCAGCTTAGCTGGTTTTTTTAGTGTCCAAAACGTGCTATAATAAGATGTTATATCATCAGTGTTAGCCCATTTGTTAACACATGAAAGGAAATTAAAATGACAAAAACATTCTACATCACAACACCTATCTATTACCCATCTGGTAAATTACATATTGGTTCTGCTTATACAACTATTGCTTGTGACGTCTTGGCACGTTACAAACGTATGATGAACTATGATGTCTTCTACCTTACTGGGCTTGATGAACACGGCCAAAAGATTCAACAAAAGGCTGAAGAAGCAGGAGTCACACCACAAGAGTATGTGGACGGTATGGCTGTTGGTGTTAAGGACCTCTGGCAACTTTTGGATATCTCATACGATAAATTCATCCGTACGACTGATGATTACCATGAAAAAGTTGTTGCTCAAGTTTTTGAGCGTCTCTTGGAACAAGGGGATATCTACCTTGGTGAATACTCAGGTTGGTACTCAGTTTCAGATGAAGAATTCTTCACTGAAAGTCAGTTGGCAGAAGTTTACCGTGATGAGCAAGGTAATGTCATTGGTGGGGTAGCTCCGTCAGGACATGAAGTAGAGTTGGTTTCTGAAGAATCATATTTCTTTAAACTCAGCAACTACGCAGACCGTTTGACTGCCTTCTTTAAAGAACACCCAGAATTTATCCAACCTGATGGTCGTATGAATGAAATGCTTAAAAACTTCATCGAACCAGGCTTGGAAGACTTGGCCGTGTCACGTACAACCTTCACTTGGGGAGTAAAAGTACCATCAGATCCAAAACACGTGGTTTATGTCTGGATTGATGCTCTTATCAACTATATCACTGCCCTTGGTTATGGTCAGGATGAGCATGGTAACTTTGATTTGTTCTGGCAAAATGATGAAAACCACGAAATCATCCACATGATTGGTAAGGATATCCTTCGTTTCCACTCTATCTACTGGCCAATCATCCTTATGGCTCTTGATTTGCCATTGCCTACACGTCTTGTTGCCCACGGTTGGTTCGTCATGAAAGACGGTAAGATGTCTAAGTCTAAAGGTAATGTCATCTATCCAGAAATGTTGGTAGAGCGCTTTGGTCTTGATCCACTCCGTTACTACCTCATGCGTAGTCTTCCAGTCGGTTCAGATGGTACCTTCACACCAGAAGACTACGTGGCACGTATTAACTATGAATTAGCTAACGACCTCGGAAACCTCCTCAACCGTACAGTTGCCATGATCAACAAGTATTTCGGTGGTCAAGTGCCTGCCTATGTTGAGAACGTTACAGACTTTGATGCTGATTTGGCTAAGGTTGTGGCTGAAAATATCGAAGAGTTCCACAAACAAATGAAGGCTGTAGATTTCCCACGTGCCTTGGACGCCGTTTGGAACATCATTTCACGTACCAATAAGTATATTGATGAAACAGCTCCATGGGTCCTTGCAAAAGAAGATGGTGACAAGGAACAATTGGCAGCTGTTATGGCTCACTTGGCAGCTAGTCTTCGTGTGGTAGCCCACCTCATCCAACCATTCATGATGACAACTTCAAATGCCATCATGGAACAACTTGGCTTGCCAGTAACATTTGACCTTGAAAATCTTGAACTTTCGGCATTTCCAGAGAATGTGACAGTCGTTTCAAAAGGAACTCCAATCTTCCCACGTCTGGACATGGACGAAGAAATTGCCTACATCCAATCTCAAATGAACGCAGGCAAACCTCAAGAGAAGGAATGGAACCCAGAAGAGGTCGAACTTAAGTCTGAAAAAGACCAAATCAAATTTGACGACTTTGACAAGGTTGAAATTCGTGTTGCTGAAGTTAAAGAAGTAGAAAAGGTCGAAGGTTCAGACAAATTGCTCCGCTTCCGACTTGACGCTGGTGACGGTGAAGATCGTCAAATCCTCTCAGGTATCGCTAAATTCTATCCAAACGAACAAGAATTGGTCGGCAAGAAACTTCAAGTTGTGGCTAATCTCAAACCACGTAAGATGATGAAGAAATATGTCAGCCAAGGTATGATTCTTTCCGCAGAACATGACGGCAAACTCACTGTCTTGACAGTAGATCCATCGGTTCCAAACGGAAGTGTGATTGGGTAAAATATCATAAAAAAACAGTTTATCAATTTTTTGAATTGGGAAACTGTTTTTTACTAATCTTCAGTTGTGAGTAAAGCGCTTAAATAGATCTTTGTTGAGTTCTCGGCAGTTTTGCTTCCTTAAAACCGGAAATCATCTACTCTTAAGGAAAGTCTTAAGAGGACTTGTTGTATAAGAAAACGAGTTCAGTCGAACTCGTTTTCTTATACACTATATTTCAATAAATGCTTAATGCGTTCCACACTTTCATCAGGTCCATAAGCATTTGGGTATCGGTCTAGTTTACTGATAGCGTCAAGGTCTGCTTGGTCTAGGTGGAAGTCAAAGCTATTAAAGTTTTCCTTCATTCGTTCGATATGGGTACTTTTAGGAATGGTCAAAATCCCTTGTTGGGTTTGCCATCTGAGGATGACCTGGGCAACTGTCTTGCCATGTTTTTCAGCAATAGCAGTTAGAGTTGGGTCCTGAAAAATACCATCCTCTCCTCTATGAAAAGGAGCCCAGGCTTGCGTTAGGGTACCAAATTCCTTATCAGCTTTCTGGATTAGTTTGTGTTGTTTATAGGGATGCAACTCGATTTGATTGACTGCTGGAATTACAGGTGTCTGCAAGGCAAAATCCGCCAAACGCCCTGTTGAGAAGTTAGAAACACCAATGGCTCTAATAAGTTCTTCATGCTTAAGCTCAATCATAGCACGCCAGGCACCATGTAAGTCGCCAAAAGGTTGATGAATCAAATATAAATCAAGATAGTCAGTATCTAGTTTGCGAAGTGTTTCTTTTAGGGCTAATTTGGTATCTTCGTAGCCAAGCTGGCTAATCCAGGCCTTACTAGTCAGGAAAATATCCTCGCGAGGGATACCAGATGCCTTAATAGCACGTCCCACGGCTTCCTCATTTCGATAAAGGCTAGCAGTATCAATCAATCGATAGCCTACAGAAAGAGCATCTTCAACGGCTTTTTGACATTCCTTTTGATTAAAAATTTGCCAGACACCAAAACCAAGCACGGGTATTTTGATGCCATTATTAAGTGTTTGAAATTCCATTTTCTTCTCCTTAGTGGTGGGGTAGTAAGCTATCCTGAATTTCCTCGATAAAAGCTTGAATAATTGCGGATTGTTTCTGTTTATTATTGGTCACAAACCCCAAGGTGTGCTTTGGACTGTTCTTCAGTGGAAGTAAAACAATTTGGTCCTTAATGAAACTATTAACAATACCGAGACCAGAAGCGTAACTATCTGAGGCACAGAGCAGATTCATGACACTGCCTCGGTCATTACTGTAAATTACTTGTTGGTCAGGCAGAACCTCGAGAGGATCTTCGTCAAAATGGATTCCAGAGCTTTCTTGACGAAAGCGGACCTGTGGGTATCCCTCTAAATCTTTGAGATTGAGGGATTTTTTGTGAGCTAGGGGATGTTGGCGACCTAAGAAAATCTTAGTTTCAAACTCTCCAAGTGGGGTGAAAGTCAGATCCATGTGTTGGAAACTGCGTTCAAGGATATGGTCATTGTCTTCATCTAGATAAATAATCCCCAGGTCACTTTCGAAGCTCTCAACGCTTTTGAGAATCTTCCTAGTCGTTGTTTCAATCAGTTGAAATTCTTGATAATCACTACGAAAACGTTGGGCAATGTGAGCCATGGGAAGTGATAAGAAATCGTAGTGGTGACTGGCAACAGTGAATGATTTCTTGAATGATTTACGGTAACGTCCTTCTAGGAGATCTAACTCTCCAAGAATACGTTTAGCGTATTTGAGAAAATCATGACCGTCATCAGTTAGTTTGGCTCCTGTATTGGAACGCTCAAAGAGTTGGACGCCAAGTTCTTCCTCTAAGTCACGGATGGATGCTGAGAGATTAGGCTGAGTCAAAAAGAGTTTTTTAGCAGCCTTACTAAAAGACCCTGTTTCAGCGATAGTCTGAACATAGCGACATTGTTGAAAATTCATAAGCATCCCCTTTGAAAAATATGATTGTAGGTCATATTATAACAAAATGAGAAGTCTAAAATCAGCAAAATTCTGATAGGAATAGATGAAGACCTGATATGAAATTTCTATGAATAAATCGTTTTTAATTATGGAAATTGAGATAAGTCGTAAGAAAGCAGTTCTGATAAATGAAAAACCTGCATCCACAGGCTAGACACTAAAAATCTAACTTGTAGGATGCAGTTTTAAATATTAGTCATTAAGATATCTAATGGCTTTCAGTTTTTTAGGACGAATGAGGAAGAGCCCTATAGCAATCAGTGGTAACCAAACAATGAAATTCCAGACACTTGTAGCTGGAGCAGCCTGTGTTGATTGTGAGAGAAGTACACTAGCAAAATCAATCAAACAGTGCAGGACAATAGTCCACCACAGGCTACCAGTACGTAAGTAAATAGCCGCATAGAATATACCTATAGCTGTCGCATAATAAACCTGAAACAGAGTAGCATTCAAGGGTTGATGAGTGAGATTTACAAGATGAGCCAACCCAAAGGATAAGGCAGATAGGAGAACGACACCTAAAACCTGTTTTGAAGATTTAACACCATCTTGGAAGGCGATTTTAAGGAAGAGTCCGCGAGAAACATATTCCTCGAAAAAACCAGCACCTAAGGCAATAATCAAGGCAGTTCCTATCATGTGAGGTGCCTTACTGATACCAAAAGCACCCGCAGAAAGATAGAAGAAATCTGCTAAAAGAACCAACCAACATACACTTAAGGTTTCAGACCAACTGATCTTTTTAGTTGATTTTATTTTTAATCCTAGTCGCTTATGGACTAGGAAATAGTAGCCACACCCTAGGCCTAGTGTCTTAATGAGAAAGGCTATCTCCTCTGGCAGTGGCTTAAGAAGCAAACGAAGTACAAGGTTCACAAAAATAATACTAACCCCAAAAAGGATCAGTGTCCTAGTTTCTTTTTTTGTCATTGAAAAGTCCCCCAACTTTCTTAACATTTTTTTCAAGCATACGACGAAAAACGACTAAAGTCAAGGACTTGAAGGTGTTTTTTATGTATTTTTAGTTATGAAGAGGCCGGTTCTTGATGACTTACTTCTAATAGAAAGCCTATTCTATCGTTGAAACAGTTTATTATGAGAAAAAAATGAACGGCTGTAAGAAAGTAATAAGTGAAAACTCTGTAAAATCCTTACGAATTATAATTAATTGTAAAGAAATGATTAAATTATAACAAAAAGTGTGTCAAATTTTTAAAAAAACATGTAGCAAATATATAATATTTTTTTCAGAAAGCTATTGCCAAATTTTGAAAATCACGGTAGTATATTAAACGGTGAAGAAAATAGGTTAATAAAATGTTAACCAAGAAGGAGAAAGTGTAAATGAAAGTCAATCCATTTAAAACAACATTGTATTCAAGCGTATTGCTTGCAGGACTCGCGGCTACAAGCGTAGCAGCTGCGGATGAAGCTAAAGATGTAACAGCAACTACTGATACTGATGCAACCGTATCAAATACGGCTGCAGAATCAAGTGCTAACCTTGTTAAAACAACAGGTGATGCAGCAGTTGTTACTACAGTACCTGGAACAGAAGAAAAAACTACTACTGAAACAGATACTACTGTAAAAACAACAACTAAAGCTATTGCTGAAGTTTCAAATCCTGACTTCGATAACGCTGTTGAAGCTGCAACAACGACTGCAGCAGCATCAAAAGATTCTGCTGATGTTAAAGCTGTTCAAGATCAAGCAGCTAAAGATGCTCAAGAAGCTTCAAATACAGTTGTTTCTGAAAATAAATTGACTCGTGAAGAAGCTGATGCAGCTCTTACATCTGCTAAAGCAAATGTTGTTGCAACAGGGGGATTCACAGCTACAGAAGAAGCAGGCGTTAAACACACTAGCGTTGAAGCTGCTAACAATGACAACAAAGTTCAAACAACAGCTTTGACAACTGCGGTTTCAGAATATAAACAAAAACTTGCAGATTACAAGACACAATTGGATAAATACTACCAAGACGTTCTTGCTTATGCTGCTTGGGAAAAATCATACAAAGAGTACACTGGTGGAACAACAGCTCGTCTTTTGACAAAAGGCTTGGCTGAAAATGCTACTGGCTTGATCTATAAAACAGAATCTGATGCTACTATGACTGTTGAAAATTCAGCAGGTTCTGTTGACTACTTGGATAAAACAATCCAATCAGGTCACTCAGTAGATGAAATCCTTGAACAATTCAACACATCTCGTTACATTCCAAGTGACTTTAGTGCAGCTAACGGTACACAGTACACTATCAATGCTGACGGTGAATACACTGAAGATGTATGGTTGAAGATGGCTACAGGTCAAACATTGACTGTAACATACAACAACCTAAACGGAACATCATTCAATGGTACTCCAGTTAAGAAAATCGTTGCAACTTACACTTTGGTAGAAACACCAAGTGCAGATGGTTCAGCCATTGTTAAGTTGTACCACGATCCAACTAAGACACTTTTCATTGGTTCACAAACTGACGACACTAACAAAAAACTTCACGTTAAGATGAACTTGAACTTCTTTGATTCTGAGTCATCAGTGAAACCACTTGATTTGTCTAAGAACGGATCAGTTTTGAGTATCTCATCACTTAACCACTGGAACACTGAGCTTGGAAACCACATTGAAAAAGTTGGTTTGAATGGTAATGAATACGTTCAAATTCCTGGTTCATCTATCACTTTGCATGAAGATGGTTATGCTTATGCAACAAACGATAACGAATTTGTGGCTAACGGTTCACGCTTTAACAGTGACCCAACAGTGGATCCAACAACTGGTGAAGTTACAGATGAAGGTTGGGATGCGATTAACCCAGACGGAACACCTCGTACGAAGAATGCCTACTATGGTGCTGCTGCAACAATCTTCAAGGGTGAACCAATGGACTTCATCGTAAGCGGAAATAACCTTAACGTTCCAACTGCTTACTGGTTCGCAACTAACTCAACAGTTGTTGTTCCTGAATTGCCAGAAGAACCAAACAAACCAGTTCTTCCAAACACTGTTTCAGCAAAAGTTACTTACCACAAAAACTTTGTATCTGTTGAAGAAACAACTGAGAAACCAAAACCTCAAGTACCAACAACTCCAACAGAACCTACACCAGGTAAACCTGTAACACCAACATCAGTACCTGTAAAAGAAGAAGCTCCAGCTCTTCCATCTACTGGTGAAAAATCAACAGCAGCTTCTGCAGCAGCAGGTGCAGCTATGGTGACATCAGCTTTGGCCTTGTTCGGCATTTCAACTTACAAACGTAAACACTAAGATAATACATAAGAAAGCTAGGAAATTTCCTAGTTTTTTTGGTTTGGAAAAATCAAGTTAACCAGAAATAATAAAGATGAAATTTTCTGACATTTCCTAAAATTACTTGATTTAGACTGAAAAAAGAAAAAATGATATACATTTTCTAATTTTTTCAAAATCGCAAGAAAAGCCTATATTATAAGCTTTTCTCTATAGTTAACTATGTGTAAAATGAGGGTGTAAATATTATTTTCAAAAAATATGAAATAAATTAATTGACAAAAAATTATAATACAGTATAATAGATTGTGTTAGGAAGAGTTTGTTTTTTTGGCAGGGTGACTCCCTAGTCAAAAAGGACTAGCTTAGAATCTGGAATTCTAAGTTATCAAATTCCAATGTTTCATTGTGATGATTTAAAAAAGAGAAGATTTAAACAGCAAAAAATTAGATTAATCGATTTAAAACATCAGCATCATCGTAGCAGGAGCTAGCGGTATTTTTAATCCGTGTAGAGCAAACGACAGATTCAAAAACAGCAGAATCGGTAGAGACTAATCGTCAAAAGCGAAGAGGGAAAGAAAATAAAGCAGTAACTGTTAATATACCTATCAGAAGGTGGACTAAACCTAATGACTGATAGGTGGTATGTTTTGAGAGTGGCTTTTTAAGCCAATACTCTTCTAGGAAATAGTATCTTGTAAGCAGTATGACGTTCTGCGTAAAGAAGCTAGAGGGAAAGTTTTTCAGATTGACTGACTATCAATCACGAGATACTCTTAACTAGAAACCATTTTGGACCAACACGGTTTTGCGTTTGTTGGTATTGAACTGCACCTAGGGAAATGGTGGTTCAATGTTAGTAAATAAAGACTTTAACTTGTAAAAGTCTAAAAATTGTTTTATCTCATTATCAACTCAAGGATTAAGTTTTTAGTGGGATTGCGGAACAAAAGGGTGATAAGCATATTGGGATGATGCTTCAGTGACGGAATTTGACCAGATGTTTGTGAGAGCATCTGTCTATGCTACAATAGCTATTTTTAATGGTTATGTGGGATAGAAACTGTTTTCAAAATCTTGATTCCTAGGAAAATTGGGGGATTTTCCTTGAAGAATTGAGATTGTTGAAAAGAGATCAAATGGACTGAGCGGCACTTGTATCCCAAGGTAAGCAATACACCTATAAACCTAAGTTTCCATACAGCAGGGAGCAAGTTTCAGTTTGAATGGGGGACGCATCTAGAGTAATCTAGATGTTTTTTTATTTTGTGAATTCTTTTACGAATAAGTAAGAGAGTGCACAAAGGAGAGAGTCATGTTAATTGCAAAAAATCAGGAGGGGAAGCTCGTTTCAGCTCTAGAAACCAGTTTGCAACGTAAGGAATCCTATAGCTGTCCTGGTTGCCAGGGAGTTGTCCTTCTGAAACATGGCCAGGTAATGTGTCCACATTTTGCTCATAAGTCTTTGCAAGATTGTCAGTTCTTCTCGGAGAATGAATCGGCCCAACATTTATCCCTTAAGGCAGCTTTGTATAAATCTTTGGTTAATCATGGTGAAAAAGTAAGTATTGAAAAGGTTTTGTCTGAGATGGGGCAAATTGCAGATTTATTTGTTGGCGATTCCCTGGCTCTAGAAGTTCAGTGTTCTCGGTTATCCCAGCAACGTTTGAGAGAGAGGACATGTGCCTATCACCAAGCAGGTTACGAAGTGCGTTGGCTTTTGGGTGAGGAACTCTGGTTGAATGGACGTTTAACAGACCTACAGCGGGACTTTCTCTATTTTACGGCTAAGATTGGATTTCACCTATGGGAGCTTGATTGGAAGCGTGAGGAAATTAGACTTAAGTATCTCATCTATGAGGATATTTTTGGGAAAGTCTATTATTTAACTAAGGCTTGGCCGTTAACCGAAAATCTCATGACAGTTTTACGTTTTCCTTATCAAGCAGAGCAGGTTGAGACTTATCAAGTAACTCAGCGAAAGAAGGTCTCACATGTGATTCAACGAGAATTAATTGGGAAAAATCCAAGGTGGATGAGAAGGCAGGAAAAAGCCTATCTTAAGGGAATGAATTTGTTATGCCTGTCTGATCAGGATTTTTTTCCACAAGTGAGATTTCCAGAATCTAAGCAGGGTTTTGTACAAATTAGACAGTCACTTGAAGGTTTTGAAAAGCTTTTTATGCAATATTATCGAAAAAGGCATTTTTCTTATCGACAAACTCTCTACCCTCCCACCTTTTATGCTAAAATAGTAAAGAATAGATACAATTAAGGAGAATATTATGTCAGACAATCGTGCTCATTTAGAAGAGAAATACACATGGGATTTGACGACCATTTTTGCGACAGATGCAGATTGGGAGACTGAGTATGAAAGCACTGTTCAGGATTTGAAGAAGGCTAGTGCTTATGCAGGTCATCTCTTAGATTCTGCTAAGAACTTGCTTGAGGCAACAGAACTTTATATGAGCCTTATGCGTCGCTTGGAGAAAATCTATGTCTATGCGTCAATGAAAAATGACCAAGACACAACAGTAGGGCTTTACCAAGAGTACCAAGCTAAGGCCTCAAACCTTTACTCACAGTTGAGTGAAGCCTTTGCATACTTTGAGCCTGAATTTATGGCCTTGGATGATAAGAAATTAGCTGAGTTTAAAGAACAAGAGCCAGGTCTTGGACTTTATGACCACTATTTCGAACGCCTTTTGGCAAACAAGGACCACGTTCTTTCTCAAGAAGCTGAGGAGCTCTTGGCAGCAGCAGGTGATATCTTCAACGGTCCAACGGATACCTTCAATGTCTTGGATAATGCTGATATCCTCTTCCCATGGGTATCAGATGGTCAAGGGGGATGTGGTTGAGTTGACACATGGTAACTTTATCACCCTCATGGAATCTAAGGACCGTGACATTCGTAAGGGAGCTTATGAAGCGATGTATGGGACCTACGAGCAGTTCCAACATACTTATGCACAAACACTCCAAGGCGTTGTCAAGGTTCACAATTACCAAGCCAAAGTTCGTCACTATAATTCAGCACGTCATGCAGCACTTGCAGCTAACTTTATTCCAGAGAGTGTTTATGATTCACTCTTGGAATCAGTGAACAAGCATTTGCCACTTTTACACCGTTACCTTGATTTGCGTAAGAAGGTCTTGGGACTTGACGAGCTTAAGATGTATGATGTCTATACACCACTTTCTGAGACTGAAACTGCTCTTACTTATGAAGAATCCCTCAAGAAAGCAGAAGAAGTCTTGGCAATCTTTGGTGAAGAGTATAGTAAAGGGGTTCATGCAGCCTTTACGGAACGTTGGATTGACGTTCACCCTAACAAAGGAAAACGTTCAGGTGCTTACTCAGGTGGTGCCTATGATACCAATGCTTTCATGCTTTTGAACTGGCAAGATACTTTGGACAATCTCTTTACCTTGGTTCACGAGACTGGTCATAGTTTGCATTCAACGTTCACACGTCAGACTCAACCATATGTTTACGGAGATTACCCAATCTTCTTGGCGGAAATTGCGTCTACAACCAATGAAAATATCTTGACAGAAACGCTTCTTAAAGAGGTCAAAGATGACAAGACACGTTTTGCTATTCTTAACCACTATTTGGATGGTTTCAAGGGAACTGTCTTCCGTCAAACACAATTTGCAGAGTTTGAACATGCTATCCATGAAGCAGATGCATCTGGTCAAATCTTGACAGCCGACTTCATGAATAAGCTTTACGCAGATCTCAATGAGAAATACTATAATCTCAAAGCTGAAGATAACTACGAAATTCAGTTTGAGTGGGAACGTATTCCGCATTTCTACATGAATTACTATGTCTACCAATACGCTACAGGGTTTGCGGCAGCAAGCTACTTGGCTGAAAAAATTGTTCATGGTACTGAAGAAGATAAGGAAGCTTACCTTACTTACCTTAAGGCGGGAAGCTCAGACTATCCTTTGGAAGTCATCAAGAAAGCTGGTGTTGATATGACCAATACCGACTACTTGGATGCTGCCTTCAAAGTTTTTGAAGACCGTCTCGTTGAATTGGAAGACTTGGTTGAAAAAGGTGTTCACCTTTCTTAAAAATAAGTCACTATAAGAGAGAATCATTCTGAATCAGGATGATTCTTTTTATGTCTAAAAACGAACGTTTACTAGAATACAAGTTCTAATTGATTTGGAAATGAGTTGATGAGCATATTTATAGCCCATGGTTTATATTCATGATAGACTAAAAACCTAACGTTTTGTGTTTTATAAGTGAACAATGTTCAGAAATAGAAAGTAGGTTTTTGTGAAAACAACCAATCGTTATCTTGTAGCAACGTGTGGTGTCTTACTCCATCTCATGTTGGGGTCTACCTATGCTTGGAGTATCTATCGTAATCCTATTATGGCCCAGACTGGCTGGGATCAATCTTCAGTTTCTTTTGCCTTTTCATTGGCTATCTTTTGTCTAGGGCTTTCTGCAGCTTTCATGGGGCGTCTGGTTGAAATTTGGTCCGAGAGTGACTGGAAGTATGTCGGCGGTCCTCTATGCTGGGGGAAATATTCTGACAGGAGTTGCCATTGCTCATGGAGAGCTGTGGATGCTTTATCTTGGTTATGGTATTCTTGGTGGTCTAGGACTGGGTGTGGGTTATATTACGCCTGTTTCAACTATTATTAAGTGGTTTCCTGATAAGCGTGGACTTGCGACTGGCCTTGCCATTATGGGCTTTGGCTTTGCCTCGCTGCTAACTAGTCCCATTGCTCAATATCTGATTCAGGCACGTGGTGTTGAGCAGACCTTTTATATTTTGGGAGTCGTTTATTTTGTTGTTATGCTTTTTGTCTCACAATTCATTAAACGACCAAGTGTAGAGGAAGCACAACTGTTGGCTGACAAGAGTCCAAACCGTCAAGCTGCTGATTTGAGCAAGGGAGTTACGGCTAATGAGGCTCTGAAATCATCAACTTTCTACTGGTTATGGCTTATTCTGTTTATCAATATTTCATGTGGCTTAGCCCTTGTCTCTGCTATTTCTCCAATGGCTCAAGATATGGTTGGGATGTCAGCGGAATCAGCGGCAGTTGTTGTAGGTGTTATGGGAATCTTTAATGGTTTTGGTCGCCTTCTGTGGGCAGGCTTGTCGGATTATATTGGGCGTCCGAAGACCTTTATCCTCCTCTTTGTGGTTAATATTGTTATGGCCGTCCTCCTAATTGTCCTGCAAGTTCCACTTGTCTTTGTGGTTGCGATGGCTGTTCTGATGACTTGCTACGGGGCAGGATTCTCCTTGATTCCTCCCTACCTTAGCGATATCTTTGGGGCAAAGGAGTTGGCTACCCTTCATGGTTATATTTTGACTGCCTGGGCGATGGCGGCCTTAGTGGGGCCAATGCTCTTATCCGTAACCTACGAATTGACAAAATCATACCAGATGACCTTGCTTGTTTTCATCGCTCTTTACGTGGTGGCTTTGGTCATTTCATACCTCTTGAAAAAGAGGGGGTTACGTCAAGTAGCCTAATGATGACGATTTGAGTTATAGATAAGAAAAATCTCTAGCACTCGCTAGGGATTTTTTATATAATAAAACACATGGTTAAATCATATAGTAAAAATGCAAATCACAACATGCGTCGCCCAGTAGTAAACAAAGATATCGTAGACTACATGCGAACGCATCTTCAAGAAAATACAGGGCATTTGGCTGAACTGGAGGCCTTTGCTCGTAAGGAGAATATTCCAATTATCCAGCACGAAGTTGTTGCTTATTTCCGATTTTTGTTGCAGACCTTGCAGCCTAAGAAAATACTAGAGGTAGGAACAGCTATTGGTTTTTCAGCCCTTCTTATGGCTGAGTATGCACCTGGTGCTCAGATTACGACGGTTGATCGTAATGAAGAAATGATTAGCTTTGCCAAGGAAAATCTAGCCAAGTATGACAGTCGCAAACAAATTACCTTGGTAGAAGGAGATGCAGCAGAAGTTTTGCAAGATTTGGACACTGATTATGATTTTGTCTTTATGGATTCAGCCAAGTCTAAATATATCGTCTTTCTGCCTGAAATCCTAAAACGTCTTAAGGTTGGCGGTGTGATTGTTTTTGATGATATCTTCCAAGGAGGAGATATTGCTAAAGACATTATGGAGGTTCGCCGTGGTCAACGTACTATCTACCGTGGTTTACATCGCCTTTTTGATGCGACATTAAATAACCCTGGTTTAACTGCTAGTTTGGTACCTATGAGTGACGGACTTCTTATGCTTCGGAAAAATTCTGAAAATATTATCTTGCCAGATTAAGCATTATTTAAGTAAGTGTGGTATAATATCAAAGATATTGACAATTTAAGGAGTAGATAGAATGGCTAAAGAAAATGAAAACCTTGAGTCAACAGAAGAAACTGTTGAAGAGGTTGTAGCAGACAAAGACGCAGAACAAGAGCATCTTGATCGCCAAAAAGAAGAGGAGGAAAGCATCGCCCTCGCCAGTGAAAAAGCAAAGGAAAAAGCTAAACGTGCTAAAACTAAAAAGACACGTGACGCTGGTAAACCAAGCTCAGGTGGTCGCTTCCTTGGAGGTCTTGCCCTTGTAGCTGTTTCAGCCCTCGTTGGTGCAGGTATTACGTATGTTTCTCTAGGTAACGAAACAACTGAAGAAACAACTTTGGTATCTATGAAAGGTGATACTGTTACTGTCGGTGATGTCTTTGATTCACTTAAAGGTAGCAGCCAAACACAACAAAGTGTTTTGAGTGCAACTTTGCAAAAGGCTCTTGAAAAAGAATATGGTAGCAAAGTCAGCAAAGAAGACGTAGACAAAGCTTATAAGCAAGCTTCAGAACAATACGGAGATCAATTCTCACAAGTACTTGCAGCCTATGGTCAAACGGAAGAGTCATACCGTACTCAAATCCGTACACAAAAATTGGTTGAATACGCTGTTAACCAAGCTGCACAAAAAGATTTGACGGAAGCAAATTACAAGGCTGCCTATGATAACTACACACCAAATACAGAGGTGCAAGTGGTTTCAACTACTGATAAAGCAGTGGCAGATAAAGTAGACTCTGAAGCTAAGGCAGAAGGGGCAGATTTCTCACAAGTAGCTAAAGATAACAGCTTGGAAGTGACTTCTAAGACAGTTAACTCAGCTTCTCAAGACTTCCCAGCGGATGTTTTGACAGCAGCCTTCAAACAAGATGCTAATGCCGTATCTGATGTTGTCACTGTTTCAAACAGCTCAACTGGTGTTGCAACTTATTACATCGTCAAAACTGTTTCAAAATCTGAGAAAAATGCAGATTGGAAAAATTACAAGGATGATTTGACTAAGGTTATCATCAATGGTAAGAAAGCTGATACTAACTTCACTAACTCAGTGATTGCTAAGGTCCTTAAGAAATATAATGTTAAAGTTGTAGACAAGGCCTTTAGCGCAATTCTTGACCAGTATGTGACTGGTTCTGGGGCTTCATCAAGTTCATCATCAAGCTCTAGCAAATAAATCACAAGATAGAGTTGATAATGCCATTATCAGCTTGACCTAAGACCTAAAACACGTTAAAATGGAGAGTAACTGAGAGTTTTAATATCATGAGACTTTTAGTTTTCCCTTTGAGAATGGTAATCATCGCTTCTGATACAGAAAAATGGCGGTCGCTGCGAGCCATGGACGAATCTGGTTACTTGCTACTCAAAGTTCACAATTAAAGACAAATAAGAATGACAAGTTCATTGAATGAAGGTGGTACCGCGGTTCACGTCGCCCTTCGTTTAGTGGTCTTGTCTTTTATTCTTTGGGTATTTTCTGAATGTAATGTGTGGCAATATTGGAGGTAGGATATGAAAACCTATTTTGTCAAACAGAAGTTTCGATTAGGCGGTGAACGCTTTGATATCAAGGATGATCAAGGTCGAGTTGCCTATCAGGTAGAAGGGTCCTTTTTTAAGATTCCAAAGACCTTTACGATTTTTGATGAGGCTGGTCGTGAGGTTAGTCACATCACCAAGGAGCCGCTTAGTCTCTTGCCTAAGTTTACAGTAGACTTGAGGGATGGTTCGAGTTTTTACATCCGAAAAAAATTAACCTTTCTTCGTGATAAGTATGATGTCGATAATCTGGGCTTGCGAATAGAGGGTAATATTTGGGACTTGGATTTTCAACTACTTAATAGTCAAAATCAGGTAGTTGCTAGGATTCAAAAGGAGCTCTTCCATCTGACATCGACCTATACTGTTACTGTTTATGAAAATACTTACGCCGATTTGGCCATTTCCCTGTGTGTCGCTATTGACTATGTGGAAATGCTCGAGAATAGCTCAAAATAAGAAACAATTAATTAAGGAGAAACAATGAAACAACTTACTTCAGCACAAATTCGTCAAATGTGGCTTGATTTCTGGAAATCAAAAGGTCACGCTGTTGAACCATCAGCTAACTTGGTTCCAGTTAACGATCCAACCCTTCTTTGGATTAACTCAGGGGTTGCCACTTTGAAGAAATACTTTGATGGCTCTGTGATTCCTGAAAATCCACGTATTACTAACTCACAAAAGGCTATCCGTACCAATGATATCGAAAACGTTGGTAAGACAGCTCGTCACCACACAATGTTTGAAATGCTTGGTAACTTCTCAGTTGGTGATTACTTCCGTGATGAAGCTATCGAATGGGGTTATGAGCTTTTGACAAGCCCAGAATGGTTTGATTTTCCAAAAGACAAACTTTACATGACTTACTATCCAGATGATAAAGATTCATACAACCGTTGGATTGCTTGCGGTGTTGAACCTAGTCACTTGATTCCAATTGAAGATAACTTCTGGGAAATCGGTGCTGGACCTTCAGGACCAGATACTGAAATCTTCTTTGATCGTGGCGAAGACTTTGACCCTGACAATATTGGTATTCGTTTGCTTGAAGAAGATATTGAAAACGACCGTTACATTGAAATTTGGAACATCGTTTTGTCACAATTCAATGCAGATCCAGCTGTTCCACGTTCAGAATATAAGGAACTTCCTAATAAAAACATTGATACGGGCGCAGGTCTTGAACGTCTTGTAGCCGTAATGCAAGGGGCTAAAACAAACTTTGAAACAGACCTCTTCATGCCTATCATTCGTGAAATCGAAAAAATGTCTGGTAAAACTTATGATCCAGATGGTGACACAATGAGCTTCAAGGTCATCGCTGACCACATCCGTTCATTGGCATTTGCCATTGGTGATGGTGCCCTTCCAGGTAATGAAGGTCGTGGTTATGTCCTTCGTCGTCTTCTCCGTCGTGCCGTAATGCACGGCCGTCGTCTCGGCATTTCTGATGCTTTCTTGTACAAACTTGTTCCAACTGTTGGTCAAATCATGGAAAGCTATTACCCAGAAGTTCTTGAGAAGAAAGACTTTATCGAAAAATCGTTAAACGTGAAGAAGAAACCTTTGCACGTACCATCGATGCAGGTTCAAGCATGCTTGACGAGCTTCTTGCTAACCTTAAGAAATCTGGTAAAGATACGCTTGAAGGTAAAGACATCTTCAAACTTTATGATACTTACGGATTCCCAGTGGAATTGACAGAAGAGTTGGCTGAAGATGAAGGCTTCAAGATTGACCATGAAGGTTTCAAAGCTGCCATGAAAGAACAACAAGAACGTGCGCGTGCTAGCGTCGTTAAAGGTGGTTCTATGGGTATGCAAAATGAAACCCTCGCAAACATCACTGAACCATCTGAGTTCTTGTACGAAGCTGAAACTGCAGAAAGCCGTTTGAGTGTCATTGTTGCTGATGATGCTCGTCATGATAATGTTAACTCTGGTCAAGCACTCCTTGTCTTTGAACAAACACCATTCTACGCTGAAATGGGTGGACAAGTAGCAGACCACGGTACGATCTCAGATGCAGCTGGTACAGTCGTTGCGCGTGTGGTTGACGTTCAACGTGCACCAAATGGACAAGCCCTACACACTGTTGAGGTTGAAGGTGAACTTGTTGTAGGTGCTAACTACAAACTTGAAATTGACCACACACGTCGTCACCGTGTCATGAAGAACCACACAGCGACTCACCTCTTGCACGCTGCCCTTCATAACATCGTCGGTGATCATGCTGTTCAAGCCGGTTCTCTTAACGAACAAGAATTCTTGCGTTTCGACTTCACTCACTTTGAGGCTGTAACTCCAGAAGAATTGCGTGCTATCGAAGAACAAGTTAACGAAGAAATCTGGAAAGCTACTCCAGTAACAACTATTGAAACAGACATTGACACTGCTAAATCAATGGGAGCTATGGCCCTCTTTGGTGAAAAATATGGTAAGAATGTTCGTGTCGTTTCAATCGGTGATTACTCTGTTGAGCTTTGTGGTGGTACACACGTTGCCAACACTGCCGAAATCGGTATGTTCAAGATTGTCAAAGAAGAAGGTATCGGTTCAGGAACACGTCGTATCTTGGCAGTGACATCACGTGAAGCTTACCTTGCTTACCGTGAAGAAGAAGATGCCCTCAAAGCGATCGCAGCAACACTTAAGGCACCACAATTGAAAGAAGTACCTAACAAGGTTGCTAGCCTTCAAGAGCAATTGCATGCCCTTCAAAAAGAAAATGCTGCTCTTAAAGAAAAAGCAGCAGCTGCAGCAGCTGGTGATGTCTTCAAAGACGTTAAAGAAGCTAACGGTGTTCGTTACATCGCTAGCCAAGTAGAAGTTTCTGACGCAGGTGCTCTTCGTACCTTTGCTGACCAATGGAAACAAGCAGACTACTCTGACGTCCTTGTCCTTGCAGCTCACATTGGCGAAAAAGTTAATGTCCTTGTAGCAAGCAAGTCTAAAGATGTTCACGCAGGTAATGTCATCAAGGTTCTTGCACCAATCGTATCAGGTCGTGGTGGTGGTAAACCAGATATGGCCATGGCCGGTGGTAGCGATGCCAATGGTATCCAAGATCTTCTTTCAGCAGTAGCAGAACAGCTTTAAGATGTGATACAATAAAAGAAACTTGAAAAGGTAGGATGAAAAGCCTATCTTTTTCTTTGTAAGTGGTGTTGAAAGTAATGGTTGTTTTCATTTCACAATTGAAATAGTGAAAATTGGGTGGTATACTATTACAAATCATAAAAATTATAATAGTTTCAATCAAAAGGGAGCTAGCGATGTTTGGACAAGACTTTGGTCATCGGTTAAGAGAGTTGAGATTAGCAAAAAGGACTCACTAAAGAAAAAAATTTTTGTGAAGGGGATGAGGTTTTATCAGTACGACAATTGACACGTATAGAAACAGGGAAGTCTCAACCTAAACTAGAAACCTTAGAGCACTTGGCAAGACGTCTGAATATATCTTTATCGGAATTGCTTGGAGAGAGGCTGTAGGCTCAAAGTTGCCGGTAGAATACCTCAATCTCAAATATCAATTGATGCATGCGACTAGTTTAGATAAGCCAAATAATCTAATGAAACTAGACGAAAAGCTGGGTAAAATTATTGATATCTATTATGATGATTTGCCAGTTGATGAACAGAGGGTCGTTGATATTTTACAGTCAAAACTTTACTCATATACTTCAAAGACACACCAAAAATTTGGCATGAGCATATTGGAGAAGAGTTTACCTTCATTATGTGAGAATAGGGTATACACTATCAATGACCTACTACTTATAGAATTATATCAAATCTCGTTAGGAGATGGTGATAGTATGCGGTCAGATGGGTTTAGTGAAGGGACCTTTTATACCATTTGTAGGAATCTTATAAATAGTTATGATAGTATTCCCACGGAGTATCTATTTTTACTTAGGGATGCCTTATTAATGGTTCCAATAGTTGAATATGAACGAAAAAAGTTTCATTTATCGGAAGTAGCATTCAATCAACTGCATCACATTATGGAGGAAACTCAAGATTATCAGAAAAAACCAATTTTGAGAATGCTAGAGGGACAGTATCTATATGTTGTAAAGAATGATATTTTTGAGGCTAAAAAGGCCTATCAAGAAGGGATAATCTTGGCTAGATTGCTAGGAGACACCTCTTTAACTGACATCATATCAGAGAAAATGAGAGATGCTATGAAAGAATAGAGCAGGACATACGTGTCCTGTTCTTTTTTTCTAATATGCAGTATATTATACCCATAAGAAGAATTAAAGAATATAACTTATTTCATTGAGATTTTTGAAAATGACACAGTCTAAAATAGAGTAATAAGGAGAATTATTATGAAACCTGCTACAAAACGTTTCACAACTTTAACCGCACTCGCTTTAACTTCCGTTCTATTACTTGGTGCATGTGGTAATAACAAGAAGGAAGCCACATTAACATCGAGCTCTAGTAAGGTTAGTCAGAAAGTGAAATCGACAAAACCATCTTCAAAAGAAAAAGCGAAGAAGTCTGAGCAAAAGACAAAATCTTCTAGTTCAGAAGAAGTCTCAAAGCAACCTCTGGAGAAAAGGATTCACAACCATCAGCCGGAAATGTTGCTGGATCTGCTCAACAAGAAGTTGCCCCAACAAATCCTAATGAAGAAACAGCTGGAGTAAATCAAGGAACTCCTACAGAACAACCAGCTGCTTCAGCGGAACAAACACCAGCTACCACAGTAGTTGATGCTACGGCAATGGCTAATGGTGATTTCTCTAGTGTTGCTGGTACCTATCAAAATGACCTAGGGGACACAATTACAGTATCCCCATCCGGTAGTGTAACCCGTGTTGGTGCTGAAAGTGGTTATAGTGATACAAGTAGTCAGCTCTTTAATGGTTTTGCTCAAGATGGTGGTTATGTAGCAGGTTTTGCTCATAATGATGGACCAACCAGTGACCCAATTTTCTTTGATAGTAATGGACAGATTCGTTTCGGTTCTGATGCGATATATGGTCGGATGCATGTTTACAATAAATTAGATTAATGGTATTGTCCCTCGGTACTTAAGAAAAGGAAATTACAAGTAGTAGAAGGAGTACGCTTTAAAAATGTCTCAAAAAGAACATGGAGAAGTGAGAAGTACTAGTGGTACCTTAAAGGGGACCTATCACTATTTGGATTCTCCCAGTCCTCATTTGTTTCCGTTTGTCTTTATTAGTAACGTAACAGATAGCCTTCAGATGTTTCGCGTGTGTAAGAATGGTAAGCCAATTGCCTTTCCATTACTTCTACCAAATCAGTATAAAATTGTTTACATTAAGGACTTTCAAAATGTTAGCTCCTGCGATGAGATTACAGTGACTGAACATTTAGAAGAATACATCTATGATGAATCATAGTTAGACTAGATTGATACCTATAGTCAAATCAACCCAGAATGAATTAATTAATCTATTCAGATTTGCTTAATGTGTCAAGGAATTAGATGTAGCAAAAGCCCTCAGGTAGTTCTTGGGGCTTTTCTTAATTATAGTTATTTGAATGAATTAGATATCAATTTTCTACAAAATAAAGTTTAGTAATAATATTGAAATAATTGTAAAAAATATTTCAAAGGGGTATAATAGAAATATGAAAACGGTTCCAATTTATCAAACAGCCTAGAAAGTGAGAGTGATCAAAATGAGAAAGGCATATGTTTTTAAGGAACGTCAACGTTACTCAATACGTAAATATTCTTTTGGAGCTGCATCAGTCTTGATTGGTGCGAGCTTGATGCTTGGTGGACATGCTTTGGCTCAGGAACAAGCCAATAGCGTAAATTCCAGCAAGGATTATGAAGTTTTTGTAAATAATTCTGAACCACTTCAAATCGACCAGGCAACTTCAGAAGCTGTTACCGATGTCCTCAATCAACCAGCTTCAAGATCTGAAGCACCAAGACCTAAGCTTGCTAGCAGTGAAGTTGCTTCTTCTGAAGCTAGTAGTGTAGTAGCTAGCGAGGCTGCTTCTTTGGAAGTACCGGCAGAGGTTGCTCATTCTGCATCTGCTGTCGCTTCTGTTTCTAAATCAGAAGTGGCTAATCCACGTTCTGAAGTGTCATCAGTAGCTAGCTCTGAAGCAGCAAGTGAGACTAACCGTTCAGCAAGTTCAGAAGTAGCAGAAACTAGAGTTACTGACCGTGAAGCTGTAGATACTCCTCAACCTGGTGTGGATGGTCCTGTGACTGCTGATGGTTCTCTTGATATCCCATCAAACGGTACTTTCTATTTCCGTCGTACAACTGAAATTCGTACAGCGCCTATCATGGATATCAAACCTACCTTTGTCTTTAGTGCAGGCGACCATGTTATATATGATAAGGTCTTGAAGAGAGACAATCATCAATGGATTTCTTACATTGGCTACGACTATGAACGCTACTACGCTGATATCGCAGCATTGAAGGCTGAAAACACTAATAGCACCACTGAAGCAACTAGAGATGAAGTCATCCCTGAACGTGGTACTTATTACTTCACTAAACCTGCAGATGTGAAGAACCAACCTAGCTTGACTGCCAAGACTGAGTTCAATTTTGATCCTGGTATGTCAGTCAACTATGATAGATCTTTGCTTGCGGACAACCACCGTTGGATTTCTTATGTGTCATACAATGGTACTCGTCGTTACGTCGACTTAGGTGCTGCTGCAGAGGCTGTAGCTAAACCAAGAGGCGATATAGCTATTGAAAGCCATGACAATGGTGACTTTAGTGTAGTTATCAGTAATGTTTCAGACCAAAACGGTGTCCTCGGGGTATCTGTTCCAATCTGGTCTGAAAAGAATGGCCAAGATGATATCATCTGGTACAATGCAACTCGTCTTAACAATGGCAACTACAAGGTTAACGTCAGTCTAAGTGACCATAAGAATGAACGTGGTCTCTACAATGTTCATCTTTACTATGTTGAAACTAATGGTAAATTAGTTGGTGTGGGTGGCACAACTTACACAGTTCCTGCTAAGGTTGAAGAAACTCATACAACAACTAGTTATAGCCTTCCTGACTCAGGGACTTATACTTTCAAAGAACGCTCTAGCATTAAGGCAGAACCTCGTGTAGCAAGTCCAGAGTTAGCCTACTATGATGCTGGTATGTCAGTTAACTACGACAAGATTGTCAGCGGTGATGGTTATCAGTGGCTTTCTTACCTCAGCTACAATGGCAACCGCCGTTATGTAGCTGTGGCAAAACTTGCTCAACAAGAAAGCAAACCAAGTGGCACTATCAATATTGAAAATCTCTCTAACCTTGGTTTCGACGTTCATATCACTAATGTTTCTGGTGGAGACAAGGCTATCCAAGGTGTGAGTGTTCCAGTTTGGACAGCTAAAGACGGCCAAGATGATCTTGTATGGCACAAAGCTGACAGACAAAGTGATGGTAGCTACAAGGTTCGCATCAATGTTAGCGACCATAAGGCCGAAGCAGGTGAATACATTGTCCATCTCTACTATGTTCAAGATGGTAAAATGGTAGGTATCGGTGGCACTAGCACAACTGTTCCAGTTCAAAATGCAACCCGCCACAACCTTCCAGCTTCAGGTTCATACACCTTTACCGCTCGAACTGGTATCAAGACTCAACCTTTGGTAGCCAACCCAGATGTTAGCTACTATGATTCAGGCATGTCAGTCAACTATGACAAGGTTGTCAATAATGACGGCTATACATGGCTTTCTTACCTCAGCTATTCAGGACATCGTTTCTATGTGGCTATCGCACCAACGAGTGTGACTAAACCTGTAGAACAACCTGTTCAACCAAGCACACCATCATCTGGTACCTATACTTTCAAAGAACGCTCTAGCATTAAAGCAGAACCAAGTGTAGCTAGTCCAGAGTTGGCCTACTATGATGCTGGTATGTCTGTTAACTATGACAGATTGGTGACTGCAGATGGTCACACATGGCTCTCTTATGTAAGCCATGGAGGCAACCGCCGTTACATTGCTATTGATGGTAAGGCAACAGCAGTTGCTCAACCAGCAAGTCCAAGCCTAGCTGCAACTGGTACTTATACCTTTACCAAACCTAGCTCTATCAAGGCTCAACCAAGTGTTGCTAGTCCAGAGTTAGCCTACTATGATAAAGGCATGTCCGTTCGCTATGACAAGGTCCTAACAGCTGATGGTCATACATGGTTGTCTTATGTAACCTATAGCGGTGCAAGGCGCTATGTAGATATTTCTTAAGAGTTGTAACATCACTCTCTTTTGAGGGTGGTGTTTTTTTAGTTTCAAGAGTTGAATCAATATATTGTTCAATATGTTTTGAAAATATTTGTCGTAAATTAGCGAAAGTTGTAGAATCAAGGTGAAAGTATAGGATTCGTTCTATGAGTAACTAGCATCTTAAGTTATAGAATAAGGATGTTGTAAATAGAGGTGTTCAATTATGTTAGATATTTTTGTTTTAGAAGAAGATTATTTTCAACAAGCTCGTCTTGAGGATGCTATCCATAAGTCTAAACAAATATATATTTTAAGAATTGGGAAGGTCGATTTATACGATAAACCCAATCAATTATTAGAGCGTATTACGGAAAGGGGCTCGCATTTACTGTTTTTTCTAGATATTGGATCTGACAGTGATGTCGAAGGGGGAATATTGGTTGCTCAACAGATTCGTGAGCGAGATCCGTATGCAAGTATTGTTTTCATCACAGCACATCCCGAACTCCTACCATCAACCTTTCAGTATCGCTTAGCTGCACTTGATTTTATTGATAAGAATTTGCCTGATAATGAATATGAAGATAGGATTATTTCTGATATTGGATTAGCACTTTCTAAAAATGGTCTGAGCCAAATAGAGTGTGCTTTTACGGTAGATACAAAGAATGCAACTATACAAGTTCCTTTTCATAAGATTCTCTATTTTGAAACATCTCCAACGGTTCATAAGGTGATTCTTCATACAACGGAAGAGCAGATTGAGTTCTATGGTCAATTGTCAAAAATTGTGAAACAAGATTGCAGACTATATAAATGCCATAAATCATTTGTTGTAAATCCCGAAAACATTGTGAGATTGGACAAAGAGTTAGGTATTATTTATTTTGAAAACGGAGAGTCATGCTTGGTTTCAAAAGCTAAACAAAAAGAGATTGTTGCTAAGATGCTTGTTCCAAAAACCATAGCAGTTTGATGTATATAGTATTTTTATTTTAAATGTTATTTTCTGATTATGACGAAAAAACCACCGTTTATGACTTCAATGAAAAATTTAGCTGTCTATATATTATAATAACCTAGTAAATTATCAGAAAAGGAACATCACTCATGAAAAATACAAGTAAACTCATTGGTATCCTATCAGCTCTTATTGTAGTTATCCTCGCTGTCTTCTTAGTGGCTAAGTTTAATAGTCATGAGTCGGCGCGTGTTAGCACAAGTAGTAGCCCAGCCAAAACGGTTAAGAAGTCATCTTCAAGCTCAAGTAAGGCTGTTAAGAAGGATAAAAATCAACTCAATCATCATCTTCAGCAGTTTCAAATGAAGAAAATGACAATCAGGATTCAGCAGTAGCACCTAAAGCTTCTTCTCAAGAACAAGCTCAAGCAGGCGCTACAGATGGTGGACAAGTGGCTGAATCTGCAGCTGGAACAGATAAGGCTAAATCTGAGAAGGGGACAATTAATAGTCAATCATCACTTAATTTCGGTGCCCTTGATAATGGTGATATTAGCTCTATTGTGGGAACTTGGACTAATGCGAATGGTGAATCAGTTACAATTAACGCTGATGGTACAATTATCAAAAACTCAACAGGTTATACTGCTCAATTGAAGCCTCAAGGAGTTTCAGATAATACATTCAATGCATCAGTTGTATCTCAAGATGATAGTGTAGCTTTGTCTGCAGTTGCCGGAGTATCTGGAAGCTCAGATTATCTTGTTATTGGGGCAAACGGACCATATTACCGTAACTAGTATGAAAAAGATTGCTATTTGAATAGTGATCTTTTATATTTTTCTTCACTTTTTTCTAACAAAATTACGAATAAATAAGTATGGCTTGCTTCGACTTTCGATTATGACAAAAATTGGACAGTTTATGATTTAGGTGTGAACAAGTCAAATAAATTTGGTATACTAATGGACAAGTGAGAAATATTCAGTAACATTCTGTAAAATACTTGTAACGTTTGTCACTGAGTGTTACAATCAAACAGTAACATCAATTCGATAGAGAGAAATAATAATATGAAACGAGAAAAATTTTTACACGAACAACAACGTTTTTCCATTCGTAAATATTCATTTGGGGCAGCATCAGTTCTTTTAGGAGCTAGTTTGGTCTTTGCAGGTCAAGCTTTAGCTGATGAGCATCATGAGATTTCAACATTTTCAGATGCCACTTTACGTGCTACCTCAGATAGTGATGCTGTGACCGCGGCTGATATTTTCAGTGGTGTAGCAACAGATGGGGCAGCGTCAAGTGAGAAAGCTAGTCAAGTCTCAGCAACTAGCCAAACCGCTAGTGAAACTGCTACTAGCGAGGCTGCAAGTGAAGTAAGTACTAGTACCTCACAAGCAACAGATAAAACTTCTGAATCAACAGCTGCCAGCTCAGAAGCAACAAGTACTACAAATGCTTCATCTGAAAAAGCCACTAACCTTGATGTCTCTGCCTTAACGAGAGCAGCTGTCAATACTAGTTTGGCAAGCCAACCAGTTACAACTACAGACAGCGACCTTCCAAGTCAAGGAACTTATGTCTACAAGGAACGTACAGAGATTAAGAATCAACCCAAGGTGTCTGCCAAGGCTGAATTTTATGTAAATCCAGGAGACAGCGTCCTTTACGATCAAGTCGTGACGGCTGACGGCTATCAATGGATTAGCTACAAATCATACTCTGGCGTGCGTCGTTATGCGCCAGTGAAACCAGTGGCAGCTGGTAGTGGTAACGGTAATAGTGGTAATGGGGATGGTAAGCCTTCTAATGGCACTCAAGCCACAACAGGTGCTTTGAACATCCCAGCGACAGGAACTTTCTACTTTACACGTGACACAAATATTAAGAAAGAACCAAAAGCAGACCTCAAACCTACTTTTGTTTTCAGTAAGGGTGACCATGTTATCTATGACAAAGTTTTGACTGCGGATAATCACCAATGGATTTCTTACCTTGGGTATGACTATGTTCGCTATTATGCAGATATTGCGACTTTGACACCTGCCAAAGCTGAAACACCAACTGTTAAACCAACAGAGACTAATCAAGCAAAACCAGAAACTACTGGTGCTGAAAAGCTTCCAGCAAGTGGTACTTATAATGTGACACGTAGCTTGAATGTTAAAAATGAACCTAAGGCTTCTGCAGAAACACTTTATACCTTGGAAAAAGGCTACAAAGTGAACTATGACAAGGTCTTGACTGCGGATAACCACCAATGGATTTCTTATATTAGCTATAGTGGTACACGTCGTTATGTGGATATTGCGACCTTGAAAGCTACTGAGTCTAAACCACAAGAAAACCGTGTTTCTGGTAACCTTACCATCAACAACCAAACCTCTAATGGATTTGATGTTGTCGTAACCAATGTTTCAGGTGGTGGCAAGACAGTTCAGGAAGTCCGTGTCCCAATCTGGTCAAATAAAGATGGTCAAGACGACCTTACTTGGTATCATGCCGATAAACAATCAGACGGTAGCTATAAGGTTCATGTAGATAAAGCCAGCCACAAGGGCGATGCTGGTACCTATTCTGTGCATCTTTACTATATGTTGGATGGTAAGCGAACTTATATTACCGAAACTACAGCTACAGTCCCTGAATCTCAAGTAACAGGAAAATTGACGATTACCAATCAAACCTCTAATGGCTTTGATGTTGTCGTAACTAATGTTTCAGGTGGTGGCAAGGCAGTCCAAGAAGTTCGTGTTCCAATTTGGTCAGATAAAGATGGTCAAGATGACCTCACTTGGTATCATGCTGATAAACAGTCAGATGGTAGCTACAAGGTTCATGTAGATAAAGCCAGCCACAAGGGCGATGCTGGTACCTATTCTGTGCATCTTTACTATATGTTGGATGGTAAACGAACTTATATTACTGAAACTACAGCCACAGTCCCTGAATCTCAAGTAACAGGGGAATTGACGATCACCAACCAAACCTCTAATGGATTTGATGTTGTCGTAACCAATGTTTCAGGTGGCGGCAAGGCAGTCCAAGAAGTTCGTGTTCCAATCTGGTCAGATAAGAATGGCCAAGACGACCTTACTTGGTATCATGCCGACAAACAATCAGACGGTAGCTACAAGGTTCATGTAGACACAGCTAGCCATAAGGGCGATGCTGGTAACTATTCTGTGCATCTTTACTATATGTTGGATGGTAAGCGAACTTATATTACCGAAACTACAGCTACAGTCCCTGAATCTCAAGTAACAGGGAAATTGACGATTACCAACCAAACGTCTAACGGCTTTGATGTTGTGGTTACCAATGTTTCAGGTGGCGGCAAAGAAGTTAAAGAAGTCCGTGTTCCAATCTGGTCAGATAAGAATGGCCAAGACGACCTTACATGGTACCATGCTGATAAACAGTCAGACGGAAGTTACAAGGTTCATGTAGACACAGCTAGCCATAAGGGTGATGCTGGTACTTATTCTGTGCATCTTTACTATATGTTGGATGGTAAACTAACTTATATTACCGAAACTACAGCTACAGTCCCTCAAATCACTGAAACTCAAGTGACAGGGAAATTGACCAATAACGGTTCTTACTACAGTGTTCGTGGTAAATACGATGATATTATCATTGTCAATAAGAAGCATGGTCTTTCTAAGGACTACAATCCAGGTGAAAATCCTACAGCTAAGGCAGCTTTTGTTCGACTTCGTGATGATATGATTAATCAAGGGTTGAATGTTGGACGTTCATACAGTGGTTTCCGTTCTTACGATTATCAAAAGACTCTTTACGACAACTACGTAAGCCGTGATGGTCAAGCAGCTGCGGACCGTTACTCAGCTCGTCCTGGGTTCAGCGAACACCAAACTGGTTTGGTCTTTGACTTGACTGATAAGTCTGGTAACTTGCTTGAGGATGCACGAGCTAGTCAATGGCTTAAAGACAATGCACATAACTATGGCTTTATCGTGCGTTTCCAAGCAGGCAAAGAAGCTTCAACTGGCTACATGCCAGAAGCATGGCACATCCGCTATGTGGGTAAAGAAGCTAAAGACATCCACGATTCAGGATTGAGCTTGGAAGAGTACTTTGGTATCGAAGGTGGCGATTATGCTACTAGCAGCAAGCCTGCTGAAAGCAAACCAGCCACTACAGGTGCCATCAACCTTCCAGCGACAGGCACTTATACCTTCACAGGTCGTGCGTCAATCAAGGCAGAAGCTAAGGTTTCAAGCCCAGAGTTGGCCTACTATGATAAGGGCATGAGTGTTAACTATGACAAAGTTTTGACAGCCGATGGTCATCAATGGCTTTCATACATGACAGCAAGTGGTGCTCGTCGTTACGTTGATATTGCAACAGTTAAAGCTACAGAAACTAAACCAGAAGTTAAACCGGTTGCTAAACCAGCGGACCAACCAAGTCTTCCAGCGACAGGCACTTATACCTTCACAGGTCGTGCGTCAATTAAGGCAGAAGCTAAAGTTTCAAGCCCAGAATTAGCTTATTATGACAAGGGTATGAGCGTTAACTATGATAAAGTTTTGACAGCTGATGGTCGTCAATGGCTTTCATACATGACAGCAAGCGGTGCCCGTCGCTATGTTGATATTGCAGCAGCCAAGACAGAAACTAAACCAGAAGTTAAACCAGTTGCTAAGCCAGCGGATAAACCAAATCTCCCTGAATCAGGAACTTATACCTTTACAGGTCGTGCCTCAATTAAGGCAGAAGCTAAGGTTTCAAGTCCAGAGTTGGCCTACTATGACAAAGGTATGACTGTTAACTATGATAAGGTTCTCACAGCCGATGGTCGTCAATGGCTCTCATATGTAACAGCAAGTGGTGCTCGTCGTTACGTTGATATTGCAGCAGCCAAGTCAGAAGCTAAACCAGAAACAAAACCAGTTGCGAAACCAGCGGATAAACCAAGTCTGCCAGAATCAGGAACTTATACCTTCACAGGTCGTGCGTCAATCAAGGCAGAAGCCAAGGTTTCAAGCCCAGAATTGGCTTACTATGACAAGGGCATGACTGTTAACTATGATAAGGTTCTCACAGCCGATGGCCGTCAATGGCTTTCATATGTGACAACAAGTGGTGCTCGTCGTTACGTTGATATTGCAGCAGCTAAGCCAGAAGCAAGTCAACCAGCCGCAAAACCAAGTCTCCCAGAATCAGGGCGTTATACCTTCACAGGACGTGCGTCAATCAAGGCAGAAGCTAAGGTTTCAAGTCCAGAGTTAGCCTACTATGACAAGGGTATGAGTGTTAATTATGACAAAGTTTTGACAGCCGATGGTCACACATGGCTCTCATACATGACAGTGAGCGGTGCTCGTCGTTACGTTGATATTGCTTAATGAAGGAATGAATCAGGTTGGACAATGTGTCCAGCCTTTTTTGATAGCCTTTCTTTATCATGAGATTGAATTTTTCAATTTTTGTGACGTCTTTTGGAGTGCTATAATGGTTAATATAGAATCGAGGTTACTATGAAAATCGCATTGGTACAGATGGATGTTGCTCACGGACAGCCTGTGGAAAATAAAAAGCACGTGAAAGAGATGTTGGAAAGGACGCTTGATGACAATCCCGATGTTATTGTGCTTCCTGAAATGTGGAATACAGGCTATGCTTTAGATGAACTGAATGGGCTTGCAGACAAGGAAGGTTTGGACTCTCAAGAACTCTTGTCTCATTTTGCTAGGAAACATGCTGTGGCTATTATCGGAGGGTCCGTTGCTATTGAGAAGGACGGCAAATTCTACAACACGACCTACGTCTACAATAAGTCTGGGGACCTAATCAATACCTACAGCAAGGTCCATCTCTTTGGCCTCATGGCAGAGGACCAGTACATGTCTGCTGGGTCTTCGGAGTCTGTATTTGAGCTTGATGCTGTGACAGCTGCTAGTGTCATTTGTTATGATATTCGTTTTCCTGAATGGGTGCGAACACAGATGGCACAAGGGGCCAAGGTACTTTTTGTGGTAGCGCAGTGGCCAGAACCTCGTGTGCAGCAATGGGAGATTTTGTTAAAGGCGCGTGCGGTTGAAAATCAAGCTTTTGTAGTTGCTGTTAATCGTGTCGGAACAGGACCAGACGATGTCTTTTCAGGGCATTCTATGGTTATCGATCCACTTGGAAATGTGGTCTTAGAATCCAAGGAGCATGAGGAGGGCATTTTTACGGCCGATATTAATCTTGAAGAGGTAGATAAGGTTCGAGGTCAGATTCCTGTTTTTGAGGATCGTCGCACGGACTTGTATCATTAAGGAGCGTTTATGTTATTTGAAGAATCGGACTTATTGAAGGCATTGCCAGAACAGTTTTTTGCAGGTTTGGTTGCTAAGGTTAATGCCAAGGTGGCGGAAGGAGCAGATGTTATCAATCTCGGTCAAGGCAATCCCGACCAACCGACCTATGACCATATTGTTGAGGCGCTGTGTCTTTCAGCGAAAAATCCTGCTAGCCATAAGTATTCACAGTTTCGAGGCAATCGTCCTTTTAAGGAAGCAGCTGCTAGTTTTTTACAGGAAACATTATGGGGTCGATTTGGATGCAGAGCGTGAGATTTGTGTCATGGGTGGAGCTAAAATTGGACTAGTGGAATTGCCTCTAGCTTTGATGAATCCTGGCGACCTCTTGCTCTTGCCTAACCCAGGTTATCCAGATTACTTGTCAGGAGTGAGTTTAGGCCGTGTGACCTATGAAACCTTTCCTTTGACGGCTGAAAATGATTTCTTGCCAGATCTGGATGCCATTCCAGAGGAGACAGCTCGCCGTGCTAAGTTTATCTATATCAATTATCCGAATAATCCGACGGGGGCTGTGGCGACTAAGGCTTTTTATGAAAAGTTAGTTGCCTGGGCTAAGACCTACGAAGTAGGTGTGGTGAGTGATTTAGCCTATGGAGCTTTGGGTTATCAGGGCTATGAGAATCCTAGCTTCTTGTCAACGCCTGGTGCTAAAGATGTGGGCATTGAGTTCTATACTTTCTCGAAAACCTTCAATATGGCTGGTTGGCGTCTGGCCTTTGCGGCTGGGAATGAGCAAATGATTGAAGCCTTAAATCTGATTCAAGACCATCTTTTTGTGGGAATCTTTCCTGCCTTGCAGGAGGCTGGGATTGCAGCCCTCTCAGACCCTAAATCTGAGGAGGCTGTTGCTCAACTGAATGCGACTTATGATAGCCGTCGAGATGCTTTTGTCCAGGCAGCTGCTAAGATTGGCTGGCAGGCCTTTCCATCCAGAGGTTCTTTCTATGCTTGGATGCCTGTGCCAGAGGGGTATACCAGTGAGAGTTTTGCGGATCTTTTGCTTGAGAAGGCCCATGTTGCTGTGGCACCAGGTAAAGGATTTGGTCTTGCGGGTGACGCTTATGTTCGTATTGGGCTTTTGGTAGAGCCAGAGCGTCTGGTAGAAGCGGTCAATCGTATCGCCAACTTGCATTTATTTAATAACTAGATAGCAATCATGAACCAAGTAGTTGAAAAAGACTGCTTGTTTTTTTTCATGTTAATTTCAATTTTTCTTGACAAATGAATAAAAATACAATAAACTAGTTACATATTTATTCAAAAGGAGTGCATAAATGAAAATTTCAATCGTTGGTATCACTGGTTATAGTGGTTTAGAGTTAGTTAAAATTTTGAATAATCATAAAAAAGTGGAACTTGTTTCTATTCACGCAACCAAGGAAGTGGGCCGACGATTGTCTGATGTGTATCCCTATCTGACAGGTGTTTGTGACTTAGAAATTGAAGCTTACAATGCGGAAAAGATTATGCAAAAGGCGGATCTGGTTTTCTTTGCCACACCTTCAGGAGTCGCTAGTACGCTAGCAGAGGAATTTGTTCTGGCTGATTTTCCTATTATTGATTTGTCTGGCGATCATCGCTTGCCAGCAGATGTTTATCAAGAATGGTATAAAAAATCACCTGCTAAGCACAGTGTTTTGAATAAATTTACATATGCATTATCAGAATATGCAGATGTGAAGGATAAGAAATTTATTGCCAATCCTGGATGCTATGCGACAGCGACAGAGTTAGCCTTGATTCCTTTGGTGGCAGTTAGTTTGATTGAGACGGAGAGTGTCATTGTGGATGCTAAGTCTGGTTTAACTGGTGCGGGTAAGGCTTTGAGTGAGTCTAGTCATTTTGTCAATGTTCACGATAATTACGTGACTTATAAACTCAATCATCATCAGCATATTCCTGAGATTGTTCAAACCTTGCAGGTCTTTAATCCGGAAATGCCTGAGATTCAGTTTTCAACGTCGCTTTTACCCGTTAATCGTGGAATCATGGCTACGGTTTATTGTAAGTTGAAGAAGAACGTGACTGTAGCTGATGTAGCTTCAGCATTCACAAAGGCTTATAGTGATAAACTCTTTGTACGTGTGCAAGACAGTTTGCCAGAACTACACAACGTTATTGGATCGAATTTTACAGATATTGGCTTTGCCTATAATGAGAAAACCAATGTTCTGACTGTTATTTCGGTCATTGATAATTTGATCAAGGGTGCTGCTGGACATGCAGTGCAAAATCTCAACCTCATGCAGGGGTGGGATGAGACAGAAGGTTTGCTTCTGACACCGTCATACTTGTAGATGTAAGCATAGAGTTAGGAGAAAAAATATGAAAGTCATTGAAGGAACAATTGCCAGCCCGTTAGGATTCTCAGCAGATGGGCTACATGCAGGATTTAAAAAGAGAAAAATGGATTTTGGTTGGATTGTCTCTGAAAAACCAGCCAGTGTGGCAGGGGTTTACACGACCAATAAGGTTATCGCAGCTCCTTTGATTGTGACCAAGACCTCGGTAAAAAAGGCTGGGAAAATGAAGGCCATCGTTGTAAACTCAGGTGTAGCCAATTCTTGTACAGGGACTCAAGGATTGGAGGATGCTTACACCATGCAGGAGTGGACCGCTGAAAAGTTAGGTGTTGAACCAGATTTGGTTGGTGTGGCTTCTACAGGGATTATCGGTGAGTTGCTACCAATGGATACACTGAAAAACGGTCTTTCCAAGTTAGTGGTTAATGGTAATGCTGATGATTTTGCTAAGGCGATTTTGACGACAGATACAGCAACTAAGACTATTGCTGTGACGGAGACTTTTGGTCGTGATGTTGTCACTATGGCTGGTGTCGCTAAGGGTTCAGGCATGATTCACCCGAATATGGCAACCATGCTTGGGTTTATTACTTGTGATGCCAATATTTCTAGTGACACCCTTCAATTAGCCTTGAGCCAAAATGTGGAAAAGACCTTTAATCAGATTACAGTTGATGGGGATACATCAACTAATGATATGGTTCTTGTCATGTCAAATGGTTGCACGCTCAATGAAGAGATTCTGCCAGGTACACCAGAATTTGATAAGTTTTCAAAAATGCTTAATTTCGTGATGCAAGAACTGGCTAAGAAAATTGCCAAGGATGGTGAAGGTGCCAATAAACTCATCCAAGTTGATGTGGTTAATGCCCCTAATGCCCTTGATGCTCGTATGATGGCAAAATCTGTTGTCGGTTCAAGCCTGGTCAAAACAGCCATTTTTGGTGAAGATCCTAACTGGGGGCGTATTCTAGCTGCTGTTGGTTATGCCGGTGTGGACGTTCCTGTGGACAATGTTGATATTATGCTTGGCGGTCTGGCAGTCATGCTAGCCTCTAGTCCTGTGACCTTTGATGATGAGGAAATGAAAGACATCATGCATGAGGATGAAGTGACCATTACGGTAGATCTTCATGCTGGACATGAAAGGAACCGCTTGGGGTTGTGATCTTTCTTACGATTACGTTAAGATTAATGCCCTCTATCACACTTAGACTATCTAAGGAAAAGGAGTTAACTGATGACTACTGAATATATTGTAATTAAGATTGGTGGAGTAGCCAGTAAACAGCTAACTCCTGAGATACTGACCAAACTGTCAGAATGGCAGCAGGCTGGTCAAAAAATAATCATCATCCATGGGGGTGGTTTTGCTATTAATCAGCTGATGGAGGAGAATCATATTCCAATTCACAAGGTCAATGGTCTTCGTGTGACTGGTCAGTCAGATATAGCCTTGATTAGAGAAGCTTTGGTTGACATAGTTGGGAAAAACTTAGCAGGTGAGCTGACAACTGCAGGTTTGCCAGCCTATCAGGTCATAGATGAGCTTCCGGACCTTGTTCATGCTGATTTCTTAGATCAAGAGACCTATGGTTTTGTGGGTGAAGTCAAAAACATCACTAATCAAACCCTAGTGACCCTCCTATCTCAAGGCAAACTTCCCTTGATTCCTAGTCTAGGCTATAGTGAGCAGGGGGATTTGCTCAATATCAATGCCGATTACCTTGCTAGAGCTGTGGCAATTAGTCTAGGTGCCAAAAAACTTATCCTCATGACAGATGTCAAAGGAGTTTTAGAGAATGGTCAGGTTTTGGAACAGCTGAACTTTGTGGACGTTCAGAAAAAAATAGATTCAGGTGTGATAACTGGAGGCATGATTCCTAAAATTCAAAGTGCTGTTCAGACAGTTCAAGCTGGTGTCGAGCAGGTCATTATTGGTGATAACCTGACAGACGGTACCATAATCAAGGAGTAAGAGATGACAAAACTATTTTCAAATTATAAGCGGGCAGCGATTGATTTTGCTTCGGCCCAGGGTAATTATTTGACAGATACAACTGGCAAGACCTACTTGGACTTTTCATCAGGTATTGGGGTAACCAATCTGGGCTACCATCCCCATGTCAATCAGGCTTTGACAGAGCAGGTGGGCAAGATTTTGCATCAGCCTAATCTCTATCACAATCAGTTGCAAGAAGATGTTGCTGACCTTTTAATTGGTGATAAGGACTATCTGGCCTTTTTCTGTAACAGTGGTGCAGAGGCTAATGAGGCAGCCATCAAAATTGCTCGTAAGGCTTCAGGTAAACAAGAAATCATTACCTTCCAAAATTCCTTCCATGGTCGAACGTTTGGATCTATGTCTGCCACTGGTCAGGATAAAATCAAACAAGGTTTTGGTGAAGGTGTGCCCCACTTTAGCTATGCTATTTTCAATGACATAGACAGTGTCAAGGCCCTAACTAGTGAAGAAACTGCAGCTATTATGCTGGAGTTGGTTCAAGGGGAATCAGGTGTGCAACCTGCGGATCAGGACTTTGTTAAGGCTTTGTCTGATTATTGTAAGGAGACAGGTATTTACCTCATTGTAGATGAGGTTCAGACAGGAATTGGTCGTACTGGTAAGCTCTTTGCTTATGAGCACTACGATATTGAACCAGATATCTTTACTCTGGCCAAAGGCTTGGCAAATGGGGTGCCAGTTGGTGCCATGCTTGCCAAGTCATCTCTTGGGACAGCTTTTTCTTACGGAAGTCACGGCTCTACCTTTGGAGGAAATAAACTAGCCATGGTGGCAGCCAAGGCTACACTTGAAGTTATGTTGGCTTCAGGTTTTCTGGATACTGCTCTTGAAAATGGAAACAAGCTACAAGCAAAATTGAAGGCAGCTTTATCTGATAAAGAGACAGTTACCACTGTACGTGGTTTGGGCTATATGATTGGGATTGAGACCACTGGCGATTTGGGAGAATTGGTTCAGGCAGCTAGAGATAAAGGGTTGATTGTCTTAACTGCAGGGACAAATGTGATTCGACTCTTGCCACCAATCACCCTAAGTGATGCTGAAATCGAAAAGGGTGTGGCTATCCTATCAGAAATATTTGACTAGAACATAAAAATCACTTGATTCTTGAATCAAGTGATTTCTTTTACTCATTGTCAGTAGCAATCTCGCTGAGAAGTCCTTTAGCTGTTGTTGTTGGCAGAATACGGACACGATTAAGTGAGAGGAGACCATCCTTAGCACTAGCTAGCCCTTCGTTGGTTGTCAGTCCTAACTTGTATGTTTTCTTAGCTAGGTCCAGTGTCGTTTGATTGTAGCGACCTGATGGGTAGGCAATGGTATTGACCTTGGTATTGAGTTTGTTTTCAAGGAAGTCAATAGAATCCGTTAATTCAACCTTTTGTGTTGCCTTGTCAGTGGCTGATAAATCAGGGTGGTTAACCGTATGAGACTGGAAGCTCATGCCGTGCGCCATCATTTCTTTCATCTGCTTGACGGTAAGATTTCCAGCATTTCCTTTCTTAACGAAGCCAGTGATCACATTGTTGGTTGCCTTAGCCTTATATTTTTTGAGAATCGGATAGGCAATCGTATAGAAATCTTCGTTACCATCATCAAAGGTCAGCCAAACAACCTTCTTAGCAGGCAAGGCATTTTCGGTGAAGGCTTTATAGGCTTCTTCAGGCGTTAGGAAATAGTAGCCTGCCTTGGCCAAGGCCTTGATTTGTGCTTCGAAGAGGTCTGGGTCAACGATAAGGTTGGCGTTAGAAGCTTCAGAAGGATCCATGACGTGTACAGCATGATACATCAGGATAGGGATTTGGACAGGCTCGTCATAGGTTTTCCATTTAGCTGTCGTCTTAGACTGACTGGTTTGAGACTGTTGTTGGTTGCTTTTCGACTGGTTTGGTCGGTTTAACATAAAAACTGCCAGTAAGCCAAGAAGGACTAGGTTTAGGAAAAGCAGAAGAAGGTTCAGTTTCTTTCTGTTAGCGTTAGTTGAATTTTTCTTTTGAGAAGTCATTGTATCCCCTTTCAAATAGGTCTAGCTACTATTCTAACAAAAATGGAGTGGAAATGCACAGAATTTTCAGTAAAAAAGAATACTTAGCTCCTTAAATGGCAACAATATTCTGTCAATTCCGATAGAAATATGTTACAATTAAAAAAATGTATGTTTTTAAGGAGAAATCGTAAATGTCTATTAAAATTGGATTGCTTGGCTTTGGTACAGTAGCTAGCGGTATTCCTTTCCTTTTGAAGGAAAATGGTGAAAAGGTTCTTGCAGCCTCACGTGATCAACTTGAAATTGCAAAAGTTTTGGTTAAAGATGACGAGGAAAAAAATCGTCTTATCGCTGCTGGAAATGACTATAATTTTGTCACAAATGTTGACGAAATCCTTAACGATGATGAGATTCAAATCGTTGTTGAATTGATGGGTCGTATCGAGCCAGCTCGTACCTTTATCACAAAAGCACTTGAAGCAGGTAAAAACGTTGTTTCTGCCAACAAAGACTTGATTGCTACTCACGGTAAAGAGTTGATTTCTCTTGCCCAAGATAAGGGTGTAGCTTTCTACTATGAAGCTGCCGTTGCCGGTGGTATTCCAATTTTGCGTACTTTGGCTAATTCTTTGACATCTGACAAGGTGACACGTATCCTTGGTGTGCTCAACGGAACATCTAACTTTATGATGACTAAGATGGTTGACGAAGGTTGGTCATATGAGGATGCTCTTAAGACTGCCCAAGAACTTGGTTATGCTGAAAGTGATCCAACCAACGACGTTGAAGGTATTGATGCTGCTTATAAAGCAGTTATCCTTAGCCAATTTGGTTTTGGTGCCACAATTGATTTCGACGATGTGACTCACAAGGGGATTACAAACATCTCTACTGATGATGTAGCTGTCGCTCAAGAATTGGGCTATGTCATCAAATTGGTTGGTGATGTGCGTGAAGTAGAATCAGGTATCTCTGCAGAAGTATCACCAACATTCTTGCCAAAAAATCACCCACTTGCTAGCGTCAATGATGTTATGAATGCAGTCTTTGTTGAATCTATCGGCATTGGCGAATCAATGTACTACGGTCCTGGTGCTGGTCAAAAACCAACAGCAACATCTGTTTTGGCAGACATTATCCGTATTGCTCGTCGTCTTTCAGATGGCAATGTTGGTAAACCATTCAACGAGTTCCGTCGCGACTTGTCATTGGCTAATCCAGCGGACGTTAAGAGCAACTACTACTTTGCCCTTGATACGCCAGACGAAAAAGGTAAAATCCTTCACTTGTCTGAAATCTTCAACTCAGAAGATATTTCATTTGAACAAGTCTTGCAACAAAAAGCAAATGGCACAACAGCTCGTATCGTTGTGATTACACATGCTATGTCTAAGACACAGCTCAAAGCTGTTACTGAAAAACTTGAAGCAGCAGAAGATTTCACAGTTGTCAACACATTGAAAGTTTTGTCTAACTAATTGATAAGCCCATACTGGTGCATATAAGAAAGGTATTCAAGGAGAAAAGTCGCTGATGGCTTTCCTCCTTTTGGTGTATTATTATGAAAATTACTGTCCCAGCAACATCTGCCAATATTGGTCCAGGTTTTGACTCTGTGGGTGTTGCGGTTTCTAAATATTTGACAATCGAGGTGCTTGAACCAGCGGATGCATGGCATATCGAACACGATTTGGGAGATATTCCTTCAGATGAAAATAACCTCCTCATTTCAACAGCCTTGCAAGTGAAGTCTGATTTGCAGCCTCATAAATTGGTGATGACATCAGATATTCCCTTGGCGCGTGGGCTAGGTTCTTCAAGTTCTGTTATTGTCGCAGGAATAGAGTTGGCCAATCAATTGGCAGACTTGAAGCTCTCAGACGATGATAAACTTGATATTGCGACCAAGATTGAAGGTCACCCAGACAATGTTGCTCCAGCTATTTTTGGGAATCTTGTTGTGGCATCTTATGTGGACGAACATGTTAATAGCATCGTTACAGATTTTCCAGAGTGTGCTTTTGTAGCCTTCATTCCGAGCTATGAACTCAAGACGTCTGATTCACGTGGGGTTCTTCCAAGTGACTTGTCTTACAAAGAAGCTGTAGCTGCATCATCTATTGCCAACGTTGCCATTGCTGCTCTCTTTGCAGGTGATTTGGTTAAGGCGGGACGTGCTATCCAAGGAGACATGTTCCACGAACGCTACCGTCAAAAACTGGTTAAAGAATTTGCGACTATTAAGGAATTATCAGGCCAATACAGTGCTTATGCGACCTATCTCTCAGGTGCTGGCCCGACAGTTATGACCTTGACGCCAAATGATCAGGCTGAGGCTCTTAAAACTGCAATAGATGGTCTTGGTTTAGATGGTGAAACCTTCATCCTATCTGTGGATAAAGCAGGTGTTGTCGTTGACTAGAAAAAATCAAGGGCTACTCTTTGGTCTAGCGACTTATATTCAATGGGGATTTTTATCCCTTTTTTGGAAGCTTCTAGCAGGTGTTTCGGCTTATAATACCTTCTCATGGCGGATTGCTTTTACTGTAGTGACTATGTTGGTCTATGCCTTAGTTGCTAAGCAAAATGCACGTTTTAAAGATGAGCTAGTCGAACTTTGGCAGGATAAGAAAGTCTTACTTCGCATGCTACTTGCCAGTTTTCTCATAGCGGCCAACTGGTTGATTTATATCTATGCTGTGGGTCATGGTCAAGCGACGCAAGCTAGTCTGGGCTATTATATTATGCCTATTGTTTCTATCCTGTTTGCCCTTATTTTTCTTCGTGAATCATTGAGCAGAACCATGTGGGCAGCAGTAGTGTTGGCCTTTATAGGAGTGCTGGTTCTTGTTGCCAATACAGGAAAACTTCCCATGGTTTCTTTGGGGCTAGCTCTGAGCTTTGGTTTCTACGGTCTCATCAAAAAAGGGGTTAGGCTCTCCAGTGACGTAGCCATGCTAGTAGAAAGTGGATTGCTACTGCCTTTTGTAGCTATCTATCTCATTTTCTTTTCTCCAGAAGCATTTTCTTCCTATTCGAGCATGGAAATGTTTCTCCTAGCCATCTCAGGTGTGGTGACCGCTGTTCCCTGCTTTGCTTCTCGGAAGCAGTCAAAAGGGCACCGCTTAACCTTATTGGTTTCATCCAGTATCTTAATCCTACGATTCAACTTCTCGTAGCCATTCTCATTTTTGGTGAGACGGTCAGCTTTGGAGAATTGAAAGGCTTCCTCTTTATCTGGATAGCCATCCTAGTCTTTGTAACAGGCCAAATAGTAACATTTCGTAGAAGTTCCTGATAGCTATCGGGAACTTTTTATGATGTCGTCCTAAAAATGAGCAAACTTTATCTGACAATTTTAGAACTTTAAGATATAATAGTAGTATTAGATTAAAATAGCGGAGAATTTTATGCGAAAAATGAAAAAGCTAGTGGGCTATCTGATTCTGCTCGCTATCCCAGTTGCTATCGCTGCGGCCTTGTTTATCTTTAACGGTTCGGGTTATCGCTTGTCAGAACAAGATGCAGCAGACATTGCTTACAAAAATGCGGGTGTCAAAACTTCGGAGATTTCTCAATCAACAGTTTCGAAATCACGTTCTGGACTTCACGGAAGTTATGAGATTAGTTTCACAACGTCAGACAACCATTTTGAGTATACGATTGACGGTCAGTCAGGATCTATTTTGAAACATAAGAGTGACCATCCAACCTCTAAGGATGAAGATGATGCTCAAAAAGGTGAAGAACCTAAAGACGAGACTCAAACTAGTGAAAGCAAGGAAGAGACAGCAGTATCCAAAGAAACTGCACAAACGACAGCTCTTAACCATGCTGGCCTAGCTGAGGGTTCTGTGACAAACTTGAAAACAGACTTGAAGACTGAAGGAGACGGTAAAGTCTACAATATCAGCTTTGATTATGCGGCTAGTGGTCTACGTTATAAATACGCGGTAAATGCTGATTCAGGAGCTATCGTAGCTTATACAACTGAGTACCTCACAGGAGCTACCACTCCTGCTCAGTAGGTCGCAGATAGAGTGAAAGTCCTCCTCCTTATCATTGAGGAAAATCCTTGCAATTTCTCTGAAATGGTGTAAACTTAAAGTGAAAACGGTAACATTAGCTTTAAAAGTTGCCGTAGAATCAAGGAGGCTTTGACCATGAAAGAATTCCAAGCATTTAAAGACACGCTTAGCAATAAGGCTCTCAAAGCCATTTACGAAGAAAGTAAATTGGAAGTCCAAAACGAAACAACTGAAGGTACGGAAGCCTTCTCAGTTGCCTTGGCAACCCAAATGGCTATCAATCTACTCGAAAGCTATGAAAAATGGCTAAAAGAAGAAAGAGCTAAGGAAGAAAAATAAGATGAAATCCTTGTCGGAAGACAGGGATTTTTCTTATGGAGTATAAAATGAGGGATTGGATTTATGTTCCAAGATAAAATCTGTAATCTGACTTATTTGCAACTTCAGGGCCCCACAATTTCATTTGTCTTGGTTTTAAAATTGTGATAAAATAAGACCATTCAGAGGTGCTTTGAAGCCCATTTGTCACAGGAAGCGGTGGTACTGAGAAATCCGCACAAATGTCAAAGTTAGTTGCTGATGGTCAATTTGAATCAAGAAAGCTGTGAGTGGTTACCACTCAAAACTGGGTGGTACCGCGGATACATATTCGTCCCTGTCATGTTTATGGCAGGGATTTTCTATAGCTTTTAAAGAACCAAGACCGAAGGTCGCAGGTGAATTTAAAGATATTGATGCAGACGGAGCGAAAGCGAGGTCTACGTTCCTATCAAGGGAGGGTGACATGAAGCAATCTTTTGAGACCAGTAAATTGTATTATGGTTTTCCCATTTTTATCTTGGGTTACCAGGACCAGACACATGGCTATAATCTGACGACTTGTAGTTCTTCCTATAGTCTAGGAGATTGGCTAGTCATCGGGGTTGGTAGTGAGGAAAATGCGACGGATCAGATTAAACATTATCAGAAATTTACGGTTAATATCCCTGATGAAAACCTAATGCTAGAGATGGAGCAGGCTGGTTTTATTAGCCGTCGTGAAAAGATTGCTAAACTTGGCTTGGGTTTCCGACCTTCTGAACTGACACAAGCACCTATTTTGGATGCTTGTCCAGTCGTTTTGGATTGTAAGGTAGACAGAATTATAGAGGAAGATGGTATCTGTCATATCTTTGCTAAGATTCTAGACCGTCTGGCTGAATCTGATTTGTTGGATGATAAGGGCCATTTTAAAAATGACCGCTTTGCACCGACTTACTTTATGGGAGATGGTCATAAGCGTGTCTATCGCTATCTAGATGACAGAGTCGACCCTATGGGAAGCTTCATCAAGAAAGCGAGGAAGAAGGATGACAAGAGCTGAATTGCCAGAACGAATCGAAACGGAGCGTCTTCTTTTACGAGTCCGAACAGTGGCGGATGCAGAAGATATCCATGCTTACGCTAGTCTTCCAGAAGTTTCTTACCCAGCAGGCTTTCCACCCGTCAAGACCTTGGAAGACGAGATCTATTACCTAGAGCATATCCTTCCCGAGCGCAATGAAAAGGACAATCTTCCAGCTGGTTACGGCATTGTGGTCAAAGGAACCGATAAGGTTATTGGCTCTGTTGACTTCAACCATCGCCACGAAGATGATGTGCTTGAAATTGGCTATACTTTGCACCCAGACTATTGGGGTCGAGGCTATGTGCCAGAAGCAGCGCGTGCTTTGATCGACCTAGCTTTTAAAGAATTGAGTCTTCACAAGATTGAGCTGACTTGCTTTGGTTATAACCTTCAAAGTCAACGAGTCGCGGAAAAGCTTGGTTTTACCCTTGAAGCTCGCATAAGGGATCGCAAAGATGCCCAAGGAAATCGCTGTGATGATTTGAGATACGGCTTGCTGAAGAGTGAATGGGAGGAGAAATGAAAAAAATTCTGAGTTTTGTTAATTATTTGATGGGAGTTTTACCAATATTATCTCTTTTATCAATAATTTTTGTTACTATTACTTTTTTCTTAGGAACATTTTTCTCAGGATGTCTTAATCCAAATTCTTTTGTTAAGATTATTTTTTTAATAATCAATATTATTTATTTAATTAGATTAATAAAACTTAGAAGGAATAAAATGCTTATAGCAGAGTTTTTTTCTTCTACGTTAGCTATATTTGCTTTCTTTGTGGATGTTAAATTTCTCTTATTATTATTTTATGTCCCGATTACTATTATCGTTCTTTTCACAGAGGAAAAATTTGATAGGCTTAGGGAACAAATAAACAAGAATAAAGCAACTATGGCATTTTTCAATATTTTTGATTTTGTCTACATCGTAGTGATGTATAACTTATATCATTCTATTGTTTCGCAAAAAATCTTTTCAGATGTTGAAATACCTGATAATTTAGTCTTTCCTTTAACTATTTTAATTTTTATTATTGTAGTCTTTTTGATTCCTCTACCTCGTGGTCTCGTATCAATATGCGTTTATAGAAAATCTAATGGTATTAGTTTAGGTCAGGGAAAGGTATTATGGAACACGTATATCATTAATTATTTCTCTTCAATTGTAGCATCTTTTTTATACCTCGGTTTGATAATTTCGCAAGGTAGCAAAGAGTTGACAATTATTCAAATAATTAGTATTTATGTTATCCCATCATTACTTAACATTTTCTTCTGGTCTCAATTCACTGAGCAAATTGATAATGGAGGTGTAGATAAAAGTGACGTATTAGCTAAGTGGCAAGGTTTTTTTATCATAGGTTTTTCATTAGTAATATTTGATCAGATAGAAGCGGATTTCATCGGAATATTATCTTGGCTTTTACCAGTGTTATTACCTATTTTCATAGGAGAAATCAATTTATTGGGACCAGCTGAGCTAGGTAGTAAGGAAGCTTCTCTTAAGATGAGAAAACATCTATACTATCTTCAAATGATATGTTTTAACACATTAGTTGTTTAAATATAATAATTTCTAAGTTTACGGATAAGATAGTAGACAAAGATAACCATGTAATAGAAGTGAATAGAGCAAAAGAATTCATAGAATCAGTTTTGCAAATGATTCCGAATTTTGACAATCTACCTAAGTTTATATTAAGTATTTTAGTTTCTATGATATTGGTGTTAATATCATTCCTTACTGCCATGTTAATCAGCAAAATGATGATTGGAATCTTTAAACGTATATATTTAAAAAATAGCGAAGAATATTTTAATTAGTAATAAACTAGAAAGGACACACACATGTCTAAAGAACTTTCACCTAAATACAATCCAGCCGAGGTTGAGGCTGGTCGTTACCAAAAATGGCTTGACGAAGATGTTTTCAAGCCGTCAGGCGATAAAAAGGCTAAGCCTTATTCTATCGTCATTCCACCACCAAACGTAACTGGTAAACTTCACCTTGGTCACGCTTGGGATACAACTTTGCAAGATATCATCATCCGTCAAAAACGCATGCAAGGTTTTGATACGCTTTGGCTTCCTGGTATGGACCACGCAGGGATTGCGACTCAAGCTAAGGTTGAAACTCGTTTGGCTGAAGACGGCATTTCTCGTTATGACCTTGGCCGTGAAAAATTCCTTGATAAAGTTTGGGAATGGAAAGACGAGTATGCGACAACTATCAAGCAACAATGGGGCAAGATGGGGCTCTCTGTAGACTACTCGCGTGAGCGCTTCACCCTTGATGAAGGTCTTTCAAAAGCAGTTCGTAAAGTCTTTGTAGAACTTTACAAAAAAGGCTGGATTTACCGTGGTGAATTTATCATCAACTGGGATCCAAAGCTCGTACAGCCCTTTCTGATATCGAGGTTATTCACAAGGATGTCGAAGGTGCCTTCTACCACATGAACTACATGTTGGAAGACGGTTCACGTGCCCTTGAAGTGGCAACAACACGTCCTGAGACTATGTTTGGAGATACTGCTGTAGCGGTTAACCCAAATGATGACCGTTATAAAGATTTGATTGGTAAAAATGTTATCTTGCCAATCTTGAACAAGCCAATTCCGATCGTTGGGGACGAACACGCAGACCCTGAGTTCGGTACTGGTGTGGTTAAAATCACTCCTGCTCATGACCCTAATGACTTCTTGGTTGGTCAACGTCATAACTTGCCACAAGTCAATGTCATGAACGATGATGGTACCATGAATGAATTGGCTGGCGAATTCAACGGAATGGACCGCTTTGAAGCACGCAAGGCCGTTGTTAAGAAATTGGAAGAAATCGGTGCCCTTGTTGAAATTGAGAAAATGACTCACTCAGTTGGTCACTCAGAGCGTACAGGTGTGCCTGTTGAGCCACGTTTGTCAACACAATGGTTTGTTAAGATGGACCAATTGGCGAAAAATGCTATCGCAAACCAAGACACAGACGACAAGGTTGATTTCTACCCACCTCGTTTCAACGATACCTTCCTTCAATGGATGGAAAATGTCCACGACTGGGTAATCTCTCGTCAGCTCTGGTGGGGTCACCAAATCCCTGCCTGGTACAATGCTGAGGGTGAAATGTACGTTGGTGAAGAAGCACCAGAAGGTGATGGATGGAAACAAGACGAAGATGTCTTGGATACTTGGTTCAGTTCTGCCCTTTGGCCATTCTCAACTATGGGTTGGCCGATGTGGAAGCAGAAGACTTCAAACGTTACTTCCCAACCTCAACCTTGGTTACAGGTTACGACATCATCTTCTTCTGGGTTTCTCGTATGATCTTCCAATCATTGGAATTCACAGGACGCCAACCATTTAAGAACGTCTTGATCCACGGTTTGATTCGTGACGAGCAAGGACGTAAGATGTCTAAGTCACTCGGTAACGGGATTGACCCAATGGATGTTATCGAGAAATATGGTGCTGATGCTCTCCGTTGGTTCCTTTCAAACGGTTCTGCACCGGGTCAAGACGTGCGTTTCTCTTACGAAAAAATGGATGCTTCTTGGAACTTCATTAACAAAATCTGGAACATCTCTCGCTATATCCTTATGAACAATGAAGGGTTGACCTTGGATGCGGCGCGTGAAAATGTGGCCAAAGTCGCTGCTGGTCAAGCAGGTAACGTGACAGACCGTTGGATTCTCCATAACCTCAACGAAACTATCGGAAAAGTCACTGAAAACTTTGATAAGTTTGAATTTGGTGTAGCTGGTCACATCCTCTACAACTTCATTTGGGATGAGTTTGCGGATTGGTATGTTGAGTTGACTAAGGAAGTGCTTTACAGCGATAACGAGGATGAAAAAGTTATCACTCGTTCTGTCCTTCTTTACACTTTGGACCAAATCTTGCGTCTCCTTCACCCAATCATGCCATTCGTAACCGAAGAAATCTACGGCCAAATCTCTGAAGGAACAATCGTGACTGCGGAATACCCAGTAGTTCGTCCAGAATTTGAAAACGAAGAAGCTGCAGCTGGCGTTGAGGCTCTTAAAGACGTGATTCGCTCAGTACGTAACTCACGTGCAGAAGTGAACGTAGCGCCAAGCAAACCAATCACTATCTTGATCAAGACAAGCGACAGCAAGCTCGATGCCTTCTTCAATGACAACGTCAACTACATCAAACGCTTCACAAACCCAGAACACTTGGAAATTGCAGCAGATGTCGAAGTACCTGACTTGGTTATGTCAAGCATCATCACAGGTGCAGAAATCTACTTGCCACTCGCTGACCTTCTCAATGTCGAAGAAGAATTGGCTCGTCTTGAAAAAGAATTAGCCAAATGGCAAAAAGAACTCGACATGGTTGGTAAGAAACTTAGCAACGAACGCTTCGTAGCCAATGCCAAACCAGAAGTCGTCCAAAAAGAACGTGACAAACAAGAAGATTACCAAGCTAAATACGATGCGACAGTCGTACGTATTGAAGAAATGAAGAAATTGGTTAAATAAAGAAAGAGACACGGCGGAATGCCGTGTTTTTTTTGGTATAATGATTTTACATTTTTGGGATAGAGGTTGCTGTAATGATAGAAAATTTTTCTTATGATTTCCATGAATTTGATTCGCTAATTAAATTACCTAATAATTCAAAAAAAAATAGACGAGAAAATAAATACAATATTACTTCAATTGGATAATAAATCAGTGGATGAAATTATGCATATAACAAAAGTTAGTAATATCGTTGGAGATTTAAGTTTGGGAAAAAGCAGAGAATATAAAAATCTATTGTTTGAAAAAATTAGCTCATTTGTAGAAAAATAAATTTGACATTGATAATAAATTGGTATGGAAGAAGTTCAAGGAGCAAGTTAAGACACAATGGATATTAGAAATAAAAAAATCTCTGAAAGTATCTAAAGATATCGCTGGAAAAATACTAGATAATTTAACATTTAGTAAGGAATCTTATGACTTAATTGATACACCTTTTATTGAATTAGGAGACAATTTAGCAATTATTCCATCGATTTCTCAAGATACTATTGGTGCATTTGCTATTATTTCAAATTTTTCTAAGCGATTAAATAATTTGAATGATTTGTCTAAAAAAGGTTATTTTCTAGAAAAAACAATATCATCTGTGTTGCATGATGGAAATCTGCGTACAATTTCTAACCTGAAAGATAGTTATCAAGGAGAAAATTATGAAATTGATCAATTATTCGCTATCGGAGATATTGTATATTTTGTAGAGTGTAAGACTCTACCATATCCCTATACTGTGAAAGAGCATGCTGAACAATTATGTATGATCTACGGATATCTTAAAAAATTTGAAAGAAATATAGATTATTTTATAAGGAATAGTCACTTATTTACTAGCAAGTTGGGGATAGAGAGAGTCCATAATTTTAAAAAGATTTTTATTACTTCTACGATGCTAGGAGGAGCTGACAATTATAATGGCATATACATTGTTGATGAAGCTTCATTTAGTGCTTTTTTGCGTAGATATTCTCCTGTTGCTTGGGACTTTTGTAGTGGTAAAAAAATATTCACAAAAGATATTCCTTATTATAATGGTGAAATAACAAATTCTAAGATGAACCAGTTTTTAAAACGACCTGCTCCGATAGATGTTATGAAAGAGAGTATTAGAAAAGTAACTATTAATCACAGCTTGTGTACTATTAGCCAATATTCTTTTGAAAATCAATTAGAGTATATTAGTGTAGATGATTTACCTTTAATAAATAAGAATGTTAATTTTCCTTGGGTTAATCTCTTAAAGTAGTTTGTAGCGATTATAGGAAAAATGACATATGTTTGTAAGATTATGAGTTTTGAAAAATTCTTTACTTTTTCTGAAATTTATATCCTTATTTTTAGAATTGAAGAGAGGTTGGTGATTCGCTCTACATTTTCGTAGTGAAAAGTTAGACTAATATAATTACTTAATATAGTAAGACCGCCTACCACGCGTATTATAAAATGCCAGAATCGCTTTAAAAACGAGTTATCCTCAGAGGAGATGGGTTTTGCGATATATTCATTAGAGGAGATTCTATTAAAGAGTTGGAAGACTAACGAAGAAAAACATCAAATGAAGATTATTCGTGAGAAATTAGTAGATTTTGCTTATTCTACGAAAAATCAAGATTTAATCAAGAGTATTGAAAAGTTGGTTTACCGACCTGTGAGTGAGGTTTACATCCCAATTCCAGAATCAAATCATTTTCATGCCGAGAGACCAGATTTTTTTGGAAAGAATATTGGTACGTTTAAACCTGGAACAAAGAAGCTTGCTCTTTCAAAAGAAAATCGAACGTTTAAGTTGAAATTTTTACCATCTGGAGATATTATTGATGCCTATATTAACCAAGAATCTGGGAAAGCAATCCAGTCTATAGATAAACAGGATATTCTTGGGAATTGGATTTTGAGAGGAGTTTTCCAACTTGCTGAACGAGAAATCCTAACGGCTCAACGTTTAGATGAATTAGAGATCAATGGCATTCGTCTCAGCAAATTCAGAAACGGTGAAATTGGTATAGAGTTTATCTGGATTGATATTGATACTCCTCCATCAGATGCTATTGGATGGGTGGCAAAGAATAAATAATCCCCCTTCAGCTTTCTTAAGCAACCCAAGTTATACTATAATCATCCTAATAAGTATTGCTGAACATGGTTCGGTAGAACTCACACCTCTGACGATGAGTCAGACAGTGAAACTTTCTTTTTTTCATAAATTTCCCAAACAAGTCTAACTATGGTAGGTTAGACTTGTTTTTTTGGAATGAGTAGAGAAGTATTTATTAAAAGTAAACGCTTACGCAAATTAATTGAAAACGTTAGGCAAAGTCAGTGAAAACGTCTAAAAAACCGTCAATTCGTTGACTTTCGTAGAAAATAGGACTAAAATAACAGGGTAAAAAAAATTAAAAGGAGAATTCTACTATGAATTTAACTATCTTAGCCCTCGGTTTGGCCGTTATGGGTGTATCTCTTGGTGAGGGTATCCTCGTTGCCAATATCGCTAAAGCTGCAGCTCGCCAACCTGAGATGTTTAGCAAACTTCAAACTTTGATGTTTACTGGTGTTGCCTTTATCGAAGGTACCTTCTTCGTATTGTTTGCCCTTAGCTACATTGTCTAATAGACAAATAAAAAGATGAAGGAGGGATGAGCAGTGGAAACTACAAGTAATCCAACCGTCTCATTATTTGGGATTGATTTTGACTTGACTGTCCTTGCCATGTCTCTCTTGACAGTAATTATCGTTTTTGGAGTGGTTTTTTGGTCAAGTCGTAAGATGACCATTAAACCAAAGGGAAAACAAAATGTGCTTGAGTTCATCTATGAATTTGTGAACAGTACCATTTCTCAAAATCTTGGGAAATTCACGAAGAATTATAGTTTGCTCTTGTTTGTAATTTTCACCTTTGTTTTTACAGCGAACAACTTAGGTTTGCTTGTATCTGTAAAAAGTGAGCATTACAATTTTTGGACTTCTCCAACATCGAATTTCGGTGTTACTATCACTCTTTCTTTGATTATTACCCTCATTAGTCATATTGAGGGGATCCGTAAAAAAGGGTTTAAAGGCTATCTAAAAGGCTACCTTTCACCATACCCAGCTATGCTCCCAATGAACATTTTGGAACAATTAACCAACCTTGCTTCATTGGCCTTGCGTTTGTTTGGTAACATTTATTCTGGTGAGGTACTTACTGGCTTGATTCTTAAATTGGTGACATGGTCTGTCTTTGCAGCACCTGTATCCTTTGCTTTGAACCTTGTCTGGGTTGCCTTTTCAGCCTTTATCGGCTTCATCCAAGCCTATGTCTTTATTATCCTAAGTTCAAACTATATTGGTGATAAAGTCAACGAAGAATAATTAAGAAAGGGAGAAATGAAATGTCATTACTGATTAATAGTACGACACTTGGTAATATCATTATCACACTCGGCTCAGTTTTTCTCTTGTATTACCTCATCCGTAAATTCGCATGGGATCAAATTACAGGAATCTTTGCTGCTCGTGAAAAGAAAATTGCCACAGATATTGATAGTGCTGAAAATGCTCGTCAAGAAGCAGAAAGCTTGGCACAAAAACGTCAAGATGAGTTAGCGGGTGCTCGCACTGAGGCAGCTCAAATTATTGATGGGGCCAAGGAAACTGGTAAAACTCAAGAATCAAAAATCATTGCAGAAGCACATGATGAAGCTAAACGCTTGAAAGATAAAGCAAATCAAGACATTGCCCAAAGCCGTGTGGAAGCACTTGCTGGAGTTAAAGGTGAAGTTGCAGACTTGACTGTCCTCTTGGCAGAAAAAGTTATGAAACAAAACCTTGATGCTAAAGCGCAATCTGACTTGATTGATAGCTATCTTGATCAATTAGGAGATGCTTAATGGATAAGAAAACACAAGCTCTTGTTGAGCAGTATGCCAGAAGCCTGGTAGAAGTCGCTTTTGAACAAGACGCCGTGTCAACAATCCAAGAAGAAGTAAGGCAAATCCTAACAGTTTTTGCTGAAACAAATCTAAAAACCTTCTTGTCGCAGGAAAATGTGACAAGTGAAGCTAAAAAAGAAAGTTTGAGCTTGTTTCAAGAGTCTTGTTCAGTGTATATGAACAATTTTCTTGAGGTAATCTTACTCAATGACCGTGCCAACATTCTCTATGATGTGTTGAGATTGGTCCTTGAGCTCTTTGATCAAGAAGATAATACTTACGATGTCACAGTGACATCAGCAAGTCCCTTGTCTGAGGAACAAAAAGCTCGACTTTTGGCGATTGTTTCACAAAAATTTGAGATTAAGACACGTCGTTTAGTAGAAAAAATTGATGAGGACCTCATCGGAGGATTCGTCATCAAAGCAAAAAATAAGGTTGTTGACACGTCAATTCGCAGTCAATTGCAAACCTTTAAAACGAATTTGAAATAGAAAGTGGTGTGACTTTTGGCAATTAACGCACAAGAAATTAGCGCTTTAATTAAAAAGCAAATTGAAAACTTCCAGCCAAACTTTGACGTCACTGAAACTGGTGTCGTTACCTATATCGGTGACGGTATCGCACGTGCTCGTGGTCTTGATAATGCTATGAGTGGTGAGTTGCTCGAATTTGAAAATGGTGCCTATGGTATGGCCCAAAACCTTGAAACTAATGATGTCGGTATCATTATCTTGGGGGATTTCGTTGCAATTCGTGAAGGCGATATTGTTAAACGTACTGGAAAAATCATGGAAGTTCCAGTTGGTGAAGCCCTTATCGGTCGTGTAGTAAACCCACTTGGGCAACCAGTTGATGGTCTTGGTGACATCGAAACAACAGGTTTCCGTCCAGTTGAAACACCTGCTCCAGGTGTTATGCAACGTAAATCAGTTTCTGAGCCATTGCAAACTGGTCTTAAGGCCATTGATGCCTTGGTTCCAATCGGACGTGGTCAACGTGAATTGATCATTGGAGACCGCCAAACTGGTAAAACTTCAGTAGCCATTGATGCTATCTTGAACCAAAAAGGTCAAGATATGATCTGTATCTATGTGGCTATTGGTCAAAAAGAATCAACAGTTCGTACACAAGTAGAAACTCTCCGTAAACACGGTGCTCTTGATTACACAATCGTTGTGACTGCCTCTGCATCACAACCATCACCATTGCTTTACATTGCGCCTTATGCTGGTGTTGCAATGGCTGAAGAGTTCATGTATAACGGAAAACACGTATTGATTGTTTATGATGATTTGTCTAAACAAGCCGTAGCCTACCGTGAACTTTCATTGCTTCTCCGTCGTCCACCAGGTCGTGAAGCCTACCCAGGGGATGTCTTCTATCTCCACTCACGTCTTTTGGAACGTTCAGCTAAAGTTTCAGATGATCTTGGTGGTGGTTCAATTACTGCCTTGCCAATCATCCAAACGCAAGCCGGAGATATCTCAGCTTATATCGCAACAAACGTTATCTCAATCACAGATGGACAAATCTTCTTGCAAGAAAACTTGTTCAACTCAGGTATTCGTCCAGCCATCGATGCCGGTTCTTCCGTATCACGTGTAGGTGGATCAGCGCAAATTAAAGCGATGAAGAAGGTTGCTGGTACACTTCGTCTTGACTTGGCTTCATATCGTGAACTTGAAGCATTTACGCAATTTGGTTCAGATTTGGATGCTGCGACTCAAGCGAAATTGAACCGTGGTCGTCGTACAATCGAAGTTTTGAAACAACCGCTTCATAAACCACTTCCAGTTGAGAAACAAGTTGTTATCCTTTACGCTTTGACACACGGTTTCTTGGATAGTGTTCCGGTTGATCAAATCTTGGATTTTGAAGAAGCACTCTATGACTACTTTGACAGTCACCATGAGGATATCTTTGAAACTATTCGTACAACTAAGGATCTTCCTGAGGAATCTGTACTTAATGAAGCTATCCAAGCTTTCAAAGATCAGTCAGAATACAAATAGAAATAGGGAGGACAGCATATGGCAGGCTCTCTAAGAGAAATCCAAGCAAAAATTGCTTCAACAAAGAAAACGAGTCAGATCACAGGAGCCATGCAAATGGTTTCTGCCTCAAAATTGACACGTTCTGAGCAAGCTGCTAAAGATTTCCAAATCTATGCCTCAAAAATTAGACAGATCACAACAGATCTTCTACATTCAGAATTGATTAATGGTTCGTCAAATCCAATGTTGGATGCACGCCCAGTCCGTAAGACAGGTTACATTGTCATTACTTCAGATAAGGGACTTGTTGGAGGTTATAACTCAACAATTCTTAAAGCTGTGTTGGACATGATTAAACGTGACCATGATTCTGAAGATGAATATGCTATCATTTCTATTGGTGGAACAGGTTCAGATTTCTTCAAGGCTCGTAACATGAATGTTGCTTTTGAACTTCGTGGCCTTGAAGATCAACCTAGTTTTGAACAAGTCGGAAATCATTTCTAAAGCTGTAGGAATGTATCAAAATGAACTTTTTGATGAACTCTATGTGTGCTACAACCACCATGTCAACAGTTTGTCTAGTGAGGTTCGTGTTGAACAAATGCTTCCTATCGCTGATTTGGATCCCAATGAATCAGAAGGTCATGTGTTGACCAAGTTTGAATTGGAACCAGATCGTGACACTATTTTGGATCAACTCTTGCCACAATATGCTGAGAGTCTTATCTACGGTGCTATCGTAGATGCCAAAACAGCTGAGCACGCAGCTGGTATGACTGCAATGCAGACAGCCACTGATAATGCTAAGAATGTGATTAACGATTTGACAATCCAATATAACCGTGCGCGTCAAGCTGCCATCACTCAGGAAATTACTGAAATCGTTGGTGGTGCAAGTGCACTTGAATAGCTAGAGATTTGTCTTAATTAGACATACATGAAAAAAGGATGATTGTCATCCAGAAAACTATCATAAGGAGAAAACAATGAGCTCAGGCAAAATTGCTCAGGTTGTTGGTCCTGTTGTAGACGTAGCGTTTGCAGCTAGTGATAAACTTCCTGAGATTAACAATGCATTGGTCGTTTATACTGATGAACAAAAGTCTAAACGTATCGTGCTCGAAGTAGCTCTTGAACTTGGAGAAGGTGTGGTTCGTACCATTGCCATGGAATCTACTGATGGATTGACTCGTGGACTAGAAGTCCTGGACACTGGTCGTCCAATCAGCGTTCCTGTTGGTAAAGATACCCTTGGACGTGTCTTTAACGTTCTTGGTGATACCATTGACTTGGAAGCACCTTTTGCTGACGATGCAGAGCGTGAACCAATTCACAAAAAAGCACCAACTTTCGATGAATTGTCAACATCTACTGAAATCCTTGAAACAGGGATTAAAGTTATCGACTTACTTGCCCCTTACCTTAAGGGTGGTAAAGTCGGACTCTTTGGTGGTGCCGGTGTTGGTAAAACCGTTCTTATTCAAGAGTTGATTCACAACATTGCCCAAGAGCACGGTGGTATTTCCGTGTTTACAGGTGTTGGTGAACGTACACGTGAAGGTAATGACCTTTACTGGGAAATGAAAGAATCTGGCGTTATCGAGAAAACAGCCATGGTCTTCGGTCAAATGAACGAACCACCTGGAGCACGTATGCGTGTTGCCCTTACTGGTTTGACAATCGCGGAATACTTCCGTGATGTCGAAGGTCAAGACGTGCTTCTCTTCATCGATAACATCTTCCGTTTCACTCAAGCAGGTTCTGAGGTTTCTGCCCTTCTTGGTCGTATGCCATCAGCCGTTGGTTACCAACCTACACTTGCTACTGAAATGGGTCAATTGCAAGAACGTATCACATCAACTAAAAAAGGTTCTGTTACATCAATCCAAGCCATCTACGTTCCAGCCGATGACTATACTGACCCAGCGCCAGCTACAGCATTTGCTCACTTGGATTCAACAACCAACCTTGAACGTAAGTTGACACAAATGGGTATTTACCCAGCCGTTGACCCATTGGCATCAAGTTCACGTGCCCTTTCACCTGAAATTGTTGGTGAAGAACACTACTCTGTTGCGACTGAAGTTCAACGTGTGCTTCAACGTTACCGTGAATTGCAAGATATTATCGCTATCCTTGGTATGGATGAATTGTCAGACGAAGAAAAAACATTGGTTGGACGTGCTCGTCGTATCCAATTCTTCTTGTCACAAAACTTCAACGTTGCTGAACAGTTTACAGGTCAACCAGGTTCTTATGTTCCAGTTGCTGAAACCGTTCGTAGCTTTAAGGAAATCCTTGAAGGTAAATATGACAATCTTCCAGAAGATGCCTTCCGTAGCGTAGGTCCAATTGAGGATGTAGTAGCTAAAGCTAAAGCTATGGGCTACTAATGAGGTGAAGATATGGCACAAATGACCGTACAAGTGGTAACTCCGGATGGTCTGAAATATGACCACCATGCCAGCTTTATCCACGCGGTTACTAAAGATGGTCAAATTGGTATCTTGCCAGGCCATATTAACTTGATTGCGCCACTTGAAGTGGATGAACTCAAGGTTCGTCGTGTGGATGACGAGAGTCACGTCGATTGGATTGCCGTAAACGGTGGTATCATCGAAGTTAAAGATGATTTTATTACTATCGTTGCCGATTCAGCAGAACGTGAACGCGACATTGACGTTTCTCGTGCCGAACGTGCCAAGCAACGTGCCGAACGTGACTTGGAAGAAGCAACTAAATCTGACCGTATTGATGAAGTTCAACGTGCTCAGGTTGCTCTCCGTCGAGCACTTAATCGTATCAGTGTCGGTACAAAATAAGACAAAAAAAACGAGACTTTGGTCCCGTTTTTTATTTGTCGTAAAAGAAAAAATGAGAAGTAGCAAAGTTATCAAAGAAAGCTCATTGTAAAACCTATCTGAAGGTAAGATAAAAAATCAGATTTCCAGTTCTGAAAACGGTTAATTTAGCTTTTACTTTAGTTTAAGGTATCAAAGTGTTATAATATAAGCTGTTAGCTTTATATTTTAAGAGAAAATGTAGAGTAACGTAATAGAAAGTATGAGTTTTTTAAAGATATGAAAATTGAAAAGAAGCATCTTTTAGATTACACCATCTTGATACCTTATTTAATCTTATCCATAGTTGGTTTAATAGTAGTGTATTCAACAACAAGTGCTCGTTTAGTAGCCTTGGGAGCCAATCCCTTCGCATCTGTTATAAACCAAGGAGCCTTTTGGTTGGTATCCTTGTTCTCTATTTTTTTCATCTACCGACTGAAATTGAACTTTCTCAGGAAAGATAAGCTTTTGGGTGTTGTTATTGCCTTTGAGATTTTACTTTTGGTCATTGCCAAATTTTTCACCAGGGAAATTAATGGTGCCAATGGTTGGATTGTGCTTGGTCCCTTGTCTTTCCAACCAGCGGAGTACCTTAAGATCATTGTTGTCTGGTTTTTGGCACACACTTTTTCAAAAAAACAGTCTGCTATAGAACGTTATGACTACCAAGCCTTGACGAAGAATAGATGGATTCCTAGGAATGGTAAGGAACTTAATGACTGGCGTGTTTATTTGCTTGTAATGATTGGTTTGGTTGCTATCCAACCTGACTTGGGTAATGCGGCTATCATTGTGTTGACTACGGTAGTTATGTTTTCAATTTCTGGTGTTGGCTACCGTTGGTTCACGGCCTTATTTGCAGGCATTGTAGGGATTTCATCAGCCTTCCTTGGTTTAATTGCCTTGGTTGGGGTTCAAACCATGGCTAAGGTACCTATCTTCGGTTATGTTGCCAAGCGTTTCGCAGCATATTTTAATCCGTTCAAGGATTTGACTGGATCTGGTCTCCAGCTATCTCATTCCTACTATGCTATGAGTAATGGGGGCTGGTTCGGTCTTGGACTTGGAAATTCGATTGAAAAAACTGGTTATCTCCCAGAAGCTACAACAGACTTTGTGTTTTCGATTGTTATTGAAGAGTTAGGTCTTATCGGAGCCGGCTTGATTCTGGCCCTCCTCTTTTTCCTCATTCTTCGTATTATGATTGTGGGAGTTAAGGCTAGAAACCCATTTAACTCTATGATGGCGCTTGGTGTGGGAGCTCTCATGCTAATGCAGGTCTTCGTTAACATCGGAGGAATCTCCGGTTTGATTCCATCTACAGGGGTTACCTTCCCATTCCTTTCGCAGGGTGGTAACTCACTTCTAGTGACCTCGGTTGGGATAGCCTTTGTCTTGAATATCGCTGCTAATGAAAAGCGTGACAATATTGTTCAAGCTATTGAGGAAGAATTGTCTCAGACTCAAGAATTAGAAAATCAAGATGAAAAAATTGTACCGCTAAGAAGAAGTCGTTAATACGGCTTCTTTTTCATTTGGTAGCATTTAGCAATAGTAGTGAGATAGTGAAAGCTAATAGAAGCAGTAGTAATAGATTATTGAAAGAAATATTAGTGATTGTCTAAAGAAAAATTGAAAACTATATAAAATACTTGCAATTCTATGACATTTTGATAGAATAGTAGAGTAAAGTTAGACTGTATTGCCTACTGTCTATCTATAAAATATATTTTATTGGAGGCTTTTCCTAAATGGCAAAAGAAAAATACGATCGTAGTAAACCACACGTTAACATTGGTACAATCGGACACGTTGACCACGGTAAAACTACTTTGACAGCTGCTATCACAACTGTATTGGCTCGTCGTCTTCCTAGCGCAGTTAACACACCAAAAGACTACGCTTCAATCGACGCTGCTCCAGAAGAACGTGAACGCGGTATCACAATCAACACTGCACACGTTGAGTACGAAACTGAAAAACGTCACTACGCTCACATCGATGCGCCAGGACACGCGGACTACGTTAAAAACATGATCACTGGTGCCGCTCAAATGGACGGTGCGATCCTTGTAGTAGCATCTACTGACGGACCAATGCCACAAACTCGTGAGCACATCCTTCTTTCACGTCAGGTTGGTGTTAAACACCTTATCGTCTTCATGAACAAAGTTGACTTGGTTGACGATGAAGAATTGCTTGAATTGGTTGAAATGGAAATCCGTGACCTTCTTTCAGAATACGATTTCCCAGGTGATGACATTCCAGTTATCCAAGGTTCAGCTCTTAAAGCTCTTGAAGGTGATTCTAAATACGAAGACATCATCATGGACTTGATGAACACTGTTGACGAATACATTCCAGAACCAGAACGTGACACTGACAAACCATTGTTGCTTCCAGTCGAAGACGTATTCTCAATCACTGGTCGTGGTACTGTTGCTTCAGGACGTATCGACCGTGGTGTTGTTCGTGTCAATGACGAAGTTGAAATCGTTGGTCTTAAAGAAGATATCCAAAAAGCAGTTGTTACTGGTGTTGAAATGTTCCGTAAACAACTTGATGAAGGTATTGCCGGAGATAACGTCGGTGTTCTTCTTCGTGGTATCCAACGTGATGAAATCGAACGTGGTCAAGTATTGGCTGCACCTGGTTCAATCAACCCACACACTAAATTCAAAGGTGAAGTTTACATCCTTTCTAAAGAAGAAGGTGGACGTCACACTCCATTCTTCAACAACTACCGTCCACAGTTCTACTTCCGTACAACTGACGTAACAGGTTCAATCGAACTTCCTGCAGGTACTGAAATGGTTATGCCTGGTGATAACGTGACTATCGACGTTGAGTTGATCCACCCAATCGCCGTTGAACAAGGTACAACATTCTCTATCCGTGAAGGTGGACGTACTGTTGGTTCAGGTATCGTATCTGAAATCGAAGCTTAATTAATATTAAGTTCCCAATACAATTATTCGTCAGACAATAATTGAGAGAGTCGAGTTTACTCGGCTCTTTTTGGTGTTTAAAAATACTCGTATTATTATATTTTTGAGGTGCTTTAAATGCTTAATCTAAGTTTTGATAGTAGTAAATAGGCATAAAGCAGGTTGAGTTTTCGGAATTTTCCTAAAATCCTAGTAATAGTAAGGGATTTGTGATAAAATAAACGAGTAAATAAATAAAAGAAGAGGTATGTGAAATGTCACGTAAACCATTTATCGCTGGTAACTGGAAAATGAACAAAAATCCAGAAGAAGCAAAAGCATTCGTTGAAGCTGTAGCATCAAAACTTCCTTCATCAGATCTTGTTGAAGCTGGTATCGCAGCTCCTGCAGTTGACTTGACAGCTGTACTTGCTGCTGCTAAAGGTTCAAACCTTAAAGTTGCTGCACAAAACACTTACTTTGAAAATGCTGGTGCCTTCACTGGTGAAACTAGCCCACAAGTTTTGAAAGAAATCGGTACTGACTACGTTGTTATCGGTCACTCAGAACGTCGTGACTACTTCCACGAAACTGATGAAGACATCAACAAAAAAGCAAAAGCAATCTTTGCTAATGGTATGCTTCCAATCATCTGTTGTGGTGAATCGCTTGAAACTTACGAAGCTGGTAAAGCAGCAGAATTCGTAGGTGCTCAAGTTTCAGCTGCTCTTGCTGGATTGACTACAGAACAAGTAGCTTCAACAGTAATCGCCTACGAACCAATCTGGGCTATCGGTACTGGTAAATCAGCTTCACAAGACGACGCACAAAAAATGTGTAAAGTTGTTCGTGACGTTGTAGCTGCTGACTTTGGTCAAGAAGTTGCTGATAAAGTACGTGTTCAATACGGTGGTTCAGTTAAACCTGAAAACGTTGCTGAATACATGGCTTGTCCAGACGTTGACGGAGCTCTTGTAGGTGGTGCATCACTTGAAGCTGACAGCTTCTTGGCATTGCTTGACTTCGTTAAATAATTTTAGATAAAGTCGAGGTTTCCCTCGGCTTTTTTCTTGTTTGTCTTAAGTGTTTTTCTAAAAAAAGCCAGGTTTCTCTTATCCTGTTTTGGGGAGCAAAGGTGCTTAAATGTAGAACAAAAACTCCTATTTTGTAAGCCCTATCTTTTTGTTTGGATTTTTTAAAACTTTGAGCCTAGGCAAGTACAATTGGGTTGTCCCAAGAGGCAGATAATATGCTATAATGAGAGTAGTATAACTAGAGCGCAGGCACTGATAGTCTGTATGCTCCGCATTTTTCCAAGAAGAGGAGAATTAGAAATCATGACTTTTGATGCAATTGACCAAATGGCGGTCAGCACTATTCGTTCGCTTTCGATCGAGGCCATTCAAGCCGCGAATTCTGGACACCCAGGTCTTCCTATGGGTGCAGCGCCAATGGCTTATGTACTTTGGAACCATGTGATGAATGTTAATCCAAAGACTAGCCGTAACTGGACAAACCGTGACCGTTTTGTTCTTTCTGCAGGTCATGGTTCTGCTTGCTTTATAGCCTCTTGCACCTTTCAGGCTATGATGTATCAATGGATGATTTGAAGAACTTCCGTCAATGGGGTTCTAAGACTCCAGGTCACCCTGAAGTTAATCATACTGATGGTGTTGAAGCAACATCAGGTCCTCTTGGTCAAGGAATTGCTAATGCAGTAGGTATGGCAATGGCTGAAGCACATTTGGCTGCTAAATTTAACAAACCTGGTTTTGATATTGTTGACCATTATACTTATGCCCTCCATGGAGATGGTTGTTTGATGGAAGGTGTTTCTCAAGAAGCCGCTAGTCTTGCTGGTCACCTTAAACTTGGTAAGTTGGTTCTTCTTTACGATTCAAACGATATTTCGCTTGATGGACCAACATCAATGGCTTTCACTGAGGATGTTAAGGCTAAGTTTGAAGCTTATGGTTGGCAACACATCCTTGTTAAAGATGGTAATGATTTGGAAGCTATTGCTAAAGCTATCGAAGAAGCTAAAGCTGAGACAGATAAACCATCTATTATCGAAGTTAAGACAATCATTGGTTACGGAGCTGAAGGACAAGGAACATCAGCTGTCCACGGTGCTCCAATTGGTCAAGACGGCATTGATCACGCAAAAAGTGTTTACGGTTACGATGCACCGGCATTTACAGTTCCAGATGAAGTTGCTCGTCGTTTTGAAGTTGGTATTAAATTCCGTGGTGAAGCTGCTGAAAATGCTTGGCAAACTAAATTTGCAGAATATGAATCTGCTTACCCAGAATTGGCTGCTGAATACAAGGCTGCCTTTGCAAATGAACCTGTACACGTTGACTTGAATGCTCATGAATTGGGTTCAGCAGTAGCTAGCCGTGTGTCAAGCCAACAAGCTATCCAACAGATTTCTGAACAAGTTCCTTCATTCTGGGGAGGTTCAGCAGACCTTTCAGCTTCTAACAATACTATGGTTAAGGCTGAGTCTGATTTCCAACCAGACAACTATGCTGGACGTAATATTTGGTTCGGTGTACGTGAGTTTGCTATGGCTGCAGCGATGAATGGTATTGCCCTTCATGGTGGTACTCGTGTTTATGGTGGTACTTTCTTTGTCTTCTCAAACTACTTGCTTCCAGCAGTACGTATGGCAGCACTTCAAAACTTGCCAGTGACTTATGTTATGACACACGATTCAGTAGCAGTTGGTGAAGATGGACCTACTCACGAACCAATCGAACAATTGGCAAGCGTGCGTTCAATGCCTAACCTTAACGTTATCCGTCCTGCAGATGGTAATGAAACTAATGCTGCGTGGAAACGTGCTTTGGCTGAAACTGAACGTCCAACAATGCTAGTTTTGACACGTCAAAACTTGCCAGTCCTTGACGGTACAGCTGAAAATGCTGAAGCTGGTGTCAATAAAGGAGCTTACATCATCTCTGAAGCTAAAGGTGATCTTGATGGTATTATCATTGCGACTGGTTCAGAAGTGAAATTGGCGCTTGATACGCAAGCTGCTCTTGAAGCAGAAGGTGTGCATGTTCGTGTTGTTTCAATGCCATCACAAAATCTCTTTGATGAACAAGATGCTGCTTACAAAGAAGAAGTTCTTCCAGCAGCTGTTACAAAACGTTTGGCTATTGAAGCCGGAACTAGCTTTGGTTGGGGCAAATATGTTGGTCTTGCAGGTAAAACACTTACTATCGATACTTGGGGGGCATCAGCACCTGGTGACCGTATCTTTAAGGAATATGGTTTCACTGTTGAAAATGCAAGTCAACTTTACAAATCATTGTAAGAAAGGAAAGAGCTTGGCTAGTCCAAGTTCTTTTTTCTTGTAAAAAGTGTTTAACTTCACACAGAGCTTGACTTTTGGGTCTAGAGTGCTAGAATGACAGTGTTAGCCGATTTAGCTCAGTTGGTAGAGCAACGCACTCGTAACGCGTAGGTCACAGGTTCGAAACCTGCAATCGGCATGGTCATAGGTGTTCACATATTAAAGGGGAGGTTTTAGAAACCTCTTTTTTCTTTAGTCCTAGATTGTTCATTTAAGCTAAAATTTGATAAAATAAAAGGTAAAGAAATAATAAAGGAAGTATCATGTCAAAAGGGTTATTAATCTCAATCGAAGGGCCAGATGGTGCTGGGAAGACTACAGTTTTGGAGGCGCTTTTGCCACGTTTAAGAGAAGTTTATCCAGCTCAAGTCGTGACGACACGTGAACCAGGCGGAGTAGCTATTGCAGAGCAAATCCGTGAGGTTATTCTGGACGTAAATAATACGGCTATGGATGCTAAGACAGAGCTCTTGCTCTATATTGCGGCTCGCCGCCAACACTTGGTTGAGAAGGTTTTGCCAGAGCTTGAAAAAGGCAATATGGTCATTATGGATCGTTTTATTGATTCATCAGTTGCCTATCAAGGGACTGGTCGTGGCTTGAATCAGGATGAGATTGCCTGGTTAAATGCTTATGTGACTGATGGTTATAAACCTGACGTGACCTTGTTATTTGATGTGGATTCTGAAACTGGTTTGGCTCGCATTGCAGCCAGCGGTGAACGTGAAGTCAACCGCTTAGATTTAGAGAAGCTTGACTTGCATCAGCGTGTACGTCAAGGTTATTTGGATTTGGCTAAGGCTGAACCAGAACGTATCAAGTTAATCGATGCCTCACAGGATTTTGAGGATGTTGTAGAGCAAGCTTGGAATGTAATTAAAGGCTATTTATAAGGAGCAAGATGAAGTTAGCTGAGAGTCAGAGCAAACTATTTGAAGAGTTTTCACAAATTATCAGAGAAAATCGTTTGAGTCATGCTTATTTGTTTTCGGGTGATTTTGGAAGTCTCGACATGGCTATTTGGCTAGCACAGAGTCGGTTTTGTGTGACTCCCGAGGATGGTCTACCTTGTAGCCACTGTCGTCCCTGTCGCTTGATTGCACAGGGGGACTTTTCTGATGTTAAATTAGTAGAGCCACAAGGACAGATTATTAAGACGGACACGATTCGTCAGTTGACTAGAGAGTTTAGTCAATCGAGTTTTGAGGGGCAGGCTCAGGTTTTTATCATTCGGGATGCAGATAAGATGCACGTCAATGCTGCTAACAGTCTATTAAAGTTTATTGAAGAACCTCAAAGTCAGATTTATATTTTTCTTTTGACAGCTGATGATAGTCGTATGTTACCGACGATTAAAAGCCGAGCTCAACTCTTTTATTTTCCAAAGAATCGGGCTTATCTGGAAGAGTTGTTGCAGAAGGAAGGTTTGTTGCTGACACAAGCCAAAGTGTTGGCGGACTTTGCTAAAGATGATGCTCAGGCTTTAGACTTAGTTAAAGATAATAAGATTCTTGATCTGATTAATACAGTAGAGCGTTTCACACAGTCCCTGCTATCTAATCAGGACCTGCTTTATTTGGACGTTGCAAAACTGGCTGTCCAGTGTAGTGAAAAGTCGGAACAAGAGATGGTCTGGGCTTTTTTAACTTATCAATTGGGGAAGGATATACAAAATCCACAAGCAAGGCGATGGCTAGACTTAGTTTATGAGGCACGAAAAATGTGGCTAGCTAATGTCAGCTTTCAAAATGCAATGGAGTATATGGTATTATCATGACAGAAGTCATTGGAATAAAATTTGAAGAAACTGGAGCAGTAGAATACGTTGTTCCTGATAAAAATTACGCCAAAGATGACTTTGTAGTCGTTTTGGATAAAAAGGATAAGCGTCTGGCTCAGGTCGTTGTGGAGAATACAAATTTTCCTGAAGTTAGTTTGCCTACTGATTTGAATCGAGTTGAAGGCCTAGCCGGAGAGAGGGATTTTGCCAGATATGATGAAAATCTTTTGAAGGCTGAAAAGAGTATGTCTGTAGTGGCTGATTTAATTGCTCAAAATCAGCTAGATATGAAGGTGGTTGATATTGTCTTTCCGCTAAATAACTCTTATGTGTTAATCAGTTTTGTAGCTGAAAAACGGGTAGATTTTCGTCAGTTACTCAAAGACCTGGCTTCTTACTTTAAGACACGCATTGAGTTACGTCAGATTTCAAGTCGTGAGGAATCAAATCTATGGTGGCTTAGGACCTTGTGGCCGGGCACTTTGTTGTTCTAGTTTTTTGGGTGAATTCCCACCAGTATCGATTAAGATGGCTAAAAATCAGAGTTTATCTTTGAATTCTGGTAAGATGAATGGGGTCTGTGGTCGACTTATGTGTTGTCTCAGTTATGAAGATGACTTTTACCGAGATAGCAAGGCGAGTTATCCTGACTTGGGTGATGAAATTGAAACCAAGGATGGCACGGGTCAGGTCGTTGCCATTGATGTGATTGCAGGGACCATTAAGGTTGTATTTGAAAAAGGGCGTGCGCCCCTAACTTATGGAGTGGAGGAAGTTCAGCTAAATGGAAAAGCGTGAATTGTATGATAAATTCGAGGAATTATCACAAAATTTGATGTCGATGTTGGCAGAAGTGGAAGCAATTAAGACGAACTTCTCAGGGATTCTGGATGAAAATACGGCCCTCAAGTTGGAAAACGACAAGTTGCGTGAGCACTTGAGTCAAGTGGTTCAAGAGGAGACAGGGACTAAAATGTCTCATGGTAAGGTGAACCTTGAGGCTATTTACGATGATGGGTTCCATATTTGTCCAGATTTTTATGGCCAACGTCGTGATAATAATGAAGCTTGCGGCTTCTGTGCAGAATTGTTGTACGGAGACTAAACATGCAGGTTCAAAAGAGTTTTAAGGGGCAATCTAGCTATGGTACCCTCTATCTGGTTCCCACTCCTATTGGGAATTTGCAGGATATGACTTTTCGTAGTGTGCAAATCCTGAAAGAGGTGGATCTTATTTGTGCAGAGGACACGCGCAATACGGGTCTCTTGCTCAAGCATTTTGAGATTGAAACCAAGCAGTATTCTTTTCATGAGCACAATGCCTATGAGAAAATTCCAGATTTACTGGAGCGTTTGAAGTCAGGTCTTTCTTTGGCTCAGGTTTCTGATGCGGGTATGCCTTCCATTTCAGATCCTGGGCATGATTTGGTCAAAGCCGCCATTGCTGAGGATATTCCTGTGGTAGCCTTACCGGGAGCATCAGCTGGTATTACAGCCTTGATTGCCAGTGGTTTAGCACCGCAACCTCATATTTTTTATGGCTTCCTGCCTCGTAAAAAGGGACAGCAGATTGATTTCTTCAAGGAAAAAGTATCTTATCCTGAGACACAGATTTTTTACGAGTCACCATACCGTGTGGCGGATACCCTTGAAAATATGCATGAGGTCTATGGCAATCGTCAAGTAACGCTAGTTCGAGAATTAACCAAGCTTTATGAAGAGTACCAGCGAGGGTCAATTTCAGAAATTTTAGATTATATTGCTAGTAATCCTCTCAAGGGAGAATGTTTACTGATTGTGGCTGGTGCTTCTGAAAATGATAGGGAAGAAAATCTAACATCAGATGTTACGCCAGTAGAGGCTGTTGAAGCTTTAATTGCTTCTGGCATGAAACCTAATCAGGCTATAAAAACCGTTGCTAAAGAGCGAAAAATAAACAGACAAGAGCTTTATAACCTTTCATGGGGTTTAAGAGGCTCTTTTTTTGTGGCGACATAAGATGTCAGAAAAGAAAGAATTGTCAAAAAATTCCGTAAATACGCTTGTTTATCTCATGTTTTTGTGTTATATTATCTGACATAAAATAATTTGAGAATTGGAGTGGTTTCATGGATACAGGTAGCAGTGCCTTTATATTGATTTGTTCAGCCATGGTTTGTTTGATGACACCGGCCTTGGCCTTCTTCTATGGTGGGCTTGGACGTCGTAAGAATGTTATCAATACCATGATGATGTCTGTTCTACCCTTAGCTATAGCTTCTCTCTTGTGGATTGTTGCTGGCTACTCGCTTTCATTTGGCGGTCATGGGAATATCTTCGGTAATTTCAGTCATCTTTTTTTAAATAGCGTGTCTGAAACGGCCTCAAGTCGTGGTCTAACCATTCCTGATATGCTGTTTGCTGCTTTTCAGATGATGTTTTCGATTATCTGTGTGGCGATTTTGACGGGTTCAGTGGTAGGACGGATGCGCTTTACACCTTTAGCTATCTTTGTTGTCTTTTGGTTACTTCTTGTCTACTATCCATTTGCACATATGGTTTGGGATGAAGGGCTCCTTGCAAAATGGGGGACAATTGACTTCGCAGGTGGTGATGTGGTTCATATTACCTCGGGGGTATCGGCCTTGGTTTTGGCAATCGTTGTTGGTAAACGTCGTGATTTTGGCATTTTAGAACACCGTCCTCATAATGTTCCTTTTGTTCTATTGGGAGCGGGTCTCTTATGGTTTGGTTGGTTTGGCTTTAATGCAGGATCAGCCTTGGCTGCTAATGGCTTGGCAGTGCACGCGTTAGTAACCACCCATGTTTCAGCTGCTGCAGCCATGTTTTCATGGTTGGCAATTGAAAAACATGTCACAGGACATCCATCCTTGGTTGGTGGTTCAACTGGTTTGGTGGCAGGACTGGTTGCAATCACACCTGGGGCTGGTTTTGTTTCAATTTGGAGTGCCATTCTAATTGGTCTTATGGTTAGTCCGATTTGTTTTTATGCTATTTCTGTCTTGAAGAAACGTTTTGCCTATGATGATGCTTTGGATGCTTTTGGTTGCCACGGCGTTGGAGGGATCTTTGGTGGTTTGGCTACTGCGATTTACGACACCAGATTTAGCCCTAGATAAGGCTAATATTGGTTTGATCTATGGAAAGGCGCATCTGTTTATAGTGACTATTTTAACTATTATCTTTACAGCTATTTGGTCTGCTCTTGTGACCTATGGTATTATTAAAGTAATTGCTCATTATATGCCTTTACGTGTTAGTGACCGTGATGAAGCTATTGGTCTTGATGACTGTGAGCACAAAGAGACAGCCTATCCAACCTTTATGGGCTTAGATTCGTAGGAGAATACAGATGAAGAAAGTAGAAGCGATTATTCGTTCGGATAAATTGGAAGATTTGAAAAATGCCTTGACTGGTAGTGGTTTGGCCAAGGGGATGACTGTAAGTCAAGTTCTGGGTTATGGTAATCAACGTGGCTTTGCAGAGTTTGTTCGTGGACAGCGCATTGTTCCTACCTTATTAGCTAAGGTTAAGGTTGAAATTGTAGTTAAGGATATGGCGGTTGACGAAGTTGTTGATGCCATTCGGAGCGCCGTGGCGACAGGGGAAGTTGGTGATGGGAAGATTTTTATTGTTCCTATTGATGATGTTATCCGCATTCGTACTGGTGAACGTGGTGGAGACGCCATTTAATATAATGAAGGCTTAAACCGGTTGGTTTGGGTCTTTTTTAGTGAATTTTGATATACTTAGAGGAGTTAGTATGATTGAGGGGGTGACCAATTGGCAAAAGGAAAAAAGAAAAGCAAGTCTAAAGCTAGACCTAAGAAAACTAAAAAGAAACAGAAGTCTTTCTTGCTCTTTCCTAAATTTTTCCAAAAGTGGAGTCTGATTTTTATTGGCCTATTTGCCTTATTGGGACTCCTAGCTAGTTTAAATTTTCCAAGGTTGACTATGGAAAAGAACATGACATCTACGGATGAGACGACGGTTGCATTTATTGCCGAGATTGGTGAGACGTCGCGCTATTTGGCAGCTAGAAATGATCTTTATGCATCTGTTATGATAGCTCAGGCCATCTTGGAATCTGACTCTGGACAATCTACTTTGAGTCAGAAGCCGTCCTATAACTTCTTTGGGATTAAGGGGGACTACAATGGTCAAAGTGTGACCCTACCGACCTGGGAGGATGATGGTAAGGGCAATCCTTACTATATTGATGCGGCTTTTCGTTCTTATGGTTCTGTGGAAAATTCTTTACAGGACTATGTGGATTTCCTTGAGGGAAGCTACTATGTAGGGGTGCACCGTTCCAATACTAAGAATTATAAGGATGCGACAGCTGCCCTAACAGGGGTCTACGCTACGGACACAACCTACGGAGACAAATTAAACAGCATCATTGAACAATATCAGTTAACCATTTATGACACTTATTAGGGTCGAAGGAGAGTAAAATGAATCAGAACAAAGTGAAACTCATTGCAATAGATATGGACGGAACACTCTTAGATAGCCAAAAAGAGATTCCTGCAGAGAATATTAAAGCTATTCAAGAAGCAGCTGCGGCAGGTATCAAAATTGTCCTTTGTACAGGACGCCCACGTTCAGGCATTCTTCCGCATTTTGAGAAATTAGGACTGAGTGAAGAAGAGTACATTATCATGAATAATGGCTGTTCAACTTATGAGACAAAAAATTGGAAGTTGCTTCAATATGAAAGTTTATCTCGCTCCGAGATGGAAGAACTCTTGCAGGCTTGCGAAGACTTCCCAGAGGTGGCTCTAACCTTTACTGGTGAAAAAACTTACTATGTTGTGGGCGATGAGGTGCCTGAGCTAGTAGCATATGATGCTGGGACTGTTTTCACAGAAGCAAAAGCTAGGAGTTTGGAAGAACTCTTTGCGGAAGGGCAAGTGATTTTCCAAGCCATGTATATGGCTGATTCTGAACCTTTGGATGCCTTCCAAAATGCTGTGCAAGACAGACTTGATCAGAGCTATAGCACAGTTCGTAGCCAAGAATATATCTTTGAAATCATGCCACAGGGGGCAACTAAGGCCAGCGGACTTAAGCATTTAGCGGAAAAACTTGGAATTGCTCCAGATCAAATCATGGCTCTGGGTGATGCTGCTAATGACCTTGAAATGCTTCAATTCGTCGGTCAAAGTGTTGCCATGGGTAATGCTAGTGACGACATTAAAGAGTTGTGTAAGTATGTGACCTTGACAAATGACGAGGCAGGCGTAGCTCACGCTATTCGTACTTGGGCTTTATAAGAAAAAGACCTTTAGCTTCTATCTGCTAAAGGTTTTTCGATTTTGGATAATGGCAATGAGAGTGGTTAGTGTGATGGTAATATCAGTTATGGCAGCGGGGTAGGCCTGAATGGTCAAATCGTAAATCAGCCAGAGTAACATATTTTCAATAATGACCCAGCGAAGCCACTGAAGGTTTCGTGTGATGGCAATGGCTAAACTATAAGAGACTGAAGAGATGATTGGCAGATAGCCAATAAGTCCAAGTTGATTGAGATAGGTTCCTACAATGATTTGAATAACGATGAGGATGGTCAAGATAGTCTTGGTCATCTTCTTTTTGACCATCAAGCTATTACGTATGATGGAAATACTAATGGTTAAAGCACCGGTATAGCCACCCAATAAGAGGTTGGCAATAGCAGTAAAAATGTAGTCGGTAATTTGCCAGACGAGCATTTTATGTTTTGATTTTACAAAAGAGGAAATAGCGACACAGAGAGCTCCGATGGCTGAGAATACTTGTGCTAGAAGATAGATTGTCATGATATAACTTTCAATTTTTGTCTCCATTATATCACAAGGATTCAAGAGATTTTCATCTCTTTTTTAGAATTTACAATCCTAATATATTAGCGTTTACATTAGAAAATGATATAATAAAAGTGTAGAAAAGATTATTCCCTTAAAAGTAGAGAGAACCCAATGTTCCCTTGTGACATAGGTCCTGTCTTTACTTTTACGATAGACTAGAAATGAGGAAATAATTATGAAAAACAAATTTTCTCAAGTAATCGTGCTTTCCATGGTTACCCTTTCCTCAATGGCTTTGCTGACGGCCTGTTCCAGCCATAAGGAATCGAGTTCAGCAGATAAGACGCCTAAGAGCAGCCAGGTGACCTCATCAAGTAAGGCTAAAACATCCAGTAAAGATAGCGGTAAGACTAGCAAGTCTAGTGCTAAGGCCAAGGAATCTTCGGGTGCAAAGACGGAGTCTTCAAGCACGCAAAGTAGTCAAAAGGCTTCTGCCCCAAGTTCGAGTAGTAGTCAGGCTCAGTCATCATCTTCAAAGAGTTCATCAGTTCCCTCAAGTAGCCAGTCCCAAGCACCTAAATCATCAAACGAGAGCCAATCTTCAGCCAGTCAATCTCAAGCGCCAAAGAGCTCAAGTGATAGTCAAGCTTCAAGTAGTCAATCTAGCAGTCAAGCTCAAGCTAAAACGGATATGCAAGTAACCACCGTGGATATGGATGTGAGTGCTGCAGCGCGTGGTCAGTTTGATAGTATTGCTGGTACTTGGAAGTCCAGTGATGGCAGTCGTCTGGTCTTTAACAACACTAGCCTAGTAGGAGATATCACTGCCCAAGGTCAAGCGACAGTTCACAATTATGTGCACCCGAAAGATAATTATCAAGAGAGCTCAGGTAAGTATGATGCCACCCTCTCAAGAGATAGAGGGGACACTTCTGGTATTGTTGGAGATATTAGCTTTGTCTCTAAAAAGGCAGCTATTTCTGGTCCTAGCTATGAACAAGATACCATTCAAGTAACCAGTACTGATGGAACAAAGGTCTACTTTAAAGAATCAGATAATGTGACACTACCTAAAGACGTGACTGTTACTGACAATCAACTTCCAATTGATGGTGGTATTGCAGAATCTGGCAGCTACACGCTTACCAAACGTACAGCTGTCAAAAATACTCCTAGTGATACAGCTCCAGTTGAATTTTACTTAGAAGCAGGCGATAAGATTAACTTTGATATGAAGGTTACTCAAGACGGTCATAGTTGGATTTCTTACATCAGCTATAGTGGTGTTCGCCGTTATGTTCAAGTGGATTAAATAAGATATCTAGAAAGGTCAGAATTTCTTCTGATCTTTCTATTATTTTGTGGAAAAAGCCTTGTCTATTCCCTAATAAATCGATACAATAGAAAGGTCGGTTTAACCGAAAATTTTTAAATAATGAGGACAAAAATGTGTCAGTAAATTGGCAAGATATTGCGTTTTCTTTCCTCGGTGGTTTGGGGCTTTTCCTCTTTAGTATCAAGTATATGGGAGATGGTCTTCAACAAGCAGCCGGAGATAAGTTGCGCTTTTACATCGATAAGTATACCAGCAACCCGTTTTTAGGGGTTTTGATTGGTATTGTCATGACGGCCTTGATTCAATCGAGTTCAGGGGTTACCGTTATTGTCGTCGGTCTGGTTTCGGCAGGGCTTTTGAGTCTTCGTCAGGCTATTGGTATTGTCATGGGGGCAAACATCGGTACAACCGTAACTTCCTTCATGATTGGTTTCAAGCTTGGTGACTATGCCCTTCCAGTGATTTTCCTGGGGGCTGCGCTTCTCTTCTTTACAAGCAATAAGAAGCTCAATAATCTAGGACGTATCTTGTTTGGTGTTGGGGGGATTTCTTTGCCCTTAACCTTATGGGAGATGCGGTAGAACCTTTGAAGTCAGTTACAGCCTTTAAGGACTACTTGGCAACCTTGGGTGATCGCCCAGTCATGGGGGTTATCATCGGTGCTGGCTTGACCATGTTGATTCAGTCGTCAGCAGCGACCATCGGTATTCTTCAGAGTCTCTACTCAGGTGGTTTGCTTGATCTGCAAGGTGCCCTTCCAATCCTCTTTGGGGATAATATCGGAACAACAATCACAGCGGTACTAGCAGCTCTTGGTTCGAACATTGCGGCTAAACGTGTGGCAGGGGCTCACGTCCTGTTCAATGTTATTGGGACGGTCTTGTGTTTGATTCTTTTGGTACCATTCACAGCCTTGATTCAATGGTTTAAGTCTGTGCTTGGATTGACACCTGAGATGACCATCGCCTTTGCTCACGGTACTTTTAACATTGCAAATACTATCGTTCAATTCCCATTCATCGGAGTTCTAGCTTACCTTGTAACTAAGATTATTCCTGGTGAGGACGAAATTAACAAGTACGAAGCACTTTACTTGGACCGTTTGCTTATCACACAGGCACCAGCTATCGCCCTTGGTAATGCCAAGAAAGAATTGGTGCACTTGGCGTCATACGCCATCCAGTCTTTGGAAGCTTCATACGCTTTCTTTGCTAAGGGAGATGAGAAATACTATGATAAGGTTGAGAAGTATGAAACAGCTGTTAATAGTATTGACGAAGAGTTGACAACTTACTTGATTGACATCTCTAACGAATCTCTTAGCGTTTCCGAGAATGAAGTTTTGGCAAGTGTGCTTGATTCTGTTCGTGACTTGGAGCGTATGGGTGACCTTGCCCTTGCAAGTGCTAACCTTTCACAACACATTCATAGTAAGGGAATTGAATTCTCTGATACTGCCAAGGCTGAGCTTGCGGATGTTTACAACCGTACTCACCGCATCGCCCTTGATAGTATTCGTGTGGTTGTAGATGATGACAAGGTACTTGCAGGTCAAGTCATCCTTCGTCATGAAGAGTTGGAAAAACTTGAAAAACAATTGCGTAAAATACATACCAAACGTCTTAACAATGGTGAATGTACTGCGCAAGCAGGTATCAACTATGTTGATTACCTCTCACATTACACACGTATCGCAGACCATGCGATTAATCTTGTTGAAAAGGTTACAGAGGGTGTGATTTAATAGAGAAAGCCGAGAAAAATTCTCGGCTTTTTTGATATAATGAAAGCGTATTAAGAATATAGAAAAATGATGAGAGGTGGTCCTATGACCTATTATATTTCAGCCAAACGTTTTTACTTTGAGAATAAAATCAAGGAAGGTGGCTACCTAGAGGTTGTGGATGGTCATTTCGGTGACTGGACAGAAAAGGTACCAGAAGGTGCAGAAGTACTGGATTACAGTAATTATCAGATTGCTCCGGGTCTTGTAGATACTCATATTCATGGATTTGCGGGTTATGATGTCATGGATAATTCTGAGGAAAGTCTTCTAGGTATGAGTCAAGCCTTACTTTCAGCAGGTGTGACCTCTTTCTTACCGACAGCTCTAACAGCGCCATTTGAAGAGTTAAAAGCTATTTGCCAAACAACAGCTAATACGGTTGGTAAGGAAACTGGTGCCAAAATTCAAGGGCTCTTCTTTGAAGGACCTTATTTCACTGAAACCTATAAGGGGGCTCAAAATCCTAAATACATGGGCAATCCAAGTGTGGAACAATTGAAGGTGTGGCAGGAGGCGGCTCAAGGGGAATTGATTAAATTGGCTCTTGCTCCTGAACGTGAGGGAGTAGCTGAATTTATCCAAGAAGCAACCAAGCAAGGCGTAACTATTGCTCTAGGTCATTCCAATGCCACATATGAAGAAGCCATGGCAGCAGTGGAAGCCGGGGCATCCGTTTGGGTTCACGTCTACAACGGAATGCGTGGTTTTACACATCGTGAGCCTGGTATGGTTGGGGCAGCCTTCGATAGTCCAGAAACGATTGGTGAGTTGATCGCTGATGGTCATCATGTGGTCCCTGCAGCTTGTAAGGTTCTTATCAAGCAAAAGACACCTCGAGGAGTTGCCCTTATTACAGACTGTATGTCAGCGGGAGGACGTCCGGATGGCGACTATATGCTGGGTGAACTTCCTGTCATCGTCGAAAATGGTACTGCCCGCCTCAAAGAAGGTGGTAACCTAGCTGGATCTATCCTACAACTTAAAGACGGTGTCAAACACGTGGTTGACTGGGGGCTTGTGACGGTTGCTCAAGCTCTACAAATGGCAACTAGTGTTCCAGCTAAATCGGTTGGACTTGAAAATACTTGCGGAAGCCTAAAAGCAGGTCTACCAGCTGATTTTATCGTCTTAGATGACTCCTTGGACTTACAAGCAACCTATATTGATGGACGAAAAGGTTGGGAAAAATAAGAGTATGAGTAGCACTTTCTTATGAAGGTGCTGTTTTTAATTGATTTTTACAAAGGTGTCAGAGTAGTGTAAAATAGAAATACTTTTTATTTTACAGGAGGTAATATGTCAAAACGTATTTGGAGCATTGCCCTGGCCTATGTCGGTGTAATGATTGGTGCAGGGGTGTCTTCAGGACAGGACCTCTTACAGTATTTTGTTAGTTTTGGAGCCTGGGGACTGATAGGTGTCATAGTTCTAGGAATTTTGCATGTTGGCTTTGGGCGACTCATGATTGTTCTGGGAAGTTATTACCGCTCAGATGACCATTCGGTAGTCCTGGCAGAAATCAGTCATCCTGTGATTTACCGTATTTTGGATATCGCTTTGATTATCACTTGTTTCCTGTTTGGTTTTGTGATGACAGCAGGTGCAGGGGCTAACCTAAACCAGCAGTTCGGCTTTCCGATTTGGGTAGGTGCTTTCCTTTGTACAGCTCTGACTATCTTTGTGAGTTTCCTAGATTTCAAAAAAATCATCGGTGTTATTGGAGTTTTTACCCCTATGATTTTGGTTATGATTGCCATGATATTCGTGACCAATGTTTTAGGACGTCACTGGGATTTTGCTGAGATGGATAAGGTGTCGCAAACCATTCAATCTCCTTTTCCGAGTATTTGGCTGTCTGTGGTTAACTATTTCGCCGTTTGTGTCATGTCAGCCATAGCCATGGCCTTTGTGATGGGTGGCTCTATTCTCAAAATCAATGAAGCTGAAAAGAGCGGAGCCTGGGGAGGATTTATGGTTGGTGTGATTTTCTTCGTCACAACCTTGATTCTCTTTGCTAACAGTGATAAAATTGCTAGCTCGGATGTTCCTATGTTGGCTATTGCTAAGGAAGTGAATCCTATCTTTGCGACACTTTACGCCTTGGTGATCTTTGGTTTGATTTAATACCGTCTTTAGTCTCTACTATGCCCTTGGGAAACGCTTCTCAGCAGGTAGTGAGAAACGCTTCAAGTTCTTCGTGGCTACATTTGCCCTTGCTGGTTTTGCTATTTCCTTCATGGGCTTCCGTCAACTGGTAGCAGTTATGTATCCTATTATCGGTTATCTGGGAATGCTGATGTTGGTCGTACTAGTTGTTGCTAGCTACCGCAAAAAAGCTAAGATTCGTAAGGAAAAGGAAATTCGGAATCATCTCTTGTCTATCGTTGAGAAAGCTTATGATCCCAATCAAGACTTGACCCATCGGGATAAGAAAAAGGCCCAAGAACTTCGAGAAGCCTCAATTCTTGATAATGAGATTCTCCATGAAGACTCCCATGCACATGTTCGTCAGGAAATGGGGATTAGTAAGAAGGATTAGAATTTTATTTTACAAGTTTCTCTATTTCTGCTATAATACTGACAAGAAAGAAGGGCTTATGGCGTTTTTCTAGCGAGCTTGGGAGAGTGGAAGCCAAGTAGAGCAAAGTAGGCAAGTGGCGCTTTCTCTCAGCAAATGGCTGAAGACAAACAGATAAAATGAAGTAATAAATTAGGGTGGAACCGCGTTTCTGACGCCCCTAGGTCGAATGACTTAGGAGCAGAGACACGGTTCTTTTTGTATCCTGAGTCACAAGAAACTTTATGAATAAGGAGTAAAACATGTCTAAAAAACTAACCTTCCACTGCGTCAGTGGCAGAGACCTCCTTACAGTCGGACTGCCCCACGCTCAGCACTAGGGTGCCTGAGCTAAACGCAGTACTAACTCGTCTTGCCTCGTACGATCGACGAGGCAGACTCGTGTCGCAAGAAATTATGGAAAAAGGAGTAAAACATGTCTAAAAAATTGACTTTCCACTGCGTCAGTTGCAGAGACCTCCTTACAGTCGGACTGCCCCACGCTCAGCACTAGGGTGCCTGAGATAGACGCAGTACTAACTCGTCTTGCCTCGTATAATCGACGAGGCAGACTCGTGTCGCAAGAAATCATTTTTAATCAAGGAGTATTCAATGTCTAAGAAATTAACATTTCAAGAAATTATTTTGACTTTGCAACAATACTGGAATGATCAGGGTTGTATGCTGATGCAGGCTTATGATAATGAAAAGGGTGCGGGAACCATGAGTCCTTACACCTTCCTTCGTGCCATTGGTCCTGAGCCATGGAATGCGGCTTATGTAGAGCCATCTCGTCGTCCAGCAGATGGTCGTTACGGAGAAAACCCAAACCGCCTTTACCAACACCACCAATTCCAAGTGGTTATGAAACCTTCTCCATCAAACATCCAAGAGCTCTACCTTGAGTCATTGGAAAAATTGGGCATCAATCCTTTGGAACACGATATTCGTTTCGTTGAAGATAACTGGGAAAACCCATCAACTGGTTCAGCTGGTCTTGGTTGGGAAGTTTGGCTTGACGGTATGGAAATCACTCAGTTCACCTACTTCCAACAAGTTGGTGGATTGGCAACTGGTCCGGTAACTTCTGAGGTCACTTACGGTTTGGAACGTTTGGCTTCTTACATCCAAGAAGTAGATTCTGTTTACGATATTGAGTGGGCTCCAGGCGTTAAATACGGAGAAATCTTCCTTCAACCAGAATACGAACACTCAAAATACAGCTTTGAAGTTTCTGACCAAGACATGCTTCTTGAAAACTTCGAAAAATTTGAAAAAGAAGCAGGACGTGCTTTGGAATTGGGTCTTGTTCACCCTGCCTATGACTATGTTTTGAAATGTTCACATACTTTTAACTTGCTAGATGCTCGTGGCGCTGTTTCTGTTACAGAACGTGCCGGTTACATTGCCCGCATCCGTAACTTGGCCCGTGTCGTAGCCAAAACTTTCGTCGCAGAACGTAAAAAACTAGGTTACCCACTTCTCGACGAAGCTACACGCGCAAAACTTCTAGCAGAAGAGGAAGAATAAAAACAGTTACAAGAATAGAAAAAGGGCGAACAAAGTTAGCCCGTATGGCACCCAGAGGCAAGTCGAAGACTTGCTAAAGGAATAGGCACCGCCGTACTGGTATCTGGGGATTTTTGAAACGTTAGGTTCAAAAATCAGTTGGCTAAATCCACTTTGATGAGACTGTTGGAAATCGATGTCAAGAAGACAGAAGATTTCCCTACAGCCTCATAAAGTTAGTTAGCAACGTCCCCAGTACCTAAGGTGCCTATCAAAAAGAAGAATTTTGTAAAGGAAAAAACATGACAAAAAACTTATTAGTAGAACTTGGACTTGAAGAGTTGCCAGCCTACGTTGTCACACCAAGTGAAAAACAACTGGGTGAGAAAATGGCAGCCTTCTTGGATGACAACCGTCTTTCATACGAAAGCATTCAAACCTTCTCAACACCACGTCGTTTGGCCGTCCGTGTGATTGGTTTGGCGGATCAACAATCTGATTTGACCGAAGATTTTAAAGGACCTTCTAAGAAAATTGCCTTGGATGCAGATGGAAACTTCTCAAAAGCAGCGCAAGGATTCGTCCGTGGAAAAGGTTTGACGGTTGATGATATCGAATTCCGTGAAGTCAAAGGTGAAGAGTACGTTTATGTTACGAAGCACGAAGCTGGAAACCTGCCAAAGAAGTCTTGGCTGGCATTCCAGAAGTGCTTGCTTCAATGACCTTTCCTGTTAGCATGCACTGGGCTAACAATACCTTTGAATACATTCGCCCAGTTCACACATTGATCGTTCTTTTGGGTGATGAAGCGATTGACCTTGATTTCTTGGATATCCAGTCAGGTCGTGTGAGTCGTGGACACCGTTTCCTTGGACATGAAGTAGAAATTACCAATGCGGATTCTTATGAAGAAGACCTTCGTACCGTTTACGTGATTACCGATAGCAAAGAACGTGAAAACATGATTCGTGAACAAATCAAAGCTATCGAAGCTGCAGAAGGAGTAAAAGTCCAAATCGAAGAAGGCCTTTTGAATGAAGTTTTGAACTTGGTCGAATATCCAACTGCCTTTATGGGAAGTTTCGACACCAAATATTTGGACGTTCCAGAAGAAGTTTTGGTGACCTCAATGGAAACGCACCAACGTTACTTTGTTGTACGTGACCTTGATGGCAAGCTGAAACCAAATTTCATCTCAGTCCGTAATGGTAACGCTGAGCACTTGGAAAATGTCGTTCGAGGAAATGAAAAAGTATTGGTGGCACGTCTTGAAGATGGTGAATTCTTCTGGCGTGAAGACCAAAAACTTAAGATTGAAGACCTCGTTGCTAAATTGGCGAACGTGACCTTCCATGAAAAAATTGGTTCTCTTTCAGAACACATGGCGCGTGCTGGTGTTATTGCAGCGTCACTAGCTGAGCAAGCTGGTTTGACTGCTGAAGAAACGGCAGCTGTCGCTCGTGCAGCTGAAATCTACAAATTTGACCTCTTGACGGGTATGGTCGGAGAGTTCGATGAATTGCAAGGAATCATGGGTGAAAAATACGCCCTCCTCGCTGGTGAAGATGCTGCGGTTGCGACAGCTATCCGTGAGCACTACCTTCCTGATGCAGCAGACGGAGCCCTTCCAGAGACTAAGGTTGGTGCCATTCTTGCCCTTGCAGATAAATTGGATACCCTCCTTTCCTTCTTCTCAGTTGGCTTGATTCCATCAGGTTCCAATGACCCATATGCGCTTCGTCGTGCAACACAAGGGATTGTTCGTATCTTGGATGCCTTTGGTTGGCATATCCCTATGGATGAGTTGATTGACAGCCTTTACGGACTTTCATTTGATAGCCTTTCTTATGACAATCAAGCAGAAGTTATCAACTTTATCAAGGCGCGTGTGGATAAGATGATGGGACGCACACCAAAGATATCAAAGACGCTGTTCTTGCTGCTTCAAACTTTGTCGTGGCTGATATGCTTGAAGTAGCTGATGCCCTTTCAGAAGCTGCTAAGACTGATGGTTACAAGGCAGCTGTTGAGTCACTTTCTCGTGCCTTCAACTTGGCAGAAAAAGCGGATGCTTCATTGACAGTCGATGCTAGTCTCTTTGAAAACGACCAAGAAAAAGCCCTTGCTAAAGCGATTGAAGAGCTTGAATTGACAGGTTCAGCAAGTGACAAAATGGCACAGCTCTTCGCTCTTAGCCCAGTCATCGATGCCTTCTTTGACAACACTATGGTCATGGCAGAAGATGAAGCGGTTAAAAACAACCGTTTGGCCCTTCTTGCAGGTCTTGTAGCTAAAGCTAACGCTGTTGCAGCTTTCAACCAATTGAACACAAAATAATGACCTGATGACAGGTAGAAAGTAGGTCTTATTATGACACCTGAAAAAATCGCTCGTATCAATGAGCTTGCTAAAAAGAAAAAAACCGAAGGTTTGACTCCAGAAGAAGAAGTGGAGCAAGCAAAACTTCGTGAAGAGTACATTGAAGGCTATCGTCGTTCAGTTCGTCACCATATCGAAGGAATTAAAGTGGTTGACGAAGAAGGTAACGATGTGACACCTGAAAAACTACGTCAAGTACAACGTGAAAAAGGTTTGCATGGTCGTAGCCTTGATGATCCTGAATCATAATAACCATTAACAAGGGTTTGGAGCTTTCCAAGCCCTTGTTTTGGAGTGTAAAATTCTGAATATTCTGTATAAAATTGACCGATTATGCAAAAAATGGTAAAATATAAGTTATGTTAAAAATGGTAGGACTCAATGAGTCTTGCTTAATAGAATTGGAGTGAAAAAAATGTCGCAAAAGCAACATCATAAAGACGACGACAACCAGACTGAAAATGGGATGGTGCGTGGTCTTCAGAACCGTCACGTCCAGCTGATTGCCATCGCTGGTACCATCGGTACAGGTCTCTTCCTCGGAGCAGGGCGTTCTCTCTCCCTAACAGGACCTTCAATCATCTTAGTATATATACTGACTGGTATTTTCATGTATCTTATGATGCGAGCAATCGGTGAGATGCTCTATATGGATCCTGACCAACACACCTTTATCAACTTTATTACCAAATACCTTGGTAAGGGCTGGGGATTCTTCTCGGGTTGGTCTTACTGGGTATCACTGATATTCCTTGGAATGGCAGAAATTACGGCCGTATCAACCTATGTGCAATATTGGTTCCCAAGTTGGCCTGCCTGGCAGATTCAGATTGTCTTCTTGATTATCCTGAGCTCGGTTAACCTGATTGCGGTTAAGATTTTCGGGGAAGTTGAGTTTTGGTTTGGGATGATCAAGATTATCACCATTCTTGCTCTTATCGCAACAGGTATCTTCATGGTAGCAACCAACTTTGAAACGCCTGCTGGACATGCTAGCCTTGCCAATATTACACACGGCTTCCAGATGTTTCCTAAAGGTTGGGTAAGCTTTGTTATGACCTTCCAAATGGTCTTCTTTGCCTATCAAGCCATCGAATTTGTAGGGATTACAACTTCTGAGACAGCGAATCCACGAAAGGTCTTACCAAAGGCAATCAAGGAGATTCCGATTCGTATTGTCATCTTCTATGTGGGTGCCCTCATTGCCCTCATGGCTATCTTCCCATGGCAAAAACTTCCAGTTAATGAATCACCATTCGTAACGGTCTTCCAAATGGCTGGTATCAAGTGGGCAGCAGCCTTCATTAACTTTGTTGTTTTGACAGCAGCGGCGTCATCATTGAACTCAACGCTTTACTCTACAGGTCGTCACCTTTTCCAAATTGCTAAGGAAACACCAAATAGTAAAGTCATGAAAGCTTTGAAGCTAGATACTTTGTCACGTAATGGTATTCCTTCACGTGCTATCATTGTTTCAGCCATTGTAGTATGTGTTTCAGCCTTCATCAATGTCTTGCCTGGTGTATCTGATGCCTTCGCTTTGATTACCGCATCATCATCAGGGGTCTACATTGCCATCTATATCTTGACTATGCTTGCTCATCTCAAGTACCGTAAATCTCAAGAGTTTATGGCAGATGGCTTCCTTATGCCAGCCTACAAGATTCTTAATCCATTGACTATCTTTTTCTTTATCTTCGTCTTTGTTTGTCTCTTCTTGCAAAAGTCAACAGTTGTCGGAGCTATTGGAGCAGCTATCTGGATTGTCGTATTTAGTATCTATAGTAACTGGAAACACAGTAAATAAATCAATTTAGCTCACCTTTATGGTGAGTTTTTTGTTGCAAAAAAAGGACACAAGGTGTCCCAGTTATTAGTTATGCAATACTTTCTTGGTTTCCGTGGTGAAAGAAGCCACCTAAGAGGCCTTTGCTACGATGAAAAATAGCAGGCTTATGATCGTTGTGTGAACGACCATTAACATCAAGTTTAGCCCATTCAAGAGCCTGGTAGGCATTTCGGTCTGAAACTGTAGATGTCCCAATATAGCTATAAATACCTGCCTGAGCAAGAATAAACCCTTGTAGTTGACGAATATGCTCATCATTGAGTGCTTCAGAAAAATGGATTTTAACTGTCTTATAAGTCAAGGCTTGGACAGACTCAACGATAGGTGATTCTGCTAGGAGGTGCAAAAGTTCTAGATGCTTAGTAAAGTACTTATCATAGTCCATTGGAAGAATGATAGTATGGGCAATCCAATCTTCCAAGTTGGCTTTGGCTTTCTTACTGAGACCTTTTGCTGTGATACTGAGATTATCTATATTGAAAGGAAGCTGGTCGATGTGAGCAGTGTTCGAACCATATGCCTTTCTGAAAAGCGGTGTACTTGATAGAATATGTCCAGTAGGGGAAATAATAGCCAAGGCAGTTTCCTTGGTTTGGTAACCAAGCTTGTGGCATTCCATGCTAGCGTATGTATCTTTAAATTCAATAATTGCTCTTGTTTTCATCGTGTAACTCTCTTTCTGTTAGTTTATAAACTAACAATAGTTTATCATGACTTATACTCTTGGTCAAGAATTTACCTCGAAAAACAAAAAACAATTATGTAAGGGCTTGCAAAAATGTTTGGACTCTGATAAGATAGAACCATAGCAAAAGGATTGTTACTGGTCAGCAGGCAAAACCTAGATAAATACGAAAAACTAATGGGAGTAGTGTATGCTCATCCCAATTGGTTCTTGGTATTTATTTAGGTTTTTTTCGTTGAAAAAGCCTCAAAGAAAACTAGGATCCTAGACAAGAAAGGAGCCCCTATGGCTAAATATACTGAATTAGCTGAGGACATTATCAAACACGTTGGTGGCAAGGAAAATGTCAATAACTTGAAACACTGTGTGACACGTTTGCGCTTTGATTTGAAAGATGAATCTAAAGCAGATGATGACTACCTTAAGAACCGTGACGGCGTTGTTACTGTTGTTAAGGCAGGTGGACAATATCAGGTAGTTATCGGTAACCATGTGCCTGATGTTTATGCGGAGGTCCTCCAGGTTGGTGGTCTTCCAGCAGGTGGAAGTCTTGATCTTGATGAGGGAGATGCACCAAAGGGTAATCTCTTTGACCGCTTTGTATCTTTGGTATCAAGTATTTTCCAACCTTTCCTTGGTCCATTGGCTGCGGCCGGGATTATCAAAGGGGTAGTCGCTATCATGGCGGCATGTGGCCTGTCAGCTGCGACAAGTCCTATGTATGTTATCTTGAATGCGGCGGGGGATGGTTTCTTCCAGTTCTTGCCAATCTTGATTGCCTTGACATCAGCTCGTCGTTTCAAGGTTAATGAGTTTACAGCTATTGCGGTTGCAGGAGCACTTGTTTATCCTGATATTGCTACGCTAGTGACAGCTCTTCAAAAGGCAGGTCAAGGTCATGTTCTAGGGGTTATTCCGTTTACGCTTCCTGCAGGGGGTTACCTCTCAACAGTAATGCCTTCTATCTTGGCAATCTGGGTGGCTTCTTACATTCAAAAATTCTTTACTAAGATTACTCCAGATGTCATTAAAGTCTTCGTAGTACCTTTCTTTACATTGCTCATTACGGTACCATTAACATTCTTGGTGGTGGGACCAATTGCCAATGCTTTCTCTGATGGATTGACAAGTCTTTTCCAAGCAATCATGAACTTTAGTCCGATTGTCTTTGGTCTTGTACTTGGTATCCTATGGCAAGTCTTGGTTATGTTCGGAATGCACTGGGCGCTTGTTCCCCTTGCTATCTTAGATGTGGCAACAAACGGAAGTTCTACGATTCTTTCAGCAGCTATCCTTCCATGTTTCACGCAAACAGGTGTATTGGGGGCTATCATGCTTAAGACGAAAGAAGAAAAAGTCCGTACCATCTCTATGCCAGCCTTCATTTCATCTATTTTTGGGGTGACAGAACCTGCTATCTATGGGGTAACCCTTCCAATGAAAACGCCATTCTACATTTCATGTGGTGTTTCAGGACTTATGGGGGCTGCCATGATGGCCTTAGATATTAAGATGTATTCAATGGGTGGTCTGGGTGTATTTGTCTTCCCAAGCCTTATTGGGCCTGACGGTAACCTTTCTAAAGTTATCTTTGCCATTATTATTGCCATTGTGGGTGCTCTTGTATCCTTCCTTATCCAACTCTTTGCACCAGTACCAACTCTTTACGGTGGTGGGGCAGCTAAGGTTGAGGAAAAAGCTGAAGAAGCTGCACCTGCTCCTAAGGAAATTCAACAAGAAATTATTGCGAGCCCACTTATCGGGAATATTGTCCCACTTGACCAAGTTCCTGACCAAGTCTTTGCCTCAGGAGCTATGGGTAAGGGTATCGCTATTGACCCTACCGATGGGGTAGTGGTCGCACCAGCTAAGGCAACGGTTAATTTAGTCTTCCCTACTGGTCATGCGATTGGTTTGACAACTGAAAATGGTGCAGAGCTTCTCATTCATATTGGTATGGATACTGTTTCTCTTGCTGGTAAAGGCTTCAAGACCTATGTGGAAGCAGGTCAAGTTGTAGAAGCAGGACAAAAACTTATAGAATTTGACCTAGCAACTATCCGAGAGGCTAAATTACCAGTTATCACGCCAGTTATTGTGACCAATACAGCTGACTTTGATGATGTCTTAACGACTAAAGAAGCTCGTGTTAACACTGGTGACTATCTCCTCACTGCTGTTAAATAAAAAAGAAATCCGAGAATCAACTTCTCGGATTTTTGTTTATTTGAATTTGTAGTCTTTAACAACTTCAACGGAATTAACCGTTACATTTTCTTTTGGTTTGCTGTTGTCATCGACTTCAAGGTTAGCAATGGTATCAACGACATCCATGCCTTTGATGACTTGTCCAAAGACAGTATATTTGGTATCACCAGCTGGGTAACCGCCTTTTTTGTAGGCGTCAATGATAGGTTTTGGATAGCCGGCATTTCCTAGTTGCTTGCTTTGATCGTCCTTGTTTGAACAATGTAGAATTGGCTGCCGTTTGAATTCTTAGCACCAGTATTGGCCATAGCAAGTGCGCCACGGATGTTGTAGAGGAATGGTGTAGGCTCAACAGCGAAACCTTTCTTCCAGATAGATTCTCCGCCAGTACCGTCACCCTTAGGGTCACCACTTTGAATCATGAAGTCCTTGATGACACGGTGGAAGGTAAGACCATCGTAGTATTTGTCCTTGGCATGTTTCAAGAAGTTTTCAGAAGCCTTTGGAGCAAGTGTAGGGAAGAGTTTGACTGTGATATCACCCTTTGAAGTGTGGAGGATAACTTCAGCTTCGTCCTTACCAACCTTGTCAGACAACTGTGGAAAGGCATCTTTTCCAGATTTTTGGGCTTTTTCTAATTGTTTAGTGAATATCTTATTATCAACATAAGCATCTCCACGAACGGCGCGTGCGATGTTCTCACGAAAGGCAAAACCTAGGCCTGCGATAACAAGTACAATAATTAATGGAATGTACTTTTTAATGTTTTTCATATATAACTCCTTTGGTGCATTATACCTACTATTGTAGCAGAAAAAAACCTTTTGGGAAACGGTTAACAGAGGTCTTTAAATATGGTAGAATGGGATTATCAACAAGAAAATGAACAATGGGACTAGATATAGGAAAAAGGTTGCCTCAGGCTAAAAGGTGAGGTCTGACTTTTGAAAGGACGCATGCTACTTACTCTTATCAGAGTTAGGTGCCTAGATTCTAGCTATAGAAAACTTCGCTAAGTCGAAGGGACCTCTTGTTTGGATTTCTTGAAAAAAGGAGATTTTTATGTCAACTAAAGCAGAATGGGCTGAACTCTTTGAGTCGGTACACGGGCGTAAGCCTAGCCCCCAAGAATTTTTGGATGCTAAAGCAGCTGACTTTGATACAAGTGCTTTGGCTGCTCAAGCAGCATCTGTAGAAGCACCAGCTAACGAACCTGTCGCTGAAGAAGTAGCTCCAGAACCGGTTGCTACTGAAGAAGTGGCAGAACAAGATGACATCGCAGATGTGGCTGAAACAGCTGAAGATGCTGTCGCAGAACAAGCAAGCAGTGAATCACCATTTGGTGCAGAAGCTTTCTCAGAAGCACCTGTGCAACAACCAACACCACAATTTGATTCAAGCATGTTTGAAAAGGCACCTATCTCTTCAGCTCAAGGATTTGGAACAGTTCCTAATCCAACTGCAGCTGGCTCAGCAGATAAACCTCTTTTCAATCTTATCTTGCCGATCGTTGCGATTGCACTTTCAGTAATCTTTGCAGTCTTGGCATGGTTTGTAAGTCCTGCTTGGGTCTTCATCATCTTGACAGTCCTCGCAGTTGCAGTAGCAGTTGTTTCGCTTGTCTTTAGCCTTAAATCAAGCAAGAAATTGCTTTCAATCATTGCAACAGGTGTTGCTGGTCTCATGCTCTTTGTGTCTATTGGTGGTTTGATTTTCCAAATCTCTCAAAATGCTAGCAACAACACAAGCTCAAGCAAGACATCAAAAGTTGCTGATAAAGACGATGATGACGCTGACAAGAAAGATGACGACAGCGATTCAAAATCTGACTCTAAATCTGATTCAAAAGGTGATAGCACTGACGTCAACGATTACATTGACAAAAATGCTAAATTTGATTGGAATGAATCTAAGTTCCAGAAATTGAAAGTCGGTAAAGATACCGTTAAGTCTATCATCAAGACTTATGGTAAGGCTTCTGATGCACAAATCTCTGGCGATGAGATGAAGTTGAACTACTCTGGTAAAGACTATGGTGAAAGTGTTTACCTAACCTTTACGAAACAATATGATGGTACATTTATCTTGTCATATGCTTCAGGTAGATTCCCTCAAGATAAGGTAGAAGTTGATAAGTCTTATAAAGCTGACTGGACAAAAGAACAGTTTGATGCTCTCAATAAGGGGGATTACACTGATCCATCAAACGGTACAAAACTTGAAGATGTCGTTAAGGATCACCCTAAAGCTTCAAGTGCAGAATACACGATTTCAACATCTCGTCAAGGTGAATTCAAAAAAGAAATGACTATTTCTTATAGTGATTATAAGGCTGAAGATGGCAAACTCAAGAGTGTTTACTTGTCATTTGATACCAAAGAAGGTGAAGATACATTCTACCTTACTTATAAATCAGGTCCAGATGAGGATTAATTAAGGGACAGGAGGGGAAACCTTCCTGTTTTTCTTGATAAAAGGAGAAAGCTATTGAAATTCTTAATTTATACATTCGAGCAAAGTCAGTCTCTTGTCACTAAGGAGACCGTAGAAAAGCTCAATCAAAAAGGAAGCTGGAAACGATTTATTGGCTTGTTTATCACTTCAATTGTTATTTATTTCTTCTCTATTATCACACCCATGTTTATAAAAGGATTGACGCTTGATCAAAATCCAACCTTTTCTTGGATTCAGTGGCCAGTCATTCTTTTCTATGTAGTCATGTATCTGGTCTATCTTTTCTTTTCAATAAAGCACAGAAGAAGTCCGATGAAACTAAAATTTTGCACCTACTTTTACATGGTAGTCTTACTCGCTATCTTTACAGTATGTGCTGGTATAATGATGATGACACGACGAAATATTGTCAGTATACTATCGGGGGCTATGTTTCTTCTGTCCATTTATTATTTGATTCGAACGGTTCCCCGTAAACTGAGAGAAGCCGTTCAAAATCAGACAGAGTTTAGCCCTATGGTAGCTCTTGTAACCGAAAAAATTTCAGATGGCTTGGTCTTTTTAGGAGGAACGGGGATTACAGCTGGACTGGTACTGTTTGACCGCTCTACCGGGAGCGACATCAGAGGGAGTATTGATGCAGTTTTGATGCCCCTAATGCCTGCTATTTTTGTCTTTGCGACTTATGTCTTTTCCATTGATTTGCTACGAGGCTATTACCTCTTCAAATACTCCGAGCGATATAGAGAGCAGTTTGGCTACTCAGCTAAGGACTGGTATGGCGAGAAGTCGAAGGAGTATAGGAGGATGCAGGGGTAAGGTGCATAGAGAAGACCAACAGGTTTTGAAGTTAATTATAAGATTGATGGAAACGTAATAAAGATGATTAAAGTTAATGAAAGTGTAACTACAAAAGTAGAAGCTTCAAAAATATGAAGGTCGTAGTCCAACGTTTTGGTCTCAAAGACAAACAAAAGTTTATGAAAATATAGACTTTAAAATAGTACAGCTTAATTATTATAAAATTTCACTGTCTTTAGATTCTAATGTACTGCCATTTCGTACTTTTAAGAGGTAATATTCTCCTCGTTGCGTAATGACTTGGAGCGTTGCATCCTAGTTTCTAAGGACGTTGCGCATATTTTACTATTCGTTGCGTGCTTTTAGTCATGGGTCTTGATAAATTTAAAGTAACAAATCTGAGGAGGTATTCTTAATGTTACAATTTATTAAGAAAAACAAAACTAATTTTATATGGGTGCTTGCTTTTGGATTAATGGGGTTGATACTGAAACCTTTAGTTAATTTATTGGTCAGTTTATCAAACAAATATCCGTGGGTTACGAGAATGTTATTGTTTCTATTACTCGTTGCTACTTACTTTATTTATAAACTTCCTCTCTATATAATATTAATAGCAATTTTGTTGATAGAGCCTTTTATCGAAGAATAGAAATAAGCTAGGGGTATTAAAATGGACATTGCTACGTTGATTAAAGAATATAGAACTAAAACAGGTATGACTCAGCAAGAACTTGCAGATAAAGTATTTGTTACTCGTCAGACGATTTCTAAATGGGAATTAGGAAAAAGTGAACCTGATAATGTTTCACTGGAACTATTATTTAAAGAGATGAATATTGAAAAAGAATCTCAAAAAGGCATTAAAGCTAATTTAATTAGCAGAAAAAAATATTTTACTTACAATCATTGCCGTTTTATTCTCTCCATCGATACTTATCATTAGACTATTGGTACTTAAAATAGGCAAGATAGAAAATAAAAGATTAGTCATTTTGATCAATACCTTTCTCTTTATAATAATTGGCATTTATCTGAAGAGTTTAAAGGATAATGTATACTTTGGTTTCTTGGGAATCATTGCAATTGCTTATAGCCTTTATAGTTTTTATAAGCTTAGTTTGGAGATTAAAAAAGACTAGATACATAACTATACATATAAATATAAAAACTACTCTTACTAATATTGAACTGCCCCAAAAAGTGTGATCGAAAAAATCTTACTTTTGGGTGCAGTTTCTTTTCTTCTTTCGTCTCTTTTCATGAGATGGCTTGTTACTTAAGCACCGAAGGCAGTCTCAAAAAATTCTCTCTTATATCCGACCTTATTTTCCTAAGACCGGATTAAAGTATGATAAAATAAAGAAAAAGAGATAAAGGAGTCAGCTATGGCAACTAGAGAAGAATGGGTGCGTCACTTTGAGGACGTCAATGGACGTAAACCAAGTCCTGAGGAGTTTATGGAAGCTAAGAAAGAGGGCTTTGTCATTGCTTCGGAGGAACCAAGTGCCCAAGTGTCTGAGCAGGTTGAGGCTCAGCAGGTGGATAGTTCTGAAGCTACTGAAGAGGTGATAGCTGACTCAGTAGCAGATACGCAACCAGACGAGGCTCAGGTGGCATTAGAGGAGGAAGCTCCTAAGCCAATGCCTGAGTTGAATATGGAGAAAGAGCAAGAAAAAGAAGCTCCAAAGACAAGTCAGGTACCTTTTGAAAACCCTTATTACAAACCAAAAGTAACCAAGAACAATGCTTTTGTCAATATTGCTTTACCGATTATTATTCTAGTTTTGGGGCTTTTATTTGTCGTTTTGTCTTGGACGCTTCCTATCGGTTTTGTCTTTACTTTCTTTGCTTTCTTCCTTATCATTCTAGCTATTGTGACTTTGGTTTTGAGTCTGAAGTCGACACGCAAGGCACTTTCTATTATTGCCCTAGTCATGTCAATCATCTTCTTCATGACCTCGCTTGCTGGAGCAGGCTATCAAGCAGTGAAATTTGTCATGAACCATGCTGAGCAGTTCCAAAGTGACGGTCACGATAGAGCTTATCAGTACATCGATGAGAATTATAAGTTTGACTGGACTGAGGATCAGTTTAAGGAGTTGAAGGTTGGTACTTTGACATTGGACGAGGTCTTGGATACTCACGGTAAGGCTACGGATGCCGAGTATAGTGATGCTTACGAGGAAGATAAACCAGATTTGCTAGACCTCACCTATAGAAAAGAAAACACAGATGGAAACAACTATGTGCGTTTGACTTTTGAGCAAAAAGACGGTGTCTATGTTTTGAAATCTGGCTCAGCAACCTTCGACTATGATAAGGTCAAAGAAGTCGATGACTATCGTAGCAACTGGACAAGAGATGATTATGAAAAGTTGGCTCTAGGCACACAAGCCGATTTGCTCAAGGGGACACGACTTTCTGAGGTAGTTGAAAAACACCCAGAGGCTAGCTTTACTTATCATGAAATGACACAAACCGAACAAGGAGATCTCACTCAGTCAGTGAGTCTTAGCTACCGTGATTATAATTCAGAAAGTGGTAAGTTAGATACTGTTCGTTTGACCTTCGACTATGACAAACGTGAAAACGAGTACTTCTTGACAGATAAATCAGATGAATAAGACTACTTTGTTAGTCATTTAAGCTCAGGGATACCTGGGCTTTTTAGTATCAACAAAAGAGGATAAAATCTGGTATAATAGAATTGATTGATTTTTCAAGAAAGAAGTGTCACAGATGAACATACAACAACTACGTTATGTCGTAGCCATTGCCAACAGCGGAACCTTCCGTGAGGCAGCCAGCAAGCTCTTTGTGAGCCAGCCTAGCCTATCAGTGGCTATCAAGGATTTGGAGCAGGAGCTGAATTTCCAAATTTTTACTCGTACAACGACGGGGGCTGTCTTGACCAGTCAGGGTATGACCTTTTATGAGCGTGCACTTGAAGTGGTACGCAGTTTTGATAGTTTTGAAAATCGCTATCTCAATGCTTCTGAAAAGGGTAACCAGTATTCGATTGCCAGCCAGCACTATGACTTTTTGCCACCTTTGATTACGACTTTTTCAGAGCGTTACCCTGATTACAAGGATTTCCGTATCTTTGAGTCTACGACCATTCAAATTTTGGATGAGGTAGCCAAGGGGCACAGTGAGATTGGGATTATCTATTTGAATCGTCAAAATAGCAAGGGAATCCAGCAAAATATGGACAAGCTTGGGCTTGAAGCTATTGATTTGATTCCGTTTAAGACGCACATTTATCTCCGTAAGGGCCATCCTCTGGCTAAAAAAGAAAGTCTTGTTATGGAGGATTTGGCGGCCTTGCCTACAGTGCGTTTCACTCAGGAGAAGGACGAGTACCTTTACTATTCTGAAACTTTGTGGATACGACAGATTCGTCTTTGATGTTTAACGTGACAGACCGTGCGACTCTGAATGGTATCTTGGAACGTACGGATGCCTATGCGACAGGATCTGGTTTCTTGGATGCACAAAGTGTGAACGGAATTACGGTTATTCCGCTTGAGGATAACTTGGATAACAAGATGGTTTATGTCCGTCGTAAGGGGATTAACTTGTCATCTTGTGCTCTCAAGTTTGTCAATGTTATGTTTGACTACTTTGATACTTACAAACCATAGGAGGACTTATGCGTAAGGTTGCGATTCCTTTGGCTATTCTGGCTCTGATTGGTTTGGATCAGTGGGTTAAGCATTGGGTTGTGGCAAATATTGCCCTTAACCAAGTTATCAAGGCTATCCCTGGACTTTTCAGCTTGACCTATCTGCAAAACCGTGGTGCTGCCTTTTCGATTTTACAGGATCAGAAATATTTCTTTGTGATTTTGACGGTTCTAGTGATTGGTGCGGCTCTGGTTTATCTGGTTAAGAATTACCAGAAGAGTTTTTGGCTGGTGCTATCTTTGGTTTTGATTATCTCAGGTGGTATTGGTAACTTTATTGACCGTGTGCACTTGGGTTACGTGGTTGATATGGTTCAGCTTGATTTTATTGATTTTGCAATATTTAACGTGGCAGATTCCTACCTAACGGTGGGCGTACTGCTCTTGATTTTAATCTTATGGAAAGAGGAAAATGGAAGTCATCATTAAAGAGGCGGGAAACCGTCTGGACAAGGCTTTGGCAGATTTGACAGAATTGTCACGTAGTCAGGCCAATGAAGCGATTAAGGCTGGAACGGTCTTGGTTAATGGTAAGTCGGCAAAGGCCAAGTATGCGGTTAAAGAGGGTGATGTTATCACCTATGAATTGCCAGAAGAAGAGGTCTTGGAGTACAAGGCTGAAGATATTCCTTTGGATATTATCTACGAAGATGCGGATGTGGCAGTGGTCAACAAGCCTCAAGGCATGGTTGTCCATCCATCAGCTGGTCACACGTCTGGTACCTTGGTCAATGCTCTGATGTACCATGTCAAGGACCTCTCGTCTATCAATGGTGTGGTTCGTCCAGGGATTGTCCACCGTATCGACAAGGACACATCTGGTCTCCTTATGATCGCTAAGAATGATAAGGCTCACAATGCTTTGGCGGCTGAGCTTAAGGATAAGAAGTCCCTTCGTAAGTATGTGGCTATCGTGCATGGCAATTTGCCTAACGATCGAGGCGTGATTGAGGCTCCGATTGGGCGTTCGGACAAGGATCGTAAGAAGCAGGCAGTTACAGCTAAAGGAAAACCTGCATTAACACGATTTACCGTTCTTGAACGTTTTGGCAACTATACCTTGGTAGAGTTGCAGCTGGAAACAGGTCGTACGCACCAGATTCGTGTGCACCTGGCTTATATTGGTCACCCGGTGGCAGGAGACCCTCTTTATGGGCCACGCAAGACACTCAAGAGCCATGGACAATTTCTACATGCTAAGACCCTTGGTTTCACACATCCTACGACTGGAGAATTGGTCGAATTTACAGCGGAAGAACCTGCTATTTTCAAGGAAACCTTGGAGAAGTTGAGAGAAGCGTAACAGTTATTAAACGGATAGTCTTTCTTGGGAGGGGCGTCCGTTTTTTTCTTGTAAAAGAGTCTGAAATTTGCTATAATTTACCTAATTAAATAAGTCCTTTAATCACTGTCCAGAGAGGCAGGCAAGGAGCCATGAGAAGTGTACGGGTGAACTGTACTCATATTTTTGTGTATCTCCTTGTTTTCGAGGGGATTTTTTTGTATTTAGAAAGGTTCTTTTTATGAAGAAAAAAGAGATCGTCGATGACGTAACCATGAAACGTGCCATTACACGTATCACTTATGAGATTATTGAGCGTAACAAAAATCTCGACAAGATTGTCTTGGCTGGTATTAAGACACGTGGTGTTTATATTGCTCAGCGTATCCAAGAGCGCTTGAAACAGTTGGAAAACCTTGATGTGCCATTGATTGAGCTTGATACTAAGGCTTTCCGTGATGATGTTAAGGCTGAACAAGACACATCTGTTTTCCCTATTGAAATTGATGGAACAGATGTTATCCTTGTGGATGATGTGCTTTACACAGGTCGTACGATTCGTGCAGCTATTGATAATATCGTTAGCCATGGGCGTCCAGCGCGTGTTGGTTTGGCTGTCTTGGTTGACCGTGGTCACCGTGAATTGCCAATCCGTGCGGACTATGTTGGTAAAAATATCCCAACAAGTGAGTCAGAAGAAATCGAAGTTTTGGTGACAGAAGTTGATGGTAAGGATAGTGTCAACATTATTGATCCAAGCTAAGTTGGCTGACAGATAGGGTGAAACGCCCTTTGTATCTTATTAATTGAACACGCCCTAAGCCTTGTGCAAAAAAGATAAATACTCTTGGGAGCTGGTGCTCCGTCATCGTATTTCCTATTTTTTCTTTAGGCTTTAGACGGGCTTTGTATCTTGTTTAATTGAACATGGGCTAAGAGCTGTGTAAAATAGATAAATCTTCCTAGAAGCTAAAGCTTCATCGTCAGATTTCCTAATTTTACTTTGCTCTTTATACGCCCTTTGTATCTTGTTAATTGAACACGGGACTCATTTCTTAGGAAAAAAGATAAGTCTCCTAGCACTCTTTGGAGTGCGTTGTCGACTTCCTATTTTTCTACAGAAATGTTTGGCTAAGCCAAAACGTCCCTTTGTATCTTATTAATTGAACACGCCCTAAGCCTTGTGCAAAAAAGATAAATACTCTTGGGAGCTGGTGCTCCGTCATCGTATTTCCTATTTTTTCTTTAGGCTTTAGACGGGCTTTGTATCTTGTTTAATTGAACATGGGCTAAGAGCTGTGTAAAATAGATAAATCTTCCTAGAAGCTAAAGCTTCATCGTCAGATTTCCTAATTTTACTTTGCTCTTTATATGCCCTTTGTATCTTGTTAATTGAACACGGGACTCATTTCTTAGGAAAAAAGATAAGTCTCCTAGCACTCTTGGGAGTGCGTTGTCGACTTCCTATTTTTCTACAGAAATGTTTGGCTAAGCCAAAACGTCCCTTTGTATCTTATTTAACTGAACACGCCCTAAGCCTTGTGCAAAAAAGATAAATACTCTTAGGAGCTGGTGCTCCGTCATCGTATTTCCTATTTTTGCTTTAGGCTTTATACGGGCTTTGTATCTTGTTTTTAAGGAGTCCTTTGATATCGTGAATAACGTAAAATATGATGTGAATGATATGCCAAAACCTGGTTTATTGGTTGGTTTGTCATTCCAGCACTTGTTTGCCATGTTTGGTGCGACGGTGCTTGTACCGATTTTGGTTGGGATTGATCCCGCTATTGCTCTTTTCTCATCTGGTTTGGGAACTTTGGCTCACTTGACGGTGACCAAGTACAAAATTCCAGCTTACATGGGGTCTAGTTTTGCCTATATTGCGGCTATGCAGACACTTATGAAGACTGATGGCATTGCGGCAGTGGCTCAAGGTGCCATGGCAGGTGGTTTGGTTTACTTGCTTGTGGCTCTGATTGTTAAGTATGCGGGTAAAGACTGGATTGATAAGGTCCTTCCACCAATTGTGGTTGGCCCTATTATCATGGTGATTGGTTTGAACCTTGCGGCTAATGCAGTCAATGATGCAACAACTTTAAATAAAAGCTATAGTATCTATGCTCTCTTGATTTCGATGGTGACCCTCTTTGCAGTTATCCTCTTTAACATGTATGGCAAGAAGATTATCGGTGTTATCCCAATTTTACTTGGTTTAATTGTGGGCTATATTTTCTCAGCGGTTCTTGGTTTGCTGACAGGACATAGCTTTATCAATTTCTCAGAGGTAGCAGCGGCACATTGGATTCAGGTTCCAAACTTTGACATTCCATTTGTGGATTATAGCTTCAAGCTCTATCCAAGTGCGATTTTGACCATGGCTCCGATTGCCTTTGTGACGATGACTGAACACTTTGGTCACGTCATGGTTCTAAACAGTTTGACTGAGCGTGATTACTTTAAAGATCCAGGTCTTGACCGTACCCTTACTGGTGATGGTTTGGCACAGATTATCGCTGGATTCTTTGGGGCTCCTCCGGTAACTTCTTATGGTGAAAATATTGGGGTTATGGCCCTCAGTAAGGTCTACTCAGTTTACGTTATTGCGGGCGCAGCAGTGATTGCGGTCTTGATGAGCTTTATTGGTAAGCTGTCAGCACTCTTGCATTCTATTCCAACTCCTGTATTAGGGGGATTATCTATTGCCCTCTTTGGGGTTATCGCTGCTAGCGGTTTGAAAATTTTAGTTGAACATAAGATTGATTTTGATAATAAAAAGAATCTCTTGATTGCTAGTGTTATCTTGGTTTCTGGTATCGGTGGTTTGATGATTGACCTTGGTAGCCTTCAAATCACGGGTGTGGCAAGCTCAACTATTCTTGGTATCTTGCTCTACCAAATTTTGCCAGATCCTAAAAAAGGTAGCAAAGATTAGTCAATCAATTTAAAAGGAAAAACTATGGCGATTGCAGATGGAAAAGTGTCACTGAAGCATTTGGTGACCATGGAAACCCTCACGAATGAAGAGGTCTTGGGCCTAATTCGTCGAGGTGGAGATTTTAAAAATGGCAGAGCTGATTTCCAGCTGGATCGACAGTATTTCGCTGCCAATCTCTTTTTTGAAAATTCAACACGAACACACAAGTCCTTCGAAGTGGCTGAGAAAAAACTTGGCTTGGATGTGATTGAGTTCGATGCTGGAACTAGCTCGGTGAATAAGGGTGAGACCCTCTATGATACCATTTTGACCATGTCTGCCTTGGGCGTTGACATCTGTGTGGTTCGCCACTCGGAAGTCGATTACTACAAGCAGTTGATTGATAGTAGGACTATTCAGACCTCTATTGTTAATGGTGGTGATGGTTCAGGGCAACACCCAAGTCAGTGTTTGCTTGACTTGATGACCATTTACGAAGAGTTCGGAACCTTTGAAAATCTTAAGATTTGTATTGCAGGTGATATTACGCATTCGCGTGTCGCTAAGTCCAATATGCAGATTCTCAAGCGTTTGGGTGCTCAGCTGTATTTTGCTGGTCCTGCAGAGTGGTACTCGAATGAGTTCGATGTCTATGGTCAGCATGTGGCTATTGACGACGTCATTGAGGACTTGGATGTGCTCATGTTGCTTCGTGTTCAGCACGAACGTCATGGGGACGACAAAGGATTTTCAAAAGAAGACTACCATGCTCTCTATGGTTTGACTGAAGAACGTTATGCCAAGTTAGCTGATCAGGCGATTATCATGCATCCTGCTCCGGTTAATCGTGATGTGGAGATTGCTGATAGCCTGGTTGAGGCGCCTAAGGCTCGTATCGTTGCTCAGATGCAAAACGGGGTCTTTGTCCGTATGGCAATTATTGAAGCTATTTTAAATGGCAAAGCGTAAACTACGTTAACCGATTCCTGAGAGAATCAGACGAAAAAGAACATGGGCTAAATCTTTGAAAAGAGACAAATCTTCCTAGAGGCTAGAGCTTCTTTGTTAGATTTGATTTTCATTCAGATGTTTAACGCCCTTTGTATCTTAGTGAAAGGAACAATTTACTATAATGGCAAAACGTTTACTTATTTTGGAAGACGGCACTATTTTTGAGGGTCAGGCCTTCGGTGCTGATGTGGATGTGACGGGTGAAATCGTCTTTAATACTGGTATGACAGGTTATCAAGAATCTATCACAGACCAGTCTTACAATGGTCAAATTTTGACTTTTACTTATCCACTTGTTGGTAACTATGGCGTTAACCGTGACGACTATGAGTCAATTAAGCCAACGACCAAGGGTGTCGTTGTGTCAGAGGCTAGCCGTCGTGCCAGCAACTGGCGTAACCAAATGACCTTGGATGAGTTTTTGAAAGCAAAAACATCCCTGGTATCTCTGGTATTGATACACGTGCCTTGACTAAGATTATCCGTCAACACGGTACCATGAAAGCGACTTTGGCTAATCCTGGTGACAGTATCGAGCACTTGCAAGATCAATTGCGTGCGACTGTTTTGCCAACCAACAATATTGAGCAGGTATCAACTAAGACAGCCTACCCAGCACCAGGTGTTGGTAAAAATATTGTTTTGGTTGACTTTGGTCTCAAGCACTCTATCTTGCGTGAGTTTTCAAAACGTGACTGTAACGTGACTGTTGTGCCACATGATATCACTGCTGAAGAAATTCTCCATCTTAATCCAGATGGTGTGATGTTGTCAAACGGTCCAGGTAACCCTGAAGATGTACCGTATGCACTTGATACGATTCGTGGCATTCAAGGCAAAATTCCAATTTTTGGTATTTGTATGGGTCACCAGTTGTTTAGTTTGGCGAATGGTGCCAAGGCCTACAAGATGAAGTTTGGTCACCGTGGATTTAACCATGCGGTTCGTGAAATTGCGACTAGCCGTGTTGATTTCACCAGCCAAAACCATGGTTACGCCATTGACCGTGAGACACTTCCAGATTGCCTCATGGTAACACACGAAGAAATTAACGATAAGTCAGTTGAAGGTGTTCGTCACCGTGACTTCCCTGCATTCTCAGTGCAATTCCACCCAGATGCAGCACCTGGTCCACACGATGCTAGCTATCTCTTCGATGAGTTCTTGGAATTGATTGATGCTTTCCAAGCTGAAAAAGCACGTCGTTAATTGCAACTGTCTAGTGACTATAGTGGGGTGTGACTCTTGTTCGCCCCAGTCTACTACCTTATTTAATGACAACCAGAGAGTTGTCAAATAGAAAGGAGAAGATACAGGTTCACGGAAGTGAACACGCCCTAAGGACTGTGTGAAAAAGATAAACGGTGACTAGACGCTTAGGCGTCGTCGTCACGTTTCCTATTTTCACTGGGTCCTTAACGGGCTTTGTATCATAAATTATGCCTAAACGTTCTGATATTAAAAAAATTATGGTTATCGGGTCTGGTCCTATCATCATTGGTCAGGCTGCTGAGTTCGACTACGCTGGTACGCAAGCCTGCTTGGCCTTGAAAGAAGAAGGCTACAGTGTTGTTCTTGTTAACTCTAACCCTGCGACTATCATGACTGATAAAGAAATCGCAGACAAGGTTTACATTGAACCAATTACGCTTGAGTTTGTCACACGTATTCTTCGTAAAGAGCGTCCTGATGCCCTCTTGCCAACTCTTGGTGGACAGACTGGTTTGAACATGGCAATGGAATTGTCAAAAGCTGGTATTCTTGAAGAGCTTGGAGTAGAGCTTTTGGGAACAAATTGTCTGCCATTGACCAAGCCGAAGACCGTGACCTCTTCAAACAATTGATGGAAGATTTGGAACAACCAATTCCAGAATCAGAGATTGTAAATACGGTTGAAGAAGCAGTTGCCTTTGCGTCAGAGATTGGCTACCCAGTTATCGTTCGTCCAGCCTTTACCCTTGGTGGTACTGGTGGAGGTATGTGTGCCAACGAAGAAGAACTTCGTGAAATCGCTGAAAATGGATTGAAATTGTCACCTGTAACCCAATGTTTGATTGAACGTTCTATCGCTGGTTTCAAAGAAATCGAATACGAAGTTATGCGTGATGCCGCAGACAATGCTCTTGTGGTATGTAACATGGAAAACTTTGACCCAGTTGGTATCCACACAGGGGACTCAATCGTATTTGCCCCAACGCAAACCTTGTCAGATATTGAAAACCAAATGCTTCGTGATGCCAGCTTGAAGATTATTCGTGCCCTTAAAATTGAGGGTGGTTGTAACGTACAGTTGGCTCTTGACCCTAATAGCTTCAAGTACTATGTTATCGAAGTAAACCCACGTGTGTCTCGTTCATCAGCCCTTGCCTCAAAAGCAACTGGTTACCCAATCGCCAAATTGGCAGCCAAGATTGCTGTTGGTTTGACACTTGATGAAATGATTAACCCAGTCACTGGTACAACTTACGCTATGTTTGAGCCAGCTCTTGACTATGTGGTTGCTAAGATTCCGCGTTTCCCATTTGATAAATTTGAACACGGGGAACGTCGTCTTGGTACTCAAATGAAAGCAACTGGTGAAGTTATGGCTATCGGTCGTAACATCGAAGAGTCACTTCTTAAAGCCTGCCGTTCACTTGAAATCGGTGTTTACCACAATGAAATGCTTGAGCTTGCGGACGTCACAGACGACGCCTTGGTTGAAAAGATTGTCAAAGCTCAAGACGACCGTCTCTTCTACCTTTCTGAAGCCATCCGTCGTGGTTATACTATTGAAGAATTGTCAGAGTTGACTAAGATTGATATCTTCTTCCTCGACAAATTGCTCCATATCTTCGAATTGGAACAAGAATTGGCTACTCACGTAGGCGATGTTGATGTTTTGAAAGAAGCTAAACGTAACGGTTTCTCTGATCGTAAGATTGCTGATCTTTGGAATCAAACAGCTGACCAAGTTCGTGCGACACGTTTGGAAAATAATATTGTTCCTGTTTACAAGATGGTTGATACCTGTGCGGCTGAGTTCGAGTCATCAACACCGTATTTCTACTCAACTTACGAGTGGGAAAATGAATCAATCAAATCTGATAAAGAATCTGTCATCGTTCTTGGTTCAGGACTATCCGTATCGGACAAGGGGTTGAGTTCGACTATGCGACAGTTCATTCTGTGAAAGCTATCCAGGCTGCAGGTTACGAAGCCATCATTATGAACTCTAACCCTGAGACGGTTTCAACAGACTTCTCAGTTTCAGATAAACTTTACTTCGAACCATTGACCTTCGAAGACGTGATGAACGTTATCGAATTGGAACAACCTAAGGGTGTCGTGGTTCAGTTTGGTGGTCAAACAGCCATCAACTTGGCAGAGCCATTGTCTAAAGCTGGTGTGAAAATCTTGGGTACACAGGTTGCTGACCTTGACCGTGCCGAAGACCGTGACCTTTTTGAACAAGCCCTTAAGGACCTCGATATCCCACAACCACCAGGACAAACAGCGACAAATGAAGAAGAAGCGGTTGAAGCAGCTCGTAAGATTGGCTTCCCAGTTCTTGTTCGTCCATCATACGTTTTGGGTGGACGTGCCATGGAAATCGTTGAAAATGAAGATGACCTTCGTTCTTACATGCGTACAGCCGTTAAGGCAAGTCCGGACCATCCAGTCCTTGTTGATAGCTATATCATTGGACGTGAGTGTGAAGTGGATGCCATCTCTGATGGTAAGGATGTCTTGATTCCAGGTATTATGGAACACATCGAACGTGCAGGGGTTCACTCAGGGGACTCAATGGCAGTTTACCCTCCACAAACTCTCTCTAAGAAAATCCAAGAGACTATCGCTGATTACACTAAACGCTTGGCTATCGGTCTTAACTGTATTGGTATGATGAACATTCAGTTCGTTATTAAGGACGAAACTGTCTATGTTATCGAGGTTAACCCACGTGCCAGCCGTACGGTACCATTCTTGTCTAAAGTGACTGATATCCCAATGGCACAAGTTGCTACAAACTTGATTCTTGGTAAATCATTGGCTGAACAAGGTTACAAAGATGGTCTTTACCCAGAAAGCAAGCATGTCCATGTTAAAGCACCAGTCTTCTCATTCACAAAATTGGCTAAGGTAGATAGTCTCCTTGGACCTGAAATGAAATCAACTGGTGAAGTTATGGGTACAGATGCGACTCTTGAAAAAGCCCTCTATAAAGCCTTTGAAGCTTCTTACCTCCACTTGCCAACCTTTGGTAATGTCATCTTTACTATTCATGATGACACCAAAGAAGAAGCCCTTGATTTGGCTCGTCGTTTCGATGCTATCGGTTACGGTATCTACGCCACTGAAGGAACAGCTAAGTTCTTGAATGAACATGGAGTTCACGCAACGCTTGTTAACAAGTTGGGTGAAAATGATGACAACGACATTCCAGCCCTTGTTCGTACAGGTAAAGCGCAAGCTATTATCAATACGGTTGGTAACAAACGTACTTATGACGAAGATGGAGCAGCAATTCGTAGCTCTGCTATTGAAGCAGGAATCCCACTCTTCACAGCGCTTGATACAGCAGATGCCATGGTGCGTGTGCTTGAAAGCCGTAGCTTTACAACAGAAGCTATCTAATCATAATATTGAGTCTCAGCCTTGCTGGGGCTTTTTTAATGAAGACAAAACTTTCTTTTGAGACTTTTCTTGGGTGATGGCGGACGTCAGCGACCTTCTGCGAAGTTCCATGACTAAGTTTTGAGCCGAAAGTCTCAAAACTTCCGAACGTCTGAAACGATTAGTTTCAGACGTTTTCAGCACTGCCAAAAGTCTCGGTATAAGCTTACTAGGTTCGCAAAATCTATTTCATATTTAAAAATAGTTTAATTATGTTCTGAGTCTCAGCCTTGCTGGGGCTTTTTTCTTACACAAATGTAAGCTAGAAAGTTAAAAATGAAAGCTAAGACCATGGTTTAGACCACTTAAATTCTGCTATACTAGAAACATGATTATTACGACATCTTTACGGGAAAACGAGACCTTGATTGTACGTGCCCAAGAATTAGCTAGCGAACTGGGAGCTGACTATCAGCCGCGACGCAAGTTGTCTTTATCCAAATGTCTGGAACGATTTGGCCCCTTTTATCTTCTATATAAGGACAGATTGTCTTTTGTCAATGCAGATGCCAGTGAGTTGACCTTTCATCCAGATACGGCTGTCCTTCGGATTAAGGCTCCACATGATGCTTTAATTAGTCTTTTGGGGCAGTCTCCCAAGTCTATTCTTGACACGACCATGGGGCTGGCTTCAGATAGTCTAGTGATGGCAGCAGCGGGAAATCAGGTGACTGCTCTTGAGAGTCAAGATGTGATTTTTCAGGTGGTTTCTCGTGGTCTTGCCTCTTATCAGACGGATGATAAGCAGCTTGAAAAAGCCATGCGTTCTATTAAAGCTATTAAGAGCGATAGCTTGTCTTTTTTGAAAGCTCAAGCTGACAATTCCTTTGATATCATCTATGCCGATCCTATGTTTTCAGAAATCATCAAGGAATCGGAAAATCTAGAGGCTATCAAGCCTCTGGCCAATGGTAGCCGTCTGACAGAAGAATGGCTAAAAGAAGCTAAACGTGTTGCACGGGAAAAAATTATCATCAAGGCACATTTTCGAGATATCGTTTTTGAAGAACTTGGTTTTGAACGCCAGGTTCGGCCCAATCAAAAGTTGCATTATGGTGTCATGGATGTAAGAGAGGGTCATTGACAGTGGAAATTAAAAGTATTACAATTGTTTTATCCATGTAGTACAAATAGAAAAGAGAGATTTATGCGAAAGAAAATCAGTCCAAAGTTATTTAAAAATAAAAAAAGAGTTTGGATCATTGGAGGAATTGGCTTCCTTGTCCTTTTGGTCCTAGGCTTTAACCTTTTTGCAGGTGGTGGCAAGAATGATAAGGCTTCTGAGTCCCCTACAGCAAGTAAGGTAACTAAGGGGCAGCTAGCCTCGTCGACCCTTCTGACTGGCATGGTGAAGGCTCAGTCGGAACAGTATGTTTATTTTGACAATACCATTGGACGCAATGCCACTGTGACAGTCTCTGTTGGTGAGGAAGTTAGCGTCGGTCAGCAACTGGTCCAATACGACAGCACCTCAGCCCAAGCGGCTTATGATACGGCTAGTCGTGCCTACAATAAGGCAGTTCGTGACCGTAATTATTTCCAACAGTATGGGACGGCTCCTGCGGCTTCAGCACAAACAAGTAGTGATTCGGATGAGGATGATTCGACAACTACCGTTAGTCCTCAACAGCGTCAGCAAACCGAGGCAAGTAATTACCAAACCTTGCAAGATTATAATGATGCCATTGCCAATGCCGCATCAGAGCTAGAAAAGGCACAAGATGTTCTCAACCAAACAGTGATTGTTTCAGATGCTAATGGAACAGTCGTAGAAGTCGCGGACTCTGTGGACCCTGCTTCAAAAGAGAGCCAAACTCTAGTTCATGTGACAAGTGAAGGCCAATTTGAGATTCAAGGGACCTTAACAGAATATGACATTCCAAATATTTCAGTGGGGCAAAAGGTCAAGATTACTTCCAAAGTATACCCAGACCAAACTTGGACAGGGAAGGTCAGCTATGTTTCCAATTATCCTAAGCAAAATGCCAACCAGTCAACGGGGACATCTGGCAACTCAGGTCAGTCAGGTTCTCAGTATGAATACAAGGTTCAATTGACTAGTCCTATCGGAAAACTGAAACAAGGTTTTAATGTATCTCTTGAAGTGACAAAAGATGATGATGCCTTGTTGGTTCCTGTAACTGCTGTGACCAAGAAAGGCTCTGACAACTATGTCTGGGTTTACGATGATGAAACTCAGAAAATCAAGCAAGTCAAGGTCAAACTTGGCAATGCGGATGCCAAGCAACAGGAAATTGCTTCAGGACTTAAAGAAGGTCAAAAAGTTATCACCAAGGCAGATAAATCCTTTAAGGATGGCGAAACCCTAAAAGATGTGACGGATGCTGATAGCAAACAATCAAAAGACACTAGTGGAGAAGAGGTGAGGTCTAGTGACTAAGCCAGCTCTTATGGTTTTAAAGGGGATCACCAAGTCTTTCAAAAATGGTCAAGAGTCCCTGCAGGTCCTCAAGGGTATTGATTTGTCAGTTGAAGAAGGTGACTTTGTGGCTATCATGGGTCCTTCTGGTTCAGGAAAATCAACCCTTATGAATATTATCGGTCTTCTTGATCAACCGACTACAGGTTCCTATCAACTCGAGGGCGAGGATGTGTCTGAACTCTCTGAAAATCGCCTAGCCAAGGTAAGAAATGACCAGATTGGCTTTATCTTTCAACAGTTTTTTCTCTTGCCAAAGTTAAGTGCCCAAAAGAACGTAGAGCTTCCTTTGATTTATGCAGGGAAATCTCCACGTGAACGTAAGCAAAGGGCACAACAATTCTTGGAAAAAGTCGGCTTGTCAGACCGTAGCCATCACCTACCATCAGAGCTCTCTGGTGGACAGAAGCAGAGGGTTGCCATTGCGCGTGCACTGTCTAACAATCCGGCAATCATTTTAGCGGATGAGCCTACGGGTGCTCTTGATACCAAGACAGGGATGCAGATTATGGAGCTCTTAACCCAGCTGAACCGTGAAGGAAAGACTATCATCATGGTTACTCATGAGCCAGAGATTGCGGACTATGCCCGACGTAAGATTGTCATCCGCGATGGGGAAATTACCCAGGATACGACTGATAGCGTTCGGATTGACTAGGAGGTAAGAATGGAAAATTGGAAATTTGCTCTTAGTTCTATCCGTTCACACAAGATGAGGTCCTTCTTGACCATGTTGGGAATTATCATTGGTGTTGCTGCGGTAGTACTTATCATGGGTCTAGGAAATGGGATGCGTCAGAGTGTTACCGATAGTGTGACAGGTGATAAGGATACTGTTCAAGTCTACTATGAAGCCAAGGGTGAGGAGCTAGATCCTGCTTATGCAGATTTGTCACAACCTACCAAACCGGTTAAAGAAGTTTGGTTAGAGCAAGTGGCTAAGCAGACGCCAGGTATCGATAGTTATTTTGTGACCAACAGCCTAACTTCCTCGATCTCCCTCCAAAAAAAGACCGTGAAGAATGTTAATATCACAGGTGCCAGTCAGGGCTACTTTAAAGCTAAAAAGTTAGAAATGTTGACTGGACGTTCCTTGCAAGACAATGATTATAAAAACTTTTCACGAGTTATTGTCATTGATCAGATGGTGGCTAAAAAACTCTTTGAGACGAATGGGGATGCCCTTAACCAAGTGGTTACTATTGGGAACAATGATTATCGTGTGATTGGTGTTTATAAGAATAAAGACACAGCAATCGGTGCCTATGGTGAAATTGGAACAGCTCTTGTGGCCAATACCCAGTTAGCGGCTGAAAATAACACTGATGCTATTGGCCAGATTTTTTTCCATGTGACCGATGTGAAAAATAGTGGCAGTGTCGCTAAGGATGCCGCTAAACGCTTGACCCAGTTGGCCCAAGATGACAATGGAGAATATAAGGCGGCAGATATGAGTTCGGCCCTAGATCAGGTGAACACGATTTTTGGAACCATTACCACTGTTGTCGGTGCGATTGCTGGGATTTCATTATTAGTTGGCGGAATCGGTGTTATGAACATCATGCTGGTTTCGGTAACTGAGCGGACACGAGAGATTGGTCTTCGTAAGGCTTTAGGTGCTACACGTCGTAAAATCTTGACCCAGTTTTTGATTGAGTCGATGGTTCTGACCATTCTGGGAGGTTTGATTGGGCTAGGCTTTGCAGCCCTAGTTGTTGGACCAATTGGGAATGCCATGGACCTTAAAGCGACAGTTTCTCTTGGTGTAGCCATGGGAAGCATAGCCTTCTCAGCAGCTGTAGGGATTATCTTTGGCCTCCTGCCGGCTAATAAAGCTTCGAAACTCGATCCTATTGAAGCACTTAGATATGATTAGAAAAGAGAACATCTGTAATCTTAGATTATAGATGTTTTTTACTATATGCGATAGCTAATTGAACTTGTCCCGATAAATGGGACAATAACTTGTTTCTTTGAAGAAACAATAAAGTGTTTACATGGTATAATTATATTATCTAATTGATTTTAGGAGATTATAATGGAGATTGATAATCGGAGTATTCGTCTAGGAGATGAATTAAAGAAAGAAATAAAGCCTGGAAGCAAGGTGAAGATTGCTGCAGCTACTTTTTCGATGTTTGCCTTTCAACAGTTAAAAGAAGAACTTGAAACGATTGAGGAGTTGAAGTTTATCTTTACTAATCCAACCTTTGTGACTGATGAAACGAGAGTTGATTATCGTGAATATACGATTCCAAAAAAGGAACGAGAGCAGTCTATTTTTGGAGGACGTTATGAACTGAAGTTAATGAATGAATTAACTCAAAAAGCAATCGCTAGAGAATGTGCAGACTGGATCAGAAAAAAGGCTCGTTTTAAATCTATCAACATTGAAACCGATGAGATGCCAAATGGTATGCGGATAGAAACGGATGATGATACTGTCGCTGTGGATCGACTCAAAAACTTTGATCGAAAAGAATTGGGCTATGATTCTTCTTTGTTCAAAACTACACGGCATATCTACCGTGCTCCGTTAAGTTTATCCTATCTAGATGAATTTGATAGTCTTTGGCAAAATGATGAGTATTTTCGGGATGTGACAGAAGAGTTCTTGGAAACTCTCAATTTAGCTCATAAAGAACATTCCCCAGAATTTCTCTACTATGTCATGCTCTATAATCTCTTTAGTGAATTTCTTGAGGATATTAATGGTGACTATACCCCAAATGAACACGTAGGGTATAAAGATACTAAGCTGTGGAATCTTTTATATGATTTTCAACAAGACGCTGTAAATCGATTATTTCAAAGTTAGAGAAATATAATGGCTGCATTCTAGCAGATTCGGTTGGGTTAGGAAAAACCTTTACAGCCTTGGCTGTTATGACCTACTATGCTTACCGTGGGAAACGGATTTTGGTCTTATGTCCGAAAAAGTTAGAAAACAACTGGAACATGTATCGGCATGACTATGTCAATAATCCTATTTATGATCGTCATCTCATTTACGATGTTTTGTATCATACCGATTTAAGTCGAGATAAAGGGACTTCAAATGGAATAGACCTTGCCCTAAATAAATGGGAGAATTATGACTTAGTAGTTATTGATGAGTCTCATAATTTCCGAAATGGTGGTTCTAGCGAGAGTGACCAGGCAGAAGGACGTGAAAATCGTTATAGTCGATTAATGAATCGAATTATCAAATCGGGTGTTCCTACTAAGGTGCTGATGTTGTCAGCTACTCCAGTTAATAATCGCTTTAATGATTTAAAAAATCAAATAGCGTTGGCTTATGAGGGAAATGTAGAGCAGATTGATGGAAAATTAGATACACAGTCATCAATTAACGATATTTTTCGTAATGCTCAGTTGGCCTATAACAAATGGGCAGATTTACCAGCTGAAGAGAGAACGACAGATAAATTATTGTCGACCTTAGACTTTGACTTTTTTAAAGTTCTGGATAGTGTGACAATTGCTCGTAGTCGAAAACACATCCGAGAATTTTATGATCGAAAAGCGATTGGAGATTTTCCAGAACGTCTAAAACCAAGAAACTTTGAACCTGATTTGACAGTGTCTGATCTGGATGTAACCTATAAAAAGTTATACCAGTTGTTAGATCAGCTACAGTTAACCATTTACCAACCTTCACTTTATATCTATCCATCAAAGCGGGAAAAATACGAAATAGCATTAGCAGGTAATAAGGCCAATCTTACTCAACTGGGTCGAGAGTCGGGCATGAAAAAGCTGATGATGATCAATCTGCTTAAACGATTGGAAAGTTCTGTGGCAGCTTTTCGTTATACCCTGATAGATGTCGTTAAATCGTATGTAGATGAGACTTTAAAAGCTATTTCAACATATGAGCAAACAGGTCTAGATGCTTTATCTGGAGTGCCCGATTTAAATGAAGATGATTTCGATATAGAAGATAGCAACTTGGATGTCTTTATCGGGAAGAAGAATAGAATTGCTTTGAAAGATATGGACTATCGCAGTTGGAAATTGGAGTTAGAGAAAGACCAATCAATTTTACTAGAATTAGAAGAACTGATCGATCAAATCACTCCTACAGAAGATAAAAAATTACAAACACTCTATCGGTTGATCGATGAAAAAATGACTCATCCAATCAATGAAGGCAATAAAAAACTCATTATCTTTTCTGCCTTTGCGACGACCACTAATTATCTCTATAAACATATTAGCCAATATGTACTAGAGACATATGGACTCCACACGGCACAAATTTCTGGTACAAAAGGATTTGAAACAACGCTAAAAACGAACCATCGAGACCTCAATTCCCTTTTGACTTATTTTTCACCACAATCAAAAGATAGGAATCTCCTATTTCCGGATGATCAAAGAGAGATTGATATTTTGATTGCAACAGATGTCATCTCTGAGGGACAAAACCTGCAGGACGCAGACATGATGGTCAATTATGATATCCATTGGAATCCTGTTCGGATCATTCAACGCTTTGGCCGTGTGGATCGGATTGGGAGTAAAAATAAGTTTATACAGCTTGTGAATTTTTGGCCAAATATCGAGTTAGATGAATACATCGATCTTAAATCGCGTGTTGAATCACGTATGAAAATATCTGTTCTCACTTCTACCGCAGATGATAACGTTCTTTCTAGCGCAGAGATAGAGGACAATAACTATCGTAAGAAACAACTAGAACGTCTTAGAAATGAAGTTGTCGACTTAGAAGAGATGAGTGAGGGCATTTCCATCATGGATCTAGGATTGGAAGACTATCGAATGGATCTTCTGAAGTATCTCGAAAGCCATCCTGAATTGGAAAAAGTGCCAAAAGGTCTACAAGCCATCTTGTCAGTTGAGAATAAGGAAGCAGAAGGAGCAATCTTTGTTTTAAAAAATAAAGACGAACTTAGAGGTAAGAATCAGAAGAATCAACTTCATCCATATTATATTCTCTATGTAAATAGTGCAGGAGATTTAGTAGTTTCTCCAGAAGAGAGTAAGAAGATTTTTAGATCTATTGGGGAGTCTATGCCGTGGCAAGACGCAACCATTACAAGCTCTGGTCAATCAGTATAACCGTCAAACAAAAATATGGGAAAGAGATGTCTGGATATTCTAAGTTATTACAGCAGGCTATTGAGCAACTGATGGAACAAGATCAACTGTCTACTATGGATGCCCTCTTCAATTTTGGAACGGTTAATTTGATGAATACCAGCATTGAAGGAATGGATGATTTTGAACTGATTTGTTTCTTTGCTTTGCTAAAAGGAGAGAGTTATGATACAGTTTCCTGATTATACTTGTTTGCCAACTTCTCATGTGCTCTACAGACCCCACAAAAAGGGCAATAGAGATTTCTTTGATAACCTAGCTCTGACAAAACAGGAAAAGCAAGAATTACGAGATCAGATTCAACTCATTCAAATCACCCATCAGATAGATTCACAAACGACGAATATTCCTGCGGGAAATGCCGTTAAGCAGATCATGGTCTTAGAAATTCACCTCAATCAGCAAGAGTTCAGAACCAGTTTGCTAGAAAAACTAGATGAACGACTTGGTATTTATACAGTCTTTGTCCTTAAATTTCCCTTGGGAAAGGAAGAGCTCTTGATTCATTACAAGGAAGCTCTAGCACAAGAAAAAGATGGAAGACATTTCAAAATTGTCCGTCGTTTCCGTTCGCAAGAGGATTGTCAGATCCAATTTGAAGGCAATAACTTAGACCAAGTGTATGAAATGCTGATTAAGGAAACAGGGAAAGATCAACTGCAAAGTAAGTTGGGTGGTAACTTAAAAGAGTCGGTTGAGCTGACGGAACAACTAGAAAAACTGGAGAAGCAAGCTCAACGGCTTAAGAGGCAAATGTATACAGAAAAATCGATGAGAAAGCAGATGGAAGTAAAGAAAGACTACCAAGCAGTTCTTAAACAAATCCAAGAATTAAAATAGGGATTACTTGTACAGTATAGACAAGTAAACAGAAGCCATTATAAGAAAGGTTACATATGACTACAGAACAACACAAAGGGGAACATACCGGCCTCGATCTTTTAAAAGTAGGCTCCAAAGATATTTTCACAGATAATATTTCCAAAATTGGACAACTCTTTCCAGAAGTCTTGACAGAAAAAAGAGATGAACACGGAAGACTTCGTCCTGCCATTGATTTTGAGAAACTGAAACAGTTTTTATCAGAGGAAATTGTGGATGGTCGAGAATCCTATGAGTTTACCTGGGTTGGAAAGCGTGAAGCCATTGCAGAAGCTGGACGACCTACTACCAAAACCTTACGACCAGACCTTGATGAGAGTATTGACTTTGACAAGAGTGAAAATATCTTCATCACTGGGGACAATCTAGAAGTTTTGAAAATCTTACAAGAATCCTATCTCGGAAAAATCGATATGATCTATATCGATCCACCATATAATACAGGGAGAGACTTTGTATACTCTGATAAGTTCCATAAAACGGACCAAGAGTTGAAAGAAGAGATGGACCTCTTGGACGAAGAAGGACGTCAAGTTGTTGGGTTGCAACCGAATGAAAAAAGTTCAGCTCGTTACCACTCAGACTGGCTCAATATGATGTATCCACGTCTGCGCTTGGCGCGTAATCTACTTAAGGATTCTGGTGTTATCTTTATTTCCATTGATGATAATGAACAATCTAATCTTAAGTCAATCTGTGATGAGATATTTGGAGAAGATAATTTTATTCAAGATTTTATTTGGCATAAAAAGACTCAACCATCTTTTTTATCCAAAGAAGTTGCAAATATTCATGAATATTTGTTGGCATATAGAAAAGACAAAAATGTAAAATTGAAAGGAGGTTTTACTGACCCAGACAAACTTATTGAAATGTTGAATATTTCTAATAATAAGAGCATGCGTATTTTTAATTGTAATTCAACAATAATTAATAATGGAAATTATAATGGAGTTATTGAGAAAGGAATATATGGAAATGGAGATTTGAAGGTCGAATTGCTTGAGGATATACAGGTCAACAATGGTGTTCCTGTTTCTGATATCAGGATGTTTGGACGTTTCAAATGGGGGCAAGAAAAAATCGATGAACTGATTCAAAACGGTGGAAACATTGAAATAAGATCAGTTTCAACTTTACGTCCAACAGCTCGTCGAAATACTGGTGAAGTTAATATAAAACCTCCGGTATCTATTCTTTCTAAAAGTATGAATGCAATTCCTACAAATACTGATGCTACCAATGAAATGAAAAATATGTTTGATGGAATTTCAATATTTAGTAATCCAAAGCCGACAGGACTTTTAAAATTTTTAATTGATGCTAAAACTTATGAAAAAGATAATTCTCTTATTTTAGACTTCTTTGGTGGTTCTGGTACGACAGCTGATGCGGTCATGCAACTGAATGCGGAAGATGGTGGGAATCGTAAGTTTATCTTGTGTACTTTAGATGAGGAAGTAGCTGACAAGTCTGCTGCCAAAGAGGCTGGATATGAAACCATTGACCAAATTTCACGTGAACGAATTCGTCGTGCAGCTGCTAAGATTCAGGAAGAACAACCAGAGTTGGTTGGCAAACAGGACTTTGGTTTTAAAGCTTACAAACTAGACTCTTCAAATTTCAAGGACGTTTCAGCTCGACCAGATCAATTTATCCAAGGGGAACTTTTTGATAGTGTATCCAATATCAAGGAAGGACGTTCTGGACTTGATTTGCTCTTCCAAGTTATGTTGACATGGGGCATGGAATTGTCACTAGCAATTGACTCTAAAAAAGTAGCAGGAGCAGAAGTCTATGACGTAGATCAAGGTTCACTCATGGCATGCTTTGAAGATGAAATTTCTGAAGAAGTTATTCGCCAAATTGCTCAAACGCAACCACTCCGTGCCGTTTTCCGTGATAGCTCATTCGCTAATTCAGCAGATAAGATTAACGTAAGTGAAATCTTCAAAGAATTATCACCTAATACAAAAGTGAAGGTGGTGTAGATTGGAAGAAATTCGAGATTTTAAAGATCGAGATATCGACTATGAGATTAATCTTAAATGTAATTCAATTGATACTGTAAGAGCTGCTAGAATCAATACGAGTAAAAGACTTTATGAATATGCTGAAAAATGGGAATTGATTTTTTTGGCGATGAGTTTAGTATCAACAGGCTTATTAGTGTATGCGCTAATTAATCCCGAAAATAAAGAAAGACTAGCTTTATCTGCTTTGTTTTCCATATATTCTCTGCTCGTTCAGAATTTTGTTGCTAAGTTGAATTATAATGAGAGAGCACTGAAATTACATTATCATCAGCTAGAATTAGAAGATTTTCTGCTTGAGTTGAAATCAATTATTTTTCAAAAAGATCTTAATGAAGAGGAGAAAAAAGAGAAATACCAACAGGTAATGTTCAAATATCAAATTAGCCTACGTGGGAATGAAAATCATTCAGATTATGATCACAAGTATGCTAAAAAGTACCAGAAGCGAAAATATAATCAAGATGATTCTCAATCTGATATGGATAAAGTAACAGAAGGGACAACTGAGCAGCATAAGAAAAAGTGTTGGCTCACAAATGCCTTTCTCTGTATTGAAGAATTTATCAAGAGACATGATTTTAGTTGGAATAAATTCATCATTTGGTTCCAATATTTCCTTATTCCTTCTGTTCTTATTTGGTATTTGGTATTGTCTTTTAAATAACAAAGAATAATAAAGAAGATACAATATGAAACTACAATTTAAAAAACAACAATTCCAGTTAGATGCTGTCAATGCCATTGTAGAGCTATTTCAAGGCCAGACCAAACAAACTGGAATCAGGTATATGGCTGATCCAGGTCGTCAAAAGTCAGATGAGGTGGATTTGGTATTGGATGCTTATCGAAATGCTTCGATTCAATTGGATCAGGAAGCTATTCGAAGGAATGTTCATGCCGTACAAACTCTTTTTGGATTACGACCTTCTGAAAGCCTTTCGGTCGATATGGTTGCAGGTTGTCCAGCCTACAATTTTTCTATAGAGATGGAGACAGGGACGGGGAAAACCTATACCTATATCCGTACCATTATGGAGTTAAATAAACGCTATGGCTGGCTTAAGTTTGTCATTGTTGTTCCTAGTGTTGCCATACGTGAAGGGGTTCTAAAGTCTTTACAGATTATGACAAGTCATTTTCAGATGGAGTATGGCAAGCAACCACGCTATTTTGTCTATGATTCCTCCCGTCTAGGAGATTTAGATAGTTTTGCTAACTCGTCTGACCTTCAAATTATGGTCATCAACTCTCAGGCCTTCAATGCAAAAGGGAAAGATGCCAGACGAATCCATTCAGAACAGGAAAGTTTCCGTTGGCGTCGACCAATTGATGTATTAGCAGCCATGAACCCAATCATGATTATTGATGAGCCCCAGTCTGTTGAAGGGAAACAGACTAAAGAACGGCTAAAAGACTTTAAGCCACTCTTTACCCTTCGCTACTCAGCTACTCATAAAGAAAAGCATGATATGGTTTATCGACTGGATGCCATGGATGCCTACAACCAAAAATTAGTTAAGAAAATTGCGGTCAAGGCTATCGAACAAGCTGGAACCACTGGGACACAAGGTTATCTGTATTTGCAAGAAATCCTTCCTCAGAAATCTGGTTCTCCAAAGGCTAAGATAGAGTTCGAGGTAAGAACTCAGTCGGGCGTGAAACGTAAAACAAGGATAATTGAAGAACCTTTTGACCTTTATGCCGAATCGGGTAATCTGTCCTCCTATCAAGGTATGACATTGAGTCAATTTAACGCAAGAGACAATAAATCCAGGTCGGTGCGACGCAGGAATTATATGTTGGAGAGGTCATGGGTGAAGTGGATGAGTCTAGCATGCGAAGAATTCAAATTCGTGAGACCATTAAGAGTCACCTAGAGAAGGAAAGTAGACTTTATAATCGTAGAATCAAGGTGCTTTCGCTATTTTTCATTGATGAGGTTGCAAAATACAAGCAATATGACGCTCAAAATGATCCACACAATGGAGAGTATGCTCAAATCTTCGAAGAAGAGTATGAAAGTCAAGTTAGACAGTTCTTACGTACTCAAGAACCATCTCCTTATTATCGTTATTTGGAATCGCATGTGGATGGCAATGCAGTCCATGCGGGCTACTTTTCAGTCGATAAAGTGAAAAAGTCAGATAAGACGGTATTTGTGGATTATAAATCTGCTAGTGAAAAGAAAAGCAACTCATCAAACGATAAAGATGCCTATGATTTGATCATGAAAGATAAGGAACGCTTGTTGAGTTTCGAGGAACCAGTACGCTTTCTATTCTCGCACTCAGCTTTAAAAGAAGGTTGGGATAATCCCAATGTCTTTCAAATCTGTACCCTTAAACAGTCTTCAGCAGAGACTCGTAAACGTCAAGAGATCGGCCGTGGGATGCGTTTGGCAGTGGACCAAAATGGTGTACGTCAAGACTTGGAACACCTAGGGAATGATGTTCATGAAATTAATAAACTGACAGTTATTGCCAATGAAAGCTACGACCAATTTGCACGTGGTTTACAAGCAGAGTTGAAAGAGCTGTTAGCTGATCGTCCTGTAAAAGTCGATGTTGCTTTATTTGAAAATAAAGTAATCGAAAACGAAGCAGGAGAAAGAATCAGAATCACCAAAGAACAGGCGGAGTCCATTCAGTTTGATTTGATTCGTCAGGGTTATATTGATAAGTGTGGTCAATTAACCGCAGATTACTTTAATGCAAAAGAAAATAATCAGTTGAACTTATCAGATACACTTCCTGGCTTTGAGAAACAAGTTGTTGAAGTCCTTGAAAGTATCTACCAGCCTGGAAAATATGAGATTGAAAATGCAAACAATACAACAGTACAGTTCTCTAAGGAAGTAAATAAAGAAAATATCGCTCGAAAAGAGTTCTTATCACTTTGGAATCAAATTAATCGTAAAACAGCTTATCAAGTTACTTTTGATGATACTGAGTTAGTAGAACAGTCGGTTGCTTATATTAATGAGAAGCTAGTGGTTAGTCAGCCGGTATACAATATTACACAAGCAAGTGCAAATCAAATGACCAAAGAAGGTTTAGGGCTAGATGTGGGAGAAAATGATCGTTCTCAGGAGTATGTCGAAAATAGTCAAATTACAACTCAGTATGATTTGCTAGGGGAAGTGGCAGATCATACCGGTCTAACTCGGAAGGTAGTAGCGGAGATTCTGAGTAAGATTTATGTTTATCAGTTTGAAAAGTTCAAAAAAAATCCAGAAGAATTCATTTTAAAAGTATCGAAGTTGATTAATGAGCAAAAAGCAGCTCAAATTATCAAACATATTCAATACAACATTTTAGAAGATGAATATGGTATTGATTTATTCTATGATAATGCAGAAACTGCGAAACTTTCGGATGAGCATTTGCTAGAATCGAAAAAAGGTATCTATAACTTTGTAAAGGTTGATTCGAATACCGAGCGTAAGTTTAAAGAATCCTTAGAACAGTATGAAGATGTTCGTGTGTACGTGAAACTACCTGGGAAGTTTAGCATTCGTACACCTCTTGGAAATTACAATCCAGACTGGGCAATAGCCTTTCGTGAAGGAAGTGTAAAACATATCTACTTTGTGGCAGAGACTAAAGGCTCCATGTCTAGCCTTCAGCTTAAACAAGCTGAAAAAGCAAAAATCGAATGTGCAAAAGCGCACTTTAAAGCACTTGCTGAAGCTGGTCTGATTAGTGATCAATATATTTATGGCGTTGTTTCTAGTTATGAAGAATTACTGGGACTTGTAAAATAATAGGTAGTAACCTTCATAAATAAATTTATATCCGATAGTAAAAAAGGATTACTGACCATTATATTTATAGATGAACTTTGTGCTATTCCTATCATCCTCAAACTAGTGTGGCTAGTTCCATTATTTTGAAAGGTAATACTTGAATTAAGTTCATAGCCTTCTCAGCAGCTGTAGGGATTATCTTTGGCCTCCTGCCGGCTAATAAGGCTTCAAAACTCGACCCTATCGAGGCTCTTAGATATGATTAGAAATGACCTCTTGAAATCTTTGGATTTTGAGAGGTTTTATGGTGGTCAAAAAAAGATAGAGAAAAAATCAAAAAAAGTTGTATTTTTTTCTTGACGTCTGATATAGGTCATGGTATTATATATGAGGTTTGAAAAAACTGACCTAAGACAGTTGGGGAGCAAGACTCGTAAACATCCAACCGAGGCACAAAACGTAACTATTTTTTGTAACGTATTGTACTTTCGTGTCTAGGTTTAGGTACGATTTTTTTGTGCCTAGCCCAAAAATAAAAACGGAGGTAAAACTACTAATGAGTGAAGCTATTATTGCTAAGAAAGCTGAACAGGTTGCTATCGTCGCTGAGAAAATGAAAGCAGCAGCATCTATCGTTGTTGTTGACTCTCGTGGACTTACAGTTGACCAAGATACAGTTCTTCGTCGTAATCTTCGTGAATCAGGCGTTGAATTTAAAGTTATCAAAAACTCTATCTTGAGCCGTGCAGCTGAAGAAGCAGGTCTTGAAGACCTTAAAGAACTTTTCGTTGGTCCATCTGCAGTAGCATTCTCAAACGAAGATGTTATCGCACCAGCAAAAGTTATTAGCGAATTTGCTAAAGGTGCTGAAGCTCTTGAAATCAAAGGTGGTGTTGTTGACGGTGCGTTCACTTCAGTCGAAGAAATCAACGCTCTTGCATCACTTCCAAACAAAGAAGGTATGCTTTCTATGCTCCTTTCTGTACTTCAAGCGCCAGTGCGCAACGTTGCATACGCTGTCAAAGCGGTTGCAGAAAGCAAAGAAGACGGTGCTGCATAAGCCCATCTTCACAACTCGTAGCCTAAGCTACGTTTAAAACACTATATTAAAAAACACATTTGGAGGAAATCACAATGGCATTGAACATTGAAACATTATTGCTGAAATTAAAGAAGCTTCAATCCTTGAATTGAACGACCTTGTAAAAGCTATCGAAGAAGAGTTTGGCGTAACTGCTGCTGCTCCTGTAGCTGCTGCTGCAGCTGGTGCTGCTGACGCTGGTGCTGCTAAAGATTCATTCGACGTTGAATTGACATCTGCAGGCGACAAAAAAGTTGGCGTTATCAAAGTTGTACGTGAAATCACAGGCGAAGGTCTTAAAGAAGCTAAAGCTATCGTTGACGGTGCACCATCAGTTATTAAAGAAGGCGTTGCTGCAGCTGAAGCTGAAGAAATCAAAGCTAAACTTGAAGAAGCTGGAGCTTCAGTTACTCTTAAATAATAAGGTAACGACTCAAGTCGCTTAATAAAGAAAACCAGGGCATCAGCTCTGGTTTTTTCTATTGCTTTTAATATTTTCATTTGTTAAAATGTAGGTAATGTGCGTGCTTGTCACGCCCTTTTTCTGTGTCTTTCACGGCTTTAGTTGTTGTAAATAACTATAAAAATCTTAAAGGCATGGTAAATGCTAAAGAAAAGGAGAAATTTATGGCTTATATTTGGTCTTATCTCAGACGTTATCCTAAGTGGCTAGCAATGAATTTTACAGCGGCTATTTTGTTTGTTATTGCTAACCTGGGTCTGCCGACGGTTCTTGCCAGAATGATTGATGAGGGGATTAACCGTGGAGATGCTGACAAGCTTTATACCTATGCTTGGGTCATGTTCGGTGTGGTCTTGACTGGGATTGTTGGTCGTGTGCTCTTGTCCTATGCGGTTAGTAAGTTGACGACCACAATGGTGCAGGTCATGCGTAATGACATTTACGCTAAGCTTCAGGAGTATTCCCACCATGAGTACGAGCAGATTGGGGTATCCTCTTTGGTGACTCGTATTACATCTGATGCTTTTGTGCTTATGCAGTTTGCGGATCAGGTTCTTAAGCTAGGGGTTATCACTCCTTTGATGATGGTTTCCAGTGTCTTTTTGATTTTGACGACAAGTCCATCTTTGGCTTGGATTGTGGCAATCTCCTTGCCTTTCCTAGCCGTAGTAGTCTGGTATGTGGCGGTAAAAACGCGTCCGCTTTCTGAGAAACAACAGGCAACTCTCGACAAGATTAACCAGTATGCTCGTGAAAATCTGACTGGACTTCGTGTCATCCGAGCTTTCGCTAGAGAAGATTTTCAAGAGAAGAAGTTTGCTTCTGAAAATGCTGTCTATGCGGATAATTCAAACAAGCTCTTTAAATTAACTGGTTTGACTGAGCCACTTTTTGTGCAAATCATCATCGCCATGATTGTGGCTATTGTTTGGTTTGCCCTTGAGCCATTAGGCTCTGGGACTTTAGCTATCGGGGACTTGGTTGCCTTTATTGAGTATAGCTTCCATGCACTCTTGTCTTTCCTTTTCCTAGCCAACCTCTTTACCATGTATCCTCGTACGGCGGTATCTAGTGAACGTCTGCAGGAAATTATGGACATGCCTATTTCTATCAATCCAAATGAAGATGGGGTGACAGAGACTGAGACTAAGGGATATTTGGAGTTTGATAATGTGACCTTTGCCTATCCTGGTGAAACGGAGAGTCCTGTCCTACATAATATTTCCTTCAAAGCTAAACCAGGTGAAACCATTGCTTTTATCGGATCAACGGGTTCAGGAAAATCATCACTTGTACAGTTGATTCCACGCTTTTATGATGTAACACTTGGACGCATTCTTGTTGATGGTGTAGATGTCCGTGACTACAATCTTAAGGCTCTTCGTCGTAAGATTGGCTTTATTCCACAAAAAGCCCTGCTCTTTACAGGAACCATCGGTGAAAATATCCGTTATGGTAAGGAAAATGCCAGTCATGAAGAATTGAATCAAGCTACGGATGTGGCCCAAGCCAAGGAATTTATCGATAGTAAGGAAGAACGCTACGATTCTCACTTGGCTGAGGGTGGTAGCAACCTTTCTGGGGGACAGAAGCAGCGTTTGTCAATTGCACGTGCTGTGGTTAAACGTCCTGATCTTTACATCTTTGATGATTCCTTCTCTGCCTTGGACTACAAGACTGATGCGACCTTGCGCCGTCGTCTGAAAGAAGTGACCCAGGATGCGACAGTCTTGATTGTGGCTCAACGTGTGGGGACTATCATGGATGCAGACCAGATTATCGTTCTTGATAAGGGTGAAATCGTGGGTCGTGGCCGTCACGAAGAGCTTATGGAAAGCAATGAGATTTACCGTGAAATTGCTAATTCACAATTGAATCAAAAGAGTCTTACGGAAGACTAGAAGGAGGTCAAAATGAAGAAAAATAAAATGAAAATAAGTCATTCCTCAAGTTTTGGCCGCCTTTGGTCCTACTTGCAGGCTTATCGTTTCCCACTTTACCTAGCCATTTTCCTGAAAATTGTTAGTGTTATCATGAGTGTCCTTGAGCCAGTGGTCATTGGTTTAGCTATTACCGAGTTAACTAAAAATACGTTGGCCATCATCAAAGGTGTGGAAGGCGCTCATATCAACGTTTCCTATGTTGGTTTGGTTTTGGTTGTTTATCTCTTGCGTGGTCTTATTTATGAGTTGGCCGCCTACTATTCCAACTTTTTCATGACCAATGCTGTGCAAGCAACGGTTCAAGATATGCGAAATGAGATGACCGAGAAAATCAATCGTACCTCAGTGTCATACTTTGATAAGCACCAGTTTGGAGACCTCTTGGGACGCTTTACCAGTGACGTCGAGACAGTATCTAATGCCTTGCAGCAGTCATTCTTGCAGGTTGTTAATGCCGTCTTTACTCTAGCCTTGGTTATTGGAACAGTACTTTACCTTAATCTTCAATTGGGAGCTATAGTTGTCATCACTATTCCGATTACATTCTTTGGTGCCCGCTTTATCATGAGTAAGTCTCAGCCCTACTTTAAACAACAGGCTGATACTCTAGGTACTCTTAATGGTTTTGTTCAGGAAAATCTGACCGGCTTCAATGTGCTTAAGCTATTTGGCCGTGAGGATAGATCCTTGGACGACTTTAAAGAAATCACGGAAGACCTTCAGAAGGTAGGCTTTAAGGCTAATTTCATTTCAGGACTCATGATGCCGGTTCTTAATGGTTTATCTGACTTGACCTATCTAATTGTCGCTGTTCTAGGTGGTTTGCAAGTTTTGGCTGGTCGCCTAACGATTGGTAATATGCAGGCCTTTGTTCAGTACGTTTGGCAGATTAATCAACCTATTCAGAACTTGACTCAGTTGGCTGGACAATTGCAAAGTGCTAAATCTTCTTTGGACCGTATTTTCCAACTGATGGATGAACCAGATGAGGCTAATGATGCTACTGAGGTGCTTGAAGGAGATTTGACTGGGCAAGTTAGCTTTAAGCATGTGGATTTCCAGTATGTGGCTGATAAACCTTTGATTCGTGACTTTAATCTTGAGGTTAATCCTGGAGAAATGGTAGCCATTGTTGGTCCAACCGGTGCCGGAAATCAACGATTATCAACCTTCTCATGCGTTTCTATGATGTGACTGCCGGGTCTATCTCGGTTGACGGTCATGATATCCGTAACCTGTCTCGTCAGGATTATCGTAAACAGTTTGGTATGGTGCTTCAGGATGCTTGGCTCTTTGAAGGAACTATCAAGGAAAATCTTCGCTTTGGTAATCTTGAGGCAACTGACGAAGAAATTGTTGAAGCCGCTAAGGCAGCCAATGTGGACCACTTTATCCGTACACTACCTGGTGGTTACAACATGGAAATGAACCAGGAATCAAGTAATATCTCACTAGGACAAAAGCAACTTTTGACCATTGCGCGTGCGCTTTTGGCTGATCCTAAAATCTTGATTTTGGACGAGGCGACCTCATCGGTTGATACCCGTCTGGAACTCTTGATTCAAAAGGCTATGAAGACCCTCATGCAAGGTCGAACAAGCTTTGTCATTGCCCACCGTCTGTCAACTATCCAAGAGGCAGACAAGATTTTGGTCCTTAAAGATGGTCAAATCATCGAACAAGGTAACCATGAATCCCTCCTTGCAGATAAAGGTTTCTATTACGACCTATATAATAGCCAGTTTGCGGAGAAATAAACAAAAAAATCCATCAGTTCATAACTGGTGGATTTTTTCTGAATTTGACGAGCAATAAAAGAGACTTCCCCGGAAAGAGAAGTCTCAAAATCAATATTATTTTTCAGCAGGTCGTGTGACGAACATGGCATCTCCGAAACTGAAGAAGCGGTAGCGTTCTTGGACGGCGTGTTTGTAGGCATCGAGGACGAATTCACGACCAGCAAAGGCTGAAACCAACATGACCAGAGTTGATTTTGGAAGGTGGAAGTTGGTTGAGAAGGCGTCTACGACTGTAAATTGGTAGCCTGGTTTGATAAAGATATTGGTCCAGCCTGAGTCGGCTTGGAGTTGACCATCGTATTTATTGCCGATTGTCTCAAGTGTTCGTATTGAAGTAGTTCCTACTGCAATGATGCGGCACTCCAGCGGCTTTGACGCTATTAAGGGTATCGGCAGCTTCTTGGCTGAGAGTGTAAAACTCAGAGTGCATCTCATGTTCGTCAACATTCTCAACAGAAACAGGTCGGAAGGTTCCTAGTCCAACGTGAAGGGTGAGGTAGACCAATTTTACGCCTTTGGCTTCAATCTTTTGAAGCAATTCAGGAGTGAAATGGAGACCAGCTGTTGGTGCAGCGGCAGAGCCATTTTCCTTGGCATAGACTGTTTGGTAACGGTCACGGTCTTCCAATTTTTCATGGATATAAGGTGGCAATGGCATCTCGCCCAAACTTTCCAAGACCTCAAGGAAGATACCGTCATAGCTAAATTCTACGATACGGTCACCGTGATCTAGTTCCTCAGTGACAGTGGCAGTCAAACGGCCATCACCAAAACTGACTCTAGCACCTACTTTAAGGCGTTTGGCCGGTTTGGCCAAAACTTCCCATTGATCGCCTTGGGTATTTTTCAAAAGGAGAAATTCCACATGGCCATGGGTATCAGGCTTTTCACCGTAGAGGCGGGCAGGAAGCACGCGCGTATTGTTCATGACCAAGGCATCGCCAGGGTTAAGCTGGTCAATGATGTGGTCGAAGTGGGTATCAGTCATTTCCTTGGTTACAGGATCAATGACCAAGAGTTTAGAGGCGTCACGTTGTTCCAATGGGGTTTGGGCAATCAGTTCCTCTGGTAGTTCAAAATCAAAATCGTTTGTATTCATTTGTTTCCTCTTTTAAAAATTTTCAGCCTTTTTATTATAGCACGATATAGGGCGACCGTCATTAAAGGAGTTGAGTGAAAGCGCTTGACAAAAAGGTTAAAAAAAGAGATAATAAAGAAAATGGTATATACCAATATCGAGGTGAATAGAATGAAAAAGATTTTAGTTAAGAATCAAGTTGAGGGAGGCCAAGTTGCCTTTGATCTTCTTAAAGAGAGCCTTGTAGCAGGTGCTCAAACATTGGGCTTGGCGACAGGTAGTTCCCCTATCGCCCTTTACCAAGAGATGGTTGAAAGTGACGTGGATTTCGAAACTTTACAGCGTCAATTTGGATGAGTACGTCGGACTAGCACCAGACCATGAGCAGAGCTATCATGCCTTTATGAAGGCTCAACTCTTTGATGCCAAGCCATTTAAGGAGAGCTTCTTGCCTGACGGTATGGCTGAGGATTTGGAGCAGGCGGCTAAGGATTACGATGACGTCTTGGCACAACATGCCATTGACCTGCAAATCCTAGGCATCGGAAGTAATGGGCACATTGGTTTTAATGAGCCAGGTACGCCTTTTGATAGTCAAACTCATGTGGTCGACTTGACTGACAGCACCATTGAAGCCAATAGCCGTTTCTTTGCTAGTCGTGATCAAGTTCCTACTAAGGCTATTTCGATGGGAATTGCTTCTATTATGGCTGCCAAGAAGATTATCTTGTTTGCCTATGGTGACAAGAAGGCAGATGCCATTTTCAAGATGGTCAAGGGTCCTGTGACAGAGGAAGTCCCAGCTAGTGTCCTACAAAATCATCCAGATGTGACTCTTATCCTAGATGAGGCAGCCGCTGCGAAATTGTAATACTATCTTTTGAAAAACAATCTTACGAAACTCAGGTTGAGGCATTTGGCGCTCAGCCTTTTTCTTTTGTGAAAAGTCACTTCCAAGCAAATCAATTGCCTAGCCCTCTTTGATAGCGCTATAATAGTTAAGTTGACTTTGACTATCAAACAACAGATATAGATATTTCATAAAGAAAGAGGACATACAATGGCAAAACCTATTCGAGTATTGCTCTATTATAAATACCTTCCCATCGAAAACGCTGAGCAATTTGCGGCTGACCACTTGGCTTTCTGTAAGTCAATCGGTCTGAAAGGACGCATCTTGGTCGCCGACGAGGGAATTAATGGAACGGTTTCTGGTGACTATGAAACCACTCAAATACATGGACTACGTTCACAGCCTTCCAGGGATGGAAGACCTTTGGTTCAAGATTGATGAGGAAGAAGAGCAAGCCTTCAAGAAGATGTTTGTGCGTTACAAGAAGGAAATCGTTCACCTTGGTTTAGAGGATGATAACTTTGACAGCGACATCAATCCGCTTGAAACAACGGGTGCTTACTTGTCACCAAAAGAGTTTAAAGACGCCCTTTTAGATGAGGACACTGTTGTCCTCGATACACGTAACGACTATGAGTATGACCTTGGTCACTTCCGTGGAGCTATTCGCCCAGACATTCGCAACTTCCGTGAATTGCCACAATGGGTTCGCGACCATAAAGAAGAGTTCATGGATAAGCGCGTGGTTGTGTACTGTACGGGTGGAGTCCGCTGTGAGAAATTCTCAGGTTGGATGGTCCGTGAAGGCTACAAAGATGTTGGTCAATTGCACGGTGGTATCGCGACTTACGGAAAAGATCCAGAGGTTCAAGGGGAGCTTTGGGATGGTAAGATGTATGTCTTTGACGAACGTATTGCCGTTGACATCAACCATGTAGACCCTGTCGTTGTCGGTAAGGATTGGTTCGATGGTACGCCTTGCGAACGCTATGTCAACTGCGGTAACCCATTCTGTAACCGTCGTATGCTTGCTTCAGAGGAAAATGAAGACAAGTACCTTCGTGGCTGCTCACATGAATGCCGTGTTCACCCACGCAACCGTTATGTCTCTGAAAATGGTTTGAACCAAGAAGAAGTTGTCAAACGTCTTGCGGCAATTGGTGAGAGCTTGGATGTAACGCCTGCTTAAGTTTAAAAATAGAAGAAGCTGAGAGAAATCTCGGCTTTTTTTGCAATTTATTTCTAAAATAATGACAGATATACATTGCAATTAGAAACATATAGTGTATAATTAAGATGAAAACAGATGGTGAACCTAATCAATGTCGACGATAATATCAGATAAGATGAAAAGGAGGGGGCATGTGGCAAAGAATTTACGCTTAAAGCAGCTCGAGCAGAGCATGATATGACCCAGGGTGACTTGGCAGAAGCGGTAGGTGCAACAAGACAAACCATAGGGTTGATTGAAGCTGGAAAGTACAATCCCAGCCTAGGTTTATGCATTGCCATTTGCAAAACACTTGACAGGACTTTGGATCAACTGTTTTGGGAGATTTAGGAAGGAAGTAAAGATGATGAAATTTAAGTTTGTTTAAGTTTGTTAATAATAAAGTTACAGATGAACGCGAAGAAGCTTTAAATAATAAAGTTGCAGCCGAATGTTATTACATAATGATTGCAGGGACGGTTGCGTGCATGGTCTATGGATTCCTCTTTAACAAAGGTGTCATCTCTGTTGATTACTTACTTTATCCATTGTTGATAGTATGTATTTGGTCAATTTATAGATCTGAACGTCTTGCTGTAAATGCTTTTGGTAGTTCGAGTATGACAGTCCTAGGTTGTTTACTGGTGACTGGGCTTATCACCCTTGAAATGATGATTGTTAACTATCAGTCATACCACAATGTCTATCATAATAATCCATTGGATCCTAGATATCTCATGGCTTGGGCAGTTACTTATATGTTGTATGCTCCCTTTGTCTTTTTTATGAATTGGGCTATTGCTGCATTGGGAAGATATGAGAGAAGACGTCTTGAAAAAAAGCTAGACGATTTGGAGAATGCAGAATAGATAGTGAGAGAATCAGACTGTTCTTTTGGGTCTGATTTTTTTATGTTATAATGGGTCCTAAAATTAAGGAGGTCACGTATGCTACTAACTGAATTTGATGCGAATAGACAAGCGATTATCAATCCCGAGGACTTGAATGAGCCTCTTGAGGGGTTTCCTAAAATAGCTGTGTCCTGTTTTTCTCGTTCGACCTTTCAACGAATGCTTGAGATGTTTCCCCATGAACTTATCTATGAGACGTCTATGGCGAATGTGGCTATTCCGATTTATAAGCTTGTTATTGCTGAGCAGGAGTTGGCTCTTTTTAATGCACCTGTAGGCGCCTCTGCCTGTGTGGCTATTTTAGAGGATATTTTCGCCTTGGGAGCTGATAAACTTGTACTCTTTGGGACTTGTGGTGTTCTTGATGAAGATATTAAAGAGACTTCTATTATTATTCCTAGTCATGCCCTTAGAGATGAAGGGACGAGTTTTCACTATGTGGAAGCCAGCGATGAGATTGCGGTAAATGTGGGTGTTTTAGACCGTTTCGTTCCTATCTCAATGAACGTCAGATTTCTCATAAGGAAGGCAAAGTTTGGACAACTGATGGCATTTACCGTGAGACGAATGGTAAACTCAAAGCTCGAAAGGCAGCAGGAGCCATTTGTGTGGATATGGAGTGTTCTGCAGTTGCAGCTTTAGCAAAGTTTAGAGGTGTTGAAATCTGTCATTTCTTCTATGCTGCAGACCACCTTTCTGAAGGTAATTGGGATGCCCGTAACTTGATGAATCATGCAGATTTGGATGAAAAGGACAAGGTAGCTTTATTAGCTTTGGAGTTTGCGTGTGACTGGAGTAAACCTTAAAAAATCCTACTTTTCAACCTTCTTATTTGTAATCATTCTAAATAACTGTTATAATATTTTTTAGAATGATTCTAAATAAGGAGTGAATAAATTGGAAGATAAGAATTTTGCAGAGCGTTTAAATATTTTGAGAGCTGGTGTTTTAGGTGCCAATGATGGAATCATTTCCATTGCGGGAGTGGTTATCGGTGTGGCTAGTGCGACATCAAACATCTGGTTTATTTTGATTTCTGCCTTGTCAGCCATTTTTGCCGGTGCCTTTTCGATGGCAGGTGGCGAATATGTCAGTGTCTCAACGCAAAAAGATACCGAAGAAGCTGCCATCGCTAAGGAACAAGCTCTCCTGGATCGCTCACCTGAAGCAGCTAGAGAGAGTTTGTACCGAACCTTCCTCAGTCAGGGGGATTGCGAAACAGCAGCCGAAGTCAAGGTCAATCAAGCCTTCAGTAAAAATCCTATTAAGGTCTTGGTTGAGGAAAAATATGGAGTGGACTTGGATGAAATTACCAATCCATGGCATGCTGCCATATCTAGTTTCTTTGCTTTTTCGGTTGGTTCCTTGCCACCAGCACTAGCTATCATGCTTTTCCCAGAGCCTTACCGTATTCCTGTAACAGTGGTCGTGGTTGCACTGACTTTGCTCTTGACTGGCTATATTAGTGCCAAGCTCGGAAAAGCACCTATTAAACAAGCTATGTTGCGTAATTTGACAGTAGGACTCTTGACCATGCTTGTGACCTTCTTGGTTGGGCATATCTTCCATGTGAATGTGTAAGTGTTAATAATGGATAGGTCTACCATGTTAGGTGGGCTTTTTTAGTCTGCTAGACTAAGCTTATCCGTGGTACAATAGGGTTATGCGTTTAGATAAATTATTAGGACAGGCGGGTTATGGTTCTCGCAATCAAGTCAAGAAGCTTATTCGTAGCCGTCAGGTATACGTGGATGGCATCTTGGCTGAACAAGATAATCTTAATGTGGATGCTAGTCTTCAAACCATCACGGTTTCTGGTAAGGAACTGGAGCATGCCCCAGAAGTCTACTACCTTATGAATAAGCCGTCAGGGGTGGTGTCAGCTCGAAAGGACAAGGAACACCAAACAGTCATTGATTTGATTAAGCCTGAAGATCAGCGAGAGGGGCTTTATCCTGTTGGGCGATTGGATAGAGATACGGAAGGATTGGTGCTGATTACTAACAATGGTCCCTTGGGCTTTGCCATGCTTCACCCACGCTATCATGTGGCTAAGACTTATTATGTCGAGGTTAATGATATTCTGGGGCCTGATGCACCTGCATTTTTTGAGTCTGGTGTTGTTTTTGAAGATGGTACTGTTTGTCAATCAGCTCAGCTAGAAATTTTAAGTTCTGCGAGTGATAAGAGTAATGCTCATATCACGATTTCGGAAGGTAAGTTTCATCAGGTGAAAAAGATGTTCTTGGCTTATGGGGTCAAGGTGACTTATCTTAAGCGTATTTCTTTTGGAGCGTTTAAGCTTGATGAAGGGATAGCAGTAGGATCCTACAGAGCCTTAACGGAAGCGGAAAAAGTGATTTTGCGTACTTATCTGGGCTAGTCATTTCTTCTTATTAAGCTATGATAGGGACTTTCAATCTCCTGATAGGTCCATCCTATCACTAGGCTTGATACTGTAAGGCCCATAAGGACGGACTTTTCTAGGGGTATAAATAAAATTTATGACATTCTATAAGTTTTTTTAATTTTTCAAGCCTTGTTTCTGGTGGTATGATGGTATCAATTCGATTGAGAACTTAAGTAAGTCAGGGCAGTGAGCAGGTCTAATCAGAAAGGGAGGTTCATTATGACAGAAGCATTTTATGATCATTTAGCAAAGACACGTCATCAGATTCACCAACATTCAGAGGTTTCTGAGGAGGAGCATGAGACGACAGTCTTTTTGAAAGGTTATTTGAAAAATCTAGGTATTGAGCCTTTAAATTATCCCCTGAAGACGGGACTCATCGCTGAGATTGGGTCAGGTCATCCGATTATTGCTTTGCGTGCTGATATTGATGCCCTACCGATTAAGGAAAAGACAGGACTTCCTTATGCCAGCGACAATGGGGCTATGCATGCTTGTGGTCATGATTTTCACCAAACCTCTCTACTTGGAGCCGCTCAGCTTTTAAAAGAAAGAGAAGCAGAGCTTAAGGGGACCGTTCGATTGATTTTCCAACCAGCCGAGGAAAATTTCCAAGGGGCCTATCAGGTCATTGAAGCGGGTGGTCTTGATGGTGTGTCAGCTATCATCGGTTATCACAATAATCCTCACTTGAAACCTGGTCAGATTGGTCTTCGTTCGGGGGCTATCATGGCTGGTGTGGAGCAGTTTAGGGTTGATGTTAAGGGTGTTTCTTCCCATGCGGCTCGTCCTGATTTGGGTGTTGATACGGTCTTGGTCACTACGACTATTATCAACAACTTACAGCAGATTGTGGCTCGGACGGTATCGCCCTTTGAATCAGCAGTATTGTCAGTTACTCATATCGAAGTTGGAAATACTTGGAATGTTCTTCCAGCAGCAGGCTTTTTTGAAGGAACGATTCGTACCTTTGAGCCTAAGGTTCGTGAAGATGTCATTGCTCGTTTTGAAAAGGTCGTTCAGGCGACAGCAGACCAGTTCGGTGCTCAAGTTGACATTACTTGGGGCAATTCACCTTATGTGACCTACAATGACCATAGTCTCACACCACTCATCTTTGAAAATTCTAAGGCCTTCGCAGAAGTGATTGAAACCTTGCCATCAACAGGGGGCGAAGACTTGCGGCTTATCAAAAGGAAATACCAGGAGTCTTTGCCTTTGTTGGCTCAAATGGTGAAGAGAATGCACCAGACTGGCACCATGATGATTTCCTTGTGAAAGACGAGGCCTTGCCAGTAGCTGTGAATTACTATGTGGAAAACGCCCTCTTTCTACTTGACTATTTTAAGGAGCAAGAAAAATAACCATTCCCTTAATCGGTATTACCAGTAATGAAAAACCTGTCGAAGAAGGAAGTCCTATTTATAGGTGTTCAGTGGCATCCTGAGTTTCTCTTGGGACATAAGCAATTAGCAGACCAAGGACTCTTTGATTATTTTGTTAAGAGTTTTAAATAAGGTTTTAGGATTTTACATTGGTGCCACATTTGAAATTGAAAAGGAGGACGTGCTTAAGGAGAAATATTCTTTTGATCATTTAGTTTACACTTAAGAACCCAGCCGATTGGTTGGGTTCTTTTGTCGTATTTTAGAAGCAAGATTTCAGGACTTAAAAAGGGGTGAGAATTTTTCACTTGCTATTTTTAAGCTTTTTAGATAAAATGAAAGCGTTATCATTTTAAAAAAATAGATAGGAAGTGGTTAAGTCATCTTTATGATGTTTTACCTTATAACTTCCGAATAAGGAGAAACGTATGTTAATTGGTATTCCAAAAGAAATCAAAAATAACGAGAACCGTGTGGCTCTAACGCCTGCTGGGGTGCAAAGTCTTGTAGCTAAAGGTCATGAAGTCCTCATTGAAACCAATGCAGGTCTTGGATCTGGCTTTACTGATGCAGACTACGAAAAACAAGGTGCCAAAATTGTTGCAACTGCTGCAGAAGCATGGGCAGCTGAGCTCGTAGTTAAGGTTAAGGAGCCTCTTGCTGCAGAATATGGCTTCCTTCGTGAAGACCTTTTACTCTTTACTTACTTGCACATGGCAGCAGCTCCAGAATTGGCAGATGCTATGGTCAATGCTAAGACAACAGGTGTGGCCTATGAAACAGTACGTAGCCAAGAAGGTCACCTACCACTTTGGTTCCAATGAGTGAAGTAGCAGGACGTATGGCTGTTCAAATCGGTGCACATTTCTTGACCAAACAAGAGGGTGGTTCAGGTGTTCTCCTAGGTGGTGTGCCTGGTGTTCCTAAAGGTAAAGTGACTATTATCGGGGGTGGTGTCGTAGGGACACATGCAGCCCGTATTGCCCTTGGACTTGGAGCTCAAGTGACTATCCTTGATATCAGTGCCAAACGTTTGTCTGTCCTTGAAGAGGTCTTTGGTAGCCAAATTCAAACACTGATGTCAAATCCGCTCAACATTGAAGCGAGTGTTCGTGATGCTGACGTGGTTATCGGTGCAGTTCTTATCCCAGGGGCAAAAGCACCAAAACTCGTTACTGACCATATGGTTAAACAAATGCGTCCAGGTTCAGTTATTGTGGACGTTGCTGTCGACCAAGGTGGGGTTGTTGAAACTGCGGATCGTGTGACCACTCACGATGAACCTGTTTATGAAACACATGGTGTTCTTCACTATGCCGTTGCCAATATCCCAGGAGCTGTGGCACGTACATCAACCATTGCCCTTACCAACGTCACTTTGCCTTATATCGAAGCCCTTGCAGGAAAAGGATTCAGAAAGGCAATTAACGACGACGAAGGTCTTCGTCAAGGGGTTACAACCTACCAAGGTCATATCACTAGCAAACCGGTTGCAAAGGGCCTAAACAGAGAATATACATCAATTGACGAATTGGCCTAAACAGAGTCATTTATCATACACAAAGAGGAGTCGCACTATGATAGGGGGTGACTCCTTTTTGAGGTATGAGCAAAAAGTGAACCATTTTTTTGCGAGTTGATAGGCGACTGCTCGCAAAGCCTGATACTGTTTGATTTCTTCTAATTTTATTCTTATTTTATGATATAATGAGTAGGCATATTAAGGGCAGTAATGAGCACCTATAATGCTTTTTATTCATGCTTATCTTTAGGAGGTTTTATCGTGGCCAACCATATTCGTGTAATTACAGCAATAGTTTTCTCTCAGCTTGTCGTTCTTTATTTTGGTTTTCGTATGGATGTGTCTTTGACCGGACTGCTAACTACAGTAGCTGTGGCATCCCTGGTTGAGATCATTTATCATGTGAAGCTTGTTCGTAAGATAGGAGCCAATATTTCTTTTGAAACTTTTTGGAAAAACTGTGACCAACTTTTTAGAAAAAATGCTGTGCTGTTGGCTATTTTACTTTGTGACCTGCTTATTTTTAAAGGTGGGGATTTCATGGCCTTCATTCTTTGGCAAGTTACCTTTGTTGTCTTGGTAAGTATTATCATCATGGCATCAAATAATGCACCGGACGCATGATAATACTTAAATCTTGCAATGAAAGAGTTTAGATAATGTTTAGCATTCATAGAAATCATTTGTCAGACCAGGGCGTTGACTATGTCACCTTTGGTCGAGGAGATAAGGTTCTCGTTATCATTACGGGATTAAGTTTGCAAGGCTTAAGTGATATGTCTGACCTTGCCATTTACTCGCTATTTTATCGATTTGCTAAGGAGTATAAGGTCTATATTTTTGATAGAAAGGACCATATCAAAGAAGGTATTTCAATTGAGAATATGGCTGATGACCTCTACCATTCTTTACAAGAATTACATATTGCTAATGCCTCTATCATAGGCATGTCACAAGGTGGTATGATTGCTCAGCTGTTTGCTATTAAGTATCCTCAAAAGGTGACTAGTCTGGTGTTAGCTCTGACATTCTCTCGAAATAATGATATCAGTAGAGACACCATCGTAGGCTGGATTGAGATGGCTAAAAATGGTGAGATGGCTAAGCTCAATAAGGATTCAATGTGTAAAACATTTTCGTCTCCTTTGTTAAAGAAATTATATGTGATTAATAAACTATTTTTGAAGACTGTGAGTGTTGAAAAACAAGAACGATTTGTCCGTTTAGCCAAGTCAATTCTTGAGTTTGATTGCCATAAGTCCCTTGATAAAATCACCTGCCCGACTCTTGTCTTGGGGGCTAAAAAAGATTTGGTTCTGGGAGTGGATGGTGCCAGGGAGCTGGCAAATGGCATTCCAAATGCTTCTTATTATGAATTTAGCAAACTAGGGCATGCGGCTTATATTGAAAGTAAGCAATTTAATAAAATGATATTAGAATTTCTGCGAAAGAATGCTTAGGTAGTGGACTGATAGAAACCTATTAAAATAGAATGAGAAAGGGGTTACAGTGGAGCTTGTAGCCTCTTTTTATTTCCGGTTCAATTGTGTGCAGTCTGAAAAATTAAATGATAGAATGTCGGTAGATAGGAGGATACAGAAATGTTAAACTATGATTTGATTGTTATCGGTTTCGGTAAAGCTGGTAAAACTCTGGCTGCTAAGATGAATGCAGCTGGTAAGAAAGTTGCTGTCATCGAGCGCAGTAAAGCCATGTATGGTGGTACTTGCATTAATATTGCGTGTATCCCAACCAAGACTATGATTGTTGCGGCTGAGAAGGGCTGGTCATTTGACGACACCATGAAAGAACGTGGTGCGGTGACTGGTCGTCTTAATGCTAAGAATTATAAGATGTTGGCAGACAATGGCGTTGATGTCATTGATGCAGAGGCACATTTTGTGTCAAATAAGGTTATTGAAGTAGTGGCTGGTGATGATCGCCAAGAGCTAACAGCTGAGACTATTGTCATAAATACAGGTGCTGTGTCTAATGTCTTGCCTATTCCTGGTTTGACAACAACTGAGCATGTCTACGATTCAACTGGTATTCAAACCCTTGAAGCCTTGCCAAAACGTCTGGGTGTCCTAGGTGGTGGTAATATCGGTCTTGAATTTGCTGGCCTTTATAACCGTTTGGGAAGCCAAGTGACTGTCTTGGATGCAGCGACTAGCTTCTTGCCACGTGTAGAGCCATCTATTGCTAAGTTGGCCAAGGAATACATGGAAGAGGACGGCATTGTCTTTGAGCAAGGTGTTAAAACTTCTGAAGTTAAGAATGATGGTGATGAAGTTGTCGTTGTTACTGACAAAGGCGAGTTCCGTTTTGATGCGCTCCTCTATGCGACAGGACGCAAGCCTAATATCGAACCCCTTCACTTGGAAATACAGATATTGCCTTGACAGAACGTGGCGGTATTCAGGTTAATAAGCATTTGGAAACAAGTGTTCCTGGTGTCTTTGCGGTGGGTGACGTTAATGGTGGTCTCCAATTCACTTACATTTCACTAGATGATTTCCGTATTGTCTTTAATTACTTGACAGGGGATGGTAGCTATAACCTTGAAACACGTGGAGCAGTTCCAACTGCCATGTTCCTCAACCCACCTTTGGCACAGGTTGGCCTTACTGAAGACCAAGCCAGAGTAGCAGGTGGACCAGTTGCTGTCAAGGAACTTCCAGTTGCTGGCATGCCTCGTGGTCATGTTAACGGTGATTTGCGCGGTGCTTTCAAAGCTGTGGTAAATCCTGAAACTAAGGAAATTTTGGGAGTGACCCTCTTTGGTCAAGAATCTCATGAAATTATCAATCTAATTACCCTAGCGATGAATCATCACATTCCATATACAGATTTGGCTAAACAAATCTTTACTCACCCAACTATGGCTGAGAACCTAAACGATTTGTTTGCGATTTAAAATGAAAAGAGCCGAGAGGCTCTTTTTTTGAAAACATATCTCTAATACAAAGCGACACTCTAGGTTAGATGTCGCTTTTTTTGCGCTTTGATGATAAGATAGAAGTGACATAGGAAAATTCCTTAGATTGGTGCTCTCTGTCTCCTTTGAATGCTTGATTGACCTTGAGTCACCACTAGAATCTGTATGAAAAATCTAGAAAGACACTCGCCTGCAAATTCGTCTGTGAGTGTGTGTAATTTATGACTAAGAAAGTAGGAGTGGGCAAGGCTCACAGTAAGATTATTTTGATGGGGGAGCACTCGGTCGTTTATGGTCATCCTGCCCTTGCCCTCCCTCTTAAGGATATTGAAGTTGTCTGTCAGATTCAGGCGGCTGAGACTCCTTTGACGCTCAAGGCTCAAGATCCCTTGACGACGGCGATTTTTCAGCGCTTAATTATCTGGAAATCAAGAATCAGCCTATCAGCTATGCTATTAAGTCTAGTGTCCCTGAAAAGCGTGGCATGGGGTCGTCTGCGGCTGTAGCCATTGCGGCAATTCGAGCGGTCTTTGATTATTTTGATCAGGAGCTTAGCCAGGAGACCTTGGAAATGCTAGTTCATCAGGCGGAGACTATTGCCCATAGTAAACCTAGTGGTTTAGATGCAAAGACCTGCTTGAGTGACCAAGCCATTAGCTTTACGCGTAATATCGGTTTCAAGGAAATCGAGGTCAATTTAGGTGCCTATCTGGTCATTGCTGATACGGGTATCCATGGAAATACCCGTGAGGCTGTGGAAAAGGTTGAGGCCATTGGTTTAGATGCCTTGTCAGATCTCAACCAACTGGGCGAATTAAGTCAGAAGGCAGAACGCGCCCTCAAAGCCAAGGATCAAAAGCTTCTTGGTCAGCTCATGTCTCAAGCACATAATCACCTTAAATCTTTAGGGGTGTCTTGTGATTTGTCGGATCTTCTAGTAGCAACTGCTCTGGAGCAAGGTGCACTGGGAGCCAAGATGTCAGGTGGAGGATTGGGTGGTTGCATTATTGCCCTAACAAGTACTAAAGACCAAGCCCGAACGATTGCTAAAAAACTTCAAGAAAAAGGAGCCGTAAACACGTGGATAGAAAGCCTGTAAGCGTCAAATCGTACGCAAATATTGCTATTGTCAAATACTGGGGTAAAGCGGATGCGGAGCGTATGATTCCTTCAACCAGCAGTATCTCACTGACTCTGGAAAATATGTATACGGAAACCAAGTTGTCTTTTCTGCCTGAGGATGCGACCAGTGATGTCATGTATATCGATGATGAGCTCCAAGGGGAAAAAGAAACAACCAAGGCCAGCAAGGTATTAGACCTCTTCCGTACTAATCCAAACCAATATGTCAAGATTGAAACTTGGAACAACATGCCAACAGCTGCAGGTCTATCATCAAGTTCTTCAGGACTTTCTGCCCTAGTTAAGGCAGCCAACGAGCTCTTCCAAGTCGGAAAAACGCAGTCTGAGTTAGCTCAAATTGCCAAGTTTGCTTCAGGCTCATCATCACGCTCTTTCTTTGGTCCATTGGCAGCTTGGGACAAGGATAGCGGTGAGGTTTACCAAGTTGAAACAGACCTCAAATTGGCTATGATTATGCTGGTTTTGACAGATCAAAAGAAACCCGTATCAAGCCGTGATGGTATGAAGTTGTGTACCGAAACATCGACATCCTTCCCAGAGTGGATTAAACAGTCTGAGCAGGATTACAAGGATATGTTAGTCTACCTCAAAGCTAATGATTTCCAAGCGGTCGGTGAGCTCACTGAAGCTAATGCCCTTCATATGCACCAAACAACAAGTACGGCAAACCCTCCATTTTCATATCTGACGGATGCTTCCTATCAGGCTATGGATGAGGTTAAGTCCCTCCGTGCCTCTGGTGAACAGTGTTACTTCACTATGGATGCGGGGCCAAACGTTAAGGTGCTTTGCCTGGAAAAAGACCTGGACCGCCTAGCAGACCATTTCCGTAAGGATTATCAGATCATCGTTTCACGCACCAAGGAGTTGCCAGATGCCTAAGCAGTCGGTTAGTCGAGCCAGGGTAAAAACTGGCGGAAAACTCTATATTGCTGGAGAATATTCAGTTCTAACACCTGAGCAGACAGCCCTAATCCAGTTCATCCCTATCTTTATGTCAGCAGAGGTCAAGGAAGCACCAAGCACACAGCTATCTTCTGATATGTTTGACTATAGTGTTAGCCGTGAGCCAGACGCAAATTATGCCCTCATTCAAGAGGCTTTGAATACTTTGAAGCCTATTGTGGTGAGAACTTGCCCACTCTGGATCTTTCAATTACTGGAAAGTTGGAGCGAGATGGTGTTAAATTTGGCATTGGCTCATCGGGTTCAGTTGTGGTTTTGACCCTCAAGGCCTTGGCAGCAGCTCTGCAGAAAGACTTGTCCGAAGACATTCTCTTTAAATTAGCTAGTTACACCCTCCTCAAACAAGGAGACAACGGTTCTATGGGAGATTTAGCTTGTATCGTATACGAGAATCTGGTTTCCTATCGCTCTTTTGACCGTGCAAAAATAGCAGAGCTTATAGACCAAATGACTCTATCAGAACTTTTGGAGAAAGACTGGGGCTATCGTATCAGACCTGTAGTGCCAGCTCTCAAAGCTCATTTTTTGGTGGGGTGGACCAAGCAAGCTGCTATCTCAAAAGACATGGTTAAGATGGCCAAATCTCGTATATCAAGCAAGTATCTAGGTGAAACCGAAGTTGCTGTTCAAGCTGCCATCAAGGCTCTGGAAACAGGAGATAAGAACTTGCTTAAGAGCAGCCTTCAAACTGTCAGTGACCAGTTGGAATCACTGAGTCCAGATATTTATGTGGACAAGCTAAAAAAACTCAAAGAAGCAGAGCAAGGACTCGATGCCATTGCTAAGTCCTCTGGAGCTGGAGGTGGCGACTGTGGTATCGCCTTTGCCTTTGACCAATCAAGCCGAGATGCTCTAGTTGAGCGTTGGCAGCAGGTAGGAATAGAGCTCTTGTATGAGGTATAGGAATCAGCTTAGTAGATAATAATCACGCAAGAAAGTAAAGAAATAACCTATGACAAATCGTAAAGACGATCACATCCGTTATGCCCTTAAGTACCAGTCGCCCTACAATAGTTTTGACGATATGGAACTTACCCACAAGTCTCTACCAACTTATGATTTAGATCAGATTGACTTGTCCACACATTTTGCAGGACGAGATTGGAACTTTCCCTTTTATATCAATGCCATGACAGGTGGTTCTGCCAAAGGTGGTGCAGTTAATCGTAAATTGGCTGAGGTGGCCAGTCGAACAGGTATTCTCATGGTGACGGGTTCCTACAGTGCTGCTCTAAAAGGAGAAGCACCAGAATCCTTTGACTATCGTCAAGAGTTTCCAGACTTAGACCTAGCGACTAATATCGGTGTGGATAAGTCTGTGGACCTGGGGATTAAGACGGTGGAAGCCATGAATCCAGTCTTTTTACAGCTCCATGTTAACCTTATGCAGGAGCTTCTCATGCCTGAGGGAGAACGTATTTTCCACACTTGGAAGGAAAATGTGGCGGCTTATGCACAGAACATAGAGGTTCCTCTTGTGCTTAAGGAGGTCGGCTTTGGTATGGATGTGGAAACCATTCGTTATGCCATGTCTCAAGGAATCAAGACTGTGGATATCTCAGGTCGTGGTGGGACTAGCTTCGCCTATATTGAAAATAGTCGAGGTGGCAACCGTGATTACCTCAATGACTGGGGACAAAGCACCGTTCAGACCCTCTTGCAAGCCCAAGACCTTCGTGATAATGTGGAAATCCTAGCCTCTGGTGGCGTGCGAAACCCACTCGATATGGTCAAATGTCTGGTCCTAGGAGCAAAAGGCGTAGGCCTCTCACGAACAGTACTTGAATTGGTGGAACGTTACCCTGTGGATAAGGTTGTGGCTATTGTTAATGGCTGGAAGGATGACCTTCGTCTTATTATGTGTGCCCTTGATTGTCGAACTGTAGATGAGCTCAAATCTGTTGATTACATTCTACATGGTAAGCTACAAGGAACTTATATCAAGCAAGGAAAGTAGGAAAGAGCTAAGTGCTCTTTTTTTCTTTTATAAAGATGGTAAAACAATTTCTCTAGGCGATGATTATTATGAAGACATCACCTTAACTTCATTCAAAGAATAATAATTACGTTCTTGATTTGACTTGCTTCTAGCGAGCAAAGCGAGCGCTTAATGAGACTTTCCGCTGTGAGAAAAGTTCTTGAAACACTAGTGTTTCAAGAACTCGGAATTTTTGAGACCTTAGGCTCAAAAATTAGTCATGGAGCTTCGAAGAAGATCGCTGACGTCCGCACTCACTTAAGGAAAGTCTCAAAAAATCTATTTTTCAAAAGAATATCTTCCAAAAAAGAGCCTAAGCTCTTTTTTATTATCCAATCAAGCAAAAAGTCAACTTTTCCCCTTGACAAGTTACTGCCATAGGAGTATTATTTTCAGTGAAATACGGTAGGTGAGGCTACCACAAGGATACGGATGACTACCGCAAAGCAGTGGAGACACTACTCGTTGGTCAACAGTCCTGATCGCCAAGGTCAAGACTAAGCTCATTTCATCGCCTTGCGGAGCTAAAGCTTGAACGGTCCATTTTTTGACAGAATCTATTAAAAAATCCACCTCGAGTTTCTAGAGTCTTACCTGTATATGGGTAGGACTCTTTTCATTTGTCCGAGGTCCACCCACCATCAAAAAAATTGAAAGGAGAAACCTATGAGACTAATCGACGATCACCCCGAACCGCACCTAACCAGTCAATCGCTGATTAGTGTCTTAGGGACTCCATAAGTGATTGGCTCCTGTTTAAATAAGGAGATTCCAATGTCAACAAATAAAGAAAGACTTATTGCTGCTCTTCAAGAGCCACTTGAAACAACCCTTACTCGCTACAAGACTCATTTGGATGGCTTGAAGGAAGACCAAGTAGAAGAAAATCGTGACCTTTATGGGGAAAATGTCATAACCAAAGGACAAGAAGATTCTATCATCAAAAAGATTTATGAATCTATCATCAATCCCTTTACTGTTATTCTCCTAGTCATTGCTCTGGTTTCCTTTATCACCAATGTCTGGCTTGCTAAACCAGGTGAAGAAGATCCAACGACTTCTATCATTATCGTCACTCTGGTTCTCATATCTGGTGGCATCCGTTTTATTCAAGAACTTCGTAGTGACAAGGCTGCTAGCAATTTGTCTCGCATGATTGTCAATACAGCAACAGTACTTCGAGATGGCAGTGAGCAAGAAATCCCAATCGATGAAATTGTGGTTGGAGATGTGGTCAAACTGAGTGCGGGAGATATGATTCCTGCCGATGTGGTCTTGCTAGACTCTCGTGATTTCTTTGTTCAACAGTCTGGCTTGACAGGTGAAAGCGATGCTGTGGAAAAAGCTTGTCTGGCTAAGGCGGATGGTCAAAATCTAGAGAGTTTGCTTGAAAGTGAGAGCCTTGCTTTCATGGGAACTAATGTTATCTCTGGTCGTGCAACAGCCTTGGTTTTAGTTGTTGGTGATGACACCATGATGGGAGCTATCGAGCAGACCATCAATACTTATGACGAACCAACTTCATTTGAACGTGAGATGAACTCCATTTCTTGGCTCTTGATTCGACTCATGTTGGTCATGGTTCCCGTTGTTTTTGTGATTAATGGTTTAACAGATGGTGACTGGCTTGAAGCTGGCGTCTTTGCCCTTAGTGTGGGAGTCGGTTTGACCCCAGAAATGTTGCCAATGATTATCACAGCCAGTCTTGCCAAGGGTTCTATCATTATGGCCAAGGAAAAGGTGGTCATCAAAAAACTTAATGCCATTCAAGACCTAGGGGCTATCGACATCCTTTGTACGGATAAGACAGGAACCCTGACTCAGGATGAAATCGTTCTTGAGTACCCTCTTGATATCCATGGCGACCTTGACCTTTCAGTGCTTCGGAGAGCCTATCTTAACTCTTATTTCCAAACTGGCTTGAAAAATCTTATGGACCGTGCCATTATTAGCCGAACTGAGAGAGAAGCTAAGAAACACGACATCGTTCGTGACCTTGACCAAACCTTCCACAAGATTGATGAGCTCCCTTTTGATTTTGAACGCCGTCGCATGAGTGTCATTGTTAAAGACAATGATGGTTTTGTCAGCATGGTGACAAAAGGTGCCCTTGAAGAAATGCTCTCAGTTTCTAACTATGTGGAATACAAGGGTGACATTATCCCATTAACAGACGATGTTCGTGAGGAAGTTCTCGCGGAAGTCGCACAGTTGAATGAACAAGGTTTACGTGTTCTCGGTGTTAGCTATAAATCACAGCTTAATGAGAATGACATCTTTAGTGTCGAAGATGAAAGTGATATGATTTTGACGGGATATCTTGCCTTCCTTGACCCACCAAAACCATCAGCAGCACCTGCTATCAAAGCTTTGGCAGAATATGGCGTGACCACAAAGATTTTGACTGGAGACAATGATAAGGTGACACAGGCAGTCTGTGAAAAAGTTGGTCTAGATGTGACACACATCCTACTTGGAAGTGATCTTGATACCATGTCAGATCAAGATTTGGCTAAGGCTGTGGAAACGACAACAGTCTTTGCTAAGTTATCCCCAGACCAAAAGGCACGAATTATCCTAAGCCTTAAGGAAAATGGCCACAAGGTAGGTTATATGGGTGATGGTATCAACGATGCCCCATCTATGAAGGTGTCAGATGTGGGTATCTCTGTGGATACAGCTGTTGATATTGCTAAAGAAACTGCAGATGTTATCTTGCTTGATAAGGATCTAATGGTCTTGGAAAAAGGTCTAGTTGAAGGACGTAAGGTCTATGCCAATATGACCAAGTATATCAAGATGACTGTTTCTTCAAATTTCGGTAATATCTTTTCTCTCCTTTTTGCCAGCATCTTCTTACCATTCCTACCAATGGCACCTGTGCATTTAATTGTCCTTAATCTTGTCTATGATATTTCTTGTATCGCTCTTCCATTTGACAATGTGGACAAGGAATTTCTTAAAGAGCCACATATCTGGGAAGCCAAATCAATCATGCGTTTCATGGCTTGGTTTGGACCTATTTCGTCTGTATTTGATATTTTGACTTACATCTTGCTCTATTTCATCATTGTGCCAATGATTTTGGGGCATGGCTATGTTCATGGTTCACCAGAAGCAGCAGCCTTTATTATCATCTTCCAAACAGGTTGGTTTATCGAATCTATGTGGTCTCAAACCATGGTTATCCACATGTTACGTTCACCAAAACTACCATTTATTCAAAGCCACCCAGCACTATCTGTTGTTGTGACAACCCTATTTGCTGCTGTCTTTGTAACCTCTCTTCCTTACAGTCCTTTGGCTAGTCTCTTAAAACTTAGCCATCTAAATGGTCTCTATTTCATTCTCTTGTTTGTTATTATCGTTTTGTATATGCTTAGTGTTACCTTTGTGAAGCATATCTATATTAAGAAATATAAAGAATGGTTATAGGACAACTATCCTTAGAAAAAAGAGCGTAAGCTCTTTTTTCATTACCTTTCATTCTGCCAAAACCTTTTCATTTATGGTATAATAGGGCGATTATAGATAATCAGAGGCCCTAAAAAACTTCAGTTATGAGGACATATTTTCTAAGAAATGAGAGACTATGTTTTCAAGGCCCCTTTCTTTCGTAGGCTATCCCAGTGGGAGGTGGAGGCCCTGAGATTTGGGGCTCAAGGCTAAGACCGCCACGAAGGAAACCATCACAAAAAAATCTTAAGAAGGAAAAAGAAAATGAGTAATTACGCAATTATCCTTGCTGCGGGTAAAGGAACTCGCATGAAATCAGATCTTCCAAAAGTATTGCACAAGGTTTCAGGCATCACTATGCTTGAACATGTCTTCCGTGCAGTTTCAGCCATTGATCCAGCTAAGAACGTTACTGTTATTGGTCACAAGGCTGAACTTGTTCGTGAGGTTTTGGATGGTCAATCTGCCTTCACTTTGCAAACTGAGCAGTTGGGGACTGGTCACGCAGTAATGATGGCTGAAGATGAGTTGGCTGGACTTGAAGGTCAAACGCTTGTTATTGCTGGTGACACGCCTTTGATTACTGGTGAAAGCCTTAAAAACCTTATTGATTTCCATGTTAATCACAAAAATGTTGCCACTATCTTGACTGCAACTGCGGACAATCCATTTGGTTATGGTCGTATCATCCGTAACGAAAATGGCGAAGTGACTAAGATTGTTGAGCAAAAAGATGCCAACGAATTCGAACAACAAGTCAAAGAAATCAATACAGGGACTTACGTTTTTGACAATAAACGTCTCTTCGAAGCACTTAAAAATATCAACACTAACAACGCTCAAGGGGAATACTATTTGACTGATGTCATTTCTATTTTCCGTGAGAATGGTGAAAAAGTAGGTGCCTTCACCCTTCGTGACTTTGAAGAAAGTCTTGGGGTTAATGACCGTGTTGCCCTAGCTACGGCAGAAGATGTTATGCGTCGTCGTATCAATAAAGCTCACATGGTCAATGGTGTTACCTTCCAAAATCCAAACGCTACTTATATCGACGTGGATGTGGAAATTGAGCCAGATGTTGTCATTGAAGCTAATGTGACACTTAAAGGACAAACTAAGATTGGTGCAGAGTCAGTGCTTACTAATGGTACTTATATTGTTGATTCAACTATCGGTGCCAAAACGGTTATCACTAACTCTATGATTGAGCACTCAGTGGTTGAAGAAGGTGTTACTGTTGGTCCATTTGCCCATGTTCGTCCAGATTCAACCCTCAAAAAAGATGTTCATATCGGTAACTTCGTTGAGGTTAAGGGGTCTACTATCGGTGAAAATACCAAGGCTGGTCACTTGACCTACATTGGTAATGCGGAAGTTGGTTCTGACGTTAACTTTGGTGCTGGAACAATTACCGTTAACTATGATGGTCAACACAAGTTCAAGACACAAATTGCCAATAATGTCTTTATCGGAAGCAATTCAACCTTGATTGCACCGCTTGAAATTGGGGCTAACGCCCTCACAGCGGCTGGTTCAACCATCACAGATGATGTGCCAGCTGACAGTGTAGCCATTGGACGTGGCCGTCAGGTCAATAAAGAAGGCTATGCCATTAAGAAACCTCACCACCCAAGCCAACAAAAGTAGGCTTAAGGCTATCTGAGCTAGATTCTCTTGTAGAGTAGAGGTAGCTTAGAATGAGGTCAGAAGTAAAAGGAGTCAATTCATGGATTTTGAAGAAAAAACACTCAAACGTGAGTCAAAATTTAAGGGACATATTTTTGAAGTTGCAGTAGACGAGGTCCTCTTGCCAGACGGTAAGACGGCTGGTCGTGAGCTCATCTTTCACAAGGGAGCTGTAGCTGTTTTAGCGGTTACCCCAGAAGGGAAAATCATTATCGTCAAGCAATACCGTAAGGCTATTGAGGCGGTTTCTTACGAGATTCCTGCAGGTAAACTGGAAGTCGGTGAAGCTGGCGATGAGATGGCTGCAGCGGCGCGTGAACTTGAAGAGGAGACTCAATACAAGGGTGATCTGGAATTGATTTATGAATTTTACACAGCCATTGGCTTTTGTAATGAGAGAATCAAACTCTATGTAGCGACCAACCTTAAACCTGTGGAAATCCACGTCCACTTGATGATGATGAGTTCCTTGAACTCTATGAATTGACCTATGAAGAGTGTATGGAACTTGTAGCGTCAGGGGCTATCCAGGATGCCAAAACTATCATCGCACTCCAATACTATGCACTTCATTTCGGAGGAAAATAAGCTATGGGAAAACCACTTTTGACCGAAGATATCATTGAGCAGGCCAAGCGTGGGGAAATCGATTTAGAGGAACATCCTTATTATGAGGACTATGATCAAGAGTTCTATGACGAGGATTATGAGGCTGATTACCAGCCTTCTGCCTACAAGAGCCGTCGAATTGAGAATGCCAAACGCAATCAATTTCAACACAAGCTTAATCGCATCCTCTTTTGGGTAGTGGTCCTCTTGATTCTTCTCTTCATTGCTGTCTTTTATTTCTAAAAAGTCTATGAGTCAGATAGCCCTAGCTACTGATTCAGGAAAGATTACAAGCTGAAAAGGAACTATATGAAAATCGGAATTATCGCTGCCATGGAGCAGGAGTTAGTGCTTCTAGTGGAGCAATTGGAAAATAAGGTTGAAGAAACTGTTCTTGGCAATACCTACTACACAGGACGTTTGGGAAAACACGACGTCGTTTTGGTACAATCAGGTGTTGGTAAGGTTATGTCAGCCATGTCTGTGGCTGTCTTGGCAGACCATTTTGGCGTTGATGCCCTCATTAACACTGGTTCTGCAGGAGCAGTAGCACCTGGACTTAAAATTGGAGATGTGGTTGTAGCTTCAAAATTAGCCTATCACGATGTTGATTTGACAGCCTTTGGCTATGATTATGGGCAAATGTCTATGCAGCCACTTTACTTTGAAAGTGACTCTACCTTCGTAGAGACTTTCGAAAAGGTCTTGGCTCAGGCTTCCATTGATTCTAAGATTGGGCTTATCGCTACGGGTGATAGCTTCATTGCAGGTCAAGACAAGATTGATGCCATTAAGGGGCATTTTCCAGAAGTCTTGGCTGTAGAGATGGAGGGAGCAGCTATTGCTCAAGCCGCACACAGTGTCAAAAAGCCTTTCATCGTTGTACGTGCCATGAGTGATACAGCGGCTCATGATGCTAACATTACCTTTGATGAATTCATTATTCAGGCGGGGAAACAATCAGCTGCTATCTTGGTTGAGTTTCTCAAAGAACTTGCCTAAAATACATTAAATGAGTGCTTATGCTCATTTTCTTAATTAATTTAAAGATGACTGCTATTCATTTAAGAATGGCAGTTTTTTTCTGCTTTTAGATAAGATAAGCTTCTCATTTTTTAAAGAAAAAATCTGAATTTTAGCATTTTTCAGACGGAAGTTGAATTAAAATTATGGCAATAAAATGAGAAAGAAATAATATTAAAAGAGAGACTCCGAAAGAAAGCTTATCATATAAGGGTTTACAAATTTCACTATCTATTGATATCTTAGAAAGCTTTACAAAACCTCCAAAGGGGTAAATAATTATCTTGCAAAGTTCTGAAAATAGTGTATAATTCAGAATGAAAAGGGTTACAAAAATGTTAAGATTTGTAAAAATGGGAGGATAGAATCATGAATAACCGATTCGGTGATTCGAGGCAGCGTTTCTCCATCCGTAAGTTTACGGTGGGCGTTGCTTCGGTCTTACTTTCGTCTGCAGTTTTTGGTGTAAGTACCGCCAAAGCAGATCAAGCTGAAGAGCCTACGGGACAGCCAGCTACGAGTGTACTTGAGGAAGCCAGTGAGTCTGATGGTGGGGGCCAAAGGACGAGCACTAGTGCCTCAAGTCAAGAAGTGACAGCTGAACCTACCGTTCAAGCAGAAAGTACCAGTGCTATCTCAGTAACTGCTGTTTCTAGTGAAGTTGCGCTTCAAGAGCAAACGGTTGCAAGCTCTGAGCAAACAAGTTCATCACAAGATAAGACTAGTGAGGGGCTCAGTGAGAAACCTGTTACAGTCAATGAAACACGAGAAGCTAGCGCTAGCGACCTTGCTGCAGCAAACAATACGAGTTCCGCTTCGTCTGATAATTTCGGACTTAAGGTTACCAACCTAAGTCGCCCGATTCCATCGGATGTCAAGGTGACTAAGACAGGAACTGAAATTAATGTTCAAAATCCTGATGTGGAAATGGAATTTCCGAACGGAAATAGTAAGTACGCTACTAGCAAGGTTGTCTACCACAATATTCCTTTCCCTGATGATATGACCATCAATGAAGGGGATCAGGTCATTTTTAATTTGCCTGAGCAGTTGCGTTTCCGTACTAGCTACGATATCAATGTCTATAATCCAGACAATCAAATTGTAGGTCTGGCTCAAATTGATCCTGAGAAGAATCGTGTCACAACGACCTTTAATAACTATTTCCAAACACATCCCAACAATAAGCTCATGAGTTTGGAGTTGGATACCCTTTATTCTGAAGAAGTAGATGAAGGGGAACATCTTACTCTTGATTTTGAGGGACGTATCATTCATGTTTCAGTGGGTAAAGTGCAATCACCTCCTCCAGGTCAAGAAGTTATTTCTAAGTGGGGTAGTCAAGACAAGCATGATCCAACTATCCTAAATTGGCAGATGCGTCTCAATTACTCAAGACGTCTCCTTAACAACTTGAAACTGGTTGATACTTGGTCTGACAATCAAAGATTTGTGGACGGTTCTTTGCAACTTCGCTACATTGATTCGGCAGATCCTTGGATTGACAAGGGATCAGCTATGGATCTGATTAAGAGTTTCTCTTATGATGATAGTCATTTTGAGCTTAAACTCAATCAGTTGGACCGCATGGTTTATGTTTGGTATCAAACCCGTTTGACACAACCTGTTGAAGAATCAGCTAACCCTGTCAACCGTATTAAACTTCATGCTGATGTTGTTTCCGATTCTTACAAGTCAACTATTCGCTTGGTTGGTGGTCGAGGAGATGCCATCGGAGATAACCTCGCTCATTTCAATCTTGAGCTTGAGAAGGACTTGGCGGGTAGAGACCTTAAGGATAAAGAATTTACATTTAAATTAGTTGATGTGACTGATAGTGCCAATCCTGTTGACTTAGGGGAAACCACTAATGATGCCAAGGGTAAAATCGTCTTTTCAGATCTCTCACTCAGTAAGCCAGGTATCTATCATTATCGTGTGACAGAGGTTCCAGGTAATGACGAAGATGTGGTCTATGACAAACTAGAAGCCAATATCACCATTCAGGTTGTTCGTGAAACTGTGGACAATCAAGTCAAATTGGTTGCCAAGGTTGCCTATCCAGAAGACATTATCTTTAACAATAAATTGGTAACACTAGCAAAGGCTAAAATTGCATTTGGTAAGGAATTGACCAAGGCAGGCGTTAAACAGGATCTCAAAGCAGATCAATTCCAATTTGTTCTCAAAGACCGTTTTGGAAAAGTCCTTGAGACTGTTGGCAATACAGCTGATGGTCAGGTTGCCTTTAGTGAGTTAACCTTTAACAAGGTAGGTACTTACAACTACACTGTTGAAGAGCTTACAGGTAAGGATGACTCAATTGTTTATGACAGCATGAAAGCTGCTGTTTCTATCACGGTAACACGTGATGGCGACGCTCTTGTTTCAACCGTGGTTAATCCTAAAGACACTATCTTTAACAACAAGTTTGTGACTCCAGCTAAGGCCGCTATTCAGTTCAGTAAGGAATTGACTAAGGCAGGTGTCAACCAAACTTTGACTGCTAATGAGTTCCAATTTGTTCTCAAAGATAGTGCCGGTCATATTGTCGAAACAGTTGGTAATACAGCTGATGGTCGTGTTGCCTTTAGTGAACTTCACTTTGATAAGGCAGGAACTTACACTTATACTGTTGAAGAAGTTAAGGGAACTAACGAAGATATCATCTATGATGGTATGAAAGCAACTGTCTGGATTACAGTGACACGAGATGGTGATGCTTTGGTATCAACAGTTGCTAATCCAAAAGATACTGTTTTCAATAACTATGTGAAAGACGTGCAACCAGCTAAGGCCAAATTCGAATTGACCAAGGTTCTTACAGGTCGTAACCTCAAAGATGGTGAGTTTAGTTTCGTTCTCAAGGACGACAAGGGTAATGTTATCCAAACAGTGACCAATAATGCACAAGGAAACATTAGTTTTGAAAATATTGTCTACGACAAACCAGGTGTTTACTACTACACTGTTGAAGAAGTCAAGGGCAATGAAGCTGACGTGGTTTATGATAACATGGTGGCTAAATTCCAGGTGACCGTTACTAAGACTGTAGGTGAAAAGGAAAATCTGCTTGTAGCAGCCGTTCTCCTTCCTTTGGATACAGAATTTAACAATAGTTACATTCCTCCAAAACCTCCTACACCGCCAACACCACCGACACCACCAAGTGTCCCACCTAAACCACCAGTGGTTCCGCCAACACCACCAACACCACCAACTCCGCCTACTCCACCTGTGACTCCAAAACCAGCTAAGCCAGTTCAATCCTCTGAGAAATCAGGACCTCAACTTCCAGAGACTGGTCAAGCTAACGATACTGCCTTGCTTGCCCTTGGTGTGGCAGCAGAAGTGGCAGCAGTCATGGGTGTAGCATATAGCCATCGTCGCCGTAAAGACGTTTAAGATGATGACCTAGAAGATCGAGTATTCTCGATCTTTTTTAGTATTTGGCCGCCTATCTCATTAAATGAGAAATCAAGATAAAGCCAACTGCAAGATGAAATTTCTACTAAATTAAGCTATAATGAAGAGTATGAAAGTTCTACTTTATCTTGAAGGAAAATCGGTTCTTGAAAAATCAGGAATCGGACGGGCTCTCCACCATCAGATGCATGCCTTGGACTTGGCGGGGATTCCCTATACAACGGACATCTTGGGTGATTACGATGTCGTTCATATTAATACTTATGAGCCACGCAGCTTGATGTTGTTGCATGCTGCAAAACGCCGTGGCAAGAAGGTCATCATGCATGGTCATTCGACACGTGAGGACTTTGAGAATTCATTCATCGGTTCTAACCTTTTGGCTCCACTTTTTGGGAAATATTTGGCCCACATGTATCAAAAGGCCGATTACGTGATTACACCGTCTGAGTATTCCAAAAAATTGATTCAGTCTTACGGAGTTACCACACCAATCATTGCTGTTTCAAATGGGATTGATTTGAAAAAATACGGTAAGGATCCACGTAAGGAAGAAGTTTTCCGAGACTACTTTGGTATCAAGGAAGGACAGCCAGTGGTTATTTGTGCGGGTCTTTATTTCCAACGCAAGGGAATTGAAGATTTCGTCAAGGTTGCCGAAAAGATGCCTCATGTTCGTTTCATTTGGTTAGGTAGTATCAGCAAATGGTTGATTCCTAAGAAGATTCGAGACATTGTCAATGGTAAGCATCCTGATAATGTCAGCTTCCCAGGGTATTTCAAGGGAGCCGTCTTCCAGGGGGCTATGAGTGGTGCTAACGCCTTCTTTTTCCCATCATACGAGGAAACTGAAGGGATTGTGGTGCTAGAAGCCTTTGCTAGTCACCAGCATGTAGTTTTGCGTGATATTCCTGTTTATGAAGGCTGGGTTAATGACAAGTCGGCTTCATTCGGGCACAACGTGGACGAATTTGTAGTAGCCTTGCAAGATCTTATCGATGGTAAAGTGGACAAACGTGAAGAAGGCTATAAGGTTGCAGAAAGTCGCTCGATTGATGATGTCGCCCAAAAGCTTGTTGAAGCCTACAAAGAAGTATTGGAGATTTAAATGCGTATCGGATTGTTTACAGATACCTATTTTCCGCAGGTATCAGGTGTTGCGACCAGTATTCGCACGCTGAAGACGCAGTTGGAAAAAATGGGACATACAGTCTTTATCTTTACCACCACTGATAGAGATGTTGACCGCTATGAAGACTGGCAGATTGTCCGTATTCCGAGTGTGCCTTTCTTTGCTTTTAAGGATCGCCGTGTAGCTTATCGTGGCTTTTCCAAGGCACTAGAGATTGCTAAACAATATAAGCTTGATATTATTCATACGCAGACAGAGTTTTCATTAGGTCTGCTAGGGATTGCCATTGCACGCGAACTTAGGATTCCTGTTGTGCATACCTACCATACTCAGTATGAAGACTATGTCCGCTATATTGCCAAAGGTATGGTTATCCGTCCAAGTATGGTTAAGTACATTGTTCGTGGCTTTATGAGCGATTTGGATGGAGTCATCTGTCCGAGTGAGATTGTTTATGACCTTTTGCTCAAGTACAAGGTTGCAGCTGAAAAACGTGTCATTCCAACTGGAATTGAACTTGAAAAATTCCAACGTCCAGAGATTACTGAAGATGATGTGGCAGACTTGAGATCCAAGCTTGGTATCGCCTCTGATGAGACCATGTTGTTGAGCCTCTCTCGTGTGTCCTATGAGAAAAACATCCAGGCTGTGCTGGCTGCTCTCCCTTCTGTTTTGGAGGAAGACGACAAGGTGCGTTTGGTTGTGGCTGGTGACGGTCCTTACCTACCAGATCTTAAGTCTCAAGCCAAAAAACTTGGTATTCAGGACAAGGTGGTTTTCACTGGTATGATTGCGCCTAGTGAGACAGCACTTTATTATAAGTCTGCTGATTTCTTCATTTCGGCATCAACCAGTGAGACTCAGGGCTTGACCTATCTGGAAGCCTTGGCTAGCGGTACCCCTATCATTGCCCACGGAAATCCTTATTTGGATAATGTGATTACAGACCAGATGTTTGGAACGCTTTATTATCATGATAATGATTTAGCCGGGGCCATTTTGGAAGCTGCCATTGCAACACCAGAAAAAGACGAAACTAAGTGGGCTGACAAGCTTTATGAAATTTCTGCGGAAAACTTTGGAAACGTGTCTATGAGTATTACTTGGACCTTACGATTTCTAAGGATTTCCACAACGATTTGAATGGTGAAGACAGTACCATGAAACGCTTGACGCGTATGGTAACTTATTTGCCGACTAAGGCTATTACCTTGCCTGTTAACGGCTCTGTTCGTATCCTCAAAGGATCAGCCAAACAGGTCAAGAAAATCAGAAATATCACGAAACTTTTGGATTAGGAAAGCTACCAGATTTTCCTAGTCAGATAAAATCTTAGAATTGATTAATAAAAGAGATAATTAGCTTGAAAAATTACAGTTTCATGCTATAATAACGCATAGAGACATATCAGTCATGGGAAATCTTTCAGAGAGCGTGTGGTGCTGGAAATCACGCAGAGGACATGATTGGGACTACTCGATTAACTTTTTATGCAAACATAAAACGGTGGTCACGTTAGAGCCAATCAGAGGTGTAGGACAGACTCATTTTTTGTCGTACACGAACTAAGGTGGAACCACGTTGCGACGTCCTTTTTAGGATGTCGCTTTTTGTATTGTTTGGTATGCTTTACAATTTTTAGAATGTCTAGTTTAGATAGAAAAGCTTTACTTTGTGACTAAATATTTTCTCTTTGATTACTAAAAGGATTGTTTAGAACGAGGTGACACTATCTTTTTAGTTGAGGGAGAATTTTATGGGGTTCAAATATGAAGCTATCAAGGCCTACTTGATTGACCACGGTGTGGATGCTAGTCTTGCTGAGACTATGCACGCTATCTATGCTACTCAAAGACTTGGTGGAACAGCCAATGCCTATTTTCTTATTGTTTTTACAGAAAAAGAGGTTTTCATTATCTCGATTACTCCTTTAGGAAAATTAGGGGAGATTATTGCTACACTTCCTGAAGAGATGATTAAGTCCTATCAGTTTAAGAAACGTTTGTTTATTGGTTACAAACTTCGTTTCTTTCTAACTGATGGCAGGGATCTAGACTTTAATGTCAACAAGATGATGATTGGTGCTGGTTGGCATAAGAAGGAATTGCAAAGCATCCTAGAAACAAACTATTACAACAAAAAGATTAAATAGAAAGGAAGAAGGGGCTCATCCTTTAGGGCTCTGACATCTTAATTATGATTAACATTACTTTCCCAGATGGCGCTGTTCGTGAATTTGAATCTGGCGTTACAACTTTTGAAATTGCACAATCTATCAGCAACTCTTTGGCTAAAAAGGCACTTGCTGGTAAATTTAACGGTAAATTGATTGACACAACTCGTGCGATCACTGAAGATGGAAGCATCGAAATCGTGACACCTGATCACGAAGACGCTCTTCCAATCTTGCGTCACTCAGCGGCTCACTTGTTTGCCCAAGCAGCTCGTCGCCTTTTCCCAGATATTCATTTGGGTGTTGGTCCAGCCATCGAAGATGGTTTCTACTACGATACTGACAATGAAGCTGGTCAAATTTCTAACGAAGACCTTCCTCGTATTGAAGAAGAAATGAAGAAAATCGTTAAAGAAAACTTCCCATCAATCCGTGAAGAAGTGACTAAAGACGAAGCGCGTGAAATCTTCAAAAATGACCCATATAAATTGGAATTGATTGAAGAGCACTCAGAAGACGAAGGTGGTTTGACTATCTACCGTCAAGGTGAGTACGTTGACCTTTGCCGTGGCCCACACGTACCATCAACTGGTCGTATCCAAGTCTTCCATCTTTTGAATGTTGCAGGTGCTTACTGGCGTGGAAATAGCGATAATGCTATGATGCAACGTATCTACGGTACAGCTTGGTTCGATAAAAAGATCTCAAGGCTTACCTTAAACGTCTTGAAGAAGCTAAAGAACGTGACCACCGTAAACTTGGTAAAGAACTTGATTTGTTCATGATTTCTCAAGAAGTTGGTCAAGGTCTTCCATTCTGGTTGCCAAACGGTGCGACAATCCGTCGTGTCTTGGAACGCTACATCGTGGACAAGGAAGTAGCAGCAGGCTACCAACACGTCTACACTCCACCAATTGCCTCAGTTGAGCTATACAAAACTTCAGGTCACTGGGATCACTACCGTGAAGATATGTTCCCAACAATGGATATGGGAGATGGTGAAGCCTTTGTCCTTCGTCCAATGAACTGTCCTCACCACATCGAAGTTTACAAACACCATGTGCACTCTTACCGCGAATTGCCTATCCGTATCGCTGAAATTGGTATGATGCACCGTTATGAAAAATCTGGTGCCCTTACAGGACTTCAACGTGTGCGTGAAATGTCACTTAATGACGGTCATACTTTCGTAACACCAGAACAAATCAAAGATGAGTTCCAACGTACGCTTCAATTGATTATCGACGTTTACGAAGATTTCAACTTGACTGACTATCGTTTCCGTTTGTCATACCGCGACCCTAAAGATACTCACAAATACTTTGACAATGACGAAATGTGGGAAAATGCTCAAAGCATGTTGAAATCAGCCATGGATGACATGGAACTCGACTACTTTGAAGCAGAAGGTGAAGCTGCCTTCTACGGTCCAAACTTGATATCCAAGTGAAGACTGCCCTTGGTAATGAAGAAACACTTTCTACTATCCAATTGGACTTCTTGCTTCCAGAACGTTTTGACCTTAAATATATCGGAGCTGATGGAGAAGAACACCGTCCAGTTATGATTCACCGTGGGGTTATTTCAACAATGGAACGCTTTACAGCTATCCTTATTGAAAACTATAAAGGAGCCTTCCCAACTTGGTTGGCACCTCAACAAGTGACTGTTATCCCAGTTTCAAATGAAGCCCACACAGATTACGCTTGGGAAGTTGCTAAACAACTTCGTGACCGTGGTATCCGTGTTGAAGTGGATGAACGTAACGAGAAAATGCAATACAAGATTCGTGCGTCTCAAACACAAAAAATCCCTTACCAATTGATTGTTGGTGATAAGGAAATGGAAGACGGAACTGTTAACGTTCGTCGCTATGGACAAAAACAAACACACACTGAAGCTGTGTCAGAATTTGTAGAAAATATCCTTGCTGATATTGCTCGCAAATCACGCCCAGATGCCGAATAAATCAGAAAGTCGGTTAGCTAAGCTAGCTGACTTTTTAGTAGGATAAAGCATGCACGTTTTTAGGAAAAGACTTTTATTTCTGCTGGGAGCAGTCCTGCTCTTGTTACTGTCTAGCTTTACTTATCACAGATTAGCCTTGCAAAGAGAGAAGGCTTCCCTCAACCCTATGGGACAAATGGTGTCTGTCAATGGCCATGACATGAGCGTCTTTGTAAAGGGGGAGGGGCCACAAACTCTAGTTTTTCTTTCTGGTGCTGGAACAGCCTCTCCCATTCTAGATTTTAAAGACTTGTATGATGGGCTTTCGAAGCAGTATAAGATAGTCGTTGTTGAAAGGGGTGGCTATGGTTACAGCGAGGACACGTCTAAGTCCCGAGATGTTTCTGAGGTTCTTTCAGAGACACGTCAAGCCCTAGCCAAGGCCCATGTATCAGGTCCTTATATTATCCTCTCCCATTCGATGGCCTCCTTAGAGACACTTCTGTGGCAGGAAAAATACCCTAGTGAAGTGAAAGCTATCATTGGTTTAGATTGGGCCCTACCAGAAAGTTATGCACATTTAACAATACATCCCCAGATTTACGTATGGCTCGTTGGGGAAGTCAATTAGGCTTATTAAGGTATTTACCGGGTCGCTTATATGTGCCTAATGCCAATCTCAGTAGTAGTGACCACCGCCTCTATCAACGGATAGCCTATCGTCAAATTTTGTCAAAGGCTATGTTAAATGAGAGCCTGTCTGTTAAGGAAAATGCGAAAAAGGTTACTTCTAGCATTGATTCACAAATTCCAACCTTACTGATGGTCTCGAATGGTGGGGGTACTGGTTTTAGCCAGAAGGACTGGCGGCATTATGCGACTAGCTTTGCAAAGGACCAGAAAAATATCGAAGTGACTTTTTATGATGCTCCGCATTATCTTTATCACTATCAGACCAAAGAGGTGGTCGAGAAGATAGAGGAGTTCATCAAAGAGACGACTGAATGAATTTACATATATTATCGAGGAGGGATGTGATGCTCATTGGTTCAAAAGCCTTTCGACACTTATGGGAGGACTGGCGAAGGGACTACCAGCCATTGCAAGTACTAAAGCTATTGTTAGCTTATATAGGGATGCCAGAGGATTTATCGGGAGAGCTTGAAGAAACCCAACACCTTTTATCTTATTTTGATCCTGACTTGGCACCGCATGATTCCTTCTGGAAGGATGTCGTTAAATTGGTAGACCTGGCTTTTCCTGGTGATAGTTTGTCTAAGAATGCCTCTATTGAGAGACAAATCCATCAGCTACGTTACCTGATTTCTAGTCAACAGGCTCAGTATGTGCGGACGCATTATAAAAAGCCAGGGATGACAGATAAAGAAGCTTTGGCTGTCTATCTGAGATGGAAGCCTTTCACCATGTTTGATCAGGGACGTTTGCACCAGAAGGTTTCTATCTGTGATGGCAAGGCGGTTTATCCTGATGGGATTCCAAGTGTTAATCTAAAAATTCTTCTCTATAATCGGATTGAGTTTATTCTGGATAGTCAGGGAAACTTTCTCAATGAGGTCGATGCGGAGCAGGTGACCGAGAGTGGGGTGGTTAATGGTGCCAGTTTTAACTATGGTAATTTCAAGAGCCACTGGCAATTGGATGTGGAGCCGGTCCAACCACATGACCCTGATTTTCGTAATCGAATGACTAGGGGCTTTCGTTCACCCAACAAATTGAAAAAACGTTGGGGACAGCAAGCGCCTGAACAGTTTGATAAATCTTTCTACAATCCAAAAGGCATCTATGCTCAGTCTCATAGGTCTTTGGCAAATGATGTCAAACGCCAAGCCAGACTTTCTCGCTCTGGTTTATGGCTTTAAACCGGATCAGACCAAGCAATCAAAGGAGGTTCATATGTCTAAACAACCACAAAACAATAAGGGAACAGCAGTTCTAGGCTCACTAGTCTTTATAGCCTTATACGCCCTAGGTATTTGGCACAATGCTGTCCGAGGAAATATTCCCTTTCTCATTCTTTGGAGTGTTTTACTCCTTGTTAATGTCAGCTATTTTATTTTCCGCTTGAGAAAATAAAAAAGAAAGTGATACAGACCTAAATAGTAAGAAATTTAGGTCTGTATCACTTTTTTGTATATTCAATGATAACTTACCACTTGCTTTCTTCTGGGATAATAATCCAGCAGATGATGTAGAAAAGAAAGCCTGTTCCGAATAAGAAAATCGCTGCAGCCCAAATGAGGCGAATAATGACAGGGTCGATGTCAAGATATTTAGCGATACCAGAACAAACACCGGCAATGATTTTGTTGTTTGGATCTCGTCTGAGTTCTTTTTTCATATGATTTACCTCCGTATGCCTTATTATACCATAACACCTAGAAGTCTAGTATTAGCTTAAGGAAGCATGAAGTAGACGATACCCAGATATTGGAGTGCTGAAGCCAGCATGATGAAGAGGTGCCAAATCATGTGGAAGTATGGTTTTTTCTTAGCGTAAAAAGCTGCTCCAACCGTGTATGACAATCCTCCAGCAAGCATGAGCCCCCAAAAGGCTGGTCCTGTCTTAGTGACGATAGCTGGAATGATAAAGATAACCAACCATCCCATCATCAGATAGAGGAAGAGGGAGAACTTTTCATTGATTTTTTTAGCAAAAATTTTATAGAGAATACCAAAAATTGTTGTTCCCCATTGAAGGATGATGATGCTATAGCCTAGCCAACCGCCAACCAATGAGAGGGCAACAGGGGTGTAGCTTCCAGCAATGGCGATATAAATCATGCTGTGGTCAATAATTCTTAGAACCATCTTGTGGGGTGAGTTGTAATCCATAGCATGGTAGATGGCTGAGCTCAAAAACATGAGGAATAGGCTGATAACGAAAACAGACATCCCGACAGCAGCAGTCATACCATAGCCGTTGTTGGCATGAACAGCAGTAATTGGCAGTAAGACTAGCATAGCCACAGCACCGACGGCGTGTGTCACGCTGTTTGCCACTTCCTCACCAAAGCTAAGTTTTTTACTGAGTTTGAGGTTGGGAGAAGTATTAAAAGTAGCAGTATTAGACATTATTTCCTCCTTCAAGGTCGTTCAAAAGTTGATGGGTAGCTCGGTAGCATTGCAGCGTCTGACAGGCTGAGAGTATGACTTGCGGAGCTTCTTGAGGAAACTGACCATTCATACAGGCTACAAAGTCATTGTAGTAGCTCTTTTGGCTTTCAGCATCTGTTCGTAGGATTTCTAAGGTTTTGGCAATCTCAGAAATCTCAAAGACGGTCTTCAGACTAGTGATGACAATAAGTCTAGCTACCTGAGCAGCATTATATTTTTTCTTGATGGGTTTTGCGACATAGCCATGTTTGACATAATTATTGACCATAGAGGCGGTTAGCCCCTTGTCGTTTGGTCCCAAAGTACTTTGGGTGACCTGGTTGACATAGAGCAAAACCTGATCCAAATAGAGTTCAATCTCTGGTAATTCTTCCCAGAGAGGGTATTGTTGTGTTGTCAAATTATAAAAACCTCTTTATCTAGTTTTCATAACTAGATTATAACATTATAGAAATTCAAGTCAAGTCAGAACTTGTAAGATATGAAAAAGATGTTGAGATAAAATTTCCAACATCTTTATTTTTTATGTGATAAGGCAGGTTGATTTTTTATGCTTTTGGATCACTTCTTATGGGGTTCTGAGTTTCTCCAAAATTGCTTGTGCAGTTTCTTGGTTCATATGTTTGGCCTTGAGAAGTTCAGCCAAAACCTGAGGCATTTCTTCAGGAATAGCCCCAGCTAACAAAGCTAGGGATTTGGCTTGGAGTTTCATATGTCCTGCCTGTATTCCTGTTGAAGTCAGAGCTTTGAGAGCAGCCAGATTTTGTGCCAAACCAAGAGAGACGATGATACTGGCTAGAGTTTTGGCATCTGGATGATTAAGCAAGTCATGGGCGATAGAAGCACTAGGGTTAAGTCCGATAGAACCTCCACGAGTTGCGATTGGCATGGGGAGGGTTAATTCTCCCACTAGTTCCTTAGCTTCATGATCATAAGTCCATGTGGAGAGACCACGGTAGCTACCATCCTTGCTAGCATAGGCATGGCTACCGGCCTCAACGGCTCGCCAATCGTTTCCGGTCGCGATAACTAGGGCATCGATACCATTGAAAATTCCCTTGTTATGGGTAGCTGCTCGGTAGGGGTCCACCTGAGCCAGTTGGCTAGCCATCTCCATTTTCTTGGCTAGGTCATGTGCCTCTTCCTTATTACGACTGAGGAAGCGTGTGCTAAGACGACAAGTCGCTGTCACAAGACTCTCAGTGGCTAGATTTGAGAGAATAGCCATGAGGCTTTGACCTTTTGAGAGGTTTTCCAATTCTGGCACCAGGGCTTCCATCATGGTGTTGACCATATTGGCTCCCATGGCTTCTTGGGTATCAACGGCTAGATAGACAATGAGGAAGTTTCCTTTAGTCTCAGTCCAGAGCTTGCGAGGGCCACCCCCACGCTTAACAATAGAAGGGTGAGCCTCTTTGGCAATCTCTATAAGGTCCTGACTGGCTGCTTGAATTTTACTTGAGGCAGCAGCCTTATCAGGAACGTCAAAGAGGGCAACTTGGCCAATCATCTGACGGTCATGAATCGTAGTCGTGAAACCACCAGAACGCTTAATGAGCTTGCTAGCGTAGGAAGCAGCAGCCACAACTGAAGGTTCTTCGGTAACCATGGGAACCTGATAAGTCACACCATCTACCAATACATCTGGGCAAATGGCAAAGGGAAGTGTGAATCGACCAATAACATTTTCAGCCATTTGATTGGCTGTTTCAAGGGTGAGTTGTTGGTTCTTATCCAGAAGATCTTGATTTTCCTGAGACAAAAGAGCATTCGTTTTCAAATGCTCTTTACGTTCTTGCGGTGTCTTCTTGGAAAAACCAGTCCAAGAGAGTTTAGTCATATTAATGTCCTTTATAGATACGTTGGTGTTCAGAGATTTCAGCTAAACGGAAAGCTCCGGTTTGGTAATCAGCGAATTGAGTAGAACCAGTGTCATCCAACTGCGCCTCCTCATAGAAAAGTTTTTCATAATCAGCAACGCTTAATTGTTGACGTTTGGCAAAGGTATCTAGGCGGTCCGAACGAAGCAGGTCTTTGTAACCTTCAACCAGACGTCCTGAGAAAATTTCAGAGACAGCTCCAGAACCGTAAGAGAAGAAGCCAATCTTATCTCCGGCTTTAAGGTCTTGCGACTGTTCAAGCAAAGACAGAAGTCCAAGATAGAGTGACCCTGTATAGATGTTTCCAATTTGACGACTATAGGTGATTGAAGCGTCAAAGTTATTTGTCAGACGCTCTTTATTCTCTGGATTCAAATCTTTTGGAATAATCTTGTTAAGTCCCTTAAGAGCTAGCTTAGGATAAGGGAGATGGAGACAAAAAGCGGCAAAATCAGCAAAGTTAGTCTGATGGCGTTCTTGATAAGCTGCCCAAGTTGTCTTCAAACTGTCAAGGTACTGCTTGGTTGAATAGATGCCTTGAACATAAGGCGTTGAACTGTAGTTTGGACGCCAGAAGTCCATGATATCACGAGTTTGAGCTACATTATCATCAGCAAGTTCCAAAATACGTGGATTCTGACTGACTAGCATAGCTACAGCACCAGCTCCCTGAGTTGATTCACCAGAAGATTCCACACCGTAGCGGGCAATATCACTAGCGATAACCAGAACCTTGCTATCTGGGTGGGCTGCCACGTGCAATTTAGCATAGTTAAGTCCAGCAGTTGCAGCGTAACAAGCTTCCTTCATTTCAAAAGAACGAGCAAAAGGCTGAATACCTAAAAGACTGTGGACATAGACAGCAGCAGCCTTAGACTGGTCAATGGAAGACTCAGTAGCTACGATGACCATATCGATAGCATTTTTGTCGTCGTCATTTAAAATATCAGCCGCCGCATCAGAGGCAAGCGTCACGATATCTTCTGTAATCGGCGTAATACTGGTTGCATCAAGCATCAGCCCCTTGCTGAATTTTTCAGGCTCCGCCCCACGGGCAAGAGCGAGATCAGCCATGTTTAGAACATATTGACTGGTCGCAAAACCAATCTTATCAATTCCAATAGACATATGATGTTTCCTTTTTTCTTCATTGTAGAGTATCCAGAAGATACTAATCTATAGTGATTTTACCATAAAAGAGCGCTTTCGCCTTGAAAAAACTTTGATAGTTAGTTATATCTCATTTTTTGATAGGAACTAGAGGATTTTAAACGACTTACTTTTGCTATTCCATAGCTTATATTTCTCATTTACAGCAGAATAAGGTAAAATTGAAATGGTAATCTACTTGTTTTTTAGCTATGTTAGAAAAGTAAAATTGTTGTTATATATTGAAATCATTGCGAGCGTTAAGTGAGACTTTCCGCTGTGAGATAAGTGTCTGTAAATAAAGTGTTTTGTTTACAGACACTCGGAATTTTTGAGACCATAGGCTCAAAAATTAGTCTTGGAACTTCGAAGAAGTTCGCAGACGTCCGTAATCACTTAAGGGAAGTCTCAAAAAATACTTTGTTTTCAATAGAATAAAGAGGAAAATCATGACAAAAGCAGACACTATTTTTAAAGAAAATATCACTAAAATCATGGAAGAAGGCGTTTGGTCGGAGCAAGCACGTCCTAAATACAAGGATGGCACCACAGCCAACTCCAAATACATCACTGGAGCTTTTGCAGAATATGACTTGAGCAAGGGAGAGTTTCCAATTACCACTCTCCGTCCTATCGCTATCAAATCTGCCATTAAAGAAGTGTTTTGGATTTATCAAGACCAGACAAACAGCCTAGATGTCCTTGAAGACAAATACAATGTTCACTATTGGAATGACTGGGAAGTTGAAGGTGTGCCTGCCAATAATGGAGACAAGCGTTCAATCGGTCAGCGTTATGGAGCGGTCGTTAAGAAGCACGATATCATTAACCGTTTGCTGGCTCAGTTGGAGGCTAATCCGTGGAACCGTCGCAATGTCATTTCCCTTTGGGATTACGAGGCCTTCGAGGCGACAGCAGGACTTCAGCCTTGTGCCTTCCAAACTATGTTTGACGTTCGCCGTGTGGGCGAGGACATTTATTTGGACGCCACTTTGACGCAACGTTCTAACGATATGCTGGTGGCTCATCATATTAATGCCATGCAGTATGTGGCTCTTCAGATGATGATTGCCAAGCACTTTGGTTGGAAAGTTGGTAAATTCTTTTATTTCATCAATAACCTCCATATCTATGACAATCAATTTGAGCAAGCTGAGGAACTTCTCAAACGTCAGCCAGCTGATTGCCAACCACGTTTGGTCCTCAACGTTCCTGATGGAACTAATTTCTTCGATATCAAACCGGAAGATTTTGAATTGGTTGACTATGATCCTGTTAAGCCTCAACTCAAATTTGACTTAGCAATTTAATAAATGCTTATGGTTTAAGCCCTTAAAGAGCTGGCAAAGTTTTTCCAAGCTCTTTTTCTCTTTTTTTGTTAGAATGGATTGTAAACTTAAAAAGAAAAGGAAATACTGTGTCTAAACAACTCATTGCTATTTGGGCGGAAGCTCATAACCATGTTATTGGGAAGAATCACACCATGCCTTGGCATTTGCCTGCTGAACTGGCACATTTCAAGAAAACGACCATGGGCTCAGCAATTCTCATGGGGCGTGTGACCTTTGATGGCATGAAACGTCGTTGTCTACCAGGACGTGAAACCTTGATTTTGACACGAGACAAGGACTTCGACTGTGAGGGTGTAACGACCGTTACGAGTGTTGAGGAAGCCCTAGCTTGGTTTGAACAGCAAGATAAGGATCTCTATATTGCTGGTGGTGCTGGTGTCTACAAGGCTTTTGATGGGCATTATGATGCATTCATCAAGACAACTATTGAGGCTGATTTAGAGGGAGATACGTATTTTCCACAACTAGATATGACGGCATTTAAAGTGGTATCACACGAACGTGTGGCCAAGGATGATAAAAATGCCTACGACTTTAGCATAAGTCGCTATGAAAAAGAAGGAGACTAGGTTCATGCAACGTAGTGTTTTTGGGTTATTTACTGCATTATTGGGAGTACTTTGTGTGCTCTCTGCCATTCCTGCCTTTCGCAAGAAACGTTATGGGTTAGCAGTTTTTCTCTTTTTAAATGCTTTTACCAACCTTGTCAATACTATTCACGCCTTCTATGGCACCCTATTTTAGAAAAGAGTGAGGAATAAATGGCTGGAAATCGTAATGAAGAAATGGTTTATTGTTCATTTTGTGGCAAAAACCAAGAAGAAGTAAAGAAAATTATCGCTGGGAATGGCGTCTTTATCTGTAACGAATGTGTAGCCTTGTCACAAGAAATCATTCGTGAGGAAATGGCAGAAGAAGTTTTGGCTGACTTGGCTGAAACACCAAAGCCAAAAGAACTTTTGGATATTTTGAACAACTATGTCGTGGGGCAAGACCGTGCTAAACGTGCCTTGGCGGTAGCTGTTTACAACCACTATAAACGTATCAACTTCACAGAAAGTCGTGAAGACAATGATGTGGATTTGCAAAAATCAAATATTCTCATGATTGGACCAACTGGTTCAGGGAAGACTTTCTTGGCTCAGACCTTGGCTCGAAGCTTGAATGTTCCTTTCGCGATTGCGGATGCGACATCATTGACAGAGGCTGGTTATGTGGGTGAGGACGTGGAAAATATCCTCCTCAAACTGATCCAAGCGGCAGACTTCAATATTGAACGTGCGGAACGTGGGATCATCTATGTCGACGAGATTGATAAGATTGCTAAAAAAGGTGAAAACGTATCAATCACTCGTGACGTTTCTGGTGAAGGGGTTCAACAAGCCCTCTTGAAGATTATCGAAGGAACAGTAGCTAGCGTTCCACCTCAAGGTGGCCGTAAACACCCTAACCAAGAGATGATTCAAATTGATACGAAGAATATTCTCTTTATCGTGGGTGGTGCTTTTGATGGTATCGAAGATATCGTTAAGCAACGTCTTGGTGAGAAAATCATTGGTTTTGGTCAAAATAATAAGGCTATTGATGATGACTCATCATACATGCAAGAAATTGTGGCTGAAGATATCCAAATTCGGTCTTATCCCTGAGTTTATCGGACGTTTGCCAGTCCTTGCTGCCCTTGAACAGTTAACGGTGGACGACTTGGTTCGTATCTTGACAGAGCCTAGAAATGCCTTGGTTAAACAGTATCAAACCCTCTTGTCTTATGATGGAGTTGAACTTGAGTTTGACCAAGATGCTCTTGAAGCTATTGCAACTAAGGCAATCGAACGTAAGACTGGTGCACGTGGGCTTCGCTCTATCATTGAAGAAGTCATGATGGATGTCATGTTTGAAATTCCTAGCCAGGAAGATGTGACTAAGGTTCGTATTACCAAAGAAGCCGTTGACGGTACAGCTGCTCCAGTTTTGGAAACAGCGTAAGGAGGACCTATGGCTGAAGAACAAGTCCTAAATACGCACAATGCTGAGATTTTGCTCAGTGCAGCAAATAAGAGTCACTATCCCCAAGATGACCTCCCTGAGGTTGCCCTAGCAGGACGCTCGAATGTTGGTAAATCAAGCTTTATCAATACACTTCTTGGTCGTAAAAACCTCGCACGTACTTCTGGGAAACCAGGAAAAACCCAGTTGCTCAATTTCTACAATATTGACGACAAGCTACGCTTTGTGGATGTGCCAGGTTACGGTTATGCCCGTGTGTCCAAAAAAGAACGTGCCAAATGGGGTAAAATGATTGAGGAATACCTCGTGACTCGAGACAATCTTCGTGTGGTTGTTAGCTTGGTTGACCTTCGACATGAACCAACCCAAGACGATATCCAAATGTATGAATTTCTTAAGTATTATGAAATTCCAGTTATCGTTGTAGCAACTAAGGCTGACAAGATTCCTCGCGGAAAATGGAACAAGCACGAATCTATCATTAAGAAAAAACTAAATTTTGATAAAAATGACCATTTCATCATCTTTCATCTGTCACACGTGACGGTTATGATGAAGCATGGGATACTATTTTGGCAGAATTGTAAGAAAAGCTCGGAGAAATCCGAGTTTTTTTCTTGTGATAGTCTCTAACTATCTCTTTGATAGTTTCCACTTATTATCCAAGGGGATAATATTGTGTTAAGCTTGTTTTATCACATATATTGGAGGAAACTATGGAAAACCATAATTATGAAAATGAGGGTCAGTTCCAACGGAAGATGACTTCTCGCCACCTCTTTATGCTCTCGTTGGGTGGTGTCATTGGTACTGGTCTCTTCTTGAGTTCAGGCTATACAATTGCACAAGCAGGCCCTCTTGGTGCGATACTATCTTATCTTGTGGGGGCTATCGTTGTTTACTTGGTCATGCTTTCATTGGGTGAGTTAGCAGTTGCCATGCCAGTAACGGGGTCCTTTCACACCTATGCTACTAAATTTATCAGTCCGGGAACCGGCTTTACGGTAGCTTGGCTTTATTGGATTTGTTGGACGGTTGCCTTGGGAACAGAATTTCTGGGGGCAGCCATGCTGATGCAACGTTGGTTTCCATCGGTACCAGCCTGGATGTTCGCAGCCTTCTTTGCACTGGTGATTTTTGGGATTAATGCTCTAAGTGTGAGGTCATTTGCGGAAGCAGAATCTTTCTTCTCGTCAATAAAAGTCATTGCTATCCTGGTCTTTATCATCCTGGGTCTGGGGGCTATGTTTGGTTTGGTCAGTTTTGACGGTCACCGTGAGGCTATTATGTTCAAGCACTTGACGGCCAACGGTCTCTTTCCAAATGGTGGACTTACCATTGTGTCAGTCATGTTGGCAGTTAACTATGCCTTTTCAGGTACAGAGTTAATCGGTATTGCAGCTGGTGAGACAGACAATCCTAAAGAGGCTGTTCCACGAGCTATTAAAACGACCATTGGACGCTTGGTTATCTTCTTTGTCTTGACCATTGTGGTCTTGGCTTCGCTTCTTCCCATGAAAGAAGCAGGGGTATCTTCAGCACCTTTCGTTGATGTCTTTGATAAGATGGGAATTCCATTTGCAGCGGACATCATGAACTTTGTTATCTTGACAGCTATCCTTTCTGCTGGGAATTCTGGACTCTACGCGTCAAGCCGTATGCTGTGGTCTTTGGCCAATGAGGGAATGCTCAATAAAAAGCTAGTGAAAATTAATAAGCATGGTGTTCCAATGACAGCCCTTTTGATTTCTATGGCAGGAGCAGTTTTATCGCTCTTTTCTAGTATCTATGCAGCAGATACAGTTTACCTAGCTTTGGTATCGATTGCTGGATTTGCAGTTGTTGTTGTCTGGCTCTCTATTCCTATGGCACAAATCAACTTCCGTAAACGGTGGAATTTAGAACATTCTGATGATGAGTTGGATTACAAGACGCCTTTTAATCCAATCCTACCTTATATCACAATCGTTCTCTTGGCCATTTCTGTTCTCGGGATTGCTTGGGATAGTTCGCAGCGTGCGGGACTCTACTTTGGTATTCCTTTCATGATTTTCTGCTACCTCTATCACTACCTTCGCTTTAAAAAATGGTAAGGAGGCCCTTATATGGCAATATTTAAAGACTATCTAGAGAATAAATCTCCCCTCATTCTTCATGGGGCTCTGGGAACAGAGATGGAGAGCTTGGGTTATGATATTTCTGGCAAACTCTGGTCAGCCAAGTACCTGCTTGAAAAGCCAGAAGTTATTCAAAAAATCCACGAAACCTATGTAGCCGCTGGGGCTGACTTGATTACCACATCGTCTTATCAGGCAACCTTGCCAGGCTTGATAGATGCTGGACTCACTAAAGAAGAAGCGGAGCAGATTATTGCCTTGACAGTTCAGTTGGCAAAGAATGCACGCGATAAGGTCTGGACAGCTTTGAATGACAGTGAGAAAGCTAAGCGTCCTTATCCATTGATTTCTGGTGATGTCGGTCCTTACGCAGCCTATTTGGCCAATGGTTCTGAGTACAGTGGTGATTATGGTCAGATTACCATAGAGGCTCTCAAGGACTTTCATCGTCCTCGAATTCAAATTCTCCTAGATCAGGGTGTCGACTTGTTGGCTTTGGAAACCATTCCTAATCGTCTGGAAGCACAAGCTTTGATTGAACTTCTGGCTGAAGAATTTTCAGAAGCAGATGCTTATATCAGTTTTACAGTCCAAGAACCAGGCACTATCAGTGATGGTACTTCTTTAGATGAGATCGCCCAGCTTGTTTCCCAGTCAGACCAAATCTTGGCTCTAGGAATCAACTGTAGTTCGCCTCTGCTTTATAATCAAGCTCTTGCTATTCTTAAAGATGTTGGAAAAGCCCTCATTACTTACCCCAACTCAGGTGAGGTTTATGATGGTAGTACGCAGACTTGGAAACCTAAGGATAAGGACGCTCTGACCTTAGTGGAACACAGCAAGGATTGGCATGATCAGTTTGGAGTTAAGATTTTAGGTGGTTGCTGCCGCACACGTCCAAATGACATTAAAGCCTTATATACAGAGTTTAGAACCTAGTCAAATTTCTAATTATTTGTTATAATAGGAGACTGTAAGGCTATGAGCTCTACACACTATTAGTAGAAAATGAAGCCAGCGTTAAGCTGGTTTTTAAAATGAAGAGGAAAATATGACCTACGAACAAGAATTTCTAAAAGACTTCGAAGCCTGGGTTGTTACCCAAGTTAAAGTAAACGAAACGGCCTTGGCCGCTAGCAAGAAAATCTGGGAAGAAGATGGCGATGAGCGTGCACGTGATGCAAGTTACCGTTATGAAGCCAAATTGGATGCTTACAATTTCCTAATTGGCAAGTTTGCCAACTATCGTGCTGGCAAAGGTTTCCATGATATGCCGGATGGCTTGTTCGGGGAACGTCACTATTAATAGAGGATGAAAAAGAAAATAGCGACAGCACTTTATGGAAAGGTGTCGCCGATTAAAATAGGAGAATACTAAACATGGCTAAAGTAAAAAATAAAAAGAAAGCTTTTAAACACCGTTTGAAAAAACAAGGACTTTTCAATAATGTTAAAGCCCCTGTCCCACCAGTTGCGCCTGTTCCACCAGTGCCACCAGTAGCACCACAACCTGTTGCTGAAACTAAGACAGTTGCTAAGGAAGAAGTAGCAGCCAAAGACCTTAGTCTTGAAGCCTTTGCAGAACTTCCAGAAGTTGAAGGCCTTCGTTCAAACCTTGTAGAGACTCTTTACAATGAAGGTTTGACTTCAGCAGAGGCTTTTGCTACTGTGACTGAAGAAGAAGTTCTTGCCCTCAAGGGTGTCGGACCTGCGACAGTTAAAAAATTGAAAGAAAATGGTGTTAGCTTTAAAGCTTAAGCCTAAAAAAGATCCGAGGTGTAGACTTCGGATCTTTATTCTTTGACTTGGAAAGCATTGTTTGATTAGGAGAACAAGAAAACCACTAGCTTTTTGCTAGTGGTTGATAGATCTGTATTATTTATTTGGATTTTGTTTGGTTAAATTAAGTCCAAAAGGTACCAAGTTTTCTTGATGCCTACGGATTCGCCCCATATTTTCAGTGTGGCGGAAGATAATAATCAAAGCCATGATGGTAAGGACCCCAGTGAAAATAAGGTCATAGCCATCTAGCAAGAAGTGGATGGCTGGAAACACAGCCAAGGTAATCAGTCCAACAATTGCAGCAGTGACACTAGAAAATGAGATCATGCTGGTTAGATAGAGTGTTAGGGCAAAGACCAAGAGTAGGAAGACACAGTAGAGTGGGGCGAAACCAAGAAGCACCCCAGCACTTGTCGCAACGGCCTTCCCACCTTTAAATCCAGCAAAGATTGGAAAAACATGTCCGATAATGGCAAAGAAACCAATGACTAGAGGTGAAACCTCTGTAACACCAAGCCAGATAGGAAGAAGAACAGCCAAGGTACCCTTGAACATATCCACCAAGAAGGTGATGGTACCAGCAGTCTTACCTAGAACACGAAAGGTATTGGTTGTTCCAGTATTTCCAGAGCCATGCTCACGAAGATTGGTATGGAAGAAAAGTTTCCCAATCCAGAGGCCGGTCTGAATGGAACCTAGCAAGTAGGCGATTAGGATTAACAATAAGATTTTCATGAGATAATTATAGCATACAGCCTAGTAATTGACAAAGTCAGTCAGCCTTAAGATATCTTTTGAACTTTCTTGATTTCTTTTGCAAATTCTTCTGAAAACTTATAAAATAATAAGGATGAAAATTTTGGAGGTCACTCTTGGCTAAAAAAGAAATTAATGTAAATAATTATAATGATGATGCCATTCAGGTACTAGAAGGGTTGGATGCGGTTCGCAAGCGCCCTGGAATGTACATTGGCTCAACAGATGGAACAGGACTTCACCACTTAGTTTGGGAGATTGTCGACAATGCGGTCGATGAAGCTCTTTCTGGTTTTGGTGATGTTATCGCTGTCACCCTAAATAAGGATGGTTCTGTTTCTGTTTCTGACTCTGGACGTGGGATGCCGACAGGTATGCATGCCATGGGTAAACCAACAGTTGAAGTTATTTTCACCGTTCTCCACGCGGGTGGTAAATTTGGACAGGGTGGTTATAAGACTTCTGGAGGTCTTCACGGTGTGGGTTCCTCAGTTGTTAATGCGCTGTCTAGTTGGCTTGAGGTAGAAATTACCCGTGACGGTAGTGTTTATCGCCAACGATTTGAAAATGGTGGTCACCCTGTAACAGGGCTTGAAAAGATTGGTAAAGCGCCTAAGTCTAAGACAGGTACAAAAGTTACCTTTATGCCTGATGCGAGCATCTTTTCAACAACTGACTTTAAATTTAACACTATCTCAGAGCGTCTCAAAGAATCAGCCTTTCTTCTTAAGAATGTCACTATGACATTGACTGACTTGCGTGGCGAAGAAGAAGTTCGTGAAGAATTCCACTATGAAAATGGGGTTCAAGACTTCGTGTCATACCTGAATGAGGACAAGGAAACGTTGACACCAGTTATCTATATTGATGGAGATCAGCAAGAATTTCACTTGGAATTAGCCCTTCAGTATAATGACGGTTACTCTGACAATATCCTTTCCTTTGTCAATAATGTCCGTACTAAGGATGGAGGGACCCACGAAACAGGCTTCAAGTCTGCCATTACCAAGGCTCTTAACGATTATGCGCGTAAGACGGGTCTTCTCAAAGAAAAGGATAAGAACCTCGAAGGGTCAGATTACCGTGAAGGTTTATCAGCAGTTATTTCGCTTTTGGTTCCTGAAGAACACCTTCAGTTTGAAGGACAAACCAAGGACAAACTTGGCTCTCCTTTAGCTCGTCCGATTGTTGATAGTATTGTTTCAGAGCATCTGACTTACTTCCTTATGGAAAATGGGGACTTAGCTTCTAACTTGGTGCGTAAGGCTATCAAGGCCCGTGATGCCCGTGAGGCTGCTAGAAAAGCGCGTGATGCTAGTCGAAATGGTAAGAAAAATAAAAAAGACAAGGGGCTCTTATCAGGGAAACTGACGCCAGCTCAGTCTAAAAATGCTAAGAAAAATGAACTTTATCTGGTCGAAGGGGATTCTGCCGGTGGATCAGCCAAACAAGGTCGTGATCGTAAATTCCAGGCTATCCTGCCTCTTCGAGGTAAGGTCCTAAACACTGAGAAAGCTAAAATGGCTGACATTCTCAAAAATGAAGAAATCAATACCATGATTTACACTATTGGTGCAGGTGTTGGAGCTGATTTTAACCTTGACGATATCAACTACGACAAGATTATCATCATGACCGATGCCGATACCGATGGGGCTCACATTCAGACCTTATTGCTCACTTTCTTCTATCGTTATATGCGTCCACTGGTTGAAGCGGGACACGTTTATATTGCTCTGCCTCCTCTTTACAAGATGTCTAAAGGAAAAGGCAAGAAGGAAGTTGTTGAATATGCTTGGACGGATGGGGAACTTGAGGAACTTCGTCAAATTTGGTCGTGGAGCTATTCTTCAACGTTACAAGGGGCTTGGTGAGATGAATGCTGACCAGCTTTGGGAAACAACCATGGATCCAGAGACAAGAACCCTTATCCGAGTGACTATTGACGACCTAGCGCGTGCCGAACGTCGTGTCTCCGTTCTTATGGGAGATAAGGCAGCACCACGCCGTCAATGGATCGAAGATAACGTTAAATTTACCTTGGAAGAAAGTGGCGCATTTTAGGTTGCAGGCCAGAAGGGAATGTAATAAGATAGAACTAGGGAGAGCGTTTACAATCAATAGAAACTTGGGCTTATAAAGAAACAAGTTGATTATTTTCTACATCGTTTATTAACTATTTGCAGTGTCATTGACTAGAAATCAATGGAGGTAGAAAAATGGATTTTAATGTTATGGATTACCTAGCTTACCATGCAGATGTAGCTGTTCCTGCTATTATTCTTATGGTTATTGTTTCTGCTATATACTTAATTTTTTATGGTATACGTCCTATAAAAACACGCTTTTTGATCCTTTTTCTCTTATCTATAGTCTCCCTCATAATCTTCGTGCTGGATAACCCCCTCTATTATTATTTGGGAAGTCCATTCTCAGGCTTATTATTTGTTTTTTACTACCTGATGGTCTTTTCAGTGTTTTATGTACCATTCTCACTAATAGCTTTTATAAAGAGTCTTCTACATTTAACACGCTTTCAAACCAATTATTCAATCTTATTAGCGATTAATAGTTTTTTCGCCACATTACTGGCTTTCCTCAACCTACTTTTCTTACAAGGGGCTTTGGAATTTCTCCCAAATTCATCCATGTACCTTATTTATCCTCCTAGCGGCAAGTGGTATTGCTCAAACTATAATAGGGAGAAAGGAAAACGAAAAAAATAAAGATTATATGGTTGAGTCAGGAAAAGACAATGTGAGGTAGACCTATGTTATCTAAGGTATTAAGTTTTTTACTTCACTATTCTCAAGTAGTCTTTCCTGTTTGTGGGGGAGCAATAGCTTATTTAAGCGTTTATAAAAAGAGACCAATAAAAACACGCTTTTTAACCCTGCCTATACTAGTAGTGGTAACCTTCCTTCTATCTTTGATAGATAATCCATTCTCAGATAGAACCTACTCGGGTTTATTATTGGCTTTCTATCATGTCTATGTTTTTTCTCCCCTAAGTGTTGCTTGTAGTATCACATCACTTTTAAAAAGTATCTATCATTATAGATTGTTTCGTATACCGCTAGCTACTGTTCTCGTAATCAACGCCTCTTTAATGACTTGTTTATCACTCTTAAACTTTATCTTATTCTTTGGGGAACTTTCTACTTCATTGACACTATCTTGTGTATTTTTCATTTTAATTGTGATAAGTACAGTCGTTCAATTTGTGGTTGGTGAAATAGAAATTAGGAAGGTGAAAACCATTCTTCTACAGTTGCAAAGTCAAGGAAAGACATTATGAAGCGTGGCAGTTAGGTAGGAAAGTTACTATTTGTCTTTCACATTATTTCAAATCATTACTTAAACTAAAAAATAAAGAGAAATCTTATGTCTAATATTCAAAACATGTCCCTTGAGGACATCATGGGGGAGCGTTTTGGACGCTACTCCAAATACATTATTCAGGAGCGTGCGCTTCCTGACATTCGTGACGGTTGAAACCCGTTCAACGTCGTATTCTTTATTCCATGAATAAGGATGGCAATACTCATGACAAGGGCTATCGTAAATCTGCCAAGTCGGTGGGTAACATTATGGGTAATTTTCACCCACATGGCGATAGTTCCATTTATGATGCCATGGTGCGTATGTCTCAGGACTGGAAGAATCGTGAAATCTTAGTTGAAATGCACGGTAACAACGGTTCTATGGATGGTGATCCACCAGCGGCTATGCGTTATACAGAGGCGCGTTTGTCAGAGATTGCTGGCTACCTTCTTCAAGATATTGATAAAAACACCGTTCCTTGGGCTTGGAACTTTGATGATACAGAGAAGGAACCAACCGTTTTACCTGCAGCCTTTCCAAACCTCTTGGTTAATGGGGCTACAGGGATTTCTGCTGGTTATGCCACAGACATTCCACCGCATAATCTGTCAGAAGTCATTGATGCCGTTGTCTATATGATTGACCATCCATCTGCTAAACTGGATAAATTGATGGAATTCTTGCCTGGTCCAGATTTCCCAACAGGGGCTATCATTCAGGGCAAGGATGAGATTCGTAAGGCCTACGAAACTGGTAAGGGCCGCGTCGTTGTGCGCTCACGTACTGAAATTGAACAACTCAAAGGTGGTAAGGAACAAATCATCGTTACTGAAATTCCTTACGATGTCAATAAGGCAGTTCTTGTTAAAAAAATCGATGATGTTCGAGTCAATAACAAGGTTCCAGGCATTGCAGAAGTTCGTGATGAGTCTGACCGTACTGGGTTGCGTATTGCTATTGAACTTAAGAAGGATGCTGACAGCCAAACTATTCTTAACTATCTTTTGAAATATACGGATCTTCAGGTCAACTACAATTTCAACATGGTGGCTATTGATAATTTCACCCCACGTCAAGTAGGCTTGCAAAAGATTTTATCTAGCTATATTGCCCACCGTCGTGATATTATTGTTGCTCGTTCAAAATTTGACAAGGAAAAAGCTGAAAAACGTCTTCATATTGTCGAAGGTTTGATCCGTGTTATTTCTATTTTGGATGAGGTTATCGCTCTTATCCGAGCTTCTGAAAATAAGGCTGATGCTAAGGAAAATCTTAAGGTCAGCTATGATTTTTCAGAAGAACAAGCCGAAGCTATTGTGACCTTGCAACTTTATCGTTTGACCAATACGGATATCGTCACCCTCCAAAATGAGGAAGCTGATTTACGTGAGCAGATTGCGACCTTGGCTGCTATCATTGGTGATGAGCGTACCATGTTTAATGTCATGAAACGTGAACTCCGTGACATTAAGAAGAAATTCGGTAATGACCGTCGTTCAGAGTTGCAAGCAGAAACCAAGACCATTGAAATTGATACTGCAAGTTTGATTGTTGAAGAAGAAACCTATGTCAGCATCACTCGTGGTGGTTATGTCAAACGTACAAGCCCACGTTCTTTCAATGCTTCAACGATTGACGAAGTCGGAAAACGTGATGATGATGATTTGATTTTGGTTCAGCAAGCTAAGACGACACAACACCTCTTGATTTTCACTAATCAGGCCAATGTGATTTATCGTCCAATCCATGAGTTACCAGACATTCGTTGGAAGGATTTGGGAGAGCATTTATCACAAACTATCACCAATTTATCTAAGGATGAAGAAGTGCTTTACGCAGAAATCCTGGATGATTTTGAAACAGGTACTTACCTAGCAGCTACCAAGCTGGGTCAGATTAAACGTTTCGAACGCAAGGAATTTACGCCATGGCGTACCTACAAGTCTAAGTCGGTTAAATACGCTAAACTCAAGGATGATAGTGATTTTATTGTTACGGTTACGCCAATTCAATTGGATGATATCATGATTATCACTCAAAAGGGTTATGCCCTTCGCTTTAACGCGGACGAAGTGCCAGTAGTTGGTGCCAAGGCAGCAGGTGTTAAGACAATCAATCTTAAGGATGATGATACCGTTCAGGCTGTTTTTGTAGCAAATACTCAAAGTTTCTACCTTCTGACACAAAGAGCTAGTCTCAAACGTGTAGCTACAGCAGATATTCCACAGGCTAAGCGAGCTGGTCGAGGTCTCCAAGTTCTTCGTGAGCTTAAGACGAAACCACACCGTGTCTTCACTGCGGGTCCAGTCTTTACGGAAAATGCTGGTGGCGAGATAGATCTTCTAGCAACACCAGTGGAAGAGACTCCTCAGACCTTGCTTGTAACAGCTACAACAGGTGAAACGGCAGAGGTTGACTTGTCCCTTCTAAATCTTTCAGACCGTACTAGCAACGGTAGCTTCATTGAAGGATTAGCAGACAAAGAAGTCTTTTCTGCCAAGATTATTGAAAGATAAAGATAAGAAAGCTTTGTTCTCTTATTAGAGGGCAGAGTTTTTTTCTTTGATGGGCAAAATAAGTGTTTTAAAAAAAGAATTGTCAGAATTTTTGCAACATAACCTTGAAATTTTTCAATGAAAAGGACTATACTAGAAAGCACATAGTAACAGAAAAGAGGATATACACATGACAGTTGATTTAGACTGGGAAAATCTAGGATTTAATTACAGTAAACTTCCATTCCGTTATATCTCATATTACAAAGACGGTAAATGGGATGAGGGGCAATTGACTGAGGATGCGACTTTGCATATTTCAGAAGCATCTCCAGCCCTTCACTATGGTCAAGAAGCTTTTGAAGGCCTCAAGGCTTACCGTACTAAAGATGGCTCTATTCAATTGTTCCGTCCAGATGAAAATGCTAAACGTTTGCAACGTACTGCGGATCGTCTTTTGATGCCACAAGTTCCCGTTGACAAATTTGTAGATGCATGTAAACAAGTTGTACGTGCAAATGAAGAATATGTTCCACCATATGGTACAGGTGCAACACTTTATCTCCGTCCATTGTTGATTGGGGTTGGTGATATCATTGGTGTGCATCCAGCAGATGAGTATATCTTTACCATTTTTGCTATGCCAGTAGATAACTACTTCAAAGGTGGTTTGGCTCCAACAAACTTCCTTATCCAAGATGATTATGACCGTGCTGCTCCACATGGTACAGGTGCTGCTAAGGTGGGTGGTAACTACGCAGCAAGTATGTTGCCAGGTAAGATTGCACATGATCGTAACTTCTCAGATGTGATCTACCTTGATCCAGCAACTCACACTAAGATTGAAGAAGTGGGTTCTGCAAACTTCTTTGGTATCACAGCCGATAACGAATTCGTTACACCACTCAGCCCATCTATCTTGCCATCTATCACTAAGTTCTCATTGCTTTACTTGGCTGAAAATCGCTTGGCATGAAAGCTATCCAAGGTGATGTTAAGATTTCCGAATTGGATAAATTTGTCGAAGCAGGTGCCTGTGGTACAGCTGCCGTTATTTCACCAATTGGTGGGGTGCAACATGGTGATGACTTCCATGTCTTCTATTCAGAAACAGAAGTAGGTCCTGTAACACGTAAACTTTATGATGAGTTGACAGGTATCCAATTTGGTGATGTTGAAGCACCAGAAGGATGGATTGTCAAAGTTGACTAATTCTTAATAGATAAACGATTATTTTAAGGCTTGCTCTTGCAAGCTTTTTTCTTTTTCGGTAGAATTAAGAAGATACATTAAGAAAGGATGGCTCGAGCCAAGGATCGGGTATAAATCTATGAGTAAAAAAGATAAAAAAATTGAAATCCAAATTAATGATGCTAAAGTAGTCGTCAATAAAGCAACTATTGAAGGTTTTGAACTTCTTGTTGGTAAGAAAGTCATCGGACAAATTGTGGAAATTGATGGTAAGTTTGCCGTTGTTGACAAGGAAAATGTTGTAGGTTTCCACAAGAAAATGGATGATGCAGTAGCTGCCATTATTGAATCATACAATCTTAATCATTAAAATCCAAAGTAAAGGCTTGCTTTGGTCAAGAAACTGTGATATACTATTTCTTGTTCTTAAGGAGAGATAGCGAAGAGGCTAAACGCGGCGGACTGTAAATCCGCTCCTTCGGGTTCGGGGGTTCGAATCCCTCTCTCTCCATGTCTAAGAAACTGAATCGGGATAGTCGATATCAAGTACTTAGATGTTTTTTTATAGCATTTTGCTATTGGGGTATAGCCAAGCGGTAAGGCAAGGGACTTTGACTCCCTCATGCGTTGGTTCGAATCCAGCTACCCCAGTAAAAGGTATCGGGTGCATTGGCACCGTCTATGTTAACCATTGTCTTTGCGGGTACCTTTAAAAATATATTGTTATCAAGGGTCAGAATTGGCTGGCTCTTGTTGGAGGATCTTTTTAGAATGAACGAATTTGAAGAATTGCTAAACAGTGTTAGCGAAGTTAACACAGGTGACGTTGTAACAGCTGAAGTTATCTCAGTAGATAATGATCAAGCAAATGTTGTTATCGAAGGAACTGGTATCGAAGGTGTTTTGACACGTCGTGAATTGACAAACGACCGTGACGCAAACGTTGCAGACCTTGTTAAAGTTGGTGAAACACTTGAAGTGCTTGTTCTTCGTCAAGTTGTTGGTAAAGATACTGATACTGTAACTTACCTTGTATCTAAAAAACGCTTGGAAGCTCGCAAAGCTTGGGATAAACTTGTTGGTCGTGAAGAAGAAGTTGTTACTGTTAAAGGAACACGCGCTGTTAAAGGCGGACTTTCAGTTGAATTTGAAGGTCTTCGTGGATTTATTCCAGCTTCAATGATCGATACTCGTTTTGTTCGTAACACTGAACAATTTGTAGGTCAAGAATTTGACGCTAAAATTAAAGAAGTTGATCCAGCTGAAAACCGTTTCATCCTTTCACGTCGTGAAGTTGTTGAAGCAGAAGCTGCAGAAGCTCGTAAAGAAGTCTTCTCTAAACTTGAAGTTGGTTCAATCGTAACTGGTAAAGTTGCTCGTTTGACAAGCTTCGGTGCTTTCATCGACCTTGGTGGTGTTGACGGACTTGTTCACGTGACTGAATTGTCTCACGAACGTAACGTTTCACCTAAATCAGTTGTATCTGTAGGTGATGAAGTTGAAGTTAAAGTTCTTGCTATCGACGAAGAAGCAGGACGTGTATCACTTTCACTTAAAGCAACAACACCTGGACCATGGGATGGTGTTGAACAAAAACTTGCTGCTGGTGATGTTATCGAAGGTAAAGTTAAACGTTTGACTGACTTCGGTGCTTTCGTTGAAGTATTGCCAGGTATCGATGGACTTGTTCACATCTCACAAATTTCACACAAACGTGTTGAAAATCCAAAAGATGTTCTTTCAGTAGGTCAAGACGTTACTGTTAAAGTTCTTGAAGTAAACGCTGATGCAGAACGTGTATCACTTTCAATCAAAGCTCTTGAAGAACGTCCAGCTAACGCTGAAGGCGAAAACAACGAAAAACGTCAATCACGTCCACGTCGTCCAAAACGTCAAGAAAAACGTGACTACGAACTTCCAGAAACTCAATCTGGATTCTCAATGGCGGATCTTTTCGGAGATATCGAATTGTAAGATAAAAAAGAGGCATGGAAACATGTCTTTTTTTCTATTTTAGAGTATGCTATAATAGTATACTGTTAGCACCCTTAGTGTAATGGATATCACGTAAGATTCCGGTTCTTGAGATAGGGGTTCGATTCCCTTAGGGTGCAAAAAGAAAAGCGTTGAAAGATTTGTTCTCTCAACGTTTTTTAGTCGGTAAGTTTTAGTGAAAGTATTTCATAAAATCTTTTAGCCTTGAAAAGGAAAAAAAGCAAACATATAGAAGAAAAGCTATTAGCTTATCCTAAAACTGGGGAGACAGTTTGGCTAATCTTTTGCAATTTATTAAAAAATTTGCTATAATACACAGTATCTCATATTGGGGTCGTTACGGATTCGACAGGCATTATGAGGCATATTCTGCGACTCGTGTGGCGACGTAAACGCTCAGTTAAATATAACTGCAAAAAATACTAATTCTTACGCTGTAGCAGCCTAAACACCTGCTCGCGTGACTTCTAGCAGATTGCTTATGTTTGTTTAGAGGTTTTATTGATTTATAAGCTACGTTTGACTATTGCCTAGCTGGTTGAAAAGAGATTTATAGGCTCGCAGATAGAAGGCTTGAGTTATGTGTCGTCTATCTGTTAAATGAAAGACATAACCTATGGTTGTAGACGAATATGTTGGCAGGTGTTTGGACGTGGGTTCGACTCCCACCGGCTCCATAAAAACCAGAGGCGTCAGCCTTTTATTTGTATATATAGGAATTTATTATGAAAAAACTTTTGTCTTTGACCGTTTTAGGTCTCTCACTTTTTACTCTAGCTGCTTGTGGAAAATCTTCGTCCAAGACAGAGACGAAGGGATCTTTGGATAATGAAGCCTCAAAGATTTTAACCGTTAAGCATGGGAATGTTCGCCAGAACTTTGATAAGATTACCATGGCAAATGCTTCTCAGGAATTTTCAGGAGGCTCAAATCTTGATAGCTTGAAGGGCTGGTTTGGTGAACCTTCATCAACGAGTCAGGAGCAGGCAGGAGATGCTAAGCTTGATGTTTATAATTGGCAGTATGACAATGTTGTTGTTACAGCGAAACTCTTTAACAATAGCACTGTGGTTAAGTCAATTTCAAACTTTTCTTACGTCCGTGATCCTAAAATCACACTGAAGATGTACGAAAATCTCAAAAATGGAACTAGCTATGACGATGCTGTCAAAACGCTTGGTACACCGGATGTTTATTCGATTGCTGTCTCTTCAGATGCAACAATGACACAAGCGCTTTGGTCTTCGAACCTTGTTGCTAAGAAGGGTGAAACAGGTAGCCTTACCCTTAACTTTAAAAATGGTGCCTTGGAAAACAAGTCACAAGCGAATTTGATTAATAAGTAATCACAGTAAAAGATGCCTTTCTAAATCAATGAAGGCATTTTTTTGTTATAATAAAAGAAGTGATTAAAATTGTGGAGATGTAATGACCAAAAAAAGACTATTTTTTATAGGGATAGCCGGTTTAATACTGGTATTCTTATAGCCTCTTTTAAATAACTTCATCCCCTTAATCAAGGAATGGACCAACGCTAAGCATGATCAAGCCTTTTTAAGAGAAGTTTTTAAGCAGGCTAATTTCCAAAATGCACTGATCCTTCTTAGTCTCATGATTCTGTCATCGGCTATTCCTGGAGTTTCAAGTTCTATTTTTTGTATTTTTGTTGGGCTACTCTATGGCCCTTTGCTTGCGATTCCGATGAATATTATTGGGAATACTTTTGGGAATTTGACTAGTTTTGAAATTCTGAGAAGACTTGAAAAGCCAGAGAAGTCCAAACGCATGGAGAAACTTCTAAACTATATTGAGAACTTTAAGCATCGCTTTATTGGGATTTCACTGGCCTTCTCTATTCCTTTTATACCTTCAGCTCTGGTCAATTATGCTTGTGTTCAGATGAATTTACCCACAAGGACGAGGATTTTGGCAACACTTATTGGAGTGACGCCAGTATCGATTGTTTATGCAGTTAGTGGAGATTTGTTGCTTAATATCCGTCCAATCCGAATGCCATTAGTGGCAGTACTTGCCATCTTGCTTTTTATCTCACTCGTCATTTACTTTATCCATTTTAGGAAGGAAAAAAATGAGCTTCATTCAAGTAACTAAAGAAGAATTTAACACACATGCTCAACAAGTATCTGAGCGTTCTTTTATGCAAACTGAGGAAATGGCAAAGCTTCTTGAAAAACGTGGATTTAGCATTAGCTATGTCGCTTGGAAAGAAGGAAACCAGCTAGAAGTCTCAGCAATTGTCTACAGCATGCCTATGACTGGTGGGCTTCGTATGGAGGTGAATTGTGGACCGATTCACTCAAATACAGCTCATCTAAGTGACTTTTACCAAGGTTTGAAGGATTATGCTAAGGAAAATGGTGCTCTTGAACTATTAATCAAACCTTATGATACTTATCAAACTTTTGATAGTAATGGTGAACCAACTGGTGATGAGCAGAAGCAGCTGATTAGTCAATTGACTGATTTAGGTTATAGCTTTGATGGTCTACAGACAGGCTATCCTGGTGGTGAGCCTGACTGGCACTATGTTAAGGAATTATCTGGGATTGAAGAAAAAGATCTTATCAAGTCTTTCAGTAAAAAAGGGAAACCTCTGGTTAAAAAAGCCAAAACCTTTGGGATTAAGTTGAAAAAATTGAAACGTGATGAGTTATCTATTTTCAAAGAAATCACTTCAGCGACCTCTGACCGTCGTGAGTATAGTGACAAATCTCTAGATTATTATCAAGATTTTTATGATGCTTTTGGTGACAATGCTGATTTTATGGTGGCTACCTTGAATTTTCAGGATTACTATGACCATTTGGAAAGTGATCAGGCGAAGTTGGGGGCTAGAATTGTCAAATTACAAGCTGATTTAGAAGCTAATCCAAAATCTGAGAAAAAACAAAACCAATTAAGAGAGTTATCAAGTCAGTTTGAGACCTTTGATGTTCGAAAGGGAGAAGCGACTGCCTTTATTGACAAGTATGGTCAGGAAGATATTGTTCTGGCTGGAAGTCTCTTTGTCTATACACCTCAAGAAGCTGTTTATCTTTTTTTAGTGGGTCTTATCCAGAGTTTAATAAGTTTTTATGCGCCAGCACTCTTACAAGAGTATGTGATGACCCAGGCCATTAAACGTGGCATTACGTTCTATAACTTCCTTGGTATTATGGGGATCTTTTGATGGTTCAGACGGGGTTTTTGCGATTTAAACAAAACTTTAATGGTTACATTGTTCGCAAGATGGGAACCTTCCGCTATTATCCACAACCGCTTAAATACAAAGCGATTCAAGGAGTTAAGAAACTGCTTGGACGTTCTTAAATTTTAGAGGACTTCGATTTGAGCCCTCTTTCATTATAAGTCTCTATATGGACTTGGACCATTGTAAAGAGAGATTAGAAATTAGGGAGGTAAGTTGATGAAACTTGCACTATTGGGTACAGGGATGATTGTGACAGAGGTTCTTCCTGTGTTAACAACTATTGAGGGCATTGAGCTTGAAGCTATCTTGTCGACACCACGCTCACTTGATAAGGCTGAAGCCCTAGCTAAGCAATATGGTTTGTCTCAGGCGACTAGTGATTATGAGGCAATTTTGTCCAATCCAGAAGTTGATACGATTTATGTGGGAACGCCCAACCATACCCACTATGACTATGCTAAGAAAGCGCTTTTGGCTGGCAAGCATGTTATCTGTGAGAAACCCTTCACCTTACATTTGGAAGAGTTTGAAGAGCTAGCTAAGCTTGCTCAAGAAAAAGAGCTTCTCTTGATGGAGGCTATTACCAATCAATATTTGGCTAATTTTACAGCGATCAAGGAAGCCTTGTCTGATATTGGGGATGTTAAGATTGTGAATATCAATTATTCACAATATTCGTCACGTTATGATGCCTTTAAGCGAGGAGAGATTGCTCCTGCCTTCAACCCTGAAATGGGTGGGGGAGCACTTAGAGATTTGAATGTCTATAATATCCATCTCCTGGTTGGCCTTTTTGGAAAGCCTAATCGTGTGGAATATCTACCTAATGTGGAGCGAGGAGTAGATACGTCAGGAATTCTAGTTTTGGACTATGGTAACTTTAAGGCTGTTGCCATTGGAGCTAAAGACTGTAGTGCAGAGATTCGTTCAACTATTCAAGGGGATAAGGGAGCTATTACCATTTTTGGTGCAACCAATACTCTTCCTGAGATTGGAGTCACTCTCAATGGTCAGAAAGAGAGAACGGCTAATCTTAATAGTCCACAACATCGTATGTATGATGAATTTGTGGCTTTTGAAAAGATGGTGGCTACCAAGGATTTTGACAGTGTTGCCAAGCAGTTGGAACATAGTCGTCAGGTTATGGAAGTTCTGGATCAAGCTTCGAAAGCTTTGTAACATACAAAAAAACAAGCAGTGGTATTAGCCATTGCTTGTTTTGTCTTATACAGTTGTTGGGAATGAGATCTCAATCAATTTGTCAGTGTGTACTGTTCTGAGTTTGTCCATCAAAACGATATCCTTGTCGATTTCGTTTGAGGAAGAATTCACGGATAACTTCTAATTCATTGTCTTTAACAGCACGGTGTTTATTTGAAATCAAGAGTTCATAATGCTTAGGTGCTTGTGTAAAGACAACATCAGTATTTCCAGCAGAGTAGGTCTCTACGAGAAAGGCATCTGTATTGTCTAGTTGGTTTTGAACGAGTTCTTGGTGTGTACGGGTCGTATTAATGAGTTTCATAGTTTCCTCCTAGGATTTGCCAGTTGTTGTGTTAGTTTCTTTCCATTGTTCGATTCCCCATTTATGACTGCCACGTTTAAGTTTAGCGATGGCTTCATCAATTGGAAACCAGGCCAGGTTATTGAAATCTTCGAGAGGTTTGCCAATTTTTGAAAAATCTACAACTTCATAAATATAGGCTGGATTGTAATAGTAAGTGTCACGGTGGCTTGAATAGAAGTATTCATCGGCCTGGTCATAGTACTGGCCTAAAGTGGCTGTAAACCCAAGTTCTTCAATTAACTCGCGTTCTAATGCGCTATAGTGATCCTCGCCTGCTTCAATCTCTCCACCTGGGAGAAACCAAGCCCCGTTAGGAGCCTGGACTAAAATAATCTTTGTCTTTTCTTGGTTAGGAATCACAGCATAAACACCGTAACGTGTTTGATAATGAGCTCCCTCAACCTTGTCACCAAATGTTGGATTCATGAGTTGCTCCTTACGTTTATTTGCCTATATTATACTAAAATTTTGCTCATTTTCCTATTGATTTAGGCAGAATTAGGGATAAATTTGAAAATAGGAAATGAAAAGATAAAGAAACCAAGTCATTGCGACTTGGTTTCTTTATTTAATCAGTTTCTTTTGCTGTCTCAGCTTTCTGAGCAGTTTTTTCGGCTTTTTTAGCAGACTTAATGGTGATGTGGCCTTTTGAAGTCATGACTGCCTTGAGATCTTTTTCGTTTGGATTTTCAAGGTAGAAGTCAGTAATAGCGTCTTCAATATGATCTTGGATGGTACGACGTAGTGGTCGAGCACCCATCTTAGGATCGTAACCAAGGTCAACCAATTTTTCCTTAACTTTCTCAGTTACACTGAGGTGGATACCGTTATTAGCCAAGCGTTGGTTGACATTATCAAGCATGAGGTCAACGATAGTAAGGAGATTTTCTTTGCTAAGGGCAGAGAATTCGATAATACCATCAAATCGGTTCATGAATTCAGGGCTGAAGAAATCTCCAAGCTGGTTAAGCACAGAATTGGTACGATTTTCACGGGCAGCTCCAAAGCCAACGCTAGCTTCTACTTTACCTGTACCAGCATTTGAAGTCATGATGATGATGGTATCCTTGAAACTTACAGTTCGCCCTTGACCATCAGTCAAGCGACCGTCGTCAAGAACTTGGAGGAACATGTGAAGAACGTCTGGGTGAGCTTTTTCAACCTCATCTAGAAGAATGAGTGAATAAGGATTACGGCGGACTTTTTCAGTTAACTGACCAGCTTCGTCGTAACCGACATATCCTGGAGGGGCACCGACTAATTTGGCAACGGCGTGTTTTTCCATGTATTCTGACATGTCGAAACGGATCATACTGTCAGCTGAACCAAAGAGTTCAATAGCCAATTGTTTAGAGAGTTCAGTTTTACCGACTCCTGTAGGACCTACAAAGAGGAAGCTACCAATTGGGCGATTTGGAGCACCTAATCCGACACGATTACGACGGATAGCTTTTGCGATTTTATCAACTGCGGCATCTTGTCCAATAACATGTGATTTGAGGTCATCAGCAAGACTAAGAAGTTGTGATTGTTCTTTTTCTTTCAAATCACCGACAGGAATATTGGTTTTTTGTTCCACAATAGCTTCGATATGTTTTTCGGTGATGACAGGCATATCTTGGTCTTTGATGGTTTGCTTTTGCATTTCCTTGTATTTAGCAATTTGATCACGGAAATAGGCAGCCTTTCAAAGTCTTCGTCACGAGTAGCTTGAGCTTTTAGGTTCTCAGCTTCAATCAAACGTTTGTCGATATCTTTAGGATCAACAAAATTGAGGGTCAAGTTCATCTTAGAACCTGCTTCATCGAGAAGGTCGATGGCCTTGTCTGGCAAGAAGCGGTCTTGAATGTAGCGGTTGGACAATTCTGCAGCTGCAGTAATAGCTTCGTCTGTGTATTTGACATGGTGGTAGTCTTGATATTTAGGTTGGATACCACGCAAAATAGTGATGGTTTCCTCAACCGTTGGTTCGTCAACCTTAACTGGTTGCATACGACGCTCTAGGGCAGCATCTTTTTCGATGATGCGGTATTCGTTGAGTGTTGTTGCTCCGACCAGTTGAAGTTCCCCACGAGCAAGAGCGGGTTTTAGGATGTTTCCAGCATCCATATTGCCATCACCAGCATTACCAGCTCCTACGATTTCATGGATTTCATCAATAAATAGGATAACATCCTGACGTTGACGAATTTCTTCCATGAGTTTTTGCATGCGTTCTTCAAATTGGCCACGGATACCTGTCCCTTGAACCAGACTGACCACATCAAGACGGATGACTTGTTTGCCTTGGAGTTTTTGTGGCACGCTACCGTCTACAATTTTTTGAGCTAGGCCTTCAACAACAGCAGTCTTACCGACACCGGGTTCACCGATGAGGACGGGGTTGTTCTTGGTACGGCGGTTAAGAATTTCGATGACACGAATGATTTCCTCGTCACGACCAATAACAGGATCAATGTCTCCACGACGAGCGATGTCAGTGATGTTAATGCCGAACTCTTCAAGAAGACCTTGTGGCTGTTGAGGAGCTTGTTGGCGTGGTCCTCCTGGACGGCCTGGCCCTTGTGTATTGCCACCGTTACCTCGGTTACCGCCTTCTTGTGTTGGAGGTGTATTGGGAAGATCGCCGTTAGAAGAACGGAAGTTATTTAGGTCGCTGAAGAAATCATCGAAGAAGTTGGAACCTCCTGTTTGATTGAATTGATTGAGGGGATTCTCTGGGTCAGATTTCATGATTTTATAACAATTTTGACAGAGGTCAACTTGTTGCTGATTACCATTTACATTGGTATACAAATGAATACTAGCTTCATTAAGGTTACAGTTTTGACAGAGCATATCAGTACCTCTTTTCTATCTGAATTGGGAAAGACCTTTATTGAAAAAAATCTTGGTCAAAAAAGGTCAAATCTATGACTCCATTATAGCATGCGGAAGGTAGATTGCAAGTAAAAAGCATCTAGATTTGGCACTCTCTTAACGAGAGTGCCAATATTGAATTTTAATTCAAAATCACTTGTCTAAAATGTATAAATATTATATAATGATTTTATATTATTCAGAACGAAAGAGAGATACCTATGACACAAGCTAAATCATTTTTGAAAGAAATCGACTTTACCAAGCAGGAACTTGAGGAGTTAATCGATTTATCTATAAAATTTAAACAGCTAAAGAAGGAAAGAATTTCGCATAAATATTTAGATGGCTTAAATATTGCCCTGATTTTTGAAAAAACATCTACAAGAACTCGCTCAGCTTTTACAGTGGCTGGTCAGGACCTAGGTATGAATGTGACCTACCTTGGTGCTGGAGACATTCAGTTAGGTAAAAAGGAATCTGTAGTTGATACAGCCAAGGTGCTTGGTTCTATGTTTGATGGAATCGAATACCGTGGTTTTAAGCAAGAAGATGTCGAAGACTTGGCTAAGTACTCAGGAGTTCCGGTCTGGAATGGTTTGACGGATACCTGGCATCCAACGCAAATGATTGCGGATTTCATGACTTTGAAGGAGCGTTTTGGTAGTTTGGAAGGTTTGACCATCGCCTATATTGGAGATGGTAGAAATAATATGGCCAACTCACTTTTGGTCACTTCGGCTATTTTAGGCGTTAATGTCAAGATTATTGCCCCAGAGGTGCTGCAACCCGAAGATGAGATTGTAGCCCTAGCTCAGAAACATAATAATGGTGCCGATTTAACCATTACAGATGATATTTCAGAGGTCAAGGGAGTGGATATGCTTTATACGGATGTCTGGGTGTCAATGGGTGAAGAAGTAGACTTTAAATCTCGTATTGATTTACTCCTGCCTTATCAAATTAATGCAAACCTACTTGCCAAGACGGAAAATCCAGATGTCATCGTTATGCACTGTCTCCCAGCTTTTCATGATCTCAATACCCAAATTGGGCAAGAAATCTATGACAAATATGGTTTGGCAGAGTTAGAAATCACCGATCAAGTCTTCCAAAAATACAGTGATATCATCTTCCAAGAAGCTGAGAATCGTATGCATTCTATCAAGGCCATTATGTACAATTCCTTGAAAAATATTTAAAATTCCCCCATTTTTCCCATAAGTGTGATAAAATAAGTAAGAAATACACAATTAATAGGAGAAATAACATGGAATCACATTTGGTGAGAATCATTAACCGTCTTGAAATGATGGCGGCTGATGGTGGTAATTTGAAACGTAATTTTGAACGTGAAGGAGTGGTTGTTGCCGAAGTATCATTTAGCAACGATCCTGAAAATGGTCCAGTTTTCACATTGCGTGACGTTGAAGCACGTGAATCTTATTCATTTGATAGTATCGACTTGATTGCAATGGAAATCTACGATTTGCTTTACTAATAAATTATTTTGGAACTTTACAAGGTTCCAAAAATCAGAATGCCTGAAACTATCGAGTTTCAGGCATTTTTATCAGGATGAAAGCATGGGGTGATGCTTGTATGGCTTGTCAAAACAGTCAGTGTTTCAACTCATTGGCAAAGCTTTTGGCGTGGTGTCGTCTTGGAAATACATGAGGTGTATTGCTTAAGAGTTTTGATAGCTAGGTCTATAACTTAGTTTTTATACTGAAATATCGCATTTATAAGAAAATACTTTATTATTATACAGTCTTCTGATATAATATTGAAGAATATTAGTAAGGAGTATCTAGATGAATTTCATTTCTACCACAGTTTTGGTCTTACTTTAACTATGGTGTCTTAGTAACAATTATGATTTCGGTCTGCGTGGTCTTCTTCGGAACCATCCTTGGGGTTTTGGTATCCTTGGCCAAGCGTTCTGGAATCAAACCTTTGGAGTGGTTGGTGAGCCTTTATGTTTGGGTTTTCCGTGGGACTCCTATGGTTGTGCAGATTATGATTGCTTTTAACCTCATCCACATGAATCTTCCAACTGTGCAGTTTGGCATTTTGAACCTTGATTTATCACGTATCGTTCCAGGTATTATCGTCCTTTCTTTGAACAGTGGTGCTTATATTTCTGAGAGTGTGCGTGCAGGTATCGAGTCTATTCCTAAAGGTCAGGTTGAAGCTGCCTACTCACTTGGTATCCGTCCATGGAATACCATGCGTTATGTGGTCTTGCCTCAAGCCATTAAAAATATCTTGCCTGCCTTGGGTAACGAGTTTGTTACTATTATCAAGGATAGTTCGCTCTTGCAAACCATCGGGGTTATGGAATTGTGGAATGGTGCACAAACTGTTGCAACAACAACCTACTTGACCTTGACACCGCTCTTGTTCGCAGCCTTCTATTATTTGATTGTGACAACAGCTATGACGGCACTCTTGAAACAAATGGAAAAACGACTTGGGGAGGGACGTAAATAATGGCAGAAACAATTATTGAGATTAAAAATCTTCACAAGTATTTTGGTAAGAATGAAGTTCTCAAAGGGATTGATCTAGATATTAAAAAAGGTGAAGTAGTGGTTATCATCGGTCCTTCAGGATCAGGAAAATCAACCTTCCTACGCTCAATGAACTTGCTTGAGAAACCTACAAAAGGTGTTATCTCCTTTGAAGGTGTGGATATTACAGATAAAAATAACGACATTTTCAAAATGCGTGAGAAGATGGGAATGGTTTTCCAACAGTTTAACCTCTTCCCTAATATGACAGTTAAAGAAATATCACCTTGTCACCAATTAAGACTAAAGGTGTTTCTAAAGCTGATGCAGAAGCAAAGGCTATGGAACTTTTAGAAAAGGTTGGCTTGAAAGATAAGGCAGATGCCTACCCAACAAGTCTATCAGGTGGTCAGCAACAACGTATTGCTATCGCACGTGGTTTGGCTATGGATCCAGATGTTCTCTTGTTTGACGAACCAACATCAGCCCTTGACCCAGAAATGGTTGGTGAAGTTCTTGCAGTTATGCAGGACCTTGCTAAGTCAGGGATGACAATGGCAATCGTTACCCACGAAATGGGCTTTGCTTATGAAGTGGCTGATCGTGTTATTTTTATGGATGGCGGTGTCATTGTCGAAGAAGGCACACCACAAGAGATTTTCGACAATACTAAGGAAGATCGTACCAAGGATTTCTTGAGTAAAGTTTTGTAAGATATTCATTAAGTATGTATACATTGTTTGTGAAGGCTGGAACTTTTCCGGCCTTTTCTTTTTATGTTCTGCTTTTCTAGAATCATTCTTGTTTAGGATAATATTGCGGAAAAGATGGATAAATATGCTATAATGATGCCATATCAAAAATAATAAAGTAGGTCAAGAAATATGCTCATATATGATGCGGCCTTAAAAACGCCTTACCGGATTCTTGGCATTAACCTCCCTAAGGATAGTCTTTTACACTTATCTAACCTAGGGTTGGCTGCCGGTGAAACGATTGAGGTGGTAACTAAGACCAAGAACAGTGCTATTATTATCGTTAAAGGGAGTCGCTTAGCCTTTGATGCGTCGATTCTGGATAAGATTGATTTGGCACCTGCGGAGGAAGATCAGGAAAAGATACCTCTTTCTGAATTACCAGTTGGACGTTCGGCTATCGTAACTGATATTTTTTCAGCCAATGAAACCAAACGACGTCTTATGGATATGGGAATTACAAAGCGTACTCGAGTGTTATTGCGTAAGGTAGCCCCTTTGGGAGATCCTCTAGAAATTAGCTTGAGAGGGTATGAATTAACCCTACGCAAGTCGGAAGCGCAAATGATTAGTGTGGTCATGCTGGATGAGGGAGAGGAAAAATGACAGAAATTGCATTAATAGGTAATCCTAATAGTGGTAAAACCAGTTTATTCAACCTGATAACAGGGAACAATCAGCGTGTTGGTAATTGGCCAGGTGTTACTGTAGAACGAAAAAGTGGGCTGGTCAAAAAGAATAAGGATTTAGAAATCCAGGATTTACCAGGGATTTACTCAATGTCACCCTATAGTCCTGAAGAAAAGGTGGCGCGTGACTATTTGTTGAGCCAAAGGGCAGACAGCATTTTAAATGTAGTCGATGCAACAAATTTAGAGCGTAACCTTTATCTGACAACGCAGTTGATTGAGACAGGTATTCCAGTCACTTTAGCGCTTAACATGAGTGATGTTTAGAAGCTCAGGGAAAACAGATTAATGTTGATAAATTATCTTATCATCTAGGCGTCCCAGTAGTAGCTACTAGCGCTCTCAAGCAAACTGGTGTTGATCAGGTTGTGAAGAAGGCAGCTCATACGACAACCTCTACAGTTGATGATATTGCCTTTCCAATTTATGACGATAAATTAGAAGCTGCTATTTCACAAATTTTGGAAGTTTTGGGAAATTCGGTACCGCAAAGGTCTGCGCGTTTTTATGCCATTAAACTCTTTGAACACGATGCTTTAGTTGAGACTGAGCTAGACTTGTCCCCATTCCAACGAAAAGAAATCAAAGATATCATTCGTATCACTGAGGAAGTTTTCACCGAAGATGCGGAGTCAATTGTCATTAATGAGCGTTATGCCTTTATCGAACGAGTTTGTCAGATGGCTCAAAGTCATACAGAAGATTTTGCTCTGACTTTGTCGGACAAAATTGATAGGATTGTCACCAACCGTATTTTGGCCTTGCCAATTTTCGCAGCAGTTATGTATTTGGTTTATTTCTTATCTATCCAAACTGTTGGAACCATGTGGACAGACTGGGCTAACGATGTGCTTTTTGGTAAGTATGTTCCAGATTTGGTAACTTCTGGTCTTGACTATCTTCAAGTTCAGGACTGGCTTAAGTCTTTGATTGTTGATGGGATTGTCGCTGGGATTGGGACAGTACTAGGATTCCTTCCTCAAATTTTTGTGCTCTTTATCTGTTTGGGCGTGCTTGAGGACATTGGATATATGAGTCGTATTGCCTTTGTTATGGACCGTATTTTCCGTCGTTTTGGACTTTCTGGGAAATCCTTCATTCCTATGTTGATTTCTACAGGTTGTGGGGTGCCAGCGGTTATGTCTAGTCGAACCATTGAAAATGAAAGGGACCGTCGCATTACCATTATGACGGCAACCTTCATGCCTTGTTCGGCCAAGTTGGAAATTATTGCCTTGATTGCTGGAGCTTTCTTCCCTAGTAATTCTTTAGTAGCACCAAGTACCTATTTTATTGGGATGGCTGCTATTATCCTATCGGGTATTGCCCTCAAAAAGACGAGTTTTTTAGGTGGTTTAACCAGTCCGTTTATTATGGAATTGCCTGCCTATCACTGGCCTAAAGCCATGTCAGTCTTGCGTTATGCTTTTGGTAAGGCTATGAGTTTTGTCAAACGTGCGGGAACCATCATTTTCAGTTTGACCGTTCTTATCTGGTTTATGTCTAACTACAACTTTACCCTACATACTGTAGATACGGAAGTTAGCATTTTGGCGACTTTAGGTAAGGGCTTGTCTTGGATTTTTGACCCACTCGGATTTGGAAATTGGAAGGCAACAGTTGCGGCTCTTACAGGTTTAGCTGCCAAGGAGACCGTTGTTGCCACCTTTGGTATTCTCTATCATAATAGCAGTGAGGTGGGTCTGGCTGAGGCTCTACGAGGAGATTATTCTTCCTTAGCTGCCTTTTCCTTCTTGATTTTTAACTTGCTTTGTGCGCCATGTTTTGCGGCTATTGGAGCTATTAAGCGTGAAATGGCCAATCTGAAATGGACAGTTGGGGCTATCGGTTTCCAAACCGGTTTAGCTTATTGTGTGAGTTTAATCCTTTACCAGTTTGGTCAAGTCATCCTATACGGTAAGTCAATGACAATTTGGACTTTTGTTGCTTTCTTACTTTTAGTAACGATGATTTACTTTGTTGTTCGTAAACCACGTCAGATTAAGGATCAAATCATTAGCTTGGATAATCTTCAAGAAGCTCATATTTAGGTTTAGGAGGAATTGTTATGTCTACCTTTATCATTGCTTTCATTATTTTTGCTTTAGCTGGTCTTGGCATCCGTCACTATATCAAAGGAAAAGGATCTTGTGGCGATTGCGAGTGTTCTTGTCCGGTTAAGGAAGAAATGCATAAGGCTAATCGCTAATAAAATAATATATAGAAAAATGGTCTCTTATTCATTTAAGAGACCATTTTCTTACGATTGTAAGAAATGTATAAAGGTATCTAGGTTGGAAGTGTGATACTATAAGATAGATAAATAATCTAAATTTTTAACAAAAAAGGGAGATGTATAAGGAATGGTTTTGAACAAAGAGATTGTCCTAATTCATGGGACCTGGTGCGATGGCAATGTTTGGGGAGAATTTGCGACAGGTCTACGTCAAATGGGATACAAGGTGCATACACCTAGCTTTCGTTACCATGACCTACCTTATCAAGAGTGCCTAGCTAAAGTTGGGACTGTTACCTTGCAGGACTATCGAGATGATTTAGTGGCTTTGATTGAAAGTCTAGACCAACCACCACTCATTTTGGGGCACTCTTTAGGCTGTCTGGTGGCTCAAATGGTTGCTGAAAAGACAGAAGTTGCTGGTATGATTCTCATGGGACCTGCTCCGACAGCAGATATTTATGCCTTTTATCCAACCATGTTAGCTTGTTTTGGCAAACACTTTTTACGCTGGGGTTTTTGGAAAAAAGCCATGCCCCCTTATAAAAAGGAGTTTTTCAAGTATTGCATGAATGAACAAGAGGAAGCTTTGAAAGAGGAAGTTTTTGCTGGTCTGGTTCCTGAATCAGGAAAAGTTTATACTCAGATGGCTCTTCATTGGTTTGATAAGACAAAGGCAGCTTATGTGGACTTTAGTAACATTTTATGTCCTGTTCTCGTCATTTCAGGAACCAAGGATAAGATGACTCATCCTAATATTGCTAGAAGAACAGCTAAGAACTACCGTGATTCTGTTCTCGTTTCCTTAACAGGTGCAGATCACATGTATGAAAGTGGCAAATACCAGCAGAAGACCTTGAAGGTTATTAAGGGGTGGAGTCAGCAAAATGGTTTTGTGGATTAGTCACGAAACATAATCAGAAGAAGTTGGAAGGCAATTCCAGCTTTTTTAGCTTTCATTTGAAACGTCTTTTTGAAAATTTAGAAAATTTAGTCACAAAGAGTCCTCACTATGGTATAATTGAAAAAAAGTATGTATTGGAGAACACCCATGGCGATAATAATGGATGGTAAGGCCCTAGCTGCTAAAATGCAGGATCAATTGCATGAAAAGGTAGCACGTCTAAAAGAAAAGGAATGGATTGTGCCAGGACTCGTGGTAATCATGGTCGGTGACAACCCTGCCAGTCAGGTTTATGTGCGAAATAAGGAACGTGCTGCTAAAAAGGCTGGCTTCCATAGTCAGACGGTCAATCTTTCTGAGAGTATTAGTGAGGAAGAGTTGATTGAAGTTATTGAGCGCTATAATCAGGATCCACTTTTCCATGGTATCTTGGTTCAGTTGCCACTGCCGAATCATATTAATGAAATGCGTATTCTTTTGGCTATTGATCCTAAAAAAGATGTCGATGGTTTCCATCCTATGAATACTGGTAATCTCTGGAATGGTCGCCGTCAAATGGTGCCTTGTACACCGGCTGGAATTATGGAAATCCTTCGTGAGTACAATGTTGAATTGGAAGGTAAGACAGCAGTTATTATCGGACGTAGTAATATTGTTGGTAAACCTATGGCTCAGCTTCTTCTAGAAAAGAATGCTACAGTTACCTTGACCCACTCACGAACACCGCATTTGGCTAAGGTTTGTAGCAAGGCAGATGTCTTGATTGTAGCTATTGGACGTGCAAAATTTGTAACAGAAGAATATGTCAAAGAGGGTGCTGTTGTCATTGATGTGGGAATCAACCGTGATGAAGAAGGCAAACTTTGTGGTGACGTTGATTTTGATCAAGTGAAAGATAAGGTTGGCATGATCACGCCTGTTCCAGGTGGTGTAGGCCCTATGACTATTACTATGTTGATGGAACAGACCTATCAAGCTGCTCTTCGTAGTGCGAAAGGATAGTTTATGAAAGTTGATGACGATTTAGCTAGGCAAGTGATAACACCTCGCTTGAGAGAGTCTCACAAGGGTTCTTACGGTCGAGTGCTTTTAGTTGGTGGGCTTTATCCTTATGGTGGTGCCATCATTATGGCTGCCATAGCTTGTGTCAATAGTGGGGCAGGCTTGGTCACAGTGGCTACGGATTGTGAAAATATCACAGCCCTTCATGCTCATCTCCCTGAAGCCATGGCTTTTGACCTTAGAGAGACTGAAAGATTTCTTGAGAATCTTAGGGCAGCTGATGTGGTATTAATCGGTTCTGGCCTAGGTGAAGATGGTGTAGCTAGTCAGGCTATGGACTTGGTGCTGGCAAATATTAGGGCAGATCAAAATTTGGTTGTTGATGGTTCAGCTCTCAATCTTTTGGCTAAGAAAAATAAGAAGGACTTACCAGATTGTCACCTTACTCTCACCCCGCATCAAAAAGAATGGGAACGCTTGTCTGGTTTTAGGATTCCAGAGCAGACAGTTTCCAACACTCAAAAAGCCTTGGGAGAGTTCCGAGTTGGGACAATCCTGGTTGCCAAGAGTCACAAGACGGCTGTCTATCAGGGTGAAAAAGTAGCTCATTTAGAAGTTGGTGGGCCTTATCAAGCCACAGGAGGAATGGGAGATACCTTAGCTGGTATGATTACTGGTTTTCTGGCCCAGTTCGCTTCAATTGATCGCTATAAGGCTGTTACAGTAGCTACCTGGCTTCACTCAGCTATCGCTGATGATCTGGCTAAAAATGCCTATGTGGTTTTGCCGACTCTTATCAGTAAAGCCATTCCTAGCTGGATGAAAAAGTTGTCATTATAATCTAAAAAACGTGTCTTGTATTGAGGCAAGTTTTTTTAGATTTCGACATTTTTTTAAGTTTGCTAAAGCTTATTTGTGATAAAATAAAAGAGAATTTTTATGAGAACATAGAGGAAAAAAAGTGACATCATTTTCGAAAAAACTCAGTCAAAAATGGGAAAAACGGCGCCAAAAACAAAAAGAAAAACGAGCGAATAAGCCTAGAAAGCCAGTAAACATTTCACGTCGTGTTTACTTGCTTTTTGGTGTAGTCTTTGTCCTTTTTTTGTTGCTTTTTGCACGTTTGACCTATATGCAGGTTTATAACAAATCGTTTTATACTAAGAAATTAGAGGATAACTCCAAGTATACGGTTAGAATTGCAAGCGAGCGTGGGCAAATCTTTGATGCTAAAGGGGTTGCTCTTACAACCAACCAGAGTAAGGACGTTATTACCTTTACACGTAGCAATTTGGTGTCATCAGATACTATGAAGAAGGTCGCTGAAAAGTTAGCGACCATGGTAACACTAACGGAGACGAAGGTAACAGCACGCCAGAAACGCGATTTCTATCTAGCGGATTCTGCCACCTACAAACGTGTGGTTAATGACCTTCCAAAGGACAAGAAAACAGATAAGTTTGGTAATAAATTAGCTGAAGCTACTATTTACAACAATGCTGTTGATGCCGTTCCTGATGAAGCAGTGGATTACACTGAGGATGAGCTTAAGATTGTCTACATTTACTCACAGATGAATGCTGTTTCTAATTTCTCAACAGTCACATTGAAAACAGGAGACTTGACGCCTGAACAAATTGCGATTGTAGCAGCTAAACAGAAGGAACTTAATGGTATTACGGTTGCTAAGGATTGGGAGCGTCATACGGTTGATTCAGCCTTGTCTCCTCTCATCGGGAAAGTCTCAAGTTCAGAAGCAGGTTTGCCACAAGAAGATGCCAAGGAATACCTCAAAAAAGGTTATGCCCTTAATGACCGTGTAGGAACTTCTTATCTAGAAAAAGAATACGAGGAGAAACTACAAGGGAAACATACTGTTCGTGAGATTACAGTAGACAAGGAAGGCGAAGTTGCTAGTGATAAAATCACTCAAAAGGGAAGTAAGGGTAACAATCTGCAGTTGACCATCGACCTTGATTTCCAAAAGGGAGTTGAAGATATCTTAGGTCAACAGCTTTCTTCAGAGATTTCAGAGAACAAAGCTACCTATTCTGAAGGAATGTATGCCGTTGTTATGAATGCTGACACTGGTGCTGTACTTGCCATGGCGGGGCAAAAACATGAACAAGGAGCACAAGATTTTAAAGCAAATGCCTTAGGAACAATCACTGATGTCTTTATTCCAGGATCTGTTGTTAAGGGAGCGACCCTAACTGCTGGTTGGCGTTCAGGTGCCATCTATGGAAATCAGGTCTTGACTGACCAACCAATCAACATTGCTGGTTCAGCCTCGATTACGTCTTGGTTTACAGATCAAGGTAGCCGTCCTATTACCGCGACACAGGCTCTAGAATATTCATCAAATACCTATATGGTGCAGATTGCAATCAAACTACTTGGCCAACAATATGTTCCAGGCATGGCCTTGTCGACTGACAATATGGATAAGGCCATGACGACACTTCGTGATACCTACGCTGATTTTGGTATGGGGGTATCTACAGGACTTGATTTGCCTGGAGAATCAGAAGGTTATATTTCTAAGAATTACAATGTAGCCAACGTCTTGACAGAAGCTTTTGGTCAGTACGACTCTTATACAACTATTCAATTGGCTCAGTATGTTGCTTCAATTGCAAATGGTGGTAAACGTGTAGCACCTCATATTGTGGGAGGTATCTATGATGCTGGCACAAATGGTAGCTTAGGAACTCTAGCTTCAACGGTAGATACACGTGTATTAAATACCTTACCTCTTGATTCTGAGCAGATGGGGATTATCCAACAAGGCTTTAATGATGTCGTTAATTCCGGTTCTAGCCTTGCGACTGGTAAGCTATGGCAAGTTCTATCATTCCAATTAGTGGTAAAACAGGGACAGCCGAAACTTATGCAACGGATGCTTCCGGTAACTCTGTAACAACGGTTAACCTTAATGCCGTGGCCTATGCGACTGCCAAAGATGGTACGAAGTTGGCTGTTGGAATCATGTATCCACATGCTCTAGACTGGAAGAGTAAGGCTCATCAAAATGCGGTCAAAGCTATCATGGAACTTTATCAAAATACTCACTAAATATGAAAATCTCTTGTGCCTTGCACGAGGGATTTTTCTGTGATATAGTGTTTGAGTATTTGTTCTTGGGTAAAGACATATCCATGACAGTGACAAAAGATAAGAGATGAATAAAATCATATAAAGAACAGGAGGCCTTCATGCTTTATCCTACTCCAATTGCGAAGCTGATTGATAGTTTTTCAAAACTCCCTGGAATTGGGGCTAAAACAGCGACACGCCTAGCTTTTTATACCATTAGCATGTCTGATGAAGATGTCAATGATTTCGCCAAAAACCTCTTGGCAGCCAAACGTGAATTGACTTATTGTTCGGTCTGTGGTCGTTTGACAGATGATGATCCCTGTAACATTTGTACAGATGAAACGAGAGATCGTACTAAGATTTTGGTTGTTGAAGACTCCAAAGATGTTTCAGCTATGGAAAAGATTCAGGAATACCGTGGTCTCTACCATGTGCTTCAAGGGCTTATTTCCCCTATGAATGGTGTTGGACCAGATGATATTAACTTGAAAAGTTTGATTACTCGTCTTATGGATAGCGAGGTTGACGAAGTTATCATTGCTACTAATGCAACAGCAGATGGTGAGGCAACATCTATGTATATTTCACGTGTCCTCAAACCTGCGGGAATCAAGGTGACTCGTTTAGCGCGTGGTTTGGCTGTTGGTTCTGACATCGAGTATGCTGATGAAGTGACCTTGCTAAGAGCTATCGAAAATCGAACAGAACTTTAGGAAAAGTGTTGGTAAGTCCAGCGCTTTTTGTTTGCAGTAAGTAGGTTTCTCATTAAAAATTTGGTAAACTAAAGTAAACGCTTTAATGACGAGGAATCATGATGCAGATTGAAAAGATTTTAAACAACAATGTTGTCCAAGCTTTGGATAATAATGTGGAATACATTGTCATGGGTAAGGGACTAGGCTTTCAAAAGAAGGTCGGAGACCTTGTTGATAAGGAAAAGATTGAAAAGACTTTTGTTTTGGAAAATACAGAGGCAGTAGAGGAATGGTCTCGTGTTTATGTCAATTTACCTGATGGTGAAATGCAGGTCTTTTTGAATATCCTTACTTTTGCTGAGGCTGTCTTGCAAACCAAGTTTGATCCCTCTTTTTTCATCGCCCTTGCTGACCACCTACATTACGCTATTGAAAGAAGTAGAGAAGGTGTTTCTTTGCAGAATCCCTTGGCTTGGGAGGTTCGAAAATTTTATCCTCGGGAGTATGAAATTGGGAAACAAGCCCTTCGTTTGATTGCCAAGGATTTAGAAGTCCAGTTGGCAGATGATGAGGCTGCCTCTGTCGCCTTACATTTTGTCAATGCACAAAAAGATGCGGGTCTCCATGAAAAAGATCGACAGATGACTCAAATTGTGGTTGGGATTAGTGACATTGTCCGTCTTCATTTTGGTTATGATTTGGAGGAGGATAGTTTCTCGTATAACCGTTTTATGACCCATCTCCAATACCTAGCACAACGTATTGTGAGCGGAGTTAGTGGTGGCAAGAATGATGCTTTCCTTTACGAACAAGTTAAGATAAATTATCGGGAGTCCTTTATCTGTACCCAAAAGATTGCTACCTATATCAAGACAAGTTATGTCTTTGAGCTAAGTTTAGACGAACAAGTCTTTTTAACCATTCATATTCAACGTCTTAAGGATAATTTAGATAAGTAAGCGATTCCCAGAGAGGTCCTACAAAAAGCAGACAATTAGCCTTAAGTCTGCTTTTTCTGTGTCCTTATGGTATAATGAGGTGATTAATATTAGACCAAAAATACTCTGGACTAGTATTCTATGTATTTGAGTATTTGTATAAAAAAGCTAATGAGTTAGTGAAAGGAAGCGAGCGGTTCTATGCTTGAAGTGATCATAGCCGTTCCTAAAGTATCTTATGTATATTGAAATGATTGATGAGACTGGACAAGTCTCTGAGAAATTAAAAGAACAAACCTTGGAGTTGCTAGATTTTGCAGCACAAAGACTCGGCAAGGAAGACAAGGAAATGGCGGTTACATTTGTAACCAATGAACGTAGCCACGAGCTAAACCTGGAATATCGTGATACGGACCGTCCAACGGATGTTATTAGTTTGGAGTATAAGCCTGAATTAGACATTAGCTTTGATGAGGAAGAGTTGGCTGAAAATCCTGAATTAGCTGAAATGATGGGAGAGTTTGATAGTTATATCGGTGAACTCTTTATTTCTGTTGATAAGGCTCACGAGCAAGCTGAGGATTATGGTCATAGTTTCGAGCGTGAGATGGGCTTCTTGGCTGTTCACGGTTTTCTTCACATCAATGGCTACGACCATTACACCCCAGAAGAAGAAGCGGAAATGTTTGGATTACAGGAAGAAATTTTGACTGCTTATGGACTTACGCGACAATAACCCACAAAAAAAGTGGAAAAACAGAGAATTTACAGCTAGTTTTGAGTTTGCTCTAACAGGGATTATCACAGCTTTTAAAGAAGAACGCAACATGCGCAAGCATTTGGTTTCAGCTATCTTGGTGGTATTGGCTGGCTTGATTTTTCGTGTGTCTGCGACAGAATGGCTCTTTCTTTTGATGGCAGTTTTTCTCGTAATTGCCCTAGAGATTGTTAATTCTGCCATTGAAAATGTTGTCGATTTGGCCAGTAAATATCACTTTTCGATGCTAGCCAAAAATGCCAAGGATATGGCTGCAGGGGCTGTTTTAGTGGTTTCTTGTTATGCACTCATTACAGGTATGATTGTTTTTATACCTAAAATTTGGCACTTAATTTTCAATTAAAAGGAAATAGGAAAGAAGTTATATGACATTTAAATCAGGATTTGTGGCTATTATTGGCCGTCCTAATGTAGGAAAATCAACGTTTTTGAACCATGTTATGGGGCAAAAAATTGCTATCATGAGTGATAAGGCTCAAACAACCCGTAATAAAATTATGGGGATTTACACAACTGATAAGGAACAGATTGTCTTTATCGATACACCAGGGATTCACAAGCCTAAGACGGCTCTTGGAGATTTCATGGTGGAATCTGCTTATTCAACCCTTCGTGAAGTGGATACCGTCCTCTTTATGGTACCAGCTGATGAGCCTCGTGGTAAGGGTGATAATATGATTATCGAACGTCTTAAACAAGCTAAGGTTCCAGTTATCTTGGTAATCAATAAGATTGACAAGGTTCATCCAGATCAGCTCCTAGAGCAGATTGAGGATTTCCGTACACAAATGGATTTCAAGGAGATTATTCCGATATCTGCCCTCCAAGGAAACAATGTTTCTCATCTTGTGGATGTCTTGAGTGATAACCTTGAGGAAGGGTTCCAATATTTCCCAGCGGACCAAATCACCGACCACCCAGAGCGTTTCTTGGTATCGGAGATGATTCGTGAAAAAGTCCTTCAGTTGACACGTGAAGAAATTCCACACTCTGTTGCTGTTGTCATTGATGAGATGAAGCGTGATGAAGACACGGATAAGATTCATATTCGTGCGACGATCATGGTTGAGCGTGACAGCCAAAAAGGCATTGTCATTGGTAAACAAGGTTCCATGCTCAAGAAAATTGGTACCCTTGCCCGTAAAGATATTGAAGTTATGCTAGGGGACAAGGTCTTCCTTGAAACCTGGGTTAAGGTTAAGAAAAATTGGCGTGATAAGAAATTAGATCTTGCCGATTTCGGATACAACGAAAAAGAATATTAAAAAGCTGGGCATTTGCTCGGCTTTCTTGTTAGAAGGAGGAGCAAATGCCTGAGTTACCTGAGGTAGAAACTGTTAGACGAGGGTTAGAAAGATTGGTAGTAAGTCGGACCATTTCGTCTGTTGAAGTTAAGGTCCCGAAAATGATTAAGACCTCCTACGATAGTTTTTTGAATGACTTACCTGGCCAAACTATTCAAGCCATGCGACGTAGAGGCAAGTACTTGATTTTTGATTTTGGACAGTTGATTATGATTTCCCACTTGCGCATGGAAGGGAAATACCTCTTGTTTACGGATCAGGTCCCTGCTAATAAGCATTTCCATCTTTTCTTTATCTTAGATGATGGCTCGACTCTTGTTTATCAGGACGTCCGCAAGTTTGGGACCTTTGATTTATTGGTTAAAAATCAAGAGGAGGCTTATTTTACAAAGAAAAAGCTTGGTCCTGAGCCTACTAAGAAGGCTTTTAAATACGCCCCGTTTGAGAGAGCCTTGATGACCTCTGCAAAGCCCATTAAAAGTCTCCTTTTGGAGCAGAAATTGGTGGATGGTCTAGGCAATATCTATGTTGATGAGGTGCTTTGGGCAGCCAAGGTTCATCCTGAGACGCCAGCAAAGAAACTCAGCAAGGCAGCCATGAAGCGAGTCCATGATCAAACGATTGTTATTTTACAGCTAGGAATTGAAAAAGGTGGCTCAACTATAAGGACTTATCGTAATGCCCTTGGTGAGGATGGGACCATGCAGAACTATTTGCAGGTTTACGGAAAGACGGGACAGCCTTGTCCACGCTGCGCAAGCACAATTGAGAAAATCAAGTTAGGAGGGAGAGGAACACATTTGTGTCCTCATTGTCAGAAACGATGATTATTGGGTTAACAGGTGGTATTGCTTCAGGAAAATCTACTGTTGTTGAAATGATTAAAGAGGCAGGTTACAAGGTCATTGACGCTGATCAGCTTGTACACGACATGCAGGCTCAAGGGGTCCGTTTGTACCGTGCCTTACTCGATTGGTTGGGAGAGGAAATTCTTCTTTCTAATGGGGAATTGAACCGTCCTAAACTAGGGCAACTGATCTTTTCCAATGAGGAGATGAGACAGCGGTCTGCTGAGATTCAAGGGACGATTATTCGAGAGGAACTAGCAGCGCAAAAGGATTATTTAGCTAAGAAAGAAGATGTTTTTTTTTCATGGATATTCCCTTGCTTATTGAGAATGGGTATCAGGACTGGTTTGATCAGATTTGGTTGGTGGCAGTGTTACCGGAGATCCAGTGCCAACGCTTGATGAAACGTAATCACTTAAGTGTTGAGGAAGCTAAGCTGCGTATTGATAGCCAGATGTCTTTAGCTGAGAAAATGCCTTATGCCAGCTTGGTTCTTGATAATAACGGTAGTCTCGATGATTTGAAGGAGAAGGTTAAGAGTGCAATAAATGATTTAACGAGCTCCTCATAGCTAGCCATTGTGATATAATGGATAGTGAATTTTAGAAAGAAGATGATTATTTGCGCCAAAAAGAACTTAAAAGTACTGATTGGCAACGTAACCTTAAAATTGCATGGATAGGAACCTTTTTTACTGGAGCTAGTTTCTCCATTGTTATGCCTTTCATGGCCCTATACATTGAGGAACTTGGTGTTAAAGGAGACATGGTCGAATGGTATGCTGGCTTGTCTGTTGCCATCTCTGCCTTAGCCTCTGCCTTGGTTTCTCCTATTTGGGGACGCCTGGCTGACCGTTATGGTCGAAAGCCTATGATGATTAGGGCCAGCATGGTGATGACTTTTACAATGGGAGGGCTTGCCTTAGTCCCAAATGTTTTCTGGCTGCTTTTCTTAAGAACGCTGAATGGTTTGTTTGCAGGCTATGTCCCAAATGCCACAGCTTTAATTGCTAGTCAGGTTCCTCAGAATCGTTCTGGCTATGCCTTGGGGACCTTGTCTACGGGTCTAACGGCAGGTGTTCTGATTGGCCCTTTGTTAGGTGGTACCTTATCTGAGGCGTTTGGTATGAGGGGTACCTTTTTATTGGTTGGACTCATTCTATTTATCTGCTGCCTCTTAACTATTTTTTTGGCTTGCGAGAGGATTTCCAGCCTGTCGAAAAGGGAGAGATGATGACCCTTTCTCAGGTTTTTTTGCAAGAATTCCCAGCAAATCTATGTTGATTGGCACTTTTTGTGACCAGTATGATTATTCAGATTTCTGCCCAATCGATTGCACCTATGTTGGCCCTTTACATTCGTTATTTAGGGTCAGAGGGAAAAATATCCTTTTTACTCAGGGTTAATTGTTTCTGCTATGGGCTTTTTCTAGTCTCTTAAGTACCCCTTATCTGGGAAAAATTGGGAGACCGTATTGGGAATCATCGCTTGCTTTTAATGGGGCTATTTTATAGCTTTCTCTTGTATTTCCTCTGTGGTTTTGCCGGTTCAGCCTTGCAACTGGGTATCTTACGCTTTGCCTATGGCTTCGGTGTAGGTGCTCTTATGCCTAGTGTCAATTCTTTATTGACCAAGATGACACCCAAGGAAGGAATCTCAAGAATATTTAGCTTTAATCAAAGCTTTTCATATATTGGACAGGTTTTAGGTCCCTTTGTTGGGTCAGCAGTTGCGACAGGTCTAGGTTATCGCTGGGTCTTCTTTGTGACTGCAATGATTGTCTTTGGAAATTTTGTCTGGTCCTTAATCATCTTTAGAAAATTGCTAGGAGTCAAGAATATAGGTGAGAGTTAAAATCAATTTAAAGTGTAGTGAATGTGGGAGCATCAACTATCTCACAAGTAAAAATAAACAGAATCATCCTGAGAAAATTCAGGTACCCAAATTCTGCCCTAAGGATAGAAAAGTAACCTTACATGTTGAATCTTAAAGGGTTCTATGGTAGAATAAAAAGGACTTTTTCGGAGGAATAACTATGTACGACTTATTATTAACGCTGCTCTTGGTGATGTCAGCTATTATTGTGATTGCGGTATTTATGCAGCCACAAAAAAATCCAAGTAGCAATGTCTTTGATGGTGGTGGGTCAGAAGCACTATTTGAACGTAGTAAACCACGTGGTTTTGAAGCCTTTATGCAACGCTTTACAGGAATCATGGTTTTTCTATGGATTGTAGATGCAATCGTCCTTTCCATTCTCTCAAGTAAGTAATGAGCTGACTGAGGTTGGCTCATTTTTGCGTTATAGTCAATAAATAAAAGAAAAGGAAATCATGAAAGAATCTATTATAAATTATTTGAAGGAGCATGGGAAATCCAGTGTAAACGACATTGCCCAGGCTCTTAATCATGCTGGGGGAGAAAAGTTCCCTCAGCTCATCAAGGCCATGTCAGCCATGGAAAGTAAGGGACAGTTGCGTTTTAACCGAGATGGCTCTGTATCCTTGCGTCCTAAGAAAGAAAATCCTAATCAGGTGACTGTTGAAGGTATCTTCCGTGCCAATAAGAACGGTTTTGGTTTCTTGCATGTTGATGACAGTGAAGATGACATGTTCATCGGTCGTAATGATGTTGGCCATGCCATTGACGGTGATACTGTTGCCGTTGTTATCAAGAAGCCAGCAGATCGTTTGCGTGGGACAGCAGCAGAAGCGCGTGTTGTTGAAATTGTAGAACGTTCGCTTAAGACTGTTGTAGGGAAATTTATCCTTAGCGACGAGAAAGAACCTTATGCGGGTTACATTAAGTCTAAAAACCAAAAAATTCAGCAGCCAATTTATATCAAGAAAGAACCAGTTGCCCTAGATGGTACTGAAATTATCAAGGTTGATATTGAAAAATACCCTAACCGTCACTATGATTATTTCGTAGGAAGTGTTCGTGACATTATTGGTCATCAGGGGGATGCCGGTATTGATGTCTTGGAAGTCTTGGAATCAATGGATATTGTTTCAGAGTTTCCAGAGGATGTCATGGCGGAAGCAGAAGCTGTACCAGATGCACCGAGTCAGGAAGACCTCGTTGGTCGTGTTGACCTCCGTCAAGAGGTAACTTTTACCATTGACGGAGCTGATGCTAAGGACTTGGATGATGCGGTTCATATCAAACGTTTGCCAAATGGTAACTTTGAGCTTGGTGTTCATATTGCTGATGTGTCTTACTATGTTACTGAAGGATCTGCACTTAACCGTGAGGCCGTAGCACGTGGGACTTCTGTTTATGTGACAGACCGCGTGGTACCAATGTTGCCTGAGCGTCTTTCGAATGGTATTTGTTCACTTAATCCCAATGTTGATCGTTTGACGCAATCAGCCATTATGGAGATTACTCCTAAAGGTAAGGTGGTTAATCATAAGATTTGTCAATCTGTGATTAATACAACCTTCCGTATGACCTACAGTGATGTCAATGAGATGTTGGCTGGAAATCCAGAAAAGATTGAGCAGTTTAAGCCAATCATGGATTCTGTATCAGCTATGGCAGAATTGCATAAGATTTTAGAAGACATGCGTGAGCGTCGTGGTGCCCTTAACTTTGATACATCTGAAGCTCGTATCTTGGTTAATGAGAAGGGAATGCCAGTGGATATCGTGGTGCGTGAACGTGGAACAGCCGAGCGAATGATTGAATCCTTCATGTTGGCTGCCAATGAATGTGTGGCAGAGCACTTTGCTAAGGCTAAGTTGCCATTTATTTACCGTATCCACGAAGAGCCAAAGGCTGAGAAATTGCAACGCTTCATGGATTATGCCTCTATCTTTGGTGTTCAAATCAAAGGAACTGCCAATAAGATGGATCAGCTAGACTTGCAAGAGTTTATGGCCAAAGTTCAGGGAAAACCTGGAGCAGAGGTCATGAACATGATGCTGCTTCGTTCAATGCAACAAGCCCGCTATTCAGAACACAACCACGGACACTATGGACTTGCGGCTCAGTATTATACCCACTTTACTAGTCCAATCCGTCGTTACCCAGACCTCTTGGTTCACCGAATGATTCGTGAGTACACTAACAATATGTCTCAAGAAACACGTGAACATTTTGAAGAGGTTATTCCTGAGTTAGCGACATCATCTTCAACTCTTGAACGTCGTGCCATTGATGCCGAACGTGTCGTTGAAGCTATGAAAAAAGCGGAATACATGGAAGAGTTTGTTGGCCAAGAATTCGATGGTATTGTCGGAAGTGTGGTTAAATTTGGTATGTTTGTGGAATTGCCAAACACTATCGAAGGTTTGGTTCACATCACGACCCTTCCAGAATTTTACAATTACAATGAACGTACCATGACACTTCAGGGTGAGAAAACTGGTAAGACTTTCCGAGTTGGTCAGCCTATCCGTGTCAAATTAACACGTGCGGATAAGGAAACAGGAGACATTGACTTCCAATACCTTCCAAGCGAGTATGATGTTACTGAGAAAGTAGACCACAAGGCTCGTCAGGAACGTGAAGAGAAGGCGAAAGCCTTCCGAAATAGAGGTCCACGTCGTGACCGTCAAAATGGAGACTTCGAACGTCGTGGTAAACGTGGGGATAACCGTAACCATCAAGATGCTAATGGTCGTAAAGGCTCTTATGACGAAAAACGTAAGTCATCTAAGAAACCCGACAAGCGTAAGAATCAAAACCGTCCTCATAATGATAACAAGGGACGTGAGAGTGGCCGTCGTAAGAAGAAAGGGAACAAACCTTTCTACAAGGACGTTGCTAAAAAACGAAAATAGGATGAGAATGGAGGGACTGCTATGCCAAAGGGTGAAGGCAATGTTGTTGCTCAGAATAAAAAGGCTAGACATGACTATAGTATCGTTGATACTATTGAAGCAGGTATCGTGCTAACAGGGACGGAGATTAAATCCGTTCGTGCGGCACGCATCCAACTAAAAGATGGCTATGCCCAAATCAAGAACGGTGAGGCTTGGTTAATCAATGTTCATATTGCTCCTTTTGAGCAAGGTAATATTTGGAATCAAGATCCAGACCGTACGAGAAAAATTATTGCTTAAGAAGAAGCAAATCACCAAACTTCAAAAATGACCTTAAGGGAACAGGAATGACCTTGGTTCCTCTTAAGGTGTACCTAAAAAAACGGTTTTTGCCAAGGTATTGCTTGGTATTGCCAAAGGGAAACACGATTACGATAAACGTGAGTCTATCAAACGTCGTGAACAAGAACGTGATATTAAACGTATTATCAAGAGTGTTAACCGTTAAAACGCCTATCATCTAAGACTGCTATAGTCCTAGATGATTTTTTGTTTTTGGCTTTAAGACATGATATAATGGGAGTACCATACGGTCTTTAGTTAGGATAGCAGATATACCTAACTCTGGACGTGATACTGTAAAGGAGATTAGCGATGCCAGTAGATGCTAAAACAAAATACAAGGCCAAGAAGACAAAGATTGTTTTCTTCGACATTGACGACACCCTTCGTGTCAAAAAGACAGGCTACATTCCTGAGTCTATTAAGGCTGTTTTCAAAGGGCTTAAAGAAAAAGGAATTTTGACGGGGATTGCCACAGGACGTGGCTACTATGGTGTCGTTGAGGACATTCGAGACTTAGAGCCCGATTATTTTGTAACCATCAATGGAACTTATGTGATTAATCGAAAAGGCGAAGAAATTTATAACCAGCCCCTAGCTCGTGAGGTTACAGAAGCCTTTGTTGCTTGGTGCAAGGAGATTGGGATTGCTTGGGGCTTTGCTGGTAAGGATAAGCCAGTTGTTTCTGAGCGTTCAGATTTGATTGATGATGCTATGAAACCAGTCTATGGTCTTTGTGATGTGGAGCCAGACTTCCACTTGTCGAACGATGTTTACCATATGTGGACTTTTGCGGAAAATGATGGTGAGCTTGAGTTACCAGAAGAACTTGCGACACATGTCCGCTTGGTGCCTTGGCACGAACACTCCTCTGACGTCGTAGCAAATGGTATCTCAAAAGCATCTGGTGTCGAGCATGTCTTGGAGCACGAAAACCTTAAACCGGTCAATGCTATGATGTTTGGTGATGGTCCAAACGATATGGAAATCTTTGACTATGTTGGACTTAAGATTGCCATGGGTAACGCTACACCAGAATTGAAAGAAAAAGCAGATTACGTTACAGGAACAGTAGAAGAAGATGGCATTTTCAATGCCTTGGAGGAACTCGGATTGGTAGAAAAAGAACTTCATTTCCCACAACTTGACTTGGATGCAGTAGAAGGTCCAGTCGTAACAATTAAAACAAACCATGGTGATTTGGTCATCAAACTTTTCCCTGATCATGCACCATTAACAGTTACTAACTTTGTCAATTTGGCCAAGAGTGGCTACTATGACGGTGTGATTTTCCACCGTATTATCAAGGACTTTATGATTCAAGGTGGTGACCCAACTGGTACTGGTATGGGTGGTGAGTCAAGTTTCGGTGGTAGCTTCCAGGATGAATTTTCTGAAGAACTCTATAACCTCCGTGGTGCGCTTTCTATGGCCAATGCTGGACCAGATACTAATGGTAGCCAGTTCTTCATCGTTCAAACGCCTGAAATTCTTTATGCTAAAAAGGAACTCGAACGTGGTGGTTGGCCAGCACCAATCGCGGAAGCTTATGCTGAAAATGGTGGAACACCTCACCTAGACCGTCGTCACACAGTCTTTGGTCAATTGGTGGATGAAGACTCTTACAAGGTGCTTGATGAGATTGCCAATGTTGAGGTTGGAGCTCAAGATAAGCCACTTGAGGATGTTGTGATTGAAACAGTTGAGGTAGCAGACTAAGATGAAAATTGGAGACAAGCTTAGGGGTGTTATCACAGGCATCAAGCCTTACGGTGCCTTTGTTTCATTGGAAAATGGTACCACAGGCTTGATTCACATCTCGGAGATTAAGACAGGTTATATCGACAACATCTACAATACCCTCAAGGTAGACCAGGAGGTCTTGGTTCAAGTTGTTGATTTTGATGAATTTACACAAAAGGCCAGTCTTTCTTTGAGAACCCTTGAGGAAGAAAAAAATAAAATCCCTCATCGTCATCGTTTCTCAGATAGTCGTTTGAACTATGGCTTTAAACCTTTGGCAGAAGCAATGCCAGGATGGATTGAAGAAGGACTTGACTATCTTAGACAAGAGCATGAGGAAAAATAGCAAAAAAAGCTGACTCTCAATGAGTCGGCTTTTTTGGTGTTTTCGATTTGGCTACAAACAAAAAGATCTTCAATTTAATTGAAGACCCATGTTTATTAATTAGACATCAAAATAGATCAATTCTTTTGGTGTGTGTGTGAAGACTTCAAAGCCATCTTTTGTCACATAACCACAGTCCTCGATACGAACACCAACTTTTTCAGGAATGTAAATACCTGGTTCAACAGAGAAGCACATTCCTTCTTCGATTACCAAGTCATTTCCTTCCATGATAGAAGGGAATTCATGCACATCCATTCCGATACCGTGTCCGAGGCGGTGGTTGAAGTATTCGCCGTAACCAGCTTTTTCAATAACATTACGTGCTGCAGCATCGACTTCGCTGGCAGTTACACCTGGTTTAATCATATCTAGGGCAGCCTGTTGAGCTTCTAAAGTCAAGTGGTAGATTTCTTTTTTGAAATCATCGGGTTTTCCAACAGCGACTGTTCGCGTCATATCTGAAGCATAGCCATTCACCATACAGCCCAAGTCGAAGAGAAGAAGAGCATCTTTTTCAATTTTGTTGCTTCCAGGAATGCCGTGTGGGTTGGCTGCATTGTTACCAGTCAAGACCATAGTTTCAAAGCTCATTTCATAGCCCAAGCGTTTGATGCCAAATTCGATTTGAGCAATGATGTCTGTTTCAGTAACGTCGAGAGAGATATTGTCGAAACCGATATTAACAGCTTTATCAGCATAATCACCGGCAACCAACATTTTTTGAATTTCATCAGCTGACTTGATAACGCGCATTTTTTGAATGAATGGTGTCAAGTTTTCAAAGCGACCATCAAAGACCGTTTGCAATCCTTGGAACTTAGTCACATTGAGATTGTCAAACTCTGCATAAATAATAGGGCTGTCTGTACTTGCTAGGCCAGCTTTGATTTTTTGCCATGGATTTTCAGAATCCACATATCCAAAGACTGGGAAGTCGAGTACAGCAGAGGCACGTGCAACCTCAAGAGCAGGAACAAAGAGGGCAGGTTCACGATTTTCGTAGACGAAGAGGAACATTTGGCGTTCATGTGGGTCACAATCAAAACCAGTAAGATAATTGACAGTTACAGGATCTGAAACAATAGCTAGCCCTGCTTTATTTTCATTCAAAAAATGACGAATGCGATCAAGTTTAGACATAGAAAAAACTCCTTTGTATTTCTTACACTCATTCTGTCACTTTTATAGGGAAAATGCAAGTTGTTTTTTGGCTTTTCATTAAATCATTTACTTTCATTGAGACTTTTTTAGGCTAGTTTTGTAAGCGATGGATAGTCTTGGAAACACGAAATGAGAGGCCTTTTTCTGAAATGGCTTTCTTCCTCGTAACCATAAAGAAGGAATCCCTTTCATTTTTTTGTAAAAAATCAGTCAAAATAATTGAAAGTGTTTTCAGAATCTGATACAATTAGAATGAATAAGTGAGCGTAAAATGAGAAAGGAAGTGTTTTTATGAATACTGATGAAACAATTACTATATACGACGTTGCGCGTGAAGCAGGTGTTTCGATGGCGACTGTGTCTCGTGTGGTAAATGGAAATAAAAATGTAAAAGAAAACACCCGAAAAAAAGTGCTTGAGGTCATTGATCGTTTGGATTACCGTCCAAATGCGGTTGCGCGTGGCTTGGCGAGTAAGAAAACCACTACTGTAGGAGTTGTCATCCCAAATATTGCTAATAGTTATTTTGCTACTTTAGCAAGGGGGATTGATGATATTGCAACCATGTACAAGTATAATATTGTTCTTGCATCTAGTGATGAAAATGACGATCACGAAGTTACCGTGATTAACTCTCTATTTGCCAAACAAGTAGACGGTATCATCTTCATGGGTTACCACTTGACGGAAAAAATTCGTGCAGAATTTTCCCGTACTCGTACGCCGATTGTCCTAGCAGGAACAGTGGACCTCGAACACCAATTACCGAGTGTTAACATCGACTATAAAGCTGCCGTTGAGGATTCTATAACACAGCTTGCCAAGAATAATGAAAAGGTTGCCTTTGTATCAGGGTCACTAATTGATGATATTAATGGCAAGCTCCGTCTAGCTGGTTATAAGGCTGGACTTGAAAAGAATAATTTGCGCTACAATGAAGGACTAGTCTTTGAAGCTAAATATAGCTATAAAGATGGCTTTGATTTAGCACAACGTGTCTTGAACTCTGGTGCCACTGCTGCCTATGTTGGAGAAGATGAATTGGCTGCAGGTCTCTTGAATGGCCTCTTTGCTGCAGGTAAATCAGTTCCAGAAGACTTCGAAATCATCACAAGCAATGACTCACCAATTACAAGCTATACACGTCCAAACCTTTCTAGTATTAATCATCCTCTCTATGATTTAGGGGCAGTTAGCATGCGTATGTTGACTAAAATCATGAATAAGGAAGAACTTGAAGAAAAAGATGTTATTCTTAATCACGGTATTACCTTACGTCAGTCAACAAAATAAAAAAGGAGTTGGGACATAAGTTTGTCTCAACTTCTCTTTTTTAGAAAAAGGGAGAACCAATGACTTTTGAGGATGCTTATTTTAAAAAGAAAGTCCTAAAACCTGATAGCCTAGAACCTTTTGGTTTTACAGCTACTGAGCAAGGCTATGAGTTCAGAAAAACACTGATAGCTGAAGAACTTGAAGCTCGATTGTTTATTGATTTAGAAGGTAAGTTGACGGGACAGGTTGTCGATAGTGATCTTGATGAGCCTTATGATATCTTCAGGAGTCCTCAGGCTACTGGAACTTACGTTGGTCAAGTCAGAGAGGCTTATGGAGAACTTCTGTCACAGGTAGCTGATTCTTGTTATGAAGATCAATTATTCTCATCTCCACAAGCTAATCGCCTGGCTAAATTTTTAGCTCAAGAATTTTCAGACCAAGCAGACCATCCTTTCGAGAAAGAACCAAGCTATCTATCTTTTAGAGTTGATGGTAAATGGTATGCCTTGTTTTTTCCTCTTAAGGGAGAAAAACTAGGGCTTGATGGAGAAAAGGCAGAATTAACATATGATGTGGTTAACCTCAAGGTTAATCCGACGCAAATGGATAAGCTCTTGAAAATGGATGGCGTTTTTCCTAGCTACCATATGTCCAAGAAGACCTGGGTTAGTCTTGTTTTAGATGAGACCTTGCCAGACCAGACTGTTTTTGAGCTTCTTAGTGAAAGTCGTTCCCTAGTGGCTCCCAAACATCTTAGAAAGGCTTCGGAGCCTCATTATTGGATTATCCCGGTAAATTTGAAATACTACGATATTGGGGATGAGTTTTCCGCAAATGAGGAGATTCTTTGGACACAGAAAGCTAGTATGCAAAAGGGAGATTTTGTGGCTATCTATATTACGGCACCTACCAAGGCCATCCGTTACGTCTGTCAGGTTTTAGAGGCAAATATCCCTAATCAAGGTTATCGTGAAGAGGAGAGTATTAAAGAGTTGATGCGGATTAAGCCCTTATACACTTTTAATGACACTGACTTTGATAGTGATAGACTAAAGAGTTTAGGTATTAAAACTGTTCGAGGTCCTCGACATATGACGGAAGAGTTAGTTCAGGCTTTATCCCCTTACCTAAAAGAAAAATAGAAGGAGGACATCATGCGAATTTTGATTGCACCTGATTCATTTAAGGAAAGTTTATCTGCAAAAGAGGTCGCCTTAGCTCTTAAATCAGGTTTTGAAAATGCCTTACCCGACGCTGATTTTGACCTCATGCCAATAGGTGATGGTGGCGAGGGCACCTTAGATGCTCTTGCTGAAAATCTAAATCTTGAGAAGAAAAGTATCAAGATTCCTCATGCCTATACAAGTGACGGAAGTGTTTCTTTTGCCAGCAATGGCCAGACTGCCATTTTTGAAATGGCTGCGATTTGTGGCTTGGAGCATATTCCTAAGGAGAAACGAAATCCTCTAGCTCTAACGACACAAGGCGTAGGTGAACTAATTGTTCATTTGGTTCAATCTGGCATCCGAGAGTTTATTATAGGCGTAGGTGGATCTGCTACCAATGATGGTGGTATTGGTATGGCATATGGATTGGGGTATCGTTTTTATGATTCTGAGGGACAGGAGCTTGAGCCAATAGGTGCTAATCTTGGTCTCATTAAGAAGGTATCCTCTAAAAATAAGCTTGATTTGTCTGGTGTCACCATTCGTCTGATTACTGATGTAGACAACCCCTTGTGTGGCCAACATGGAGCAACCTATATTTTTGGTGGACAAAAAGGCTTGTCTCCTTCACAATTTAAAAAAGTCGACCAAGATATGTCTCAATTCTACACTGACTTTGCTCCAGAAGTTTTAAAACTGGCTGGTTCAGGAGCAGGGGGAGGCATGGCTGCAGGCCTAGTGGCCTTTGCAGGTGCAGAAATTAAATCAGGGATTAGCTTTGTACTTGATTGTGTTGATTTTGACCAACGTGTGAAGTCTGCTGATTTGGTTATAGTAGGAGAAGGACGTATGGATAGCCAGTCCTTGTCTGGTAAGGCACCGGTCGGGGTAGCTAGGCGGACACCATCAGCTATTCCTGTCATTGCAATCTGTGGTAGTCTGAAGGATGACTTGCCTGATTTTCCAGTAGCAGGCATTTCAGCTGCTTTTCCCATTATTGGTCAAGTAGCAGACTTAGACCAAGTTTTAGCTGCTGCTAAGGAGAATCTCTATCGAACAGGACTCAATATTGGAAATCTCATCAAGCTCAATAAAACATTGTGATAATTGTGATATAAGAAAAAGCTGACGTAGCGTCAGCTTTTATTTTCCAAATAGTTTAGCGAAAAATCCCTTTTTTTCAGTGACAGGTTCAGTTTCTTTAGGAGCAAGGATATCAGGATAGAGCTCTGAAAATAACACTTTATCAAGGTTTTCTGCTTGATTACTATGTAGGATAAGACCGTATGGTGAATGGGCCTTGGCCTCGTCCACGATAGTAGCTGAAATGTTGAGTGCTTGAGCCGTTTTGATATAGGTAAATTGTATCTGGTCAGCTAACTTTGGCGATAGCTTGAGACTAAGATTCGGGTAAACGGCTTGTAAGTCTTTTAAAATCTGCGGAAAATGGTCAATTACAGTTTTCTTTTCAGCATTTTCCAATAGAACAGCTAGGACTACACGTTCCGCATAGGTTCCAAAATACTGACGAAGTTCATCGGGATTAAGGCGTTTTTCGCCACTAGCGCATTGGAGCACTTTGTTTTCAAGTGAAGTCATAGGAATCTCCTGTAAGTTTTCTACTAGCTATTATACAATATTTTGAATTCCTTTTCATTCGGGTCGTTTTCTGAGATTTTCAAAAACAATTGAAAATATTAAAAAATAGAAAATCGCTAGAAAATTCTGGTTTTAATTTGCTTAAGCCTTGATATTATGGTAATATATAGGTGTAAAAAATTTTAACTCATAAGGAGAGTATTGTAATGTCAATTATTACTGATGTTTACGCACGCGAAGTCCTTGACTCACGCGGTAACCCAACACTTGAAGTAGAAGTTTACACTGAATCTGGTGCATTCGGTCGCGGTATGGTTCCTTCAGGAGCTTCAACTGGTGAACACGAAGCAGTAGAACTTCGTGATGGTGACAAAGCTCGTTACGGTGGTCTTGGTACTCAAAAAGCAGTTGATAACGTAAACAACGTTATTGCTGAACACATCATCGGATTCGACGTACGTGATCAACAAGGTATTGACCGCGCAATGATCGCTCTTGACGGTACTCCAAACAAAGGTAAACTTGGTGCCAACGCTATTCTTGGTGTGTCTATCGCTGTAGCACGCGCAGCTGCTGACTACCTTGAAGTTCCACTTTACAGCTACCTTGGCGGATTCAACACTAAAGTTCTTCCAACTCCAATGATGAACATCATCAACGGTGGTTCTCACTCAGACGCTCCAATCGCTTTCCAAGAATTCATGATCGTACCTGCTGGTGCACCAACATTCAAAGAAGCTCTTCGTTGGGGTGCTGAAATCTTCCACGCACTTAAGAAAATCCTTAAAGAACGTGGACTTGAAACAGCCGTAGGTGACGAAGGTGGTTTCGCACCTCGTTTCGACGGAACTGAAGATGGTGTTGAAACTATCATCAAAGCTATCGAAGCTGCTGGATATGTACCAGGTAAAGACGTATTTATCGGATTTGACTGTGCATCATCTGAATTCTACGATGCAGAACGTAAAGTTTACGACTACACTAAATTTGAAGGTGAAGGCGCTGCTGTTCGTACTGCTGCAGAACAAATCGACTACCTTGAAGAATTGGTTAACAAATACCCAATCATCACTATCGAAGATGGTATGGACGAAAACGACTGGGACGGTTGGAAAGCTCTTACTGAACGTCTTGGTGGTAAAGTTCAATTGGTTGGTGACGACTTCTTCGTAACTAACACAGCTTACCTTGAAAAAGGTATTGCAGAACACGCTGCTAACTCAATCCTTATCAAAGTTAACCAAATCGGTACTTTGACTGAAACTTTCGACGCTATCGAAATGGCGAAAGAAGCTGGATACACAGCAGTAGTATCACACCGTTCAGGTGAAACTGAAGATTCAACAATCGCTGATATCGCAGTTGCAACTAACGCTGGTCAAATCAAGACAGGTTCATTGTCACGTACTGACCGTATCGCTAAATACAACCAATTGCTTCGTATCGAAGACCAACTTGGTGAAGTTGCAGAATACCGTGGTTTGAAATCATTCTACAACTTGAAAAAATAATTCTATAGTCATATAGAATAAAAAGAGGTTCCTTAAGGAATCTCTTTTTTTGCTTGTTCTATAGAATTTTAGCCTATGATAGGCACTGTACCTAAATAGGACTTCCAAATATAAAATTCCCCTCAATCAATAGGATTGAGGGGATTTCGTCTTAGAATAGACCTTTAATCTTGTCTAAAGCGCCACTGACCATTTCGTTGCCTGACACAAGAGATTTAGCTTGGTCAAAGTACTCGCCCAAATCATCTTTGTTTTCATCGACAAACTTTTTAGCAGCTTCGAAATCTTTCTTTTCGATCATTTCTTTACTTGGTTAAATAATTCCATTGGATTCATATCGGTTCTCCTTTATAAGTTTTCTTACAAATCCTATTTAATCACGCTTATAGCAAACTAGCAAGAAATATGTTTGAGAGTAACTAGTGAGATGAGAGTTACAATTTTGCAGCCAAGTGGTATTGAAACTTTTTTAATCTAAAAAAGGCAGTCCATATTGGACTGCCTTTAGGGGTTATTGTTGTTCCGTTGAAGAGCTGCTTGGCTCTGATTCACCCGAACTTGAGCTAGAGCTTGATTCGGATTCAGCAGGATGTAGCTCCTTGTAAGATGGGGTCTTGAATAGATCAGCTGTTGATTTATTGCCTTTTTGCTTGTAGAGGCTAGTTGATTTATCTTTCAGCTTTTTGTTGATCTGTTTCAGTTGATCCATCTGTTTAGTGTAGGAAATTTTGCTGGAATCAACAGGTTTCAAACCATTTGGTGTATAGAAACGAAGGAGATCACCTGTTTGAACAGCGTCACTCATTGAAAGCTGAGTTGCTACTGCCTTACGAATGGCTTCGTTATCCTTTTTAGTCGTTTCATCAGGGTTGGTAATTTCTTCCCCTGTTTGAGTATTATAGAGTCGACCAGAATAGCTAGTGTATTGAGGAGTAACATATTGACCTGAGGTTCTAAATGCGACAATTTGCTTGTTATCAGGAGATAGAGGTCTTGTCCCATCTGGATATAAGAGCTAGTGTCAACACCAAGAATGTGAAGGAGAGTTGGAAGGGCATCGACCTCACCGCCAAAGGTGTTAGAGATGCCACCACCAGTATATCCTGGAATATGAATCATGTAAGGAACACGTTGAAGCATGGCCTTATCATAGTTTGACCAAGTTTCAGGGTTCTTACCGAGAAGTTCAGCAAGATTGCTGCTTCGTGTATCTGAAATACCATAGTGGTCACCGTACATGACAATAATGGAGTTGTCATAAAGACCGGTTTCCTTAAGGTAATCAAAGAAGTCTTTGATTGCTGAGTCAAGATAGTTAGCTGTTGCAAAATATCCGTTGACTGTTTCGTCTTTTGTTTCAGCGAGTGGGAAACCTTGTTCCTTTTCATCGCCTGAGAGTGAAGTGTATGGGTAGTGGTTAGATACTGTAAGGTATTTAACGTAGAAAGGTTGTTGCATTTGTTCCAGATATTTGATGGAATCTGGGAACATGTACTTGTCATTTAGACCATATTGGAATGAGTTTTCATCAGTTTTTTCAGTGAAGGCTGATGAGTCAAAGAAGTAATTATACCCCCATTGTTTATAGGTGTTATTACGATTCCAGAAGGATCCAGTGTTTCCGTGGAAACAGCTGATGTATAGCCACCTGTTTGAGCTAGGATAGATGGTGCAGCATAGGCTGTATTGGTACCCCCATAGTTTACCATGTATGAGCCTGTGCTTAGTCCAAAGAGAGACGTTTCCATCAAGGTTTCAGCATCAGAAGTTTTCCCTGATTTAACTTGGTGGAAGAAGTTTGAAAAGGCTAGGGTTTCGTTTGAGTGGTAAATGGAATTGATGAATGGTGTAACCTCATAGTCTTGACCGTCTACTTTGAGCTTGTAATCAATGAGGAACTGTTGGAAGCTTTCCAAGTGAATAACGATGACGTTTCTTCCTTTAGCAATTCCGTAATACTTAGGATCAGGTGCCGCGTAGTGCTCCTTAACGTAAGCCTCAACCTTTTTCATATCCTCAGCTGTTGCAGATGAACGAGCCTGTGAGGCCTGATAAGTTAAGTTACCAGAATAGGCTGTGAAGAAGGGAATCCCCATAGCACGAACAATATAGTTATTTGAGAAACCACGTGTCAACAACTCGCCACGGTTAACTTCCGCTAAGAAGAGGTTAACTGAGAGAAGGAGTGTCGACAGTGCAGTGACGGCAAAACTAGCTCGTTTGTTAAATGGCTTGCTGTCCATCTTAAGCTTCTTCCTGAAACCAGCATAGATGAAGAAAGGTACATCAATCAGGTAGAAGAGATAGCTTGGCTCAAGAAGGTTCTTGGCGGAGTCTCCTAGTCCTGCTGCCGAACTAGAACTTGCTAGGATGGTATTTACAGTGATAAAGTCTGTAAACTCTCCAAAGTAAATCACATTAGCGATAAGTAAGAGGTTAAGGATGACATAGATAGCAATGGTAATGCTATAAAAGAAACGTCGTTTCTTAAAGTATAGTCCTAAACCTAGAAGCATTAATCCTAGTGGAATAGGGTTAATCAGCGAAAGCATAACCTGATATCTGCTTTCCAACTCAAGATTAATGTTGACGTAATAAGCGAATATGGTTTTTAGCCAGTAAAAGAAGAGTAACAAGAGGATAAATCCAAGTCTTGATGAAACTCCTTTCCAAAAGGCTTCATTAATTTTTTTCAAAGTAATACTTCCTTTGATTCTATATTATCTTAATCATTATACCAAATAAGATAATGACTCTCAAAAATTTACTGCCATTGAGTGTGATATTCCTTGACATATAATTGATAAAATCTAGTTACGAAACAGAAATAATAGCATTTTTTTGGTATAATAGTAACATGAGTATATTGACGGTAAGTCCCTTTGCGGAGAAAAAAATCAAACAAGGAAAACAGCTTCTTTTAGCGGAAGATTTTCCAAATATCACTGAAAATAATCAGTTGGTTTACCTTTATAGCCAGTCCAAAGATTTTTTAGGAACGGGCTATTTGTCAAGTCAAAATAAGGGGATAGGATGGTTTCTGTCCCCTAAAAAACAAAAATTGACAGTGACTTATTTTCAAGGACTTTTTGAAAAGGCTAAGGCCAAACGTCAATCCTATTATGATAATGAGTTGACGACAGCTTTTCGTCTTTTCAACCAAGATGGTGACGATTTTGGTGGTCTCACAATTGATTTATATGGGGATTATGCCCTCTTTTCATGGTACAATGCCTTTGTTTATTCCTTGAAGGATGTTATTGTTGAGGCTTTCCAATCGGTCTTTCCTGAGGTCTTGGGAGGCTATGAGAAAATCCGCTTCAAGGGTCTTGATTTCGAATCAGACCATCTTTTTGGGCAGGAGGCGGCTGATACCTTCACCATTTTAGAAAATGGGGTAACATATGAAGTTTTCCTCAATGATGGGCTAATGACGGGGATTTTCCTTGATCAGCATGAAGTGCGTGATGGTTTAGTTAATGGCCTAGCTTTGGGTAAATCAGTTTTGAATATGTTCTCCTATACGGCAGCTTTTTCAGTTGCTGCGGCTATGGGGGGAGCGGTTGAAACGACATCGGTTGATTTGGCTAAGCGTTCACGTGAATTATCGACGGCTCATTTTGAAGCTAATGGCTTCAGTATGGACAATCATCGCTTGGTCGTGATGGATGTCTTTGATTATTTCAAATATGCAAAGAAAAAAGGTTTATCTTATGACCTTATCGTCATCGATCCGCCAAGCTTTGCCAGAAATAAGAAACGCACTTTCTCAGCAAATAAGGATTATCACAAGTTAATTGCACAGAGTCTTGATATTTTATCAGAGCATGGGACAATCATTGCAAGTACCAATGCTGCTAATATGACAGTGCAACAGTTTAAAAAACAACTGCGTAAGGGCTTGGGAGATGTTACAGCGGACTTCGTTAACCTGCAACAATTACCAGCGGATTTTACCGTCAATCCTAATGATCCAACATCAAATTATTTGAAAGTATACACAATAAGGGTAAATAAATGAAAATTGTAGTTCCGATTATGCCAACTAGTTTAGAGGAGGCACAAGAGCTTGAACTGTCTCGTTTTGAGGGGGCAGACATTATAGAATGGCGTGCAGATTTTTTAGATAAGGATAGTATCTTAACGGTTGCTCCGGCTATTTTCGAGAAATTCGCAGGCTTTGAGATTGTATTTACCATCCGTACGACGCGTGAGGGTGGCAAGCTTGAGTTAACGGATGCGGAATACATCGCACTAATTAAGGATGTAGCTGCTATCTATTCGCCAGATTATATTGATTTTGAGTATTTCACACGTAAGGCTGTCTTTGACCAAATGCTCGAATTTTCAAACTTGGTTTTGTCTTATCATAACTTTGAGGAGACACCCGAAAACCTTATGGAGCTTTTGTCTGAGATGACAAACCTAACGCCAAGGGTGGTTAAGGTGGCGGTTATGCCTAAGCATGAGCAGGATGTTCTTGACTTGATGAACTTCACACGTGGTTTCAAGGCCTATAATCCTGAACAAGAGTTTGTAACCATGTCAATGGGGAAACTAGGTCGTTTGTCACGTTTTGCGGGAGATTTGGTGGGGTCATCATGGACCTTTGCTAGTCTTGACAATGCTAGTGCTCCGGGACAAGTTGGTCTTGCAGATATGCGTAGAATCAGGGAGGTTTTGGATGCAGATTGATGGACACACACGCCTAGCGGCTGTTGTTGCCAATCCTATCAAGCATTCTATTTCACCATTCATTCATAATTCGGCCTTCGAAAAGACACAGGTTAATGGTGTTTATGTGGCCTGGGAGATTCCAGAGTCAGACCTAGCTGAGACAGTTGAAAATATTAGACGTTACAACATGTTTGGTATCAACTTGTCGATGCCATATAAGGAAGCAGTCATTCCTTTTTTGGATGAAATTAGTCCTGCAGCTCAACTGATTGGTGCCGTCAATACAGTTGTTAATCGTGATGGTCATTTGATTGGTCATAATACGGACGGTTTTGGCTTCTTTGCTAGTCTAAAGGACTTTAGCCCTAGAGACGCTCATCTGATGATTTTGGGTGCTGGTGGTGCCGCTAAAGCTATTGTGACGCAGGCAGTTCTTGATGGTGCAAAAAAAGTCAGTGTCTACGTTCGCCCTCAGTCATTGGAAAAGGCAAAAGAGAGCTTTAAGTCATTACTTGAACAGGCAACTTGCCACTTGGAGCTTCATGCTTTAAATGATCTTGAGTATTTTCAAGAGGAACTAGGCCAGGCTGATTTATTGGTGAATGCGACGAGTGTTGGGATGGATGGCGAATCCTTGCCCATTCCTACAGACACAAAATTTCCTAAGGGACTCTTAGTTGCTGATATCATTTATCAGCCTTTTGAAACACCTTTCTTGGCCTTGGCTAGGAAACAGGGAATCGAGGCTGTGAATGGACTTGGCATGTTGCTTCATCAAGCGGCAGGTGCCTTTAAATTGTGGACCGGCAAGGACATGCCAACAGACGCCATTTGGCAGGAATTAGAAAATATTTACAATAGCTAGGAGGGGACGACTATGAAACTAGAGGTAAATTTAACACATAACCCTTATGACATTATTATTGAAAAAGGAGCCCTTAAGACCGTCGGTCAATGGGTGAAGTCACTTTGGGAACCACAAAAGATTGCACTTATCACGGACAATCATGTGGGAGCTCTATATGCAGAAAAAGTTAAGCTTAGCTTGGAGCACGAAGGTTTTGAGGTAGTCGTTTTTGATTTCCTAGAAGGTGAAGCAAGTAAAAACCTTAAAACTGTTAATAAGGCTTATGAGTTTTTGATTAAGAATGGCATGACTCGTAGTGATGGTATTCTTGCTCTTGGTGGTGGCGTTGTTGGTGACTTGGCAGGATTTGTCGCTTCGACCTATATGCGTGGCATTCACTTCGTTCAGGTTCCAACCAGTCTAACTGCCCAGGTGGATTCATCTATTGGTGGTAAGACAGGTGTGAACACACCATTTGCTAAAAATATCGTGGGAACTTTTGCTCAGCCTGATGGTGTCTTGATTGATCCTAATGTCCTTGAGACACTTGGTAAACGCGAATTGATTGAAGGTATGGGCGAGGTTGTCAAATACGGTTTGATTGACGATCCTGAGCTTTGGCACTTGCTTGAAAGCATTGATGGTTCAGTTCACAGTATCCTAGAAAACTCAGAAACCATCATTTATCGTTCATGTAATGTTAAGCGTAAAATTGTGGTTGAAGACGAGTTTGAAGGTGGCGTCCGTATGTATCTAAATTTTGGTCATACGATTGGGCATGCCGTTGAACAAACAGCTGGTTATGGTAAAGTCATGCACGGTGAAGCGGTGGCTATCGGAATGGTTCAGATTTCACGTGTTGCTGAGGAAAAAGGTCTGATGCCTAAGGGAATCACACGTCAAATTGCTGAGATGTGTGTCAAATTTGGCTTGCCAGTGGACTATGAGCCATGGCGTGTTGAGGAGCTTTATACAGCTCTCACACATGACAAAAAAGCCCGTGGTAATAGCATTAAGACAGTTATCGTTCCAGAGATTGGTAAGGCAGCTATCAATCAAATTCCTTTAGTTGAAATGAAAGAGTACTTGGAGAAATAAATGAGATATTTAACAGCAGGTGAGTCTCACGGCTCACGTTTAACAGCAATTATCGAAGGTGTTCCAGCTGGTCTTCCCTTGACGGCTGAAGATATCAATGGCGATTTGAAACGTCGTCAAGGGGGCTATGGTCGTGGTGGCCGTATGAAAATTGAGTCTGATAAGGTTGAAATCACTTCTGGTGTTCGTCATGGGAAAACAACAGGGGCTCCAATCACCCTTCACGTTATCAATAAGGACCATCAAAAATGGTTGGACATCATGGCTGTGGAAGATATTGAGGACCGTTTGAAAACCAAACGTAAAATCACTCACCCACGTCCAGGCCATGCTGACTTAGTTGGTGGAATGAAATACCGTTTCGATGATTTGCGTAATTCTTTGGAACGTTCTAGTGCGCGTGAAACAACCATGCGTGTGGCAGTAGGTGCTGTTGCTAAACGTATCTTGGCTGAGCTTGATATTGAAATTGCTAACCATGTCGTTGTCTTTGGTGGTAAGGAAATTGATGTGCCTGAGAATTTAACAGTAGCTCAAATCAAGGAATTGGCTCAACAATCAGAGATTTCAGTTGTTAACCAAGAACGTGAACAAGAAATTAAAGATTACATTGACCAAATCAAAAAAGAGGGAGACACAATCGGTGGTGTCGTTGAAACTGTTGTTGGCGGCGTCCCTGTTGGCCTTGGTTCTTATGTCCAATGGGATACCAAACTTGATGCTAAGATTGCTCAAGCAGTTGTATCCATCAATGCCTTCAAGGGTGTAGAATTTGGACTTGGTTTCAAGGATGGCTACCTCAAGGGCTCTCAAGTAATGGACGAGATTCTCTGGAATGAAGAGGATGGCTATACGCGTCGCACTAACAACCTTGGTGGTTTTGAAGGTGGTATGACCAACGGGCAACCGATTGTGGTCCGTGGGGTTATGAAACCTATTCCAACCCTATACAAGCCATTGATGTCAGTAGATATCGAAACACATGAACCATACAAGGCAACAGTCGAGCGTTCAGATCCAACGGCCTTGCCTGCAGCGGGTGTCGTTATGGAATCCGTAGTCGCTACAGTCGTAGCCAATGAAATCTTGGACAAATTCTCTTCTGACAACATGGAAGAATTGAAAGAAGCGGTAGCACGTCACCGTGCCTATGTGAAAAACTTTTAAGCAGCATCAGACAATAGATGGGAGTAGTAATGAGTAAGAAAACTATTTATATCGCAGGATTGGGCTTGATTGGTGGCTCCTTGGCCTTAGGGATTAAAAGGGACCACCCTGATTATGAGATTCTTGGATATAATCGCTCTGACTATTCTCGAAATATTGCACTTGAGCGTGGCATCGTTGACCGTGCAACAAGTGATTTCAAAGAATTTGCTCCCCTCGCGGATGTTATTATCCTTGCAGTGCCAATTAAGCAAACTGTGGCCTACTTGAAGGAGTTGGCTGACTTGGAGCTCAAAGATAATGTCATCATCACAGACGCAGGGTCTACTAAATTGGATATCGTTGAGGCAGCTGAACGTTACCTAACAGGTAAAAATGTTCAGTTTGTAGGATCTCACCCTATGGCCGGTTCCCATAAATCAGGGGCTATTGCAGCTGACGTGACACTTTTTGAAAATGCTTATTATATTTTCACACCGACAAGTCTAACAAGAGAGACAACTATCCCTGAACTTAAGGACATCTTGTCAGGGCTTAAGTCACGATTTGTGGAGATTGATGCGGCTGAACATGACCGTGTAACCAGTCAAATCAGTCATTTTCCACATCTTTGGCTTCTGGTCTTATGGAGCAAGCTGCTGACTACGCGCAGGGTCACGAGATGACCAATCACTTTGCGGCTGGGGGATTCCGAGATATGACCCGTATTGCAGAAAGTGAACCTGGTATGTGGGCTTCCATTCTCATGACTAACAGGTCCGCTGTTTTGGATCGTATTGAAGATTTCAAAAAACGTTTGGACCATGTGGCTGACTTGATTAAGGCTGAAGATGAGAATGCCATTTGGGAGTTCTTTGACAATGGTCGTAAGAAACGTAAAGAGATGGAAATTCACAAAAAAGGTGGCGTGGAAAGTGCCTTCGATATTTTTGTGGATGTGCCTGACCGAGAAGACGTTATCCTTAGCATTATGGAATTGCTGCGAGGAACGTCTTTGGTTAACCTTCGTATTAATGAGGAAAATCGTGAGGATATTCACGGTATCCTCCAAATTACTTTTAAAAATGAAAAAGATCGCACACATGCTAAGACTGTTATTGAAGCCAATACGGATTATCATGTGGTGATCGCCTAGGAGAATAAAATGACAAATATTTATGATTTAGCAAATGAGTTGGAACGTGGCATTCGTGCCCTTCCTGAGTACAAAACTTTGGTAGAGAAAAAGAAGCGATTGCAGCTGATGCTGAAGCTAGCGCTCTTTTCAAAGAGTTTACTGATTTCCAAGAGGATTTCTATGCTAAAATGCAAGCTGGTACAATGCCAACAGCAGAAGAACAAGCAGCTGTTCAAGAATTGGGTCAAAAGGTAGAAGCTAATGCACTTTTGAAAGAATACTTGGCTGCACAACAAGGTTTGTCTGTTTATTTGAATGATATTGAACGTATCATCTTCAAACCTTTGCAAGAATTGAATAGTTAATCAGAGAGGGTGTGTCAATTGACAGGCCCTTTTCTGCATTCAAAAGAGATTGTCCAAGGAAGAAACTAGAAATATTAAGGAGGAAAATGATGAGTCGTAAGATTGGAATTATTGGTATGGGAAATGTTGGAGCTGCAGTTGCTCATGGAGCAATTGCTCAAGGCTTGGCTGATAGCTATGTCTTTATAGATATCAATGAGAAGAAGGCCGAGGCAGATGCCCAGGATTTTAAGGATGCTATGGCAAATCTACCTAGCTATGCAAACATTGTTGTCAATGATTATGTAGCACTTGAAGATGCTGATGTGATTATTTCATCTCTTGGAAACATTCAGTTACAGCATAATGCTGGTGAGGACCGCTTTGCTGAATTTCCATTTACTCGAGAAGCTGTTTATCAGGTTTCTCAGGAGCTTAAAAAATTGGATTTTAAAGGCATACTCTTGGTTATCTCGAATCCTGTAGATGCTGTATCAGCCCTCTATCAGGAATTCACAGGCTGGCCAAGAGAACGTGTGATTGGGACAGGGACTTTACTCGATACGTCTAGAATGAAGGCGGCGGTAGGAGATGATTTGTCAGTCAATCCAAAATCAGTATCCGGCTACAATCTTGGTGAACATGGGAATTCCCAATTTACAGCCTGGAGTCAGGTTAAGGTCAAAGGTCAAGACATTACAGAATTGACCAGCGAAGAAGAGCGACAAAATCTGTTTATGACTTCCATGAAGGGCGGTCACAAGGTCTTTTATGGTAAGGGCTATACTTCTTACGGCATTGCCAGTGCGGCTCTTCGTTTGGTAGCCATTATCCTTTCGGATGCTCAAGAAGAAGTGGCAGTATCAAGCTATCAAGAAGCCTATCAGACCTACCTTGGCTATCCAGTTATTTTAGGGCGTCAAGGGGTGGTTGCACCTGTTCACTTGTCTTTGTCGGATGAGGAAAATCGTCTCTTGGAGGAGTCTGCTAACTTAATTCGGAACCGTGTTCAAGAGGCAGTTGCCTTTCTAAGAGAAAAGTATACTAATACTAGAGAGTGAATATTTTGGCAATTCAGTCTATGGTTGGGCTTTCGATTATGGTATAATGAGAGCAACTATAAAATTTTCAGGAGTAACCTATGAAACTAGAAACCAAGGCACAAGGTCTTCATGGCAGCTTGCGTATCCCTGGTGACAAGTCAATCAGTCACCGTTCGATTATGTTCGGAAGTCTTGCCAAAGGTGTGACAACTGTTCGTGATATTTTACGAGGTGAGGATGTCCTCTCAACCATGCAGGTCTTTCGTGATCTGGGTGTGACTATCGAGGATGACGGTGATGAGGTTCGCATTCACGGTGTTGGTTTTGATGGTCTCAAGGCTCCTCAAAACAAATTGGATATGGGTAACTCTGGGACATCTATTCGCTTGATTTCAGGTGTGCTTGCAGGTCAAGATTTCGATGTAGAGATGTTTGGAGATGATTCCCTTTCAAAACGTCCAATGGACCGTGTGACCATTCCATTGCGTCAGATGGGTGTAGAGGTTTCTGGTCAAACAGACCGTGATTTGCCACCATTGAAAATGCACGGTAGCAAGTCCCTTAAACCTATTCATTACCAATTGCCTGTGGCCTCTGCTCAGGTAAAATCTGCTCTTATTTTTGCAGCGCTTCAAGCTGATGGCGAATCTGTCATCATTGAAAAGGAAAAAACACGTAATCATACGGAAGATATGATTCAGCAGTTTGGTGGTCAGCTTCAAGTAGATGGTAAGGAAATTCGTATTTCTGGTGGCCAAAGCTTTACTGCTCAAGAAGTCGTGGTTCCAGGTGATATTTCTTCAGCGGCCTTTTGGTTGGTAGCGGGACTCGTGGTGCCTAACTCTAAGATTGTCTTGGAAATGTCGGCATCAATGAGACGCGTACGGGTATCATTGATGTGATCAAAGATATGGGTGGTAAAATTACCCTTTCAGATATTGACCAAGTTGCCAAATCTGCGACCATTACGGTTGAAACTTCAGAACTTAAAGGAACTGAAATTGGTGGCGATATCATTCCACGTTTGATTGATGAACTTCCGATTATCACACTCTTGGCGACACAAGCCCAAGGTAAGACAGTGATTCGTGATGCTGAAGAACTCAAGGTCAAAGAGACCGACCGTATTCAGGTGGTGGCAGATGCCTTGAATGCTATGGGGGCTGATATTGTTCCAACAGAGGATGGTATGATTATCACTGGTAAGACCGCTCTTCATGGAGCAGAGGTCAATACCTTTGGTGACCATCGTATTGGTATGATGACAGCTATTGCTGCCCTCTTGGTTCAAGATGGTGAGGTTGACTTGCAACGTGCAGAAGCTATCAATACAAGTTATCCAAGCTTCTTTAGTGACTTGGAAGGATTGCTCAATGGCTAAAGTTTTATTGGGCTTTATGGGAGTTGGTAAGAGTTCCGTCGCCCCATACCTGGATGGTCGTTTCGTGGATATGGATCAGGTCATCGAGGAGAAAATCGGCATGTCCATTGCTGATTTTTTTGCAAAAGAAGGTGAGGCAGCCTTTCGTCAGATTGAGTCTGAGACTTTGGAAGAACTTCTCCAAGAGGGAGATGATGTCATCATCTCTACTGGAGGTGGTGTCATTGTAACGGAGCGTAATCGTCAGCTCTTGGCCAAGAATCGTAAGCATAACGTTTGGCTCCAAGCTTCTTTTGATGTGGTCTATGATCGCATTAAGAAGGATACCGAGAATCAACGCCCACTCTTTCTCAATCATTCAAAAGAGGATTTTAAGGCTATTTATGACGGTCGAATGGCACTCTATCAAGATTTAGCAGATTTGGTTGTCACAGTTGATAACCGAACGCCAGAAGAAGTAGCAAGGTTTATCAAATGTATGTAGGTTATTTGGGCCCAAGTGGGTCGTTTACACATAATGCAGCCTTAAAGGCTTTTCCTGAGGCAGAATTGGTTTCATTAGGTACCATTACCGAGGTTATCAAGTCTTATGAAGAGGGACGTGTGGATTATGCAGTCATTCCGGTGGAAAATTCCATTGAGGGCTCTGTCCATGAGAGTTTAGACTATCTCTTCCATCAGGCCGATATTCGTGCTGTGGCAGAGATTGTTCAGCCCATCAAGCAGCAGTTGATGGCGACTAAACATCATGAGAAGATTGAGAAAATCTTCTCACACCCACAGGCCATTGCTCAAGGGAAAAAGTATATTAAACAGCATTTTCCACATGCCAAGATTGAGACAACAGCAAGTACAGCCTTTGCGGCTCGTTTTGTCGCTGATAATCCAGATCAGCCTTATGCGGCAATCGCTCCGCATGCAGCGGCTAAGGAATACAGTCTTCAAATATTGGCTAAGGATATCCAAGAGATTGAAAAGAATTATACCCGCTTTTGGGTGCTAGGAAACACTGTTCCTGAGATTCCGCTCAATCAGATTGATTGTAAATTAACGCTGGCCTTGACCCTGCCTGATAATATGCCAGGGGCACTTTACAAGGCCCTATCGACCTTTGCCTGGCGAGGCATTGACTTGACCAAGATTGAAAGCCGTCCGTTGAAGACGGTGCTTGGCGAGTATTTCTTCATTATTGATTGTGATTATACAAAGGAAAAGTTGGCTCAGTTCGCTCTTGAAGAGCTAACTGCAGTTGGAATTGGATATAAAATCTTGGGTGCTTACCAAGTCTATGAAATTTAAAGGGAAATCTTATGACCAAATCTAACAATGGGCCGTTTACGCATCATGAACGGTTACGTTACAGCTATCTTTTAAAAAATCTTGCTCACCTGAATGGACAGCAGGCTTCAGAATTCAATTATCTACAAGGAAAGTTAGATGCCTATGAAGCTGAGCGGAGGTATCAAGCGCAAAGAGAGGACTATCAAGCAGCATGGCGCCAGCCTTATGACAATCGTTATGACTACTATCAAGAGCGTGATTATGAGGCTGCCAATCAGCTGACAGAGGAAGGGCTTCCCATCTATCGAGAGGAAGTTGCTCAAAGTAAACCTAAACGAAAAAAGGTTCAAAGACAAGCAGCCCCCTTCAACAACGTCGGCTCCAAAGTCCAAGTCGCAAGTAGCCCAGAAGAAGCGGCCAAAGAAAAAGAGAAGGCTCAAGAAAGTTGTCAAGCTAGTACTTAGTTGCTTAAGCCTTGGAGTTGTGTTCCTAGTGATAGCCATGGCTTATCAATTTTACAAGGGAACAGACCTTTCTGCTGCGGGTAATAATGGTAAATCCTACCAGCCTGCCATAGTTGAGACCTTTAATGGCAAGGATACCAAGGATGGGGTCAATATCCTTATTCTAGGTTCTGACCAACGCGTTAGCCAAGAATCTACCGATGCCAGAACAGACTCCATTATGGTGGTCAATGTGGGCAATAAAGAAGGTAAGGTTAAGATGGTTAGCTTTATGCGAGACACCTTGGTCAATATCAAGGGGGCTTCAGAAACCGACTATTCTCAGGACTTGAAACTCAATACGGCCTTCAATATTGGTGAGCAAAATAATCATCAAGGGGCAGAGCTCATGCGGGAGACGCTCAAACGAAATTTTGATATTGATATCAAGTACTATGCCATGGTTGACTTTGAAACCTTTGCGACAGGGGTTGATACCCTCTTCCCAAATGGTGTAGAAATCAATGCGAAGTTTGCGACCATTGATGGTAAAAAAGTGTCTTCGGTCCAAGTTCCAGATGATTTGAAGATGGACAAGAACGGTCACGTGCCAAATCAAACCATTAAAGTTGGTAAGCAAGATATGGATGGCCGCACCCTTCTGAATTATGCCCGTTTTCGTAAGGATGACGAGGTGACTATGGCCGTACCAAGCGCCAGCAACAAGTGATGCAGGCTGTCATGAAGCAGCTTAAGAATCCACTTAGCCTCTTCAAAGGGCCTGAGGCTTTGGGGAAGGTTTACTCACTGACCTCAACCAATATGAGTATGACGGACATGTTGGACTTGGGGCTTTCAAATGCCGGTAGTTTCAAAAAAGGTATCAATTCGCAAACCATTCCTTCGGATGGTGATTGGATTGACAGCTATGATTTGTATGGCGGTCAAGGAATTGAAATTGATTTTGACACTTATCAGGATAAATTAAAGGAACTAGGATTTAGATAAGAAAAGAAGCAGATTCACACTGAACCTGCTTCTTTTTTGGTATTAAGAGCTTGTATAAGCGCCATGTATAAGAGTTTTAGAAAATGATAGAGCAAATAGGTCATGATAAGAAGAATAATGACGAACTCTACCTTATAAATCAATTGGGTAGCTGGATTGACTAAACCCAGACTGGTGGTAGCTGCCTTAAAAGCATTGACACTATTGACCAAGGGAAAGCTAAAAGCTGCAAAAAGTGGCATAAAGCCTTTTCTAACCAGTTTTACAAAGAGATTAAGAGCGTAGAAAAAGAATGCTTGTGAGAATAGAAGTAGGGCAAGTAAAATAATAGTTGCGGGTCTTTGATTACTCTTGATTGAGCTGGTGATGAGAAGGGCCAGAGGTGCTGCTAAAATGGCAAGTATAGGCTGATATAGATGAGGGATGGCTATCTGTTTCATTCTCCATAAAACAAGTGGAAAGAGGACCAGAGTCGCTAATCCCGTTACTCCCAGAATAAGTCCCTTGATGCTAGTTGGAACACTAGCCGGTACTGTCACAAGACTGATAGCAGGGCCAACATAGACCACGAACCAGCTTGGAAAGACTTGGTTCAAAGATAGTGGGCGCATAAAACGCAGACTGAAAAAGATAATATAGGCAATATAAAGTCCAAGGAGTCCAATCCAAGTCACACTTAAGCCTGTTTGAGCTAGTGGGAGGTGGCTGGCAAATAGAAAAGCAGCCATAAAGAAACTAGCAAAGGCCGAAGCAACGACTGGGTTTCGCAAATCTTCTCTTATTTGTTCAAATCCAAGAATCAAGCGTCCCAGTATAAGTATAAAACCTATACTGGCTAAACACCAAATACCCTGAGCAATCAGGGCATAGTGGCTTATTTGATTGGATAAACTAAAGAGGGCAAGAACTAGACTAGATAGGGTCAAGGGAATTTTCTTAAAAAATACCTTCATTGGTCCACCGGCCTTTCTAGCTAGCTGCAAGAATGTGACGAAGCTGAACCGCACTCGGAGATACAATTGGAAGGAAGACGCCTTCATTCCAACGACGGATAAAGCTTGACTCTGATTCTTTCAAATAGCCACGACCACCACTAGCCTGAAGTTCGAGGAGCAAGCTGTTGGCTACGACATCGACAATATCGATACGCAATTGGAAAAGTTCACGTGGTTTGTCAATGAAATAATCGGCATCATTAAGACCTGCAAAGAGTTGGTCTTGGATAGCAAGAAGATTTCCACGTGTAGCTTCAAATTCCTCACGAAGAACGCTACGGTTACTGTTTAGACTAGCTTCAACCTCATCAAGAGAACGTTTGGCCAAACCAAAGGCAAGACCAAATTGGAAACCAAGGAAGTTCGGACGTGTTTTGGCAATATAGTCCGTACCTTCTTTTGAAAGGACCCAATTAGGATCTAACTTAACGTGATCGAACGTAAGAGAGGCAGTATTAGCACCTTGAAGGGAAACGAATTCCAAATCTTCAGAACGGCTGAGGCCTTCAGCTTCAGATGGAATGGTGATAATCCAAGGTTGGCTACCGTCTTTAAAGTCAGCAGCAAAGAGAGCAGCGAATTTATCAGAACGAAGGTTAGTTACCCAAGGCAAGCGACCATCAAGATAGTAGTCATCACCTTCTTGACTGATGGTAACATTCAATTCTTCAATATCTGACAAGAATTTGACCGCATTTGACAAGCCAGTTCCACCAGCACGCTCACCGGTATACAATTCTTTCAACCATGTTTCACGAGGATAAGCATTGTCGCTAGCTAGGATATACTCGATGAAAGTACGGTGTCCCCAAGAAATAAAGGAAGCTGTCAAAGAGTGTTGTGCCAATTCATCAAGCACATCAATGACTTGAGTAGGACCACCACCTAGGCCATCAAACTCAGCAGGTACGCCGATTTTAAAGACGTCGTTTTCAGCAATTTTTTCAAGAAGCTGGTCCGCAATGGGTCCAGACTCTTGGTCAATATGGTCAGCGTTGGTATCCAACCAAGTAAGGAATTCTTTTGAAAAATGTGACATAGGCTTAGGTCCTCCTCTAGTTTATCCTTTGGTTTTGAATTAAGCGAATTCTTGAAGTTCAGGGTTAATCGGTGTTTGTGCGAGATTGTTAGCGTAGTTACACAAGCTAGCAAGGCTGACACCCAAGATAACGTCAAGGGCATTTTGAGCAGTGTAGCCAGCTTCCAAGAAGTCATTGTAGGCTTCGTCACCAACAGCACCTTTAGTATTAATCACGGCAATAGTAAATTTAGCAAGGGTATCAAGTTTTGGATCGTCTTCGATTGGTGTACGGTTACGAAGGGCTTCCAAAAGTTGAGGTGTCATTTGGATTTGCTTGATTGAAAAGGCTGTGTGACCTGCCACACAGAAAGCACATCCGTTAGTAACAGCAGCTGTAATTTGAACAACCTCACGTTCAGTTGGTGTCAATGAATTGCGACGGTTGATTTCACCGACAGTGCGGTAAGTTTCAAGCGCAGTAGGTGCATTAGCAAGGAGACCAATCAAGTTTGGAATGTATCCCCCATTGGCATCTTGACTGTTTGAAGGACGTCTTTGACTTCTTCTGGTGCAGTTTCGATTGTATGAATAGTAATATCTGGCATGATTATTCTCCTTTAGATAGAAACGACATCTAGCCAAGTTGCTGAGCCGTTAAATTTTTTGTCATGGACCTATGATAGCACTGTATGACTTTTCTGAAAAATCTATATTATTTATGGCCAGCCATAAATTTGATTTATATGTGCTATAATGGAGGGTAGCAAGTGGCTTTTTAGGAAACCATAGAGGCCTATCAGAGTAAAGAAAGTTGAATTATGTTAAATAAAAACGATATTGTAGAAGTTGAAATTGTCGATTTGACACATGAAGGAGCAGGCGTAGCTAAGGTAGATGGCTTTGTCTTTTTTGTGGATAATGCCCTACCAGGTGAAGTCATCAAGATGCGCGTGCTTAAGCTCAAGAAAAATATCGGCTTTGGTAAGGTTGAGGAGTATGTGACCCTTTCACCAAACCGTAATCAGGACATTGATGCGACCTATCTCCGTTCAGGGATTGCTGATTTTGGACACATGACTTACGAGGAGCAGCTTAAGTTCAAGCGTAAACAAGTTGTGGACAACCTCTATAAGACAGCAGGTGTATCAGATGTAGAGGTCTCTGAAACCTTGGGGATGGATACACCTTACGCCTACCGTAATAAGGCGCAGGTGCCCGTTCGCCGTGTTAAAGGTCAGCTTGAAACAGGCTTCTACCGCAAGAATTCGCACGACTTGATTCCAATCGAGGATTTCCTCATCCAAGACAAGGAAATTGATAAACTCATTGTCTTTGTCCGTGACCTGCTCCGTCGCTATGATCTCAAACCTTATGACGAGAAGGAGCAGACCGGCTTGATTCGTCATTTGGTGGTTCGTCGTGGCCATTATTCAGGTCAGGTGATGTTGGTCTTTGTAACGACCAGACCAAAAGTTTTCCGTATTGACCAAGTCATTTCTAAGATTTCGGAAGCCTTTCCAAATGTCGTTTCCATTATCCAAAACATCAACGATAAGAACACTAACGCCATCTTTGGCAAAGAGTTCCGCACCCTTTATGGTCAAGACACCATCACAGACAGTATGTTGGGCAATGACTATGAGATTTCTGCCCAGTCATTCTATCAGGTAAACACAGAGATGGCCGAAAAACTCTATCAAACAGCTATTGACTTCTCAGACCTAAACAGTGATAGCATTGTTATTGATGCCTATTCAGGAATCGGGACAATCGGTTTGTCATTTGCCAAACAGGTCAAGGAAGTCTATGGCGTTGAAGTCATCGAAACAGCCGTTGAAGATGCCAAGAAAAATGCAGAACGCAACAGTATCACAAATGCCCACTATGTGGCTGACTCAGCTGAAAATGCCATGGCCAAGTGGAGTAAGAATGGCATCAAACCAGACGTCATCATTGTGGATCCACCACGCAAGGGCTTGACTGAAAGCTTCATCAAAGCCAGCGTCGCCATGCAACCTGAGAAGATTACTTATGTCTCATGTAACCCAGCAACCATGGCGCGTGATATCAAACTCTATCAAGAGTTGGGCTATGAATTGAAGAAAGTTCAACCGGTGGATCTGTTTCCACAAACGCACCACGTTGAGGCGGTATCACTGCTTGTACGAGCTGAGGCATCAGCGAAGTAGAAGGAGATGTTCCGCCCATGCGATAGGACTCGTAGAATGAGGAGGGGCACCGACGAGATGATACGGTAACAGTGAACCGCCGAGTGTGTAGGATTGCTTATAAAAGAGTAAAAACCTTGTAACGAAGCAATAATGAAAAGCCTTGATTGCAAGGCTTTTTGTTATAAAAGGGCTAAGTATCAGAGTGAGTGTACAAGTTGCGTGTCTTTATGTGATAGCCTTATAGGCTGTCAATCTATTTCCATAAACCCTAGGGGGTACGGAGTTGTTACCATAGACTAGGCGTTAACGGGAATAAACGTATCCCCTATTAATGAAATTCAAGCAAGGTTTGATCTAGGGAGATAAGTAGAAGTTAGATGATACTTTTTATTTAGGGATGTAGATAGATTTCAAGTTATAATGGTACAACATGTCATCGTTCAAAAAATGTAATCATTAAAATGCTATTAAATCGTTAGATAGTTCGGATATACTTAGAGTTTAAATGTTAGCGTTTTCTTGATATAATATCATAAGAAAAAATTATTGGAGAAACTGAATGAGAAACGATATTCAACCGGCTTTACAAACAATAAAATCTTATTTTGAAAAATCAGAATTTTATATTCCTACTTATCAGAGACCCTATGCTTGGCAAGTAGCACAATGTGAACAACTCATTGAAGATATTAATCTTCATATGGAAAATTTCGATGATAGTTTTCAAGACAATTATTTCTTTGGAGCGGTTCTCATTGCTCAAGAATCTGGAGAAGAGCATGAAGTAACTTTGATTGATGGTCAGCAAAGAACAACAACATTTATGTTACTTCTTAAGGCAATCCTATTGAAGATTGATAAGGAGCTTGAACTTCAACCGACTCTAGATACTGATGCACGAAGATTAGTGAAACGTCTTAATGGTCTTAAAGAGCAGATTGTCACAATGCTTTTCAATGTCTCAGATGACGAAAAAGATGATTTCGTTGATGGACTGTATTATCCTAGTGGGGATAGGATAAAGTATCTAAATCATTCAATCTCAGAAAAATATGCTAGTGAGATGACTACTATCTTGTTAGGTAGAGATTTCACTTCGATTAAAGAGAGAGTTTATCAAATTTATCGTCGTCAGAAAGATAATCGTTATACAAATTTTTATAAAAACTTTAGATATTTTTATAATATGTGTGATGATTTGAATGTTTTTAAACTCATCAATTTTGCAAATCATTTTATTGATAACTGCCAAGTGATTACCATTACAAGTTATAATACCGATCAAGCAATAAATATTTTCAATTCTTTAAATGGGACTGGTGTTCCATTGACCCCAATTGAAGTAATCGTATCTAAGACCACAGCAAACGCATCAGATAGGAAAAACTTCGAAAAAAATTGGCAAGAGATTGTACAACGTACAGATTCATCTAGATTGGACTTAAATGCGTTAATTACTCACTATATTTTCGTAAAACTATCAGAACAAAACAGTGCAGATCGAAGAAATCCTGGTATAAGAGCCTTTTTCTCAAAAAATAAACATCTATTGAATGAAGATGTTCTGTTTACTGCTGAGCTTAATACAATCTTAAATAATTTTGATCGAGTATCTGATACTATTGATGGTCAATTGATAAACAAATTAAACGGTAATTTACGACCTTTTGTTAGTAGCTATTTATTTTTCAGACAAGACAACACATATTTGGAATACTTACTTAAACTTGGAGTTTTGATTGAATTATCTGAACTCTCATATAGCCATAAACTTTTTAAAGGCTTCCTAGAAGAAATTAATCTGATGTACAGTCAAGTCGATTCAATTTCAATCGACGAACTTATTTCAAAAATAAAGAACCATATTCATACTAATTTTGTTTATGAAGACGTTAAACAAACTTTGACTGAAAGTGGTGTTTCAAATTCTATTCTTTATGTTAATGAATTCCTATTTTCATTGGAAAAAGGTATGGACTTTAATTTAAATGGAAATATTGATATTGAACATATTATGCCGCAAAGTGGTTTGAATAGAGATAATATTATGTCAGATGCTGGACTAGAAAGCCAGGAAGAATTTAGAGATTATGCTGAGAAGCTTGGTAATAAGATTCTCCTTGAATCCGAAATTAATCGCGGAATTGGAGATGCTTGGTTTTAGAACAAAAAGAGAATACAATCACAAGTGGTCATGGATATATAGGTAGTAAGTTCCCAATAGCTAAATCTCTTGTTAATTATGTAAATGACACTTGGACTAAAACTGACATTGAAGTGGCAACAGAAAAAGCTGCTACACGAATTGCTGATTTTATTTTTGAATAAACTAGAAAGATAAAATTAAGAGGTAAGTTATAATTATGTCATTAAATCAAGTTACTATAGAAATTCCATTGAATATTCAGAAAGGATTAGACTCTGGAATTTATAAACGTTATGGTTCAATAATCAGAAATTCATCCGGTCATATAGTAAAGCATCTAAAAGAAGTAAAGGCAGGAGAACCAGCTCAACAGGTCGTTAAAGGCCTTGCAAAAAATAAATATGTGCTAGTAACAGCTATTGGTGCAACTGTTCTAGCTGTTGGTGGTGTCGGTTATTATGCATTTATTTCAAATAGATATAAGAAGATTGTAAAGAAACTTATAGAAAAGCTAGTTCATTTCATTCAATTAGCACAAAAAGGAGAAGTAAGTGAAGTAGAGGTTGATAATTTCTTAAAATTTTTAGAGGATAATCAAAAAGAACTACTTTCTTTGAAACTAGACTCTGAAATAGATGAGTTGTTTGATCTTGTATATAATTATACAATTCAATTTGCTCAAGCAAATGGATTTGAGACTGATACTATTTCAGAAGTGGCGGAAAACAATAAAGTTATTAACTTGATGGATTATCTAAATCTTCAAAAAACAATATATCGTTCTGACGCTGTTTAAGAAGGCGAGAATTAAATTTCTGGATATAAAAAAGGAGCAAATCAGTTTTTTGCTCCTTGATTTATATTTGTCACAGTTTTGTGATAGGAGTACGTCCTAGTCAACTTACTTTCTTTAACGGTTTCAATAAATAATTGTACGTAAAAAAGAACAGAGTATTTTCTGGTAAATTTCAAAAATAAAACCTTGATTTGACGCCATTTCTCTCCTGTACTTCCCGCAGGCGCGGGAGTAAGCCCCTTTTGTTGAGGATTTATCTCTTTTTAAATGAAAATAATACAAGTAGGACACTTTTAAAAATGATCTACTTTTTTTAAAGTATTTTCATTCTAAAGTTTAATTTTAAACAACAACTCAGTCACTTTTGTTTTATAATATAGGAGTATACTAGCACCACATGTTGAGGCAGTATCACTGCTTGTACGAGCTGAGACCTCAGCAAAGTAGAAGCAGATGTTCCGCCCATGCGATGCGCGCCCAAGAAAACGAGCAAGGTGAAGTCTTATTGGCTGTGTGCTACTGCAAACGGTAGCTCCGATATATTGATATAATATAAGTATTAAAATGGTGTAGGCAAATGCAAATTTTGGAGGTTAAGTATGGCTTCAAGTAAAGAATATTTAGATTTCATTTTAGAACAATTGTCCGAGTTGGAAGAAATATCATATAGAGCAATGATGGGTGAGTATATAATTTATTATCGAGGGAAAATCATAGGTGGAATTTATGATGATAGATTTTTAGTGAAGCCTATTAAATCTGCAATAGCGTATATGCCGAATGTGGAATACGAATTGCCGTATGAAGGTGCAAAGGAAATGCTATTGGTAGATGATGTTGACAACAAAGAATATTTAACCGGCTTATTTAATTCAATGTATGATGAGTTACCTGCACCAAAACCAAAGAAAAAGAAATATTCAAATTAGAAGTTGTAGGAGGAATAATGAGAATCGGAGCTATTCAAGCAAGTTCACAAGCGACTAAAAATCAAACCTATATTATTCACGGCAAAGCCGTGAAAGTGGTTGAAAGCCACATAGTTACTGTATTTTAGCTTGGATAATAAAAACTCTGTCTAAAAATATCAGTACAATAACGTCGAACTAGGGATGTAGCTAGTGAAAGTCCTACAGTAAGGAGTTGAAATATGAAATTCCATGAATTTGGGGATAAAAATTTGTCTCCCATTTTATTGATACACGGTGGCGGAAGTTCATGGTGGAATTATCTTAGACAAGCTCGTATACTGTCTCATAAATACCATGTTATTTTACCAACACTCAATGGACACGGAGAAGAATTTCAAAAGGACTATATCTCAACTGAAGATTCTGCCTTGGAAATCTTGGACTATATCAAAGAGAATTATGGCGGGAAGGTGTTTGCGATTGGTGGCGTTTCACTTGGTGGTCAAATTGCTATGGAGCTTTTGTCCTTAGACAGCGAAATTGCTGAGAAGGCCATCATAGACGGAAGTCTCTGTATTCCTCAACCAAGGTTAGCTAAAATCAGCATCTTTCTAGTGTCTCTATTTGGTAAACTGATGTTCAATAAATTCTCTTGCAAACTTCTGTTAAGCATGATGAACAAACTCTATCCTAAACTCGCGTATCCAGAGGAAATAAAAGCTTATTATTTGGAGGATCTGCCAAGGACACCTATCAAAACATTAGTGACTATTTACAAAACCTATATGGGGCATTATAAGCTGAAGGATACGATTTCTGCTAGTAAGGCGCAGGTTCTTTATATTTTTGGTGAAAAAGAATTGAACTGTGTGAAAGCATCGGCAAATTATTTCAACAACTGCATCCAAATACGATTTTGTATGAAGCAAAGGGCTACAATCATGGCTATTTGTCAGCTTACCTGCCTCAAGAGTGGCTTGATTTGGTGGAGCCGTTTTTAAATAGGAAATAAGGAAGAAGCGTTTAAATAGAAATAAGGAAAAATAAAGATGAATAGAATAGTAGACGATCAGATAACGCTTATTCCTTATTATAGGAATGACGACATCTCCCTTCTTTGGTATCAAGATAGTGAGGTTTGCAAACAAGTAGATAATACTGATCAGATTTACAATCTAACAAAACTTCATAAAATGTATGATTACCTAACTTCACATGGTTCTTGCTATTATATCCAATATGAAGGAGTGTTAGTTGGAGATGTGACACTCCAAGATAACTCGGAACTTTCTATAGTCATCAGCAAAGAGTATCAGAATTTACAGATCGGAAGACGATGTGTTTCTGAAATGATACAGCTGGCGAAAGAACAAAAAATGGTAAAGGTCTCTGCACAAATATATCCTTTTAATACTCAAAGTCAAAGAATGTTTTTGGCTTTGGGATTTCAGAAAGTAGATGAAGAGTCGTATGAATATAAGTTGATATAGAACAGTTGTATATTTCCATATATATTGGCTCTTTGTCAACTGTAGTGGGTTGAATAAAAGCTAACACCTGGAGAGGGCTATCGTTGTCCTCTCCATTTTTATATTCAAAGCGATAAAAATTCGTTTTTTAAAGTTGTCAAAGTTCCGAAACCAAAGGCATTACGCTTGATAAGTTTAATAAGATTATTCGTTGCTTCCAATTTGGCGTTGGAATAAGGTAATTGAAGTGCATTGACAATTTTTTCTTTGTCCTTAAGAAAGGTTTTAAAGATCATTTATTCATTTGCCACACACAAATAACACCCCACAAGTTATAACTTGTCGGGCATTTTCTTATATTAGTTCTTCACTTACAAAATAATGTCTGTTTTTTCAACTTTGTAGAGGGCAATTCCCATGATTAGGGTCAAGACAAGAAGAATTAAAACAGCAGGGGTCCAAGAGTTAAAGAGTTGTTTGCTTGAACCAAACAAGACTGGACCAAGGGCCGCAAAGATATAGCCTCCGGTTTGGGCTAACCCTGATAGTTGGGCTGTTTTTTCAGGGGAGCTGGCCTTCATTGAAAAAACAACCATCATGTAGGGGAATAGGACACTAGCAGAACTTCCGATTAAGAGGTTAAGGACTAACCAATACACAAAGCTGTCTGTCTTGACTAGAAGCATGGCAACTCCGATGAGTCCTGCTAGGACGGTAGCCACTAGCATCACATGGCGATTACGATTAGAGAGTTTCGTGATTAGGCTAGGAACAATCATAGAGAAGGGAATACTAGTCAGTGTGAAAACCGAAGCTAGAATTCCGGCATTGGCTTCGCCGACACCGGCTTGAGTGGTCATGGTTGGGAGCCAAGTGATAGTGGTATAGAAGAAGAGTGACTGCAATCCACCGAAAATCATGATGGCCCAGACCTTGCCACTCTTATACCAGCTGCCAGAATTTTCGCTAGTTGAAGTATCTTGTTCTAAGTAATGGTTGTGACGTACATTAGGAAGCCAAATCACAAGAGCTAGGGCACAGACCGCTGTCAATACCCAGACCAAGCCTTGCCATGATGTTGCCTTAGTGATTGGAACGGCAACTGATGAGGCTACGGCTGTTGATAAGCCCATAGAGGTAATGTAGAGTGTGGTCAAGAATCCTAATCGATCAGGTTGATTGGCTTGGATAAGGCTTGGGAGAAGGACGTTGATAAAGGCAATTCCCGCTCCGACTAAAATCGTCCCCACATAAAGGAGGGGAAGGTTAAAGGTACGTAAAGCAGAACCAAGTGTCATCACAATTAAAACACCGAGGAAGAGTCTCTCGATACCAAAACGTTTGGCCCAGCTCGCCGCAAAAGGTGAGAATATGGCAAAGGTCAAGAGAGGCAGACTTGTCAAAAGTCCAAGTGAACTGACCTCAACACCTAAACCAGAAGCGATGTCTGATAAGACAGTGGACAAGGTTGTGAACGGAGCCCGCAAAACGATCCCTAGAAGAAGGATTCCAGGGATTAGAAAATGTGAATGTTTCTCTTTCATAAAGCATCTCCATGTTTAATAAGGGTATTCAAATTTATAAGCATATGACACTAATGCGTCACTTCCATCTTACCATAAAAGATGGAGGTAATGAAAGCGATTACGATAGATTGTCGCAAAGAAAAAGAGAGAATCTTTAGTTATAAAATTTTATTCTACTGATTATCTAATAACATCATTTTATTTTAAAAAGGCTGAACATCTAGTCCAACCTCTTTTCGATATTTGCTTAAATTTCATACCCCATAAGGAGTCCGCCTTCTTCGGCATAAAAACTACAAAGTCCAGAAGTAGGAATGACTTCGATGCCTGCTTGGGCAAATTTTTCACGAATCAGTGCAGAGAATTGCTCAATAAATTTGTCATTGTTGCGGTGGGCAATCATAATATGTCCACCTGTATAACCGGCCTTAATCAGTTCATCAAAGGCAGCTTTGATAGCTTTCTTTTGGCCACGAGCTTTTTGAAGCAACTCAAGGGTACCCGTTTTACTAGCTTCACCGACCATACGGATATTGAGGAGTCCAACAACGGTGCCAATTAGCTTGCTTAGACGACCATTCTTCACCAAATTATCAACTTTGGCAAGAACAAAGAGCAACTTAGTCTTAGCTTGGTAAGCTGTGATGGCATCAAGGACTTGGTCAAACTCAAGGCCTTCAGCGACTAAGTGATTGAGCTTACGAACAATTAGGTCGATCTCGCCACCAGCTGACAGGCTATCAATCACGTGAATCTTGGTATCAGGATGTTCTTCCAGATAAATTTTCTTAGCGATTTCAGCACTATTATAGCTACCAGAAAGGGTTCCAGTGATTGTCACGACGACGATATTGTCCGCCCCTTCAAAGGATTTCATATAGTCATCAGGACTTGGACAAGCAGATTTGGAAGCAGTTGTAGTCGCATACATCTCCTCCATCATTTGATCAATATTGAGTTGGGCATCATCCCTGTAAATGGTTTCGCCCACTTGGATAGTCAAAGGAACACTGACAAACTCCGTATCTGGTGCCAGATTGTCCAAAGAACGGTAGTCACAGCCTGAATCCGCAATAATTTTCCATTTCATAGGTTTATACCTCATATCTGCATAATGTACATTGACAAGTGTTTTGTCTTCTTTTACAATTTTATCATGAAGTGCATTGCTATCATAGTAGATCTCATCAGGTGTGACAGATAGAAAGTGAATGTTATGGCAGAAAGAAAAATCTCAGAGAAATCCTTGGAAAATCTGAAACGATTTAACCAAGAAAACAAGGCAATTACACGAGAATCCATCGAAATTTCTCTCCTGCAATTGTTGGAGAAAAAAGACTTGAAAAAGATTACCATATCAGAACTGGTTGAGCGTGCAGGTGTATCCCGTGCTGCCTTTTATCGCAATTATGGTTCCAAGGAAGAGATTTTGAAGTCTATTTTTGAGTCTAGCATTGCAAAGATAACCAAATCTTTAGATGGCTATAATCTCAAGACAGATCTTTACCAAGTCTGGGTTTATCTCCTTAAGGAAGTCAAAAAAGAAGCCAAAATCATCAGTCTTGCCATTGATTACAATTTTGAGCAAGTATTGACCAAGGCTGTTTATGATTTTTTGGAAAAACGAAATGGTAGCTCATCAAATGGTGCTGGTAGCTACCTTAATTCCTTTTGGAGCTCGGCTATTGTTTCAGTAATTTCCAAATGGGTCAAGGATGGCATGAAGACCCCAGCTGAAAAAATCGCCAAGCTCGGCCTTCCCCTTTTTCCACATAAGAAGAAGTAGTAATCGCTAAGAGATGGTTTCTAAGTAAACTGCACCTCCATAACTAGTTCAAATGAATAGATAGAACTGTGCACAGATGATACAGAGGACATGAAAGATGATCGAAGAACGAATTCTTGCTGCTAAGCAGTATGTTAAAACCTTATTTGCTGATCGAGCGGATGGCCATGATGTGGAGCATACCCTCCGCGTCTATACTAATGCTATGAGAATCGCACAAGCAGAAGGTTCATGTGATCTGGAGATAGTGGGTTTGTCAGCTCTTCTTCACGATGCTGATGATGATAAATTGTTTCAAACAGAGAATAATGCGAATGCTCGCATCTTTCTAGAAGAGATTGGTATTCCTCAAGACAAAATCGACCAGATTTGTTGGGTTATCAATGCTGTTTCTTTCAGCAAAAATCGTGGTAAACATCCAGAAACCTTAGAAGGCAAGATTGTCCAGGATGCAGACCGTCTGGATGCGATAGGAGCTGTAGGAATTGCACGAACATTTTCCTATGGTGGCCACAAAGGGAGGTCCCTCACTGATACCGTCCAACATTTCCATGACAAGTTGCTCCTTTTGAAAGATGAAATGAACACGGAGACTGCCAAACAAATGGCAGAAAGTCGCCATCAATTTTTAATCACCTTTCTAAAGAACTAGAGAAGGAATTGGACTGAGTAAAATATTGAAATGAACTTTCATAAAAGACTCATTTGAAAGGAAGATATGCTAAATCAACTAATAAAGAAACCTATTTTAAGTTGTTCAATGATATTTGTTATCTGCTCAGTAGCAAGGCTAATTGAATACTTCTATATGAGGACGGATGAAACCTTCTTATCTGAGAATTTTCTACATAAGCTTTTTGGAATTCTTCTACTGTGGGGAGTCCTTTCAATTTGTAATTTAAGATGGAAAGATATTGGCTTCAGTCCTGACGGAATAGTGAGTGGTGTAGGGAAGGGGCTACTCTTTGGCTTAGTGTGTTCCGTCTTTGCATATGCCATTGAAAGTCTTACTCTCTTTTTTCTTCATAGAAATGTTCACTTATCGTTTTACGCCAGTGGTTTTTCCTTAACAAACGAAAAAGTATCTCAAGCAGGAATCTTACTTATTCTCTCAAGTGTGTTGTTTAACCTGATAAACGTATGGATGGAAGAAGGAGTTTTTCGTGGCCTTTTCACAAAAATCCTTGAAGGGATTTCGTACCGCAAGAGTCTATTCTTTATAGCCTTCCTATTTGGAATATGGCACTTGGTAATGCCCTTAAGAGATTATCTTCAAGGAGAGTCGTCACTCGTAAACCTCATCGTCATGGGCATTGGCTATGTTATCTTAGCGGGAATGATGAGTATCAAATGGTCCTTACTCTACAAAATAACAGGTTCCTTGTGGTTTGGGTTAGGAGATCATTTTTTTAATAATCTTGCTTCAAATCTAGTTCATGTGGTTTCAAATTCTGAAGCAGATAGTTTGCAGATTGTGAGAATACTGCTATGGCAGTTGTTGTCGTTTGCTATAGTGTTATGGGTTTATCAAAAAACTAAAAAGAAAAACTGATAGTCAATCCCTTGCTACTACAACTAATTGGAGGTTCAGTATGCCAATTTATGAATTTTGTGCAGAGAATGTCACTTACTTAGAAAAAGCCTTTAAAGCTGGTGCTCAACGCGTGGAGTTGTGTGATAATCTGGCTGTTGGAGGCACGACGCCTTCTTATGGTGTCATAAAGGCAGCCGTTGAGATGGCCAAGGATTATCAGGCTAAAGTGATTGTGATGATTCGTCCACGAGGAGGCGACTTTGTCTATAGCCAGCAGGAATTAGCTATCATGCTAGAAGATATCAAGTGCGCGCGTGACTTGGGTGTTGACGGCTTTGCACTAGGGGCTTTGACTTCGGAAAACCAACTCAATACAGAAGCTCTAAAGACCTTGCTGGATGCCAGTCGAGGCTTAGAAGTTACCATGCATATAGCCTTTGATCAGATTCCTAAGGCAGACCAGTCTAGTGCTATCCAGTGGCTTAAGGAACACGGTGTGACGCGTCTGCTCACCCGTGCTGGAACTCCCGAGACTGATTTAGAATCACGCTTGAAACGTTATGCAGAACTGGTTGGGCTAGCAGAAGGTCAGTTGGAGATTTTAGCCGGTGGTGGTATCTCCGTGTCTAATCGTGATCAATTTCTTGCCATACCTGGTCTTGAGCAAGTTCATGGAACACGTGTCGTCTTTTAGATTTCAATGGAACCAGCTGCTTGGCTTGGTTCTTTTTAATTTTTGTACCAGGAAAAGTCACTTTGCCTTTCTAGTCATTCTTTGGTAAGCTATTACTATAACATTTAAAAAATTGGGGGATGTATGTTAGATAATTTGTTAAAAAAGAACCCTGTCTTGGGTGTCATTATTTATCCGTTATTAGGGTTAGGAGCTATTTGGCTTGGTCACTATTACTCACAGAGCCTCTCGCTATTGGAAAAAACGGGTGGTCAGCTTAAGGTTAATACTTTTGTTTACATTGCCTATCAATTAGGTGGGATCAAACTCGTCATGGGGTTCTTCATTCTTTTAGCGCTTTTCTTTTTCTATCTGGGCTATACCTACTTTAAAAAACTTGGCAATACTCAGAAATAAGGACCATGGTTATACATCGACTGCAGCTGTTTGCTTGCAGTTTTTTTCTTTTCTAACGGGTCAACCAGAATCCCCAATTTATGCTAAAATAAAAGTATTACGCTTCAAAAAGGAGATGAGATGAAAGCAGAAGAATGGTTAACCTATTTTGTAAAGATTTATGGACGTCACCCAAAGATGACAGAGGTTGACGAGGCGATACAAAATGGCAGTCTCTTGGCTAATCGAGAAGAAGTAGAGAGCTTATTGTTGGCATCTAAGAAAAGCTTTTGGCAAACCTTAAGTCAGTCTATTGTGACTCATAAGGTCGCAGCGTCAGTTCTTGCAGTTTCTTGTATGACGCTTCTTGGTGGTGGTGCTATTTTTGCTTGGCATTCTCATCATTCACAAGCTCAACAGACGTCATCCCTTGCGGTAGCTTCGTCAAGCAGTCAAACAGGTCAAACGTCTTCCTCAGACAAGTCTAAACAATCGAGTTCCAAAGCGTCTGACTCGTCTTCAAGCTCTAGTTCTCAAAGTCAGAGTGCCTCATCGGAAGCAAAAACGCCTGCTATGGATGTGGAAGCCATTAGAAATGGTGATTTTTCAAGCATCGAAGGTGATTGGGTTTCTGATGGTGGTCATGTTGTGACCATTACCAAGTCAGGGCTCACTAAGTCTGAAGAGACAGGAAGTACTGATGGCAAGACTGTCGTTAAAGATTTCAACGGTCAGCCAATGTTTTATTTTGCGGACAATGGTCCAGGACATGGGGTCAATCCTTTTGTACCTGTGCCGGCCAACCAAGCGGCACCGTCTCCGGACAATTCTCTCAAAGACACAGATCGTCTGGTTCAAATTCCAGAATCTGCTGGGCCAGGAGTCGTTTACACATCGTATTATAGAGTGAAAAGCAAGAGCCAGTCCAGTCAATCCAGCCAGACCAATACGACAGCCCTTTGGAATAGTGACAAGGCAGCCAAGCTTGCTAGTTACATGGTAGAGTTTGGCCACAAGATGAATCAAGAAAGTTATAGAAGGCTAACACCTAACGGAAGTGATGATTTCTTTGGTGCCATGTCTTTTGCCAAAAATAACCGCATCATTGTAGGTGAAAAGACAGAACAAAATGCCCCAATGACCAACCAACAAAAGGTAGACGTTGCCTTTTCCGACGATGGTAAAGGGACAGCGGACTATCTCATCGTGGACAGTTACGGGTATTCAGGTTCTGCCATGATTCTCTACCATTTCACCATCCATAAGGGTCAACCAGTGGTCCTAGTTTCCATGCAAAATCAGGGAAATCCTGAAAACATGTATTACATGTACCCTACCAATAATAAGGACATTCAAGAAGCCTTTGCCAATATTGTGAATGACAAGTAAAGGTTTGGGAGGTTTGAAAGAAAAATTTTTACGTCTTAAAAATACAATATAAGTGAACAAAAGATTTTTTATGTTTCGAATCTGTTTATTTACTATTTAAATTATATAAAAGAGCCAGCCTACAGTTTAGACTGGCTTTTCCTATAATAAAATAATTTAGTTATTCAACTTTTCGTTTTTCTGTCATCAGAGCTGACGGAGTACATATCAATACAACGCTTGCTCCTACAATAAATACATTATCAAATGCCCTGCTTAACTGATCATTTTTTTCATTGACAATTACTTTAAGAGCAGATGATAATTCATCCTTTTGAGCTAATAATTTAATCGCTGTACCAACTTTAGCTTGGCCTCCAGATATAGTTTTTAAACTGCTTGATAACTGAGAGACACTTGAACTAACAGTTTCAACTCCATTGATCAATAACTGATTTGCATCATAAATCTTTCTATAATTGCTCCCCTTTTTAGGTTCTGGAAGATTATCTGTTTTTTGAGCAGCTGTTTTGATTGTATCGACCATATTACTTTGTTTGGTTGAAATACTATTACTATTCTTAGTCGTATCGAAGTTTTTTGCAATTTCCTTCTTAGCAACTTTTTTTACGTCTGTTGATAAAACCCGTTTTTCAATTTGGTTATACGCTGTTTCCTTAATTTGTGTTTTAGCAATATTGACATTACTATTTAAAATGGTAACGAGGAGAGCCATACCAATGGCCTGTCCAACATATCTAGAAGCGTTAACGATACCTGACCCAATTCCAGCCTTATTAATTGGTAAATATTTTACTGATGATGTTAAGGACATTGCCATAAATCCTAGTCCTAAACCAATAATTACATTACAACAAGCGATGATGCTTTGCGAAGTATTATACTGAACAAGACTAAGCATAAATAATCCACCTGCTGTAATAACTAAACCGATACTAATGAGCAATCTTGCGCTAATTTTTGGTACATCTTAGTTGCTAACGGCATACCTACTACGATAGCTAAAGAAGTAGGAATAATAAGATATGCTGAATGCAAAGCAGAATAGTTGCGAACATTTTGCAAGAAATAGTTTAAGATCAATGAAGGTACGATAATCGCAAATCCAAAAATCATATAAATAAGACTTGAAGATGTAAATGTACTTTCCTTGAATAATTTTAAGTCAATGATAGGTGATTTTACTCTTCTTTCGGTTAAAAAAAGGAAAAATAGGCCAACAACACTAATAATAAAACTAGCTATGATGGTTTGTGAACCCCAACCATACTCGTGACCTTCTAATAAACCAAATATAAGTCCACCTAAAGTACAAGTAAGAAAAATCATACCTAACCAGTCAATATTCTTTGAAATCGTTAAATCGTATGATTCTTTTGTTCCCACTAGAATCATCAAGAATGCAAAGATAGCGATTGGAACATTAATACCAAAAATCCAATGATATGTTGTCCAATGGACAATTAAACCACCAATTACTGGTCCTCCTGCTGCAGCTAAGGCACTGAAGGCCCCCATAATAGCGGTAATACGGCTGGTATTCTCTTTCCCAAATAGTTCAATTCCCATGGGGAGAACAATTGGAGTTAATATGGCACCTCCAATTCCTTGGAAGAACCGAAAAATAATTAAGAGTAATAATGAATCAGCCATCATGCAGGCGAATGAGAAAATGCCAAATATTACCACACCAATTAGCATAACCAATTTTCTACCGTAGATATCAGCGAGTTTTGAAACAGTAATAATAAATACAGACATTGCTAAAACATAGATTGTTGCTACCCAACTTGTATCGGTCAATCCCGTATGTAAGTCTTCCATAATATCTGGTAGGGCAATATTAACAATCGTGGCATCTAAAGCTCCCATAAAGAGTGCTAAAACTAGCCCTAAAAATCCTAGAATTTTTCTTGATTTTGTCATTAAATTCTATTCCCTTCATTAATTATTTTGTTAAATGATTAATGATGCATCAATTATCTTCGTGAACATAAAAAATCTTTTTTAACTTTTATAATTCACATAAAAAGAATATAATAATACCCATATATTGACCATGACAACATCAAACAATATGTTTAATTAAGGAAAAAATGACAAAGAAAAGAAAGACTAATAGCGTTACTAACCTCAAGGCTGCTTTGATAGACCTCCTACTTGAAATGGAGTACTCAAAAATAACCATTGGAAATATAACTCAGAGAGCAAATGTTAGTAGGGGAACATTTTATCAACATTTTCTTGATAAGGATGATTTAGCATACTCTATCGGAACAGAGACGATGCAAAGATTTTGGGAGATTTTAGCTCAAGGAAATTTAGATAAAGAGGACATGCTTTTAAAGGCTCTACTATTAATAAAAAATGACTATAAACATTTTAAAGCAATTTCAAAAGCACCTCACGTTCAATTTAAAGATAAAGTTCAACAACTAATTTGCGATTTAATAAATAACAACAAAACTATTAGAGAAAAAATCAAGAAAAACACGAAGATTTCAGATGAAATTGTGATAAAAGCCTTCTCCGCATCTTTTGAAACCATTATTTCTTTCTGGATTGATAATGATTTATCGGAAAGTCCTGAGAAAGTTGTAGATAATATAATAAAAATTGAACAACTATTTTGGAAATAATAAAGAATAGAGAAAAAATGATAACATTCCATAGTCTTCAAATGGTGTGAGGCTATACTGAGACTTTACGCTGTGATAAAAACGCCTGAAAGATTGGGATTTCAGGCGTTCGGAATTTTTGAGACTTAGGCTCAAAAATTAGCCATGGAACTTTGAAGAAGTTCGCTGGCGTCCGTTATCACCTAAGGAAAGTCTCAAGTAAAAGACTTCGTACTCAATCTAAAGCCTTGGCAACAAGGCTTTTTTCTTGTGAAAAAGTGTCTTGAGAATGAGTAGTCAGAAAAATTTGGTATAATGAAGCCAAGGAGGCGCCTATGAAACATTTGAAAAAACAGACGCTAATTCTTTTATCTATCGCTAGCCTATTTCTTGTCGGTTTAGCAGTTTTTACACATTTCCACAAAAAGGAGGAGCAACCAAGCTATTCCAACCTTAATAGCAAGGCCAGTCTTAATGAAGTGAGCTCCATTCTCTCGAAACATTTGGATAAGGGGAGTGTGGATAACTTTACCAATCTGGTTAGGGATTACAATGATACTGTGGGTTCTGTTGGACTTTCTGGGGATTTTGCACCATTTACCCAAACAGACTATGATGTGGAAAAAATAAGTAGCCTGTGGACAGCCAAGCATGGTGACTTTATCGGCACCAATTGTCGTATCAACACCTATACGCTACTGAAAGGCAAAATCAAGATTCCACAAGTCAAAAGTGATAGTGAGCTCCTTTTCCAAGATAAGGACGCTATTGACAAGGGCAAGCTCTTTGATGCCAAGGAACAGGCAGACTTTGAAATTCTCTTTTCAAGGGTCAAGACTGAGGTCACCCAAGATGTCAAGGTTCACGCCAAGCATATGGAGGATTACTACAAGCAGTTTACCTTTGATGACAAGGCACGCATGCTGTCGGTCGTTGTCCACGATAATCTGGATGGAAATTCCCTTTTTGTCGGTCACGTCGGAGTCTTGGTACCTACGACAAATGGTTACTTATTTGTCGAAAAATTGACCTTCGAAGAGCCCTACCAAGCCATAAAATTTGCCAGCAAGAAAGACTGCTACAAGTATCTCACAACCAAGTACAAGGACTATACCGGACCAGGTCTAGCCAAACCCTTTATCATGGACAATGACAAATGGGTGGATATGGACTAGCTTAAGGTGAGAAGAAGGTTTTAAATAGGAAAGAAAAAGGAAGCAAGATATGAAAAGAAAACAAGCCTTGTTGCTTTATCTAGTGGGGACCCTTGGACAGATTTTACTGGTCAGTCTCCTTGTTTGGCTGCTAAGAGTAGGAGGAGTTAGGGTTGATTACGGAACTCCAATTGGCCTCTTTACCCTTATCTTAGGTGGATTGTCATCAGCTATTTGGGGAGGCTATGTTAGCATCCGCTATCATCACTCCAATGTTAAACAACTTGTCAGAGACTTTTTCCAAGTCAAACAGCCTCTTAGTAATTATCTCTTAGTCCTCATTTTTCTAGGATTGGATTTCTTACCACTGGTCTTGAGTGGAGGGTTGATTATTCAGGCTTGGTATCTCCCCATTATCTTATTTTGCAAAGCCCTTGTCTTTGGTGGTATCGAAGAAATCGGTTGGCGCTATTTTTTCCAGCCTGCTTTGCAAGAAAAGTTGACCTATCTAGTGTCCACACTCTTTACATTTTTGGCTTGGTCACTATGGCATATCCTCTATTTTTACATTGATGGGTCTCTGGCCACGATTCATTTATTGCCTTTCTTGCTAGGCTTATTAAGCAATTGTTTCATCTTATCCGCCATTTATACAAACACCAGAAGTCTTTGGCTTTGTGTGATGACACATGCGCTTATCAATGCTTTATCGCAACTGTCATCAGCGGAGAGCCTTTGGTTGTCCCTTGTGATTAAGGTGTTGATAATTCTTCTTGCCATGAAAATTGCAAGTAGCAGTATGGAGAAAGTGAAATCCTAAGCTGGCTTGATTTTCATTGCTTCAGTTAGTTATAATTCCCAAGAGTAGTTCAATGACTGCTCTTTTTTTCCACTCAAATGACCTTGCCCATCTTTTTGAGGCATGTTATACTAGAAGAGTATTGTCAAAATTTTCTGACATTACAGGTGGAAAGGAGGTGCTAATGCCTTTTAAAAAAACAAAACACCTTGTTTTTTCCCGCTACCTAAGCCTGCTCTGTTTGCTTCTAGTTTTACTAGTAGCGTCAGTTTTTGTAGCAGTGTCTTTAGGGGCGGTCACTATAGATATAGGTGATACCTATGGTGTCATCTTCAGTAAATTGGGGCTTCCGATTGCCAGTCATAGCATAGCCAAGCCACTTGAAGCTATTATCTGGAATATGCGAGTTCCTAGGGTTCTCCTAGGGTTAATAGTTGGTGCAGGTCTTTCCATGTCTGGGAGTGTCATGCAGTCAACCGTCAATAATCCGATTGCCGAACCCTATATCCTGGGAATCTCAGCAGGGGCAACTTTTGGAGCAACCTTGGCCATCATTTTAGGCCTTAAGGCTGTGGTAGGCTTGGGTGCCTTTGTGGGGGCTATCCTAGCGACGATTCTTGTCCTAATCATTGCCTCTATGCAGGGGAGAGTGACCACATCTGGCCTGATTTTATCTGGAACGGTTGTCAATGCCCTCTTTATTGCCTTTGCCAATTTTATAATCTCTATTGGAGCGACAGCAGACAGTGTCATGACCATTAAGTTTTGGACCATGGGTTCATTGACAGGAACATCTTGGTCAGATTTGATGCTTCCAGCAGTAGTGGTTGGTTTGGCCTTTCTCTTTTTCTCAACTCAGTATCGTGTCTTCAATGCCATGATGATGGGAGATGAAGCAGCTTTGACTTTAGGGATTCCACTTAAACTCTACTGGTATCTTTACATTGCCATTGTTGCGGTCATAACGGCAGTCTTGGTTGCTAGCTGTGGGATTATCGGTTTTGTCGGCTTGATTACCCCTCATATTGCTAGAAGTTTAGTCGGAACTAACTATCGTAAGCTTTTCCCAGTGGCGACGCTCTTAGGCTCCTTGTTTGTGGTTTGGGCAGATGTCTTGGCTAGAATCCTCGTCAAAAATGCAGAGCTACCTATCGGTATCTTTACAGCCTTAGTTGGCGCACCTTTCTTTATTTATATTGTGACTAGAAATCGTAGGAAGGTGGTTTAGTCTTATGGATGTAAAGTGTAAGGATATTCATTATTCGATTGGAGAGAAAAAAATCCTAAACGGTGTCTCTCTAGAGATTGAAGGTGGGCAATTCCAGACCATACTAGGACCAAATGGGAGTGGTAAATCAACCTTGCTCAAAACCATTTACCGCCAGTTGCAACCAGATAGCGGCCAGATTTTTCTTGATGGAAAATCCCTAGACCAGGTAAGCCTCAAGGACACTGCAAAAGAAATGGCCGTTGTGACACAGTTTAACACCCTTCAATTTGATTGTACGGTGGAAGAAATTGTCATGCTTGGCCGAACGCCCCATCTTTCCTTTCTGCAAAAAGAATCGGAGCGGGATTACGTCCTCGTTCAGGATGCCTTAGACAAGGTTGGCATGTCTGAAAAGAAGGCCCGCTATTATTCGTCCCTATCAGGTGGCGAAAAACAAAGAGTCATCCTAGCGCGTGCCTTGGCTCAGGAACCCAAACTCCTTTTATTGGATGAGCCTACCAATCATTTGGACATTAAGTATCAGTTGGAGATGTTGGCTCTGGTTAAGGAACTCGGCATTAATGTTCTTGCAGTTCTCCACGATATTCAATTGGCCTGTCGTTTTTCAGATTATATCTACTTAATGAAAGGGGGTGAGATTGTTGCCCAGGTGTCCCAAGGGATGCCGTAACCCCACAATCCTTGCAGGCGGTTTATGATGTTCAGAGTTGTATTACTTGGACAGATGACCAGCAGGCAATGATTCAGTATTTATAAGCCTAGGAAAGGAAGGCCTTATGAACAAGAAAACATTTCGTATCGCATTAATCGCTGCAGCAGTCCTCACATTGACAGCATGCAGTTCTACATATAAAAACAGCACATCATCGTCATCATCAGCAAAAGAAACGGTGAAAAAGACCAAGTCAGAAACCCAGTATCCTTTGACTGTCAAAACTTATGACGATAAAGGAACTGAGCTAGATCAAGTCTTCAAAAAGGCACCAGAAAAGGTTATCACCAATAACCTTTCATCAACTGAAATCTTGATTGAGCTTGGTTTGAAAGACAAAATTGTCGGTATGCTTAACCCTGACAATGAAGTAACCGATAAATATAAGGATGACATTGCTTCAATCCCACATATCGGTGATAAGAAAACAATTTCTCAAGAAGCCATCTTGGCTTACGGACCAGATGCTCTTATTGGTCGTAATATGATGTTCTCAGACAAGTCAATGGGAACCATCAGCACATGGAACAGCAACGACATTCCTGTTTATACCCAAAAAGCTTCTGTCTCAACAACCAAACAAGATTTGAATAATATCATCGAAGATGTTAAAAATATTGGTGACATTTTCAACGTCCAAGACAAGGCAGACAAGTATGCGGGACAACTTCAAAAGCGTATCGACGCTGTTAAAAAGAAAAACAAGTCTTCTGACAAAGACTTGAAGAAGGCTCTTATCATGTGTGCCTACAACGATGAGACCTTTGGAACTTACAAATCTGCCCTTCAAGAAAGCATGCTCAATCAGCTTGGTTATACCAATGTTGCGACAGGAACATCAGATTTGACTCTGGAAAATCTCGTGTCAATGGAACCAGAATTGATTATCTATGTAACCAGTGACCGTAATAAGGCCATGGACAAGGAAGCAACAGACAAGATGGAAAAGAACGCTGTTCTTGAAAATGTTCCAGCCGTTAAAAACAAGAAAATCATGACTATTTCTTATGATGAGCTTATGGATTACGGTCCATCTGTGATTGATTCTCTTGAAAAGGTTAATGACTTTGTTAATAAATAAAGACTTTGTCTGCCATGACATTCAGGTTACGGTTGCCCTTCCTGAGTCTTATGATTTCAAGAAGGCTTATCCAGTTGTTTTTTTGAACGATGGGCAGCTTGAGTATCTGGGAAAAATCGCAGATTCTGTTATCCTGGTTGGGCTTGAACCTCAGAATCGCTTGGATGATTTTACGCCTTGGCAGGCTCAGGCTCTGAGACCTGGAAGCCCTGATTTTGGCGGTAAGCTAGCCAGCTATCATGACCATCTATTTGGCCATATTTTCAAAAGCATCGCACAAGAGTTTCGACTGGATGAAAGTCGCATGGCTTACGGAGGCTATTCGCTGGGTGGTTTGGCTGCTATTTCCAGTCTTTATAGCAGTGATAAGATGCCTTTGATCTTCTCCATTTGTGGATCCTTCTGGTATCCAAATTTTGTAGCTTACTGCAAAGCCCACCAGCCCATCAATAAGTCTTGCTCGGTCTATTTACGTAACGGTTTGACCGAGGGGGCTAATCATAAGAATAGATTGGCCAAAGCTCCTAGTTATGCCAAAGAAGTGCATGAACTTATCAAAAAACAGAGCGTGTCTACTTATTCAGCATTTGACCCCTACGGACATCATGACCATCTCCAAAAAAGATATGACGCTTTCGGATTGGTTGATTGAGCAGTGGAAGCTTTAGTTTTAACATGGTGTAAGAAAGAGCACTAGACAGACTAAAAAAGTAGTGAAGAAAATTCCGACGATGGAATCTCTTCACTACTTTTTGTTATGCTCGAAAACTACCATCACAGTTGATGCTTCCGAAAAGTTTTTAGACATGAATCAAAAGACGCCTTAACTCTGTATATTAAAGGTAATTTATTTACCTTTGACTTATATCCTAACTTCAAAAAGGACAGGACTATTATTGTTGCTGATGCAGTAACTTATATAATTTAAAACTTTTTTGTTGGAGAAGTAGAAGGGAAAAAACTATACTTTGGTGCCTGAGAATACTTCGATATGGTTCCCTAGTATTTTTATATCTACTGGCAGATTATCCGATTTGTCTCCATCAACATCTGACTCTAACTCAACCTCTGAAGAAATCCTAATATTACGCGCTTTGATATATTCGATATTATCGTTACCTACTAGATCCCCTTTTAACAAATCTGGGATAGTCGATAATTTAGAAATGATGGATGCATCTTTTAAAATCAAGATATTTCCATATCCATCTGTATTTTCATCAAATAGTTTTTTGTCTGCATAGTAATTAGATAGAAGAACTAAGACCTGACTAGCTTCACCTTCATAATTGCCATTTTCGCTTTCAATACGAACATTAAATACATCGTCTTCTACAACGGACTTCATCGTATTGATTGCATATGCAAAGATACCGTACTTTGTTTTATCTTCAATATCAACGTTATGAATAGCTTCTGGTAAAGATCCAACACTAAAAATATAGCCAAAATAATTTTGATTAGCTTTTCCAACATCAATGGTTTTAGTAAAATTGAAGTCAAGTTCTTCAATCGCTTGATCAATACTTTGGTTGATTTCTAATAGCTTAGTGATTAAATTACCAGTTCCACCAGGAATAATCCCAAGTTTTGGGATGTGATTTTTTTCAGCAATCCCTGAAATAACCTCATTTACAGTACCGTCTCCACCAAAAACAATTACTGCATCATATTTTTCTTTAGAGGCTTTCAGCAAATTGAGTTGCATCTTTGGCTTTTTGCGTAATCTTAGTTTCAACATAATCAAAATACTCTTTAGCCTTATTCTCCAAGATCTCTTTATAATCTAATGCTGTTTCTCCTCCAGAAGTTGGATTAATAATTATCATTACTTTTTTCATTGCTATTTTCTCCTATGGACTACTAGTGACAATACTTTTCAACGGTTTCTTATGCTTATCAAATTAATATCTCACATTACTTGTTGTTATTTGGGGATTCTTTTTACTTATCCTTTTCTATTTGTTGAAGATCATCATCGTTTTTATATTGAATGATGTAGTCGACTAATTCTTTTTCAGTTAATCTATCGTTTGTTAATTGTGAAACCTGAATCGAGATATTTTTCAAACCATATTCATTTTGTTTGTTAATGATACCTTGTAACTCAGCTTCTGAAAGATATTTACCTGAAATGGTTAGCTTTAGTGTATTATTTTCTTTACTATATTTCTTTTTCAAAATAGTATGGTTTTCAAATTGATCAGATAGATAATTATTGATAGACTCATTGATTAGCGTATCTCTAACTAAGGTAGTTGCAGAAGCTAAACTTGGAATAATAAGAACAAGCGAGACTAGAATTAATATTTTTCGCATTTTAGAGGCTTCACGATTATGTTTAACATAAGGATTATTAACCATCATCACATTAGTGCCAATATATGTAGCAATCATAATAAAACTGCAGTTAATGGAGAACAAATATGACGCCCCTATCATATACTCAAGATTTCCTGTGGCAATAGAATACCCCACGGTACAAACAGGTGGCATAAGAGCAGTTGCAATGGCGACACCAGGAACAATGTTATTAGCTTCTTTCTTTCGTGCTCCAATAATGCCGGCTAATCCACCGACGAATGCTATTACAACGTCCCAAATTGTGGGCGAAGTTCTAGCAATAATTTCCGTACTTGCATAAGAAATGGGCGAAATTAAAAAATAAAGTGTAGAGGCTAAGAGGCTTACTGCAACTTGAATAAAAAGAACTTTAAACGATTTTTTGAGAAGTTTTGTATCTAATATTGCTAACGCAAAACCTACTCCAAGGATAGGTGTCATCAATGGAGAAATCAACATTGCCCCTATAATTGTTGGAATAGAATTCATATTCAAACCAATAGATGCAATCAATATCGCACACAATAAAGTGGTTAAGTCACTTTTTGATAAATCTAAATCCTCATAGATTTTGTCCCTAAATTCTATGAGAGAATAAAGTTTACCATCCTTCAAAACTTTTTCCATAACAGTACTCCCTCTTTGTTAGTATAGTCAACTTTTTAAGCTCACTCTTTGACGACGTATCTAAATCATTGGTTATTATTATTGTAACTTCTTTACGTGGGCGTGTTTTATATTCTACTTTCAATTTGTAATCAGTTCACTACTCCATATTAATTTTAAATTCCTACTGAAAGCGATGCAGTGTTTGGTGTATTATTTATACTATTTTGTTAGATACTTACCATTTAAAGAAAAATGTGTAAGGGTTTACATGTCTCAATTATACATTTTATTTTTACTTTCGTCACTCGAACGTCTTAGGGCTATTTCTTTTGTGGCTAAAATGCTAATCAATCATATGAATGTAGCAGTTTAATCAAACTTTTTATTCATAAATCAATCCATTTAGAGGAAGCCCTAATAATAGGAGAAGTATGTGTAGATTTTTAACAAAAAAATGAGATAAGCGAAATTGTAAAACTATGCAAGCGATTGCAAAAGCCCATGATAGCTTTCATGTCTATTTTTGTGTAAGCGCAAACATTTTCATTGACTTATCAATTTGATTAACTTATACTGTTATTAACAGGTATATACTAACATTAATCTTATGATTGTTAAGATTAATATAAAAAATGTTTTAGCTAAAATGTAACTCTTTAGATGGTTTGATTTTCCAAACAATCTAACTTTCCTCTATTTAGAAAGGGGGAGACATTATGCTTTGGGCTATTATTGTCGGAGGCTTTATAGGTTTTATTGCTGGTGGAATCACTAAAAAGGGAGGTTCCATGGGAATAATTGCCAATATCTTTGCAGGTTTAATTGGTTCATCTGTTGGACAGTCACTCTTCGGTTCTTGGGGACCTAGACTAGCTGGAATGGCCTTAGTTCCATCAATTTTAGGGGCAGTTATTGTTGTTGCAGTAGTATCATTTTTCTTAGGAAAAAAAGAATAATTTTCAATATTTCGACAGGAAGACTCCAATCAACTAGCAAACTTAGTGCCGATAAATTAAAAAAGTGGTAAACATGGACTAGCTAATGGTTTATCAGCAAATAAAGATAACGTTAGTGAGGGTGTTCAAGCTGTTTATGACTCGACTTCAACATAAAAGCTATAATTTAACTTATCTTTTTATACTCAAAAATTTGAATGTATTGTTTAAGAGCGTTCATATTTAAAAATCTTTATGTCCAAAGGAGGATAATATTATGTCAGTAGAAGAAAAACTCAACCAAGCTAAAGGCGCATTTAAAGAAGGTGTCGGAAAATTAACTGGTGATAAAAAAACAGAAAAAGAGGGTGCTGCTGAAAAAGCAGTCTCAAAAGTGAAAGAAGTTGCCGAAGATGCCAAAGATGCTGTTGAAGGAGCTATCGAAGGTGTGAAAAATATGATTAAAAAGGACGATAAATAATTAAATAGTCAATTGATTTTTCACATAAAAGCTACAAAAGCTACTCTACAAAAAAATAGAGTTGTCATATTCTACTCCTAATTACTCACTTATAAGATTACTTTCAAAATAACTACAAATCGATATTCTTATAATATTATTCAGTTGAAAAAAATTAACTTTCTTTAGATTAATTCAAATTCCTTTTTAACTCCATATACATATTCTTTCTAATAGTAAAAGCACTCTAATTTCTATAGTTTTATCCAAGCTATAGACGCTAGAGTGTTTTTTATAACATTTTGAAGAATTATTTAATGATTAGGGGAGATTTATATTTATCTAGTGTCTATAAAAATCAGCAAAGTATAAGTGCTGACGTCATCCCGAATAGGGAATGGCAAACGTTTGCATTACTTGTGAATATTTTCACTTCCAAAACATCACATTTTCAGTGAATTACTTGATTTTCATAAGTATTAGTTTTATAATCAAAGTATAGAAAACGCTTTCAAAAACATCTCCGAGTTTTTGTCCTACTTGAAGTGGTTCGGCTAACAGCCGACTTCCATTCTAGAAAGGAGTATTGTTTTGAGTCAATGTGATATTCTCATTATAGGGGCAGGTCCTGGTGGTTATGTTGCTGCTGAAGAAGCTGCCCGTTTAGGTAAAAAGGTAACTGTCATTGAGAAAAACTCTATAGGTGGCACCTGTTTGAACGTTGGCTGTATCCCATCCAAAGCCTATCTTGAACATGCTCATTGGCTATTAGCTGCTAAAGAAGCCTCTCAGTATGGAGTAACTGTTTTAAATGATAATCTTGATTTTCCAAAACTTGTTGCTCGCAAAGATCAAGTCGTAGCAACACTGCAGTCTGGTATTCAATCAAGTTTTAAACAATTAGGTATCACCTATATTGCAGGTGAGGCATCTTATATTTCTGATAAAACCTTCCAAGTTAATGGTGAAAGAGTCTCAGGTAAGTCTGTTATTTTGGCGACGGGGAGTCATCCATTTATTCCTCCTATTCCTGGTATTAACGATGTTGACTATTTGACAACAGATAGCTTTTTCAACTTAAAGGAACTTCCTCAACGTTTGGTTATCATTGGTGGGGGTATTATTTCCGTTGAGTTAGCTTTTGCTATGGCTCCACTAGGTGTGGATGTGACAGTAATAGAGGTTGCACCAACAATTTTGGCAACTGAAGATGACGAAGCACGTTCCATTATTAGAGAAAAGATGGAACAACTTGGAATTACTATACTGGAAGGAGTTAGCATAGATAGGGTTAAAGAAAATGCTGTAATTCTAGCAGATGGCAAGTCCTACTCTTATGATAACTTACTTGTAGCAACAGGACGTAAGCCAAATATTGAGTTAGCCCAAATGATGGGATTGGAGCTGACTGAAAAAGGTTTTATAAAGGTAGATAGTTATTACGAGTCATCTCAATCAGGTGTTTATGCGATTGGGGATTTGATCCCTGGATATATGTTAGCTCATGTTGCTAGTAGCGAGGGAATCAAAGCTGTTCGAGCCATTTGTCGTCAGGCTGAGGAACCGGTGGATAATTCAAGTGTTCCACGGTCACTCTTTACAACGCCAGAGATTGCTTCTTTTGGCTTGTCAGAAGAGGAGGCGGTACAACAAGGATATGATATATCAGTTGGTCAACTTCCTTATGTTTATAATGGTCGAGCAATTGCGTCTAATTCAGCAAAAGGTTTTGTTAAAATTGTCTCTGAAAAACGCTATCACCTACTATTAGGTGCCGTTATCGTTGGCCCACATGCAACTGATATTTTACAATCCTTGATTGTCTTGAAAGATGCTGAAGGAACACTTGATCAGCTTGATAAGACTATTTTTGCACATCCAACAATTTCTGAGTTGGTTCAGGAAGTTGCAAGACTGATTTTAAGGTCCTAAGCTCGATAGATAGGTTTAGTGTAGTCATTTTCATTTTTTCAAATTTATATATATGTCAATAATATTTGTTTTTTTATAAAGTTCTCTATAGAAGGAGGAAACAATATGACACATTATCAAGAATTGCCACAAGCCCTAATGAAAGAAACATCAGGGACAAACCTTAACCAAGGAAGAAGTTAAGGTTCAAACTGCCCATGATCTTGGTGTGGAAAATGTTTCAAAAGAAGAGGCTAAATCCATGTATAAGACTATGTGGGATATTAGAAATTTTGAAGAAAATGCACGACATTTCTTTTCAATCGGTCAAATTCCAGGATTTGTTCACCTTTACTCAGGTGAGGAGGCTATTGCGACTGGGGTATGTGCTAACCTAACTGATAAAGACTACATTACTAGCACACACCGAGGACATGGACACTGTGTGGCTAAAGGTGGAGACCTTAAAAAAATGATGGCTGAAATCTTTGGTAAGTCTACAGGGCTTGGTAAAGGTAAGGGTGGCTCTATGCATATCGCTGACTTGGATAAAGGAATCCTTGGTGCTAACGGTATGGTAGGTGGAGGCTTTGGTCTTGCGACTGGTGCTGCTATGCGTAACAAATATCTAAAGACTGATGATGTTGCTGTATGTTTCTTTGGTGACGGTGCTGCCAACGAAGGTAATTTTCATGAGTGCTTAAACATGGCCCTCTATTTGGAATCTACCTGTGGTATTTGTAAATGAAAATAACCTTTTTGCAGAATCAACACCACAATGGTACTCATCAGGTTCACCAACAATTGCTGAACGTGCACAAGCTTACAATATGCCTGGAGTTCGCGTTAATGGTAAGGACTTATTTGCTGTTTATCAAGTGGCTAAAGAGGCCATTGAACGTGCGCGTCGTGGAGATGGTCCAACGTTAATTGAAGCTATTACTTATCGTAACCATGGCCATTTCGAAGGAGATGAGCAAAAATACAAAGCACCAGATGGAATCGAAAAAGAATGGGCAGATGTGGATGCCTTGGAAGTATTTCGTGACCTTGTAACTGAAAAGGGTATCCTTAGCCAAGATGAATTGGATGAGATTGTTGCCCAATCACAAAAAGATGTTGAAGATGCAATCCACTTTGCTCAAGAGAGCCCAATTCCAAAGAAGAAGCTCTCTACGAAGACGTATTTGCAGACTGATTGAGGAGGATTCATAATGACTAGAGAAACATTATTTATGAAAGCCATCAATGAAGGGCTCGATCAAGCCATGGAAAGAGACGAGCGAGTTGTTCTTCTAGGAGAGGATATCGCAGGTGGTGTTAATGTTGAACACTTAGAAAATAATAACGAGGATGCCTGGGGCGGTGTCATGGGTATCACACGAGGATTGATGCCGAAATATGGCAGGGAACGTGTTATTGATACTCCGATTTCTGAGCACGGCTATTTATCAGCTTCGGTGGGTATGGCGCTTACGGGACTAAGACCTGTACCAGAGTTGATGTTTAATGATTTTATTGGATTCTGTTTTGATGCCCTATTAGGACAGGCATCTAAGATGCGTTACATGTTTGGAGGAAAAGCTAAAGTTCCGATGGTTGTGCGTACTATGCACGGTGCGGGTGCTTCAGCTGCGGCTCAACACTCCGGCTCATATTACGGTCTCTTTGGATCTATTCCAGGTATTAAGGTAGTTGTTCCTGCTACACCATATGATGCTAAAGGTTTACTATTGGCGTCAATTGAAGATGATAATGTTGTTATTTTTTCTGAGGACAAAACCCTCTATGGCTTAAAAGGGGAAGTGCCAGAAGAATACTATACTGTACCAATTGGAAAGGCTGCCGTTCGTAGAGAAGGTAAGGATTTAACAATTGTGACAATTGGTAAGATGTTGTATGTAGCTTATGAGGTCGCAGATCGTTTAGCAAAAGACAACATTTCTGTAGAAGTGATTGATCTTCGTACAGTTGCTCCATGGGATGAAGAAACAGTGTTAAATTCCGTGAAGAAAACGGGTCGTTTGATTATTGTGGATGAGGCAAACCCGCATAACAATACTGCAACTGATATTGCATCTGTAGTTTCAGATAAAGCTTTGATTATCTTGATGGACCAGTGAAATGTGTTTGTGCACCAAATACTCCTGTTCCATTTGCGACAAACTTAGAACAAGCCTATATCCCGGATGCGGATAAGGTTTTGAAAGTAGCTGATGAATTGATTCAGGACTTGAAAGGATAGGAGGGCGCTTATGGCAACAGAAATTTTAATGCCCAAGCTCGGCCTAACCATGACTGAAGGACTCATTCAAAAGTGGTTGGTCCAAGTTGGTGATACAGTAACAAGTGGTCAGCCTTTATTGGAAATTAGTTCTGAAAAATTGACTAGTGAAGTCGAATCCCCTGCTTCTGGGGTTGTTCTAGACATTGTGCATGGTGAAGGTGCTACAGTTAAATGTAAAGAAGTTGTTGGATGGGTTGGCCAGGAAGGAGAAAATGTAGGAACCCAAGAAGCTCCTGCACAAGAGGAAGCTCCAACTGAAGTCGCTAAAGATCCAACACCGTCTAGTCCTAAATCTACTACAGCACCTGTAGCTCGTACTAGTGGGGAACGAATTTTCATTACACCGGTGGCTCGTAAGATGGCTACTGAGAAAGGCTATGATATCTCCCTTATTAAAGGAACAGGTGGAAATGGTCGTATTACAAGACGTGATGTAGAATCTTACCAACCAAGTCTTGTTGCTGATAAGGTCGTTGAACCTCTAACACAAGCTATGGCCACAGGACAATACGGTGAGGGACTCGAAGGCATGCGTAAGATTATTGCCGAACGTATGATGAATAGTCTTCATTCTTCTGCTCAAGTGACACTCCATCGTAAGGCTGATTTAACTGAGCTTTTGAAATTCCGTAAAGAACTTAAGGCCAAGGTACATACTCCACTTGAAAATGGTGAACTAGGTATCACGACTCTATTAACTAAAGCAGTAACCAAAGCTTTGAGAGATTTTCCAGCTTTGAATGCTTGGTATGGTGGCGGAATTCATCAGATTCACGAACGCATTCATATTGGTATGGCAACAGCTTTGGATGATGGTTTGGTTGTTCCTGTGATTCAAGACGCAGACCGTATGACTTTAGCAGATCTTGGTCAAAGCATTAAGACTTGGCTAATCAAGCTCGAAAAGGTACACTTGCATCTGACCTATATAGTGGTTCTACTTTCTCAATTACGAACCTAGGGGGGCCAGGTGTAGAATACTTCACACCAATCCTTAATTCCCCAGAGGTGGCAATCCTTGGTGTAGGAGCAACTCAACAAGCTTTAGCATTTAATGAGGAGGGAGAGGTTGTTCAAAAAGACTATCTTCCATTGAGTCTGAGCTTCGACCATCAAGTCATCGATGGGCTTCCAGCTGCTGAATTTTTAGCAAGAGTTGTTTCTTATCTTGAAGATCCTTATCTCCTTATCTTCTAACAGAAGTATCCATTTGTAAGATGCAATTGTGGACGAATAGGACTTACTAGAGGTATAAAAGTAAAGTAATTGTTGATGTTCCGCAACCTAGTATGAAGAGAAGACTAAATTAGTCTTCTCTTTGTGTTTTGCTAGGGTTGAGACATTAGATTTGATTAAGGAGTTTTTTATTAAATTTCCTAATCACTCTTAGTGACAACATACACAACCCATTTGTAATTTTGCTTTTCTTCAATCTTTGAAAAGCCAATGCTTGTTAACAACTGTTTCAATTCATGGCTTGTTTCATAATCTGTCATATGATATTTTATTTTTTCTTTCTCGGAAGCAATAATCAGAGTGGAAGGATTGGACATGACTCTATAGATTTCCTGAAAACTCTGCTTTAAATCTTCCCAGAAAATATGTGTCTGTATAGCAAAGACCAAATCAAAATAATTATTTTGATAGGGAAGGTTTGCTACATTACCAATCCTCAGCTTAACACTTCCGTTTTCTATAGCCTCTGAATGAATTCGTCTAGCAGTATGATAAGACTCTTCGGAAATATCAATACCATGAATGTCAAGATTTTTATCTAACTCAAGAAGGTTCTTAATAGTGCTGCCACCGCCATAGCCGATTTCTAAAATCCGACTATTGTTGGGGATAGTGGTTTGTTTGATTGCCCAAAGGCTGAGTTCCTTGAAATAGGACGACCAGATGTTGGTAATCAATCGACCGACAAGACCACTCGGTTTTCTAGATTGCTTTATAAGATATTGAATGAGCATGGTCCCTCCCATTTTTGAAAATAAAGTTTGAAATATAGATTATTAAAATTCAAACTTCATTATAGAGAAAGCTAGTAAGAATAGCAAGGAAAAATGAAATATATGAATAAATATTTCAAACTTATGCTACAATTGGTAATAACAGAGGTGTTCACATGAATCAATATCAAAAGACGACTGAGAAAAAGAAGCAAGCGATTGTTCAAGCAGCTTTGCGTTTGTTTAAAGACAAAGGTTTTAAGGAAACTAGTATAAAATCTATTGCAGAGGCAGCAGAAGTATCTCCTGTTTCTATCTACAATTATTTCGGGAGTAAAGATAATTTGGTAGCTCTCTGTGTTAATGACTTGTTTGAAGAAATCACACAGCAAGCTGAGGATATTTTAAAGAGCAATCTAGATTTTAAAACAAAATTAAACCAGGCTTTTTCCCTATGTCAGGAGAAAATGAGTCAGCAAATCTCGGAATATTTTCAAGATAAATTGGTGAAAGAACCTACTTTTTCAACTCTCTTAGCGAAAGCGATCACTGCAAAAAAACGTGATATCTATCGTGCTTATATTGAGCTAGGAAAAGAAGAGGGCCTTATTGCTGAAGACCTATCGACAGAGCTTATCTTAAATGTCATGGATGCTCTTAATGGTATGGGAAATCAATTAGCCCATAGTGACATTTTAGAGACAGAAGTTGAGCAAATACATTCAATTTTTTTGTACGGTATTTTTGGTCAAAAATGAAGCTACCATTCACGTCTTGTCCATCAATCCCAATCAGTTGTATATTCTCATGCAGGGGTGTAAAATCTACTATATAAAGATAAAGAGGAATAAGTAATGGATTTAAAAGATTTTACTGAAACAGAACAAAAGCAAATCGAAAAAGGTTTGAGTACTGCCGAGATTTCTGACAAGGAAGCTGCTAAGAAGTTGCTTGCTCTCGTACCGCAAGAATGGATTAAACGCATTCCTTTCTTTGTCAGAGGGCATGCGACGACCAAGACGGTGGAGCGTGTAGCCAAGCAATATCCTGAACTCTACGCAGTAGCCAAACGCCAAGGGGACATTCCTGAAAAAGAGAGCGAAGAGTTGCGTAAAATCATGACAGGCATCTTTGAAGAAAAAATGAACAGACACAAGATTAAGTAAGATTTATAAAGATTGTGAACAATGCCATCTTTGGGTTGATGCAGATTAGGGTGCGATCTATCTGATTTATCATACCGTTACGGAGGAAAAATGAGCAAATTTATTTCAAAACAATCAGTCGCTATCTGGTATGCACTGTCTGCCCTTCTTGCTACATTTATAGTAGGGCAAGTTATCCTTTGCTTTTTCCCAGATAGGAGTAGTATGGGGGCCTCTCTACTGTTTATCCTAATGAACTTAATTCCCCTGATTATGGCGGCTATCTTTTCTCTTGTGTTGAGTGAAGTCAAATCTTTGGGCGATTTTTTCAAAAAAGTTTTTCTTCAAAAAGAAAGTCCCCTGTCCTGGATTCTAGCTATCTTCATTCCAGTCATCTATTATGGGATTTCAATCCTGCTCATTAATGTTCGCTTTACTGGGAACTCCCTCTTAGCCTTCTTCCTATATCTCCCCTGGACCTTTTTATATGGCGGTCTAGAAGAAGTCGGTTGGCGTTGGTTTTTACAAGATCATCTTTACTTTAGTAAGCACTTTATATCTAAAATGATGGTTCTTTCCATTGTCTGGTTCCTCTGGCATATCCCTATCTATCAACTCCCTTGGATTACAGCAGGCTCATCCAACTATCTCATCTTTTACCTGATGATTTTAGGGAATACTTTTCTTTTGGGGGCTCTTAAAGAGTACTCGAAAGGAGCTGTTCCTTGTATCCTTGCCCATATGCTAATTGATAGTCTGGCTGTCCTTATGCTGGTTCAGAGTTCACTCACTCAGATTATCCTTCTGGTTATTTTTGAAATCATGCTAGCCTCTTGGCTAGTGGCTATGAGAAAATCATAGAAATAGGCTTCAACCTCTCACCCGATTTAGGTGGGAGCTTTTCTTTCCTATTTGTTGAGATAATGACATAGTGTCATTTTTAGGAGGTGATTCGTTTGGCTTCCTCATCTAAAGGCTGAAAAAGAAGGTCAAGAGCTACGTAAAATCATGACAGGCATCTTTGAAGAAAAAATGAACAAACACAAGATTAAGTAATGTTGCATGAAAAGAGGTATAAGTTCGCAAGCTTATACCTCTTTCTCATCTTTACTTCTTATTTGATTTGGATAGACTAATGGCAACCATTGTCGCGCACAGGAAAAAGGCTGCTAGTAAACCTTTTGTAGTGGTAGTCATAAAGGGTTTATCAAAGACATAATAGTTATAGACAGCAAATCCCAGTCCAATAAGAGTTACAATAATCGACACAACAAATAGAGTCACCCATAATCTTCTTTGAGTCATCGTCAACCTCCTCTTTGTATCCGTTTTCTTTCTGCCTATAGTATAACATAAAAAAACTTAGCTAAATTCCAAAGAGTAGTTCTGCTAAGGTTTTTCATTTTATTTCGTCAAGATAACCGTATCACTTGGATCATGGTCGTCATCTTCAATAGTCAGTTGATTACCATCGAGTTTATAGTATTTGGTGTCGTCACCGATTGTCAGACTTTGATTGTCAGAGTTAACTGTTACAGACTTGCTTTCCTTCTCGCCATCTGCCTCATCCTCTTCCCAAGTTCCAGTATTTCCAGAGATGGTAAGAGTAATGCGATCATTTTCGTCAGTCCCTTTATAGGTGCCATCTAGCCCTTCAGTTTGTTTAGAGGCTTCAGAGATTTGTGAAGATGAAACCTTACTTGAACTTTGTTGGGTGCTAGAAGAGCTTTCAGGTGTTTGAGCTTTCTGGTTTGAGCAGGCTGCTAAAAGACCAAGAACTGCCATAGAGGCAAGAGAAAGTGTGAGTTTTTTGGACAATGTCATAGGCTTGTCTCCTTTCTTTGATACCTTAAGTATAGCAAACGCTTACAAACAAACCAAGCAAAAAACTTTTTCTGAAAATGCTTGAAAATCACTCTTTCGGATTCTTAAAAGCATAATCTATTATCCCCATTTAAACTATGCTATACTGATAAAAAGCAAGAAGGAAGGTTCCTAATGACAACTACTAATCCACGTCGCCAGTGCGAGCGACTTTGGGCAGCCAATAAATACCTGGTGCTCAGCCATTCGAACAAGATTTACTTGGAAATCCGTAACTATCTCAAGAATGAAGAGGTGAGTTTGGATCAGATTCAAGCCTATATTGATCAAGCACTTGACCTTCCTGAAAATCCTGGTCAGGTCGTCAATGCCTTCCAACATATCTGGGGGTATTTTAAGAAAAAGGCGACTGTCAGCGAAAAAGAAATGTTTATGGCCCAACTGGATAGCTATGCAGCAGGCCAAATTCCTCAGCATAGTTTGGTGGAATCTGTCAAAGAGCTCCTCAGCAAGTATCCTAATCGCTATCTGGAGGAGTCAACCTTAATTAATGGGGGTTCAAAATGAGACTGTGGCATCAAGAGTTGATTGCAAACTCCCTCGTCAGCAATTATTAGGACAACACCGAGAATGTTGTGCCCTTCGTGGCAAGGGATGGCAACGCAAGCACGCTACGGTTAACTATGTTTTTGACTATTCTCCATACCGCCTGTTTAAATACCATGAGCTTATTATGCAAGAAATGACGGAACGTGGCTATCGTGTCAGCCCCGAGTGGCTAGACAAGGAGTATCGAGGCAAGCAGATGCCAGCCTACGACAAGCTTGAAGTGGAGGAGCTACCAGCTATCATCTACCCAGAGCATGATGCCGCCTATTTACAGGAATGTCTGGACAATCTCAAGCAAAAAGGAATCATCATCTAAAGGAGTAAAACGATGCATTTATTTAAGTGGCTAGCACCTAAAAAGAAAGTAGCAGAAGAAGGCCTTGTCATGCGTATTTCGACAGCGGATCAGGTGGACTATGCGACGATTACGAACCCAAGTGACAGTGATATCTGGGATGCCTTGGTGCAACTTCCAGCATCTTACGATAGTCTCTATCTCACCTATGGCGATAAAAGGTCAAGGAGCTTTATCTTTGTTGAGTACGAGGATGACAAGTATCGCTTGGAACACGACATACCTGAGTTAGGACTAGACTTGACCAATGTCGCACGGGTGTCCCAACAAGTTGCCAGAGATATCCTTATTCGCTTTGCCAAAGAGCACTCAGTGATTTTGGATGATCACTGGAAGCAAGAGAAAGTAAGGTAGTCCTATGACATACCTCACTCCAGAAACCAGACGAAAAGGGAGTAAAGCCTTGTGCTTAATTATCGAAATCATTTGTCTGGTTCATTTTGCAATTATTGTCCCTCGTGACCGAGTCTTTACGCCTGAAAAATGGGCCCAAACACCAGCTCCCATGCGACACAAACTCATGTGGAGTTTTCACCGTCAGTATCAGCTTGAGGGCATGACGAGAGAAGAAGTGGAGAAGCTCTTGGGCAAGGGTGACGACCTTCAAGGAAGTGTTGAGTACAAGCTGAAGGACGACTGGATTGGTGGCTGGCGAGTTTACCATATTGACTATAAGCAGGACCGTGTGATTCGTGCCAAAGAAACCTGGCAAGATTGGTGAGAGTGAGCTTTCTCTTCCTCTAAAAGTAGTATAATGAAAATGTAGAGGTATACGCTTTCAAAAGGTAAAAACTGTCTTTTGACTAGAAGAGGAGGACAAACTCATGGCCCTATTTATGTCTAAACTGATGAGCGGTATTGTGGAACTGCTTATAGTCTCTGTCATTCCTTTTATCACTTGGTTAATTTGGAGCAGGAAAAAGGTCGGTTTCTTTGACTGGATTGGGTTGAAGAAAGTTGAGAGTCAGCAGAAGAGTCGATTACTACTGACAATTTTGGGTATTAGTCTACTTTTTCTTCTTTTTTCAATTATCGTCTTCAGTTGGTTCGACTCTAGCCAAACAGCCACAGCAGCTTTTTCTGGAAAGGGACTTGGAGCCCTTCCAGCTATCTTGGCCTATGCTATCTTAGGGACTGCCTTGCCAGAAGAAATCTTCTTTAGAGGTTTTCTTTTGAAAAGGCTACAAGGAAAACTAGGATTCCTAGGTGCCAATCTGGTTCAGTCTCTCTTATTTGGCCTCATCCATGCACTTATGTTTATCCAAATAACTGGTTACCTAAAAGCTATGGCTATTATGGCCTTTATCAGTCTTATAGCTTACGTTTTTGGTGCTATCAATGAGAAAAAAGCAGGTGGCTCTATCCTTCCAAGTATCTTTATCCACGCCTTGGCCAATACGGTTGTAGGGCTTCTCTTTGCCTTTTCCCTCATTTAGATAAAGTTATATAGAAGAAAGTTATCATGGATGAATTAAAAGAAATCAAACTTAAAAATTATCAGTACTTAAATGAGGTTGCCATCAAGGGGGAGACGCTCTTCACGGGATCATCTCTCATGGAGCTTTTTCCCATTTGTGAAATCGCTAGGAGTAGAGGTGTAGATGACATCATCTACAATCGAGGCATCAGCGGCCTGAACACGGATGAATTTCTCCAGCATATCCATCCCCTGCTTTTGGATATGCAACCGAGCAAGGTGTTTATCAATATCGGTACCAATGACATGACCGAGGAGCCTTATGGAAATCAGTGGTTCCAACATCTGACAGCAAATATTAGTCAAATTCTGGAGCAAACACAAGCTATATTGCCAAATACCAAGATTTACCTGATGGCTTTTTATCCAGCCAATCTTCATCTGCCTTGGCAGACCAAGGCTTCAATTCAGTGGATGAAACTGCGGACACCTGAAAATCTTGACCGTTGCAACCAGGCTCTTGAGGAAATCGCCAAAACCTATGGCTGCCACTTCATTAATTGTAATGCTGATTTGGTCAATGATAGGAAAGAGCAGAAGGCTGAGCACACCTATGACGGCGTCCACCTTTATGCCAATGCTTACTTAAAAGTCTTTGAAGTTCTGGAGCCATATCTCCTGCATTAAGAAAATATGAGAGAATTTCCAGTTCTTACTCGCTTTTTTCCCTTGATTACAGTACAATAGACGTCAAAAGTGAAAAATTGAAATGAGGTATCCCTATGTGGAAATGGTTTAAACGACTCATTGTCCTCGTCATTGTGCTCTTTTTTGCAGTGGCGGCTCTACTTATTCCGGACAAGATCGACAGTCAGGACCAATTAAAAAATGTATCAACACAAACATCTCTTGCCGATCTAGCCCAGGCTGGTATTGGTGGGGCGTCCCTTTCATCAGGTGGGGTTTCAACCGAGATTAATCTTGACAGTAATCAGTTTCGTCAAATCCTAAAAGCAAGCATGGCTGATTCTAATGACGAGACCTTGCAAAACAGTAGCGTAGAGTTGAATGATTCCTATCTAACAGCTAAGGTTCCCGTATCTCTTGGGCCTATCGGATCAACATTTAGCCTTGATTTTACGGTCAGCACTAACAAGGAAGTCATCCTACTAGATTTGGCAGGTGCCCACCTGGGTCGCCTTCCAGTTCCAAAATCACTGGTTCTGCCTTACCTCAAGAAGAGCATTGCCCAGTCCAGCAGTGGTGTTCGCATGGTTAATGACCAAATTCAGCTCAAGCTTCCAGAAATCGGCTATGAAATTGAGCAAGCCTCTGTGACCAATAGCAAGATGAAGGTTAAACTTAATATTCCGATTTCCTTGCCAACCAGTTGGTAATCTATAATGAATCTTTCAAAACAAGTCCATAGTCTGGACTTGTTTTTTGATACCTTCACTTCTAAACTAAGAAAGTTAAAAAATTCTTGAAATAATAGCTTTAAATCCCTCAATCCCCTAGAAAATGGGCTTTTCCTATGCTATCATAAGATTGTAAAATTGATGAGCGTCTGACACTCATTGAAAGAGAGTTATTTCACTGAGTTAAAGGATTTTAGGATAGTAGTTAGGAGGAAAAAATGGACGCTTTAAAATATATCACACCCAAATTTTTCACCACCATAAGGAATTATTCTAAGGGTCAGTTTCTTAAGGACTTAATCGCAGGAGTCATCGTGGCTATCATTGCTCTCCCCTTGTCGATTGCCCTTGCCATTGCCTCTGGTGTCAATCCCGAACAAGGTCTTTACACAGCAGTAGTTGCAGGCTTTTTTATTTCTTTTTTGGGAGGTAGTCGGGTTCAGATTGGTGGGCCGACCGCAGCATTTGTTGTCATCATCTATGGCATCATTGCCCAGTATGGTATGGCTGGTTTGACTCTTGCTACGCTTATGGCGGGGCTCATGCTTATTGTCATGGGTATCCTGCGTTTTGGTGACTTGATTAAGTTCATTCCAAAAACCATCACACTCGGTTTTACCTTTGGGATAGCTGTTGGGATTGTGGCTGGACAGGTTAAAGATTTCCTGGGCCTTGAGATGAAGTCCGTACCAGCTGAGTTCTTAGAAAAACTTCTAGCTTATGGGAAGCATCTTCCAAGTATTAGCTGGTCGACACTTGCAATTGGTATCTTGGCCCTAGTCATTCAAATCTTTTGGCCACGTTTTTCTCAGAAAATTCCAGGATCCCTGGTTGCCATCCTTGTAACCACAGCCATCGTAGCTTTTGGTCATCTGCCAGTCAAAACCATCGGTGACCTTTACACCATCAAAGCAGGACTTCCAAGCTTCACAGTTCCTGACCTATCATTTTCTTTGATTCGTCAAATGATTTCGCCAGCCTTCACTATTGCCATACTAGCAGCCATCGAATCCCTACTTTCTTGCGTTGTTTCAGACGGGATGATTGGTGGTAATCATCGTTCTAATGCGGAATTGATTGGCCAAGGTGTTGGGAATATCATGTCAGCCCTTTTTGGCGGGATTCCGGCAACGGGTGCCATCGCCCGTACCGCAGCCAATGTCAAAAATGGAGGACGGACACCAGTAGCGGGGATGGTTCATGCCCTTACCTTGCTTCTGATTTTACTCTTTCTCATGCCTTATGCCTCATTGATTCCTATGACCTGTTTGGCCTCAATCCTAATGATTGTCGGTTATAACATGAGCGGTTGGCGTACTGTCGTTCGAATGATCCAACGTGCTCCTAAGAGTGACGTAGCAGTCCTTATCGTAACCTTTATCTTAACTGTTTTCTTTGACCTAGTGGTTGCCATCGAATTTGGTATGGTCCTAGCAGCCTTCCTCTTCCTCAAACGGATGTCCGACGTAGCCCAAGTTCGTCAGTGGGTGGACAAGGGGAATCTAGAAGATCCAGTTTTGTCTGAGGATAGCGACTTGAAGCAAGTCCCTAAAAACACTGTCGTCTATGAAGTTTTTGGTGCCCTCTTCTTTGGTGCAGCCAATAACTTCTTGAATGTGATCAATGATGAAACTAAGAATGTTCTCATCCTACGCATGCGAAACGTTCCAGCCATGGATATCTCAGGCCTAGATGCCCTTGAGGAAACTCTGGCCATTTGTCAAAAACGTGGCATGACCTTGCTTCTTTCTCACGTCAATCCACAACCCTACCGAGTACTTGAAAAATCAGGCTTTATTCAAACTATTGGACCAGACCATATCTGCGAGTCGACCGACCAAGCCCTTGAAAAAGCAGCAGCCCTAGCACAAGAAGCCTAGACAAATTTTTTACAGTAAGAAGAAAAAGCCAGTTCAACTGAACTTGGCTTTTTAAAATAGAAACAAAGACAGCGTTTACAAATTTTGTTGTGAATTTTCAGATATTATTGTAAAATATTAGAAAAAAGCATAAGGAGATTCTTAAATGAGCGACTTAGTTTTAGGACTTGATATCGGTATAGGTTCTGTTGGTGTAGGTATCCTTAATAAAGTGACGGGAGAAATTATCCATAAGAACTCACGCATTTTCCCAGCAGCTCAAGCGGAGAATAATGTAGAACGTAGAATAAATCGTCAAGGAAGACGATTGACACGACGTAAAAAACATCGTAGAGTTCGTTTAAATCATTTATTTGAAGAAAGTGGCTTAATCACTGATTTTACAAATGTTTCAATCAATCTTAACCCATATCAATTGCGAGTTAAGGGTTTGACCGATGAATTGTCTAATGAAGAATTGTTTATCGCTCTTAAAAATATGGTGAAACACCGTGGGATTAGTTACCTTGATGATGCCAGTGATGACGGGAATTCATCAGTAGGCGACTATGCACAAATTGTCAAAGAAAACAGTAAACAATTAGAGACAAAAACACCAGGCCAGATTCAATTGGAACGCTACCAAAAATATGGTCAATTACGTGGTGATTTCACAGTCGAAGAAGATGGAAAAAAACATCGCTTAATTAATGTCTTTCCCACATCAGCTTATCGAGCAGAAGCACTGAGAATACTGCAAACTCAACAAGAATTTAATCCACAGATTACCGATGAATTTATTAATAGTTATCTCCAAATTCTAACTGGAAAACGTAAATATTATCATGGACCAGGTAATGAGAAATCAAGAACTGACTATGGTCGTTATAGAACATCTGGAGAAACTTTAGACAATATTTTTGGAATTCTAATTGGGAAATGTACATTTTATCCGGAAGAGTATAGAGCAGCAAAAGCATCCTACACGGCTCAAGAATTCAATTTGCTAAATGATTTGAACAATCTAACCGTTCCAACAGAAACCAAGAAGTTGAGCGAAGAACAGAAGAATCAAATCATTACCTATGTCAAAAATGAAAAGGCGATGGGTCCAGCGAAACTCTTTAAATATATCGCTAAACTACTTGCTTGCGATGTTGCGGATATCAAGGGATATCGTATCAACAAATCAGACAAACCAGAAATTCATACTTTCGAAGCCTACCGAAAAATGAAGACGCTTGAAACTATTGATGTTGAGCAAATGGAGAGAGAAAAGCTTGATAAGTTAGCCTATGTCTTAACATTAAATACGGAGAGGGAAGGTATCCAAGAAGCGATAGAGCATGAGTTTGCTGATGGTACCTTCAGTCAGGAGCAAATTGATGAATTGGTTCAATTTCGCAAAGCAAATAGTTCCATTTTTGGAAAAGGCTGGCACAGTTTTTCTGTCAAACTTATGATGGAATTAATCCCAGAATTATATGCGACGTCAGAAGAACAAATGACTATCTTGACACGACTTGGAAAACAAAAAACAACTTCTTCTTCAAATAAAACCAAATATATTGATGAGAAACAACTAACTGAAGAAATCTACAATCCTGTTGTTGCTAAGTCTGTTCGCCAAGCTATAAAAATCGTAAATGCGGCAATCAAAGAGTATGGTGATTTTGACAATATTGTCATCGAAATGGCTCGAGAAACGAATGAAGATGATGAAAAGAAAGCTATTCAAAAGATTCAAAAAGCTAATAAAGATGAAAAGGATGCAGCCATGTTTAAGGCTGCCAACCAATATAATGGAAAGGCTGAATTACCACATAGTGTTTTCCATGGTCATAAGCAATTAGCGACTAAAATCCGTCTCTGGCATCAGCAAGGAGAACGTTGCCTTTATACTGGTAAAACAATTTCAATCCATGATTTGATAAATAATCCTAATCAATTTGAAATAGATCATATTTTACCTCTCTCTATTACCTTTGATGATAGCCTTGCCAATAAGGTTTTGGTTTATGCAACTGTTAACCAAGAAAAAGGACAACGAACACCTTACCAGGCATTAGATAGTATGGATGATGCATGGTCTTTCCGTGAACTAAAAGCCTTTGTCCGTGAGTCGAAAACACTTTCAAACAAGAAAAAAGAATACCTTCTTACGGAAGAGGATATTTCAAAATTTGATGTTCGAAAGAAATTTATTGAACGAAATCTTGTAGATACAAGATACGCTTCAAGAGTTGTCCTCAATGCCCTTCAAGAACACTTTAGAACTCGCAAGATTGATACAAAAGTTTCCGTGGTTCGCGGGCAATTCACATCTCAATTGAGACGCCATTGGGGAATCGATAAGACTCGTGATACCTATCATCACCATGCTGTAGATGCATTGATTATTGCTGCTTCAAGTCAGTTGAATTTGTGGAAAAAACAAAAGAATACTCTTGTAAGTTATTCAGAAGACCAACTACTTGATATTGAAACAGGTGAACTTATTAGTGACGATGAGTACAAGGAATCTGTATTTAAAGCCCCTTATCAACATTTTGTTGATACATTGAAGAGTAAAGATTTTGAAGACAGTATCTTGTTCTCATATCAAGTGGATTCTAAGTTTAATCGAAAGATTTCTGATGCAACAATTTACGCAACAAGAAAAGCGAAATTAGATAAAGAGAAAAAAGAATACACTTATACTTTGGGGAAAATAAAAGATATCTATGCTTTAGGGACAAAAACTCCTTCTAAAACGGGATTTTATAAGTTTTTAGATTTATACAAAAAGGATAAATCCCAATTCTTAATGTATCAGAAGGATAGAAAAACTTGGGATGAAGTAATAGAGAAGATATTGGAACAATATCGACCATTTAAAGAAAAGGACAAAAATGGAAAAGAGGTTGATTTTAATCCTTTTGAAAAATATAGAATTGAAAATGGACCTATTCGCAAGTATAGTCGAAAAGGCAATGGTCCTGAAATCAAGAGTCTTAAATACTACGATAATCTCCTAGGAAGATTTGTTGATATAACTCCCTCAGAAAGTAAAAATCCTGTAGCTTTACTATCTTTGAATCCTTGGAGAACAGATGTATACTACAATACAGAAACAAGAAAATATGAATTCTTAGGATTAAAGTATGCAGATTTGTGTTTCGAAAAAGGAGGTTCTTACGGTATTTCAAAAGTTAAGTATAATAAAATAAGAGAGAAAGAAGGAATTGGTAAGAATTCAGAATTTAAGTTTACACTGTATAAGAATGATTTTATTTTAATTAAGGATACTGAAACAAATCGCCAACAAATCTTTAGATTTTGGTCTCGTACTGGGAAGGATAATCCAAAAAGTTTTGAAAAGCATAAAATAGAATTAAAACCTTATGAAAAAGCAAGATTCGAGAAGGGAGAAGAACTTGAGGTATTAGGAAAGGTACCACCTTCTTCTAATCAATTGCAAAAGAATATGCAGATAGAAAATCTATCAATGTATAAAGTAAGAACAGATGTCCTAGGAAATCAGCATATCATCAAAAATGAGGGTGATAAGCCTAAGCTAGATTTTTAATATTAATTGTTAAAAAGTGTTGCAATTATAGTTATCATATACTATAATTATCGTGTAAGGGACGCCTTACACAGTTACTTAAATCTTGCAGAAGCTACAAAGATAAGGCTTCATGCCGAAACCAACACCCTGTCATTTTATGGCAGGGTGTTTTCGTTATTTAAAAGGAGAAGAAATGACTTGGAGAGTTGTACATGTCAGTCAAAGTGAGAAGATGCGCTTAAAGCTTGATAACCTGTTAGTGAAAAAGATGGGACAAGAGTTTACGGTGCCACTTAGTGATATTTCGATAATAGTTGCTGAAGGTGGGGATACAGTTGTTACTCTTCGATTATTAAGTGCCCTAAGTAAATATAATATTGCCTTGGTTGTCTGTGATAATGAACATTTACCAACAGGGATTTATCACTCGCAAAATGGGCATTTTAGAGCTTATAAGCGCTTGAAAGAGCAGATGGACTGGTCTCAGAAACAAAAGGACAAGGCATGGCAGATTGTGACTTACTATAAAATCAATAACCAAGAGGATGTCCTAGCCATGTTTGAAAAAAGTCTGGATAACATTAGACTACTTTCAGACTATAAAGAGCAGATAGAACCAGGTGATAGAACGAATAGAGAGGGACATGCTGCCAAGGTCTACTTTAATGAACTTTTTGGTAAACAATTTGTCAGAGTAACCCAGCAAGAAGCAGATGTTATCAATGCTGGCTTAAACTATGGTTATGCTATCATGAGGGCTCAGATGGCTAGAATAGTGGCGGGTTATGGTTTAAATGGTCTATTAGGAATCTTCCATAAAAATGAATATAATCAGTTTAATTTGGTTGATGACTTGATGGAGCCATTTAGACAAATTGTAGATGTTTGGGTTTACGATAATCTAAGAGATCAGGAATTCCTTAAGTATGAATATAGGTTGGAATTGACAGATTTGCTCAATGCTAAAATCAAATATGGCAAAGAGACATGTTCAGTGACAGTTGCTATGGACAAATATGTTAAAGGTTTTATCAAATATATTTCGGAAAAAGATAGTAGTAAATTTCACTGCCCAGTGGTATCAAGTTTAGAGTGGAGAAAATAAGATGAGGTATGAAGCGTTGAGATTATTATGTTTTTTTGATTTGCCAATGGAATCCAAGGATGAAAAAGAATATATCGTAATTTTCGTAAAGAATTAATTTCAAATGGATTTGAAATGTTACAATTTTCGGTCTACTATCGCACTTGTCCTAATAGAAGCTTTGCAAATAAATTTTATAAGAAGCTAAAGATGAGCAATCTACCTGCTGGAAATGTGAGACTGTTGGCGGTTACTGAAAAGCAATTTTCAGAGATGACATTAATCATAGGTGGCAAAACTAAGCAAGAAGAAATCGTCAGTGATAATAAGTTGGTGGTTATATGAAATTTTTTGTACAACATCCTTACAAGGAACGTATTGAAGTGAATATTGGTGCAATCACACAAATTGTTGGTCAGAATAAAGAACTCAAATATTATATCTGGCAGATTTTGAGCTGGTATTTTGGTGGAAAAAAATACTCAAGTGAGGATTTAAGTATTTTTGATTATGAGGAGCCTACTATACTTGATGAGACTGGAGAAATAGTGAAACGAAGCAGTTATCACTATATCGACATTTCAAGTTTTAAGGATTTACTTGAGCAGATGGAATATAAGAAAGGAACACTTGCTCAGGGTTACCTTAGTAAAATTGTCAATCAGGTTGATGTTGTAGCCTATTTGGAGAAAATAAATGAACAAGTTGAGCTCATAGAAGGAGCGATAAATCAGCATATAAACTTAAACAGCGGTCAGGTGGAATACCATTTAGAGAATCAACCTCTGACACTAGATCAACTACTTTCAAAAAACTTTAGTCCATTTTTGCCATTGAGAACAAGAATTTATCTTTTGAATGGGTTTCAAATACTGATAAACTATTCCTCTTTTTAGAAATGTTAAACCGTCTTCTGTCACAAACAACAGAGAAATATCTCATTGTTCTAAAAAATATTGAAAGCTTTGTCTCAGAGGAGTCCTATGATAGTTTTTATAATGAGATTGGTCGGCTAGTCAAAAAGTATCCAAACCTAACCTTTATTTTATTTCCAAGTGACCAAGGCTATTTAAAGATTGATGAAAAGAGTAGTAGGTTCGTCAATATTTTATCTGACCAGGTGGAGCATTTGTACGATATTGAGTTTATGTATGAAAGGGTAAAGAAACATTATCCAAGTAATAATTTCCCAACGAGAGAGGGTTTTAGGAAATCCTTAGAGAATGTGACGCCTTATTTATTGACAAAAATGGTGAGACAACCTAGTCTCTCACTTGTTGATTCTGTAATTTTGAGTATACTAAATCAGTTGTTTCAATTTAATTACCGTATAAGATATTCACAAACTCCTGATGAGGAGCTATTGCATAGATATTTAGAAAGTAAGAATTGACAAGTACAGTGATTGATTCTATAATCACTATGTGGGTATAAAAACGTCAAAATTTCATTTGAGGTTTTTGTACTCTCAAGATTTAAGTAACTGTACAACACGGTTGGTCAGTGAGCATGCAGCACTGAGTTTTTGTACTCTCAAGATTTAAGTAACTGTACAACAAACAATTGCAAAACCATCTTACGTTAAAAGTTTTTGTACTCTCAAGATTTAAGTAACTGTACAACTACCAGAAGCACGAAAACGACCAAGTTATTGTTTTTGTACTCTCAAGATTTAAGTAACTGTACAACAATTACCAATGCCGAATGACCAGCTTATCAGTTTTTGTACTCTCAAGATTTAAGTAACTGTACAACTTTAGACTGAATGTGTCTGAGTCGCAAGGCGTTTTTGTACTCTCAAGATTTAAGTAACTGTACAACTGACTAACACTTCAGGATTCACTGCCCTTAGTTTTTGTACTCTCAAGATTTAAGTAACTGTACAACTTAAAGTGCGTTTTCGGAAACGTTGGCACAGTTTTTGTACTCTCAAGATTTAAGTAACTGTACAGCGGTCTATCCAAACGCTAATATTATTATACCGTTTTTGTACTCCAAGATTTAAGTAACTATCCAGGTTGATTGATTCAACTAAAAAAGCCAGTTCAACTGAACTTGGCTTTTTAAAATACACGATATACATAAGGATTGTCAGGCTGTCCGACCTCTTTGACCTCAGTCAAATTAAGGATAGGCAGGCTCTGTTTGAGATTTTGATAATAATCCACAGTGATGGTACCAGTGACTTTCACCCAAGTATTGTCCTTGAAGGTTTGGTCACTTCCTGTCGTTGCCAGTCCGTAAACACCTGAATCGGCGATACAGTGGATAATTCCGAAACGGAAGATGAACTGATAACCCTTGGTTTGTGGGTCATTGTAGACAAAACCGGTATAGGTGACCTTCTTGCCCACAAAATCGTTAGGATAGAGGTAGATGAGCTCCATGACTTCCATGTAATTTTCCGTGGTAATCTGGATGGTCTCACGTCCCTTGTACTTGGCGAGCTCTCTGGTCATTTCCTTCTCATAAGCTGAGGAGGTGAAGTAGGAGCTGGTGTCCGGCTTCAAGTACTGAATAGTCGTTCCCTCTTGGTCGGCCTGATTAGGATCGCTCCCTGCCGCCAGTGGGAAATGATAGCCCTTAGCTGATACTGTATTGGCATCCAAGGTTACTGTTGGAACCAAGAGCCCCGTGAGGACTGGAAAGGCCAAGAGAACGATGCTGGCTACCTTGGCTACTCGACCTGACAAATGCGAGTGAACCTTCATCTGCTTCATCCAAACGATGAGTTGAACCACAGCAAGGATAAAGGAAAGCACCATGGAAATGTAGGCCAAGTAGGAGTAGTGGATGTTAATGTACTGGTTGAGCTTGCCAGAAACTTGCAAGTACATGACGAGCTCAAAGTACCCAGATAAGATGAGAAAACGTAACATTAAATCACCCCCAATAACAGACAGTAAATGATTGTCACCAGACTTGCGGTTCCTACGAAGAGACCAACAAAGCGTGTTTTAAATTGGTGTTTCATCATAATCAAGTTCTTGATATCAACCATAGGACCAATGATGAGAAAGGCAACCGTTGGTGCCACTCCGAAACTAGAGAGCAGCGAAGCCCCGATAAAGGCATCGGCCTCTGAACAAAGGGAGAGGATGAAGGCGAGGAGCATCATGATCAGGATGGCTGTCACTGAATTATGACCGATGGTCGTGAGGATACGGGTCGGTAGGTAGGTCTGCATACTTGCTGCCACCAAGCTTCCGAAAATCAAGTAACGCCCAGTGTCAAAGAACTCGTCAACCGCATGAACCAGGGCTTGAAAGACTTTCTTACCAGCTGACAAACCACTATAGTCGTGAACATGACTAGCCTTACGATTGTCCTTGAGAATCTGGTCATCCACCACAAAGCCCAGCAAGATTCCCAAAATCATGGCAATCAAGAAAGCCCCGACGAAACGTAAAAGCACGTAGTACCAAGAGTTCCCAAAGGCCGTGTATGTCGCAAAGAGAACAACTGGATTAATGATAGGGGCAGTTGCCATGAAAGGAATAGCCGTGTAGCTAGGCACTTTTTTCTCTAAAAAGCGCGTGATAATAGGAACAATCCCACACTCACAAGAAGGGAAAATAAAACCAATCAGGGTTCCAAAGAGGATAGCCAGGACCTTGTTTTTAGGAAGGAAGTTTTGGACCTTTTCAGGAGTCACAAAGACCTCGATAAAGCCAGATAGGATACTTCCCAGTAAAACAAAGGGCAGGGCTTCGATAATAATCGATAGAAAAACTGCCAGAAGCTGCAGAACGCTATCTGGTAGTTGATGAAAAATAGCCATAAAAATTATTTCTTCTTATCTTCTTGAAGACGTTTGTCCTTCTTAGGATCAGTTCCCGCCTTTTCAAAATCAGGGATAGCCGCAAAAGATGCCATCATGCTTTCAAGTTCATTTGTTTTTTTCTGAATAACTGCCATAAAAAGCCTCCGAGTTAATTAAGATACTAAGGGCGTCATTCCGAAAGAAATAGCCCCTAACAATAGGTTTACTTTTCTATTATACTACCTCTTGCTTAAAAATTCTCGCTTCAGCTACAAGGTTTTCTGCCCAAGCAAATCTCCTCTCGTGGTATAATATAGTTTATGGAAAATCGTAATTTAGAGACATTGGCTCAGGAATTGGGCCTAAAAAAACAACAAGTTGAAACTGTTTTAGAATTGACCGCAGAAGGCAATACCATTCCCTTTATCGCCCGTTACCGTAAGGAAAAAACAGGCAATCTGGATGAAACGCAAATCAAGGTCATCATTGATATGGACAGGTCCTTGACTGCTCTTCAAGACCGTAAGGAAACAGTTCTTGCCAAGATTGAGGCTCAGGGCAAATTGACCGATCAACTCAAGGCAGCTATTGAAGCCGCTGAAAAACTGGCAGATGTGGAAGAACTCTACCTTCCCTATAAGGAAAAACGCCGCACCAAGGCGACGGTTGCCCGTGAAGCAGGTCTCTTCCCCTTGGCTCGTCTTATCCTGCAAAATAGTCCAAACCTCAAGTCTGAAGCTGAAAAGCTGACATCTGAAGCCTTTCCAACAGCTGATAAGGCTCTTGCTGGTGCTGTGGATATTTTGGTTGAGGCCTTTTCTGAGGACAATAGCTTACGCTCTTGGACCTACAACGAAATCTGGAACAACAGTGATATCACTTCAACCCTCAAGGATCAATCGCTGGATGAAAAAGAAACTTTCAAAATCTACTATGATTTTGAAGACAAGGTGTCTAAACTTCAAGGTTACCGTACCTTAGCCCTTAACCGTGGGGAGAAACTAGGCGTTATTAAGGTGGCCTTTAAGCACAATCTTGAGAAAATGCACCGTTTTTACAGTGCCCGTTTCAAACAAAAAAACGACTATATCGAGGAAGTTATCAACCAATCTCTCAAGAAGAAAATCATCCCAGCCATGGAGCGTCGTATCCGTAGCGAGTTGACTGAAGCAGCAGAAGATGGTGCTATTCAACTTTTCTCTCAAAATCTTCGAAGCCTTCTTTTAGTATCACCACTTAAAGGTAAGATGGTACTTGGTTTTGACCCTGCCTTTCGTACAGGGGCTAAGTTGGCCGTGGTTGACCAAACTGGTAAGCTCATTACAACGCAAGTTATCTATCCAGTGGCTCCAGCCAGTCAGGCTAAAATCGTACAGGCTAAAAAAGACTTGGCTGACCTCATTAAGAAGCATGCCATTGAGATTATCGCTATCGGTAATGGAACAGCCAGTCGTGAGAGTGAAGCTTTTGTAGCAGAAGTTCTCAAGGATTTTCCAGAGACTTCTTATGTTATTGTCAATGAAAGTGGTGCCTCTGTCTACTCTGCATCAGAGTTGGCCCGCCATGAGTTCCCAGACTTAACGGTCGAAAAACGCTCTGCCATTTCCATTGCCCGTCGTCTTCAAGACCCATTGGCTGAGTTGGTTAAGATTGACCCTAAATCAATCGGAGTAGGCCAATACCAGCATGATGTTAGTCAGAAGAAACTTTCTGAAAATCTTGATTTCGTCGTCGATACCGTGGTTAACCAGGTTGGTGTTAATGTCAATACGGCAAGTAGTACCCTCTTGTCACACGTGTCAGGACTCAACAAGACCATCTCTGAAAATATCGTCGCCTACCGTGAGGAGAATGGTGAGATTGCATCGCGTGCTGAAATCAAAAAGGTCCCACGTCTTGGTGCTAAGGCCTTCGAACAAGCTGCCGGTTTCCTTCGTATTCCAAATGCCAAGAATATCTTGGATAATACAGGGGTCCACCCAGAGTCTTACCCAGCGGTAAAAGCCCTCTTCAAGCAGTTAGCTATCACAGACTTGGACGATTCTGCCAAGGCAAAATTGCAGGCTCTTAATCTTAAAGAAACAGCGGAAGGATTGGGACTTGGACAGGAAACCCTCAAAGATATCATTGCTGACCTTTTGAAACCAGGCCGTGACCTCCGTGACGATTTTGAAGCACCAGTGCTTCGTCAAGATGTTCTTGAACTCAAAGACTTGTCAGTAGGACAAAAACTTGAAGGAACGGTCCGTAACGTTGTGGACTTTGGTGCCTTTGTGGATATCGGTGTCCACGAGGATGGACTTATCCACATCTCAGAGATGAGTAAGAGCTTCGTTAACCATCCAAGTCAGGTCGTTTCTGTTGGGGATTTGGTTACCGTATGGGTCTCAAAAGTTGACTTAGAGCATGAAAAACTCAATCTTTCTTTGGTGAATCCACGTGAATCTAACTGATTATGTTAAGACTGTTTCTATAGAGGATTTTGGCTGGGAATTTAAGCACCAAGCCTTGTGGAACAAGCGTCTCCGAACCACTGGAGGTCGGTTCTTTCCCAAGGATGGTCATTTAGATTTTAACCCAAAACTCTATGAGGAACATGGTCTTGAAACCTTTCGAAAAATCGTCCGCCATGAACTCTGTCATTACCACCTTTATTTTCAAGGGAAGGGCTATAAGCATGCGGATAGAGATTTTAAGGATTTACTAGCCAAGGTTGACGGCCTTAGATACGCTCCAAAGATGCAAGGCCAAGAAGAAATGATTATCTCTATCAGTGTCAATCTTGTGGTCATACCTACCGTCGCAGACGCCGTGTCAATACACGGAAATTTGGCTGCGGTTTGTGTCGAGGAAAGCTCATTTTTCTAAATCAGTCCTAGGGCTGATTTTTTTAGTCTAAAAAAATCATATAATTAAATCAAAGAAATGATGGGAGAAGAAGACCATGTCAAATCGTTTTTATAAGACACGAAAAAATAGACTCGTCGCCGGTGTTGTTGCAGGTTTGGCAGATAAGTTTGGCTGGGACCTAGCTCTGGCTCGTATCTTGGCTATCATTCTCATGGTTTCAACGCAGTTTGGAATTTTTCTATACTTGGTTTTAGCCTTTCTCCTTCCTTACAAAGAAGATATTTATCCCGAAATCAAACTCAAGGATGGACGCAAACGTAAAAACGCTGAACCTGTAGAAGACGAGTGGAACTGGTAAGTAACTGTTAATATGACCTATGATTGGCCCTGGTGCTAGTCACAGGTCTTTTTTGCTTTGAGAACCGCATTGAAAACCTTTTTATGATACAATGAAACTAGTAAATAATCGGAGGAAATAACATGACAGTAACCGTTAAAATGTTGGTTGACAGGCTTAAACTCAAGGTTGTCTATGGGAATAAGGAGCTTTTGGCAAAACCGATAACAACTGCTGATATCTCTCGTCCTGGTTTAGAAATGACAGGTTATTTTGACTATTATTCACCGGAGCGTATTCAATTGGTTGGGATGAAGGAGTGGTCTTACCTTAAAACCTTGACTGATCACAACCGTTACTCTGTTTTCAAAAACATGTTCAAAGAAGAAACCCCAGCTGTTATCGTAGCGCGTGGGCTTGATATCCCTGAGGAGCTGTATCGAGCAGCTAAAGAAAATGGCGTTGTGGTTCTTCAAGGCCGTAACGGCACATCATCTCTTTCAGGTGATATGTCTTGGTACCTCAATGCACAGTTGGCAGAACGTACCAGTGTTCATGGTGTTTTGGTTGATATCTACGGCATGGGTGTTCTCATTCAGGGCGATTCTGGTATCGGTAAGAGTGAAACAGGGCTTGAGTTGGTGAAACGTGGTCACCGCCTTGTCGCTGACGACCGTGTGGATGTCTATGCTAAGGATGAGGAAACTCTCTGGGGTGAGCCTGCGGAAATCCTCCGCCATCTTCTTGAGATTCGTGGGGTTGGTATCATTGATGTCATGAGTCTCTACGGAGCTAGTGCTGTCCGTAATTCTTCTCAAGTTCAGTTGGCCATCTATCTTGAAAATTTTGAAGACGGTAAGGTCTTTGATCGTCTTGGAAATGGGAATGAAGAAATCGAATTGCAAGGCGTTAAGATTCCACGTGTCCGCATTCCTGTTAAGACAGGCCGTAACGTATCAGTCGTTATCGAAGCTGCAGCCATGAACTACCGTGCTAAGCAAATGGGATTTGATGCAACCAAAACCTTTGAAGAACGTTTGACCAACCTCATTAGTAAGAATGGTGAAGACTAATGTTTGCTACTATTGATCCTATTGCTCTAAGGCTTGGCCCCATTAGTATTCATTGGTATGCCATCTGTATCGTATCTGGTCTCTTACTTGCCGTTTATCTGGCTCAGCGTTGGGCTCCTGAAAAGGGAATTGACCCTGAAAACATCTTAGATTTTATTCTTCTGGCCTTTCCTATAGCCATTGTTGGTGCTAGGCTCTACTATGTGATCTTCCAGTGGTCCTACTACAGTCAAAATCCTTCTGAAATTTTTGCAATTTGGAATGGTGGAATTGCCATCTATGGTGGCTTGATTGCTGGAGCAGCTGTCCTCTATTGGTTTGCTAAACGTCATGCCATTGCTGTCTTGGATTTTCTAGATATCGCGGCACCTGGCGTTATGATTGCTCAGAGTATCGGTCGCTGGGGAAACTTTATTAACCAGGAGGCCTACGGAAAGCAGTTAGTCATCTGAATTATGTCCCAGAATTTATTCGCCAGCAGATGTACATTGATGGTAGTTATCGTGTACCGACCTTTCTTTACGAAAGTCTCTGGAACTTGGTCGGATTTATCATTATCCTAGGACTACGACGCTTTAATAAGAAACTGCGTCAAGGAGATGTGACCTCATTTTACCTTATCTGGTATGGTCTTGGACGCTTCGTCATTGAAGGCATGCGTACGGATAGCCTCATGTTTGCTGGCTTGCGTGTCTCTCAATGGGTCAGCATTGCCATCATTATCTTGGGTACTAGCCTCTTATATTTCCGTAAGCAACGTCCAGAGGCAGATTATAAAATGAAAAACTAGTCATATAGCTCAGACTTTGTTATAATATAATGAAAATTATCATAACAAAGGTCACTGGAAACTGGAAGTTCTACTTCAGTTTTCTTGTAGCGACCTTTTAAAAAGGTCAAAGGAGTCCTAAACTATGGCAGAAATTGCATTTCTTATTATCGCAATCGCACTTGCTGCGTTCCTCATTGCATTAATCCCTACCCTACTTCGTACCCGTCATGTGGTTAAAGAAGTTGAAGAAACAGTTGCTGTGCTTCGTACAGATATTAATGTAACCCTTCATCAAACAAATGAAATCTTGGCTAAGGCAAATGTCTTGGTTGAAGATGTTAATGAAAAAGTTCAAACAATCGATCCTCTCTTCGTAGCAGTAGCTGAGCTTTCAGAAAGTGTTTCTGACTTGAATACTGAAGCTCGTTACCTCGGTGCGAAAGCAAGTGCAGCAGGAGCAAGTGTCGGTAAGGCAGGTTCAGCCTTTGCTATCGGTAAGGTTGCTTCAAAACTATTTGGTAAAAAAGACAAGAAAAAATAAGGAGGTCTTTTCATGAGTAAATTTTTAAACACCCTAATCATTGGTGCAGCTTCTGGGGCTGCAGCAGCTTACTTCTTTACAACTGAAAAAGGTAAAGCTGTTAAAACACGTATTGATGAAGAAATCGCTTCATTCAAAGAAGATCCTAAAGCATATCAAAATCAAGTGGTGGAAAAAGCTAGCGACTACAAAGATTTGGCAGTCGATACTTTCCAAGACTATAAAACAAAATTTGAAAATGGCGACATCACTGCAGATGATTTGACAAAAGCCGTTCAAGAAAAAACAGCTCAAGTTGCTGATTTTGCAAAAGAGAGCTTTGAACTTATCAAAGAGAAAACTGCTCAAGTAACTCCTGAGCAAGCAGATGTTGAAGCAGAAACAAAAGCTATCGTTGATGATATCGTCATTGATATCAAAGATATCTCTGAAGAAGCAGCAGAAGCAAAATAAAAAAAGAAAGCCCATGAGGCTTTTTTTAGTACGCAAAAACGTTGACCAAACAGTCAACGTTTTTGTGCTTTATAATATTCGATTAGGACATAAATGCCAATCTGACCAATGACGCTAATGGTAATTGCCCAGAAGAAGGCCCAGAAGGTAGCCACCTGTGCTACCAAGAAAAGGAAGGCAACTAGGACTGTTGACACACAGAAGCTTGAGATACGTCCAAAGAAAATCATATCTTGTAGCTTAATACTATTATTATTTAAAGCTTGATAATCTTGATAATTCGTCGTTTGAGGACGCTCAGTCTCGAAATCTTCAATGTGGTCAAATTGACGGTGTAAGTTGTCAGCCATGTCTGCCTCCTTTCTATGTAAAATATCTAAATCACATTTTCGTGTAGGTTAAAATACTTAGTCAGTATTTCACTATTTAGAATCTCATTAATAATACCATAAAAATTTTATATTGCAAAGTTTTTTTTGATTTTTGTGAAAAATATAGTATTTGAAAACTAATTTAAAATATTGAGATACATAATTTTGAACCTAAAAATTCTAAAAAAATCAAATCATTTGTGCTATAATGTGAGTTATGGAAAAAATTGTAATTACAGCGACTGCTGAGAGCTACGAGCAAGCACGTGAGCTCCTAGAACTTGGCGTAGATCGTATTTATATCGGCGAAAAAGCCTTTGGCCTTCGTTTGCCTAAGCCTTTTTCATTCGCAGAAATGCGAAAGATTGCAGAGCTGGTACATGAGTCAGGCAAGGAATTGACTGTTGCCGTTAACGCCCTCATGCACCAAGGTATGATGGATGCTCTTCCAGACTATCTTGATTTTCTTGAAGAAATCAAGGCAGATTATATCACGGTTGGTGATGCAGGAGTTTTCTACATCTGTAACCGTGACAAACGTCCCTTCAAAATGATTTATGATGCTTCAACTATGGTAACCTCTAGCCGTCAGATTAATTTCTGGGGCAAACAGGCAGGAGCATCTGAAGCGGTTTTGGCTCGTGAGATTCCATCTGCGGAACTATTCATCATGGCTGAAAATCTTCAGATTCCAGCTGAGGTTTTGGTTTATGGTGCAAGTATCATTCACCACTCAAAACGTCCACTTCTTCAAAACTATTACAACTTTATCAAAACGGATGAAGCTGTAACCAAAGAACGTGACCTCTTCCTTTCTGAGCCAGGGGACCCAGATTCTCACTACTCAGTTTATGAAGACATGCACGGGACACATATCTTTGCCAATAATGACTTGGATATGATGACTAAACTTTCAGAACTCGTTGAACATGGTTTTGACCACTGGAAGTTGGACGGTGTTTATTGCCCAGGTGAAAACTTTGTAAAAATCACTGAGTACTTTGTGAAGGCTCGTGACCTCATCGAGGCTGGCGAATTTTCACAAGACCAAGCCTTTCTCTTTGATGAGGCTATTCATAAATTACACCCAGCCAACCGTGGTTTGGACACAGGTTTCTACGACTATGAACCTGACCGTGTAAAATAAAAAAACTTCCTCCTTCGTTTGTGAGTTTTCCATTTTCAGGGAACGAAGGAGTCTTCTAAAAACTAAAATCGACAATCTTGCAAATTGGAGAAATTATGACTACAACTAAAAAACGCCCAGAGGTTCTGGTACCTGCTGGGACTTTGGAAAAATTGAAAGTCGCTGTAAATTACGGCGCAGATGCTGTTTTCGTTGGTGGACAAGCCTATGGTTTGCGTAGCCGTGCCGGAAACTTCACCATGGATGAGCTTCGAGAAGGTATCGAATACGCTCACGCTCGTGGCGTTGATGTGCACGTTGCTTCAAACATGGTTACCCATGAAGGAAATGAAAAGGGTGCTGGTGAATGGTTCCGTGAATTGCGTGATATGGGACTCGATGCTGTTATCGTATCTGACCCAGCCTTGATTGAAATCTGTTCAACCTACGCTCCAGGACTTAACATCCACTTGTCAACGCAAGCATCTGCGACAAACGTTGAAACCTTCCATTTTTGGAAACAGTATGGCTTGACCCGTGTTGTTTTGGCACGTGAGGTAACTATGGAAGAATTGGCTGAAATCCGTAAACGTACGGACCTTGAAATTGAGGCCTTTGTCCATGGTGCTATGTGTATCTCATACTCAGGTCGCTGTACCCTTTCTAACCACATGTCAGACCGTGATGCCAACCGTGGTGGTTGTTCACAGTCTTGTCGTTGGAAATATGACCTTTACGACATGCCATTCGGCCAAGAACGTAAGAGTATCAAAGGTGAAGTTCCTGAAGAATACTCTATGTCAGCCGTTGACATGTGTATGATTGAAAATATCCCTGACCTTATCGATAATGGCGTTGATAGCCTTAAATCGAAGGTCGTATGAAATCTGTCCACTATGTCTCAACAGTTGCTAACTGTTACAAGGCTGCCTGTGATGCCTACATGGAAAGTGCAGAAGCCTTCTATGCCATCAAAGATGATTTGATTAACGAACTCTGGAAAGTTGCCCAACGTGAATTGGCAACAGGTTTCTACTACAAGACCCCAACAGAAAACGAGCAACTCTTTGGTGCTCGTCGTAAGATTCCACAATACAAATTCGTTGGTGAAGTAGTAGACTTTGATCCAGCAACTATGACAGCTACCATTCGTCAACGTAACGTTATCCTCGAAGGTGACCACGTTGAATTCTACGGACCAGGCTTCCGTCATTTCGAGTGTGATATCAAAGACCTTCACGATGCTAATGGTAACAAGATTGACCGTGCACCAAACCCAATGGAACTTCTTACAATTACCGTGCCACAAGAAGTTAAACCTGGGGACATGATTCGTTCAACTAAAGAAGGTTTGATTAACCTCTACCAAAAAGACGGATCAAGTAAAACTGTTCGTGCCTAATGACAAGTCAAATCAATGGGCTCTTGGTTGATGACCAGAGTAGGTGTCAGCACTATCATTCCTCACTAGATATTGTGGCCCTAAAATGTTTCGAGTGTCAGAAGTATTATGCCTGTTATCAGTGTCATGATGCTTTGGAGGATCATAGTTTTCGAGCTTATCCCTGCCAGTTAAAGCAGGACAAGGTTCTTATCTGTGGCGTTTGTCGTCATGAGATGACTATTGAGGAATATCAGGAGGTAAGAGCCTGTCCCAATTGTCACAGTGCCTTTAATCCAGCTTGTTCAAAGCACTATGATATTTATTTTGAAAAATAAAAAGATTGAAGATTCTGTTCACACGAACATAGTCTTCAATCTTTTTTAGTTAAAGTAACTTTGATTTTTAAGGGCTTTTAAGACTGGCTTAGTTACCAAAGAGACGATGAGACCTTTTAAGAGGTCAGGAATGATAAAGGGTGTCAAGCCAACAGCTACGGCAGCAGACCAGCCCATCTTTCCAAGAAAATGAAGGCTGAGGATACCACCGACAAAGACAAGTGCATCACCCAAAACAAAAGCCACAAAGATTTTCCAGATAGGAGTCTCAGCATGAGTTAGTTTTGAAGTGACAAAGGCGAAAAATGGATAGGCCAACAAATAGCCAGCTGAAGGGCCAAAGAAGGATTGGAGCCCACCTCCTCCACCTGCAAAAACTGGAAGACCAATGGCACCTAGAATCAGGTAGAGGGTAGCAGCAAGTGTCGCTTCTCTTGGTTTAAGAATGGCAGCAACAAGTCCGACAGCGAAAGTCTGTAGTGTGATTGGAACTGCACCGATAGGAATAACAATTTGAGCCAGTGCGGCAATGATGGCAGCACCAAAAGCTGGAAGAATAAGTGACAGTGTACGATTTTGTGTCATTTTTAGTTAACCTTTCGTAAATAAATAGTTAACTTATTATAGCAAGTGGTTTCAAATAGTCAACCTAATAATAAAACGAGGTTAACTGATAAACTTAACCTCGTTGTGATATGATTTTTAGACGTTTGATTTCATCAAGTTCAATCATGCTGATGATCTTATCCTGCTCGATAAAGATGGCTTGTCGCTCCCTGTCATAACAGTTGATGTAGCCCTTATAGGTCTTCTGATTGGATGTCAGCATGACCATTTGATTATGATCAATAGCATGATAGATATCGTTAATAAGTTGATTCTGCATTAGGTGGACAGGTTTGCTGTGACCTATTTCCACAAACTGATGAAGCTGATGCTTTACGGCTTCTAAAAAGTTTATCATGGTCATTTCCCTCGTTTCTTGATAAAATAATTATAGCATGAAAGGTGAATTTTTGTGGATAACTTCATTCTAAAACAGACAATTTTCACAGAAAAAAACGAATAAAGCTAGTGGAGGTAAGCAAATGGCAGAATTTTCATTTGAAATTGAAGAAAAACTCTTGGTTTTGTCTGAGAATGACAAGGGTTGGACTAAGGAACTCAATCGTGTGAGCTTTAATGGCGCACCGGCTAAATATGACATCCGTACATGGAGTCCAGACCATACCAAGATGGGCAAGGGGATTACCCTCAGCAACGAAGAATTCCAAGTTCTCGTTGACGCCTTCAAAAACTAAAACAAGGTCAGCATGGCGCTGGCCTTATTTTTTTGTTTAAAACGTATCAAAGATAAGTTTGAGATTAAGAATGGTTAGAACAACAGCAATAGCATAACCAAGGAAGGTATTCCACTTGGCATTGACGTGTTTTCCCATGAGTGATTTCTTAGAAGTATAGTAAATCAAAGGGAAAATAGAGAATGGCAAGGCAATTGAAAGGAATACTTGTGAATAAACCAAGAGTTGATCCAGTGTCTTTTCTTGATCGCCGTAGAGAATGGCTACAATGATAACAGGTAGCAAGGCGAAGAGACGTGTGAACAAACGAATTACCCACTGTGGTAACCTCATGTGGAGGAAGCCTTCCATGACAATTTGACCAGTTAGGGTACCAGTAATGGTAGAGTTTTGACCACTAGCCAAGAGTGCCAAGGCAAAGAGAGTTGAAAGTGTTGAACTAGCAACCGCACCAGCAATCTTAGAGTCCTGAAGGGCATTGTACATTTGTGAGAAGGCTGAAATATCAGAAGCGTGACCAAAGAAGAGAGCTGCTCCCAAAATCAAGAGGAGGGAGTTAACCACAAAGGCCAAGGTCAACTGAATGTTGGAGTCCCAGGTCATGAAACGGACAGCCTTGGTTACGTCTTTACCATCTGAATAGTCAACCTTACGAGTCTGTGACAAGGATGAGTGCAAGTAGAGGTTATGTGGCATAACGGTTGCACCCACAATCCCAAGTGCCAAAGTCAACTGGTTGGTGTGCCCAGCAGCATGTGGCTCAAAGAGCGCTGGCGTAGGGAGGTAACCCTCGAGGATTCCCGTAATACTAGGCTCAGACAAGGCTACCAAGTAGACAAAGATAACCAAGATGGTCAAAATTAAGGTTGAAACAATAGCCTCGATTTTCTTGAATCCCAGCTTCATGATGAGGAGGAGTAGGAAGACATCTAGGACTGTCACCAGAATGGCAACCATAATTGGAATACCAAAGAGCAGGTTAAGTGCGATGGCAGAACCAAGCACCTCAGCCAAATCTGTCGCCATTAAGGCAAGCTCCAGAATCACCCAAAGCGTGTATCGCAACCATTTAGGCGAGTGGTAGGCAGTCGCTTGAGCCAGGTCCATTTGAGTCACAATTCCTAACTTTCCAGCCATTTGTTGCAACTGCATAGCGATTAAAGATGAAATTAAGATGACAAAAAGAAGACTATACTTGTAGGTCGCCCCACCGACGACACTGGTAATCCAGTTTCCTGGATCCATGTAACCCACGGCCACGAGAGCCCCAGGTCCCAAGAAAGCCTTAAGATTTTGCCAAAAACGATTATTATTTGGTGTATCTATTGATTGGTTTACCTCAGAAAGGGAAACCTTTTTTGAAGATGTCATAAACACCTCTTTCTAAGTCATTCTGCCTAAAAGTTGCATTATTTCTAGACAGACCGACAATTTTATTATAACACTATGAGGAAGATGTGCAAGGTTTTGAAAGGTATTGACTTATCTGACATTGGTGTCATAGACGCCTTTTCAGAATTGACTTTTTATATTAAACTATAAGAGTAGATGATTTCATAGATGAGGGAGAAAAATAATTGAAGACATTTCAACTAACAGCTAAGAAAGATTACCCTGGCACTCCTAGTTGTCATTGCGCTTGCTTTGGTTATCTTTATCGTTAACGTGCAGATGAATCAGCCAGATAACCTACCTGCCAACTACATGGAGCGCCTTAAAAATCCTGGAATGACGGGCGATTACATCGGCCTCTGGAAGTCTCGCTGGCATGAAGAAAACAAAGCCTGGCTTTATCCTGCGAAACAATACGCTACCTATGCAGTAGTAGCTTTAGCTTGTCTATCAGCTTGGGTCACAGCTTCAAAAGCAAAATTTTGGAAATAAGAAAATGCTTCTCTCGATTGAGGGAAGCGTTTTTTCATAACAAATTAAAGTTTGCTTGTCATGATAGCTTTTTGATAGAATACTATTTGGAGGAATGTTACATGTCTAAAAAAATCATTAATGTTGTGGCAGCAGCCATTGAAAAGGATGGCAAAATCTTTTGTGCCCAACGACCAGAAGGAAAAAGTTTAGGAGGATACTGGGAATTTCCTGGAGGTAAGTTGGAAGAAGGAGAATCACCTGAAGAAGCATTAATTCGAGAGATTCATGAAGAATTAAATTCTCAGATTGAGATTATTTCCTTCGTTAATGAAGCTTCCTATGATTATGATTTTGGAACTGTTGTCATGAAAACTTTTCATGCTAAACTTGTTTCTGGAAATCTAGATTTGTTGGAACATCAGGATTCAACTTGGCTAGAGCCAAATCGCTTGAAAATTTTAAATTGGGCACCTGTAGACCGACCAGCTGTAGAATTGTTATCAAAATAAGAGCATCACAAATGTGGTGCTCTTATTTATTAGTTATGTAGCGATAGAGAGTATCAGGAATAGGATTATCTAGTTTGAAATTCATAGTAACAATACTTTCATTACCACTTTCCAGTGGGCGCACTAATTCTTCAACAGTAGATGGTACGATGGTTAAGTCACCTAAATAGTAAAAATCTCCACCTTCAGCATCATCTTTAATGATAAATAATTTTAGATCTAATCCATTTTCAGGGGAATTGATAATTGTTTTTACATCTGGTGACTCAAGTGTACGCTTGTTTTTAGAAAACCATTTTAGAGTAGTTTCATTTAATAACTCATCTTCGTATTTGATAGTATCACTGATTTCATCATCTTTATGATAGGTGATGAAGATTGGACAAGTGTTAGTGTTCTTGTCTATTTTATAGCCACCAATATTAAGTGGAGGTTCATCCTTAGACCAGTTAAGAAGTTTACAGACATCACGACGAGAATATTTTTGACCGATTGTAAATATTTCAGGATAATCATTCGTTTTGTAGAGTCCAGCCTCAATAACATCATTAAAAAGCAAGGCAAAATCAGAGTTCTTGAAACAATCTAGGACCTCAGGATTGAGCTTATAAACATTTTTTTCTAGAGTGACCAGAGGTTCAGTACCGAATTTTTTTACCTCTTGAGATTTAAGAAATTGAAGACTTAATACATTTTTCAACAGAGGAGATGATTGAGTCTTTAGTAGATAATTGTTCAGTTTCCAGAATCTCAATAAATTTATCTTTCGAGACTTCACCATTTTTTTGATAAGTTCCTTAAGTAGAAGCAGCTCATGTTTTTCGTTTACCAGGAAGAAGTTCAAATGTGATAAAAACTCAGCCAGTTAATCTCAGTGTCAGTGAGTTCTATTGACTTGTTTGAAAAATTTGTTAATAACATCTGCATAGTTTTTTTGAAGCTATTATTGTTAAAAAAATACTATTGGATCAATATTATCAAAGGTTAAATGATCGATTAGCATAGGCGTTCTACCAAGTTTATTTTCAAGATCTGTATAAGCATCCTTGAGAATTTTCATGTTAGAAAGAACCGTGTTTGTAATCGATTTGAAGATTTGTTCTTTGGCAACTTCCTCAAAGTTCACGGTTGTTAAACCACTCAAGATATTTGGTTCACGCAGTTCACGGCGGTAATTATCTTTATTCATCGATTTATCGCCAAATAATGCAATCGGAATCAGATAGTTGTTTTTGTAATTACCAATAAAATCAATAATAGTAACGTAATCCTTGCTTTTATGCTTACGAAGTCCACGACCAAGCTGCTGAACAAAAATGATACTTGATTGCGTGTTACGCAACATAACTACCTGGTTTACGGATGGTATGTCTATTCCCTCGTTAAAAATATCAACGGTCAAGATATATTCAAGCTCTCCATCTTCTAGTTGCTTAACAACCTTTTCACGATAGTTGATATCGTCATCACCAGTCAATGCGATGGTACGTTTTCCATGTTGATTAAGTTTTATTGATAATTCTCTGGCTTCTGCTTTTGATGAGCAAAAAATAAGTCCACGAACTTGATTATTACAAACACCATAGAAATCAATTTTATTTAGAATATGTTTGACACGCTCATCTGATGTAAGGTTTGTGATGTTTGATTTTTCGTCAATAAGTTTCCCATTAATTTCAATGTCTTTAACACCAAAATAAACGAATGGACAGAGCATGTCATTTTCTAATGCATCTTGTAGGCGAATCTCATAGGCAATATTATAGTCAAAAATCTCGTAGATATTTTGGCCATCAGTACGTTCAGGAGTTGCTGTCATACCTAGATAAAAATTGGGTGTAAAATGGTCCATAACTTTTTTGTATGAATCAGCCCCAGCCTTATGCACTTCGTCAATGAGAATATAGTCGAAGAAGTCTTTTGAAAATGCTTTTAAGTTCTCCTCGCGTGACAATGTTTGAATAGTCGCGAAGATATATTTTTTACCAGTTAAATCGTCACCTGAGTGATAAATATGTCCTTCAGAGGGATTAAAGCCCAGAACTTTTTGAAAATCTATTAAAGATTTTTTGAGAATCTGTTCACGATGGACGATAAATAACATGCGTTCAGGATTATATTGTTTAACGTCAAAGGCAGATAAAAATGTCTTACCAGTACCTGTGGCACTGATAACGAGTGCCCTATCTTTTCCCTGTTCCCGAATATTTCTAAGTCCTTCTAGTGCAGCTTCTTGCATTTTATTAGGAACAATTTTTTCAGCCGAATAAGGGAGTTTCTCTTCATCATTAATCTTTGTGAGACTAATAACCTTCTTTCTCTTTTGAGCATAGGTATCAATTATTTCGGGTGTTAATAACTCTGATTGTTCCCAAATACGGTCAAATTCTGATTTGGTATTTTGAATGAATTCCCCGTTATGAGTAGAGGTTAGTTTGATATTCCATTCATAATTGATTTTTAAAGCCGTATGAGTAAGGTTGGAACTACCTGAAATCAGTACCTGTTTACCAATATGTTCGAAGAGATAAAATTTAGCATGCATCTGCATTTTTTCAGGTGTTAAACGGACTTCAACGTTTTTAAGTTTTAGTAGCTCACGCATTGCATCAGGGTCGTTGAAATCTAGATAAGGGGAAATCAAGATTTTTCCTGGCACTTTCTTGTCCATTAGATCTGATAATTGAGACTTGATCATGGCAATTCCATTTTTAGTGATAAAGGCAACAGAAAAGTAGAAAGCAGTACACTTACTCAATTCTTCCTGTAGGTCTGTCAAGACATAACGCTTTTCATCACTATTATTCACAAGAATTTGGGGAGAATAACCACCCTCTTGATATTTAATGTTATCAACAAAACCAAACTTAAGTGATTTTATCAAAGTGTCCTGAAATAAATTAATTCCCTCTGGCATTGTATAATCCCTTTCTAAGAATACAAATTACTATCATTATATCAAAAATTAGCTTCTAAATAATTTGTTCAATTAGAAGCTTGTTGACTTACGTGGGTGAAGTGATTCATTACGTAATAATAAGTTATAACAGCACATCATTTTTGTGATTGAAGAGGGCATTTATCGAGCTTTTCCGATGTGAAAAAACATCTGAAATAATGTCTTACAGCCTCAAAAGCAAAATTTTGGAAATAAGAAAATGCTTCTCTCGACTTGAGAGAAGCGTTTTTCATATTAATTGATGTGAGTCTTATATTGACTGAATATTTCGTCAATATCATCTTCAACCAAGTGATAGATTTTCCAGTCAAATTCAGTTCTAGCAACATCATCAACCAAGACTGTATAACAGAAATCCATGTAATCTTCATAAAAATTAGAGATGAAGGGAAGGAGTGTGTTACTGATATCAGTTGAATAGAGTTTTTCATCAAGATGTTTAAAGAGATAGTCTGTACCCGTAATCGTTTCATTCTTGAGTTTTTGTGCATCCTCAAGGTTAAATCCATCACTTTGGGGATTCAGGAAATCATGTTTTGCTAGCCAGGCGACGAAGATACTGAGATGAAAAGCAGCTCTTTTACTAATCTCTAGCATGTCTGATTGGCTTAGTTTTTCTGAAGGAATATTATTTTCTTCACAATAAAATACAAGTGCATGATCGAAAAAATAATCTGATCGGTCTATGGGAAAGTCTAGTTGATTTTCTTTAATTGTTATATCAGGCTGTTCACCCACAATTGATTTTTTCTTAAAAAGAGACTTTAGTTTTTTGAACACGTTTATACCTCATATAAAAATATCCCATTATTTGACTAATGGGATATCACTTTTTATTTCATCGTTGGGAACAACAAGACATCACGGATGGTTGTTGTGTCAGTGAGAAGCATGCAGAGACGGTCGATACCGATTCCGAGTCCACCTGTTGGTGGCATACCGTATTCGAGAGCTTCAACGTAGTCGTAGTCGATGCCTGTTGCTTCGTCGTCACCGAGTTCTTTAGCAGCAGCTTGTGCTTCGAAACGTGACAATTGATCGATTGGGTCGTTCAATTCGGTGAAGGCATTTCCGTACTCTTTTGTCATGATGAAGAGCTCGAAACGGTCAGTGAAGCGTGGATCTTCTGGGTTTTTCTTAGCCAATGGAGACACAGCAACTGGGTGACCGTAAATGAAAGTTGGTTGAATCAATGTTTCTTCAACGAATTCTTCGAAGAAGGCGTTGATGATGTGACCAACTTCAGTGTAGTGTTTTTCAACTGGAACATTCTTTTCAGCAGCGATTGCTTTGGCTTCATTCAAAGTCATGTCTTGCCAGAAGTCAACGCCAGTGATTTCCTTGATTGCATCAACCATGTGGATGCGTTTGAATGGTTCGTTGATCTTGATTTCAGTTCCTTGGTAGTTGATAGGTCCATCACCTTTAACCGCTTTAGCAGCGTGTTGGATGATACCTTCAGTCAAGTTCATGATATCGTGGAAGTCAGCGTAAGCTTGGTAAACTTCGATAGATGTGAACTCAGGGTTGTGAGTGGCATCCATACCTTCGTTACGGAAGATACGTCCGATTTCGTAAACACGTTCCATACCACCAACAATGAGACGTTTGAGGTGGAGCTCAGTCGCGATACGAAGTACCATGTCGATGTTTTGTGCATTGTGGTGAGTGATGAAAGGTTTAGCAGCAGCACCACCAGCTTCATTGTGAAGAACAGGTGTTTCGACTTCAAGGAAACCTTGAGCATCGAGGTAGCGACGGATTTCAGAAATGATTTTTGAACGTGTGACAAAGCGGTCAAAGCTTTCACGGTTAGAAATCAAATCGAGGTAACGTTTACGGTAGATGGTTTCAACGTCTGAAAGTCCGTGGAATTTCTCAGGCAATGGGCGAAGGGCTTTAGACAAGTGCGTGATATGAGTAGCCTTGATAGAAAGTTCTCCCATATCTGTACGCATAACTTCACCTTCGACGCCGAGGAAGTCACCAAGGTCAGCTTTCTTGAAGATGTCGTAGTTTCTTCACCGACAGCATCTTTACGTACGTAGATTTGGATTTGACCATCGCGGTCTTGGATGTGGGCGAAGCCAACTTTACCTTTACCACGTTTAGTCATCAAACGACCTGCGATAGTAGCAGTTTCGTTGATTTCGTGCAATTCTTCTTTTGTTTTGTCAGCGTATTTTTCTTTTAATTGACCAGATGTAGCTGTACGTTCGAATCGCTTACCAAAAGGATCGATTCCTTGTTCAGCCAAGGCCGCCATTTTTTCACGACGGACAATCTGTTGATCGTTCAATTCTTCCATGTGTTGATTTGACATGTTAGTCCTCCATAAAATAGTCGTAATTATTGTATCATAAATCACCTTCTAAAGATAGGACAAATGATTAAATGTCAGACAAATAAAGCTAGGATTTGTCTATCTTTAGGACAAATCGTTAACTAGCATTAATCGTTGATTAGAAAGTTATAGAATTTATTGACAAATATAATAAAAAGGGTGTACAATAGCAAAGTAAGTTTCGTATGATATAAGGAGGAAATACGATGAAAAAGAAAAATTATGTTAGTAAAGCCGTGATGCTTGGCGCTTTACTAGCACCTATTGGGATGCCTACGGTATCTGTGTTAGCAGATAGCTTTTATCAAAATCAAACGAGTGCCCACGCTGCTGATATTACAAACTGGATTGCCAGCACACCTGAACAAATTACAAATAATTTGACAACTCAGAATATCAATCCACAGCAGTTAGATGGTCAACAGTACGTGATTCAATGGGGAGATACCTTGTGGGGAATCTCTCAAGCGACTGGAATTTCTATTGAAAAATTAGCCTACGATAACAATATTCAGAATATTGATCTTATCTTTGCAGGTGATGTCCTCATCTTGAAACGTGATGGTGATGTACCAGCAGGTTACCATGTGACTGGTAATGGTTACCGTTGTGCACATTCTAAGATTGTTATCAACAACTACTACGGTGATAACAACCGAGTGATTATCAATAACAGCACTTTTGTCTCTGATGACCATTCTAAGAATACAGTGATTTACGCTCCAGATAATTCTGACAATAGCGTTTCATTCTCAAATAATACGACTAACAATAATAACGATAAAGACAAAGATACTAAAGAGTCTAAAGATGGCAAGGACTCATCTTCGACATCATCAGAATCTAAAGATGCTTCATCAAGTTCAACAAGTGGATCATCATCTTCTTCATCAAGCTCAACAGCAAGCAGTAGTGAAAGTAAAGCAAGCACAGAAAGTTCTAAAGAAAAAGAATTGACTGATGATGCTTTCCAAGATAAGGTTCAAAGTGAATTCGAACAAGTCTATCAACAAAAACGTTCAGGTAGCCCTGCATGGAGTTTCTTCTCACATGAAGGTGATAAGACGGGTGCAAATGCTACAGCTAAGAAGGACACTGAAAGCAAAGCTCTTTACCTTCAAGGTGAAACGCCTAAGGCTCAAGACATTGTAGATGGACCTAAAGATGGTGCCAAAACTGAAGCCAATGCTAAAGCTCTCGCTCAAAAGATTTACGATGCTCTTAACAGTGATAGTAAGATGTCAGATCTTATCAAAGCAAAATATGCTCAAATTCAGGTAAGTTATAAGGGTGATAAGTGGGCTTTCAATGTTGATGTTTACAAGGAAAAAGAAAGTTCATCATCAAGCACTGAAATCATCTGAATCTAAGGCTTCATCAAGTGATGATTCTCAAACAGAAACACGCATGAGTTCAAGCTCATCAAGCCTTGAACGCTCATCATCAAGTTCTTCAAGCCACACTGAAACAGACTCAGAGGCAACTTTCTCTGACCTAACTGGTGACGAATAGAGAGGGGCAAGACATGTCAAAGAGAAATATCATTATTAGTGTTGTTCTTGCTTGTCTCTTGTTTACGGGAGCTGGATTTGGTGCTTTCTATTACTGGGGAACACACCATTTGGATAGTGTCGTACCTGGTAAGGTTTACCAATACTCAAGTACTCTAAACGGTGAGGTCAATAATCGTGTCATGTATGTAGCCTTCCAAGAAGGTGGGAACAAGGCGCTTGTGAGTCAAGATCGTATGACAGTGGTTAATGCTGCTAAGAGTCAGACTGATTTTGACAAGGCCTATAATGACCAAACAGCTAAGTGGGAATACAGTGTGACAAAAACAACATTGACTCTTGGTAAAAAAGAGGACGATCAATTGTCACAATGGCAGTACAACAAGGTCTTTGCTTATGGCGACCACTTCACATCAAAAGATTTCTATTACCAGATTGCCAAAGGTGGTCAGGGTGAAGTCAAACAAAAAATGACCTTTAAAGAAATTAAATAAGTATCTAAATATGACAAGCTGCATTAGGTTTGGGACAAATTGTTCCAAACCTTTTTCTATCTTCAAATCACGAATAATCTTTCCTTAAGTGGGGTCGAAAATTGAAAAGAAAGGGTAAAAACGGTATAATAAGACTGTTTGGGCAATTGCATCTTAGTTAAAAAAACAGACGAGTAAGATTGCCCTAGACAGTTGACTAAAAGCTTACTTTTGCAAGACTGAAGATTAAATTAGGAGCTGACTCATGTAGTAGTTTAGTTGTTAGTTTCCTAATTTATTTAAGTCTCTGACAAGAGAATGATATAAGAAAGAACGGACAGATGATTACTTCTATTGTTTTTGACGTTGACGATACTATTTATGACCAACAGGCACCTTATCGTATTGCCATGGAAAAATGTTTCCCTGACTTTGATATGAGCCACATGAATCAAGCCTACATTCGTTTCCGCCACTATTCTGATGTTGGTTTTCCACGTGTAATGGCTGGTGAGTGGACAACTGAGTATTTCCGTTTTTGGCGCTGTAAAGAGACCCTTTTGGAGTTTGGTTACCGTGAAATTGATGAAGAAACAGGTAACCATTTCCAAGAGGTTTACGAGCATGAGTTGGAAAATATCACCATGCTTGATGAGATGCGCATGACCCTTGATTTCCTCAAGGAAAAAAATGTTCCTATGGGTATTATTACCAATGGACCAACAGAGCACCAACTTAAGAAGGTCAAGAAGTTGGGACTTTATGATTATGTGGACCCTAAGCGTGTCATCGTCAGTCAGGCGACAGGTTTCCAAAAGCCTGAGAAGGAAATCTTCAACCTCGCAGCTGAGCAATTTGATATGAATCCATCGACGACGCTCTACGTTGGAGATTCTTATGACAATGATGTCATGGGTGCCTTCAATGGTGGCTGGCATTCTATGTGGTTTAACCACCGTGGCCGTAGCCTCAAACCAGGTACTAAGCCAGTCTTCGACTTGGAAATCGACAATTTTGAGCAACTCTTTGGAGCGGTAAAAGTCCTTTTCGATCTTCCAAATAACAAATATATCTTTGATATCAATGATAATGAAAATCCAGTCCTTCAACTAGGTATCAATAATGGTCTTATGATGGCGGCTGAACGTCTTCTTGAGAGCAATATGAGTATTGATAAAGTGGTTATCCTTCTTCGTTTGAATGCGAACCAGGAAAAAATCCTTCGTATGAAATATGGAAGATAATAAAGCGGCCTCGTGTGGCCGTTTTATTTATAGAGAGGGAAGAAATAATGGAAGTGAAGCTCTTGAAGTAGTAGGCTTTAAGAGCTTTTTGAGTGCTAAAAAGCGACCCTTAATCAGGATCGCTTGTCTTATGAAGTCAGTCGATGATTTAGCTAATCTTGTTTTGTTCATCCATATAAGATGTATCATTCCAACATTTGAGAGTGAAGTGCTCGAAATCATTGGTTTCAAGGATAGTGACAGAAGCATTGTCAAGACCTCCTGCCTTACGAAGAAGACCCGGTTCAAAACCAAGGAGGGTACGGATAGAAGCTGTTAGGTTAGCTCCGTGACCAACAATGAGGACATTTTTAGCATTACTATCTTTAAGTGTTTTGACAAATTCGGACACACGTTTGGTTGTCTGGTAAACAGATTCAGCTTGGAAGTCATTAGCACGGAAGTTGGCTAGGTTATGACGGAAGGCATCCATTTCTTTTGGATAGATGGCCTGAACGAGTGAAATTTTTTGCCCTTCCAGTTTGCCAAGCTGCCATTCACGCAAAGCTTTAGTGTAGGTAACTTTAGCTTTAGGTTTTTGAGACTCCATGATGAGCTCTGTAGTTTTTTTAGCACGTGGTAGGTCACTTGAGAAGACCAAGTCAAAATGAGTGTTACTGAGGTAGTGACCTAGCTCACGTACTTGTTCAATAGATTCTTTAAGCAAAGGCGAGTCTCCCTTGGCGCCTTGAAGTCGGCCTTCCAAGTTCCACTCAGTTTTACCGTGACGTACAAAATACAGTTTCATGATTACTCCTTAATATCAGCAAATTCAGCATTAACAAAATCAGCAAGTTCTTGACTATTGATACGGATAGAGCGCCCAATTTCTCCCGCTGAGACAATAAGGAAGCCAGCTTCTTGGGCAGACTGATCGATGTAAATAGGGAAATTGTGTTTTTGGCGAATACCCACTGGGTTGTTGGCCCCGTGAACATAGCCAGTTGTTTTTTGGAGATCCTTTTGTGGAATCATTTGAACCTTCTTGTTCCCTGAAATTTTAGCTAATTTCTTTTCAGACAGGTGCTCGGTGATAGGGACGATGCCTATGACTGGTCCTGTCTTATCCCCCTTAAGGGCGAGGGTTTTATAAATGCTCTCACGCGCCACATCTTCTGGAAGCTCCCCTTCTAAACCATTGAAGGATAAGCTATCATGGTCAATTTTAGCTTTATCAAGAATTTGGTCAACCAAGGTTTTCTTGACTTTGCCTTTCTTTGCCATTGTCATATCTCCTTTTAAAGTTATACATTTCTACCATCCATTATAACACAATCGTCTTAACACGCCTAAACCAATTTGATAAGAAGAAAACCAGTGCCTTAGACACTGGTTTTTACTGACTACTAGATGAACTTGTCGAAGTAGTCTTCTTATTTTTAGTTGGTTTTTGCTTGATCTTACCAAAGAGTTTTTCAAAGGTTTTACGTTTGTTTTTCTCAGGATTAATTTGGTTAAGATCAAGGATGTTGTCGAAACCTGGTAGGCTTCCTTGTGACGTATACTGGTGAAGATCATAGTCGATTTCAGTATTTGGCAAAGCCTCATAATAACCAGAATCGGTACCATAGGCTGGAATCCAAACAGCGTCGAAGTTTTTAGTTGAAACTTCTTGCTCAAGCATGAAATAAGCACCAATATAGAGACCAACTTTTTCAGCTCCAAGACGTTTGAGCTCAGCGAGAAAGGCTTGGACACCTTGCTCCATGTTAGACATGGTTTCCTCTTCAACGTCAATCCAGTAATAGGTAGGTTTGTATGGAGAAGCATTTTTGTAGAAAATACGAGCTTCTTCCTTCATCTCCTTTACAGAAGTGCCTTGAGCGTAAGAGTAAACGGCAACTGGAACGTCACGTTTTTTGAGTTCTTTGATATGTGTTTTAAAAGATTTGTCGATCCCATTTGAACTTGCGGCATTACTATCCTTACTAATCTGTGATCCACCGAAGACGCGGACGATAGCACCAGAAATATGATTTGACAAGACATCGTAATCGATATCCTGAGGTAGTTGCCACCCCGAAAGGTCGATAATGGGATTGAGTATCAGCTCCTCGTCGGAACTGCTAGATGTACTACTGGTTGTTGTTTTTGGTGTAGTAGCATAAGGAATAGCAGATTTCACGTTTTGAAGATGCGCCTGTTGTTTGGACGTATTGTGAATATTTGCAATAACTAATGCTAATCCTAAAAGAGCTAGAACCACGTAAACAACGATCGGTTTTATTCTTTTTCTCATTACTCCCATTCTACCTTAAATAGCGCAAAAATGCAAAATAGAGTGTTTATAAATTCTGTGAAAGATATTAAAGTGACTGATTTCCAAAAAGCCTTTGTAGTGCTGACTTAGGCACATTTTATGAATAAGGGTGTTTTGAGCTAGTCTTGAATTAAGTGAATTTTTCATTTATTAAAGCAAGAAATTTAGCCTAAAAGTCAGTTTCTTCCTTGAAACTAGCGCCACTAGTGGCATCAGACCAGGCGACAAGAGCTTGAGCAGAGTTATCCAGATAGGTCTTGAGAGGTTGCTTCAAATCATAAATAGTTTCCCAAAATCCTAGGACCTTTCCTTCGTTGTCGATAGCAGCTTGGTAGGTTTGGATAAGGACTTGATCAAAACTGTCAGTTGGAATCTGATAACTTCTTTCTTTGGTAGGAGACGCTAGAACTTCAGACATGATCCAATCAGGCAGATTTTCAGGCTCACGGGGGAAGAAACTACCGTCAGCGCCACCGTTGTCGTAGAGAAAGTTTCCTTGGGTATCATAGGCTGCTAATTTATAGGGCAGGTGATTCAGTAGAGTTTTTAAATCATTCATACCTTCATCATAGCTTCTTTCAGGAGAAATGGCAATGCTTTGGATTGAGAAGAATACTATCATAGGATAGTATCAGTTTGTCCGAGGAAAGTATTATCTCTTGGAGCAGTATCAGGGTATAATAAGGTAAAAGAAGACTCGAGGTGAAAACATGTCAAAACTTATATTTCTAGATGTTGATGGGACATTGGTGGATTATCATAATCGTATTCCAGAGTCAGCAGTCAAGGCAATTCGTCAGGCGCGTGAAAAGGGGCACCTGGTCTATGTTTGTACCGGACGTAGCAAGGCAGAAATGCAACCGGAATTATGGGAAATTGGCTTAGATGGGATGATTGGTGGCAATGGTTCTTATGTGGAGCATCATGGCCAGGTCCTCATGCATCAGCTGATTTCCAAGGAAGATGCAGCAAAGATTGTGGATTGGCTGACAGAGCGCCATCTGGCCTTTTATCTGGAGAGTAATAACGGCCTCTTTGCCAGTCCTGATTTTCGGGAGCGGGCGCGTGAGACACTTAAGACTTACGCTATTCAAAAGGGGCAATCTGCAGAGTCTGTTGAGGGTAAGGAACCAGAAGATTTCATTCATGGCCTCCAGTATGGTGGGGAACTCTACCGTGACGACCTAAACAAGGTCAGTTTCGTTTTGGAGTCCTATCAGGATCACTTGGATTCCAAAGAAGCTTTTCCACAGCTTGAAGCCCATACTTGGGGAGGACGAGGTGAAACAGCCTTATTTGGTGACTTGGGTGTTAAGGATATTAACAAGGCCCATGCCATTGATGTTCTTTGGAACATTTAGGGGCTAAGCGTTCGGACACCATTGCTTTTGGTGATGCCAAGATTGATATCCCTATGTTGGAATACTGTGAGATTGGTGTTGCCATGGGAAATGGTGGTCCAGAAATCTTGGCTATGGCAGACCTAGTCACAGACGATGTTGAAGCTGATGGCTTGTACAAAGCTTTTGATAAATTGGGCTTGTTGAAATAGAAAAAACTGAGTTCCATTTGGTAGCTCAGTTTGTGTTTTATGCCGGTTTACGACCGATAAATTTTTTCAAGAGATATAAGAGATAGCCAACAGCGATATACCCAGCACTAATAACTAGGACATTTACCAAGACCTTGTTCCAACCAAATTTATTGACATTGATAAAGAAGTAGGCGAAGGGGCTATCTTTGGCACCTGGGATTGGGAGTTTTAGAACCAAGCCATTTAGAAGGGCAAAGGCAAAGTAAGACAGAGGGACAACGGACCAGTAAATTGGTTCACGGAGACGGTAGGCTTTCTTAGCATCGAAAATGAGGGTATCAAGCACCAATCCCCAAGGGACAATATAGTGAACTAAGAAATTGCGGAGGGTCCAGAATTTCTCAGGTTCTGTAATAGGAGCCAAGAGGATGTGATAGATGACTCCAGTGATGAGGATGGCCATGGTTACGCCACCCTTGTAACGCAAGAGTTTTGTGTTAGTCGTCGCATCCCCTTTTTTGAAGTCATAGATGATAAAGAAAATCAAACTAGAAAAGACGAGGATATTGGACAAAACGGTGTAGTAGAGCAACATGCCCCAACCATCGTCATGGATTTGAATAGAGACTCCTACCAGTCCACAAAGAGCTAGTAAAATACGGTAAAATCGTGAAATAGTCATAAGCTTCCTTTTCCTAATAAATAATCTCTCTTATCATATCACATTTTTCACTAACAATTTTTTGAAAATTCTAGTAAAATCAAAGTAAGAAAGACTTCAAGGAGATTACTATGTCCAATCTAATCGATTATCTTGAAAAAGTTAAGGATATGCCTTTTGACCAAGAGCCACTTAATATCTTGGATAAGGTTTGCATCAATGAAATTGGCTACCTGACTTATGAAATGGCTCACAGCCAGTGATTTACAGAAAACCATCAATTTACATGACTATGCCGAGGGTAAAGAGCTAAATCCTGAGTATACCTTCATGGTGACTAAGGAACGGGTAGATTTGGCTGAAGCCATGGTCAGGTCGAAGCGTTTCGCTGGACTTAATCTAAGTGACTACTGTAGTGTCTTGGACAAGGAAGTCGAAAAGCAGTTTGCAGCCATGATTTTTAGCCTACCTGAACTGGACTACCAGCAGATTGTTTTTCGTGGGACAGATGATAGTGTTATTGGCTGGAAGGAGGATTTTCAGCTGACCTACAGTCGGGAAATTCCAGCCCATCGCTCAGCTATTGCCTTTCTGTCTGAGCACTTGCCAAAACTCAGTGGCTATATCGCTGTTTCTGGACATTCCAAGGGTGGTAATCTTGCCCTCTATTCGGCTGTTCAAAGCTCGACTGCTCTACGTGAGCAAATAGCAGAGCTTTTGCTCCTAGATTCCCCAGGCTTGATGAAGCCCCTCTTAGAGAAGCCTTCCTACCAAGGTTTGAAAGCCAAGATGACTGTTATCAGACCTCAAGATTCCGTTGTGGGGGTTATGCTCTATTGGGATAGGCCTGCCCAGCTAGTCGCAGCAGAAGGCATTGGATTTGCTCAACATAACGCCTTGACTTGGGAGGTTGATTTAGTGGCAAATGATTTTGTTTATGAGGACCAGCCAACAGAGTTGAGTCAACGTTTGGAAGAAACCTTCCAAGAATGGATTGAGACCTTGCCAAATCAAGAACTCAAGCAGGTCTGTGATTTATTCTTTGATACCATTCTTGATTCTGGAATTGAGAGTCTAGACGATATTAGTATCAAAACTCTCCCTAAGCTAGGTCAGTTGTTGCAAGAATTTGGCAATCTTACTGACCAACAAAAAAAGGTTCTTCAAGATGGTTTCAACCAATTACTCTCGATATTTTGGAAGTCAGGGGACAAGAAATCTAGCCTGCCCAAGCTAGAACTTCCTGATTTTATCAAGAAGTTGGGTGAATTGACCAATAACGATTAGGGGCAGCTGGATTATAGGAGTGGAGGATATCATGCCTAAAAACGTACTTATTACAGGAGCAACATCAGGAATTGGCGAAGCAACGGCGCGTGCCTTTGCTAAAGAGGGAGAAAATCTCATCCTAACAGGTCGCCGTGTGGAGCGTCTTCAAGCCTTGAAAGAAGAGCTCCAAGCAACCTATCCCAATCAAAAAGTTTGGACTTTTGCACTGGATGTTACCGATATGGACATGGTCAAGGATGTTTGCCAAGTCATTCTCAAAAGTGTGGGGCAAGTCCATGTCTTGGTCAATAATGCAGGCCTGGCACTAGGCCTAACAGCCTATCAAGATTATGAAGAGTGGGATCTGCTGACCATGCTCGACACCAATGTCAAGGGCTTGATGATGGTGACACGTCAGATTTTGCCAAGCATGGTAGCTGCCAATGAGGGCCATATCATCAATATGGGCTCTACGGCGGGCATCTATGCCTATGCAGGTGCAGCTGTGTATTCAGCTACAAAAGCCGCAGTGAAAACTTTCAGCGATGGTTGCGTATTGATACCATTGCCACAGATATCAAGGTGACAACCATTCAGCCCGGTATCGTTGAGACCGACTTTTCACAAGTTCGCTTTCACGGTGACAAGGACAAGGCAGCCAAGGTTTATCAAGGTTTGGAAGCCCTCCAAGCCCAAGATATTGCAGATGCTGTCCTCTATGTCACCAAGCAACCACGACGGGTACAGATCTCAGACATGACCATCATGGCTAACCAGCAAGCCACAGGGTTTACCATTCATAGGGGGGAGTAAAAGGAGAAACCTATGAAGAATCAGACTAATCCAGCCATCAGCAGTAACTGAGAAGACTTGCAATCAAAACTCTTTAGCAAAGAAGAAATTGACGCCAGTCACCAAAGAGTGGAAAAACTCATTCAGAAAAAATGAGTAAATAGAAGATAAAAACATGGCACCAAGCTGTGTTTTTTGTTTGAATTTTCCCAAAACTATGAAAGAAACCGTGAAAATGCTATAATGTAAGGGATTACGACAATGTTGAAAGGATAAGTCATGCCAGCAGTTACTCCAGAACTTGAGATAGAACGTCAATTAATCGAGCAATTAACCTCTGGTGAGAGCCAGTGGACCTATCGCCCAGACTTAAAAAATGAAGGTCAATTATGGGACAACTTTTTTGAAAAGTTAGCTCAGAATAACGTTGCTCTACTAGCTGACCATCCCTTGACCGACCAGGAGAAGCGCCAAATCAAGAACCAGCTTAACTTCGTTAACTATTATGAAGCTGCTAAGTGGCTGGCTGGTGAAAATGGTATTGCCAAAGTCGAGGTACAGCGTGAAGATGCTAGCCTTGGGACTATCCGACTTTCTGTCATCTGGCGTGACAATATTGCTGCTGGAAAATCCAGTTACGAAGTAGTCAATCAGGTGGAACGTGACAAAGCTTATCCACAAGATCAGGACCGTCGTTTAGATACAACCCTGATGATCAATGGACTTCCTCTTATCCATATCGAGCTCAAGAGTCCTCGTGTGGCCTTTTTGGATGCCTTTCATCAAATCAAAAAGTATGACCGTGAAGGAAAGTTACGTGGCATCTATTCTGCCCTTCAGATGTTTGTTGTGACTAATAAGGTTGATACACGTTATATTGCAGCTGCACGAGAGGATAAGCTTAATAAACAATTCTTAACATCTTGGGTGGATAAAGATAATAAACCCATGACCAGTCTCATGGACTTTGCTCATGAGGTCCTGTCTATTCCACGTGCTCATCAGATGGTGATGCAGTACTCCGTCATTGATGATAGTAAGAAAGCTCTCATCCTCTTACGTCCCTATCAAATCCATGCCATCGAGTCTGTTCAAGATGCCTCTCGCCGTCAGGAATCAGGCTATATCTGGCATACCACGGGTTCTGGTAAGACCCTAACGTCCTACAAGGTGGCTCGCAACCTCTTGCAGATTCCAGCCATTCAAAAGACAATTTTCGTCGTCGACCGTAGGGACCTTGACCAGCAGACGACCTCGTCCTTTCTTTCTTACGCTGCTAATGATGTCATTGACATCGACGAAACGGACAATACCCATGACTTGGTTAAACGTTTGGCAGGAAATGATAAGCGAGTGATTGTGACGACTATCCAGAAAATCACAACCATGATGCGCAAGTTTGGAGAAGGTAAATACCAAAAGGATTCGGAAAAAATCAAGGACCTCCGTGTAGCTTTCGTTGTGGATGAGTGTCACCGAGCGGTTACGCCTCAGACTCAAAAAGATATCAAGGGCTTTTTCCACAATTCGCTCTGGTATGGCTTTACAGGCACACCGATTTTCAAGGAAAATAAACGCAAGCAATTAGGCGATTTGGCACAAACCACCCACCAACAATATGGCGAACGCCTACACGAGTATACGGTCAAAGAAGCCATCCATGACGGAGCAGTTCTGGGATTCAAGGTGGATTATCGAAATACTATTATTTCGCCGATTCCTGAAAAAGACCTTCCTGACTCTGTTTATGAAGATAAAAAACACATGTTAGAAGTCTTGGATGCTATCCTAAACAAAAGTTATCAACAGTTGGGCTTTCCAAATGGTGTGGGCAAGACCTACGAGGCTATCTTAACCGTTAAGTCCATTCCACAAGCTCAGGCCTATTACAATCTGCTCAAGAGTATCAAGGCAGGACACGAACGTGTCAAAGTGTCAGAGCGAGCTAAGCGCGTGCTGCTTGACTTTCCAAAGATGACGGTCACTTACTCAGTGTCGGAAAATGAAGAAGAGTCTACCGACTACCAAGACCACATGAAACAGGTCATGGACGACTACAATCAGGAGTTCGGTACCCATTTTACTATGGCTGATTTGCGTGGCTTTAACACGGATATCAATAATCGTTTAGCCAGAAAGTTAGATAAATACATTCCTCGCAATGAGCAGTTGGATTTGGTTATCGTCGTTGACCGTCTTTTGACCGGTTTTGATGCCCCCTGTCTATCCACTCTCTTCATCGACCGTAAGCCCATGCGTCCACAGGATTTGATTCAAGCCTTTAGTCGCACCAACCGCATCTTTGACAGTAAAAAGCGTTATGGTCATATCATCACCTTCCAAAGACCAGAGGGCTTTAAAGAGGCTGTGGATAACGCCCTGAAACTCTACTCAAACGGAGGTGAAAATGACGTCACTGCCCCAGATTGGGACGAAGAAAAAGCCAACTTCATCCAAGCCTGGATAGACTTTCAAGTAAAAGTGGAAGATGTGGAAAACTATGTCATCACGATTGAGCAGGCTACTAGCCCACAACTCCGTCGCATTGCCAAGGCTTACCAAACCTTTGACAAGTATCTGGCATCTATCCGTGTCTATAGCGAATATGATGAAGCGGCTATCTATGCAGAGACAGGACTGTCAGATGAAAAGCTCGAAACCTATCTAGGTATCTATCAAAATATCCTAGCAGAGCTCAAAAGCCGAGCAGAAGACGATGGTGATGATAATCTCTTTGACATCCACTACGAACTGGAATCCATCCAAGTCGACGAGATTAACTATGCTTACATCTTGACCCTGATTCAAAGTATGATTCAGCAGGAAGAGGATAGTCCACAGGCCCTCAGTGACAAGGATATCGAAACGGTTGATAACTATATCCAGAGTCTGGAACGCACCAATCCTAAACTAGCCGAAATCATCCGAAACCTGTGGAAAGAAGTCCAAGCCAATCCTAAAGATTACCAAGGACAATCTATCACTGGCGTCTTAGACACTATGATTGAAGCCATTATCGACGACCATCTCAAACGCTTTGCCAGAGAATGGTATGTCGGACTCGATGAACTTCGTTACTATGTCCAACACTATCGTAAGGGTGCTAAGAAGCAATCAGGCGAAAGCCAGCTCACCAAGAGCCAACGTTACAAAGACTACAAAGCAGAAACGGCTGATGCCCTCAACCCGCTCAGCTACAAAAAACACATCAAAGAAGCCTACACCAAACTCATTGAAGAGGTCATTGAACCATTGAGAGTGGGGAGGTAGAGTGGAAAAGTATTAGAAGGATTTATTCATGAAGAAGAACGGCTATGCGAGGAGATTTAATGACGGAAGAATCATCTAATGAAATATTCAAGAGAATTAATTAGATTTGACTCTGTGAAAGTAAAAGAAAAATATCAGATGCTAGAAGTCGAAGAAATTTCTTGGTATAGTTTTGAACACTATAGAGCGATAAATTTTTATTTGTTAGTTTAAATTTTAGAGGTGTCTAATGGTTGATGAAGAAGATATTATTAAAATAGGTAAGGAGATAATTCCGAATATTTATGACGATGGTGCTAAACCGGCTATAAAGGAAATGGGAAATTTTATTGCGAGGCCACTTAAACTGATTAATACTCTTTTTCAGCCTCTAGATGTGTGGTTACTTAATAAAGAGTATAATTTAGAAAAAACTAAAGTACTTTTGGCTGAACGATTAAAACATGTTGCGGAAAATGAGTTAGTGAGTCCTGCACCATATGTTGCTTTGCCTGCTATTGCTGCACTCTCATATTCTATGGATAGTGAGGAACTTAGGGATTTATATGCAAATTTATTATCAAAAGCAATGGTATTAGGCACGAAAGATAAAGTCCATCCTTCCTTTGTTGAAATAATAAAACAGTTGAGTCCGCTAGATGCGATTGTGTTTAAAGAAATTATGGAGAGTTCAATCAAACCAATTATTGATTTATATATTTGTAATATCGATGACAAGTCTGAAATCGTTACAATTGAAAATATTACATGGCTAGATAGAGACTATGAAGTTGTTGTGGTTGCATTAGCAAATTTGGCTAGACTAGGTTTGATTGAAATTCCTGATGACTATAACTATAATAATGACTCGAATTATAATTTAGTACGTTTGTCCTCAACGTATAAAAAAATATATGAAACATTGAATTGCGAAATAAGAACAATTGAGTTGAATAATCTTGAAGTTAAAGAAAAGAAAAAAATTTATAAAGTTAAATGCCCTTTCGGAGACTTTTTTTATAAAAATATGTGTTTGTGAATTATGAAAAAAAGAGAAAATTCCTTATATTAGGTTCAAAAAAATTTGAACAAAAATTGGTTTATGATATGTTTAAATAAAAATATCAAAAATCTATCGAATATGGTTTAAATGCTTCTGCAAAAAGATTTTGATGGTATTCATAAATATCTTAGAATTACAGATATAGATGATGCTTCTAGATTATTTTTAACTGATAAACTTAGTTCTCCTGATATAAATTTTACTGAAGAGGACTATGAAAACTATAAATTGCAGAAGAATGATCTTCTATTCGCACGTACTGGTGCAAGTGTTGGTAAAACTTATCTTTACAGAGATTCAGATGGTGAAGTTTATTATGCTGGATTTTTAATTAGAGCAAGACTATGTGAATTATTTGATGGAAATTTTATTTTTCAACAAACTTTAACTGATAAGTATAAACGATTTATTGAAATTACTTCTCAAAGATCGGGACAACCAGGAGTTAATGGGAAAGAATATGGAGATTGGACACTTGGAATGACGTCTCTTCCAGAACAATCCGCCATCGGGTCTCTTTTCCGTACCCTTGACAATCTTCTGGTTAGTTACAATAATAATCTCGCCAACTACCAATCTCTTAAGGCAACCATGCTCTCCAAGATGTTTCCCAAAGCTGGACAGACCGTTCCTGAGATACGTTTGGATGGATTTGAAGGTGAATGGGAAGTTCAAACTTTAAAAGAATTAGCTAGTTTTTCTAAAGGGAATGGCTATACCAAAAATGACTTGGTTAATTCTGGCGAAGAGATAATTCTATATGGTCGACTTTATACTAATTACCAAACTGTAATTTCTAAAGTTAACACGTTTGTTACTACAGTAAAAGCAAATGCTGTGATTAGTAAAGGTGGAGAAGTTATAGTTCCAGCATCTGGTGAAAGTGCAGAGGATATTTCAAGAGCATCAGTTGTTGACAAATCAGGTGTTATTTTGGGTGGTGATTTAAATATAATTTACCCAGATGAAAATAAGGTGGACTCTATTTTCTTGGCTTTAACCATTTCAAATGGAAGTCAACAGAAAGAACTGATTAAAAGAGCTCAAGGTAAATCAGTTGTACACTTAAGAAATAACGATTTAGAAAAAGTTGTTTTACACTATCCTTCTATGGAGGAACAACAAGCTATTGGTTCCTATTTTTCAAACCTTGATCAGCTTATCACTTCTTATCAAGAGAAAATTACTCAGCTTGAGACTCTGAAAAAGAAACTCTTACAGGATATGTTTGTCTAAGGAGGGATTATGTATAGTTCTAAAAAAGATTTGATTGAAAAATTAGAATCCGAAAAGAAAAGACTTCAAGATAACTTTAGTCAATTGGATGATTATGGCAAAGAAGTAGTTGAGAGTCAATACCAGCAAGTAGATAATTATTTTTCAACCCTTATTGATTTGATTCATAACGAACTAAATGATGAATTTTTATCTGATAATGTAACAATAAAGTATAAGAATCTTCGTAATAATTGGTTAGAAAGTCTATCGAATTGTTATGATAGTAATATTTATGTGTATGAAACAACCTTACCTCAAATTATAGAGAATTTTAAAATTATTAAACTTTTTTCTTTTATTTCAAAAGTAGATTCTACAACAGTTATTATAGGAGCTAACGGAGCAGGAAAAACTAGTCTTATTAATGAATTACGGAAAAATAGTATAGATGAGATGTTTGTTCTCCCTGCTCAAAAACTATTATATTTTGTGTCTAATGCTTTTGGTCGTGATAGTATTAATAAAGACAAATATATAGAAGACTTGAAAAAAGCAGAAATTAAATATGACACGATTGAAATACGGACCAATAACATTGAGGATGATTTTTCCAGTTCCTTTACCAAAATGATAACGTTATTGGTAAAAGATTATACAAATATTGCAACTCGTAAATCACGAGGAGAAAAAGATTTACATTTAGCTTTATGGGATAGAGTAGAACAGGTTTGGGATCTAATATTACCTGAAATAAAATTTATCCTAGAGCCTGATAATAGAGTTGTTGAAGTTGAAAAAAATGGCTCTAGATATAGTATAAATGGACTTAGTGATGGGGAGCGGTGTATATTGTTTTATATAGGTAATGTCTTTCTTGCTCCAGAAAATAGCTATATTGTTATTGATGAACCAGAAACTTTCCTGAATGCTGCAGTCTATAATGAATTATGGGACTTACTGATATCAGAACGTCCTGACTGTCAATTCATTTTTGCTTCACATAATATGGACTTTGTTCAATCAAGATCAAATGCTACTTATGTGTGGTGTAAGAAATTTGAAGCACCTTATAATTTAGATTATCAATTACTGGAAGATTCACAAGAAATGCCTCTATCACTATTAACTGAAGTATCTGGAGCAAGAAAGCCAATTTTATTTTGTGAAGGAAGTAAAACTAGTATAGATTATCAGATATATTCAAAATTATTTAGTGATTTTTGTTTTGTAAAACCTGTTCAAGGTCACAAGCAAGTTATCCAAAATACTAAAGCCTATAATAATTTACAACATTTACATGGTAACACAGCATACGGAATTATAGATAATGACTGGATGGATAGAAGTAGTATTCAAGTATACAAAGAACAGGATATTTTCGTTCTTCCATTTAATGAAGTAGAGATGATTTTAGTAGATGAATCAGTAGTGAAATCGGTATTACCATTTGATGATAATACAGGACAACAGCGAAAATTTAATAATTTTAAAGATGCGATTATTAGTTCATGTAGAGAGAAAAAAGATAAAATAATAAGTATCGCCTTGAAAAAGAGACTTGATGAATTTATGGAAAGTCATTTTATTGAAAAAAGTGAACCAAATAAATACGACGCTCATGTGTTTTTAGATAGCTTATCATCTAAATTTGATGTAGATTCAACGTTTAATAAAATTAATTCTATTGTTGAAGAAAGTATAGCTTCATCTGATTTTTCAAGGATATTAAAGATTTGTAACTTAAAAAAAGAAATAATTGATTATAGAGGAAACACGCAAATAGCTCCTAAGTTCAAAGAAAAAGCTTTAAGTCGAATTACATTGGATAGTGATTTACAGAAAGAACTACGTCATAAATATTTTAAAGAATTAGAAATGAAACTATTGAAGCAATAGATAGATTTTTGAATTTATAAAAAAGAAAGAAACATTATGTCAGAAATAACACAAACCTCCCAGTCGCTTTATCAAGCCCTGTGGAATTCAGCGGATGTGCTCCGCTCTAAGATGGATGCCAACGACTACAAGTCTTATCTCTTGGGCATGGTCTTTTACAAGTATTTGTCGGACAAGATGCTCTTTTTCGTGGCAGAGACCATGGAGGAGGAGACAGAGAGCTTGGAAGAGGCACTGGCAGTCTATCGTAAATACTATGAGGACGAGGAGACTCATGAGGACCTCTTGGCAGTTATTACTGATGAGATGAGCTATGCCATTCATCCTGACTTGACCTTTACGGCCTTGGTGGGGCGAGTGAATGATGGAAGTTTTCAGCTAGAGGACTTAGCTCAGGGCTTCCGTGATATTGAGCAGAGTGACGAGCTTTATGAAAACCTTTTTGAAGACATCGACCTCTACTCTAAGAAACTTGGGGCGACTCCTCAAAAGCAAAACCAAACGGTTGCGGCTGTGATGAAAGAGTTGGCTGTTCTAGATGTGGCTGGCCATGCTGGTGACATGCTTGGTGATGCTTACGAGTACTTGATTGGTCAGTTTGCGACGGATTCAGGTAAAAAAGCTGGTGAGTTCTATACACCGCAACCTGTTGCCAAGCTCATGACGCAGATTGCCTTTTTAGGACGTGAGGACAAGCAAGGCTTTACCCTTTATGATGCGACTATGGGGTCAGGCTCGCTCTTGCTTAATGCTAAACGCTATTCACGTCAACCACAGACAGTGGTTTACTTTGGTCAAGAGTTGAACACATCAACTTATAACCTGGCACGTATGAACATGATTCTGCATGGTGTGCCGATTGAAAATCAGTTTTTACACAACGCTGATACCTTGGATGAAGATTGGCCAACTCAAGAGCCGACTAACTTTGACGGTGTTCTCATGAACCCACCTTATTCAGCCAAGTGGTCTGCCAGCTCAGGATTCATGGATGATCCTCGTTTCTCACCATTTGGGAAACTAGCACCTAAGTCTAAGGCTGATTTTTGCCTTCCTCTTGCATGGTTACTATCACTTGAAGCAAGACAATGGTGTCATGGCCATCGTCCTACCTCATGGGGTGCTCTTCCGTGGTAATGCTGAAGGGACCATTCGTAAGGCTTTGTTAGAAGAAGGTGCTATTGATACGGTAATCGGACTGCCTGCTAATATTTTTCTTTAATACTAGTATTCCAACGACGGTCATCATTCTCAAAAAGAACCGCACCAATCGTGATGTTTACTTTATCGATGCCTCTAAGGAGTTTGATAAGGGGAAGAATCAGAATATCATGACAGATGCCCATATTGAGAAGATTCTCAATGTCTATAAGAGCCGTGAGGATATGGACAAGTTCGCCCATCTGGCTAGCTTTGAAGAGATTGTGGAAAATGACTACAACCTTAATATTCCTCGCTATGTGGATACTTTTGAGGAAGAAAAAGTGGAGCCACTGACAGAGATCGTGGCTAAGATTAATCAGACCAATGCGACGATTGAAAGTCAGACAGCGTCCCTTCTTGACATGCTTGGCCAGCTTCATGGAACAACACCAGAAGCAGACGAAGAACTCAAGGCTTTTGTGGAAGCATTTAAGGGGTAGTTGCCATCTTTCATTTACTTTTTCCGAATAATTGAAGTAGAGGGACCAACCCTCTATTTTTAATTGAGGAGATGTAAATGGAAAAAAGACATAAGCATGTCTCACCGACCTTGGATATCATGGCTAAGAAGATTTTTAGCCTGCCTGAGGTGACGGTGGCATTTATTCGAGATATTTTGGATTTGGATGTTGTGGATGCCCAGATTTTGGAGGGAACACAGCTTCATAAGAAGGACTTTGATGAGGATGAGCTCTTTTCAACCTCGGTGGATGTTCGAGCCAAGTTGAATGATGGAACTGAGGTTATCATTGAGATTCAGGTGCGTAAGCAGCATTATTTTCTCAATCGTTTTCATTATTATTTGGCTAACCAGCTAGTAGAAAATGTGCAACAATTACGCCAACAAGGGCAGACGCATAAGATGTATGAGCAGATGGAGCCGGTCTATGGTATTGCTATCTTGGAGAAGACCTTGTTGCCAGATGAGGAGTCCCCGATTAATACTTATTGGATGTCCAATAGTAGGACGGGGAGGCCTTTGAATGCTTACTATAAGGATGGGAAACAGCAGAACCTTCTTCAGATTGCCTTTTTAGAGTTGGATAAGTATAATAAAGATAAGCATATTAGGGATGAAGGGCGGCAGTGGCTAGAGTTCTTTGGAAATCTCCCATTTTCAATGGCACCTAGTCACGCGGTCACGCATGCCGATTCATTACTGGATTCATCCAGCTGGACACAGGAGGAAAAGGCGATGATTGATGAACGCATACGTATTCAAGAAAATTATGACATGACCATGGAAACAGCAATTGATGAAGCGCGTGAAGAAGGTATAGAGAAAGGGTTAGAGCAGGGACTAGAGCGAGGTCGTTATGAGGGACAACTAGAAATGATTCGTAAGATGCTGTCAAAAGGCCTATCTCTAGAAGTTGTCTCAGATGTGACTGGTCTATCGCTTGAAGAATTAGATGGTTTGTTATCGTAAGAGCCAACCGATAGGAGGAAAAGGCGATGATTGATGAACGCATACGTATTCAAGAAAATTATGACATGACTATGGAAACAGCTATCGATGAAGCACGTGAAGAAGGCTTGGAACAAGGGTTAGAGCAAGGACTAGAGCGTGGACTTAAACAAGGGTTAGAACGAGGTCGTTATGAGGGACAACTAGAACTGATTCGTAAGATGCTGTCAAAAGGTCTGTCGTTAGAAGTAGTATCGGATGTGACTGGTTTATCGGTTGAAGAATTAGAGACATTGTTATCGTAAGAATCAGTTAGGAATAAACATTTATTTGAAAAGTCAGAGGCAGTTTTTGTCTCTTTTTTTATTTTTGGGTATTTAACATTTGTAATACTTAAACATTCGGAAAATAATACTTTGAATCGTAAAATTAAAAAAGACTGTCAAACGTTTGACATAAATCTGAGAAAACAGATTTAATACAATTTGATTGTTTTAGCCGATAAATCTTGCTAAATAAGCCTTTATGGAAGTTTAGAGTTTTCTCTTTCTTACACGTGAAAGAAATTACCTTTTTGTGCGACATTTTTAGACTATAATTTAGAAATGAATAACTGAACTTTCTAATATGACATTTTTGTTAAGGCCTTGTTAAAATGGATTACTTAGCCTTTTATTTTGTGTTCTCATGACTTATAATTTGTTTTGGTTTGTTTTGGATTAAAGAAACAACAGCATCATTAAGTACATCAAATATTTAAGAGTCTCTGTTTTTAGTTCGAGAATAGCTTAAAACTAAAATGGAGAGATTGTGAAAAAAAGTATCAGGAGAATAGACTTGTTTAAAGAAAGAAAAACGAAACCAAAGTACAGCATCCGTAAATATTCCATTGGGGCAGCATCGGCTTTGATTGGCTTCATGGCTCTTGCTAATGGGCAAGCTGCTCAGGCTGATGAGGCACAATCGATTAGTGATTTGACTGATGCTTCAAATCAGGCACAGACACCTCAAACAGCCTCAAGGGCACAATTGGCGACTTCAGAGCCAGCATCAGTTGAGCCAGTCCAAGCGTCACAGCCTGCCAATATTATGCCAGTTCAGCCACAGGTTACCACAGTTCAAGCAGCTGAACAGACTCCGACCATTGATCAATTGGTTGAGGCAAGCAACCCTCAAACTCAAGAAACTTCAGCAAATGTCTTAACCAATGCGACTGAGGACCAAGGTCAAGGTAAGGAGTACAGTACTGAAGGTTACGGTGCAAAAATGCCTTATACGACTCACGAGGCAGAAAATGCAAGTGTTGAAAATGGTGCTACAATCCAGCAGTCAACGGACATGGAATCTACAGCTGTGGAAGCGACTAACCAAACTTATGTTGAGCTTCCTAAAAAGGATGCGGCAGTTACTTTCAATGTCACTGAACCAGCCAATGCTTTGAATATCCGTTATACAATACCTGATGGTGCATCAGGCCAGTTGGATGTGCAGGTCAATGGTTCAAGCGTTGGTAATCTTGATTTGTCATCTCACTCAGCATGGCAGTACCTTAAAGGGGACCATGAGTATGATCAAGCCATTGATGGTTCAAGTGCACGTTTTCGTTTGATGAGACACGTCTTCTCCTCAAGGATATCCAATTGAAATCTGGTGATAAGATTTCTCTAGTTAAGAAGAAAGATGACAATGTCCCTTACGGTATTGACTTTATTGAGCTTGAACAGGCTCCAGCGCCTGTTGCCCAAGGCGAAAACAGTATCAGTATCGTGGATAAGGGTGCATCTGCCAATGATGATAGTGATGACACTGCTGCCCTACTTGCGGCTGTGGAAGAAGCTAAAGCCAGCGGAAAATCTGTCTATATTCCAGAAGGACGTTTCAATTTTGATAAACAGGTTAATATCGAAGCTGATAATCTAAAAATCTCAGGTGCCGGTGTTTGGCATACACAACTACACTTTACAAGTGACAAACGCTATGGTGGTGGTATTGTCTTCGGTCATAATAGTAATGGCATTGAGTTGAGCAATCTTTATATGGATTCTAACTTGACGTCTCGCTATAACGAAGATGCACAGTACAAGGCTATCTCGGGAACACTTGGTAAGGATTCGAAAATTCACGACATCTGGGTTCAGCATTTCGAAGTCGGTATGTGGATTGGAGACTACGACCAGACGGGAAATATGAAGTATACGGACGGTCTTGTTGTTGAAAATGCTCGTATCCGTAATAACTTAGCTGATGGTATTAACTTTGCCCAAGGAACCAAGAATTCAACAGTTAAAAACTCGAATATCCGTGGAAATGGTGATGATGGTTTAGCTATCTGGTCAAGTATTTCAGATGGGACAAATGCCGCAGCTGAGGAAAATAATAAATTCCTCAACAACACCATTGAATCAGGCTGGCGTGCGGCTGGTATCGGTATTTTTGGTGGTAAGGGGCATGAAATCTCAGGAAACCTCATCAAGGACGTCTTTGCTGGAGCAGGTATCCGTGTAAACACTGTCTTTGCAGGTCACAATTTTGACCTCAATGATTCTGGAATTAAGATTCATGACAATACCATTCTACGTTCAGGGACAACTAATGACCTCTATAAGCTCCATCGTGGTGCCATTGATTTCCAACAAGTTCGTGGAACAATCAAGAATGTCGATGTCTATGATAATAAACTATTGAATACCTTGGCTGAGCCGGTGATTACCAAAAACTTTGAGATGGGTGACAATGGTAATGGAGAAATCCGTTTATCTAATAATACGATTGACAATAAGGCGACGATTGTTGGGGCTGTCTCAGCAGTTTCTCCAACAAAACCTGAACCAAAGCCTGTCAATAATCCAGTCTCCGAGACTTCAGTTTCTGAAGCACTGAAGAGTGAAGCAAGTTCAAGCACTCCAGTTTCTGAAGCCTCAACTAGTGAAGTGATCTCCGAGACTTCAGTTTCAGAAACACCAAAGAGTGAGGCAGGTTCAAGTACTCCAGTTTCTGAAGCATCAACTAGTGAAGTAGTTTCTGAGACTTCAGCATCAGAAACACCAAATAGTGAGGCAAGTTCAAGTACTCCAGTTTCTGAAGTATCAAACAGTGAAGTAATTTCCGAGACTTCAGTTTCTGAAGCACCGAAGAGTGAGGCAGGTTCAAGCACTCCAGTTTCTGAAGCCTCAACTAGTGAAGTAATTTCTGAAACTTCAGCATCAGAAATACCGAAAAGTGAAGCAACTTCAAGCGCCCCAGTTTCCGAAGCATTGACTAGTGAGGAAAGTTCAACAGACCCAGTTTCCGAAGTATCTAACAGTGAGGTAATTTCCGAGACTTCAGTTTCAGAAACACCAAAGAGTGAGGTAGGTTCAAGCACTCCAGTTTCTGAAGCATCAACTAGTGAAGTAATTTCTGAAACTTCAGCATCAGAAACACCAAAGAGTGAGGTAGGTTCAAGCACTCCAGTTTCTGAAGTATCTAACAGTGAAGTGATCTCCGAGACATCAGTTTCAGAAACACCAAATAGTGAGGCAAGCTCAACCGCTCCAGCCTCTGAGTCACCAAAGAATGAGGAAACTTCAGTAGCTTCATCTACTAGTCAGGTTGACGTAGCAATTACTTCTGATAGCCCAGAGAAATCTCCAACTTCAGAAAGCACACAAAAAGATCCGATAAGTGAGGTTTCTTCAGAAGTTATTGAAAAAGGTTCAACAAGTCAGGTTGATGTCAAAGTTTCTGAATCTCCAACAATAGCACGTAGATCTGAAGTTGTCAGCATCTCACCAAATAGTCAGGTCGCTTATAACAATGACCTAAAAATCTCTGTAACAAGCAGTCAGCTCGCCTCAGAAGCTATTCGCTATAATTCTCTTCTGAATGAGAAGTCTGTGGATATGATTGCAAGTAAAGTTATGGCGGTTATGGCCTCTGAAACATTAGCCTCAGAAGCGGCATCACTTACAAGCTCTGAAGGTGTTGCCAAAGAGATTAGCAGTGATTTGTCAGAATTGGCGGAAAGCAAGAAGGATGACACACCTAAGAATGTCGCTCGTATTGATAAAGCAACTGAGGCAAAACAGGTAGCCAAGAGTTCTGAAAGCCAAGCTAGCACTTCAAAAGAAAAAGGTAAGTCTAATACGACAACGGTCTTCCTTCTTGTCGGAGTTGCTGCAGCACTAAGTATATCTACAGTTTACCTTACAAAACAAGGTAAAAAAGCAGGTAAATAGTAGGTAAGAAGCATCCATTAAAATGGGTGTTTTTTATCTATGCCAAAAAATACCAAGAAAACAAATGTCGTTACAATGACAGAAGCAGATGCCCTAGCCCAAGGTAAACGACACACGTCTAAAGAGTAATACAAAAGCTGGACATCTTGTCCAGTTTTTTTGTAAAACGACTCAGATTTTACCACTTTTATCTGAAAATTTGATATACTGAGACTATCAAAGATACTTGAAAGAGAGGTTAATTGACTCTTTTTCAGTACAAGAAAGGAATAAAAATATGATTTGGATTATTATTGCCATTATCGTTGTTCTTGTAATTTTTGTTATTGCAAGTTATAACGGCTTGGTTAAAAGCCGTATGCAGACTAAGGAGGCATGGAGTCAAATTGATGTTCAATTGAAACGTCGTAATGACCTTCTTCCTAACTTGATTGAGACTGTTAAGGGATATGCAAAATACGAAGGTTCAACGCTTGAAAAAGTAGCAGAGCTTCGTAATCAAGTAGCAGCTGCGACTTCACCAGCAGAAGCTATGCGTGCTAGTGATGAATTGACACGCCAGGTTTCTGGAATCTTTGCGGTAGCTGAAAGTTACCCTGACCTTAAGGCTAGTGCAAACTTCAGCCAGCTTCAAGAAGAGTTGACGAACACTGAAAACAAAATTGCCTATTCACGCCAACTTTATAACAGTGTAACTAGTAACTACAATGTGAAATTGGAAACATTCCCAAGCAATGTTATTGCTAAGATGTTTAGCTTTAAGGCTGCTGAATTCCTTGAAACACCAGAAGAAGAAAAAGCTGTTCCTAAGGTTGATTTCAGTGGACTAGGTAACTAATATGTTATTTGATCAGATTGCTCGAAATAAGAGAAAGACTTGGCTTTTGCTCCTGGTCTTTTTCCTCTTGTTGGGCCTTGTTGGTTACGGTGTCGGCTATCTTTGGTTAGGTTCAGGCTTTGGTGGTTTGATTCTTGCTCTAGTTATCGGTTTTATCTATGCCGTTACCATGATTTTCCAATCAACCAATGTCGTTATGGCTATGAATGGTGCACGAGAGGTTGATGAACAAACCGCTCCAAACCTTTATCATGTGGTTGAGGATATGGCTATGGTAGCACAAATACCGATGCCACGTGTCTTTATTGTCGATGATCCTTCAATGAATGCTTTTGCGACGGGGTCTAGCCCTAAAAATGCTGCTGTGGCTGCTACGACAGGTCTTCTTGCGGTTATGAATCGTGAGGAACTTGAAGGAGTCATAGGGCACGAAGTCAGCCATATTCGTAACTATGACATCCGTATCTCGACTATTGCAGTTGCCTTGGCATCTGCGATTACCATGCTAGCTGGTATGGCTCGCAATATGATGTTCTGGGGTGGAGGCCGTCGCCGTAATGATGATGACCGTAATGGAAGTAGTGGCTTGGAGATTATTCTTCTCATTATTTCCTTGATTGCCATTATCCTTGCGCCTTTGGCAGCTACCTTGGTTCAGTTGGCTATTTCACGTCAGCGTGAATTTCTAGCTGATGCTTCTAGCGTCGAATTGACACGTAACCCACAAGGTATGATTAATGCTCTCCTGAAACTTGATCATAGTGAACCGATGCAACATCACGTAGATGATGCTAGCGCAGCTCTCTATATCAATGATCCTAAAAAGGAATCTGGTTTGCAGAAGCTCTTTTATACGCACCCACCGATTTCAGAACGGGTGGAACGCTTGAAACAAATGTAAAAAAAGTGAGACTGATGACACTTCTAAGGGTGTTTATCAGCCTCGCTTTTTTAGTTTGATTCAATATAAAGGTTGCTAGCAACAGTTTCTGGAATTTGAATTTCTTTTCCATCAATATTCAGGCGGTAGAGTTGTGTAAAAGGGTCAAAGCCTTTCAAGGTAAAAGTTACTCCAATTTTAAGACCGACAGTTTCCAAATAATGGAGTAAATCAATTTGATCCTGAACTCGACGAAGTACATAGTTTCCAGGAGTTAGGTCTTGTGTAAAAGTCTGGTTGTAGATTTCCTCTATGAGCTGGCCTGATTTGGGGATTTGCCCACCGTGTGGACAGGTTTGGGGGTAATTGAGTAGGCGGTCAAGGGCATTGATAAAGTGATCAGAGACAGTATGCTCTAAAATTTCAGCCTCTTGATGAATTAGGTCGCAAGTATATTGCAAGTGGTCCACCAAAAAGACTTCGATGAGACGATGTTTCCGATAGAGTTCAGCGACATTGATTTTACCAGTTTTCGTTAGAAGATAGCCCTTGACTTTGTCTTTAATGATGAGGTCTTCTGAAATCAATTTCTTAATCATTTCCGTCACAGCAGGTGGAGACACCTGCATACGGTTTGCGATTTCCTTATTGCTTATTTTACCTTCTTCAGTACCAATCTCATAGATACATTTGAGGTAGTCTTCTTTATTAGGTGTCATTTCTCTTCCTTTGAAAATAGTCTCACCTTAGTATAACAGATTTATCATAAGAATACAGAATATTTCTTAGATGAGATTTTTACTGATTCAAGCCTTGGGTGATTTATCCAGATTATATTTCATCATGTTGTAGTAGCTATCACCGTCTTGCCCTTTTTCAGCAATAGAATCTGTAAAGATCTTTGCATAAATAGGAATATTGGTATCCTTAGATACTGTTTTCATAGGGCGTTCATCGACACTAGATTCGACAAAGAGAGCTGGTACCTTTGTTTGGCGTAGTTTTTCCACGAGTGTTTTGATTTGGTCTGGTGTGCCTTCTTCTTCTGTATTGATTTCCCAGATGTAGGCAGATGGTATGCCATAGGCTTTAGAGAAGTATTTGAAGCATCCTTCACTAGTGACAATCAGTTTTTTCTCATCGGGAATCTTGTTAAATGTCTCTTTAGCTTCTTGGTCCAGTTTACTAAGTTTGTCAGTATAGGATTTTAGATTCTTTTCGTAGTAGGTCTTGTTTTTAGGGTCCTTAGCAATCAGTTGCTTGGCAATATTTTGAGCATAAATAATCCCATTTTCCAGATTAAGCCAAGCGTGGGGATCTTCCTTACCTTTTTCTGATTGACCTTCAAGGTAAATTACCTCAACACCATCACTAACTGCAAAATAATCTTTATTTTCTGTCTTATGAGCATTCTTGACTAACTTAGTAAACCAAGCATTTCCACCAGTTTCTAAATTGATGCCGTTGTAAAAAATTAAGTCAGCTTGTGAGGTCTTCTTTACATCATCAGGAAGAGGTTCGTATTCGTGAGGATCCTTACCAACGGGGACAATAGAGTGGAGAGTGATTTTATCTCCAGCAATATTTTTGGTGATATCGGCAATAATGGAATTGGTCGTAACGACTCGTAATTTATCCATGTTACTGCCTTGTTTATTGGTACAAGCTGTTAGAGTAACTACCGCTAAAAGTAGTAGTACTATTGTTGATAGTATTTTTTTCATATTATTTTCATCCTATTTTTTATTGTTTAGAAGTTTTATTCATGCCACTTTGTTTTGGGGCGATGAAAAAGCTGATGAGAAAGAGTAGAGCAGACGTTAATACAATGCTCGAACCAGCTGCAATATTAAAACTATAGCCGATAAAAAGACCTAGAACAGATGCCAGAGCCCCCAATCCTGATGAGAGAAGAATCATTGTTTTTAGGCTATGAACATAAAGGTAGGCAGTGGCAGCCGGTGTAATTAAAAGTGCCACAATAAGAATAGTGCCAACACTCTGCATGGCAGTTACAGAAACCAAGGTTAGAATAACCATAAGTAAGTAGTGGTAGAAGGTGACCTTAACTCCCATAGACTTGGCCAAAATTGGATCAAAGGATGTTAGAGTAGAGGGCGAAAGAAGATTGTAATAGTTGCTAGTACGAGAAGTGAAACGATAATCGTTATCCACATATCCATGTCTTGTACAGCTAGAATATTCCCGAAGAGAATATGAAAGAGATCTGTGGAACTATTAGCAACACCGATGAGAATAATACCGAGAGCTAGAAAGCTCGAAAAGGTAATCCCAATTGCCGTGTCACTCTTAATAATGGAATTGCTTTTGATATAGGTAATCATTGTAGAAGCTAAAAGTCCAAAGATGATGGCTCCTATGAAAAAGTTAATACCCAAGATAAAGGAAATGGCTACCCCAGGTAGAACCGCATGTGAAATTGCATCACCCATAAGTGACATCCCTCTTAGAATAATAAAACAACCAACAGCACCCCCGACAATTCCAATAACTAAAGCCGTTATAAGAGCATTTTGTAAGAAGTGGAAATTTAGCAAACCATCAATAAATTCAGAAATCATTTACATCTCCTTTATAAAATAAACTGTTACCGTAGGTTTTACGGAGATTATCCTCATTAAAAATAAGATTAGTAGGCCCACTAGCAATCAGTTTACGATTTAGGAGGATAACTTGGTCAAAATAATGAGGAACTTTGCTCAAATCATGGTGGACAATAAGAATAAGCTTACCTTTGTCCCTAAGTTCTCTCAAGGTGTTCATGATAATATCTTCGCTAACGGAGTCAATCCCTACAAAGGGTTCATCTAATAAAATAATATCAGCCTCTTGTACAAGACAACGAGCGATTAGAACACGTTGAAATTGACCTCCTGATAATTGGCTTATTTGTCGATGAGCCAAATCATTTAGACCGAGTAGTGTTAAAGCATCTGTGACCTTAGACCAATCACTCTTAGATAGACGTTTAAAGAACTTGGTTTTGGGATAGAGTCCTAGAGAGATGCACTCTCTGACAGTAATCGGAAAGTTAAAATCAATATCAGCCTTCTGTGCAACATAGGAAATACGATTCAATTGCTGATGAATAGGTTGTTTATTGAAAAGGATTTTTCCAGAGTGAGGAATAATACCAATTAATGCTTTAATTAGAGTTGATTTACCAGCACCATTTGGTCCAATAATTCCAGTAATACTAGGTCCCTCCAAGTTTAAGGTGATATTATCCAGAGCTAATGTCTGTTGATAAGACACATTAATATTTTCAATTTGAATCATTAGCTACCTCCTTGAGTTTAATATACTTTAAAATAATAATTAAGTCAAGTTAACTTTTGTAATTAACTTAACTGAATTATGTAGTGTTATCAAGATGACAGAGGATAGTGAATGAGAGTACATTTTTTATATCAAATATTCAGCCTGATCAAACTGTTTGATATTTGGGAGAGGCTACAAGGAACATTATTTTTACAATTTGTACGATTTCACTCTGTATTTCAAGAAATCTTTAGTTTTTATTTTTTAAAACTAGTCATATTTCCTTATTTCTGGCATAATAGATATATGAAACTAACGATTCAACGAATGGCTCGAATTGCCATTCTGTCAGCTCTGGCGGTAGGATTGCGGTCAGCATTTATAGGATTGCCAAATATTCAGCCTATTACAGCTATGTTTTTTGTGGCTGTTCTTTATTTGGGTTTGGTTGATGGTCTATTGATTATGGCTTTAACCATGTCCATCTCAGGATTCATCTTTGGTTTTGGTCCTTGGGTCTTTAATCAGATTCTGACCTTCGGCGTCTTGATGGCTCTTTGGAGTTTGATGGCACCTAGGTTATCACTTGTCTGGCAGATTGCTTTGGTAACTCTTTTGTCCTTTTTCTATGGGGTTCTCCTTGATTACGGGTATGGCCTTCTATTTAAAAGTGGGATTACCTTTGTTATTTCTGGTCTACTTTACGACACCTATCATGCAGTATCGACGCTTCTATTTTATCCATTCATCCAGTCTATTTTTAGGAGGTTTTTGAAATGAAAAAATTATTAACCTATATCTTTCTTGCCTTATCACTTGTTACCCTAGCAGCCTGTGGAAAAAATGAGGCAGCTAAACTTACTAGTAGCACAAACAATCATCAGTCTAAGGTTCAAGGTCAAGTGACTTTGATTTTGAAAACAGATAAGGAAAGTAAGAAAAAATCAGTAGAAATCCAAAAAGGGGATACAGTGCTTGATGTCTTGGAAGAGGTATATCCTGTTCAAGAAAACGATGGCTTCATCACTGAGATTGATGGTATTTCTCAAGATAAAGATAAAGGCATCTATTGGATGTTTGATGTTAATGGGAAACTTGGTGAAAAAGCAGCCAACCAACTTAAGGTTGAAGATGGCGATGAAATCAAATTCTATCAAAAAAAGTATAATTAAGATTCTGAACTCTGTTTCAGAGTCTTTTTTTTATAAAGTTCGGAAATAGACTTAAAAAATTGTTTGAAAAAGTCGGAAAATTGCAAAATAACTGACGATTTAAAGGAAAATAGTTTACTTTTGTTTTAAAAGTGATATGATAAAAGGGTACTACATAAAGTAAGGAGAATACGGTTTGGCTTTTAACAAATTGGAAAGCAGTAACAACCAGGAAATCATCTCTGAAGAAGTTGGTATCTTGAAAGAATTGTTGGATGATGCAACACGAGGCATGGCTGGAGAGCAAGGTCTCACAACTATCCAACATTTGGTTGAACTTTATGATGAAGGTGACTATGTGGCCCTTACACAAGCCATTTCAGAAATGACGAATGACGATATGGTCGTTGCATCACGTTATTTCTCTTTGTTACCTCTCTTGATTAATATCTCTGAGGACGTGGATTTGGCTTATGAAGTCAACCACAAGAACAATATTGATGAATCTTATCTAGGTAAGTTGTCTGAAACCTTTGATGTTGTCGCTGAAAGTGATAATGCACGTGACATTCTTGAACATGTCAATGTCGTGCCAGTTTTGACAGCTCACCCAACTCAGGTTCAACGTAAAACTATGCTTGAATTGACTAACCACATTCACGAACTTCTCCGTAAGCATCGTGATGTTAAGGCTGGTCTTATTAACAAGGATAAATGGTATGCAGATTTGCGTCGTTATGTAGAAATTATGATGCAAACAGATATCATTCGTGAGAAAAAACTTAAGGTTAAAAACGAAATCACTAACGTTATGGAGTATTACAACTCCTCATTGATTAAGGCGATTACGAACCTATCACATGAATTCAAACGTTTAGCAGTTGAAAAAGGTATTGAACTCGACAATCCAACCCCTATTACTATGGGTATGTGGATTGGTGGTGACCGTGACGGGAACCCATTTGTAACAGCAGAAACTCTTAAACTTTCTGCAACATTGCAAAGTGAAGTTATCCTCAACTACTATATCGAAAAAGTTGATAATCTTTACCGTTCATTCTCCCTCTCATCACGCTTAACTGAGGTTTCAGATACAGTAGCAGAGATGGCGAAACATTCTCCAGATACATCTGTTTATCGTGAAAATGAACCTTACCGTCGTGCTTTCAGTTACATCCAGTCTAAGTTGATTCAGACACTTCTTTTCTTTAAAGAAGGAAACTTTACCAAGGAAAGAGTTGCCAAACGTCTTTCTGAAAATGTTCGTCTGGGTTCAGCTTCAACAGGTGAAGTAGTAGCTGATTACGTGCAACAACGTCTCAGCCAAAGTCTTCAAGCTGTCTCACAACAAACAACAGAATTCTACGAAACAGCAGATGCCTTCCATGATGATCTTTTGGCAATCAAAAATTCACTTCTTGAAAACGACGATGCTGTCTTGATTTCAGGTGATTTCGAAGAGCTTCTTCAAGCTGTAGAAGTCTTTGGTTTCTATCTTGCTACAATCGATATGCGTCAAGATTCAAGTGTTCATGAAGCATGTGTAGCAGAGTTGCTTAAATCTGCAAATATTGTTGATAACTATAGTGAATTAACAGAGGTTGAAAAGGTTGCGGTTCTTCTTAAAGAATTGCAAGAAGATCCTCGTACCTTGTCATCAACTAATGTGCCTAAGTCTGAAACACTTGAAAAAGAATTGGCAATCTTCCGCACTGCTCGTCTTTTGAAAGACTATATCGGTGAAGATGTCATCAAACAACATATCATTTCTCACACTGAGAGTGTTTCTGACATGTTTGAGTTGGCTATCCTTCTTAAAGAAGTTGGTTTGGTTGATACTGAACGTGCGCGTGTCCAAATTGTTCCACTTTTTGAAACTATCGAAGACTTGGAAAACTCTAATGATATCATGAAACAATATCTTGGTTATGATATCGTTAAACGTTGGATCAAGAATAGCAACAACTACCAAGAAATCATGTTGGGTTACTCAGACTCTAACAAGGATGGTGGTTACTTATCTTCAGGTTGGACGCTTTACAAAGCTCAAATGAATTGACTAAGATTGGTGAAGAGCGTGGCATTAAGATTACCTTCTTCCATGGTCGTGGTGGTACTGTCGGTCGTGGTGGTGGCCCATCATACGATGCTATTACGTCTCAACCATTTGGTACCATTAAAGACCGTATTCGTTTGACTGAACAAGGTGAAGTTATCGGTAATAAATATGGTAATAAGGATGCTGCCTACTACAATCTTGAAATGCTTGTTTCAGCTGCCCTTGACCGTATGGTAACACGTCAAATTGCGGACCCAGATGAATTGGTTGATTTCCGTGAAATTATGGACGGTATTGTTAATGATTCTAATGTTATCTATCGTGATCTTGTCTTTGGAAATGAACATTTCTATGATTACTTCTTTGAAGCAAGCCCTATTAAAGAAGTGTCAAGCTTGAATATCGGTTCTCGTCCAGCAGCTCGTAAGACTATTACTGAGATTTCTGGTCTTCGTGCGATTCCTTGGGTATTCTCATGGTCACAAAACCGTATCATGTTCCCAGGTTGGTATGGTGTGGGTTCTGCCTTTAATCGCTTTATCCAAGCTGAAGAAGGCAACCTTGAGAAACTTCAACATATGTTTGAAACATGGCCATTCTTCCGTTCACTTTTGTCAAACGTGGACATGGTGCTTTCAAAATCAGACATGAATATCGCCTTCCACTATGCACAATTGGCAGAGAGTGAAGAAGTACGTAGTGTCTTCAATATTATTTTGGATGAGTGGCAGTTGACTAAGGATGTTATTCTTGCTATTGAAAAACATGATGGCTTCCTTGATGAAAGTCCATCGCTTAAAGCAAGTTTGGACTTCCGTTTGCCATACTTCAATGTCTTGAACTACATCCAAATTGAATTGATTAAACGTCTTCGTAACAATGATTTGACCGATGACGAAATTAGCCTTATTCACATTACCATCAATGGTATTGCAACAGGTCTTCGTAACTCTGGTTAATAAAGTAAAGTTCATCACGTTAGTGGTGGACTTTTTGTTATGGTGAAAATTCTGTTATAATAAAACCATGATTGCTATGGAAACGATTGAAAAGCTGTCCAAAGAAAAGCTCCCCATGATAACGGTCTTGGCGGGCGAGGATTTAGGGCAGTATAGTCAAGCTAAAGAAAAATTTTTAAAACAAATTGGTTTCGATCCCAGTGACTTAACCTTTTCTTATTTTGATATGTCTGAGACTGATTATCAAGATGCTGAGCTCGATTTAGAAAGCATGCCTTTTTTTGCAGATGAAAAGGTGGTCATTTTTGATCATTTCGCGGATATGACTACTGCTAAAAAATCGTATCTGGATGAGAAAGAGTTGAAGCGCCTTGAAAATTATCTTGAGTCTCCTGTTGAAACAACACGTCTTGTCTTGATGTCTGCAGGAAAGCTAGATGGAAAGCGTCGTTTAGTCAAACTTCTCAAACGTGATGCCATGGTGCTTGAAGCCAGTCCCTTAAAAGATGCAGAACTTAGAACCTATTTTCAAAAGCAGGCGCATCAAGAGGGACTTACATTTGACACAGGAGTCTTTGAGGAACTTTTGATTAAGTCAAATTTTGACTTTTCAGATGTTCAAAAAAACTTAGCTTTTCTAAAGGGGTATAAAACGGAAGGAAATATCTCATCGCAAGATATTGCTGATGCCATTCCTAAAGTTTGCAAGATAATATTTTTGATATGACGCAACTTCTTTTGCGAGGCCAGATTCAGAGTGTTCGTGAATTGGTTCATGATTTACGGCTTCAGGGTGAAGATGAGATTAAGTTGATTGCTGTGATGTTGGGACAATTTCGTACCTATTTACAGGTTAAACTCTTATCTGCTCAAGGCAAAAGTGAGCAGCAAATTGTTTCAAGTCTGTCTGATTGTTTAGGGCGTAAAGTCAATCAATTTCAGGTTCGTTTTGCACTGAGAGATAGTCGTCCTTTGTCAGTAGCGTTCTTAAAAATGACGATTAAGATTTTAGTAGAGACAGATTACCAGATAAAGGCAGGAACTTTAGATAAAGATTACTTGTTTGATTTAGCACTTTTAAAAATCGCATCAAACCGCTAGAGATTTAGAGTTTTCTTTGATTTTGTAAGCAAAATTTTTGAAAGCTCTACCACTTTACGGTAAAATGAAGAAAAAATGAAAAGAGGACCTTTACTATGGCAATTATCCTTCCAGACCTTCCTTACGCTTACGATGCTTTGGAACCATACATTGATGCTGAAACAATGACTCTTCACCACGATAAACACCACGCAACTTATGTAGCAAATGCTAATGCTGCTCTTGAAAAACACCCAGAAATTGGTGAAGATCTCGAAGCACTTTTGGCTGACGTGGAACAAATTCCAGCAGATATTCGTCAAGCACTTATTAACAATGGTGGTGGACACCTTAATCACGCACTTTTCTGGGAACTCTTGTCTCCTGAAAAACAAGAACCAACTGCAGAAGTAGCAGCTGCTATTAACGAAGCTTTCGGCTCATTTGAAGCCTTCCAAGAAGCTTTCACAGCAGCAGCAACAACTCGTTTGGTTCAGGTTGGGCATGGCTTGTTGTTAACGCTGAAGGTAAGCTTGAAGTCGTTTCAACAGCTAACCAAGACACTCCTATCTCAGACGGTAAGAAACCAATCTTGGCACTTGATGTTTGGGAACACGCTTACTACCTAAACTACCGTAACGTACGTCCAAACTACATCAAAGCTTTCTTTGAAATCATTAACTGGAATAAAGTTGCTGAGCTTTATGCAGCAGCTAAATAAGTTTAAAATTATCCTCACTATTGGGGATAATTTTTTTGTAATATGATTGTAAAATCTCCTTGATTTTTAGTGAATTATAGCTTAAACTATAATTGTTATGAAAAAAAAGAAAAAACATTCAAGCAAAAAGTATAGTGGAAGCCGCCGAAAAACTAAAGATAAAAAGAAAGATTCGGTAAAACAAGACCTTCAAAAAGACGTCCAAAAAGACACTAAAGATACTAAAAAAGATGTCAAAAAAGGCGCTAAGAAAGACAAGAAAAAATCATCGAAAAAAGATGCTAAAAAGACTTCTAAAAAATCAGTAGAGAAGAAATCTGCTGAGGAATCAGTAGTACCAGTTGAGCACAAGGAAAATGAAGCAAAAACTGAAACCTTGGCACTTAGAAGTAAGCGCTCTAAGAAATCTAAAGCTAAATCAAAATCATCTCGTGATGATAAGAAAGCTTATCTTATCTTAGCCTTCCTAGGTGTTTTGGTAATTCTTTTGTTTGTTGCCATGCTTGCTTTAGCAGGACGTGGTAAACAAGCTGGTCACACTGGTAGCCTTGGAAATATCTTCGGATCTAGTTCTAAAGTCACTAAAAAAGAAGACAAAGAAAAAGAGGAAAAGGTAACTCCAACAAATAAATCAGCCGAAGCTAAACAAGCAGTCATGGAAGCAGATGCAGATACTATGTATGGTAATGGTTTGTATTATGATTATGCTAACATGACATTGAACCAAGTAGTTGAAGCATTTATGGCTGACCAAGGTATTGAGTCTAGCCAAATTGCCTTTTCATATAAAAATACCAAGACAAATGAGCAATTCTCTATGAATGATACTCAGCCAATGACTGCAGGATCAACTTATAAATTGCCATTAAACATGCTTGTCATGGATGAGGTTAATAAGGGTAAACTTTCTTTAACTGAACGTTTTGATATTACTAATACTGAGTATGAATACCAAGGTGAACATGATAATTATGTTGCTGCTTTCGGTGGTTCAATGACTATTCCAGAGATGCAAGAATATTCTCTTGTATACTCTGAGAATACTCCTGCCTACGCTTTGGCGGAACGCCTTGGTGGTATGGAAAAATTCTATGGCATGCTCGATAAATACGGTAAATCAAAAGGTGAAGTGAAGACTATCCAAATGCATGGTAATAAGACAACAACAGATTATTACATTCAAGTTTTGGATTATCTCTGGAAACATCAAGATAATTACAAGGATATTCTCCACTACATTGGTGAGTCATTCCCGAATGAGTATTACAAGACTTACCTTCCAGGTTTAACGATTTATCAAAAACCAGGTTACGTTCGTGAAGCACTTAACGTTGATGCTATCGTTATGGAAGATACACCTTATATGGTTGCAATCTATACACGTTACCTTGGTGGATCAACTGAAAATTCAGATGAAATCAGCGGTTGGGGTCTCCAACAATTAGGAATGCTCTCTTATGTCATTAATGAGTGGCACCGTGTCAATATGAACTAATAAAGAAAAGCCGAATTTATCGGCTTTTTTTCTATATAATTGAACAAAAAGTAAGAAGTAATATCCCTAGAAAAAGAAATGGGACAAATGCGATGCATTCCTTGAGATTTCTTTGTAGAAGGAAGTAAGCTAGTCCTAATAGGCAGGCAATTTCGATAATAAGTAGTATTTTTGAAAATGGGAAAATTAGTGAGGCACTTGCTAAGTAGAGAAAATCTCCTTCCCCAATATTTAGATGTTTCATATAAGAAAGGATGGCGAGGATTATCCCCAAGGCAAATGAGAGGTAGTAGTTGCCCATGAATAAGAGTGGGACTGTTCCAACTATCCAAATCAGAAGTGGATAGGATTTATGTTTCAAATCAAAAATTGATAGACAAAGGCTGAAGTAAAGAAAGTAGGTTACTTCAAGACTCAAAAAGTCATAGAAATATAGCAGGCATATTCCCCCACAAAATAATTCCATAAAGAGGTAACGAAAAGGGATAGGAGTCTGACATGAACGGCATCGAAATCTTAAGAAAAGTTGTGAGAGGATAGGAATCATCTCGAAAAAACGCAGCTGATGCTTGCAATGGCTACAGTGACTTCTAGGGAAAATAATCGACCTCTCAGGAAAACGATCACAAATTAGTCCGATGAATGAACCAAAAGAGGCTCCTAGAAAAAAATAAATAATACTTAACATACCTAATTATTCGAAAAAGAGTGAGAAAAAGCATTTTACTTGCATCTTATTTAGAAATATTCTAAAATAAAAGTATAAATAATAGTAATTCTAAATAAGGAGTATTAATATGGTAGATTCAATTAAAGAAACAATCAATGAAACAGTTAACCAACAAGCTGAAACACCTTCATATACAAAAACTAAAGCAGTTTTGAATCAAGCAGTCGCTGATTTGTCTGTAGCAGCTTCAATTGTTCACCAAGTTCATTGGTATATGCGTGGTCCTGGTTTCCTCTATCTTCATCCAAAAATGGATGAATTGATGGATAGTTTGAATGCTCACCTTGATGTTGTTAGTGAACGTTTGATTACTATTGGTGGGGAACCATACTCAACTTTGGTAGAATTTTCATCTAATTCAGGCTTGACTGAAACTACTGGTACATTTGATAAACCAATGTCTGATCAAATCCAATTATTGGTTGATACATACAAATATTTGTCAGTCTTGTTCCAAGTTGGTTTGGATATCACAGATGAAGAAGGAGATGCTCCTTCAAATGATATCTTCACTGCAGCTAAATCTGAAATTGATAAGACAATCTGGATGTTGACTGCAGAACTTGGACAAGCTCCAGGCTTGAGATAAGCATTTTTGAGTTAAGATGATTGTCAAGAGTTCCTCTAAAAGTGTATAATAGACATAAAATACTTTTAGACGAAGGGAGGCGGCGATATGTCTGAGCATCGACGTAGTCTAGGCGTTTATGAAGATGTCCTGAATCAGTTAAAAGCTAAAGGAATTCGGTTGACGGAATCTCGTAAAGCTGTTATTCGCTATTTGATGATGTCTGATCAACACCCTAGTGCAGATGTGATATATTATGACCTACTCCCTGACAATCCTGGGATGAGTTTGGCGACGGTCTATAACAACCTGAAGGTGTTGGTTGAAGAAGGGATTGTCTCTGAAATCAAGGTTAATAATGATAATACAACCTATTATGATTTTATGGGACATGACCACTTAAACATTGTTTGTGAAAAATGTGGTCACATTACTGACTTAGACTTACCGATTCCGTCTTTCAAGGAAGAGGTAGAATCACAAACTGGATTTCGCATTACTCGTGAACAGATGATTTTACATGGGATTTGCCCGAATTGTCAATAACCTGAGTCTAAATGACTTAGGTCTTTTTTGAAGTATACAATAATCTGTAAAGGTTTTCAAAACTATCTTGTCATGGCAGAAGCTTTTTGCTAAAATATTGCTATGAAAACTTTATATGACGTTCAACAGTTGTTGAAACAGTTTGGCATAGTAGTTTACCTGGGAAAAAGGCTCTATGATATCGAAATGATGAAGATTGAATTAGAAGCCCTCTACCAGAATGGTTTGGTGGACAAGGACAGCTACCTTACTGCTGAAATGATTTTACGACGTGAACATCGCATTGAAATGGAGAAAGAAAATGAGTAAAAAACTCTTGGGAATTGACCTTGGTGGAACAACTGTTAAATTTGGTATTTTGACTTCAGAAGGTGAAGTGCAAGAAATGGGCGATTGAAACAAATACGCTTGAAAATGGTCGTCACATCGTCCCTAACATCGTGGAGTCTTTGAAACACCGTTTGGAAATGTACGGACTTACTGCAGAAGATTTCATTGGAATTGGTATGGGTTCTCCAGGAGCTGTTGATCGTGAAAATAAAACGGTTACTGGTGCCTTCAACTTGAACTGGGCAGAAACTCAAGAAGTTGGATCTGTCATCGAAAAAGAACTCGGTATTCCATTTGCCATTGATAATGATGCTAACGTTGCTGCCCTCGGTGAACGTTGGGTTGGTGCTGGTGCTAACAATCCTGATGTTGTCTTTGTGACATTAGGAACAGGAGTTGGTGGCGGCGTTATCGCTGATGGTAACTTGATTCATGGTGTTGGCGGTGCTGGTGGTGAAATTGGCCACATTATCGTTGAGCCTGAAACAGGATTTGAATGTACTTGCGGAAACAAAGGATGCTTGGAAACTGTAGCTTCTGCAACAGGTGTCGTACGTTTGGCACGTCATTTAGCAGAAGGATATGAAGGTAACTCTTCTATTAAAGCTGCTGTAGATAATGGTGAGCAAGTAACAAGTAAAGATATTTTCGTTGCCGCTGCCGAAGGCGACAAGTTTGCTAATAGCATCGTTGACAAAGTCTCTGAATACCTAGGACTTGCAACAGCAAATATCTCAAATATTCTTAACCCAGATTCAGTTGTAATCGGTGGTGGTGTTTCAGCAGCTGGTGAATTCTTGCGTAGCCGTGTTGAAGGATACTTTACACGTTATGCATTCCCACAAGTTCGCCGTACAACAAAAGTGAAATTAGCAGAGCTTGGAAATGATGCTGGTATCATTGGAGCTGCTAGCCTTGCACTTACAATTGATAACTAATGAATGACAGAAGGTGTGTCTGACCAATTATAGGTGGACAGCACCTTTTTCTTGTTGAAAAACGTTTACAATCAGCTGAGCTCTGCCATTTTGTTGAAAATGTGGTATACTTTAAAAGTTGAAATAAAAATTAAAGAGGAAAAAATGACTAAACTTAGAGAAGATATCCGTAACGTAGCCATCATTGCCCACGTTGACCACGGTAAAACAACACTTGTTGATGAATTGTTGAAACAATCACACACTCTTGACGAGCGTAAAGAGCTTGATGAGCGTGCAATGGACTCAAACGATCTTGAAAAAGAACGTGGAATTACAATCCTTGCCAAAAATACAGCCGTTGCTTATAACGGTACGCGTATCAACATTATGGATACACCAGGTCACGCGGACTTCGGTGGAGAAGTTGAACGTATCATGAAAATGGTTGATGGGGTTGTCCTTGTTGTCGATGCCTACGAAGGTACAATGCCTCAAACACGTTTTGTGTTGAAAAAAGCACTCGAGCAAACTTGACACCTATCGTTGTTGTTAACAAGATTGATAAACCATCAGCTCGTCCTGAAGAAGTTGTTGATGAAGTTCTTGAACTTTTCATCGAGCTTGGTGCTGATGATGATCAGTTGGAATTCCCAGTTGTGTATGCTTCAGCGATTAACGGAACATCATCATTGTCGGATAACCCTGCTGATCAAGAGCACACTATGGCTCCAATCTTTGACACTATTATTGACCACATCCCAGCTCCTGTAGATAACTCAGATGAGCCTCTTCAATTCCAAGTGTCACTTCTTGACTACAATGATTTCGTTGGACGTATCGGTATTGGACGTATCTTCCGTGGAACTGTAAAAGTTGGTGACCAAGTTACCCTTTCAAAACTTGACGGAACAACAAAGAACTTCCGTGTTACTAAACTTTTCGGTTTCTTTGGTTTGGAACGTCGTGAAATTGAAGAAGCAAAAGCTGGTGATTTGATTGCCATCTCAGGTATGGAAGACATCTTCGTTGGTGAAACAATTACACCAACTGATGCTGTTGAACCATTGCCAGTTCTTCGTATTGACGAACCAACACTTCAAATGACTTTCTTGGCTAATAACTCACCATTTGCAGGTCGTGAAGGTAAACACGTGACATCACGTAAGGTTGAAGAGCGTCTCTTGGCAGAGTTGCAAACAGACGTTTCTCTTCGTGTTGATCCAACTGATTCACCAGATAAATGGACTGTCTCAGGTCGTGGTGAATTGCACTTGTCAATCCTTATCGAAACAATGCGTCGTGAAGGATACGAACTTCAAGTATCTCGTCCAGAAGTTATCATCAAAGAAATTGATGGTGTGAAATGTGAGCCATTTGAACGTGTTCAAATTGATACTCCAGAAGAGTACCAAGGTTCTATCATCCAAGCCCTTTCAGAACGTAAAGGTGATATGCTTGATATGCAGATGGTTGGTAACGGTCAAACACGTCTTATCTTCCTCGTACCAGCTCGTGGACTTATTGGATTCTCTACTGAATTCTTGTCTATGACACGTGGTTACGGTATCATGAACCACACCTTCGACCAATACTTGCCAGTTGTTGCTGGTGAAATTGGTGGCCGTCACCGTGGTGCCCTTGTTTCTATCGATACAGGTAAAGCGACAACTTACTCAATCATGCGTATCGAAGAACGTGGTACAATCTTTGTTAACCCAGGTACTGAAGTTTATGAAGGTATGATTGTTGGTGAAAATGCTCGTGAAAATGACCTTGGTGTCAATATCACTACAGCAAAACAAATGACAAACGTGCGTTCAGCAACTAAGGACCAAACGGCTGTTATCAAGACTCCACGTATCTTGACTCTTGAAGAATCACTTGAATTCTTGGATGACGATGAGTACATGGAAGTAACGCCTGAATCTATCCGCTTGCGTAAACAAATTTTGAATAAAGCAGAGCGTGATAAAGCCAATAAACGTAAGAAAAAAGCAGCAGAAGCTGAATAATATATAGAGAGGAGAAGAGATGTTTTATCTGATTGTTGCTATATTGATTGCATCATTCTATTTCTTTATTGCACCAAAGTCGGTAAAAAACACCATGAATCTTCTCTTTGTCATGGCTACCTTAGCATTGCTCCTACTTTTAGCAGTGCTATCAATCATTAAATTCTTCAGTTTACCTGGTGAGTTCTTTGTTACGGTGGGAATGCTTGTATTGAGCTATTTCACCTTGAAAGATTTTTTCGCTATGTCAGAGCTTAATCATGAAAAAGCTGAACATGAAGATAAATAAGTAGCATGAGATTAAAAGTCAATCGAATAGATTGGCTTTTTCTTTTGCCAAGAAGAGGTAACTCCTTGAAATAGCTTGGGATAAAGGGTAAAATGATTATGATACAATTTGAGAGAATGGACGAATTATGAAATCAGTAACACAATTTGAAAATAAAAAAGTTTTGGTCCTTGGTTTGGCTAAATCTGGTGAAGCAGCTGCCCGCCTATTGGCTAAGTTGGGTGCTATTGTCACAGTAAATGATGGGAAACCATTTGAGGAAAATCCATCAGCACAGACGCTTCTTGAAGAAGGGATTAAGGTTGTCTGTGGCGGACATCCTCTTGAACTATTGGATGAAAATTTTGAATTAATGGTGAAAAATCCTGGAATTCGTTATGACAATCCAATGGTAGCTCGTGCACTTGAAAAAGGCATTCCTGTTTGGACTGAAGTGGAATTGGCTTACCTAGTATCTGAAGCACCTATTATCGGTATTACAGGCTCAAATGGTAAGACAACAACGACAACTATGATTGCTGATGTCCTAAACCATGGTGGCAAATCGGGTGTCTTGTCTGGAAATATCGGTTTCCCTGCGTCAGAAGTTGCACAGTCAGTTACTGCTCAAGATACCTTAGTTATGGAATTGTCTTCTTTCCAATTGATGGGGATTGACAGCTTCCATCCACATATTGCTGTGATTACTAACTTGATGCCGACACATATTGACTATCATGGTAGTTTTGAAGAATATGTGGCTGCTAAATGGAATATTCAAAATCAGATGACTGCGGATGATTTTGTTGTTTTGAACTTCAATCAAGATTTAGCTAAGGAATTGGCTACACAAACTAAAGCACAAGTAGTTCCATTCTCAACAGTGGAAAAAGTAGATGGTGCCTATCTTGAAAATGGTGGTCTCTACTTCAAAGGTGAATTGGTGATGCAAGCCGATGAGATTGGCGTTCCTGGTAGTCACAATGTTGAAAATGCCTTGGCAACTATAGCTGTAGCAAAATTGTCAGGTATTTCAAACCAAGCTATCAAGGAAACTCTCGCAAGCTTTGGTGGGGTTAAGCACCGTCTCCAATTCGTTGACACTATCGATGAAGTGAAATTCTATAATGATAGTAAGTCAACAAACATTTTAGCGACACAAAAAGCACTTTCTGGTTTTGATAATAGCAAAGTCATTTGATTGCCGGTGGTTTGGACCGTGGTAATGAATTTGATGAACTCATTCCTGACATTACCGGTCTTAAGAAAATGGTGATTTTAGGAGAATCAGCTCCTCGTGTCAAACGTGCTGCTGATAAAGCGGGCGTGACTTATCTTGATGCCAAAGATGTGGCAGATGCGACACGTATTGCTTTTGATCAAGCCAGTGCAGGAGATGTTGTCTTGTTGAGCCCTGCAAACGCAAGCTGGGATATGTACAAGAATTTCGAAGTGCGTGGTGACGAATTTATCACAACTGTTGAGCAATTGAAGGGATAGTCTATGGCAAAAGCGAAAAAGATTGTTTTTACCGGTGGTGGAACCGTTGGACATGTGACTTTAAATCTTATCTTAATTCCAAAATTTCTCAAAGATGGATGGGAAGTGCACTATATCGGTGATAAGCACGGAATTGAACATGAACAGATTGATAAATCTGGCTTAGATGTGACTTTCCATAGTATTGCTACAGGTAAACTACGTCGTTATTTCTCATGGCAAAATATGTTGGATGTCTTTAAAGTTGGTTGGGGTATTCTACAGTCTATTGCAATTATTGCCAAGATTCGCCCCCAAGCACTCTTTTCAAAAGGTGGCTTTGTCTCAGTTCCACCGGTAATTGCTTCTAAATTATTAGGAGTTCCTGTATATGTGCATGAGTCTGACCTTTCTATGGGCTTGGCCAATAAAATTGCCTATAAATTTGCGACTACTATGTTTACGACTTTTGAACAATCAAAAGGATTGGCAAAGACAAAACATGTAGGTGCTATTACAAAGGTAGGAATGGCGACATCCAATCAGTCTGATGCCCTTGAAAAGATTAAAGAACAGTTTGATGACAACTTAAAAACTGTCCTTTTCATTGGTGGTTCAGCTGGTGCAAAAGTATTTAATGATTTTATTAGTAATACTCCACAACTGACGGAAATATAATGTCATTAATATTTCTGGGGACTCTTCATTGAATACCTTAGAACGTCATCTTTATAGAGTTGATTATGTGACAGATTTGTACCAACCTCTTATGGATACGGCAGATTTAGTTGTAACTCGTGGTGGCTCAAATACGATTTTCGAATTGTTGGCTATGAAAAAACTTCATTTAATTATTCCTTTAGGGAAAGAAGCTAGCCGAGGAGACCAACTTGAAAATGCTGCCTATTTTGAACGAAAAGGCTACGCACGTCAATTACAGGAAACAGAATTAAGTTGGGAAACCTTGAATCATGAGCTTGAACAACTTGTTGAACATGCAGAGACTTACAAAGAAGCGATGGCTAAATCTGAGGAAATCACTTCTCCTGATGATTTTTATAACCTATTAGTGACTAGTATTTCAAAAAAATAAAGGAATTTCATGGCAAAAAAGGATCAAGAATCACAAGAAAAACAAGTTCTCACAGAGTGGCAGAAGAGAAATCTCGAATTTTTGAGAAAAAAAGAAACCGAAGATTCTGAAGAATTTGCGAATGGAAAGGTCGTTCATTCACAAGAAGCGACTTCAAATGAGAGCCAGCCACCAGTGAAAAAGAAGGTTAAAAAGAAAAAAAAGACCAAAAGGAAGAAACGAAAAAAAGGTAATACAACTAGTAATATTCCAATTGCACAACAAAATCTTGCAGGACTAGTTGTTTTTATCGCTGCACTCCTAATCGTATTTTCACTTTTCTTTATTTCACCTTGGTCAAAACAAAAGGTTCTCACTGTATCAGGAACAAAAAATGCTTTACCAGAAGATGTGAAAGTTGCAAGTGGTATTCTTGATACAGACTATATCACTCATGTCTTTTTCAACCAAGGAAAGATTGCATCAACTGTTGAAAAAACCAATGTTTGGGTTAAAAAGGCTACAGTTACATATAGTTTTCCAAATCAATTTAATATTGCGGTAAAAGAATACCCAATTGTGGCTTATCGTCAAACTACAAATGGTTATGTTTCTATTCTTGAAAGTGGAAAGACAGGAGGAACAGTTTCAACTAGTAATCTACCTGATAAATTCATCACTTTAAAAATGGATGACGAGAAGAAAATCGAAGAGTTAGTAAAAGAATTAAATAAACTTGATACAAAAATCAAGAATAATATTCAAATTATTAATCTTACGCCTACTAAAGCAACTTCAGATTTACTAACGATTGAGCTGTATGATGGCAATTCCATTCGTGTTCCTCTTTCTCAATTAACAGTTAAGCTTCCTTACTACGAGAAAATTAAGAGTCAACTTTCAGATGGAAGTATTGTAGATATGGAAGTTGGACTTTATACAACGACCCCTGAAGTTGAATCATCAAAAACTGATGGGGATAAAAAGAAAGACAAAGATAAGACTGATAAAAAGGAAAATCCAACTTCTGAAGAAGGTCAAGATACTACAACATCAACGGAACAGCATTCTGAGGAAGAGTCTAATTCTGAAAATCCGGGTATTCAAGGACAAGAAAATCCAACTGTTGGTCAAGAAACAACTCTTCGCCCTTCCCCTGCTCAAGGCTAATATTGAATAATAAAAAACGTAAAATGCTGACATTTTACGTTTTTTTATGGTACAATAGTATCCGAATAATTCTGTTTTTATACAGTTTACAAAGATATTGAATGGAAAGATTGAGAGGTCGAGTGAATGGCTAGAGATGGCTTTTTTACAGGATTAGATATAGGAACTAGCTCGATTAAGGTTCTTGTTGCTGAGTTTATTGATGGATCAATGAATGTCATCGGAGTAAGTAATGTTAAGAGTTCTGGTGTGAAAGATGGCATCATTGTTGACATTGACGCTGCAGCGAAATCAATCAAAACAGCTATTGAACAAGCAGAAGAAAAAGCTGGGATTGTTATTGAGCAAGTGAACGTTGGGCTTCCAGCTAATCTTCTTCAAATTGAGCCTACACAAGGTATGATTCCTGTAACAAGTGAATCAAAAGAAATCAAAGATGAAGATGTTGAAAGTGTTGTTCGCTCAGCCTTGACAAAGAGCATTACACCTGAGCGTGAGGTTATCTCACTAGTTCCCGAAGAGTTTATTGTTGATGGCTTCCAAGGAATTCGTGATCCTCGTGGAATGATGGGGATTCGTCTTGAAATGAGAGGTCTCATATACACAGGTCCAACAACAATTCTTCACAACCTTCGTAAGACAGTTGAACGTGCTGGTATTCAAGTAGAGAATATTATCATCTCTCCTCTTGCAATGACACGTGCTGTTCTAAATGAAGGTGAACGTGAGTTTGGTGCTACTGTTATTGATATGGGTGGCGGTCAAACAACTGTTGCAAGCATGCGTGCTCAAGAACTTCAATTTACCAATATTTATTCTGAAGGTGGCGAGTACATCACTAAGGATATTTCAAAAGTTTTGAAGACTTCAATGCAGATTGCTGAAGCACTTAAGTTCAATTTTGGTAATGCAGATATTGAAGAAGCAAGTGAAACAGAAACTGTCCAAGTAGAAGTTGTAGGTGAGAATTCACCAGTTGAGATTACAGAAAAATACCTTGCTGAGATTATCTCAGCTCGTGTGAAGCATATCCTTGATAGAGTTAAACAAGACTTGACTCGAGGACGTCTACTTGATTTGCCTGGTGGCATTGTCCTTGTAGGTGGAACAGCTATCATGCCAGGTGTGGTTGAAGTTGCTCAAGAAATTTTTGAGACAAATGTTAAACTTTACGTGCCAAATCAAGTTGGTATCCGTAATCCAATGTTTGCAAATGTGATTAGTCTTGTTGAGTATGTTGGTCTTCTTACAGAAGTTGATATCATCGCACAACAGGCTGTGTCTGGTGAAGAGTATCTTCGTCGTAAACCAATCGACAATGAGGCTCCTGCCTTGAGTTTTGATAGAACTCCTACTCCAGCACCTCGAGTGGCTCCTCAGCCAAATCCTGTTCCAGTTGAGAACACCATTGAGGTACCTCTGCCAGTTGAAGAAGAAAATCATGAACAAAAACAAAAACTTGGTGATCGTGTTCGTGGTATTTTCGGCAGTATGTTTGATTAATTGAATCTAGTAAAAGCGAGGAAATAAAATGAGTTTTTCATTTGATAGCGCATCAGTTCAAGGTGCGGTAATTAAAGTTATCGGTGTCGGTGGAGGTGGCGGAAACGCCATCAACCGAATGATTGAAGAAGGTCTTGCTGGTGTTGAATTTATTGCAGCTAATACTGATATTCAAGCACTCAGCTCTTCTAAAGCAGAAACAGTAATCCAATTGGGTCCTAAATTGACTCGTGGCCTTGGTGCCGGAGGTCAACCTGAAGTTGGTCGTAAGGCAGCTGAAGAAAGTGAAGAAACACTTACAGAAGCACTTACAGGAGCTGATATGGTCTTTATCACTGCTGGTATGGGTGGTGGCTCTGGTACAGGGGCAGCACCAGTTATTGCACGTATTGCGAAAAGCTTGGGTGCATTGACAGTTGCAGTTGTGACACGTCCATTTGGATTTGAAGGTAACAAACGTGGTGCCTTTGCTGTCGAAGGTATTCAAGAGTTGCGTGAGCAAGTTGATACCCTTCTTATTATCTCTAACAATAACCTTCTTGAAATCGTTGATAAGAAACACCACTTCTTGAAGCTCTTAGTGAAGCAGATAATGTTCTTCGTCAAGGGGTCCAAGGTATTACGGACCTTATCACTAACCCAGGTTTGATTAACCTCGACTTTGCCGATGTGAAAACAGTTATGGCAAATAAAGGTAATGCACTTATGGGTATTGGTATTGGTTCAGGTGAAGAACGTATTGTTGAAGCTGCGCGCAAAGCAATCTATTCACCACTTCTTGAAACTACTATTGATGGTGCAGAAGATGTTATCGTTAACGTAACTGGTGGTCTTGATATGACGCTTACAGAAGCAGAAGAAGCATCTGAAATTGTTGGTCAAGCAGCTGGTAGCGGTGTTAACATTTGGCTTGGTACATCAATCGATGATACATTGAAAGATGAAATCCGTGTAACTGTTGTTGCAACTGGAGTTCGTCAAGATCGTGCTGAAAAAGTATCTGGTATGAAAGCTCAGCCACGTAAAGTGACTACAGCTCCTTCACAACCATCAGCTCCTGCTCAACAAGTTGTTCAAGAAGAGCAACGTCCAGTTTCTCAACCTTCATTTGAACGTCAACCAAATTTTGACTATAATGAAACACCTTCAATGCCTCAAGCAGGAGTTCGTCCTGCAGCGGAAGCTCCTCAACAAGAGCAGTCAGCTTTTGGTAATTGGGATTTGAGACGTGATAATATTTCTCGTCCTGAAACTGGTCAACTAGATAGTCAATTGACTATGTCTACATTCTCAAGTGATGTTGAAGATGATGATGAATTGGAGACACCACCATTCTTTAAAAATCGTTAATAATGACTATAGAAGAGAATAAAAATAATGTTTATCAAGCGGTAAAAAGAGCTTGTGAAAAGGCTAATCGCTCTAGCGATGACGTCAATATTATTGCTGTAACCAAATATGTTTCAAGCAATGTCGCTGAAGAATTGGTTAAAACGGGAATCAAGCACATTGCTGAAAATCGCGTTGATAAATTCCTAGATAAGTATCAAGCTTTAAAAAATTATGATTTGACTTGGCACCTTATTGGTACCTTGCAACGTCGTAAAGTAAAGGATGTTATTAATTTAGTTGATTATTTTCATGCTTTGGATTCTGTTAAATTGGCAGAGGAAATTCAAAAGCGTGCCGACCACACCATTAATTGCTTCCTACAAGTTAACGTTTCAGGTGAAGAGTCAAAACATGGTTTTTCACCTGAAGAACTTGATACTGTTCTAAAACAAATTGAAAATCTTGATAAGATTTGTATAGTTGGACTCATGACTATGGCTCCAATTGATGCAGATGCTCAAGAACTTGATAAGATTTTTGCTGAGACAAATGAACTTAGAGAATCAATTCAAGAGAAAAAACTAAAGAATGTTCCTTGTGATCAGTTAAGCATGGGGATGAGTCGAGACTATGACATGGCTATTCAGAATGGATCAACCTTTGTCAGAATAGGCAGTGCATTCTTTAAAGAGAACGGAGAATAACCTTATGGCATTAAAAGACGCAATTGATAAAATTGTTTCATATTTTGATACCGACGAAGTAACAGATTATGAAGATGCTGCTAAAGAAGAGGCTAAAGAACGTCCAGTGAAAGCACAGAAACCTGTGCAGACACGACCTCCTCGTCAGCAACGTCAACCTGAGCGTTCTCAGGCAACAGTCCCTCCTCGTCGCCAACATGTTCATTCAGACTTACAGGAAACTCAAGTCCTTCGTAGTTTACCTCTGAGTCGTTCACAAGCAAACCAGGGACCACAACAAATGAATACAACTAAAACAACAATTGCAATTAAATATCCTAAAAAGTATGAAGATGCTCAGGAAATTGTAGAACTATTGATTGAAAACGAATGTGTTTTAATCGATTTTCAATATATGTTGGAAGCGCAAGCTCGTCGTTGTCTTGACTTTATTGATGGTGCTAGCAAGGTACTTACAGGCAACTTACAAAAAGTTGGCTCTTCAATGTATTTGCTTACGCCAATTAATGTCGTTGTTGACATCGAAGAGATTGGTTTGGCTCATGGCAACCAAGAAGCTAATTTTGACTTTGACATGAAGAGACGTTAAGCGATGTCTGTATTACTTTATGTTATTTGGGCACGTGTTGTTAACGTGATAGAGATTCTTCTTGTAGTCTATGCTTTGTTATCCTGGTTTCCAGGAGCTTATGATACTAGCCTTGGAAGAATCATTAGACAAATTGTTCAACCGATTCTCGCACCATTTCGTCGCTTGAATTTAGCTTTTGCTGGTATTGATTTTTCAATATTGGTAATTGTACTTCTACTAAACTTTTCACTTAGAATTCTTAGATTTATTCTACTCTGATGTCAGATATTAAAAATATTGAACAGCATTACTCGTTAGATGAACGTCCTTTTCTAGAGAAGGTTAGGGGATTTTGTCAATTAGTTGATGATAGGTACAGTCCTTACTTAACTGATTTCTTGAATCCTCGTGAAATTCAGATTGTTGAAGAGTTAGCTCATTACTACAATTTAAAATTTTTTGTGAGTTCTACTCTTGAATCTGAAGAATATGGAAGAGTTATTCTTGCTCCCGAATATTACGAGCTTGATGACGATGACTTTGAAATTAAACGACTAGAAATCTCTTATGCGAGACAGTTCAATAAATTGACACACCCAAAAGTTTTGGGAGCACTGATTAATCAACTTGGTCTTGACCGTCAAGTATTTGGAGATATTATTCTTGATGAAGAAGGACGCGTTCAATTTTCCATTGCTTCTCATTTAGCAAGTTATGCGATAATGACGATCACTAAGATTGGTAATGTTTCGGTTACTCTAAAAGAAGTGAGTAAAGACGATTGGATATCAAATCAAGAAAATTATTCACAATCTTTTGTCTTACTTTCCAGTATGCGTCTTGATAATGTATTGGCGACGGTATTAAACCTATCCCGTTCTAATGCCTTAAAACTTATTGCTTCTGGAAAAGTTAAATTAAATTATAGACAAATTGAGAAGGCTAATCAGACGGTTATGATTGGTGATATGATTTCGGTTAGAGGTTATGGTCGATTTCGACTAGCTCAACAAGAAGGATTTTCAAAGTCCGGGAAAGCTAAAATCGTTATTGAAAGTCTGTTAAGACGGAGAAAAAAGTAGTTATTTAATTTAAACCATCAGATATGGTAATGAAAAATAAAGGAGGCCTGTAATGGCTATTACAGCACTTGATATTAAAGATAAACAGTTTACAACTAAATTTCGTGGATATAATGAGCAAGAAGTTGATGAATTTCTTGATATTATTGTAGATGATTACGAAGATTTGGTTCGTGACAATCGTGAACTTGCTGCTCGTGTAAAAGAGCTTGAAGAAAAATTGGCTTATTTTGATGAAATGAAAGAATCATTGAGTCAATCAGTTATTTTGGCTCAAGAAACAGCTGAAAAAGTTAAAGCTTCAGCGGCTGACGAATCAGCTAACTTGATTAATAAGGCTAACTTCAATGCTACTCATTTGGTTGAAGAAGCTAAATCTAAGGCATCTGAAATTCTTCGTGATGCAACAGATGAAGCCAAACGTGTTGCCATCGAAACGGAAGAACTTAAACGTCAAAGTCGTGTCTTCCACCAACGCCTATTGGCTGCAGTTGAAGGTCAGCTTAGCTTGGCAAGTGCTCCAGAATGGGGTGAATTGTTGCAACCAACAGCTATTTATCTTCAAAATTCAGATGCTGCCTTTAAAGAAGTTGTTGAAAAAGTTTTGGATGAACATGTACCTGATTCAAATGATGCAGCTTCATTTGATGCAACTCGTCAATTCACTCCTGATGAAATGGCTGAACTTCAACGTCGCGTTGCTGAAAGTAATAAGCAAGTTGAAGATTTCTCTAGTCCAGAAGTTGATGAAACAAACGAAGTTGTTTCAACTCCAGTTGACTTTGGTATTCCAGACACTTTCGAGAGTGAAGTAGCAGATTTCCCAACTTCAGCGCCAGTAGATGAAGATTTTGATTTGCAACCTGAGTCAACAGGTGAAATTAATCTTAACGAAACACAAACGTTTAAATTGAATATTAGCGAATAAGAAAAATACAACTTACCAAGTATATTAACAGCGAGTGGGAGATGGTGTGAGTCCCACATTCCCTATTTGGATAGTTATCATTTTCAAGCATTCTAACTGAACTAAGTAAGTTAGAAGGATGGTCCTCCTTACGGACATATGAGGGAGCAAATGTTTTTTGCTCTGAATTAAGGTGGTACCACGAGCTTTCGTCCTTTTTGATGAAGGCTCTTTTTATTTAGTAAATTAATTTAAAGAGGAGATATAATGAAACTCAAAGAAACCTTAAATCTAGGTAAGACAGCTTTTCCAATGCGAGCTGGACTTCCTAATAAAGAACCAATCTGGCAAAAAGAGTGGGAAGATGCTAAGATGTATCAACGTCGTCAAGAGTTGAACGAAGGTAAACCTCACTTCACTCTTCATGATGGTCCTCCGTATGCCAATGGTAATATTCACGTTGGACATGCGATGAACAAGATTTCTAAGGATATCATTGTTCGTTCAAAATCTATGTCTGGTTTCTATGCTCCTTATGTTCCTGGTTGGGATACACACGGTCTTCCAATTGAACAAGTTTTGGCAAAACAAGGTGTGAAACGTAAAGAACTTGATCGTGCTGAATACCTTAAGATGTGTCGTGATTATGCACTTTCACAAGTTGACAAACAACGTGAAGATTTCAAACGTCTTGGTGTTTCAGCTGACTGGGATAATCCATATGTTACTTTGACACCAGATTATGAAGCAGCTCAGATTCGTGTCTTTGGTGAGATGGCTAAAAAAGGTTACATCTATCAAGGTGCAAAACCAGTTTATTGGTCATGGTCATCAGAGTCAGCACTTGCTGAAGCAGAAATCGAATATCATGATTTAGTTTCAACCTCACTTTACTATGCTAATAAGGTTAAGGATGGTAAAGGTGTACTAGATACAGATACATATATTGTTGTTTGGACAACAACACCATTTACAGTAACAGCTTCACGTGGTTTGACTGTTGGTGCTGATATTGAATACGTTCTCGTAAAACCTGCTGGAGAAGACCGCAAATTTGTCGTTGCTTCTGAATTACTTAATAGTCTTTCTGAGAAATTTGGTTGGACTGATGTGGAAGTACTTCAGTCATACCGTGGAGAGGAATTGAATCAAATCGTCACTGAACACCCGTGGGATACAGAAGTTGATGAGCTTGTTATCCTTGGTAATCACGTAACTACAGATTCAGGTACAGGTATCGTCCATACGGCTCCTGGTTTTGGTGAGGATGACTATAACGTAGGTATCGCTAATGGCCTTGAAGTTGCCGTAACCGTTAATGAGCGTGGTATCATGATGGAAAATGCTGGTCCTGATTTTGAAGGTCAGTTCTACGATAAAGTGGCTCCAATTGTTATGGAAAAACTCGGTGATTTGCTCCTTGCTAAAGAAGAAATCTCACACTCATACCCATTTGACTGGCGTACGAAGAAACCAATCATCTGGCGTGCCGTACCACAATGGTTTGCTTCTGTTTCTAAATTCCGTCAAGAGATTTTGGATGAGATTGAAAGTTAAATTCCATTCTGAGTGGGGTAAAGTTCGTCTTTACAACATGATTCGTGACCGTGGTGACTGGGTAATCTCTCGTCAGCGTGCCTGGGGTGTGCCACTCCCAATCTTCTATGCTGAAGATAAAACACCAATCATGACTGAAGAAACAATCGAACATGTGGCTAAACTTTTCGAAGAGCACGGTTCAGTTATCTGGTGGGAACGTGATGCCAAAGATCTTCTTCCAGAAGGCTTTACACATCCAGGTTCACCAAACGAAGAGTTTACTAAAGAAACTGACATTATGGACGTATGGTTTGACTCAGGTTCATCATGGAATGGTGTCGTTGTTAACCGTCCTGAGTTGACTTATCCAGCTGACCTTTATCTTGAAGGTTCAGACCAATATCGTGGATGGTTTAACTCATCACTTATCACATCTGTTGCTAATAATGGTGTTGCACCATACAAACAACTCTTGTCTCAAGGTTTTGCGCTTGATGGTAAGGGTGAAAAGATGTCTAAATCCCTCGGTAATACTATTGCTCCTAGTGATGTTGAGAAACAATTTGGTGCTGAAATTCTTCGTCTTTGGGTAACAAGTGTTGATACAACTAATGACGTTCGTATCTCAATGGATATCCTTAGCCAAGTATCAGAATCTTATCGTAAGATTCGTAACACACTTCGTTTCTTGATTGCTAATACATCTGACTTCAATCCAACAACTGATGCAGTAGCCTTTGAAGACTTGCGTTCTGTAGATCAGTACATGACTATTCGATTTAACCAATTAGTTAAGACTATTCGTGATGCCTATGCAAACTTTGAATTCTTAACTATCTACAAAGCCTTGGTTAACTTTATTAACGTTGAGTTGTCTGCTTTCTATCTTGATTTTGCCAAAGATGTGGTTTATATTGAGAGTGCAGAATCACTTGAACGTCGTCAAATGCAAACAGTCTTCTACGATGTTCTTGTTAAGATTACAAAACTATTGACTCCAATTCTTCCTCACACTGCAGAAGAAATTTGGTCATATCTTGAATTTGAAACAGAAGACTATGTTCAATTGTCAGAGTTGCCAGAAGCAGAAGATTTCGCTGGTCAAGATGCACTTCTTGAAAAATGGAATGCCTTCATGGATTTCCGTGGCCAAGCTCAAAAAGCTTTGGAAGAAGCGCGTAACGAAAAAGTTATCGGTAAATCACTTGAAGCTCATTTGACAATCTATCCTAATGCTGAAGTCAAAGAACTTCTTGAAGGTTTGAACACTAACCTTGCTCAACTTTTGATTGTTTCAGCATTGACTATTGCTGAAGGAGATGCTCCTGAATCTGCTGTAAGCTTTGAAGGTGTAGCATTCACAGTAGAACGTGCTGAAGGTGATGTCTGTGATCGTTGCCGTCGTATCGATCCAACTACCAAAGAACGTAGCTACAATGCGACTATCTGTGATCACTGTGCTAGCATTGTTGAAGAAAACTTTGCTGAAGGTGTCGCAGAAGGTTTTGAAGTAAAAGCAAAATAAAATAAAAAGAGTTCAACTTGAACTCTTTTTCTGTTTGTTTTTCGAATATAGTATTGAACACAATAAAAAAACTAGCTCAGCTAGTTTTTTCTTATAGTCCGTAGTTATAATCATCGTCTTGCATGGCTTCAACAGTCCCTAGAAGGTAACCATTACCAACTTGAGAGAAGAAGTCGTGGTTAGATGTTCCTGTAGAAATACCATTCATAACGATTGGGTTAACATCGTTCGCACTATCTGGGAAGAGTGGATCTTGTCCTAGGTTCATGAGAGCCTTGTTGGCGTTATAACGTAGGAAAGTCATGACTTCCTCAGTCCATCCAACAGCATCATAAAGAGATTTAGTGTAGAGCTCTTCATTTTCATACAATTGGTAGAGAAGATCATACATCCATTCACGGAAACTTTCTTGCTCTTCTTCAGGCAATTCGTTGAACCCTAGTTGGAATTTATAGCCAATATAAGTTCCGTGAACAGATTCGTCACGGATAATGAGCTTAATGATTTCAGCGACATTAGCCAGCTTGTTATTACCAAGATAATAGAGTGGAGTGAAGAACCCTGAATAGAAAAGGAATGTTTCAAGATATGTTGAAGCAACCTTTTTCTGAAGAGGCGTTCCATTTTCATAGATATCGTTAATGATTTTCGCCTTGGTTTGGAGGTATTCGTTACTGTTAGTCCACTCGAAAATTTCTTCAATTTCAGATTTAGTATTCAAAGTTGAGAAGATTGAAGAGTAAGATTTGGCGTGAACAGATTCCATGAACTGAATGTTGTTCAATACAGCTTCTTCATGAGGTGTACGGACGTCTGCACGAATGGCTTCAACACCAGTTTGAGATTGCATGGTATCTAGCAAGGTTAAACCACCGAAAACTTTTCCAACCAAATCCTTTTCTTCAGCTGAAAGTTTACGCCAGTCATCAAGGTCATTTGAAAGTGGGATACGTGTATCTAGCCAAAATTGTTCGGTCAATTTTTCCCAGGTAGATTTATCAATCGCATCTTCGATTTCATTCCAGTTAATGGCTTTGTAGTAAGTTTCCATTAGAAACCTCTTTCTTTATTGATGTCGTTACTATTTTATCATAATTCAAAATCATGATATAGTTTTTTGAGTTGATCTATTAAAAAAGTCGGCGAACCGACCTTTTAATGCATTTTGTAAATAAGACTAGTGAGGTTGTTATCGTTAAATCACTATCTTAGATGACACAGCTTTCACATTGGTTAGAACCAACCTCTTCACCGTCATCTGTATAAGTACGGATGTAGTAGATTGATTTAATTCCCTTGTTAAAGGCGTAGTTACGAAGGATAGAAAGGTCACGAGTCGTTTGTTTATTTTCTGTTTTCCATTCGTAAATTTCTTTTGGTAACTCACTACGCAAAAATAGGGTTAATGACAAACCTTGATCAACGTGTTCAGTTGCAGCGGCATAAACATCGATAACTTTACGCATGTCCATGTCGTAGGCTGAAGTGTAGAAAGGAATTGTGTCTGTTGAAAGACCGTTGGCTGGATAGTAGATTTTTCCGATTTTCTTTTCTTGACGTTCTTCAATACGTTGTGTAATTGGATGGATAGAAGCCGAACAGTCGTTAATGTAAGAGATTGAGCCATTTGGCGCAACAGCCAAACGGTTTTGATGGTAGAGTCCATCTTTCTTAACGAGTTCACGGAGTTCTTCCCAATCTTTAGCTTGGGGGATGAAGTGGTCATCGAAAAGTTCTTTGATACGGTCAGATTTAGGAACGTATTGGCCTGTAACATATTTGTCAAAGTAAGAACCATCAGCATATTTTGATTTTTCAAAACCGACAAAGGTTTCTTGACGTTCACGGGCAATGTTGTTAGATTCAACTAAAGTCCAGTAGTTCATAAGCATGAAGTAGATATTAGTGAATTCAACAGATTCAGGGCTACCATACTCGATATGGTGTTTAGCGAGGTAAGAGTGAAGCCCCATGGCTCCCAAACCAAAGGTATGAGCTTGTTGGTTACCATTTTTGATAGATGGAACAGCATCAATACTTGAGCTATCTGTAACAAAGGTAAGCGCACGTGTCATTGCTCTAATCGAACGACCAAAGTCAGGTGAAGTCATCATGTTAAGGATATTAGTTGATCCAAGGTTACATGAAATGTCTGTACCGAGTTTAACAAACTCTTGTGCATCGTTAAGTTCACTTGGTGTTTGAACTTGAAGAATTTCAGAACAGAGGTTGGACATGATAATCTTACCATCGATTGGATTGTGTCGATTGGCTGTATCAACATTGACGATATATGGATAACCTGATTCTTGTTGGAGTTTAGAAATTTCAGTTTCTAGCTCACGGGCATTAATCTTGGTTTTTGTGATATTTGGATTGGCAACCAACTCATCGTACATAGCTGTAATATCAATGTAGTTATATGGTTTACCGTACTCTTTTTCGACTGAGTAAGGACTGAAGAGGTACATATCTTCATTATTACGTGCCAACTCGTAGAATTTATCTGGAACTGTAACACCAAGTGATAGTGTCTTAACACGCACCTTCTCATCAGCATTCTCTTTCTTAGTAGAAAGGAAGGCAAGAATATCTGGGTGGAAAACATCCAAATAAACAACACCAGCACCTTGACGTTGGCCAAGTTGGTTTGAGTAAGAGAAGCTATCTTCGAAAGCTTCATAACAGGCACGACACCAGAGGCTGCCCCAGCATATCCTTTGATAGGAGCACCAGCTTCACGAAGGTTAGACAAGCTAATACCTACCCCACCACCAATACGTGATAACTGGAGGGCAGAGTTGATAGAACGTCCGATAGAATTCATGTCATCCGTTACTTGAATAAGGAAACATGACACGAGCTCACCACGACGGCTACGTCCAGCATTTAGAAATGAAGGAGTAGCAGGTTGGTAACGTTGGTGAATCATTTCGTTGGCAAGGTCACTAGCAAGGTTTTCATCACCATCAGCAAAGTAAAGGGCGTTGAATAGAACACGATCTTCAATACTTTCGAGGTAAGACTCACCATCGTTTGTTTTGAGGGCATATTGTTGGTAGAACTTGTAGGCTGCCATGAAAGATTGGAAGCGGAATTTTTGAGAATGAATTTCTGCAGACAATTTTTCGATGAAAGCAGGTTCGTATTTACCGATGAATTCAGACTCAATATAATCGTTCTCAATCAAATAATTAATTTTATCTGTGATGCTGTTGAATGCCATTGAATTTGGCTTAACGTTTTCAAGGAAGAAGGCACGAAGTGCTTCTTTATCCTTATGCAAAGGAATTTGACCGTTAACAGGACGGTTAATTTCGTTGTTGAGGCGGAAGTATGAAACATCGCCAAGATTTTTTAAAGACATAATACAGATACCAGGCTCAGTTTAATAGTAGATTAAGGTTAAAACATTAAACTAAGCAAACAAGTTCCTTTCTATATAAAAACTTGATAATTAAAGGATTTCTTTAAGTTTAGCCGGTTGAAAACCTGAAAAGACGATATCGCCGGCTTCAATAACTGGAGCAGCAGTAAAACCGAGGCTTTTAACGTAATCGATTTTTTCTGGCTGTTCATCAATGTTGATTTCTTCGAAATCAGCACCTTCCTTTTCCAAGAATTTTTTAGTCATTTTGCACTGCATGCAGTTGTTTTTAGAAAACAATGTGATCTTTGCCATTGCAAATACTCCTTTATAAAAAGATTTTAAGTGGTCAAGAGCCACTTTTTCGACTCTAATAGAATACCCAAAATATAGGGAAAAATCAAGCTAAATATCTTAAGGAAATACAAGATTTTGTGTTTAGTATTAAAACACAACCCTATATCTTGTGTTTTAAAGGCTTTTTTAAGTTTCCTAAATTAAATAGGATTTGTTTATGGAATTGACTAAAAAAGAAATATCTCACCACTGATGTTATATAATATAACATCAAAATGCCAATTCTATTTGTTTTTTCCAAAAAAACAGTGTAGAATAAAGAAAATTTTTAACTAATGGAGGTTCAAGTATGCAAGAATACTGTTCAAATCTAACTGTAAATGGTAAGACATTCTCTTTCTATGATCTCGAAAAAGCAGCAAAATCTCATGATGTTAAGGTCGGAGAACTACCTTATACCATTCGAATCCTACTTGAAAGTCTCCTCCGAAAAAAAGATGGCGTCGATGTTAAGGAATCTCACATTTCTGACCTGATGAAATTTCCGAATTTTCCGACAGTTTCCGAAGTGCCATTTAAACCAAGTCGTGTTATCTTACAAGATTTTACAGGAGTTCCTGTTGTTGTTGATTTAGCTTCAATGCGTGATGCTATAGTGGCTAATGGTGGTAAAGCCGAATTTATTAATCCCGAGATTCCAGTAGATTTGGTCATCGACCACTCTGTCCAAGTAGATTCATATGGATGTGATACTGCTCTTGAAGATAATATCAATCTAGAGTTTAAACGTAACAACGAGCGCTATGAATTTCTTAAGTGGGCCGAACAGTCTTTTGAAAATTACCGTGCGGTTCCACCAGCTACAGGGATTATTCATCAGGTTAATATTGAATTTTTGAGTGATGTCATTATTGAAAATGATGGGCTCCTATATCCCGACTCTATGTTTGGTACAGATAGTCACACGACTATGATTAATGGTATTGGCGTTCTTGGTTGGGGAGTTGGCGGAATTGAAGCTGAAGCAGCTATGCTAGGTGAAGCATCTTATTTCCCAATTCCAGAGGTTATTGGTGTACATCTGACAGGAGAGTTGCCTAAAATTGCAACGGCAACAGATTTGGCTCTCAAGATTACTCAGGTGCTTCGTTCTGAAATGTGGTTGGTAAATTTGTTGAGTACTTTGGACCTGGCTTGAAGAGCTTATCTCTAGCTGATCGTGCTACAGTCGCTAATATGGCACCAGAATATGGTGCGACTTGTGGTTATTTTCCTATTGATGACGAGACTCTTAACTACATGCGTTTAACTAACCGTGATGAGGAACATATCCAAGTCACTGAAGCCTATACGAAAGCCAATCATCTTTTCTATGATCCAAGTAAAGAAGCCAAGTATACTAAGATTGTTGAAATTGATTTGTCATCTATTAAACCTTCTATCTCAGGTCCTAAACGTCCACAGGATTTGATTCTCTTATCTGATGCTAAGCAAGAATTCCAGGATGCAGTGGTACGAGAAGCAGGTGTCCGTGGTTTCGGTTTGGATAAGGAAGAGTTAGTAAAAACTGCAAACGTTGACTTTGAGGATCATTCAGAAACAATTCAAACAGGTCATGTGGTCATTGCAGCTATCACATCATGTACCAATACTTCAAATCCTTACGTTCTTATGGCAGCCGGTCTTTTAGCTAAAAAAGCGGTTGAGAAAGGATTAAAAGTCTCTCCAACAGTGAAGACATCTTTAGCACCAGGTTCTAAGGTTGTTACTGGTTATCTCAAAGCTTCAGGCTTGCAAACCTATCTAGATAAGCTTGGCTTTAACTTGGTAGGTTACGGTTGCACAACCTGTATTGGGAACTCAGGAGATTTACGTCCAGAGGTGGCTAAGGCTATTGTGGACACTGATTTATTAGCGAGTGCTGTTTTGTCAGGAAATCGTAATTTTGAAGGGCGTATTAATCCACTTGTTAAAGCGAATTTCTTGGCTAGCCCACCATTGGTTGTTGCTTATGCCTTGGCAGGTAACACGAATATTGATTTGACAACTGAACCTTTAGGTTTTGACGACGATGGTCAAGCTGTTTATTTAGAAGAGATTATGCCATCTCGTGAAGAAATTGAGACTTATGTTGATAAATACGTCACCCGTCAACTCTTCCAAGATGAATATGCCAGTGTCTTTTCTGATAGTGAGAAGTGGAATGCCATTCCTACTGAACAAAGTCAAAATTATAAATGGAATCAAAACTCTACCTATATTCAAAACCCGCCTTACTTTGATGCTTTAGGAGATAATTTGAGCATTAAACCATTGAAAGATTTGAAGGTTTTGGCTAAATTCGGCGATACGGTTACAACAGACCATATTTCTCCAGCGGGTAATATTGCCAGAAATAGTCCAGCAGCTCGTTATTTGACTGAGAATGGTGTTGATTATCAAGAATTTAATTCTTATGGTAGCCGTCGTGGAAATCACGAAGTCATGATGCGAGGAACCTTTGCTAATATTCGTATCAAGAATGAGCTAGCAGATGGAAAAATTGGTGGATATACTAAATATGATGGTGACATTCTACCTATATATGATGCTGCTATGAAATATAAGGAAGCTAATCAAGATACGCTTGTAATTGCCGGTAAGGATTATGGTATGGGCTCCAGTCGTGACTGGGCGGCTAAAGGTGCTAATCTTCTTGGTGTAAAAGTAGTGCTTGCTGAGAGTTTTGAGCGTATTCACCGTTCAAATCTCGTTATGATGGGGATTTTACCAGTCCAATTTATGGAAGGAGAGAATGCTGAAAGTCTTGGATTGACAGGACATGAGACCTTTAGCTTTGACCTTTCAGAAACTCCAGGTGTCCATGATATTATCACTGTTACAGCTTCGACACCGGAACAAACTAAAACTTTTAAAGCCTTGGTACGCTTCGATGCAGATGCCGATATTCGCTACTATAAAAATGGCGGTATCTTGCCTATGGTTGTGAGAAAAAAATTGAAGGGAGCCTAATATGACAACAGTTGAAATTAATGGACTTAAGGATATGATTGCCTGTAATACTAGGATTTCATCTATTATTGATGATCATTTATCGTATTCGGGATATGATATTTCCGAGTTTATGGATAATAAAGCGTCTTTTGAGGAAGTGATTTATCTCTTGTGGAATGGTCATCTTCCTACGCAAATGGAACTTAAGTATTTTGAAGCTGAGTTGCGTAAGAACTATGATATTTCTGATGCTGTAGAACAATGCATTCTTATCCAATCTCGTCCACATTTGCACCCAATGAGTGTTTTACGTTCAACAGTCTCCCTTCTTGGGGTTTATAATGTGGATGCCGAGGAAAGATCCATGGAGGCAATTTATCAGCAAAGTATTGAATTGATGGCTAAATTGCCTACAATTATTACGACTTTTGCACGCTTACGTACTGGTAAAATGCCCCTCAAACCAAGAGAAGATTTAGGTTTTGCGGCTAATTTTCTCTACATGCTGAATGGTGTTGAACCTTCTGAAATTGAAATTGAAGCCATGAACAAGGCCTTAATCCTTCACGCTGACCATGAGTTGAATGCCTCGACCTTTGCGGCGCGTGTTTGTGCTTCAACCCTGACAGATATCTATTCTTGTGTCACAACAGCTATTGGTGCTCTAAAAGGTCCCTTGCATGGTGGAGCTAATGAACGCGTCTTTGATATGCTTAAAGAAATCCGTGAATCTGGAGATGTTAATGCTTACTTGCAGGAAAAACTTGACTCAAAAGAGAAAATCATGGGATTTGGACACCGTGTATACAAGAAACAGGATCCTCGTGAAATTTTCTTAAGAGATATGGCTAAAAAGTTGACAGAGGGTACTGAGAATGAAGAATTCTTTAATATGTCTCAAGAAATTGAAGAATTCATGAAAGATAAGAAGGGATTGATTCCCAATGTGGACTTCTATTCAGCAACCGTATACCATACTCTAGGAATTGACAGCGATATCTTCACCCTTATCTTTGCTATGAGTCGTGTTGCCGGCTGGATTGCTCATATTCAAGAGCAGCAAAAAAATAATAAATTGATTCGTCCACGCTCGCAGTACATCGGACAAGAAAAATATGACCTATATTCCTTTAGAAAAAAACGCTAGGGAGGAAAGCTATATGGCAGAAAAAAATCGTAATGAAAAATGGACAGCTTCAAGTTTCTGATCGTCCAATTATCCCTTTTATTGAAGGGGATGGTGTTGGACATGATATCTGGAAGAATGCCCAAGCAATCTTTGACAAAGCAGTAGAAGTAGCCTATGAAGGAAAGCGTCATATTGAGTGGCAAGAGCTTCTAGCCGGTAAAAAGGCTTATGACAAAACTGGTGAATGGTTGCCGAAAGAGACTTTGGAAGCTATTCGAGAAAGTTTAGTAGCTATTAAGGGACCGCTTGAGACGCCAGTAGGTGGTGGTATTCGTTCTTTAAATGTAGCTTTACGTCAAGAACTTGATCTCTACGCTTGTGTTAGACCTGTTCGTTACTTTGACGGAGTAGCAAGCCCACTTAAGGAACCAGAAAAAACAAATATTACTATCTTCCGTGAAAATACCGAAGATATTTATGCGGGGATTGAATGGGAAGAAGGAACGGCAGATGTCAAGCGCGTGATTGAGTTTCTCCAGACAGAAATGAATGTTAATAAAATTCGCTTCCCAGAATCAAGTAGTATCGGAATCAAGCCGATTTCAATAGAAGGAAGTAAACGTCTCATTCGCTCGGCTATCGACTATGCTCTCAAGAACAATCTAAAGAAAGTGACATTGGTTCATAAAGGGAATATTCAAAAATTCACAGAAGGTGGCTTCCGTAAATGGGGTTATGAAGTAGCTCAGGAAGACTATAAAGAAGAATTGCTGGCTGGTCGTTTAGAGATTAATGATATAATCGCTGATAACTTTTTACAACAGATTCTTTTAAATCCAGAAAAATTTGATGTTGTTGCCTTAACCAACTTGAATGGTGATTATGCCAGTGATGCCTTGGCTGCACAAGTTGGTGGTATCGGCATCTCCCCTGGAGCCAATATTAACTATCAAACAGGTCATGCAATTTTTGAAGCAACACATGGAACAGCTCCGGATATTGCAGATCAAGATAAGGCTAACCCTTGCTCAGTTTTATTATCTGGCTGCATGCTTCTAGATTATATTGGTTGGACTGAGGCAGCTCAACTGATTACAAGTGCTATTGAGAAGACATTTAAAGCTGATATCTTTACAGCTGACTTAGCATTTGGGAAACAAGCTTATTCAACGAGTGCCTTTAGCAATCAAATTCTTTCAATTATGTGATTGTTTTTGCTCGAAAATGAAAATTAACGATTGAAAACACTATGAAAGAAATTTTCTGAAAATGTTGTAAATAACTAGAGACTAGTATTTGCTTATGTTTTGAAAAATGAAAATGACCAGTAAAATGAGAGACAAGCTTTCGAAAAACTTGTAGAAAGTACGTTTTAACCTTGCTAATCTCAATTAGCTATGTTATAATTCTAAATTGTAAGGGTTATCATTGATAACTCAAATATTCCAAATGAAGAAGGAGAATCCATTATGGCTTCTAAAGATTTCCACATTGTTGCAGAAACAGGTATCCACGCACGTCCAGCTACTTTGCTTGTTCAAACAGCTAGCAAATTTGCTTCAGATATCACTCTTGACTACAAAGGTAAAGCAGTTAACCTTAAATCTATCATGGGTGTTATGAGCCTTGGTGTTGGTCAAGGTGCTGACGTAACTATCTCTGCAGAAGGTGCTGATGCTGATGACGCAATCGCAGCAATCGCAGAAACAATGACAAAAGAAGGATTGGCATAAGAATATGACAGAAATGCTTAAAGGAATCGCAGCATCTGACGGTGTTGCAGTTGCTAAGGCATATCTGCTTGTTCAACCGGACTTGTCATTTGAAACTGTAACAGTTGAAGATACAAGTGCAGAAGAGGCTCGTCTAGATGCTGCTCTAGCGGCGTCACAAGACGAGCTTTCTGTTATCCGTGAAAAAGCAGTTGAAAGCCTTGGTGAAGAAGCGGCAGCCGTTTTTGATGCTCACTTGATGGTTCTTGCTGACCCAGAAATGACTGGTCAAATTAAAGAAACTATCCGTGCTAAACAAGTTAATGCTGAAGCTGCTTTGACAGAAGTAACAGACATGTTTATCGCTATTTTTGAAGGTATGGAAGACAACCCATACATGCAAGAACGTGCAGCTGATATTCGTGACGTTACAAAACGTGTGCTTGCTAACTTGCTTGGTAAGAAATTGCCTAACCCAGCAACAATTAACGAAGAATCAATCGTTGTTGCTCATGACTTGACACCATCTGATACAGCTCAGTTGAACAAAAAGTACGTAAAAGCTTTTGTTACTAATATCGGTGGACGTACAAGTCACTCTGCAATCATGGCTCGTACACTTGAAATCGCAGCCGTTCTTGGTACAAATAACATCACAGAACTTGTCAAAGATGGCGACATTTTGGCGGTTTCAGGTATTACTGGTGAAGTTGTTATCAACCCAACTGAAGAGCAAATTGCTGAGTTTAAAGCAGCTGGTGAAGCTTACGCTAAACAAAGCTGAATGGGCTCTCCTTAAAGATGCTCAAACAGTTACTGCTGATGGAAAACATTTCGAATTGGCTGCTAACATCGGTACACCTAAAGACGTTGAAGGTGTAAATGATAACGGTGCAGAAGCAGTTGGTCTTTATCGTACGGAATTCTTGTATATGGATTCTCAAGATTTCCCAACTGAAGATGACCAATATGAAGCTTACAAAGCAGTTCTTGAAGGTATGAACGGTAAACCTGTTGTCGTTCGTACAATGGATATCGGTGGGGATAAAGAACTTCCTTACTTCGATCTTCCTAAAGAGATGAACCCATTCTTGGGTTACCGTGCTTTACGTATTTCTATCTCTGAAACTGGTAACCAAATGTTCCGTACACAATTGCGTGCGTTGCTTCGTGCATCTGTTCACGGTAAATTGCGTATCATGTTCCCAATGGTTGCTTTGTTGACTGAGTTCCGTACTGCTAAAGGTATTCTTGAAGAAGAAAAAGCTAAATTGGTTGCTGAAGGTGTTGCCGTTGCAGACGATATCGAAGTAGGTATCATGATTGAAATCCCTGCTGCAGCTATGCTTGCTGACCAATTTGCTAAGGAAGTTGATTTCTTCTCAATTGGTACAAACGACCTTATCCAATACACTATGGCTGCTGACCGTATGAACGAACAAGTATCATACCTTTACCAACCATATAACCCATCAATCCTTCGTTTGATTAACAATGTTATCAAAGCGGCTCACGCTGAAGGTAAATGGGCTGGTATGTGTGGTGAAATGGCCGGTGACCAAACTGCTGTTCCACTTCTTGTCGGAATGGGCTTGGATGAGTTCTCAATGTCAGCTACATCTGTTCTTCGTACACGTAGCTTGATGAAGAAACTTGACACAGCTAAAATGGAAGAATACGCTAACCGTGCGCTTACTGAATGTTCAACAATGGAAGAAGTTCTTGAACTTTCAAAAGAATACGTTAACGTAGACTAATCATAAAAAGTGGAGGCCTAGGCTTTCACTTTTTTTATAACTAAACAGAGACAAAATAATTGACTCATTCATTGGTTAGGAGTAGAATACGGCTAACCTAGGTTAATAATTAAAACTATTTTTTGTCAAAATTTTCTGAATAATTCTCGTTTAAATCTTGGATTATTTCTAAAAAAATGATAGAATAGGTCTTATAATAGATAAAAGGAGTTACTATCTTGGCTAAACAATACAAAAACTATGTCAATGGTGAGTGGAAAACATCTGAAAACGAAATTACTATCTACGCACCTGCAAACGGTGAGGAACTTGGATCAGTTCCAGCGATGAGCCAAGCTGAAGTAGACGAAGTCTACGCAGCAGCTAAAGCAGCACTTCCAGCATGGCGTGCGCTTTCATATGCTGAACGTGCAGCTTACCTTCATAAAGCAGCAGATATCTTGGAACGTGATGCAGAAAAAATCGGTCAAGTTCTTTCTAAAGAAATCTCTAAAGGTTTGAAATCTGCAATCGGTGAAGTTGTTCGTACTGCTGAAATCATCCACTATGCAGCTGAAGAAGGTTTGCGTTTGGAAGGTGAAGTACTTGAAGGTGGTGCATTTGACGCTGGTAGCAAGAAAAAAATCGCTGTTGTTCGTCGCGAACCAGTAGGTCTTGTCCTTGCTATCTCTCCATTTAACTACCCAGTAAACTTGGCTGGTTCTAAAATTGCTCCTGCCTTGATTGCTGGTGACGTTGTTGCCTTCAAACCACCAACACAAGGTTCTATCTCAGGTCTTCTTTTGGTTGAAGCATTTGTTGAAGCTGGTATCCCTGCAGGTGTCTTGAACTCTATCACAGGTCGTGGTTCTGTTATCGGTGACTACATCGTTGAACACAAAGCAGTTGATTTCATCAACTTCACAGGTTCAACACCAGTTGGTGAAAATATCGGTCGTTTGGCAGCTATGCGTCCAATTATGCTTGAACTTGGTGGTAAAGATGCCGCTATCGTTCTTGAAGATGCTGATCTTGACTTGACTGCTAAAAACATTGTTGCTGGTGCCTTTGACTATTCAGGTCAACGTTGTACAGCTATCAAACGTGTTCTTGTAATGGATAGTGTTGCAGATGAATTGGTAGAAAAAGTAACTGCTTTGGTAGGTAATATCACTGTTGGTATGCCTGAAGAAAGCGCAAGTGTTACACCACTTATCGATACAAAAGCAGCTGACTTCGTTCAAGGTTTGATTGATGATGCCGTTGAACAAGGTGCTACTGCTAAAACTGAATTGAAACGTGAAGGCAACCTTATCTACCCAGCTGTCTTTGACCATGTGACAACTGACATGCGTCTTGCTTGGGAAGAACCATTTGGTCCAGTATTGCCATTCATCCGTGTATCTTCAGTTGAAGAAGCAATCAAGATTTCTAACGAATCTGAATTTGGTCTTCAAGGTGCAGTCTTCACTCAAGACTACCCACGTGCGTTTGCAATTGCTGAACAACTTGAAGTTGGTACAGTTCACATCAACAACAAAACACAACGTGGTACAGATAACTTCCCATTCCTTGGTATTAAAGGATCTGGTGCCGGAACTCAAGGTGTGAAATACTCTATCGAAGCTATGACTCGTGTGAAATCAACAGTATTTGATATCGCAAACTACTAAGAGTTTAGCTATTCAATCATTAAAAAAGTGTAAGGAGTCCCCATTATTGGGGCTCTTTTTCTTTTAAAATATGGTATAATAGAACTAAATTTCGAATATAGAGAGTTTTCTGACAATGAATAAATCTTATTTTTACTTGGTTATGAAGACCCATGAATTAGAGGTGCCATACACTGGTAAACTTCGTCGTGTGCGAGTTCTTCTACCTAAGAACTATGAAACGGATACAGATCGTTCTTACCCTGTCGTGTATTTCCATGATGGTCAGAATGTTCTTTATAGTAAGGAGTCATTTTCTGGCTATTCTTGGAAGATTATCCCAACAATCAAGCGTAATCCTGATATTTCGCGCATGATTGTTGTAGCCATCGATAATGATGGCCCTGACCGTATGAATGAGTATTCTGCGTGGAAGTACCAAGAATCTAATATCCCTGGTGTTCAGTTCGGAGGCAAGGGAGTAGAGTATGCGGAGTTTGTCATGGATGTGGTTAAACCCTTTATTGACAAGGAGTACCGTACCCTCTCAGATCGTCAGCATACAGCTATGATTGGTTCATCCCTTGGTGGTAATATCACTCAGTTTATGGGGCTTGATTATAAGGAGCAGATTGGTTGTCTTGGGGTATTTTCTTCAGCTAACTGGTTGCATCAAGATGCCTTTGATCGTTACATGTCGCGTCAAAAGCTCGATGCAGATCAACGTGTCTACATTTATGTAGGTACTGAGGAAGCTGATGATACTGACAAGACCTTGATGGCTGGTAACATTAAGCAGGCTTACATTGACTCTTCATTGAGCTATTACCATGACTTGATTGCTCGTGGGGTTGATTTGGAAAATATCAAGATTCACATTCAATCTGGCGCTGAACACAATGAAGAAGCTTGGGCTGAGAATTTACCAGACTGTTTTCGCTTTTTCGCTGAAAAATGGGACTAGTCTTTATTAACGCAAATTATTTTAATTAATTTAGGAAAAGGAATATAAATATGAATATCGAACATCTTAGCCACTGGAGTGGTCAACTTAATCGTGAAATGTATGTTAACCGTTATGGGCACGCTGGTATCCCTGTTGTGGTTTTTGCCTCATCAGGTGGTAGCCATAACGAATACTATGACTTTGGTATGATTGATGCTTGTGCACGTTTTATCGAAGAAGGACGCGTACAATTCTTTACGCTTTCAAGTGTGGACAGTGAAAGCTGGCTTTGTGATTGGAAAAAACCACACGATCGTGCTGAAATGCACCGTGCCTATGAACGCTATGTTATTGAAGAAGCTATTCCATTTATCAAACACAAAACTGGTTGGTTTGATCCAATGATGACAACAGGTTGTTCAATGGGGGCTTACCATGCGCTTAATTTCTTCTTGCAACACCCTGATGTTTTCAACAAAGTGGTAGCCCTCAGTGGTGTCTACGACGCTCGCTTCTTTGTGGGTGAGTTCGGAGGAGATGAAGCTATTTACCAAAATTCTCCATCAGATTATATCTGGAACCAAAATGATGGTTGGTTTATCGACCGCTACCGTCAAGCTGAGATCATCGTATGTACAGGTCTTGGTGCTTGGGAACAAGATGGTCTTCCATCTTACTATAAACTCAAGGAAGCCTTTGAACAAAAGAACATTCCAGCTTGGTTCTCTGAGTGGGGCCATGATGTCGCTCACGATTGGGAATGGTGGCGTAAACAAATGCCTTATTTCCTTGACAATATGAACCTATAATTTCTTTGTCTATCCTATCTAAATAACTATAAAAGAGGAATCACTAATGAATTATCTTGTTATTTCACCATACTATCCACAAAACTTCCAACAGTTTACAGTTGAACTTGCAAATAAGGGTATTAACGTTCTTGGTATTGGTCAAGAGCCTTATGAACAGTTAGATCAACCTTTGAAAGATGCTTTGACTGAGTACTTCCGTGTAGACAATTTGGAAAACTTAGATGAAGTTAAACGTGCGGTAGCCTTTCTTTTCTACAAACATGGTCCAATCGATCGTATCGAATCTCATAATGAATACTGGTTGGAATTGGATGCTGCTCTTCGTGAACAGTTTAATGTTTTTGGTGCTAAGCCAGAAGACCTTAAGAAGACTAAATTCAAGTCTGAAATGAAGAAACTCTTCCAAAAAGCTGGTGTTCCAGTTGTGCCAGGTGCTGTCATTAAAACTGACGAAGATGTGGATAAAGCTGTGAAAGAAATCGGTCTTCCAATGATTGCTAAGCCAGATAATGGGGTTGGTGCAGCTGCAACCTTCAAACTTGAAACAGAAGATGATATCAATCATTTCAAGGCTGAGTGGGATCATGAAACAGTTTATTTCTTTGAAATTTGTAACTTCAAGTGAAATCTGTACTTTCGATGGTTTGATTGATCATGATGGTAATATTGTCTTCTCAACAACTTTCGATTATGCCCACACTCCACTTGACTTGATGATTTACAAGATGGACAATTCTTACTACGTTCTTAAGGATATGGATCCTAAGTTACGTAAGTATGGTGAGGCAATTGTCAAAGAATTTGGTATGAAGGAACGTTTCTTCCATATTGAGTTCTTCCGTGATGGTGACGATTATATTGCTATTGAATATAACAACCGTCCAGCAGGTGGCTTCACAATCGACGTCTATAACTATGCTCACTCTTTCGATTTGTACAAGGGCTATGCGGATATCGTTGCTGGCGAACCATTCCCAGTTTCTCAGTTTGAGCCGCTTTACTGTTTGGCGACTTCACGTCGTGCAAGCTCACACTATGCTTACTCAGAAGAAGAACTTTTTGATAAGTATCGTGAACAACTTAAAGTTAAGAAAATCATGCCTGCAGCCTTTGCAGAGTTGCAAGGTGACTTCCTTTATATGTTGACAACTCCAAGTCGTGAGGAAATGGAACAAATGATTGAGGACTTTGGTAAAAAAGCCTAATCTGTATATGTTAAAAGCACTTCAGAGTAAACTGAAGTGCTTTTGTAATGCCTTATTTTTCGTGGAGTTCTTGGTTTTTAAGAACCAGTTCTGATACTTTAGCGAATTTTTTAAGTTTTTTGAGGTCTTCTGGATGGGTTACCAAGCTAATGACGCTACCTTCATTTCCCATACGGCCGGTACGACCTGCACGGTGAGTGTAGGCTTCACGGTCTCGAGGAATATCGAAGTTGATGACCACTTCCAGATTTTCAATATCGATGCCTCGTGCCAAGAGGTCAGTACCTAGTAAGAGTGAAATCTCATGGTTCTTGAATTTTTCCAAGATAACCTTACGGAATTTGACGTTGATGTCACTTGCCAATGATACTGCTGAAGCTCCGTTAAATTGGAGGCGTTCTTCAGTAGCACCAAGGTCAGAAAGACTGTTGAAAAAGACAAGGCCACGGAAGTCAGTAATATTGGAGAACTTACGGAGAAGTTCGACACGGTTACGTTTATCAACACTGATATAATAATGTTTAATAGTGTCTAGTTCCTGATCAGATAGGTCATAAACGATAGTATTTTCGACAAGATCTTGATCGTCAATTTTGTTGGTTGCCGAAATATAAATCATTTGATGGTCACGAGGAACATGGTGGCTGATTTGTCACAAAGTGGTATTGGCTATCACTGAGAAGCTCATCAAATTCATCAAGGACGATAGTATTGACGTTCATCATCTTGATCTTTTTGAGTTTAATCAGCTCAAAGACACGGCCAGGGGTTCCGATGAGAATTTCCGGTCCTTTCTTCAGGCGTTCAATTTGTCGCTTTTGACTAGAGCCAGAAAGGAAGAGCTGGGCAGTGAGTCCTAGTGGCTCAGCCCACTGTTTGGTTACGTCGAAAATCTGTCCAGCAAGTTCAGAATTAGGTGCTAGGATAAGCAGTTGCTGAGCTTTTTTGGGTTTGAGTTTGAGGAGCAGTGGGAGAAGGTAGGCAAGGGTCTTACCTGTTCCTGTAGGACTGATACCTAGGACATTATCTCCTTCAGTGATTGGTGCAAAGAGTTCTTTTTGAATGGCAGTCTCTGTAGTGATTCCTTTTTCTTTAAGGAGGTCTTGCCATTGTTCAGGAAAGTTTTTAAACATAAAAGTCTCATTTTCTATATGGATTTGCTTTTATTATATCATGATTTAGTGTAGAATAGATAAGAAAGACTATATTAGATAGGAATTTACCATGCCTAAAAAACCGATTATTATTGGGGTTACGGGTGGCTCTGGTGGCGGTAAGACCAGTGTTTCTCGTGCCATTCTATCAAATTTTCCAGATGAGAAAATTGCCATGATTGAGCATGATTCTTATTATAAGGATCAGACACATTTGACTTTTGAAGAGCGTGTGTCAACTAACTACGACCATCCCTTTGCCTTCGATACAGATCTTATGATTGAACACATCAATGAGCTGATTGCTGGGCGTCCAGTGGATATTCCCATTTATGACTACACCCAACACACTCGTAGTGAAAAGACTTATCGTCAAGAGCCACAGGATGTTTTCATTGTTGAAGGGATTTTGGTACTTGAGGATAAACGTTTGCGTGATTTGATGGATATCAAGCTTTTTGTAGATACTGATGATGACATTCGTATTATCCGTCGTATCAAGCGTGACATGGAAGAGCGTGGCCGTAGCTTGGATAGTATCATTGAGCAATATATCAGTGTGGTTAAACCTATGTATCACCAGTTTATCGAACCAACGAAACGCTACGCAGATGTGGTGATTCCTGAAGGTGTCACAAATACTGTTGCTATCGATTTGATTAATACTAAGGTAGCAAGCATTTTTGAAAGAAAGTCAGAAAGCCTAAGCAGGAGCTTGGCTTTTTTTGGTATAATTGAAACGTTATGATTATTTTACAAGGAAACAAGATTGAGCGCTCTTTCTCAGGAGATGTGCTCTTTGATAATATTAATATTCAGGTAGATGAACGCGATCGTATTGCCTTGGTTGGCCGTAACGGTGCTGGAAAAATCAACCTTATTGAAAAATCTTGGTTGGAGAGGAAGCGCCGACGAGTGGTGAAATCAACACAAAACGTGATTTGAATTTGTCTTACTTGGCTCAGGATAGTCGCTTTGAGTCTAGCAATACCATCTATGCGGAAATGTTAAATGTCTTTGCAGACCTACGTGCAGATGAAAAACGTCTACGTGACATGGAAATGAAGATGGCCGAGTTGACTGGGGCTGATTTGGACAAGTTAATGACTGACTACGATCGACTTTCCGAGGATTTCAGACAGCGAGGTGGATTTACCTATGAATCTGATATCAGAGCTATTCTCAATGGTTTTAAGTTTGATGAAAGCATGTGGGAGATGCCTATTTCAGATCTTTCTGGAGGGCAAAACACGCGCCTAGCTTTGGCGAAAATGCTGCTTGAGAAGCCTGAGCTCTTGGTACTGGACGAACCGACCAACCACTTGGATATCGAGACCATTGCCTGGTTGGAAAATTACTTGGTCAATTATCAGGGAGCTCTAATCATTGTCAGTCACGACCGTTATTTTTTGGATAAGGTGGCGACAGTAACCCTGGATTTGACCAAACATAGTTTAGATCGTTATGTCGGAAACTATTCCAAATTCATGGACCTTAAGGCTGAAAAGTTGGCCACTGAAGCAAAGCACTTCGAAAAACAACAAAAGGAAATTGCTAAGCTGGAGGACTTTGTTAATCGTAATATTGTCCGTGCCTCTACTACTAAGCGTGCCCAAGCCCGTCGTAAACAGCTAGAGAAAATGGAACGCCTAGATAAGCCAACAGAAGGCCAGAAGTCAGCCAATATGACCTTTCATGCGGACAAGGTCTCCGGGAATGTGGTCTTGACAGTGAGGGATGCTGCAATTGGATATGATGATGAGATTCTCTCAGAGCCTATTTCCCTGGATGTTAAGAAGATGGATGCCATTGCCATTGTGGGACCTAATGGTATCGGAAAAACAACCTTTATCAAGTCGGTAGTAGGTAAACTGCCATTTATCAAGGGAACATCAACTTATGGTGCCAATGTTGAAGTGGGTTACTATGACCAAACCCAATCTGCCTTGACACCATCAAACACAGTTCTTGATGAGTTGTGGAATGATTTTGCGACAACTCCTGAAGTTGAGATTCGTAACCGTCTGGGAGCCTTTCTCTTCTCAGGAGATGATGTCAAAAAGTCGGTTTCTATGCTTTCAGGTGGTGAGAAAGCTCGCCTGCTCCTAGCTAAATTATCAATGGAAAACAATAACTTCCTCATCCTAGATGAGCCGACCAACCACTTGGACATTGATAGTAAGGAAGTCTTGGAAAATGCCCTCATTGACTTTGATGGAACGCTTCTCTTTGTCAGCCATGACCGTTACTTTATCAACCGTGTGGCAACCAAAGTGATGGAAATTTCTGAGGATGGAGCGACCATTTATCTTGGAGACTACGATTACTACCTTGAAAAGAAGGCGGAGCTTGAAGAGTTAGCACGTCTTGAGGCAGAGGAAAATCAAGTTTCAGAGGAAGTCCAAGTGGCTTCAGCGGGAGCTAGTGATTATCAAGCTCAAAAAGCCAATCAAAAAGAGATGCGTAAACTAAGTCGACGCATTGAGCAAATTGAAAATGAGCTAGAGACGATTGAGGAACGCTTGGAGGAAATTTCTGCTGCCATGCTTGAAACAAATGATGTGGCAGAATTGTCTGACTTGCAGAAAGAGCTGGATGACTTATCAGTTTCTCAAGAAGCTCTGATGGAAGAGTGGAGTGACTTATCAGAACAGTTGGAAGGTTAAGGAATGATGAGAGCCTTTTCATGTTTTGAGTTGTGAAAGGCTTACATTGTTGGTATAATAGTCTTAGTATATAAAAGGAGACTAACTTTATGAACAAAGTAAAGAAAAAAGTGTATCGTAACACAACATCTTTCAACATGATGGCATGGGGATCATTTGCCTTCTTCGTAATCTTGATGTTGGTAGGCCTCTATACCCTTAAAGAGCCTTTGATGGTTAAGGGTTACTACCTCATGGGGTGTGTTGGCTTGATTTCATCTTCCTTTACAGTATCTAAGGTTGTCCGTGATAATCAAGAAGATGAAGAAAACTATAACAAACTCATCGCTCAACAAACTTTCGAACAATAAGAAGAGAAGCCTGAAAAGGCTTTTTCTTTTTGCAGAAAATGCACAAATATTCTGACTCTTTCCTAGTGGAAGTGTTATAATGGAGTGAAGAGGGTTAGATGGTTTTGGAATGAGATAAGTCCAATTCATCAGCCTCAATGCCTTATAAGACTAATTATCGTATAAGAATGTGTTAGTGAAAAGGTAGGTAATATTATGGAATTCAAAGTGAAAGATGGTCAAATCATTTATTATCGTGATCTCGGTAAAGGCTTTCCAATTGTATTTTTACATGGCAATAATTTGTCAGGAAATTACTTTGGTAAGCAAGGAATTCTGTATCGAGACTATCGTTTAATTTTCATTGATAGTCGTAATCACGGCAGGTCCAGTCGTCATAGTGTTAAGATGACCTTTGAACAGATGGCTGCCGATTTGGAGGAAATTTTGCAATATTTGAATATCAAGAAGGCCTTATTTGTCGGTCATAGTGATGGTGCCAATTTGGCTATGGTTTATGCTAGTCGTTATCCTAACCGGATTGCAGGGCTCTTGCTTAATGCGGGAAATATGACCTTTAATGGGTTGACGAGACGCTCAAGATTCGCGGTCTATCTACAGTATCTTTGCTTAAAGCCTTGTCACCATTTTCATCTAAAATGGATATCATGGCCCAGGTAACGGGTCTTATGCTTCATGACTTGCCACTAGATAGGGAACGTCTACATCAGGCTGCCTATCCTGTTTGGGTAGTTATGGGGCAAAGGGATGTTATCAGTATTAAGCATTCTAGGGAGATTTCGGAACTCTTTCCAATTCATAAGCTCTATGTCCAACGTCGAGAAGGGCATCGTCTAGCTCAACGTAAATATAAGATTTTCAATCAAATGATTCGTGAGCTTGTGAGAATTAGTCGAAAAGAGGTGGTGGCATGAAGCGTCTTTTAGAGAGACTTCAACCTTTAAAAGCGGCCGTTAAATCTATCTTCTTTATCTCGATTACGGTTCTTGTCGTCATAGAATTGGTTCGCCTCAAACGGACCATCACTTTAGAGTCACTTGAGTCAGCTCTGGCCGGTTTGTCTATTTGGCATCTTGTTTTGATGGCTATCGTCGGGCTAGTCGCTGTCTCCCCCATGCTCTTTTATGACATCATACTGAATAAGGAGCTAGAAACGGAGTATTCCAAATCCTATATTTTAGAAACAAGTTGGGCTGTTAACACCATTAATAATTTAGCTGGTTTTGCTGGTTTGGTCGATGTGGGTCTGAGATATTCCTTTTATTCTGAGGATGGGCAGGAAAAGACGGGTGTTAAGGCACTTTCTCGTTTATTGCCTTACTTTATGTCGGGCCTATCCCTTTTAAGTGGTTTGGTATTCGCTGTCTTTTGGTTCTTCCCTCTAAGTCCGGATTTAAGAAAGTATTGGTTACTGTTACTGGGTATTTTCCTTTATCTGCCTTTTATTTTCTTTGTTTCTAGTCGTGAAAAATTAGCCTATTTTGGTCAAGTACCATTGAAAACGAGGCTAAGTCTTCTTTTAGCTTCGACAGCTGAATGGGGAACGGCCCTTGGAAGCTTTGTAAGTGTAGCTTATTTAATGGGCTTGCATGTTCCTCTTTATAATCTGATTCCTCTTTATTTCCTAGCGGTTATTATTGGTATCTTCTCTATGATTCCGGGCGGGATTGGTAGTTTCGATTTGATTGTGATTACTGGTCTGACCTCTATGGGGGTTAGTAATGCTCTTGCGGTTAGTCTGCTCTTGCTCTTTCGTTTAACTTACTACGTTATTCCCTTCTTGTTAGGTGTTGTCTTCTTTTTCAAACACATGGGAGGGCGTATCAACGAGAAATACTTCAAACTTTCTTCACGAGTATTTGGTGGAACTCTCCACCGTTTTCTCGTGTATTTGCTGCGTTTTTTAGGGATTTTCTTGATTTTGTCAGCCTTAATCCCTGAACGCTTGGCAAATGTCTACTTTATTAGCAGTTTTGATCCTATTCAGGAACAGTTGATTTGGCAATTCCCAAGTATCCTATTTGGAACCCTATTCATTTTCATGGCTCGTCTCATCAGACGCCGGGTTAAGGGAGCTTTCATTGCCTCCTTAATAACCTTTGTCTTGACCTTGATTTATGTCAATCTCAATGGTATTTCTTGGGCTATGTCTTTCCTAATTGTACTTTCTTTGGTGCTTATGTTGATCATCAGAAAGAGGTTGTATCATCGTTACTTTGTTTATAGTTGGGAAGACAAAACCAAGGATTTCCTTTTCCTAGCCTTTACTATTCTGGTTCTTCTTGTTCTGGGTGGCAGCGGTTTTTGGTCTCATTTATTGCCACCTAAGAACCGGGATGTTCTTGGACATTTTGTTCATATTTGGTTTGATATTTTACTGGCATCAGTTATCATTGCAACTATTGTTTGGGGAGTCTTGAGAATTTTGGCACCCCGTAGGTCTTTTGGTCAAAGTATGGATGATGAGCGCTTCACAGCTCTCCTTGAGAAATACGGAGGTGCATCAGAAAGTGCCTTGGCTTATTTACATGATAAACGCCTCTTTTGGTATCGTGTTGATGGACAAGACCAGGTAGTTTTCCAATTTGCACAAACCAGCAATAAGTGTGTGGTTATGGGAAATCCAATTGGTAATGAAACTATTACCGAGCAGCTTGGGAATCTTTCTTGAAGACACTATCAGATTGGAATTTACAAGCCTTGTTTTATGAGGCAGACGAGAGTATTACCCTGATGCTTCATGATTATGGCTTTGATTTTATGAAATTTGGGGAAAACGCCATGGTTGATTTGACGACATTCTCTGTCGATGGTAAGCATGGTAAGAAGTTCCGTAAACCAACCAATCGTGTCGAAAAAGCAGGTTTCCAGTTTAAGTTGCTTGATCCTCCATTTTCAGAGACTCAGATGCAAGAAATGAAGGCTGTCTCAGATATTTGGCTTAACGGTCGTAAGGAGAAGGGTTTCTCTCTTGGTTTCTTTGATGAAGCTTATCTGCAGCAGGCACCGATTGCTATTGTTGAGAGTGAGGATGGAGAAATTGTAGCCTTTGCTAATATCATGCCAACCAAAAACAAACGGGTGGCGACGATTGACCTTATGCGTTATGATTTTGAAAAGGCACCTGAAGGTATCATGGATTACCTCTTTGTCAAACTCTTCCAGTATTTCCAAGCAGAAGGAAAGCAGTACTTTGATATGGGAATGGCTCCACTCGCGAATGTGGGTACTGAAGAAGATAGTTTCTTGGAAGAGAAGGTTGCCAATTTGGTCTATGTCTTTGCGCAGCGTTTTTACTCTTTTAGTGGGCTCCAACGTTATAAGGAAAAGTTCTCTCCAATATGGTCTCCAAAATACATTGTTTATCCTAAACGAACTTGGCTCTTGTTTGATATGATTGCCATTTTAAGGATTGATAATCGTAAAATTGAAGATAGATTGAAGAAAAGACGTCTTTGGAAATAGATATGAAAAAATAGCGAAAACCAAAGGTTTCGCTATTTTGATATGTCATAGAATTATTTCTCAAATTCTGCTTTTGATTTAGTATCTGCGTATTCTTCAGCAATCTCACTTGAGAGAATGTCATCGTAACTTGGCAATTCAATGTCTTGGTCATATTTGTTATGAAGGGCAGTTGTAACCAAACGGTAGGCAAGGTTGGCGTTACGAGAAAGAATTGGTCCATGGAAGTAGCTACCATAAACATTTTTATAGTGGACCCCTTCAGTACCATCTTCTTTGTTATTACCATTACCGTAGACCACTTTGCCAAGTGGTTTTTCATCATCAGAAAGGAAGGTACGCCCTTGGTGATTTTCAAAACCATAGTAAGTTTCATCGAACTCTTCGTTATGGATTTTGATATCACCAATGTAACGGTTATTTTCTTGATTAAGGGTGTAGTGGCCCATGACGCCGATACCATCAATGCGGACACCGTTAGCCTGAATGTAATATTGTCCAAGAAGTTGGAAACCACCACAGATAGCTAGGATTACTTTATTATCTTGGATGAATTGACCAATGGCATCACGTTTAGTTGGAAGGTCTTTAGCAACGATGGACTGTTCGTAGTCTTGACCACCTCCAAAGAAGACCATGTCGTAGTGGTCCTTATCGAAGTCATCTCCAACTGAAACGATGTCGAAGGTCATCTTAGCACCAAGTTTTTCACCCACGTATTTAATCATAAGGACATTACCGTTGTCACCGTAGGTATTGAGCAGATTACCATAAAGATGGGCAACATTTAGGTCATAGGTGTAGTCACGATTTTCTGGAGATTTGAGTGAGGTATAGGTCATTAGTTCATCTCCTTTCCGACAGCATGACGTTGAGCGAGAATGTCACGGAATTCAAGCATGGCAGTATAGGTCGCTAAGATATAGGCATGGTCGCAATCTTGTTTTTCAATCAAGGCCATAATATCTTCAAGTTTTTCTGCTTGCGTAATCTTATCCTCTGGATAGCCAGTCACACGAAGACGGCGGGCAATTTCAGAATGGCGAACACCACCAGCATTAATCTCAGGGATATCCATCTCGAGAATGCTTTCAAAGTTGGCATCCCAAATCCAGCTGGTGTCAATACCATCAGCATAGTTAGCATTAAGAAGGACTGACAAGCTAAATGGATAATCTGCAAGTTTAATCATGTCAAGAGCTTGGCTAGCTCCTACGGGATTCTTAATTAGTACGAGGGTACATGATTTGTCACCAATCTTAAAGGTTTCTTGGCGTCCAAAGACAGCACGACTCTTATCAAAACCAGCTTTGATTTGCTCTGGAGCAACTCCGAAGAATTCAGCGACAGAAACGGCAGCAAGGGCATTGTAGATGTTATAAAGACCACCGACATTAATCTTGTAATCTTGTCCATCAATAACAAATTCAGAAGTAGTGTTGGTGATTTTAGTCAACTCTGTCAGCTTATAATCTAATTCTGGACGTTGGAAGTCACAGTTAAGGCACACATAGTCTCCCAAGTTAGCGTATGTATTAAGGCGATACTGAAGAATACTCTCACATTTAGGGCAGACAATGCCTTCAGTATTATAATGTGCCAGCTCTGGATCATGCTTTTCAGTGTCAAAACCATAGAAACGCACGGGATTGACTACCTCTTTAGAATTGAAAAGAGGACTGTCTCCATTAGCCAAAATAGTAGCCTCAGGCGCCTTAGCAGCACCATCTAAAATCATCTGATAAGTGGTATAGATTTCACCATAGCGGTCCATTTGGTCACGGAAAATATTTGTGAAAACAAAAAGACTTGGAGTGATGTACTCAGTGATTTTTGGAAGGCTGGCCTCGTCAATTTCCAAGACAGCGATTTTCTTACCAGACTTGGCTTTTTTAGCTGTTAGGAAAGTAGAAGTGATCCCTGTGATCATGTTGGCCCCACTAGGATTGGTCACAATCTCCCCAAAAGCTTCTTTAAGAATACCTACTGTCAAAGCTGTTGTAAGAGTCTTACCGTTGGTTCCAGTGACAACGACAATTTCGTAGTCCTTGGCTAAAGTGTCTAAAATATCTTTGTCAAATTTAAGGGCAATTTTTCCAGGCAGGGTTGAACCACGTCCCAATTTTGAAAGGACGAAATGGCTAGCTTTACCCGCCAGAATTCCCATGGTAGTTTTCATAGTCATGAATTTATTTTATCACAAAAAGTAGTGATTGTAGTCTCAAAATAGTTAGAATTCGTGGTATAATAGAAACTGTTTAAAAATTAAAAGAAAGTGTGATATGTATGGGAATACTTTCGTCCATTGATATTGATTTTTGGCGGTCACTCTTTGATAGTCCGCTGAAAGTTATCGTCAATAGTTTGGACATATTGATTGTTGCTTTTTTAATTTATCGCTTTATTAGGGCCTTACGAGGAACAAAAATTATGACCCTTGTTCAAGGGGTTGTCTTATTTATTTTAGTCAAACTGATTTCTGATTTTATAGGCTTCACGACGATTTCTTATTTGATGAATCAGGTCATCAACTATGGAGCCATTGCGGCGGTTGTGATCTTTGCGCCAGAGCTTCGTTCTGCTCTTGAAACCTTTGGACGTACGCCTCAGCATTTTTTGCAAAATAAAGAGGTTAGTTCAGATGAGAAGTTGGTTCAAGCCTACGTTAAAGCTGTTAAGTACATGAGTCCTCGTAAGATTGGGGCCTTGGTTTCTATTGAACAGACTCAGACCTTACAAGAGCAGATTGCGACTGGAATTCCACTTGATGCGGTGGTGACTGGGGAACTTTTAATTAATATTTTCATTCCAAATACACCGCTTCATGATGGGGCAGTTATCATCAGAGATAACAGGGTTGCGACGGCTTGTTCTTATCTGCCATTGACGGAATCTAATAAGATTTCCAAAGAATTTGGAACAAGGCATAGGGCTGCCATTGGTCTTTCAGAACAAACAGATGCGCTTACCTTTGTTGTGTCAGAGGAGACTGGTGCGATTTCCATTGCTTACAAGGGAAATTTCATCCATGATCTTTCTATTCAAGAATTTGAAGAAGAGTTGAGTCTTGTCTTGTTGAAAGAACAAGAACCACGTCAGTCATTCTTCCAACGTTGGATTGGAGGTAGCAAAAAATGAAGCGTTTGGTAAATTTCTTTAAAAACGATCGTTTATGGCAGATACTAGTTGCACTCTTCTTTGCTGTGGTACTCTTTTTCACAGCCTGGTCGGGGAACTCGCAAAATAAAAGCAATAGTTCAAGTGCATCTAATACCTTTACACAAACCGTTGAGTCGGTCCCTGTGGATATTAAATATGATAGTGATAAGTACTTTATCAGTGGTTATTCCTATGATGCCGAAGTCTATTTGACGGCGACAACACAGCTGGCTTTAACGACTGAGACAAGTAGTGATACACGTCACTTTAAATTAGTTGCTGATTTGTCAAATTTAGGCCAAGGAACCAGTCGAGTACCTATTCAGGTTAAGGATCTTCCAGCCGGAATGTCTGCGCAAGTGTCACCATCAACCTTGACAGCAACTATTGGTAAAAAAGCTAGCAAAACCTTTGACGTAGTAGCTAACATCACTTCTGATAAGTTGGCAAATGGCTATGAGGTTAAAGGTTAGCCTGGATAACACCAAGGTAGAAGTGACCTCGAGTGAAGATATCATTAATCAGATTGACCATGTTCAAGCAGTATTGGAAGGTGATTCCAACCTGTCTGAAGATTATGATGGTAACTTGGTTCTTCAAGCAGTTTCGACAAATGGTACTGTCCTAGCAAGCTCTATCTCACCAGCTAAGGTACATGCAAAGATTAGTTTGAGAAAATTGAGCAAATCTGTCCCTGTCAAGGTCGAACTGACTGGAGATAAGGCTAGCAATGTGTCTAGTATCAGCTACAGCTTTGATCGTGGGAATGTGACTATCGTTGGTAGCCAAGAAGCTATGGATAAGATTGATAGCATCACAGTCCCAGTCGACATTAGTCAAGTGACTAAGGACACTTCAAAAACCATAGACCTTAAGGCAGAAGGTGTTACGGTTCAGCCTGGCACTGTTAAGGTTAACTTAAAAGTCACGCAAAAATAGGGGGAGTTACATTTTCTCCCAAATTCATGTATAATGGATGGGATTGAGAGGGACTAATCTCATAAAAATGTAACCAATTAAAAATGTTTAAAATCAGGGGTTGAAAATATTGGTGAAATCTTATAAAGTTAGATTATCTAGATAGATTTCACTAGATTGACTCTTGCTAAACAGCATCACAGTTTAAGGAGGATTTAGTGCTCAAGCACTAATAATAAAATTATGGGTAAATATTTTGGAACAGACGGTGTTCGTGGAGAAGCAAACGTTGAACTTACGCCTGAATTGGCCTTTAAATTAGGTCGTTTTGGTGGTTATGTGCTTAGCCAACACGAGACTGGCCGTCCTAAAGTTTTTGTGGCACGTGATACACGTATCTCTGGTGAGATGTTGGAATCTGCCTTAGTAGCAGGTTTGCTCTCAGTGGGTATTGAAGTCTACAAACTTGGAGTACTTGCAACACCTGGCGTCTCATATTTGGTTCGCACAGAAAATGCAAGTGCCGGTGTTATGATTTCAGCCAGCCATAATCCAGCTCTTGATAATGGTATCAAGTTCTTTGGTGGTGATGGCTTTAAATTGGATGATGCGCGTGAAGCGGAAATTGAAGCCCTTCTCGATGCTTCAGAAGATACACTTCCACGCCCTTCAGCTGAAGGACTTGGAACACTTGTGGATTATCCAGAAGGTCTTCGTAAATACGAAAAATTCTTGGTAGCTACAGGTGTTGACCTTGGTGGCATGAAGGTTGCCTTGGATGCGGCTAATGGTGCGGCTGCGGTATCTGCACGTAACATTTTCCTTGATTTAAACGCAGAAATCGCTGTAATTGGTGACCAACCTGATGGCCTTAACATCAATGCTGGTGTTGGTTCGACACACCCAGAGCAGTTGCAAGCCTTGGTTAAAGAAACTGGCTCAGCTATCGGTCTTGCCTTTGATGGTGATAGTGACCGTCTCATCGCTGTTGATGAAAATGGTGATATTGTTGATGGTGACAAGGTGATGTACATCATCGGTAAACATTTGTCACAAAAAGGCGAGTTGGCTAAAAATACCATTGTGACAACAGTTATGTCAAACCTTGGTTTCCACAAGGCACTTGACCGTGAAGGCATTAACAAGGCAGTGACTGCTGTTGGTGACCGTTACGTTGTCGAAGAAATGCGTAAAAACGGCTACAACCTCGGTGGTGAACAGTCTGGACACGTTATTATCATGGATTACAACACAACTGGTGATGGTCAATTGACAGCAATCCAATTGACTAAAGTCATGGTTGAAACAGGTAAGAGCTTGTCTGAATTGGCTTCAGAAGTGACTATCTATCCACAAAAATTGGTTAATATCCGTGTGGAAAATAGTATGAAAGATAAGGCTATGGAAGTTCCTGCAATTGCGGCTATCATTGAAAAAATGGAAGCTGAGATGGCTGGAAATGGCCGTATCTTGGTTCGTCCAAGTGGTACAGAACCTCTCCTTCGTGTTATGGCAGAAGCACCAACAGATGATGAAGTGAACTATTACGTTGATACGATTGCTGATGTTGTTCGTGCAGAAATTGGATTGGACTAAGTATGATAGCTAAACTGAGAGCCTTCATGGCTACCGAAGTTTTCAAGTACCTTTTCTTTGGGGTTTTGGCAACTTTGGTCTATATGGTCAGTCGTACTTTGATTTTTCAGTTTACCCAACAAGGAACACTTTCAGCAGTCTTAGCAAATGCGATTGCCATTATCTTTGCCTTTTTTACAAATGACATGTTTGTCTTCAATCAGGAAAAGACAGGTATGGTCACGCGCTTTGTTAAGTTCGTGGGAGCCCGCCTCTTGACCTTGGTCTTAGATTTGGCTCTGGCCTATTTCTTGGTTGATACCTATCCAGAAATTATTGGTCAATTTGTTGGTCATAGTCATGCTTGGGTAAATGGTATCGAGAGTTTATTCTCTCAGGTCCTTATCATTGTATTGAACTACATTATTTCTAAATTCTTCGTCTTTACAGGCGAGAAAGTATAAACAAAAAGGAAGTTGTTAGGAAATGTGTTAAAACCATTTCTTACCAACCTCCTTTTTTGATATAATTGAAGAGACTTAAAAAAATAGAAAGATGAAACATGTACGTACAATTATCTCAACGCCTCAAGGACGTAGCAACCTACGTTCCGAAAGGCGCAAAACTCTTGGATGTAGGCAGTGATCATGCCTATCTTCCGATTTATTTACTTGAAAAAGGTTTGATTACTTCAGCTATTGCTGGTGAAGTGGTAAAAGGCCCTTATGAATCTGCTCTTGCTAATGTCTCAGCCTCTGGTTTCCAAGATAAAATCGATGTGCGCTTGGCTAATGGCTTGGCTGCCTTCGAACCTGCTGATGAGGTAACAACTATCACGATTTGTGGCATGGGAGGCCGTCTTATTGCGGATATCCTAGATGCTGGAAAGGACAAACTAACAGGCGTAGACCGTCTGATTTTACAACCAAATAATCGTGAAGATGATCTCCGTATTTGGTTGATGGAAAATGGTTTTGAGATTATTGCCGAATCCATCATGACTGAAAATGGCAAATACTACGAAATCATGGTGGCAGAAGCTGGACATATGAGCCTTTCAGACAAGGAAGTACGTTTTGGTCCTCATCTCATGAAAGACCAATCTCAGGTTTTCCAGCTCAAATGGCAGAGAGAAATCAATAAACTAGAGATTGCTTTAGGATCCATTCCTCTTGCCAATCAGGCTGACCGTGCAGCTATTGAAGATAAAATTCAAACCATTAAGGAGGTTTTGAACCATGTTAGCTAGTGAACTTATCAAGACTTACGAAGCCTTTTGTCCACAGGAGCTTTCCATGGAGGGTGATGTGGTTGGCTTACAAATTGGCAGTCTGGACAAGGAGATTCAGAAGGTAATGGTTACCTTGGATGTTCGTGAAAATACAGTAGCTGAAGCTATTGAAAAAGGCGTGGACCTTATCATTGCTAAACACGCTCCAATTTTCCGTCCAGTTAAGGATTTGGTGTCTTCGCCTGACCGAGATATTTTGCTCGACCTGGTTAAGCATGATATTGCAGTCTATGTGAGTCATACTAATATTGATGTTGTTAATGATGGCCTTAATGATTGGTTCTGTGACTTACTTGACATTAAAGACACCACATATTTAACGCAGACTTCTGAAAATCATGGAATTGGTCGTGTGGGTGATATCGTGCCACAGACCATTGAAGAACTTGCTCTTAAAGTAAAAGCAGTTTTTGGCTTGGACAGTGTTCGCTTGGTGCGTTATGACCATGACAATCCTCTTGTTAGCCGTGTGGCTATTTGTGGTGGTAGCGGTCAAGGATTTTACAAGGATGCTTTGAAAAAGGGCGCACAAGTCTTTGTCACTGGTGATGTTTACTACCATACAGGGCAAGAAATAATTACCAATGGTCTCTTGGCTATTGATCCTGGGCACCATATTGAAGCCCTCTTTATTTCAAAGATTGCTGAGAAACTTGAGGCTTGGAAACGTGAGCATGATTGGAATGTGACCATACTTGAAAGTCAGTCCTCAACCAATCCTTTTGACCATTTGTAGGAGGAAGTGTCTGTGACTTGGCTTTTACATCAAAACGTGGTCTTTTTGGCCTTGCTTGCAGGTCTTTTTACTTGGAGCTGTACCATTGTCGGCTCGGCCATTGTTTCTTCTTCAAGAATATTAGTCGTAAATTGTTAGATATCATGATGGGCTTTGCGGCAGGTGTCATGATTGCGGCCTCTTTTTGGTCACTTTTGGATCCCTCTTTAACTTATGCGACTCAAAATGGCTATGGGAAATGGTCATGGTTCCCTGCGGCAGCTGGCTTCTTGCTTGGTGGTGTTGCCCTTCGTTTGATTGATGCCGTCGTTCCTCATTTGCATTTAGGAAATGACATCTCAAAAGCAGAAGGGATTCAACCTCGTAAGAAAAAGTTGTCCAAAACAGCCCTACTCTTTTTGGCTATCACCATTCATAATTTTCCAGAGGGATTAGCGGTTGGTGTTACCTTTGGTGCCCTAGCTGGTGGGAATATGACACTTGCAGGTCTTATGGGAGCTATTGGCCTAGCTATAGGTATTGGTTTGCAGAATGTCCCTGAAGGTGCAGCCCTCTCTATTCCTATTCGGGCAGATGGAAAATCTCGTATCAAGGCCTTTTATTGGGGCTCTATGTCAGCCATCGTGGAGCCTATAGGGGCTGTTATGGGAGCTGCTCTTGTTATGTTGATGATGGCGATTATTCCTTATGCTTTGGCTTTTGCGGCTGGTGCCATGATCTTTGTGGTAACGGAGGAATTGATTCCTGAATCACAAACCAATGGAAATACTGACGTCGCCACCTTAGGGCTCATGGTTGGCTTTGTTGTTATGATGGTCATGGACGTGGCCTTAGGTTAAAAATACTAGAGAGCTGTGCCTATTGATATAGGACTCAGCTCTTTTCAAATAGATGGAGTAAAAAATGAAAATTGCAATTGTTGGTGCAGGTATCGTCGGTTCAACGGCTGACTACTACTTATCAAAAGAAAAAGACGTAGAGGTTACAGTATTTGATCATGGTCTTGGGCAAGCAACTAAGGCGGCAGCAGGGATTATCAGCCCCTGGTTTTCCAAGCGTCGTAATAAAGCCTGGTATCGAATGGCCCGTTTGGGAGCCGATTTTTACCAAGATTTAGTTTCAGATCTTGAAAATGATGGTTATGACACGAGCTTCTATGATCAGTCTGGTGTAGCCCTTCTCAAGAAAGATGATAGTAAGTTGGACGGTTTGTATCAGCATGCAGAAACTAGGCTAGAAGAATCACCCATTATTGGTGAACTCTCTATAAAAAATGCTGCCGACCTCCCGGAATTTACTGGATTTGACCGTTATCTCTATGCTTCTGGAGGTGCCAGAGTGGAGGGAGCAGAATTGACAGCGACTTTGATTGAGGCCTCAGGTTTTGAAAAGGTAGAGGGTCTAGTCACACTATCTCCTCTTGATAATGGCACTTACGAGATTAATGGTCAAACTTTTGATAAGGTTATTCTTTCTTGTGGTGCCTGGCTAGGTCAAACACTCGAACCTCTTGGTTTCGAAGTAGACGTTCGCCCCCAAAAGGGGCAATTGCGTGACTATTTCTTTGAGGGCATGGATACTGGTAGATTACCTGTTCTGATGCCAGAGGGCGAATTGGATGTCATTCCTTTTGCTGGTGGAAAGATTTCGGTAGGGGCCAGCCATGAAATGACCAAGGCTTTGATTTGACAGTTGATGAGACTGTACTTGCAAGTCTGGAGGAAGAGGCTAAGACCTATTTCCCTGACTTAAGTACGGCTAAGTCCATCTCAGAACGTGTGGGAACAAGAGCCTACACGAGTGATTTCTCACCTTTCTTTGGAGAAGTTCCAGAACTTGAGGGTGTCTTTGTCGCCTCAGGTTTAGGATCTTCAGGGCTTACGACGGGGCCACTGATTGGAAAAAATCTGGTTGATTTGGCCATGAACCGACCTGGTAGTTTGGACAGTGCAGACTATCCAGTGGCTCAGTACGTTAAGAAAAAAGACTAATAGTATTAAAGCCCTCCAATATATTGAAATTTATGAATCAGTTAGCTATTTCTCTTTATTGAGGGATGCTAGCTGATTCTTTTTTTATTAGAACTCCTCATATCTATTTCTTATTTGATTAGAAAATGATAAAATAGTAACTGTTCATCGATTGTAGGTGAATACTAATAAAAAATGGGGAGGGACTATGTTCCAAAAAGTTAAAGTATATGTGACAGTCTTTGTTTCCTTGTTAGCCATAAGTTTAGGCTTGTCTGTCAAAGCAGGGGCAGCAGAAGACTTGGCTGTGACAAAGACAAGAATTGTCCTAGAGAGTTATGAGTTTGGTCCTGCTGTAACCAAAGTCATTTTTGAATTTAATCAGAAGGTCACACCAGAGGTTGTCCACAGCTCAACCCAGGTTACAACAGCAGGAGTTAGTCGTCAGGTGACGAATTCTTATGTGTCCGACGATCAGGGGCATGTGGTCTATTATGATAACAGCAAGTACGTGACGCTTGAATTGAGCCTATCTTCTTATAATCGCTACAACATGGGTGGAAATGCTGAACCTATGTATTTTAACCTTTCTACTTGGACTAACCAATGGCTGGAAAGTTACATGGTATCGATGAAAGATTTGTCAGTAGTGGCAGAAGGTAGTAGTCAGTCGCAAATGGTGTCTTCTGAGCAAGATGCCATCAATAATCGTTTGATGCCAACAACGGAGGTTTTCGATGAGCGAGGGCAGGTAGGTAACATGCAGTATGCGGCTTATAGTGCCCAAACCGGTACAGGAAATAGCACCAAACCTTTGATAGTCTGGCTACACGGCATTGGTGAAAGAGGGACAGATATGAATATTCCCCTTCTTTCAAATGACGTCTATGCGCTTACCCAGTCTGATATTCAAGGCCATTTCTTAACAACTGGTGATCAGGCGCGTGGGGTCAATGTGCTTGCTGTTCAAACGCAGACACCTTGGGGGTCGGATAATGCAGCACAACTCAAAGAGACCATCGATACCTACCTAGCTAATCACCCAGAGGTAGATAAGGGACGAATCTATCTTGCAGGGGTTTCCAATGGTGGTGGTATGGTCTTGACCATGGGAGCAACCTATCCAGATTATTTTGCAGCTCTCATTCCAATTGCTGCTCCCTTAACTGTTGACCAATCTGGGATTGATAAACTGAAGGACCAGCCTATGTGGTTGATTCACACGAAAGCAGACGCAACAGTTCAACCAGAAAATAGTGTCTTGCCTCTATACAAGAGTTTGATTACCTCTGGAGCTTCTAACAAATGGTTTTCATACTTTGAAACAGCTACCGGGACTGATCTTCCTGGTACAGAGTATGATGGGCATTGGGCTTGGATTTATTTCTTCCATGACCAGGTGATTGGCGTTCAGCATCCTGAAAAATACGAAAAAAATTGGGATGGTTATAGTGGTATGGTAGCCACTGACCCAACCTATGGCGGTGGCTCTCGAGCTAGTGTCAATGGGCAAACCTATAACAGTATCTTTTGACTGGATGAGTGCACAAAGGCACTGAAGAAGATGATGATTACGCTTTCTAAGGAAAGTGCTACAAGAGGTTATCTTCAATCTAAAAGGGTTTCAATCGAAATCCTTTTTTTCATTGTATTAAGAAAAATGGACACTTGTGATTTTCTTAATGAAAGCTTAAGAACATAGGGTTTACCGTGACAAGAGGGCTGAAAAAAATGCTAAAAATATAGGTAATATATTAGAGAAAAAAGGAGCCTTCTTATGAAAGGTATTATTCTTGCAGGCGGTTCAGGGACGCGTTTGTATCCATTGACTCGTGCTGCATCAAAACAACTGATGCCGATTTACGATAAACCAATGATTTATTACCCACTATCAACGCTTATGTTGGCCGGTATTAAGGAAATCCTCATCATCTCAACACCACAGGACCTTCCACGTTTTGAAGAGCTCCTTGGCGATGGTTCAGAGTTTGGTATTTCCCTTTCTTACGCTGTACAACCAAGTCCAGATGGCTTGGCTCAAGCCTTTATCATTGGGGAAGACTTCATCGGTGATGACAGTGTTGCTCTAGTCCTTGGGGACAATATTTTCCATGGCAATGGTCTTTCTGCTATGCTTCAACGTGCCGAAGCTAAGGAAAAAGGAGCTACAGTCTTTGGTTATCAAGTTAAGGATCCAGAACGTTTTGGTGTTGTTGAATTTGACGACAATATGAATGCCATTTCCATCGAGGAAAAACCTGAGCATCCAAAATCAAACTTTGCTGTAACTGGACTTTATTTCTATGACAATGATGTTGTGGAAATTGCTAAAAATATCAAGCCAAGTCCTCGTGGCGAACTTGAAATCACGGATGTTAACAAGGCTTACTTAGAACGTGGAGATCTCTCTGTTGAGCTTATGGGACGTGGCTTTGCTTGGTTAGATACAGGCACTCATGAAAGTCTCTTGCAAGCTGCTCAGTACATCGAGACAGTTCAACGTTTGCAAAATGTCCAAGTAGCTAACCTTGAAGAGATTGCCTATCGCATGGGTTATATCACTAAAGAACAGGTTCTTGAATTGGCACAACCACTTAAGAAAAACGAATACGGACAATATTTGCTCCGTTTGATTGGAGAAGCATAATGACTGAACAATTTTTTGGTAAAGAACTAGCTGCCCGCAAGATTGATGCTATCCCAGGTCTGCTTGAATTTGATATTCCTGTTCATGGAGATAACCGTGGATGGTTCAAGGAAAACTTCCAAAAGGAAAAGATGTTGCCACTTGGTTTTCCAGAGTCATTCTTTGCAGAAGGAAAATTGCAAAATAACGTTTCTTTCTCACGTAAAAATGTTTGCGTGGCTTGCATGCTGAGCCTTGGGATAAATACATCTCAGTAGCAGATGAAGGAAAGGTTCTTGGAACATGGGTTGACCTCCGTGAAGGCGAAACGTTTGGAAATACTTATCAAACTGTTATTGATGCCTCAAAAGGAATCTTTGTTCCTCGTGGTGTTGCCAATGGTTTCCAGGTTTTGTCTGACAAAGTATCATACAGCTACCTCGTAAACGATTACTGGGCACTTGAACTTAAACCTAAATACGCCTTTGTCAACTATGCTGACCCAAGCCTTGATATCAAGTGGGAAAACTTGGAAGAAGCTGAAGTCTCAGAAGCAGATAAAAATCACCCATTGCTCAAAGACGTTAAACCACTAAGAGCAGAAGATTTGTAAGAATAAACCTTGCACAGTATTTTTGCGACTGCAAGGAGCCTGGTAGGATCGTTCCTGCCCTAGTGATAACAAGATTCCCTTATGGGAATCTTGTAGGGAAATCCGGAGACTTCGGCTTCGGATTTAGCCATGAAACCGAAGGGTTGCTGGCGTCCCTCACTAGCGAAAGGAACGATTAAGAAAAAACAATATTTTTTGGAGAAAAAATGACTGAATATAAAAATATCATCGTAACTGGTGGCGCAGGTTTCATCGGTTCAAACTTCGTACACTATGTCTACAACAACCATCCAGACGTACATGTGACTGTCCTTGACAAACTCACTTACGCTGGTAACCGTGCCAACATTGAAGAAATTCTTGGTGACCGTGTTGAATTGGTTGTTGGTGATATTGCTGATGCTGAATTGGTTGATAAATTGGCTGCTAAGGCTGATGCTATCGTTCACTATGCGGCTGAAAGCCACAATGATAATTCATTGAACGACCCATCACCATTTATCCACACAAACTTCATTGGTACTTACACACTCTTGGAAGCTGCTCGTAAATACGATATTCGTTTCCACCACGTGTCAACAGATGAAGTTTATGGTGACCTTCCATTGCGTGAAGATCTTCCTGGACACGGTGAAGGTCCTGGTGAAAAATTCACAGCAGAAACAAAATACAACCCATCATCACCATACTCATCAACTAAGGCTGCTTCAGACCTTATCGTTAAAGCATGGGTGCGTTCATTTGGTGTTAAGGCAACTATTTCAAACTGCTCAAACAACTATGGACCTTACCAACACATCGAAAAATTCATTCCACGTCAAATCACCAACATCTTGTCAGGGATCAAACCAAAACTTTATGGTGAAGGTAAAAATGTCCGTGACTGGATTCACACTAACGACCACTCAACTGGTGTTTGGGCTATCCTCACTAAAGGCCGTATCGGTGAAACTTACTTGATTGGTGCTGATGGTGAGAAGAACAACAAGGAAGTGCTTGAGCTCATCCTTGAAAAAATGGGTCAACCAAAAGACGCTTACGACCGTGTCACAGACCGTGCTGGTCACGATTTGCGTTACGCTATTGACTCAACAAAATTGCGTGAAGAATTGGGTTGGGAACCACAATTCACAAACTTTGAATCAGGTTTGGAAGAAACAATCAAGTGGTACACAGATCACCAAGACTGGTGGAAAGCCGAAAAAGAAGCTGTTGAAGCTAACTACGCTAAGACACAAGAAGTGCTTAAATAATTGGAAAATCTATCACTTCCAAGCTAGTGATAGATTTTTCTATTAAGAAATATTAGGAGAGATGATGAATAGAAAAGAATGGATTGAATATTTTGAAGCGATTAATAATCGTAAGCCCACTATTCAGGAGTGTCAGCAGGCCCTTCTAAATGGTGAATTTGTTATGGAAGGAAAACAAGCTACTTTTTCTAACAATGGAAAGTCTGTGACTGAAGGAGCCATGCCTTTACCAAATCAAATGAATGGTCAAATGGTCAACCCAGCTTATTCACAACAAATGGTCTTTGTTAAGAAGAAAAAGTTTGGCAAGAAGACTTTTATTGGTCTTGGGATTGCTTTATTTCTTGTTGTAGCAACAAGTCTTGGCCTCTTTTTGTTTTCTTCCAAAGGAACAAACTTGGGTGGCTTGTGGGTAAATGGTAATAATGCTGGTTTGGTTTATGAGTTAAGTGGGAAAAAGTCAAAACTTGTTGCAGGCCATAGGGAAGAAGAAATCAAAGAAATCTCTATTGGCCAGAAAGTAAGACAGAAGTTTGAAACAAGCTTAGAGGACGTCAGTGATTCAAAACTAAAAACGATTGCTGATTTTGACAAGAAATACCAATTACAGACAAAAGAGATCATCCTGGTAAAGACGAAAGTGTTTGGATACTATAATCTGATTCAGAAAGATGGGACAAACTTAGTTCTAGATTTATTCTTATCAGACCTCTACTACGGATCAAGAAGTACCAAAGATTTAAAAAAGACATGTCTTTTTCATAAGGCAGCGGTTCCAAAAGTTTTTGTTGGGCAATGGAAAAAATTTGATTCCGATGATGATTCAGAAGGAGAAGGGACTATCTCTGAAAATGGGGTTGTTACTACAGATTCTGATGGTAAAGATATCTTAATTGCTAAGCCTTTAAAAGAATATCTGGTGGATCAATCAGGCAGCGTAGATAATGGTAAGGTACAAAAAGAGTTTGCTAAAATACAGAAGTCTCTTAAGTCACATGGTTTTCAGGCTAAGAGTGTTAATGACATCTACCACGATGCGAGCAAGTCATACTATTATGTCCTTGTAGATGGTGGTAAGCGCATTATTCTCTTAGAGGATAGCTTTAACCTTCTCTCTTATAAAGGTTATCTTGAAAGAGAAGACACTCGCTAATCACAATATCTCTATCAGATAAGATAAGAAGTACTTAAATAATAGTCAAGAGTCTATCATTTCTCTGGGAGTGATGGGCTTTTTTTACTTATAGATACGACATTAACTTATGACAGCGACACAAACAATTACATAAATGTTACAAAGATTACACAAAATACTTGATTTCTGTAACAAAATAGATATAATAGAAATATAGAAAAGAGGTTTATGAAAATGAAAAGAAAAGTTATTCGTGTTTGTTCCCTTGTTTTGTTGTCTGTAGCTGTTTCTGGGGCTCTTGTCGGATGTGGCTCTAAGTCAGAAAAAGACACTGCAGCATCATCTACATCTTCAACTTCTAAAGTAGTGAAGCCTTCTGCTAAAACAAAAACATCTGAGAAGAAGTCTGCTAAAAAGGCTAAGTCAGAAGCTTCAGCTTCAAAGGATTCTCAAGGTCAAGAAGAAGCGAGTGCTCCTGAAGCTAGCTCTTCAAAAAATCAAGCCTCAGCTGGAAATGATGCTCAAGCAGGGACAAATAGTAGTGCTGCTTCTGAGTCAAACAAGTCTAGTCAAGCAACAGCTGATACCCAAAGTGACGCTCCTGTCCCAGCAGCTTTGGTTGGCACTTGGACTGGTACAAGTCCTCAAGCAACAGACATTAGTTTTACAGTTGATGCTGATGGCAACATCACTTCAAAGGCAAATTTCAATGTCGATTACGAACCCTATCGTCAAAGCTCAACAACAGCAAAAGCCGTTCAAATTTCTGGTAATCTCTACGTTTGGGAGGGTGGCGATTTTTCTACCTTGCTTCCTGGTATTACAGGAATAGGGGGAGCTGGTTTCCAAGCTAAGCCTGGGTTTATTCTTGAAAATGGAACTTACACGCCAGTTCAATTTATCTCTGACTTGGGACCAACCTTTGATTATAGCAACTATAATGCTTTCCCATTCTCATTAACAAAATAAAGTAAAGAAGCTATCTGGAGAGATGGCTTCTTTTTTGGCTCAAACTCTTATCATTCGAGGTCTCATTTCTGCTTAAAAAATGGTAGAATAGTTACATGCAAACAAAACCAACGTCAGCCTATGTGCACATTCCATTTTGCACACAAATTTGTTATTATTGTGACTTTTCTAAGGTCTTTATTAAAAATCAGCCCGTTGATGACTACCTACGGGCTTTGATTCGTGAGTGGGAGCTTTTAGATATCAAGGAGCTTCGCACCCTTTATATTGGTGGTGGGACACCGACAGCTATTTCTGCGGAGCAATTGGACTACCTTTTAAGCAATCTTCAGAAAAACTTGGATTTGTCTAAGTTGGAGGAGTTTACCATTGAAGCCAATCCTGGTGATTTGACGGTTGATAAGATTGAGGTACTCAAAAAATCAGCTGTTAATCGTGTCTCTTTAGGGGTTCAGACCTTTGATGACAAGCACTTGCGTCAAATTGGTCGCAGTCACAATCAAGCACAGATTTATGAAAGTATTGATAGCTTAAAGGCTGCTGGTTTTCATAATATTTCTATTGACCTCATTTATGCACTACCTGGTCAAACCATGGATCAGGTCAAGGAAAATGTGAGAAAGGCACTGGAACTGGATATTCCACACCTAAGTCTCTATAGTTTGATATTGGAACATCACACGGTCTTTATGAATAAGATGCGTCGGGGTAAGCTCAATCTGCCAACTGAAGATTTGGAAGCAGAGATGTTTGACTATATTATCCAAGAGTTGGAAAAGAATGGTTTTGAGCACTACGAGATTTCAAACTTTACCAAACCTGGGATGGAGAGTCGTCACAATCTCATGTATTGGAATAATGATGAGTATTATGGTGTGGGTGCTGGAGCCTCTGGTTATGTCAATGGTGTTCGTTATCGCAATAGAGGCCCTATCCAGCATTACCTAAAGGCTATAGCTGAGGATGGTCATGCTAGACTTCACGAAGAACATCTGACTAAGGCGGAGATGATGGAAGAGGAGTTCTTCCTTGGTTTGCGTAAAAAGTCGGGTGTGTCTATTAAACGTTTTGAAGAGAAGTTTGGCTTGTCATTCGCGGATACTTATGGAGACATTGTGAAAAAATTACAGGAAGATGGGCTCTTGGTCAAGGATCCAGAAGTGGTTCGTATGACCAAACGAGGACTCTTTTTGGGTGATAGTGTCGCTGAGCAATTTATCTTGGAGGATTAGATGGGATTAAAATTTAGTATTCCTTATCAAATTCCGTTTTATGAGACGGATATCACGCATCAGGTAAAATTACCGCACTTATTGGCGTTTCATTGCAAGTATCTGGTATGCAGTCAGAATCTCTGGGAAATACGGATAAGGACGTTTTTGATAAATACGGTCTGATTTGGATTGTGACAGACTATGCGATTGAGATTGACCGTTTACCTCGCTACAATGAAAAGGTGATCATTACAACGGAAGCTATTTCCTATAATAAGATTTTCTGTTACCGTAATTTTTACATCACAGATGAAACTGGTCAGCAAATTATGCTCTTTAAGACTACTTTTGCCCTTATGGATTATGAAACGCGTAAGGTAGCAGAGGTGCCAGATGAGGTGGTAGCACCTTACGGAGCAGATAAGACTAAAAAGTTGCTTAGAGGGCCTCGTTATAAGGCTTTGGAAAATCCAATTGAGACGCTTTATCGTGTGCGTTATTTTGACCTAGATATGAATGGTCACGTTAATAATAGCAAGTACTTGGAGTGGATGTTGGATGTTTTCGATTTGGACTTTTTGACCAAGTACACACCAGCCCATATTGACCTCAAGTATGTTAAGGAAATTCATCATGGGTCAGAGATTTATTCAGGCTATGAGTTTGACCAAGAAAGTTTGAGCAGTCAACATCAGATTTGTGTTGATGGCAATATTCATGCTCAGGTCATTATCCAATGGAAAGAAATAGGAGACGAGTAGGATGACATATAAAGGTTATTTGATTGATTTAGATGGGACTATTTACAAGGGCAAGGATCGTATTCCTGAGGGAGAAGTCTTCGTTAAGGAGTTACAGAAGCGTCAGATTCCCTATCTTTTTGTGACTAATAATAGTATGCGTACACCAGAGATGGTGCAAGAGCTTTTGCGTAATCAGTGTGAGTTGGAAACGCCCCTTGAGACCATCTATACAGCTACTTTGGCGACAGTTGACTACATGAACGATATGAATCGTGGCAAGACGGTTTATGTTATCGGTGAGACTGGGCTTAAATCTGCCATTGCGGAAGCGGGATATACGGTAGATGAGGAAAATCCTGCCTATGTTGTGGTGGGCTTGGACCGTGAAGTCACTTATGAAATGTTGGTTAAAGCAACGCTTGCCATCCACAAAGGGGCTATATTTATTGGAACTAACCCAGATTTGAATATCCCAACAGAACGCGGCCTTCTTCCAGGTGCTGGTTCCCTCTTAGCTCTTATCGAGGCGGCTACCCGTGTGAAACCAATCATTATTGGTAAGCCTAAAGCTATTATCATGAACAAGGCTCTTGAAATCCTTGGGACAGAACGTAGCCAAACTATCGTGGTTGGTGACAATTACTTGACTGATATTACAGCTGGTATTAAAAATGACTTTCCAACACTTCTTGTGACAACTGGATTTACCAAGGCGGAAGAGGTTGCGAATTTACCAGTAAAACCAGACCATGTGCTTTCTAGTCTAGCGGAGTGGGATTTTGATGCGAACTAAGATTGAGGCTGTTCTGACTCCGATTTGGCTCTTGGCCCTGTCTATCCTAGTGACGATTTATCTGTCATGGGGCTTTTATTATTTTGATATTGATTGGATGCATCTTTTGGACTATGTCATTCTTGGCAAGACAGAGCTCTGGCATAATTTCAATGTCCTCATGCAGTACCTGACCTTTCCTTGGGTTGGTCATCTATCCATGCCTGATTTTCCATCGTCGGAGAGTGGGCTCAAGCATTTCCATGATGTGAAGTGGCTCTTTCATTTGGTACAGGGGCTTGTTATTCTACTAGCTTATCCAGCAGTAACCTCTCTTTGGCGAAATGTGAAGAAAGGGACCTTTGGTCTTTACATTAAACTTTATATGAGTCTGGCACTCTTGCCGGTCCTTATTGGGGTTGTGGGGCTTTTTCTCGGATTTGATGAGTTTTTTACGCTCTTTCATGAAGCCCTCTTTCCTGGGGATAGCAGTTGGCTCTTTAATCCCATGTTGGACCCGATTATCAACGTTTTGCCAGAAGAGTATTTCCTTCAGTGTTTTGTCATTTTCTTTCTTGTCTATGAGGGAATCATGGTGAGTTTGACTTGGTTGGCCCGTAAGCAACTTAAAATGTATTTGAAAAATAAGGAGTAGTTATGTCTATTCGTGATAACCATTTGCATACCCATCATTCTTATGATTCGGATGCGAACTTTACTGACTATTTGACGCATTTTGATGGGGAGATTGTAACGACTGAGCATTATGATCTCTCTAATCCTTATACCAAACAGGATGATGTGCCCTGAGTACGAGGACCTATAGTCGTGAGATTGAAAGTCTTAACCGTAAGTATGGCAATCGTATAAAACGTGGTATCGAGATTGGTTATTACCAGCCTAGGGAGAGGGATATTTTAGACTTTCTGGATGGTAAGGACTATGATCTCAAACTTTTATCTGTTCACCATAATGGGGTCAATGATTATCTTGATGATGAGGTAGCTGATATGGATAAGGCAAGCATTATTCAAGAATATCTGGACAAGTTGGAGTACGCTATTGGTCGTGTGGACGCAGATGTTTTGGCCCATTTTGACTATGGTTTCCGACTGTTTGACGTGACTGTTGATGAGTTAAAAGCTTATGAAGAACAGCTCAAACGTATTTTCCAGAAAATGATTGCTAATGATTTGGCTTTTGAGCTGAATGCAAAGAGTATGTATCTCTATCATCATGAAGACCTCTACCGTTATGCCCTAGGCCTTGTTAAGGATTTGGGATGTCGCAAGTATTCTATTGGCTCTGATGGTCATAAATTAGAGCATTTCCGTCTGAACTTTGACAAGATTCAGGAAATCTTGAGAGAATTTGACATTACAGAAGATATGATTATATAGCAAAGACAGCTTCAACTGAAGCTGTCTTTTTCTTAAGGAAAGCTTAAAGAAAAGGCGTTGTTGTGGGAATTATAGAAGATTTTAAGCTTTGCTTGTTATGCTAATGTCAAGCAAAAGGAACTTATGGTTTCTATCTTATCTTTCAAAATTGGAGGTTTTCTATGAAATTTCTCAAAAGGCATGCCTATGCCTTACTCTTTACCCTTTTTCTGATGGGGGCAAATGTCTACTCTCTCTTAAAGGTCTTTGTCATTCCCTCAGCAGTCTCAACGGTTTCAGCCAATACGACTAGCTCAAGCACATCTTCGTCGACAGCATCTACTAGCACTGGTAAGGTGACTAAGACGGATACAACTTACAAAGATGACAATATGGATATCAAAATCACGACGGGTAAAACCAGTGATACTACATACTATGTGGCAGATATCCAGCTGTCAAGTGCTGATTACCTTAAAACAGCTTTGGCACAAAACACCTATGGCACCAATATTACTGACACCACTTCAAGTATTGCCCAGCAAAACAATGCTATCTTTGCCATAAACGGTGACTATTATGGGGCTAATCAGTCAGGTTATGTGATTAAGAATGGTCAAGTCTATCGTGATACTGATCGAAACAGTGATTACGAGGACCTTGCCGTTTACTCAGATGGTAGCTTCAAGACCTTTAAGGAAAGCGATACAACGGCTCAAAAATTGGTTGATTCAGGTGTGGTGAATACCTTTGCCTTTGGTCCAACCTTGGTTGAAAATGGCAAGATATCTGTATCAGAAAATGAAGAGGTTGGTCAAGCCATGGCTGACAATCCACGTACAGCCATCGGAGTTATCGAAGAGAGTGACGGCAGTGTGCACTATATTGTCATTGTCTCTGATGGTCGTACCAGTGAGTCGTCAGGATTGACTCTTTATGAAATGGCAGAGTTGATGAAATCTTATGGCGTGACGACAGCCTATAACCTTGACGGTGGTGGCTCATCTACCATGTACTTCAATGGTCAAGTCATTAACAAGCCAACCACAAATGGAAATAAATCTCAGAAAGGGCGGTGAGCGATATTGTTTACATCGGTTACTAAGAAATCAGCTAGCAAGCACTTTTTCACCTACATTGGTTTAACTATTTTTAGCCTAGTCTTTACCTTTATTTATGAACGCTTTTCTTATGGGGAATCATCCATGTTTATGCGCATGATGTTCTTCGCACCATTGGCCGGAGCTTTGATTTATCTGCTAACAGGAATGGGGATGTCTTGGGTGAAAACACGTCTTTCAAAACTTCTTTTTAATTCGTCTATTGCCGTTGTTGCTAGTGCCTGCTTGGTTAAGGGAATCGTTGAGGTTTCAGGTCGTACGACTAGCGTGGATATGCCTTATTGGTATGTTGCTGCGGGGCTGCTTTGTTTGAGTATTATGACAGGATTTATCAGACCTAGAAAATTGGCATAAAATAAGAGCTTGGAGCTGTGCTTCAGGCTTTTTGTCTTGCATTGAAAAATTATTTAGGATAAATATACAAAACATAATAGGAAGAAATTATTTAAAACTGGGAATTTGCCTAAAGAAATTTTCATAAAAAAACTGAGACTGATTTTTTTGTGATAGGAATTTAGATAGAACGAGACTGTCTGTAGTGATGGAAATACCTGAATTTATCGTGTTTCCGGCGCTAGGAACTTTTGAGACATGAGGTTCAAAACTTAGTCATGGAACTTCTTAGATTGGTAAAATCAGCCAGAGAATAATTTCATCAACAGCCGTCATCACCTAAGAAAAGTCTTAAAAGTCTTGTTTCTGCTATTAAATATACATGATTTTCAACTTTTTATAAAAATATACAAAAAAGACTTGCTTTGTTCTGAATTTTCAGGTAAAATAAACTAAAATCGAAATCGTTGATAGAAAAAGTCAGATCGTTTCACAGAGAATGCGGGAAGCTGAGAACGCATGAGATCAAAGACGACACATTCTTGAGAGCGTATGCGAACTCTGGATGACAGTAGTGTACGACGGGTGGTTCCGTTAGAGACTAGGAGTTACAAGAGAGAACTTGTGACTTCATGAGGAAGAGGGGGTGACCCCTGTTCGAATTAAGGTGGAACCACGTGCCAACGTCCTTGCAAAAGTTGTTTTTGCGAGGGCGTTTTTTGTTACACTTACTTTTAGCATTTGTAGCTAGCCGTACACTTGGTTGGAGTTGAACAGAAAGGATAAACTATGGAAATCAAAGGATTACGAAAGATTGAACCCTATGTGGCAGGTAGTCAGCCTGCTGAGAAAAATATCATTAAGTTGAATACTAATGAAAATGCCTATGGACCAAGTCCAGCGGTCCATCAAGCTTTAGCATCCTTTGATGCCCATCAGTTACGCAAGTATTCGACTTTGGATCAAGCGACTTTGCGTCAAGCCTTATCTGAACAGTTAGGTGTTCCTGCCGATCAAGTGATTATTGGAAATGGGTCAGACGATATCTTGTCAATGGCTTTTCTAGCTTTCTTTAATAGCGAGGAAGAAGTCTTGTTTCCAGATTTGACCTATGGTTTTTACAAGGTATGGGCAGATTTGTATCGCATCCCATTTAGAGAAGTGCCCTTGAACTCTTCATTTGAGATTGATAATCAAGATTACCTGGTTGAAAATGGTGGGATTGTCCTTACTAACCCAAATGCGCCAACAGGTATTTATAAAACTCTCGATCAAATTGAAGAAATCGTAAAGGGCAATCAGTCAGTAGTTGTGATTATTGACGAAGCCTATATTAACTTTGGTGGGGAGACTGCCTTACCTCTCCTAGAAAAGTATGACAATGTGTTTATCACAAGGACCTTTTCTAAGGACGCCTCACTTGCAGGCTTGCGTGTCGGTTATGGCATCGGAAGTCCAAAGCTAATGGCTGTGATCAATGCCGTCAAGAATTCGGTCAATCCCTATAATGTGGATAGCGTCGCTGAAGTCTTGGCGACTGCAGCCGTTCAGTCTTGGGATTATTATGAGGATAGTTGCGCTAATATTATGGTCACACGTGACTGGTTTAGCCAAGAATTGAAGGCTATTGGCTTTGATGTGCTTCCTTCAAAAACCAATTTTGTATTGGTCAAACCACACGGAGCGACTGCAGGTCAATTGTTTAACTATCTCCAAAGTAAGAAAATTTATGTCCGTTATTTTCCAAAAGTGGAGCGTATTTCAGACAGACTACGCATTTCTATTGGAACCCAGGATGAGATGGAGCGCGTACTAATGACAATACAGGAGTTACAAGCATGAAAAAAACGACATTAGCCTTAGGAATGCACGATAAACTTTTCAAACGTGCCCGTACCATGTATCAGATTGAGCATCGTATCTGTGACTTGTTGATGACAAAGGGTTTCCTTCGAATTGAGACACCAACCTTGGAGCATTTCGAAGTCTTTAGCGACGTTGTGGACAATGGTAACTACAATTTCTTTGATAAAAATGGAGATCTTGTTAGTTTACGTCCTGATATTACCAGCCAAATTGGGCGCGTGATTGCTTCGACGCAAGTTCATACACCGATTAAATTTTCTTACTCTGGAAAAGTCTTTAACTACAATGAGGAGATGCGTGGCCTATCCAATGAGCATACGCAGGCTGGTATTGAGATCATAGGATTCCCCGTTCACCAGGCCATGGAAGAAGCTGTGATATCTGCTAAAGAGGCTCTGGATGCTGCCGGTGTCAAAAATTACAAGTTTGAGTTTTCACATGCTCGCCTCTTGCAACTCATTTTTGAAGAATTAGACCTTCCAGCTGTAAAAGAAGCAGAGTTGGCCGCCTATATCCGTGACAAATCAATCACAGGCCTCAAGGAATTCACCAAAGAAAATCCAAGTCAATATGACAAGGTCTTGGAACAGTTGCCCTTCCTCTTTGGTGAGACCAAGGCTGTTTTGACCAAGGCTAGAGAATTGACAGATAGTGAAGCTTTTTGACAGCCTTGGATAGTTTGGAAGTCTTAACTAATCGCCTAGCAGATAGTCTCCCAGAGACGACGCTTGATTTGGCTCAATTGCCAGCAGTGCCTTACTACACAGGCATGATGTTTAAGGTCTTTGGTGATAAGGTGCCAGATGCCTTTGTATCTGGTGGCCGTTACGATAAACTGTTTGAACGCTTTGGTGCTACCGAGTTAACAGCGGTTGGTTGGGCGATTGATGTCGATTCGGTCTATCAAGCAGTGCATGATGATGTGGAATTTGGAGGTGACTTGGATGACTAGCAATCAAATCACAATTGCCTTGACCAAGGGACGTATTGAGAAAGATACGGTTAAATTACTAGAAAAAGCTGGCTTTGACATGTCTTTCATGGCTGATAAGGGCCGTAATTTGATTTTCGAAAGTCCTGACAAACGTTTCCGTTTTCTCCTAGTCAAAGCTCCAGATGTGACCACCTATGTTAGACACGGTGTCGCAGATATTGGGATTGTTGGGAAGGATGTTTTGGTTGAACATCCGACAGGCTATTTGGAAATGTTAGACCTTAATTTTGGCCTTTGTAAATTCTCCGTAGCATCAACAGAAGACTATAACCCTGATGACCATAAGCGTAAACGTATCGCCACCAAGTATCCAACCATTGCGACGGACTATTTTAATCAAAAGGGTGAGGATGTTGAGATTATTTCAATTCAGGGGAGTGTTGAGATTGCCCCGGTCATTGGTCTAGCGGATGCCATTGTCGATATTGTGGAAACAGGGAATACCCTTGTTGCTAATGGCTTAAAAGTTTATGAAGATATTTGCAGGATTTCAGCACGAATGATTGTTAATAAGGCTTCTTTGAAATAACAAGGAAGTTCTACCATTCATTTGTAAGATTGAATCACTTGTAGGGAACGAGGAGGTACCGTTCGAATGAAACGATTAACTGGAACAAATAAAGAAATTGCAGAGCTTCTTTATCAGGAGCAATTGGAACTGTCAAAAGAAAATAGAGACGTTGAAAGCACGGTTCAAGCCATTATTGAAGACGTTAAAAAACGTGGAGACGAGGCCCTTCGTGACTATTCAGCTAAATTTGATAAGGTTGACTTGACTGATTTTGAAGTTGGACAGGACTTGATTGATCAAGCCTTTAAAGAGATTGATCCAGAGGTTTACCAAGCCCTAGTTAATGCTAAAGAAAACATTGAATCTTATCACAAACATCAGTTGGAGGCTGGTTTTGAGGACCAACCAAGTGAGGGTGTTATTCGTGGTCAATTGATTCGTCCCATCAATCGTGTGGGTGTTTATGTGCCTGGAGGAACTGCGGCTTATCCGTCATCAGTTCTTATGAATGTTATTCCTGCCAAAATTGCTGGGGTTAAAGAGATTATTATGATTACGCCGCCTCAAGAGCACTTTGTTCCTGCGATTCTGGTAGCCGCCAAATTGGCTGGTGTGGATAGCATTTACCAAGTCGGTGGGGCTCAAGGGGTTGCGGCTTTGGCCTTTGGTACAGAAACGATTCCAAAGGTGGACAAGATTACAGGTCCTGGAAATATTTTCGTGGCGACTGCTAAGAAACAAGTTTACGGTATTGTCGGTATTGATATGATTGCAGGGCCATCAGAAATTGGTGTCATTGCTGATAGTAGCGCCAATCCAACATACGTGGCAGCCGACCTCTTGTCTCAAGCAGAGCACGATACACGTGCACGCGCCATTTTGGTAACAGATTCTCAAGCCTTGGCTGATACAGTTGAAAGTGAGATTGAACGTCAACTCAAGCTTTTGCCACGTGAGGCGATCGCTCGTCCATCTATCGAAAATAACGGCCGAATTATTATTGCCAATGATACAGATGCTATGTTTGAACTCATGAACTTGGTTGCGCCAGAACATTTGGAAATTGCTATGGACAAGGCCTATGATTATCTAGAAAAAGTGGAGAATGCTGGTTCCGTCTTTCTTGGTCACTTTACCAGTGAACCAATTGGTGACTACTATGCAGGTGCCAACCACGTTCTTCCAACGACAGCAACCAGTCGCTTTTCATCAGCTTTAGGCGTGCACGATTTTGTCAAACGTATCCAATATACGCAATACGATAAGGCAGCAGTCAATAAAGCTCAGCACGATATCACAACCTTGGCTTATGCGGAAGGTTTGCAGGCCCACGCCAAGGCAATTGAAGTCAGAAACGACAATAATTGAGAGAGTAGAGGAAGAAGTTATGAGACAAGCAGAAATTGAACGTAATACCTTTGAAACCAAAATTAAGTTAAGCCTCAATTTGGATGCTCAAGAACCAGTAGATATTCAAACAGGTGTCGGATTTTTTGACCACATGTTGACCTTATTTGCCCGTCACGGTCGTATGTCTTTGGTGGTTAAGGCTGATGGCGACCTTTGGGTTGATAGTCACCACACCGTTGAAGATGTCGGTATTGTCCTTGGTCAAGCTCTTAAAGAGGCCTTGGGCGATAAAGCAGGGATCAACCGTTATGGAACGGCTTTTGTACCTATGGATGAAACCCTTGGAATGGCAAGTTTAGACTTGTCTGGACGTAGCTTCTTGGTCTTTGATACTAGTTTTGATAATCCAAAATTGGGTAATTTTGACACAGAATTGGTAGAAGAATTTTTCCAAGCCTTGGCCTTCAATGTTCAGATGAATCTCCACCTCAAGATTCTCCACGGAAAAAACAATCACCACAAATCAGAAAGTCTTTTCAAGGCAACAGGACGTGCCTTGCGTGAGGCAATCACAGTCAATCCTGACATTCACGGCGTAAACTCGACAAAGGGGATGCTATGATTATTGTCATTGATTACGATGCGGGGAATACTGCAAATGTTCTGCGTGCCCTTGAAAAGATTGGTGTGACTGCAGAATTGTCTGCCGATAAAGAAAAAATCCTAGATGCAGATGGGTTGATTTTACCTGGTGTAGGTGCTTATCCAACGGCTATGGCAGAGTTGGAGCGAAGAGGTTTGGTAGCTGTTATCAAAGAGGCAGTCGCACAGGGAGTTCCCCTTTTAGGAATTTGTTTAGGCATGCAGATTTTAACAGAAAAAGGGCTGGAACATGAAGAAACAGATGGTCTTGGCTTTATTCCTGGTGTCTGTCGTGCCATTCCAGCCAGCAAGGAGCAACCTGTCCCACATATGGGGTGGAATGATTTGGCTGTTAAGCAAGCCAGCCCTTTGACAGATGGTTTAGATGGCCAAGCCGTCTACTTCGTTCACAGTTATTTCACAGATGTCCCTAGCCAATACATTGATGTTACCGCAGACTACAGTATTGAGGTGCCAGCCATGATTCATAAAGACAATGTTTATGGGGCTCAATTTCATCCTGAAAAATCAGGGGATATTGGCTTAGGTATTCTTGAAAAGTTTGCAGGGTTATGTAAAGCCTAGAAGCTAGTGAGAGCAAAGACTTTTTAGTTAGAAAGGATGGTAGGGGAGATGCAAATTCTACCAGCAATTGATATTAAGGATGGACAGGCTGTTCGTCTCTTTAAAGGAGATTTCAACCAACAAACTGTTGTCAATCCAGATGTTATTGAGCAGGCAAAGACCTTTAAGGATGCGGGCATTCAATTTATTCATGTCGTCGATTTGGACGGTGCCCTTGATGGTCGTGCCACTAACCGTGACTTGATTGCAGAGGTCAAGAAGGTTTCTGGACTTGGCATCGAAGTTGGTGGCGGTATCCGTACCTTGGAGCAGATTCGTGACTATTTGGCAGTTGGCATCGACCGTATCATTATCGGTTCAATGGCCGTTAAAAATCCTGACTTCGTTCGAGCAGCTTTAGAGGAATTTGGTGCCGATAAAATTGTCGTAGGTATTGATGCCAAGGCAGGGTTTGTCGCTACCGAAGGTTGGTTGGAAACAAGCAATGTAGACTACATCACCTTGAGCCAAGGAAATGGAAAAAGATGGGCGTAACCCTCTTTGTCTATACAGATGTTGATCGAGATGGCACACTGACAGGACCCAATCTTGATCACTACAAACGTTTGGTATCTGAACTCACGACCGCCAAAGTCATTGCTTCAGGTGGGATTGCAGAAGTAGCTGACTTAGATCACCTAGAAGAGATTGGTGTGGCAGGAACCATTGTTGGCAAAGCCTACTATAACGGCAATATCACATTAGACCAACTCAAGTCTTTCGGAGGTTAATATGCTTAAAAAACGTATTATTCCTTGCTTGGATGTCAAGGATGGCCGTGTCGTCAAGGGGGTCAATTTTGTGAATCTGACAGATGTTGGAGACCCTGTTGATTCTGCGCGTGCCTATTATGAAGCTGGTTGTGACGAACTTGTTTTCTTGGACATCACAGCGACTTCAGATAATCGTGAGACAACGGTTGACATGGTGCGTCGTGTTGCCGATCAAGTCTTTATCCCCTTCACGGTTGGTGGCGGTATCCGTTCAGTCGAAGACATGAACAAGATGCTCAAAGCTGGTGCTGACAAGGTTGCCGTCAATTCCTCAGCCCTTGCCAATCCACAACTAATCGCTGATTGTGCTCAAAAATTTGGGAATCAGTGTGTAGTGGCTGCGATTGATGCCAAAAAGATGGCTGATGGGAGCTGGCATGTCTTTGTGGCGGGAGGCCGTAAGGATACAGGTAGAGACCTCATCCAATGGGCTCAAGAAGTCGTCGCCTTGGGGGCTGGAGAAATTCTCTTAACCAGCATGGACAAGGACGGCACTAAGTCTGGTTTTGATTTGGAAATGCTCAATCGTGTAGCGGAAGTCGTCGATGTTCCGATCATTGCCTCTGGTGGTGCAGGAAATATTGAGCACATTGTAGAGGTCTTTGAAAAGACAACAGCAACGGGTGCTCTGGCAGCCTCTATCTTCCACTTTGGTGAGGTGAATATAGGCGAAACCAAACAAGTCTTGGCAAATGCAGGAATTGAGGTGAGACAATGACAGAGGTTAAACTTGATTTTGACAAACAAGGCGGACTGGTACCAGTCATTGTGACAGATTACAAGACGGGGCAGGTGCTCATGTTGGCCTATATGAATGAGGAGTCCTATCAGTTAACCCTTGAGACCAAACAAATGCATTACTGGAGCCGTTCTAGAAATAAGCTTTGGCATAAGGGAGCTACATCTGGTCATTTCCAACATGTCAAAAGCATCAAGACTGACTGTGATCAGGACACCCTGCTTATCGCTGTGAAACAAGAAGGAGCAGCCTGCCATACAGGAGCCTACAGCTGTTTCTTTACGGATATATATGATGACAATCAAGATAGATAGGAGTAGCTATGTTAGAAACACTTTATAAGGAAGCCTTAGATCGTAAAAAAAATCCCAAAGAAGGGTCTTATACCAATTACCTTTTTGACAAGGGGCTAGACAAGATTCTTAAAAAGGTTGGCGAAGAAGCGACAGAAGTTGTTATCGGAGCAAAAAATGCTGATAAAGAAGAAATTGCCAACGAGACAGCAGACGTCCTCTATCACCTAGCAGTCATGCTCGTTGAAACAGGGGTCAGCCCTGAAGACGTAGAAGCCGTACTTAAAGCACGTCAGGGCAAGCAAAGCAATGTCCATGACCGAAAGGAAGTAACAGATTATTGAGGATTATCTCAACCGATTTGAACCAAGATGAAAAGTCTGAAGTGATGCTTCGGGCTTTTTTGCTAGAGAAATCCTAATCTTCTGCTTTCTAACCAGCATAAGAAAGCGCTTTAAAATACTATAATAGGAGTGAAGAAAGCTCGTTTATTTTGAAAGATTCGGTGTGCTTATTTATACAAATCATTGAGGAAAGGAAGGATGTCCTATGAAGAATAATACTCCTAATATTTTAAAGCTTTCTCGCTTAGCTATTCTCCTCCTTTGTTCTATTCTTTTAGTTCGTTGCACAGTGCTACTTCCAATTACTTACTCAAAAGCCAGGGAAAAAACGCAAAAAATCTTGGCTCATAATGGTTTTAAGGGAAAGGTCCAAGTTAAGCGTATCGAAAAGGTGATTCTAGATAGTGCAGGCATTTATGTCTATTATACCTATTCAGAGGAAACCTACGATAATCAACCCATAGTATTAGATGGAAAAATTACATTTCAACTGGACTGGACAGTTTATAGTGAAGAATATATGACTCCTAGCCTTTACTCGGAAACCTATTTACAACAAAAATCTGTAAAAAAAGAAGAGCAAAAACTCTTTAAAGAGCTTAAAAAGCAATCTTTAGGCTTTGATATCGAAGATTTCTCTTTCAAAGATAATACACTGATAGATCAAGAGGCTTCTGATAATTTAGTGCGCATAGCCAAAGAAAACCGTAAAAATGGCAAGCATGATTTTTATGGGTATTATCAAATTCCTTATCAAACAATGATTGATGAACATATTGTTACTATGTCAATAAGAGTAAGTGATACAGAAAATACCAGTAAGAAAGATTTAGAAGAGGCAGCGAAGAAACTGGATGCTAGCAAGCTACCAGACGGAGAGTACGAATTTTATTATTTCACAACTGATAAAGAAAATTCCGCTTATTATGACAATTCCGGATATATTGGCTATACCTTTAACATACAAGATGGCAAGGTTGTCCAAGATGAAGATGATTAGATGATACTTTGATTCCTGCGATAATCTCGCACTCCATACTGGCGGCATAGAAGTATAGGCTATAGCTAAGTGAAAATGTTAACCTCAAAGCATGCAAAAACATCTCCGAAAATCAGTCGGAGATGTCTTTTTGTCTTACAAATTCTTTTTCTTTTTAGCTTTTTTTGTTAGAGCCAGGTCACAATTTTTAATACTTGAGATAAGGTGATTCGTCAATTGGAAGTCATCCACTTGGGGATTCAAGTCCACTTCGTAGACCAGTTGCATGGTCTCACCCCCACCTGTGGTGTTAAGGGAAATCAGGTCGCATTCGCTTGTGAAATTGAGCAAGGTTTTAGTGATTTTTTGGTCAATCAAGTCTTGGTAAGGGACGTTAATGGTCAGGAGCCTACGACGTTGGTTGTCGGTACGACTTTGACGATTTTCCAAAAGAAGCCAAACAGCCAAAAGGAAGATGGTAAAGAGGACAGCCAGTAAGAGATAGCCTGTCCCAGATGCCAGACCAATAATCATAGCCATAAAGACAGCAATCAGCTCCCTGGAACCACTGGTAGCTGAACGAAAACGAATGAGGCTAAAGGTCCCAGCCACGGCGATAGAGGTCCCCAAACTCCCATTGACAAGGAAGATAACCAGGGTCATCAAACATGGAAGTAGGGTCAAACTAATGACAAATTCTCTGGTGTAGAGGGTTCGGTATTTATAAGTCCAGGTCAAGGCCAAACCTAAAACTAGGCTGACCAGTAAGGCCAGCATGAGTTGAAGAGGACTAGCGGTTGCGGTCGCATCATTAAAGATAGAATTGAAGAGATTAGACATAGGCAGCAGCTCCTTTTTCTTGTGCTGGACGTGGTCCATAGTCTAGACCTTGAGACTTATGATAGGCACAGCTGTATTTTGAGAATTTCTGCTCTTCCAAACCATGTTTGTCTAAGATAGTTTGAAGCCAGTCAGGCTTTTTGCCAGGTGCCTTGATTTCCATGATAATCGTATCTTCATCAAGAAGGGGAAAACCATGATTTCCCTTAAAGAGACTGACGTCTTCATCACGGTAAGTCAAATTTTGGTCAAGGGTAACACGAACTTTATTGTAGGCATAGCCTTCGATAGTCTCTTTTTCTTTCATCGAAAAACGGTCGTAGTAGATATACATACGAGGTTTAAGTCCCTCATCATAGCGTTGACGTAAGTGGTGGATATCCTGTAATAGCTGGCGGTCAGTGATTTGACCATGATTCTTACCGTCTGTCATCAAGTTAGTGATGACAAGCGGAGTTGAAACGAGACGAAACTTATGACCGATTCCTTCATCATCTTTGGCTTTAACCTCTAAAAAGACCTTACTATCAATTTTGGGATTGGCTAGGTAGGTACGCATGCGGATTTTCTCTTGACGGTGATTACCATCTAGGGCATCTTGGATGACGTCAAAATTATCCGTATCAAAGTAAATATTTGAAATGGTAGATGTCGGATAATCATCCTCTACCAAATACTCCTTAAGATCAGTGAGCAGGTCCTCAAGGTTTTCCTTTGAGACCACATATTTTGTTTCAATACGTTTAAAACGTGTTTCCAATTGTTTAACCATGAAAAAACTCCTTTTTTAGATAAGATACAAAGCCGTAAAGCAACTCCCAGGAAAATAGGGGGACCAGCCGAAGGAGTTTATCTCCAAGCAGGGCCCATCTTTTTCCCCCGAGTTGTAGGCGTGTTCAATTAGATAAGATACAAAGCCGTGAAGCAACTCCCAGGAAAATAGGGAATTTGTTGCAGGAACATCTGTTTTCAAACAGTCGACTTATTGTTTTAATTCTTTTTTACAATAGAAAAGTTGATCGCAAATGTACTATTTCTATAAAGCACTTACTTGCTTGCCTATTAGTCTATGGGACTTTTCTGAAAGTTTTCCTAAGCTAAACTTTCACCAAACTTAACTTAAGATAAGTTTTAGTTAACCTTTAGAAATGTTTTAGCTAAGTCCCGTAAACTGTAATCATCCAAACGAACCCGAGAGGAAAAAATATGAAATTAAAAAAACTAAAAAAATGGACGACTTTATTGACCTGTGCGACTGCCCTAACAGTAATGACAGCTTGTAGTCAATCAAGCAGTCAAGCAACTGGGACGATGTCAAGCTCAAAAACAAGTGCTGTAACAGCAACGACTAGTAAGAAAACAAATAAGAACAACAGCAACTATTTTACTTCTAAAGATTCTGATACCTCTTATAATGAAAGCTCAGCTACTAAGATTAAGTTATCAGGCTCATCTGCAGATGTTTCAGGTGATGGTGCAGCCCTATCAGGTTCAACCGTAACCATCTCCAAAGCTGGGACCTACGTCATTTCAGGAAAATCCGACGGTGTGCAAATCAAGGTAGACGCTGGTGATTCAGACGATGTCCATATTGTTTTAGATGGCGTTACCATGACAAATACAAATGCAGCAATCAACGCCACAAAAGCTGGTCATGTCTATCTGACCCTCAAAGATGGCACCACAAGCACCCTCTCTGATTCAAGTTCTAATAGTGATGAAGATGCGGATGCCGTGATTTTCTCTAAAGGAGATTTGACCATTAACGGTTCAGGTACTCTTAACATTGATGCCAAGAAAAATAACGGTATTAAAGCCAATGACAGCCTTCATATGACTGGTGGTACCTATAAGATTACCTCAGTTGGTGATGCCTTCAATGTCAATGATGAACTCAACATCACGGGAACAACCATGACCATTGAGGCTGAGGAAGATGCTGTTAAGGTCGACAATGATGACGACACTTCAGCAGGTACCATGTATCTATCTGACAATACCATGACCATCAAGGCAGGTGATGATGGTATCCATGCTTCTGGTGACCTGATTATTGATAGCGGTACTTACAAGGTTGAAATCAACTGAAGGTATCGAAGGTAAATCTGTGACTATAAATGGTGGAAATATAGATGTCTATGCAACGGACGATGGTGTTAATGCCGCCAATGCTAATGCCAGTCAAAGTGAGATTTTCTTCAAGATGACCGGTGGAACCCTAAATGTTGAGGTTGGCCAGGGCGATACCGACCCAATTGATTCTAACGGCGATATTATTGTATCGGGTGGAACAATCAATTTGACTGGTCAGTCTGGCTTTGACTTCGATGGTTCAGCGACCTATACCGGTGGTGACATTACTATCAATGGTGAGAAACAAACTAAGATTGAAAACTCAATGCCTGGCGGCGGTGGTCCCCAAGATGGAGGACAAACAGGTGGCTTTAGCGGAGGACACTAAAGAGTCATAGGATGAAACAGAAAGGAAGTACCTATGTATATTATTATTCCAGCTTATGAACCAGATATACGACTGATCCAGGTGGTTCAAGATATTACCATAAAACTCCCAACAGCCCGTATTATTGTCGTTAATGATGGAAGTAGCCCAGACTATGGCGACTATTATGACGAAACAGCCCTCTTCGGGGCAACCGTCCTAAGTCATCCGGTCAATAAGGGTAAAGGAGCAGCTCTCAAGACTGCTTTCGCTTATATTCAAGAAGAAGTGGTTAGCCAACATCTATCAGCTCAGCCTATTGTCACAGTTGACAGTGATGGTCAGCATTTGATTAAGGATATTGTCCGTGTTGCCAAGGCAACCGAGAATAATCCAAGCCATCTTATCTTAGGTGCGCGTGCCTTTGTTGGTAAGGTACCAGCACGTAGTCGCATCGGCAACAAGGTGACTGCAGGGCTCTTCCATCTGGTAACTGGTCAGAAGGTAACAGATACTCAGACAGGACTTCGAGGCATGTCAACCGACCTGATTCCATGGCTTCTTAACCTGGACGGCAATCGTTTCGAGTATGAGTTTAATATGCTACTTGAAGCCAAAAAATCAGGCCACCAAATCTCTGAAGTCCCTATTGAAACCGTTTATCTGGAGGAAAATAAAAGTTCGCACTTTCGGCCCATTCGTGATTCCATCCGTATTTACAGCCCTTTTTTAAAGTTCTCTGGCACGGCCGTCTTGGCCTCAGTCATTGATGCAACAGCCTTATTTGTGCTCTTTGCCTTGACGAAGAATCTGCTCCTTTCGGTCGTGCTAGCTCGTGTGATTTCGGCTTCCAGCCAGTGTTTGCTGAACGCCAATGTGGTCTTCAATCCGACAAGCTCTCTCTTTAGATCGAGTGTTCGCTACTTTATGTTGGTCCTGGTCCTCTTAGCCTGTAACTATTTTTTACTTAGTAGTCTAGTTGCCATTGGTTTAGGACTAGTTCTGGCAAAATTGGTTACAGAAACTTTGCTCTTTTTAGTCAGCTATCGGGTTCAACATAACGTGGTTTTTGCTTAATAGCTGACTTGAAAACTGCCAACTGATTGAATTGAGATAGCTAATTAAATTACCTCTAAAACCTTTCCTAAAAAATATTAAAAACTACTGTTTTCTATATTCGGTAGTTTTTAATATTTATCGAAATGTTGTTCAATTTACATTATGATTAAAAAGTTAAAAGGGCTGATAAAGTTTCCAAATGCTTAAAAAAAATATGCTATAATGAAATTGTTTGAATTATGTAGATTTTTATTCAAACGAGGAAAATGAAAAGAGGACCTAAAATGGGAAAAAAGGTACATTACAAGCTTCACAAAGTTAAGAAGCAATGGGTGACGATTGCCGTCACTTCGGCAGCACTTGCCTCTATTGTAGGTGGTGCTACAGTAGCTAATCAAAAGGTTTCAGCCGATGAAGCAACTCAACCAGTTGCTTCTACGACAGCTGAAAGCGATGTTGTGGTTGAAACACATGAAGTAGCGGCTCCAGCAGCAACTGCTACGACAGATGCAGCAGCAACAACAAATGACAAGGCAGCTGATACTGCAACTGTCGCAACTCCTGCGGCAGCAACGACTACAACTGATACAACTACTAATACAGCAGCACCAACGACAACTGATCGTGCAGCAGTAGCAAATGGTGCGACAACAGAAACACCAGCTGCAGCAGCGACAGATGTGACACTCACAGTAGCTGAACAACCGAAATCTGGTGTTACAGAAAAAGAAGAAACAGCAGCCCTCTCTTTGGACAACATTAAACAAGTTGATGGTAAGTACTACTATGTCAAAGAAGATGGTTCATACAAAACAAACTTTGCTGTTTCAGTTAATGGCCAGTTGCTTTACTTCGGTAAAGACGGTGCTTTGACAAGCACATCAACACACTCATTCACACCGGGTACAACTAATCTAGTTGATGCTTTCTCTTCACATAACCGTGCTTACGATTCTAAGAAAGAAAGCTTCGAGTTGGTAGATGGGTACTTGACACCAAACAGCTGGTACCGTCCAGTTACTATTTTGGAAAATGGTGAAAAATGGCGTGTATCAACTGAGAAAGACTTCCGTCCACTTTTGATGGCATGGTGGCCTGATGTAGATACACAAGTTGCCTACCTCAATACTTTCTCTAAACACTTTAACCTTAACGCAACTTATTCAACTAGCCAAAGTCAATCTGAATTGAATGCAGCTGCTAAGACAATTCAAATTAAGATTGAACAAGAAATTTCAGCTAAAAAATCAACTGAATGGCTTCGTCAAGCAATTGAGTCTTTTGTAAAAGAACAAGACCAGTGGAATACTACAACTGAAACTATACCCTTGCTGACCACCTTCAAGGGGGAGCTCTTCTTTATGTCAATAGTGATAAGACACCTTGGGCAAATTCCGATTACCGTTTGCTTAACCGTACACCAAGTAACCAAGATGGTTCTCTAAATGGTACAGGAAGATACTTGGGTGGTTATGAATTCCTACTTGCCAATGACGTTGATAACTCAAACCCAGTTGTGCAAGCTGAGCAGTTGAACCAAATTCACTATCTTGTGAACTGGGGATCAATTGTTATGGGTGATAAGGATGCTAACTTTGATGGTATCCGTGTTGATGCAGTTGATAATGTTGATGCAGACCTTCTCCAAGTTTATACAAACTACTTCCGCGCAGCCTTTGGTGTGGATAAATCTGAAGCTAATGCACTCGCTCACATTTCTATCCTTGAAGCTTGGGATTTAAATGATAATGATTATAATCAAAAACATGATGGTGCAGCCCTTGCCATGGATAATAACCTTCGTTATGCAATTATGGGTGCACTTTATGGTTCGGGCTCTTCATTGAAAGATTTGATTACTAGCAGTTTGACAGACCGTACAAATAATAGTAAGTATGGAGATACACAAGCTAACTATATCTTTGCGCGTGCTCATGATAACCTTGTTCAAGATATCATTCGTGATATTGTTCAAAAAGAAATCAATCCAAAATCAGATGGTTATACCATGACTGATGCTGAATTGAAACGTGCCTTTGAAATCTATAATGAAGATATGAAGAAGGCAGAAAAACGTTATACTATTAACAATATTCCAGCCGCCTATGCTTTGATTCTTCAAAATATGGAGCAGGTAACTCGTGTTTATTATGGAGATCTTTATACGGATAACGGCCAATATATGGCTACCAAGTCTCCTTACTACGATGCTATCACAACACTCTTGAAGAACCGTATGAAATATGTTTCAGGTGGACAATCGATGAAAGTCGACACGTTCAATGGAAAGAAATCTTGTCATCTGTTCGTTACGGTAAAGATATTATGACTGCTGACCAAACTACGGGTGTAGCAGAAACAAGTAAACATTCTGGTATGTTGACCCTTATTGCCAATAATCAGGATTTCTCATTGGGTGATGGTACTTTGAAAGTTAACATGGGTAAACTTCATGCTAACCAAGCCTACCGTCCATTACTTCTTGGTACTGATAAGGGAATTGTCACTTACGAGAATGATGCAGCTGCAGCTGGAAATTAAATACACTGATGCTGAAGGGAACTTGACTTTTAGTGGAGATGAAATTAAGGGGTATCGAACTGTTGATATGAGAGGTTATCTTGGTGTATGGGTACCAGTAGGTGCACCTGATAACCAAGATATCCGTGTTAAAGGTTCAGATAAGAAACTTGACAAGACATTTTCTGCTACTGAAGCATTGGACTCACAAGTTATCTATGAAGGTTTCTCAAACTTCCAAGATTTTGTTGAAAAAGATAGCCAATATACTAATAAATTGATTGCAGAAAATGCAGAACTCTTCAAGTCATGGGGAATCACATCATTCGAGATGGCTCCTCAATTTGTATCGGCTGATGACCGTACCTTCCTTGATTCTGTTATCCAAAATGGCTATGCCTTTACTGACCGATATGACCTTGCCATGAGTAAGAATAACAAATATGGTTCTAAAGAAGATCTTCGTGATGCCCTTAAGGCGCTTCACAAGCAAGGTATTCAAGCAATTGCTGACTGGGTTCCAGATCAACTTTACCAATTGCCAGGACAAGAAGTGGTAACAGCAACACGTGCAAATAGTTATGGTACTCCAAAGGCCAATGCTTATATCAATAACACTTTATATGTTGCAAATTCTAAATCATCAGGTAAGGACTTCCAAGCTCAATATGGTGGTGAGTTCCTTGATGAGCTCCAAAAGAAATATCCACAGTTGTTTGAAGATGTGATGATATCAACTGGTAAGAAGATTGATCCATCTGTTAAAATCAAGCAATGGTCTGCTAAGTACATGAATGGTACTAATATCCTTGGTCGTGGTAATCGTTATGTTCTCAGCAACGATGCTACTGGTCGCTATTATCAAGTTACTGATAATGGCATCTTCTTGCCAAAACCTTTGACAGACCAAGGTGGTAAGACAGGTTTCTACTATGATGGTAAGGGTATAGCCTACTTTGATAATAGTGGTTTCCAAGCTAAGAATGCTTTCATTAAATATGCTGGAAATTACTATTACTTCGATAAAGAAGGTTATATGTTAACTGGTCGTCAAGATATCGATGGTAAGACTTATTTCTTCTTGCCAAACGGTATCCAGCTTCGTGATTCTATTTATCAACAGGATGGTAAATATTATTACTTTGGTAGCTTTGGTGAGCAGTACAAAAATGGTTACTTTGTATTCGATGTACCGAAAGAAGGTACTTCAGAAACAGAAGCTAAATTCCGTTATTTCTCACCAACTGGAGAAATGGCTGTTGGCTTGACTCATGCTGGTGGAGGATTGCAATACTTTGATAAAAATGGCTTCCAAGCTAAAGGTACTAAGTATGTTACTCCAGACGGAAAACTCTACTTCTTCGATAAAAATTCAGGTAATGCCTACACAAATCGTTGGGCTGAAATCGATGGTATCTGGTATGAATTCAATGATCAAGGCTATGCACAAGCTAAGAAGGGTGAATTCTACACAACAGATGGCTCAACATGGTTCTACCGTGATGCAGCTGGTAAAAATGTGACAGGTGCCCTTACTTTGGATGGTCACGAATACTACTTCCGTGCAAATGGTGCCCAAGTTAAAGGTGAATTTGTTACTGAAAATGGCAAGATTAGCTACTACACTGTAGATAATGGTTACAAGGTTAAAGACAAGTTCTTCGAAGTAAACGGTAAGTGGTACCATGCTGATAAGGATGGTAACCTCGCCACAGGTCGTCAAACCATTGACCACCTTAACTATTATTTCAATGCTGATGGAAGCCAAGTTAAATCTGATTTCTTCACTCTTGATGGTGGTAAGACATGGTACTACGCCAAAGATAATGGTGAAATCGTGACAGGTGCGTATAGCGTTGGTGGTAAAAACTATTACTTCAAAGAAGATGGTAGCCAAGTTAAAGGTGACTTTGTGAAGAATGCTGACGGATCACTCTCTTACTATGATAAAGATTCAGGTGAGCGTCTTAATAACCGTTTCTTGACAACTGGAAATAATGTTTGGTACTACTTCAAAGATGGTAAGGCTGTAACAGGACGTCAAAATATCGATGGTAAAGAGTATTACTTTGATAAATTAGGACGTCAAGTTAAAGGTAGCCCAATCAGTACACCAAAAGGAGTAGAATACTACGAATCAGTTCTTGGAGAACGTGTGACAAACACTTGGATTACCTTCCAAGATGGTAAGACTGTCTTCTTCGATGAAAATGGTTATGCTGATTTTGATAAATAATCAATCAATCTAATCTTAATCTGAGAGATTAAGTGAAAAACGATATGATTTGACATGAATTTATAGGTGAAATTTCTTGAAAACGAGAATCGTTTAAAGAAATTTTGCCTTTTTTTGAGCCCGAAAGAAAAAAAATCTGACAAATATCAATTTTGAGTCAGAAAGGCTACAAATACTATTAAATCAAGTGTTATAGTTGTTTTCTAAAAAAATAATTTCACTTATCAAATGATATAAAAAATGAGAAATGAAAACCTATGAAATAGGTGTGTTACAAAGTTTTTTTCTAATATTAATGTTATGTAACATATATTTTATAAAAAAATAATTAATTCGAGAAATAGTTAGAAAAATAATGATATAATATAACTGTTTGAAATCGGATAGATTTCAGTCTGATTTTGACAAATAAAATCACGGGGAAAATTATAATGGAAAATAAGATACACTATAAGCTTCATAAAGTTAAGAAGCAATGGGTTACAATTGCAGTTGCTTCTGTAGCACTTGCTACTGTCTTGGGAGGATTGTCTGTAACAACATCTTCAGTTTCAGCGGATGAAACTCAAGATAAGACAGTAACTCAATCAAATTCAGGTACAACAGCTTCTTTAGTTACTTCTCCTGAAGCAACCAAAGAAGCCGATAAACGTACAAATACAAAAGAAGCAGATGTTTTAACACCTGCTAAAGAAACAAATGCTGTAGAAACAGCGACTACAACGAACACACAAGCAACAGCTGAAGCAGCTACAACAGCAACAACTGCTGATGTAGCAGTGGCAGCTGTTCCAAATAAAGAAGCAGTTGTGACAACAGATGCACCAGCTGTTACAACTGAAAAAGCAGAAGAACAGCCAGCTACCGTCAAGGCTGAAGTTGTTAATACAGAAGTTAAAGCTCCTCAAGCTGCTTTGAAAGATTCAGAAGTGGAAGCAGCACTTTCTTTGAAAAACATCAAATACACTGATGGTAAATATTACTATGTTAATGAAGATGGTTCACACAAAGAAAACTTTGCCATTACTGTAAATGGTCAATTGCTTTACTTCGGCAAAGATGGCGCCCTTACAAGTTCATCAACACACTCTTCACACCTGGAACAACAAATATTGTTGATGGTTTCTCAATCAATAACCGTGCCTACGATTCATCTGAAGCAAGTTTTGAATTGATTAATGGTTATTTGACTGCTGATAGCTGGTACCGTCCAGTTTCTATCATCAAAGATGGTGTGACTTGGCAAGCATCAACTGCAGAAGATTTCCGTCCACTTTTGATGGCTTGGTGGCCAAATGTAGATACGCAAGTTAATTACTTGAACTACATGTCTAAAGTCTTCAACTTGGAGGCTAAGTACACAAGCACAGATAAGCAAGCAGACTTAAATCGTGCTGCTAAGGATATCCAAGTTAAGATTGAACAAAAGATTCAGGCTGAAAAATCAACACAATGGTTGCGTGAAACTATCTCTGCCTTTGTTAAGACACAACCACAGTGGAACAAAGAAACTGAAAACTATTCAAAAGGTGGAGGAGAGGATCACCTTCAAGGTGGAGCCCTTCTTTATGTGAATGACTCACGTACACCATGGGCAAATTCTAACTATCGTCTTTGAACCGTACGGCTACTAACCAGACTGGTACGATTAATAAGTCAGTTCTTGATGAGCAGTCTGACCCAAACCACATGGGTGGCTTCGACTTCTTGCTTGCTAATGACGTAGACTTATCTAACCCAGTTGTTCAAGCGGAACAATTGAACCAAATTCACTACCTTATGAACTGGGGTTCAATTGTTATGGGTGACAAGGATGCTAACTTCGATGGTATCCGTGTCGATGCGGTAGATAATGTCAATGCTGACATGCTTCAACTCTACACAAACTATTTCCGTGAGTACTATGGTGTAAATAAATCTGAGGCGCAAGCTCTTGCTCATATCTCAGTTCTTGAAGCGTGGAGTCTTAACGACAACCATTACAATGACAAGACTGATGGTGCTGCGCTTGCCATGGAAAATAAACAACGTTTGGCCCTCCTTTTCTCATTGGCTAAACCAATCAAAGAACGTACACCAGCTGTAAGTCCTTTGTATAACAATACTTTCAATACGACTCAACGCGATTTTAAGACTGACTGGATTAACAAAGATGGAAGCACTGCCTACAACGAAGACGGTACAGCTAAACAGTCTACAATTGGTAAATACAATGAGAAATACGGAGACGCGTCAGGAAACTACGTCTTTATCCGTGCCCATGATAACAACGTTCAAGATATTATTGCTGAAATCATTAAGAAAGAAATCAATAAAAAATCAGATGGTTTCACTATCTCTGATTCTGAAATGAAGCAAGCATTTGAAATTTACAACAAAGACATGCTCAGCAGCAATAAGAAATATACCTTGAATAACATCCCTGCAGCTTATGCTGTAATGTTGCAGAACATGGAAACGATCACTCGTGTCTACTATGGAGACCTTTATACAGATGACGGTCACTATATGGAAACTAAATCACCATATCACGACACCATCGTTAACTTGATGAAGAACCGTATCAAGTATGTATCTGGTGGACAAGCGCAACGTTCTTACTGGTTGCCAACTGATGGTAAGATGGACAATTCAGATGTTGAACTTTACCGCACAAGTGAAGTCTACACTTCAGTACGTTATGGTAAAGACATCATGACAGCTGACGATACAGAAGGTTCTAAATACAGCCGTACCTCTGGTCAGGTAACTCTTGTAGTGAATAATCCAAAATTGACTTTGCATGAGTCAGCTAAACTTAATGTTGAAATGGGTAAAATCCATGCCAACCAGAAATACCGTGCTTTGATTGTTGGTACAGCTGATGGTATCAAGAACTTTACATCTGATGCAGAGGCAATCGCAGCAGGTTACGTGAAAGAAACAGACAGCAATGGTGTCTTGACTTTCGGCGCTAATGACATCAAGGGTTATGAAACATTTGATATGTCAGGTTTCGTAGCAGTTTGGGTTCCAGTCGGAGCTTCAGATGATCAAGATATCCGTGTAGCACCTTCAACAGAAGCTAAAAAGAAGGCGAATTGACCCTTAAAGCGACTGAGGCTTATGATTCACAATTGATCTACGAAGGATTCTCAAACTTCCAAACTATCCCGGATGGTTCAGATCCTTCAGTCTATACTAACCGTAAGATTGCTGAAAATGTTGATTTGTTCAAATCATGGGGCGTAACATCATTTGAAATGGCACCACAATTTGTATCTGCCGATGACGGTACCTTCCTTGACTCAGTTATCCAAAATGGTTATGCCTTTGCAGATCGTTATGATCTTGCCATGAGTAAGAACAATAAATATGGTTCTAAAGAAGATCTTCGTGATGCTCTTAAAGCCCTTCACAAAGCGGGTATCCAAGCAATCGCTGACTGGGTTCCAGACCAAATTTACCAATTGCCAGGTAAAGAAGTCGTAACAGCGACTCGTACTGACGGTGCAGGACGTAAGATTGCAGATGCTATCATTGATCACTCACTTTATGTAGCTAACTCTAAGTCATCAGGTAGGGATTACCAAGCTCAATATGGTGGCGAATTTTTAGCTGAACTTAAAGCTAAGTACCCTAAAATGTTCACGGAAAACATGATCTCAACTGGTAAACCAATTGATGATTCTGTTAAATTGAAACAATGGAAGGCTAAATACTTCAACGGAACAAACGTTCTTGACCGCGGTGTTGGCTATGTACTTAGCGATGAAGCAACTGGTAAATATTTCACTGTCACTAAAGAAGGTAACTTCATTCCTCTTCAATTGACAGGAAATGAAAAGGCTGTTACTGGGTTCTCAAATGATGGTAAGGGAATCACTTACTTCGGTACAAGTGGTAATCAAGCTAAATCTGCCTTTGTTACTTTCAATGGAAATACCTATTACTTTGATGCACGTGGTCACATGGTTACAAATGGTGAATACTCACCAAATGGTAAAGATGTTTATCGTTTCTTGCCAAATGGTATCATGTTGAGCAATGCCTTCTATGTTGATGCTAACGGTAATACTTACCTTTATAACTATAAAGGTCAAATGTACAAGGGTGGTTACACTAAATTTGATGTAACTGAAACTGATAAAGATGGTAATGAATCTAAGGTTGTGAAATTCCGTTACTTCACTAATGAAGGTGTCATGGCTAAAGGTCTTACTGTTATCGATGGTTCCACACAATACTTTGGTGAAGATGGTTTCCAAACTAAAGATAAGTTAGCAACCTATAAAGGTAAGACTTATTACTTCGAAGCTCATACTGGTAATGCTATCAAGAACACTTGGAGGAACATCGATGGTAAATGGTACCACTTCGATGAAAATGGTGTTGCCGCTACAGGTGCTCAAGTTATCAATGGTCAAACTTTACTTTAATGAAGATGGAAGTCAAGTTAAAGGTGGCGTTGTTAAGAATGCAGATGGTACTTATAGTAAGTACAAAGAAGGTTCTGGAGAGCTAGTGACTAACGAATTCTTCACAACTGATGGCAATGTTTGGTACTATGCAGGCGCTAATGGTAAGACTGTTACAGGTGCTCAAGTTATCAATGGACAACACCTCTACTTTAATGCAGACGGAAGCCAAGTTAAGGGTGGTATTGTTAAGAATGCAGATGGTACTTATAGCAAGTATGATGCTGCAACAGGTGAACGCTTGACTAATGAGTTCTTCACAACAGGAGACAACAATTGGTACTATATCGGTGCTAATGGTAAGTCAGTGACTGGTGAAGTTAAAATTGGTGACGATACTTATTACTTTGCTAAAGATGGTAAACAAGTAAAAGGGCAAACAGTAAGTGCTGGCAATGGTCGAATCAGCTATTACTATGGTGATAGTGGTAAGAGAGCTGTTAGCACATGGGTAGAAATTCAACCAGGAGTTTACGTTTACTTTGATAAGAATGGTCTTGCTTACCCACCTAGAGTGCTAAACTAATTGATTTAAAAAGGAGAACTTCGGTTCTCTTTTTTATATTTTCTAGGAAAAGGTTCTTTTTGAAAAATACCCTTTCAAGTCGCTTACATGACGGATTTTTAATTTAATATTAAGATGGTAAAAAAGTCATTAAAATAAGTTGTATTAAGTTTTTTTTGATAGTGAAAAATGATATAATAAGTAAGTCTTTAAGGTGTAGATTTTAAGACAAAAAATATATTGGGGAAAAATTGAATATGGAAAATAAAGTACGCTATAAACTGCATAAAGTGAAGAAGCAGTGGGTTACTTTGGCTGTCGCTTCAGCAGCTTTGGCTACCATTGTAGGTGGTAGTGTTGCCACATCTTCACTCACCTCTGCAGAAGAAATAAATAATACTAATGGATCACCTTCAACAACTACAGTCGGGGAAAATACAAATCCTGTGGTTGAAAAAGAGGTAGGCACAACAACTGAGGTAGGAAATACTTCAAATGCCACAACAACAGAGCGAGCAGCAGTTACTGCTGACAAACCAGCTGAAACGACTGTTCAACCAAATTCAGGAACAACTAGTGATAGAGCTGCAGCAGTAGAGGTTGAAGCCAAACCTGAAACGACTGCTAAGCCAGAAGTTGCTGCTAAACCAGAAACTGCTACAACATCGGAAGTAGCTGCAAATGCTGGAGTAGCTGCTCCAACGGCTGAGAAGTCTAAAGAGCTTTCTGAAGCTGAGATTAAGGCTGCAGTCTCACTTGATAATATTAAAAAGGAAAAAGATGGTAAATATTACTATCTTCTAGAAGATGGATCACACAAGAAAAACTTTGCCATTACTGTAAATGGTCAGGTCCTTTATTTTGATGAAAATGGTGCCCTTTCAAGCACATCAACTTATTCATTCACACAAGAAACAACAAATCTTGTTACTGATTTTACAAAAAATAATGCTGCCTATGATTCAACAAAAGCAAGCTTTGAACTTGTTGATGGTTATTTGACAGCAGATAGTTGGTACCGTCCAAAAGAAATCCTTGAAGCTGGTACAACTTGGAAAGCGTCAACTGAAAAAGATTTCCGTCCACTTTTGATGTCTTGGTGGCCTGATAAGGATACTCAAGTAGCTTACTTGAACTACATGACTAAGGCTCTTAGCAACGGTGAAGAAACAAAAGATGTCTTTACGATTGAAAATTCTCAAGCTAGTTTGAATGCCGCTGCTCAAATCATCCAACGTAAGATTGAAGTTAAGATTGCTGCTAATAAGTCAACAGACTGGTTGCGTCAGTCAATCGAGGCCTTTGTTAAAGACCAAGATAAATGGAATATTAACTCTGAATCTCCAGGTAAAGAACACTTCCAAAAAGGAGCTCTCCTCTTTGTTAATAGTGATTTAACGAAGTGGGCTAACTCAGACTACCGTAAACTTGATCAAACAGCGACAAGCCGTTTGGCAAAAGACAAGATCAAGAGTGGTAGTGATGCTGGTTATGAGTTCTTGCTATCAAGCGATATCGACAACTCAAACCCAATTGTGCAAGCTGAAATGCTTAACCAATTGTATTACTTCATGAACTGGGGACAAATCGTCTTTGGTGACAAGGACAAAGATGCTCACTTTGATGGTATCCGTGTTGATGCAGTGGACAATGTCAGCATCGATATGCTTCAATTGGTGTCTTCATACATGAAGGCAGCCTACAAGGTAAACGAGTCTGAAGCACGTGCCCTTGCTAATATCTCAATTCTTGAAGCTTGGTCTCAAAATGACCCATATTATGTTGACGAACACAATACAGCTGCCCTTTCTATGGATAATGGTCTCCGTTTGTCTATTGTTCATGGATTGACTCGTCCGGTAACGAATAAGGGTACAGGTGCACGTAATGCATCAATGAAGGACCTTATTAACGGTGGTTATTTTGGTCTTTCAAACCGTGCGGAAGTTACCTCATATGATCAACTTGGTTTTGCAACCTACCTCTTTGTTCGTGCACACGACTCAGAAGTTCAAACGGTTATCGCAGACATTATCAGTAAGAAAATTGATCCTACAACAGATGGTTTCACATTCACATTAGACCAATTGAAACAGGCTTTCGACATTTATAATGCGGATATGTTGAAAGTTGATAAGGAATATACACACTCAAATATCCCTGCTGCCTATGCTTTGATGCTTCAAACAATGGGTGCAGCAACTCGTGTATATTACGGAGACTTGTATACTGATAACGGTCAATACATGGCTAAGAAATCACCATACTTTGACCAAATCACGACACTTCTTAAAGCTCGTTCTAAATATGTAGCCGGTGGACAAACATCTTATATCCATAACCTTGCTGGTGATGGCGTGTCATCTGCTAAAGACAACAAAGAAGTTCTTGTCTCTGTCCGTTACGGTCAAGATTTGATGTCTAAGACAGATACAGAAGGTGGAAAATACGGCCGCAATTCTGGTATGTTGACCCTTATTGCTAATAACCCAGATTTGAAATTAGCAGATGGTGAAACGATTACTGTAAATATGGGTGCAGCCCACAAGAACCAAGCCTACCGTCCACTCTTGCTTGGTACGGATAAAGGTATCGTGTCATCATTGAATGATTCAGATACTAAGATTGTTAAATATACAGATGCACAAGGAAATCTTGTCTTCACAGCTGATGAAATCAAAGGCTTTAAGACTGTTGATATGAGTGGTTACCTTTCAGTTTGGGTACCAGTAGGTGCGACTGACGATCAAAACGTTCTTGCTAAACCATCAACAAAAGCCTACAAAGAAGGGGATAAGGTTTATAGCTCTTCTGCAGCCCTTGAAGCACAAGTGATTTACGAAGGTTTCTCAAACTTCCAAGACTTTGTTAAAGAAGACAGTCAATATACTAATAAATTGATTGCAGCTAATGCAGACCTCTTCAAGTCATGGGGCATTACGTCATTTGAAATTGCACCTCAATATGTCTCATCTAAAGATGGCACTTTCCTTGATTCTATTATTGAAAATGGTTATGCCTTCACAGACCGTTATGACTTTGCCATGAGCAAAAACAATAAATACGGTTCAAAAGAAGACCTTCGTGATGCCCTCAAGGCTCTTCACAAACAAGGTATTCAAGTCATTGCTGACTGGGTTCCAGACCAATTGTATACTCTCCCAGGTAAAGAAGTAGTGACAGCTACTCGTACAGATACACATGGTAAGGTGCTTGATGATACTAGCTTGGTTAATAAACTCTATGTGACAAATACTAAGTCATCAGGAAATGATTTCCAAGCACAGTATGGTGGTGCCTTCCTCGACAAACTTCAAAAACTTTATCCAGAAATCTTCAAAGAAGTTATGGAAGCGTCAGGTAAGACAATTGATCCATCTGTGAAGATTAAACAATGGGAAGCTAAGTACTTTAACGGTACAAATATCCAAAAACATGGTTCTGACTACGTTCTCAGCGATGGTAAATTGTACTTCACCGTTAACGATAAAGGTACCTTCCTTCCAGCAGCCTTGACTGGTGATACAAAAGCTAAAACTGGATTTGCTTATGATGGTACAGGGGTAACTTATTACACAACATCTGGTACTCAAGCTAAGAGTCAATTTGTGACATATAATGGCAAACAGTACTACTTTAACGATAAGGGTTACCTTGTAACTGGTGAACAAGCTATCGACGGTTCAAACTATTTCTTCTTGCCAAATGGTGTTATGTTTACTGATGGTGTTATTAAAAATGCCAAAGGTCAATCATTGGTTTATGGTAAGTCAGGTAAATTGACGACTCAAACTGGTTGGAAAGAAGTTACCGTTAAAGATGACAGTGGTAAGGAAGAGAAATTCTACCAATACTTCTTCAAGGGTGGCATCATGGCTACTGGTTTGACTGAAGTAGAAGGTAAGGAAAAAAATACTTCTATGACAATGGTTACCAAGCTAAAGGTATCTTCATTCCTACAAAAGATGGACATTTGATGTTCTTCTGTGGCGATTCAGGTGAACGTAAGTACTCAGGCTTCTTTGAACAAGATGGTAACTGGTACTACGCTAATGATAAGGGCTATGTTGCCACTGGATTTACTAAGGTAGGCAAACAAAAACCTTTACTTCAATGAAAAAGGTGTTCAAGTTAAGAACCGCTTCTTCCAAGTTGGTGATGCTACATACTATGCAAATAACGAAGGTGATGTTCTTCGTGGTGCGCAAACCATCAATGGTGACGAGCTCTACTTTGATGAGTCAGGTAAACAAGTTAAAGGTGAGTTCGTGAACAATCCTGATGGAACGACTTCATACTACGATGCCATTACAGGTGTGAAACTTGTGGATACATCACTAGTAGTTAATGGTCAAACCTTTAATATCGATGCTAAGGGTGTTGTGACTAAGGCACATACACCAGGCTTCTATACTACAGGGGACAACAACTGGTTCTATGCAGATTCACATGGACGTAATGTCACAGGTGCTCAGATTATCAATGGTCAACATCTCTACTTTGATGCAAATGGTCGTCAAGTTAAGGGTGGCTTCGTAATGAACACTGACGGTAGTCGTTCATTCTACCATTGGAATACTGGTGATAAATTGGTATCAACCTTCTTCACTACCGGTCATGATAGATGGTATTATGCTGATGATAAGGGAAATGTCGTTACAGGAGCTCAAGTGATTAACGGTCAAAAACTCTTCTTTGCTACTGATGGTAAACAGGTTAAAGGTGACTTTGCAACAAATGCGAATGGCAGCCGTTCATACTACCATGGAGCTACTGGTAATAAGTTAGTATCAACCTTCTTCACTACTGGAGACAACAACTGGTATTATGCTGATGCCAAAGGTGAACTTGTTGTTGGCGAACAGACGATCAACGGCCAAAACCTTTACTTTGACCAAACTGGTAAGCAAGTGAAAGGTGCAACAGCTGCGAATCCTGATGGCTCAATCTCTTACTATGATGTTCATACAGGGGAAAAGGCTATTAATCGTTGGGTTAAAATTCCTTCAGGGCAATGGGTATACTTCAATGCTCAAGGAAAAGGCTACGTGTCAAATTAAGATTAATGAATGAAAGAAGTCAATCACTTTTGTGGTGGCTTTTTTCGTAAAAAATTGTCTAACTTTTATACATTCAGGTCATTTGTCTGGCCAAAAAAGTGGTATAATAACTCTTGCTAAATCTTTATTTTGGAGTACACATGGCTAAGTCAAAAAATACTATTGAAAGTCGGATAGATTACTCGATTCTCCTGCCAGTTCTCATATTGCTACTGGTTGGCCTGGTTTCGATATTTATCGCGACAAATTTTGATTACCCAAAGAATCTTGTGCAAGTCATGTCTCAGCAAGTACTATGGATTTTTCTAGGTTCAGTACTTGCTTTTGTTGTCATGTTATTTAATACAGAGTTTCTTTGGAAGGTAACCCCCTGGCTCTATATTTTCGGTCTGGGGCTTATGGTTCTACCTCTCGTTTTCTATTCTCCTGCTTTGGTAGCCTCGACGGGAGCGAAAAACTGGGTAAGCATTGGATCAGTCACCCTTTTTCAACCATCAGAATTTATGAAGATATCCTACATTCTTTTCCTATCGAGAATAGGTGTTTGGGCTAAGCAAGGTAAGGAAGTGACCAACCTTCAGGATGACTGGTTATTGCTCTTCCAATATGTTGCAGTCACGCTCCCTGTTTTAGGTTTACTAGTTCTTCAAGGAGATATGGGGACTGCCTTAGTCTTTCTGGCTATTTTAGCCGGTATTGTAGTGGTCTCGGGGATATCCTGGCGTATTATCTTGCCGGTAGTTCTAGCTTTTGCAACAGGATTAGCCTTGTTTGTAATGGTATTTACCACAGATTGGGGTAAGGAAGCCATGCTCAAGATGGGGGTGCAAACCTACCAGATTAACCGTATCTCAGCTTGGTTGGATCCATTCACTTATGCAGATGGTATCGCCTTTCAACAGACACAAGGGATGATTTCGATTGGTACTGGAGGAATCTATGGTAAAGGCTTTAATCATCTAGAGTTGAACGTACCGGTTCGTGAGAGTGACATGATTTTCACAGTCATTGCGGAAGATTTTGGTTTGGTAGGTGGTGGATTGGTTCTTTTAACCTATCTCTTCCTCATTTACCGCATGTTGCGAGTGACGTTCAAATCTAACAACCGTTTTTATACCTTTATTTCGACAGGCTTTATCATGATGATTGTCTTCCATATATTTGAAAATATTGGGGCAGCAGTGGGAATTCTTCCTTTGACAGGTATTCCTTTGCCCTTTATTTCACAAGGGGGATCATCGCTCATCTCTAACTTGATTGGTGTTGGTTTGGTGCTTTCAATGGCTTATCAAACCAACCTCAACGAAGAAAATAAAATTCTCTTGGCTATGTCTCGCCGTATGCGTACGTCTGGAACTAGTCAAGTGAAACCTATTTCTAAGAGTAAGTCTAAGAAAAACAAGCCTTCGAAGAGTGTTACTATGGCCACTCAAGAATTGGGCAAGGCTAAAGATAAGGTTGATAAGGCCACTGAGAAAATGCGTCAAACCATTTCTCAAAATACGCCAAGCATTCATCAAGGGAAGCGTCGTAAGGGTTCGAAAAAGAAACCGACACGTAAACATTAAGAAGAAGCAAGTTGGTTAATCCAACTTGTTTTTCTTTGAAAAAAATTAAGGTCTGTGACCTTTTCTTTGCTCCTGCCTGTGGTATAATAGAAGCTGACTATTTTGAAAAGGGGTTTGCTATGATAGAGACAGCCAAACAGCAAGAACGTGCTATTTTAGTAGGTGTTGAATTGCAAGAAACAGAGCATTTTGACATGTCAATGGAGGAACTTGCCAGTCTTGCCAAAACTGCAGGAGCAGAGGTTGTAGCTAGCTATACCCAAAAACGTGAACGCTATGATAGTAAGTCTTTCGTGGGTTCAGGAAAATTAGAAGAAATCAAGGCCATGGTGGATGCGGATGAGATTACTACAGTCATTGTCAATAACCGTTTAACGCCTCGTCAAAATACCAATCTTGAAGCAGCATTTGGCGTAAAAGTTATTGATCGTATGCAATTAATTTTGGATATCTTTGCCATGAGGGCTAGAAGCCATGAAGGAAAACTTCAGGTTCACTTAGCTCAACTAAATACATGTTGCCCCGTTTAGCTGGTCAAGGGATTATGCTCAGCCGTCAAGCAGGGGGCATTGGTAGCCGTGGACCTGGTGAAAGTCAGTTGGAGCTCAATCGTCGTTCGATTCGTAACCAGATTGCTGATATTGAACGCCAGTTAAAGATTGTTGAGAAGAACCGAGAAACCATTCGCGAAAAGCGTGTTGATTCAAGTACCTTTAAAATTGGTTTGATTGGTTATACCAATGCTGGGAAATCAACGATCATGAACCTAATGACGGATGATAAGCAATATGAGGCTAATGAACTTTTCGCGACCTTGGATGCAACGACTAAGAAAATTTACTTAAAGGATCAGTTTCAAGTGACCTTGACAGATACGGTTGGTTTTATCCAGGACTTGCCAACAGAATTGGTTGCTGCCTTTAAGTCAACTCTTGAAGAAAGTCGTAATGTGGACCTTCTTTTGCATGTTATTGATGCGAGTGATCCTAATCACGAAGAGCATGAAAAGGTGGTCTTAGACATTCTCAAAGACTTAGACATGACTGATATTCCTCGCCTAGCAATCTACAATAAGATGGATGTTGCTGATAATCTAGTAGCAACAGTCTTTCCTAATGTTCGTCTCTCAGCACGTGACAAGGGAAGTCGTGAGGCTCTCAGAAGACTCTTGATTGACGAAATTCAACAGATTTTTGAACCTTTTAGTATTAAGGTTCATCAGGATCAAGCGTATAAACTTTATCAGTTGAGTCAATTAGCCTTGCTAGATAGCTACTCATTTGAGACAGAAGTGGAAGAAATTACAGGTTATATTTCACCGAAAAATAAATGGAAATTGGAAGAATTTTATGACTGATTATATGGATTTAGCTTTAAAATATGGTGGTTTTACAAGTTTAGATAAGGTCTATTTGGAAAATACCTTGTCAGACCTTTCGGACAGTCAAAAATTGGCTTTCATTACGCCACCACCAAGCGTGATTAATGCTTATTTTGCAGAGATTTACCAAAAACAATCTCCTGAAGCAGCGACGGATTACTACTTAGACCTTTCAAAAGAGTTGAACCTCTTTAACCCTGCACCATCTTTTGATGAGCGCAAGCCATTTATTCGCCTCAATTTGTCAGGAAAATCCTATGGATTTTGCTATGAAAATGCTGATGAGGTGGCTTTAGTCTTTGCCGAGCATTTAGAGGTTCCAACGGCCAGTATTTTGTTTGAGCTTGCTCAAGTTTTTCCGCAGTATAAGGTTTATCTTGAAGGCACTCAAATTAAGATGACCAAGGTTGATTTTGACGAAGAAGTATTGGAAGAATTAACACCTGAGACCCAGTTACTTAGTCGTGTAACTAAGTTAAAGGGAAATGTCATTAAGTTGGCTAGCTTCAATCAAGACGAATTAGTGGAACTTTTGTCTCAATATAAAGGGCAAAACGTTTATTATGGCTTTGCTCAGCGTGAATGCCTGGCTTATATTGTCCAGAAATAAGAAGAACGATAGATAGAAAGTATAGGAAGTCATGGAATTACAATTTTTAGGGACGGGTGCCGGGCAGCCCTCCAAGGCCCGTAATGTGTCGAGTCTGGTTCTAAAGTTACTCGATGAAATCAATGAGGTCTGGATGTTTGACTGTGGAGAAGGTACCCAACGTCAGATTTTAGAAACAACAATCAAACCTCGTAAAGTTAAAAAAATCTTTATCACACACATGCATGGGGACCACATCTTTGGCCTACCTGGGTTCTTGGCTAGCCGTTCCTTCCAATCGAGTGAAGAACAAACTGATCTTGAAGTTTATGGTCCAGTTGGTATTAAACAATATGTCATGACCAGTCTTCGCACCTCTGGAACTCGCCTCCCTTACCATGTGCATTTTAAGGAAATTGATGAGCATAAGCTAGGCTTGGTTATGGAAAATGACAAGTTTGCTGTTTATGCAGATAAGTTGGATCACACCATTTTTTGTATTGGTTATCGTGTGGTTCAAAAGGATCTTGAAGGAACCTTGGATGCTGAGGCCCTTAAAGCAGCAGGTGTGCCATTTGGTCCTCTTTTTGGTCAAATTAAAAATGGACAAGATGTGGTCCTTGAAGACGGAACGAAAATCATTGCCAAGGACTTTATTTCCGCACCTAAGAAAGGTAAGGTTATCACTATCCTAGGTGATACTCGTAAGACGAATGCCAGTGTTCGTCTTGGATTGGGGGCAGATGTCTTGGTCCACGAGTCCACTTATGGTAAGGGTGACGAAAAAATTGCCAAGAGCCATGGTCACTCAACCAACATGCAAGCAGCACAGGTCGCTAAGGATGCGTCAGCTAAACGCCTTCTTCTAAATCACGTATCAGCACGTTTCTTAGGGCGTGATATCGGTAAGATGGCGGCAGATGCTAAAACAATTTTCGAAAACACCCACATCGTTCGTGACTTGGAAGAGGTAGAGATTTAATGGCTAAACAACGTATTATCGCTATTACTGGTGCTTCAGGAGGGCTTGCACAAGAAATTGTCAAGCAGCTCTCACCTAGTGATGGCATTATCCTCTTAGGACGAGATAAGGATAAACTTGAGAAATGTTATCGTCATGTGGAAAATAAAACCTGTCTTGCCATTGACCTTAGAGACGACAATGCCATTAAAAAAATGGTCGATTATCTCTATCAACGATTTGGACGTATTGACGTCTTTATCAATAATGCTGGTTTCGGTGAATTCAAGTCTTATGATCATTACACTAGCCAAGAGATCCGTGATATGTTTGATATCAATACCTTTGCGACGATGACCTTTTCACGTCTGATGGCTGAGAAAATGGTGGAGCAAGGCCATGGCCATATCATCAACATCGCCAGTATGGCGGGGAAAATTGCAACAGCTAATTCCAGCGTTTACGCAGCGACAAAGTTTGCGGTAATTGGCTTCTCAGATGCCCTTCGTCTAGAGCTGGCTGATAAGGGAGTCTATGTAACAACAGTCAATCCTGGTCCAATTGAGACAAGCTTCTTTGATCAAGCTGATCCCTCTGGAGCCTATCTTGAGAGTGTTAAGAAGTTTGTCCTCAGTCCTAAATACGTTGCTAAAGATTGTCCGTATTCTGGGTAAAAACAAACGTGAAGTCAACCTACCACGACTCTTATCAGTTGCCCACAAAGGCTATGCGCTATTTCCACGCATCTCGGACAAACTAGCTACCAATGTGTTTAACTACAAATAGGGGAATGCTAGATGGCAGTCAATATTCAAGTCTATTTAGAAACCATCCGGAAACCCGGAGGACAGGTATAATATGCCTTGCAGGATAATCGCTTCAAAGACCAAGAGGGATGGCGAGAGTCTATGCTCAAGATGGAGCTGGCGGTCTGCCAAGAATCCCCTTATCGGGATATCGCCTTCTTCCAGCATTATAGGTTAAAAAGGAGTTAAGATGTTAAATTATAAAAAAGAGATTCCAGCGATAACAGACCTACTCGCACTGTACAGTTCAGTCGGCTGGACCAATTATACCAACAACCCAGCTATGCTAGAAGAAGCTGTCAAAGCTAGTCTCTGGCAGTTGGCAGTTTATGATGAGGAAGAGTTAGTAGCCTACATTCGCTTGGTAGGAGATGGACACTCTGTCATTTTTGTACAGGACCTCTTGGTGCGACCAGATCACCAACGCCAAGGCATCGGAACGAAACTCTTAGAAGAGGCTTTAGGGACTTTCCCCAATGTCTATCAAAGGCTCCTTGCAACTGAACGTAGCGAGAAATCTAGCCTTTTACCAATCTCTGGGCTTTGTCGAACTTTCAGAGCAAGCTTGTACAGGGATGATTTATAAATATTGATGTAAAGGATTTCCAAATAGGGAATCTTTTTCTTGTTTTTCCTAATATTGCTTAAAAATGATAGTAGAATAGGGTTAGATAAAGGGAAAAGAGAAAAGAATATTTGAGAAAACATAAGTCAAATAAGGAGCAATACCCAGTTTTTTATTTAGTCTAGAAAAGTAGGTATTAATTGGAAATGTACCACGAGTCGAATCACCTTTCGATGTTTTCCATTCTCTTTTTAGGAAACTTAGGCTTCTATCCACTATGATAAAATTATTCATGTTATAATAGGTAGACTAGATGACAGGGAGAAAATATAAAAACATGATTACATCAACGTATGATTGGAAAATAAACACAAAAGAGCCAGATGCTGGCTTTTTTAAACTTGCCAAAGAACATGGACTGGCAGAAACAGCAGCCAAGATTGCTTATGAACGTGGCGTGACGACAGCAGAAGCCCTTGAAGACTTTCTTAAGGCTGATTTATCACACCTTCATGATCCATATCTTCTTCATGATATGGACAAGGCAGTGGCTAGAATTCGTCAGGCCATTGAAAATTATGAGCAAATCTTAGTCTATGGAGACTATGATGCGGATGGGATGACATCAGCATCGATTGTCAAGGAAGCTCTTGAAATGATGGGCGCTGAGGCTCGAGTTTATTTGCCTAACCGTTTCACAGATGGTTATGGGCCAAACGAAAGTGTCTACAAGTACTTTATTGAGCAGGAAGGCATTTCACTCATTGTTACAGTGGATAATGGGGTTGCGGGAAATGAAGCTATTGCTTATGCGCAAGAGCAAGGTGTGGACGTTATCGTTACAGACCACCATAGTATGCCGGCACAGCTTCCAGATGCCTACGCCATTGTCCATCCAGAGCATCCAGATGCCGATTATCCTTTTAAGTATTTGGCAGGATGTGGTGTAGCTTTCAAATTGGCAACTGCCCTCCTTGAAACTATTCCTACAGAGATGTTGGACTTGGTAGCCATTGGTACCATTGCTGATATGGTTAGCTTAACGGATGAAAATCGTATTATGGTCAAGGTCGGCCTGGAAATTCTCAAGACTACTGAGCGTATCGGGCTTCAAGAATTGCTCCGCATTTCAGATGTAGACCCAACAACGATTTCCGAAGAAACGGTAGGCTTCAAACTGGCTCCTCAACTCAATGCCTTGGGTCGCTTAGATGACCCAAATCCAGCCATTGAACTGCTGACCGGATTTGACGATGAGGAAGCTCAAGCCATTGCTCTGGAAATCAATGCTAAAAATGAAGAACGTAAGGAAGTTGTTCAAAAAATCTTTGATGAAGCTATGACCATGGTAGACTTGGACAAACCAGTTCAGGTTTTGGCCAAGGAAGGTTGGCATCCTGGCGTTCTAGGTATTGTGGCTGGGCGCATCATGGAACAAATCAGCCAGACAGTAGTGGTTTTGAATATTGAAGATGGTCTGGCTAAGGGTTCGGCCCGTAGTTTGGAATCAATCAATATCTTCCATGCCCTTGATGATCACCGAGATATCTTTACTGCTTTTGGAGGACACGCTGGAGCCGCTGGGATGACCCTTCCGAAGGAAAATCTTGGTCAACTCTCAGATATTTTGTGTCATTATGTCTATGATAATGACATTGATACAAGTGCCAAAAATACGCTTAATTTAGACGAGGAGCTCCAACTCAGCGAGCTTAGCTTGGATACCATTAAGAGCCTTGAAAAACTAGCACCTTTTGGTATGGATAATAAAAAGCCAGTCTTTTGGCTACATGATATTACCGTTACTCAAGCTAGGACAATGGGACAAAATGGGGCTCATCTTAAGTTTAAGGTTAAGCAAGGTAAGGATAGCTTTGACGTTGTCGCTTTTAATAAAGGTAATCTGCTTCAAGAATTTCAACAAGCTCAAGGTTTGGAATTGGCAGTGACCTTGTCTGTTAATGTTTGGAATGGACAGACAACGCTACAGCTCATGCTAGAAGATGCGCGTGTGGATGGTGTTCAATTATTTGATTTTCGATCAAAAAACATGTCACTGCCTGAAGGTCTACCATCGGTAGAAGAAGCAGCAGACACAGAGCCTGCGGTTGTCCTCAACACCCTACCTGAATCAGCGACAGAATTAAAAGAGTGGTTTGAAGGTAAAGATTTTCAGGCTATCTATTTTAAAAATAGCATTAAGGAAGCCTATTATCTGACAGGTTATGGAACAAGAGAGCAATTTGCAAGGCTCTATAAAACCATTTACCAATTCCCAGAATTCGATGTCCGCTATAAACTGGATGAACTCAGTCATTACCTTAAAATCGACAAGATTCTCCTGATTAAGATGATTCAAATCTTTGATGAATTGGATTTTGTGACTATTGATAATGGTGTTATGACAGTCAATAAAGAAGCTGAAAAACGTGAGATTGAGGACAGTCAGATTTTCCAAATCTGAAACGACTAGTTAAGTTCCAAGAACTCATGGCTCTGGGAACACCACAGGAAATTTATGATTGGCTGTATAAGTAGGGGAGTCTTAATCCAAAGGATTCGTCTCGAAATGAGGGTTAGCATTTTCTAAATTTACTATTTCATGCTATAATGGTATGTAAATATTTTTTTGGCGAAAAGCCTATAGGAAGAACAAATGAAATTAGAAGATTATATTGCATCTATTGAAAACTACCCGAAAGAAGGGGTTACTTTCCGTGATATTAGTCCTTTGATGGCTGATGGAAATGCTTATAGCTATGCTATCCGTGAAATCGTTCAGTATGCGACTGATAAGAAGATTGACATGATTGTTGGTCCTGAAGCGCGTGGTTTCATCGTTGGTTGTCCAGTTGCTTTTGAACTTGGTATTGGTTTTGCTCCTGTTCGTAAACCTGGTAAATTGCCACGTGAAGTGATTTCAGCCAATTACGAAAAAGAGTATGGTGTTGATACACTTTGTATGCATGCCGATGCAATCAAGCCAGGCCAACGTGTACTTATCGTTGATGACCTCTTGGCAACTGGTGGTACCGTCAAAGCTACAATTGAAATGATTGAGCGCCTAGGTGGTGTCGTTGCTGGTTGTGCCTTCTTGATTGAGCTTGATGGTCTTAATGGACGTGAAGCTATTGAAGGTTACGATACTAAAGTATTGATGAACTTCCCGGGATAAATCTCTCTATGAATTAACAAAAGGCCTTAGGGCCTTTTTAACTCTTTTAAAACAAAGGTGCTCTCTAAATATAGTTTAAAGCTATAGCTAACTAGAGAAAATATATATTTGATAACAATACCTCCCCGGTTTATAATATGAAGATAGAATAAATAAGGATGGAGATATTGTTATGCCTATAAAACTTGATAATAAGTTACCAGCTCTTGATGTATTGCGTTCGGAAAATGTCTTCATCATGGATGAGAACAGAGCTAGTAGCCAGGATATTCGACCAATGGAGGTCTTAATCCTTAATCTTATGCCTACTAAAGAAGTTACGGAAACTCAATTGCTACGTCTTTTGGCCAATACGCCACTTCAAATTAACGTCGAGTTTCTTTATATGGCTAGTCATAAGTCAAAAAATACCCATGCCGAACATATGGAAACCTTTTATAAGACTTTTGATGAAATTAAGCATAAGTATTATGATGGTCTCATCGTAACAGGTGCTCCTGTTGAGCAAATGCCTTTTGAAGAAGTTGATTATTGGCAAGAATTGACACAGGTTTTTGATTGGTCTAAAAAGCATGTCTATTCAACCCTTCATCTGTGTTGGGGAGCTCAAGCAGGTCTCTATTATAAGCATGGAGTCGACAAGGTCCCATTGTCAGAGAAACTATCTGGTATCTATAAACAAACGGTTGACATGCCTGAAAACTTCCTTATGAATGGCTTTGATGATAGCTTTGTGTCACCACACTCTCGCTATACTGAGGTTACACTCGAGGATATTAAACAAGACGGATTTAGATATTGTTGTGTCAGGACCAGAGGTTGGTTTATCTATTTTAGCAAGTAAGAATCTTCGTGAAGTATATAGTTTCGGTCATTTTGAATATGACCGTGATACTCTGGCCAGAGAATACCGAAGAGATTTGGATGCAGGGATTAATCCAGACGTACCAGCAAACTATTTCCCAGGGGACGATCCAAATCAGGAGCCTAAACTGCGTTGGAATCTTGCGGCATCTGCCTTCTTTAGCAATTGGATTAACTATGCGGTATATCAAGAAACACCTTATCGTTTAGAAGAGTTGGAAGACGATTTTTCATTCTACGGTTATTTGTAGTAGACAGTCTCAAAAGACTTATGTGAGCGCATAAAGACTTTTTGGGGTGTCTAGCTACTCTGAAAGGTAAATATGAGTTTTTTTGAACAGTATCGATCAGGCAATCTGGTCCTTCCTAATGCTTTATTTTTCCACTTTAAGGATATTTTTCCATCTGCGGATGACTTTCTAGTTTGGCAGTTTCTCTATCTACAAACGACAACTCAGATTGGAGAAGTGGCTTCTAGTCAGATAGCGCAAGCAACTGGAAAGACACCAACTGAGGTTAATAAAAGTATTACGACATTGACTGAGGCTGGGCTCCTTGATTTCACGACTATTAAGGTTAATAATGAAATTGAGATGGTTGTAGATGCTTCACCTGCCTTGGCAGTTTTGGACAAGTTAGTGAGCAATGAAAAGACAACCTCAGGGCCTGTAGTTGGTCAGCCAACAAATACACAGCTCATCAAGCAATTAACAGATGAGTTAGAACAAGCTTTGGGAATCTTGAATCCTATGGTTATCGAAGATTTAAACAAGGAAATCCAACAAGAACACACTGATCCCGAGCTTATCCGTGAGGCTTTGAAAGAAGCAGTATTTAACCGCAAGACAAATTGGAATTACATCAAAGGGGTTCTGCGTAACTGGAAATTGAGTGGTATTACGACGAAAATTCAAGTTGAAGAGCGTCGTTTGGAGCATCAAGGTAAGAAGCACCATCACCAAGTTTCGGATGACTTCAAAACAGGAATGGATGCAGCCCGTCAATTATGGGGTAGCCAATAATGTTAGGAAGAAAACGTGTTAATGAGTCTCTAGCTCTCATGGGGGAGATGTTTCCCAATGCTCATGGAGAGTTGGAGTGGGAAACTCCTTTCCAACTGTTAGTTGCTGTTATTTTATCAGCCCAGACAACTGATAAGGCTGTTAATAAGATTACACCAGGCTTGTGGGCGCGTTATCCAGAAATTGAGGATTTGGCTTCTGCTAATCTTGATGATGTTGAGATGTGTTTGCGAACAATCGGTCTTTATAAGAATAAGGCAAAGAACATCATCAAGACTGCTAGAGCTGTTTTAATGAATTTTGATGGACAGGTTCCGAAAACGCATAAGGAATTGGAAAGTCTACCTGGTGTGGGACGAAAAACAGCTAACGTAGTATTGGCTGAAGTCTATGGCATCCCTTCTATTGCTGTAGATACGCATGTCTCACGTGTATCTAAGAGGCTAAATATCGTGCCAGAGGATGCTAGTGTAGAGGAAATTGAAGCAGAACTGATGAAGAAAATCCCAAAGAGGGATTGGATTATCAGTCATCACCGTATGATTTTCTTTGGACGTTATCATTGCTTGGCTAAGAATCCTAAATGCCAGACATGTCCTCTTCAAAGTTATTGTAAGTATTATAAAGAAACAACCAAGAAATAAGCTGGAGAATGTGGTTTTCTTCGGCTTTTTACAGCTGTAAGAATTTGTTACAAACTAGTAACTTGACAAAAGTCTCAGGCTTTAAGAAAATAGAAGAAACGATTTAGAAGCAGGAGCGATATAGTGAATGGCTGAATTCAGTAATGAAGAGTATCTGAGAGCCTTAGCTGATAATGGTGATAGAGAAGCAGCCAAAGAATATGAGCAAGCTTTGGATAATCGTATTTTTCAGTTGCAGATTTCATTGGCTCAAACGAGTGATCCGCAGGGTCGTAGGGAAGTGCAAAAACTCTTGGAACAAGAGGAAAAGAAAAAAAGGGACTACTTTCAAGAAAAAGAGGAAAAAGCTGTGAGCGAATTTAGACGTCGTAAAAATGAAACTACAAAGGGAAGAAAAGTTACGAGTTTTGATAAACTCAAAGATCCTAATATCATTAGATGGGTAATTGGAGTTGTTGCAGTACTTGCAGTGGTTATTCCTGTGGTTACCTTGATGTGGTATAGTAATAACCAAAAAGAGAGTGTAACAAATCCATGGAAAAACGGTCAGTTGGCTAAAAGCAAGGAAGCAGCTGCAGCATCATCTGATAACCAATCCTCTCAAGTTGATACCTCATCTTTGTCTGACCAACAGTTAGAAGACTGGGTAGTTTCTACTTATGCTAAAGAACAGGGGTCAACAGGAGAAAATTATAAGAATCTAGGTTGGAATGTCTATTCATGGACTGACGATGACGATGAATTGGTATATGCTCAACTTTATGATGCCTATGGTAATGATGTTCTTCTTTTCCGTGTGGACAAGAAGGGACAACTCGAAGCCTATGGTGGTATTGATGGTTCAAGCGATTCTTGGGACGTTGTTTCAAAAAAATATACAACCGATTAATGAAACCATATAAAACACCTGACAATGGTGGTTGAGACTGTCTTTTGACAGTCTTTTTTGGTATAATTTTAAGTAATCGTGTATACAATTAAAAAGCCGACTGAGAAGATTTGGGGATGATAGTTCTGCAGAACTTTTTTAATGTCTTCAGGTTTTCAAGGATAGCTTAAATAAAGGAGAGTTGTCGTGTCAGACTATTTATCGGTCACATCCTTAACCAAATATTTGAAAATGAAATTTGACCGTGATCCTTATCTAGAGAGCGTATATTTGACGGGGCAGGTTTCCAATTTTCGTCGACGCCCGAGTCACCAATATTTTTCGCTAAAGGATGAAGGAGCTGTTATTCAGGCGACGATTTGGGCTGGAGTTTTCAAAAAACTTGGTTTTGAACTCGAAGAAGGGATGAAGATCAATGTCGTTGGTCGGGTCCAGATTTATGAGCCTAGTGGTTCTTATTCCATTATTATCGAGAAGGCAGAGCCAGATGGTATTGGGGCTTTGGCCATCCAGTTTGAGCAGCTTCGTAAAAAATTGACTGCAGAAGGCTACTTTGATGATCGTCATAAGCAAGCTCTGCCTAATTTTGTCAAAAAAATTGGGGTTGTCACTAGTCCTAGTGGTGCGGTTATTCGAGATATTATTACGACCGTTAGTCGCCGTTTTCCTGGGGTAGAAATCTTACTTTTCCCAACCAAGGTTCAAGGTGAAGGAGCTGCACAGGAAATTGCTGAAAATATTCAAAAAGCCAATCAAAGGGATGACCTAGATTTACTTATCGTTGGCCGTGGTGGAGGTTCTATTGAAGATCTCTGGGCTTTTAACGAGGAAATTGTCGTCCAGTCCATTTTTGAGAGTCGTCTACCTGTGATTTCAAGTGTTGGTCACGAAACAGATACAACTTTGGCTGACTTTGTTGCAGACCGTAGGGCTGCTACGCCTACAGCAGCAGCAGAACTTGCGACTCCGGTATCAAAGGCTGATACCTTAGTTTGGATTCGTGAAAGACAAAATAGAGCCTATCAAGCCTGTTTGAGACGTATACAATATAACCAGGAACGCTTGGCCAAATTGTCACAATCTGTTGTCTTTAGGCAACCTGAGCGCCTTTACGATGGTTATCTACAAAAGTTGGATCGACTAACAACAAGGCTTGAAACCTTTATGAGTCAAGATTTCGAGCGAAAACAAAAAGAAGCGGAACTTTTGAGACAACGATTACAAGGCTTAAATCTTCTGACTAGTGTTCAGAACTACCAAGACCGTCGAGAGTCTTTGCAACGTTTATTGGTGACTACAACCAAGAATACCATTAATGGTAAGCGTGTGAGATTAGAAAAGGCACAGGATGCCTTATTGTCTCTAGATACTAGCCGTATTGTTGCAAGGGGTTATGCCATTGTCAAGAAAGATGATAAACCTTTAACAAGTACCAAGAATATTACCGAAGGTGATCAATTAACCGTCCAAATGAGAGATGGAGAACTAGAAGTAGAGGTGAAAAATGTCAACTAAAAAAACATTTGAGGAAAATTTACAGGACTTAGAAGCTATCGTCACTAAGCTCGAAACAGGTGATGTTGCTCTTGAGGATGCTATTGCTGAGTTCCAAAAAAAGGTATACCTTGTCTAAAGATTTGCAGAAGACCTTGGAAGATGCTGAAAAAACACTGGTTAAGGTTATGCAAGCAGATGGTACAGAAACGGAAATGGATGCCTAATGAGCAAGCTAAATAAAATTGATGCGGCTATCCGTGATTACTACCAAAAAAAGAATCTTCCTGTATCAAGTGATTTAATCACTGCCATCCTTTATTCAGTTGATAGTGGAGGCAAGCGCATTCGTCCACTGATTTTCTTAGATTTACTTGAAGGATTTGGTTTAGAGCTTACTCCTAGTCATTTCGATGTCGCAGCGAGTCTTGAAATGATTCATACTGGAAGTCTTATTCACGACGATCTGCCGGCCATGGATGATGATGATTACCGTCGAGGACGTTTAACCAACCATAAGAAATTCGATGAAGCAACGGCAATCTTGGCTGGAGATTCTCTCTTTTTGGATCCATTTGACCTCCTGGCTCAAACAGACCTATCCGCAGAAATTCGAGTTCAATTGATTCAAGTATTGTCTCATTCCTCAGGAACCTTCGGTATGGTAGGTGGTCAGATGCTGGATATGAAGGGTGAAGGTCAGGAACTTGATTTATCGCAACTGGCTAAGATTCATGAGCATAAGACAGGTAAGCTTTTAACCTTTCCTTTTGTGGCGGCTGGTATTGTTGCTCAAAAAGATCAACAGGTCTTGGAAAACCTTCAAGAAGCTGGTCACTTGATTGGTCTTGCCTTTCAAGTACGTGATGATATTTTGGATGTGACTGCTGATTTCGAAGAACTTGGGAAGACACCTGGAAAAGATGTAGTTGCTGGAAAATCAACCTATCCGGCTCTGCTTGGTCTTGAAAAATCACATGCTATCCTCGAGGAATCACTTAATAAAGCGGAGGCTATTTTCCAAAATCTAGCTGAGACTCAAGGTTTCAAGAAAGACAGTATTATAGAAATCATAGAAAGGTTACGACTCCATGCCTAAGGAAAGAGTAGACGTCTTGGCTTATAAACAAGGCCTTTTTGAAACACGTGAACAGGCTAAACGTGGCGTAATGGCTGGTTTAGTTGTGAATGTTATCAATGGTGAGCGTTACGATAAGCCTGGTGAAAAAATTGACGATGGTACAGAGTTAAAGCTCAAAGGTGAAAAACTCAAGTATGTGAGTCGTGGAGGGCTTAAACTTGAAAAAGCCTTGAAAGTTTTTAATCTGTCAGTTGAGGGCATGACGACCATTGATATTGGAGCTTCAACAGGTGGCTTTACCGATGTTATGCTTCAAAATGGGGCCAAACTGGTTTATGCCGTGGATGTCGGTACCAATCAGTTGGTTTGGAAATTGCGTCAAGATGAGCGTGTTCGTTCCATGGAGCAATATAATTTCCGTTATGCTGAACCTGTCGATTTTACGGAAGGGTTACCGTCTTTTGCATCAATTGATGTCAGCTTCATCTCTCTTAATCTGATTCTACCGGCCTTGGCTAAGATATTGGTTGATGGAGGGCAAGTTGTTGCTCTTGTGAAACCCCAATTTGAGGCTGGCCGTGAACAAATTGGGAAAAACGGGATTGTCCGTGAGAGCAGTGTCCATGAAAAAGTGTTAGAAACAGTGACAGCTTTTGCGGTTGACTATGGCTTTTCAGTTAAAGAACTGAACTTTTCACCTATCCAAGGTGGTCATGGTAACATTGAGTTTCTCGCACACTTGGAGAAGACAAATTCTCCTCAAAATGATGCTCAAACCTCTATTAAGGAAGTTGTAGCACAAGCACATAAGGAGTTTAAAAAGAATGAAGAAGAATGATCGTTTGGAGTTAATCCGAAAGATTGTCCAAGAAAATAAAATTACGACCCAGGGAGAATTGGTAAAATTACTTCAAAATGAGGGATTAAAGGCTACTCAAGCGACTGTATCGCGTGATATCAATGAAATTGGTATTACCAAGGTGCCAACTGAAGACGGTTCTTACATCTATGGGCTCTCAACTGTTCCTAGACGAGTAGGTGGAACATCTGTTGCGCCCCGTCGCTTGTTGCGTGTTGATCGTCAACATGCCTTTATGAATATCGTTGTTCAACCTGGGACAAGCCGCCTCATCAAGAAGATTCTTTTGGATGAGTACAAGCATTTGATTTTTAGTGTCATTGCTGACGATGATACCCTCTTTTTAGTGGCTCAGTCAGAGTTAGCAGCTATCGAACTACAGGGGCAAATCATTAAGTGGGTTGAAGAATAGGAGGGCCATGCTTCTCGAAATTACGATAAAGAATTTCGCAATTATTGAAGAGATTTCTCTAAACTTTGAGAATGGTATGACCGTCCTTACTGGTGAAACAGGTGCTGGTAAGTCCATTATTATAGATGCCATGAATCTTATGTTGGGCGCACGTGCCTCAAGCGAAGTCGTCCGTCATTCAGCATCTAAGGCTGAAATTCAGGGCTTCTTTTCAATCGAACAAAATCCTGCCTTGGTTAGTATCTTGGAAGATAATGGGATTCCTGTCGAGGATGAATTGATTATCCGTCGTGAAATCTTCCAAAATGGTAGAAGTGTTAGTCGCATCAATGGACAGATGGTCAATTTAACGACGCTTAAAGCTGTTGGGCACTTCTTGGTAGATATCCATGGACAGCATGACCAGGAAGAACTTATGAAACCTGCTCTGCATATTACCATGCTTGATGCCTTTGGGGATAAGGAATTTTTCCAAACAAAGAAAGAATACCAAGAGTATTTTGACCGCTATCGTGAGTTAAGAAAAGCTGTTCTTGAAAAGCAGAAAAATGAGCAGGAGCATAAGGCTCGAATTGAAATGCTAGCTTTTCAGATTGCAGAAATTGAAGCAGTCTCTATAAAATCAGGAGAAGATTTGGCATTGATGAAGGAGCGAGACAAGCTTCTTAACCATAAGCAGATTGCGGATACCTTAACCAATGCCTATGTCATGTTGGATAACGAAGAATTTTCAAGCCTTTCAAATGTCCGTTCGGCCATGAATGATCTCCAGTCTCTTGAAGAGTATGACTCTGATTACAAAGAACTCTCTGGAAATCTATCAGAAGCCTATTATGTTCTGGAAGATGTCACTAAGCAACTAGGTGATCTTTTGGATAATTTGGACTTTGATGCTGGGCGTTTACAAGAGATTGAACACCGCTTAGATACCATTAATGCAATTACTCGTAAATATGGTGGAACTGTTGATGATGTCTTAGATTATCTGGAAAATTCAAGTAAAGAGTACAATCTTCTGACTGGCAATTCCAGCTCGTCAGATGCCATGGAACAAGAGCTTAAGCAACTTGAAAAAGACTTGCTTGCGTCTGCAGAGACCCTACAAACGGCACGCCATCAAATTGCTACCGCCCTTGAAGCTGAGATTAAGAACGAGTTATGCGACCTTTACATGGATAAGGCTGATTTTAAAGTTACCTTTACAAAAGGGAAATTTAACCGTGATGGCAATGAGCAGGTTGAGTTTTACATTTCAACTAATCCAGGTGAAGGCTTTAAACCGCTTGTTAAGGTTGCTTCAGGAGGAGAATTATCTCGACTCATGTTAGCGATTAAGTCAGCCTTTGCCCGCAAAGAAGACAAAACAAGTATCGTCTTTGATGAGGTTGATACTGGCGTTTCAGGTCGTGTTGCCCAAGCCATCGCTCAGAAATTCATAAGATTGGGAGTCATGGTCAGGTTTTGGCTATCAGTCACCTTCCACAAGTTATTGCCATTGCTGATTATCAGTTCTTTATTTCTAAGGAAAGTGATAATGAGACGACTGTCTCTCGTGTTCGTCTCTTGACACCTGAGGAAAGAGTGCAAGAAATCGCTAAGATGTTAGCAGGTGATAATGTGACGGAGGCTGCCTTGAGCCAAGCAAGAGCCTTGTTAAAGGTGGATGACTCTCTTTAGAAAAAGACTTGGGAAAAGCTTTCCAGTCATGCTATAATAGAATAAAAATTTGTGTTAAGCGAGAAAAATATGAGTAAAATCAGAATTGTAACCGATTCGTCAATCACGATTGAACCAGAATTGGTTGAAAAATATAATATCACTGTTGTTCCATTGTCGGTTATGGTGGACGGTGTCATCTATTCAGATAGTGATCTTCGAGAAGAAGGCCGTTTCTTGGATATGATGAAGCATAGTAAAGAGTTACCAAAGACAAGCCAACCACCAGTAGGTTTGTTTGCTGAGACATATGAAAAGCTTGTCAAAGAAGGTGCGGAACAGATTGTGGCCATCCACATCATGCATACACTCTCTGGGACATGTGAAGCCTCACGTCAAGGAGCAAGCCTTTCAGGAGCAGATGTAACCGTCATCGATTCAGGCTTTACAGATCAGTGTCTCAAGTTTCAGGTTGTTGAAGCAGCTAAACTAGCCGAAGCAGGAGCTAGTCTGGATGAGATTGTAGCACGTGTTGAAGAAGTGAAAAGTAAATCTGAACTTCATATCGGTGTGTCTACCCTTGAAAACCTTGTCAAAGGTGGCCGTATTGGACGTGTAACAGGTCTACTATCTTCATTGCTCAATATCCGTGTCATTATGGAGTTGAAAGACTATCAGTTGAATACGATTGCGAAGGGTCGTGGTGCTAAGACTTTCACAAAATGGTTGGATTCTTATATTAATGGTATCAAGGATAAGGACCGCAAAGTGGCAGAGATTGGTATTTCTTATGCAGGGACACCTGATTTTGCACATGAAATGGCTAAAAAACTTGAGGTTTTGGGTGCTCCAATTTCAATCCTTGAGACTGGTTCCATCATTCAAACGCACACTGGTGAAGGCGCCTTTGCCGTAATGGTTCGTTATGAATAAGTGGAAAGAATCAGAATTAGTTAGAAGCCTCCTAGGCTTCTTCTTGCTTTTTCTCTTATTTGTCGGCCTCTTCATTTTTGTAGTTCCTAGTACGCATCAGTCATCAAAAATTGCAGAAAAAATCAAATCTATTAAAAATGAAAAGGTCACCTATGTTGCTATCGGTGATTCCCTTACGCAAGGTGTAGGTGATAGTAGTAATCAAGGGGGCTTCGTTCCTGTTTTGTCTCAGGCCTTAGAGTCAGATTTTGACTGGCAAGTGACTTCTCGCAACTATGGTATCGCAGGAAATACGAGCAATCAAATTCTCAAGAGAATGCAAGAAAAGAAGGATATTCAAAGAGATCTCAAGAAGGCTAAAGTGATGACTCTCACAGTTGGTGGTAATGATGTAATCCATGTCATTAAGGACAATATCACTAATCTTAATGTAGACACCTTCACTAAGCCTGCTCAGGCCTATCAAAGAGATTAGGACAGATTATTGAGTTAGCTCGTAAGGATAATAAAACATTGCCAATTTATATTGTTGGTATTTACAATCCTTTTTATCTTAATTTTCCAGAGATGACAGAAATGCAAACCATTGTAGATAATTGGAACCAATCTACTGAAGAAGTGTGCAAGAAGTACGATAATGTCTATTTTGTTCCTGTAAATGATTTGCTTTATAAGGGAATTGACGGTAAGGGCGGTGTTACAAGCTCTGATGATTCGTCTCAATCTAGTAAATCTTCTCAAGATAGCCTGAATGATGCCCTTTTTGAGGATGATCATTTTCATCCAAATAATACAGGTTATCAAATTATGTCAGATGCCATTTTGAAACGTATTAACCAAACAAAGAAGGAGTGGTCAGGTGAGTAAGATATGGAAGTGGTTATTTTTAGGACTCTTGGCCTTAAATCTAGCCTTAGTAAGTGTTGTGGCCTATAGAATCATGACTCCAGTGGAGACGACGAGTTCTGTATCCCTACCTAAGGGAGCAACTAAAATTGGTAAGTATAGTATGACTAGGGAGGAGCTTGATGCTGCTCTTACAGGCTTTGCCCAAGATTATTCGACCGATAAGATGCGTTTCAAGGTCAAGGTTACCAATTCTAAAATTGTTTGAAAGTAGCTATAAGGTTTTAGGTCACCCTGTCCCTCTTTATGTCTACTTTACGCCGGTTGTTAGTGAATCAGGAGCAATTGTACTTCATGTTTCTGAGCTTTCAGCTGGAACCTTGAAACTGCCTGTTTCGGATGTCCTTAAGATGATTAAACGTTCAACTAACCTTCCTGATTACATCGCCATCGATAGTAAGAAGGGAAAGGTTACCCTAAATATTCAGTCTATGAAGAATGAGAAGGGGATAACAGCACGTGCTCAAAGCCTTGATTTGGTTAATGACCGTATCGAATTTGACATCTATAAGACAATAAATTAAAAAGCCTTTACTTTTTGCAAAAAAGCGATTAAATTAGCGTTTATTACTTGACCTCATAGGCCTTTTAGGATAAGATAATACTTGTTCAAGCGCTAAAAAAACTATTCGCTTAGAAATAAATTGGAGGATTGTTACAATGGCTAACAAACAAGATTTGATCGCTAAAGTTGCAGAAGCAACTGAGCTTACTAAAAAAGATTCAGCAGCAGCTGTAGATGCAGTTTTCGCTTCTATCGAAGAATTCCTTGCTGCAGGTGAAAAAGTACAATTGATCGGTTTCGGTAACTTTGAAGTACGCGAACGCGCTGCTCGTCAAGGTCGTAACCCACAAACTGGTGAAGCTATCTCAATCGCAGCTTCTAAAGTTCCTGCATTTAAAGCTGGTAAAGCTCTTAAAGACGCAGTTAAATAATGTAAAAACCCCTAAGATTTTAGGGGTTTTGATTTATACGAAATAAGTTAAGGAAATCTATGAAAACCATAACAGTGGTATTGATTTTTCTTTTGGTTTTTACTGTTATTAAACTATCAGGTATTGTTGCTATCAGCAAACTGATGAAGCCAAGTGAAAAACAAATCGAAGAAGCTCGTCAGAAACGTCTTCAAGCTGAGAAAGAAGGCAAGGATCCTTTTGAAGACTGGGATGAACGTGACGATGATGGTCTTGTCTAATAAGATAATCCTCATCAAATAATAAAAAAGTTTGGAAGACCTTCCAAACTTTTTTTAGACTAGTCAATGTAGTGAAGTTTTCCTCGGAAGTCCTCAAGAGTTTCGTAACCTTTTTCTTCCATGATTTCTTTAAGTTCTTTAGTAATACGGTCAAAAACAGCGACACCTTCTTTTTGAAGGGCAGTACCCACTTGTACCATACTTGCACCACAAAGGATGTGTTCAAAGGCATCACGACCAGATTTGACACCACCAGTACCAATAATTTGGATTTCAGGTTTCAGACGTTGGTAGAAAGCGTGAACGTTTGCCAAGGCAGTAGGTTTGATGTAGTCACCCCCGATACCACCAAAACCATTCTTGGGTTTGATGACAACAGATTCATCTTCAATGTAAAGCCCATTACCAATTGAGTTCACACAGTTAACAAAGACAAGTGGGAATTGGTTGAACACTGCAGCAGCTTGGTCAAAGTGCACAATATCAAAATATGGTGGTAATTTCACACCAAGAGGTTTCGTAAAGTAAGAGAAGACCTCAGTTAGGATCTCGGTTGTTGTTTCAAAATCGTAAGCAATTTGAGGTTTACCTGGAACGTTAGGACATGAAAGGTTGAGTTCTACAAGCCCCTCGTAGTCACTTTCTTGAACTTTTTTAAGAATAGTGTGCGTTTCCTCAGGTGAGAGACCAACGAGTGAAAGAAAATGATTTTTTGTATTGGGTTGCTTTTGCAATTCAATGACATAGTCAAGGTAGTATTCAAAGCCGTTATTTGGCAATCCCATTGAGTTGATTGACCCAAGAGGGACATTCACATAACGTGGTTCAGGATTACCAGGGCGGGCCTCAAGTGTCCCTGTTTTTGTGACAAATGAGCCTGCGGCTGAAGCCTCAACCTCTGCCAATTCTTCCTTAGTCATACAATGAACACCAGCAGCATTCATGAGACAGTTAGAAAATGTAAACTGACCAACTTTTGTAGCAGTAGAAACCATAAGATCCTCCTTAAAGATCACAAAGTAAAATGTTACTATTTCATCTCATTTTAGCATGAAAAGAGGCCTAAAACAAGGAAATGTTGGACAGCTAAAAGTATCTAAAACAAATTTCTGATACCGTCTCTTTTGGCTAAGGCAAGAAGCGATAGAATTTTACAGAATTTTTTGGATTTTGCTAGCTTTTTCAAGGTTTTTTGGGTAGAATAGATAGAGTAAATGGGTATAACCCAAAATAAAAAGGAGACATAACTAATGGTAAAATTGGTTTTCGCTCGCCACGGTGAGTCTGAATGGAACAAAGCTAACCTTTTCACAGGTTGGGCTGACGTAGATCTTTCTGAAAAAGGTACTCAACAAGCTATCGACGCTGGTAAATTGATCAAAGAAGCTGGTATCGAATTTGACCAAGCATACACTTCAGTATTGAAACGTGCGATCAAAACAACTAACTTGGCTCTTGAAGCATCTGACCAACTTTGGGTTCCAGTTGAAAAATCATGGCGCTTGAACGAACGTCACTACGGTGGTTTGACTGGTAAAAACAAAGCAGAAGCTGCTGAACAATTTGGTGATGAGCAAGTTCACATTTGGCGTCGTTCATACGATGTATTGCCTCCAGCAATGGATCGTGATGATGAGCACTCAGCACACACTGACCGTCGTTATGCTTCACTTGACGACTCAGTAATTCCAGATGCTGAAAACTTGAAAGTTACTTTGGAACGTGCCCTTCCATTCTGGGAAGATAAAATCGCTCCAGCTCTTAAAGATGGTAAAAACGTATTCGTAGGTGCACACGGTAACTCAATCCGTGCCCTTGTTAAACACATTAAACAATTGTCAGACGACGAAATCATGGATGTTGAAATTCCAAACTTCCCACCATTGGTATTCGAATTTGACGAAAAATTGAACGTTGTTAACGAATACTACCTCGGAAAATAAGCTGAGATAAGTAGTTATCATTAACAATAAAAAAAGTTGACTTCGGTCAGCTTTTTTTCTTTTACTGAAAATAAATGTAAATTATGGTCAGAAAAGTCAGTCAATTCAGTAATTTTTCCTTGACTTTCAAGTTGGAAAGATGTATCATATTAACCAAGATACATCGAAAGGAAATGAGTCAAATGACATTCGCAACTACAACTGTTTTGCTATTGCGTAATGAGGGCTAGTGCAAAAGCATTAGTCCTGTTTGGCTTACCAAGCGGGAGGTAAAAACATCTCGCTTGGGTTTCCGAGTGAGATGTTTTTTTACTACTATCGTTTTTACTTTTAGAAAGAGGATTGTCTATGCGTAAAGTTGAATTTTTTGATACAAGTCTTCGTGATGGGGAACAAACACCAGGTGTTAACTTTTCAATCAAAGAAAAAGTTGCCATTGCTAAGCAACTTGAAAAATGGGGAATTTCTGTAATTGAAGCTGGTTTCCCTGCAGCTAGCCCAGATTCATTTGAAGCAGTAAAACAAATTGCAGAAGCTATGACAACAACTTCTGTTACTGGTTTGGCTCGTTCAGTAAAATCTGATATTGATGCTTGTTATGAGGCTTTGAAAGATGCTAAGTATCCACAAATTCATGTCTTTATCGCAACAAGTCCGATTCATCGTGAGTTTAAATTGAAGAAATCAAAAGAAGAAATTCTTGAAGCTGTAAAAGAACATGTGTCATATGCACGTTCAAAATTTGAAGTTGTTGAGTTTTCTCCTGAAGATGCTACTCGTACTGAGCTTGATTTCTTGACTGAAGTTGTTCAAACAGCAGTTGATGCTGGTGCCTCATATATTAATATTCCTGATACAGTTGGCTTTACGACTCCAGAAGAGTTTGCACGTATTTTTGATCACTTAACTGAAAATATTAAATCAGATCATAAAGTTGTCTTTGGTGTTCACTGCCACGATGACCTTGGTATGGCAACTGCAAATACTTTGACAGCAATTAAACATGGTGCTGGACGTGTTCAGGGAACAGTCAATGGTATTGGTGAGCGTGCGGGTAATGTTGCTCTTGAAGAAGTAGCTGTTGCTTTGAAAATTCGTGAAGACTTCTTCCAAGCAAGTTGTGATATTGTTTTGAATGAAACTATGAATACATCAGAGCTTGTTTCTCGCTTCTCAGGTATTCCAGTTCCTAAAAATAAAGCTGTTGTTGGTGGAAATGCCTTCTCTCATGAATCAGGTATCCACCAAGATGGTGTTCTTAAGAACCCACAAACTTATGAAATCTTCACACCAGAATTGGTAGGTGTCAAGAGTAACAGTCTTCCTCTTGGTAAATTGTCAGGACGCCATGCCTTTGTTGAAAAATTGAAAGAACTTGAGCTTGACTTTGTTGAAGAAGATATCAAGCCACTCTTTGCCAAATTTAAAGTCTTGGCTGGGAAAAAACATGATATCACAGATGCAGACATTCGTGCCCTTGTTGCTGGTACAAGTGTTGATAATCCAGAAGGTTTCCACTTCGAAGATCTTCGTTTGACAACTAATGCTGATGAAACAATCACTGCTACAGTTAGCTTGGCTAATGAAGACGGTGAATCTGTAGAATTTTTGGCCAATGGTCAAGGGTCAGTTGAAGCTATCTTCAATGCTATTGACAAATTCTTCAACCAAACAGTTCGCTTGACTTCTTATAATATTGACGCTGTAACTGATGGTATTGATGCGCAAGCGCGTGTACTTGTAACTGTTGAAAATGTAGATACAGATACTATTTTCAATGCATCTGGTTTGGACTTTGATGTCTTGAAAGCATCAGCAATTGCCTATATCAATGCTAATACATTGGTTCAGAAAGAAAATGCTGGTGAGATGGCACGTAAGGTTTCTTATCGTGACCTTCCATAAGCCAAAGAGGAGTTAAACATGACAAAGAAAATTGTAACACTTTCAGGTGATGGAATTGGACCTGAGATTATGGCAGCAGGTCTTGAAGTTCTTGAAAAAGTAGCTTCAAAAATTGGATTTGATTATGACATTGATGCTAAACCATTTGGTGGTGCTGGTATTGATGCTGAAGGTCATCCACTTCCTAAGTCAACTTTGGATGCTGCTAAATCAGCAGATGCTATCCTCTTGGCTGCAATTGGTGGACCAAAATATGACAATGCGCCAGTTCGTCCTGAACAAGGACTTTTAGCCATTCGTAAAGAGTTGAATCTCTTTGCTAATATCCGTCCTGTCCGCATCTTTGATGCTTTGAAACACTTGTCACCTCTTAAACCAGAGCGTATCGAAGGCGTAGATTTTGTAGTTGTTCGTGAGCTTACAGGTGGTATTTACTTTGGTGAGCACATTTTGGAAGAAGATAAGGCTCGTGATATCAATGATTATTCAGCAGATGAGATTCGTCGTATCATGCGTCGTGCTTTCAAGATTGCCCAAGGTCGTGGCAAAAAGGTCACTAGCATTGATAAACAAAATGTCTTGGCGACTTCTAAATTGTGGCGTAAGATTGCTGATGAAGTTTCTTTGGAGTTTCCAGATGTAACTCTTGAACACCAACTCGTTGATAGTGCCGCAATGATTATGATTACCAACCCAGCTCGTTTTGATGTGGTTGTGACAGAAAATCTTTTTGGAGATATCTTGTCTGATGAATCAAGTGTCCTTCCAGGAACTTTAGGTGTTATGCCATCTGCCAGTCATTCTGAAAATGGTCCTAGTCTTTATGAACCTATCCATGGTTCAGCACCAGACATTGCTGGTCAAGGTATTGCTAACCCAATTTCAATGATTTTATCAGTAGCTATGATGTTGCGTGAAAGTTTCAATGAAACTGAAGGGGCAGAATTGATTGAAAATGCTGTTGATAAGACCTTGAATCAAGGTATCTTGACACGTGATTTGGGTGGTCAGGCTTCGACTGCTGAAATGACAGCAGCTATTATTAGCAATCTCTAAACTCATGACACTAAAACTAGTGTTACTAAGTGTTTTGTTGGTATGGAATCTCCTTGTTTTATGTGTTTATGGACTTGATAAAAGAAAGGCTATTCGACATAAGAGACGGATTTCTGAGAAGGTATTATTATTGCAGACCCTTATTTTTGGTGGTATCGGTGCCTTTATAGGTGGAAGACTTTTTAGACACAAAATTAACAAATGGTACTTTAAGCTTTGCTGGCTTATAGGAATTGTTATGGATGTTCTTCTTTTATACCTTATCCTAACGAAACTTTCGGATTAACCAATCCTTAGATAATAATTGGAGTATTTTATGAGCGGAAAATCAATTTTTGATAAACTTTGGGAACGTCACGTTGTTACTGGGAACGAGGGCGAACCACAATTGATGTATGTGGATCAACATTATATTCACGAGGTTACAAGTCCACAAGCCTTTCAAGGACTTCGTGATGCTGGACGTAAAGTTCGTCGCCCAGATCTAACTTTCGGTACGACAGACCACAACGTTCCTACGGTTGATATTTTTAACATTCGTGACCTTATTTCTAAAAACCAAATTGATACTTTGGCGAAAAACGTTGAAGAATTTGGTATTGATGCGGCTACCCACGGTACTGCTCGTCAGGGGATTGTCCACATGGTTGGTCCTGAAACAGGTCGCAGTCAACCCGGTAAATTTGTCGTCTGTGGAGATAGTCATACGGCTACGCACGGTGCCTTTGGTGCTATTGCCTTTGGTATTGGTACATCTGAGGTAGAACATGTCTTTGCGACACAATGTTTGTGGCAAGTAAAACCTAAGAAAATGAAGGTTGAATTTGTTGGTAAACCTCAGCCAGGTGTCTATTCAAAAGACTTTATTCTTGCACTTATTGCACGCTATGGCGTTGATGCTGGTGTAGGATACGCAGTTGAATATTGTGGTGAAGCTATCGATGCCCTTTCAATGGATGAACGCATGACCATCTGTAACATGTCTATTGAATTTGGTGCTAAGATGGGTCTTATGAATCCAGACCAAAAAACTTATGATTATGTTGAGGGACGTCCATGCGCACCTAAGGTTGAGAAGTTCGAAGAAGCAGTAGCTGACTGGAAAACCTTGGTCTCAGATCCAGATGCTGAATACGATAAAGTAATCACTATTGATGTTTCAGAATTGGCACCTATGGTTACATGGGGAACTAACCCTGAAATGGGTGTTGAGTTTGATCAACCATTCCCAGAAATCAAAGACTTTAATGATGAACGTGCTTACGAGTATATGGACGTTAAGCCTGGTGAATATGCTAAAGATATCGATCTTGGCTATGTCTTTATCGGTTCTTGTACCAATGCACGTCTCAGCGACCTTGAGTTAGCTGCTAAATTCGTCAAAGGAAAACATATTGCACCAACATTGACTGCTATTGTTGTTCCAGGTTCACGTCCAGTTAAGAAAGAGGCTGAACGTCTTGGTTTGGATAAAATTTTCTTGGATGCGGGATTTGAATGGCGCGATCCAGGTTGCTCAATGTGTCTTGGTATGAACCCAGACCATGTTCCAGAAGGCGTGCACTGTGCCTCTACAAGTAACCGTAACTTCGAGGGACGTCAAGGATATGGAGCTCGTACTCACCTTTGTAGTCCAGCAATGGCAGCAGCTGCAGCAATCGCTGGTAAATTTGTAGATGTACGTGATATGCCAGAAGTTCAAGCATAAGGGAGAAGATAATGGAAAAATTTACCGTCTATACAGGGAAATCAGTACCTTTGATGAATGATAACATCGATACGGACCAACTCATTCCCAAACAATTCTTGAAAGCTGTTGATAAAAAAGGTTTTGGTAAGAATTTGATGTTTGAATGGCGTTATCTTAACGATAACTATGATGAAAATCCTGATTTCGTCTTCAATAAACCTGAGTATCGCGATGCGACCATTTTGGTTACTGGTGATAACTTTGGTTCAGGATCATCTCGTGAACACGCTGCATGGGCATTGGAAGACTACGGTTTCCGCTGTGTTATCGCTGGATCATTTTCAGATATCCACTATAACAACGAATTGAAGAATGGTATGTTGCCAATCGTTCAACCCTTGGAAGTACGTCAAAAATTGGCTGCCCTTCCTGCAGGTGAAGAAATCACGATTGACCTTCCAAACCAAGTCATTAAATCTTCAGCTGGAGAGTTTCCATTTGATATTGATCATGAGTGGAAACGTAAATTGGTTGAAGGGCTTGATGATATTGGAATCACTCTTCAATATGAAGATTTGATTGCTGCCTATGAAAAACAACGCCCATCATATTGGCAATAAGGGACTAAGCTGTTTTTCTAAACTTTGATATTCAATCTTGCTATCAAAAGCAATGATGTGTTAGTAAAAAAATAATGATCACTTAAAAGAATGGGATAAGGACAATGTCTAAAATGTTGTTCTATCTCATTCTTTTTGTTTGAAACAGTTAATATGGTAGAGGCGTTTTTACTAGTAGCGTATGCTATAATAGAAAGATAGAAAGGAGGCCTTCATGTTTGCACAATTGGATACAAAATCCGTCTATAGTTTCATGGATAGTGTCGTAGATTTGAACAGCTACGTTGCGCGTGCCAAAGAGCTTGGCTATCAAGCCCTTGGTTTGATGGATCGTGACAATCTCTATGCTGCTTATCATTTTGCCCAGCTTGCAAGTAGAAACGGTTTACGTCCTTTGATTGGTATGGAAGCTAATCTATTTTACGAGGGAAGAAAAATTCCTTTTCGTCTATTAGCTAAAAATAATCAGGGCTATAAAAATTTGATGAAGTTGGCGACAGAGCTCTCCTCAGGACAGCGTGAATTTACAGCTTTTTCGGACTATCTAAACGCTATTGCCCTCATCCTTCCAAGTGAAGACTGGGAGCCAGGGATGACTCTTGGTTCAGAGGTTTTCATTGGGGTAAGGCCAGAAGATGCTGGCAAAGAGTTTGATTATCCTGTGGTTCCCTTACATACAGTGCGTTACTTTGAGAATTCAGACCGCTCGACGATTCAGATGTTGCATGCCATCTCACAAAACGTTTCCTTGTCAGAGGCCTCTATTTGTCCTATGAATCAGCTACTTTTCTCGCCTCAAGAAATGGAAAGTGCCTATAGCGATATTCCAGAGGCTTTGAATAATTTGGAGCAACTTGTTTCAGACATTACTTATCAATTTGATACGGATTTGAAGCTTCCACGTTTTAATCGAGATATGCCAGCAGTTGACCAATTACGTCAATTAGCTCAATCTGGATTGGAGTCTAAAAAGTTAACCTCAGCAGTTTATCAGGAACGTTTAGACAAAGAATTGTCTATCATTCATCAGATGGGCTTTGATGATTATTTCTTGATTGTCTGGGACTTATTACGCTTTGGGCGTAGCCGTGGTTATTATATGGGTATGGGGCGTGGGTCTGCTGCAGGAAGCTTGGTGGCCTATGTCCTTGACATTACTGGAATTGATCCCGTTAAAAATGACTTGCTTTTCGAGCGTTTTCTAAATGAAGAGCGTTACAGCATGCCTGATATTGATATCGACTTGCCTGATATCTATCGAAGCGAGTTTCTTCACTATGTTAGGGACCGTTATGGTAGTAAGCACTCTGCACAGATTGTTACCTTTTCAACCTTTGGAGCCAAGCAGGCTATTCGAGATGTTTTTAAACGTTTTGGTGCTAAGGAATTTGAACTGTCCCAACTAAGTAAAAAGATTTCTTTTCGTGATAACTTGACCTCTGTCTATGAGAAGAATATGTCATTTAGACAGTTGATTAATCAGAGACAGGAATTTCAGAGGGCTTTTGAGATTGCTAAGGCTATTGAAGGCCAGCCAAGACAGACCTCAATCCATGCAGCTGGTATAGTGATGAGTGATGACGATCTGACCAACCATATTCCTCTAAAAGCTGGTGAGGATATGATGGTTACTCAGTACGATGCCTCCGCAGTTGAGGCCAATGGCGTGCTTAAGATGGATTTTTTGGGCCTTCGTAATCTGACCTTTGTTCAAAAATGAAGGAGAAACTTGAAGAAGAGCGAAATATTACTATTGATATCAAATCATTGACGGAAGATCCACAGACCCTATGCTTTTTATGATGGTAGACCAGGGATTTTTCTGGTTGAGCAGGCAGGTGCGATAAACCTCCTTAAACAATTAAACCTGCTATAAGTTTGAAAAATTAAACATATCTCTTAACCGTCCTGGAGCTAGCGATTATACAGATAATTTCATCGCTCGTAAGTACGGTAAGGAAAAAGTAGATCTCATTGATCCAGTAGTTGCACCAATCCTTGAGCCTACTTATGGCATTATGCTCTATCAGGAGCAGGTTATGCAGATTGCCCAAGTATTTGCGGGCTTTACACTCGGAAAAGCCGATTTGCTTCGTCGAGCGATGTCTAAAAAAGATGCCAATGAAATGTCCAAGATGTCCGAAGAGTTCATGGAAGGAAGTCGTCAGTTAGGACGTGACCCACAGATTGCTGAACGCCTCTTCTTAATTATGATGGCTAAGTTTGCAGGTTATGGCTTTAATAGAAGTCATGCCTATGCCTACTCAGCTTTGTCCTTTCAGTTAGCCTATTTCAAAACGCACTACCCACAGATATTCTATGACGTCATGTTAAATTATTCGTCAAGTGATTACATTAAGGATGCAATTGAAAATGGCTTCTCTCTAGCTAGCCTCGATATTAATAGGATTCCCTATCTGGACAAGATTTCAAATGGAAAATCAATATTCAGTCTGAAGACTATCAAAGGCTTGCCAAGATATTTTGCCCTTTGGATTATTGAGGATCGCAAACAAAATGGCAAATACATTTCTATAGAAGACTTTTTAACACGTATTCCTAGTAAATATCAGAAAGTCGATATTTTGACACCTCTCATCCAGATTGGTTTGTTTGATATTTTTGAACCAAACCGTCAGAAAATCATTGGCAATTTAAACAACCTCTTTACTTTTGTCAATGAGTTAGGAAGTTTGTTTGCAGAGTCCTCTTATTCTTGGGTTGATTATGAAGACTATAGCCAGACGGATCGTTATAATTTAGAACAGGAGTTACTAGGAGTTGGGCTTAGTCCTCATCCTTTACACCTAGCTCAAAAAATGGCCTCTCGTCCCTATCAACCAATTTCTGATTTGACGGTTAATACTAAGGCGACGGTTTTGGTTCAGCTAGAGTCCGTTCGAATTATCAGAACTAAAAAAGGTGATCAGATGGCCTTTCTGAACGTCACTGATGGGATCAATAAACTTGATGTTACTCTATTCCCAGAAACTTATTTCTATCATAAGGATAAATTAAGTGAAGGTGGTCTCTTTTATCTTGATGGGCGGACCCAGGAGCGTGATGGACGCATTCAGTTAATTTTGTCCAACATGGAGGAAGCTAGTACGGAGCGTTTCTGGATTTTACTTGAGAATCATGATCAGGACTTAGACGTTTCTCAAATCTTAGCTAAGTATCCTGGAAACATCCCTGTAATTATTCGTTATCAAGGAAGTAAGGAAACCATCGTTAGTCAAAGATATAGAGTATCCAAGAACGAGGAACTTAATCAGGAATTAGCACCTTATGTGTTGAAAACGGTTTTACGATAAAAAAAAACAATAAATCTTTTCAAATTTAAAGCCATTTAGAATTCTTTATGTTATAATGAAAATGTTAAATATATAAAAGGAGTATCAGGAATAATGAAACGTATTGCTGTTTTGACTAGTGGTGGAGATGCCCCTGGTATGAACGCTGCCGCTCGCGCAGTTGTTCTCAAAGCAATTTCTGAAGGAATTGAAGTATTCGGCATTAACCGTGGATACGCTGGTATGGTTGAAGGAGATATCTTCCAACTTGATGCTAAAGGCGTAGACAACATCCTAAGCCGTGGTGGTACTTTCCTTCAGTCTGCTCGCTATCCTGAGTTTGCCCAACTTGAGGGTCAACTTAAAGGTATTGAGCAACTTAAAAAACATGGAATCGAAGGTGTAGTAGTTATTGGTGGAGATGGTTCTTACCATGGTGCTATGCGTTTGACTGAACATGGTTTCCCAGCTGTTGGTCTTCCAGGAACTATCGATAACGATATCGTTGGTACAGACTATACAATTGGTTTTGATACTGCTGTTGCAACTGCAACAGAAGCTATCGATAAAATTCAAGACACTGCTTTCAGTCACGGACGTACTTTTGTCGTTGAAGTTATGGGACGTCACGCTGGTGATATCGCTCTTTGGGCTGGTATCGCTTCTGGTGCAGACCAAATTATCGTACCTGAAGAAGAGTACGACATCAATGAAGTTGTCCGTAAAGTTAAAGAAGGTTACGAATCAGGTGCTAAAACTCACCACGTAATCGTACTTGCTGAAGGTGTTATGGGTGCTGAAGAATTTGCAGCGAAAATGAAAGAAGCTGGCGATACTTCAGATCTTCGTGCAACAAACATTGGACACGTGGTTCGTGGTGGTTCACCAACTGCGCGTGACCGTGTTCTTGCTTCATGGATGGGTGCTCATGCGGTTGACCTCCTTAAACAAGGTATTGGTGGTGTAGCTGTTGGTATCCACAATGAAGAGCTTGTTGAAAGCCCAATCCTTGGTACAGCAGAAGAAGGCGCTTTGTTCAGTCTTACTGAAGACGGTAAAATTATCGTTAACAATCCACACAAAGCTCGTCTTGACTTTGCAGACCTTAACCGTTCATTGGCTAACTTGAGCTAATCTTGGTTATTTAAATTATTGTTAATCCGTCGCTAGGGCGACAAAAAATATAAGGGAGTTTTTATTTATCATGAATAAACGCGTAAAAATCGTTGCAACACTTGGTCCTGCGGTTGAAATCCGTGGTGGCAAAAAATTTGGTGAAGATGGTTACTGGGGTGAAAAACTTGACCGTGAAGCATCTGCTAAAAACATTGCTCAATTGATCAAGGAAGGTGCCAACGTTTTCCGTTTCAACTTCTCACATGGTGACCACGCTGAACAAGGTGAACGTATGGATGTCGTTCGTATGGCAGAAGACCTTGCTGGTCAAAAAGTAGGTTTCCTTCTTGATACAAAAGGACCTGAAATGCGTACTGAATTGTTCGAAGGTGATGCTAAAGAGTATTCATACAAAACGGGTGAACAAATTCGTGTTGCTACTAAACAAGGTATCAAATCAACTCGCGACGTTATCGCTTTGAACGTTGCAGGTGCACTTGACGTTTTTGACGATGTAGAAGTTGGTAAACAAGTTCTTATCGATGATGGTAAACTTGGTCTTCGTGTTGTAGACAAAGATGCTGAAAAACGTGAATTCATCGTTGAAGTTGAAAATGATGGTATCATCGCTAAACAAAAAGGTGTAAACATCCCTTACACTAAAATTCCTTTCCCAGCACTTGCTGAACGTGATAACGCTGATATCCGTTTTGGTCTTGAACAAGGTCTTAACTTTATTGCTATCTCATTCGTACGTACTGCAAAAGACGTACAAGAAGTTCGTGCTATCTGTGAAGAAACTGGTAACGGTCATGTTCAATTGTTGGCTAAAATCGAAAACCAACAAGGTATCGATAACATCGATGAAATCATCGAAGCTGCTGACGGTATCATGATCGCTCGTGGTGACATGGGTATCGAAGTACCATTCGAAATGGTTCCAGTTTACCAAAAAATGATCATCACTAAAGTAAACGCTGCTGGTAAAGTTGTTGTTACAGCTACTAACATGCTTGAAACAATGACAGAAAAACCACGTGCAACTCGTTCTGAAGTATCTGACGTATTTAACGCAGTTATCGATGGTACAGATGCTACAATGCTTTCTGGTGAGTCTGCAAATGGTAAATACCCAGTTGAATCAGTTCGTACAATGGCTACAATTGATAAAAACGCTCAAACTCTTCTTAAAGAGTATGGTCGTCTTGATTCATCAACATTTGACCGTTCAACTAAGACTGAAGTAGTTGCATCTGCAGTTAAAGATGCTACTAACTCAATGGATATCAAACTTATTGTTGCTCTTACTGAATCAGGTAACACTGCTCGTTTGATTTCTAAATACCGTCCAGAAGCTGATATCTTGGCTGTAACATTCGATGAAATTACTCAAAAATCATTGATGCTTAACTGGGGTGTTATTCCAGTAGTTACTGAAAAACCAAGCTCAACTGATGATATGTTTGATGTTGCTGAAAAAGTTGCATTGGAATCAGGTCTTGTAGAATCTGGTGACAACATTGTTATCGTTGCTGGTGTTCCAGTAGGTACAGGTGGTACAAACACTATGCGTATCCGCACAGTAAAATAATTTAAGTAGTACTTAAATAGAAGGAAGATCCTTGGGGTCTTCTTTTTTTGCTCTATAATCTTTTTAGTGGTTTAGCTATTGAAGAAATTATGGAGCTTTTTTTCGTAGGTAGGTAAATCAATCGGATAATAATAAGAAATGAAGAAGTGGCGAATTTAATATTTATTACATTTGGCATTTTAAATAGCTTTAGTCCTAAATGTCGTATAAAACGAGAATCTGTGTCATAGGACCTAGAAGATTTTTAGAGAAGAGGGAAAATATCTTTTCTAAGAAATACTGTTTTCTTGAAAACTACGAGTTACAGAAAGGCGCTAAATAGGCTTTTAAACCATAGTTAGGACGATTGTGAACCATATTTTCTAGGTAGACTTCTTAAATAACTATCTATTTATATTTAAATAATGACTTATTAATTTAAAAATATCTAATAAATTGTTAATTCTGAAAAATCGATTTTTTTGAAAAAAATGAAATCATAAGTTTCTTTTTACTGACAATTCTAAAAAGTATATAATTATAAAAATTATTAATTGAAATTTTTTTATAAAAAAATAGTGATATCTATAATCATTCTACTGTTTACATGATTATTTTTAAGTGAACCTTATAAAAAAATTGAAAATAAGAGCATTTCTTTTCACAAATATTAGGAATTTTGTTAAAATATTTAACGATTAGTATTTTTAAATACTTTTAATCTCATTGAGGGGTGAGATACCTAATTGTATATGTGTGGAGGATTACCAAAGTGGGTAAAGATTTATTTAATGATCGTATAAGTCGATTTTCGATTCGTAAGCTGAATGTAGGGGTTTGCTCCGTTCTTCTTGGAACTCTGGTTATGGTTGGTACTGCTAGTCAAGTATCTGCCGATGAAACAGCTAACCAAGTCCAAGCAGGAGATGTAGCTAGCACTACTGCTACAGTGAGTGATGAGACATCTTCTCAGAATGCTGTTGCTACTCAAGCTTCGACGGAAGTCGCAAATCTCTTATCAAGTTATGAGACTAATAGTCAGTCTCAAACCGTTTCAAATGCTAGCGCAGCTACTTCTGAAACGTCTACAACACAAGCTTCTAGTGAGACAACATCTCAAGCAGCTTCGTCAACGTCAGCAACTACTGCAGCATCTACCACTAGTGTTGCTGGCTCTACAAGTGTAGGCAATACTACGGGAGTTTCAACGACAGCCTCTGTTACATCAGCATCATCTGAGACACCTGCTTCAGAAACAGCATCTGAAGCACAAGGTGTGGACGTTCAAGCAGAAGCTTCTACAACGAATGCTCTTTCAAGTGGTGCCGAAGCATCTGCTGTAGAGCAACCTGTTGTAACAGCAGAAACTTCTGGTCGACGTCGTACACGTCGTGCAATCGGTGACCCTAATGACGAAAGCTTGATTGGGGATGATGTTGAAGATGCAACTTCAACTCCAAAAGTTGAAAAACCTGGCTTTACAACAAATGTTGATGCCAAATCTATGGCTAGCCAAATCTCATGGTTGGACTTTGGAGATGTAGCTAACTGGACAGGAACTACTACAGTATTAGTTCCTAAAAGTGAAGTTAAACCAACTGAGAACTTAGAAGAAAAATTGGCTCTTCAAGTTGGGTCTACCTATACCAAGGAAATCATGCCTGGTTATGTAGTTACTGTAAAAGTCAAATCCTTGAAACCTTTCCAAGCGACTGAAATCTATAAGAAACGGATGGAAAATCAAGGGGCTACAGAAGCTGAAAAAGCAACCTATGATCCAAATGCAAAAAATGGTTATGTAAGTGGAGTCACTTCAAATGCTGCTAAGCAAGCTTTTAACAATGGTGAAGAGGCCAAAATCGTCGCTGATGCCCAAAATAATTGGACTGAAATCAGATTTGAGAATATTGATACGAAAACCAAGAAGACTACCATAAGTTCAGCTTTGAATGGTGGAAATATTGGAGTTCAGTTTGAAATCTCTGCAACCTTCCGTGGTAAGACAGTTAAGCCAGCTATTGTTATGGCTGATGGGGAGTCTGCTAACCCAGGTGAATTAGTTATGTTTACTACCAATGGAGAAGGTTGGCAGCATATTGGAGAATGGAAAAAGTTTACCAGACCAACTACTTCTGTAACATATTCACCACAAGATACTGAAAATCTTTTTGGACCTAATCCTAAATTTAATAATACCAACTTAAACCAACTTCGTAGATCTACTCAAGTTGGACCAGAAAAGAAACCAGTAGCTTGGAAGTATTTGGAAATCCTGACAAAGTTACAGGTGGTCTAGGAACCGGTATCTTTGGACCAAACATTTCTGAAGGTAATTATACTGTTCCAATCGTTATGACGCGTGGTGCCTCTGAAGTTGGACTTTATGTCGCTTCAGGTGGTAAACAGTCAGCAATGCTAGGATTCTTCCCAATTGATGAAGGGGACGCTCCTGAGTCATACGGAAAAGCTATGCATACCATTGCAACTGTAGATGGTATAACTGGTGCTAAAGTAAATCAACCATATATTGGTAATGTGAGCCCAGATATGGATGAGAATACTGTTCTTGACTGGTTCGGTGATGATAAGGCAACTACGGCCGATGAAGGAATTGACCAATTGCTTCCAGATGAGCTTAAAGGTACAACCAATGAGATGATCAAGATGGATCGTACACGCCCAGGTAACTACAAGCTGTCAATAGAAGCCCATACAGATGGAGCTTCAGAAGCTTATATCTACGGTTGGATAGACTTTAACCAAAATGGTACCTTTGATGAAGATGAACGCTCTGATCTTGCAAGAATCACAAATGACGGTACAGTTGAGTTGACTTTTGCAAATAGCAAGACTTATATCGACCCTAGCGTTAAAGAACTAGGTGCTCGTGTTCGTATTGCCAAGAAAGCTAACGAGATTGAGAGCCCAACTGGTATGGCCCTCTCAGGGGAAGTGGAAGACTTCAGAACTCAAATTACGCACCCACCAAAAGGGGAATTCAAGGAAACAAGTGGTCCTCAAGGGGCGAAGCAAACTGCAACTGTAACCTTTACAGCACGTGGAGAACACAAGTATGAGCTTAATTCTAGTGCCGTTATTGACGAAACGGTAGAACCATACATCGTTGATAAAGATGGCAACCGTGCTACTCTTGATGGGGACGGTTACTATGTCGTTCCAGGACAAGGTAAGTACAAGATTACTGCCAACGGTAAAGATGTCGATGTTGAATTTATTCCTGAAGATAACTTCCTTGGAACAGCTGATGGTATTTCTATCCGTCGTTCAGATAACAACGGTTATGATACTGGTTGGTCAACAAAATTCCCAGATCAAGAACCAAACATTAATGGTCAGTTGAATACCATGGATGGTCAATACGTTCCAACAGTCACTCCAATTGAAATCGAAGGAGTTGACAAAACTTCGACGGATGTTCAAGGGGCGACTCAAAAAGAAACTCCGACCTTTAACACAACTGAGACTAACTCAAATGGTGACAAGATTGCAATCACTCCAAGTGCAGAATATCCTGCTAAGTTGGTGGATCCTGCCACAGGTCTCACTACTGATGCGCCATCTGTAACAGTTGAAGGGGAAGGAACTTATACGATTAATCCTTCAACGGGTGAAGTAACCTTCACTCCAGATCCAAGCTTTACTGGTACAGCAAAAGGTGTGGAAGTTACATTGTCAGCGCCAGTTGGTAGAAACAAAGATGGTAAGATCCAACAGGATTACATCAAGACTGCAACAGCTAAGTACACACCAACAGTCACACCAATCACAGTGACTCCTACAGACAAGGTTTCTGCGGATGTTCAAAACGTTCCTCAAACCCAAACACCAACCTTTGATTTGAGTAATGATAAGACTGCTGAAATCACAAGCAAGAAATTGGTGGATCCAGCAACTGGTCAACCAACTGATGAAACAACTGTAACAGTAGCAGGAGAAGGTAGCTATACTATCGACCCAACGACTGGAGCAGTAACATTTACGCCAGAAAAAGACTTTGTTGGTACTGCAAAAGGAGTAACTGTTCAGGCAACAGCTACTATTACAAATGCTAACGGTAAGACTGCAACCATTACTTCAGATGCGACCTACACACCAACTGTTGTAGCTGCTGTTCCAACAGCTCAACCAGCTACATCTAAAGATGTTCAAGGTGCAACGCAAACAGGGACACCAACCTTTGCAGGAACTACTGTCCAAGTAAACGGTGAAGATAAAGCTATTACAATCAAAGATAATAGCTACACGCTTTGGATAATGATGGCAATGAAGTGACAAGTACACCAGCTTATGCTGCTGATGGTACAACTGAAATCGGTACTTACTCTATCGATTCAGCTACTGGTCAAGTCACTTTCACACCGACTGATAAATCATACACAGGTGTGGTAACTCCAGCCAAGGTTCAAGCGGAAAGTTCAAACGGTATCAAGGTGGATACAACATACACACCTGAAATCGTTCCAGTAACACCGACAGCAACACCAGCTGAAACAGAAGATATCCAAGGTGCAACGCAAACTGGTAAACCTGAATTTAAGGGCGGAACTGTAACAGTAGATGGCGTTGAGAAAACAGTAGCGATTAATGAAGCTGTTCCAGCGACCTTCGATGATGGTTCAACGACTAAGACAGTAGACGGCGTTGGTACTTACACAGTAGCAGCAGACGGAACAGTTACATTCTTACCTGAAAAATCATTCGTTGGAACTGCACCAGCAGTGACGGTTGTTCGTGAAGATAAGAACGGAACCAAAGCTTCAGCGACATATACCCCAACTGTAACTCCGGTAAGGCCAACTGCAGCACCAGCTGAATCAACAGATGTTCAAGGTGCCACTCAAACAGGTAAGCCTGTATTTACTGAGGGTAATAGCCGTGTGCCGATGAATGATGATGTTGCCGCAACATTTGACGATGGATCAACGACTAAGACAGTTGATGGTGTTGGTACCTACACAGTAGCAGCAGACGGAACTGTGACATTTGTTCCAGAACCAAACTTTACAGGAACAGCACCTGCAGTTACAGTTGTTCGTGAAGACATGAATGGTACTAAAGCTTCAGCGACCTACACACCATCTGTAACTCCAATTACAATTACTCCTAAAGACAAGGTATCTGAGGATGTTCAAAATGTTCCTCAAACTCAAACACCAACTTTTGATTTGAGTAACAATAAGACTGCCCAAATCACAAGCAAGAAATTGGTAGATCCAGCAACAGGTCAACCAACAGATGAAACAACAGTAACTGTTGAAGGTGAAGGAACTTATACAATCGATCCGACAACAGGAGCAGTGACTTTCACACCTGAAAAAGACTTCGTTGGAACTGCAACTGGAGTGAAAGTCCAAGCGACAGCGACGATTACAAATGAAGATGGTAAGACAACAACCATCACTTCAGATGCAAGTTACACACCAACAGTTGTAGCAGCTGTTCCAACAGCTAACCAGCTACATCTAAAGATATCCAAGGTGCGACACAAACTGGAACACCAACCTTTGAAGGTGCCACTGTTCAAGTAAATGGTCAAGATAAAGCTATTACAATCAAAGATAATAGCTACACACTTTTGGACAAAGATGGTAATGAAGTGGCGACTACGCCAGCCTATGCTGAAGATGGTACAACTGAAATCGGTACGTACTCAATTGATCCAGCAACTGGACAAGTGACCTTCACACCAACTGACAAATCTTACACAGGTAAAGTAACGCCTGTTAAGGTTCAAGCTGAAAGCTCAAACGGCATCAAGGTGGATACAACCTACACACCTGAAATTGTTCCAGTAACCCCAACAGCTACACCAGCTGAAACAACTGATATTCAAGGTGCTACTCAAACAGGTAAACCTGAATTCAAGGGTGGAACAGTAACAGTTGATGGCGTTGAGAAAACAGTAGAAATCAATGAAGATGTTCCAGCAACATTTGATGATGGCTCGACTACCAAGACAGTTGATGGCGTTGGTACATACACAGTAGCAGCAGACGGAACCGTAACTTTCGTCCCAGAGAAATCATTTACTGGAACAGCACCAGCAGTGACGGTTGTCCGTGAAGATAAGAATGGCACTAAGGCTTCTGCAACTTACACACCAACTGTGACACCAGTAACACCGACTGCGGAAGATACAACATCTACTGGTAAACAAGGTCAAACTCAAACAGGTAAGCCTGAATTTACTGAAGGCAACAGCCGTGTGCCAATGAACGATGACGTTCCAGCAACCTTCGATGATGGTTCAACTACTAAGACAGTAGATGGCGTTGGTACTTACACGGTGGCTTCAGACGGTACAGTTACATTCGTCCCAGAAAAATCATTTACTGGTGAAGCACCAGCAGTGACTGTAGTCCGTGAAGATATGAACGGTACGAAGGCTTCAGCGACCTACACACCAACAGTAACCCCAGTTAACCCAACTGCGACTCCAGCAGAGTCAACTGGACCTCAAGGTTTGGTTCAAACAGGTACAGTAACCTTCACTGAAGGTGATGAGGTAGCACCAATTAACAAGGAGTCAATTACCCTTCTTGATGAAAATGGTCAACCAGCAGCATCTGTAGTTGCTAAGTCACCAGAAGGTAAAGAAATTGGTACTTTCACCGTTGATAAAGACACAGGTGTGGTTACTTTCACACCAACGGATAAATCTTATTCAGGTGATGTTGTTCCGGTTAAGGTTCAAGCTGCGGATACTAACGGTACAACAGTAGAAACAACTTACACACCGAAGATTACTCCAGTTGTTCCAACTTCTGAAGATGCGACATCGACTGATATCCAAGGTCAAACACAATCTGGTAAACCAACCTTTACTGAAGGTGATCCAAATGTACCAATCGATGAAGATACTCCAGCTACCTTTGACGATGGTTCAACCACTAAGACAGTAGATGGCGAAGGAACTTACACTGTTTCTCCAGATGGAACCGTAACCTTCGTCCCTGAAAAATCATTTACCGGAACTGCTTCAGGCGTAACGGTTAAACGTGTTGATAAGAATGGTACTGAAATCACAGCTAAGTACACACCAACTGTGACACCAGTAACTCCGACAGCTGCACCAGCTGAAACAACTGATATCCAAGGTGCAACTCAAACTGGCAAACCTGTATTCACTGAAGGCGACAGCCGTGTACCAATGAACGATGATGTTCCAGCCACATTTGACGATGGCTCAACTACTAAGACAGTTGACGGCGTTGGTACTTACACAGTAGCAGCAGACGGAACTGTAACTTTTGTCCCTGAAATCATTCACTGGTGAAGCACCAGCCGTGACAGTTGTCCGTGAAGATAAGAATGGCACTAAGGCTTCTGCAACCTACACACCAACTGTAACTCCAGTCACACCAACTGCAACACCAGTTGAAACAACAGGTAAGCAAGGTCAAACCCAAACAGGTAAGCCTGTATTTACTGAAGGCGATAGCCGTGTGCCAATGAACGATGACGTTCCAGCTACTTTCGACGATGGCTCAACAACTAAGACAGTAGATGGCGTTGGTACCTACACAGTAGCCGCAGACGGAACAGTAACCTTTGTTCCTGAGAAATCATTCACAGGTAAAGCACCAGCCGTAACGGTTGTTCGTGAAGATAAGAATGGAACCAAAGCCTCTGCAGCTTACACACCAACTGTAACTCCAGTCACACCAACTGCAACACCAGCTGAATCTACTGGACCTCAAGGTTTGGTTCAAACTGGAACTGTAACCTTTACTGAAGGTGACCCAGTTGCACCAATCGACAAGGATACCATTACTCTTCTTGATGAAAATGGTCAACCTGCAGCATCAGTAGAAGCGAAATCACCAGCAGGTGATGTGATCGGTACCTTCACAGTTGATAAAGAAACTGGTGTTGTGACCTTCACACCAACGGATAAATCTTACTCAGGTGATGTTGTTCCGGCTAAGGTTCAAGCAGCTGATGCAAATGGAACTACAGTTGAAACAACATACACACCGAAGATTACTCCGGTTGTTCCAACTTCCGAAGATGCTACATCGACTGATATCCAAGGTGCCACTCAAACAGGTAAACCAACCTTCACAGAAGGTAATCCAAATGTTCCAATCGACGAAGATACACCTGCTACTTTCGAAGATGGCTCAACGACTAAGACAGTAGATGGTGAAGGAACATACACTGTTTCTCCAGATGGAACAGTAACCTTCGTCCCAGAAAAATCATTCACTGGAACTGGTTCAGGCGTAACGGTTAAACGTGTTGATAAGAACGGTACTGAAATCACAGCTAAATACACACCAACTGTGACACCAGTAACTCCGACTGCGGAAGATACAACATCAACAGGTAAACAAGGTCAAACTCAAACAGGTAAGCCTGGATTTACTGAAGGTGACAGCCGTGTACCAATGAACGATGACGTTCCAGCAACATTTGAAGATGGTTCAACAACCAAGACAGTAGATGGCGTTGGTACTTACACAGTAGCAGAAGATGGTACAGTAACCTTTGTACCAGAAAAATCATTCGTTGGAACTGCACCAGCCGTGACAGTTGTCCGTGAAGATATGAATGGCACTAAGGCTTCAGCTAAGTACACACCAACTGTAACACCAGTCACACCTACAGCTGCACCAGTAGAAACAACTGATATCCAAGGTGCAACTCAAACTGGCAAACCTGTATTCACTGAAGGCGATAGCCGTGTGCCAATGAACGATGATGTTCCAGCAACCTTCGATGATGGTTCAACAGCTAAGACTGTTGACGGTGTTGGTACATACACAGTAGCTTCAGATGGTACGGTGACATTTGTTCCAGAAAAATCGTTTACAGGAACTGCACCAGCTGTAACAGTGGTTCGTGAAGATATGAACGGAACTAAAGCTTCTGCGACATATACACCAACCGTAACACCAGTTACACCAACTGCAGAAGATACAACATCTACTGACAAACAAGGTCAAACGCAAACAGGTACACCAACCTTCACACCAGGTAATCCAAATGTTCCAATGGATGATGATACACCTGCAACATTTGAAGATGGCTCAACTACGAAGAATATTCCAGGTGAAGGAACTTACACAGTTGCTCCAGATGGAACCGTAACATTTGTTCCAGAAAAATCATTCACTGGAGAAGGTACAGGCGTAACGGTGAAACGTGTCGATAAGAACGGTACTCCAGTTACTGCTAAGTACACACCAACTGTGACACCAGTAACACCAACAGCAAGTCCAGCTGAATCTGAAGCACCTCAAGGTGTTGTTCAAACTGGAACTGTGACCTTCACTGAAGGTGACCCAGTTGCACCAATCGACAAGGATACCATTACTCTTCTTGATGAAATGGTCAGCCAGCAGCATCAGTAGATGCTAAATCACCAGCAGGTGATGTGATCGGTACCTTCACTGTTGATAAAGAAACAGGTGTTGTGACCTTCACACCAACTGATAAATCTTACTCAGGTGATGTTGTTCCAGTTAAGGTTCAAGGTAAAGATACGAACGGAACGGTTGCTGAGACAACTTACACACCTAAGATTACTCCAGTTGTACCAACTGCTGATCCTGCAACATCAACAGACATCCAAGGTCAAACACAAACAGGTACACCAAGCTTCACACCTGGTAACCCTGCAATCCCAATGGATGATGATGTACCAGCTACTTTCGAAGATGGTTCAACCACTAAGACAGTAGGTGGTGAAGGAACATACACCGTTTCTCCAGATGGAACAGTAACCTTTGTCCCAGAAAAATCATTCACTGGAACTGCTTCAGGCGTAACGGTTAAACGTGTTGATAAGAACGGTACTCCAGTTACAGCAACTTATACACCAACAGTAACTCCAGTTACACCAACTGCTGAACCAACAACATCAACAGGTAAACAAGGTCAAACTCAAACAGGTAAGCCTGAATTTACTGAAGGTGACAGCCGTGTACCAATGAACGATGATGTTCCAGCAACCTTCGAAGATGGCACAACGACTAAGACAGTTGACGGTGTCGGTACATACACAGTAGCAGCGGACGGAACTGTAACATTTGTACCAGAAAAAACATTCGTCGGAACTGCACCAGCCGTAACGGTTGTTCGTGAAGATGTAAACGGTACTAAGGCTTCTGCAACTTACACACCAACCGTAACTCCAGTCACACCGACTGCAACTCCGGCAGAATCAACAGGACCTCAAGGAGTAGTTCAGACGGGAACTGTAACCTTTACTGAGGGTGATTCAGTTGCTCCAATTGACAAAGATACTATTACCCTTCTTGATGAAAATGGCCAACCAGCAGCGGCGGTGTTTGCGAAATCACCAGCGGGCAATATTATTGGTACCTTCACAGTTGATAAAGACACAGGTGTCGTAACCTTCACACCAACGGATAAATCTTATTCAGGTGATGTTGTCCCAGTTAAAGTTCAAGCAGCTGATACAAATGGAACAACAGTAGAAACAACTTACACACCTAAGATTACTCCAGTCGTTCCAACATCTGAAGATGCCACATCGACAGATATTCAAGGAGCAACACAATCTGGAAAACCAACCTTCACCGAAGGTGATCCAAATGTTCCAATTGACGAAGATACACCAGCTACCTTTGACGATGGTTCAACCACTAAGACAGTGGATGGCGAAGGAACTTACACTGTTTCTCCAGATGGAACCGTAACCTTCGTCCCAGAAAAATCATTCACTGGAACTGCTACAGGCGTAACAGTGAAACGCGTGGATAAGAACGGTACTGAAATCACAGCGAAGTACACACCAACTGTGACACCAGTAACTCCGACAGCTGCACCAGCTGAAACAACTGATATCCAAGGTGCAACTCAAACTGGCAAACCTGTATTCACTGAAGGCGATAGCCGTGTGCCAATGAACGATGATGTTCCAGCAACCTTCGATGATGGTTCAACTACTAAGACAGTTGACGGAGTTGGTACTTACACAGTAGCAGCAGACGGAGCCGTAACCTTCGTCCCTGAGAAATCATTTACTGGAACTGCGCCTGCAGTGACGGTTGTTCGTGAAGATAAGAACGGAACCAAAGCATCTGCAACCTACACACCAACTGTAACTCCAGTCACACCAACTGCAACACCAGTTGAAACAACAGGTAAGCAAGGTCAAACCCAAACAGGTAAGCCTGTATTTACTGAAGGCGACAGCCGTGTGCCAATGAACGATGACGTTCCAGCTACTTTCGAAGATGGTTCAACAACTAAGACAGTAGATGGTGAAGGAACATACACTGTTTCTCCAGATGGAACAGTAACCTTCGTCCCAGAAAAATCATTCACTGGAACTGCTTCAGGCGTAACGGTTAAACGTGTCGATAAGAACGGAACTGAAATCACAGCTAAGTACACACCAACTGTGACAACAGTCACACCGACTGCAACTCCAGCAGTATCTACTGACATCCAGGGTGCAACACAAACTGGTAAACCTGTATTCACCGAAGGTGATAGCCGTGTGCCAATGAACGATGACGTTCCAGCAACATTTGACGATGGTTCAACAACTAAGACAGTAGAAGGCGTTGGTACTTATACAGTAGCAGTAGACGGAACAGTTACATTCGTACCTGAGAAATCATTCGTTGGTGAAGCTCCAGCAGTGACAGTTGTTCGTGAAGATGTGAACGGAACTAAAGCCTCAGCAACCTACACACCAACTGTAACTCCTGTAACACCAACTGCTGAGCCAGCAACATCTACAGACATTCAAGGTCAAACCCAAACAGGTAAACCAAGCTTCATGCCTGGTAACCCAAGTGTACCAATGGATGATGATGTTCCAGCAACCTTTGAAGATGGATCAACTACCAAGACTATTCCAGGTGAAGGAACTTACACCGTTTCTCCAGACGGAACAGTAACCTTTGTTCCAGAAATCATTCACAGGAACAGGTACAGGCGTAACAGTGAAACGTGTTGATAAGAACGGTACAGCTATTACAGCTACCTATACACCAACCGTTACACCAGTAACACCAACTGCAGAATCAGTTACTTCAATTGGTAATAAGGGTCAAACGCAAACAGGTAAGCCAAGCTTCACTGAAGGCGATAGCCGTGTACCAATGAATAACCAAGTTCCAGCTACCTTTGATGATGGTTCAACTACCAAGACGATTTCAGGTGTTGGTACTTACACAGTAGCTGCAGATGGAACTGTAACCTTCACACCAGAACCTGAATTTACAGGAACTGCCCCAGCAGTAACAGTTGTTCGTGAAGATGTTAACGGAACTAAGGCTTCAGCTACCTACACACCAACTGTTCTTCCAATCACTAAGTTTGTCGATAAAGAAGGTAAGGAAATCCCAGGATATCCGACAGTTGATGGTGAACAGCCAAAGTTGAGATCCCAGGTTACCGCTTCGTAGAAACTAAGAAATTACCTAATGGTGATATCGAACATGTCTATGAGCAAGTAACAACATCATATGTAGATGAAAATGGTACTCCAATCCCTGGTTATCCAACCGAAGATGGCCAACAACCTAAGAAAGACATCCCTGGTTATGAATTTGTGAAGACAGTTGTAGATGAAAAGGGTAATACTCAACACATCTACAAACAAATTGTGACTCCAACACCAGTGCCGGATACAACTCCGACACCAGAGCCACAGCCAGCTCCACAAACAGAAGAGCCTAAGGCTCCAGTACTTCCAGAAACAAAAGAAGAAGCTCACTTTATCAATCCAACTGATAAGACAGCCCAACTTCCAGAAACTGGTAGTGAAGATTCAAACCTTGCAATCTTTGGTTTGGCAAGTCTTCTAGCTGGATTTGGACTCTATGGCGCAAAACGACGCAAACGTTAAGATGATTTAACGGTCGTATAGGACCTTAAGAATCCAGATTTCAATTAAAATAGACCTCATGGTATTTGCCATGGGGTCTATTTGTATGGTCCAGCCTGCTGTTTTTCAAGTCGTCATGATTGACTTTGCTCTCTAGGAAGCGTAATCTAGACCTTAGGTAAAGGATTATAAGGAGGTCCCTCGATGATTGAAGTAACTTATTTAAATACTGCTAAGCAAGAAAAACACACTTCCTTTGAAGATTACAATGAATTTGTCAGAGCCCAGCAAGCTTGCTGGATTGCCTTACCAGATTCAACGCCAGTCACAAAGGTAACAATAAACGGACATGATATTGGCTACAAGGGACAATATGGTGACCTTTACTTTTATATTATGAAGCTAGACTTGGCACAATATCAGTAATAATATAATAATAAGGGAAAAGAATCAGACATCGTGTTCTGGTTCTTTTTCTTTGAGCAAGCTAATTTTTATAAATTAAGAATATTGCTAATTGACTGAAAATGACTTACAATAGAAAGGAAGAATTTATAGAAGGAGACACATATGAAAAACAAGCGTTTAATTTGGACTTTGGTTTTCTTAGCTATCTTGACGCTCGGTTCTATTGGTACAGATCTTTTCAAAAAAGAACACCAAGATGCCAATAAGGTCGTCAAAGTAGGGATCCTCCAGTTCGTGACTCACGACGCCCTGGATCAAATCGAGAAGGGAATTGAGGATGGCCTTAAGGAAGCTGGTTATAAGGGGGACAAGGTTAAAATCACCCTCCTAAATGCCGAAGGAGACCAGTCTAAAATTCAAACCATGTCTAAACAATTGGTTAATGACAAGAACGATGTCGTTATCGGTATTGCCACACCAGCAGCACAGGGGCTAGCGGCAGCTACCAAGGATATTCCAGTCATCATGGGGGCTATCTCAGACCCTGTTGGAGCCAAATTGGTTAAGGATCTCAAGCATCCGGAAGGCAATGTCACTGGTACCTCTAACCAAGTGCCAATCAAGCAGACAGTAGAATTGGTCAAATCACTGACACCAAATGCCAAAACGATTGGTATTCTCTATGCTTCAAGTGAGGATAATTCCAAATCACAGGTTGAAAGCTTTAAGAAATACGCTGAAAAAGATGGCCTGAATGTGGTCGAGTACGCTGTACCATCAACCAATGAAATCAATACAACCATGTCAGTCATGACTGGTAAGGTAGATGCCATCTGGACGCCTCAAGATAATACTATTGCTTCAGCCTTTTCAACAGTAATCTCATCAGCCAACCAAGCTAAGATTCCAGTTTATACGACGGTTGATACTATGGTGAAAGAAGGCGGTTTGGCTTCAGTGGCGCAAAGCCAATATGAACTTGGAAAGGCTACAGCTCGTAGTGCCGTTAAGGTTCTTAAAGGTAAGAGAGTTAAGGATGTTCCTGTAGATGTTATCGATGATGGCACACCAACACTTAACCTTAAAGTTGCTCAAGACCTCAACATCACCATCCCTGACGATGTGCTTAAACAGTCAGACATCGCTGTTAAAGCTGATAAATAAGGAGGACTTATGATTATTTCATCTATTTATCAGGGGCTTCTATACGGAATCCTAGGTCTTGGGATTTACATGACTTTCCGTATCTTGGATTTTCCTGATTTGACAACAGAAGGTTCCTTCCCTCTTGGTGGGGCAGTAGCAGTAACCCTTATGAACTTTGGTTGGAACCCAATTTTAGCAACCTTGGTTGCCGTTTTGGCCGGCTGTGGTGCTGGACTTGTGACTGGTCTCCTCTATACTAAGGGAGAGATTCCTACTATTTTGGCAGGGATTTTGGTCATGACCTCTCTTAACTCAGTCATGCTTATGATTATGGGAAGGGCCAACTTGGGACTTCTTGATATTAAGACTATTCAAGATTTGCTTCCTTTCAGCAAGGACTATAATCTCTTGATTGTTGGTCTCATTGCTGTGACCATTGTTATCACTGCCTTGATTGCCTTTCTTAACACGCGCCTAGGTCAAGCTTATATTGCCACAGGTGATAATAGAGACATGGCCAAATCTTTTGGTATCAACACAGACAATATGGAAGTGATGGGTCTTGTTATCTCAAATGGTATTATTGCCCTCTCAGGAGCCTTGATTAGCCAACAGGACGGTTATGCCGACGTTTCTAAAGGAATTGGGGTTATCGTCATTGGTCTTGCCAGCATCATCATTGGTGAGGTCCTCTATGCGACTAACTTGACTCTGTTGGAACGTTTGATTGCCATCTGTATTGGTTCAATCCTCTATCAGTTCCTTTTGACAGCGGTTATTGCTCTTGGCTTTAACACTAACTACCTCAAACTCTTTAGTGCAATTGTTTTGGCTATTTGTTTGATTTCGCCTGTCCTACGCCGAAAATTCTTTAAGGGGGTGACCTTATCACGATGACAGCTATTGTAGAACTCAAAGATGCGACTGTTAAGGTCAATAACGGTTTTGACACCGAAAAAACAATCCTGGACCATGTTAATCTTACCATTAGAGAAGGTGACTTTATTACCATTCTCGGTGGAAATGGTGCCGGAAAATCAACCCTCTTCAACGTCATTGCAGGGACACTCATGTTGACCAGTGGTCAGATTTTCATCATGGGTGAAGATGTTACGGCTCTCCCTGCTGAGAAGCGTGCTAAGTACCTCTCACGAGTCTTCCAAGATCCTAAAATGGGGACAGCTCCTCGTATGACTGTTGCAGAAAACCTCTTGATTGCCAAATACCGTGGTGAAAAACGAGGGCTTAAATCACGCCAAATTCATCTCTACACAGAGGAATTTCAAGGTCTGATCGAACGTATCAGTAATGGTTTAGAAAAACACTTAGATACACCAGCAGGTCTCCTTTCAGGTGGTCAGCGTCAGGCTCTCAGTCTGTTGATGGCGACACTTAAACGTCCTGAGCTCTTGCTCTTAGATGAGCACACCGCAGCCCTGGATCCCAAGACCAGTGTAGCCCTCATGGAGTTGACTGATGAGTTTGTAACAGGTGACCATCTAACAGCCTTGATGATTACCCACCACATGGAAGATGCCCTAAAATATGGCAATCGTCTAATCGTTATGAAGGATGGTCAAATCATTAAAGACCTTACCAAGGAAGAAAAAGGCCAATTGGATATCACAGACTATTACGCTATGTTTGAGTAAGCCTAGTCTGACTCTAAATTGTAAAATAAGCCAAAAAGTTGTATACTTAAAGGGTATGCAACTTTTTGTTGTGGCCTGTAAATCGACAAGGAGACTGTTCGCACGAACGTTCAGCTTCTTGGACCGTCTGTAAAAATAGGCTCTAGAAGAGAGTCAAACTAAAAAGGAGAAAAACAAGCATGAGCGATATTAAAATTATTGCCCTAGGTGGAGTACGTGAAAATGCTAAGAACCTCTATATTGTTGAGATTAACGACTCTATCTTTATCTTGGATGCTGGTCTAAAGTATCCTGAAAATGAACAACTAGGTGTTGACTTTGTCATCCCTAACTTAGATTACTTGATTGAAAATAGAGATCGTATCCAAGGGATTTTCTTAACTCACGGACACGCCGATGCCATTGGTGCCCTACCTTATATCTTGCAAGACGTCAAAGCACCAGTTTTTGGATCATCACTCACAATCGAGTTAGCTAAACTTTTTGTCAAGAATGCTGGCGTTAAGAAATTCAATAATTTCCATGTTATTGACGCAGAAACTGAAATTGAATTTGAGGATGCTGAGGTTTCATTCTTCAAAACAACTCACTCAATTCCAGAATCAATGGGGATTGTTCTTGGTACTGACCAAGGAAATATTGTCTATACAGGTGACTTCAAGTTTGACCAAGCTGCCCGTCCTTACTACAAAACTGATTTAGGTCGTTTGGCTGAAATCGGACGTGAAGGTGTTTTGGCCCTCTTGTCAGACTCAGCAAATGCGACAAGTACTGAACAAACAGCTTCTGAAGCAGAAGTTGGCCAAGAAATTGACCAAGTTATTGCCGATGCAGAAGGACGTGTTATTGTTGCTGCAGTTGCCTCAAACTTGGTACGTATTCAACAAGTCTTTGATTCAGCTGCTGATCACGGACGTCGTGTTGTTCTTACTGGTTTTGACGTAGAAAATATTGTCCGCACAGCCATTCGTCTCAAAAAATTGACTGTGGAGCATGAGAAACTTATTGTCAAACCAAAAGACATGAACAAGTTTGAAGACCACGAGTTGATTATCCTCGAAAATGGTCGTATGGGTGAACCAATCGATGGCCTTCAAAAGATGGCAGTTGGTCGTCACCGTTACGTTCAAATTAAGGATGGAGACTTGGTTTATATCGTAACTACCCCAAGTATTGCTAAAGAAGCAGTAGTGGCACGTGTCAACAATGCTATCTATAAAGCTGGCGGTTCTGTTAAGATGATTACACAAAGCCTCCGTGTGTCTGGGCATGCCAATGCTCGCGAACTTCAATTGATGATTAACCTCCTTCGTCCACAGTATCTCTTCCCTGTCCAAGGGGAGTACCGTGACCTTCAAGCACATGCAGAGTTAGCCTTGGAAGTTGGTATTCTTCCAGAAAATATTTATATCGTTAAACGCGGTGATATCATGCACTTGTCAGAGGACCAAGGTTTTCTTCATGAAGGAGCTGTTCCAGCTGGTGATGTTATGATTGACGGTAATGCCATTGGTGATGTGGGTAATATCGTCCTTCGTGACCGTAAGGTCTTGTCTGAAGATGGTATCTTTATCGTAGCTATCACTGTTAACAAGAAGGAACGTAAGATTGTCTCTAAAGCGCGTGTGAATACACGTGGGTTCGTTTATGTGAAGAAGAGCCGTGACATTCTCCGTGAGGCTGCTGACATTGTCAATGCTACAGTTGAAAATTACTTGGCAGGAGACAGCTTCGACTGGGGTGAACTTAAAGGTGCCGTCCGAGACGATGTAGCTAAGTTCCTCTTTGACCAAACCAAACGTCGCCCAGCTATCCTTCCAGTAGTTATGGAAGTCCGCTAATAACTGACTAAAACATAAGAGTGTGAGCGTGTCGCTTGCACCATAGACATTGAGGAAAGTCTCAACAAGACTTTGTTTTAAAATCAAAAGCTGGGGTTTCCCAGCTTTTCTAACATTAAGAAAGGAAAATACAAATGGCTTTTTTTCAAATTGAATACTCATCAGATGTTCTAGGACAATACCGCCAAGTGGATGTCATCTATCCAGATCGTGATCAGATTGCTGAAACGGAAAGTGATACGGACATCCCAGTTCTCTATCTCCTTCATGGCATGGGGGGCAATCATAATTCTTGGGCCTTCCGTACCAATATTCAGCGTCTCCTTCGTAAGACTAATCTCATCGTTATTATGCCTAACTCTGAAAATGGCTGGTATACAAATACCAATTACGGGGTTAAGTATTACGATGCCATTGCTAAGGAGCTTCCTCAAGTCATGCAACGTTTCTTCCCTAGTATGACTAAGAAGCGTGAAAAGACCTTTATCGCTGGACTTTCTATGGGTGGATACGGTTCTTTCAAACTTGCCTTAACGACAAATAACTTTGCTTGTGCAGGTTCCTTCTCTGGTGCCCTTGGATTATCAGCGGAGATGATTACAGATGAAACGAGTGAGTCTAAGGAATACTGGCAAGGTGTCTTTGGTGATTTGGAAGGAAAAGACATTGAGCAGCATAAACTTGTTAACCTAGCCAAACAACATGACAAGAAAACCAAATTCTTTGCCTGGTGTGGGCTTGAGGATTTCCTTTTTGAATCTCAAAATAAAGCAGTTGCTGATTTGAAGGCCCTTGGTTTAGACATTGACTACCGAACAGACCATGGAAGACATGAGTGGTATTATTGGGAAAAACAACTAGAAGCCTACTTAGAATGGTTACCTATTGATTACGTTAAAGAAGAACGTTTGTCTTAATAGGTCAAGTTTGTAACATCTTATCAAAGAGATGATAAAAGCTTAAAGTGATATTTTTTGCTTGTCAGAACTATTAGAGCTTGATATACTAGGGGAAGTTTCGAAAAGGAGGCTCAATAATGAAAAAATTATTCAGAGTAATCTTCTATATTCCCAAACTTCTTTTACAATTTATTTGGAATCTTATTTGGGCTATATTTAAACTTGCCCTAGTCCTAGCCCTCATTGGTTATGGACTCGTCTATTATGCCAATAACTCTTCAAGTACCTTAGCCACAAACATTAATCAAGCCTTTCATCAAGTAGAACTAGGTTTTAGTGGTACCAGTACTAGTGACGTTGAGAAAGTTGTCTCTAACCTATCAACAACAGATACCATTCCAGAGTCTAATGGAGCTAGATGGGCGCAAAATACAGCTAGCATCTATATACAATCTACAGATGAAACCTTGGTAGCAGCTTATAAGGAAGCTATTACTAACTGGAATAACACGGGTGCTTTCATCTTTACTTTAACTGATGATGCTTCAACAGCTGACATTGTTGCGACTGACTATTCCGATGCGAATTCACAGGCAGCAGGTTTAGCAGACACTCAAACCAATGTTTTGACCAATCGCATCACTCATGTAGATGTGAAGTTGAACCGTTATTTCCTCTTGAATAGTGATTTTGGTTATACTCACAAGCGTATTGTGAATACGGCTGAACACGAATTGGGACATGCCATTGGCTTAGACCATGATGACTCTAAGACATCCGTTATGCAATCAGCAGGATCTTATTACGGGATTCAACAGGTGGATATTGATACGGTCCATGCTCTCTATGCAAATTAAGGAGGGGTGTCATGCGCTATTTGAAACGCCTTGCTAGACGTTACCCCATGCAAACCTTCCTTTTTCTTTTCAATGCTGGGGTCTTTACTTGGTTGCAAACAACAGGAACCATGATTGCCAATCGTTTGGGGCTATCAGGTGATGGTATTTGGATTTATATTCCCAATTGGGTAAAAACGCTGACCAGTCATTCTATACAGAGTATTCAAACCCTATACGGAGCCTCTGGTTGGAGTTGGCTAATCACTTCTATGCTTCTCACTTGGCTCTTGACTTTTCTTAGAGGTCTCATGAGAGCAGTGATTCTCATTCTGATAGTTGGTCTTGGCTTATGGCTAGTCTATCGACACTTTGAACTCTTACAAAATCTAAAACTGTCCTGATGGGCAGTTTTAAATTGAAATGAATTCTTCTTTTTAGACTTTTCTTAGGTGAGTACGGACGCTAGCGACTTCCTTCGGAATTCCATAGCTAAGTTTTGAGCCTAGTGTCTCAAAACTTCCGAGTGCCTAAAGTTATTTAACTTTAGGCACTTTTCTCACAGCGAAAAGTCTTGACTATAGCTCGCTCTGAAATTATTAAAGGGACTATCTCATTTCATCTACAGAAAGTTCTATATGTTTAGATAGCCAAGTCACTTGTAAAAAGAATCTAAAACTGTCCTGATGGGCAGTTTTTTTGAGTTGTTAGGTCATTTATTTTCTGAAAAAATATGATATAATATAGCTAATTTATTATTTTGGAGGACATTATGGCTTTAGCAAAAATCGTTTATGCCAGTATGACCGGTAACACGGAAGAAATCGCAGATATCGTTGCCAAAAAATTGGAAGAATTGGGTCACACTGTAGATGTAGACGAGTGTACAACGGTTGATGCCGCTGATTTTGAAGATGCGGACATCTGTATTGTAGCGACTTACACTTATGGTGATGGTGAGTTGCCAGATGAAATCGTTGACTTTTATGAAGATTTGGCTGATCTCGATTTGTCAGGTAAAATCTTTGGTGTTGTAGGTTCAGGAGATACTTTCTACGATTATTTCTGTCACTCAGTTGATGAATTTGAAAATCAATTCACCTTCACAGGGGCGACTAAAGGAGCAGACAGTGTCAAGGTTGATCTTTCTGCTGAAGATGAAGATATCGAAAATCTTGAAGCTTTCGCTGAAAAAGTTTCAGAAGCATTAGCATAAGAAAAAAGCAGAGTAAAGTCTGCTTTTATTGTAGTCAAAAATGGAGTTTTTATGAATGAAATAGAAAGAGATTTTAGGACGCAATCTCAACATCTCCTTTGGTCCGTTTGGCGAGGACTCTTAGTGGGGGTGACAGCAGGAGCAGTAGTCAGTCTTTTTCGTTGGTTAATTGCCAAAGGGGCTGCATTTTCTGTAGCTATTTACGAAGACGCTCTTCATAATCCACTTCTGATTCTGGGAATTGTACTTGTTAATCTCTTGATTGCCCTTTTTATTGGTTACCTTATTAAACAGGAAAAAGACATCAAGGGCTCAGGGATTCCTCACGTTGAAGGGGAACTGATGGGGCTTCTACATCCGTCCTGGTGGTCAGTTTTATGGCGTAAATTCCTAGGTGGAGTCCTTGGGATTTCAATGGGACTGATGTTGGGACGTGAGGGACCTAGTATTCAACTAGGTGCCATGACTGCTAAGGGATTAGCCAAGGGACTTAAGCTCTCTGCACGTGAGAAGCGTGTCTTGATTGCTGCAGGAGCAGCAGCAGGGTTATCAGCTGCCTTTAATGCCCCGATTGCCGGTCTTTGTTTGTCGTCGAAGAAGTCTATCATCATTTCTCTCGTCATGTTTGGGTGACAGCTTTAACGGCATCTTTAGTAGCCAATGCTGTTTCCCTACGCATCTTTGGCCAGGTACCAGTCCTTGCTATGACAGAAAAATTACCCGTATTTCCTTTGAAGGATTATTGGATTCTTATTGTTTTGGGGATTTTTCTAGGTGTGCTTGGATACGGTTATGAGTGGGTTGTCTTACGTATTGGTAAGGTCTACCAAGGGTTAGGGAAAATCTTCCACTTGCCATCTCATTTTCATGGCCTCTTGGCAGTTCTGTTTATCATTCCTATTGGTCTTTATTTTCCACATCTTTTAGGTGGTGGGAATGAATTGATTCTTGCCCTAAATGGTTTACATCCTGCTCTAACTGTGGCTATCCTCTATTTGGCTATTCGCTTTATTTGGAGTATGTTGTCCTTTGGTTCAGGTTTTCCTGGTGGGATTTTCTTGCCGATTTTGACTCTAGGTGCTCTTTCTGGTAGTGTATTTGCGGCAGCTTTTGAAAATCTAGGATTCTTACAAGTCAGTCAGTTCCCTATTTTTATCATTCTTGGTATGGCTGGTTATTTCGGTGCGGTATCTAAGGCACCGCTCACTGCTATGATTTTAGTGACTGAGATGGTGGGTGACCTTCACCAATTGATGACAATTGGAGTCGTTACACTGATTGCCTATCTAGTCATGGATTTCATGGGAGGAGAACCTGTCTATGAAGCCATGCTTCACAATCTAATCGCTCACAAACCAGAGCAAGTTGATAATATTCCGACGATGATTGACTTACCGGTTACTGATAGTCTAGCTGGTCGATTGGTTAAGGATTTAACCTTACCTGATGGGGTTTTGATTTCCACTCAGATTTTCCAAGACCAGTCTGAGGTTGTTCATGGAGACACACGTCTAAAAGCAGGAGCAACCCTGTATCTAGTTGTTAATGAAAGTAATATCAGTCAGGTAAGAAAACTCTTTTTATAAGCAATTCAATGGCTTGAGGCTCTTTTGTCCTCAGGTCATTTTTGTTATAATGGAGAGAAAAAAGGAGGTCAGTATGGACTTAAATGAGATTCGCCAACAGATTGACACCGTTGATAATGAGATCGTGGCTTTGTTGGAAGAACGTATGAAATTGGTAACTCGAGTAAGTGCTTATAAACAGCGCACTGGAAAGGCGATTTATGATTCCGAACGAGAGCAAGCCCTGCTTGACAAAGTAGGCGCTAGTGTCGTTAATTCCGAATATAGAGAAGCTATCGTCGCTAGTTTTGCGGATATTATGAAGCATTCACGTACTTATCAAGCAAGTAAGCTAGAAGAAAGTAGGCAACTAGGATGAAAGTAAGACAATTAAGTGATAGTCAAGGTCTTTCTTACTTACATTTAGTAATGTTAAGTCTTTATGCAATCTTGTTGGGGGTGCTTGTTGGACTGATTGATGCTGTTTTTGGGCGCGTGCTGATAGGACTCTCGGAATTTCGTGACCACCATCTCTTTTATCTAGTCCCGGCACTTCCTTTAGCAGGTCTTTTGATAGTTTACCTTTACCAAAAGTTTGCGGGTAAGGCAGCACAAGGAATGGGCTTGATTTTCAAGGTTGGACATAATGAGGAGGATCAAGTCCCCCTAAGGTTAATTCCACTGGTGACTGTAACTACATGGCTGACCCACCTTTTCGGGGGTTCTGCAGGTCGTGAGGGAGTTGCTGTACAACTGGGGTCCACAGTTTCTCATGCTTTTAGTCGCTATTTTAAGCTCCCGAATGCTTCACGTATTTTCTTGACCATGGGGATGGCCGCTGGTTTTGGAGGACTCTTCCAAACACCAATCGCCGCGACCTTCTTTGCGCTTGAGGTCTTGACCCTAGGACAGTTAAGTCTGCCAATCTTGGTACCGACTCTTATTGCATCTTTTGTGGCTAGTACGACAAGCCATCTCTTAGGTCTTGAAAAATTTAGCCACTTTGTATCTGAAAGTTTAACTATTGACCTTGGCACGTTTATGAAATTAGCTCTTTTAGGTCTGGCCTTTGGTCTAGCGGGAAATCTCTTTGCTTATCTCTTGTCACTAGCTAAAAAGAAAGTAGTAAGTCTGCTCCCAAATCCTTATTATCGTGTTCTCTTAGGAAGTGTCGTCTTAACCTGTCTTCTTTTGATTTTGTGGAAGGGACGCTATACAGGTCTTGGAACGAATTTGATTGCTTTAAGTGTTGGTGGTGGGACCATTTATCCATTGGATTGGCTCTTGAAATTGCTCTTGACCGTCTTTACCCTATCTCTTGGTTTCCAAGGAGGAGAAGTAACTCCTTTGTTTGCTATCGGAGCAAGTCTTGGTGCTGTTCTAGCACCAGTTCTAGGACTTCCAATTCCACTTGTAGCAGGTCTTGGCTATCTGTCTGTCTTTGGTAGCAGTACCAATACCCTTTTAGCCCCTATTTTCATTGGCGTTGAAGTCTTCGGTCCCGCTAATGCACTCCCTTATGCGATTGTCATGGCTTTTGCTTATCTCATTAATCATAAGACGAGCATTTATGGACAACAAAAAATGCTAGAAATGCAATAAGATACTAGACATCCTGATAATTTTTTGATAAGATACTAAGAGTGTGTAATGGACACACAAAAATAACGGCTAATCCGCTGAGACACAGAGGTTGCTCTTAAGATTAGTAAGATAGGAGTATATAAAAATGAATCCATTAATCCAAAGTTTGACAGAAGGTCAACTTCGTACTGACATCCCATCATTCCGTCCTGGTGACACAGTTCGCGTTCACGCGAAAGTTGTCGAAGGGACTCGCGAACGTATCCAGATCTTTGAAGGTGTAGTTATTTCACGCAAAGGTCAAGGGATCTCAGAAATGTACACAGTTCGTAAAATTTCAAGCGGTATCGGTGTAGAACGTACTTTCCCAATCCACACTCCACGTGTTGAAAAGATTGAAGTTGTACGCTACGGTAAAGTCCGCCGTGCTAAACTTTACTACTTGCGTGCTTTGCAAGGTAAAGCTGCACGTATCAAAGAAATCCGTAAATAATTTACAGATTTCACATAAAAAATCTGTCCTCGTGGCAGATTTTTTCATAAGTCCTCTTAGTTAAATGGATATAACAACTCCCTCCTAAGGAGTCGTTGCTGGTTCGATTCCGGCAGGGGACATTTTTAAGCCTTTAACCATGCGGTTTTAAAGCGTTTTGTCCACATTTGTTTTATCTTTTTATCGTTATGTTCTTTATGGGCTTTTAACGAAAAGGTTTTAAGCTATTCTGCCCCCAATTTAAGCCAATGTATTTGACGCCTATTGAATTATAGGTGTTTTTTTGATATGCAAACCCTAGTCAGGATTAGTCCTAACTAGGGTTTCGGATAGAATACTAGTGATGTTAAGCCTTCTGTTATCTCATTAATTGGAATTGGCACTTGTATCTGTGCTTGATGAAGCTTGTGGGTACTCGTAAGGATTGTTATCAACGTCGTTAATCCACTCATTGCTCTGATTAGTTGAGCTTGAGTGATTGCTTCCTCCACCAGCACCTGCGGCGAAGGCTGCATCGTGACCTCCACCGCCGCCTCCACTAATGGCATAAGAGCCGTCTTCTGGTCCGCCCCAACCTCGTCCGCCTTCAGTAGGCTTGGACTTTTCTTGATTTCCATCTTGATGAGGTGTTTGGTTGTTTTGTTTTTGATTTGCTTTTTGAGCAGAAGGAGATGCTTGGTTCTTATTTTCGTCTTTAGCATCCTTCTTATGATCTTCCGTCGAAGTAGCAGTTGAAGATTTAGTATTCTCTTTTTTATGAGATGAGCTACTTTTTGATGAAAGGCTGTGAGAGATGTGATGCGTTTTTGCTGCTGGCTTTACAGGTTCTTTTAAATGTTTTGATAAAAAACCGAAGAGAAAGAAGAAAGCTAGCAAAGAGAAGGTGATGATATTATATTTTTTTCTTTTCAAATTTGGCTCCGTTCCTAGTCATAGATGAAGAGTAAAAATAACAGTAAAAAACCAGGTTTCCCTGGTTCTCATTATTAGCGACTTACACGACGGCGAGCTGCTTTTTTACGGTTTTCTTCGATGAAAGCCAATTTCTTTTCTTCTGGTTCGATAATAGTTTTCTTAACTGCGAAGACAGCACCTGCTACAGTAGCAGCAGTTCCGATAACGCCAGTAGCGACACCTTTAGCGAATGAATGTTTTTTAGCCATGAGACTATCCTCCGTATATGTTATAATATGCTTATATTATCTAAAAAAATATCTAGAATAGCAAGTGAAAACATTATGAAAACCAAACTTATTGTAGTAGCTGGTCCTACTGCTGTGGGAAAAACAGCGCTTGGAATTGAATTAGCCAAGCGTTTTAATGGCGAAATTATTTCAGGAGATAGCCAGCAGGTTTACCGACAATTGAATATAGGAACCGCCAAGGTCACTCCTGAAGAGCAGGCAGCAGCAGTTCATCATCTGATTGATGTTCGCGATGTTGATGAGTCCTATTCAGCTTATGATTTTGTGACAGAGGCAGAGGTTGCCATTACAGATATCGTTAGTCGTGGCAAGCTGCCTATTGTAGTAGGAGGAACAGGTCTCTATTTACAAAGTCTCCTAGAAGGGTATCACCTAGGGGGACAGGTAGATCAGGAGCAAGTTTTAGCCTATCGCACGGAATTAGAGCAATTATCTGATCAGGAACTTTTTGAAAAGATTGATTGCTTAGGTATTGAGATTAAAGAGATTAACCGTCGTCGTGCTATCAGAGCACTTGAACTTCATCGTTTTTCGGAGAATCTTGAAAATACTGAGACGACTTATGATTCCTTTCTTATCGGATTAGATGATGAACGCTCCTTAATCTATGATCGAATTAATACACGAGTAGACAAGATGGTTGAATATGGTCTCTTGGAAGAAGCCAAGTGGCTGTACGATAATTATCCTGATGTCCAATCAGCTCGTGGTATAGGCTACAAGGAGTTGTTTCCTTATTTTGCTGGAAACCAAACCTTGAACGAAGCCTTGGAAAAACTCAAGCAAAATACGCGTCGATTTGCTAAACGTCAATTAACTTGGTTCAGAAATCGAATGACTGTTAAGTTTTATCAGATTTCTAGTCCAGAATATCCTGAAAATGTCGTTCAAGATCTTGAATTATTTTTAAATGAAAGGGAAGGAGAAAAGGTAGGTCAATCTTAGTTTTAAGAACCAATCTTTGCTATAATGGTAGTTATGACTAACGAAGAAAAAAAATCAGCCTATGAATTAATGCTAGCACAGGCTAAGGTGCTTTTTGCCAATGAAGACAATGCTTTGGCCAACTTTTCTAATGCCTCAGCTCTCTTGAATACAACCCTTCCAAATTCTGTGTTCACAGGCTTCTACCTGATGGATAATGTCAAGAATGAGTTAATCCTTGGTCCTTTCCAAGGTAATGTTTCTTGTGTTCGAATTGCCCTAGGTAAGGGTGTTTGTGGTCAGTCTGCAGCAGAAAATAGAACACTAATTGTCGAAGATGTCACCAAACACGCTAATTACATTGCTTGTGATTCCGCTGCTCGAAGTGAAATTGTTGTACCAATGGTCAAAGATGGCAAATTAGTTGGTGTTCTCGATTTGGATTCTCACCAAGTAGGAGACTATAACGACGTAGACCAAGATTATCTTGAAGCATTTGTTAAAATTCTACTTGAGAAAACCGAGCTTACATTTGGAATGTTTGAGGTAAACTAATGTATCAAGCCTTATATCGTAAATACCGTAGTCAGACCTTTGGTGAAATGGTTGGTCAAAAAGTGATTTCAACCACGCTCAGACAGGCGGTGGAGTCAGGGAAAATCAGCCATGCCTATCTCTTTTCTGGGCCACGTGGTACCGGTAAAACCAGTGCGGCAAAAATCTTTGCCAAAGCTATGAACTGTCCTAATCAAGTTGATGGTGAGCCTTGTAATCACTGCGATATTTGTCGCGATATTACAAACGGAAGTCTTGAAGATGTTATCGAGATTGATGCGGCTTCCAATAATGGTGTAGATGAGATTCGTGAAATCCGTGACAAATCGACCTATGCCCCAAGTCGTGCGACTTACAAGGTCTATATTATCGATGAGGTTCACATGCTTTCGACAGGTGCCTTCAATGCTCTTTGAAAACTTTGGAAGAACCAACTGAAAATGTGGTCTTTATCCTAGCGACCACTGAATTACATAAGATTCCTGCAACCATCCTTTCTCGCGTTCAACGTTTTGAGTTTAAATCAATCAAGCAGGGAGCTATTAAAGAGCATTTGGCTTCAATTCTGGAAAAAGAAGGATTGACCTTTGATGATGAGGCTTTGACCATTATTGCTCGTCGTGCGGAAGGTGGTATGCGTGATGCTTTGTCAATCTTAGACCAAGCACTGAGTCTTTCTCCTGACAATCATGTCAGTCAAGCTGTAGCTGAAGAAATCACTGGTTCTATTGGTTTAACAGCCCTAGACAGTTTTGTCGCTAACGTTCGCAATCAAGAGACTACGCAAGCTTTATCAAATCTTGAAACTCTTTTTGATAATGGTAAGTCTATGAGCCGTTTTGCGACGGATCTCTTGGAGTATTTCCGTGATCTTTTGATTGTCAAAGCGGGCGGAGAGAACAGTCACCATAGTCCCCTTTTTGAAGAGAATCTTTCTTTGGAGCAAGACCGACTTTTCCAATTGATTGACTTGGTTACAAGTGCCTTGCCAGAAATTAAAACTGGAACACATCCTAAAATCTATGCGGAAATGCTGACTATAAAATTGTCTGAGACCCATACTCAGGTTTTACAAGAAATTCCAGGGAATTTGCAAGAAGAGTTAGATAGTCTTCGTCGCGAGGTAGAAGGTCTACGTAAAGCTCTTAAAGAGGGCAAAGTCCAAGGAGAAGTAGCACCAACTCGAAAAGCCAAACCTGCTTATCAGTACAAGGTGGATCGTGAAAAGATTCTCACTATTATGCGTGAAACTATGGAAAATCCGCAGAAATCACGCCAGTGTCTGGATGCCCTAAAGGCAACTTGGCCTGAAATCTTGGATTCTATCAGCCCACAAAATAGGGCACTTTTGAATGGTTCCGAACCTGTACTGGCCAATCAGGAAAATGCTATTCTGGCATTTAATGCTGCCTTCAATGCTGAACAGGTTATGAAACGCAGTGATCTTAATGATATGTTTGGTAATATCATGAGTTCAGCTGCCGGTTTCTCACCAAATATTATGGCTGTTCCAAAAGCAGAATTTGAAAAACTCCGAACAGAATTTGCACGCAGTCTCAAATCCAAAGAAGAATTGGAAAAAGAAGATCGTGAAGAGTATATCCCTCAAGAACTCGAGTTTCTCTCTGATGTAGTAGAAATAGAGGACTAAAAAGGTCCAGTGGACCTTTTTAGGTCCGAGCCTAGAAATAAGAAAGCGAGGAAGGTCCATTGGACCTTTTTAGGTCCGAGCCAAGAAACACAAAAGCGAGGCTGTCCAGTGTAATTTGATAGATTTCTGAAGCTGTTCCATCCGTGTAAAAATGAAAAGAGCCTAGACTGCTTGTCCTAGGCTCTATCTATTGATATAATAATCCTATGATTCAACAAATTTTGTTTATTACGCTTGAAACTATTTTTGAAACGGTTTGTTTTAATTACAGTTTACAGCACGGCTATTACTTTTTTACCGCCTTTTTTGGGTATTTACTGTTTCGTCGTCTTTGGACAACCTATGTTGTTTCACGCATTGCGCGTGCAGCCGATAAGTCTACCAAGAAGTAAGGCTCACTTCGCCAGAGGTCAACCATTTTTCCTGACCATCATCAGTAAGAACGAGAAGTTGGCCCTTATCGCCAATTTCCTTGGCAATACCAGTATAAGTCCTTCCAGCTTGTTCAAAGGTCACTTGTTTGTCTAAAACGAGGGACTTTTCTTTATAGACTTTGACCAAATCGCTAGTAGGAATAGTTAAAAAGAGTTTCCAAATTTCTGAAATGAGCTGGTTTCGAGTGATGCTTGGTTTTTCAGAAGTAAAAAGACTAGTAGCTTTATTAGCTAACTCTTCAGGAAATCAGTGATTGAGAAGTTAAGCCCAACCCCGATAATGACATCTGTGATGCGACCAGATTCGATAGAACTAATGGCTTCGGTAAGGATACCAGCCATTTTTTTGTTGTTGAGGTAGATGTCATTAACCCATTTGATTTCTGTATTGATGCCAGTTAGACGCTGGATAGCTTTGACAATAGCAGCTGCCGCCATCATCGTATAAGGTGGTAACTCCTCAAAATGACAGTTGGGCTTTAAGTGGATACTCATGTAGATACCACCTTGTGGACTGGCAAAGAAGTGACGTTCAAATCGTCCTTTGGCTGCCTTTTGACTTGATGCCAGGTAAAGTGCAGGCGTCGGATTATTCTTTTCCATGCCATGTTTAGCATCTAGTTGGGTAGAGTTAGAATCTGGATTAAAGTAGACTGGAATGTTGAGTTGCTTAGAGATGTCTTGAGGAAGAAGAATATCTCCCTTTTCTAAATAGTAGCCTTTCTTGCGGACACTGGTAATGTCAATTCCTTGTTCTTGAAGTGTTTGAATTGCCTTCCAAATGGCTGTCCGTGAGACACCAAGGCTTTTAGCCAAGCTCTCTCCCGTTACAAAGTCAGGACTCTTCGATAAGATGTGATAAACGTGTTCATAAGTTTTCATATCCTAAGTATAATACAAAAGATGGTAAAATGCTCACTATAAATTATTGATAAGGCTTGATAATAAATAACTATATGACTAGACTGAAAAAACATGATATAATGGAAAGTAGTTATTAAGTCCCGATAAGGCAACAGTCATCCTAGAGTTGGCTGTTGGTTCTTTGTAACTTTTTAACGGCGTCTAGCTCCATTAGGAGTATAGCGTTTTACCTATTAGGAGACGGTTAAATCCGTGCTATCTAATACTATTTTTCATATTAAAAGGGGGACATTTTATATGTCAGAACGTAAACTTTTCACGTCTGAATCAGTATCTGAGGGGCATCCAGATAAAATTGCAGACCAAATTTCAGATGCCATTCTTGATGCGATTTTAGCAGAGGATCCAGATGCACACGTTGCAGCAGAAACTGCTGTCTACACTGGTTCTGTCCATGTTTCGGTGAGGTTTCTACAACAGCTTATGTGGACATTAACCGTGTGGTTCGTGATACTATCGCTGAAATTGGTTATAACAATGCAGAGTACGGCTTTGCGGCAGAATCTGTTGGGGTTCACCCATCATTGATTGAACAATCTCCAGATATTGCTCAAGGTGTCAATGAAGCACTTGAAGTTCGTGGAACTGGTGATCAAGATCCACTTGATCTTATCGGAGCTGGTGACCAAGGTTTGATGTTTGGTTTTGCTATTGACGAAACTCCAGAGTTTATGCCACTTCCAGTTAGCCTCTCACATAAATTGGTTAAAAAATTGGCAGATTTGCGTAAATCTGGTGAGATTTCATACCTTCGTCCAGATGCTAAATCTCAGGTTACCGTTGAGTATGATGAGAATGACCAACCAGTACGCGTTGATACAGTTGTTATTTCAACACAACACGATCCTGAAGCGACTAACGACCAAATTCGTCAAGACGTCATTGAAAAAGTTATTAAGACAGTTATTCCTGCCGAATACTTGGATGATGAGACTAAGTTCTTTATCAACCCAACAGGTCGTTTTGTTATCGGAGGACCTCAAGGGGACTCTGGTTTGACTGGTCGTAAGATCATTGTTGATACTTATGGTGGCTACTCAAGACACGGTGGTGGTGCCTTCTCAGGTAAGGATGCCACTAAGGTTGACCGTTCAGCTTCATATGCAGCTCGCTACATTGCCAAAAACATCGTAGCTGCTGGTCTTGCTAAGAAAGCAGAAGTACAATTGGCTTATGCTATCGGTGTTGCTAACCCTGTGTCTGTCCGTGTTGATACTTTCGGAACGGCGACAGTTGCTGAAAGTAAACTTGAAGCTGCTGTCCGCGATCTCTTTGACTTGCGTCCGGCAGGTATCATTCAAATGCTGGATCTTAAACGTCCTATCTATCGTCAAACAGCAGCCTATGGTCACATGGGACGTACGGACATCGATCTTCCATGGGAAAAATTGGACAAGGTAGATGCCCTCAAAGCGGCTGTAGAAGCTTAAAGAAGTCTAATATTACTTTCAATTTAATAATATCGAAGCAACAGAATTTAATTTTTTTGAATTCTGTTTTTTTGTTTTGAAAATAAATAATATGAATTTTCTGACTTCAAACACTTGTAAAGCCTATGAATTGAGTGATTTAAGGATAAAAACTAATAGCTATAGATAAATTCTTTTGGTGAAAACCTTTGAAAGGAGTTGAAAAATAAGAATAAATTGCTATAATAAGAGTGACGATGTAAATTTAAAACTAGAGTCATTTTAGATTGATAGAGTAAGAAGAAATACCTTTAAATAAGGTTTAACAGGTGTTAGATAATCTAAAGTGATCTGGTTAGTTTGTGATTTCTTGGGGAAGCTAATCAACATAACAAGATATTTAGTCAGTCAATTTAATCTATTCTTTAATAATATTAATTTACGTTAATGTTTATTTAGAATGATCTTGTTCTTTCTTATATTTGAAATCTTTAAGAATCTTCGAAAGAGATTTTGTTGAGAGTTACGTGCTCACTCATTGGGGAGGAGGCCATAACTTTCAAAGAGCTTTCTTAAGAAAGGCATTACATGGTGGTCTTGAGATTATTGGGAAATACTTGAGACTAATGATTAGAATGGGTAGAGAGTGTAGTTAAGGGGACACTCTTAAAAGTGGGGAGAAGTTTATGAATATTTTGATACTTGGTAATACTGCTGGATTAACAAACGATTTCATTTTGAAAACGTTTCCTAATCAAGCAGTTTTTATTTTTGGTCATACAGGTGTAAAGAACTCTCGTAAGAATAAAATCACCGTATATACCAAACATTATGAGAACAATCAATTAGAAGATGTTTTTGATTTTCATGATTATGATCAAATCATCTATTTTTCGGAATATCTCAATTATGGACATGAAAGTTCAGGGGAGATTGAAAATCTCATCAGATTGTTAGAGTGTCTTAAAGATAGAAAAAACAAACGTTTACTTTACATTACAGGTCCTGTCCTTGAGGATGGGAAACGAAGCTTACAGACGACAACTAAGGATACCTTATTATCTTGGACTCGAGAATTTGGGGTCAACCTTAAAGTTCTGCATAGTCCCTTTCTTTATTCAGTCATTAATAAAGAAGATTATCTTTATAAACTGTTTGTACGTTTAGATGATCATGAGCAGGTGGAGTTGAAGGAGTCATCACAAAGTCAGGCGACTTTTATCAGTCTATCTGACTTGGGAGATTTGCTTCACAAATTATGTGAGCGATGGAATGACACCTATGAAAGCATTATTATTCCGGATCCTTTCCAACTGACTTTTGGTGAGCTCTTGCAAGCTTTGGATAAGTATTTCCCTAACAAGCAGGTTCATTTCTTAGAGGAAAGAAGAATTAGGAAATATGATAACAATCCTGAAAAGCACCATGATTTGCGTGATCGATTCGCTTGGTTTATGCGTTATGCCTTGGTGCGTGACTTGCCAGATATTTACGAAGATTATCAAAAACAGCGAAAAGGGTCTTTGCGTGTTTCTAAGTTCCGCAATATCGTAGATAATATCGTTAAGCAAAAGAGAAATAAGAAACTTGCTGCTGTTATCGCGACTTTCTTAATCTTTGAAGCTTTTCGATATATGACTCAAGGTCAGTTACAGTTTCAATTGATCGACCTACGTTTGCTCTTTGTTGTCTTGATTAGTACAGTTTTGGGCATGGGTTATGGCTTGTTCTCAGCAGTCCTTGCAATTATTGGTTTGACAATTAGTCAAATTTTGTCTGGAACTAGCTGGCAATTGCTTCTATATAATACGGATCGTTGGGTTGCTTTTATTGCCTATATCTTTATTGCTGTGGTTTGTGGATTTGTAGAAATGAAGAAAAAAGATGACAAGCTACAACTAGATAAACAATTGGAAACAGTTAAGGAAGACTATCTTATCCTTAATCAATCCTACCATACATTACTTAATGAAAATAAAGACCTGAAAAATGCCTTGTTGGCAAGTCAAGATGGTCTTGGAAAAGCCTATTCTTACTTTGTGACTTTAGATCATGCTAGTGTCGAGAAGGTTCTCAGACAGACGATTGATTTGGTTTCAGAGATTTTGAATGCTCCTGTTTCACTTTATGGTGGTGGTCCTTTCCAATATGAGCTCCTTTTGGGAGATAACGATAAGAAGCAAGTATCTTTGACAGATTTTAAAGAAGTTGGAGATGCCTTCGGTCATGGACGTGTCTGGGCTAATAAATCATTGCTTGAGAATCGTCCAGCTTATGCCATGGAAGTTAAGACCAAGGCAGAGGGTACCTTTATCATTTGGGTAGAGGCTGTTCCTTTTGAAGCTATGTCTACTAAAGTGTTAAACGAGCTTGAGGTTCTTTCAAAAATGAGTCGTTCTTTCATTGAAAAGGCAGAACTTCTTGAACAAGCTAGTTATCAAGGGAGGGTTGCACAATGATTCCAGTCCTAATTACTAGTATTTTAACGGTTTGTTACTTCCTATCTATAGCACTTGTCTATAAAGCCATTGTTAGTGGCAAATCAGATTTAACCATTTTTTACTTGATTTTCCCAATTGCTTTACCTTTCTTTGGTGCCGGTCTGATTCATATGATTTCTAAGCCAAATCCTGGCAGACACCGTCGTGGTCAAGAAGCAGCAGTTAGTGGCAAAATTAAAGATTTGACTATTGATTTTGGAAATATCGATGATTTTCAACGTCCTAAGGAATTGGTTGAAGAAGACATCGTTCCTCTTGAAGAGTCTCTCTATTTGAATAAGGCTAAGGAAGCTCGTCAGCAATTGATGGGATTGGCTAATAATGATCCATCTCATTTTATGGATTTGCTCTACTTGGCTCGCTTAAATGAGGACAGTGAAATTGTTCACTATGCGACAACCTTTATTTCTGAAATTTCAAGTCAATACGATGAGAAGTTGAGTGCCTTTGAGAAACGTTTTGAAAAGGGTGAAGCAGACTTTGACCTCTTAACCGAGTATTGTGATTTTATGGAAGATTACCTCTCTAAAGAACTTCTAAGTAAACAAATGGAAGGTTTGCTTCGTAAGGAGTACGAGGAACGTCTCTTGCAAAAACTTAGTCACGGAACGACTGCTAAAGACTTAGTGAGAGTTATCCATAATGAACTAGCTCTTGGTTTGTATGATTTGGCTCAAAAGCATTTGACGCAGCTTTCAATTAAATCAAATGCGGATGATGTGTATTATTTGTATTTGGAATATTACTATCAAACTGGTCAGTTTGATGAATTTAAGAACATGATTCGTGAGATGCAAGGCAAACAGGTTGTTCTTTCTAAGGACAAACAAGATCTCTTGAACTTCTGGCAAGGAAAAGAGGTGATGGCATGAAATTAGGTAAAAAGAATGTTATCCGCAAAGAAACCTTGCTAGGGGTTGGCCTTATTTTGTGTCTGGCCATCGGACTCTTTGTTCAAAAGAAGGGGGAATGGTACCCAACTCAAGGTAAGGAAGCCTATCTTACTGGAAAAGTACCATCTACGGCCTCAGTGGTCAAGGATTTAGATAAAGATACACTGGTTCTTTATGATAGTGAAAACGAGACGAGTCAAAGGGCTTGGAAACAGTTTGAGCAAATTCTAAAAGATATGCGTATGGGAGCTAAGTTAGTCGATGTGGCTAAACACGAGTCCTATTCACTTTCAGATTATAAAAAAGTAGTCCTTCTTGTCACTGACCTTTCTCGAATGGAGGACCAGGTTCAGCCACTAATGGATTGGACTGAAAGGTGGTCAAACACTTTTTGCAGTAACCATGGGGAAAGAAAGTAATCTGGATGCCATTGATCATAATCTCGGCGTGAGTTATTCCAATTTTGAGATGGATGAGGTCAAGGAAATCTACGTGGATCCTGACTTTATGATTGGTGGGGGACGCAATTATAAAATTGAAGAACCTTTTGAGTCAGCTAGAAAAGTCTCACTTGAAAGTGATGTTAAGGTACATGCTAAAACAACAGATGATTCTCATACACCGTTGATTTGGGAAAAATCATACGGCAAAGGGAAGTTTGTTGTTGATAACCTTGGAATTTATGAGCGTAATGTCCGTGGTATTTATGCCGCTTCCTATAGTCTTTTAACTGAAGCGACAGTTTATCCGGTAATCAATGGTTCTACCTATTATATAGATGATTTCCCATCACCTGTTCCAGCTGGAGATGGTCGTTTCGTTAAACGTGACTACGACATGTCTGTGTCTGAATTTTATACCAATGTTTGGTAGCCAGACCTTCTTAAGCTGCACGAAAAGTATGGTATTGTTCATACAGGTGTGGTCATTGAAAACTATGAGGCCCAGACAGATGGTGAAATTGTTCAACAAAATGATTTAGATCGTTTCAAGTATTTTGGAAATTCGCTTTTGGCTAATGGCGGTGAACTTGGTTATCATGGTTACAACCACCAACCTTTGAGTCCTTCATCTGTTAATTATGGTGAAAAGTATGCCAGCTACAAGACTTGGAAGGATAAGGCTGCTATGAAGGCCAGTCTGTCTGAGTTGATTCGTTTTGTCAACCAACTCTTTCCTAAAGCGCAAAAATCAGTCTACGTTCCACCATCAAATATCCTTTCAAAAGAAGGGCGAGAGGTAATCGTTAATGATTTTCCAGAAATCAAGGCTATCTCAAGTAACTATTTCCCAGGAGATTTCACTTATTCGCAAGAGTTTGAAGTGTCACCTGATGGAATGATTGAAGAGCCACGTACAGTTTCTGGTGCGGTTTGGGACGATTTCTCACAGATGACGGTCTTTTCTGAAATGAATATGCACTATGTCAATAACCATTTCCTTCACCCTGATGATGTTCTTGATGTCGATCGTGGTGCAGAATTGGGTTGGGCAAAAATGTATAAGGCTTTGGACAAGGAAGTTAGTTGGGTCCACAATATGTCACCTTCGCTGAGAAATCTAACAGGTTCAGAATTAGCAGGTGCTGTTCAGCGTTACGGTATTTTGAAAGTATCTCAAAAATATACCAAAGACGCCCTGAAAATTGATCTTGAGAATTTTCATGATCATGCTTACCTTATGGTTCGTTTAAATCAAAACGAGGTTAAGAAGGTAAAAAATGGTAAGGTTACGCATTTAACGGGTGATCTTTACCTATTGGAGGCTACGAATAAGTCAGTCACCATCACATTAAAATAAGGCAAAATAGGGGAAAATGCCGATGAAGATATGTTTAATTCTTGAAGGGTCCTATCCGTATGTTCACGGTGGTGTCTCTACTTGGATGTATCAATATATTACAGAAATGAAAGAGCATGAATTTGTTCTTTGGGTTGTGGGGGCAACGCATGAGCAAAAGGGAAAGTTTGTTTATGAACTTCCTGAAAATGTCGTAGAGGTACACGAAGTCTTTTTGGACTATGTTGTGCCAGATAAAGAAGAAGACATAGAGCCACATCAGTTTACAGATGAGGAAAAGCAAGCGCTTAAAGATATGGTTTTTTGTCAACAACCTGATTGGAAAGTCTTGTTTAAACTTTTACAGGATGGTAAGGTCGTTCCTAACAATCTCTTGAGTAGTGAGGCCTTTTTTCAGGTCTTGAAAGATCTCTGTAGTGAGCGCTACACGCAGCTATCTTTTTCAGATGTTTTTCACACTATCCGTTCTATGCTTTTTCCACTTTTAAATATTTTATCCTGTCCACCTCCTAAAGCAGATGTTTACCACTCAATCTCTACAGGTTATGGTGGTATTCTTGCAACTTTGGGCAGTTTGACCTATGACAAGCCTCTATTCTTAACTGAACACGGGATTTATACGCGTGAACGTGAGGAGGAATTGCTTCGCGCTAAGTGGGTTTTACCTACAATGCGCCAACAGTGGGTAAGATTCTTCTATATGTTGTCTGATGCGATTTATCAAAATGCTGAAAAAATTACTAGCCTCTTTACTAAGGCCAAGGAAATTCAGATTGAGATGGGGTGTGATCCAGAGAAATGTCAGGTTATTTCAAACGGGATTGACTACGATGCGTTTTCTCAAATTCCTTTGAAAGAACCAGATGGTTGGATTGATATCGGAGCCGTGGTTCGTTTGGCTCCAATTAAGGACATCAAAACCATGTTGTATTCTTTCTACGAACTAGCTCAGCAAGTGCCAAATGTTCGTTTGCATATCATGGGTGGCATAGATGACCAAGAATATGCGGATGAGTGTTTTAGCTTGGCCGATAAGATGGATTTGGGAGATCGTCTCCTATTCACTGGTCGTGTTAATATTCGAGAATATATGAAGAAAATTGATTTTACGCTTTTGACCAGCCTTTCTGAAGGTTTGCCACTTTCTGTTTTGGAATCAATGGCGGCTAGCCGTCCTTGTGTGACGACAGATGTCGGATGTTGTCGAGAATTACTTGAAGGTCGTGAGGGTGACAATTTAGGGATTGCAGGATTTTGTGCGCCACCTACTTGTACAGGGCCTCTTGCAGAAGCTATGAAGAAGATGGCGATTAATGATGCTAGACGTCTTGAAATGGGTGAAATTGCGCGTAAGCGTGTTGAAGCGATATATCAATATCCGCAAATGATCGGTCAGTACCGACGCTTATATGAGGAGGTGGCTGTTTAATGGCCGGTATTGGATTTGAATTACGTAAAATTTACAACGAGGATAGCCTTTTTTCAAAACAAAAGGCCTACGCTTATGCTGGAATTGTTTATACCGGTCCTATGCTTTTGGGGATTTTGCTTACAGCTGGTGTCGTTGTTCTAACAATGGTAGCGGGAATCAGTGAAAATGAGCGTGATTATATTCTTTCAAACTTAACTTACGCTATTATCTTTTCACTCGTGATTACCAGTCTCTTTTCTCTGGTGGTAACTCGCTTTGTTGCGGACATGCTCTACGAGAAGAAATTTGAGACTATCATCCCTTCATTTTATGCGTCGAGTGCTTTGATGCTTTAATTGGGACACCGCTTTATGCGATCTATCTAGCCTTGGCTAGTCGAAGCTTAGCAGAAGTGGCTATGGGAGTTTTGCTCTTTGGTGAGCTCTGTCTCGTTTGGAATGTCATTACCTACTTGACAGCGATCAAATCCTATAAAGAAATTATCAAAGGTTTCTTTTTAGCGATTGGTGTGACGATTGTCTCTGGGTTACTTAGTATTTTCCTACATCAAAAGTATGGTATCTTCCTAAGTGTTTGTTTGGGATACGGTGGAATGATGTTTTGGATGGTTCGTCTCATCCATGACTATTTCCCATCTAATCTTAAAATGTCCTTTGAGTTTTTGAAATGGTTTGATCAATTCTCTGATCTTGCCAAGACAGGGCTTTACATGTTGGTAGCACTCTTTGCTCATATTATTATTAACTGGTTTGGGCCAATTAGTAAGAGTTTTGATGGTTTCTTCCGTACAGCTCCAGTCTACGATGTGCCAGCCATGCTAGCCTACTTAACGACTTTGGTATCAACACTTAATTTCGTTATGTCTGTCGAGGTTTCCTTCTATCCACATTTCCGACGTTATTTTAACCTCTACAATGAAGAGGGGAGTCTTTCGGATATCCAGGAAGCTGAAACTCAAATGTTGGATGTCATGAGTAACGAACTCAAATATGTTTTTTGGAAACAATTGCTAGCAACAATTTTCATTATGTTCTTCGGAAGCGTAGCCTTGACTTATTTACCAATTGGTTTTAACAATCAAATGCATGGGTACTTTTTAACGCTATGTCTTGCTTATAGCCTCTATGCTGTTGGTAATGTAAATATCTTGCTATTGATGTATTTTGCAGATTATAAGGGAGCCAAGAAACTTGCCAAACACTTTGCTATTTTGACAGTAGTTTTGAGTTTTGGTTCTCAGTTCTTGGACTCAGCCTTCCTAGGCTATGCCTTCTTGATTTCTTCTTTACTTCTTTTCCTTGAAAGTGGTCAGGAAATCGATAAATACACAAGTGATCTTCAGTATCATTTCTTAGGAAGCCAAGCCATGGTATCTAAGAAAGACGTGGGCTATTTTGAAAAATGGACTGAGCGTTTAGAAAACGTACAAAAGAGGTGGGGGAAATGAATAGGAAAAAGAGTTTAGCAGCAGTTTTGTTGCTCTGTACGGTCTTTGGTTTTACAGCATGCGGGACCAAGGAGCAAACAAAAAATGGTGTGACAACTAAAAAAGTAGATAAACAAGCAACTACTGATATCACGAATGTGCACTTAAGAGATAAGAAGAGCCTCTATGATAAGGATCATACAAAGGTAACGACCATGTACCTGACAGTACGTCGAGGAGATGCTACAGAAAATCAAAATCACTCATGGTCTGAGGTCAATCAATATTCCGTTGAAGATTATCAGAAAATGCATGTTAAACGATATCAAGTAGCAGGGCTCCTTCAAGTTGGTAACGAGGACGGTCCTGTCTCTGGTGAGTTAGGTTATGACCAAGACGTGCCAAATGCCAGTGTTCAGATTCGTGGGGAAAGTTCAAGTAAGAACGCCCAAAAGAACTACAAAATCAAGATTAAAAAGAACAAGGGTGAGTGGAACGGCCAACGTACGATTAACATTAACAAACACCAGACAGAAGCCCTTCGCTTTAGAAATAAGTTGTCTTATGATTTAATGGAAGAAATTCCTCAACTCATGGGTGCTAGAACGAGTTTTGTTCACCTCTATGTTAAAGATGAAACCTCTGACAATCCTTCAGGTAAGTTTGAAGATTATGGTCTCTACACGCAAGTCGAACAGATTAACAAAAACTATCTGAAAGATCACGGTCTGGATGAAAATGCCAACCTTTATAAACCAAACTTCTTCGAATTCTTCCGCTATGAGGATACGATTGTTAAAGAAGATGATCCTAAATTTGATAAGGATAAATTCGAGAAACTTTTGGAAATTAAAGGTAGCCATGATCACACCAAACTTATTGATTTTCTAACCAAGCTCAACGATCCATCGGTGAAGATTGAAACCATCATGGACAAGTATGTAGATCCTGAGAACATCCAATATTGGATGGCATTCCAGATGTTGCTTGGTAATGATGATACACAGAGTCGTAACATGTATCTCTATAGTCCACAAAACTCAACCAAATGGTACATCATTCCTTGGGATAACGATAGTATCCTGATGAAGAATGAACGTCGTTTGGTAAGTAAGGACAGCGACCAAGCCAATAGCTGGGAAGTCGGTGTCAGCAACTATTGGGGTAACCAACTTTTCCAACGTTTGCTCAAATCAAAAGAGTTCCGCAAGGGTCTAGATGAGAAGATGGATGAGCTACGTAAGACAATTACTGGTGACAAGATTTCTTCAATGAGTAATGAATACGCAGCAGTCATTAAACCTTATCTAGCTAAGATGCCTGACCAAATGCATGCTAAGACAACACCTGATAATTACGACAAGATCTTGGCAGATTTGCCAAATGAGTTGGAGAACAACTACAAGATTTACAAAACAAGTCTTGAAAAACCACAACCATTCTTTATTAATAAGCCGGAAGTGGCCAATAACAAATTGAAATTAAGTTGGGGTGCCTCTTACGACTTCAATAACAGCAAGTTGACTTACACAGTTGAGTTAGCTAAGGACTATGAATTTAAAGACAAGGTCTTTGAAAAATCTGGTCTCAAGACCCTCAGTGCCGAAACAGATACCTTGCCTAAGGGACAATACTTTGTACGTGTGACTGCAACTAACGAAGCTGGACAATCACAACGTGCCTTTGACTACTATGTCAATAGTGATAATTCAAAACAATTTGGTATCATGAGCTTCTTTGTCCTTGAAGATGGAAAAATTGGGGTAGATGGCTATGAAGACTAAAGAGAAGCCCTTTCGCCATGAGTTGAAATATGTCATCGGTGAACCAGAAAAGGCTCTGCTGACTGAGCGTTTTAAACATTTGATTCAATTGGATAAGCATGCGACAAATGGTGGTTATACCATTAGGAGTCTTTACTTTGACGACTATTGGAATAGTGCCTATGCTGAAAAAGATGCAGGTATTCTAGTTCGTAAAAAATATCGGATTCGTATCTATAATTTCGGTACCAATAGTATTAAACTAGAGCGTAAGAAAAAGGTAGATACCTACATTTTGAAAGAGGATGCACCTCTAACCGTTGAAGAATTTTATAAAATTATTGATGGAGACTATGACTTTCTCTTAAAAAGTCCATATCCTCTCTGTCAGGAATTTTACTATGAATGCGTTAGTAACATGATGCGTCCACGGACCATCGTTGACTATGAGCGAGAGCCGTGGGTCTATGACTTTGGAACAGTTCGCTTAACCTTTGACCAAAATGTTAGAGTAGCGGTTGGAAGTTTTGATATTTTTGATCCAGACTTACCAACAATTCCAGTCATTGATCCAGAAAAGATGGTTTTCGAAGTTAAATACACAGAGTATCTGCCAAAGATTGTCCAGAGTGTCTTGCCAGGGAAAGCAGACATGATGGCTGTCTCTAAGTACGTATTGGCTTATGAAAAATCTCAGTATCTAAATGGTTTTGAATACTGGGAAGATGGGAATATATAAATAGGAAAGGCTAAGTTTGGAAGAACTTAGTATAAGAAGGGGAGTTTATGAGTGTTCAAGACTTTATAAAAAAATCAATTTTGCAGTCTGATAACTATGCGACGCAGTCGCCGTTTCGTATTGTTATCGTCTTGCTACTTGCCTTGTTGATTGGAGCCTTTATCTATAAGGTTTACCAGCATTTCTTTACAGGCGTTATTTATTCACGCAGTTTTGCCATGACCTTGGTCGGTATGACCTTGCTCACATCAATGGTAACACTGGCAATCAGTTCAAACATCGTTATTTCACTTGGTATGGTCGGTGCCCTCTCTATCGTCCGTTACCGTACCGCTGTTAAGGATCCTATGGACTTGCTCTACCTTTTCTGGGCAATTACCTCAGGGATTACGGTAGGGGCAGGTATGTATGTCCTAGCCGTTGTAACGTCTATCGTTATCCTTTTAATGCTTATTGTCTTTAGCCGCTTGCAAGAGACTGGTAAGGTGTATATCGCTGTGGTTCACTATGATGGTGAGCACACAGGTGACAAAGTTATTCAAGAACTTGGTCGCATCAAACACTTTATCAAGTCTGAAACCATGCGAAAAGACAGTGTTGAGATGGCTATTGAAGTCTTTGTGAAAAATAACGACCTAACCTTCGTTGAAAATATTAAATCTATCGAAGGTGTCAAAGACCTTACGCTAATCCAATACAATGGCGAATACCATGGCTAGTAAACGTGAGAAGAAGAGTTGGAGTAGTCGAAAGAAGAAACTTTGGCTCGTCATCTGTCTAATCATCGTTACGAGTGGTCTTTATGCTATTTTTGTGTATTTGAATACCAGAAATACAGGTACCAAGTTTGAATATACACTTTCAGACAAGAGTTTTGGGAATCCACTCATGGGTTATGTCCCTTCGGCGGAAGAAAAAACAGTCTCTGAAGATGTTCATCTTGTCTATGTTGATATCACATGGAAAGAATTGGAACCTAAAAAGGGTCACTATAACTGGGAAACGGTTGAAGAAAGTAACCAGTTCAAACGATGGAAGAAAGAAGGCAAGCAGGTCGTCTTACGTTTCTTGCTAGATTACCCTGGCAAATCAAGTCATAAGGATATTCCTGACTGGTTAGGAAATGAAATTTCTGATCTCGGGGATGCTTATAACACATCCTACGGTAAGGGATTTTCACCAAATTACCAAAATAAACTGCTTAGAAAATACTATAAAGAAGCTGTTACTGCTATGGGACAGCGTTGGGGCAATGATGATTTTATCGCCTATATCGAACTTGGTGGCTTAGGACACTGGGGTGAGTGGCATGTTCACTCAGATGCTGGTATTCGCCAATTGCCACGCAAAGAAGTTCGTAAGGACTATATTGCACCGTTTCAACCAGCCTTTCCTAAAGCGAAGATTCTTATGAGAAGACCTTTTGATACAGGTTTGGAAGGTGATTTTGGAATCTACAATGATGTCTTTGGAGACAAATCAGCAACTAAAACCTGGTTAAATTGGATTCAAAATGGTGGCTCATACGATCAAACTCAAGAGCAAGCAGCCTTGAAAGCCATGCCCAATGCTTGGGAAAAGGCTCCTATCGGTGGTGAATTAACAAGTTCACAGTCTATGTCTACCTTACTTGGTAATAGCTTAGACGAGCTTACTGAAGAAGCTAAGGCAGCTCATTTGACCTTCTTGGGTCCAAAGGTTGCCGAAGATATTGGTGACGGGCAAGCTGCATATAAGGAGCTCTTGAAAAACATGGGCTACCGCCTCTGGGTATCAGGTTTGACAATCTCCAAAGGAGAGAGCAAGGTTGAGATTACCCTTAATTTGGAAAATTCTGGGGTTGCCCCTTTATATGGGGATTGGCCTGTGGTATTATACTTGTGTAATGCTAATGGCAAGGTTCTTCAAGCCCAACAGCTTGATTGTCGTTTGTCTGAATTGCTTCCAGATCAAACAACTGAACTTAAGGCAAGTTTCGCCTATTCCAAAGATCAGAACTATCAAGTGAAACTAGGAATTCTATCTCCAATGACACAAGAGCCTTCGGTTCATTTTGCCATGAAAGGTTTTGAAGGAGAAGTCATGCCTAAATTAGCAACGATTCAGAAGGATCAAAAAGGCACTGGCAAGTAAGAAAGGAAAAATAAATGTCTATTTTAATTACAGGAGGAGCTGGCTATATTGGTAGCCACACAACCGTTGAACTCCTTAATGCAGGTTTCGATGTAGTCTTAGTTGACGACTTTTCAAATAGTTCACCAGCAGTACTTGAACGTTTGGAAAAGATTACAGGTAAAAAATTTCCATTTCATCAAGGCTCAATTTTAGATACTGATTTTTTGGATAAGGTTTTCACAAATGAAGATATTGAGTTAGTTATTCACTTTGCGGCCTTCAAGGCAGTAGGTGAATCTGTTCAAAAACCTTTGAAATATTATAAGAACAACATCAGTGGTACAATTACTCTCCTTGAAAAAATGAAGGAATACGATGTGAAAAACATTGTCTTCAGTTCAAGTGCCACAGTTTACGGTACCAATAACCCTTCTCCAATGACCGAAGATATGCCAACATCAGCGATTAACCCATACGGTTATACTAAGTTGATGATGGAACAAATTCTTACAGACGTAGCTGCATCAGATCCGTCATGGTCTGTCACAAATCTTCGTTATTTCAATCCTATCGGTGCTCATGAAAGTGGTTTGATTGGGAATTGCCAAACGGTATTCCAAACAACCTGATGCCATATATTACACAAGTAGCTATAGGCAAACTGCCTGAGCTTAACGTCTTTGGGGATGACTATCCAACTCCAGATGGTACAGGTGTGCGTGACTACATTCACGTTCTTGACTTGGCTTCAGGTCACTTGGCTGCTGTCAAATATAATTTGAGTCATAAAGGTGCTGAGATTTTCAACTTGGGTACTGGACATGGTTATAGCGTTTTGGATCTCGTTAAGACTTTCGAAGCTGAAAACAAGGTTGCTATCCCATACCGTATTCAAGGACGTCGTGCTGGCGATATTGCTACTTGCTATGCCTCTCCTGAAAAGGCCAAAGAAGTCCTTGGCTGGGAAGCTAAGAAGACCTTGAAAGAAATGGTTAGAGATTCTTGGCGTTGGCAAACGACTAACCCAAACGGTTATGAAGACTAAGTAGCATAACTTAAATTATCAGTTCCTAGAGAGCGTAAGATAAGCACTAGATTATTTTAAACTATCACTAATCTAGTAGCTTCAAAAATAAAAAGAAGAGGAGTTGAAGCGGTCACTAAATGATTACAGATTTAGAACTGTCTCACCCTCTTTTTATGTTTTAGCTTAGCTTTCTATGGTATAATGAAATTATGACTATTATTAATCAATTCGTCACTTTGGCGAGTCACCTTGTATTTATAGGATTGAGCTACCAAATGCTGATTAGCCTCTTTGATTGGGCAAAAATCATCAAAAATCCGATTGAAAATACTGGTAAATTGAAACTCTTTTTGCTCTTTATCAGTATTGCCTTAGGCTACCTTATCAGTTCCTTTATTCTGTCGGTTTTAGCTTTTGGACAGAATATGGTCAGCTCGATTTCTTAAATTAGTGATTTTAAAAGACTTTTGATATAATACAAAAAGATGAAAATGACCCTTGAAAGGAATCCTTATGGATAAAATTATTGTGCAGGGTGGCAACACTCGATTAAGTGGTGAGGTTGTCATTGAAGGTGCTAAAAACGCTGTCCTCCCTTTGTTGGCAGCGACTATCTTGGCCTCAGAAGGTCAAACAACCTTAACTAATGTTCCAATCTTGTCAGATGTATACACGATGAATAATGTTGTTCGTGGTTTAGATATTGCTGTAGACTTTGATGAAGAAAATAATACCGTTGTCGTTGATGCTAGTGGAGAAATTCTCGATCAAGCACCATACGAGTATGTTAGCAAGATGCGTGCGTCAATCGTAGTTCTTGGACCTATTCTTGCTCGTAATGGTCACGCTAAGGTCTCAATGCCTGGCGGTTGTACGATTGGTAGTCGTCCAATCGACCTCCACCTCAAAGGTTTAGAAGCAATGGGTGCTAAAATTACTCAAGTTGGTGGTGACATTACTGCGACAGCAGAAAACCTTAAAGGTGCAACGATTTATATGGACTTCCCATCTGTTGGTGCCACTCAAAACCTTATGATGGCAGCAACTTTAGCTGATGGTGTTACAACCATTGAAAATGCTGCGCGTGAACCAGAAATTGTTGACTTGGCCCTTCTTCTTAACGAGATGGGAGCAGACGTCAAAGGTGCTGGAACTGAAACGCTCGTGATTAAAGGTGTTAAAGCTCTCCATGGTACTAAACATGCAGTTGTTCAGGACCGTATTGAAGCAGGTACCTTTATGGTAGCAGCAGCCATGACTTCTGGAGATGTCCTCATCAAAGATGCTATCTGGGAACATAACCGTCCTTTGATTTCAAAATTATTGGAAATGGGTGTCGATGTTAAGGAAGAAGAAGGCGGCATTCGTGTTAAATCTGATGTTTCTCAATTGAAACCAGTAACCGTTAAAACTCTACCTCACCCAGGTTTCCCAACTGACATGCAGGCTCAATTTACAGCACTTATGGCAGTGGTAAACGGTGAATCAACCATGATTGAAACTGTTTTTGAGAATCGCTTCCAACACTTGGAAGAAATGCGTCGTATGGGACTTCATTCAGAAATTCTTCGTGATACGGCTATGATTCACGGTGGTTTGCCACTTCAAGGTGCTCAAGTTATGTCTACTGACCTTCGAGCTTCGGCAGCACTTATTCTTACAGGAATGGTAGCTGAAGGAACAACGACTGTTGGTAAATTAACACACTTGGATCGTGGTTACTATCAATTCCATGAGAAACTAGCTAAACTAGGAGCAAATATTTCACGTGTAAGTGAGGCTTAGTATGGAAACTGGTAAAGGCTATGTTTTTCGTCAATTATTACTTGTTTTGAGTGTGTGTGTGATTGGCCTTGCTTTTCTAGCTATCGGTTTGATGATTGGCTATGCTGTTTTAGGAGAGGGCAAGGATCCAATAAGCATCTTAAAACCAGAAACTTGGCAGGCAATTGTTGCTAAATTTACAGGAAAATAAAAGGGAGTGGGAAGTAATCCCGCTCCTTTAGTCATGACATTCATATAAAAGAAAGAGAACAATGGCAAAAAGAAAGACATCTTTAACAAATAAACAGAAACGTCAGCTAGTCTCGTTACTAATAGCGGTTTTGATTGCAGTTTTAGGTTACATTGGAACGAGTAATAAGCTCTCACCTAACAATCCAATCAAGCAGGTAGCTAGTCTAGTCTCGGGAAAATCCAATAACTCCGCCAAATCAAACGGCTCAACAAGTGGGCAGTCTACGCCACAAGAGCAACTCGCAGAGACGGTGATGACTAGCTCTGTCAAGAGTCAACTAGGAAACGCCATAGAATGGAATGGGGCTGGTGCCTATATTGTTAACGGTAATAAAACCAATCTTAATGCTAAGGTATCTAGCCAACCCTACGCTAATAACCAAGTTAAAACGGTTCAAGGACAAACGGTTCCTACAGTTGCGAATGCCTTGTTAAGTAAAGCGACCAGACAGTACAAAAATCGTCAAGAAACAGGGAATGGCTCAACTTCTTGGACACCAGCTGGATGGCATCAAGTTCACAATCTTTCAGGAGAGTATAGCCATGCCGTAGACCGAGGCCATTTGTTAGGTTATGCACTTGTAGGTGGTCTCAAAGGATTTGATGCCTCGACTTCAAATCCAGAAAATATTGCCGTTCAAACTGCTTGGGCTAACCAAGCTAATAGCGAAACTTCCACAGGCCAAAACTATTATGAAAGCCTGGTACGAAAAGCTCAAGATAAATAAACGTGTCCGTTATCGCGTTACCCTCATTTATGAAGGAGATAACCTGATTCCATCAGGATCACATCTTGAAGCCAAGTCAGCAGATGGCTCGCTTGAGTTCAACGTCTTCGTTCCAAATGTCCAACAGGGAATTACCCTAGATTATTATTCAGGGAAAGTAACGGTGAATTAATGAAAAAACGACTCCGGTTGGAGTCGTTTTTAGTATCTAGAAAAACAAAAACCCACCCGCAGGTGAGTTTTTGTTTATTCACTAGCTTGCTCCCATTGTTTAGAGAGGTAGCGAGAGTAGCTAGAAATAGCAAAGTTAACCACGAAATAAGCTAAAGCCACAATACCGTATAAGGTAAAGATTTGACTAGGTTCGTAGTAACCACCCATCAAAATTTGACTCTTACCAAACAATTCTTGTAAGGCGATAACAGAGTAAAGGAAAGAAGTATCCTTGATAACTGTTACGAATTGAGAAATGATAGATGGCAACATCTTACGAATAGCTTGTGGGAAGATGATGTAAATAAAGATTTGTTTGTTGTTAAATCCTTGAGACAAACCGGCTTCCGTTTGACCTTGGTCGATAGAGTTCAGTCCCCCACGAATGATTTCCGCCAAGGCAGCAGAGGTAAAGACCGTGAAAGAGGTAATCCCTGCCGCAGTTGACTTGAGTTGGAAGACCAAGAAGATGATGAAAATCCAAAGCAAGTTAGGAACGTTACGGACGAACTCAACGTAGATAGAAGCAATCCAACGAAGGATAGGATTCTTTCCGTTACGCATCACCGCCAGAATAGTTCCGAACAGGGTAGATAGCATGATGATGAAGAAAGACAAGTAAAGAGTCGTCCACATCCCTTGTGCCAAGAATTTAAGGTTAGTAGCTGATAAAACTTCTGACATAGTGGACCTCCTTAGTACGCTTTCTTATTCTCTTCTTCTTTACGACGTGCCCATGTAGCTAGAGGGAAACACATGATAAAGTAGAGGAAGGCAGCCCCAGCAAAGGCCGGTACATAGTTAGTGGTATCATAAGCCCAAGCCTTAGCCGTGAACATGATATCGGCCCCAGAAATGATGGCAACTGTAGAAGTATTCTTAATCAAGTTAACCACTTGGTTGGTCAATGGTGGCAAGATAGTACGCACTGCTTGAGGCAAGATGATGATACGCATGGTATCAGCGTAGGTGAATCCTTGAGACAAAGCCGCTTCGGTTTGACCTTTAGGAACCGCCTCGATACCTGTACGAATAATTTCAGAGATATAGGCTCCTGTGTAGACACCTACACAAAGGATAGCTGTCAATGAAATTGGAATCATGACATGACCATCAGTCAAGATTGAAATCCCATAGAAGACAACCACGAATTGGACGAGCAAGGGTGTGTTCTGGAAGATTTCAACATACACACGTGAGATGCCACGAAGGACCTTGTTGTGAGTAGAGCTCATAGCCCCAAAGATGAGCCCAAGAAGAAGGGCAACAATCAAGGCACCAATTGAAATGCCAAGGGTGTAAAAGAAACCTTTGGCAAACTGCCCAAAGTTAGCGAAGAAAGCAGCCCAACGTTCAAGAGCGAAAGGACTAGCCGTTTCAGTTAAAAGATACATAAATTCAGGACTCCTTTCTATTTATCTTCAGCCTTAGCTGGTTTCAAGTGATACTTATCGTAGAGTTTTTGAAGGCTACCATCTTTTTGCCATTTAGCAATCAAATCGTTGGTATAATCAATCAACTCTTGGTTAGACTTGCTTGAAGCGATACCGTATTCTTGTGTTTTGAAACCTTCTTTTAAGGTTTTAGTTTTCTTACTTTCATATCCAGAGAGGATAGATTTATCAACTGAGAAAGCATCTACACGGTGAGCGTAAAGAGAAACAGCCAATTCTGGGAAAGATCCGAGTTGAACATAGTTGAACTTAAGGTTATTAGCTGAAGCGTACTCTTGCAACGCAGCCTTAGTTGACGCCCCTTGAGAAACACCGATAGTCTTACCATTCAAATCTGAGATTTTGTTAATACCTGAATCCTTAAGAACCAAGAAACCGATTTGGTCATAGTAGTAAGGAGTTGAGATAGCGTAAGAAGCCTTACGTTCATCATTAATGGTATAGGTAGCGATAAGCAAGTCGATAGTACCGTTATCCATAAGTGGTTCACGAGTTTGCGTCGTTACTGGGATATAATTCACTTTAACTTTTAACTCATCAGCAATCTTCTTAGCAAGATCAACTTCCATACCTTCGTAGGTATTAGTCTTAGCAGAATAGTAACCAAAGTTAGGAACGTCTTGCTTCACACCGACATTGAGTGTCCCTCGCTTAACAATCTTTTGGACTGCTTTACTATCAAGAAGCTTACTAGTGTCTTCCGCCTTAGTCTTGTGACTCGTGATAAGAAAAATAGTGAGAATTGCCAAGCTTGCAACAGTTAGGTAACGTAAGATTTTTTTGAAAATCATAGGCAACCTCCTTAGGCATCCACTTGGACATTATCAGAGTTGTGATCGATAATCTTAGAAAGGAATTGAACCGCACGAGGTTCAGTTGGATTGTCAAAGAAACCATCCACATCCGTAGTGTCTACAAGAACTTGACCTTCAGCCATGAAAATGATACGGTCAGCCACACTACGGGCAAAGCCCATTTCGTGGGTTACGACAACCATGTTCATACCACCTTTGGCAAGCTTTTGCATAACCGCAAGCACGTCACCGATAGTCTCTGGGTCAAGGGCTGACGTTGGTTCGTCAAAGAGCAAGAGCTCAGGATTCATGGCAAGCCCACGGGCAATTGCGATACGTTGTTTTTGCCCACCAGAAAGCATACCAGGGTATGAATCTTTCTTGTCCCACATGTTAACGTAGCGAAGGAATTTTTCGGCAGTTTTTTCGGCGTCTGCCTTACTGATTCCAAGAACCTTGATAGGTGCCAAAGTTACATTTTCAAGAACGGTTTTGTGCGGGTAGAGGTTAAAGTGTTGGAATACCATCCCCGCTTCCTTACGCAATTCTACCAAATCTTTGGCAGAAGCTTCCGTCACATTATGTCCGTTAACGATAAGCGTACCGTTATCGATGGATTCCAAGGCGTTGATTGTACGGATGAGGGTGGATTTCCCAGACCCAGAAGGTCCCAAGAGAACCACAACTTGTCCTTTTTCAATTTCTAGATTGATATCACGAAGTGCATGATAATCTCCGTAATATTTATTGACATTTTTAAATTCGATAAGTGCCATAAGAGCCTCCTATAATGGATTTACTTGTTAGCTTTTCTAACATATATTGAATTTTAGCATAAGTAAAGTCGAAAGTCAAAAAATTCCGAATATTCTTTCAAAACGTTCGGTTTTTACTAAATAATTAATCATTTTTTGATATAAATATGAGAAAAACAAAAACCCACCCGCAGGTGAGTTTTTGTTTATTCACTAGCTTGCTCCCATTGTTTAGAGAGGTAGCGAGAGTAGCTAGAAATAGCAAAGTTAACCACGAAATAAGCTAAAGCCACAATACCGTATAAGGTAAAGATTTGACTAGGTTCGTAGTAACCACCCATCAAAATTTGACTCTTACCAAACAATTCTTGTAAGGCGATAACAGAGTAAAGGAAAGAAGTATCCTTGATAACTGTTACGAATTGAGAAATGATAGATGGCAACATCTTACGAATAGCTTGTGGGAAGATGATGTAAATAAAGATTTGTTTGTTGTTAAATCCTTGAGACAAACCGGCTTCCGTTTGACCTTGGTCGATAGAGTTCAGTCCCCACGAATGATTTCCGCCAAGGCAGCAGAGGTAAAGACCGTGAAAGAGGTAATCCCTGCCGCAGTTGACTTGAGTTGGAAGACCAAGAAGATGATGAAAAATCCAAAGCAAGTTAGGAACGTTACGGACGAACTCAACGTAGATAGAAGCAATCCAACGAAGGATAGGATTCTTTCCGTTACGCATCACCGCCAGAATAGTTCCGAACAGGGTAGATAGCATGATGATGAAGAAAGACAAGTAAAGAGTCGTCCACATCCCTTGTGCCAAGAATTTAAGGTTAGTAGCTGATAAAACTTCTGACATAGTGGACCTCCTTAGTACGCTTTCTTATTCTCTTCTTCTTTACGACGTGCCCATGTAGCTAGAGGGAAACACATGATAAAGTAGAGGAAGGCAGCCCCAGCAAAGGCCGGTACATAGTTAGTGGTATCATAAGCCCAAGCCTTAGCCGTGAACATGATATCGGCCCCAGAAATGATGGCAACTGTAGAAGTATTCTTAATCAAGTTAACCACTTGGTTGGTCAATGGTGGCAAGATAGTACGCACTGCTTGAGGCAAGATGATGATACGCATGGTATCAGCGTAGGTGAATCCTTGAGACAAAGCCGCTTCGGTTTGACCTTTAGGAACCGCCTCGATACCTGTACGAATAATTTCAGAGATATAGGCTCCTGTGTAGACACCTACACAAAGGATAGCTGTCAATGAAATTGGAATCATGACATGACCATCAGTCAAGATTGAAATCCCATAGAAGACAACCACGAATTGGACGAGCAAGGGTGTGTTCTGGAAGATTTCAACATACACACGTGAGATGCCACGAAGGACCTTGTTGTGAGTAGAGCTCATAGCCCCAAAGATGAGCCCAAGAAGAAGGGCAACAATCAAGGCACCAATTGAAATGCCAAGGGTGTAAAAGAAACCTTTGGCAAACTGCCCAAAGTTAGCGAAGAAAGCAGCCCAACGTTCAAGAGCGAAAGGACTAGCCGTTTCAGTTAAAAGATACATAAATTCAGGACTCCTTTCTATTTATCTTCAGCCTTAGCTGGTTTCAAGTGATACTTATCGTAGAGTTTTTGAAGGCTACCATCTTTTTGCCATTTAGCAATCAAATCGTTGGTATAATCAATCAACTCTTGGTTAGACTTGCTTGAAGCGATACCGTATTCTTGTGTTTTGAAACCTTCATCAAGGATCTTGGTTTTATCACTTTCGTAACCTGACAAGATTGATTTATCACCAGCAAAGGCGTCAATACGGTAAGCATAGAGTGATACGGCTAACTCAGGATAAGATCCAAGTTGAACGTAGTCAAACTTAAGGTTATTAGCTGAAGCGTACTCTTCAACAGCAGCTTTGGCAGATGACCCTTGAGACACTCCAATAGTTTTACCGTTTAGGTCAGAAAGTTTCTTATAGCCAGATTTGGTTTGAACGAGGAAACCGATTTGGTCGTAGTAGTAAGGAGTTGACATGGCATATGAAGCCTTACGCTCATCTGTAATGGTATAAGTAGCGATAAGCATGTCAATAGTTCCGTTATCCATAAGGGCTTCACGAGTTTGTGGGGTAACCGCTGTAAAATTCACCTTAACCTTAAGTTCTTTGGCAATTTTCTTAGCGAGGTCAATTTCCATCCCTTGATAGGTATTAGTTTTGGCTGAATAGTAACCAAAGTTTGGGACATCCTGTTTGACACCAACGTTTAGAGTCCCTTTTTTGACAATTTTTTGAATTGCAGCACTATTGAGTAGTTTACTGCTTTCATCTGCCTGACTACTTTTAGTGTTCCAGAGGAGAACTGCTAGAAAAGCTATAACAGAGATAGCTAAATGTGACTAAGTTTCTTGATTAACATAAGTCCTCCTTAGGCATCCACTTGGACACGATCAGAGTTGTGGTCGATAATCTTAGAAAGGAATTGAACTGCACGAGGTTCAGTTGGATTGTCGAAGAAACCATCCACATCCGTAGTGTCTACAAGAACTTGACCTTCAGCCATGAAAATGATACGGTCAGCCACACTACGGGCAAAGCCCATTTCGTGGGTAACAACCACCATGTTCATGCCACCTTTGGCAAGGTTTTGCATAACCGCCAGAACGTCACCGATAGTCTCTGGGTCAAGAGCTGACGTTGGTTCGTCAAAGAGCAAGAGCTCAGGATTCATGGCAAGACCACGGGCAATAGCGATACGTTGTTTTTGCCCACCAGAAAGCATACCAGGGTATGAATCCTTCTTGTCCCACATGTTAACGTAGCGAAGGAATTTTTCAGCAGTCTTTTCGGCGTCTGCCTTACTGATTCCAAGAACCTTGATAGGTGCCAAAGTTACATTTTCAAGAACAGTTTTGTGCGGGTAGAGGTTAAAGTGTTGGAATACCATACCCGCTTCCTTACGAAGCTCAACCAAGTCTTTGGCAGAAGCTTCCGTCACATTATGTCCGTTAACGATAAGCGTACCGTTATCGATGGATTCCAAGGCGTTAATTGTACGGATAAGGGTAGATTTCCCAGACCCAGAAGGTCCCAAGAGAACCACAACTTGTCCTTTTTCAATTTCTAGATTGATATCACGAAGTGCATGATAATCTCCGTAATATTTATTGACATTTTTAAATTCGATAAGTGCCATAAGAACCTCCTAAAATTTTACATTTATATATGTAACAACAAGTGTGTATTTTACTATATATATCGGTAAATGTCAAAAATGTTTGAAAATTCAATCATAATGTTCGTCTTTTAACCGATTACACATAGCAAAGCTATCTTAAAAAACAAGGAAAGCTTGCATATCAGCTCAATATCTATAGTAGAAACTTGGTCCTTAACCTATTTTTTGGTATAATATGTTTGATACGTAAAGTTTTCTACTTTACAAATTGAATGACTTAAGAAAACCGATGAGGTGTTTATATGAAAAAAATTCTAGTTGTTGATGATGAAAGACCGATTTCGGATATCATCAAGTTTAATCTAACTAAAGAAGGTTATGAAGTGGTTACAGCCTTTGATGGTCGTGAAGCTTTGGAGCAGTTTGAAGCTGAAAAGCCAGACTTGGTCATCCTGGACTTGATGTTGCCTGAACTAGATGGTTTAGAAGTTGCTAAGGAAATTCGAAAGACAAGTCACACACCGATTATCATGCTTTCCGCTAAGGATAGCGAGTTTGATAAGGTTATCGGGCTAGAAATTGGGGCGGACGACTATGTGACGAAACCATTTTCTAATCGTGAATTGTTGGCACGTATCAAGCTCACTTGCGTCGTACAGAGACTATTGAAACAGCAGCAGAAGAAAGCTCTAACTCTGGTAACCAGGAGATTTCAATTGGTGAGTTGATTATTGTTCCAGATGCGTTTGTTGCTAAAAAACGTGGAAATGAAGTCGAGCTCACACACCGTGAATTTGAGTTGCTTTTCCATCTGGCAACTCACATGGGACAAGTGATGACGCGTGAGCATTTACTTGAAACTGTTTGGGGTTATGACTATTTTGGTGATGTTCGTACGGTTGACGTAACCATTCGTCGTCTCCGTGAAAAAATTGAAGATACACCTAGTCGTCCTGAATATATTTTGACGCGTCGTGGTGTTGGTTATTATATGAAGAATTATGACTAGTATTGGCTTAAACATCACAAGCTTTGAACTAGCCTTACTCTTTACGCTCCTTTTTGTGGCTTTCTACTTTATTTTTCTTGCTTATCGTGATTATCGACAAGTCAAAAATATTCGAAAGTTGACCAAGAGGGTCAAGTCCTTAATGGCAGGTAACTATAATGAGGAGTTACGCTTAAAGGGTGATCCAGAGCTTTTAGAGCTAGCTGATAGCTTGAATGATTTATCGGACGTCTTTCGTTTGACACATGAAAATCTAGCCCAGGAAAAAAACCGCTTATCATCAGTCCTCTCTTACATGAGTGATGGAGTCATTGCGACAAATCGTCGTGGTCAAATTACCATGATTAATAGCACAGCTCAGCGTTTGTTGAATCTAGATTTTGAGACAGCGACACAGATGTCCATTTTAGACTTATTAGATGGTGAAAATCCCTACACCTATAGTGAATTGCTGTCTAAGACTCCTGAAATTCATTTGTCTCGTCGAGATGCCAACGATGAATTTGTGACCTTACGCGTTAACTTTGCTCTTATTCGTAAAGAGTCTGGATTCATTTCGGGTCTGGTTGCCGTTCTTCATGATGCTACTGAGCAGGAAAAAGAAGAGCGTGAACGTCGTCTATTTGTTTCAAACGTTAGTCACGAGTTGCGTACACCTCTGACTTCTGTAAAATCTTATCTAGAGGCACTTGATGATGGAGCTCTCAACGAAGATATCGCCCCTAACTTTATCAAAGTTTCGCTAGATGAGACCAATCGTATGATGCGAATGATTTCTGACCTCTTGGCACTTTCTCGTATTGACAATAAGAGCACTCAACTTGATGTTGAAATGACTAATTTCACGGCCTTCATGACCTATATCTTGAATCGTTTTGATCAAATCAAAGTCAAGAAAGCAATACTGGTAAGACGTATGAAATTATTCGAGATTACCCTGTAAATTCTATTTGGGTGGAGATTGATACGGATAAGATGACTCAGGTCGTGGATAATATTCTTAACAATGCCATCAAGTATTCTCCTGATGGTGGTGAGATTACAGTGTCCATGAAGACAACTGATTCACAGTTGATTGTTTCTATTTCTGACCAAGGTTTAGGTATCCCTAAGAAAGATTTACCTTTGATTTTCGACCGTTTTTACCGTGTTGATAAGGCCAGAAGTCGTGCCCAGGGTGGAACGGGTCTAGGCTTGTCCATTGCCAAAGAGATTATTAAACAACATAAGGGCTTCATTTGGGCTAAGAGTGAGTATGGTAAGGGTTCAACATTTACAATTGTGCTTCCATATGACAAGGATGCCATGATGGTTGATGAATGGGAGATGGAGTAGAAATGACCTCAGATTTAGGGTTTAAATATAGTATTTTGGCTTCAGGGTCAACTGGTAATTCCTTTTACTTGGAAACTCCAGAGAAGAAGATTCTTGTAGATGCTGGTTTGTCTGGTAAGAAAATCACAAGTTTGCTAGCTGAGATTGATCGTGACCCGAGTGATTTGGATGCAATCTTAGTAACGCATGAACACAAGGATCACATCCATGGTGTAGGCGTTTTAGCTCGTAAATATGGCATGGATATCTACGCAAATGAGAAAACCTGGCAAATTATGGATAGTAAAAATATGCTTGGTAAGATTGATAATAGCCAGAAACATGTTTTTTCTCGTGATAAGCTTCTGACCTTTGGAGACATTGATATTGAGTCTTTTGGAGTTAGTCACGATGCTATTGATCCACAGTTCTATCGCTTTATGAAAGATGGAAAGAGTTTCGTTATGTTGACGGATACGGGTTATGTTTCTGATCGTATGGCAGGTATTATTGAGAATGCCGATGGCTATCTGATTGAGTCCAATCATGATGTTGAAATCCTTAGAGCAGGTTCATATCCTTGGTCAACCAAGCAACGTATCCTCTCTGATCAAGGTCACTTGTGTAATGAAGATGGAGCGGATGCTATGATTCGTACCATCGGTAATAAAACTAAAAAGATCTACTTGGGTCACCTTTCCAAAGAAAATAATATCAAGGAGTTAGCCCACATGACGATGGAAAATCAGTTGGCACGTGCTGACTTTGGTGTTGGAACTGACTTTAAAGTTTATGATACCTCACCAGACACAGCGACTCCACTGACAGACATTTAAAAATAGCAGAAGAGCTGCACTAATACGTTTAGTGCAGCTTTTTAAGAGGAATGTATTTATGAAAGTAATTTATCTCTCGTTAGGGTTTGTCTCGCTCGGTTTGGGAATTCTTGGGATTCCCCTCCCTATCTTACCCACAACACCTTTTCTACTTTTAGCCATTGCTTGCTTTGCTAGAAGTTCCAAACGTTTTGAGAAATGGTTATATCATACTAAGCTGTATCAAAGTTATGTAGCTGATTTTCGAGAAACCAAATCAATTGCCAAAGAACGAAAGAAAAAGATTATCATACAAATCTATGTTTTGATGGCAATTTCAATCTTTTTTGCCCCTATACTATGGGTGAAAATCGGACTCTTTTGCCTGACGGTCTTCATCACTTATTATCTCTTTAAGGTTATTCCTGATAAAGACTAAGCTATCATCAAAAAATGAGACTTCCAAGATGGAGTCTCATTTTATATATTATTAATGTTTGCTACGTAATTTCTTACGGAGTTTATAGGCAAAATTGGCTGGTCCGTAAAGAGGGCTAACTGGAAGGTTGAATTCTCCAATGAATTGTTCAATACGTGGGTTAAATTTGGACTTGAAATTATACAAGCCACCATCTAGTGAATTTTCTATTCCTCCCATGTTTTGCCACTCAGCACCACGCTCGAAAGCGTGATTAGCTGTTTCATACCATGTCAGGATAGCTGGTTGATAACGACGGTAGTCTTCATCCATTCCTGCATAGATATTCTCAGACGTCTTTCCAAATTCAAGAACGAGTGTACCAGAGAGTGGGACCGTCTTATTCCCAGCATCAACTTTTTCTTGAAGAAAGTCAATCTCTTCTTTAAGTCTTTTGTGCTCTTGCTTATTATTCTCGATTTTTCCTGGTTTAGTTTTTTCAGTGAACTTGGCTGCATCAGCAATGTTCTTTTCGAGTTGTTTGTTGAGGTCTTTGAGACGGGCTGGTAAATCAAGAGTTGAGAGTGTAATGTAAGAAGATTCTGGGTAGGTAGTCAACAACTTTTCATAATAATCAATGCCACGAAGGTGGATGTTCTTACGGGCCTCTGTCTTCTTCATCAAAGATGCGAATTGTTCAAGAAGCTCAGTGCCACCAAATTGGACTGAAATCCCCTTGTTTCGAGCAGTACGAACAGCCTGCTTGGTACTCTTAGAGAGTTGTTCCTCAGTGAAATCTTCCTTATGGATATTAGCCTGGAAACGAGGTTGGATATTTTCAGCCATATCTTCAGTGAGGCCTGTCCATTCAATACCAAGAGCTTGGATGTCTTTGGCAATTGCCATAGTCTCTTTACGGATTTCAGCTTCTTGTGAAATCAAGTTTTTAGTAACAAAGAGGCTAGGGTCAAATTTCACAAAGAGGGCACGCTTTGTTTTGGCATATTTTTTAAGCGAAGCCATAACAAAGGCGAGCAACTCTTTATCTTGATAGTCCATAATAGGTCCACGAGGGATATAAATCATAGAAAAGCCAAGAGGAAGTGGCTGAATAAGGACACTAGCGACAGCAACGAGATTACCATCTTGATAGAAACCTAGGCGGTCATTTCCCCAACTATCCTTGATTTTGGCCCATGAACTACTCTGTAATAAATTCGTTTGAGGACTATCTATAACAAAGCGGTCATGCTCAGAAGTACTGAGTCCAGTTTTATAGGTATACATATTATTCTAGAACCCACTTTCTAATAGCGTAAGCGACACCAGATTCATCATTTGATTTTTGTAATGTGTTTCGCAATTTTCTTCAATTCAGGATTACCATTTTTCCATAACAACAGGAGAGCCAACGACTTCAAGCATAGCACGGTCATTTTCTTCATCACCGATAGCCATTGTTTCTTCTTTAGAAAGACCGAGTTTTTTTCAGCAAGATGGGTTACAGCAATCCCTTTGTTGGCTGTTTTCTTAAGAATTTCTAGGTAAAATGGTGTTGATTTTACAATGGTAAAGCGGTCATAAAAATTCCTGTGGAAGTTTGGCAATGGCTGCATCAAGAATTTCAGGCTCATCGATATACATACCTTAACAAATTCCTTGTCAGCTACCTCTTCAGGTGTACGATAGTAAATCGGCATATGGACAAGTGTAGACTCATGAACTGTATAGCGTCCAATGTTGCGATTACTTGTGTAGATACCATCTTTAGTAATGGCGTGAGAATGAACACCAAGCTTGTTAGCCAAAACCTCAATGTCAAGGTAGTCTTCGTATGAGAGTGTCTCACGAATTAATTCATTACCAGTAGAAGTTTCTTGGACAAGCCCACCATTGAATGTGATAACATAATCTCCGTCTTGGTTGAGGTTAAGCTCTTCAAGAAGTGGAAGCACTCCTGGAATAGGGCGACCAGTCGCAATAACAACCTTTACACCAGCAGCTTTAGCATCTTGGATTGCTTGAAAGACTTCCGGTGTAACTTGACGTTGGCTATTTAGAAGCGTTCCATCAATATCAACAGCAATAAGTTTAATAGACATAATAATTACCTGTTTCGTTTAGTTAGTTTCCCTTCTATTTTACTAAAATTTAGGCGCTTTGTCATAGTTCTTCCTGAGAAAAGTATTATTGTCTCTTTAAAGAAGTAGATTAGGTAAGAATTGCCCAAATGCTTTTTAATTGGTAAAATAAGGTCAGACAAATAAAGGAGAGATAAAGTGATTCGAGCAACCAACCAATTGACGGAGCAAGAACGGAAGTCAGCAAAAGCATTGATTGCTAGCTGCCAAGCCCATGATCAAACCTTTCGAGAACCTTATCTCTCCAATATGCTTAATTTTGATTCCAATATGCCGGCCTTTTTCCTCTATTGTCAAGAGGGAGAGTTGCTTGGCTTATTAACGGTTTATGCGGATGATGAAGACATTGAAGTGAGCATCCTAGTGGACCCTAGTCATCGTCGCGAGGGTATTGCCCATGCGATGTATAGAAGCTTTGAAAAAGAAATGGCATCTTACCCTATTCGCTCAGTGACCTTTCAGACGGAGCGTGTTTTTCTCGATCATCATCCTGATTTGGCAAGTCATTGGGATTTGGTTGAAGATGAAGAGACGGAAACCTGGCTAGGGAGAGACAGAACACCATATGCTCTGGATTCCTGTTCAGATGTCAAGGTGCTCTTAGCTGAACCTTCTTACCTAGATGCAATTGCCCATCTCCACCACCAAGCCTTTTCTGATGCAGAGCAAACACTCGAAGTAAGTCGCAGATACATTACAGAGGCATTGAAGGACTCTGATGGCCTACTTTACATCCTCATCAAAGAAGGTCAAGTGATTGGAGTTTGTACGGTCGATTTATCTGGGAATAGCAACTACCTTTATGGACTTGCCGTAGCAGAAGCCTATCGTGGCCAAGGCTATGGAAGCTATCTGGCAAAATCAGTCGTCAATCAACTCATTGCGCAAAATGACAAGTCCTTCCAAATTGCAGTGGAAGATAGCAATGTAGGTGCCAAACGCTTGTATGAAAAGATTGGCTTTGTCAAACAAACCCAGGTGGTTTACTTGAAGCAGAAAGGGTAAACGCAATGTTGAAACTCTCTTTGAGGTTAGAGTTGCTATCGTCTTAAGTAAAAAGTAGTTATAGAACAGAAAGGAGTAATCAATGGAAATTAAAATCAAAAACAAAATTAAAGTAGGCGATCAAACGGAAATTATCGAAGAAATCCACACTTGTGAGGTTATGGAAAAAGGGGATTATACCTATCTTGTTCATCATAATTCCGAGAAAGAAAAAGTGGTTATTAAGTTGAATCAGGATGAGCTAGTGATGACACGCTTTTCTAATCCTAAATCCATTATGCGTTTTTCTGCTAAAGTACCTGCCTTGGTCCACATTCCGACACCGCTTGGTACCCAGCATTTTCTGACAGACACTAGTTTATTTGCCCATGATTCTAATGGACAGACAGTTGATATTCATTATCAATTGAAACATCCAGAAACAGAAGATGTTTTTGCTGATTATGAATTAGAAGTTTCTTGGTTTTAATTTTTGAAAAAATAGAATCATTTTGCTTGAATAAAGAATAATTTATGATAAAATGTTTAGTACAAATAAGGGAGTAGCAGGTGACTGTAATCATGAGATTTGATTAACAGTTGCGATTATGTCGTCATTACGAAATTTTATATTTCCGGCATATTCTTAAACAGCGAGACTTGTTTTTTATTAAACAAGTCTCTTTTTGTATGATTTTTTATATAAAAAGAGTCTTGTTAGCCATTTTTCCCTATAGAGAAGGAGGAGATTATTTTGTCTAAAGAACAAAGTAAAACCTTGTTTTACACACAAGGAGAGGAAGAAGTCCTAAAAAACTTGGACACTTCTGTTGATGGTTTGTCTACTGCACAAGCCAAGGAACGTTTAGATGCCTATGGCTATAACGAGTTGGATGAAGGTGAAAAACGCAGCCTCTTGTCAAAATTCATCGATCAGTTTAAAGATTTGATGATTATCATCTTGCTTGTCGCTGCCGCCCTTTCTGTTATTACAGAAGGTATGCATGGTTTGACGGATGCCTGCATTATTTTAGCCGTTGTTGTTTTGAATGCAGCCTTTGGTGTTTATCAAGAAGGACAAGCAGAAGCGGCTATTGAAGCCCTCAAAAACATGTCTAGTCCTATGGCTCGTGTGCGCCGTGATAGCCATGTCGTTGAAATTGATTCACGCGAATTGGTTCCTGGAGACATCGTTTTGCTTGAAGCAGGTGATGTTGTTCCTGCGGATATGCGCTTGCTCGAAGCTGCCTCACTTAAGATTGAAGAAGCAGCTCTTACCGGTGAATCTGTACCAGTTGAAAAGGACGTTACTGAGACAGTTGAAGCAGAAGCGGGTATCGGTGACCGTGTGAATATGGGTTACCAAAACTCTAACGTTACTTACGGTCGTGGTACAGGAGTTGTAACCAATACTGGTATGTATACTGAGGTCGGTAAGATTGCCGATATGCTGGCTAATGCGGACGAATCACAAACGCCATTGAAACAAAGCCTTGAGCAATTGTCTAAGACCTTGACTTATCTGATTGTCGCTATCGCCTTGGTAACATTCTTGGTTAGTGTCTTCATTCGTGGCGAACAGCCCCTTGAAGGCTTGATGGTTGCCGTTGCTCTAGCCGTTGCTGCCATTCCTGAAGGTTTGCCTGCTATTGTAACCATCCTCTTGTCACTTGGGACAACGACCCTTGCTAAACGCAATTCGATTGTTCGTAAATTGCCGGCTGTTGAAACCCTTGGTTCAACTGAAATTATCGCATCTGATAAGACTGGTACCTTAACCATGAACCAAATGACTGTTGAAAAGGTCTATACTAACGGTCAATTGCAAAATGCTTCTGCGGAACTTGGTGCTGATAATACGACCCTTCGTATTATGAACTTTGCCAATGATACTAAGGTTGACCCAGATGGTAAACTAATTGGGGATCCTACTGAAACAGCTCTTGTTCAATTTGGTTTGGACCACAATTTTGATGTGCGTGACGTCTTGAAATCAGAGCCTCGTGTGGCAGAATTGCCATTTGACTCTGACCGTAAGCTCATGTCTACTATCCATAAAGAAGCGGATGGTACATACTTTGTAGCTGTTAAAGGTGCGCCTGACCAATTGCTCAAACGTGTGACTCGAATTGAAATCAATGGTGAGGTCCGTCCTATCACGGATGAAGATAAACAAGCTATCCTTGCGACTAATAAGGACTTGGCAAAACAAGCCCTTCGTGTCTTGATGATGGCTTATAAGACAACGAATGACATTCCTACCTTGGAATCTGCAGTTGTTGAGTCTGATTTGATTTTCTCAGGTTTGGTAGGTATGATTGACCCAGAACGTCCAGAAGCAGCAGAGGCTGTCCGTGTCGCTAAAGAAGCGGGAATCCGTCCAATTATGATCACAGGTGACCACCAAGATACAGCAGAAGCAATCGCTAAGCGTCTCGGTATCATCGATCCAAATGATATGGAAGATCATGTCTTTACTGGCGCTGAGCTTAATGAGCTTTCTGATGAAGAATTCCAGAAAGTCTTCAAACAGTACTCTGTCTATGCGCGTGTGTCTCCTGAACACAAGGTTCGTATCGTCAAGGCTTGGCAAAATGATGGCAAGGTTGTTGCTATGACAGGTGACGGGGTTAATGATGCACCATCACTTAAAACAGCTGATATTGGTATCGGTATGGGAATCACAGGTACAGAGGTTTCTAAGGGAGCTTCAGATATGGTTCTTGCCGATGATAACTTTGCGACAATTATCGTTGCCGTAGAAGAAGGACGTAAGGTCTTCTCAAATATTCAAAAATCAATCCAATATCTCTTGTCAGCCAACATGGCAGAAGTCTTCATTATCTTCTTTGCCACACTGTTTGGTTGGGATGTGCTTCAACCAGTACACCTTCTCTGGATTAACCTAGTCACTGATACACTTCCAGCCATCGCACTTGGGGTTGAGCCAGCTGAACCAGGTATTATGACTCACAAACCTCGTGGTCGCCAATCAAACTTCTTTGATGGTGGTGTCTTCGGAGCGATTATGTATCAAGGTGTCTTCCAAACTATCCTTGTTCTTGCAGTATATGGTTGGGGCCTTGCCTTCCCAGAGCACCATACGCAAGCAGAAATTCATGCGGATGCCCTTACAATGGCCTTTGCCACACTTGGATTAATCCAGTTGCTCCATGCCTTTAACGTTAAATCAGTTTATCAATCAGTCTTTAAAGTTGGTCTCTTTAGAAACAAGACTTTCAACTGGGCAATTCCAGTAGCCTTCGTTCTTTTGATGGCAACTATTGTAGTTCCTGGATTTAATAACCTTTTCCATGTGTCACACCTGAGTCTGACACAATGGCTTGCAGTTATTGTGGGTTCTTTCTTGATTGTGGTACTTGTTGAATTGGTTAAGGCTGGTCAACGTGCCCTTGGCAAAGATAAGAATGCTATTTAACAAATAAGAGTCAGAGATTAAGTCTCTGGCTTTTTCTTATCAAATCTTGAATTCGCCAACTGTCTTGTTTATAATTAAAGTAAAGTAGTCACTAGGTAAGGAGAAAGCCATGAACGAAACTATTAAGACGCAACTTAATCATCGTAGTATTCGCCAATTTAAACCTCTAGCTTTGACACAGGAAGAAGTTGACCTTCTGGTTGATGTTGCCAGACATACGGCAACTAGTAATTTTAGACAATCCTATTCGATTATCAGTATTACTGATCAAAAATTGAAGGAAGAAATTGCTGAAATTGCGAATCAGCCTTATATTCCAAATGCTGGTCATCTTTTTGTATTTGTTGTAGACCAAAGACGTAATACTTTGATTGCAGAGGCAAAGGGTGCTGAAGCCTTGGTGCAAGGTAGTCCCGAACGCTTTATCTCGGCCTTTTCAGATGCAATGATTGCTGCTCAAAATGTGGTAGTAGCTGCTGAAAGTTTAGGCATGGGAACAGTTTACTTGGGGAGTATCCTGAATGATAATGCCAAGCTTTCGGAGCTTCTCAAACTTCCAAAGTATGTCTATCCAGCAGTAGGCCTAGCAGTTGGTTGGCCGGATCAGGAACCACAGCTTAAACCTCGTTTGCCACGTCACGTCATTCATATGGAAAATTATTACCAGGATTTAGAAAATCCCTTGGAGGAGCTAAAAGATTACGACGCTGAAGTCCATGAGTATTATGATCTCCGCAATCTCAATAATAGGGTTGATGAATTTACGACTCAGATTGCTAAGACCATGGATAAATCCGTTGCCAACCGTGCTAATACCTTGAAGGATATTCAAAAGCAGGGATTTTTCATGGACTAAAAAAACGACTCCCATAAGAGTCGTTCTACAAATCAAATAGTGTCATAGAGGAAAGGAACTCATTTGCTAGTTCCTTTTTTTCATACTCTAAAAACTCTTGTCGTTTCTTGACTAGGTTGTAACGCTTGGATAGGTTCCATGTTCCAGTAGGATTGAGTTCGGGGTGATTGGAAACAAAGTCAATGGTTAAGTCCCATTCTCGTCGGTATCCAAGAGGACGCGAGTGATAGGTTACACCGTCAATAGTTACCGTTCCATAACTGCGGTGGGCATGACCAAAAACAACATCTTTAACGCCATGTTTGACGAAAATCTGATGGAATTGTTCAGAACCTAAGTAGGCATTAAAAGGTGCAAAACGTTCATGTGTCATGGTGAAACGACTATGAGGAACAAAATGCATGGCAACTATAAGGTTATTAGTGTCTAATTCACTTAAGATATTATCTAGCCTCTTAAGACTAGTCTGACAGATTTCGGGATCAGTACCCAATCGTTTGAGTCGTCGGTCGAACCAGAGTTGTTTCTTACGTTTAAGAATCTTATCCAACTTTTCATCTGAATAGGAATAATCATACCATCCATGAAAAGCCAATAAGGTCTTACTCCCTAAGTCAATCACCTGAAAATCCAGATTATCAATAAGGTCATCCTCTAAATCAAGCATATCGTGGTTACCTAAATTATAGCTAACCTTGACCTCCTTAGAAAGTTTTCGTAGAAAAGGTTTCGTATCGATAGAAAAATGGTTGGATATATCACCAGCGATATGGAGATGACTGACCTTTTGATTTTTAAGGCATTTTATAAGCGTATCGATTTCATATGTTTCAAAGTGATTCAAATCAATATGTAAATCACTCATTACTGCAAGTCTTGTCATAAAAATATTGTAACAAAAAGGGCAAGGCTTGTCTTTAAACGAAGATAATGGAAAATACTTGCTCTGGGACTACATTTTCATTATGATAAGAATATGGATATCAAGTTAGAAATACAAAAGATGGCCAAGGAGATTGGCATCTCAAAAATTGGTTTTACAACCGCTGATGATTTTACCTATCTGGAAAAATCCCTTCGACTTGGCGTTGAAGAAGGGAGAACGACAGGGTTTGAACATAAGAATATTGAAGAACGTATTTATCCCAAATTGACCTTGGAATCAGCTAAAACCATCATTTCCATTGCAGTTGCCTATCCACATAAGTTGCCACAACAACCACAAAAAACAGAGTATAAGCGTGGTAAAATCACTCCAAATTCATGGGGGTTAGATTATCACTATGTTTTGCAGGACAAATTGAAGCGTCTGGCAGAAGGCATTGAAAAGCTGACGGAAAACTTCGAATATAAAGGGATGGTGGACACAGGAGCCTTGGTCGATACAGCTGTTGCCAAGCGTGCTGGTATTGGTTTTATTGGAAAGAATGGATTGGTCATTTCAAAAGAATACGGCTCCTACATGTATCTTGGTGAGCTCATCACTAATTTAGAGATAGAGCCAGACCAAGAAGTTGATTATGGTTGTGGGGATTGTCGTCGTTGTTTGGATGCCTGTCCGACATCTTGCCTTATTGGTGATGGGACTATGAATGCTCGTCGCTGCCTATCCTTCCAAACCCAGGACAAGGGCATGATGGATATGGAGTTTCGAAAGAAAATCAAGACTGTTATCTATGGGTGTGATATTTGTCAGATTTCTTGCCCATACAATAGAGGTATTGACAATCCCTTGGCTTCAGAGATTGATCCTGAGCTTGCCATGCCTGAATTGCTTCCATTTCTTGAACTGACCAACAAATCATTCAAGGAGAAATTTGGAATGATTGCCGGTTCTTGGCGAGGAAAGAATATTCTTCAGCGCAATGCCATTATTGCCTTGGCTAACCTTCATGATCGAAATGCCATTGTCAAACTGATGGAGATAATTGATAAGAATAATAATCCCATTCATACGGCAACTGCCATCTGGGCACTTGGGGAAATCGTTAAAAAGCCTGACGAGGCTATGTTAGACTATATGAGGAATCTTTCACCTAAAAATGAAGATGCTCAAGCAGAGTGGGAGCTTGTGTGTGCAAAATGGCAAATTTAAGTGATTTATGCTAGAATTAAGCATAATACTATAAAATGGAGGAAACCTATCCATGGAAGTGGCAGAAATTCGCCAAAAAATCTCTGAAAATCAAGAGAAGCTCGTGAGCTTCGGGAGGTCTCTTTGACTTAGATCGTTTGGAAGAGGACATTGCGCTCCTTGAAAACCGAATGACTGAGCCAGATTTTTGGAATGATAATATTGCAGCTCAAAAAACTTCACAAGAGTTAAATGAGCTCAAAATGAAATACGAAACTTTCAACAATATGCAAGAACTCTCTGATGAAACAGAGCTTTATTTAGAAATGTTGGAAGAAGATGATAGTGTTCAAGAAGAGCTGGAAGAAACACTCGAAAAACTTGATAAGATTATGACAAGTTACGAGATGACACTGCTCTTATCTGAACCATATGACCATAACAATGCCATTCTGGAAATTCACCCAGGATCTGGTGGTACAGAAGCTCAGGACTGGGCTGATATGTTGCTCCGTATGTACCAACGTTATGGAAATGCCAAAGGTTTCAAGGTTGAGACTTTGGATTATCAGGCTGGTGATGAAGCTGGAATCAAATCTGTAACCCTTGCTTTTGAAGGACCTAATGCTTATGGTTTCCTCAAATCAGAAATGGGTGTCCACCGTTTGGTTCGTATTTCACCATTTGACTCTGCCAAACGTCGTCATACCTCATTTACATCTGTGGAAGTTATGCCTGAATTGGATGATACCATTGAAGTTGAAATTCGTGATGATGATATCAAGATGGATACATTTCGTTCAGGTGGTGCTGGTGGTCAGAACGTCAACAAGGTTTCTACAGGTGTGCGTTTGACCCATATTCCAACTGGTATTGTTGTTGCTTCAACGGTTGACCGTACACAATATGGGAACCGCGACCGTGCGATGAAGATGCTTCAAGCTAAACTCTATCAAATGGAGCAAGAAAAGAAAGCAGAAGAAGTGAATGCTTTGAAAGGTGATAAGAAAGAAATCACTTGGGGAAGCCAAATTCGCTCATATGTTTTCACGCCATATACCATGGTTAAAGATCACCGTACAGGCTATGAAGTTGCCCAGGTTGATAAGGTAATGGATGGGGATATTGAAGGCTTCATCGATGCCTACCTCAAGTGGCGTATGGAAGAATAGTAATAACATACTTATTTCAAGTATTAATATACTCTATCTCAATGAAAGGAAGGCGTTCAGCTACTTTAGTAGTTGAATACTGACATTATGGCTCTTATTGAATTAAAAGATGTTACTAAGAAGTATGATAAGTCAACAACAGCCCTTAGACACATTGATTTGTCTGTTAACTCTGGGGAGTTTGTTTACTTAGTCAGCCCTTCTGGTGCTGGTAAATCAAGTTTAATTCGCTTGTTCTACCAAGAAGAAAAATTAACGAGTGGTTCTATGAAGGTTGGAGAGTTTGATTTAACTCGACTTCGTAAGAAAGACGTTCCACTCTTGAGACGTTCCATTGGAGTTGTTTTCCAGGATTATAAACTCCTTCCAAAGAAAACAGCTTTTGAAAATGTTGCTTATGCCATGGAAGTTATTGGTGAGAAACCTCGTCATATCAAGAAACGAGTGGCAGAAGTACTTGAGTTGGTTGGTCTTAAACACAAGATGCGTTCGTTTCCAAATCAATTGTCTGGTGGTGAGCAACAGCGTGTCGCTATTGCTCGTGCTATTGTAAATAATCCAAAAGTGTTGATTGCGGATGAACCAACAGGGAACTTGGACCCAGAAATTTCTTGGGAAATTATGCAGGTCCTTGAACGTATTAACTTACAAGGGACTACCATTATAATGGCAACCCATAACTCAACTATCGTTAATAACCTTCGTCATCGTGTCGTAGCGATTGAGGAAGGACGTATTGTTCGTGATGAAGAGGAAGGAGAGTACGGTTACCATGATTAGACGCTTTTTCCGCCATTTAGGAGAATCGATTAAGAATCTCAAACGTAATTTGTTGTCGACACTTACGGCAGTATTTTCGGTAATGATTGTTCTTTCACTTTTAGGTGTCTTTGGCTCTGTTATCTTAAATACACAGAAATTGGCTTCAGATATTGAAAAGAATATTCAGGTCAATGTCTACTTGGATCCAGATTCATCAGATGCCTCGAAAACAGTCAAGGAACTTTCTGGACAGATTGTAGCTAATAAAGACTACCATAAGATTTATGATGCTTTAACCAAGATCAAAGGTGTAGATAAGGTTACCTTCTCTAGCAAAGAAGAACAAAGAAACAACTCATTGAAACAATGGGGTCAAGTTTCGAGACAGCTACTGGGGATGCTAACCCACTATCTGATGTTTACATCGTTCAAACGAAATCACCAGATGATGTCAGTCGAGTTGCTAAGGAAGCTAAAGCCATTCAGGGCGTTGATAATGCTAACTTTGGTGGGTCAGATACTGAAATTCTGATGTCTACTATGAAACGTGTTCAATTCTGGGGCATCATTGCTACAGCTCTCTTAACGATTGTGGCTGTCCTATTGATTTCGAATACCATTCGAATTACCATTATGTCACGTGCGACTGAAATTCAAATCATGCGTTTGGTAGGTGCCAAGAATTCATATATTCGTCGTCCCTACTTGATGGAGGGTGCTTGGATTGGTGCGCTTGGTGCTATCATTCCTTCAGGACTCATTTATCTTTTGTATCACATGGTTTACTCATCTTTGAACCCTGATTTCGTTAAAGGTGGTATTTCGATGTATGATCCAGAGTGGTTTGTCTATGCGGTTATCGGAACCCTCTTTGCAGTCGGTATCATTATCGGTTCGATTGGGTCACGTATGGCAATGCGCCGTTATTTGAAATACTGAAGAGATTAAAGGAGAACCAATCTGGTTCTCTTTTTGTTTGTCATAAGATTGAGAAAAGCAGATTTTCAACTATATCTCAAAATCGTCTGCTCAAAGCCCAAATCCAAACCCATATTTGGTATAATATTAAAAAACATTGGAAAAGAGATGCATTATGACAAAGTTAGCTACCATTTGTTATATTGACAATGGAAAGGAGCTTTTGCTCCTACATCGTAATAAAAAGCCTAATGATGTTCATGAAGGAAAGTGGATTTCTGTTGGGGGAAAACTAGAAGCGGGAGAAACGCCTGACGAATGTGCTCGTCGTGAAATTCTCGAGGAAACCCATTTTACAGTGACTGAGATGGATTTTAAAGGGATGATTACCTTTCCAGAATTTACCCCTGGTCATGATTGGTACACCTATGTCTTTAAGGTAACTGGTTTTGAAGGAGAACTCATCTCAGATGAGGAATCTCGTGAAGGAACGCTTGAATGGGTACCATATGATGAGGTCTTATCTAAACCAACTTGGGAAGGTGACTACGAGATCTTCAAGTGGATTCTTGAAGATAAGCCTTTCTTCTCTGCAAAATTTGTCTATGATCGTAACCAAAACTTAGTAGACAAGACTGTAACCTTTTATGATAAATAGGGAGGAACTATGAAGCGTAAAAAAACAGAACATTTTTCAGAAACATGGTTTTTTAAGTGGATATTGAATAATCAGGCTGTTGTAGCCTTTTTCATCTTACTTTTGGTTGGTTTGACGGTTTTGATTTTCACAAAGATAAGTCCTATTTTTTCACCCGTCATTCAGTTTATGACCATTATTATGTTGCCACTGGTTATTTCCATGCTCCTTTATTATTTAATAAAACCTTTGGTACTACTTGTAGAAAGAACTGGACTAAACCGAACCATGTCTATCTTAGTCATCTACGCTATCCTTGGTTTGCTCTTGGTTTGGGGAATTTCGACGGCTATTCCTAGCTTACAAAATCAAATTTGATCTTGATAAGAAATGCACCATCATATATTGCACGTGCTAATAGTGAGACGGAACGTTGGATTAATCTTCCTATTCTTTCCAACTTCCACGGTGATCTAGAGTCCATGCTTAGTGATTTCTCAGCGAGAATGGTCAATTATGCTGAGAACTTTTCTTCATCTGCTTTGACGTGGGTTGGAACTTTTGCGAGCACAGTAGCAAGGGTGACAGTAGCTATCATTTTGGCACCTTTCATTCTTTTCTACCTTTTAAGAGATAGCCAAAAGATGAAACATAGCTTTGTCTCAGCCTTACCAACTCGCTTTCGTGAAACAACTGTTCGTATGCTTTCAGATATTAATAGTCAGCTCGAAGGGTATGTTCAAGGCCAGGTTACAGTCGCTATTGTCGTTGCCATTATGTTCTGTATTATGTTTAAGATTGTAGGTCTTCGATATGGTATGACTTTTGGTATTATGGCAGGTTTTCTAAACATGGTTCCTTATCTAGGAAGCTTTCTTGCTATGGTACCAGTTGTAATCATGGGACTGGTACAAGGACCTGCGATGTTGATTAAGGTCCTCATCATTTTTGTCATCGAGCAAACTATTGAAGGACGTTTTGTTTCTCCACTTGTTTTGGGAAATAAACTAAGCATTCACCCGATTACCATTATGTTTATTCTCTTGACAGCAGGCTCTCTGTACGGTGTTTGGGGCGTCTTATTGGGGATTCCAATTTATGCTTCTGTCAAGGTTGTTGTTAGAGAGATTTTTGATTGGTACCGTTCTGTAAGTAATCTTTATCAAGATGATTTAGAAAATGAAGGACAAAAAGACGATGTTAAATAGTGAAAAAATGGTTGCCTCTATTGGAAACCAAGATTTAGACCACGCAGACAAATATTTTAAAAAAGCTTACGAGAAGATCCTGCAGAGGTTCTTGTTGAGTTAGGTCAATACTTAGAGTCTATTGGTTTCTTACCTCAGGCACAGGAAATTTACGAAACAGTTCGTTTTGATTTTCCAGAGGTTAATGTCAATCTAGCACAAATTGCAGCCGAAGATGGCGATATTGAAGAGGCCTTTCTTTATTTGGATGCCATACCTGAAGACTCTGACGACTATTTGTCTGCTTTAATTGTAAAGGCAGACCTCTACCAAATGGAGGGCCTAACTGATGTGGCACGTGATAAGTTGTTGGAGGCAAGTCAACTATCAGATGACTCATTGATTATTTTTGGTTTGGCTGAGATGGAATTTGAACTTGGAAATTTTGAACAAGCTATTCAATACTATGCTAAATTGGATAATCGTGACCTCCTGGCAATGACTGGTGTTTCTACTTATGAACGCATTGGTAAGGCTTATGCCAGTCTTGGTAAGTTTGAAGCTGCTCGTGAATTTTTGGAAAAAGCTATTGAAATTGAATACGATGATACCATTGCTTTTGAGTTAGCCACTTTGCTCTATGATCAAGAAGAGTATCAAAAAGCTAATTTTTACTTTAAGCAGATAGAAACAATGTCTGCTGACTTCGAGGGTTATGAGTATTTTTACGCCTTGTCCTTACATGCAGAACATAAAACTGAAGAAGCATTACGTATGGCACAACAAGGGATTTCAAAAAATGCTTTTGATGTTCAATTACTTTTGTTAGCATCACAGTTATCCTACGAGTTGCATGACACTCAATCTGCTGAATCTTATCTGAAGCAAGCCTTACCACTCGCTGAGGACCAAGATGAGATTGTTCTACGTTTAAGTACTCTCTATTTAGAAGAAGAACGTTACGAGGATCTAGTAGCTTTAGCCGATTACGAAGTTGATTCTGTTTTGGCTCGTTGGAATATTGCCAAGGCCTACCAAGCACTTGATGATGAAGAAGAAGCTTTTCAAATCTATCAAGATTTGGCTACAGATTTATCTGAAAATCCTGAATTCCTCCATGATTATGCATATATCCTGCGTGAATTTGGTTACAGAGATCAGGCGCGTGCAACGGCAGAAAAATACCTTGCCTTAGTTCCAGATGATGTCAATATGCAAACATTTCTTGAGGATTATTAAGCTGCGAAAGGCTTTAATCCTTGGTTTAAAGAGAGGGAGAGATACATTGAGCTTGTTCACTCCCTCTTTTTTTATTTCTCTATTTATGTTATGATTTTATTAGAACCCATAAGGAGTAAGTATGGTTAAGAGAGATTTAATTCGAAATATTATCATAGCAGTTCTTGCCATTGTAGTGATTTTGTTGTTAAGAGCATTTGTCTTTTCAACACACCGTGTGACTGAAGGTCAGGCGAATGACTATATTCATGCTGGTGATTATGTTACTTTCAATAAAAATGTTGAACCTCAGAAAAAAGATTTTATTCTTTATACAGTTAATGGCAAGGAATATATTGGTCGTGTTATTGCTGATGAGGGCAAGAGCGTGACAGCTATGGATGATTTCCTTTATGTCAATGATAAGTCAGTTGACGAAGCCTATATTAGCAAGGATAAATCAGCTTATTTGGCGACAGTTTCACCTGGAAACTTCTTCACTGATGATTTTTCCATTGCAACATTGACAGATAATAAACAAACTAAGATTGAAAAGGGTCAATATCTTGTACTGAACGATAACCGTCGTAATACAGATGATAGTCGTAAGTTTGGTCTTATTGAAAAGGACCAAATTAAGGGTGTTATCTCTTTCAGATTGTATCCTCTATCACGTTTTGGTTTCGTTGATGTCGATTAATATTTCAATACTACTAAAAAAGCTAGGAACTTTTGACAAGTTTCTAGCTTTTTTTGCGAATAAATTGGTGAAGGTTTATTTTAAGACTTTATGATGCTGATAGTTTCATCGTCTTAAAATGAATCAGCAGAAATTGTAAGTAGAAAAGGAAATTAAGATGCAATTAGGATTTCATTTTGGATTTAAGAAAAGCAAAGCTTATGGACTGTGCGGTGTTATGCTAGCAATCTTATTTTTAGGCATGTCTGGTCACTCGGCTAAAGCAGATGAAATGTTATCACCAACTGACACATCTTCAACTTTGAAAGAAAGTACAGATAATCATGCGACAAGTTATTCTGAAATAGGAGTACACGATGATTCAACGAGTCAAATGAATCTACAAAGTGAAAGGGTATTAGAGGAGAAGCAATCAAGTCTGGCAGATTCTTCAAAAATAGCTGTCTTAACCAATAGTTCTGTGACCACAAGCTCTTATCAAGAGGCAGATGATCTTAGCGAAATTAATCAAAATCAAAGTCATTTTCTTAGTGCCATTAAGCAAGGAGCTATGGATGGAGCCAAGGAAGGAGTCCTTCCCTCTATTACGGCAGCGCAAGCTATCCTAGAAAGTGGTTGGGGAAGCTCTGAACTTGCTAAGGCTCCCAACAATAATCTTTTTGGCATTAAAGATTCAGAAGACTGGAATGGAGAAATCGTGACTGTGCCTACCCAGGAATATGTTAATGGTGACTATATCAAGATCAATGCAGCTTTTCGAAAATATACCTCATGGAATGATAGCGTAGTAGACCATGCAAAATTTTTCACGAGTACCGAGTGGCGAAAAAACAATTACCGAAAAGTTGTGAATGAAACAGATTATCGCATTGCGGCTCAGGAACTGAAGAATACAGGATATGCGACAGATCCAAGTTACGCTGGAAAACTTATCTCTTTGATTGAAGCCTATAAACTTTATGAATGGGATGCAGTGAGCAATACGACCAACTCCGTCCTAGAAATGAAGGAGTAGAGAGTCAAAATCCTAAAGCCGACCTTGCCATCACTGGTCTCAACAATGCTACTGGTAGCTATGATCTTGTCATTTCAAATTTAGTTGCGCCACGAGGCTTCAAAGAAGTCTTGGTTCCAACCTGGTCAGAAGAGAACGGTCAAGATGATATCATCTGGTACAAGGCAGCTAAGCAAGCTAATGGAGACTATAAGGTAACCGTTCGTTCAAGCAACCATAAGGGTGATAGCGGTCTGTATAATTCCCATGTTTACTTGGTTGATAATGACGGTAAATATATTGGCCTTGGTGGCAAACAAGCAACACTTGATATCACTAAGACTCAAGGAACTTTAACTATTGCCAATAATGATAAAAATCGTGGAACCTTTGATGTTCTTATCACCAACCTGACGAATCCAAGCGGTATTTCAGGTATCCTTATCCCAGTTTGGTCTGAGCAAAATGGTCAGGATGATCTTGTTTGGCATAATGCTACAAAACAGGATAATGGTTCCTACAAGGTGACGATTTCAGCCAGTCAACACAAGTGGAATTCAGGCAAGTACATCGTTCATGGCTATATTGTTGATGCTTCAGGTAAGAATATCGGCTTTGGGGCAACTTCAGCTGATGTGGTAGCACCTAAGAAAATCGGTTCAGCCTCAAGAGGAAACTACGATGTTTTAAATAAGATTGTTTACCTCGATGCTGGTCATGGTGGCTATGATCCAGGAGCTTCGTACTTTGGTATCTCTGAAAAGAGCTTGACTTTGGCTATCCAAAGTCGTGTGAAAGCTAAACTAGAAGCAGAAGGGTATCAAGTTGTAACCACTCGCACAAGTGATACCTATGTTGATTTGATAGATCGTTCACGTGCAGCCAATGCTTCTGAATCTGATATCTTCGTAAGTATCCACATCAATGCTTCAGGAAGTTCTGCAGCACAGGGTATTGAGACTTATTATTACCAACCTTACGCAGAATACCCATCACGTATTAATGCAACCTACCATGCTAATCCAACTCGATTGAGCATGAGTGACACCTTGGCCAATGCTATCCAGTCTAGCCTGATTAATGCGACTGGAGCACAGAATCAGGGCGTGAAGCGTCAAACCTTTGCGGTCTTGCGTGAGACGACAGCTCCGGCAGTCCTTCTTGAACTTGGTTTCTTGTCAAATCCTCAAGAAGCAGCCCGTTTGAATACCTCTGCTTATCAGGAGACTTTAGCTAACGCAATTGTGGCAGGGATTAAGTCTTACTATGAAAAAGAATCTAAAGTTTAAGTTATACGTTAACCCATCATTATGATGGGTTTTTATGCTATAATTGAGGTAAATACTAAATACAACAAAAGGAGTGCTTATGGTCTACGATTTACTCTTAGAGCGTTTTTTACGTTACGTCAAAATCAATACACGTAGTGATGAAATGCGACAAGAACGCCAACAACACAAAGCCAGGTGGATTTTGCCTTGAAGGTTTTAAAACCAGAATTAGAAGAACTAGGTTTAAGTAACATCCATTATTTGGAAAGTAATGGTTACCTAGTGGCAACCCTTCCGGCTAACGATGACCAGTTAACACGTAAGATTGGTTTTATCTCTCATATGGATACTGCTGATTTTAATGCAGAAGGAGTGTCACCACAAGTCATTGACTCTTATGATGGAGGTATCATTCCTCTTGGAAATTCAGGTTATAACCTAGACCCAGCTGATTTTCCAAATCTCAAGAATTATGTCGGTCAGACACTTATTACAACTGATGGTACCACACTTCTTGGGGCTGATGATAAGTCTGGTATTGCTGAGATTATGACAGCTTTGGCTTATTTGAAGGCTCACCCTGAAATCAAACATTGTGAGATTCGAGTTGGTTTTGGTCCAGATGAAGAGATTGGAATTGGTGCTGACAAGTTTGACGTTGAAGATTTTGATGTTGATTTTGCCTATACTGTTGATGGTGGACCTTTGGGTGAATTGCAGTATGAAACCTTCTCGGCTGCAGGAGCAGAACTTACTTTCCACGGACGTAATGTTCACCCTGGAACAGCAAAAGATCAAATGGTTAATGCCTTACAGTTAGCAATTGATTTTCATAACCAGTTACCAGAAAAAGAACGTCCAGAGTTGACAGATGGCTATCAAGGATTTAATCATCTTCAAACTATGACTGGTACTGTTGAAGAAGCTAAATCTTCTTATATTATTCGTGACTTCGAAACTGAATCCTTTGAAAATCGTAAAGCAACCTTCCAAGAGATTGCTGATCAAATGAATCAAGCTTATGGTCTGACACGCGTTGATTTAGTACTTAAAGATCAATACTATAACATGCGTCAGGTTATTGAAAAAGACATGACACCTGTAGAGTTAGCAAAAGAAGTCATGGAAGACTTAGATATTACGCCAGTCATCGAACCAATTCGTGGTGGAACAGACGGGTCTAAAATTTCATTCATGGGCATTCCAACACCAAACTTATTTGCTGGTGGCGAAAATATGCATGGTCGTTATGAGTTTGTTTCCTTGCAGACAATGGAAAAAGCCGTAGATGTTATTCTTGGAATTGTCAGTAAACCTTAATTGAGCTTGCTAAATACTGATTTTATGGTAAAATTAGAAGTAATGGAGGTGCTGAGATGATAAAAATTTTCGGCAAGTATCGTTACCATTGGCAACCCGAATTATCTTGGCTGATTATTTACTGGTCTTTAGCCATCACGCCAATCTTTATTGCGGCGGCCCTATTGTTCGAGTTGTACTCGGTGCCCTCTCATATTTTGATGCTTTTTACAATTTTTGTAGCCTTGTTTGGTTTAGGCTTTCATCGTTACTTCATTATTGAAGATCATGGAATTCTACGAATTGTTTCATTTAACATTTTTAAACCACGCAAGGTAAAAATTAGTGACATCGAAAAGGTAGAAGTTATCAAAACTGGTCTATGTCTCATCTTTAAAAATGGCAAGAAACGTCAATTTTATATGAGGAAGTAGCCTAAAAAATATTTCTTAGATGCTTTAGCATTGCATCCCGATTTCAAAGGTGAGGTAGAGCTATTGGATCATATGACTAACTTTGATTATTTTGCCTTTTATGAGGAATCAAAAAAAGCCCTCAAGCTTAAACTTCGCAGCAAATAAGGGCTTTAGTAGGACAAGATTTGACAGCGGTCAAAGTCTCAGGACTATTTTCAATAATTTGATCAAGTTGGTCGCTATCTCTGAACTTAACGATTCCTTCGTCATCGTAATCGAAGACAGGAGAGTAGGTTTGGCACAAACCACATGCGATACATTTTTCTGGAATTAATGATACTTTCATAGTATTATTTTAAAATAGATTTATTGTTTTTACAAGGAGAATATCATGAGTAAAAAACCATGGGAAGATAAGGTTTCTGACGAAGAGTTGGAAGAAGTAGTTGATGCTGATTTTCTAGATGATGAAGATGAGTTTGAGGATTATGAAGATCTTGAAGAAGAGGATAACACTCCTTCAGATGACAAGCGCGAAAAAGGTGGTGGCTTCATTAATTCATCATTCTTGACAGTCTTGCTTGGCTTGTTCTTTGTCATTGTTGTATGTATTTTGTTCTTTGTATTCTATACTTCAAATGTAGGTGGAAACAAAACTGCAGAATCTAAGGAGTCATCTGGATTCTATTCATCTTCAACTAGCAAGGTTGTTAAATCTTCATCTAGCAAGAAAGACTCAAATAAAGATGAAGATAGTGAAAAATCTACTACAGAAAAATCTTCAAAAGAGAAATCATCTTCAACTAAAGCGTCAAGCTCTTCTAAACATGTTGAAAAAGAAGATGCAACTGAGTCAGCTGAGACAACACCATCAAGCGCTACGGCAGCAGCAGATGGTTCATCAATCGTTGTACAATCTGGTGAAGGTGCTGGATCAATCGCAGCACGTGCAGGTATCTCTGTAGATGAGTTGGAACGTCTTAACCCTGATCACATGACAAACGGTTACTGGTATGCTAACCCAGGTGATGTCGTTAACGTTCAATAATTTAAAAGCAAAGGAACATCATGAAAGATATTAGAATTGCTATTGATGGTCCTGCGTCAAGTGGAAAAAGTACAGTAGCCAAGATTATTGCAAAAAATCTTGGCTATACTTATCTTGATACAGGTGCTATGTATCGATCTGCAACCTATTTGGCCTTGCAGAATGGTTTGACTGAGGAAAATGTACCAGAAATTTTGGATCAACTTTCTCAACATCCGATTTCATTTGGAAAAGCAGCAGATGGTAGCCAGCAAGTTTATGTAGGTGATGTTGATATTACTCACCCGATACGTGATAACCAAGTTACAAATAATGTTTCTTGGGTAGCAGCGATTCCTGAAGTTCGTCAAGAACTCGTTGCGCAACAACAACGTATTGCTCAAGATGGGGCTATTATCATGGATGGTCGTGATATTGGTACTGTGGTTTTGCCTGATGCAGAACTTAAGATTTTCTTGATTGCTTCTGTTGATGAACGTGCAGAACGTCGTTATAAGGAAAATATTGAAAAAGGGATTCCTGCTGACCTTGAGACTCTAAAAAAAGAAATTGCTGAACGAGACTATAAAGATAGTCATCGTAAGGTGTCGCCTCTTAAACCAGCGGAAGATGCCATCACTTTTGATACTACAGGTGTATCTATTGATGGTGTTGTAGAATTTATTCAAGAAAAAGCAAAAAAATTATTGACAAAGGATGACTCACTTGTTATACTATAAACAATGAGAAAAGCAGAAGTGAGAACTTCTCGCCTTGCGACTTAGGTTGTCTGGCCCAACATGTCAAATCCCTATAGGGATATTATGTGTGCGGGCTTGTATATCAAGTCCGCTTTGTTTTTCTCTAAAAAAATAAAGAGGTGAAGATCATAGCTAAGAAAGATCTATTCATTAACGATGAAATTCGCGTTCGCGAAGTTCGTCTAGTTGGTCTTGATGGTGAACAATTGGGAATTAAACCATTGTCAGAAGCGCAAGCTATTGCAGATGATGCAAATGTTGACTTGGTTCTCATCCAACCACAAGCTACGCCACCTGTTGCGAAGATTATGGACTATGGTAAGTTCAAATTTGAGTATCAAAAGAAACAAAAAGAACAACGTAAGAAACAAAGCGTTGTTACCGTTAAGGAAGTTCGTTTGAGTCCAGTTATTGATAAAGGTGACTTTGAAACTAAACTTCGTAACGGACGTAAGTTCCTTGAAAAAGGGAACAAGGTTAAAGTTTCTATCCGATTCAAAGGTCGTATGATTACTCACAAAGAAATCGGAGCTAAGGTCTTGGCGGAATTTGCTGAAAAAACGCAAGATATTGCGATTATCGAGCAAAGAGCGAAGATGGATGGACGTCAAATGTTCATGCAACTTGCACCAATTCCTGACAAAAAATAATTGTCAAACTAACACTATTTTAAGAGGAGAATTTTAAAATGCCAAAACAAAAAACACACCGCGCATCAGCTAAACGTTTCAAACGTACAGGTTCAGGTGGATTGAAACGCTTCCGTGCCTTCACATCTCACCGTTTCCACGGTAAAACTAAAAAACAACGTCGTCACCTTCGTAAAGCATCAATGGTACATTCAGGTGACTTTAAACGTATCAAATCAATGCTTTCACAAATGCGTTAATCCGCTAAAAGCATTACAAATTAACTAAACTAGAAATAATTCGGAGGAATATATAAATGGCTCGTGTTAAAGGTGGCGTTGTATCACGCAAACGTCGTAAACGTGTATTGAAACTTGCTAAAGGTTACTATGGTGCAAAACACATCTTGTTCCGTACTGCAAAAGAACAAGTAATGAACTCTTACTACTATGCATACCGTGACCGTCGTCAAAAGAAACGTGATTTCCGTAAACTTTGGATCACACGTATCAATGCGGCAGCTCGTTTGAACGGTTTGTCATACTCACAATTGATGCACGGTTTGAAATTGGCTGAAATCGAAGTTAACCGTAAAATGCTTGCTGATTTGGCAGTTAACGATGCAGCAGCTTTCACAGCTCTTGCAGATGCAGCTAAAGCAAAACTTGGTAAATAAGAATTAAGATGGGTTTTACCCATCTTTTTTTGTGGAGGTAATAATGATTCGTTTAGCAAAAACTGAAGATATTCCGAGATTACAGGAGCTTTTAGAGCAGATTCTTATTGTTCATCATCAAGCACGTCCTGATGTTTTTAAGTCAGAAGGCAGTAAATTTACAGATACAGAGCTAGAAGAAGTAATTAATAATCCAAATAAACCTATTTTTGTTTATGAGGATGAAGAAGGACGTATTTTGGGTCATCTTTTCTTAATTATAAACGAAGTATCTGAGAAGGACGGTGCGCAAAAGGCTCATAAGTCTCTTTTCATCGATGACCTATGCGTTGATAAGGAAGCTCGAGGGCAAAAATTAGGTGAGAAGCTTTATCAATTTGCCTTGGACTATGCTAAGGAACTAGGTTGTTATAATCTAACACTTCATGTATGGAATGATAATGAGGGTGCTGTACGTTTTTACAAACGTTTAGGTATGAAACCGAGATATACAGAAATGGAAACAATCCTAAATAATACGTTTTCATGAGAGAAATTTAACTTACGAGGAATAAATTTTTTTGATATGCTGAAAGAGAACCTTTAGAAATGGAGAAATTTAATGCCTCGTAATTTTAAAGAAGCTTTGCTTTTTACGATTTTAATGTGTGGAATGATGGTTTGTGGGATGAGTCTCTGGAATCTTCTCATCCTTGATTGGACTGGAGTAGTTCCCTTTGCTTGGGGTCACTTTTTCCAAGGATATCTTCCTGGATTTGTAGTTGCTTTCTTACTGGATATGCTTTTGGTAGGACCACTAGCCAAGACAATTGCATTTGCTATTTTACATAAAGTAAAAGCCCATGATAAACGATGGGCGAAGATTTTGGTGATTTCTGGAACTATGGCGCTATTCATGGTAACCTTTATGTCGCTCTATGGCTTAGTGTACAACGGTCAGTCAGTGACGCTATCATCCTATGGCCGTGCTTGGTTGACAAACGTTATCATGGCTTTACCACTTAATTTTTTAGTAGTTGGTCCCATCTCACGTTTTATTTTGGGCAAACTACAAAAACCATTGCCTGGTAAAGAAGTCGTAGAGAATTTTGAAGATGATGACGAATTACCAACGATAATTTAAGTATAGAACTGGAGTTTCTCTCCAGTTTTTTTATATTAAAAGCAGCCACGGATGTGACTGCTTAATGATGATTAGTTTTTCTTTTTCATTTCACCATGTGGGTAGTAAGTTCCCTCTGGCATATCGTTAATGAAAACATGAATAGCTTCTTTAGGTGCTTTTGCAACACGTGATACAACCTCAGTAACTTCGCGAGCAAGTTCGATTTTTTGTTCTTCAGTACGACCTTCAAAGAGATCAATTTTTACAAATGGCATAATGCATCTCCTTAGTTTTGATAGTCCTATTATAGCATTAATTAAGAGAATATTCTAAAGTTTTTGGAAATTCTTGAAATGATAATATTGCAATGCTACAATATGAGTGATTTCAATAGTAGAGCCTAAAGTAAAAAGAGGCCGGTAGCTAAGAGAAAGCGTTTCTAGTTGAAAGCAATAGTATTACTTTTGATTCGATTATTACTGATTTAAGAAATGTTTCACATGCTATTCAAAATGGTAAGGCGTCTTGTGATGATGAGTAAGTGATTGTATTTTCTTTATAAAGGATGAAAACTCTTACTAAAAATGGTAAAATAATGCTAACTAGAGACAGTAAGGAGTAAATTATGACAATTGATTTTCGTGCCGAAGTTGATAAGCGCAAAGATGCTTTGATGGAGGACCTTTTTGGTCTTTTGCGTATTAACTCAGAACGTGATGATAGTAAGGTTGATGATAAGCACCCATTTGGTCCTGGACCAGTAAAAGCTTTGGAACATTTTCTTGCTTTAGCAGAACGTGACGGCTATAAAACTCGTAATATCGATAATTATGCTGGTGACTTTGAATTTGGTCAAGGTGATGAAGTTTTGGGTATCTTTGCACACTTGGATGTGGTTCCAGCTGGTAGCGGTTGGGATACAGATCCTTATGAACCTGTAATCAAAGATGGCAAACTTTATGCCCGTGGGTCATCAGATGATAAAGGCCCAACAATGGCTTGTTACTATGCCTTGAAAATTATTAAAGAACTCGAGCTTCCAGTATCTAAGCGTGTGCGCTTCATTGTTGGTACTGATGAAGAATCTGGTTGGGGCGATATGGAATATTACTTCGCTCATAATGGATTAAAAGATCCTGATTTTGGTTTTTCACCTGATGCAGAATTCCCAATTATCAATGGTGAAAAAGGTAATATTACAGCCTATCTCCATTTTGAAGGTCAAAATGATGGGGACTTTAGTCTTGTGTCCTTTAATGGTGGTTTGCGTGAAAATATGGTTCCTGAATCAGCAAGTGCAGATTTTACTGGACCTATCACTTTGAAAGAACTCGAGGCCAAATTAGCAGACTTTGTTGTGGAACAAGAAGTAACTGGTCAAGTGACCGAAGAAGCTGGTGTTTTCCATGTGACTATTCATGGGAAATCAGCTCATGGTATGATGCCTCAAAATGGTATTAATGGGGCAACCTACTTGGCACTCTTCCTTAGCCAATTTGATTTCCAAGGCAATGCTAAAACGTATTTGGATTTAATTGCTGAAACACTTCATAAGGATTTCTTTGCTGAAAAGACAGGTCTTGCATTTACAGATCCTAAGATGGGTGAATTGACCATGAATGCAGGTGTATTTAACTTCGCTAAGGAATCAGAAGATAATACGATTGCTCTGAATTTCCGCTATCCTCAAGGGGTTGATACGGATGCTATTAAGTCTGATCTTGAAAAACTCGAAGGTCCTAAGGCGGTTAGTCTCTCAGAACACGGTCATGTGCCACACTATGTACCAGTTGATGATCCTATGGTAGAGACTCTTCTTTCAGTCTATGAGAAACAAACAGGGCTTAAAGGTCATGAACAAATTATTGGTGGCGGAACATTTGGACGTCTCCTCAAACGTGGTGTTGCCTATGGAGCTATGTTCCCTGGTTATGTTAACACGATGCACCAAGCAAATGAGTTTACTGAGGTCGAAGACTTGTACCGTGCAGCTGCCATTTATGCAGAAGCTATCTATGAGTTAATCAAATAAAAAAGGAGAGACAGTTTTGTCTCTTTTTTGAGGAGGAAAATATGGAAACACTTGAAGAATTAACGCAAGCAATCATGTCCGATGAACAAAATAAAGCTTTTACGGAACAAGGTATAAAACCCTTGTTTACCATTCCAAAAACGGCACGAATTAATATCGTAGGACAAGCTCCTGGTATTCGTGCCCAAGAGTCCGGCCTTTACTGGAATGATCCTAGCGGTGATAATCTCAGGGATTGGATGGGTGTTTCACGCGAAGAATTTTATGAATCTGGCATGTTTGCTATTGTGCCAATGGATTTTTATTTCCCAGGTCATGGTAAATCAGGTGATTTACCTCCTCGCAAAGGATTTGCAGACAAGTGGCATGAGAAAGTTCTTGCTTTAGCTCCTGATATTCAATTGACGATTTTAGTAGGTAACTATGCACAACGTTACTATTTGCATCAAAAATCATCGGCAAAATTAACGGATACAGTTAAGCATTACAAAGATTACCTTCCAGAGTTTTTTCCTCTCGTTCATCCCTCTCCTCGAAATAATATTTGGCAAGCCAAAAATCCATGGTTTATGGAAGAAGTAGTTCCTGATTTGAAGTCCTTAGTCAAACATCTTAAGTCAATGATTTCTGATATCTGCACTTGGATTGTCTTTAGGTATTGTTATCAAATCAATGAAGCAAGTAACAGAGCTATCCAAATGATATAAAAATTTGAGCCCCTTGGGGCTTTTTTGATTCTATAACAAAAATAGTTGCAAAAATAATTAACGAAATTTTAATACTTAGCTTATATAATGCAATTTAATTCTAATTTTCAGAAGAAGTAACATATAAAATTAAGGTAGCCGTCCTTTTAAACTAAAGAATCAATTAAATTACACTTACAAATTGAAAAATAGTATAAATTTTGAAAATATTAAGACAATTCTATTGACAGAAAGTTTAAAAGTGATAGACTTTAGGTGTTAAGAAAATATAGAAGGAAATTTGTGATATGGGAAGAAAAGATTCACAACGTTTTTCAATCAGGAAGTATAGCTTTGGAGTTGCTTCTGTTCTTTTGGGGACAACCATTCTTGCGATGGGGGCAACTGGTGTACATGCAGATGAGGTTTCAACTTCAGCTGCTACTGATACACCACTTAGTGCTTCTGTGCTAACAGATACTGCTGCCAATCCGGCAACGACTGTTGATTATTCAGAGAAGCAAGTTGTTTCTGTCAAAGAAGAAGGAAATACCACTGTAACAACAAGTGTTGTTACAACTGATAGTCTTGAGGATGCTAAAGCTTCTGCGGTAAAAGAAGGGGTAGAAGTCGAAGAAACTGCACCTCAAACACATACAACCCTAGAGGGTGCTATTGCTGACAATCAAGCTCAATCAAAAGAGATTAATACGGTTGTTTCTGATTATCAGAAAGCAAAAGAAAGCCACAAAAAAGATGTAGCTGAGTATGATAAGGCTAAGGCTGAGTACGATGCTAAAGTGGCCGAAAAAGCAGCAGCTGATAAAGCAAACGCTGCTTCTAAAGCACAGTATGATACTGATCAAGCTGCTTATGAAAAAGGGTTAGCTAAGTACCAAGCTGATAAAAAAGCCTATGATGCAGCATTGGAAGAGTATAATACTCAAAAATTAACTTATGATTCTAAAGTCGCAGAAAAAGCAGCTGCCGATGCAGCTAATGCTAAGTCAGAAGCTGATTATAAGGTACAGTTGGCTGTTTATGAAACTGCTAAGAAGAACTATGAAGCTGCTATGGCTCAGTATACCAAAGACAAGGCAAAATATGATGCTGAGAAGGAAGCTTATGATGCTAAAGTAGCTGAAAAAGTTCGTACAGAAATCGAAAACAAGGCTGCTCAAGAGCAGTATGAGAAAGAATTAGCTACTTATAATGCCGCTTACGAAAAATATCAAACCGATTTAGCTGCCTACAAGACTGCCAAAGCCGCCTACGATGTTAAAGTAGCCGAAAGCAGCAGCTGATGCAGCTAATGCAGAAGCTAAAGCTAAGTATGATGCGGAAATGGTCACTTACGAAGCAGCCTTGTCTAAATATAAGACAAATAAGGCTTCATATGATGCCGCTCTAGCTGAATACAATACGAAAAAAGCAGCCTATGATGCTAAAGTAGCTGAGAAAACACAAGCAGAAATTACTGATAAGGCTGCTCAAGAGCAATATGAGAAAGATCTTGCTGCTTACAATGCGGCTTACGAAAAATATCAAACTGATTTAGCTGCCTACAAGACTGCTAAAGTAGCCTACGATGCCAAAGTAGCCGAAAAAGCAGCAGCTGATAAGGCAAATACGGAAGCTAAAGCCAAGTATGACGCAGAAATGGCTGTTTACAATACAGCTAAAGCGCAATACGATAAAGATTTACAAGAATATCAAGCTAAGAAAGCGCAATACGATAAAGATAAAGCAGCCTATGATCAACTTGTTGCTATTAAAGCAGAAGAAGATGTTGCAAAAGCTAAGTATGAGGTTGAGCTTGCAAAATACAATGTAGATTTAGAGCAATACGGCAAAGATTTTGCTACCTACCAAACAAAACTTGCTGAATATCAAACAGCTTTGGCACAGTACAAAGATGCTAAAGCAGCCTATGATAAGTACATGAATGATAATGGTTTCCAAGATCTAAAAGATGTAGAAACTGTTCAAGATTTGACCTTCCAACGTGAAGGTGGAGCCATTCATACCATCAATGGCATCAGTGCTTATCTCACTCGAGATGCTCAAGCTCGTTTGAATACTAGCAATGTACATCAGTATGATTCCAATAAATTGGAAGCTTCAGATATTGTAGCAACTAGTCCTTGGGCCAATAATGAAACTGAGTATATTCAAGTTAAGGAAGGCGATAAATTTGTTGTTACTTATGATAACTTGAATCAGTCAAGTATGCGTGAAAATACGGATATGCATCCGATCAAGCGCGTGATTTATCGCTATGAAATTTTGAGTCTTCCATCAAATGACGGTAAAGGAATTGCAGCCGTTAGCTCAGACCCAACTGTAACACTAACAGTCGGTGCTTCAACAGACCAAATAAACCCGTTAAGGTGGCTGTAGATATTGAATTTTATGATGGTAATGGCAATAAGTTTGATTTGACACAGCATAACGCTATTGTTGCGCTTAATTCCCTTAACCACTGGACAGGTGCTTCTTATGTGGATAGTGGAGATAAACCTCGTGCACTTACAGTAGAAGCCAAGGATAAAGATGGTAAGACTGTTCGAGGAACTTGGAATCCATATGCAGATGGTTCATCAATGAGCATTGAAAACAATGCAGTTGTTGTTAAAAATGGAACAGCTGACTTTGGTACTGCTGACGTCACTATCTCTGCTGAAAATCCAATTAAAATTGTGGCACAAAAAGCAACGTGGAATGGTAGTGAATTTACAGTTAGTGAAGAAACTGTTATTGACGCAACTTCAGTCAATGTTTCAGGTGCTGGGAATGGTCACTCTATCGGAACAGATGAGTTCACATTAGACGGTAAAGATGATGTGATTGGTTCTTACACTATTGATCCAACTTCAGGACGTATCATCTTTACTCCTAAGAAGAAATTTGAAAATGTAGAGCACCAAGAGTCTGTAAATATTGGCAATAATAGATATATTCCAATTCCAAATTCTAGTGTTTCTTATGATGCCGCTACTAAAGAAGTAACGTCGTTTAAAGATAACCAATACATTGAACATGGGTCTATCTTAATGGTGAATCTTCAACGACTCTTGAAGGTTGGGATAATCCATCTTCTCCATATCTCTATTATGGTGGAGCAGGCTTAAAGATGGCTGATGGTCACTTGGTATTTACGGCCAATGGAGCTAATGCTGCTGGTCAACCAACAGTATATTGGTTTGCGATTAACTCAAATGTTGGTATTCCAAAAAATCCTGGTGAAGCACCAAAAGAGCCAACAGCTCCAGAAGAACCAAAGGCGCCAACGCCACCAACGATTACTTTGGATAAACTTCCAGCTGAACCAATAGAACCAACGCCACCAACAGCTCCTGTGGCACCGGTAGAACCTTCTTATACAGTGGTCACAGTTGATGCTGAGGGTCCAACAGCTCCAACAGAGCCTAAGGCTCCAACACCACCAACTCCGACAGTTGTTGAAGTTCCAGCGGAACCAAGCAAACCAGAAGAACCTAAAGCGCCAATACCACCGACAGAACCTAACTACACTGTTGTTACAGTTGATGCAGAGGAACCTAAGGCTCCAACAGAACCAAAAGCTCCAACGCCGCCAACTCCAGCTTTAGTTGAAGTGCCAGTAGAGCCACGTAAGATTACGGCTCCAGTAGAGCCAAAAGCGCCGACTCCACCTACACCAGTAGTTGTAGATGTACCTGGAGAGCCAACCAAACCAACACCACCAACAGAACCTAAAGCACCTACACCACCAACTATGGTTGTGGTAAACGTACCTAATAAACCTGTTTCACCTAAAGAGCTTGTGACTCCTAAAGTAAAATGGCATAAGAATTACCTTGTTGAGCGCGTAACACGTCCAGTACCAACGACGCCACCAACTCCTCAAAAACCAAAAACTCCTGGAACACCTACAGGACCAAGTGTCGTTTCAACTTCAACAGTCGTTGCTAAGAATCAAACACAAGGCATATACACTGAAAAATTACCAGAAACAGGGGAATCTAACCAAAAATTAGCATCTGTAACAGGTCTAGGCTTGCTTTCAATGGCCCTTTCAGGTCTATGGTCAGTTCGCAAACGTAAACATTAATAGGAAATATGAAAGATTAGTTTGTTTTGCTGTGCAAGACAGTCTAGTCTTTTTTTGTTATCTATTCTTTGAGTTTTATCAGCTTAAACTAGTTTGATTGTTAAAACTAATTTAGGAAACTAGAAGAAAGAATTTAGCTGAAATAGGTTATCAAGAACTAATTCTCGCAATGAAAAGTAGCATGAAAACGTATAGTTATGTATTTTTCATAATCTTTTCAATAAAAAAACATTAAAGCGAATTGGACTAGATATTATAAAAATTAAACCTCCTTTTTGTATCGAAAACGCTATTAATAATAGGGTTTTGTCTATCAAATATTTTGATATTAAAAAGTATTTGAATTTAAGAATCTAATCGAATTTAAAGGAATGCGTGTTTTTATGAGATATCTCAAATTGACATGGTTCTTTCTTTTGTTAGAATATGAACATAACTAAATATAGAAGGACGTAATTTAAATGGGGAAAAAGGAATTACAACGTTATTCACTCAGAAAGTCTAGCCTTGGTGCGGCTTCTGTTCTTTTGGGGACTGCAGTTCTTGCAGTAGGAGCTTCAAATGCAAGCGCTGATGAGGTAGCAACAACTACAGATTCAGCAACACCAGCAGTTGAAGCAACAGATGCTGTTGAAGAAAACACTTCAGCCGTAGCAGATTCAACTGAAAAGAAAGTTGTTAACGTTACTGAAGAAGGCAACACAACTGTTACAACGAGTGAAGTAACAAATACAAGCTTAGAAGCTGCAAAAACAGCTGCAACTAACGAAGGGGTTGAGGTTAAGGAAGAACCTGCTCAAACCAAAGAAACTGTTGAAGCAGCTGCTGCAGATAATAAAGCACAAGCAGAGAAAATCAATACAGTCGTTTCTGATTATAAAGCGGCTAAAGAACAATACAAGTCAGATAAAGCTGACTATGATAAAGCAAAAGCAAACTATGATGCCAAATTAGCTGAGAAAGCACTTGCTGATAAAACAAATGCTGAAGCACAGGCTAAATATGATACTGAAAAAACAGCTTATGATAAAGCTTCAGAGCAATACCAAATTGCTAAGCAAGCTTATGACTCAGCTCTTTCAGAGTACAAGACTAAGAAAGTTACTTATGATGCTAAGGTAGCAGAAAAAGAAGCCGCTGATAAAGAAAATGCGCTTTCTGCAGCTAAATACCAAGCAGAATTGGCAACATATAACCAAGCAAAGGCTGATTATGAAGCAGCTCTTGCTCAGTACAATAGCGATAAAGCCAAATACAATGCTGAAAAAGCTAACTATGATAATAAAGTAGCTGAAAAAGTTGTTACTGAAAAACGTAACGCCGAAGCTGAAGCTAAATATCAAACGGAGCTAGCAGCATACAATGAAGCAAAAGCTAAATATGATGTAGAAAAAGCAGCATATGACAAGAATCTTGAACTTTATAACGCTAAGAAAGCAGCTTATGAAGCAGATCTTGAAACAAAACAAGCTATTGAAAAATACAATGCAGATGCTAAAGCTAAATACGAAGCTGCCTTGGTTGTCTACAATGAGCAAAAAGCTAAATATGACCAAGAGTACCTTGAGTATCAAAACAAAATAGCTGTCTACCAAACAGCACTTAAACAATACCAAGATGCTAAAACAGCTTACGATAAATACATGAATGATCCTGTATATCGTAACCTTAAAGATGCTGAAGTTGTTCAAGAATTGACTTTCCAACGTGAAAACGATGCGACACACAAAGTTGAAGGTGTAAGCAACTTCTTGACAAAAGAAGCACAAGAGCGTCTTAACACAAGTAATGTTTTCCAATATGACTCTAACAAGTTACAAGCATCTGACATTGTTTCAAATAGCCCTTGGACAAACACTGAAGACGAGTGGATTCAAGTTAAAGAAGGTGACAAATTTGTTGTTACTTATGATGGCTTGAACCAATCAAGCATGCTTGTTGAGAATGAAGCATCAGCAATCAAACGTGTTGTATACCGTTACGAAATCGTTAGCCTTCCATCAAACGACGGAAAAGGTATCGCGAAAATCAGTAAGGATCCAACAGTAACTATGACAGTTGGAGCGTCAACTGATCAAGATAAACCGGTTAAAGTAGCTGTAGATGTTGAGTTTTACGATAAAGATGGTAAAATGTTCAACCTTAGTGAGCGTAATGCTATCGTAGCACTTAACTCACTTAACCACTGGAACGGTGCAGCTTATGTTGAAACATCTGAGCGCCCACGTCCACTTACAGTAGAAGCGAAAGACGTTAATGGTAATACTGTTCGCGGTACTTACAATCCTTACGCAGATGGTTCTACTTTGGCAATCCAAAACGGTGAAGTTGTTACAAAATCTGGTTACGCAGATTTTGGTGGAGCTACAGTTAACATTTCAGATGAGAACCCACTTAAGGTAGTGGTTCCTATCACTGACTGGAATGGTTCAGAATGGGTTGTCTCACGTGAAATTCCATCTGATGTCACAACTCTTAATGCTTCAGGTAGCGGTAATGGGCACGCTCTTGGTAACCAAGATTATACGTTTGGTGATAAAGATGATGTTATTGGTTCATACAGTGTTTCTGCTGAAACTGGTTTGATTACATTCACACCTAAGAAAAAATACCAATCAACACGCCACCAAGAATATGTAAATATTGGTGATAACCAATTCATCGCTATTCCAAAATCATCAGTTACTTATGATGCTGCCACTAAAGAAGTAACATCTGTCAATGATAACCAATACATTGACCATGGTGCAGTCTTTAATGGTGAGACAACATCAGAATTGACAGGTTGGGATAACGCTGATTCACCTTACCTCTACTATGGAGGTGCAGGTATCAAGATGACTAATGGTCACTTGGTATTTACTGCTGAAGGTGCAAATGCTGATGGTGCACCAACAGTTTATTGGTTCGCAATCAACTCTAACCTTGGTTTGCCTAAGAATCCAGGTGAAAAACCTGAAGAGCCTAAGGCACCAACACCACCAACAGCACCGGTTAAACCAGTCGTTAAAACAGTTGGTATCAATCCACAAGAACCAACACCACCAACACCTCCAAAAGAGCCAGTGGCACCAACGCCACCAACTCCAGAGGTAGTTGAAGTTCCTGGTAAACCACAAGAACCAACACCACCAACAGGTCCAACAGCACCAACGCCACCAACACCAAAAGTGGTTGAAGTTCCAGAAAAACCGGTTGAACCAACACCACCAACAGGTCCAACGGCACCAACGCCACCAACACCAAAAGTAGTTGAAGTTCCTGCTAAACCAGTAGAACCTAAAACTCCTGAAAAACCAAGTGTTGTATGGCACAAGAACTATGTCGTTGAGAGAGAGTCTCACGTGGTACCACCAACACCACCGACTACACCACCAACACCTGTTACTCCTCCAACTCCAGTGACACCACCAACTACACCAACTCCAGATACTGAAGTTCCTGTAGTGCCTCAAGCTGAGTTGCCACAAACTGGTGAGCACACTAGCAATGCTGGATTTATTGGACTTCTTTCAATGATTTTTGCAGCCTTTGTAGGATTCTTCAAACGTCGTAAAGAAGATTAAGTGGTGCTATTAAATTAGTTCCCCATCAAAACTAGATTCTATTTAGGATCTAGTTTTTATTTTTGCTCGTTTTTCCTCCCTCATATTATTTCTATTTACTGGTGAAACATGTTATAATTGTTTTGAACGACTATTTTAGAAAGATGCAAGGAGACGAGCATGGAAGAACTTAAGAAAATCGCTGGTGTAACCGCTGCCAAATATGTTGAAGATGGAATGGTTGTTGGACTCGGTACAGGGTCAACAGCCTACTTCTTTGTAGAGGAAATTGGCCGTCGTATTAAGGAAGAAGGTCTTAGTGTTGTTGGTGTAACGACATCAAGTCAAACCACTAAACAAGCTGAAGGCTTAGGCATTCCTTTGAAGGCAGTGGATGACATTGACAGTATTGATGTTACTGTTGATGGAGCCGACGAAGTAGACCCTCAACTCAACGGGATTAAAGGTGGCGGTGGCGCCCTTTTGATGGAAAAAATCGTCGCTACACCTACAAAAGAATATATCTGGGTGGTTGATGAGTCTAAAATGGTTGATCAATTAGGTGCTTTCAAACTACCAGTTGAAGTGGTTCAATATGGTGCTGACCGTCTGTACCGTGTCTTTGAGTCTAAGGGCTATAAGCCATCATTCCGACTTACGGAACAAGGTGACCGCTTTGTTACAGATATGAAGAACTATATCATCGATCTTGATTTAGGTAAGATTGAAAATCCAGTAGCTCTTGGTGAAGAACTAAAAGCTATGACAGGGGTTGTCGATCATGGATTGTTCAATGGCATGGTTAACAAAGTCATCGTTGCAGGAAAAGACGGTGTTAAGGTCGTTGAAGTTAAGGCCTAGTCCGATTTTTATTCCCCTCACTTTTAATGAGGAAAACTAATTAATTATTTTCAAACTATTAAATAATATAGAAAGGCAAGAGGTAATTTCGAAAAGATTTTAGCTCTTTGTGGTGTTATTATGTCCAATTTTAACCGAATGCATTTAGTCGTTCTTGATTCAGTAGGAATTGGTGCTGCTCCAGATGCCAATGACTTTGTCAATGCAGGTGTGCCAGACGGTGCTTCAGATACCCTTGGTCACATCTCTAAATCTGTAGGATTGAATGTGCCAAATATGGCTAAGCTTGGTCTAGGAAATATTCCTCGTGAAACACCTTTGAAAACAGTACCAGCAGAGAGCAACCCAACTGGTTATGCAACAAATTGCAGGAAGTTTCTCTTGGTAAAGATACGATGACTGGTCACTGGGAAATCATGGGTCTCAATATTACTGAACCTTTTGATACTTTCTGGAACGGATTCCCAGAAGAAATTCTCACTAAAATTGAAGAATTCTCAGGACGTAAAGTCATTCGTGAAGCTAATAAACCATACTCAGGTACGGCTGTTATTGAAGACTTTGGACCTCGTCAAATGGAAACTGGTGAATTGATTATTTACACTTCAGCTGACCCAGTTCTTCAAATTGCCGCACACGAAGACGTTATTCCTTTGGCTGAATTGTATCATATTTGTGAATATGCACGTTCAATTACTCTTGAGCGTCCAGCTCTTCTAGGGCGTATCATTGCTCGTCCTTACGTTGGTGAACCTGGAAACTTCACTCGTACGTCTAACCGTCGTGATTTGGCTGTTTCACCATTTGCACCAACTGTTTTGGATAAATTGAATGAAGCTGGTATCGATACTTATGCCGTTGGTAAAATCAATGATATTTTCAATGGAGCTGGTATCAACCACGATATGGGACACAACAAATCAAATAGCCATGGTATTGATAATTTGATTAAAGCTATGACTTCTGAAGACTTCAAACATGGTTTCTCATTCACAAACTTGGTAGACTTTGATGCCCTTTATGGACATCGTCGTGACCCACATGGATATCGTGATTGCTTGCACGAATTTGACCAACGTTTGCCTGAAATCATTGCTGCTATGCGTGAAGATGATCTCTTGATGATTACTGCTGACCATGGAAATGATCCAACTTATGCAGGTACAGACCATACTCGTGAATATATTCCTTTCTTGGCTTATAGCCCATCATTCAAAGGAAATGGACTTATTCCAGTAGGTCATTTCTCTGACATCTCAGCAACTGTCGCTGAAAACTTTGGTGTAGATAAAGCCATGATTGGTGAAAGCTTCTTGGATAAACTTATCTAAAATGAAGCGCTATGCATTTTTGGTTCGTGGAATAAACGTTGGTGGTCGTCACAAGGTAGTCATGGAGGAATTTTGTCGTGAGTTGGAAGAACTCGGTATGTCACATGTTTCTTCCTATATAAATAGTGGAAATCTTTTCTTTGATTCTACCTTGATGAAAGAGGAACTCCTCTTAGTTTTAGAGGAATTTCTAAATAAGGCTTATCCATTTATTAAGGTATTTTCTCTTTTTACTCTTGAAGATTATCAAAATGAAGTGGCCTCATTACCTAAGTGGTGGGAAGATGATTTCTATAGAAAAGACGTCCTCTTATTCACTGAAAGACTTGATAAGAACGAAATGAAGAAGATTATTAACTCTTTAGAGTTGAAAGATGAAATACTTCATTTTGGTCAACTTGGTGTCTACTGGGTAAAGTATGATAAATCAACTTATAGCCAAACAGCTTATCATAAGAAGTTATTGAAAACACCTTTTTATCCTGATATAACCATTCGAAATGCAAGAACTTTTTCAAAAATTGGTCACTTTTTAAGAATGAAATAAAATTAAGGGAGAAATAACATGTCGCTACTTGAAAAAATTAGAGTCACTCAAGCATTTTTGGAAAGCAAAGGAATTGAAAATCCTGAGTTTGGTTTAATCTTGGGTTCTGGACTTGGTGAGTTGGCTGAAGAAGTTGAAGACGCAGTTGTCATTGACTATGCGGATATTCCAAACTGGGGACAATCAACGGTTGTCGGTCATGCTGGAAAACTTGTTTACGGAACTTTGTCTGGACGTAAGGTTTTGGCTCTTCAAGGGCGTTTCCATTTTTATGAAGGAAATCCGCTTGAAGTCGTTACTTTCCCTGTACGTGTTATGAAAGCTCTTGGATGTGAAGGAGTTGTTGTAACCAATGCAGCAGGTGGTATCGGCTTTGGCCCAGGTACTTTGATGGCCATCACTGACCACATTAACATGACTGGTCAAAACCCATTGATCGGTGAAAACTTGGATGATTTTGGTCCACGTTTCCCTGATATGTCTAAGCTTACACACCTGAATACCGTGAAACCGCTCATAAAATGGCTGATAAACTTGGTATCAAATTGGATGATGGTGTTTATATCGGTGTGACTGGTCCAAGTTATGAAACTCCAGCTGAAATCCGTGCTTATAAGACACTTGGTGCAGATGCTGTTGGGATGTCAACAGTTCCTGAGGTTATTATCGCAGCTCACTCTGGTTTGAAAGTTCTTGGTATTTCATGTATTACCAACTTTGCGGCTGGTTTCCAAGAAGAATTGAACCACGAAGAAGTGGTGGAAGTGACAGAGCGTGTTAAAGGGGACTTCAAAGGATTGCTAAAAGCGATTCTTGCTGAACTCTAAAATATGATAGCTCGGGGAATAAAACCTATAACGTCATTACCCAAGTCGACTAGGTTAAGTTTAGCTGTTTTTGGAACCGGTATTGCTTCAGGTTTGGTAGGCATTCTTTGTCATTACCTTTTGGAGTTTATACAAATTCTTGTATTTGGTAATGATAAATCGAATTTATTGTCACAGTTTAACTCTGTAAGTCCCTTTCGACGATTTGCAGTATTGCTTGTAGTAGGTGTTTTGGCTAGTTTATTTTGGTATTTCCTTCAGCGACGAGTGTCCCTCCTTTCTATTAGTAAGGCTAAGCAACTCGTTGGGAAGAAGAGTCCAAATTTTCTTGGCCAAAGTCTACATGCTTTGATGCAGGTTGCAATCGTCGGAGCTGGTTCCTCAATTGGTAAAGAAGGAGCGCCTCGAGAATTAGGCGCTCTATTTGGTGGTAATCTATCCAAAGCCTTGCATTTAGATGTTGTTGATAGACAATTGTTAATTGCTTGCGGGGCAGGCGCTGGCTTAGCTGCGGTTTACCAAGTCCCCTTTGCCAGTACACTGTTTGTTCTGGAAACCTTAGGTGTTGCTTGGAAATCAAAAAACATTGTTATCATTCTTGTGACAACTTACTTGTCAGCTTATTGTGCTCGACCAATCGTTGGTAAGGAGGCAATGTATCAAGTCGGTAAAGTTAGCTCAGACCCTGCTAGTCTGATTCAGGTTATTGTTCTTGTATTAGTGATAACTCCGCTGGCGATGATGTTTAGCTTCTTAGCCAAAAAGGCTAGCAAAAGTCGTATTACTGATAAACGCATTCTGTGGACCATGCCACTATCTTATATAGTACTAGGTGGGATTGCAGCTTTCTATCCTTTAATCATGGGAAATGGTCAGGTTCTAGCACAATGGTTATTTTCAGGTGGGGTTTCAGCATACCTACCTCTTATCCTTGTCGTCAAAGGTCTTATGGTATGTTTACTTTTATGGGCAGGCTCTTATGGGGGAACCCTAACCCCTTCCTTTACCTTAGGTGCCGGATCGGGTTTCCTATTGACAAGCTGTCTTGAGATTTTTGGCTTATCCCTCAATCCTACTCTAGGAATGTTACTCGGTGCAACCGTATTTAGGAATAACTTTAGATGCTCCTCTAACTGGGATAGCCTTAGTTCTAGGTTTTACTGGTCAAGGAGGGCTGGTAGCAGTACCACTAATCTTAGCGAGTCTACTATCGAGGATATTAAAAAATAGATGGAAGAAAAAACAATGAATATTCATTTTATCTTACACGAAACGTTTGAAGTCCCAGGAGCCTATTTAAAATGGGCTCAAGACCGTGGGCATATTATCACATCAACCAAGGTATATGAGGAAGAGGTTCTTCCTGAAACCGTTGAAGGTATTGATTTTCTAATTGTGATGGGTGGCCCTCAGTCACCTGATGAAGATCGTCAGGCCTTTCCTTATTATGACCCAGAAGCTGAGATTGCATTTATGCAAAAAGCAATTGCTGCTGATATCTATATTGTTGGGGTTTGCCTAGGTGCTCAACTTTTATCTGTAGCCTATGGTGGTGAGTATGAACATAGTCCAGAACGTGAGATTGGTGTTTTCCCTGTAACGTTAACTGAGGCAGGTTTAGTGGATGAGCATGTCAAAGGTTTTGGCAAAACCCTAAACACTGGCCACTGGCATGGTGATATGCCTGGATTGACTGATAATGCAGTTGTTCTTGCTACTAGTCAAGGTTGTCCACGACAAATTGTTCGCTTCAGTCCTAAACACTATGCCTTTCAAGCACACTTGGAGTTTGATCCTGAAGCAATTGATTTGCTTATAGCTGCTGACGGTGAAGAGCATTTACGTAAGCAAAATAAAGAGTTGCCTTTTGTTCAAACACCTGAACAATTGCGTGCCAACGATTATTCTGAAATGAACAAAATGTTATACGATTTTCTTGATTCATTGACTCAAGCTTAATCCACTTTTAAAGTAGTTATTTATCCACTATATAATAGTAGAAAAATATTTAAAAATAAAAATTAAAGAAAGGTAGAGCGTGTGTTCTGATTTGAACACGAGCGGAAAGCTCGGAAAATAGATAATCTTCATTTGTTTTCTGTCTGCTCCTTTACCATCAAAAAATAGAAAGGAAGGGTAGTTCGGGTTTGAAACTGAACCCGGGCTAGAGGCTGTGTAAAAAAGATAAATCCTCCTAGATGCGAAGCATCTTTGTCGGATTTCCTATTTTTACTTTGCCTCTTTAACGCCCTTGGTATCTTATATTATGTCTATTCATATTGCTGCTAAGCAAGGAGAGATTGCTGATAAATTCTTCTTCCAGGGGATCCATTGCGTGCGAAATTCATTGCTGAGAATTTCCTTGAGGATGCTGTATGTTTCAATGAGGTTCGTAACATGTTTGGTTACACAGGAACATATAAAGGTGAACGTGTCTCAGTAATGGGAACAGGAATGGGGATGCCATCGATCTCTATTTACGCGCGTGAGCTTATCGTTGACTATGGTGTTAAAAAATTGATTCGTGTGGGTACTGCTGGTTCATTGAACGAGGATGTTCACGTTCGTGAGTTAGTTCTAGCACAAGCCGCAGCGACAAACTCTAACATTATCCGTAATGATTGGTCACAATACGATTTCCCACAAATTGCAAGTTTTGATCTCTTGAATAAGGCTTACCACATTGCCAAAGATCTCGGTATGACGACACATGTTGGTAATGTTTTGTCTTCTGATGTTTTCTATTCAAATTATTTCGAAAAAAACATTGAACTTGGTAAATGGGGAGTGAAGGCTGTTGAAATGGAAGCAGCAGCACTTTATTACCTTGCAGCTCAACACCAAGTAGATGCTCTTGCCATCATGACTATTTCTGATAGTTTGGTTAATCCAGATGAAGACACTACAGCTGAGGAACGTCAAAACACTTTCACTGACATGATGAAAGTTGGTCTTGAAACACTAATTGCAGACTAATTTGTAAAAGGACGCCGTTAGGTCGTCCTTTTGTGTTGTAACTAAGATCTACTCGAAGAATCAATAGGTTAAAAATTTTCAAACTACTAGAAAAAAATAAAAATATTTGGAAGAAAAAGACTTGTAATAAATAGATAAATATCCGACAATTTAAGATTAAACCACCAAAAATGTGAAAAATAGTTTACAATATTATGAAAAATGATAGAAATTAAATGCTTGATATCATAATGAAAAACGGTTTCTTCTTTTTTAAAAAGAATGACAATTGAAATGAAGTTATAGTAATGTTATAATGATAATGGGAAATGTCTAATTTTAATTTTTAGGAGCAATTTATATGAGTTCGCGTACGAATCGTAAGCAAAAACGTACGAGTAATAGATCGTGGGGGATGGTCAACGTTGGGTTGACCATTCTGTATGCTATTTTAGCATTGATCTTATTATTCACAATGTTCAATTATAATTTCCTATCATTTAGGTTTTTGAACATCATTATCACCATTGGTTTGTTGGTAGTTCTTGCTATTAGCATCTTCCTTCAGAAGACTAAGAAATCACCACTAGTGACAACGGCTGTATTGGTTATCTTCTCGCTAGTTTCTCTGGTTGGTATTTTTGGTTTTAAACAAATGATTGATATCACTAACCGTATGAATCAGACGGCTGCATTTTCTGAAGTAGAAATGAGCATAGTGGTTCCTAAGGATAGTGACATCAAAGATGTGAGTCAGCTTACTAGCGTACAAGCACCAACTAAGGTTGATAAGAACAATATCGACACCTTGATGTCTGCTCTAAAGAAAGACAAAAAGGTTGATGTTAAAGTTGATGATGTTGCTTCATATCAAGAAGCATATGACAATCTTAAGTCTGGCAAATCTAAAGCTATGGTCTTGAGTGGCTCTTATGCTAGCCTACTAGAGTCTGTCGATAGTAACTATGCTTCAAATCTAAAAACAATCTATACTTATAAAATTAAAAAGAAGAATAACAATTCTGCAAAACAAGTAGATTCAAAAGTCTTCAATATTTATATTAGTGGTATTGATACCTACGGTTCAATTTCAACAGTGTCACGTTCAGATGTCAATATCATTATGACCGTTAACATGAACACACATAAGATTCTCTTGACGACCACTCCACGTGATGCGTACGTTAAGATTCCTGATGGAGGGGCAGACCAGTATGATAAATTAACCCACGCAGGTATTTATGGCGTTGAAACATCTGAAAAAACTCTGGAAATCTTTATGGCATTAAGATTGATTACTATGCACGTATTAACTTCACATCTTTCCTTAAGTTGATTGACCAACTTGGTGGTGTGACAGTTCATAATGATCAAGCCTTCACGAGTCTTCACGGGAAGTTTGATTTCCCAGTTGGAGATATCCAAATGAATTCTGAACAAGCCCTTGGCTTTGTTCGTGAGCGTTATAGTTTGGATGGAGGAGACAATGACCGTGGTAAGAACCAAGAGAAAGTGATTTCTGCTATTGTAAACAAGTTAGCTTCACTAAATTCTGTATCAAACTTTACTTCAATCGTTAACAATCTTCAAGACTCTGTTCAAACGAATATGTCTCTAGATACCATTAATGCTCTGGCCAATACACAACTTGATTCAGGTTCTAAATTTACGGTGACTTCTCAAGCAGTAACAGGTACAGGTTCAACCGGACAATTGACCTCTTATGCTATGCCAAATTCTAGTCTCTACATGATGAAACTGGATGATTCTAGTGTGGAAAGCGCCTCTCAAGCAATCAAAAATTTGATGGAGGAAAAATAAGTGATTGACGTTCACTCACATATTGTTTTTGATGTTGATGATGGTCCTAAAACTTTAGAAGAAAGTCTTGACCTCATTGGCGAAAGCTATGCGCAAGGAGTGCGTACGATTGTTTCAACATCCCATCGTCGTAAGGGAATGTTTGAAACCCCAGAGGATAAAATCTTTGCAAACTTTTCTAAGGTAAAAGAAGAAGCAGAAGCACTTTATCCAGACTTAACTATTTGTTATGGTGGTGAACTTTATTACACCTCAGACATTGTGGAGAAGCTTGAAAGAATCTCATTCCACGCATGCACAACACTCAATTTGCTTTGATTGAGTTTAGTGCTCGCACCTCTTGGAAAGAAATTCATACTGGGCTTAGCAATGTTTTACGAGCAGGGGTGACACCAATTGTTGCTCATATTGAGCGCTATGATGCCCTCGAAGAAAATGCTGATCGTGTTCGAGAAATCATCAATATGGGCTGCTATACTCAAGTCAATAGCTCACATGTCCTCAAACCAAAGCTCTTTGGCGATAAAGATAAAGTAAGAAAGAAACGTGTCCGTTATTTCTTGGAAAAAAATTTGGTTCATATGGTTGCTAGTGACATGCATAATCTTGGTCCAAGACCACCATTTATGAAAGATGCCTACGCTATTATTGAAAAGACTTACGGAACGCGACGTGCTCGTAACCTTTTCGTTGAAAATCCACAAACACTACTTGAAAATCAATACATATAGGAGAAACTATGACTCAGGAAAACACGAAGCGTGTTGAAATCGACGTGCTTGCATTATTGCACAAACTTTGGACTAAAAAGGTATTTATTCTATTTACAGCCTTTTATGTCGCTGTCTTTGCCTTCTTGGGAACTTATTTCCTCATTCAACCAACGTATACGTCTTCTACACGTATCTATGTGGTTAACCAAGCTAATGATGGCAAAAACCTTTCTGCTCAAGATTTGCAGGCCGGTACATTTTTGACAAAAGACTACAAAGAAATTATTACATCAAACGATGTCTTGTCAGAAGTTATCAAAGATGAAAAATTGAATATGACAGAAGCTGAACTTGCTAAAATGATTTCAGTTAATATTCCTACTGATACTCGTCTTATCTCAATTTCAGTTAATGCTAAAACTGGTCAAGATGCGCAAACACTTGCCAATAAGGTTCGTGAAGTTGCTTCAGAAAAAATCAAAAACGTGACAAAGTTGAAGATGTCACAACACTTGAAGAAGCTAAATTGCCAGAGTCACCATCTTCACCAAATATCAAACGTAACGTGCTTCTTGGAGCAGTGCTTGGAGGATTCCTTGCAGTTGTTGGTGTATTGGTACGTGAAATCCTAGATGATCGTATTCGCCGTCCAGAAGATGTAGAAGATGCCCTTGGAATGACACTTCTTGGAATTGTCCCTGATACAGATAAAATTTAAGGAGAAGAAATGCCTCTATTAAAGTTAGTAAAATCTAAAGTAAACTTTGCCAAACAAACAGAAGAGTATTACAATGCCATTCGCACAAATATTCAATTTTCTGGTACACAGATGAAAGTGATTGCGATTAGCTCTGTTGAAGCTGGTGAAGGAAAATCAACGACATCTGTTAACTTGGCGATTTCATTTGCTAGTGTTGGGCTTCGAACACTTCTCATTGATGCTGATACTCGTAATTCTGTTTTGTCAGGTACATTTAAGTCAAATGAGCCTTATAAAGGTCTTTCAAATTTCCTTTCAGGAAATGCTGATCTGAATGAAACTATTTGCCAAACTGATATTTCTGGTTTGGATGTCATTGCATCTGGTCCTGTACCACCTAATCCAACAAGTCTTTTGCAAAATGACAATTTTAGACATTTGATGGAAGTTGCTCGTAGTCGTTATGATTATGTCATCATCGATACACCACCAATTGGTTTGGTCATTGATGCGGTTATTATTGCCCATCAGGCTGATGCCAGTCTTTTGGTTACAGCAGCTGGAAAAATCAAACGTCGTTTCGTAGCTAAGGCTGTTGAACAATTGGAACAAAGTGGTTCTCAGTTCTTAGGTGTCGTCCTTAATAAAGTTGATATGACAGTTGATAAGTATGGATCATATGGTTCTTACGGATCATATGGCGAGTACGGAAAAAAATCAGACCAAAAAGAAGGTCATTCAAGAGCACATCGTCGTAGAAAAGGATAGCATTAATGGGGATGATGCGGCTCCTTATACCTTAACAGATAAAAAAGGGGTTTAGAGTGAAAGAAAAACAAGAAATTCGTCGCATTGAAATTGGTATTATACAGTTGGTTGTGGTTGTTTTTGCAGCCATGGTAGCTAGTAAAATACCTTATACAGAGATTACCCAAGGAAGCATTGTCCTTTTAGGTGTCGTACATGTAGTATCTTACTATATCAGTAGTTATTATGAAAATCTTAAGTATAGAGGCTACTTGGATGAACTCATTGCAACTGTCAAATATTGTTTCGTATTTGCTCTAATTGCAACTTTCCTCTCGTTTTTTGCAGATGGAAATTTTTCTATCTCACGTCGCGGACTTCTTTATGTTACCCTGATTTCAGGTGTTCTCTTATACTTTACAAATACTGTTCTTAAGTATTTCCGCTCTTCTATCTATACACGTCGTAAAAGTAACAAGAATATTCTCTTGATTTCTGATCAGGCACGTCTAGAAAATGTTTTGTCTCGTATGAAAGACAATATGGACGGTAGGATTACAGCAGTTTGTGTCTTGGATAATCCTTATTTCACTGATCCATTTATCAAGTGTGTTAAACCTGAAAAATTTGATTGAATATGCGACACACTCAGTGGTAGACCAAGTTTTGATAAATCTGCCAAGTGAGCAGTATAAGATTTGGGATTATGCATCACCTTTTGAGCTCATGGGAATTCCAGTTTCTATTAATCTGAATGCCCTTGAATTTATGAGTCAAGGTGAAAAAAACGTATCCAACAATTGGGTCCTTTCAAGGTTGTTACGTTTTCAACACATTTTTTTATAGCTATGGAGATATCTTGGCTAAACGCTTCCTTGATATCTGTGGAGCTCTAGTAGGTTTGGTGCTCTGTGGGATTGTTGGTATCTTCCTTTATCCACTTATTCGTAAGGATGGTGGACCAGCTATTTTTGCTCAAGACCGTGTGGGTGAGAATGGACGTATCTTCAAGTTTTATAAATTCCGTTCTATGAGAGTAGATGCTGAAGAAATCAAGAAGAATTTGATGGCACAGAACCAAATGTCTGGTGGTATGTTTAAGATGGACAATGATCCACGTATTACTAAAATCGGACATTTCATTCGTAAAACGAGTCTTGATGAACTTCCACAATTTTGGAATGTTCTAAAAGGTGATATGAGCTTGGTTGGAACACGTCCACCAACATTGGATGAGTACGAATCTTATACACCGGAACAAAAACGTCGCCTCAGCTTTAAACCAGGTATTACTGGTCTTTGGCAAGTAAGCGGTCGAAGTGAAATTACGGATTTTGATGAAGTTGTAAAACTAGACGTTGCTTATATGGACGGATGGACAATCTGGCGCGATATCAAAATCTTATTGAAAACAATTAAAGTAGTAGTAATGAAGGATGGAGCAAAGTGATGGCTTTCTCCATTTCTTTTAATGGTGATTAAATGACAAAAACAGTTTATATTGTTGGTTCTAAGGGAATTCCAGCAAAATATGGTGGATTTGAGACCTTTGTTGAGAAGTTAACAGAGTTCCAACAAGACAAAGATATCCAATATTATGTAGCTTGTATGCGTGAAAACTCTGCTAAATCAGGTATTACAGCAGACACTTTCGAACATAATGGTGCTAAATGCTACAATATCGACGTCCCAAATATCGGGCCTGCACGTGCCATCGCTTATGACATCGAAGCTCTCAATAAGGCCATTGAAATTGCTAAGGAAAATAATGACCAAGCACCAATCTTTTATGTTTTGGCTTGCCGAATCGGTCCATTTATCTCAGGTATTAAAAAGAAAATCAAGGCTATCGGTGGTACCCTTATGGTTAACCCGGACGGTCATGAATGGCTTCGTGCGAAATGGAGTCTTCCAGTTCGTAAATATTGGAAAATTTCTGAGCAACTCATGGTAAAACATGCAGATCTTTTGATTTGTGATAGTAAAAACATTGAATCTTATATTCAAAAGGATTATGCGAAGTATCGTCCTCAAACAACTTATATTGCCTATGGGACAGATACAACTAAATCTCGATTGACTAAGGTTGATGATAAGGTACGCACGTGGTACTTTGAAAAGGGTGTCATTGAAAACAATTATTACCTTGTTGTAGGACGTTTTGTGCCTGAGAATAACTATGAGGCTATGATTCGTGGCTTTATGGCGTCTAACTCTGACAAGGACTTTGTTCTCATTACCAATGTTGAAGAAACAAGTTCTACGACAAGTTGCGTCAGGAAACTGGTTTTGATAAGGATCCTCGTGTGAAATTTGTAGGGACTGTCTATGACCAAGAATTGCTCAAATACATTCGTGAGAATGCCTTTGCTTACTTCCATGGTCATGAAGTAGGTGGTACCAATCCATCCCTTCTTGAGGCTCTTGAGTCTACTAAGCTCAATCTCTTGTTGGATGTTGGCTTTAACCGTGAAGTCGGTGAAGATGGTGCTCTCTATTGGAAAAAAGACCAATTGGCAAGTGTCATTAATCAAGCTGAGCAATTAGATGAACAAGCTATCGCAGACCTCAATCAAAAATCAAGTAAACGTATTGCTGAAGCCTTTACTTGGGAAAAAATTGTTACAGACTACGAGAAAGTATTTAAAGGATAGAAATGCAGAAAATTTTATATCTTCACGCTGGTGCCGAAATGTATGGTGCTGACAAGGTTTTGTTGGAGCTTATTAAGGGGTTGGATAAAGATGCCTTTGAAGCTCATGTCATCTTGCCTAACGATGGTGTCTTAGTGAGTGCATTGGAAAAGGTTGGGGCTAAGGTAAAAGTTATCGATTATCCAATCTTGCGCCGTAAATATTTAATCCTAAGGGAATTCTTGAGTATTTTGGCTCTTATAATCGTTATTCAAAGCAAATTGCTAAATATGCTAAGGATAATGGCATTACTCTTATTCACAATAATACGACTGCGGTACTTGAGGGGATTTATCTCAAACGTAAGTTGAAATTACCTTTGATTTGGCATGTGCATGAAATTATCGTTAAACCAAAAGCAATCTCTGATTTTATCAACTTTTTGATGGGGCGTTATGCGGATACGATTGTGACAGTTTCAAATGCTGTGGCTAACCACGTCAAGCAGTCTCGCTTTGTAAAAAATGACCAAGTTCAAGTTATCTATAATGGTGTTGACAATGCCGTCTATCATGAAATGGATGCTAGTGCAGTCCGTGATCAGTTTGGTATCGCACAGGATGCTTTGGTTATCGGAATGGTTGGTCGAGTGAATGCATGGAAAGGTCAAGGCGACTTCTTAGAAGCTGTGACTCCAATCTTAAAGGCTAATCCAAAAGCAGTAGCCTTTCTGGCAGGGAGTGCTTTTGAAGGTGAAGAATGGCGAGTTGATGAGCTGGAGAAGGCTATATCAGACTCACCTGTAGCTGGGCAGATTAAACGTATCGATTATTATAGCAAGACGACAGAGCTCTATAATATGTTTGATATCTTTGTCTTGCCAAGTACCAATCCAGATCCTCTACCAACTGTAGTTCTCGAATCAATGGCTTGTGGCAAACCCGTAGTCGGCTACCGTCATGGTGGTGTCTGTGAAATGGTTAAGGAAGGTAAAAATGGCCTTCTTGCCACACCAAATCAGCCTGCAGAATTGTCTAAGGCTATTCAAGAATTGGCTGATAACACCGAGAAGAGAGAGCAATTTGGCAAGGCATCTGTCAAACGCCAAAAAGAACTCTTTTCATTACAAAGTTATATTCGTAATTTCTCGGAGTTGTATAAGAAGTACTAAGAAGTACTATTATGAACAGCGAAACACTAAAAAATAAATTAAAACGTATCGTTTATCCAATTATTAATTTTATTCCTAGACGAAGACTCAAGAATAAATTTCACGATTATTTGTGATAATTGTTGGGCTGGGAAAGTTTATCAGGAGTTGGGCTTGCCTTATCAAACACCATTTGTCGGGATGTTTGTCTTTTCGCCTGATTACATCAAGATGCTCAAGAATTTAAAACACTATTTGAGCGGAGACATCCCCTTGAAATTTGTTAAGGAATCAAAATATATCAAAGACTTTGATAATGCTTATCCTCTTGCACTTCTTGATGATATTGAACTTCATTTTTTGCATTATGCAGATGAAGAAGAAGCTACTCAAAAAAGGGAACGCCGTTTGAAGAGAATGCATTGGGATAATTTGTATTTCAAGTTCAATGATAATGATGCCTGCACGTATGAGTTGATGAAAGAGTTTGAAGAGCTTCCATACAAGAGTAAGGTCATTTTCTCTTCAAAGAATTATAGTGACTTACCTTCATTGGTCCACTTTAAATCGGCTGAGAAGCAAGGGCATGTTGGTATCGATTTAAAAACTTACCACCGTTATTTTAATACCGTTACTTGGTTGAATAAGGGTGGAGAAGACTTAACATAAAAAATTAGGTAAATAATCTATGAAACCACTTTTAACTGTTGTCATTCCAGTTTATAATGTTGAAAAATATTTAAAACGTTGTATTGAGAGTATCCTTATTCAAGAGTGGAAGAACTATGACATCTTACTTGTAGATGATGGAAGTACCGATAATTCTCCTCAAATTTGTGATGACTATGCTAAAGCATATGAGTTTATATCAGTTATTCATAAGAAGAATGGTGGACTATCTGCAGCTCGTAACACTGGTATTTCTCATGCTGAGGGAGAATATGTCTATTTCCCTGATTCAGATGATTGGATTGAACCAGACACCTTTATATCGTTAGCAGAAGTGGTGGAATCCCAGAAGTTTGATATTATCTCTTTTAATCGTGAGTTCGTGAAAGGTGAAGAAGATGCTATAGTTTCGGATTCATTAGTGACTCAAGTTTTTGAGGGTAAAGCTGCTTTTGTGCAAATGCTTAAGCATAGTTATATTACTGGTTTTGCTAATGATAAAATCTATAGAAAGTCTTTATTTACTGATAATGACATTCAGTTTCCTATTGGTAAATACTATGAGGATCTTGGCACTAATTACAAACTCTTTCTATCAGCTAAAAAGGTCTATGCAACCAATCAAAAGTATTATCACTATCTAATCGATAATCCTGATTCTATTACTCAGTCATGGAATGAAAAGAAATTTAGTAATATGTTTGGATTCTACAAAGAACTTTTCTATTCTGACTTTGTCCGTTCACAATTAAATAAAGAAGAGTTGCAAATATCTCAACTTTATTATGTAAACGGATTGGTTCATATACTAGCAAGTTTGTATAAATCTAAATTAGATAAAAAAATATAGAAATTACTAACGAAGTGAAACAAGAATTGCTTAAGAATAGTGTTTCTCTTTCTCAAATGAAAGACCAACCAAATAAGTTAAAAATATGTACTGTTTAGACTAAAATTGTTAAAACTAGCCTTCAGTATACAAAACGTTTTTTGAAATTATTTTAGGAGTCAAATTTGAAATACTCTGTTATTATTCCAGTTTATAATGTTGAGAAATACATTGATCGTTGTTTGAAAAGTATTATTTCTCAAAATTATGATGACTTGGAAATTATAGTGATAGACAATGGATCTACTGATAGTAGTGGTAGTATTTGCGATACTTATGCTAGCGAGTACTCAAATATCTCAGTCTATCATATTGAAAACCATGGTGTTGGTGCGGCACGAAATTTTGGCTTGTCCAAAGCCAGGGGAGAGTTTATCTACTTCGTTGATAGTGACGATTATCTTGTTGGTAATCTCTTTGCTGATTTTGCAGATAAGCTAGTCTCAGATTTGGATTTGGTTGTTTTTAGTTATTATAATTCTTTTGAGGAAGATTTAACTGAGAAGAGCCGTACTGAAAAGTCACTTCCGTTTAAAGGGAGTTACGACAAGGATGGTTTTATCAAGATATTTAAAGAACTATTCTTATCGGATATGCTTTACACAGTTTGGAATAAGATATATCGCAGAGAATTTCTTCTTGAAAATAACCTTTCTTTTGAGCAGTATGAATTGGGTGAAGATGTCCGCTTTAATCTTGATGTTTACCGTAAAGTCAATAAGATTTATCTTTCTCAAGATTTCTACTATGTTTATGTTACTGGTAGAAAAGGTTCCGCCATGTCGTGCTATAATCCTAAGCGTCTTCAATATCAGCTTCAAGAGTTGAAGTTGGTTGATGACTTATTAGAGGATTGGAATTTAGACAAGTCACATCTTGATAATAATGTAAAAGCAAGAATTTTGATGAGTAATATCTACAATATTACCAAACAAAAGTTACCAGTTAATAAAAAAGTTAAGCTGGTTAAAGAAATTTGTAAGAAACAGGATATAGCGGATTTTATTAAGAATGATTCTTCTGCATTGAATCCACTTATAAAACTGTTGTTGAAATGTCGAATGTATGTTGTTCTGATTTACCTCAAAAAAACGCAGATGATATTACAACATTTATAAGAATAATTGAAAGGTATGGAAAGTACTTGTGAATAGCAGTCGCTTTATCTCAGAGAAAATCTATTTATTTACACTCTTTGTTTGGGTATTATTTGCATCTCTGGTAACTACAACTTATTTTGTAAGGGTGGATGGTTTTTTGTCACTCTATCGTATCTTGCTATATTTTACAATAGGTATGATTACGATAAAGGAACTCATAAATCTTCCTGATACCATAAATTATTTCAGATACCACTTGAAGGAATTAATAATTTTCCTATTGTTTACCTTGACCATGTTAATTGTGTCAAAAAATCGAGATGGTCTTCCTGATATTAACGTTTTGCTGTTAGTTTTTTCAGCTAGGGATATAGAGTTCAAGAAGTTATTAGGGACTTTCTCCTTCGCCACATTTTTAGTGCTGTTTGTAACTATTCTAGCTAGTAAGATGGGTATTATTTCAAATATGTTGATGAGTGCTGATAGTGGTTATCGTTATAGTTTAGGATTCAACTATGTGTCCTTTGCCTCTCAACGTATGTTTTTTGCCCTATGTAGTTACTTAATGTTCAGAGGAAAGAAAGTTTCTTATCTGGAGTTGTTAGCTTTGCTGTTTGCTACATTTTATATGTACCAACAGACCTCAACCTCAAGTCCACTTTATCTAAGTCTCTTGATTTGACTTATGCGTTATTCAGTCTTAAGGTCTTTAAGTTTGATTTCATAGATAGTAATGTTATAACAGCGAATCTTGCCAAATATGGTTTTATTATTGCATTGGCTATAATCCTCTATTTCTGTTTCTATTCAACTGGTGATTTATTCCATCTTGTTGACCAATTTACACATAATCGTCTAAGACTGAGTGTTCAAGGATTCCGAAACTTCGGAGTTTCCTTATTAGGTCGACCAATTTCATTTACAACCATGGACATCTTCGGTAATTTTTCAAGCAACTATAACTTTATTGATAGCTCGTTTGTGCAGTTACTCGTAATTGATGGATTGGCTGTTAGTGCATTTATGTTATTTGCTTTAACACGTGTCATGAATTATTTTGTGACTAATCGAAAAGATATTATCCTTGCTTGCTTAGGTGTTATGATTATTCATGGCATGTTTGATCCCCAAATGCTTGTTCTTCGTTATTCACCTCTTATCTTATTGATTAGTCGACTCTTTGTGATGAAGACTGATAAAGATTTTTTGTAATTGAAACAGAGGTATATCATTTAGAAAGTCTAAACAGAGTCATATACATATGAAAGTTTTAAAAAATTACGCCTACAATCTTTCCTATCAATTACTGGTCATTGTTTTACCAATCATTACGACACCTTATGTTACTAGGATTTTTTTAGTTCAAAAGGATTTAGGTACTTATGGTTACTTTAATTCGATTGTGACCTACTTTATTCTTTTTGGCAACTTTAGGTGTTGCTAACTATGGTACTAAAGAGATTTCAGGACATCGAAAGGATATTCGTAAAAAAATTTCTGGGGTATTTATACCCTCCAATTGATTGCGACTATTTTTGTCTCTTGTCTTGTATACATCATTATGTTTGTTCTTTCCTGGTATGCAAAAATATGGTGGCTTATATCTTAGGATTAAAGCTTGATATCGAAAAGGGATGGATATTTCTTGGTTGTTCCAAGGATTGGAAGATTTTTCGTCGTATTACCGCAAGGAATACAACGGTAAAGGTTTTAGGAGTTATTTCTATCTTCCTATTTGTGAAAACACCTGGTGATTTGTATCTCTATGTTTTCCTATTGACCTTCTTTGAATTGCTTGGGCAATTAAGTATGTGGTTACCAGCGAGACCTTACATTGGAGAACCACAATTTGATTTATCCTATGCTAAGAAACATCTTAAACCTGTTATTTTGCTGTTTCTCCCTCAGGTTGCCATTTCACTATACGTGACTTTGGATCGTACCATGTTGGGTGCCTTGTCATCGACAAATGATGTAGGGATTTATGATCAGGCTTTGAAAATAATTAATATTTTGTTGACGTTGGTGACTTCATTGGGAAGTGTAATGCTTCCCAGGGTATCTGGTCTTTTGTCTAGTGGAGACTATAAGGCTGTTAACAAGATGCATGAATTCTCTTTCTTGATTTATAATCTCGTCATTTTCCCAATTATTGCTGGTCTCTTGGTTGTCAATAAAGACTTTGTTAGTTTTTTCCTAGGAAAGGACTTCCAAGCAGCTAATATTGCCATTGCCATCATGGTCTTTAGGATGTTCTTTATTGGTTGGACAAATATTATGGGAATCCAGATTTTGATTCCACACAATAAACATCGTGAGTTTATGCTCTCTACGACTATTCCGGCTGTTGTCAGTGTTGGACTTAATCTCTTGTTAATTCCTCCATTTGGCTTTGTTGGGGCCTCAATTGTATCAGTTTTAACAGAGGCTTTGGTATGGTTCATTCAATTGTACTTCAGCCTTCCTTACCTCAAAGAAGTACCGATTCTTGAGTCTATGGCAAAAATTGTATGCGCATCTGCTATGATGTATGGCTTGTTGCTAAGTGCAAAACCATTCTTGCATTTTCCACCTACTTTAAATGTTCTTGTGTATGCAGTGCTTGGTGGCCTCATTTACCTTCTTGCTATTCTAGTTTTGAAAGTGGTAGATGTTAAAGAATTAAAACAAATAATAGGAAAAAATTAGAAATGAAGAAAACACGGAATATAAACTTAGACTTGATAAAAGTAATTGCTTGTATAGGAGTTGTTTTGCTTCATACTACGATGCCAGGGTTTAAGGAAACAGGGCGATGGAATTACTCATCTTATTTATATTATCTAGGTACTTATTCAATTCCCTTGTTTTTTATGGTAAATGGTTATTTATTATTGGGTAAGAGCAAGATAACATATCCCTATATACTACATAAAATAAAATGGGTTCTAATAACAGTGTCTTCATGGACCGTTATCATTTGGTTTCTTAAAAGAGACTTCACAATTAATCCAATTAAAAAAATTTTGGCTTCTTTGATACAAAAGGGTTATTTCTTCCAATTTTGGTTTTTCGGCTCACTAATACTTATTTATTTATGCTTGCCGATATTGAAGAAGTATTTACATTCAAAAAGAAGTTATTTATACTTTCTATCTGTATTAACAATTATTGGTTTGATTTTTGAATTGATTAATTTTTTGCTTCAAATGCCAGTGCAAATTTATGTTATACAGACGTTTAGATTATGGACTTGGTTCTTTTACTACATTTTAGGTGGTTTTGTAGCACAATTCAATATAGATAATTTAAAAATCAATCTTTAAGGGATGGATGAAAAATAGTTAGCATACTTTTTGTTATTGATTTCACCGATAATATTATTTTTCATAGCAAAAACTACTTATCATAATCTTTTTGCTGAATATTTTTATGACAATCTTTTGGTAAAAGTAATTAGTTTAGGACTATTTCTTACCTTATTGACGCTAACCATTGATGCTTCTAAACATAGAATGATCTACTTGTTATCAGTCCAAACGATGGGGGTATTTATTATACATACCTATGTTATGCAAATATGGCAAAAGTTGATAGGGTTTAACATAGAAGGTGCACACTTATTTTTCCCTGTTTTCACATTAGTGATTAGTTTTCTAATAAGTATGATATTAATGAAAATCCCTTATATCAATCGAATAGTTAAATTATAAAAAGGAGTTTATAATGTACGATTATCTTATCGTTGGTGCTGGTTTGTCTGGAGCAATCTTCGCACATGAAGCTACAAAACGTGGCAAAAAAGTAAAAGTGATTGACAAGCGTGATCACATCGGTGGCAATATTTACTGTGAAGATGTTGAAGGTATCAACGTTCACAAGTATGGTGCTCACATTTTCCATACCTCAAATAAAAAAGTTTGGGATTATGTCAACCAATTTGCTGAGTTTAATAACTATATCAACTCACCAATTGCTAACTACAAGGGCAGTCTTTACAACCTTCCATTTAACATGAATACATTTTATGCTATGTGGGGCACTAAGACTCCGCAAGAAGTTAAGGACAAGATAGCTGAGCAAACGGCTGATATGAAAGATGTTGAGCCTAAAAACTTGGAAGAACAAGCTATCAAGTTGATTGGTCCAGATATCTACGAAAAGTTGATTAAGGGATACACTGAAAAACAATGGGGACGTTCTGCCACAGACCTTCCACCATTTATCATCAAACGTCTCCCTGTTCGTCTGACTTTTGATAACAACTACTTTAATGACCGTTACCAAGGAATTCCAATCGGTGGTTACAACGTCATCATTGAAAACATGCTTGGTGATGTAGAAGTAGAACTTGGTGTTGACTTCTTTGCCAATCGTGAAGAGCTTGAAGCTTCAGCTGATAAAGTTGTCTTTACAGGGATGATTGACCAGTACTTTGATTACAAACACGGTGAGTTGGAGTATCGCAGTCTTCGTTTTGAACACGAAGTCTTGGATGAAGAAAATCATCAAGGGAACGCCGTAGTCAACTACACAGAGCGTGAGATTCCTTATACTCGAATCATCGAACATAAGCACTTCGAGTATGGTACACAACCTAAGACAGTTATCACACGTGAATACCCAGCTGACTGGAAACGTGGGGATGAACCATACTACCCAATCAATGATGAAAAGAACAACGCCATGTTTGCTAAGTACCAAGAAGAAGCTGAGAAAAATGACAAGGTTATCTTCTGTGGACGTTTGGCAGACTATAAATACTACGACATGCACGTGGTCATTGAGCGTGCTCTAGAAGTCGTTGAGAAAGAATTTACTAAATGACACAAGGAAAAATTGATATCGTTGTTCTCTGGGTAGATGGAAGTGACCCAGAGTTTATCCGTGAGAAACAGGCTGTGACTGGTAAAGTTGCAGATTTGGACCAAGAAATTGATGGTGAGCAACGTTATCGTGATTATGGTATCTTTAATTACTGGTTCCGAATGATTGAAAAGCATGCTCCTTGGGTAAATAATGTTTATTTGATTACCAATGGGCAAAGCCAGACTGGTTGAATTTGGATCATCCAAAACTCAAATTGGTCACTCATAAGGAATTTATGCCTAATGAATACCTACCTACCTATAATTCAGCAGCTATTGAGCTTAATCTTCATCGTATTGAAGGATTGTCGGAGAACTATTTGTATTTCAATGATGATATGTACTTGATTAGAGATAGTCACCCTTCAGATTTTTATAAAAATGGTCAACCCAAGCTTTTAGCAGTATACGATGCTTTAGTTCCTTGGTCACCGTTTACTAATACTTATCACAATAATGTTGAATTAATTTATCGCCATTTTCCTAATAAGAAGGCTTTGAAATCCTCGCCTTGGAAATTCTTTAATTTCCGTTATGGTTCCCTAGTTTTGAAAAACTTGTTACTCTTGCCTTGGGGTCCGACGGGATACGTGAATCAACATTTACCTGTTCCAATGAAGAAAAGCACTTTGGCACATTTATGGGAAATTGAAGGGGAAACTTTAGATAAAACATCACGTAATCAAATTAGAGATTATGGAGTAGATGTTAATCAATATATCTGTCAACATTGGCAAATTGAAAGTAATCAGTTTTACCCTATGTCAAAGAATTTTGGAGAGTCGATAGATCTAAATCAAGTTGATAGGTTAGTGAGTATCTTTAAAGATAAACGTAAAAAATTGCTTTGTGTCAATGATGAAATTGACTTTAAAGAAGAGTATATCATTCGTTTTAAGGAAATCTTGAAAGAACGCTATCCTGAAAAATCAGCTTTTGAAAAATGAGAAATAAGAGATGAAATACTATTTAAAAGAAGAATTTTTACACGATAACAATGTTAAAAATGCAGGAAATAAGGCTCGTAATGACGTTGAAGAAATTGTAAAGAGAGAGGGCTATCAAGCCTTGGTTCTTTCAGTTGACAATTGGTACGAGATGAGCACTGTTAAAGCACAGCTTCATAAATCAAAGGCTTTTGGTCAGGCTTTGGATCAATTGCAACAAGGAGATGAATTGCTTATTCAATTCCCAATGCTTCACCATAGCTTTTTTACTACACATCATGTCAAGAAAGCGCAGAAAAAAGGGGTAAAAGTTAATTTTATTATCCACGATTTAGAAGCTCTTCGTTATGTCAATGTTGAAAATTTCCCTTTAAAGCATAAGATTCGTATTCAGATTCAAGAATCAGGGCTTCTTGCTGCAGCTGATGGTATCATTGCCCATAATCCAATTATGAAATCTGTTTTAGTGGATAAAGGGATTGCGGAAGATAAGATTGTTAGCCTTGGCATTTTCGACTATTTGATTCCAAATTTCCAAGAGAAGACAGGTCTAAGTAAGAATCAGCCAATTATTGTAGCTGGTAATCTGGCACAAGAAAAAGCTGGTTATCTTTACTCACTTCCTGCAGAACCTGCTTATAATCTTTATGGTGTTGGCTTCGACGAGAGCAGAGCTCTTGAGAATGAGGCTTACTTTGGCTCATTCCTACCTGATGAGCTTCCTGCAGCCCTTGAGGGTGGTTTTGGACTTGTCTGGGATGGTGATAGTGCTGAGACATGTAGTGGTGTTTTTGGTGAGTATCTTCGCTATAACAACTCTCATAAGGCATCACTTTACTTGGCATCAGGATTCCCGCTTGTTGTTTGGAAACAGTCAGCCTTATCTCACTTTGTGCTTGAGAATGGCTGTGGGATTGCAGTAGAGTCGCTTCATGATTTGAAGGCTACCATTGACAATCTTTCAGATACTGATTACCAAGATTTGCTTGAAAATACTAAGCGTGTCGGTAAAGGTATTCGTGATGGTCACTACCTACTTACCGCATTGAACAATTTGAAATAAGATAAAAAATCCTCATTTTAGTGAGGATTTTTTGCATTATTTGGAGATTTCAAACTGGTATTGGGTTCCTGAAACTCTCCCATTTGAGTAGATTGCTTTAATATAGTCGTCATAAGTGATTGACTTGGACTTACCTGCTTTTACGAGCTCAGGATCTCGCCATACATTTGGATCAGTAGCATTGCTATCTCGCTTGGTGAGATAGAGGTACTCAATGTAGGTTCTATTGTCGACAAAGGCACCAGCAACCTTTTCCTTACCATTATCAGATCGCGTATACATACGAGTCGTTCCTCCACCATCTAGCAGGAAGGCAAGGCGAATATTTGAGTAGCCTATATTTTTTAAAAGGTTATACACATCTTCGTGATTCAAGCCCTTATTGAGGGAGTTGTGACCATAGGTTTGGATAATACGGATAATACCATCATAGGTCTCTACGTAAATGGAACGGGCATTTGGTTGGTCAGGATCACCTTTCTCCCAGGTTTTATCTACCTTCTTATCCTTAATGATAATACCAAAGGCACCTGTATCCCAACCATTGCTTCCCATGTGGGTAAACATTTTAGCTGTGTCTATATTTGGGTAAGTTCCGGCAGTGATATTATTTTGATCATCTCCATATAGAAGGCCTGTTTTGCCCAATTCGATTTCCTTTTGAGCGAAGGGACGATCTAGTCCTTCGTAAGACCAAAAACCTGCGTTAATGAGAGCAAGAGCATCTCGTCGCTTAGCTTCGTACTTAATACTTTGCTCTGTGAGTTCAGGATTATCATCTTCGGTTCTTCCTTTTTGTAGGACATATTTTCCATCCTTCTTGAAGGAGAGAATCTGCATGTCTACATTTTTAATATTGCCTTTTTCAAGTAAGACAGACTGATCTAAGAGCTCTTTATTCTTTATGGTAAAGTTCAATCCATCCTTATTTGATGGCATGGAAAGCTTCTTAATATCTCGATTGTTGAAATAGATGGTGAGGTAGAGCAGTCCACCAACTATGGCACCTATCATTAGAAGAGAAAATAGTATTCTTAAAATATTCTTCAATTTCATACTATAATTATAAACAATCTAGGCTTACAAAACAATCCTAAGACCATTAAATATCCAAGAATAGTATCAGTTTTTCCTAGTATGGTACTGGTAAGCGTTTTCCAAAAGGGTTATAATAGGGATAAGTTAGTCAAGGAGGTGCTTTATGACCATTAAGGTGATTGCATCAGATATGGATGGAACATTTTTAGACGATAAAGGGAGCTATGATAAGGAGCGTTTTAGTCAGATTTTGGATGCCATGGCTGCGCGTGATATGCACTTTGTCGTTGCATCAGGTAATAGTATGAGTCGCCTTAAACCCATGCTTGCGGAGACTTTTGACCGACTGCATTTTGTAGCTGAAAATGGAGGTCAGGTGGTTAGCTATGGCAAGCTTCTGTGTCAGGAGTTTATGGCGTCAAATGATGTTGAAAACTTGCTAAGCTATTTTAATTATGATTTGTTGGATAGGCCAACTATATTTAATGGTGCTCAAGGCTCCTATATGTTAAAAGGGTCTAGGGTCAATTTTGCTGAGATGATAACAGAAGAAGAGCAAAAAGCCCTTGAAGCAGCCATTCAGCGTTTGAATGGGTTGGAGGATTTAGATGATGATTTCATCAAGATTACCATGTTGCTCAGTCCTGAAGAGGCTAATCGTGTGTCACAGGCTTTTAATCGTGATTTTGATGGCAATCTAGTTGCTGTTCCCAGTGGTTTTGGTGCTATTGACTTCATTCAAAAAGGCATGCACAAGGCTTGGGGACTCAAGCAGCTTCTTAACCACTGGGACTTGTCTGAAAATAATGTCATGGCTTTCGGTGATGGAGACAATGATCTTGAGCTCTTGCAAATGGCTGGCCGCTCTTATGCTATGGAAAATGCCAGTCCAGCTATTTTACAAGTGGCAGACCAAATAGCACCGCACCATAAGAATCAAGGGGTCTTGACTATCTTAGAAGATTATTTAGGTTTATCTTAAAAAAGGGTGGTAAAAGTAATGAAGTTATATTTAATGCGACATGGTGAGACATTATTTAATACACAAAAGCGTGTTCAGGGATGGTGTGACTCTCCCTTGACTGAAAATGGTATTTGGCAGGCAGAACAAGCCAAGCAGTACTTTGCAAAGAAAGGTATTTCTTTTGGTGCTGTCTACTCCTCTACGCAAGAGAGAGCTACTGATACGGCAAAGATTGTGGCGCCTGACTATTCGGTAACCCAGCTCAAGGGAATTAAAGAAATGAACTTTGGGTCTTTTGTAGCTCAACCAGAGCACCTCCTCCCCAAACATCGACCAGGTTCACGATCCTTTGAAGATCTCTTGGTTCCATACGGAGGTGAAGATATTCGCGAGGTTGGTCAGAGGGTTTTAAAGACTGTCTTAGAGAAAGCAGAAGCACACACTAAAGATGGCGCTGAGAATCTCCTCTTTGTCAGTCATGGGGCGGCTTTATGGGGATTAATCATTACCATGGACTTAGCCTTTCCTGAAGGAGTGCGTTTTGGGAATTGTAATATTTGTGTTTATGATTATAACCAAGGACAATTGGAGCTTCTTCAGGTGATTGATCCGATTTCTGGTTTAGAGGTAACATTATGAAAGAATTTTATTTAATGAGACATGGGCAAACACGGTTTAATGTTCAGCATAGACTTCAGGGAGTCTGCGATGCCCCTTTAACGGAAGTCGGGATTGAACAGGCTAAAAAGGCTGGTCAATATCTAGCCAAACAGGAACCGATTTTTGATCATGTCTTTACTTCAACCTCTGAGAGAGCTAGTGATACTCTAGAAATTGTGACTGGACGAACAGACTATGAAAGACTTAAAGGTCTTAAGGGACAGGATTTTGGAGCTTTTGAGGGCCAGCCAGAGTATCTTACTCCTAAAACCTTACCTGATGGACAAGGCTTTGGTGATTACTTTGTTCAATTTGGTGGCGAGAGTACGACCCAGGTTCGGGATCGTATGGAGTTGACGATTAGGGCCATCATGGAGAGTGTGGCCGATGGTTCTAAGTCCTTGCTAGTTAGTCATGGACCATCTATTTTGCAGTTCTGTAGACGTGTTTTAAATCCCGCCCCAGATATTCGTGGTCTTAAAAATTGTTGCATCTTACATTTTACCTATGATCAAGGGCAATTTGAACTGGTTTCAGTATATAATCCTGTAGAAGAAGAGTATATCTTTGGAGGCGAAGAATGACACGACTCTATTTAATGCGACATGGACAGACACTTTTTAACACACTCAATCGGATTCAAGGTTGGTGTGATTCTCCATTGACCGAAAAAGGTCGGGACCAAGCTCGTCAGGTCCGTGCTTATTTTGAAAAACATGATATGACTTTTGATCAGTATTATTGTACGACAACTGAAAGAGCTTCTGATACCATTGAATTGGCGACTGGGCGTACTGATTATCAACGTGTTAAGGGGCTAAAAGAAATGCATTTTGGTATTTTTGAAGGTCAGCCAGAGTATCTTCATCCCAAGACACCTGTTGTGGGGCATTTTGGTGACCACTATGCCCAGTTTGGTGGGGAAAGTCAGGATCAGTTCGTTGCGCGTGTTGTTGCGAGTGCTAAGGAGATAGTAGATAAGCATCCTGACCAATCTATTTTAGCTGTTAGTCACGCTGGAGCCTTGATGACTTTTCTTCATGCCGTTGAGCCAGAGCGGGCCTTTCAGTCTTGTCCAGGCAATTGTGCCATCTTAGTTTTTGATTACGATGGATCGAGCTTTCACTTTGTCAAGCTGATAGATCCAATAGCTGATCAAGAGTTGGTGGAATTTTAGCGGCTTTCTATGATCAAAGATAGTAAGAAACCCTTTCTTAGTGTATAATGGAAGGGTATTTTAAATTTTGGAGTGCCTATGAAATTTACAAAAAATCAGTTCATTTGGTTGGCTGTGCTGTTTTTCAGCTGTTTCTTGATTTATACTTACTGGGAAACCGTTGTTTCAATTTGTAACACTATTTACATTGCCAGTCAGCCCTTCCTGGTTGGAGCAGGGATTGCCTTTGTGGTCAATATCCTGATGTCTTTTTATGAGAAGCTACTGGTCAAGTTTATTCCCTTCGCTTTCATTACTAAAATTAAGCGTCCGATTGCTTTGCTGTCGGCATTGGCGACAATCGGTTTGGTCTTTACTTGGGTAGTGTTCACTGTTCTTCCAGATTTGATTGACAGTATCAATACTTTGATTAGTCAAGACCGCTCAGCTATCAATAACTTGATTAATTGGTTGCTTAAGAACAAATCCTTACAGAAAATTATTCAAGATCTTGGTGGTGTGACACAGGTTAGAGAGCTAATCAATAGCTACAGTGCTCAGTTGCTTCAACAAATCATGAATGGTTTGACCAGCTTCTTGACTTCGTTAACGAGTCTACCATCAACCTTAATTAATCTCTTTATTAGCATCGTCTTTTCTTGCTATGTTTTGGCTGGGAAAGAAAAACTTGGAAATCAGGTCAATCGTTTAGTAGACGTCTATTTAGGACGTTATGGTAAGACTTTCCACTATGTGGTCGCTATTCTCAATAATCGCTTCCGCAATTTCTTCGTTTATCAGTCGATTGAGGCTTGTATCTTGGGAACCTTGTGTTATATTGGGATGCGTATCTTTGATTTTCCATACGCCGCGACTATTTCTATCCTGATTGGCTTTTCAGCTATGATACCAGTTGTGGGGGACTATATCGGTGTGACAATTGGTACCATCTTGATTATGACACACTCTGTGACCTTGGCACTTTTATTTGTTGCCTATGTGGTTATCTTGCAGCAGTTTGAAGGAAATCTCATCTATCCTTATGTGGTTGGTGGCTCTACCGGACTTCCTGGTATTTGGGTTATCTTCGCTATCACCATAGGTTCTGCCTTGGGTGGTATCTTGGGCATGTTGGTTTCTGTGCCAGTAGCCGCTACCCTTTATCAGATTGTTAAAGATAATGTTGTTAGGCGAGAAGAGGCCAAAGCAGCAAATGCTATTGAAAATAATGATTAATTAAAACAGACTTGGGTCTGTTTTTTTCGTACTATAGTATCAGATGTCAATAAGATAGTATAAGTGTAAACGTTTTCCAAGTGTTATACTATTAGTAGATTAAACAAGATGAGGAGATAAAAGATGACTTATACATTTCCAAAAGAATTTCTCTGGGGTGGTGCAACAGCTGCCAACCAGTTTGAAGGTGCTTATAACCTAGATGGCAAAGGATTGTCTGTACAGGATGTGACGCCAAATGGCGGTGTTCCTTTTGAACCTGGGGCTTTGAATCCTTTGATCACAGATCAACCAACATCAGATAATCTAAAGCTAGAAGGTATAGATTTCTATCACCGTTATAAAGAGGACATAGCACTTTTTGCAGAGATGGGCTTCAAGGTCTTTCGTATGTCGATTGCTTGGTCTCGTATTTTCCCAAATGGTGATGATGCTGAGCCAAATGAAGCTGGCCTAGCCTTCTATGATAAAGTCTTTGATGAATTGGCTAAGTATGGCATCGAACCACTTGTAACCTTGTCTCACTATGAAACACCTCTAAACTTAGCACGTGAATACAATGGATGGACAAATCGTAAATTGATTGGTTTTTATGAAAACTATGTCCGTACAGTCTTCACACGCTATAAAGATAAGGTCAAATATTGGTTGACCTTTAATGAAGTGAACTCTGTTCTACATGCACCATTCATGTCAGGTGGTATTGCGACCCCTATGGAAGAGCTCTCTAAACAGGATCTCTATCAGGCAGTCCACCATGAGTTAGTCGCGTCAGCTTCAGCAACCAAGATTGGTCATGACATCAACCCTGATTTTAAGATTGGGTGTATGGTTCTTGCTATGCCTGCTTATGGGATGACAGCTAATCCTTTGGATCAGTTGGCTGTTCACGAGTTTGAAAATCAAAACTATCTCTTCTCAGATATCCATGCCCGTGGGAAATATCCAAACTATATTAAACGCTATTTCAAAGAAAATGGTATTGAAATACAATTCGCTCCTGGTGATGAAGAAATCTTGAAGAATACCGTTGATTTCATTTCATTCTCTTATTATATGTCTGTGGCAACCGCACATAATCCAGAAGACTATACGATTGGTAAAGGAAATATTATGGGTGGTGTTGAAAATCCCTACCTTGAGAAATCTGAGTGGGGTTGGGCTATCGATCCAATCGCTCTTCGTCTAGTTTTGAATGACTTCTATGATCGTTATCAATTGCCATTGTTTATTGTCGAAAATGGTTTGGGTGCCAAGGATGTCCTTGTTGATGGTCCTGATGGTCCAACAGTTGAAGATGATTATCGTATTGATTACCTTCAAAAACACTTGATTCAAGTCGGTGAAGCTCTTCAAGATGGTGTGGAGCTTTGGGGCTATACGACTTGGGGACCAATTGACTTGGTCTCAGCTTCAACGGCTGAACTCAGTAAACGATATGGCTTCATCTACGTTGATCGTAATGATGATGGTAGTGGTAGCTTGGCTCGTTATAAGAAAAAATCATTTGATTGGTATAAGTCTGTTATCGAAAGTAATGGTGCAGCCCTTTACAAATAGAAAATCGTTAAGAATCTCAGCAAAAGCTTGAGATTCTTATTTAGTATTTTAGTACAATATTGATAAATAAGGGTTTTAGTGAATATGTTTATTTATAGAGTATCGAAATACTATTTATTATAATTTATGTTAATTAACACATTTTCTGAAAAAGTGGTAGAATAAAAGTGTGAAAACGTTCTTATATTTTCTGAAGAAGTAGCTAGTCTATTTCTTTGCTTTTCCTACTTAGATGGAGGTAACGATAATGAATGATTTGAAAAAAGTTCTCTTAGCTGGTATTGGCTTGACTGCTATGACAGTTGATAAAGCTGATAGTTTTGTCAAAGAGTTAGTTGAAAAGGGGCGTTTGACTGTTGAAGAAGGTAAGGAACTAGAACAAGAGCTCAAACGTCAAAGTAAGGAAGAAGCTCAAGAATTTTTGAATAAACTTGATGCTAAGAAATCTTCAGTTGAGTATGCGACTAAGGATGACGTGAAACGTCTTGAAGAAAAACTTGACGCTTTGCTCAGTCAAAATAAATAAAATGTAAGGAGACTAAAATGGCAAGTAAACGATTGAGACATGTGTTGAAGGTTTTCTCGTCAGTTGGTCTCCTTTCTTATCGTGAAAAACACCTTCCTCAAGACCAACAGACAACACCTGTCAAGCTACGCCAAGCCTTTGAGCAATTGGGACCTAGTTTTGTTAAAATTGGTCAAATCCTATCCACGCGCTCTGACCTCTTGCCAGAGGCCTATATCAGAGAATTATCAAAACTCCAGAGTTCAGTTCCTCCCTTGAATAAAGAGGAAGTCATGACGGCCATTAGGAGAGAATTACCCAGTGGGCTTTCTGACAGTTTTCTTGATTTTTCGGAAGAGCCCTTGGCTTCTGGTTCTGTAGCTCAGACCCATAGGGCTAGATTGTTGTCTGGTCAGGAAGTAATTGTAAAAATTCAGCGACCTGGTATTGATGAGGTCGTTAAGGAAGATATTCAGCTTCTCATTAAGCTTGCACGCCATATTCCAAAGCATTTTATACCTATGGTCGATGTTCAGGAGGTTTTGGAAAATCTGCGAGAAACCCTAATTAAGGAACTTGATTTCAGAAATGAAGCAGAGGTCATGAAGCGTTTTAAGGTAAATAACAGGGCTGTTGCTTGTCTAGGTGTCCCGGAGGTCTATGATTCCTTTACGACGCCACACCTCATAGTCGAAGAGTACATCGATGGGATTCCACTTAATGACTATAGCCAACTGATTGAGGCTGGTTATGATCTGGAAGACGTGGGCAAGAAACTAATGTTGTCATTTATCAAGCAGGTTTTCAAAGATGGCTATTTTCATGGTGACCCTCATCCTGGAAATCTCTTGGTACGTGATGGCAAGATTTGTTTCATTGACTTTGGGATTATGGGTGAGTTGGAAGTGGGGATGCGTGCGTCCTTAAATGACATCCTATATAGTTTTACTGCTCAGGATGTTGACGGCATGACTAAGGCTATCTTGTCAGTTACCCAGTTTGATAATGGGCTAAACCGTGCAGTTCTAAGTCAGGATGTGGAGCAGATGCTGGGGCGTTATTCTGGTGTTGACTTGGGAAGTCTGTCCATGACAGATTTGCTAGAGGATTTACTGACTATTTTCCAGAAGAACCATCTTAAAGCCTCGTCTCAAATTACCATTTTGGAGAAGGCTTCGCTTCAAATCGAAGGTATTTTCCGAGAGTTGGCCCCAAATATGGATTTGATGACTCTGGCCAAGGATTATTTCCTAGAAAACATGGGCCCTGACATGCTTAAGCAGGCTCTGAACAAAGAGAGTATCTTGATTGAACTCTTTTATCTGATTCGCAATGGGAAAAATATTCCGCGTCGCCTGCATCAGCTCTTGGAGCAGATTTTAAACGGACGAATTGTGGTAAACCATGATTTTATTAACTTTTCAGGTCGAATTAAAGTCTTTGAGAAAGTTTTAAATAATCTGGTTTTAGCCTTGTTGACATTGGGATTTCTACTTTCTGGTGCCCTTTTGGCCAATAAATCAGGTTTTGAAAGTCTTGCCTGGCTATTTCTTGGACTTGGAACTTTTCTAGCTTTAATCACGGTAGTGCGTATAATATTTAAGAAAAAAGGATGAAGTATGATTGAAACAACTAGGCCCGAGCTTGTGGCCTATCAAGAAGAGCGTTTAGCCAAATTTGTGAATGAAAATCAGAAGTTAGACAAAGGCCAAATTGTTTTTGCAGGGGACTCCATCACGGAGTTTTTTGCGTTGAAAAAATATTTGGGTCGAGATTTTCCCTTGGTAAACCGTGGGATTGCAGGAACAGACTCAGTTTGGCTTTTAGAACACCTTAAAGAGCAAGTTTTAGATTTGGAACCCAGTAAATTGGTACTCTTGATTGGTATTAACGACATCGGAAGGGGTTATCCCATTCGAGATATTGTCAATCGTATTTCCGATATTATCATGACAGTTCGTCAGGAATCTCTCCTTACTGAGGTCTATTTGCTGAGTGTCTTTCCGGTTAGTGAAAAATCACAATATGCTTCTAAGGTTAAGATTCGAAATAATGCGTCTGTAGGTGAACTTAATCAACAATTGGCTGTTCTCCCTGGTGTGACCTATGTTGATCTTTATGATTACCTGACAGATGCCCACGGACAGTTAAATGACACTTACACAACGGATGGTTTACACTTGAGTCCACAAGGTTATCAAGTCCTAGCAGAACCAATCAAGAAGGAGATTTTAGAATGAAGGTAGGCTTAGTCCTTGAAGGCGGAGGAATGCGTGGCTTATACACTGCTGGTGTTTTAGATGCCTTTTTAGAAGCTGGAATAAAAGTAGACGGCGTTGTATCAGTATCAGCTGGAGCGCTTTTTGGTGTTAATTACCTTTCTAACCAGCCCAAAAGAGCACTCCGCTACAACAAACGATTCATGGGAGATCGTCGCTACATGAGTTTCTGGTCATGGCTGACAACCGGTAACTTCGTTAATAAGGAGTTCTCCTATTATAAGGTTCCTATGGAGTTAGACGTTTTTGATCAGGAGGCTTTTGCTGAGTCGGGTGTTCCCTTCTATGTGGTCACTACAGATATTGAGACCGGCAAACCAGATTATATCAAGATTGGCCATGTCTTTGAGCAGATGGAAGCCCTTCGTGCAAGTTCCGCCCTGCCTTTGGTTTCTGAAATTGTCGAGTACAAGGGCAAACGCTATATGGATGGTGGACTGTCCGATAGTCTCCCTATTGATTTTATGGAAAATTTGGGCTTTGACAAACTCATTGTCGTTCTGACACGTCCTAAGGGCTACCGTAAAGAGCCATCTAAAACGAGTAAGAGAATCTACAAGCTTTTTTACCGCAAATATCCTGAATTTGTCCAAGTAGCATCAAATCGCCATATTCACTACAATAAGAGTATTGAAAAGATTGAGGCTTTGGAAAAAACTGGAAATCTTTATGCCATTCGTCCAGAGCATGCGCTTGAAGTTGGTCGATTGGAGAAGGATCCTGAAAAATTTGAGGCCATCTATCAAGAGGGATTGGAACAAATGCGAAATGAGATGTCTCATCTCAAAACATTTCTTGGAGACAACTAAAAACGTGCTCGGTTGAGCACGTTCTTTTAGTTATTGATTTGTCGAGCTTGACGGCGTTCTTTGACTTTTTGACGACGCTTTTTCTCATTGATATAAATCAAGTAGACAACATAAAGCGGTAATAAGAGGAAGCAGAACAAGGCAAAATGTTTCATAAAGTTATGCTTATTGCTTGTTTGTTTCTCTTTTTGACCTCCAGAAAAAAGGAAGAAGCCAGTTTTAGTTGCATTGACAGTACTTGCTTTAATCTTAGGTGACACTGTTTTCAAACCATTATCGACAAGGACATAATCATTTTTAACACTAATCTTAGGCTCTTGCCCTTTTTTGACTGTGGCATAGACATCTTTTTGGACATCGTATTTTTTACCATCAATCTTTTGTTTGCCCTTGCTTAGGACTTTCTTGTAGGAATAGTCTTTAAACATTTTCTCAATAAGGGAGTTACCGAAGGCATGACGGATTTTTTCGCTACTTTCATCTTCCCAGTTTCCAACGCCCAGGATAACTGAAATGACACGCTGATTACCACGCTTACATGTGGAGATGTAGTTGTAGTCTCCACGAGGACTAGAGCCTGTTTTTAAGCCATCGACTCCTTTGAGGCCATAATCAGCACCAGGCAAGGAGTAGTTGTAATTTTCAAAGGTTTCCTCGTACGGTGTTCCTTTTTTGACAGTTACTGTCTGTTGGCTAGTGTATTTAAGGATTTCAGGGTGATGTTTGATAAGGTTATAGGTCATGATAGACAAATCACGGGCTGTCGTCTGGTTAGAGTGGTTATTATCATAACGTTTAGGCGTGTAGTAGCCTTTGTAAGATGCCGCACCAGCTCCAGAGGCATTGTACCATTTGGTATTTGTCATGCCGAGCTCTTTAGACTTCTCGTTCATACGATCAATCCACTTGTCAGGATCATTATTACTGAGATAGTTGGCAAGCATGACTGTCGCTGCATTTGAAGAGGGAACAGCTGTCATAGTGATAAGTTCCGAAACCGTGTATTTAACTCCAGAAACAATCTTGTTGTTTGAAATTTCATAGATATTAGCAATAGCCTCATCGGTTGGTTTGGCTGTAATCACGGTATCTTCTTTGATTTCTCCCTTTGATAAAGCATCAAAAACCAAGTAGAGAGACATAGCCTTACTCATGGAAGCGGGATCACGTACTTCATCAATGTTATCTTGCCAAAGGATATCACTAGTATTGGCATCAATCAAAAGTGATGATTTAGGCCTATAGGTCTCTGTGGCTTCCTTGTAGCCCGCTTTTTGTGCTATATCTACTAGTTGGTCAGCGGACGACAGACTGGGAGATAAAGCTAGACTAGCTACCAGGAAGAGTCCTAACAATTTCTTTTTCAAAATAATCTCCTTAGTAACAATGTTTATATGCTCTTTTAAAAGGCATCCATTAATCTATTTTTGTTATATGTTTGTAAAAAAAGTCATACTGGTCTATTATAGCATAGTTTTGGGTGATTTTATCAGTATTCTTTGGGGACTTCCTTGAATAGAGTATAAAAAAGACGTGTCATGGACACGCTTTCTTTTATTTATTGATTTGTCTTGCTTGACGACGTTCTTTGACTTTTTGACGACGTCCTTTTTCATTAAGGTAAATCAAGTAGATGAGACCAACTGGGATAAGGCATAGCAACCAGAAATAAACTGGGAGTTGACCATTATTTGTTGCTTTAGTAGCCTTTTTATCTTTTGGGTTACTTCCAAAATCGAACCATCCCTTAACTTTAGTTGCCTTAACAGAAGTAGCCTTGATTTTAGGTGATACTGTCTTCAGACCATTATCAATGACAATGTGATCATCTTTAACAGAGATTTTAGGGTCTTTGCCTTTTTTGACTGTGGCGTAGACATCTTTTTCGACATTGTATTTTTTACCGTCGATTTCTTGTTCACCCTTGCTAAGAACTTTCTTGTAAGAGAAGTCTTTATACATTTTCTCAACGAGAGCATTACCAAAGGTATGACGAATTTCTTCACCTGTTTGGTCAGACCAATCACCAGAACCCATGATGACAGCAATCATACGTTGATCACCACGCTTGATGGTATCAATATAGTTGAAGGCACCTTCTGGGCTTGATCCTGTCTTCAACCCATCAACCCCATCAATTCCGTATTTGGCACCTGGAATAGAGTAGTTGTAAGTCTCGAAGGTTTCCTCGTAAGGTGTTCCCTTTTTAACTGTGACAACAGGTTTGCTAGTGTATTTGAGAATGTCAGGGTATTTCTTGATGAAGTTATAGGTCATGATAGCCAAATCACGCGCAGTTGTTTGGTTGGTTTGGTTGTTATCATAACGTTGAGGACTGTAGTAACCTTTAAAGGCAACAGCAACGGCACCAGAAGCGTTAAACCATTTGGTATTGGTCATCCCTAGCTCTTTAGATTTTTCATTCATCATGTCTAGCCATTTATCAGGATCATTATTGGTCAAGTAGTTGGCCAGCATCACGGTTGTAACGTTAGAGGAAGGTACCGCCGTCATAGTGATGAGTTCTGAAACGGTATAATCAACCCCAGCAACAATCTTGTTGTTGGAAATTTCGTAAATATCTGCAATAGCTTGGTCGGTTGGAGTAGCTGTGATAACAGTATCTTCAGAAATCTCTCCTTTAGACATAGCTTCAAAGACCAAATAAAGTGTCATGGCCTTAGACATAGAAGCAGGGTCACGCACCTCGTCAGCATTTTCTTCCCAGAGGACATCTCCGGTATTGCCATCAATTAAGAGGGTTGATTTGGGGCGATAGGCCTCAGTGGCTTCAGTATAACCAGCAGCGCGTGTGATTTCCATCAATTCGTCTGCACTAGATAAACTCGGTGCTAGGGCTAGACAAGCTGCTAAAAGGACGGCAACAATTTTCTTTTTCACAATGTGTCTCCTTTAATATCTATGGGGTTCTGTAGCTGGCAGAACCTATTTCTATCTATTAATAACATTTGCCTGTCAAAACCCTAAATTCAGTAATGACAAACACCTTCATTATAACATATAAAAGTTAGAGTTTTCCTAACATTCGGTATTTTAATGTAATTTTTAGATTTGATTGAATGTTAAATAAAATATAGTTGGAAACAGAAAAAACGAGCTTACTTGCTCGTTACTTTTCAGCTTTTATCGTTGTCACTTGGTGGTAAATCAGAAACCAGGTTTCATTTCGACGCCAGATACTAGTGTGGAAATTTCCTCCCAACTCATAACTAATTAGTTTCGTTTTTTGACTAACAGATGTCATCTTGAAGCTGTCAAAGTTATTGAGAAGTGGTTGTTGATTAGCAATGACTTCTTCACGAGTGTGATGATGACCATTTTCATCGATTAAGTAGAAGTCAGGTGCCAAGAGATTTTCATAGTCAGGAATTTTCGACAGAATAATCTTTTCATTGCGAGAGAGTTTGTGGAGGACATTGCCATAAATTTCGTCTTCAGGAATAGCAGCGGGTTCTACATGGACATCAGTGTCATAGACAGAGAAACGCTTGCTGAGGACCTCCTCAATTTGTTCGGTAATAGCATGGCTCTCGTAAACAGAGAGGTCAGGATTCATTTCAACCACAATATCAAGATAGACGTTGCTACCATAAGAACGGCCACGTTGTTTCTTAACTTTAGTGACTTTTGGAATCTCAAGAATGGCTTTTTCATAGGCCTTGAGGTTTCTCTCGTCGAAACCGTCTGACAAACTAAAGGTTGCTTCCATGAAGATATCATAGGCTGTCTTTAGGATGAAGAAGGTAATGATAATAGCAGTAATATAGTCAATAATCGTAAGGTTGAAGGATGCTGCAACGATAGCGATTGAGGTACCAATAGAAGTTACAGCATCGGAGAGATTGTCCTTGGCAGCAGCAATTAAAGCACTGGATTTTAGCTTTTTAGCAAGTCTTTTATTGTAAAAGTAAACGCCACACATGACGATAGCAGACAGGATACCGACAGTAGCACCAAGTGGGTCGACGACTGTTTCCTCTCTTAGAAAAACCTTTCGGACTGTTTGAATGAGGACCTGAAAACCTACCACGAACATGATAAAGGAAGTGACTAGACTTGATAAGTCTTCAATCTTCCAATGACCAAACCTATGATCTGCATCAGCTGGTTGACTAGCTAGGTGCAATCCAATGAGTAGGGCTACGTTCCCCAAAATATCTGACAAGTTATTGAAACCATCCGCAATCAAAGAGCTAGAGTTTAAAAAGTGTCCAGCTAAAAGTTTTGCAATGGTAAGAAGAACGTAGGCAGCAATACTGACAATAGGACCTCGTCTGGCTGCTCTTAAATTTTCATACGTAGTCATAGGATTACCTTTTCTCTTAAAATACAAGTTTAAATTATAGCATAAAACTATAACGAGTTAAAGGTTGTAAGCCCTTTAAACTTGTGGATTCATTCATTTTTAAAACTTTATAGAAAATGCCTAGTAATCAGGGTGTTTTTTCAGTATTTTCCGAATATTCCCTACAAATTATGGTATAATTTAGGGTGTAAAACAGTCTAAAAAGAGGTTTTTATGGAACATTCGACATGGCACAAGCTTCTGAAAGAGGAACTGCCAGATCATTATTTTTCAAAGATAAATCAGTTTATGGACCAGGTCTATAGCCAGGGGACGGTTTATCCGCCTCGTGAAAAGGTTTTTAATGCCTTGTTGGAGACCCCATTTGAAGAAGTGCGGGTGGTAATTCTTGGTCAGGACCCTTATCATGGGCCTCATCAAGCACAGGGACTATCCTTCTCAGTACCTGATAGCCTTCCTGCTCCCCCGTCTTTGAAAAATATTCTCAAGGAGTTAGAGGAAGATTTGGGTTCTAGACCCTTTCATGATTTAACTTCATGGGCTGAGCAGGGGGTGCTTTTGCTTAATGCCTGTCTGACGGTTCCAGCTGGTCAAGCAAATGGGCATGCCGGTCAGGTTTGGGAACCATTTACAGATGCTGTGATTAAGGTTCTCAATCAAAAGGATACTTCTGTTGTTTTTATACTTTGGGGTGGCTATGCTCGCAAGAAGAAAGCTCTGGTTACCAATCCAATGCATGCCATTATTGAGAGTGCCCATCCGAGTCCCTTGTCGGCCTATCGTGGTTTTTTTGGCAGCAAGCCTTTTTCAAAAGCCAATGCCTACCTTGTATCTCAAGGCCAATCCCCAATTGATTGGTTGAAGTAAAATAGAAAGTTGGAAGATTATGTTACTGATTAAAAATGGTCGTGTTGTAGACCCTAAGTCTGGTTTGGATACGCAAGCTGATGTTCTTGTTGATGGTAAAAAAGTCGTTAAGATTGCGGAAAACATCGAAGATGGAGATGCTCAAGTCATTGATGCGACTGGTCTTGTGGTTGCTCCTGGTTTGGTGGATATCCATGTTCATTTCCGTGAGCCAGGTCAAACCCACAAAGAAGACATTCATACTGGTGCCTTAGCAGCGGCTGCAGGTGGTTTTACAACAGTTGTCATGATGGCTAACACTAATCCAACGATTTCAGACAAGGAAACCTTGGAGGAGGTCTTGACTTCAGCAGCTAAGGAAAATATCCATGTTAAGTCTGTTGCGACTATTACAAAGAACTTTGATGGTGAAAACATCACTGATTTTAAGGGCTTGCTTGAGGCCGGTGCAGTCGGATTCTCGGATGATGGTATTCCATTGACCAATGCTGGTATTGTCAAAAAAGCCATGGAGCTAGCTAAGGAGAATAATACTTTTATAAGTCTTCACGAAGAGGATCCTGATCTTAATGGCATTCTCGGTTTCAATGAAAATATTGCTAAAAAAGAATTCCATATTTGTGGGGCAACTGGTGTAGCTGAGTACAGTATGATTGCGCGTGATGTCATGATTGCTTATGATACACAAGCACATGTTCATATTCAACACTTGTCAAAAGCTGAATCTGTAAAAGTAGTTGAATTTGCCCAAAAATTTGGAGCTCGAGTTACTGCCGAAGTGGCACCGCAGCATTTCTCTAAGACTGAAGACCTCTTGCTCTCAAAAGGTGCTAATGCCAAGATGAACCCACCACTTCGTTTGGAATCTGACCGTCAGGCCGTTATCGAAGGGTTGAAATCTGGAGTCATCTCAGTCATTGCCACAGACCACGCGCCACACCATGCCGATGAAAAGAATGTCGATGATGTGACTAAAGCACCATCAGGAATGACTGGTCTTGAAACATCTCTATCTCTTGGATTGACCTACTTGGTTGAAGCAGGTCACTTAAGCTTGACGGAACTCTTGAAAGTAATGACTAGCAACCCATCTGATCTTTATGGCTTCGATGCTGGTTATTTGGCTGAAAATGGACCAGCTGACCTTGTAATTTTTGCTGACAAAGAAAAACGTCAGGTCACAGCAGACTTTAAGTCTAAAGCAGCCAATTCACCATTTGTAGGCGAAGAGCTTACGGGTAGTGTTAAATATACTATCTGTGACGGTGAGATTGTTTATCAAGCCTAAATAAGGGATCAGAGCAGGGCACATCGAGACACTTGGTGTTGCACCTGCTTTTTTAGTTCTTGAAGGAGCAAAATGATGAAAAAGATACTGAAAGGTTTTGTTAAATATGTTACTTTAACTGTTCTGTTAGTCTGTTTTCTGCCATTGTCTTTGCAGCACGTCCAAGCTGATGAGGTAGAGTATAGTCTGCCTTCCTATGTTGGTCACCTTTCAATTCAAGATGATGGTAATGCGACGTTTACTCAGGAAGTGACTTATGATTTTGATAGTGACTATAAAGGTCAGTATGTAACCTTGGGGAGAATTGGTGGTTATTCTATTATGGATGATCCCAAGGTTTCAGCAACTGTAAATGGGAAAGAAAAAACAGATATTACAGTTGAAAAACAGACTCCTATGAAGGTGTTAAACTCAAAGTTTATAATTCAGGTTCAGATGGTGATAGAGTTGTCCTCAAAGTTACTTGGCAAATCCAACACCTGTTGAATCTATATTCAGATATTGCAGTTTTAAATTGGTTTCCTATATCTGATTGGGATAAAGGATTTGGACAGATTGATTTCACAGTTGATGGTCTAGATGCAAGTCAGGGAGAGCTTTATGCCCACACTGGCTATTTCGGAAAAGACCCACAGGTTAAGCGTACTTCTACAGGTTATCAGGTTCATGTAGACAATTTACCAGCATCAGGTAAATTGGAATTACACGCCTACTGGCCGATGACCAGTGCTTTACGAGAAAATAATCAGGCTTACTTATTAAATAAGACGAATAAGGCAGACTTTCTAAAAAAAGAAGCAGATATCAAGAAATCTAAAGAAAACTTTCGACGCATTTTTTATGTCATCTTACCACTTGTAATCTTAAGCTTTGTTCTTATTGGTATTTTCTGTTACCTCATTGTTCTTTATAGCACTAGGATGCCTTCTTTCCCTCGAGATGCCCGTCTTTATGAAGCCCCTCAAGATTTAGCACCTTTGGTCCTAGCCAAGAATGTTTATAATCAGTCGTTCGACAAAACAGGTCTAAAAGAAGAAACGGGTCCTCTGAAGTTTAAATATATGGTGCAAGCTACCATCCTTGATTTGATTGATAGAGGTCATCTCACCTATAGACAAGAAGGTGATAGTAATATTCTTACACGTATTGAAAAGGAAGGTCTCTCTTCATTTGAAGTGTCTTTCTTGGATATGTTGTTTGATGGTCGCATGGAAATTAGAGATACGGAAATGTTCTCGCGCTATTATCTTGATAAAGATGCTCTAGAAAAACAATTTAAGAGTGCTAGAACAAGCTATGAGCGTGAAGCAATACGTTCCCAAGGAAAACGTGTCAAATATCAATTCACTAATGACGGCTATCAAGTAGCAAAAGGCGTAGAAAAAGAGGAATTTGCGCTTGGACTTCCTAAAATTTATAGAGATTTTAGTCCGAAAGAAAAGACATTTAACATATTGGGAGTAGCAGCTTTGGTACTTTCAATGGTGCTTTGTATTCTTTCAACCTTGTTCTTATTTGCTGCCTTTGGATCAGGACTAGGTTTTTACTATATTCTTGGCCTTCTACCTATAGCAGGAGTTACCATTTTATTCTGGTACTTAGTGAAAAGACGTCGTCAGAGATGTCTTGATGCAACTCAAATTTCAACCTATTACCAGTGGCATAGCTTTAAAAATATGATTAAGAGTATTCCTAGTTTTAAAGAATCCGAACTAGAATCTGTCATCCTTTGGAATCGTATCTTGGTTTATGCGACACTCTATGGACAGGCGAAAAAAGTTAGTGATGTCCTAAACGTTACAACATTCACCTCAGCAATCCATCTCTAGATGAGTTTACTTATTCAGCAGCACCATTTATCATGATGAATAATGTCAATTATCTAGAATCTTACGTTTCTGCCTCAGATAGCGTAAGTAGCTTCTCTATCAATTCGAACAGTGGTAGTGGCGGCTTTGGAGGCGGTGGCTTCTCTGGTGGTGGCGGAGGAGGCGGAGGCGGTGCCTTCTAAGCCTACTAGTCGGAGTTTACTATTTGTAGAGACACTCAGTCTATATGATTTTGGGTGTCTTTTTGTATGTCGAAGAATTATCCTTGTTCAAAAATGCTAGGAAGTTTGAGAGTGAAGAGATAAAAAGCAACAAAAAAAGAGCCGGTGGCTCTTTTTCAATATCATCTTAATAACCAGGTTCAAAGATTTCAATTATTTGAGTCAGATAACCTGCATGTAAACCGATACGATAGTCAACATTTGGCAAAGTCTTAACCAACTCATTCAGTTCTTTATCTTTGCTAACCTTATCAGCCAAAACTGGTAATTCAACGACAAGGAGTTGCGAGTGATCCAGTTGCAGGTAACTACTGTTGACCTTGATATCAGGACGAAGTAGTTTAAATATCGCTTTATCCGAAGCTTGGAGCAGTTGATATAAATCTAAGTCAGGTAAAGGAATCTCACCAAACTGAGGACTTATATTAATGGAAATATCGACATGTGACGCTCTCATTTCCAAAATACGATTTGAAAGAAAACTTGCTATTATTGGATTGCTAAGTCTATCCAAGTGTTCTTGAGTCTCTGGATTACCAATACTAGCATTGTCCGTTTTATAAATTTCAAGTAGACTCGTAGCTTTTTGCGGTATCTTCATTTTCCCAAAGGCAAGAGAAACGTCCTTGAGATTTTTTTGAATAGGTCGAAGGATTTTTTTGCTTTTGCGTGATAATTTGGATAAAGGATTTGCTGTAGTTAGTCATAGTACCCAACAATTTATGGCGTTCTTTGTTCAGCCTATCAATAGATTGTTGGTGGATAGCCTGGTTCCAATTGTAAAAAAATCCCATAGTAGTAGAGCAATGTATAGAACCAAGATAACAGACCTATTAGCATTGACCTTGAAAATTATTTCAAATAAATTTTTAGGATCATTAGTTGTCGTAAGGATACTGTTAAGACCATGGATAACAGTAAAGAAGACATAATAGACAGCTAGGAAGGCAGTGCTTCGCAACCAGTTACGTCTAGCCCAAACTTCGTCAAGACTACTCATCTGATTTAGGTCTATGGCGAAGATTTTAAGCGTTAGGAAAATGATTAATGGAGCTAAGATGTAGGTCAAGATATGTAAGTTCGTATCGAAAGAAACGTCACCTTTGATATGTAAGATGTGAGGGAGGATGACAAGTGAAAGTAGTCGTGTTGCCATATCAAAAAGGATAGTTGGATAAAAGGCGTAAAGCAAACGATGATAGAAAGAACGCTCTTTTACAAGGGCCAAATCAGCAACAAGGAAGAAAAGAGGGTCTACAACGATTTTTACGAGATTAAAATAGGATGCTGCAGCTACATAGGACAAAAATAGCAGTAAGAGGTGTCCTCGTTGTGGTTTAACCTTAGACATAGTCTGGTAGAGGTACCAAATAGAAATGAAACTAACAGCCTGTAAGAGAGGATTGATAATATTAGTAATCATTGTAACCTCCTTTTGTCATGTCAATCTCGATTTGTAAGCGGTAAATACCAGCACGTGTATTAGAAACGATGTTAACGTTTGGATAAGTGGATAGGATCTTATTGACGCGTTTCAGTTCGGGATCAGAGAAATCAGAGGTAATAGCTGAATCTTCTTTAGTGCTTGAACTTTCAACGACAAAGTGTTGACTATCCTCGTCTTTAATAAGCATAGCTAAGATATTTCTGTTCACTATCTTGTGCTTGGTCAATGACATGATCCAAGATAGTTGATAGGACATATACCCAATCTAAAGGATAAATAGGATAAACGGTAATGGGTTCTGGAACCTCCATACTAACCCAAACATCCAATTCTTTTGCCTTTAGAAATTTAGCTTCAAAGAGGACTCGCAAATCAGGGAGTTTAATATTTTCAAGTTTATCTCGATAAAAATGATCAATCTTTTTATCGAGCGGATTCGGAGTCAGCAAGTAGTCAATTAACTCCTGAGCCTCCTCGTTTTGTTGGAAATGGATGATATCGTAGAGATTTTCAGCTTCGTCTTTGATGAAGAGTTCTTGGCTAGTTTTTTTCTGGTACCAAGTATTGATGTTCTGGCTTGATTTTTGAAGAAGCAGAGAATGTTCCTCTTGAGCTGCTTGTGTTTGTGCACTGAGGTCCTTTCTATAGAGATTAACCTGTCCAGATAGAATCAGAGCTGTAATAATAAGAAAGGCAATGGTAAAGTGAATGTCTGTTGAAAGAAGTTCAGAAGCAAAGTAAATAATGGCTAGAGCACAAAGAGCAACAGAGGTTGATTTGTACCATGGTCTTGCTTTGTCAATTTGCATCATTCGAGAGTAGTCCACTTGAAGAAGGGCATTTTGAGCGAACCATAGCAAAAACGCAAGCAAAAGAATAAATGGACCAGCAAAATAATAATCTAGGACAGAAGGGAAAAAGATTGGAATAATCAGGAAAATGACCAGTCTCACCATTAAGGCAAATGTGAAAGGTATGAAGGAAGTCTCCAAAATGGTATGTCTCAGATTTTTGTAGGATTTGTTAGCTAGAAAGAGCACAAGTGCAATAAAACCAGATTTTGGAAAGTAAATACCAAAATAACTAGAGGCAAAAATGGCTAAACCTGCTAAAATAAGAATCCAGTATCTTAAAGGCCTTTTCGTAGTTACCTTGAAGATAACAATTTGTAAAATAAAAGCTATACATGCCGTAAGCCCGTGAACGATGACGTCACTCAATATCAAATATTCTCCTATTCGGGTAAAATCTATACAATTATATCATAATGCGCTAAAAAAAAGCATACGGATTGCCTATAAGTGATAAGGTTGTAAGGCTTTTCATTTTTCAAGCATATTTCTTGCTCATTAAGTTTTTTTAACCTATCCTAGATGTATAGAAAAATTTCGATAGAGGAGATCGATATGGTAAAACTTTCTAAAGAGACACATCTTGAGATGTTCACTAAAATGGAACGTATTCGTGAATTTGATTCACGTATTAATAAATTGGTTCGTCGTGGTTTTGTTCAAGGGATGACTCACTTTTCAGTTGGTGAGGAAGCAGCCAACGTTGGTGCTGTTCAACACTTGAGCTATGACGATATCTTCTTTTCAAATCACCGTGGTCACGGACAATCTATCGCCCAAGACATGGATTTGAATAAAATGATGGCAGAACTTGCTGGTAAAGCAACTGGTGTTTCTAAGGGACGTGGTGGTTCTATGCACTTGGCTGACTTTGAAAAAGGTAACTATGGTACTAATGGTATCGTTGGTGGTGGTTACGCTCTTGCCGTAGGTGCAGCCCTCACTCAGCAATACAAAGAAACAGGAAACATTGTTGTGGCATTCTCTGGAGATGGCGCAACCAACGAAGGTTCATTCCATGAGTCAGTCAATATGGCAGCTACTTGGAAATTACCTGTTATCTTCTTTATCATCAATAACCGTTATGGTATCTCAATGAATATCCATAAAGCTACAAACACACCTCACCTTTATACACGTGCGGAAGCTTATGGTATTCCTGGTTTCTACTGTGAAGATGGGAACGATGTCTTGGCTGTATATGAAACAATGGGCAAGGCTGTTGAGCATGTCCGTGGTGGCAACGGTCCTGCTATCGTTGAGGTAGAATCTTACCGCTGGTTTGGTCACTCAACTGCCGATGCGGGTGTTTACCGTACTAAGGAAGAAGTTGACGAGTGGAAGAACAATAACGACCCTATTATTAAATACCGTGACTATCTCGTTTCTGAAAATATCGCAAGCGCTGAAGAGTTAGATGCTATCCAAAGCCAAGTTAAGGCAGAGGTTGATGCAGCTTATGAGTTCGCCCAAAATAGCCCAGATCCAGAACTTTCAGTTGCCTTTGAAGATGTATGGGTAGACTAAAGAGAAAGGTTGAGGAATACAAGTATGAGTGAAACAAAATTGATGGCCTTGCGTGAGGCAGTAAACCTTGCTATGAGCGAGGAAATGCGTAAAGACGAAAATATCTTCCTTATGGGTGAAGATGTTGGTATCTATGGTGGTGACTTCGGTACATCAGTTGGTATGTTGGCAGAGTTTGGTGAAAAACGTGTTAGAGATACACCAATTTCAGAGGCTGCTATCGCTGGTGCAGCTGTTGGGTCTGCTATTACAGGTCTTCGTCCAATCGTTGACTTGACTTTCATGGACTTCATCACGATTGCCCTTGACGCTATCGTTAATAATGGCGCAAAAAATAACTACATGTTTGGTGGTGGTTTGAAGACTCCTGTAACCTTCCGTGTGGCATCTGGTTCAGGGATTGGTTCTGCGGCACAGCACTCACAATCTCTTGAGTCATGGTTGACTCACATTCCAGGGATTAAAGTGGTTGCTCCAGGTAATGCTAACGATGCTAAAGGTCTTTTGAAATCTGCTATTCAAGATAATAACATTGTTATCTTCATGGAACCAAAAGCACTTTACGGTAAAAAAGAGGAAGTGACACAAGACCCTGATTTCTACATTCCACTTGGAAAAGGTGAAATCAAGCGTGAAGGAACTGACCTTACTATTGTCACATATGGTCGTATGTTGGAACGTGTTCTTAAGGCTGCTGAAGAGGTGGCTGAACAAGGTATCAATGTTGAGGTTGTTGACCCACGTACGCTTATCCCACTTGATAAGGAATTGATTTTCGAGTCAGTTAAGAAGACTGGTAAACTTATGTTGGTCAATGATGCTTATAAGACTGGTGGATTCATCGGTGAGATTGCTGCTATGGTTACAGAAAGTGAAGCGTTTGATTACCTTGACCATCCAATTGTACGTTTGGCAAGTGAAGATGTGCCTGTACCTTATGCGCGTGTCTTGGAACAAGCGGTTCTTCCAGATGTTGAAAAGATTAAGGCTGCTATTATCAAGATGGCCAATAAAGGAAACTAACTTTCTAGCGACGGTTAAGTGATATTTCTCGCTAGTAAAATGTGTTTCTTGTTTTAACTGTGGGAGTATCGGAAATATAATTTAAAGTAGAAAGGAGAGGGCGTTAAAGCGTTTGAGTCGATTTGAACTCGAACGAAATGCTTCGGAATTTAGATAGTTTTACGTTAGTGTGCTTGCACACAAGTAAAACTCCTAACATTCTGTCGCATTTTAGCGTTCTTAGTATCATAAAATATGGCTTTTGAGATTATTATGCCTAAGCTTGGTGTTGATATGCAGGAAGGCGAAATCATCGAGTGGAAGAAACAAGAGGGTGATGTGGTTAATGAGGGAGATATTCTTCTTGAAATCATGTCAGATAAGACGAACATGGAACTTGAAGCAGAAGATTCTGGTGTTCTTTTGAAGATTACCCGTCAGGCTGGTGAAACAGTACCAGTTACTGAGGTTATTGGTTATATTGGAGCAGAAGGTGAAGTTGTAGCTGACAACGCAGCTAGCGCACCTGTTACTGAACCTGCGCCAAAAGTTGAAGAAGTTGCCGCTGTAGCAGAGCCTGTAGTAGCAGCGCAAACGCAAGCACCTATCGTTCACGAAGGCGGCAAAGTACGTGCAACACCTAAGGCTCGAAAGGTGGCGCGTGAGTTGGGGATTGACCTCGCTCAAGTTCCAGGAACTGGAGCAAAAGGTCGTGTTCATGCTGATGACGTTGAAAACTTTAAGGGTGCTCAACCTAAGGCGACTCCATTGGCACGTAAGATTGCAGCGGACCTTGGTATTGACTTAGCTAGCGTATCTGGAACAGGCTTTGGTGGTAAGATTACTAAGGAAGACATTCTTGCAATCAGTGCCCCAGCGCAAGTTAAGGAAGCGGCTGCTGCACCTGTAGTTGAAGCTAAACCTGAAAAAGTCTTGCCAGAAGGCGTGGAAGTTATCCCAATGTCTGCTATGCGTAAGGCAATTTCTAGGGAATGACGCACTCATACTTGACTGCACCAACCTTTACTCTTAACTATGACGTGGACATGACTAACCTTATGGCTCTTCGTAAGCAAGTCCTTGATCCAATCATGAATAAGACTGGTATGAAGGTAACCTTCACGGATTTGATTGGTTTGGCAGTTGTGCGTACTCTTATGAAAGAGGAACACCGTTACCTCAATGCGTCATTGATTGATGATGCACAAAATATCGAATTACATAAATTTGTTAATCTCGGTATTGCCGTTGGTCTCGATGATGGCTTGATTGTACCTGTCGTTCACGGTGCAGATAAGATGAGTTTGTCTGAGTTTGTTGTGGCTTCTAAGGATGTCATCAAGAAAGCTCAAGCTGGTAAATTGAAGGCTGCAGAAATGTCAGGTTCAACCTTCTCTATTACTAACTTGGGAATGTTTGGAACTAAGTCATTTAACCCAATCATCAACCAACCAAACTCAGCTATCCTTGGTGTTTCAGCAACTATTCAGACTCCAGTTGTTGTTGATGGAGAAGTTGTCGTACGTCCAATCATGGGTCTATGCTTGACAATTGACCACCGTATTGTAGATGGTATGAATGGTGCCAAATTCATGGTTGATTTGAAACATTTGATTGAAAATCCTATGGAATTGTTGATTTAAGAAAAAAATATCTGAAAACTGAAGTTTTAATAGAAAGGAGAGGGCGAACCAGAGGGTATAACTGAACCCGAGCGGAAAGCTTGGAAAATAGACCGTCTGTCTACGTCAGCAGGCTGACGTGTCAGACGCCTAATTTTCAGTCGCTTTCTGGTCGCTCTTGGTATCTTATAAATGGCTTTTGAGATTATTATGCCTAAGCTTGGTGTGGACATGCAGGAAGGCGAAATCATCGAGTGGAAAAAACAAGAGGGTGATGTGGTTAATGAGGGAGATATCCTTCTTGAAATCATGTCAGATAAAACGAACATGGAACTTGAAGCAGAAGATTCTGGTGTTCTTTTGAAGATTACGCGTCAGGCTGGTGAAACTGTACCAGTTACTGAGGTTATTGGTTATATTGGAGCAGAAGGTGAAGTTGTGGCTGATAACGCTGCTAGCGCACCTGTTGCAGAAGCAACTGCTCAGTTGGAATCAGCTGGTCTTGAAGTTCCTAAAGCTCCTGTCCAAGCTGCTCCAACAGCTGCTGCAGAAAAAGCACCTCTTGCTGACAATGAGTACGATATTATCGTTGTCGGTGGTGGTCCTGCTGGTTACTATTCTGCCATTCGTGGTGCACAACTTGGTGGTAAGGTTGCCATCGTTGAAAAATCTGAATTTGGTGGAACATGTTTGAATAAAGGATGTATCCCAACTAAGACCTACCTTAAAAATGCAGAAATCCTTGATGGACTTAAGATTGCAGCAGGTCGTGGTATCAACCTAGCGTCAACAAACTACACTATCGATATGGATAAGACAGTTGACTTTAAGAACTCTGTCGTTAAGACCCTTACTGGTGGTGTTCAAGGTCTTTTGAAGGCTAACAAGGTCACTATTTTCAACGGTCTTGGTCAAGTTAACCCAGATAAGACAGTTACTATTGGTTCAGAAACAATCAAGGGACGCAATATCATCCTTGCGACTGGATCTAAAGTATCTCGTATCAATATTCCTGGTATTGAGTCACAACTTGTGATGACATCAGATGATATTCTTGACTTACGTGAATTGCCTAAATCACTTGCTGTTATGGGTGGTGGTGTCGTTGGTATCGAGCTTGGTCTTGTTTATGCCTCATACGGTGTAGAAGTGACTGTTGTTGAGATGGCTGACCGCATTATTCCTGCTATGGATAAGGAAGTATCTCTTGAACTTCAAAAAATCCTTGCTAAGAAGGGTATGAAAATCATGACATCTGTTGGGGTTTCTGAGATTGTAGAAGCTAACAACCAATTGACCCTTAAACTTAATAATGGTGAAGAGATTGTAGCGGATCGTGCCCTTCTTTCAATCGGTCGTGTCCCACAATTGGATGGTCTTGAAAATCTTAACCTTGAACTTGACCGTGGTCGTATCAAAGTTAATCCTTATCAAGAAACATCAATCCCAGGAATTTACGCACCAGGTGATGTTAACGGAACTAAGATGCTTGCTCACGCGGCTTACCGTATGGGTGAAGTTGCAGCTGAAAATGCTATGCGTGGCAATGTCCGTAAGGCTCACCTTGACTACACACCAGCAGCTGTCTACACTCACCCAGAAGTCGCTATGTGTGGTCTTACTGAAGAGGATGCACGCGCTAAATACGGTGATGTCCTCGTTGGTAAATCAAGCTTCGCTGGTAACGGACGTGCCATCGCTTCAAACGAAGCTCACGGTTTTGTTAAAGTTGTTGCGGATGCGAAGTACCATGAAATCCTTGGTGTTCACATTATCGGTCCAGCCGCAGCTGAATTGATTAACGAAGCATCAACAATTATGGAAAATGAATTGACTGTAGATGAACTCTTGCAATCTATCCACGGTCACCCAACCTTCTCTGAAAACATGTATGAAGCCTTTGCTGACGTACTTGGAGAAGCTATCCATAACCCACCAAAACGTAAATAAAGTTGATAAAATTCTCGGACAGATGTTCGGGGATTTTTCTTTTGTCACACATTTTCATCTTTAGCTATATCTTGCAAATTTCTTTGGATTTTTAGTGTTAAATACGAATAGGTAGTTAAAGGGTTTTCAAATAAGATAAATCGCAATTTTGTAGCGTTTAGAATTTTATAATATTTCTGCCTTATTTAGAAAACTTTTAATAATGACCTTTCCATGAGAGTTTATCTATGGTAAAATGGTTAAAGTATTATAAAAATGCAAAAGGAAAGTTAAATGCGAACGAAAGATTTTATCTACTATGCTAGTGCGGCTGTTCTCTTGGCTGTCACAACTCAGGTTGCTCAAGCTGATGAAGTGGCGACACAAACGCCTTCTGTTACTGAAGGAAATCAGTATCAACCTGCGACAGCAGCTGAGATTTTTGGTGGAGAAGCGGCTTTACCGGCGACTCCTAGCTCAACTGTTTCAGCACCCGTGGCTACAAGTGAAGTGGCAAAAGCTAGTGCTCCAGCGGTATCTACGTCACTTGCGCCACAAAGTTCAGAGGCTGTAACAACTGCGGCATCAACTTCAGTAGCTAACTCTACTGTTGCTGTAGCGTCAACTTCAGTAACATCTTCAGTTGTTAGTTCAGAAAGTGTAACAGCTTCTACAAGTGCGACAAGTTCGGAAACGTCAAACAGCGCTGTAGCAACACCTGCTAAATTGACGAATTCTACGGATGTTCCTTCGCCAACGCTTAAGGTGCAACCAAAGACTTTTATCGATGTCAGCAGCCATAATGGTGATATCAGTGTAGATGACTATCGTGCTCTTGCACGCCAGGGTGTGGGTGGTGTCGTTGTCAAGTTGACTGAGGACACTTGGTACAACAACCCTAAAGCACCCTCACAAGTTCGCAATGCTCAAATTGCTGGTCTTCAAGTATCAACCTATCATTTTTCTCGATACACAACTGAGGAAGAAGCACGTGCAGAAGCTCGTTTCTACATCCAAGCTGCACAAAAACTAAACCTTCCAAAGAGTACTGTTATGGTTAATGATTTCGAAGACTCTAAGATGCTTCCAAATATCAACCGTAACACTCAAGCTTGGGTTAACGAAATGCGTAAGCATGGATACAACAACTTGATGTTCTATACAAGTGCTAGCTGGTTGGATGAGAACAATATAGGCTACCGTGGACCTGTCTCAACCTCTCAATTTGGGATTGAGAATTTCTGGGTTGCCCAGTATCCATCAACAACTCTTACAGCAACAAGTGCTAAGAACATGCGCTATAATGCCAAAACTGGTGCATGGCAGTTTCAGCTACGGCTAATCTCTTGCCAGGTAAACATGTCTTTGACCATAGCGTGGACTATACAGGACGTTTCACAGCTAATGCCAGTGCTGAGGTTGATGCCACTCAAGGCGATTTGAGTGGAACCATTTCTATTGTCAATAACAATCCAACTGTTGGTAGCTTTGATGTTGTCATCTCTAATGTTAAGGCACCAAACGGTGTTGAAACTGTCTCTGTTCCAATTTGGTCAGAAATTAATGGCCAAGATGACATTATCTGGTATACGGCTAACCGTCAAAATAATGGAACTTATACAGTAAACGTTAAGGCTTCAGCTCATAAAAACTCAACAGGCCTTTACAATGTTCATCTTTATTATATTCAAAAAGATGGTCAATTAACTGGTGTTGGTGGAACAACTACGCAAGTCTTCATTGGTAAGACACCAGAGCAGTTGAAACCAAAAGCAAGTTTTGCTATTGAAAATAATAATGCTAAGGCAGGAACTTTTGACGCCGTTATCACTAATATCTCAGCACCACTAGGTGTTAAAGAGGTTTTAGTCCCATCATGGAGTCTTGAAAATGGTCAAGACGACCTTATTTGGCATAAGGCAACCAAGCAAATGATGGTAGCTATCGTGTAACCATTAAGGCAAGTGAGCATAAGGGCAATAAAGGGAATTACCGTGCTGATGCCTACATCGTGGACAACGCTAACAATCGTCATTATATTGCCGAAAAAGTAGTGTCTGTTGATTATGCTCGACCAAGTGGTGTCCTTACAATTGAAAACAACAATACTGCAGCAGGTACTTTTGATGCCGTTGTTCGTAATATTGTTGCACCTACAGGTTTGAAAGAGGTTCTTGTTCCATCATGGAGTTTGGCTGGTGGTCAGGATGATCTCATCTGGCACAAGGCCACTCGTCAAGCTGATGGTTCTTACCGAGTGACTATCAAGGCAACGGATCATAAGAATTCAACAGGTAAATACCGTGCTGATGCCTACATTGTAGATGACTCTAATAAGCGTTTCTACCTTACTGAAAAAGTGGTAGAAGTTACGCAAACTCGTCCTAGTGCAAGTCTCTTTATTGAAAATAATAATGCCGATTTAGGTACTTTTGATGCTGTAATTCGTAATATTGTAGCACCAAATGGAATTAAAGAAGTTTAGTCCCATCATGGAGCTTGGTTAATGGACAAGATGATCTGGTTTGGCATAAAGCTAGTCGCCAATCTGACGGTAGCTATCGTGTAACTATCAAGGCGTCAGATCATAAGAATTCTCTAGGCAATTACCGTGCTGACGTTTATATCGTAGATAATGCCAACCAACGTCATTATGTCACTGAAACAATTGTGGATGTGAAACATAATAAACCAGTAGGTACCATTTCAGTAGTTAATAACAATAAAGATACTGGTACTTTTGATGTCATTATCAGTGATGTCTATAGTTCTAAAGGTGTTCGTACTGTTCAAGTGCCTATTTGGTCTGAAAAAGACGGTCAAGATGATATTATTTGGTATGAAGCGACCCGCCAAGCGAACGGCACTTATACGGTAAATGTTCAAGCTACTAAGCATAAAAACTCAACAGGCTTGTACAATATTCATTTGTACTACATTTAAATGATGGTTCACAAGTTGGTGTCGGTGGCACAACGACGACAGTTGAATTCCGTAATGCTAAGACTAAAACGCAAACCTATATCACTAACGTTAATTCAGAAGCTGGTAGTTATACAGTAGTGGTTGATCAGGCACCACAAGGACGTCAAATTAAGAATATCCGTGTAGCTGTATGGTCAGAAAGCAACCAAGGAAACCTTTCTTGGTACAATACGGCACCTACTGGAACACATACTGAAATCAATGTATCGACTGTTAATCATAAGAATCTCATTGGTAACTATACGACTCATGTTTATGTAGACTATGTAGACAATACTGTAGACGGATTTAACCTTGGTGAGACAGCTCTTGCTCCACGTAATCGTCGTGTTGAGCCTCAGACGACTTATTATTCTCAACGTGATCCTCGTTGGGCTTCTAAGTGGTATGGTGTCAGTAATATGGACCAGTCAGGCTGTGTTCCAACATCACTTGCCATGACCTTTACAGATATCTTGGGAACTGTAATTGCACCAACGACAGTTGCGGATTATTTGTACTACAATACAAATTCATTCAATAAAACATCAGTTGCTGGTACAGACGCGGATGGTATTGTATTAGCAAGTAAAAATTGGGGTCTCAAGAGCAACATGCTTTCAAGCATTGCTAACATTGCTTCAGCTTTGATGTCAGGCCAACACGTTCTGGCAGCAGTAGGAGCAAGCCAATTTATCAATTATCCTTACACGCATGAAATCGTGCTTCATGGCTATGATAATGGTAAAACTTATGTTCGTGATCCATTTAACGCCAATAACAATGGTTGGTATTCATTGGACTACATTCATGGTGTTCAGAGTCGAGATGCAATGGATACTAAGCTTGGTGCACCATTCTTCTCAATCTTTGCTTAATCTATTAATGAAAGGTCTTTAGAAGGAAACTTCTAAGGGCTTTTTTGGTGTTCATTTTTGATAGTAATATTATGTATTTATCTATTTTCAGAATATTATATATACATTTGGAATCTCTTGTTTAAAGGTTATTAGGTTCTTTATTTGGATAACGTTGATACTTTTAGTATGGAAATTACTTATTTTTTTATCATTTTTATAGTTTTTTTAGATAATTATCACTTTTGTTCTATTCGTAAGACATTTTCTATGGTAAAATGGGTGACGTATTAAAAAAGTGTCAAAGGAAAGTTAAATGCGAACAAAAGATTTTATCTACTATGCCAGTGCGGCTGTTCTCATGGCGGTGACTACTCAGGTGGCCAGTGCTGATGAGGTAGCCACTCAAATGCCTACGGTTACTGAAGGGAACCAGTATCAGCCTGCGACAGCAGCAGAAATTTTTGGTGGTGGAGCAGTTCTTGAACAAGAGTCACCATCAGCAAGTCCAAGTTCAATTGTTGCGGCAACATCTACAGCCACGAGTGAAGTAGCAAACTCAAGTGCTCCACAAGTCAGCCAAGCAAGCTCAACAACGATTGTAGCATCTGAATCAAGAGTCATTGCCTCTGAATCGGTAGTTCAGGCGAACACAGTAGCTAGTTCAGAAAATGCGACGGTACCGACTGCTTCTGAGGTTTCAAGCAATACCGTGGCTGAACCTGCTAAGTTGACTCATTCTCATGATACTGATGTTCTAAAACCTAAGGCAAGCTTCTCAATTGAGAACAACAACAAGGTCACTGGTACCTTTGATGCTGTGGTTCGAGATATTGTGGCACCCTTGGGTGTTAAAGAGGTTCTAGTTCCATCTTGGAGTCTAGCGAATGGTCAAGATGACTTGATTTGGCATAAGGCAGCCAAGCAAATGGACGGCTCTTATCGTGTAACTATTAAGGCGGTTGATCACAAGGGAGAGGCTGGCAATTACCGTGCAGACGCCTATGTTGTTGATCGAACAAATAAGAGACATTATATTTCTGAGAAAGTAGTATCTGTTAATTACGTTCGTCCAAGTGCAAGCCTAACGATTGAAAATAATAATGCAGCTACAGGCACGTTTGACGCTGTGGTGAAAAATATTATTGCCCCTACAGGTGTGAAAGAAATCTTAGTACCGTCATGGAGTCTCGTTGGTGGTCAAGATGATTTGATTTGGCATAAGGCGACGAAACAAGCGGATGGTTCTTACCGTGCTACTATTAAGGCAAGTGACCACAAAAATTCAACTGGTAAGTACCGTGCAGATGCCTATATCGTAGATAATTTCAACAAGCGTTTCTACTTGACTGAAAAAGTGGTGGAAGTTAGCCAATCTCGTCCAAGCGCAAGGCTAACGATTGAAAATAATAATGCAGCTACAGGCACTTTTGATGCTGTGGTTCGCAATATTGTTGCACCGAATGGCTTGAAGGAAATCTTGGTCCCCTCGTGGAGTCTTGTTAATGGTCAGGATGACTTGGTTTGGCATAAGGCAAGTAAACAAGCAGACGGTAGCTATCGTGTGACGATTAAGGCTTCAGACCATAAACATTCAACTGGTAAATACAGAGCAGATGTTTATCTCGTCGATAAGGATGACAATCGTCAGTATTTGACTGAGACCGTGGTTGATGTTAATGAAACTAAGCCAAGTGGTAGTATTTCTATCTTAAATAACAATGGCGCTGGCACTTTTGATGTGGTCATCAGCGATGTTTATAGCCCTAAGGGGGTTCGAACGGTTCAAGTGCCTATCTGGTCTGAGGCTGATGGTCAAGATGATATTCGTTGGTATGAAGCGACACGTCAAACAGACGGCACTTACAAGGTTACTATTCAAGTAGCCAACCACAAAAATACAACTGGTCTTTACAATGTTCATCTTTACTATGTCCAAAATGATGGCTCACGAATCGGTGTAGGCGGAACACAAACAAAAGTTACTTTGTCAGATCCCAAGCCGACCTTGCTATCACTGGTCTCAACAATGCTACTGGTAGCTATGATGTTGTCATTTCAAACTTGGTTGCGCCACGAGGCTTCAAAGAAGTCTTGGTTCCAACCTGGTCAGAAAAGAACGGCCAAGATGATATCATCTGGTACAAGGCAACTAAGCAAGCTAATGGAGACTATAAGGTAACCGTTCGTTCAAGCAACCATAAGGGTGATAGCGGTCTGTATAATTCTCATGTCTATTTGGTTGACAATGATGGTAAATACATTGGCCTAGGTGGCAAACAAGTGACACTTGATATCACTAAGACTCAAGGAACTTTGGTCATCACAAACAACGATAAAAATCGTGGAACCTTTGATGTTTTTATCACCAATCTGACAAATCCAAGTGGTATTTCAGGTGTGGTAATCCCAGTCTGGTCTGAACAAAATGGTCAGGATGATCTTGTTTGGCATAATGCGATAAAACAGGATGATGGTTCTTATAAAGTAACTATTTCAGCAAGCCAACACAAGTGGAATTCAGGCAAGTACATCGTTCATGGCTATATTGTTGATGCTTCAGGTAAGAATATTGGCTTTGGGGCAACTTCAGCTGATGTGGTAGCCCCTAAGAAAATCGGTTCGGCATCAAGAGGAAATTACGATGTTTTAAATAAGGTTGTCTATCTCGATGCTGGGCATGGTGGCTATGATCCAGGTGCTTCTTACTTTGGTATCTCTGAAAAGAGCTTGACCTTGGCTATCCAAAGTCGTGTGAAAGCTAAACTAGAAGCAGAAGGTTATCAAGTTGTGACCACACGCACAAGTGATACCTATGTCGACTTGACGGACCGTTCACGTGCAGCTAATGCTTCTGAATCTGATATCTTCGTAAGTATCCACATCAATGCTTCAGGAAGTTCTGCAGCACAGGGTATTGAGACTTATTATTACCAACCTTATGCAGAATATCCATCACGTATTAATGCGACCTATCATGCTAATCCGACTCGTTTGAGCATGAGTGATACCTTAGCCAATGCCATCCAGTCTAGCCTGATTAATGCGACTGGCGCTCAAAACCAAGGCGTGAAACGCCAAACCTTTGCGGTCTTGCGTGAAACGACAGCGCCAGCAGTCCTTCTTGAACTAGGTTTCTTGTCAAATCCTCAAGAAGCAGCTCGATTGAATACCTCTGCTTATCAGGAGACTTTAGCTAACGCAATTGTGGCAGGGATTAAGCGTTACTATTCTATTTATAATTAATAGATTGAGAGAATCTTATGGTTCTCTCTTTTTTAATTTTTAAAGAGAGAAAACGCTTGCATAAATGAAAGCTAAATGGTATATTAAAAAACATGAAAACGTTAACAAAAGGAGTTTCTATGAAAAGAAATACTCAAGCTAATGATGGAAAAATCCTTCGTTATAGCCTTCGCAAGTACAAGTTAGGTTTGGCTTCTGTAACCATTGGAGCTATTTTTTTGAGCTTTTCTGCTGTTCAAGTCGTCAAGGCAGATGAAGCAGTATCAACGACCGAATCAAGCACACAGGTAGAACCAGCTGATTCGAGTCTTACTACCAGTGGTCTAGTAACTGAAACGCCAGCAGCTCCTGTAACAGCTGAGAGTACCTCTGTTTCCAAGGCAAATGAGCCAGTTTCTCTTCCAGAAGAAAATACTAGCCCTACTGAGACTACCAAGCTAACTGAAACTAGCGAAAACACGCCAAAAACAGTAAGTACTAATAATAGTCAAGCTCTTACGAATGCGTCTGAAAATCCTATTGCTGAGGGGACTATTCGCTTGCATTTCCAAGAGTTGCCAAGTCAAGACAAGTCGTCTCTTGGTCTTTGGACTTGGGATGATGTTGAGACACCATCATCTCAGAAGGGGGCCTGGCCGACAGGGGCAACCTCATTTGCTGAAGCTAAACAGGATGATTATGGTGTCTATTTAGATGTGAAGTTGTCTTCAACACCTAAAAAACTTAGCTTCTTGATTAATAATGCCGCTGGAACGAACCTTTCAGGGGATAAAGCAGTGGAAATTCTTAGCCCTCAAATGAATGAGGCCTGGATTGACAAAGATTTCCAAGTTTACAGCTATCAACCTATCCCTCAAGACCACGTTCGTATCAATTATTTCCGTACGGATGGCGACTATAGCAATAAGTCTGTCTGGTATTGGGGTGATGTTAAGGACGCTCCAAGCAATTGGCCTGATGGTGTCAATTTCCAACCGAATGGTAAGTATGGTGCCTACTTAGATATTCCACTAACACAAGCGGCAAAATCGATAGGATTTTTACTCTTAGATGAGAGTAAAACTGGAGATGATGTGAAAATTCAACCAAATGATTATAAATTTAGTGACTTGAAAAATCTCGTCAGCTTTTCGTACGAGATACTGATCCGACAGTCTACACCAACCCTTACTTTGTCAAGGATGTGCGTTTGACTGGGGTTCAGCAGCTTAGTCCAAGCAAAATCGAACTTAGCTTCACCAACTTAGACGAGGTCTCATCTGAGGATATTCTTAAAGACCTTAAGGTGACGGATAAGGATGGTAACAGTGTCACTCTTAAACAGCTTGACTTGGATGCTAAACTTAAAAAAGCTACTTTAACAGGTGATTTTGCTGCAGAAAATCTGCCTTACAAGGTCACTTTGGGCAGTGATAGTTTTAAAACATCTGAGAGCTGGCAATTAAAGGATGCCCTCTACAGTTATGATGGTGAGTTGGGTGCTCGACTAGAAGAAAATGGTACTAAGGCACATGTGACACTTTGGTCACCAAGTGCTGATCAAGTAGACATCATTGTCTATGATAAGAATAATCAAGACAAGGTGCTGGCTGAACACGCTCTAAGCAAAGGCCCTCGAGGTACTTGGCAAGCTGACCTCCTTGCGACTGATTTTGGCCTTGAAAACTTAACTGGTTATTTCTATCAATACCGCATTAAACGTGGAGATCAGTCAGTAATTGTTCTTGATCCTTATGCGAAATCTCTGGCAGCTTGGAATAGTGACGATGCCAACAAGGGACCTGAACACAAGATTGCCAAGGCTGCCTTTGTAGATCCTGCTAATTATGGACCAAAAGACCTTGACTACGCTAAGATTCCTAACTTTAAATCTCGAGAAGATGCCATCATTTATGAGGCTCATGTCCGAGATTTCACCTCTGACAAGGCTATCTCAACTGAATTGAGGCACCAGTTTGGTACTTTTGCAGCCTTTGCGGAGCGTTTGGATTATCTTAAAGACCTTGGGGTTACTCATATTCAGCTTTTGCCAGTATTGAGCTACTATTTTGTTAATGAATTGCAAAATGGTAAGCGTTTGGATGCCTATGCCTCAAGCGATAGTAACTACAACTGGGGCTATGATCCACAAAACTATTTCTCTTTGACGGGTATGTATTCTGAAAACCCTAGTGATCCAGCTAAACGTATTGAAGAATTCAAGAATTTAGTTGCAGCTATCCATGCCCATGGTATGGGGGTTATCTTGGATGTGGTTTACAATCATACAGCCAAGACAGCTATTTTTGAAGACCTTGAGCCAAATTACTATCACTTTATGGATGCTGATGGCACTCCTCGTTCGAGTTTTGGAGGCGGTCGTCTAGGTACGACTCACTATATGAGCCGTCGTGTCCTGGTGGATTCCATTGCTTATTTGACTAAGGAATATAAAGTAGATGGTTTCCGTTTTGATATGATGGGTGACCATGATGCTGAAAGTATCGAGCAAGCATACAATACTGCACGCGCCCTTAATCCAAATCTCATTATGCTTGGTGAGGGTTGGGTGACTTATGCTGGCGATGAAAATAGCCCTGTTCAGCCTGCCGATCAGTCTTGGATGAAAGACACAGATACCGTAGCTGTATTTTCAGATGATATTCGAAATACCCTCAAATCAGGTTATCCAAACGAGGGAACACCGGCCTTCATCACAGGTGGAAAACGTGATATTAATAAGGTTTTTGATAATATCAAGGCACAGCCAACTAACTTTGAGGCTGATTCACCAGGAGATGTTATTCAGTATATTGCTGCTCATGATAATTTGACCCTTTTTGATATCATCGCCCAATCAATCAAGAAGGATCCAAGCAAGCCTGAGAATAATGCTGAAATTCATCGTCGCTTGCGTCTAGGGAACCTCATGATCTTGACTGCTCAGGGAACACCATTTATTCACTCTGGTCAGGAATACGGTCGCACCAAACAGTTCCGTGATCCTGCCTACCGTTATCCTGTATCTGAGGACAAGGTGCCGAATAAGTCACACCTCTTAGTTGATGAAAGGGTAATCCATTTGACTATCCTTACTTCATCCATGATTCTTATGATTCAAGTGATGCGGTTAACCATTTTGACTGGACTAAGGCGACTAATAGTCAGGCCTTCCCAGAAAATACGAAAACGCGTGCCTTTACCAAAGGGTTAATTGCCTTACGTAAGTCTACGGATGCCTTCAATTTCAAATCTAAAGTAGATGTGGATGCTCGTGTGACGCTATTGACGGTTCCTGGTCAGGATAATGTCGCTCAAGAGGATTTGGTATTAGGATACCAAACTGTTGCTTCCAATGGAGACCGTTACCTTGTCTATGTCAATGCTGATAGCAAGGCTCGTCAGTTTGATTTGAGCAAGCTTACAAATGGTCTATCCTATATGGTTTTAGCAGATGGCAATCAAGTTAATCTATCTGGAATTAGTGAGTTATCAGGTGTTGCAATCAACAATCACATCTTGACTTTGGATCCATTAACAGCGACTATTATTCGTTTGACCAATGCTCAGACGTCAACTGAGGCAGTAGCTAAGCCTTCTGAGAAGACTGTGTCATTTGGTGGCAAAGAGACTGAGGTAACTAAAACAAGAGTCCAGACCTCAAGTCAAGAGGACCTTGTCGGAGATGCTGAGCTTGTTAACCATGACAATGGTCAGGCTAAGACTGAAGCTAGTCGTCAAACTGATAAGCAACTGCCATCTACTGGTGAAAAGACAAATCGTGGACTCTTTGTAGCAGGTCTGCTAAGTATTCTTAGCCTAGGATTCCTTCGAAAACGTCGTACAAAATAATAAGTAACAACAGGTTATTTCCTGTTGTTTTTCTTTTATTTAGAATCATTCTTATCTGCTCTTTAGAATAGTTCTTAAATAGCCTAAAACCGTTGACAGTGCTGGTTTCTTCTGTTAGTTTAGAATATGTTCTCTTACATATGAGAGACCATTATTGACTTATCATCGTTCGTTTTTCATATCGAAATAACAAACGATTCACATATATAACGACAAATGTCGAACACTATCTTGAAAATAGGAGACATTCATGAAAAAACTTAACAAACTTGGTGTTGTTCTTTTGGCATCAGGACTTTTATTGACTGCTTGTGCCAAATCTGGTAATTCAAGTAATTCTAGCTCAACTAGCTCAAAGCTCACAGCCAGTGAGCAAACAATTGAAGCAGGCTACAAGTGATTACAAGACTTTCGTTGAAGGCGAAATCGATCAGCTTTTGAAAGATACTGAAGGATTCAGTGAAACCCTCAAGTCAGGAAATCTTGAAGAAGCCAAGAAACAATACCCATTGGTTCGTATGGCTTACGAACGTTCAGAACCAATTGCCGAAAGCTTCGGTGAGTCTGATGTGAAAATCGACTACCGTTTGGTTGATTACATGGACGAAAATAAATCAGAAGATGGCTGGTCAGGTTTCCACCGTATTGAGCGTATCATGTGGCAAGACAACACGACTGATGGTACAGCTGCCTATGCAGATCAATTGGTCAACGATATCAAGGAACTCAAGGCTAAAATTGCAACTGTTAAAGTCACTCCAGATATCATGTTGACTGGAGCTGTAGATCTTCTTAATGAAGTTGCCACTCAAAAGATTACAGGTGAAGAAGAAGTCTTCTCGCACACTGATCTTTACGACTTCCGTGCCAATATTGAAGGGGCAGAAAAAATCTTTGAACTCTTCAAGCCGTTGATCCAAAAGAAAGATGCTAAGCTTGTTAAGACTTTGGAAACAGAATTCAAGAATGTCAATGGTCTTTTGGACAAACACATGACTGATGAGAAAAACTATAAGTCTTATACAGATTTGAGTGAGGCAGATACTAAGGAATTGGCCGAAGCTGTAACTAAACTTGGTGAACCATTATCACAAATGGGTGTTATCCTAGATGGGAAATAAGAAAAATGACTGACGAAAAATTTTTAGATAAAAAAATGGACCGTCGTGAATTTCTTAAAAAAGCAGGTATTGGAGGGGCTGGGCTTGCGCTTGGTCTTTCTGGTGCATCTGCTTTTTTCGCTAATCAGGATAGTTCAACAAAAAAAGCCCTTGATGGGGATGAAGATATTAGCTTCTTTGGTAAGCACCAGGCTGGGATTACGACTCCCATGCAGAAGGCTTGCTACTTGGTAGTGCTAGATCTTCATACAACTGATAAAAAAGAAGTGATTCAGCTTTTTAAAGACTGGACAGATTATAGTAGTAAATTGGTCGAAGGAGAGCTAGTCAAAAAAGATGGTTCCAATGCCCTCTTACCTCCAACAGATACAGGTGAAACAGTGGGACTCAACCCCTATCGCTTGAGCCTGACTTTTGGTGTTTCAGCTGATTTTCTAAAAAAACTTGGTTTGGAATCCAAGCGGCCTAAGCTCTTCCGTGATTTACCTCCATTTCCAAGGAGCAGTTACAGGACAAGTATACGGGTGGAGATATTGTTATTCAAGCCTGTGCAGATGATGAACAGGTAGCCTTTCATGCTGTTCGAAATCTGATTCGCAAAGGTCGAAATAAAATAACCATGAAGTGGAGCAAATCTGGTTTTGCAGCTATCGGAGACCGTAAGGAAACGCCTCGAAATCTCTTTGGTTTCAAGGACGGTACTGCCAATGTTACGACGGAAAAGGAATTCGACAAGGTTGTCTGGACGGATAGTAAAGATTGGATGAAGGGTGGTTCTTATATGGCTCTTCGTCTAGTACAGATGCACTTGGAGACTTGGGATCGTACCAATTTGCAGGAGCAGGAAAACACCTTTGGTCGCTATAAGGAATCAGGAGCACCCTTTGGTAAGAAAGATGAGTTTGACGAAGTAGATCTGTCAAAACTACCAGTCGATTCGCATGTGCGTTTGGCTAAAGAAGTAGACCTTCCTATCTTACGTCGTTCCTATTCTTATTCTGATGGCATTGATGAGAGAACTGGTCAGTTTGATGCAGGCTTGATATTCATTGCCTTCCAGAAGGATCCCGACCGTTTTGTCAAAATACAGACCAATCTTGGAGCTGTAGACAAGATGAATGAGTATATCACTCATATCGGAAGTGGGCTATTTGCTTGCTTTGCTGGCGTGGAGAAAGGAGGCTACCTTGGTCAAGCACTCTTTGAATAAACTCCTCGTTTTACTTGGACTTCTAGCTCTATTTTTGACCTATCCAGTTGCTGCTGAATCCTATAGCGATCTCTATATCAAAATCACAGATGCAACAACAGCTGTTCAAAACAAGGATCAAGCAAAAGCTAAGGAATTAGTCGGTGAGATTAAGACTGATTTCGAAACAAAAGAAAATCACGATTCCAAGGCTGGTAAAAAAGTCAGCAAGGCTCTTGATATTAAAGGTGACGTGACAGAAGAGGACCTAACCTCTATCTCGTCAGCCCTTCTTAAATTTGAGAAAGAGCAAAATCCTGTTGACTTGGATGCCGAAAAGGAAAAACTTGAGACCCGTCTCAATCCTTATTTCAAGAACTTACAGGATGCCATTACGGCTAAAGATTTGGCTGCAACACGAAAAACTTACGGCGAATTGAATAATGCTTGGACAAGAAATGAAGCTGTTGTCCGTGATCATAGCACTGCCTACTACGGCAAGATTGAGACAGCTATTTCACTTTGCGCAGCAGCATTGAGACGGAGCCAACTGATTTCACCAGCATCCAGTCATCTTATGATGATCTCAAGGGTGGGATTGATGACTTTATCAAGGGAGTTCCTCTTGATAGTACGAGTTCAAGTTTAACCCTTAAAGATGGTATTAAGCTCTTGGAAAAAGCTCTAGGTCAATTCCAAGCAGGTGATGAAAAAACAGCTGCGGCAACTATGAAGAAGTTCATCACTATCTGGCCAACCATTGAAGGTGATGTAAGCACGACTAACCCTAGCCTCTATACGCGCGTGGAAAGTGAAACACCGGTTATCATGGTTAAGGGGAAAGAAAAAGCTTATCAGGACAAACTGCAAGCCTTAATTACAGACCTTTCTGCTATCGATACCAGCGCTTCTTATAATGCCTTTGATGCCATGTTGATTCTCCTGCGTGAAGGGGTTGAAGCCCTCCTCATCGTTATGGCCCTTGTGACAACTCTTAAGGCAGCCAAGATGCGTAAGGGACTCAAATGGGTTTATGGCGGAGCCATTGCAGGGGTTCTTGCCAGCGCACTTATTGCTGTTATCTTACAAGTTGTCTTTCCGGCTGTGACCTCAGGGGCTAACCGTGAAATTATTGAAGGTGGCGTTGGTATCTTTGCAGTTGCGATGATGATTCTGATTGGTATTTGGCTTCATAGCAAGTCTCCAGTCAAACAGTGGAATGACTTTATGGACCGTCAGATGAAGACAGTGACGGCTACTGGAAGTTTTGTATCTATGTTTGCCCTTAGTTTCTTGGCTGTCTTCCGTGAAGGTGCCGAGACCATTCTTTTCTATGTTGGTATTATCCCACGTATCACGACAGCTAATTTCTTGATTGGTATTGCTTTAGCCATTGCAGTTCTTGTTATTATTGCCGTTGCTATGACTAAAGCTAGTCACTATATTAAACCACATCGTATCTTCTTTATTTTGACCTGGTTGATTTATGCCTTGGCCTTCAAGATGCTCGGTGTCAGCATTCATGCCCTTCAGTTGACTAATATGATGTCCAATCATTTGATTAGTGGTTTCCCAACCATTGATTGGGCTGGTATCTATCCTAGCTGGGAAGTCCTAATTCCACAACTTATCTTTATTGTTATTATTGCCTTTGTAACGGTGAAGCAGCATGGCAAGAAGTAAGGATGAGATGACCATTGTTGAGCATCTGGTGGAATTTCGGAGACGTTTTATTGCAGTAGTGATTTGCTTTTTCCTAGTTTTTTGTATCACCTTGTTGTTTGCTGGGGAGCTCTATGCTTATTTGACTAGAGGATTTGATAAGCCCTTATTGGTTCTTGGTCCTAACGATATTCTCTGGATTTACATTAACTTAGCCAGTCTCATGGCTGTTACGGTCACTTTGCCCTTTACCACCTACCAGATTTGGCAGTTTGTAAAACCTGGTTTGAGGGATAATGAAGCGCGTGCCATCTTTGCCTATATTCCAGCAACTTTTTGTCTGTTTTGTATTGGGTTTGGGTACCTTTGGTTATTATTTTTGTGAGTCCAGCTATCTTAGAAGTGCTTTTTAAAAGCTAGGTGAAGGACTCTTTGATACACAAATTACAGCACAAAAACTACCTTAGTTTTTTTACTGCATACGACAGTGCCTTTGGCTGTTCTCTTTGAACTTCCCGTAGTTGTGAGTTTTTTTGACATCTATCGGCATAATAACACCAGTTTTTCTGACACGCTATAGACGCTATGCTTACTTTGTTCTCTTGGTTTTTGGCAGTTGTTTTGACACCAGCCGACTTTATTAGTGACTTGGCTATGACTGCTCCCTTAATCTTGCTCTATGAAGTTAGCGTAACTCTTAGTAAGCTGATTTATAAACGTAAACAAAGAAAATATAAAGATAAATAGAAAGGAGATCTCATGGGAATTCTACGTGATATCGGAGCTCCAGGACTTATCATTATTGTCCTAGGAGCCCTCCTCATCTTTGGTCCTAAACGCTTGCCAGAACTCGGTCAATCTATCGGTAAAATGCTAGCCGAGTTTAAAGCAGCCGTAAATAAGACCGATAATGATAAAAAAGACGAAGAAGACAAGACTAAAGACTAAGATCTCTATCTAAAGGTTACCTTCAAGTTTCTTGACAATTCTAAGCTTTTATGACATAATACACTTGTATTGAATAGTAAGTCTATATCATAGGCAAGAAAAGACCCCAAGCTAACTTCCACATAAGCTCGGGGTCTTTTTTAGCACTATCTATCCTTGTTTAACCACTTGTCGATCAGACGAAGGATAACACCGACCACAATAGGTCCGATGATAGTTTTGAATAGTAAATCCATCATAGGCAAACTCACCTCCCTTCGTAGGCGGTGTCGAGGTGCCAAAGGATATTATATCATAGATTGAAAGAGATATGTTTAGTGAGTGATAGGAAGTATTAGTTAGAATGTAGGTTAATCATGCCAAACAAAAAATCAGCCTTTTGAGCTGATTTTTTTATCTTACAAACTGATACGTTTTTCTGTTTCAGCGTCGAAGAAGTGACCTTTAGCAACGTTGAAAGTAAGGTTAACTTTTTCACCTGGATTATGGAAGTCACGCGCATCAACACGGGCAGCAAACTCAGTTTCTCCAAGTTTTAGGTAAAGCATTGTTTCTGCACCAAGAAGCTCTGAAACGACGACTTCAGCATCTACATTGGCATCTGGATAAACTTCTTGAACAATTGGACGGCTTGAAACATCCTCAGGACGGATACCAAAGATAACTTCCTTGCCTTGGTAACCTGTTTCTTTCAAGATTTTAGCTTGACCCTCTGAGATTGCAATATCCAAACCTTCAGAGTTAGTGATACGGTTACCATCAACCTTAACATTGAAGAAGTTCATAGCAGGACTTCCGATGAATCCAGCAACAAATTTATTGGCTGGCTCATTATAAAGTTCTTGAGGGGTACCAATTTGTTCGATACGACCGATAGTGCCAGAACCATCAGGGTTTTTAGTAGAACTCATGATAACGATACGGTCAGCAAGAGTCATAGCTTCTGTTTGGTCGTGGGTAACGTAGATAGTAGTTGCACCAATATTACGAGTAATTTTAGCAATTTCAGCACGCATGGTCACACGAAGCTTAGCATCCAAGTTTGAGAGAGGTTCATCCATAAGGAAGACTTTAGCATCACGAACGATAGCACGTCCCATAGCTACACGTTGACGTTGACCACCAGATAGGTCTGCAGGCTTACGATCTAAGAACTCAGTCAAACCAAGGCTAGCAGCAGCTTCACGCACACGTTTGTCGATATCGTCTTTTTTATATTTACGAAGTTTAAGACCAAAGGTCATATTTTCATAAACAGTCATGTGAGGGTAAAGTGCATAGTTTTGGAATACCATGGCAATGTCACGATCTTTTGGTGATTTGTCATTAACCACTTCACCATCGATATAGAGTTTACCTTCTGTGATTTCTTCGAGACCAGCAACCATACGGAGAGTTGTTGATTTACCACATCCTGAAGGACCTACGAAAACGATGAATTCCTTGTCTTTGATATCGATACTGAAATCTTCGACAGAGTAGAGAGTTGCATTTGGGTATTTTTTGTAAATTTTATCCAGTTTAAGAGTTGTCATATCATTTATCCTTTATTATTTAACTGATCCGCCGGTTACACCTTCAACATAGTATTTCTGCATGAAGATAAAGAGAAGGGTGATTGGGATGGCGATGATAATAGCACCTGCGGTAAATGGAAGGAACCATTCATTGATAGCGTCTTGGTTAAGCATTTGATAGAGTCCAAGGGCAACCGTATATTTATCTTTAACGTCACCGAGGATAACAGATGCAAAGATGAAGTCTACCCAAGGTCCCATGAAGGCCATGAGGGCAGTGTAGACGATGATTGGTTTAGAAAGTGGCAAGGTAATCTTAGTGAAGATTTGAAGACGAGTTGCCCCATCAATCATTGCTGATTCATCCAAAGAGTAAGGAATGGTATCAAAGAAACCTTTCGCAATGTAGAAACCAAGAGCTGCCCCAGCAGAATATACCAAAACCAAAGATGTCAAGGTTTGTGTCAAATTGAGGGCCTTCAAAATGTAGTAGACCGCAATCATTGACATGAATCCAGGGAACATGTTAAGTACAAGTGCCAATTTCAAGAAGCCATTTCTGTGCTTGAATTTAATACGGCTAAGTGAGTAGGCCATCCCTACGGTAATCAAAGTTGAGAGGATACATGTACATGTGGCAACGATGAAGGTATTGATGAACCATTTTCCAAATGGATAAGCATCGCTGGTAAACAGTTTAATGTAGTTATTAAACGTATAAGTCTTAGGGAAGAAGTAAGGCACCGCATTAGCTCCTTCACCACGGAAACTTGTAAGGAAGATCCAAATAATAGGGATCAACCAGATGACAGCTAGAACTGTCAATAGAATATAAGTACCAGTTAGGTAAAGATTTCTTACGTTTCATTATTTAGCAGCCCCTTCCTTGAATGAAGATGATCTTGTGTAGGCCAAGAGACTGAATGTTGCAGAGATGGCGAAAATCAAGATACCGATAACAGATGCCAAGTTGTAGTCTTTAGCGCTAACAGTCAGTTTGTAGAGCCAAGTTACCAAGAGGTCAGTTGAACCCGCTTGATAGTATTCAGAGTTAGTAGGTCCACCACCAGTAAGGAAGTAGATAACGTTGAAGTTATTGATATTACCGATGAATTGTTGAATCAACGATGGTGCCATGATCAAGAGAATTTGTGGGAAAGTGATGCTCTTGAAGATTTGGAATTTGCTTGCTCCATCAATTTCAGCAGCTTCAATCTGCTCAGTTGGCAAGTTCATGATGATACCAGTTGCAACCAACATTGTGAACGGAATACCAATCCACATATTAACAAAGATAATAGAGAACTTAGCCCAGAGAGGGTCAGTCAAGAATGGAATTGGTCCATTAGTGAGATGCAAGGTTTGAAGCAAACCATTCAAAGGCCCATGGTCGTTAAGGAAGTTACGCATCAAAAGAAGGGATACGAACTGAGGGACGGCGATAGTGATAACAAAGAGTGTACGCCAAACTTTCTTGAATTTAAGTCCTTTAGTGTTGAGCAGGAGAGCAAGGACAATACCGAAGAAGAAAGTTGTTGCTGTTGCAGCAACTGCCCAAATCAAGGTCCATGTCAAAAGTGGGAAGAAAGTACCAGCCATACGACCTTGTAAAACCTCACCAAAACTTGAGAAACCAACCCAGTCAAAGAGTGATTTAGGTGCTGGGTGATTGTGGTCAAAGTTAGTAAAGGCCAAACAGATCATGTAGATCAAAGGCAAGATTGTGAAGAGCAAAACTCCAATCAATGGTATAGTCATAAGTCCCATGTGGAAACGACCATCGGCCAAGGTCTTGAAGTCTTCGACAAAGTTAGGAACTTTACGTCCAGATTGTTTGAGAGCCATGAGATGACGAGCACTCTTAAGGTTACACCAGTAAATATAAGCGAAGACTGCACAGAAGATTAGTGAAGCAAGTCCAAAAATCAACAAGAGCATAGAGTTATCTCCAGCGACCTGAACAGTAAGCTTAACCCCATTAACTTCTTTAACGGCCCTCACCTTGTTCTTGAGTCCCTAAGGTAATCATACCTTTAAGTGCAGGGATGATTTGGATAACGAAGGCTACTAAGAAGGCAATCTCAGCAAGGAGGAAGAGCAAGCCCTTGGTGAACTGTTTGTTGACCAAGTTTGCCAATCCCATTACCAGAAAGGATAATTTGACATCCCATGTACCTTCTTTGAAGACCTGGCGCATAGGAGTTGTGTCGTAGATTGTTTGTGACATAGATATCTCCTCAGATAAATGTTTAATTAGTGATAGATAAAGAGGCTAGGAACCTGACCTGCCTCTTTACCTTCTCATAGTTAGGATTCTTATTTAGCTGCTGCCAAATCTTTATCAAATTGTTGTAATTTAGTAAGGAATTGGTCTTCCTTGATTTTACCATTATATGCATCACTCATAAGAGCAGCGCTTTCAGTCCAGAAGACTGACATTTGACTAAGTTTAGGCATAACAGTTGTGTACTGATCAGATGAACCCATAGTAATTACAGCTTGTGCAAGTGCATCCTTTTGAACAGCTTCAGAAGCTTGAACTTCTTTGTTAGCTGGGATGATGTGACGGTCTTCATTAGTGAATTGGTTATTTTGACTGTCTTTGCTTGTCAAAGCTTGTGCCAATTGGTAAGAAGCAGCGATACGTTCTGCGTTACCTTTAGATGGTGTTTGGTTAACTGCGTAAAGTTTAACACCCATGAAGGCTTTTTGTTGAACGTCTTGACCACCGATATTAACTGTTGGGTAAACAGCAACACCAAGATTGTCTTTACCAACAGCTTTAGCAGCTGCAGCGTAGTCCCATGGTCCTGATTGGAAAGCATCAACAGAACCATCTTCGAATTTAGCCATCATGTTAGCTGAATCGACATTGACAAATCCTTTATTGTCTTTTTGAGCTGCGATGAATTTAAGAACATTCACACCAGCCTCGTTACCCCAGTTAGTACCTTTCACATCTTCACCGTTAGGACCAAAGAGTGTGTCACCAACAGAAAGGAAGAGAGGAGCAGTTACATAAGCATTAACTTCTTTCAAGTTGCTACCAAATTTAGCTTTAGAAGTGATTGTTTCATATGATTTCACATCTTCTTCATTAAGTTTAGATTTGTTGTAGTATGTAACTTGAGTTTCGATACCGTATGGGAAGGCGTAAGTTTTACCTTTGTATTGAGCACCTACAGCAGCTTGTTCAGTATCTTGCTCAGCAATTTCTTTGAGTATTGCTCTGGGATTTCTTGGATAGCTCCAGCGTCTACCAATTTACCGAGTTGGTCATGTGGAAGTGAGAAGACATCTGCAGCAGTAGAAGCATCCTTAGTCAAGTTTTCTTGAGCATTTGGATCTTCCATTTCAACCATATCAACTTTGTAACCAGATTTCTTTTCAAACTGTGCTACTGTATCTGAGTAAGATTTCTTAGCACCAGTTGGTACCCAAAGTTTCAAAGTCTTGCTATCTGAACTTGAGCTCTTGCTTGAGTTTGACCCACAAGCCACCAAGAGCGACCCAGCCACGAGAAGTCCAGCACTACCAAGTAATACCTTTTGCCATTTTTTCATTTCTATTTCCTCCAGAAATTTAGTTTACGATAAACATTATGCAACCGTTTCCACAATCTGTCAAGTATTTTATAAAAAAGTTTTTAACTTTGTGCAAACGATTGCAAAACTAAATTGTTTCGGTTATAATTGTTCTTGTATTTTACGACTATAAATATTTATGAGAATGAGAGGAAAATAATGGCTACAATTAAGGATGTTGCCCAAAAAGCAGGAGTAAGTCCTTCAACGGTTAGTAGGACCTTAAAAGATAATCCAGCCATTTCTGAAGAAACAAAAAACAAGGTGCGGGCGGCTATGGATGAATTAGGTTATGTCCCCAATCTTGCAGCTCAGATGTTGGCAACTGGCTTAACTCATAGTTTAGGTGTGATTCTTCCTCCTTTGGCGAATAGAGAAAATATCAGTCAACCCTTCTATATGGAAATTCTAACGGCTATCAATGAAGAAGCAAGTCGCAATTCTCAGGTCGTCAGTATTGCCACAGGTGCTAGTTTGGATGAATTGGTTAAACAAGTCGAACTCATGCATCGCCAAAAACGAGCTGATGGTTTCATTATTCTCTACTCTGAGAAGAATGATCCTGTTAAATCCTATCTCCTAAAAGAAAAAGTTCCTTTTGTCGTCATTGGAGCTGCAGGTGATACAAAAGATAAGGTTACCTACATCGATAATGACAATAAGGCCTTAGGTAAGGAAGCAGTGACTTATTTATCATCTCATGGTCATAAAAAAATAGGTTTTATTACGGATGACCTTTTTGGTCAAGTAGGACAGGAACGTTATCGAGGTTATAAAGAAGCAGCAGATGAACTAGAATTAGAAATCTTACCTGAACTTGTATTTTCATCTAAAACAATCGATAAGCTAAAGAAGGAATTAGATAGATTTTCTCCGACAGCTTTGATTGTCAAGGATGACCTTATCGCCCTTCGTCTCATTCAATGGCTAAACAATCAAGGAATTAGAGTACCTGAAGATTATGCTATCATTTCCTTCAATAATTCTACTTTTGCAGAAATCATGCATCCGTTCTTGACCACTTTTGATATTAATATCCAAGAACTTGCTAAAGAAAGTGTACAAAGTCTTAATGGACTCCTTAAGTCAACTAAGAACAAGTCACAGAAAGTCATCATTCCATTTAAACTTATAGAAAGAGAAAGCGTCTTAACGCATTCATAATATCTTAAGGAGAATCTAAGTAGTTGGTTAGTAAATTAGCCGGCTACTTTTTTATTTTATGTAAGATGACTATTTTCCGGAATTCACTAGAAGCCTCGGCTTAAAAACACTCTCTCAAATTGTAAGCGTTTGTTTTGCGAACAATTATTCAAGAAAAAATAAAAAAATTTCTATTTTTTTGCTAAAAATTCTTGACTAATGCAAACGTTTGCATTATAATCATAAGTGTAAAAAATAATTTGAGGTAAACTTTATGAACAAACGAGCAAGCGGTGTATTGATGCACATCACATCACTTCCAGGTGACTACGGGATCGGATCTTTCGGTCAAGCAGCCTATGACTTTGTTGATTTCTTGAAAGAAACAAAACAAACTTACTGGCAGATCTTGCCACTTACTACAACAAGTTATGGGGACTCACCTTATCAATCATTCTCTGCGGTAGCGGGGAATACACACTTCATCGATTTGGATTTCCTTATTCGTGACAAGTTTCTAACTAAAGCTGATGTTAAAGGCGCTGACTTTGGATCAGATCCAGAGTTTATCGACTATGCTAAAGTTTATGAAGCACGTCGCCCAATCCTTGAAAAAGCAGTAAAAGCTATCTTGGCAGATAAAAAAGAAGCTAAAAAATTCGAAGCTTTTAAAACTAAAAATGCTAACTGGTTAGCAGATTATGCTGATTTCATGGCTATCAAAGAACACTTTGATAACAAAGCGCTTCAAGATTGGGATGACAAAAAAGCAGTTAAACGCGATGAGGCAACTCTTGAAACTTCGCAAAGAACTTGCTGATGTCATCACTTACCACCAAGTAGTGCAATACCTCTTCTTTAGCCAATGGGCAGAACTTAAAGCTTATGCTAACAAAAATGGTATTCAAATCATTGGTGACATGCCAATCTACATCTCAGCTGATAGTGTTGAAGTTTGGACTCAACCACACCTCTTCAAACTAGATGCCGAATGTAAACCACGTTACATTGCCGGAGTTCCACCAGATAACTTCTCAGCTACTGGTCAACTTTGGGGTAACCCAATCTACGCTTGGGATAAACACAAAGCTGAAAATTATGCTTGGTGGGTATTCCGTATTCAAGAATCATTCAAACTTTATGATTACTTGCGTATTGACCACTTCAAAGGTTTCTCTGACTTCTGGGAAATTCCTGGTGGAGATGAAACTGCTGAAAATGGTGAGTGGGTTCCAGGACCTGGTTATGACCTCTTCAAAGTGGTCAAAGAAGAATTGGGTGATCTTAAAATCATTGCCGAAGACCTTGGTAACATTGATGATAAGACACGTAAACTTCTTGCAGACTGTGGTTACCCTGGAATGAAGATTGTTCAATTTGGTTTCTACGATACTACTGGAAACAGTATTGACATTCCACATGTATACACACAACATTCAGTTGCTTACACAGGTACACACGATAATGAAGTAATCAACGGTTGGTACGACAACTTGACGCAAGAGCAACGCGATTACACTGATGCTTACATCAACCGTCGTCAAGGTGAACCAATCACACGTGCTCTTCTTCGCACTCTCTTTGCTACAGTAAGCAACACAGCTATTGCGACTATGCAGGATATCCTTGATAAACCTGAAAACAGTCGTACAAACTTCCCTAACACAGTTGGTGAAAACTGGAAATGGCGTATGCTTCCAGGTGAAATCACTGTAGATAAGAAAGAATTTTTGACAGATATTACAGAAAGATATAATCGAGGTAATAAATAAAATGGCTACATTTACACAATATGTTGAAGCAAAAAACAAAAATCTTAAAGACCTTTCAAACGAAGAAATCTACTATCTTTTGTTGGAATTCGTAAAAGAAGCAGCTGCTCCAAAACCTAAAAACGATAGCAAACGTAAAGTTTACTACATCTCAGCTGAGTTCTTGATTGGTAAACTTTTGTCTAACAACTTGATCAACCTTGGCATCTACAAAGATGTTAAAGCTGAATTGGCTGCTGCTGGTAAATCAATCAGCGAAGTTGAAGACGTTGAACCAGAACCATCTCTTGGTAACGGTGGTTTGGGTCGTTTGGCTTCATGTTTCATCGACTCTATGGCAACACTTGGCATCAACGGTGAAGGTGTTGGGCTTAACTACCACTGTGGTCTTTTCAAACAAGTCTTCAAAGATAACAAACAAGATGCAGAACCAAACTACTGGATTGAAGATCAATCATGGTTGGTACCAACTGATATCTCTTATGATGTTCCATTCAAAAACTTCACATTGAAATCACGTTTGGACCGCTTGGATATCTTGGGTTACAAGAAAGAAACTAAGAACTACCTTAACCTCTTCGATATCAACGGTTTGGATTACGATTTGATTGAAAAAGGAATCACTTTTGATCAAGACGAAATCCAAAAGAACTTGACACTTTTCCTTTACCCAGACGACTCAACTCGTAAAGGTGAGCTCTTGCGTATTTACCAACAATACTTCATGGTATCAAACGCTGCTCAACTTTTGATTGACGAAGCTATCGAACGTGGTTCTAACCTTCACGACCTTCCAGATTACGCTTATGTACAAATCAACGATACTCACCCATCAATGGTAATTCCAGAATTGATCCGTCTTTTGACAGAAAAACATGGATTTGAATTTGATGAAGCAGTAGCTATCGTAAGCAAAATGGTTGGTTACACAAACCACACTATCTTGGCTGAAGCCCTTGAAAAATGGCCTCTTGACTACCTTGAAGAAGTCGTTCCACACCTTGTTGTTATCATCAAGAAATTGGATGCTATCATTCATGAAAAATACGAAGATCCACGTGTTCAAATCATTGACGAACACAACCGTGTTCACATGGCTCACATGGACATCCACTTCTCTACAAGCGTTAACGGTGTAGCAGCACTTCACACAGAAATCCTTAAAGCTTCTGAGTTGAAACCATTCTACGACCTTTACCCAGAACGCTTCAACAACAAAACAAACGGTATTACATTCCGTCGTTGGTTGGAATTCTCAAACCAAGAACTTGCTGACTACATCAAAGAATTGATTGGTGATGGTTACCTTACTGACGCAACTCAATTGGAAAAATTAGCTGCCTTTGCTGATGATCCAGCAGTTCACAAACGTTTGGCTGAAATCAAATATGATAACAAGTTGTCACTTAAACGTTATCTTAAAGCCAACAAAGGTATTGAGCTTGATGAAAACTCAATCGTTGATACACAAATCAAACGTTTCCACGAATACAAACGTCAACAAATGAACGCTTTGTATGTCATCCACAAATACTTGGAAATCAAAAAAGGAAACCTTCCAAAACGTAAAATCACTATCATCTTTGGTGGTAAAGCAGCTCCTGCCTACGTTATTGCTCAAGACATCATCCACTTGATCTTGTCACTTTCTGAACTCATCAACAATGATCCAGAAGTAAGCAAATACCTCAACGTTCACTTGGTTGAAAACTACAACGTAACAGTTGCTGAACACCTCATCCCAGCAACAGATATCTCAGAACAAATCTCATTGGCTTCTAAAGAAGCTTCAGGTACAGGTAACATGAAATTCATGCTTAACGGTGCCCTTACACTTGGTACAATGGACGGTGCCAACGTTGAGATTGCTGAATTGGTAGGACCAGAAAACATCTTCACATTTGGTAAAGATTCTGATACAATCATCGACCTTTATGAAAAAGAAGGTTATGTACCACGTGATTACTACGAAAAAGATGCTAACATCAAAGCAGCTGTTGACTTTATCGTAAGCGAAGACCTCGTTAAAGTTGGAGATAAAGAACGCTTGGAACGTCTCCACAAAGAACTTATCTCTAAAGACTGGTTCATGACGTTGATTGACTTGGCTGAATACATCGACAAGAAAGAAGAAGTATACGCAGCTTACGAAGATCAAGATGCATGGAACAAAAAAGTTGTTTACAACATTGCTGAAGCAGGATTCTTCTCATCTGACCGTACAATCGAACAGTATGACAAAGACATCTGGCACACAAAATAATATTCTAGTTGCATAGAAGGAAAACAAGATCAGAAATGGTCTTGTTTTTTTGTATGAAAAAAACAGCCAATAGATAAATTAGCTGTATTTACATAAATAATGTTATGTTACCTATGAGTGATAATTCAGTATATCATTCATATAGGCTTCTTTATTTGATGAATCATAAGTTTTAGATGTTGAGTATTTTAGATAATGGATTTCATTTTTTGCATTTCTGGATTCTTCTTGTAAGTAAGAATCTGTAATGGTAATCTTAAAATCCTCGCTCTTACCTGTTAGATCAAGGCTTAGCGGGAAATTTGTAAATTCATCTGAGTAAAAGGCCATTTTATAAAAGTTGTACCTGTCACCTCTAAATGAATTTAAGTGAGGGAATTGTATATGGTAGATGCCATTCCAATAATTTCCATACTCTCTAATTTCGTAGTCATCGAAGAATTCCTGAATTCTTTCTTTGTTAGCAAAATCCTTATCAAAGGTAACAAAGGGAGCCTGCCAATCCCAGAGTGGGATGTCTCCTTCATTTCCGTAGATAATATAGCTTTGCATTTTTCCTGATTTAGGATTTTTCAACTGAAAGTGGTATTCACTGACACCATCTTTCACAGCCCCAGTTTGATAAAGGGTATCGCCAGGAACTATCATAAACAGGAAGTCCCTTAGATATAACTCGAAGTCGGCATCCATTGTTTTATCATGTAATCCAGGGAAACGTCGAATCATTTGTCTGTAATTCTCTGCATTCGAAAACCATTCTTCATCAAAACCCGGACCAACCTCAAAAACTTTACGGTCAAAATAGCGTTCATAACGGTCGAAAAAGTTTTCAGTAGAAGTCACCTGTCCAAATGGTAAAATGATTTTGGTCTTATCAGTAAAAGTGATATGCAATAAAAGTCTGCGGGGATCAATTCCTTTATCAATATAATGGCCGACCTTATATGTAGACAGATTATCAGGGAAATCGTCTTTTCCGAAGTGTAGGACCTCAATCTCAATATCTTTGACAACTTTTCTTCGAGGTATTATCTTCTTGACGCTGTAATTATAGGCTTTGTAATAGTAATTGTTTTTATCGTAGAGATAAGGCTTATAAGCTCTTTGGTAGGCATTATAGAGAAACATTCCAAGAGCAACAAAAAGAAGCAGAGCAAATGCTATTTTGACCTTTTTATTTATTTTACTGGTTAGCCTCGAGAAAAAGAGACTTAATTTACTAGGATTTTGTATCATTCCAAAACTCCCCATATATTTTTTACTATTATATCATGAAAATCCTTATACCTAAGGCGTCTTCGTGTACTTTGTCACCGTTTTCCTTTATAATATAAGTATCACATTACAAGAGGAGACCTCATGAAATATATTGTAAACACATCAAATGATCCTGCCTATAATATTGCTTTGGAAGCCTATGCCTTTCGTGAATTGGTGAATGAAGATGAACTGTTCATTCTTTGGATTAACCGTCCAGCTATCATTGTTGGTAAACACCAAAATACCATTCAAGAGATTAACAAAGAATATACAGATGCTCATGGTATTAAGGTCGTTCGTCGTTTGTCTGGTGGTGGCGCTGTTTATCACGATTTGAATAACCTCAACTATACTATCATCTCTAATAAGGCAGATGAAGGGGCATTTGACTTTAAGACTTTCTCTCAACCTGTAATCGCAACACTTGCTGATTTGGGAGTTAAGGCTGAGTTTACTGGCCGTAATGACCTTGAAATCGATGGTAAAAAGTTCTGTGGAAATGCTCAAGCATACTATAAAGGTCGTATGATGCACCATGGTTGCTTGCTCTTTGACGTTGATATGTCAGTTCTTGGCCAAGCCCTCAAAGTCAGCAAAGACAAAATTGAATCAAAAGGTGTTAAATCTGTACGTGCTCGTGTGACAAACATCGTAGACGAATTGCCAGAAAAAATCACTGTAAATGAATTCTCAGATAAGATCTTGGAAAAAATGAAGGAATTTTACCCTGATATGACTGAATACGTCCTTTCTGAGGATGAATTAGCTAAAATCCAAGAGTCTTATGAGAAGCAATTCAATACTTGGGACTGGACATACGGTCAATCACCAGAATACACAGTAGAGCGTAACGTTCGTTACCCAGCTGGTAAGATCTCAACTTACGCCAATGTTGAGAATTCAATTATTAAATCTGTTAAGATTTACGGAGATTTCTTTGGTATCGGGGATGTATCTGATATTGAAGAGTTGCTGGTCGGTGTACCTTACGAGTACGAAGATGTCTTGGCTAAACTTAAAACCATTGATACAACACATTATTTCTCACGTATGACAACCGAGGAGGTTGCAAAAGCTATCGTAGCTTAATCATTGTTTGAACAATCTGGAAAACTCCAGGTTGTTTTTTCTTGGGAAAATTCTAAAAGTAAATAATACGTTATAAAGATTTTTAAAAGTCAAAGAACCATAAAGATTTTTTCAAAAGTTGGTTTAGGATTGATTTAGTGTGGTATTTATATATTCGGACATTAAACCTATAAAGTCTTTAAGTGAAAAACATCTTATAACATCTTTCCGAAAAACTGTAATTTTCTTGAAAGAAAGATAAGGGTGTGATATACTTCTATTAAATAACTTTGGAGAAAAAACAAATGAAACGTGAACTCTTACTCGAAAAAATTGAGGAATACAAATCTCTAATGCCCTGGTTTGTTCTAGAGTATTATCAATCTAAACTATCGGTACCGTATTCTTTTACAACCCTATACGAATACCTTAAGGAATATAAACGCTTTTTTGACTGGTTGATTGACTCAGGTATTTCAGATGCTGATGATATTGCCTCAATTGACATCAAAACCTTGGAAAATCTAACTAAAAAAGATATGGAGTCATTTGTCCTTTATTTACGTGAACGTCCATCTTTGAATACCTATTCCAAGAAACAGGGTGTCTCTCAAACGACTATTAATCGTACACTTTCAGCTCTATCTAGTCTCTATAAGTATTTAACCGAGGAGGTCGAGGGTCCTGACGGTGAGCCTTATTTCTATCGTAACGTCATGAAAAAAGTTTCTACTAAGAAAAAGAAAGAAACTCTAGCTGCTCGTGCTGAGAATATCAAACAGAAACTCTTTCTAGGCGATGAGACCATGGAATTCCTTGATTATGTAGAAAATGAATACGAAGTCAAGCTCTCAAATCGCGCTAAATCATCGTTTTATAAGAATAAAGAACGTGATTTAGCTATCATTGCCTTGCTGCTGGCTTCAGGTGTTCGACTCTCTGAAGCTGTTAATCTAGACCTTAAAGATATCAATCTTAAAATGATGGTCATTGATGTTACTCGAAAAGGTGGCAAACGAGACTCAGTTAATGTTGCAAGTTTTGCAAAGCCCTATCTTGAAACTTATCTCAGTATACGTGATAAACGCTATAAGGCTGAAAAGCAAGATGTTGCCCTCTTTTTAACGGAATATCGAGGGGTTCCAAACCGTATTGATGCTTCAAGTATCGAAAAGATGGTTGCCAAATATTCTCAGGATTTCAAAATTCGTGTGACTCCCCACAAGCTTCGACATACTCTGGCAACACGCCTTTATGATGCTACCAAGTCTCAAGTTTTAGTTAGTCACCAACTTGGTCATGCTTCCACTCAGGTCACCGATCTATATACGCATATTGTTAATGATGAGCAAAAAAATGCTCTAGACAATTTATAATTGGCTATCCCAACCATTCCTATTTGGAGTGGTTGTTTTTAGTTTACATAAATTTAATTATGCTAAGGACGTTTTGTTATCCCTTTAAATACATAACTATATTTATGTAAAATATCATACACAAAAAACAAACTCTCCTTCACGGAAAGCTTGTTTTTCTTATTAATAATCTTTAAGAGCAGATTCAACGGCTGCTTTTTCTTTTTCAATCAAGTTTACTCGTGCAGCAATTGTCTTAATTCCCATTAAGATATTACGTTCCAAGGCTTTATCACTTGTTTGTGGCTCGAAGAAAGCAATATATTGATCAAGACGCTCTTGCGTTTTAAAGATTGATGCTGGGATATTAACAAAGCTATCAAAGCTCATATCACCACCAAGGGCTGCCTTAATCCAATCCCAGTTATCTTTTGCCCAGTTCCAAACGGTTTCTTGAGCAAATGATTTGCTGAGGAAATTCATATACCAGAGGTATAAGTCTTGAGGTTTAACGACATGTTTGTCTTTAAGCTGACTTAGCACGTAGTCGAGGCCTTCTTGATTTTTAAGGTATGAAACTGCTTGAGTTAATTGACGACGGAAGTTACTATCATTTGTTGTGACGTATGCGTTGACATAGTCCTCAACAAGGGTAAGACTGTCTTCTTGTTTCATTTGGTTAATGAGGACAAGACCACGGACACTTGCGGGGATGCTTTCAATGTTTTCTTTATGAGCTTGGAAACACTTGCAGCTGCAAGGACTGCTGGTTGATAGTCTGCTTGAATCAAGTAGCTAAGTGCCGTTTGACGAACCATTTCATCTTCATCTGACTCTCCATCTTTGGCATCGAAACCAAGACGTTCAAAGTCGTTTTGGAATTGACGACGTACCAAAGCTTTGTAGTGCACTTCTGCTTCTGTATCCTCATCGATAAAGCGTTTCAAACCAGCGAGGATTTGAGACTTAGCTTGCGCAATCAAGAAGCTTTCTTCTTTTTCGACAAGATCAAGAAGAGCTACTAGACTTGCATAGGAGATACTGCCACTTTCAGCAAGAAGACGACGTTCTTGTAAGATTTGAAGTTTACTTACCGTATCAAGGTTAGCAAATTCCTCTAAGAGTTGGTCCAAGAGTTGTCCTTGGTAGTCTGTGATGTAATGTGCCGTATTTGCTGTATTAAGGCGAAGAGCTCCTTTATTTTCAGCAGCAAGCTGGCTATAATTTGGAATCTCAATACGCTCTTCTGAGAGTGTGTCTGGGAGTCCGTTCCAATTTGTGTTCAATGGAATTTCCCAAAGACGCCCTTTATCTTCATGTTCACCAATGAAGAATTGTTTTTGACTAAGAATAAGAGTGTCATCAACAACTTCTGCACTAACAACAGGGTAACCTGGTTGCTCCAACCAAGTATCCATGAAACTAGAGACATCTTTACCAGAAGCATCAGAGAGTGCATTCCAGAGGTCACGTCCAATAGTGTTGTTGTACTGGTGTTTTTCGAAGTAAGCTTTAAGTCCTTTGGCAAAGGCTTCATCGCCTAACCAACGGCGAAGCATATGCATGAGACGGCTACCCTTAGCATAAACGATAGCACTATCAAAGAGGGTATTAATCTCATCTGGGTGATTAACTTCCATGTGGACTGACTGAACACCATCTGTAGCATCACGCTGGAGGGCATGAGGCACACCAGTTGTTTGGAAATCTTCAAAGATGTTCCAGCTAGGTTCAATGGCATCTACTGAAACATACTCCATCATATTGGCAAAGCTCTCGTTAAGCCAGAGATCATCCCACCATTTCATCGTTACAAGGTTACCGAACCATTGGTGAGCCAATTCGTGGGCAACCACGAGAGCTACTTGTTGACGACTTGCAGCTGAGCTATTTTCGTCTACTAGTAGGTAAACTTCACGATAGGTAACAAGTCCCCAGTTTTCCATGGCACCTGCTGAGAAGTCAGGAAGAGCCAGATGGTATGACAATGGGATAGGATATTTGACTTGGAAGTAGTCTTCGTAGAAATCAATGACACGAACGGCAATATCAAGGGCAAAGTCAACGCTGTTTTCAGCTTGTGCAACTGTAGCGAAGACACCAACTTCAGTTCCGTTTTGCGTTTTCGCTGTCTTACCTTGAAGAGCTCCAAAACCAAAGGCAAGGAGGTATGTTGACATACGAGGGGTTGTCTCAAATGTCCAAACCCCAGTTTCTTCACGCAAATGGCTATTGATTTCAGGCATGTTTGACAAAGCGATATCGCCTTCTTCAGCATCAAATTTCAATGAGAAATCAAAGTAGCTTTGGCTTCTGGTTCATCAACAGATGGGAAGGCTTCACGCGCAAAATGAGATTCAAACTGCGTTGAAATAATCTCTTTCTTCTCACCATTGTAGGTGTAATATGATGGGTAAATCCCTGTCATATTATCTGTAATACGACCAGAGAATTCAATGACAAGCGTCAAAACACCGGTCTCTGGAAGTTCAATATGGAAGGCTTCGTTAGCATCATCCATTTGGAAGTTCAATGATTCATTATCCAAGAGAACGGAACTAATGGTAAGGTCTTTTTGGTGAAGGGAGATATGGTTATCAAGGGCTTCACCTGTGATGGCAACATTCCCTGTAAAGGTCTTTTCAGAACGATTAATGTCCAAGAAAAGATTGTAGTTTTCAGGGATGAAACTTTCGATAAAACGAGCAACAGATGCTGTCATACGTATATACTCCTAATCTAACTTTTCGTATCGAAACAGACTGACATATGTTTCGATATCAGACTCTTTTGCAAAAGAAAAGGGTCTGAATTATTCAATACAGACCCATTATAACATAGATTGGAAGCTTTGCCTACAGTTCTATGATTTCCCAGACTTGAGGTAGACAACCCACTCACAGAGATTGCGGGCATAGTCACCAATACGTTCCAAATACATAAGTACTTGGAAATATTCTTTGGCAGCGAAGGCAGCATCAGGATTCTTGCGAACACCTTCTACTGTCATGGCTTGAATATCACGGAAATAGTTATCAATGATTTCATCTGAAGCTGCGATTTCATAAGCGCGTTTTTCGTCACTGTTCAAGTAAACATCTAGAGCATCTTCGACCATGTGGCGAACTGCTTTCCCCATTTTCTTGATTTCAGCTTCAATTTCAGTTAGGCGTTCCTCACCTTTAATGCGGATAGTTGCTTGAGCAATAGCAACGGCATGGTCACCCATGCGTTCAACGTCACTAGATGCTTTGAGCGCTGTGATAACTGTTCGCAAATCACTTGATACAGGTTGCTGAAGAGCGATAATTTCAAGCGATTTTTTCTCAAGTTTGGTTTCGTAGTTATTGACGATTTCGTCATTTTCAATGACTTCCTTAGCCAAATCACGATCATGGCTGATAAAGGCACGTACAGCTTTCTTAAGCTGAGCTGCAACCTCTGTACCCATAGCGTAAAATTGGTTGTGGAGTTTTTCTAATTCTTCTTCGAAGGGTGTTCGTAACATCATAATTTTTTTAGTAATCTGTCCTTTCTTAACCGAATTTACCGGTAATATAATCTTCTGTTTCTTTATGTTGTGGATTTAGGAACATGTCTTTCGTTGATGAATACTCAATGAGTTCTCCATCGAGGAAAAAGGCTGTTCGTTGTGAGATACGACTTGCCTGTTGCATAGAACGTGTGACTAATAGCAAGGTATATTGTTCTTTAAGGTTATAGAGGGTTTCCTCAATCTTACCAGCGGATATAGGGTCGAGGGCCGAGTTGGTTCATCAAGAAGGATGACCTTTGGAGATGTGGCTAGCACTCGTGCAATACAGACACGTTGTTGTTGCCCTCCTGAAAGTCCAAGTGCTGAGTCATGGAGACGGTCTTTAACCTCTTCCCAGATTGAAGCACCCTTTAGTGATTCTTCTACTGCTTGATCAAGAACAGCCTTATCTTTGATACCATTGATACGAAGGCCATAAACCACGTTTTCATAGATTGACATTGGAAAAGGATTGGGTTGTTGGAAGACCATTCCGATTTCTTTACGGAGCTCAACGGTATCTGTTCGAGGACTGTAGACATTGTGACCGTTGTATGAAACAGCACCAGTAAGTGTCCATTCGGGATTTAAATCTCCCATTCGGTTGATAGAACGGAGCAGGGTTGATTTCCCGGATCCTGAAGGACCGATAAGGGCCGTGATTTCATTTGGATAGAAATCCATTGTCACATTATTGAGGGCTTTTTTCTTATTGAAATACACCGATAAATCATTAATTGAAATGATTGGTTCAGTCATAAGTGCTCCTTTCTATCCAAAGCGTCCTGATACATAGTCACTGGTTGACTGTAGGGCAGCATCTTGGAAGATTTTCTTGGTTTCATCATATTCGATAAGATCACCCAGGTAGAAGAATGCTGTATAATCACTAGCACGCGCTGCTTGTTGCATATTGTGCGTCACGATGATAATAGAGTAATCTTCCTTAAGTTCAAACATGGTCTCTTCGAGCTGCATAGTAGCTACAGGGTCTAGTGAAGCTGCAGGTTCGTCCATGAGGAGAATCTGCGGTTTCACGGCAATAGCTCTTGCAATACAAAGACGTTGCTGCTGACCACCTGAGAGGGTAAAGGCAGATTTATGAAGGTCATCTTTAACTTGATCCCAAAGTCCAGCTTGCTTAAGTGATGTTTCAACAATCTCATCCAAGGTTTGCTTATCTCTTACACCTTTACGTTCGTGAGCAAAGGTGATATTTCTGTAAATAGACTTGGCGAATGGATTTGGACGTTGGAAAACCATTCCAATATGTTTACGCATTTCATAAACATTGATATTACTTGCGTTAACATCGACTCCTTGATAAAGGATTTGTCCAGTAACCTTGGCAATATCAATCGTATCATTCATACGGTTTAGACTACGAAGAAAAGTTGATTTACCGCATCCTGAAGGCCCAATAAGAGCTGTGATTTTATTTTTCTCGAATTGCATGTCAATGCCTTTGATGGCTTCTTTTTGACCATAGTAAACATGCAAGTCCTTTGTTTCAAGAGCGAGCTCCTTCTCTGGGAAGGTGATAATATGACGCTCGTCCCAATTGTATTTTGTCATGATAACTCCTTTAAGCGGATGTTAATTTCTTATGGAGGTAAGCTCCCAAACGACGTGCACCAAAGTTGAAAATCAGAATGAAAATCAAGAGCACTGCCGCTGAACCAGCAGATACTGCAGTGGCGTCAGGTGTCGTACCTTCTGAGTTGACCTTCCAGATGTGAACAGCAAGTGTCTCTGCTTGGCGGAAATCGAAATTGGACTAGAGATGCTAAGCGGATTCCAGTCGCTCCAGTTAAGTGCTGGTGCAGATTGACCTGCTGTATAGATAAGCGCTGCTGCTTCTCCGAAAATACGACCAGAAGCAAGAACGATACCAGTAACAATACCAGGTAAGGCTTCTGGAACAACAACGTGACAGATAGTTTCCCATCGAGATAAACCTAGAGCTAGGCCAGCTTCACGTTGGGTATGGTGAACGGTTCTTAAGCTATCTTCAACCGTACGAGTCATTTGTGGCAAGTTAAAGACAGTTAAGGTCAAGGCACCTGATAGGATTGAAAATCCATACTGAAATTGGACAACGAAAATCAAATATCCGAAGAGTCCGACCACCACTGAAGGTAGTGAAGATAGGATTTCAATACAGGTACGGACAAAGTTGGTAAGTCGTCCTTTTTTAGCATATTCTGATAAGAAGATGCCAGCACCCATTGAAAGAGGCACAGAAATAATCAAAGTAATAACCAATAGGAAGAATGAGTTGTAGAGTTGAACCCCAATTCCTCCACCAGCTTTGTAGGAAGATGATCGACTAGTCAAGAAAGACCAGCTGATGTGTGGTATCCCGCGAACCAAGATATAGAGAATCAAGGCTGCCAGGATTGTTACAATAATGCCAGCAATCACATAAAGCGTGCTGATGGCAATTTTATCAATTTTTTTAGCGTTCATAATTTCTCTTTCTCTCACGGGTAATGAATTTCACCAACATATTGAAACCAAGACTCATCAATAAGAGCACCAGGGCGAGAGACCAAAGGACATTGTTTGAAACAGTACCCATGACTGTATTTCCGATTCCCATAGTCAAGACAGATGTCAATGTTGCTGCTGGTGTCGTTAAAGAAGTTGGAATCACGGCAGAATTTCCGACAACCATTTGGATGGCCAGAGCTTCACCAAAGGCACGGGCCATACCAAAGATAACGGCCGTGAAGATACCAGGTTTAGCCGCATTAAGTGTCACACGCCAAATCGTTTGCCAGCGTGTAGCTCCCATAGCCAGACTAGCTTCACGATAGTGACGAGGCACTGCACGAAGCGTATCTGTTGTCATAAAGGTTACGGTTGGTAGAATCATGACGAACAAGACAAAGGTACCTGAAAGAATACCAAAACCTGTTCCACCAAAAATTAAGCGAACAAATGGAACCACGACTTGGAGACCAATAAATCCATAAACAACGGATGGAATTCCGACCAAAAGTTCAATAGCGGGTTGTAGGAACTTGGCCCCTTTAGGAGAAATCTCAGTCATAAAGATGGCTGCTCCAATGGCAAATGGGGTTGCAACCAAGGCTGAAAGTAAAGTCACTACGAATGATCCCAAAATCATTGGTAGAGCCCCGAATTTGCCCTCAGATGGTGACCAATCACCACTAAAGAGAAACTCGACCAAGCTAACTTTATTGACAAAGAAAGTCGCCAGCCCTTTTTGAGCAACGAAAAGTAAAATCATCGCCACGATAAAAACAATCAAGGCCAAGCAAAGGAAAGTGATTGTTTTACCAAACTTTTCGAGGCGTGAATTTTTAGAGGGTGATGTTAATTGTTTCACCAATTCTTCATTTTTCATGCTTACTCCTCACTCTTCTTTGAGACTTTACCATCAGCATCCTTGGTAACTTTCATGCTATGGATGGAAATGTAACCCATTTTTGCGACGACGTTTTCTTGGACTTCGTCACTCATCATGTAATCTAAGAATTGTTTGGTATAGCTATCCGGTTTTCCCTTGGTATACATATGCTCGTAGGACCAAATCGGCCAATCGTTAGTTGCAACATTTCAGCTTTGGGTTCAAATCCATTTAACTTCAATGTTTTAACAGAATCATCAAGGTAAGCAAATGATAGGTATGAAATAGCACCTGGTGTCTGAGCAACGATTGACTTAACCATACCGTTAGAATCTTGCTCTTGGGTACGGACTGGTGATTTACCATCCATAATCACTGCATCGAAAGTTGCGCGTGATCCTGAGCTAGCTGCACGGTTAATAATAGTAATCTCTAGGTCTTTACCCCCAAGCTGTTTCCAGTTTTTGATTTCACCAGTGAAAATCTTACGCAGTTGTTCTGTTGTCAAGTTATCGACAGAGACTTCTTTGTTTGTAATAACTGCAATCCCAGCAACGGCAACTTGAAAGTCAACAAGCTTACTAGCATCAATTCCCGATTTTTCCTCGGCAAAAAGGTCACTATTACCAATTTGAACGGCACCGGATTGTACTTGAGAAAGTCCAGTACCAGAACCGCCCCCCTGAACGTTAACGATATTGTCAGGGTTCTTTTCAGCGAACCCATCTGCTGCCGCCTCCACTAAGGGTTGAAGGGCCGTAGAACCAACTGCTGTAATGGACTGGCCACGGTCAATCCAAGAGGCACAGCCAGTTAAAACCAGCATGGCCATTGCCAGTGACAGAATCACTGCAAGGACTTTTGTTTTTTTCATTTTTGTCCTCCGACATTTTGTAACATAAGTAAGAAAGTGTCTCATAGATATGCTGTTAAAAGACACCTATCTAATTATACCAAGTATAAGATAATTAAGTCATATTAAAGTTTGGTTACAAGTTCTTAAATGTGAAATCTTAATCCTTTAGGATAGTAGTTTTTAACCGTATTTCCAACAACTTTAGCAAACCCAAAACCATTGCCGTCCACTAAAAGCTGATACCAACCGTTAGGATGTGTTTGATCTAGAGTAACCACATTACCAGAAACGTATTGGGCAAACTGGTCTTGACTTAGCTCTATACTTGAAACAACTTCATCAGATGTTAAAGCAATTCCAAGAGCAAAACTTGGTTCGAAACGTTTTTTCTTGAAGACACCAAGATGCAAACCGTTACGAGCGATTTTAACTTTAGAAAGATCTGGAAGTCCCTTAGGAAGCAGATAGAGATTGTCCCCAAAAACTTGGAGTAAACCATCTAGATCAGTCTTAAGGTGTTTTTTTGCAAAATCTTCCCAAAGTTGCTTCTGCTCTTTGTTTAGGTTAGATTTTCCCTCTTTGATACGTGTTTGCTCAGACACACGCTTATCCTGGAATTTTGCCACAAACTGACCTTCACCTTTGAAATGGTGGGGATACATCCTAGCTGTTTCTGGAAAATCAATCCCATCGCTCATCCCGTTCAATTTCGGGATTGTCACCAATTCAAGATCAGGATTATTTTCTAAAATCCAAGCAACAACACCTTCATTTTCCTCAGGAGACCAGGTGCAGGTTGAGTAGATTAATTGTCCACCAGGAGCGAGCATTTTCAAACCGTCTAATAAGATGTCCTTCTGTAATTGTGCCAGTTCATTAGGATACTCCTTATGCCAATATTGGATGGCATCAGGATCCTTACGAAACATTCCTTCTCCAGAACATGGTCCATCAAAGACAATCGTATCAAAATAATTTTTGAAAACTTTGGCTAGTTTATCAGCTGACGTGTTTGTCACAATAACATTTCTCGCTCCAAAACGCTCAATGTTTTCAACCAGAATTTTGCTACGCTTTGGATTGATTTCATTGCTGACCAGCAGTCCTGTATTATCTAAGTAACTAAGAAGATGAGTAGACTTTCCACCTGGAGCAGCTGCCAAGTCTAAGACACGACTCCCCTTGGATGGAGCTGCCACTTGAGCAACCATTTGAGCAGCTGGTTCCTGAGAATAAACCAAACCAGTTGCATGGTCGGCAGATTTTCCGGAAATTTTACCGTAATGGCCCCAAGGTGTTTCAGGGATAGCATCAGGAAAGTCCTTCTGTTGCTTTTTCAAAGGGTTGGTACGGTAAGCGGATACGGCTTCTTGATCAAAAGATGCAAAGAAGTTCTCAGCTTCATCTCTAAGGAGGTTATTATATTTTTCTATAAAGTCTGATGGAAATTGCATAGTTTCCTTTCTATCAAAAAACTGGACTAACCAAGAGAACTTGCTGTTCTGATTTGTCCAGTATGGTTTTATGTTTCAAATTAATTTTCTGAGCCCATAATATGCTTGATTTCTTCAAGTCTGTCTTTAGGGACAAGCATCACAGCTTGACGACTAGAATAATCCAGTGGTTCTCCAGTAATGGTCTCAAGGTGATAACCCAATTTTTCTCCCATAATACTTGCTGCGGCATAGTCCCATGGGTAAATAACTGAAAAGTAAGCTAAAATTTGACCAGATAGGACTTTTGACATGCTTAAACCAGCACCACCGTATACACGAACGCCCAAGGTCTTATCAATAAGGTCTTTTAAGCCGTGAAAATTTTTAGCATACATAGCTCCATTGCTAGCGACTAGGCAACGGTCTAAAGGTCGGTTTTTATATGCTGGAAGCAACTTGTCATTACAATGCACATCAAACTGGCCACCACCATAGAAAAGTTGATCAGCCATGACGTTATAAATGAGGCCAAATTTTCCTTGCCCCTCTTCATAGTAGGCAATCATAACACAAAAATTATCTTGTTGGACAATAAAATTGACCGTTCCATCAATAGGATCCAAGACCCAGACATTTCCATCTTTGATATTATGAACCAGGCCATTTTCTTCAGCGAAAATATTGTCTGAAGGGAAGGCAGATTTAATGCGTGCCACGAGTAAATCTTGTGTTTGTTTGTCAATATTAGTGACTAAATCATCAAAAGCCGTCTTTTCCTCGACCGTGATAGTTTTACTTAAACTTTCTTTAATAAAAGTACCGGCTTCTTTGATGATTTCTTTGGCGAAAATCAGTTTATTTTCCAAGTGATACAAATCCTTTATCTTTTGCTTTAGCAGCTTTGACAGCTTGATAGGTTGAAAAACCGCTAGCTTCTTCAAAGGCCTTGTCTAGTTGCTTTTCAGGCGCTTTGCCTGGAACAACGTTTTTAAATGCCTTATAGGCTTGCAAGAGTTGGTCACGGTCAACCTTGCTCTCGTATGCTTTTTCTACCTGACTCAAAAAATGAAGCACTGTGGTAATTTCCTCAGTGCTCCATGATGGATCGAGTGGGTAGGAATAATTTCCTTTAGTCATTGTTACCCTCAATTTCAGCTCGAATGGTCGCTTGGCGCAATTCTTGCTTTCTATAATCACGAGGCAAAAAGGCACGAATTTCATCTTCGTTGAAACCAATTTGCATGCGTTTGTTGTCCATAATGATAGGTCGACGAAGAAGATTTGGGTATTCAGAAATCAAATGAATGAGTTCCTTGATGGTCAAATCATCCACATCGATATTCAGCTTCTGAAAGACTTTGAACGGGTTGAAATGATATCTTCAGTACCATTTTCCGTGTAAGACAAAATCTTCATTAACTCATCGTGAGTTAATGGGCTCGTGATAATATTGTGTTCGTCAAAAGCAACTTCATGATTGGTCAACCAGGCTCGTGCTTTCCTACAGCTGGTGCAGCTAGGTGATAAAAATAAAGTTACCATGCAAACACCCCTTTCAGTTTAACATTCCTAATCATTATACATTATTTGATTAGTTTTGGCTACGCTTTCTTAAAATTTTTCCGCGATTTTTTTATCAGCCTTCAGTTGAGCGCATAGTTCATCGATATTATTGAACTTAATCATATCACGGATATAATCCAGCCAAAAAACTTCAATTGTCTTTCCATAAATATCGCCTTCAAAATCAAAGATATTGGCTTCAAGACGGAGTTCTGTTCCCCCAAAGGTAACGTTTTTTCCTAGGCTAGTCATGGAACGATAACGTTTGCCATCAATTACAACATCGGCGACATAGACACCATCAGCTGGTAGAAAAGTCCTATCAATAGGTGCTAAATTTGCTGTTGGAAAACCAATGGTACGCCCACGGGCATCACCATGCACCACGATGCCACGTGTAGAGAATTCATGGCCAAGGAGTTTATTGGCTTCTTTAACCTTGCCTTCTCGTATTAATTGACGCACACGTGTTGACGAAATCTTTTCACCATCACTTTGTTGCTCCTCAATGACATGAACATTACCAGAAAAATACGGGCTAAATAGTCCGCATCGGTTCGATGGTGTCCGAACTTGTAATCGAATCCTACCACAATCTCTTGAGCTTTTAGTCGTTTAATATAACGGGCAATGAAGTCGTCTGAACTTGTTCGAGCAAAATCACTATTGAAATCTGTCAAATAAAGTTGATCTGTGCCATAGGCTTCAAAAAGATCACAACGTCTCTGAGGTGCTGTGATATGAAGGAGGAGATCATCCGTATACCTTTGAAAAGTCAATTGAGGACTCTCGTTAAATGTAAGGACAGCTACTTCAAGCTGTTTTTCATCAGCAATCTGGCGCGCCTTATCAAAAAGGACCTTATGACCACGGTGAAGAGCATCGAAATACCCTAAGACAAGAACCGTTTCCTTTTCCTGATGGATATCTTTATAATCATTAATAGAAGTTATTTTCATTGACTTAATACTTTTCTAGGTTTATAAACTTGATTTCGCTTTTCCATGATGGCTAGAACCTTGTCTCCTAAAAAGGTCGCAACTAAGGGTTCTTGGCTATCAATAGCAATAAAGCGACCAAATGAGATTTCTTTAGCATCATCTTCAGTGACTTGTACTGCTGGCAGATCCTGAACACCAAATTCGATGGGAAGGAGGAAGGAAGTATCCCCCGCTTCTACCATTTCTGAAATTTGTGAGAGTGTTAGTGCCTTATCTAAGGTTAGACCAGCTGAGGCTGTTCGACGAAGAGCAGACATATGACTCTCGTATCCGAGTTTAGCACCCAAATCAACAGATAAGGTACGGACATAAGTTCCCTTGCTACAAGCAACACGGAAGGTGAATCTCGCAGTGTCGTTTTCTAGCTCGATGGGTGAGGTACGGACAAATTCGGTAATGGTCACTTGACGTTGTGGACGTTCTACTTCTTCTCCAGCGCGTGCGTACTCATAAAGTTTCTTTCCGTTGACCTTAACTGCTGAGTACATAGGGGGAATTTGTGTGATTTCTCCCTCAAAACTAGCCATTGCTTTGTCAACGGCTTCTTCATCAAGCTCTGTGACTGGAGTTATTTGGACGATTTCTCCACTAGCATCCTCAGTAGTTGTCGAAAAGCCGATGGTAATTTCTCCCTCATAGACTTTCCCTGCTTCAGTCATGTATTCAATGACACGAGTCGCTTTTCCAACTGCTATAGGTAGGACACCAGTAACATCTGGATCAAGGGTACCACCATGTCCGATTTTTTTCTCTTGTAATATTTTGCGTAGTTTAAATACAGCATCATGGCTGGTCATTCCAGCCTCTTTTTTTAGATTAATAATTCCTGAAATCATACTTATAATTATATCAAAAGCAATTCTAAAGAGCTAGGTAGAAACATAAAGAGGCAGAGAGCAAAGTCTCTAACCTCTTGAGAATTATAATCACAAGCAATCGCAAGACTGCTAGCTTTTTTAATCAATGTCTCTTTTAAGATCGCTTTCTAGTTCAAAGAAAGGTTTAATATCTTGTACATACTCTAGGACACCTTGAAAGTCTCCTTTGTCATCTCTAACAGCTGCATAGGTAACATAGACGAATTTTCCTAAACGTTCAGATTTGAACCACATTGGAACTTGGTCACGCTCTCCACTTCTTAGTAATTCAAAGATTTTCTTGACCTTATCAAGTACTTTTGGCGGATGGCAAAGTTCAACGTTTCGTCCAATTTGGCTAGGTGTTCGTTTAAAAACCATTTCATTGGCAGGAACATTATCATTATAGTATTGGAAAATATCGTCTTTATTGACGAAAGTAATTTCCAAAGGGAGATGATTTAGAATAAGATTGGCCTGCTCCACAGAAAGATAACCATTGCCAAAAGGTTGCGTTGTTTCTCTATCTACGACAGTTTCAGTTTTTGGTTTTGGGGTGAAGCTGATGGTGAATTGCCCTTCTGGGGTTTCAATAATTCGGGTATTGCCCGTATGTGCGTCAGTGCTCAGACCTGACTGTTCTTGCGATGTTTCCGTATTGTCTTCCTCAAAACGCTCACGCTTAGGTTGCCAGACGGCTGTAGGTTTTATAATTGCATAGCCATAGGCATCACTTTCTTCGGCAATTGAAAGCCAATCATCCTGCGTGAAGGTTTCAAGCAGAATCATCAGTAAGATAGCTTCTTCCTTGAAAATCATAGCTTCAAATTCTTCTGAAAAAGCTTCGAAGGACTTTGAAAATTCTTCTAAATCAGCATCTGGAAGTTCTTTTAGTTTAGCTTCTGCCGCTCTAAAAAGTTTTCGGATGTCATCGTCTACACCCCACATAACCTTTGGAGGAGAATCATGACCATAACGCTCCATTATTGGAAAGAAGAGCTTTTCTTTACGTGTGTAATGGTTATGAAATTGTCCCAATAAAGACATCTGATGTCTAAGCCCATTGAGTAGGTCAGATTTGAAATCTTCATTTTCAGGCTTACTAATGTTTTCGATGATACGTCGAATACGTAGGATAGCTGAACGTAGGGCTAAATTCTCTTGTTTAAAGACATAGACAGGGTAGCCCTCTTGATCAGCGTCTGCCACCTCCACATCTGCAATAGCTCCTTTAAAGAGGTTAGCGTGGACATTACAAAGGCTCATCACATCTTCAAAGGTAACCCCATCTTCAGATGCCATAAGTTCATGCTCCATCATAGAGATTTCAAGGGCAGATACTCCCTTGAAGTGTTGATTGAAGCGCTCTTGAACACTCTCAGGACTGGCTCCCTGGTGTAAATCAAGGAGAATTTCTTTGAGTATTTGAATACGATTGTTTTCCATATTAGTCTCCGATGACATCATAACCATTGAATAGTAAGGTTTTCTTGATTTTATCTAGGGGAATATTAGCTAACTTGGAGCCAGCTTTTAGACTGGTTACCTTACCGACAGTATTTAGCATAGCTGGGTTAGACAAGGGCTTAAAACCAAGGTCAATCAGTAAATCCTTAACCTCTGGATGCTCTTTTATGATTGTTGCGACTGGTTGTGATAAATCTATGGTGTTGGTAGTCATAATGACCTCCTAATAACATATTTGCTACTACCATTATACACGAGAATAATAAAAAAAGACCAACAAATCCTAGTTTGCTGGCTTTTGGTTAATTTCCAAATAGAGCTTCTGTAACATTATGCTGGATATTTTTCCACTCTTGCTCTGCACGGACCATCTTACGATGGAAATCGGCACGACCACGTAAATAGGCGGCAATTTGGTAATCTTGTTTAACAATCGGTATTTCAGGAATTTTGATGTCCAAGAGGTCAGCTGTCGACAAATTGAGGACAGCCTTTCCCTTATCAGCATAATCCAAATAGGCACGACCAATTTCGGTCTCAAGAAAGAACTTGATGTAGAAACTACGGAGTTTTTCCTTAGGTCGTAATACTGTGATATTTGATGAGGCAACAACTTCACGCTTGCCCTGATCTTCGAAAACAGCAACTTTTTGAACAGTTCCCTTAGATGCAATAAGCACATCTCCATCTTCTAAGAGAAAGCGTAAAAGTTTGCGGCGTTCCTCAGAAAATGTTTTTAGGTCATCGTAAGCAATGCCGTTGGGTGTCATATCCGATAGATTAATGACAGCGAATTCGCCAGGTTCTGCCTTAGCAGGGACAGCTTTTCCTTTAAATTGATCGACAACATCGCCTAAACGAACAAGTTTGTCTGTGTTAGCTTCGTAATCGATAATCAGTTGAGGTCTTTCTTTTTCAGACATTGAATCTCCTTTTTTATATTTCACTATCCACATTGAGTATTGCTATACAATAATAGCAAGAAGCTAATACTTTTGCAAATAAAAACTGTAAGAAAGGCAAAATAAAAAAGAGACCTGGGCCCCTTTTTATAAGCTTTTAGCTGCTGCTACTGCTGCTTCATAGTTTGGATCAGTATTGATATTGTCCAAATATTCGACATAAGTAATCTTGTTGTCAGCGTCTGCCACTATAACGGCACGCGCTAACAAGTGCCATTCTTCAATAAGGACACCATAGTCTTTACCGAAACTATTATCATAGTAGTCAGAGAGCATGATGGCATTTTCAAGGCCTTCAGCACCACACCAACGAGCTTGCGCAAATGGTAGGTCCACTGAAATAGTAATAACGACAGTATCATCTAGTTCTGACAATTCCTTGTTAAAGGTACGTGTCTGAGTTGAACAAATACCAGTATCGATTGATGGAACGATAGAGATAACTTTTTTCTTACCATCGAATTCTGAAAGTGATTTTTTCGTCAAATCTGTTGCTGTCAAATTAAAGTCACGCAAGGTATCTCCAACTTGAAGTTGTTTGTCTTCTGCTACTGTAACTGGTTTTCCAATAAATGTTGGCATGTTAATCCTCCAATACTTTTTTACTATTGTACTGCAAATAGAGCAAGAAGCCTAAGCATTTGTTTAGAACTTTTCAAACAGTAGTTTAATTTTTTCAGCAATCACTGTATTAATTGCAGGAATGACTTCGTCCGCAAAGTCTTTCAGATAGGGATAATCGCCAACTTGCACACTATATATAGCATATTTGAAAAGAGAAATATCATTTTGGTCATTTCCAAAAGCTACAAAGTCTCTACCAAAGTGGTTTAAAACAGTACTAGCCTTAGTCACACCTTTAAGATTAATGTAGAGACACCTTTCGATATCATGGTAAGTAAGGTCTAAACATTCCAGTTTGTTTAGATTAAAGATAAGATCTTCTCGTATATCCTCATGCTCTGCAAGTGGAATAACAGCTTTAATAGGCTTATTAAGTTCTTGGACAGGCAAAATCCTTGCTTTGTTTAATGGGTCAACATTTGAAAGGAAAGGAATCTGATCAGGATTTTGTATAGCATAATTAAAGGTATCATCAATAAATAAGGGAGGTTATAGGTATCACAGTAGCTAACAATCGTTCCGAGAGCATTAGAAGGTATTGTGTATTGAGATACTAATAGTTCATCTTGAAAGACTTCACCACCGTTTAAGCCAACTACTGTCAGTTTTTTCAATTCTCCCTCCAAAATACTAAGACAGTCTCTGTAAGAGCGTGCTGTTGCAAAAATAATCTCATGACCGTATTTTGGTGCTGTTAAAAGAACCTCTTGTAGTTCTTTTGACATAGTCATACCATCAAAACATAGGGTTCCATCCAAATCAAAAACAAATTTCATAGGGATAGTATAACAAAAAACCAGCTATAGAGCTGGTTTAAATATTTAGTATCAGAATACTTAAATTTTATCAAGGGCTAGTTTTAAATCTTCAATCAAATCATCTGCGTTTTCCAAACCAACTGAGATACGAATTTGATTTGGAGTGACACCACAAGCCAACAAATCTGCTTCTGCCAATTGTTGATGAGTTGTTGTTGCAGGGTGAACCACCAAAGATTTTGCATCAGCAACGTTAGCTAAATCTGAGAAGATTTCAAGATTATCAATAACGGTACGTGCTTCGTCTTGTCCACCTTTAACATGGAAAGTGAAAATAGAACCTGGTCCTTTAGGGAAGTATTTTTGTGCCAAATCATAGTAAGGACTTGATGGCAATCCAGGATAGTTCACTTTTTCAACTTTTGGATGATTTTCCAAAAAGTCTACGATTTTTTTCGTATTTTCGACATGGCGTTCGACACGAAGTGAAAGTGTTTCAAGTCCTTGTAAAAGCAAGAAAGCATTGAAAGGTGCTAAGGCAGCCCCTGTGTCACGCAAAAGTTGTGTACGAAGAGCAGTGATAAATGCTGCTGGACCAACATCACGTGTATAGCTGATATTGTGGTAAGATGGGTCTTCGTCAACCAACTGTGGGAATTTTCCTGAAGCTTCCCAGTCAAATTTACCAGAATCGACGATAAGGTCACCGATAGTTGTTCCATGTCCACCGATAAACTTAGTCGCAGAATGAACTACGATATCTACACCATGGGAGATAACATTGATGAGATATGGAGTACCAAAAGTATTGTCAGCAACCAATGGAATCTTATGACTGTGAGCAATTTCAGCAATTTTTTCAAAATCAGGAATGTTGATAAGCGGATTTCCCAAAGACTCAATCAATACAAGTTTGGTATTATCTTTGATAGCAGCTTCTATTTCTTCAGGATTGTCAACATCTACAAAAGTTGTTGTGACACCATAGCGTGGAAGAGTTTCTTTTAAGAGATTGAATGTTCCACCGTAGAGGGTTGTCGCAGCAACAACATGATCGCCAGCATGTGCCAAACCAAGGACCGCATAGGTGATTGCAGCCATACCTGAAGCCGTAGCCAAGGCACCAACACCACCTTCGAGGGCTGCAATACGTTCTTCAAGTACTGCTACTGTTGGATTGGTAATACGTGTATAAATATTACCCGGTTTTCTAAGAGCAAAGAGATCTTCACCTTCTTGAGCATCGTCAAAAACATATGAAGTTGTTTGGTAAATTGGAACCGCACGTGATTTTGTTTCCTTGTCAGGTGTTTGTCCAGCGTGTAATTGTAAGGTTTCAAATGAAAATTCTCGTGACATATGGGTGTCCTCCAAAACAAAAGTTGCTTTCATTCTACACCCATAAAAGCTTGCTGTCTAATAGAAATTTTTTATCAATGTGATAGGGAAGGCTTATAAAAAGGACCTTTCGGTCCCTTTCTATTTCTTCTCAATAGGTGCTACACTTGCCAAAACCTTTTTAAGTCCAACTTCTGGGAATTTTATCTTAAGTTCTTGTGTCTTGCCACTTCCAGTTACTTCTAGGACGGTACCATCTCCCCACTTCTTGTGGTGAGCAATATCTCCGATTTCCCAGTCAGTAGCTGAATTGCCAGAGTCTGAAGTCTTGCCAAAAGGTAGTCCGTCAGTAGCTTTTGAAAATGGCTGAGCGCCCGTATGTCTTTGAGGTTGTGCATTTGCTTTTCTGGTCTGAAGTGCTTGTTGTAAACTCATTCCTTGACCAAATTGTGTTGGCTCTTCCTTTGTAAAACGAACACCAAATGATGAATTGGCTGGACGTGCTAGACCTTGATATTGTAATAAATCATCTGAAATTTCACGCAAGAAACGGCTAGGACGATTATAGCTAGTCTTACCAAAAAGCGTACGTGTATTAGCGTTGGTAAGGAAAAGAATCTCTTCAGCACGGGTAATACCTACGTAAGCTAAGCGACGCTCTTCTTCGAGTTCTTCTGGATCCTCTGAAGCACGAGACAAGGGGAAGACTCCCTCTTCCATACCGATAAGAAAAACAACTGGAAATTCAAGCCCTTTTGCAGCATGTAGGGTCATCAAGGTTACTTCTGCTGCTTCCATATCACCATCGTCCGTATCAGCAATCAAGGCTAGATCGTTCAAGAAACGACCTAAACGGTCAATACCTGTCTCGTCTTCCGTACCATCGGTGTTGGTTTCATCAAAATTCTTAGTAACAGACATGAACTCTTCGATATTTTCAATGCGTGCTTGACTTTCAAGTGTTTGTTGCATAGAAAGAGCATCCAGATAACCAGACTTATCTAAACAGCCTCTACCGCTTCAGTAATACTTAGCCCATCTAGCTGGTCACGTAGATTCAGAATCATGTTAGCAAAATCGTAAACGCCTTGAGCTGCTTTCCCCTTGATTGGTGACAACATAATATTAGCTGATGCATCTAGGAGACTCATGTTTTGCTCATAGGCAAAGGTGCGAATCTTTTCAAGCGTACCAGGCCCAACTCCACGTTTAGGTTCATTAACCACACGTTCAAAGCTAATATTATCCGCAGGATTGGCAATCAAGTTCAAGTAAGAGATAACATCACGGATTTCTTTACGGCTATAGAACTTGGTACCTCCAACCATGGTATAAGGTATATTAGACTTGAGCAAGGCTTCTTCAATGGTACGAGACTGAGCATTGGTACGGTAAAGTACAGCAAAATCCTTGAAGTTCTTACCTTCTTCACGAATAATGTTATCAATAGTTGAAGCAACAAAAACAGCTTCATCACGCTCGTCATTAGCACGGTAATAAACGATTTGTTCACCGTCGTCATTTTGAGTCCAAAGTTTCTTTGGACGGCGGTTTCGGTTGTTCTTGATAACTTCGTTGGCTGCCTGGAGAATCTTCTTGGTTGAACGGTAGTTTTCTTCCAAGAGAACCACCTTGGCTTCAGGATAGTCCTTCTCAAAATCAAGGATGTTCTGCATATCAGCCCCACGCCAACCGTAGATTGATTGGTCCGCATCACCTACGACACAGATATTCTTGAAGCGAGATGCCAAGAGTTTTACCAACTGATACTGAGCATGATTGGTATCTTGGTACTCATCCACGTGAATGTACTGATAACGCTGCTGATAATAGGCGAGGACATCAGGATTTTTGTCAAAGAGACGCAAAGTCATCATAATTAAATCGTCAAAATCCATAGCTTCACTACGACGTAGCTCTTCTTGATAGGCCTTATAACATTTAGCAACAATTTGGGTGTACATATCACCGGCCTGGTGCTCATAGGTCACTTCATCCAATAGATCATTTTTGGCGTTGGAAATCGTCCCTAAGATGGCACGTTCATTCCACTTCTTAGGATCGAGGTTAAGATTCTTGAGAATACGTTTCATCAAAGTACGTTGTTCACCAGGATCTACGATAGTAAAGTTTCGATTGTAGCCAATATGGTCCGCTTCCCGACGAAGAATTCGCACGCACATACTATGGAAGGTCGCAATCAAGGTTTCTGAAGTTGCTGGATTTAAAGCCATGGCACGCTCACGCATCTCACGAGCAGCCTTATTGGTAAAGGTAATGGCTAGGATATTCCAGGGATTAATCATTTTTTCGTCAATGAGGTAGGCAATGCGGTGGGTAAGCACACGCGTCTTCCCAGATCCTGCACCAGCCATAATCAATAAAGGCCCCTCAGTCGTTTGGACGGCTTCAGCCTGTTTGTCATTCATACCAGTTAATAATGGGTTCATCATATTCTCCATTCTCAAAAATAAGCTCTATTATTTTATCATTTTTTGGATGAAAATGCAGATTCTATTCATAATGCATATGAAATAACTTTAGAAAATAATTGTTTGTTTTTATTTGGAAGTACTTTGCTTAAGATTAATGATATTCCTAGATTTTTCTAGCTTTGGAGGAAGACATGCTAAAGAATAATATTCGGATTTTTATACTTTTTATGAAAATTAGTGTTGACACTGTTCGGTTTTTTCGATAAGATAGAATCACAATAAAATAAGAACCGAGTGATGTCATCAGGATGACTGGTGATTGACGGACTTCTGGAGAGATCTTGAAGCAGCCTTAGCTGTAAACAAGACACCGAAGGGGCAAGGGGTAACAACCGAAACTCTCAGGTAAAAGGACAGAAAGCATCGCAAGTTTTTTAACTTGTAGTAATAGCTTTGTATTCTCAGAGGTCTGGTTAAGCCAAACCTCTTTTTTGACGTCTCGGTTAAAGGAGATTGTAAATTTATGTTAGACTTTTTTACTACCATTGATGATTTTGTCTGGGGCCCTCCCCTTCTGGTCCTTCTTGTAGGAACTGGGGTTTACCTTACAATTCGTCTTGGTCTTTTGCAAGTACTTCGTCTTCCTAAAGCTTTTAAACTTATCTTTGCTGAGGATAAAGGGGAAGGTGATATTTCTAGTTTTGCAGCCCTTGCAACGGCTCTAGCTGCAACTGTCGGTACAGGTAACATTGTCGGTGTGGCTACTGCCATCAAAACTGGTGGACCTGGTGCCCTTTTCTGGATGTGGATTGCAGCTTTCTTTGGTATGGCAACCAAATATTCCGAAGGTCTTTTGGCTATTAAATTCCGTACACTTGACGACCAAGGTAATGTCTCTGGTGGTCCAATGTATTACATCACACACGGTTTTTCTGGAAAATGGCAAACAATTGCTAAACCTTTGGCCTACTTCTTTGCCTTTGCAGGTGTGCTTGTTGCATGGTTAGGGATTGGTACCTTCTCTCAAGTTAACTCAATCACCGCTTCACTTCAAAATAGCTTTGACTGGTCACCAAAAATCGTAAGTGTCATTCTTGCTCTTATCACTGCTGCTATCATTTGGTGGTATCCAATCTATCTCTAAAGTTTCTGAAAAGGTCGTACCATTTATGGCTGGGCTCTATATCTTAGCAGCTCTTGTGGTTATCTTTACTAACTTTAATCAACTTCTTCCAGTCCTTGAAATGGTCTTCCAATCTGCCTTTACTGGTAAAGCAGCCGTGGGTGGTTTTGCTGGTGCGACAGTCATGGTTGCAATGCGACTTGGTATTGCGCGTGGTGTCTTCTCAAATGAGTCAGGTCTTGGATCAGCTCCTATCGCTGCAGCTGCTGCTAAGACCGAAGAACCAGTTGAACAAGGTTTGATTTCAATGACAGGTACTTTCATTGATACGATTATCATCTGTACGCTTACAGGTCTTGCTATCCTTGTAACTGGTCAATGGTCAGGTAGCCTAGAAGGTGCACCAATGACACAAGCAGCCTTCTCATCTGTTTTTGGAACATTTGGTGAAATTGCTTTAACACTTTCCTTGGTTCTCTTCGCTTTTACAACTATCTTGGGTTGGTCTTACTATGGTGAACGTTGTTTCGAATTCATTTTCAAATCAACTAAATTCCTCCCACTCTACCGCCTTATCTTTGTGGTCATGGTTGCCCTTGGTGGTTACCTTACACTTGATGTTGTTTGGAAAATTGCGGATATCGTAAACGGTTTGATGGCTTTGCCTAACTTGGTTGCCCTCCTAGTCCTCTCACCAATCATCTTCAAAGAAACTAAATCATACTTTGAATGTCACAAATAAACAAAAAGAGCCTAGGCTCTTTTTTCTTGACTTTATCGGCACCAATCCTTGCTACTACTGGTCTTTTGCGTTACAATGAAATTAAATCATTTTACAACTAATACAGAAAAATCCAAAGGAATAACTATGTCAATTACCAAAGAATTTGATACGATTACTGCAATATCAACGCCTTTAGGTGAAGGTGCTATCGGTATTGTTCGCCTGTCTGGAACCGATGCAGTTGCTATTGCTAATAAGGTTTTCAAAGGAAAAAATCTAGAAACGGTCGCTTCACATACTATCAATTACGGTCATATCGTGGAAAATGATGAAACCATTGATGAAGTCATGGTTAGTGTTATGCGTGCACCTAAGACCTTTACACGTGAGGATGTGGTAGAGATTAACACTCATGGTGGTGTCGCTGTAACCAATGAAATCCTTCAACTCCTTATCCGTTCTGGTGCTCGTATGGCTGAACCTGGAGAATTTACCAAACGTGCTTTCTTGAATGGTCGTGTGGACTTGACCCAGGCCGAAGCTGTTATGGATTTGATTCGTGCTAAGACTGATAAGGCTATGGCCGTTGCTGTTTCTCAACTTGATGGCTCGCTCAAGGATCTCATTAACAACACTCGCCAAGAAATCCTTAACACTTTGGCTCAAGTCGAGGTGAATATTGATTACCCAGAGTATGATGATGTTGAAGAAGTTACTACAAATCTTGTTCGTGAAAAGACTCAAGAGTTCCAAGCACTTCTAGAAAATCTTCTGGCTACTGCCAAACGAGGAAAAATCCTACGAGAAGGTCTTTCAACGGCAATCATTGGTCGTCCAAATGTCGGAAAATCTAGTCTTCTTAACAATCTCCTACGTGAGGAGAAGGCTATCGTTACAGACATTGAGGGTACAACACGTGATGTCATTGAAGAATACGTTAATATCAAAGGCGTTCCCCTTAAGTTAATCGATACCGCTGGTATCCGTGACACAGATGATGTTGTTGAAAAAATTGGTGTAGAGCGTTCTAAAAAAGCTCTTGAAGAGGCTGACCTGGTTCTACTTGTCCTTAATAGCTCTGAACCGTTAACTGAGCAAGACCGTACATTACTCGAAATTAGTAAAAATAGCAATCGAATCATTCTCCTAAATAAGACAGACCTTCCACAAGCAATCCAAATGGAAGAACTTCCTGAAGATGTCATTCCAATTTCAGTCCTCAAGAATGAAACATCGACAAAATTGAAGATCGCATCAATCAACTCTTCTTTGATAATGCTGGTCTAGTGGAGAAAGATGCTACTTATCTCTCAAATGCCCGTCACATTTCACTCATTGAAAAAGCCCTCGAAAGTCTTGAAGCAGTTAAACAAGGTCTTGAATTAGGTATGCCTGTTGACCTCCTACAGGTTGATATGACACGTACTTGGGAAATTCTGGGAGAAATTACTGGTGATGCTGCCCCAGATGAACTCATTACGCAACTCTTTAGCCAGTTCTGTCTAGGGAAATAAACATAACTAAATTTATGTAAAAAGATGCTCTGTCATCTTTTTTTGTTCATAATATAAATACAGAAATATAATTATGTAAACTATAACTTATCAATACCATAAAACGATTTACTTATGCTTTTTTAGAAAGAAAATGCTATCATGGTACTATCCTATGATTTTGAAAGGTTTGCCATGGGTCAAGCAGCAGCTGATACTGATTTTAAACATTTGATAGATTTTGACGATAACCTGCTTCCATTTAGATTAACGGAAACAAAGGTCGAAAATGGGCGACCTGATATTCTTTTTCATTGGCATCCTGAACTTGAGATTCAGTACGTTTATGAGGGGACGGCTCGTTATCACATTGATTATGACTATTTTGACAGTCAGGCTGGAGATATCTTTTTAATACGTCCGAATGGTCTTCATTCGATTCACCCCGTAGATAATCAGTCTCATCATACGGACACCCTACATTTTCATTTGGATATGTTGGGGCAGTCGCTGGTGGACCCGCTTAGTCTACGCTACCTACAGCCTTTACAGAATTCTAATTTCAAGTTTAAACAATGCCTGAGACCGTCAGATGAGGGGTATAGGGAAATCAAAGCTCTCCTCTTTGAGATTTTTAAGATGATTCGTCAGAAAGATCGTCACTATGAACTTCTTCTCAAGTCAAAACTAGAAGAATTAATTTACCTCCTCTACTTCTATCGTTTGGTAGAGCGCAAAACTTCTGATGATCATTATCGTAAGAATGAAAAGATTCGGGAAATCATTGATTATATTAATCAACATTATGCCGAAAATCTGACTATTGAAAAGTTATCAGAGCTTATGGGGTATAGTAAGACTCACTTTATGACGATTTTTAAGCAACATACAGGTACCTCTTGTACAGAATTTATCATTCAAGCAAGACTCAATGCTGCTTGCGAGGAGCTTCGTAATAGCGTTAAACCAGTTTTGGAAATTGCTACTAATGTTGGTTTTAATAACCTATCCAATTTTAACCGCCAATTTAACACTATTACGACCAAACACCAAGCCAGTATCGTAAGACACATAGTAACAAGAAGAAAACAAAAAAAAGTTAGCCAAATGGTTAACTCTTTTTTTATCTGTGAACTTCTTAGTTTTTCTCTTTACCTTTGTGTTTTCCACTGAGTCCAAAGAGAGTTAGCAACATACCAAGTCCAAGGAGACCTGCGTGTGAGCCCTTGTCACCTGTTGTAGGAAGAATTTCAGTTTGGGCAGAAGCTTCTGTCACTTTTTCTGTTTCTTTAAGTGCTTCGCTTCTTGTTGAAATGAAGAATACTTTGCCATTAGGAGTCGTCACTACTTTAGATACGACTGGTTTGCTAGTTTCTAAATCTTTAGCAATAGTTGATGGAGTGACTGGTGCCAATGGATTAAGTGTAGGATCTGCTGCATTTTCTTTCTTGTTCATGGCTGCAAAATCAGCACTTGAAATTGAAATGGTACGTGAGTTTGGATTGATAACGGCATACTTAGAAAGGTCTGCACGTGTCAAGTAATCCGCAAAGACGGTATCCATTGAAGGACCTTCTTCACGAGGACCGCCCAACATTGTGAAACCATCACCACCAGCAGCCAAGAAGTCGTTGGTTACAAGGTAGTAAGTTCCGTTTGTGTTGAGTGGTTTATAGGCACCAGTTTCTGGATCTAAAATGTCAATTGACAAGATACGTTTTTCAGCTGGAAGAGTTGTGTCATAGTAAACACGAGCTCCAGAGACTTGAAGGAAACCACCAGATGGTTCAAGGAGAGGTTGACCACTTTCATCCAGAACAGTTTTACCACTTTCGTCAACTTGGAGAATAGAACCAAGAGATTTGACAAACATATCATGGATATTTTGACCTGTTACTTGAATTTGAGCAACTGAGTTACCAAATGGAAGCACAGCAATGATATCACCTTTAGTGATTGGTTTGTCTTTGGCGATTGTTTCACGAAGACCACCACCATTTGTCACGGCAAGGTTAGACTTGTGTGTGAAGGCTGATTGTCCGTAATCTAAGAGAGCATCAGCGACCACATTACCAAGGTTAGTTTCGCGAACACGAACGTCCATACGGTCACCGCTAAGTTTAACAGGGCTATTTTCAATAACGACTTTCGAAGAATCCGCCTTGTACTTAGCTTGGATATCATCAATCATAGCTTTAACTGTTGGGTTAACTTGATAATTCTTTTTAGCTTCGTCGTGTGAAATCACGCCATGTGACAAGACACGGTCAGAATTATAAACGACGCGGCCAACATTGTTAAGGTAGCTACCAGTTTGGTTGTAAGTGACGTTATCACCGTATGTCGCTGTGTGGAGAGTGTGTGAGTGACCATCAAGGACAAGAACACGTTTCCTTTCAGAGGTGCATAGTTTGAAAGAGCTTCTGCCAAAGTTGATCCACGCCATTCAACTGGAGTTGTTGTATCAATCCCCAAGTGACCAAGGACAACATAAGTCTTGTATTCCTTACCTTCGGCACGGGCATTTGATTCCACTTGGTCAACAACAGCCTTAACCTCAGTAATAGGATCGGTGAAAGAGACACCAGGAATATTTCGTGGGTGTGTCTTAGTAGCTGTCTCAGGTGTTGTAACACCAATAACGACTACTTCATCTCCATCAAGACCAGGTGTTTTGTCAACGATTGTAGATGGTTGGAAAAGACGTACGCCATTTACATATACGTTAGATGTGATGATTGGGAAATTGATTTGTTTGCTCAAACGACGCAATTGGTCAAGCCCAAAGTCGAACTCATGGTTACCCACTGTCATGGCATCAAAGCCAACAGCATTCATGACATTTGCCATGTCTTCACCCTTAGAACTGTTTGAAATTGGAAGACCTTGGAATGAGTCACCAGCATCAAGGACGATGGTTGTTCCTTTCGAACGAGAATCATTGACGATACCAGACAAAAGGGCATCACCAATAACCCCATTACGATCATCTTCAACCATGCGACCATGAACATCGTTGGTGTGAAGGACAGTTACAGTGTCATTGCTGGCACTTGTGCTAGCATTTGTCACGACTTCAGTTGTAGGAGTTGCGGCTACAGTGGCATTTTCGCTTGCTGTGGCAACTGGTGTTTCGCTTGTTTCAGCTGTTGAAACAGTAACAACTGATGTTGAACTAGCTACTGGTGCTGCAGACTCGCTAGATGCAGCACCAGTAGATGTCGCATTGGTAGTTGCCTCTGTAGCTACTACTTCAGTGCTTGGTGGTGTTACAGCTGCATGAGTTTCTACCTCGTCAGCTTGGACAGCATTGGTCAAGATGGCAGTTGAGACAAGTAGGGTTGATAGGGTCGTTGCAACGACTGTTTTCTTCTTCATTCCAAAATACCTTTCTGATTTTTAAATCGTTTTTATTATATCACATTTATAAGATTAGAATTAAAAAAAGTTCAACATTTTATTAGATATTCAAACAATTTTTTCAAAAATCAATAGGTAGCTAAACGTTTTTCTAGATAACCTTGAAGCAGTTCAAAAGTAAAGCTCAAAGTCCAGTAAATAAGGGCGATTAGGATATACATAGACATGTAGTCATACTCACGCCCACCGATAATCTTAGCATTTTGGAAAATGTCAGGCACTGTAATCATAGCAGCTAATGACGAACTCTTAACCATATCAATAATAACATTACCAAGTGGGGCTACTGCTATACGCATGGCCTGAGGTAAGATAATTCGACGGATAATAGATTTCTGAGGAAGGCCAAGAGAACGAGCGGCTTCCCACTGCCCCTTATCTACTGCAGCTATGGATGAACGGAAAATCTCTGCCATATAAGCGGCACTGACACATGAGAAACCAATAAAGGCACAAAGAAGGGCAGGCAGCTGAACACCAATGTAAGGCAGACCAAAGTAAAGAATGAAGAGGACGACCAACATAGGGACCCCACGCATGATGGAAATATAAACACGGGCAGGATATTTCAACCAAGGTTTTTGCGACATCCGCATAAAGGCAAGGATGATGGCAAATACATTCCCCACCATAAAGCTTAAAAGGGAAATCCCCAAAGTATAGGGCAAACCTGATAGGACATAGGGAATGCTTTTTAGAATCAGTGAAAAATCAATAATCATAAGTCTATCTTTCTAAACATTTCTTTAGCAAATAAGCGATCCAATCGGATCGCTCATATTATTCAACATCAGAGATGTCAATCTCAGTGTAGTCAACTTTCGTTTTCTTTGTAACGTCTTGACCAGCAAAGAACTTCTCTGAAATCTTGGTAAGGGTACCATCTTTCTTCATATCTTTGATAGCTTTATTAACTTTTTCTTGAAGAGTTTTATTCTTCAATGAGAAAGTAAAGCTTGTTGAGTAAGGGTTACTGTAGATGCCGTCGTTGATCTTAACAGGGTACTTATCTTTGATAGCAGCTACTGCCATCTTTTGCAAATAGTAATCGTTGACGATAACGTCTGTACGACCATTTACCAAGTCTTGCATATAAACGTCATTGGTAACATTGTCATAGACGACGAGTTCAGCACCCATTTTTTTGGCAATCTTCATGTACTTAGTACTTGCAGCACCGGCTGCTTTCTTGCCTTTAAGGTCCTTCCATGAAGAAATTCCTGAGTTATCTGATTCACGAACTACCATAGAAGTGAATGAATACTTGTATGGTTCAGAACGCAAGAATTTTTTGACATTCTTGTTGTCGTCTTCGAGTGAGTAGTTGGCGATATCGACTTGACCACTATTTACAGCAGTAAGCATGCCATCCACGCCCATCTCAGTGAATTCAATTTTCAACTTAAGACGTTTTCCAACTTCTTTGAGAATCTCAACGTCATAACCAGTCAGATTATTCTTATCATCGTGGTAGGTTTGTGGGTAAAGTGTTCCAGCAGTCGCAACCTTGATGCTACCACGTTTCTCAATCTTTTCCCAGTTCTTCTCACCTGTACTCTGTGACGAGCAGGCAACCAAAAAGACCGCAGCCAAAATTAGGCTAACTACGGCGAAAAATCTCTTTTTCATCTATGTGTGTCTCCTTAAAAAATGAAGTTAAGTTAAAAACTTATAATCTTAGCCTATACTATTTGAAAGGGTTTCACAAAATATTGAACTGAAAAAAAGAATGTTTAGCTAAAAACCGAACGTTCTTCCATTTGTTGGGCCAAGTGTAACAAGAGATCCTCCCTTCCCTTGGCAGCTGTCAGTTGAACTCCGAGTGAAAGACCCTGCTTGTCCCGATAGACAGGTAAAGAAATCGATGGTTGTCCCGTCAGGTTAGCTTGTTGCGTGAAAGGTGTCCAGTCTAAGCTGTCCGCAAACATTTCCCAAATAAGTTCCTGTTGCTTTGGCCAGTCAAAATCAGCCATATGTTTGAGTTGATTTTGTAAGTTTTCAGAGAGAGCAAACTGTCCATGCTTAGGTGCCACATCAGCAACTGTTGGTGTCAGAAGAATATCGTAAGACTCATGAAATTTCGCCATCTGATGGCTATACTGATCCCACTGGGATAGAATTTTAGAGTAAATTTTAGCGGGAATCTTTTGCCCAGATTGGAAAATAGCCCAAGTCATCAACTCCATATCTTCAAAGGTCATCTTCCGTTCTAAACCAGCCTCAATGGAATCAAACATGGCTGCTGTCTCCACACTATTCATAATGTAGTAAGACCGCATAGCTTCAATCCCATTCAAGGGCTGGTCGCTGATTTCATGCACATGATGTCCGAGACTTTCCAATGCTCTAGTAGCCTTTTTTGTCGTCGCAATAGCAGATTCTGACACCTTACCACCAATAGGAGAGACAGTTGAAAAAGCAATCTTCAAAGGTCTAACTGGTTCTTCTAAAGACACTTTGCTAAGCTTCGGTAGAATAAAGGGACTTTCCATCTGACACGTCTGCATGTGATAGAGCAAGCGTTTTGTATCGCGTACAGTCTTTGTCAAAGCAAACTGAACAGAGGCTCCCTGCCAGCCACGGAAAGAACTAGGACCGACTGGAATTCGTCCTCTTGTAGGTTTGAGACCAATAAGACCGTTAAAGGAAGCTGGAATACGTATAGAGCCTCCACCGTCACTAGCTGGTGCCAAGGGAGAAATGCCAGAACTCACAAGAGCTGCCGCACCACCACTTGACCCGCCAGCATTTCGTGTCACATCGTCAGGCAAATTAACAGGACCATGAATCTGAGCATCACTGATATTTTTGAAGCCAAACTCAGGAGTGCTAGAACGCCCTAAAATAATGAAGCCCAATTCCTCAAGTTTCTTAACATAATTATCGCTTTCCTTAGCTCGATAACTTGTAAATAGGCGAGAACCCGCGGTTGACGGCTCACCAGCTTGCTCTTGACCTAAATCCTTTAGAAAAATCGGAACTCCAGCAAATGGTTTATCTGAAAAGTCTCTAGTTTCTGCTTCTTTCAATGCTTTATCGTAGCGTTGACTGACGATAGCATCGATTTTAGGATTCGTCCTCTCTGCTTCACGAATGGTAGCCTCCACTAGTTCTCGGGGACTGACTGTCTTATTTTGCACGGCCTCAGCCATTGCCGTTGCATCTGACCACTCATTAATTGACATCTTATACTCTCCCTGCTTATCTTTTCCTAAATTATACTAAAAAAAGCGAAACGCCTAAAACGTTCCGCCTTAAATCTTGATAATTAGTCTTGCCAAGTCTCTTGATTTTCTTTGAATTTCTTCAAAAGTTGAAGTCCATCTGCTGTGATGTAGCCTTGAACTTTAGCGACTTTGATCAACTCAGTGTAGTTTGAAAGAGTAACCAATTTCACACCAGCATCCGCGAAGTTTTTCTCAGCTTTTGGCAATTCGTAAGTGAAGATAGCCACAACACCGATAACATCAGCCCCTTCACGCTCTGCAGCTGCTACAGCATCAAGTACTGAACCACCAGTTGAAATCAAGTCTTCAACAACAACCATTTTTTCGCCTTTAACCACACGACCTTCGATTTGGTTACCAGCACCATGATCTTTTGGTTTGCTACGGATGTAGGCAAATGGAAGGTTCATCTTGTCAGCGATAATCGCACCATGAGGAATACCAGCAGTTGCAGTACCTGCAATTACTTCTACTTCAGGGAATTCTTCCTTAATCTTTTCCACAAAACCATTTTTCAATAAGTGTACGAGTTTCTGGGTAAGACAAAAGTAATACGGTTGTCTGTGTAGATTGGTGATTTGATTCCTGATGCCCATGTAAATGGTTCTTCAGGTTTAAGGTAAACAGCCTTGATATCGAGCAAGTCAGATGCGATTTGTGTTGCTAATGTCATAATTATTATCCTCCGTAAAGCGTTTTCTATTCTTTATTATAACCTAATTCAATCTATTTTTCCTATGAAATAAGGTCTTTTTGAAAAATTTATTGACCGTTCCATTGGGCCTTTGATGTCATGATAAGCTGCTACTGGATCATCAGCCTGTGTAATTGGACGACCAACAACAATGTAATCTGAACCAATTTGACGGGCATCGGCAGGTGTCATGACACGTTTTTTTGGTCACCAACTGCTGCTCCTGCTGGACGGATACCAGGTGTCAAACAAACGAAATCTTCATTTGTTGCTTCTTTGATTTTTTTGCTACTTCGTGTGCTGAGCAAACAACACCATCAAGCCCTGCTTCAGCAGTCTTCTTAGCATAATGAACCACTGATTCTTGAAGTGTGGTTTGGATATTTTGAAAATCACGCATTTGCTCTTCAGAGGTAGAGGTCAACTGTGTTACAGCAATCAAGATTGGACCATCTCCCAATCCTTCACGCGCAGCCTTCATCATTTCCACACCACCAGCCGCATGCACATTAGTCATATCAACGCCAAGGTTAGACAAGACACGCATAGCTGATTTCACAGTATTTGGAATATCGTGAAGCTTAAGGTCAAGGAAAACACTATGGCCAAGCTCTTTAACGTAGCGCACAATCTCAGGCCCAGCCGCATAGTAAAGTTCCATACCAATCTTCACATAGAGCTTTTCATCAGCAGGAAACTTAGCAAGGAAAGCCTTCACATCCTCAAAAGTCGGGAAATCAAGGGCAATAACAGGACGATTTTCTCTCATTTCTTATATCCTTTCACACAAAAAACCTCCGCCAGTCAGCGAAGGTTGCACGAAAATAGGGCAGTCCCTACCCTTTAGTGATGCCGTAGCATCTCAGTACACCTTTCTCGCCTCTCTGGACTCGATTAAAGGTTCAGTTCAATTTGTTCTATTATAGCGCTTTTATAAGGGAATGTCAAAGGAACTCTAAAACTAAAAAGTTCAGTTTTAGAGTTCCTTATTTGACACTTATATTTTATTAAAGTAAAGAGCAACAGTTACAAGTTTATATTTTCGTTTCGTCGAAACAACCTGAATAAAACATATCCAACTGAAAATAATATATTAAATATTAATAAAATATAGATTAATCCAATCTCTCCATCTTTCAAAAAGCCTAAGCCTTCAGTAGCATGAAGAACAATTATCTTGGTATGATTATCATCTGTGATAACCATATTATGAGTGGTAGATAAATCTGTTAGACTTTCAATAAACGTACGTCCAAAGAATAACATCATATAGAGAAAAATTATTAGAAAACAATCTGTTGATAATCTCCACATTATCTTAATATACCGAAAAAGGAAAGAAATTACATTATAAAAATATGGATCAACCTTAGAACTAATAACGAAAGAGAGAGTTATCCAAATAATATAAAATACTATGCCTACTAACATAGCGAAATATATTACGTCAAAATAACCGTGAAAAAGGAACTCACTTAAATTTATTAGTACCTTCATTGAATTGGAAATAAAAAATTGTTTTATAGATAAATTATCAATTAGGTAGCTATTAAGCAAAAGTATTATTACCATTATGGTAAAGAATACCGTTCGAGAATTATTTGTTTCTTTTCCATGCTTTAGTATTTCTTTAAATATTGCGATAATAGAATCCATCGTTTATCTCATCATACATTTAGTTTAAACTTTTTTGATTTTATTTCCCCAACAAGTCTGTTCGAACTTCCTTACGCAAGTCTTCAAGTGTTGTGATACCGTACTTGTCCATGACTTCAGGGAGTCTGTCAATGATTTTAGGGCAGGCATAGGGATCTGCAAAGTTGGCTGTTCCGACACCGATGGCTGAGGCACCAGCGATAAACATTTCGATAGCGGCTTCTGCACTGTCGACACCCCCCATACCGATGATTGGAAGGTCTGACGCTAGAGCAACTTGGCGGATTAGTTTAAGGGCTACTGGGAAGACAGCTGGTCCTGACATACCACCTTGGCCATTGGCAATGATAGGTTTGCGAGTCGCCAAGTCATAGCGTGTACCAACCAAGGTGTTAATCATGGTGAAACCTGTCGCACCGGCATCTTCGACTGCTTTGGCGACACTTGTGATGTCAGCCACGCTTGGTGTCAGTTTGACATAGACGGGCACATCAGAGTGAGAGACACTAGCTTTTACTGCCGCATAGGCAAGCTCTGGGACTTGTCCGATGAGGAGTCCGTTATTTCCATGGTCCACGTTTGGACAGGAGATATTGAGCTCGATCGCCTTGACGTTGCTGGCTTTGGAAATCTTATGAGACACTTCTGCATATTCTTCGTTTGAAAATCCAGCTACATTGGCAATGATTGGAAGCTCAGGATAATGCTCCTGTAACCAAGGGAGTTTTTCAGACAAGACAGCATCAACACCAGGGTTTTGCAAGCCAATGGCATTAAGCATGCCTGATGGAGTTTCTGCCACACGGGGTGTTGGATTACCAAAACGAGGGTTGGCAGTCGTTGCCTTAATCATGATAGAACCTAGTTTGTCCAAATCATAATACTTAGCGTACTCTTGCCCAAAACCAAAGCAACCTGAGGCTGGGATAATAGGATTTTTCAAGTCGAGCCCTGGAAGGCTAATAGCTAAACGATTTTCTGATTTCATCTCTGACATGGTAACCTCCTAGACGATGACTTTTCCGGTAGGGAAGACTGGCCCTTCCTCGCAAACACGAAGATTTTTGGCATCTGATTCTCCTTTAACGTGAACCACACAGGCATAGCAAGCGCCCATACCACAAGCCATGCGAGCTTCCATAGAAACATAGGCATGAGGATGATTTTCAAACTTGCTGTCGACATATTTAAGCATGCCTGGCGCTCCGCAACTGTAAACGGCATCTGGTGTCCAGTCGAAGCTATCAATAACCGTCGAAACGTAACCCTTGATACCGTATGAACCGTCATCAGTGGTCACATAAACATCACCACAAGCTCTGAGCTTGTCCTCCAAGATGACGGCATTCTTATTGGCAAAACCAATCACAGACACGACTTCCACACCTTTAGCCTTCAACTGTTTAGCCGTCTCAACCAAAGGTGGCACACCGATACCACCACCAACGAGTAGAGCTTTCTGCCCAGCATCGACAACGGAAATATCAAAGCCATTTCCCTGAGGACCCATGGTATCAATAGTTTGACCGGCTACCATCTTAGAAAGGATAGCTGTTCCCTCGCGTTCCACTCGATAGACAATGGTTGCCTCTTTCTTGTCATAGTCAATCTCTGAAATGGAAATTGGACGACGAAGGAGCTTGCTTGGGTCTGGTACCTTGAGGTGGACAAACTGACCAACCTTCATATCTGCAACCATCTCTCCCTTAAGCACCATTTCGAAATACGAGGTGCAATCTCACGCTGACTCACAATGGTTAAATCTTCAACTAATATCATGACAACCCTTTCTAAACTGCAAAATGTCATCAAAAAAACCTCGCCACATGGCAAGGTCGCACAAAAAATCACAGGAGAACCCTGTTTTTTCACCTGTCCGACCTTTCAAGCCTCTCTGGACTCATTTAAAGGTTATTTTGTGATTATTATAACCGTTTTCAAGACGGATGTCAAAGGAGAAAAGAAAAAACCAAAGCTTAAAAACTAAGCTAAGGTCTCTCCAGCCTATAACTAGGCCCTCTGTTTGATACGTTCTCAATCATCTCATAGGGTAACATAAATTGTCAATATTCCTAACAATAGGTGTTAAGAATATTGGATAACAGTCTTAAAATAAGATTATTGGAACAATCTGTCGTAAACCATAGTATGAGCCAACTGTTGACCATCGCCACCCAACAAATCAACCAAGGCGTAGGCAAAGGCTAGGGCTGTTCCGGCACCACGGCTAGTGACAATATTGCCATCAACAACCACCAAGTCAGTTTGATGCTCGCCAGATGCAATTTGGTCCTCAACACCTGGGAAACATGTGAATTTACGCCCTTCGAGCAAGCCAGCACGTTCGAGAACAATTGGTGCTGCACAAATGGCAGCAACATATTTTCCAGCTTTTGCAGCCTCTTGAAGAGAGGCAATCAAGGCTTGGTTGTCGCGTAGATTAGTTGAGCCAGGCATACCTCCAGGAAGGACCACCAAGTCGTAATCCGCAAAATTGGCATCAAATACGCCATCCATGGCAACTTGAATCCCATGTGAGCCAGTTACAGACGCACTTTCAAGTCCAAGCATGTCACAGTCAAATCCTGCTCGGCGGAAAACATCTACTGGGCTCAAGGCTTCGATTTCTTCAAATCCGTCCGCAAATACTACTGCTACTTTTGTCATGATATACCTCCGATTTACTTATCGCATGATTCTATTACGCCTTAAATTATAGCAGTTTTAGAAGCAGGAAACAAACTATAAAAATGGACTTTCAGCATGAAAAAAGACAGCACAAGGACTGTCTTTATCATTTTATCTAAACAAACTTGCTAGGATCCACAAGAGATAAATATGGGTTGGGTAGAAAATATAGAAGAAATTCTTATTACCGCTACCACGCTCACCATTATAGAAATACATAGGAATCGCAGCAAAAACCATCATCCACTGCACACCTGTCGGATCAAAGAGATGGGCAATCACTGAAATAACAGCTAAGACAATGATTTGAGCGATGCGATTGGTTCGGAAGATATAGAATAGCAAACCAAGAATAACCATCACAAAGCCACCCTCAACCATGATAATACTTGGAACTAGTGACAAGATAAAGGCAACAATCTGCACAAGGAGTGGGTTTGCATGTGGCGTTTCAAATATATCTGTAAGAATCACAACTGGAATAGATGAAAGAATCGGCAAGAGAAAGACACCAATCCCTTGAATTAACTCCTTAGTCGATTTATCGCGAAGCCCCTTAGCCAATAAATCCCAAGAACAAATAAAAATCCCAGTGATAAAGAAGGTTGAGAAGGCATTGTTGGTTAAACCGATACTACCATTATGAAAAATACTTCCAATAATGGCATTACCAATGGTCATGAACCAACTCATGTAAAGGAGACGTCTAAGGTAGGCCATTCGGTCATGAGTATAATGGAAACTATCTGCGGCTAGAAAGAGGAAGATAGGAAAAACTAAACGCCCTAACATAGTCAACCACGTCGGTGCTCCCATATCCGCAAACATCTGATGGATATGATCCAAGAACATGAGTACAATGGCTAGGTATTTCAAATTAGTCGCATTGCATATCTTTTTTATATCGTTCATTTAATGCTCCTTTAATTTTCAGCATATTAAATGATACCATAAGTCAGATATAAATTCAAAGGTATTCATGATAATAAAAGCCATAACTTTTTAACTATTTTAGACAAACTATTTTATGATGAAAAATTCACATTATAATAATATCTTTAGTTCCTACTCCCCTCACCAAGCATTTCTAGAGGCTTTATGCTATAATGGATAAGCGTTTTATGCTTTATCACAACTAAAATAACAAGAAAGGAAGTACATCATGTCTTTTGACGGCTTTTTTCTTCATCATATGACGGCTGAGCTACGTGAGCAGGTGCTTTACGGGCGTATCCAGAAGGTTAATCAGCCTTTTGAACGTGAGTTGGTCCTGACCATTCGTAACAATCGTCAGAATTACAAGCTTCTGCTTTCGGCTCATCCGGTCTTTGGGCGTATTCAGACGACCAAGGCTGACCTGCCAAATCCACAGAATCCAAACACCTATACCATGATTATGCGGAAATACCTTCAGGGAGCGGTTATCGAGGATATCCAGCAACTAGAAAATGACCGTGTTCTTGAGATTTCCGTGTCTAACAAAAACGAAATCGGTGACAGCGTCAAGGTTACTCTGGTTATGGAAATTATGGGGAAACACTCCAATATTATCCTGATTGACAAAAACGAGAGCAAAATCATCGAGTCTATTAAGCATGTTGGTTTCTCACAAAATAGTTACCGTACTATTCTACCTGGATCAACTTATATCGCTCCACCGAAGACGGACGCCAAGAATCCTTTCGACATTCCAGATGAAAAGCTCTTTGAAATCCTGCAGACGGAGGATTTGTCAGCTAGAAACCTTCAAAAACTTTTCCAAGGTTTGGGGCGTGACACGGCCAATGAATTATCAGCTTTACTTGAGACTGATAAGCTCAAGAATTTCCGTGCCTTCTTCAATCGTGAAGTGGAGCCAAACTTAACGGCAAAAGCATTTTCAGCTGTAAGATTCTCTGATAGTCAGGTTCAACCTGAGTTTGAAACCTTGTCTGCCCTTTTGGACTACTACTATTTGGACAAGGCGGCGCGTGACCGTGTAGCTCAACAGGCTAGTGATTTAATCCATCGTGTGCAAAATGAGCTGGAAAAAAACAAGAAGAAACTTGTTAAACAGGAAAAAGAGCTTGCGGCGACTGAAAATGCTGAGGAGTTCCGTCAAAAAGGAGAACTGTTGACTACCTACCTTAGCATGGTTCCAAATGACAAGGATAGTGTCGAGTTAGACAACTACTACACTGGCGAAAAGATTACCATTCCTCTAAATGTGGCTCTAACGCCTAACCAAAATGCGCAGCGTTACTTCAAGAAATACCAGAAACTCAAGGAAGCTGTTAAGCACTTGACTGGATTGATTGAGGAAACCAAACAGACCATTGATTATTTAGAAAGTGTTGAATTCAGTCTTTCTCAAGCCAATATGGATGAAATCGAGGATATTCGTGAGGAGCTTGTTCAAGCTGGGTTTATGAAGCGTCGTTCAACTGACAAACGCCACAAACGTAAGAAACCTGAACAGTATTTAGCTTCTGATGGCAAGACCATTATCATGGTTGGTCGTAACAACCTGCAAAATGAGGAGTTGACCTTCAAGATGGCTAAAAAAGGGGAGCTCTGGTTCCACGCCAAGGATATCCCAGGTAGTCACGTGATCATCAAGGACAATCTTAATCCAACTGACGAGGTCAAGACCGATGCGGCTGAATTGGCAGCCTACTATTCTAAGGCTCGTCTATCAAACTTGGTTCAAGTGGATATGATTGATGTTAAGAAACTCAACAAACCAACGGCAGGTAAGCCTGGATTTGTGACTTATACGGGACAAAAGACCTTACGTGTCACACCGACTGAAGAAAAAATTGAGAGTATGCGAATGAAGTAAATTGTTCGTCTCACTACCACCAGTTCAACTATCTGGTGGTTTTTTGATTATTCTTGTCTCAACAGCAAGAAATTGCTTAAACATTACATCATAAAAAGGAGTGAGACAGAATCAATCATTCAATCTCACTCCTATAGGTTTGCAGTCACACATTAAGTACATCTTTGTGCTTTATGAGTGACAAAAATTTATTTCGAGGCATTGCCTTAAGGTGACAGACTTAATCCCTTATTTTACTAATCTGAAGAAGGTGTGGTTTCTTTAAGAGGGGCCTCTATCAATTGGAAGTCTGCTTTTTCAGCAGGTTCGGTGTCTCCATCGGACTCTTGAATCACATATGGTTTGAAAGCCTCGTACTTAGACCAAAATTCATCTTCGTCATAACTGTGACCATCAACACTATAAGTCTCCTTATAAACGTTCGTTGATTCACTTGGGCTAGTGACAGTAAAATCAAGAAGCTTATCTAGTCCCGTTCGTGAATAATTGATACGGTAAGTCATTTCAGAATAAATATAGGCACTGGAACCCCAGTGAACTTGCAAGGTTCCATCTTTAAAAATCGTAAGACCAGGTCGGAGACCGAACGGAATTTTATTATTAAGAGATTGACAGCGTTCTTGCCGTCAAATGTGTAGACGACGTAGACGTAGTTATCTTGACTACCAATCAGTAATTCATCAACGCCATCATCATTCAGGTCGGTTACCAAATAGTTGACCTTGTTATTATTGTAATTTTTTAGGACCATTACAGGATCGTAATCGACACCTGAGCCTTGTTGGTAATTGGGATCACTGACTTTTAAGACATAATCCTTCACGATTTCCTTGTAAGCTGAATGAGCCGTTTCGTTTATGTTCGTTCCTTTAAAGATGTTTGAATCCTTTTGAGAAAGTTTAAAGTTTTCAAGGTCATCCACTAGGGGCTGATGTTTATCTTCAAGATCAACATCATAAGCCTTTTTAAAATCATAAAGCTTCGTTCTAGTTGAATCTTTTCCATCTTTCAAGAGACAGACACCTGTTTTGAGGTTATAAACCACATAGAGTTGGCAATCATTTTTCAAACAAGGACAAACAATTGTTAGTTTGATGACATGCCCTTCTTGTCTTATATCCTTGTAGAGAAAGGCTTCATAAGAATAGCCCGTCGCAATGGCGATACGAATGAGCAATTCTTGAAGACTAGGATTCTGACCGATATTCTGATAACGTTTCAGACTTGCTAATAGATTATCTTTAGTGTTATCAGAGACCAACCAAGCTGGTTTATCATCCGATTGTAGGGCATCTCCGAGTTTACTATCTTCCGTCGATGCGATGAAATAATAGCAAAGCATCCGAATATAGTTTAAGCTTCCTTTTCTTTAGTTGATGGTGAGCCTAAGAGATGTTCAACCGCAAAACTATTAGTATAGATAAGCTTAACTTGCTTCAAATCCTTATCCTGGATAGCTTTTAAAAGTTTATTATATAGGGCAGCTATGATTTCATGATAGCCATTTTTCTCACTATAGTCCTGTTTGTCTAGGGCAAGAATCTCATCTCTACTTAAGACTTTGTCCAACTTAGACAGGACTTCTGACCAATCAGAGGTCAGCAAACTTTGATCTAATTGATTCACACTTTGTTTAGATTTTGCGGTATCTGTATAAGAAAATTCTTTCAACCAGGTAATGATATCTGATTTTAAGCCATCACTTAGTGTTATGCCGTAGCCGTCACAGGCCTTCTTTAATATATCCTGTAACCAACTATCGTCAATCTTTTCTTTGTCAGTTACCTTTTTAATAATCTGCTTCTTAAGTTCGGCTAAGAATTTATTGGCATCATCGTCTGAGAGGTGAGATTCTTCCTTGATTTTATCAATCAGACCAATTTCGTCTTGACTGGTTTTGATAGTTTTTTTGTCTACCGAAAAGCCAACCTTGTCAAGCAGAGCATAGACACCAGCTAAGGCTCCCTCCCCACTTACTTCATTTACTGAAGCAATGCGGATGAGAACATCAGATACGCCAGATGTAATGGCTGCATTTTGATATGTTGTTGAGGAAACTTTGGTAATTTTTGTTGGTGTCACAATCTCAACCTGAACACCAGAACCTTCGGACAATGGTTTAATATAAGCACTTGAATAAACCTTGGAATTGGTATCAACATCGTCCAAGTATTTGGCAATGGTCTTACCATCAACGGCTATCACCTGGTCTTCAGCGATATTCGTATCACCCAACAGTCGCTTGGTATCCGCTTTTTCCGATGAGGATAGTGAAGAACCTAATGACATTAAAGGTTGTGTCAGAACTTTTTTAAGATTTTTTTCTTTCTTACTATCTATTTGCGTATTCTTATTGGATAAGGGAGTTAGATTAGGTGATTTTTGGGAAGAGGGGGTCTCTGATTTAGTGATGTTATTAGCAAAAACAAGACCATTTGGGGATATAAAAGGGGAAGCAAGTGGTTGAACTGTTAAAAGAAGGATAAGACTTGCTACTAACCCATTAAACAATTTCTTTTTCATAGGATTTCCTGATATGTTCTCGTATTAAAGGTTATCAAAGCTAATGATATAAAATGACGAACCGTGCTTTTTACAAACATAATGACGGGTTTTTGATGATGTTGCCGGAGCCTTACCGTCTGTAAAGTAAGTAGTCGTCGTAAAATCTATGGTAAAGGTTACCTGATCACCATTTTTCTTTAATGTCATAAATATTATCAGTCTTTGATTCAAAGTGATCATAGTGGTCAGGATTTTTGCAAGTAGATGTCAATAATACTCTTATAAGTAGCGTTATCTTTAGACTCAAAGTATGAATAAACATAATCTGAAGATTCTTTGATGGTACGGTTGATGTCACTTCTAAAGTTAGTCATAAATGTCTCAATATTCTTCTTGGTATCTTGCTCACTAGAAGTATTTTGTGAAGAAGAGTTGCTTGAAGAATTGTTTGATGAGGTTTTCGAAGATGCATTACCATCAGAGCCTAAATTTGAGACAACGAAATAATGATAGGAAGTCCCTGTAACTGTTAAGCCCAGTTCGCTGGCCTTGTCTTCATCTAAGGTTATCTCAACATCAACAGTGTCCCCATCTGAGAGGCCAGTTTCCTTAGAAACGGTAATTTGGGGATTTTCCAAAAATTCCTTTATCTCACTACTACTACTTGATACACTTGGGGTCGCATCGATATGTACACTGGCAACCCCCGAGCCATTTTCACCATCAACGTTCAAACTAACTTCGTATTGAGACAAATCAACTGTTTGGCCATCATAGTAAGAGCTGTCATGAGAATAGTCGTTGTTGTTATTGAAATTATTGACATTAAGTACCAAAATGAGAGGCATAACAATACCTAAAAAGATTAAACAACCTCCAAACAAACCTCCTAATGATTTTCTTTGAGGGAATTCTAAATTAGGCAGTGCTGGTGACTGAGCACGATTTCTATAGAAGAATGACTCACCATTTTGAAGGAAATGATCTGACTTCTGACAAAGCGCATAGAGTGAAAAGATCGAACTAATAATATTTACAAAAGGAACCAAAGTAAAGAGATAAAGTACAAAAATTCCTCGTCCACGTAACCCTGCATCTCTCAGTCTTCTCGTATTAAGCGTCAATCCTGGCAATATTAGAACCAAATAGGGTAACCAAAGAATACTATAAATCGAAAGACCTAATAAGGGATTAAAAAACAAATAATCAAGCAGGTAGATATTAGTCTTACTTATGAGTAAAAAGCTGAGAATAGCGTAAAAACTTACCCAGGCCACTAAATTAAAGAATACGACTGACCAATAACCTTTTCGAGACGTAAAGCCATTAAAAGACCAGTAACCTCTGAAATAATCAGCAAGGGCTCTTCCAAAGGTAATCTCTTGTCCACGTTGGTCGACAATATAAGGAGAAGCATATTGTTCCTGCCTATTGTAATAGTTTGGAATAGCTCCTCCTTGAAAATTCTGGTTAGGACTTTCATTTGCTATGTTAGTCTGAAAATTTGACTGTTGCGAAGCAAACCTGTCGTTTAAAACAGATGTTTTTTCTACATAAGCTTGTTGTACATTTACTTCTTGCTGAGGAGATGTTTCTCCTTGAACATTTTGACTAGGATTATCTGGAACACTTTCAAACTTTCCTGCCTCTTTTGCCTCCATATACTCTTCAGCATTTGGTTTTCGTCCATGAAGCAGTTCAAAATAATCAATCCAATCATCTCTTTTACTCATAACACTAAAATAACCTTTCTAATTTTTATAATAGTCATATTAATTCTAATTATTTATATACTAATACCGAACAACCTATTCCTATCTTCACGACAGTATAGCTAATTTTTATAAATTACCTTAAAGTTTTTCACGTCTATCAGTGTGCTGCTCCTCTTGTTTTCTATGTGCGGTAGCGTTCATCATACTATCTTCAATGCTATCTTTAACTTTGAAAACACCAACCTCTATCAAGTGCATTACAAAATAAATACCCACTACGATAGCTACAAAAATTAAAAAAAATGAAACTTCCATATTATCCTACTTTCTTGAAGATGTATAGTCGATTACCTTACGTTCGACCTCAATATTATCATCTAGTTGCTTTAAAATAGTTTCTATACGTGTCAATATAAAATTGTAAACAAAGGCTGTCTCTTTAAAACCTCGTTTCTTCAACGTTTCCAATGAAAATTCATAGACGTATTCGCCATTATATTCACCTAAACTTTTTAACGAGAAAATGGCTTTTTTACTCAAATTTTTAACGGTGATAATAACAAGGTCAGGATAAATTTCTTGCTCAATTTTTGTAGTGTTTTGAAAGGGACCGCAAGGTGTTTTGGGCAGGATAAAGGGCTGCTCTACCAATTTCTCTGAAATAGCATTTAAAGATGTGATTTCCCTTGAATAAAAAGAATGGGTTTGTTGCATGAATAATTGTGGATCACGATGTTTAATGACGCCTTGCTCAATCAAAGCATTATTAAATCGTGAATCTGCTGGTCTAACCGCATAAAAATAGAAAATAGGAAAAAGCACCAAAGACACTATCATTCCAATCCAAGTTTCGAAGTACATTTATTTTTCCCCTTTCTTGAGATAGGTCACATAAACTCTATTTTGAAAGTCTTGATCCTCATGCAACACAAAGGCAGCGACTCCCATAACAAAAACAGAAATCCCCATTGGCAATAAATTTTTATAACGCTCATTAGCGACATTTTTATTGATCTGTTTATAGAATTCTCTAGTCATGGCGAGACTGCTGGAGCCATAATAATCAGTACTGTATTTTGTAGGTAGAAAAACACTTCCCGATTCATAGATATAACCGTTAGCATTTGTACCCTCTGCTGGCTTCAAACCGTAAAAGACAAAGAAGAGATTAGCAATCAGCATAAGAGCCAACAAAGACTTATGTTTGGTAGTGATATTAGACCAGAATGAGTCGGTCATCGCATAAGTATTTAGAGGTGCTGTCTGTCCTGTATTAGTATAGTTAGTCTGAGAATAAGGACTTGATGACCTTGTAAAATAAGGATTTGACTGACTTGTCCCAGACCATTGAGGTGCATCTTGTAAAGGTGATATTGGTCCATTGCTGAATGGATTCATTTGGGGATTTGAATTGACATCACTTTGGGATGGGTTATTGGCAATGGACTGATTAATTTGATGACCAAAACCAAGGTTTGTCTGATTATCGCCTGTATTGAAAGGTTGAGTATTCACAGTCTGATGTAGAGGATTTGCAGCTGACTCTGGAGCTGGCTGTTTCAGTGCTTCGACTCCTTCAAAAAACTCTTCAAAGCTAGGTTGTCTACCATGACTTAATTCAAAATTCTTCACCCAGTTTTCTCTTACTTGTTTTGGAGATAAAGGCGTCTCTTGTTGAGGACTCGTTAGATTTTCCTCTTTTTCTGATGCTTTCTTTTTTTCAAAAAATCCTGACGCTTTGGTTTTACTGAATTCTTCTAAAGTTGGTTTTCTACCATTAACCGCCTCAAAATACTCAAACCACTCTTCTTTTTCCATAATAAATCCTCCTAATGACATAACTTAAGGTGAAATAAGCTTGTCTAAGTTCTCTTGCAATACCTCCTTTAACTCAATGAAGCTATAAGATATTTTTAGACTAAGCTGATACTATCAGATGATTTACAATATAATTTTAAAACTTTTTAGAATTATTATAACTAAATCCTAAGGATTCAACCTAAAAAAAGAAAAAAATATTTTCACATTTATTATTTCTAATAAAAATAGATATTTTTTTGAAAATATTTTTTTCTTTATTAATAATCGAAGATTTTTTTGGTATATAATAGACTTAGAAGATTTAAAAGGAAAATTAAGTTATGGAAAATCGTTCTTGCTATGGTAAAGCCTTTAGGCAATTGCGTTTGGATCGCGGATACAGTTTAAAAGAAGCTGCTGGAAATATTATTTCTCCACAAATGCTAGGGGTTTTTGAACATGGAAAATCGAGTATTAGTCTCAATAACTTTGGCCGTTTATTAATCCGCATAGGAGCAACATGGAATGACTTCTTTCGCTATTACAATGGTGAATCGATTTTAAAAGAATTGTCTTTATCGGAAGAAATATTTGTAAAAATTAACAATGGTCATTATTATGACGGTTTTAAATTAGTTGAATCTTCTTTTGAAGGAGATTATTCCGATAACCCAATTCTTGAGACAGTTTATAAGCTTTCCTACCAAAGTTATTTTCATACATTGAGCTTAACCTCTCAGTTAACAAATGATGAGTTAAAAATTATTTTAAATTATTTAAATCATATTGATACATGGGGAATTTTTGAGTATTCAGTACTTACCTACATTTTAGCTGATTGTCCATATGAAATGGTCAAGTATCGTTCTGATAAAATTTTAGATTCTGTAGTAAATAATAAAAAGAGTTTCCTATCCTCGAAGAAAGAAGATATAGCTATTTTAATTCGTATGATTGATTATTTTTCCAGAAAGTCTTATTTTATTAATGCCAATAATTTAGTGAGTAAGTTAGAAGACATCCTTAAATCTCCATCCTACAACCACTTATATACTGAAAAGTTTAATTTAAAATTTCATCAAGCCATGAATTTCTTAAGGCAAAATAATCCTAAAGGACTTGATATAGCCAGAGATTGCATTCGTTTTCTAGAAGCATTTGAAAATCTGGATCATTCTAATGCTTCAGCGATTGATAAAAATAAAATTTTAAGTGCTGTTTCTGTTCTAAATAAGACTGGAATTCCTTTTAAAGAGTAGTAAAATTATAATTTACACCATGCTTTTATATCTTAGACCGTTTAAACGGTCTTTTTCATTTTCTTAATACAGACTCTTACTTTCCTTAAGGGTAGGCTACAAGCTGCATCTTGGAATTGAAAATAAATCTTCTAGTTTTCATTACATTTTTCCGACGACTGTGCTAAACTATAAGGGTAATTACCTATATTAAAGGAGACTTTCAGCATGAAGGCTCTTATGTCATATACGAGTTCTTTTTTAGAATGGTTAGGGCGCTATGTTGGGCTCTTAGTCTTTGGGCTATTATTTGTGACGGCTTTGCTCATTCGCACCACCATGATGACAGGATATTTTGAGTGGGCGGAGATTAGTAGCGTTCCTTGGTATGTTTATGTTTCAGGTGGGGTCGTTCTGCTTCTGACCCTTCTCTGGCCCAAAATTTTAAAGGAACTGACAACAAAGCAGATTTTCATCTTTTTTTCCGTTTGCTTTGTGAGTTTTGGCCTACTTTTGATTTTTCTGACTAGTTTTGCTGGTCGAGACGATGCAGGTACTGTCTTTAAAGGGGCGGTCCAGTTCAATGCTGGCGACTTCTCCTTAATAAAACCAGGAGCCTACTTCTTCCGCTATCCGCATCAGTTGGGATTGCTCAGTTTTGAACGCTTGGTTCTCTATCTGATTCCTTTACCAGTTATCTCTGTTTTCTATGTATTGAATCTTGGCATGGTCATTGGTATGAACTATGCTACTTGGAAAATCACGGATGAACTGTTTACGAGGCTTTAGTTAGTCGTTTGGCTGTCATCATGAGCTTTGGTTTCTTACCCTTAGTCTTTAACATCATGTTTGCCTATGGACTTATGTATGGCTTGTTCTTTTCTAGTTTTGCCATTCTCTTCTTTCTACGTTACTTGAGAAGAGGTAAGGTTAGAAATGCCATTTTTTCGGTGGCTATGCTATCTTTGGCCTACTGGGTAAGGAGCAATAACATCATTCTCATTATTGCTCTATCTGGTATTCTAATACTACTGATTCTTAGAGAGAAACGTTACCGCTATTTGCTTTTGGTTTTGGCTTTCTTTGCCTTTCCTTTGACCTTGCATAAGGCGACGACCAGTTACTACGAGATTACCACTCATCAAAAAATTCCTGGAACACCTCAGATTGCTTGGCTGGCCATGGGCTTACAGGACAAGCCTGATTCTAAACGCATGCCAGGATGGTATACCGGTTATGTCCGTGACATTTACGCCAAGAAAAAGGGCAATATCGAAAAGATTGAAAAAAGTGCCAATCACCTTTTTGATAAGCGTGTTCAGTATCTCCTAGCACATCCCGATGAAGCCAGTTGGTTTTTCAGTACCAAGTTTATCAGTTCTTGGACAGAGGGAAGCTTCCAGTCCATCTGGAATGGCCCAAGTAAAGACAAGTTTCAGCCTTTGTGGAATAGGTTTGCGACTTCCATCTATCACGATGGGACCCTGCATCTCTTTTTCGTAACCTATATGCAAGGCTATCTCCTAGTCCTATATCTTGGTGGTGTGTTCTACTACGCTTTCACTTATAAACGAATGGGGGACGGAGCAACGTTGGGACTTTATGCCTTTCTCTATCTCTTTGGGGGTATCCTCTTCCACCTCATATCTGAGACTAAAAGCCAGTACACCCTACCTTATATTTACTTACAGATTCCAATGATTGCGGCGGGCTACAACCATATGACACAAATACTTAGCCGCTATCTTAAAAATAGGCGAAAGTCATCCTAGGATGGCTTTTTGTCATTGTTTCACAATTACAATCTTGTTATAATAGTTCTATGAAAAATTCGTCAGTTGATCTTTTACGAGGCCCTATTTTGCGGTCTCTTTTAATCTTTGCCCTACCAATTCTGATATCCAATATTTTCCAGCAACTCTATAATACTGCGGATGTCATGATTGTGGGACGTTTTCTAGGGCCAGATGCTTTGGCTGCTGTGGGTGCTTCTTCTGCTATTTTTGATTTGGTTATCGGATTTGCCTTAGGTGTTGGAAATGGTATGGGGGTTGTTATCGCTCGTTACTATGGTGCCCAAGACTATAGGAAACTTCGTCAGTCTGTTGCGGTCACTGTTGTTATTGGCCTCGGCTTAAGTGCCTTGGTTATGATTCTAGGACATTTCGGCCTCTATCCTTTGCTAAGATTTTTAGGAACGCCTGCTTCTATCATTGGGCAGTCCTACCAGTATATTTCTATGATTGTGTCTTGTGTTGGGGTAACTTTGGGTTATAATCTGTGTGCAGGTCTCCTCAGAGCAGTTGGTGATAGTCTGACAGCCCTCTATTTTCTGATTTTTTCAGCTCTGGTCAATATCATTTTAGACCTTTTCTTTATTACACAACTCCATCTTGGTGTTCAATCAGCAGGCTTGGCAACGATTATTTCTCAAGGACTTTCGGCAATTCTCTGTCTTTACTATATTAAGAAAAAAGTGACCTTCCTTCTTCCAAACAAGTCAGACTTTGTTCTTGATTTAAGTCTTTATTTGGACCTTTTTGGACAAGGCATGGTCATGGGACTCATGAATTCCATTGTTTCTATTGGGACTGTGACCTTACAGTATGCCATTAACGGCTTTGGCCCTCTCATCATTAGCGCTCAAGTCGCGGCAAGACGGATTATGTCCTTCGCTGTTCTACCTTTGACCTCACTTGCTGCCGGGGTGACTACTTTCACCTCTCAGAACTTCGGTGCCAAACAGTTTAAGCGCATAGTAGCTGGGTTAAAGCAATCTTGTCTTGTTTCTATAACTTGGTCTGTCATAGCTTGTGTCCTCCTCTATGTAGCAAGCCCCTTCTTAGCTAGTCTTATCTCTGGTTCAGATAATGCTGTGATTATTGATAATGCTAGTCGCTACCTTCGTATCAGTTCTCTCTTTTATCCTATTTTAGGAATGCTCTTCATCTTTAGAAATAGTCTGCAGGGTCTAGGTAAGAAACTGACACCTTTAACCTCTAGTTTCATTGAGCTTTTGGGAAAAATTCTTTTTGTTCTTTTGGTCATTCCTTCTATGGGCTATCTTGGCGTTATCCTATGCGAGCCCTTGATTTGGATCCCCATGACCATTCAGCTCTATTTTGCCTTAAGAAAACATATTAAACGCTTGTTTGTCACTTAAACTTTTTTGAACATAAAAAAACGACCGTCATGGTCGTTTTTAGTTTAATTTAATCCCCATTCATCAGAGATTTGTTTCATAATAGCTTCTTGGGAGACAATCCCAAAGCCCAGCATGTAAGTTGAGTAATCAGCATAGATGACCTTGTTATTTTGAACAGCCTTAAGGCTAGTCCAGACAGGGCTATTTTTAAGTTTGTTATCTAGGAGTTCTTGAGAATCTGCTTGAACAATCAGGAGGTCCGGATTAATGTCTTTTAGTTTATCTGGATCGATAACTTGGAACATATCATCTGGATTGAAGGTTTCCGCTCGATTGAAATGATAAGTATCATAGAGATAACCAAAATGCCCGTAAGCATAATAACGGATGTCATTGTCAGTCACGCGCAGATACATGAGTTTTTGGTTGCCAAACTTGGCTTTGACATTCTCCGCGAAAACGGCCTCCCTAGCATCCAATCTATCGAGGTCCTTCTTCATCTCATCACGTTTATCAAAGATTTCTGCCACCTTAAGAGAGGTTTCATGATAGTCCCAATTTTCATCGGTGTTGATTTGGTAGCCAACAGTCGGTGCAATTTCAGACAGCTCCTCGTAGAGGTCTTCCTGCTCGCCTGTCATAAGGATTAAATCAGGTTTTAACTCAGCAATCTTATCCAAATCTGGATTGCCCTGCCAACCAACTGAAACCACTTTTGCATCCTTGTATTGTTTCTTAAAGAGAGTTGAAAATTCTTGACTATCAGCTCGACCAGTTGTCGCACCTACAGGAGTGATATCGAGAGGATCCAAGATTTCACCATAGAGGTTGTCGAGGATAACGATACGTTTAGGAGCTTTTTTCAACTCTGTCGTACCAAAATCATGGACAATCGTCTTCTCCTTAAAAGTCTGACTTGTTTTATTTGACTCTGCATTATGTCCAGACGTCATGTCTGGCAAGTAATACAGTAAAAGACCAGAAATGATGGTCATAATAGCTAATAAATAAAGAAGATTTATTTTTTTCATGACAACTCCTCGATAAGATCGGATTAAATCGTTACTTTAAACTTATCTTAAAACTTCTTTAATGTCAATCACTTACTGATTCGTTCAAGCCTATATTTTTGATTCTTTTGTTTTAATGGTTAAAACAATCCTTCATTAGGATTGTTCAGCCCTAATAACAACCTTTTAGTTATCTGAACTGTGTTATAATGATAGGTAACATTGGAGGGAAATTATGTTAGATCAGCTTTCATTTAAAGGACAATGGCGACAGTATCAACAACGTGTTCTTGATAAATCAGAAAGTTTTATGGTTGATGGAAAGATTCACTTGGTCGCTGCTCCTGGCTCTGGAAAAACGACCTTAGGAATTGAATTCATACGGCGTTTTGGTAATCCAACTTTAATTCTAGTTCCGACAGTTACTATCCGCCAACAATGGGTGGACCGGATCAAACAAGCTTTTTTAAGTGATGCTAACCAAGCAGAACAACTCATTTCACAAGACTTAAAGAGGCCTAAAATGATTACGGTTGCGACTTATCAGGCATTACATAGTGCCATGAACCAAGTTGTTGGTGATGGTCTTATCGAAGACACAGATGATACAGCTCAACAAGAGCATTTTAATTTTCAAGATTTTGATATCCGAAAAACATTTGAGGATAAAGATTTAGGGACTCTTTGTTTGGATGAGTGCCATCATTTAAGAAATGAATGGTGGAAGAGTTTAGAGATTTTTCGTAAATCCTTTCCTAAAATTAAGATGATTTCCTTGACAGCGACCCCTCCGTACGAAGGAGAACCTGCTCTTTGGGAGCGTTACATCAGCATGTGTGGTGAGATTGATGAAGAAATTACAGTGCCTGAACTGGTTAAGGAAGGGACGCTCTGTCCTCACCAGGACTATGTCTACTTCGCCTTTCCAACTAAGGAAGAACGAACACAATTAGATCAGTTTGAAAAGCAGAAACTTAACTTTCTAACTAAACTATCTACAGATATAAACTTCTCAAACACCATTCAGTCTAGTCCGGCACTAAGTAACCAAATTAGCGATGATGACCTATTGGCTAATCCTAAATATCTTTCCGCTATTCTGATTTTTTTACGGTCTAAAGAATTACCTTTTCCTCAACGTTTTCAAGAACTTCTCGCTGCAAAAGCTTTGCCAACTTTTACGCTTGAGTGGTTTGAAACCTTGCTTAATGGCATTATTTTTCAGGTTCCAAATTGGTTTGGATTTACTGAGGAGGCCTTTACCCAACTGAAAAGTGATTTGAAAGCAAACGGTCTTATCGAAAGAAATCAAGTTAAACTTATCCGGAATAAGAAACAAGATGTCCTGCTCAATCAATCATTGGGAAAACTCAATGCTGTTAGAGATATTTTTAAGGCAGAATACCAGGCTCTAGGAAGTAAGCTTCGTCAACTTGTTTTGACAGACTTTATACGTAAGGATTTTCAAGTTCATTTAGGTGATAAATGCTCAATTTACCCAACTAGGTGTCCTCTCTTACTTTGAATCTATTCGAAGAGAAATGATTGAACAGACTTGGACAGTACCTGTAGCTGTATTGACAGGAAGTTTAGTGATTATTCCAACTTCAGCTAAAGAACATCTAGAGCGACTCATTCCTAATTCTCGTTTATCCTATGATGTTATTGGACAGTTGAGCCAAGAGGACTATCTTAAGGTCAGTATTTCTGGTTCCTATCATGATTTGGTTACAGCCCTTACTCAGCTTTTCCAAGATGGATATATCAAAGTGATTATTGGGACAAAGTCTTTATTGGGCGAAGGTTGGGATGCACCTTGTGTTAACTCCCTTATTTTAGCTAGTTTTGTTGGAAGTTTCATGCTAAGCAATCAGATGCGAGGTCGTGCCATCCGTGTTTGGCCTGACAATCCTAATAAAACAAGTAATATCTGGCATTTGGTTTCTATTAATTTATCACCTAGGAGATGGTTTGAATTTCAAGATGACGAAGAAAAATACGATGAGACATTAGAGCTGCGGTTATATGGACTTAGTCCTGACCTAGACTTGTTAGATAGGCGTATGACACAGTTTCTTGGTCTCCATTATCAAGAGCCCACTATTGAATCAGGCATTGATCGCCTTGACCTCAATCAATTAACTTTTAGCCAAAAGGGTCTAGAAAAACTTAATCAAAATGCCATTACACTATCTCAAAAACGTCAGGAGCTTAAAGACCGGTGGCAAGAAGCTCTACCGCTTAACGAAGAAATGGAAGTTGCTAATGAGGTCGAAGTCGACAAACAATTTTTACCGTTAGCATACCTTAATGATTGGATGAAGGCCTTACTTATTTCCCAAGCCCTTGCTGTCACTTATTTTATTATTGATCTGGGAAGATATCTGATTGTTGGGAAGCCATTTGCCCAAAGTCTACCGATACTCCTACTTGCACTGCTTATACTGGCTGTCTTTTGGGGAAGATATTTTATCTATAAGAGCCCCTATAAACGGTTGGAAACATTTGGTAAAGCTATCCACCAAGCCCTTCTTGATTCAGGTCAGATTGAGACTGAAGAGTCTGCTCCTAGAGTGGTAAAAGATAGTAAACAGGCGATTTATAACGCTATCTATCTCAAGGGTGCTCCCATGAGGGAGAAAGAAATCTTTGCTCAGGCTTTGACTGAGTTTTTCGCTCCTATCGAAAATCAACGCTATATCTTAAAGTCTTGTCACAAGGTGAAAGATCAAACCGAATTTTTTGCCGTTCCAAGTATGTTTGAAAAGCGTAAGGCAGACGCAGAGTCTTTCCTCCGACACATCCAAAAAAGTGTAGGAAAATATAACCTCATTTATACGCGAAGTGTTCAAAGTCGTCCGATTCTTCTGGAAGCTCGTATCAAAGCACTTGGAAATAAGCAAGAACGTACCGTTACACATAAAAAAGTTATGTCAACTTTAGAATGATAAATAGACCTAACCACTTAAACCGTTTTTATCATGTTATAATAAATCAACGACACTATATTGGAGAATTCCATGTCACTCACACACATTTTTTTCGACCTTGATGGTACTCTCGTTGATAGTTCTGAGGGAATCCACAATGGTTTTGTTCAAACCTTTGAAATACTAGGCCTTCCTGTTCCTAGTGATCAGAAAATTCGCACCTTTATGGGACCACCTCTCGAGGTAACCTTTAAAGAAGAGGTTAGTGAAGAAGGTGCTGACCAAGCTGTCAAAATTTATCGTGACTATTATGAGACTAAAGGACAATTGGAGGCTCACCTCTATGATGGCATAAAAGAAATCCTTCAACAACTTAGTCAAGAACCTAGCAAAAAAATCTTTATCACAACTTCAAAAAATGAACCTATTGCTCTGGAGATGTGCAAACACCTTGGAATTACTGAATATTTTGATGGCATTTATGGATCTACTCCTACGGCCTTTCATAAGGCTGATGTCTTGCAGCGTGCCATTACTGAAAATCAAGCACCTAAGGACCAGTCCGTCATTGTTGGTGATACCAAGTTTGACTTGATTGGTGGGAAAACAGTTGGCATCAAAACAATAGCAGTGAGCTGGGGATTTGGGAGAAACGAAACCCTTTTAGCAGAAAATCCTGATTTTATAGCTGATACTACCCAAGAACTTTGGGATATTTTGAAATAATAATTTAACAGACGAAAAGAGCACGATTATATAGTCATGCTCTTTTTTCGTCTATCGAATCAAAATTACATCTGAACAATGATATCCAAGCAAAGCTTCAAAGCCTTATCAAAAGCCTCTGAACCCCAATCTCGTTGATCGTAATTATCTATATCTGCAAGGGAATCTGCCGTAAAGAGAAGTAAGCCCCAAATAGCTCCACGAAGTTGAGCAACTGCTGCTAGTGCGGCACATTCCATCTCTACAACGCTACAGCCCTCTTCAATACGATAGGAAATCTTGTCTGGTGTCTCCCTATAAAAGCCATCTGTCGACCAGGTCATGACCTCTTTATAGGGGATTTTCTTTTGCTTTAAAGTTTTCTCAATGGCTACAAGAGCTTTTTCATTCATGTCTATATAGCGAGATGGCGCAACATAGTGGTAACTTGCACCTTCATCTCGCAATGCTCTCGTCGGAATCAAAAAAATATTCTCTGGCATGTCCACCAAGACGCCACAAGTTCCAGTTGATATGATATGCTTTACACCATAACCAATTAGCCAATCAAGAAATTGTGCAGCTGCAGCTGAGCCAACTGGGGCTTGAGCCAAGCAAATATCCTTCCCGTTGTAAGTCATGACATAAACAGGATAGGTTTTGGTGGCAGAGACAAATTCGCCAACTTTTTCAGCGCCAACAGAAGTCGCATAGCGATCGACTTCTTCCTCTAAAAAGCCGTAAACACACCTAGCGGCAAGTCCAAACCTAAATCCTCATGGGTCGGCATAATCACAGCCTGAGGATTGTCATCAAACTCTAAAATTGGGATTTCATGTTTGTGTATCATCTTTTGCCTCCTAAGTTTTAAGAATTATTATATCAAAAAATCAAACGGATTATATGATTTCATAAAATCTATTAGCTTATAATCAAGAAAAATAGATGATTAAATCATAACACCTAAAAAAAGACATGAATCTGTTTTAGTCAGAAATATGTCTTTTTTGTGTTCTATTCAAGAAAGATTATTTCAATCAGCTTTTATTGTCTCACGAAAACCTCTGATGTTAAGTACCTATTCACGATACTCTGAAATAACCTCTCCTAGCCACTTTTTAAAAGGCTCGTGAGTAGGAGGATTCTTAAAAATAACAAGTAAATAGAATTTATAACTTTTCTTCATCTCCTCATCTTTAATCATCATCATCTAGTACTAGATTCTCATCTTCATAAAAAACGACCTTACCATCTTTTACTTTAAAAGAATAACTGATTGAATGATGATTCTCATCCTTGGTATTAGAATAAAAGAAATTATATTTACCATTCGGAAGATCACTAGCATCTAACTTTTTAGCCGCATCTTTCATATCTTGTGATTTAACTGATGCATTATCATCGATAAAAATATCCATATAAACCAACTCTTTATCAATCAAGGTTTGATATGGAATTTGATAGTAACCTGCAAAGTCCTTCTTACCTTCCTTAAGGTTTTCAGATGCAATAGTATCCAATATTTTCTCCTTTTCATCATGACTGAAGTTAGGTAGAAAACTAAAAAAGTTAATAGGAATACCGAGTTTTTGTTTCTTCAATTGTTTTTCAATATTCTTCTCAACTTTTTGGACAGATTTCTGCTCCAAAAAAGATTCCTTATAGTGTAAAAATTTAATACTACCATAAGAATCAGGTGAGCTATCTTCATGAATAGCCCTATTATTCTCTTCCAATTTTATCGTTTGGTCATCGTAGGTGTCCTCAGAATAGGTATAGGACACGTAGTAAGTTGGACTTTCTAGTGGAGTCCAATGTAAGTCAGTGATGGTAACTTTACCATGAAGACCCACTTTATTACAATCTTCGATGATGATTCGCTTAATTTTTTTGTAATCACTAGGCATCATCACCTTGCAACCCGTCAAAACCAAAACTGATAGCAGCAAGGGAATCAAGAATAGAATGCGATAGATTTTCTTTTTCATAGCTCTACCTCCATTATGTAACTAAAGAAAGATTAGCAACTGGTAAAATCCATTTTCTGAATATCTGTATAACATTACTAAATTAATGTAAACGATTACATTCTTCATCTTTATTTTAACACCCTTTTCAAGAAAAGTCAGGTAAAATAGGATTCCTACTTTCCCTTCATTTCTCAGAAAAACCAACCATTGTCATCACCATCGCAACTGTGATGACCATTAGCAATGGAAGTTTATTTTACGTATTTTTATATGACCCAAACCAAGAAATTTTCAAGTCCGGATTGGGATTTATATAAAAAAATTCTAGTAGATGATTTCTACTAGAATTTTTGTTAGTCAAACACAATAATGGACTTAATAGACTTGCGTTCATCCATATCTTTATAAGCCTGATTAATCTCATCCAAGCTGTAACTATTAGTAAAGACACGTCCTGGATTGATGTCACCGTCAAGAACTGCTTTTAACAAAACTTGTTTGTCATAAGTAGTAACTGAGGCTGCTCCACCTGCCACTGAGATATTTTGAGCAAAGGTTGAACCAAGAGCACGGTTATTGTAATGAGGAACGCCGACAAAACCTAAACGCCCGCCATTATGGAGAACACCAAGAGCTTGGTCGACGGCTGCTTCAGTACCCACACATTCAAGAGCAGCATCTGCTCCGCCGTCAAGGATTTCACGGACCTTGGCAATGCCTTCTTCACCACGTTCAGCTACGACTGCTGTCGCACCTGACTCCAAGGCCATTTGTTGACGGTCTTCGTGGCGACTCATAAGGACAATTTGAGAAGCTCCACGCATCCTAGCTGCAATCACGGCACATTGACCAACAGCCCCATCCCCGATAACGACAACCTTGTCACCTTTTTGCACATTAGCCACACGCGCCGCATGATAACCGGTCGGCATGACGTCAGCAAGTGTCAAAAGTGACTTAAGCATGCCTTCGCTGTAATCTGATGGTTGACCTGGAATTTTCACAAGTGCCCAATTGGCAAAATGGAAACGAATATACTCAGCCTGTACGCCACCAGACCAGTTGTTGCCAATATGGCGGTCACAAGTCCCATCATAACCGGCACGACAGGCATCACACTGACCACAACCATGAGTGAAAGGCGCGATGACAAAGTCACCTGGTTTACAGTAGTGACAGCCTCACCAACTTCTTCGACGATTCCGATAGCCTCATGACCGCTATTACTATGTCCTTCTTCTATTTCAGGATTACGGTAACTCCAGAGGTCGGAACCACAAACGCAGGTACGGACAATGCGGATAATAGCATCATCTGGAGCCTCAATTTGCGGTCGATCAATATCTGCTAGACCAACCTGGCCAGCTTTAGTGTAAACTGCTGATTTCATATGTTTACCTCTTTTTCTTTAGTTACTGTTAGTATACACTTTTAATTAAGCTCTGGCTCAAATCAAGCTTTCCAAATTATTTTCAATCAAGAGCAACTAATCATATTTTTTCCCATACTTCTTTTCTAGCATTTTCTTAATCAAATAGGGCATTTTGACATTTTCTCGGCCTTTCTTGGCAATTAACTTCTTCACAAAATCTGGCATTTGGATATCATTCTCTTCTTCCAAAATCTGACTCGTACTTGATGGAGCTTCCAACTCATCAAAGGTCTCCAGCTGAGGTTGATAGTCACTATAGTCACCGTCTATATGAGACTGAATTGTCGAAAGAAGTGCCTTGATTAAACGAGGATCGCTATTTGGCATAGGAGGTCTGTGATAGGCTACACCTAGTTCTTGGCAAAGCTCCTTACATTCCACATCATTGTCAAAAAGAACCTCAATATGCTCACTAATAAAGGCAATCGGAACAAAAATATAGTGGTCAGGATGCTCCCTCTCATTACGAAGGTATTCTAAGACATCCGGCTTAATCCAAGGAATACCAATATCACTCTCACTCTGCCAAGTATTGGTGTACTGCTCCTCTTCAAGCCCTAAAATCTCCGCAATCAATCGGCTATTGTCATAAATCTGGTCGATATAGGGGTCACCAAAATCTAGTGCCAAAACTGGGACACTGTGAGCTGAAAAAATCACCTTATAGCTATTGTCTCCAATCTGATCTAAAATCTTTCGGATTTCATCAGCCCAATAGTGAAGTAGAGAAGGTTCGCGGTACCAGTCCTTGATAATTTGGAACTTAATTTGATCACTTTCTAAAAATTTTTCATAGCCCATGACTGAATAGTATGAATAATGGGGCTCTAGAATCAAACACAAACACTCTTCAATTCCGTCATTCTCCATCTCTTTAACCGCATCTATGATGAAAGGTCGGGAAAATTTATTGGCAAAGTAAACCGACACTTGTTCTCCAAGAGCGGAAGCTACCAAGTCAACTTCTTTCTTTGTTATCCTTTGGAGCGGCGTTCCACCGATTCGTAGGTAGTGGTCATATAAGGTCTGAATTTCATGGGGTTCGGGACGAACTCCACGTCGTATATTTGTGAAAAATTCTGCTACTCCTTCATAGGTAATCTCTTCTGGGGACCCAAAAGTCATCATCAACACAGCTCTTTTACTCATAATTACTCCTTGTTCCACGTTTGTTCTATTTTATCATGAAAAGGCTTACTTTAGTTAACTTAGTATCAAAAAAACTCCTAGAGACAAACTCTAAGAGTTTAAATAACGTTTCTTAATGATGGTGACCATGTCCTTGATTTTGACCCACTTCCAACTCCTCAATATTACGTTTATGGGCTCGGTGGGTGGCTAGGTCTTCATCAACCTCAATGGTAACGTTTTGAAAACCACAATCTTTGAGCAAGGTACGAATCGCTTCTTTACAATTCTCCATGTGGTTGACATGCTCTATACAAACATGGACGATGGCGTTTTTTTCCAGGCCATCCATGGTCCAAAGATTAAGCTGATTGATACTAGCCACATAGTCCAACTGCTCCAAATCACTCTTAACCTGCTGGATATCCACTCCTTCTGGCACGGCATCTAGGAAAATCCTGAGCGTACTCCAAAAACGTGGAATGGCTTTTGACAGAATAAAGAAGGAAATAGCAAGAGATAAGAGCGGATCCAGAATATACCAGTCGGTAAATCGGAGGACAATAGCCATTAGGATGACAGCCACCCAACCCAGAGTATCTTCCAGAAAATGCAGGCTAAGAATAGATTCATTCTTGGTTTGCCCTTTGCGAATGACAAGACTTGCCAATACATTAATGCTGACTGCAATGATTCCAAGCCAGAGAATGCCCTCATCGTTGACAGGTTGTGGATGAAAGATTTTCGTTATATTTTCCAAAATAACCAGAACGGACCCTGTCATGAGAATCACAGCTGTTACCATGGCCCCTAAAAGGCTAAAGCGCTTGTAGCCCAAGGTATAGTGGCTGTCTTCTTCACGATTGGAAATACTCTCCAAAAAGGCGGAGATCCCAATAGCGATTGCATCCCCCAAGTCATGGACCGAATCCGCAAGGACTGCACTGGATCCAAAAATCCCTCCTGCAATAAACTCAACAATGGCATAACTCAAATTCAAGAAAAAAGCGATCCAGACCGCATGTTTGTCTTCATAATCCTTAATCCTCTGATATAATAGATTCATGAACATCATGTTCATTATCTATTATCCACTACTATCAACAGAAAGGATAGGAGCAAACTGTTTAGGGTGTACGTTACTGAACAATTTGTTCAAATTGTTCATATGAATACTCAGGATCGTCGCATCACCAAAACTCGAAAAGCTATCTATCAAGCTTTCTTACACTTACTCAACCAAAAAGACTACGAGGCCATCACCGTTCAGGAAATTATAGACCTTGCTGATGTGGGGCGCTCGACCTTTTACAGCCATTACGAGAGCAAGGAATTATTGCTAGATGAACTCTGTCAAAAACTCTTTCACCATCTCTTTGAGCGTGCTGAACACCTCTCACCACAAGACTATCTGGCTCATATCTTTCAGCATTTCAAGAAAAATCAAGATCATGTGACCAGTCTCTTGCTCTCTAAAAACGATTATTTTATACGGCAACTGCGAAAAGAACTAGAACATGATGTCTACCCAATGGTAGCCGACGAACTCATCAAGGCCCATCCAACTCTCCCTCACTCTTACCTCAAACACTTGGTCGTCAGCCATTTCATCGAAACCCTCAGCTGGTGGTTGAAAAAAGGCAAGTCCTACACCGAACAAGAAGTGATCCAATTTTATTTGGAGATTTTAAAAGTGGGCTCGAACTAGAAGGGAGTATTTTCAATGACCAGCGTGCAATTTTACTTTCTATTTCCATCACTCTTCATGCTTCACGAACTGGAAGAAATCGTTTGGATGCCATCCTTTGTCAAAAAAATATCAATCCAGTATCCAAACAATCGAATCCTAACTTATTACACTCCTTTTGCTTTCAACTTTATTGTCTTGGAGCAATTTCTGATCCTAATGACATCGCTATATCTTAGTTACCAGTTTAACAACTATAGCATTTACGCAAGCATCATAATCGCTTATATCTACCATGTCTTAGGACATCTGATTCAGACAGTCGTTATTCGAAAATATGTGCCTGGATTGTTGACGGGCATTTTTACGAGTTTGTTTGCTCTTTGCAATCTTAAAAATGAAATTCCAATCCAACTCTATGGTTACTCTCTTTTTACTTTATTGGTTATCGTTTTAAATCTTGTAGTATTATTTATGATTCTTCATAAAATCAGTCATAAAAAATAGCACTCAGGCAATCATATCTTAGAAAGGAAACCCTATGTTCTTCCACATTCTTCTCGGCTTTTTTACAGCCTTCTTTGCCCTTGCTTTTGCTCTTCTTCACTTATTGGCTTCTCTTTCTGAAGTTAAAAAAGGGAATCACACTCTAGGAAATACATTTCTCCTCATCGGAAGTAGCCTTGCGACCTTATCTCTCATCCTCTACTTCTTTTTACCGATTGTCGCTCTAGTCCTTTGGCTGATCGGCTGTGGTTTGATTTGCTACGGGGCCTATTGGAATGGGAAACACAAAGAAAACTTCCACCCAGCCCACCACCTTATTCGAATTGGAACCGTACTGGTACTTACTATCTTGTTAGCCTTACTATAAAAAAAGCTCAAGTTTTATCAATGAAAACTTGAGCTCTTTTATTATTCTATACATCATCCAAAATGCTATACCTTTTACAGTTTATATCCTTTTTAACTCCCCTATTTTCTATTTTTTAAAAGCGAGGACTGTTTTTTCTTGCTAGGAACGAATCAAAACTGCATTTTTCAAAAAAGCGATTACCTTTCGAATGTGACTAGCATTGGTGTCAAGGCTAGTTGCTAGTGCTTTAGAACGCAATGACTCCTTGCTCTTACTAATCATCATTAGGATATGTAAAGCAAGACTTCCTTACTTCACTTTTTTTAAATGATCAGGCCATGTGACTTGTTGTCAAACTCTAAAATGGGAATCGTGTGTTGCTAAATCATAGATCACCTCTTGTAAATTTGTACTATTGTACCAAAAGCTGACGAAGTATCAAGGCGTTGTCTTTAGCAATCCAGAAAACTTCTCTTCCATGCATATAAGAAATCGTTGCACTGCTGGAGAAATTGGCCTCTACCTTCCATTTCTTTTTCATAATACTATTTTTACTTTTTTATTCATTATACAAGTAAGACTGAAGAAAATGCAATTAAAATCCTTAAAAAGTCTTTGTAAACTGCAATAAAAGGCTCTATAATTTCTGTAGTGGCTAAAACCACCATGGGAATTATGGAGCCTATTTTGTTGTAGAAAAAAAGTCCCATAAGACCTATAATGAAAAGTGACCAAACCATCATTAGAAAGAATCTTATGGAACAATTAAATTTTATCACAAACTTACTCGTAATTAAAGACAAGAGCATCAAGATCTTTGATTATTTTGATGCTGGAACACATAAAGAAGTCATCGATAAGCTAGATGATTATCCTGCACCTATGTGCCCTCGCTGCTTAGGACAAATGGCTAAATATGACTTCCAAAAAGAATCTAAAATCCCCTATCTAGAGTGTGCAGGATATAAGATACTCATTCGATTAAGAAAACGTCGTTTCCGTTGTAAAGTCTGCGGGAAAATGGCTGTCTCAGAGACTTCCTTAGTCAAAAAGAATCACCAAATCGCGACCATCGTCAACCAGAAAATCACTCAAATTAATCGAGAAAGTCCCTATGACGGCTATCGCAGACAGTCTATCTGTCTCTACTTCGACAGTCATTCGTAACTGGAAACTCATTCAACAGGATAGTAGTAAACTCAGCGATAGACGTTTTTATCGCCCGACTTTTCGCTCACACTTGACCAATATAGAGATTTTAGAAAAGCTGCTTTCATACTCTCAAGAACTTAGAAAGCACTATGACCTCTTACAGGCAGATACCTATATCATGGCGGTGATTAATAACTATCATTTGGATACTCTAACAGAGCTGAGTGAGTTGGAGAGGAAGGGCTGCTTTCTTCCCCAATGATTAATGAATCAATATAAGTATTTTTAAGAGGGATTTAAGGAAAAATTTAACTTTTACTTAAGCCTTTTTTATTTTAGGATATTATACTAGAGCCATCAAATAAAGAAAAACTCTAAGGAGAATCCTATGAAATTCAATCAAAATCAAAGATATACTCGTTGGTCTATTCGCCGTCTCAGTGTCGGTGTTGCCTCAGTTGTTGTGGCTAGTGGCTTCTTTGTCCTAGTTGGGCAACCAAGTTCTGCAAGTGCCGATGTCGTCAATCCGACCCCTGCTCAAGTCGTACCAGACGCTGCTTCGGTGAGTGAAAAGAGCGACTTACCAGCTGAACTTCTCAAAGAAGCAGTCGATACAGCTCTTCCTTCAGAACAGGTAAACTCAGCACCTAAAGCAAGCTTGGATACTACAAGCTCTCCAGAAAAATCGGATGTGACTGCTGAAGACCAAGTAGTAGAACCAAAAGAAGAAGTGCAAGCAAAATCAGAATCTAAGAAAGAAACAGAAGATGTGGTTGAACCTGCGACAAATCCTGCGCCTGCCGTCTCTGGACAAGACCGTGAAGCAAGTGAAGCTCAACCAGCAACCTCCCCAGCTGAAGTACAAAAAGGTGTAGCCGACAACACTAAAGATACGGTTGATGTTCCAGCTACATACTTGGACAAGGCCAATTTCCCTGGTCCATTCACAGCCGGTGTTAACCAAGTCATTCCATATGAATTATTCGCTGGTGACGGTATGTTAACTCGTTTGATTTTGAAAGCCTCAGACAAGGCTCCATGGTCAGACAATGGTTCAGCTAAAAATCCTGCTCTCCCACCAGTAGAGAAATTGGGCAAAGGTCTTTACTTCTATGAAGTGGATTTAGCAGGCACCCAAGGAAAATCAGATAAAGAGTTGCTTGACCTCTTAAAACAAAACGGCACTCAAAGTTATAAAACTACCATCAAGGTGTACGGAGCTAAAGATGGCAAACCTGACTTAACCAATCTGGTAGCAACTAAAGATTTGGATGTTAACTTGAACGGCTTGACTACCTCAGCTGAAGTTCAAAAAGGTGTGGTCGACAACACTAAAGATACGGTTGATGTTCCAGCTACATACTTGGACAAGGCCAATTTCCCTGGTCCATTCACAGCCGGTGTTAACCAAGTCATTCCATATGAATTCTTCGCTGGTGACGGTATGTTAACTCGCCTTATCTTGAAAGCATCAGACAAGGCTCCATGGTCAGACAACGGTTCGGCTAAAAATCCTGTCCTTCCACCAGTAGAGAAATTGGGCAAAGGCCTCTACTTCTATGAAGTAGACTTGGCAGATACCCAAGGAAAATCAGATAAAGAGCTTCTTGACCTCTTGAAACAAAATGGTACTCAAAGTTATAAAGCTACTATTAAAGTGTACGGAGCTAAAGATGGCAAACCTGACTTAACAAATCTTGTAGCGACTAAAGATTTGACTGTTAATTTGAACGCTTCAACCACTCCAACTCAGATTAAAGAGTCTATTGTTAACAATGTCAAAGACATGATTGATGTTCCGGCTAGCTACCTTGATAAGGCTAAGGTTCCTGGACCTTTCTTGGCCGGAGTCAACCAAGTTATACCATACGAAGCTTTTGGTGGAGATGGGATGTTGACTCGCCTTATCTTGAAATCATCTGACAAGGCCCCTTGGTCAGACAATGGAATGGATAAAAATCCTGCTTTATTGCCACTTGAAGGCTTGGCTAAAGGCCAATATTTCTACGAAGTGGATTTGAATGGCAATACGGTTGGCAAAGATGGTCAGGCCTTGCTGGAGCAAGTTCGAGCTAACGGAACCCATACGTATCTAGCTACTGTTAAAGTCTATGGCGCTAAAGACGGCAAACCTGATTTGACCAATCTGATTGCTACTCGTCAAGTAACGATTCAGCTTCGTGGAAAGAAATGGCGACAATACCATCTCAACAAGGTCAGATGAATACGAAGCCTTCTGAAACAGGCTCTACAGGTACGACTGAGGGTATGATGGGTACAAATCATTATATGTCAGATATGAAAGTAGATCAACCAGCTTCTAGCCCAATGGCTAATATGATGAAAAAAGATGATAAAGCGATGCTACCAAATACTGGGGAAGCTAAAACAGCTACAGCTGGCCTTGGTATCTTTGGTCTAACCTTGGCAGGGCTTGTTGGACTTTTGGGTTTGACAACCAAACGAGAAGATTAAGATTCAAATCACTTAAACATTAGAGAAAACAGTGTTATACTAAAGCAAGTGTAACACTGTTTTTATCGAAGGAGTGTCAAATGAAAAAGACAATTTTGCTGGTTGATGATGAGATAAATATTCTAGATATTCAAAACCGCTATCTTATACAGGCTGGTTATGACGTTTTAGTCGCCCATGATGGTAAAGAGGGATTAGAGCTTTTTAGAAAAAAATCTATCGACCTTATTATCACAGATATCATGATGCCCAATATGGACGGTTATGATTTTATCAGTGAAGTTCAGTATATCGCCCCGAATCAACCCTTCCTCTTTACAACTGCTAAGACAAGCGAACAGGATAAGATTTATGGATTAAGTTTGGGGGCAGATGATTTTATAGTCAAACCCTTTAGCCCACGCGAATTAGTTTTAAGAGTGAATAATATCTTGCGTCGCCTTAGCTGTGGGGGAGAGACAGAACAGATCGAGTTTGGTGACTTGGTAATCAACCATGTGACTCATGAGGTCCGTCTTGGGGAGCAACCTTTGGAATTGACAGTAAAATCCTTTGAACTTCTATGGGTATTGGCCAGCAATCCTGAGAGAGTCTTTTCAAAGACGGAACTTTACGAGAAGGTATGGCAAGAGGACTATGTGGATGATACCAATACACTCAATGTTCATATTCATGCTTTGAGGCAAAAATTGACCAAGTATACGAATTCAAATGCTCCTGCTATCAAAACTGTCTGGGGTTTGGGCTATAAGATGGAAAAACCAAGAGGTAGAAAATGAAATTAAAAAACTATATTTTAGTGGGTTATCTAGTGTCTACTATACTGACTATTTTGGTCGTTTTCTGGGCAGTCCAACGAATGTTGATTGATAAAAGTGAAGTTTACTTTCTAGTTGGAATGACCTTGATTGCTAGTTTCATTGGCGCTGCAGTGAGCATCTTTCTTTTGTCGCCTGTTTTCTCTTCTCTGAAACATTTGAAAAAACAAGCTCAGAATATAGCAAGCAAGGATTTCAGCACAGAAATTGAAACCAAAGGCCCATTAGAATTTCAAGAGCTAGACCAGGCTTTTAATGACATGTCCCACAAATTGCAGGCTACCTTTCAATCACTTGATGAGAGCGAGCAAGAAAAGAGAATGATGATTGCGCAGCTCTCTCACGATATTAAAACTCCTATTACCTCCATTCAGGTTACTGTGGAGGGAATTCTAGATGGAGTGATTAAGGAAGAGGAGCGGCTCCACTACTTATCCACGATTGGTCGGCAAACTGAGCGTCTAAACAAGCTAGTGGAGGAATTGGATGTTTTGACTCTTAATACACAACCTCAAGATACTGCTGATGAAGAAGTCGAAGAGATCTTTTTAGATCAGCTGTTGATTGAGTCAATGAGTGAATTTCAACTCCAGATTGAACAAGAAGAGCGAGATGTTTACATTCAAGTGTCACCTGAGTCGGCGAAAATCAAGAGCCATTCTGACAAACTTTCTCGCATTCTGGTCAATTTGTTAAACAATGCCTTTAAATATTCAGAACCAGGAACCAGAATCGAGGTTCTTGCCCAATTAACAGAACAAGAGCTGACAATCAGTGTGAAAGACGAGGGTCAGGGGATCCTTCCTGAAGATTTGGAAAAGATCTATAAACGCCTTTATCGTGTCGAAACTTCGCGCAATATGAAAACAGGTGGTCATGGCTTAGGCCTTGCAATTGCACGAGAACTAGCCCATCAGCTTGGTGGCGAAATCACAGCAGAAAGTCAGTATGGCTTAGGAAGCAAGTTTACATTCAGCCTTAGTTTGAAATAAAACCGTAAAATCCCTTTACAAATCTAGCTTTTTTTCATGGTGCAATAGCCTTTGTGTGAAATTGCAGCAGGAAAGCATGAAGCTCGTCAACAGGTGCAGTTTATCACTATGGATATGTCTGGGGCTTATATTCCACTTGCCAAAAGGCTTTTTCCAAACGCTAAAATCGTTCTTGATCGTTTCCACATTATCCAGCACCTTGGTCGAGCATTTTTAAAGACAAGAATTGCGATTATGAACCAGTTTGATAAGAAGTCACTACCCTATCGAGCCTTGAAATCACTGGCGACTCTTTCAAAAGGACAGCCGTAAGTTATCTCTCAATTCTTTTTACTCACAAACCTTCCGACAAACTTTAGTACCACATGAAATCATTGAGAAGACACTAGGCCTTTCAGAAGAGCTTACCGACTACTATACTCTTTATCAGCTTTTGCTTTTTCACTTTCAGGAGAAAAGAGTAGATGAGTTTTTTGAGCTCATTCAAGAAAACTTAAATGTCGTCAATCATTATTTTCAAACTGTCTTTAGGACTTTTCTTAGACACAAACAATACATCAAAAACGCACTAGAAACAGACTATTCAAACGCAAAACTCGAAGCGACTAACAAGTTGATTAAAGACATCAAACGGTTGGGCTTTGGTTTTAGAAACTTCATCAACTTTAAGAAACGTGTCTTCATCACTCTGAACTAATCATAACTACCCGTCTAACGGGTGGTTTGATCAAGGGCTATAAGCCCATAATACCAGTCAGCGCCTAAAGACGCTGGCTTTCACTTTGTTCAAGCCTTATTGCTTTTGACTCGTCACAAGCCTCTCAAAGAGGCATTCGCATTACTTACCATTATCCCTAAAGGGATTTTCATATTCTTTAACGCTTAATTTGTCCAAAGCGATATCATGCTTCTCTTGTTCCTGGTTATATTTCTTAATTGTGGCTTCATTAAGTCCTACCGTACTTACATAATATCCTTCTACCCAAAAATGTCTGTTCCCAAATTTATATTTTAAATTGGCATGTTTATCAAACATCATTAAGTCACTTTTACCTTTTAAATATCCCATAAAACTAGCTACACTCATTCGTGGTGGTATACTTACTAGCATATGAACATGATCTGGTATTAAGTGGCCTTCTATTATTTCAACGCCTTTATATTGGCATAGCCTATGAAAAATCTCTCCCAGACTACTCCTATATTGATTATAGATTATTTTTCGTCTATACTTAGGTGTAAATACAATGTGGTACTTACACATCCATTTTGTATGTGATAAACTGTGCGCTTTTTGCGCCATAGTCTTAACTCCTTTCGTTTTACAATTGGCTTGAACACCTATATTGTAACTCGTTTGGAGTGTTTTTGTTATGACGGTATAACCTTCGATGCGCACCCGCATAGCGTGTGGTTTATTTGTTTCGCACCTTCGGAGCGAAACGGACTTAAAGTCACATAAACAATACAAAGGCCTAGAGTTCCAATCTAGGTCTTTTTAACTTTATGCAACACCCCAAGTTCTCCTTTACTCACTAAAAGACGTTGGTAAATACATCGATTTCTGTCAGTGGAATCTCCTTTTGAGGTTAGAATTTAAAAAGTATCTTTCCTTGACGGCCTGATTCTTCTTGAGCTTTCAAAGCATTTTTGTAATCTTCAATCGGAAAAATAGCTGATGGTTCTGGCATAACTAATTGACCACTTACAACCAAGGCAAATAACTGATTAAAATAGTCCAGCCACTCCGTCCTATTGACCTTAGCTAAGGTATGTCTTAAGTGAAAAACTTCTTCCGATATGGGTAATTGACTACAGATAAATGGCCAGTCAACTTGTTTACCAGATAAGAGCCCAATGGTTCGAAAGAAACCAGCCTCACTCACACAACAAGCCAATTCTGTTCCAGCATTTCCACCAACTGAATCAACTGCTGCTCGAACTCCCTGACCATTAGTCAATTGCAGAACTTCTCTATAGATATTTTCCCCATCAGAAGAAAGAACAACCTTTATCCCTAGCTTCTCTAGTCTTTCTTTTTGCTCAGCTTTACGAACAATACTGATCAATTGAAAACCCATAATTTTAGACAATTGTGCAAAGATGGAACCAATCAATGAATTCCCTGCATTGATTAAAAGTGTATCTTCTGCTTTTAGGTCAAATACCTCTTTACATAAAATCCAGGCTGTCAAAGGATTGATATAAGCCATAGCAGCTTCAACATCTGAGATGCTGTCAGGTACTTGTATAACATGCTCAGCTAAACAGGTTACGAAGCGTTGCCAGGTGCCCTCTCCACGTAAGGGTAAAACACGTTTTCCAAGTAAGTTAGCATCTCTTACATCCGCAACCTCCACCACTCGTCCAATCCCTTCATAGCCCAAGAGACTCGGAAGAGATATCCGATGTCGATAAGCTCCAGATACTGGAATTAAATCTGACGGATTAATGGGGGAATATGACATAGCCACACGTACTTGACCATCCTTTAAAGGTGTCAGTTCATTCTTTCTCGCCTTAATACAGTCTTGAATTGGTCCAAATTGGTCAATATATAATTGAAAATTTTCCATATAATAAGGTTTCTAAATTTGGTTTTTATCATTATAGCATTTTTAAACACTTACAGACACAAAAAGAGGACCAACTGGTCCTCATGATAAATCGATTCAAATAGTTATTAAGCTTTCTTAGCTGCCTTGCTCCATTGGTACCAACCAACCAAACTGTTGATGAGGTAAATGAAGTATTTCCCTTGAATTTGAAGGCTTTCTCCCCACCATAGGTAGATTGAGAAAACATTAGTAGCTGCCCAGAAAATCCATTGCTCACGATAAACAGCTGTCATCAAGAGCTGACCGACACCATTTGTCGCATCGGTAATAGAATCACGATAAGGACGATTAGCTCCAATTGACTGGTAAATAAGACCAAAGGCTAACCACCAAAGTACACTAATTGATAGGTACTTGGTCCATCCAACCATATCCAATTTACGGGCAACAAATTCTTGTTGTTCTTTTTTGAATTGCGCTTGATAGATCCATACTAAAAGACCAATCGGCTGCATGGCTGTGAAGTAAAGTGTTGTCAAAACCTCGCCGTAAAAGCCTTTTTGTAGGGCAAGCACCAAATAAATGACGGAATTAATCAAACCAAAGAGGTAGTTACTCGCACGACCTTCAGATACGAAAATCACACAGATAATACCTGTTAGGCTACAAATCATCCCAGTCCAGTCCACTATGCGACCCTCATAAAAGAGCTCCAACCACAGTGGGAAACTTCCTAAAACCAGAAGGTAAACCCAGGCTGCAAGACTACGATTAGCAAAAAGGTCATCCCAGATAGCCTTTAGACTACCTGCAAACCCTAGCTTCTTCATCCCAGCAACCATACGACGGTAACCACCAGACATCTCATCAAGTGTCATTTGGATCTTAGCAAGTCTCTTTTGGATATAAGTATTCATTTTGTCTCCTTTTGTTTTTAAAGAGCCGTGTCAGGAATGACTTTCGGACGCAACGCTCTATAGAATAGTTATTAGAACCATATAGTCACTTTACCATACCATCCGTAGTCGACATGAGTTAATATAGTAAAATTACTATTTTTAAAAGTTCATAGTCTTATCATACACTTATTTTCAAAATTGTCAAGTCTTTTCTGAAAATTCTTCAAAAAATGTTGTGAAATTTAAAATGCCTAGCAGAGCTAGACATCTTTCGACTGGGATTTTGTTTTCATTACTGTCACTAATACTTCTACGCTGTTATTATTGACAGAAATTTAGTCCATGACATAAATTTCTCCACGACTATAGAGAGCAGCCTTTCCTGCAAGGTAAATCCTATCACCCTCTATCCGACAAAGGAGGAGTCCACTCCTTTCAGAAGCTTGGTAGGCCATAAATTCTGCTTGAGCCAACTTATTAGACCACAGAGGAATGACATGACAGTGTCCTGATCCACAGACTGGATCTTCCTTAATTGATAATTTTGGAGCGAAACTTCGTGTGACTGTATCGTATTTTTCTCCTCTAGCAGTAATATTCAGGAGGAGCCCATCTAAATCTTTTACTTTATCAAAATCTGGACTTGCATTAATAACATCATTTTCATGAGGTAAGACACAGACTAGATCTCTTCCAAGCCATGCTTCAAGCGGACGGACACCGATTGCTTCTTCCATCTCACTTGTGACTGCAACCTGTTGCGTGGAGTATGCTGGAAAATTCAGCTCATAGTACTCACCTTTTTTGGTAACCAAAAGTTCCCCACTCTGTGTTGCAAAAGTTAGACTTTCAGCATTCTTTTCAAAAAATCTAAAAAGAACAAAGGCCGTTGCCAAGGTAGCATAGCCACACAAATCGATTTCCCCACCGGGAGTAAACCAACGTAATTCATAGTGGTCACCATTTTTAACCGTAAAAGCTGTCTCAGAAAGATTATTTTCTTTAGCGATATTCTGTAAGGTATCATTTGACAGCCATTTATCCAAAAGGCAAACAGCAGCCGGGTTGCCTTTAAAAACGGTATCTGTAAAAGCATCGACGATAAATTGTTGGATGGTATATTGATTCATTGACTTAGACAGCTCCTTAAATTGTTATTCTTATTATATCTGAAAATTGGGAAGAAAACAGTCAAATAATAACTAAAAAATCCTAAGACAAGAAGTCTTAGAATTTTTTTATCGTAACCAACTTTCGTCTAACTGGCCTTTACTTTTGCCAAAAGCTTTCCCATGTTCATCAATGACAGCATGAATCTCTTGGCATTGTTTGAGAGTTAAGCCTTCCAAGACGTTACCATAAACAGCATGCATTTCATTATAGGTATCAAAGTTTCCAAATCCTAAGCGTCGAAAGAGTCTTCTCGCATATTCATCAGAAATAAAAACTGGACGATCAAAAAGATAAAGTAAAAGTGCATCTGCAGTCTCTGGTCCAATCCCTTTTAACTCCAAAAGTTGCTTCCGTAACTCTTCTGTTCCAATCTTGGACAGAACCTCAAAACCACCAACTTCTCTTAACCAGATCAGAAGTCCCCTAATCGTTTGAGATTTTTGCTTAAAAAATCCAGCAGGTCGAATACGTTCCTGTAACTCTTCTAGCGGTAAAGCCAGGATTTTCTCTACTGTCATGACATCCATAAGACCAGCTAAAGCCAACTTAGCATTCTTCTCTGTTATTCGCTGGATCAGAATGGTCGATACCAAATCTTCAATCTTGTTATCCGATTGCCACCAATTTTGTTCTCCATAGTGCTTACAGAGTCGCAGAAGAGTTTCTTGTATTTTTTCTTGCTTGATCATTTCTTCAATAATCCCTGTTTTACCAAAAATTCACGTGCGACTTTAGCAGCAGGTTTTCCTTCTACTCCCACTTGGTAGTTCATCTGACTCATTTGGCTCTCTGTGATTTTGCCGGCCAACTTGTTCAGAATGCCTTCCAATTCTGGATGTTTCTTAAGAAGAGCTTCTTTCATGAGGGGTGCTCCTTGGTAAGGTGGGAAGAGGTGTTGGTCATCCTCTAGAACAACTAAATTATATTGAGCAATTTCTGGGTCTGTTGAATAGGCATCTGTTATTTGAATATTGCCTTGTTGGATTGCCTCATAGCGAAGTGCCGGCTCCATGGTAGCCACATTAAGATTTAGTCCATAAACTGATTGAAGTCCTTTGTTTCCGTCCTCACGGTCGTTAAATTCCAACGTGAAACCAGCTTTAAGCTTGTCCTGAACTTTCTTGAGATCAGAAATCGTCTTCAGATTATACTCTTTCGCAATACTTTTCGGAACAGCAATCGCATAGGTGTTTTGATAAGCCATCGGTTTGAGCAAGGCTAGATTATCTTGTTTCTTTATCCCATCACGCGCAACCTCGAAAACTTCTTTGGAGTCGTTGCTGACTTTAGGAGCTGGTTTCAAGAGAGAGCCTGTAATGGTCCCTGTAAATTCTGGATAGATATCGATATCACCCTTTTTAAGCGCTTGATAAAGGAAATCTGTCTTCCCAAAGTTAGGCTTAACCGTCACCGTCATGTCACTATTCTCCTCAATGAGAAGCTTGTACATATTCATGAGAATCTCTGGCTCAGGTCCCAATTTACCGGCTATGACTAAATTTTCTTTCTCTTTCTGAGGCATCATGCTTGGTGAGTAACTTGCTCCCAAACCAAGCACCATGATAGCGAAAGCTGCAAAAATCGTGCGTAACTTGGCCTTTTCCATCCATTTTAGAACAATATTGAATAAAATAGCAAGAACCGCTGAAGAAATGGCCCCAATCACAATCAAGCTATAATTTCTTCAATCAATACCTAGAAGGATAAAGGAACCAAGTCCTCCAGCCCCAATCAAGGCTGCCAAGGTCGCAGTCCCTATAATCATTACCGCAGAAGTCCTTACCCCTGACATTACCACAGGCATAGCCAGTGGAATTTCAAACTTCTTGAGTCGCTCCCACTTGGTCATCCCAAAGGCAATCCCAGCTTCTTCCAAACTAGGGTCAATCCCATGCAATCCTGTAATAGTATTTTGCAAAATTGGGAATATCGCATAAATGACTAGAGCTGTTAAAGCAGGAAGCGTTCCAATTCCCATAATAGGGATAAATAGTCCCAGAAGTGCCATGGAAGGGATGGTTTGAAAGACACCAGCGAGTTGCAAGACCCAGTTACTCGCACGTTCGCGCGTGCTAAGATAAATGGCCAAAGGAATTGAGAGGAAAATTGCAATAATTAAGGTCAAAAGAGACAATTGTAAGTGCTGTCCGAGGGCCGTTAACCAGTCCCCAAAACGTTCTTGAAATGTTGAAATCAAATTAGACATGAAGGCTACCTCCAAACAAGTTTGCTACAAAGTCTGTCGCAGGCGCTTCTAAAATTGTTTCAGGTTCTGCGACCTGACGAATTTCTCCATCCTGCAAAACTGCAATTCGATCCCCTAATTTTAAAGCCTCATCCGTATCATGTGTTACGAAGATGGTCGTCATGCCGAATTCTTTATGTAAGGCCTTGGTCAATTCTTGCAACTGCTTGCGAGAGATGGCATCCAAAGCTGAAAAAGGTTCGTCCATCAATAGAATTTTTGGTTCCCCAATGATAGCTCGCACAATGCCAATCCGCTGTTGCTCTCCACCCGATAATTCACTAGGCATGCGCTTTGCATACTCTGCAGCAGGGAGCCCCACCTTATCCAAGAGTTCTTCTGTCTTAGAAGTGATTTGTTCCTTGCTCCAGCCCTTCATCTCAGGAATGAGAGCAATATTTTCCGCAACGGTCAAGTTAGGAAAGAGGGCAATGGCTTGAAGGACATAGCCTGTACTGAGACGTAACTCCCGTTCATCATAGTCCTTGATGCGTTTTCCATCCATATAGATATTGCCATCTGTCGGCTCCAAAAGACGGTTAATCATCTTGATCATGGTAGTCTTTCCAGATCCTGAAGGTCCCACAAGAACCATAAATTCTCCATTTTCAATGCGGAGATTGACATCTTTTAAAAATGTTTTTTTATCCGTGTAGCACAAGGCTACATGTTTATATTCAATCATGTTCTTCCTCAATAAGTTTTCTGTCTCTAAGAATATCCAATAAGCTACTTGCTGGACGTCCTAAGACTTTTTCGACATCTGTTGAAACCCCAGCTTGTTCCCCAACTTTGATAGCTGTATAGGTACTGACCCAAGCATCGTACTCCCAGTTTTGTGCTGGCACATTTTTTTCCGTGACTCATAGGCACTCTTCTACCGATTCGTCTACATACGTGATGGCATTACCGGTCTCTTTTGAGAGAAGCTCTACGATTTCTTCCATAGAAATATCCTCTGGTCCTGTTAGATTCAAGGTTTGATTTTCCCATTCCTTAGGGTTTAAGAGAATCTCTGCTGCGACCCTAGAAGTGTCCTTACGGGCAACAGCTGACACACGGCCCCTGCCAGCCGGACCACGAATTTCTCCATTTTCAAGAGCAATATCAATAAAGAAGTCCAAGTAAAAATTATCTCTCAAAAATGTATAGGTGAATCCTAACTCCTTGATATAGGCTTCTGTCTGGGCATGATCACGAGACAAGGTAAAAGTTGCTTTTTCATCTGCTCCGTAAAAGGAGGTATAGACGATATGCTGCACTCCAGCAAGCTTTGCGGCATCTAAAAAACTCTTGTGTTCCTCAACACGCTCTGGATTTTCCCGAGCAGAGACCATCAATAAGACATCGATTCCCTTTAAGGCCTCAACCACCTCTGGAGTATTGGCATACACCATCTTACGAATTTCCGCTGACGCGTAGACTTTTGCACGCTCTGGGCTTCTTGCCAGATGGATAGAAGAAATTCCTTGCTGATCGACAAGATCAGCCACATAAGAGCCTAATTTCCCTGTTACACCTGTTATTCCAATCATAACTGTTACTTCCTTTCCCTACATATCATTTTCTTTAGCTTTTAAATTTGTGATAATACGCTCTTGATAGGCTTCAAATTCTCGGATTTCTTGATCAGAAAAGCCTTGGTAGAAAATCTCTCCCAGTTCTTTGCTAACACGGTCTCCAATTTCTTTTTGCGCCCAACCGAGATCGGTCAAAACGACAAACTTCTTGCGCTTGTCTTGGTCACTCTGTTTAATCGTAACCAAGCCCTGGTCCACTAATTTCTTAATCATACTGGTCAGTGTATTGTTAGCTAATCCTGAAGCGAGGGCGATATCTGTCGCAGTTGCTCGACCATCTTCTTTTTGCCAAAGCACTGTTAAGATTTCCTTGTTCACTACGGTATTTGGCATCTGGTTCCTTGCTCAAGAGTTTTTGAAAAAGTCGCCCGTTCAATAAGCGTATCTGTAGAGCTTGGTAGCCCCCTAACATCTTGTCCATTTTGTCTCCTTTTTGTTCTATATCGAAATATTAAAGCTATTGTATCACTGTTTGTTACATCCGTCAACTGTTTCTATATAGAAACATTTTTTTATAATGTTTGATAAATCGTATAATCAAAATTTTTAAAAACATTGAATACAACTGTCATATCAGGGTGTTTTTTCTGAAACTGTAGAACCGTCTCTATCGCAATCTTGGCTGCCTCTTCATTTGGAAAGCGAAATTCACCTGTTGAGATACAACAAAAGGCCAAGCTTCTAAGACCTTTTTCATAAGCTAAATTCAAACACTCTTCATACGACGAGGCCAACTGTCCTCTTTCCAAATCTGTCACTTCGTCATAGATAATAGGCCCAACCGTGTGAAGGACATAGCGGGAAGGTAGGTTATAGGCCTTGGTCATCTTTGCCTGACCCGTAACTTCATCCCTTCCTTGCTCCTGCATGATCTCATGACAGGCTAAACGTAGTTCAACCCCCGCAGCTGTGTGAATGGCATTGTCAATACAAGAATGATTAGGTACAAAACAGCCTAAAAGCTTGCTGTTGGCCGCATTGACAATGGCATCGACTGCCAGGTGAGTGATATCGCCTTGCCACAGGTAGAGATTAGGCCGAATGGGAGTCAAGTCTTTTAAGTCTACAACTCCTTTTTCTACTAGTTTTTCTTGTAAATAACGGTCTTGTTGGTAGAGAAAGTCGGCTGTCACTGGTGCCGGATAACGGACATTTTGAAGAGCCCGATATAACACTTCTTGCTCCTCTACCTTTTCAGGAATCTCTAGCTCTGTCAATCCTTGCTCGCTTTTTAAAACATCAATCAAATATTCTAGTCTGCTAGCCATTGTCGGTGCACCTCCCTCATATCATCATTTATAGAAATTGTCTTTTCCTTTGTAGCAGCAAAACCTTCAAGATCATCACGATTGAGGCGAATCAAATGAGCCTTTGGAAATACTGCTGTCATTTTCTCAAAAGGATAGCGAATAATGGTCGGTGTATTGTAACCGACACCCAATTCTAAGAAAACCATCTTTTGATCTTCAATCCCTTCAAAAAATCCTTGATAAGCTTCATAAGAAGCCTCCCAGGTCTCATCTTGGACAAAAGATTGATCAACACGTAAATGCATGGTCATTGGTGCCCCACAATTTGGACAATATGGTAGCAAGTCAGTTGGAATTTTTAAATCCTTTGTTTCTTTTAGCATCTCCATGACAGCCGCTTCATTATCAAAGACTTCCTGACGACAAGGAACTGAACACTGCCACTCTCCGTAGTTGCCCTGCACTTCAAAGAAACGCTGCCGAGCAAATCCTGTCTTCATAAACTGCCCATCTACATTGGTCGTAATCACAAAATAATCTTTGTCCTTTACCAAGTCGAAAAGATCTCTATAAAGAGGAAGCCCCTCTGGTTGGTATCGATTATGATAGATATGCTTGGCCCAATAGCCCCAGCGCTCCTCGGCTGTCTCAAAAGGATAAAATGCTGCAGAATACATATCCTGCATGCCATAACGAGCAATATAATCTTTAAAGAAAACCTCAAAACGTGAGCCTGAGTAGGTTAAGCCAGCCGCTGCAGATAAGCCAGCTCCCGCTCCGATCACAATTTTATCTGCTTCTTCAATGATTTTCTTTGCATCTTGAATCTTTGTCATCTTATCATCCCTCAATTTCAAATCTTGCTTGATAGGGAGGCAATTGCGTCAAATCATAAAAATTGCCTACTGAATTTTTAAAACGAAAGACTTGTAGGTGACTACGTCCCTCCTCCGTCGGATATATCTCATACATGTATGGATTGGCTTTTAACAACTCTTCTAAATGCTCTTTTCCAATCCATTCCACCTGACCGGTTAGGGAAATAGATTTACGATCCATAGTTCCGGCACCTTGAGTCATCCCTGTCACTGCTACACGTCCATCTTCCTTAAGCCGTTTGTAGAGGGGTTTAAAATCGGCAGTCAAAAAATAAACTGTTTTCCCGTCCTCCCACATCATGTCCATAACAGCTGTATGCGGATGTCCCGTTTCATCAACCGTTGCCACTACAACTGAATGAATCTCTTCGACTAGCACTTTCAAATAATCCATTATAAAACACCATGTCTTTCTTTGAGTTTTAGTTCCATATCGACATTTATACCACGAATTGTAACATCTCCAATTACATCTGTCAACTATTTCGATATAGAAGTACCTTAAAAAACAAAAAAACTTCCCTAATCATCTAGGAAAGTTCTTTCTATGATTTTTGATGTCTTAAAAACTTTTATTCAGCCTTAGTAATATCTTCACGCATCTCATCGACATTGAATTTAGCAAAAAGATACTGACGGTCTTGAACTGGGAAACGTTGGTCGAGTTGGTCAACTGGACCAACCTCGATAATGCCATTTTCAATAACAAAGTCCATAACGTGACCACCAAATGTCAAGTCGTCTGAAATAAAATGGAGATGATACCCAGCAACACTCACACCGTGGAACATTTCTGGCGTCCAAATACCAACGATAGTACCTGAAATATTATCAACCTCGTACTCAGGTTGGCGTGTGGCAACATCCGCAAACTTAATATCGGCATTTGATTTTGGAATCATGCGCACGTGCATATGTTTAAAATGACCCTTAATTTTGATAGAACGGAAAAGATTAACCCCATCATAATAAGATTCAATACGATCCTCAAGCTCTTTATCAGTCATTTCATAACGTTGACGGAAAATAACTTCAGCTTGGTGAGGTACGACTGCTGCATAAGGTACTTTTTCATCAGGAGAAACTTCTACCACTTCGACCTTACCCTCAGACCCTTTGGCTTGATAGGCTTTACCGTCAAGAACAATCAATTCACCATCGATAGAATCTAATGTACCGAGACCCAAGTCTCCATGCTCCAACAATTCTCCAACTGTTAAAGTACCTCCATAAAGCCCAGCCATCAAGGCTCCCAAAGTATTATATTGAAATAATTTTATGGCTTCAGACATGTCTACACCCTCTTTTTAGTAAAATTCATCTGGCAAAATAGTTTCGCCGAGTTTAATATTATCTTTATAGTCGATTGGAACATCAATAAGGACTGGTCCATCTACAGCTTGAGCCAAAGCTTCTTGAAGCAAGCTAGCAAACTCTTCCTTACTAGTTGCACGATAACCTTTCGCTCCAAAGCTCTCAGCATATTTTACAAAATCTACAGGACCAAAGTCAACCCCAGATGAACGACCGTACTTCATTTCTTCCTGGAATTCCACCATATTGTAATGGTCATCGTTCCAGATAATATGAACAATTGGCAATTTCAAACGAACCGCCGTTTCCAATTCTTGTGCTGAGAAGAGGAAACCACCGTCACCAGAAACAGAAATGACTTTTGTCTTAGGACGAACCAAAGCTGCAGAGATGGTCCACGGAAGAGCAACCCCTAAAGTTTGCATCCCATTTGAGAAAAGCAAATGACGTGGTTCATAAGATTTGAAATAGCGAGCCATCCAAATATAGTGACTACCAACGTCAACGGTGACTGTCATATCATCTTTGGTTTGGTCTTGCAAAACTTCAATCAAATCTAGCGGATGTACCTTTCCTTCTTCAGGTCGGCGATCAAACTTAACATCCTCAACAACGTTATTCTTCAATCCTTTAAGGTATTCAACTGATCCTTCAGGTAATTTATAACCTTGAATAGCTGGCAAGAGCAAATCTAAAGTTGCTTCAACATTACCAATCAATTCACGTTCTGGCTGGAAGTAAGTATCCACCTCAGCAGGTTCAACATCAATTACAATGATACGGGCTGAAATTTCAGCATTCCAGTTACGTGCTTCATACTCGATTGGGTCATAACCAATAGCAATAATCAAGTCAGACTTCTTAAGCAACATGTCCCCCGGTTGGTTACGGAAAAGCCCCACACGACCAAAGAAAGTATCTTCTTCAAGGTCACGTGACACGATACCAGCACCTTGGAAAGTTTCAACAACTGGTAATTTGACATGCTTCAAAATTTGACGAATAGAGTAAGTTACGGCTTCTGATGAGGCACCATTCCCCAAAAGAAAGACTGGCAACACTGCATTTAATGGCTTGTGCGAGATAGTTAATATCAGAAACAGATGCTGAACCAAGTTTTGGATCTGTCATAGGCTTAATAGCCTTAACACTGACCGGAGCATCGGTCACGTCTTGAGGAATTGAAATAAAGCTTGCACCTGGTTTCCCTGACTTAGCGTGACGATAGGCATTTGCTACCGTTTCAGAAAGGGTGTTAGCATCATGTACTTCAGCAGCATACTTGGTAATTGGTTCAAGCATGGCAACATTATTCATTGATTGGTGGGCACGTTTCAAGAGATCTGCACGCTTAACCTGACCACCAATAGCAAGAACAGGGTCTCCTTCATCTGTCGCTGTTACCAAACCAGTAGCCAAATTAGAGACACCTGGACCAGATGTTACCAATACTACACCAGGTTTTCCTGTAATACGTCCAACACCTTGAGCCATAAAAGCAGCATTTTGCTCATGACGGGCAACAATCAATTCAGGTCCCTTATCTTCCAAGGTATCAAAAACTCTATCGATTTTTGCACCAGGAATCCCAAAGACATAATCAACATCATGGTTGATCAAACTATCAACCACTAAATCCGCACCATACAATTGCTTTTCTTCTGACATGAACACAGTCCTTCTGGCCCTAAAATGATAGAGCCAACTTTCCTTTCAAGTATAAGTCACAAAGTGTCAAAGTCTGCTCGTTTTTTCACAAACTTTCGTCACTTCACAATTCTGTTATCATTATAGCACAGTTTTCAGACAATCTTGTGAAAAAAAGATTGTGAAATTTTGAACTTCCAGCACAAAAAGAAACACCTGATTGCTATCAGATGTTTATGTATTTTTTACCTTAGCAAACTCTCGATTGAGATAATTTTGCAGGCCTTCAAAAATCTCTAGTAACTGGAGGTAATTAGACAAACTTGAGCGACCAGGAATGTCAACGACATCCAAAGAAATGCGGTCCAAGTCCTTTTCGTAAAGAATACGGAAGGATACCACTGCTTGATTAGAAAAATAATTTCCCCCTGACATAATGTAGCACTCATAAATGATACCAACAGGATTCGCAACCTTCAACTCAATACGAATTGCCCCTAAACCCAAGGCCTCCACTTGCTGAAAACGTTCCAGAATAGCCTGTCGCTGACTAGGAATAAAACTTGTGATATCCATATTGGCCCTCCCAACATTCCTTTTTGTCTATTATAGCCTAAAGCCGAGAAAAATGCTTGTGTAGGGTTTGCAGAAGCCACATAGACATTCAAGAATACTTAGTCGCCCCCTTTGTAGTCTCTAAAGTCTGACTTAATACTGGAATCATAATCATGTTTATCCACCCAATCCTTTATATCAGCAAAAGAATGGATATCTTTCTTAATACCAGCACTGTCCTCCACGGAAACTACAATCGTATCTTCTCCATTTGTTCCCAACCAATTTAAGATGTCATTTGTTTGCTCTTCAGGAGAAAAATAGATTTGTGATTGTCTTTCGTACTCTCTATCTCTATAAGTCTCATATTGAGCTAATTGCTTTTTATAGGCATTATATTTCCTATCGTAATCCTTTTGAACTTTTTGACGTGCTTTTTTATAAGCTCGATAGTCTTTCTGATAGTCTTGTTGAGCCTTTTTGTTAAGAATCTCACTGAAACTTAAGGTTTTAACAGGAAAAATAGGATCAGGAAAAACATTTAAATCTGGGACTTTCTTTGGTTCACTTGGTTTATCAGGTCCTTTCCTTTTCACTGGCTCAGTTGGACCAGCTGGAAAATCTCCTTCCTCGCCTTGACGGGTCAATACTTTAAATTTCTTTATTGTATTACTATTTGTTGTTGTCTGATTTACAGCTTCTTGGTAAATATGTTTGACCTCGGGATTGTCATTAAATAGATTAATCTGATTCTCCTCTTTGGAAGTGTCTACATTATCAATTTCTATGATAAGGTTTAGCTGAGCAGATAAATGGCTGTCCTTTGGGGCTGGTGACTTCCTTAAACGCTCATCCAAGTTTCCTTCTCTCTTTAAATATCCCCACATGGTGCTATCATTCATCTGATTTCGAGCAGAACTCTTATCACCATAATAAAGCAGTTCATCCTTACTATAAGAATAATCTGGTAAATTGCTAGTTAAAAATTGATTCGTATCCAAATTGTAAGCGAATTGCTTGTCGCTTCGAGTATTCCTCAAGAAAACATAATCATAACCATCAATCGTTCTTAAAGACACAGCCAATTCTTTGATTTCCTTAAATTCCTTAACTTTCTTCAAATATGGAGTTAGATTAATAATTTTCTTTTTAAAATCTTTGTTAATATCATAAACTACCAAATGAGCTTGATGCAGACTACTCATGGTATCGTAATAGCGAACAAAATGGTTTCTACCAATCAACTCAGTCGCTACGTTATCTTCAGAATTATAGTAAGTGGGTTCTTCCTGACTAATGACAACATACTGATGACGGCTACCAAAAATCTCATTGTCAGTTACCTTATCCGCTTTTAGAGCAGTCTGTAATTCTTCTACAGCTTTTTCATGAAATTTATGTTTGACATAAGCATTTCCTAAAAGGAAAAGTGTAAGTAAAGTAGCAGTATAAATCCTTCCACGCTTTGAGAAGGGAAATCTTAAAATCTTCTTTATCATAACTTTTTTACAAAAATAGCCAGAACATCACATTCTGACTATTACTTTTATTTCTCATCTTCGTCCATTGAAAGTACTGACAAGAAGGCTTCTTGTGGTACTTCAACCGAACCGATGGCTTTCATACGTTTCTTACCGGCTTTTTGTTTTTCGAGGAGTTTACGTTTACGTGAAACGTCACCACCATAACACTTAGCTAAGACGTTTTTACGAAGGGCTTTGATATCTGTACGGGCAACGATTTTTTGACCGATAGCCGCTTGGATAGGCACTTCGAATTGTTGACGTGGAATGATTTTCTTAAGTTTATCAACGATAAGTTTTCCACGCTCGTAAGCAAATTCCTTGTGAACGATGAAGCTAAGGGCATCGACCTTGTCACCATTAAGGAGAATATCCATTTTCACCAATTGTGAACGACGGTATTCTGACAATTCATAGTCAAAGCTTGCATAACCACGTGTAGATGATTTCAATTTATCAAAGAAATCAAAGACGATTTCGGCAAGTGGAATCTGATAGATAACATTAACACGATTATCATCGATATATTCCATGGTTTCAAAATCACCACGTTTACGTTGTGCCAACTCCATAACCGCACCAACATATTCTTGAGGAACCATGATTTGTGCTTTAACATAAGGCTCTTCGATAGCATCAATGCGTGTAGGATCTGGGAACTCAGATGGGTTAGACACTTCAAGCATCTCACCGTCAGTAGTATTAACATGGTAAACTACCGATGGTGCTGTCATGATGAGGTCGATGTTAAACTCACGTTCCAAGCGCTCTTGGATAACATCCATGTGAAGAAGACCCAAGAAACCACAACGGAAACCAAAACCAAGGGCTTGAGACGTTTCAGGCTCAAACTGAAGACTGGCATCGTTCAACTGGAGTTTTTCAAGGGCTTCACGCAAGTCATTATATTTATTTGACTCAATTGGGTAAAGACCTGCAAACACCATTGGGTTCATTTGCTTATAGCCATGGAGTGGCTCTGCAGCTGGATTATCTGCAAGTGTCACGGTATCACCGACACGGGTATCCGCAACAGTCTTAATTGAGGCTGCGATATAACCAACATCACCTGTCGCAAGGTAATCACGGCCAACAGCTTTAGGCGTAAAGATACCAACTTCTGTAACGTCAAATGTCTTACCATTAGACATCATTTGAATCTTATCGCCCGGTTTAACCATTCCGTTAACCACACGCACTTGGAGGATAACCCCACGATAGGCATCGTAAACAGAGTCAAAGATAAGGGCTTGGAGAGGGGCTTCAACATCACCTTGAGGTGCAGGAACTTTCTCAACGATTTGTTCGAGAATCTCTTCAATACCAATACCAGCCTTAGCTGACGCAAGTACAGCCTCAGAAGCATCTAGTCCGATAACATCTTCAACCTCTGTACGCACACGTTCAGGATCTGCAGCTGGAAGGTCAATTTTATTGATAACTGGTAAGATTTCTAAGTCATTATCAAGGGCCAAGTAAACATTGGCAAGAGTTTGGGCTTCAATTCCTTGAGCTGCATCCACCACCAAGATGGCACCCTCACAGGCAGCAAGAGAACGTGACACCTCATAAGTAAAGTCCACGTGTCCCGGGGTGTCGATAAGGTGGAAAATGTATGTTTCACCATCTTTAGCTGTATAGTTAAGCTCAATGGCATTTAGTTTAATAGTGATTCCACGTTCACGCTCAAGGTCCATGCTATCAAGGAGTTGCGCCTGCATCTCACGACTTGACACTGTTTCAGTCTTTTCCAAGATACGGTCAGCAAGGGTTGATTTCCCATGGTCAATATGGGCAATAATAGAGAAGTTACGAATCTTCTCCTGTCGTTGTTTTAATTCTTCAATATTCGGCATTTTTATCTTTCCTAGTTCTTACTTGTGATTATTAAAAAACTAATCGTTACCTTCTATTATACAAAAAAGACAGGCTTTTGCCTATCTCTAATATCTGCTTTCTGACTGCATTTAGTCCTTCTTATTTCTTAAAAGTATCGTTGTAGTGCTTATTAATAATTGCTGAGCGCTTGTTTTCAGTTGAACTACTTGAAAATGGCCCCAACCCACAGGCTAGTACAACAACTCCTAATAGAATAAGGCAATAAAATGGGTGCTCAACAATATAGTGTAAAATGTCTGACATAGGAAGGCTCCTCTCAAATCATAATTAATTACGATTATATTATCAGAAATATTATGTTTTATCAAGCAAAAAAAGAGAGCCTTTCGCTCTCCCTTTTTATCTTAATGGAATTGCATACCACCATGACCGAGTGCTTTAAATTGTGCTTGTGCAGCTTGAGCACCCCAGATAACACCACCGACATTGATGTTAAATGTACGTTGGAACTGTTCTTCAGTAATTGTATCAAGAGGTGTTGTTGGAGCCACACCGGCATTATTAACAACAACATTCAAATCGCCAAAGTGATCAACAACTTTTTGGAAAGCAGCTGCTACTTCAGCTTGTTTAGATACATCAGCTACAACTGCAAATGCTTTATCTGCTGACAATTCAGCAACCGCTTTTTCTGCAGTTTCAGCGTTGTAGTCTAATACTCCGACTTTAAAACCATCTTCAACCAAACGTTTTGCAATCGCAAAACCAATACCTTGACCTGCACCTGTAACAATAGCAACTTTTGACATACGAAATCCTCCTCTACCAATTGAGTAACGGACTCAATAACAGTTCTTATCTCAATTGGAATACGCTAAGTTAGTCAAGTTCTGGCAAAGTCATTTTCATAGGCTTTGTCTTAACTCAATTAAAATTCTACCTCTTTATGAAAACGTTATCAAGTAATTATCAAACTTTTCTGAAAACAAATAAGACCACTGAACGTAATCTTATCCTAATTATTCAAACTCAAAACCTAGTGCTTCCATATCGTCCAAGCCACCTAGATTAGTCACCTTAGTATAGCCTCGTTCTTTAAGTACTCCTGTAGCAAATTCTGCACGAGGCCCCATTTTACAATAAAGATAAATCGGTGCATATTTTTCAACTGGAATCTCAGCTGAAAAAAATTGTGTATGAGGAATCAAGAGAGCATCCTTAACATGACCTTCTGCATACTCTTCTGGGCTTCTGACATCAATTAACAGTCCCCCCCTTAGCCAAATCTGACTGAATCTGTCTTAAATCCATCCTACTCACCAAACCAAATCTTAATTTCTCGAGCTGCAGATTCTTCTGAATCAGAGCCATGAACGATATTTGGAATCATGTCACCATCTGGTGCCGTTGCAAAGTCTCCACGAATCGTTCCAGGTGCAGCATCACCAGGATTGGTTGCTCCCATCATATCACGCCATGACTTAATAACACCCGGGCCAGACATAATACCAATAACTGCTGGACCGCTCATCATGAATTCTGCAATGCTAGGAAAAAAAGGTTTATCAACCAATTGAGCATAATGTTCTTTAAGACGTTCTTCGTCAAGTGTCAGCATTTCCATTCGTTCAATAATAAAACCACGGCGTTCAATACGATCAATCACTTGTCCCATCAAGTGTCGTTTAACAGCATCTGGTTTAATAATAAAGAATGTTTTTTGCATATTCCCAACCTTCATTGTTTTCTTTTCATTTTACCATAGGAAGTATCATTTTTGCAGGCTAAAACCTTATTTAGTCTTAAACTATACCCACAGAAAGAAAATAACTATTTTCAATTGAAATAAATAAAAAGTATTATAGATATAAAATCTTATTTTGAGGTGAATCTTATGACAAATCTAAATTTCAATTAGTTGGTTCTCTCCTTCGTCCTGCGGATCTCCGTAAATACAAGGACGAAATCGAGCACCGTGACGACATCCAGTATCCTTTTTACGATGCCCTTCCTGGTTATCAAGAAACTGAAACTGCAGATATTAAGCAAATTGTGGCTGACCAAAAGGCTAATGGTATTGACATTCTTACTGATGGTGAGTTTGGCCGTTCTATGTGGCACTTAGACTTTGTCTGGGGTCTCAAAGGTATTGAACGCTACATTGCTGAGCACGGTTATACATTCAAAGACCACGATGGCGGACAATATGAGACTCGTAAAGATATTGGTATTCGTATCACTGAACCACTCTCAGGTAAAAACCACCATTACCTAGATATCTATAAATTGGTTAAAGCTGAAGCTGGTGATGAAGATACTAAACAAACTATCTGGGGTCCAGCTCATGCTTATACTGAACTTGCTATCTTTGACCGTTTGGCTGGTCCTGGGCAAGTCTATGAAACTAATGAAGACCTCAAAAAAGGTTTGATTAATGCCTATAAAGAATTCTTGGAAGAATACAAGGCAGTTGGTGGAAAAATCGTTCAATTTGACGACTGTCTCTGGGAACTTTTTGACCCATCAAACCCTGCAAGTTTCTTTGCGGAAGGTAATTCTGATTTGGCAGAATTGGCTGATGAGTTTGTAGCTATCAATAACGAGGTTGTAGACTATGCTCACGAACTTGGTTTAACGGTTTGGACACACAACTGTCGTGGTAACTATGAAAGCCGTTCTGCTGCCGAAGGAACTTACGAAGCCATTGCTAAGAAGTTCTTGGCAGAGCAACACTATGATCGCTTCTTCCTTGAATGGGACAGCGATACAGCTGGTGATATCAAGGCTCTCGAAGCCCTCAAAGACAGCAAGGCTGAAGTTGTACTAGGACTTTTGTCATCAAAAACAACTGAACTTGATGACGAAGAACGTGTTCTTGACTTGCTTGAAAAAGCTAGTAAAATCCTTCCTAAAGAGCGTCTCTTCCTTTCTCACCAATGTGGTTTCGCCTCATGTGACTCAGGTAATGAGTTGGCAACACCACAACAATGGGCTAAAATTAAACAAGGTCAAGATATCGCTAAGAAATTCTTTGGTTAATTGAATACTTTTTGATCTGAAAAATCCCTTACCGCATTCGGTAAGGGATTTTAATGTTGACTAAGCTTGAATAAAAGGTTGTAAATCTTTAAGAGCACGCTCAGCAATTTTTTCGTAACGCTCTTTCTTGTCACGAATACGTGGACCTTCCAACTCTTTGATAATACCGAAGTTAACATTCATTGGTTGGAAATGTTTACTTTCAGCGTGAGTCACATAGTATGGAAGACTACCGATAGCTGTTGTGTGAGGGAAGATGACTTCTTCTTCACCCTTAAAGAGACGGGCAGCATTGATTCCAGCAACCAAACCTGAAGCAGCTGATTCAACATAACCTTCAACACCGGTCATTTGCCCTGCAAAGAACAAATTAGGGTTTGATTTTGATTGGAAGGTTTGTTTTAACAAATTTGGCGAATCCATGTAAGAGTTACGGTGCATAACCCCATAACGTACAAATTCAGCATTTTCAAGTCCTGGAATCATTTGGAAGACACGCTTTTGCTCTCCCCATTTGAGGTGGGTTTGGAAACCAACAATATTGTAGAGGCTACCAGCCGCATTGTCCTGACGAAGCTGAACAACCGCATAAGGGGTCTTAAAGTCGCCGTCACGTGGCCCTTTGTAGTCTTCAGGATACTCCAAACCAACTGGTTTCATAGGACCATAGAGCATTGTCTTGATACCACGTTTAGCCATAACCTCGATAGGCATACAGCCCTCGAAATACTTTTCTTTTTCAAAAGAATTCAAAGGAGCTTCTTCAGCTGTTGTCAAGGCCTCGTGGAAGGTCATGAACTCCTCCTTTGTCATTGGACAGTTTAGATAAGCTGCTTCACCCTTGTCATAGCGTGACTTAAGGTAAACTTTGTTCATGTCGATAGTCGCTTTATCAACAATCGGTGCAGCGGCATCATAGAAATAGAACCCATCTCCACCGTTAAGCTTGTGAATTTTTTCAGCTAAAGCATCAGAAGTCAAAGGACCTGAAGCAATAACTGTAATGGCATCATCAGGAATTTCTGTGATTTCTTCACGGATAACTTCAATTAATGGATTGTTCTCAATTTCAGCTGTCACTGCTTCTGCATAACCTTCACGGTCAACCGCCATGGCACCACCAGCTGGCACACGGTGAGCTTCTCCATTACGCATAATGATAGAGTCCAAGCGACGCATTTCTTCTTTAAGAAGCCCTACAGCATTTGTCAAGCTATCGCCACGGAAAGAGTTAGAGCAAACCAATTCTGCAAAGTTTGTTGTCTTATGCTGAGGTGTTGCTTTGACCCCACGCATTTCATATAGTTTTACCGGAATACCACGTTTAGCAATCTGATAAGCTGCTTCAGAGCCGGCCAATCCAGCTCCAATCACGTTAATATAATCTGCTTTTGATTGAGACATGACACTAATACCTCTTCGAGAACAAGATGAAATCCTGCCCCCACAAATCTTTCTTCATTTTTACTCTTAGTAGTATAGCAAAAAACTCCTCATCTGGCGACTAGGAGTCATCTGTATTTAAAGGGGTAAAGTGATAGTCACTTTAGCACCATGCGTGTTATCGTCATTCGAAAGAGCAAGACCACCATGGTGTAAGCGAATAATATCATTAGCAATAGTCAGACCAAGTCCACTATGATTGCGGCTCTGTCTACTTTTATCCTCTTGATAAAAGAGCTGAGTGGCCTTTTCAAGTGATTCAAGGGAAAATCCATGGCCAGAATCAAGGCAGATAAACTTGAATTCATCATCTTCTACCCTAGCAGTTAAGAGCAACTGACTACCACTAGGCGTATGCTCTACCGCATTCGAAACGATATTCATAAAAGCTCGATTCAACAAGAACTTATCCCAATTGCCTATGGTTTCTTTCGCAATTTCCTTCTTGTCAAATACCACATTGATTTGTTTCGTTTGAGCTAATGACAAGGTTTGATCGTAAATGTCTTCAACAAATTCCTTAACTGGAACTTCTTCAAGCGTCAAGGTTTTCTTCAAACTCGCTTTGTTGAGTTCGGCCAACTCTTTCACATAAGCATCAACCTGTCCAATCCCTTTTTGAAATGCTCTAACAAATCCGTCTGTTCTGCATCTAAGGAGGTCATAGCTAAGAGTTCTGCATTCCCACGGGCGACTGTCAGTGGTGTCTTTAAATCATGTGTCAGGGCAGAAATTTGATTTTGTTTATCTTGCTCTGCCTTCCAGTTTTCCATCAAAGACTCACGAAGTGCTAACCTCATATGATCCAATCCACTTAAAACCTGGTTGAATTCCTTAATTGTAGACTGAGAAGTTTGAAAATCCAAGTCTTGCTCTGCTATTTTCTCTGTTGCCTTCAATATTGGTCTTAGCTCTCGACTCAATTTACTAGCATAGTAAAAAGTTAAAGTAATAAATATGAGTAGGATAGACACCATCATTGAGCCAATCATCAATAGGTTAGCATTGGGAAAGTGCTGGTTCATCCACTCATTACGATACCGAGGTGATAGTTGGTAATTGACGATGACAATGCCATCTGATCGTTCAAAAGACTGAAAATAGCCGTATCTTCCACCATGAGCATTCTTGAATTGGTAATTTAGTAAGGATTCTTCTTGCAAGTTAACAGGCATGTTAGACTTCTTAAGCTTAAAATCCCTAGTCAAAAAGACATAACTAGTACCATCAGGCAATTTATCTGGATTAAAGACTTTAGAAGTTTCAATTTCATTCCGCACAGCAGACAAATCACTTTCTACCTGATTTGCCGGAATCACAATACCAAAACGATACCCAAAGGTAAAAAGATACAAAATAAGAAGACTACTGATTACCGAAAGAACTGTAAGGCTGACGACATAAGATAATAATATGGTTCTCAAAGAGTGTTCTCGTTTTTTTATTAATGCCACTTGTAACCAATCCCCCAGACTGTTTCAATAGGATTTTGCCCAACATCTTTGAGCTTTGCACGGATATTTTTGATATGTTCAGCCACTGCTGTCGGACTCCCTTTATCCTCATAGCCATACAAATGCGTGTAGATTTGTTCTTTGGAAAAGACTTGGCCCTTATTTTCAGCCAGAAACTGACAAATACTATATTCTGACTTAGTCAAATCTAACAACTGATTCTCAACATAAAGCTCCTGAGCAGACAAATCAAACTGAATATTTCCAATTAATAGCTTATGGTGGCGCTCACGATGTTCACGTCTCAAGTGAGCAGCCACACGCGCTTGAAGTTCTTTAACCCCAAATGGCTTGCAAATATAATCATCAGCACCATAAGTCAAGCCTTGGACAATATCTGCCTCCTGCGTTTTGGCTGTAATAAAGAGTATAGGACAATCCACCTGATCACGAATCTCATGACAAAACTGGAGACCATCAACATCAGGCATCATGATATCCAGTAAAATCAAGTCAAACCGTGGCAACGAGTTCTTATCCAAATCTAAAACACTTGTAAGCCCCATCACCTTATGATTTGAAGCTCTAAAGCCTTTACAACCAATTTAACAATATCTTCCTGATCATCAACAACAAGTATCTGAGCCATAATCTTTCCTTTCGTACAAAGTTGCCCTTATCATATCATCTATAGAAGATAACTGACAAGGCGTAGAGTAGATAAATATGTGTTGGGTAAAAGACATAGAACAAATATTTTGACCCTTTACCTCTTTGACCGTTATAACAAAGCATTAAGGGAGCTGCAAATATTTCCATCCATTCAATGTATCTAAACATTAAATCCTGAAATGAAGGTCTACTTAGAACAATCCCCATCAGTACCCAAACAAGACTAACAGTCACAAAAGCAAGCACTTCTTTCTTAAGATTCTTGTGACAAAGATACATAGCGATACCAGTCAAAAGTAACCACGTTCCTCCATCGCTAATAGATGTATGAGTTGGCAACACTGTAAAATTGAGTAAATTTAGTAAAAAACCTAACATAGGTTTGTTCACACTTAGCAGATAAAAAGGCACCATTAACCATGGAAGCAACAATGGGAAAAGTAATGTTGGTATCCCTTTAAGGTATTTCTGTTCTTGAATCCAAGCAATGCCTTGAAAAGCAACGAGTAAGATAACGAATGACGACAACATCATATTTTGTGGAAAGAAACCATCTGGCCTTACAAGAGGATGTAAAAAATTATAAAATCCAAACTGAATCAATCCCATCAAAATAGCTAAAGCATAAATCCTTAGGAAGTATTTTTTTCGATTGTGTGTATGGACGAAACCTTCAATCACAGCAAATAGAAATAAGGGGGCCGCTATTCTCCCAATCATAGTAAACCAAATGGGTATTTTTCCTGTATATTCAAAAAAATATTGAATATGGTCGAATACCATAGTAATTAGGGCTATATATTTGAGTTGGAAACCTGATAGACTAAAACGTTTCATAATAACTCTCCTTTCTTTTCATGCTTAGTATAAAACACAAATTAACTAACATCGTTTACTTTTCCGACAAACTACTAACCACATTTTAGGATAACCATGGAAGACTAATACACTATCCATATTATTTCTTATATTATCTTTTGGTTCTATAATCTATTAAACATATAAATAACAAAGTCACCCTAACAGTCCATAAAGGTAGGGAATTGAGTTGGCTCCAATCATTAAGGATAAGGCTATTGATAGGTAAAACAATAGGAAGCCAATGAATAGACAAGAAAATTTTATTACTAGCAAAAATAATAAAAATAATTTCAACCATAGAGATAATAATATTACTAACACTGTTCAGACTCACTTGTATAAAGTAGTGAAAATGATTAAGAAAGACTATTAACATCCAACTTGATAAACTTACTACAAATCCATTCACACTATTCATAAGAAGGAGGTTTATGATAAGCCAACTAAATAAAGAAGGTAGGCTAAGGGTTAGGTCTACTATCAAAAGTTTAGCCAACCATATACGTCTTTGCTTAGGGTAACTCGATATTTCTTGATAATGATTAGCGTATTTTTCTTGTTCAATCCCTAAAATTGACAAAAATGATGTCAATAGCGGATAGCATAAAAAAGATAATATGGCTAAATTAGTTAGAGAAAAACCATTAGGAACGAAGCTCACATACATTGGAATTGTAATGATCTCTAAGACAGCAAAACTGAGAATAAGATAAAGACCGAAAGTATTCTTTAATTTAAGTAACTCACTCCTTAGCATTTAATTGTCTCCTTTGCAGTGAAAAAGATAAAAGCAATGTCACTACTATTGATAGCATCATCGTAAGTAACACCTGAAAAATGCTAGTATGATTCGTATTTACAATAATATCCCCCGATGGTTTAAGATTTAATAAAAATTGAGCTATTTTATAGTGATAAGTATAGGGGAAAACGAACCAAAGTGGACTCTGAGCAATAAAGGGTGCTATTAAAAGACAAACCAATGTATTAAGAGCTAATAGGATGAATTGACTCATGTATTTAGACATTAGGTAAAGTAAAGGAATGTTCCATAAAGTTGTCATCCAAATTAAGATTAAGGAAATAGCTGTTTTAGGAATATTTATTGGAATAAAACCTGTGTAAATAAATGCAACGAGACTGAGGAAAGCAAGTAAGAATAAACTAGAAATCAATGTCCTCATTCCTATAAGCACCATTTTCATCAAGATAATTTTCCAAGTGAAATATCCATTTGTAACATTTTGAAAATGCCCAGCCTGGTCTTCTAAACGTCTATCAACTATAAACAAAAGACCATTTACAAGATATAAAAAGATAGCTTCCCACCAATAAACCGAGAAAGGAACAAAAATCTGTAACCCTCCCATTAAAAAGGCTATAAGAACAGTTAAAAATGGTATGATGATTAAAAATTTAGTCGTTCCTAAATGTCGTAATTTAAGCAATTCCGAATAGAATATCTTTTGCATATCACTAACCCCCATGAACAATTTTAAAGAAGAGTCTCTCAAGACTATCTACATTTTTGTTTTCACCATCATATTGAATTTTACCTTTATCGAGAATAAGAATATGATCAGCAACCTTACTAATTTCTAGAAGTTGATGACTGGAAACCAGAATTGTCATCCCTTTTGCTTTCAAGGAACGAATAAGGTCTAGCAATTCATTTATACCATCGGGATCAAGGCCATTAGTAGGCTCATCTAGAATTAAAAATTGGGGATCAGTTAAAATAGCCATTCCAATCCCAAGTCGTTGCTTCATACCTAATGAAAATTTACCGGCTTTTTTCTTTCCAGTATTTGAAAGACCAAGTATTTCTAAGGTTTCAAAAATTTTTGAATCAGGAATATCATATAGCAACGCTTTTGTTTTTAGATTATCAAAAGCTGAAAGATTGTGATAAATTGCAGGTGCTTCGATTAATGCACCTAATGAATGGTTGTTTTTGGATGATCCAACAAATCGAATTTCTCCACTACTTTTTTGGACTAAACCAAAAAGAATTTTCATCAGAGTTGACTTACCAGCACCATTTACACCTAACAGACCAGAAACTGTTCCAGATTCAATTGTAAATGTGATGTTGTCTAAAATCGTCTTATCTTTGTAGGATTTTGAAAGTTGTTTAACAGTTATTTGCATTGGTACACCTCTTTTAGAATACGTGTGTTTTCAATATAAACTCATGTCTTACTAATATCAGAAAAACACTTACTCTCCTTTCTTTTCATCCTTAGTATAAAAAACAAATTTAAGGAAAGTATCAGTTTTTTTGATAAAATACAAAAAACTATCTCAAGACTTAACTTGAGATAGCTTTCTTTATTTAACAATAGATTCTTTGTAGTCACACTCTTCATTACTACAGATAACTTGCTTGCCGCCGCCACGGACTTTCTTCTCAACGAGATAATCACCTGATTTAGGACAGTTACGTCCAACAGGGATATCCCACGATGTAAATTCACAGTCAGGATAGCGATCACAACCATAGAAGACACGATTTCGTTTCGTCTTACGTTCGATGACCTGACCTTTACCACAGGTTGGGCAAGTAACGCCAATTTCTTTTGTTATAGCCTTAGTATTGTGACAGTCTGGGAAGTTACTACATGCGTAGAACTTACCGTATCGACCAAGTTTAATGACCATTGGGTGACCACAGAGGTCACAATCAAAACCAGCAGGCTCATCCTTGATTTGGATTTTTTCAATTCCTTCTTCAGCTTTTTCCAATTCTTTTTGGAAAGGTTTGAAGAACTCATCAATAACCTTTTGCCACTGCTCTTTACCGATTTCAACTTTATCGAGTTTTCCTTCCATCTCTGCAGTGAATTTAACGTCCACGATGTCAGGGAAGAATTCTACGATTAGGCTATTAACGATTTCACCAAGTTCAGTTGGTTCAAAACGTTTAGCTACCAATTTGACATAGTAGCGACGTTGGATGACATCTAGCGTTGGCGCATAAGTTGACGGACGACCAACCCCATTTTCTTCCAGCGTCTTAATCAGTGTCGCTTCAGAATAGCGGGCAGGTGGTTGCGTGAAGTGTTGTTCAGGTGTTGTGACAACCTTCTTAACTGTATCACCTTCGGCCATATCAGGAAGCATTTTGTTCTTATCAGAGTCGTTGTAAACGGCCATATAACCATCAAACTTGATTTGGCTACCATTTGCTGTGAAAATGACTCCGTTTTGAGACAAGGTCACCTTCATCGTGTCAAATACAGCAGCTGTCATTTGACTGGCCACAAAACGATTCCAGATAAGTGTATAGAGCTTAAGCTGATCCTTATCCAAATACTTGGCAATGCTTTCGGGCGTTTGGAAAACATTTGAAGGACGGATAGCCTCATGGGCATCTTGTGCTCCCGAACTATTTTTCACCTTGCTGCCATGTTTTGAATACTTAGAACCAAAGCGTTCCGTAATAAATTCAGCAGCCTGGTTTTGTGCCACTGGACTGATACGTGTTGAGTCCGTACGCATATAAGTAATCAAACCTTGAGCGCCTGAACCCAGATTAATTCCTTCATACAACTGTTGGGCAACCATCATGGTCTTACGTGTACGGAAGTTAATCTTATTGGCAGCATCCTGTTGGAGAGATGATGTTGTATATGGCAATGGCGCATTACGACGGCGTTCTTTTTCTCTACTTTATCTACGTTAAAGTCATCACTTGTGATACGAGAGAGAACGGCTTGAACATCGTCATTATTGTTGAGCTTAAGCTTTTTACCATCCAAACCATAGAAGCTAGCCTGAAACTTCTTAGCACCCTTCTTAAAAGCACCATCAATAGTCCAGTATTCTTCTGGTTTAAAGGCCTTAATTTCATTTTCACGGTCAATAATGAGCTTAAGCGCTACTGATTGTACACGACCTGCCGAAAGACCTTTCTTAACCTTCTTCCATAGAAGCGGTGAAATAGAGTAACCCACAATACGGTCTAAGACACGACGAGCTTGCTGGGCATCTACCAAGTCCATGTCAATGGCGCGTGGCTCTACAAAGGCATTTTTTACTGCGTCTTTAGTAATTTCGTTAAAAACAACACGATTCTTATCATCTGGCTCTAATCCAAGAATATGTGACAAATGCCATGAAATGGCTTCCCCTTCACGGTCCGGGTCACTTGCGAGAAAGACTTGCTTGGCTTTTTTAGCTTCTTTCTTCAATTCATTGATAAGAGGTCCCTTACCTCGAATATTAATGTACTGAGGTTCGTAGTTGTTTTCAAAATCAATAGACATACTTGATTTTTTCAAATCACGGATATGCCCAACAGAGGCTACAACTTTATAGTTGCGGCCAAGATACTTCTCAATCGTTTTCGCTTTAGCAGGAGACTCCACGATGACCAAATTTTTCTTTGGTGTCGCTCTCTTTTTAGTCGCCTTTTTGGCTGTCGTTTTCTTTGTTGTTTTAGTTTTCGTTTTTGTTGTCGTTGCTGTCGCCATAGACTATTTCCTTATATTGTTATAAACTGGCTGCGCCACTAATTTGTCTAAATTCTAGTCACAAGACATTAAAAAATGAAACATCTTGGACCGAGCAACTAACATGATACCTTCCTTTTCTTTAACTGTCAATAAAAAACTTTATCTCTATAGGAGAACTTTGATTTTCAAGAAAACTCTGATAGGATGTCAAACCCTGTCGTGATGCACTTTGCACCCTCTTGAATTAAGTGATGACATCCGTCTGACTTTCCATCTAAAATATTTCCTGGAATAGCAAACATCTCTACCTTCTTCCATGGCACGCTCACAAGTAATCAGACTTCCCGAGCGAAGCTTAGCTTCTACGACCATAACTCCTTGACACAATCCAGAAATAATCCGATTGCGTTCAGGAAAGTGGTACTTGAGAGGCTGTTCACCCGGTCCATATTCTGTAAGAACTAAATGATTTTTGGCCATATAGTCCTGCAAAGCTTTATTTTCTTTAGGATAATAAACATCAAGTCCGGTCCCGATAACTGCAATAGTGTTCCCCTTATTTTTCAAGGCCTCCATATGCGCACAAGTATCAATCCCACGAGCCAATCCACTCACAATAGTAAAGTGATTACCAAGTTCACTAACAATTTTTCGAACGGACTGTTTGCCTGTTTCAGAACACTTTCTTGCCCCAACAACAGCTAGCTTTGGTTTACTCAGTAAATCAAGATTCCCCTGATAATAAAGGAGGACAGGAGGACTATAGGTATACTTCAGCTCAATGGGATATTCTTTATCAAAAATCGATAACGTAGGAAAACGTTCAAACTGTTCTTTGAGTTGTTTAATATCTAAACTCTTATACTTTTCCATAAAAAGAACGGCATTTTTAGACTTGGATACCACTGCCATATCACGTAAACTCAATTTTCTATCTTGAGTCTTTTGATAGTCCAAAATATTTAAGATATTCAAATTCGTCAACCCAGCGGCTTTAAGTTTAAAAAGTTCAAAATTATTCATATAGATACCTCCTTTTCATTATTCGTAACAGAAAATAAAAAAAGCTCCATTATGGAACTTTTCGTGATTACAAATCATTTTCAGAAGCAAAATAAGACGCGGCTCCTAGTAGGTTACTATCGTTATGGAAATGACAGGCTTGAATAGTTATGGGCTCAAATCCTAATCCAGGCTTATCCTTAAATAACTCCTCATAGGCATCACTTATTCCTTCTATTAAAGTGCCTTGCCTACTGATACCACCACCGATAACAACTTTCTCCAGCCTAAAGAAGCTCTGCAAATTTAGCACAAGAACAGCAATTTCATGACAATAGTCTTTAAATAAAAGATTTAGCTCTTCCGATTGATTTCCCTCTATAGCTGAGAATACGGCTGGACCATCGTCTTGATTTAACCCAAGTAATTGACTGGCTTCATGAACAAAGCCAACTGCAGAACCCTTATTATCGACAAGGCTTACTAAGCCATGCATAAACAATTCCCACTGGAAGGGCAGAGAGGTTTGACTCATGCTTTGGGGACTTGGAGCTCGCAGATATTGGGTGACTGACACAGGTGATAGCAAGTCCTCCTGTGAGACAAGTCCTAAACCAACACCAGTACCTAAAACCAAGGCTGCCCCACAATCTAAGTCTTGTAGACTTCCATATCTGGCTTCAGCCAAGGCTGCCGCATCAGCATCATTGATAACCTTTACAGGCAGTTGAAATGTTTTAGTCAATCGTGATTCAAGAGGAATAGCCGTTAAATAAGGGATAAGACCGCCCTTGAAAATGAAGCCACGTTTACTATTTATTTCGCCAGGGCACGCAATGGCAATCCCAGAAATGATATCCTTGTGAGACGAAACAATATGCTCTAAAGTCAACCAAAAGTCGTCTAACGTTGGTGGTGTTGGAACTTTAGATTGATTGCTAATCTTAAAATCATCATCAACTAACCCAAACTTGATAAAGGTTCCTCCAATATCAATAGCTAAAATCACACCACTTCACCTACTTTTTATTATTGACTTTATGGGTTCAAAGCTTCTTCTATGAATTGGAGTAACACCAAAGTTATCTATGCCAGTCAAATGATCCTTAGTACCATAGCCTGCATTTTTGGCAAATGCGTAGCCAGGAAACTCCTGATCATAGTCAGCCATCATCTTATCACGGGTTACCTTTGCTACGATAGAAGCTGCCGCAATTGATAAAGAATTAGCATCCCCTTTTATAATTGATGTTAGTCCTATTGGTAGGTCCAAAGTCATGGCATCAATTAACAAATGTTCTGGTTTGGGACTAAGTTTTTCAATAGCTTCAGCCATAGCAAGCTTGGTTGCTTCATAAATATTGACAGCGTCAATCACATGGTTATCCTTAATACCAATCCCAACAGCTACCGCTTCCTTCATGACCTGCTTATAAATAGCTTCATGTTTTGATTTTGGTATTTTTTTACTGTCATTGAGACCTTTTATTTTGCAAAACTTTGGTAAGATAACCGCTGCAGCCACTACTGGTCCGGCCAAAGGACCACGTCCAACTTCATCAACACCTGCAATGAGTTCAACTCCCTGAGCATAAAGCGATTTTTCATAACTGAGCATCATCTCTAAGCGTTCTTCCTCAGCAATCTCAGCTTGTATAGCTTTACGGCGTTGCTTAATGGCAGTCTGTACACCAGCTCGACTATCTTCCTCAAAACTTGTCCATCGGTGATCGTCAAGGTCTGTCAAAGTGGCCAATTGCTCTTTGACTTCTTTAATTGTCGCCATCAGTATCGACCCCAACAATATCAAGTGTGTAACGTCCTAGTTTTCCATCACGAACTTCTTTGACAAATAGATTATAGAAACGGTCATAATCTTCACGGAAGCCAAGTTTTCGAGTCATTTCCATAATGATTTCTGGTGCCTCTTCTTCAAGGTCAATCCCTTTAAAGCGTTCCTCTAAACGTTCAGGATAGTAAGTTTTAAAATAGTTAAGTCCAAAAATTGTAACCTCATCCATTGGCAATAGCTGGTCCTTGATGGCACCTGTCAAAGCAAGTTTCAAACCGACCAATTCATCTTCAAACTTAGGCCACAAAATCCCCGGAGTATCCAGAATTTCCAAGTCCTTATTAGACTTCAACCACTGTTGACCTTTTGTCACACCAGGTTTATTTCCTACAACGGCAATTTTTTTACCAGCCAAACGATTCATCAAGGTAGATTTCCCAGCATTTGGAATCCCAATAATCATGGTTCGCAAGGTCTCTTTCTGGATACCGCGTTCACGTAGTCGTTGAATCTTTTCAGCCATAAGACTCTTAGCAGCGTCTGTCACCAATTTAACTGTAGATTGTTCCTTGGAGTTGATGGCCAAGGTTTTAATTCCTTGACTCTCAAAATAGCTACGCCACTCTTTTGTACGATTACTATCAGCAAGGTCAGCCTTATTGAGAATTAAAAGCTTTGGTTTATCGCCAACAATTTTAGTCAGCATGGGATTTTGACTTGACAGTGGCAAACGTGCATCCACTAAAATTGTTACAAAATCCACATGCTTAAGATTTTCCTGAACTTGTCGTCGGGCTTTGGACATGTGACCAGGGAACCATTGAATAGTAGCCATGTTTATCTCTCCTCTTTATTTTCTTAGTAAAATATGATTTAAACTCTTTAAAAAAAGCCAAAGACTTGGCTTTACTTTACTTATATTATATCAGATTTAGTTTAAGATGCCCAATCGATAAAAGTTGACTAAGCCTCAACCGGCATAAAGTTACCGACAATTTTACCGATGATTCGGGGATCTTCGTCATAGGGTGCAAACTTATCACCATAACGTTTATTAAGAGAAACTAAACGAAGGCCGTCCTCCTCACGATAGACCTTTTTGATATAGGTTTGACCATCCCAGTCTACAGCATAAACAGCTCCATCATAATCAAAACCTGTTTGTTTGATTAGCACTACTTCACCATTTAGGTAGGTAGGTTCCATAGAGTCTCCAAATACCCATGACGCAAAATCATGATCCAATTCTTCATCATAGAAAACTTCATCATAATTGCCATCACCAAAGTAAGTGTAACCAGTTCCGGCTGATAAACGCTCGAAAACTTTGTAAGAGTAAAGCGGAATAACAGGTGCTTTCTGCTTTTCTGCTTCTTGCTCTTCTAGGAGAGCCTTAGTGAGTCGCAAAGCTTCTTGACGATTTTCCTCATTTAATTCCAAGTAGACTTCTACAATCTCATGTTCAGACAGAAAATAGGTCTCAGCTACACCAAAAAGTTCGGCCAAAACCGATAGGTTCTTTTGATTAGGTTTCGTCTTACCATTTTCCCAATTAAAATAAGAGGAGCGTGAAATTCCTAGATGCTTAGCTACTGATGCTTGGCTCATTCCTTGTGCTTCTCGAATTTCCTTAAGTCTTTGTCCTGAAAACATGGCTACCTCCGTAAGTTAATAAACTAACATAAGTTTATCAAAAAAAGCAGTTGTTTTCAAGTGAAACTAACTACTTTTACATTTCTCTTTTATCTCATTATTTAACTAAAAATCCTAGATGGTTAAGTGCCTCTTCAATATAATCTATATCTTGCTCACTATCTGCTTCGACAAGATGATAATGAACACCGTTTGTCAAATCAGATAAGGGGCGAAAGTCATTTGACGAGGCTTGGTCTAAAAAATGACTAACATCTCGACGACAAGTCAATTTCAACAAAGTCTGAATTTCTCCATAAACTGGATGATCTATCATGATATTTTGAATACGGCCTCCATTATCAACAATAGCCAAAAGCTCATCCTCCATATCGGACACTTTATGATTCACCTTAAATAGTCGATGTACATAAGAATTGTCATCGCTACTTTTATAGATATATCCCCTATTAGTTGAAATAATCTGGGCACCATCTGCACGCAAGAGGGCAATATCTTGAACAATGATTTGACGTGTCACACCAAAATGCTCCGCCAAACTCTGTCCATTCATTGCCTCTTTAGCTCCCTTTAAGAGTGCCAATAATTCTTGTTTTCGATTTGAAGCCATAGACCAACCATCCCTCTTTCAATTAGCGTATTTTTCGAATACTTTTGAAAATCGTTAATGCTATAACATAGTCTATCATACTATGGACAATAGTGCCAAAACCAACTAAAACAAAGAGAACATAGAACAGTTTTTGGAAATCCTCTCCTGTTACGGAATAAAAAATCACGCAAGCAAGAACTTCACCTATGGCATGGATAAGTCCTAAAACAAAGTTGAAAACTAATGATGATTTATGGTTTTCTATCGTTTGTGGAAATTTTTTCAAATAGAGTGCGCCTAAAAAGCCAAATATAATATGTGAAAAGGCCCTAAAAACAACCACAATCGGATAGCCAGCCATAAAGTATCCCAAACTAGAAGCTAAGATAACAAAGCAGTTACCCAGGGAGATATAAACATAGCTAGAAATATTGGAACATGACTCCCCAAAGTATACGAAGCCGGTGGGATGATTAGTTTAATTGGCATGATACTTGGGATAAGGATAGCAATTGCAGTTAATAAAGCTGCAAAGGTCATTTCTTGAATTCTCTTTTTAGGTTTCATAATTTACTCCTTTTTACTGTATATACATTAGTATATTACAGTGTATAGTTATATAAGTCAATATTTTTCAAAAAAAACACTAGAGCAAAATGCCCTAGCGTTCTAAGTTTCTTATTTACGTTTTTTCTTAGCTTTTTTCATCTTATTAGCTTGACGCTTCATCGCATGTTTCATGGCAAATGAACCAACCTTACCTTTAAGGTCACCACCAAGCATTTGGCTAAGATCCATATTTCCAAGATCTGGCATACCAGCGCCATCCATCATGCCTTCAAGAGCAGACATGTCCATATTACCCATATCCGGCATATTTGGCATGTTTTTTGGCAGATTATTTGGGTTAAGACCCATTTGACGCATCATTTGCTCCATATCACCAGACATAACACCTTGCATCATTTGTTTTGCCTGGTTGAAGTCTTTAATAAACTTGTTTACTTCGATGAAGGTATTCCCTGAACCATTGGCAATACGGCGACGACGACTTGGTGTCAAAAGATCTGGATTTTCACGTTCTTCAGGTGTCATAGATGATACGATGGCACGTTTGCGTGCAATTTGCTTTTCATCTACTTTAACATTAGCCAAGGCTGGATTGTTAGCCATACCTGGCAACATCTTAAGCAAATCCTCCATTGGACCCATATTTTGCACTTGGTCTAATTGGTCAATGAAGTCATTGAAGTCAAAGGTGTTTTCACGCATCTTTTCAGCCAACTCAAGAGATTTTTTCTCATCGTACTCTTGAGAAGCTTTTTCGATAAGGGTAAGAAGGTCACCCATACCCAAAATACGACTTGACATACGGTCTGGGTGGAAAGTCTCGATATCCGTAATTTCTCACCTGTACCCGTAAATTTGATTGGCTTGCCGGTAATCTCACGAATAGAAAGAGCCGCACCACCACGTGTGTCCCCATCAATTTTAGTAAGAACAACACCAGTGATATCTAGCTGTTCGTTGAACTCCTTGGCAACGTTAGCAGCTTCCTGACCAATCATGCTATCCACAACCAAGAGAATTTCGTTTGGATGAGCAAAATCTTTAATATCATGCAACTCTTGCATGAGAGTCTCGTCAATCTGCAAACGACCAGCCGTATCAATCAAGACATAGTCATTCTTATTGGCACGCGCTTGTTCCAAACCATTTTTGACAATCTCAACTGCTGGTGTCTCTGTCCCCATATCAAAAACAGGAACATTGATTTGTTGCCCCAAAGTCTTCAACTGATCAATGGCTGCTGGACGATAGATGTCCGCCGCAATCATCATTGGACGGGCTTCTTGTTCCTTAATCAACTTATTAGCCAATTTACCAGCAAAGGTTGTCTTACCAGCCCCTTGAAGACCAACCATCATAATGATTGTTGGAATCTTTGGAGATTTCTCAATTTCAGATGTTTCAGACCCAAGAATCTCTGTCAATTCTTCATTAACAATCTTGATAATTTGTTGTGAAGCATCAAGAGTATCAATGATTTCGTGACCTACAGCACGTTCACGAACACGTTTTATAAATGTCTTAACGACTGGTAGCGCTACGTCTGCTTCAAGAAGTGCCAAACGAATCTCTTTAGTGACTTCTTGAACTTCTTTCTCTGAAAGTTTTCCTTTACGTCTTAAATTTTTGAAAACGCCTTGCAAGCGTTCCGTTAAGCTTTCAAAAGCCATATATCATTTCCTCTCTTACTTTCTGCTTGAATCTAATCTCTATTATCAATGCTGCTGAGCACAGCAATTTGTTCCTGAAGATAGCTATCGTCTGGATATTTTTCCATGATATCATCAAAAATTTGGCTACGAACGATGTAATCTGAATACATATGTAATTTCATCTCGTAAGCTTCTAAAATCTTCTCAGTACGCTTGATGTTATCATATACTGCCTGACGACTTACACCAAATTCCTCGGCAATTTCTGCCAAACTGTAATCATCCGCATAATAGAGCTCAATATAGTTCATCTGCTTATCTGTCAAAAGTGCAGCATAGAACTCAAAAAGGGCATTCATGCGATTGGTTTTTTTCAATTTCCATAAGCTCCATTTTACCATAAAATCATGGTGTTAGCACGATTCTTGTGCAGAAAAAAGCAGTGACTTTTAGTTATTCTCCAAATAAAATTCAAAACGGTCACCAACATAGTAACTTCGTACATATTCGAAAGCCTGACCGTCTTGGAGGAAGGAAATTTGTGTCAGACTCAAGAGAGCATCGCCAGTCTTAACCTTAAGGTGCTTGGCTAAACTACTATTGGCCAAACTAGCTGATATGGTCTGCTGACTTTTCCCTATTTCATAGCCGTTATCAGTTAAGGTCTTGAAGAAATGTTCGGTAATTTCTGATTCCTTAAAACCTCGGATAATTTTCTCAGGGATACTGGCAATCTCATAGGCAACTGGAAGATCATCCGCAAAGCGAACACGTTCCATACGAATCACATAGGACTGTGGTAAGACACCTAAATTTTTGATTTCAAATTCATTGGGATGCACACGTTTATATGAAATAAGCTCACTAGACGGTTTCTTGCCTTGGGATTTAACAATCTCTGTGAAACTCGTGGTTCCACGCATCTTTTCCTTAACTCGACTGCTGGCCACAAAAGTACCACTACCTGGTTTACGCTCTAAAATACCCTCGTCTACTAAAAGTGTTATAGCCTGACGCACAGTCATACGACTCACATCAAAAGTGTCGCAAAGATCCCGCTCGCTAGGGAGACGTTGCCCGATTTTCCAAGTGCCATCATCAACATCTGCCTTAATCTTATCATGTATGCGAATATATGCTGGTAGCATCTAATACCCCCTTCTTTACCCCTATTTTACAAAAAAACTAATAGAATTGTAAAGGTGACGACAAGACTTACAGTTCATCGTATAAATCTAGGTGCTAAGTCCTTAAAATTGTGATACAATGATTGCATAAGAGTCCATGTGTGACGTAAAAAGAAAGGGTAATAATGACTGACATTTCTACTTTGAATGATGTGCAGAAAATCATTGTTCTAGACTATGGTAGCCAATACAATCAGCTGATTGCACGTCGTATTCGTGAATTTGGCGTTTTCTCTGAATTGAAGAGCCATAAAATTACCGCTGATGAAGTCCGTGCCATCGATCCTATCGGTATCGTACTTTCAGGTGGTCCTAACTCTGTTTATGCCGAAGATGCATTTGGTATTGACGAAGAAATTTTTGAACTTGGTATTCCAATTCTTGGTATCTGTTACGGAATGCAACTGTTGACCCACAAACTTGGTGGTAAAGTTGTTCCTGCTGGTGAAGCCGGTAACCGTGAGTATGGCCAATCAACACTTCGCCTTCGTGCCCAATCAGAACTCTTTGCAGGGACTCCTGAAGAACAAGTCGTTCTTATGAGCCACGGTGATGCTGTTACAGAAATTCCAGAAGGTTTCCATCTTGTTGGTGACTCAGTAGATTGCCCATTCGCCGCAATGGAAAATACTGAGAAAAACTTCTACGGTATCCAATTCCACCCAGAAGTTCGTCACTCTGTATATGGTAACGATATCTTGAAAAACTTCGCTTTCGGTATCTGTGGTGCCAAAGGTGACTGGTCAATGGCTAACTTCGTAGATATGCAAATTGCACAAATCCGTGAAACAGTCGGTGACCGTAAAGTCCTTCTTGGACTCTCAGGTGGGGTTGATTCATCTGTTGTTGGTGTCCTTTTGCAAAAAGCTATCGGAGATCAATTGACATGTATCTTCGTTGACCACGGTCTTCTCCGTAAAGGTGAAGGTGACCAAGTTATGGAGATGCTTGGAGGTAAATTTGGCCTTAACATTATCCGTGTTGATGCTTCTAAACGCTTCCTAGATCTCTTGGCTGGTGTTGACGATCCTGAGAAAAACGTAAAATCATCGGTAACGAGTTTGTTTACGTCTTTGATGACGAAGCAAGCAAACTTAAAGGTGTAGACTTCCTAGCTCAAGGAACACTCTACACTGATATTATTGAATCAGGTACTGAGACAGCTCAAACAATCAAATCTCACCACAACGTTGGTGGTCTTCCAGAAGATATGCAGTTTGAATTGATTGAACCACTTAATACCCTCTTTAAAGATGAAGTACGTGCCCTTGGTACTGAAATGGGAATGCCTGATGAAGTTGTTTGGCGTCAACCTTTCCCAGGACCAGGACTTGCCATCCGTGTTATGGGTGAAATCACTGAAGAGAAACTTGAAACTGTTCGTGAGTCTGATGCTATCCTTCGTGAAGAAATTGCCAAAGCTGGTCTTGATCGTGATGTATGGCAATACTTCACTGTTAACACAGGCGTTCGCTCTGTCGGTGTTATGGGTGATGGCCGTACTTACGACTACACTATCGCTATCCGTGCTATCACTTCAATTGACGGTATGACAGCTGACTTTGCGAAACTTCCATGGGAAGTTCTTCAAAAGATTTCTGTTCGAATCGTTAACGAAGTCGACCACGTTAACCGTATTGTCTACGATATTACAAGTAAACCACCTGCAACTGTAGAGTGGGAATAAAATATAAGAGTAACTTAGGCTAAGAATCCTTGATTTAACAGCATTTTGAATTGTTTTAAAACGCTAAAATCTAATTAATTATATTTGGTTCCCCACCAAATACCCCACCAGAATTTCTTTCTGGTGGGGATTTTTTATATTTTAATTACAAAAATAAACCAATAAGCAATGATATGGGGTCAGAAAATTTTTTCCTTTTCTGATGTTCAGTATTAACTCTTACAACTACTTAGACAATGGGGAAAAATTAAAAATACTCAGATTGTTCTTTATTTGTAAAAAAATTTCACTTTTACCATTTGCTATATTTCTTTCATTTACATTTAGTCCATAAATTTCAAAAATCATGATAGGATCCATTATAGAACTCGAATTGGGAAATTTCGATTTCCTTTTTAAAACCTAAACTAATTGGTATAAACTTACTTTTAACATTATCAACATCTATATAAATCAAAAGCTTATCAATTTTAAACTTGGATGGAATGATTTTTATTAATTCTTTTAATCCCTGCTTTACAAAACCTTGATTTTCATATTTTTCTGATATCCAATATCCAATTTCGGCTTGATGTTTTTGTAAATCAATATTATGTATATCTATCATCCCTACTGGTTTCTTATTGACGCAAATTGTTAACATAAATAACTCATTACGCTCCATTTTTTCACGTGCATACTTTATAAACGCTCTTTCATTTTCAATACTTTTCATATCTTCCACCCAAGGAAGCCACATAGCAAGACGTTCTCGTTCAGTAGAAACAATCTCATATAACCCTTCACTATGGCTATCGGATATATAAAAAAGTTGGCATCGTTTCCCACGTGATTTAAACTCTATGAATAGTTCCGAGTCCAAGTTGGTAGAATCCACTTCATACTCCTTGTTATAAATGATAATATTCTTTAACTTCTTTAGTTACGAAATCATTATATAACTTTTTTACTACTTTTCAAATGACTAAAATATTGTCTATCTTTTTGAGGACAGTACATATTACAACAACAAACGAATTAAGGTAAAACTAAAAGGACCTAGTCCTATGTAGTAGCGAACTAAATCCTTCATTTAAATTATTTGTCTAACTTTCTGGTATCAGTACAAATTTACACCACTCAACTCCTCACATAGTCAAAGTAGCATGGATAGATGTTTGCTTACTTAGTGAAATCCAATACTTTACGTCCTTGAATTTCACCTTTTTCCGTTTAATCAAAGACTTCTCTTCGTTTAAATAGAGTTAAACTACTTCTAGTTTTTCTTCAACAGATTTTGAACTTCTTTTGAAGTGCAGTTCACTTCTAGTGAATTTTTGTTTTTCACTGTCCACTATAAGGGGAGTATATCACCTTCACCGTCTCAGAGGCTAGAAATCGAAAAAAGATCCCTATAGAAAAAGGACTCTGCATTGAAAAAGAATCCTTAATTTCTTATAATCCCATCAAATAATTTCTTCAAATTCCAAAAACTCACCACTGGAAAGACGAGTCCTGAGTAGAATAAGAGCACGGTGTTTAGAAAATCTACCAAGACTGAAATCCGTTGGAAACGGATGGTCAGTCGAATCATGACAAGATAATAGCCGAGGAAAATCAGGAAACCAATCAGTACTACGAGCAGTCCTTGGAAACTGATGACCTTCAAAGAAAAATGATTTGGTAAGCTCTGATGAATCAAAAGTAAAGCAATCCAGAAGATCAAAGACAACCAAACAAAGTAAACCACTGCTCGTTGCAGATAAATTCTATACACTGATTGCAAAGCATACTGAATGCCAAAGGATTGTCCCGACCGAATCTCGTACTCCAACTCTTCATTGCCTAAGGAGACCACATGGGTCAAGATGAAATAATAATAGAAATAGGACAACTGAAAGTCAGAATTTCCCCTCAAAAGGCTATAAAATCCAAGAATGAAAATGACGTGGTAGAGGGTGTCAAACAGGGTATCCGCCCAGCGTCTCCTGCGAAAGAGATAAAATCGCTTCACTTCATTATACATGGAACAAACTCCCCTTATTTTTGGCATAGGTCAAACAAGTTTGAAAACACAAGTAGCCCAAGAGCCAGTAAAATAAACCGTAGCCCAATAATAATAAAAGAACGAACCAACTTGGCTGACGGATAAAACTCACCAAGAGATGAAAAGGCAAGAAACGAGATAAAGTAGCAATCAAATGACTCGATTGCTCCTCAAAACCAACCAAAAAGAGAATCCCGTAAGCAAGGAGGCTAGTAATGCTGGAAATTTTTGTAAAGACAAAGGAAAAACTGGCAAAGAGAAAGCCCAGACCATAAAGTGACGCAATAACCACAAAGGACAGAAGAAAAGTAACAAATGTATCGACCCAGTCAGTAGGAAAGGCAATCTGCTGAACCAAGGCAACCAAGCAAAACAAAGGAATGGCCTTGACCAAGTCCAACAAAATCTGTACGATAATTTTGATAAAAAGCATGCCAAAGATGCTCCTTCGACTCTGAATCACGTTGATAATGGTGCGGTCTGCAATCTCATCTTCGATAAAATAGGTCGGATGAGTGATACTGTGGCTAGAAAAATACCAAGTAAAAAGCAAGATAAACAGCTCAAAAGTATCTTGCTGACTGTCAAAATAGTTCAGAAAACCCGTAACCAGAAAGAAAATTCCCAGATTGGCAAAGAGAAGATTGACTTTGAACTGTTTGTATTCACTGAGTTGGCGACTAAACTCTCGCCCAATCGCTGCTAGCATCATTTGAGCACCTCATACAGCAAATCTTCCAAAGAGGCAGGTTCTCGGGTGAACTGCAAAACTTCCGTTTCTTCTAGCAATAGTCGATAAAGGTCTGGATTTCTGGTCTCTACCGAAATCCTATCATCAAGTACCTTGTAGTCCAGCTCAGGAAAGCTTTGTCTCAGTACACTTTCTGCACTCTTATCTAGAAGCAAGTGATAGACTTCATGCTGGTGGACATTGCCAAAAATCTCTTCAAAGGTTCCGTCACGATAAAGCCGCCCCTCCTGAATTACCACCACCCGAGTGCTGACCTTCTTGATAAAACTAGCATCATGACTGGTGATGAAAATACTTGCTTGATGGTAACGAGCATAATCCTGCAAAAGAATCATCAGCTGTTTTTTTGCCAGCAAATCTAGCCCATTAGTCGGCTCATCCAAACAGAGTACTTTCGGTTTCTGTACTAAAGCTAAGATTAAGGTCAATTTCTGACGGTTGCCCTGGGACAGTTCTGAAACCAGCGTGTCCTTATAAGGGGTAAAAGCCAGCTGGTCACACAAGACATCCACCTCTGCCTTGATATGAGACAAGACAATACCATTCAATCCTAGAAAATATTGAAGATTTTCCATAGCTGTCAAATAACTGTACAACCCCTGCCCGCTCTCCAAGACAAACTTGACCAGCGAGTGGATTTTCTTGGAGCGATTAGAAACGCCATGAACACAAACCTCGCCCTTATCCTGCAAAAAAATCCCTGCCAAGAGCTTGATAAAAGTCGACTTCCCGGCACCATTGCCACCAACGATGGAGAAGATTTCACCTGAATCCGCTTGAAAATCAGGAATGTCTAACACTACCTTCTTGTGAAAACTCTTTTGAACTTGTGAAAATGTTATGTCAGTCATTTAAAATAACCCCTAGATTTAGAAGATTCCCTTTAATTTGTTCAATTATTTTTTCAATATCTATATTTTCAGTATTATATTGTTGCTTTAAAGCATCTTGACAACTTTTCTTATTTCTTATGCTTTATAAAAAATGAAAATATATTTCAGATACTTCATATAGTTCGCCGCTAGACTTATTATATAGTATTGTCTTTTTATCTCCTTGAAAATTAGGCTCAAAACGAATAAACAACACTTTATTATTTGTCTACACCTCATATCATAATCCTTATTAGACACATTCGCCAGAGCATAACAACCTCCGCCACAAAATTTATATAGTGAACAGGATTTACAATTAGTATTTTTGCTCCAATTTGTAAGTTTTAGTTCTTCTACTCCAGAAGACCATACTTCATCAAAGTCATTATTCAGTAAATTCCTCATTTTATGTTTTTCATCGTACAAACGGGCAAGGATAAACATCGCGATTCATATCTATCTCAAACTATGTATTTTGTGCTGGACAATATACGTTTTAATGAAATTATAAACTAACAAAAAATGATTTAAGTGACTTATACCACACCACTCTTAAATAATCACGATAATATTGAGTGAGATATGCTTACTTAGTGAAATCCAATACTTTACGTCCTTGAATTTCACCTTTTTCCATTTGGTCAAAGACCTCTACCGCTGTATCAACAGGAACAGTTTCAACAACTGGCACTACCAAGCCTTGTGCACCGAAGTCGAAGGCTTCTTCCAAATCCTTACGTGTACCTACAAGAGATCCAACAACACGGATACCATCTAGAACTGTTTTGACAATGGAAAGCTCCATATATTCAGATGGGAGACCAACCGCAACGACTGTTCCACTAGAACGGACACTATCGACAGCTTGATTGAAGGCAACCTTGGAAACAGCGGTTACAACAGCACTGTGTGTACCACCAGTTTTTTCTTGGATATAACCCGCTACATCTTCAACTTCTTTACCGTTCACAACTAAGTCAGCACCAGATTCTTTAGCCAAATCAAGTTTATCTTGGTTGATATCAACAGCCACTACTCGTGCATTGAAAACTTTCTTAGCATATTGAATAGCCAAATTACCTAGTCCTCCAGCACCATAAATAGCTACCCATTGACCAGGTTCAACTTTAGCTTCTTTAATAGCTTTATAGGTTGTAACTCCCGCACAAGTAATAGATGAAGCTTGAGCTGGATTAAGTCCTTCTGGAACTTTCACAGCATAGTCTGCAGTAACTAAAGCGTAGTCACTCATACCACCGTCAACACTATAACCAGCATTTTTTACAGAACGGCAGAGTGTTTCGCGACCAGTCGTACAATATTCACAATGGCCACATCCTTCGAAGAACCAAGCAATTGATACACGGTCACCTTTTTTAAGTGTTTCAACACCTTCACCAACTTCTTCGACAATACCAATACCTTCGTGACCTAGTATACGACCTGGTACTTGACCAAAGTCTCCATGAGCTACGTGAAGGTCAGTATGGCAAACACCACAGTACTCAACTTTAACCAAAGCTTGACCATGACCAACTACTGCTGGTTTTTCATGATCAACAACTTCAACACCTGTACTTGCTTGATTAACAACAACTGCTCTCATCTTAATTACCACCATATGATAACTTTTGACACCTTCATTATAGCACTTACAGAGATGATATCAACGCTTACATAAAGCTTTTCTTAGCTTGCGAAAACTTTCTTGAAAACTCTCTATACAAGTGGAATTGTTACTATTTCTGCTGCTGATATTACTTTGTTTCAATCATTCCCAAGATATCTATACTGTCTTACGGGTATCTTGGAATCCAAAAGACTAACTTCAAAATGGAAATAGTGATTGCGACCGTCTCTAGCATTCTCCTTATTCAATAGAAAATAGTTTTTCTGACTAATAGACATCTCCCGTAAAATATCATCAGTTAAAAAAGTTAAAGGAATATCCATGGCAGAATAACGATAAAAGTCTTCTTCAAATTTTAAATAGCTATCAGAAAAATAGTCAATTTGAAGTTTATCATCATAAATTTTTCTCTTCCTCATCTATGTTTTCAACCCCCAAACTAATTTCTAATATATCCTTTGTTCGAATACATTTATGTCGCTTGCAAGATTTTATAGTAACTTGATTAAAATCCAAGTCAACCACATAGCCACTACATCTACAGCGCCTACCTTGATCCTTTATCTGGAAACTTCCCAATAATTGACCTGAATAAAGCTGGTTTAATAAAGTAAACTTCTCTAAATCATCCAAATGACTCCTAAGATTTTCTTTAGTCTTATCTTCATGTAGGGAGCTTGTATGTTCTGATAAGAAAAAGCCCATCCACTTCATCATTCCCCTGTCTTGATGTTCCCTAGCTGATTGAAAGGGAAGGTAACTACGGTCTATCATTTTAAGCCATCTAATCCTCCAGCAGAGTGCCCACCAATAAGCTTACTTCGAGCAAGACTCCTAGATGCCTCCTGTAAAGCAGTTGCTTTTTGAATGGTCGTAAAGCCAAATTCCTGTCGAATACTATCTATAACTGCCTGAAGTCTTTCTTCTTTATCAATGTCATCTGGATTATCAAATAAAGAAAGAATCTGAAGCCTTTCATCTACAAAATTTGCATAAGAGACACTGACACTTCGAACAGCCCCTCCTTGATATTTCTTCCTAAAGAGTTCAATGACATGGCTTATTAGTACTCTTGTATTATTAGCGGGTTCAATCTTCATCTGTGCTTGTAGCGAACGCTTGCCCTCTAACTTTGAAAATCCAATGCTGATGGAAACTTGACAAGCTTTCTTATGGGCTCGTCTTAACCTAATAGCTACCTGTTCTGCCATCTCTCTTAGAATCAATTCAATATCAGCTTGACGCTCATAGTCTCGTGGCAAGATTTGGGAATTCCCTAAGCCATGTGACTTTGGTTTATAAGGTTTATGAACATTACTCTCATCGATACCGTTGGCATGAAAAAAAAGATCTAAACCCACAATACCTAACTCCTTTTTAAGAGTATCAGGATTGCTATTAGCAAGTTCTCGAATAGAGAAAATCCCCAACTTGTTTAAACGCTTCTCCATCCGCTTTCCAATCCCCCAAAAATCGGTCATATGGGGAATATTCCAAACCTTAGTCTCGACATCTTCATAGGACCAGTTGGCTCTCATAGTAGCCGTATGTTTGGCCTCATTATCAAGAGCTAACTTGGCCAATAAGGGATTGCTGTTAGACATCCCAACTGTCGAGTAAATGCCTGTCTCCCTCCAAATATCTCTTTGAATACGCCCTGAAATCATATCTAACTTATCTTTTCTTGTAACTGTTCTATCGGGAATAAAGTAATTCAGTGACGACGTGAGATCAATGAAACCCTCATCAATGGAATAAGGAAGAATGTCTTCAACACTGGCATAATTCTGGAAAATGTGTTGAATTTGGATATTCTTTTTTATATAGAGGTCCATTCTAGGAGGAACGATAAAGGTAACCTTAGCCCAAGATTCGATGTAATCTACAAAAGCTCTATCCGTTGGAAGTCCCTGCTTTTTGGCATTATAATAATGAAACTTACGAGAATGAATGTCAAAAGGTAAGTCATAAGAACGACTAACATTTGACTTGCCAAAAACCTGCTTAAATATGGGGGAGGAGGCTAATATCAAACCATTAGCATTTTCAGCCCTGCTCATCACACATAGAGAAGTCTTAAGAGGGTGCAGCCCACGTTCAACACACTCTACACTCGCATAGAAAGATTTCATATCTACAAAAGCAATATCACTTTGCGGTTCTCTTGAATAATCAAAATATCCCATGCTCACCCTTTCGTTAGTTTATAAACTAACACTAGTATAAAATATAACTTGTTTTATTTCAAGTATTTTCCACAAAAAAATAACAACATCCCTTCTAGAATGTTGTTATCCTTCTATTTTTTCCCTTTAACTTGGTCGGTGGCAACATCTTCACCAAACCATTTGTCAGAAATCTTTTGGAATTCTCCATTTTTATAAAGGGTTCTAAATCCTTGATTGATTTTTTTGATCAGTGTCTTATCTGCCTTACGAGCACCTACAGCAAAGCTTTCACCCTCGTAACCAGCAGGCATAACGTTATACTGATTCAGAACTCCTGATTTTTCTAAGTAGTAATTAGCATATACACGGTCAATCAATAGACCATCAATACGTCCACTATCAAGGTCAATCAAGGCCTGAGTAAAGGTCGAATATTGGACTGCTTTTTGGTTGGCGACGATATCCTTCAAAATCTTCGGAGAAGCATTGAAAGCATCATAACCGGAAGAGCCCGCTTGGGCACCTAAGTTCTTACCTGCCATTCCTGAAACAGAATCAATTCCCGAAGACTTTTTGGTTACCAGTACTTGTTCATTGACCATATAAGGCACTGTAAAGTCTGCAGACTGCTTACGCTCATCCGTGACCGAGTAACCATTCCAAATGAGGTCAATTGTCCCATTCTTCAGTTCTGTTTCTTTCATATCCCAGTCAATAGCCTGCCATTCGACATCGATACCATACAATTTAAAAACTGCAGTGGCAAGATCAATATCAAAACCAACATAGCTACCATCCTTTTCCTCATATCCCATAGGAACAAAGGTCGCATCAAAACCAATTTTGATTTTCTTTTCTTTGGTATAGGTTTGCCACTGGTCTTTCTGAGTTGCAAAATGTGAGCGCGAGCTACAAGCTGATAGCGCAAACAAAGGCAAAATGACAAGACAGCCTAGCAAAATCGTTTTTACTATTTTTTTCATGGAAAATCCTCACTATTTTGGATTGATAGTGACAATCTCATCGGCGATGTGCTGTGCAAACTGCATATCGTGAGTGATAACGATTTGCGTAATCCCAGTCTCACGATTCTGCAAAATCAATTTCTCAACTTCTTGACGCAACTCAGGGTCAAGAGCTGATGTTGGTTCATCATAGCCGACAATTTTCGGATCAATCATCATAGCACGCGCAAATGCAACACGTTGTTTTTGTCCCCCAGAAAGAGAGTAAGGATAAGCATTTCCGTGAGCTCCAAGACCTAAACGGTCAAGTAGGGCTTGAGCTTTTTTCTGGGCATCTTCCTTAGACATTCCCATCGTCTTAATTGGCGAAAGCGTTAGGTTGTCTAAGACTGTCAGGTGCGGAAACAGTTGGAAATCTTGGAAGACAAAACCTAGCAAGTTACGACTTTCCATCTGATCCAAGGGAATCTCTTCATTTTCATAAATAATTTGCCCTGAATCAATGGTTTCAAGTCCTGCTAGCATACGCAAAAGAGTCGTTTTCCCACCACCAGATGGTCCGACAATAGCCAAGATTTTCCCTTCTTCTACCGTCAAATTATACTTATCAAAAATTTTGTGTTGACCAAATTGCTTGGAAATATTTTTTAATTCTAACATAAGGTCTCCTATTTGTAGTAGTTAAATTTCTTTTCAATGTGTTTAGAAGCCACAGTCACCACACCAACAAGGATGAGATAAATAGCTCCGGCCACAAACATCGGTGCTAGGGTCGCATCACGGTTCGCAGCGGTACGACTCTCCAAAAGAAGGTCTCCAACCCCAAGCACATAAACCAATGATGAATCCTTAACCAAGTTAATGATCTCGTTAAAGATACTTGGCAAGACAATCTTAACCACCTGAGGAAGAATAACATATCTGATAGTTTGGAAAGGACTAAGTTTAAGCATTTTAGCTGCTTCGTATTGTCCTTTCGGAATAGCCAGGATTCCTCCACGGAAAATCTCTGCGAAATATGCTGCATAATTAAGCGTGAAAGCAAGAATCGCAGCTGGCAGACGGTCAAAGACAATTCCTACGCTCGGAAGAACGTAATAAACAAAAATCAATTGCAAAAGGAGTGGTGTTCCACGCATAATCCAAACATAAAGGGTCAACAACCAATTTAAAGGTTTGAATTTAATCTGCATTAAGAAAGCAAGTACAATCCCTAATGGAATCGACAGTACGATAACAATGAAGAATACTTGAAGTGTGACTACCGCACCGTTCAAAAGGGCTGGTAATACTTCCAAAAACGTATGACATATAAACTCCTATAATTATTTAGTATTGTTGAATATTATACCAAATTATTTAAAAAAATGATATAAGATTTTTGAAAATAGTAAAAAGGAGTGCGACTAGACCCATTTTTCTCAAAAATGAGTTCATAGTCACACTCCTGAGAGACTTAAATAGTCTGTCCTGAGAAACAAACAATACTTAAGTCTAGCATCTCTAAAGCTTATTTAGATTTTCTTAACAAATTCAGATTTAAGTTTCATAGCACCAAAACCATCAATCTTACAATCAATGTTGTGGTCACCTTCAACCAAACGAATATTTTTAACACGTGTGCCTTGTTTAATATCTTTTGGCGCACCTTTAACTTTCAAATCTTTAATAACAGTAACAGTGTCACCGTCAGCAAGACGTGTGCCATTGCTATCAAGAACCACAAGTCCTTCTTCTTCTGCAACTTCGTTTGGATCCCACTCATAGGCACATTCAGGACATACAAGTAAGATTCCATCTTCATAAACATACTCTGAGTTACATTTTGGACAATTTGGTAATGACATAATTCTCTCCTAAGATTGTGATATAGATACTATTCTACTTTAGATTTCCCAATTAAGCAAGGGTGAAAACGATAAAAACAAACAACATCCCTTACACTGTAAGAGATGTTGGTATTTTTATTCAACAGTAACTGATTTAGCCAAGTTACGTGGTTTATCGACGTCGAGTCCACGATGGAGTGTTGCAAAATAAGCAATCAATTGTGTCGGTACAACCATTGAAATTGGTGACAAGTAAGGGTGAACGTTATTAAGAACGATGTCATCACCTTCTTTAGCAACATTTTCCTCAGCAATAGTCAACACTTTAGCACCACGTGCTGCTACCTCTTGGATATTACCACGAGTGTGGCTAGCAAGAACAGCGTCAGACAAGAGGGCAATAACAGGTATACCATCTTCGATCAAAGCAATCGTTCCGTGTTTCAACTCACCTGCTGCAAAACCTTCACATTGAATATATGAGATTTCTTTCAATTTAAGACTAGCTTCCATAGCAACGTAGTAATCTTGACCACGACCAATATAGAAAGCATTACGTGTTTCTGCAAGAAGAGCTGCTACTTTCTCATCAATAACTTCTTTTTCAGAGAGTGTTGATTCGATAGATTGTGCTACAAGTGACAATTCATGTACCAAGTCAAATGCTTTAGCTTTTTCATTACCATTCGCTTCACCGACTGCTTTAGCCAAGAAGGCAAGAGCCGCAATCTGAGCAGTGTAAGCCTTAGTAGAAGCTACGGCAATTTCTGGGCCAGCATGAAGAAGCATTGTATGGTCAGCTTCACGAGAAAGTGTAGATCCCGGAACGTTTGTCACTGTCAAACTTGGAATACCCAACTCGTTAGCTTTAACAAGAACCTGACGGCTATCTGCTGTTTCACCTGATTGGCTAATAAAACAAAGAGAGGTTTCTTGCTAAGGAGTGGCATACCATAACCCCACTCAGAAGAAATACCAAGCTCAACTGGTGTATCTGTCAACTCTTCGAGCATCTTCTTAGAAGCAAAACCAGCATGATATGATGTTCCTGCCGCAAGGATATAGATACGATCAGCCTCTTGAACAGCCTTGATAATATCAGCATCTACAGTTACTTGCCCCTTATCATCTGTGTAGGCTTGGATAAGCTTACGCATCACTGTTGGTTGCTCATCGATTTCTTTGAGCATGTAGTAAGGGTATGTGCCTTTACCAATATCAGATAGGTCAAGTTCAGCTGTATAGCTATCACGTTCTTTTACATTGCCATCATAGTCTTGAACTTCAACACTATCAGCCTTCACGATAACCAATTCTTGATCGTGAATTTCCATGTATTGATTAGTTTCGCGAATCATAGCCATGGCATCTGAGCAGACCATGTTATAGCCATCACCAAGACCAATCAAAAGTGGTGACTTGTTTTTTGCCACGTAAATTGTTGAGGCATCTTCAGAATCCATGAGGGCAAAGGCATATGATCCACGGATAATGTGAAGAGCTTTCTTGAATGCTTCAAGAGTTGACAAACCATCTTCTTCAACGAATTTTCCAATCAAGTGAACTGCAATTTCAGTATCAGTTTGACCTTTGAAATGGTGACCAGAAAGGTATTCTTCCTTAATTTCAAGATAGTTTTCAATAACACCATTGTGAACCAAAACGAAACGTTCTGTTTCTGAGCGGTGTGGGTGAGCATTGTCCTCTGTTGGTTTACCGTGAGTTGCCCAACGAGTATGTCCAATACCGGCTGTACCTTCTACTCCTTCAGTTTTAGCAGCAAGCTCCGCAATACGGCCAACAGCCTTAACCAATTGACTAGATGCATCGCCAGCTACAAAGATACCAGCTGAATCATAACCACGGTATTCTAGCTTTTCAAGTCCTTGAATCAAGATATCAGTTGCATTTGTGTTACCTACAACACCAACAATTCCACACATATTTTTAATAATAACCTCAAATCAAAGAGGTCATGTCTCCTTCATTTAAAATTGGTATAGTCAATAAGCTCTTTAAAAAGCTTAACGAGGACAGTATATTGCATATATTTGACAATGTCAAGTATAAAAATTGGTATAGTCCTAAAAAGACCTTTTACTCGCCTCTTATCCTAAGGAATAATCCTTAAAATATGCTATAATAAGGCTATGCGAATTCAACAATTACATTATATTATCAAAATCGTCGAAACCGGCTCAATGAATGAAGCTGCAAAACAACTTTTCATTACGCAACCAAGTCTTTCAAATGCTGTTCGTGACTTGGAAAGAGAAATGGGAATTGATATCTTTATCCGTAACCCTAAGGGAATCACCTTAACCAAGGATGGCGTTGAATTTCTCTCTTATGCCCGTCAGGTAGTGGAACAAACGAATCTCTTGGAAGAACGCTACAAGAGTCACACAGAGACACGTGAATTGTTTAGTGTTTCCTCTCAACACTACGCTTTTGTTGTCAATGCCTTCGTCTCACTTCTCAAGAGAGCTGATATGACACGTTACGAGCTCTTCTTACGTGAAACACGTACTTACGAAATTATTGAGGACGTTAAAAACTTCCGTTCAGAAATTGGTGTTCTCTTCCTTAACAGCTATAACCGAGATGTCTTGACTAAGATGTTTGACGACAACCGTCTCACATATACCAGTCTCTTCAAAGCTAGACCACATATCTTTGTCAGCAAGTCAAATCCCTTGGCTAAGCATGAAGTTGTCTCTTTAGAAGATTTAGAAGACTTCCCATACCTTAGCTACGACCAAGGGATTCATAATTCCTTCTACTATTCTGAAGAGATTCTCTCTCAGATTCCCCATAAAAAGTCCATCGTGGTTTCAGACCGCGCGACACTCTTCAACCTATTAATTGGTTTGGATGGTTACACCATTGCTACAGGTATTTTAAATAGTAATTTGAATGGTGATAACATTGTCTCTATCCCGCTTGATATTGATGATGAGATTGATATTGTTTACTTGAAGCATGAAAAAGGCAACCCTCTCTAAAAATGGGGGAAAAATTCCTAGATAACCTCGTTAAAGAAGTCACTTTTGACAACTAATAGATTTAGTCCCCAGCATATAATGTTGGGGACTTTTTATCGCCCAAACTATCCAATTTTTGGTTCACAAAAAAAGAGCCTTTCGACTCTCATCATTATTTATAATTTTTTTATAGCTTGCCCAAGCCTCATCTATAGATAAGGTCTCAGCATCTGTGTATGAGCCTCTATAGCTATTCCAAACAAGGTACTTGTAGAACCAGTTGCTTGAGTAACTGGAGCTTGATCGTAGGCAGTCAAACCATAGTATGCAATAATGCTATTTAATTTAGAAGCGTAAAGACTGTCAGTTGCATAAGTTCCTGTCAGTGCTTGAGTGGCATCTGCATAACTACTTGTATTTGATTTCCAAGTTCCAGCATAAGTTGATGACGTCATCAAAGCAGCATAATCGGCTAAAGAATCACTCAGACTTCCATAAGAACGGAAAGGTTCATCAATCTCATAAGTCTTCCCTGTACCATCGTCTTCCCAAGTACGCATGGTCACAGAATTCCCATTATAAGAGCCCTTAATCCCGAAGAAGTTGTAATAAGGAGCCTGACTCAAACCTGACTGACCTGAATTTGATTCCAGAATGGCTTGAGCAATTAGAACAGAAGCATAGATATTGTAATCTTGACCAATCTGTCTCGCAGTCTCTCCGATACTATCAATAAAAGCCGTCGTAGTTTGATTGTAGGCAGCTTCAGCTTTAGCATTAACACTGTTATCATTTTTTCTATCTGTTGTAAAAGCTAGAACCAAAAAGAGCGAACAAACAAAAGCTCCCACAATAAAAATCATATACTTCTTTAAATGACGATACATACAACCCTTCCTTCATAAGATTTTTAATTATAATATTTCAATACTATTCTATCAGAAAAACTGACAAGTCGCAACTTTCAGACCCATTTTCCTTGATAAATAAAGCAAATGTCACCTTTACATCATATTTATAATAAGCTATAATATAGTCAAATTTTAAGGAGATAAATGAATGAAAATAAAAGAATTCTTACCAGGATTAAGTATTGCAATACTTATATCTCTCCTAGCATGGTTCCTTGGAAACTTGTTCCCTATTATTGGTGGGACTGTCCTTGGTTTATTTATAGGACTTCTGCTAGGAATTATTCTAAGAGATTCTCAGAAACTTAAAGCAGGAATGCAATTCACTTCTAAAAAAGTATTACAATACGCTGTTATTCTTCTTGGATTTGGACTAAATCTTTCCCAAGTCTTTAAGGTTGGCGTAACATCACTTCCCATTATTCTAGTGACTATTACTACGGCACTGCTTACTGCTTATGTCGTCCATCGCGTGTTCAAGCTAGATAGTGAAATTGCTACTTTAGTAGGTGTTGGTTCTTCTATTTGTGGGGGATCTGCTATCGCTGCAGCTGCTCCTGTAATCAAGGCTAAAGATGAATCTATTGCAACAGCAATCTCTGTAATTTTCTTTTTCAATATCTTAGCAGCTCTACTCTTCCCTCACTTGGGATCCTGGTTGGGACTTAGTAATCAAGGCTTTGCCATATTTGCTGGAACAGCTGTCAACGATACTTCTTCTGTAACTGCTACAGCCAGCTCTTGGGATAGCTTACATGGAACATCCATTCTAGAGCAGGCAACAATTGTTAAGTTGACTCGAACGCTTGCTATCATCCCTATAACTCTTGGGCTTTCTGTACGGCAGTCGCGAAAGGACAATACAAAGGAAGCCTTCTCGCTAGCCAAAGCAGTGCCTAACTTTATCCTTTGGTTCCTTTTGGCCTCACTGATTACAACTGTTTCAATATCACTCGGTGTAACACCTGCCGTCTTTTCACCTTTAAAAGACCTTTCGAAATTTATGATTATTATAGCCATGGCAGCTATTGGTTTCCAAACAAATCTCAAAAAACTAATCACTAAAGGAGGCTCAGCACTTCTAGTGGGAGGAGTTTGCTGGTTATTAATCAGTCTTGCTTCTCTTCTCATGCAAAAGCTATTAGGACTTTGGTAAAAGACATCTAAAAAACTCACAATCTTGCTAAGTTTGTGAGTTTTTATTATAGAATCATTTTTTATACTCAAAGACATAGGTTTGAATAACCTTGTCCCCATCGTTTGTTACTTTCAAATCAACATTGTAGCTCTTGGTTTCACCACTAATATCCTGAACCTTATAATCACCATCTTTTTTTACCGAAGAGGTGGTCTGCCCTGAATAATGCTTTACTTCAAGACTTGAAGTTCTGTCTAGAGAATAAGGAATAAGCCCATTTAAAGAATATAGCCCATACAAAATAAGACATAAAAAGCTCAGTGACGCAAGGCTCACTAAATAATATTTAACAAAAGCCCCCAATTTCAACCCCTGTTTACTCACTTAGTTATTATCTTCCTTTAACTTAACATTCTTTTTATTAGAGTATTTTCAAATTTTATTTTACACACATTTGGGTATTTTGTCAAATTATTTGATATTTAAAACAGAACCTATATTTTTTTATATACTAAAAGCCGTTAGATGACTAACGGCTATTTTTTATTTCTGAAATAACGTATTCAAGACGGCTATAGAGACCAAGTAATAAGTCGTAACTTCGATTTTCATTTTCTTTCAAAACAGTGAAAACTGTTGTACTATAGGTAAATTCAAAGAAGTCATCTAATTCCTTGAGCCAGTCATCAATAACCCCTAAATTTTGATCAATGATTGCAAACAAACTTGGTTGATACCAGATTGTACCTTCGATATAAAGGTTTTTGTCAGATAATTTAGATAGGGATACTTTCAAGTCAGCAAGCTCTCGTTTAGCAAGATTTGGTTCAATCTTTAAATCAAAAAGCAAGCGTGCATCATGATTTAGAATATCGAGTTCTGCTTGAAGCAGTTGAATATAATGTATCGCTACTAAATACTGGTTCATGGGTCTCTCCTGGTCATCTGAAAATCGTACTATTATTGTACCACTAAAGAATGAAAAAATGTAGTAATTATTTAATTTTTTACAGGATTTTTTTAGAAAAAATACCATGCTTTAAATTTCTATTTAAAAATAATGACACTAGCGATTTTCTAAGAGTTTAAGAAATGAAAGATTTTTTAAAAAAAGAAAAACACTCACGAATGAGTGCAATTCTAGTATTAATGACTAACCATTTCTTGGGCAATTTCAAAGCCACTAAGTTTTCCAGGATAGTAAGTTGGCCAATTATCCATCTCTTTTAGAATCTCATCTTGGCTACTATTTCCGAAGAAAATATGGAAATGTGCTGAAGTTGTTGGATCTATTTGATGATCTGAAAATTGGACATACTGGTAAGGGTTATCTGCTGCTTGACTGTCGGTTGCTGTGAAAAGATAACGGACACCTTTTTTACCAGAAGCATAGGTTAGAATCTTATAACCATCATAACGATAAGTGTGTGTCACGCTACTTCCATCATTCTTTGTGAAAGTCATGGTCATCTTTTTACCATCAATAGCAATTTTAGAAACATCTGTTTGATAGCCCTTAGTGTAGTACTCTTTGTACTCTTGTGCGGTTTTATCCTTATTTAATAGAGATTTGTATTCAAATACTTGATCTAAAGTACCATCTTGGAGGTAAGGATAGACCGATTGCCATTCACCAGACCAATCAGAAAGTTCCCTATCTTTGACATCTTTGTCATCAAAGTAACCATTTTGGACTGTTTTCTTATCATCGCTTCCTGTTTCAGGTTGGATAGCTTTACCTTCAACATCTGTTGTTAAACGAAGATTCTTTAGGTTCTCAGTCATAACACTGACATAATCTTCACCTTTTTTCAACTGTTCCTTAGTTAGTGATTCAATTGGATTTAAAACTGCTGTCTTAACTCCTACTTCGTTAGCTAAGGTTTTGGCAACGCTGCTTGAAGCATTTTCCTCAAAGTAGATATAGTTAATATCATATTCTTTGACATACTTAGAAAGGCTAGCGATACGTTTTGCAGATGGATCAGATTCAGCTGAAACACCAGAAATTGGTACTTGTGTCAAACCGTAATCTAAAGCAAGGTAGGCAAAAGCTGAGTGCTGGGTAACAAAACTTTTCTGTTTCGCTTGACTTAAGGCTTCAGTATACTCCTTATCCAAAGTCTTTAATTTTTTAAGGTATTTCTCGGCATTGGTTGTAAAGACTGCTTTTTTATCTGGATGTTGAGCAATCAAACCGTCCCTAATAGTTTCAACTAATTTTTGAGAACGTTTAGGTGAGAGCCAAACATGAGGATCATATTCGTGGTGATGCTCTTCTCCACCGTGATCATGATCTTCTTCCTCTATTCCAGGTAAGAGAACCATGCCTTGACTTGCCTTAATGATTTTTGTATTTTTAGTGTTGATAGACTTTTCAACTTTTGGAACCCAGGTTTCCATATTTTCATTTAGGTAAACGAAAGTGTCTGCTTTTTCAATGTCAGCGACATTCTTAGTAGATGGTTGAAAATCGTGGGCTTCACTACCAGCGGGAATAAGATAAGACACCTCTCCCTCATCGCCAACAACCTGCTTTGTAAATTCATAAACAGGGTAAAAGCTGGTCACAACCTTCAAGTCGCTATTTCCTTTTGAACCGTGGTGACTAGTCGTATAATAAATACCTGCACCAGCAGCTAAAACAACTGCTGCTATTCCTGCTAGGCCAAAAATGCGTTTCTTTTTCATGATATTCCTTTCAAAATACTTAACCAGTTAATAGTTTACTGGTTAAGTATATCACACTTCATTTATTTTGCAAGTACTAAAATAAAAAAATTGAAATATTTCGATGAAAAAGAATTATTTGATATACTGGAAATATCATTTGGAAAGTAGGTTATACATGTTTCGTAAATTAACCCTATATCTTTTTTTATTGCTTGCATCCATTGGCCTGACTTATGATACACAATCATACACCTCAGGTGCCTTGTCTGGTTCAGCATACGGTATTATTGGACTATCAACACTAATTGCCTTATGTTATATCCTACCAGGAATATTTCTGGTTCGATACTTAGGTAAGAGATGGCAGGTGAAACCACTTGTTCTCATATTTGCTCTAATTGGTGGAGTCTTTATTACAGGATGGATAGCTGGTTATGCCAATACCATTTCTCACGACTGGGTGACTGCTCATCTTTCTTCAAAGAGTTTCTTCTACCGCTTTGAGGATGCCCTTATGGCCCCCCTAGTTGAAGAACCCCTCAAACTAGCTGCTTTTCTCTTTGCTATCTATATGGTGCCAACAAAAAGTTACAAAGGACTCTTGCTTGTCGCTATTACCGCAGGTCTTGGCTTCCAGATTAGTGAAGACTTCTCCTATATTCTTTCAGATTTGCCTGATGGTTTTTCTTATACGATTTCAGGGATTCTTGGTCGTACTGTTGGTGCTGTATCATCTCACTGGCTTTACACATCCTTCCTTGCAATGGGGCTAGTCCTTATATGGCGTTCACGTCAAAAATTCATTAATTCCAAGTACAGTCTTATTGGTATTCTTTATGTTTGTGGTGCTTTTGCGGCACACTTTGCTTGGAATTCACCTCTTCGAAATTTAGAAAGCGATTTGCCATGGGCATCAGGCCTTCTCATTTCACTCAATCTTTTCTTTTTCATTACACTTTATCAGATTCTCTCGAAACTAGATGAAGAAAACAAGTAAGGTTAGACTACGAAAAAACCTTTCCATAAAATTGGAAAGGTTTTTTTGATGACTTTAATCACTCATAGAAAAACGATTGGTCATCAAGTTACTTTCATCATCTAAGACTTTTGCCAATAGTTTATCTGTTTCTGACTGAATCTTATCACTAATTTTTTGATTTTCTGCTTCAAAATCAATACTTTCATCATTAGCCAAAGCGGTATCAACATGATTAATCATGGCATGGCCAGAGCCATAGTTGTTTCTACATAGGCATCTAAATCAGCTTCATGCTGTTGGAAATGAGGATCACAGATAGCAGCAATCAAGCGATTACTCCAGTAAAAATTGCCTGTATCTACTTTATCAGTTGTTTGACGGAAATAAGCAGGTGTTGTTCCGACCTGAGTCCAGAATGGCACCATTGTACCAAATGGCATTGATCCATAGGCTAACCACTGAATACCAGTCGTTTCTGATGGTTTGTTAGGACGCATTTGCAAGAGAGCTGTTTGACTAGTACGGTTAATACCAATTGGACGGAATTGGCGTTGACTTACCGCATCTCCTTGAGGTCCATAAGGGTCATAAGGTGTATCTTGGTAATGAAGACTCAAAACGTATTTAACATCTTCAACTGTAATTTTGCGGTATGGTTTTTGGCACCATGGAATAAAGAATGATTTTGGATCATAGTCTTTTTCTGGGTTCAAAAATTTCTGCATAGCCCAGGCGCGTGGTGTATTATAATGACGGTCCTTATCTCGTTGGCTACCAAAAGCGTAACGTGGATTAAAGTGTTCATTAGAGTAGGTCAAATCCAAGTGATGTTTATTAATAAAATTTCGAATGTCTGGTGAGGCAAGATAGTCGTCTGGATTTTCAAACTCATAGTGATCGATACCAAGTTGGTTTGGGTTAGTAACATAGGCATCGTCTGGAACTCGTCTTGCAATCCAATGGTGACCACCAATTGTTTCCAACCACCAAATTTCTTCAGTGTCTGAAAAAGCAATCCCATTAGACTCGTAAGTTCCGTAAGTTTCAAGGAGTTGTCCCAAACGAAGGACACCTTCACGCGCCGTCTTGATATATGGCAAGACCAAAGTCAACATATCCTCTTCTCCAAAACCATCTTTAACAAGAGGATCAGCGCCGAGAACACGCGCATTAGTCGTGATTGTTTCTGTTGCACTCATGGCAACATTAGCTGAGTTAATACCAGCTTCACCCCAAATACCGTCTTTCCCAAGCGCATCTGGGACAGAAGTATAACGTAGAGGATTATCTGGCAAATCAATTGAAAAATTGCTAAGCACAGACTGGTAATGACGCGGTTGGTCTTCTGGGGTCACGACGAGAAATTCTTTGGGCGTAAAAACGCCTGATTGAGAATCCTCAGTACGTGCAATCATGGTAGAGCCGTCATATGAGGCTTTCTTACCTACTAAAATCGTTGTACAAGCCATAAAAGCTTCCTTTCTACTTACAAATCGTCCGCAATCTTATTGATTTTTCTGAGACGATGGTTAACACCACTCTTGGTCAGAGGAGGTTCTATACTATCTGCAATCTGCTGGATAGAGTAATCTGGGTTGGCAATACGAAGTTGGGCAATTTGGCGCAGCTCCACCGGTAAATCTCCAAGCCAACCGTATCCATAATCTTGATAATATTATTAATTGTTTTCATGCTAGCACTAATCGTTCTAGCAATATTGGCTGTTTCCGCATTATTGGCACGATTCAGATCATTTCTGGTTTCTCGCATAATTTTGACTTCTTCGAAGGCATCCTTAGAGTTCATTGCGCCGATAACAAGGAGAAAATCCATAATGTCCTCAGCTTTTTGAAGATAGGTCACAAAACCATTTTTATGACTCAAAACCTTAGCATCGAGCATAAATTTTTTCATGAGGGAAGCTAAATCCTCTGCGTGGTCTTGGTAAACGGAAAAAATTTCTAATTGATAACGGCCTTTTTCAGGATCACGTACTGTTCCAGTCGCCAAAAAAGCGCCTCGTAAATAGGATCTTCCAGCTTCGTCATCTTCCATTACTGATGTTTCAATACCTGTTTCAAAGCCAAAGAAAGAATCCGCCAATTGTAAATCGGACAAAATATCATTGACATGGTCAGCGACAAAAACCGTGTAAACACGATTTTTCTTGAGATTGGTCTTGTTGTAATGTCTCAATTCAGGATTACTCTGATAACGACTTTCCATTAATTGGTAGATATGTCGCGCAATCTTTGCATTTTCTGTTGAGATGGAAAGAGTCAAACCTTGATTGGTCAATCCAACTGAACCAGACATCTTAATCAATGCTGACAATTCAGCCTTGTCTTTGGTTGAAGCAGCAATTATCTCTTCTTTAACCTTAATTGTGAAACTCATGACTTGTTCCTCACTAGGTGCATGAGCTCATCCACTACCAAGTCACCATGGTGGAAGGCACCACCATTTTCAAGTCGCAAAAAATTAGAAGACACAACTGTTTTAGCTTCACGACGTAAGCCCTCAAAATCATGCTCAACCTGAACAAGGTATTCATCAAATTTATTACTAGCCATGTATTCCTTAGGCACTTTCTTGATGTTAACTAAGACATTGTCAATCACATCAGAGCCAAGATGACGATTAAGAACAGCCACATGGTCGGCATCTGAGAATTGTTCAGTTTCTCCGTACTGAGTCATAATATTACAAATGTACGTGACATCAGCCTTGGTCTCGATAAGAGCCTGACGAATCTCTGGTATAACTAGATTGGGCAAAATCGATGTATAAAGTGATCCAGGACCTAAAACAATCATATCACTATTCATAATAGCATCAACAACCTTACGACTGGCCTTAGGCTCTTCATCATTATAGGTATTGGTCACATAAACGCGTTCAATCATGCCATCGTACTGGGCAATGCTACTCTCCCCTGCTACTTCATGACCATCCTGAAACGGCATGAAGCGTCAAGGCTGTCTCACTAGCTGGATAAATCTTTCCTGTAACATGGAAGAACTTCGTCAGAAGCTGCATAGCATTATAGGTAGATCCCTGCATTTCTGAAATTCCAGCGATGATTAGGTTTCCGAGTGGATGACCAGCCAAAGCACCATCGGTTTTATCAAAACGATATTGGAAAACTCTTTCATAAAGTTTAGGCATATCACTCATAGCTACCAAAACATTACGCAAATCCCCTGGAGGTGTCAGTTGCATGATATCACGCAAATCTCCCGAAGAACCGCCATCATCAGCTACAGTTACCACAGCAGTGATATCAACATCCTTATGACGCAAACTACGAAGAATGACTGGGATACCAGTTCCCCCACCTATTACTGTAATTCTTGGTTTTTTCATGAACGATTCACTGTCTCCTTACGTCGATCCTTATCACGATGTGTTTCATTGACTGTCCAATCATTTTTCAAATCTTGAGCCAGACGATGTGCAAAGGCTACACTACGGTGTTGACCACCTGTACAACCAACAGCAATGGTAAGAACAGACTTACCTTCTTTCTTGTATCCAGGCAAGATTGGTTTGATAAGCTGTGTCAAATGATTGTAAAAGTCTTCTGATTCCTTATGTTTCATGACATAATCAAAAACTTCTTTATCCAAACCTGTGAGGTTACGAAGTGCAGGATCATAATAAGGATTTGGCAAGAAACGGACATCAAAAACCAGGTCTGCATCCAATGGCAATCCATATTTAAAACCAAAACTCAAAACTTCAATACGGAAAGAAGATTGGTCTTGTTCAGATGAGAACTGTTCAGAAATAGTCTTACGCAACTGGCGTGGGGTTAATTCTGTCGTATCAACCACGTTTTGACTCAAACTCTTAAGCGGTGACAAAAGCTCACGCTCAAGCTTAATGCCATCCAAACACGACCATCTGCCGCCAATGGGTGGCTACGACGTGTCTCTTTATAACGAGAAACCAATTCACCATCAGTGGCATCCAAGAATAGAATCTTGAAATTAAGTTCCTCATTACTTTCCAATTTATCCAGAATATCGTTAATCTCATCGAAGAACAAGCGACTACGCATGTCAACAACAAGAGCAATCTTGTCTGTCTCTTCACTATGTTTTACCAATTCGATAACCTTAGGTACCAAAGAGGGGGGCATATTATCAATGGTGAAGTATCCAATATCCTCAAAGGATTGAATTGCTACAGTCTTACCTGCACCACTCATCCCTGTTACAACAACTAAATTAATTTTTTTCGTTCCCATGAGACTCCCTTTCTAATCTTTCTTCTTTCAAGACACGAATAATGTCTGACATCTTCTCAACCTGTTGGCTAACCCCCATAATCATTTCTGTCTGCAATTTTTGAATTGTCAGAAGATCTGATTGGTCTTGTTGAACCAAGTGGTCTATTTTTTCATGCAAAAGTCGGATTTCTTCCTTAGACTGGGTATTGACGTGATAGTCGTTACGCGCTTGTAAACGGTCATAATCCGATGCTCGATTCTGACTCATCATAATCAATGGTGCCTGAACGGCCGCTAGAGTAGACAAGGCCAGATTCAACAGAATAAATGGATACTTATCAAAGGCAATCCCAAAGGGTTGAACAACATTCAGCCCCATCCAAATGGCCATAAAAGCAACGAATGACAAGATAAAAGTCCAAGATCCACCAAATCGGGCCACCTCATCCGCCACTTTTTGACCAAAAGTAATCCTACTATCCAATTGTTCCTGGATGTCTTGATCTTCATACAATAAACTCTTGGTCACATCGTGAACGGTTTCCCGAACATGTTCGTTTTTCTCATTAGCATTAGCAATAACTTCATCTAGAAAAACTAACCTATAATCCAAAAGGCTGATATTACTAATAAAATCATGTCCTTGTAAATCAGGGTAATCTTTTTTCAAAAGCACCTGCAAACGACTATTTAGACGTTCGAAATAAGAGCCATCGGTTTCATCGAACCACTCTTTAGAGATATAATCCTGAACTCTCTTAACCTGCATATTTTCGCCTTCTTTCTAGGCTCTATTATACCATATTGAAAGCTTAAACGTTCAATAGATAAAGGAAAGAGTCCAAGACTAACCTCAGACTCCTCAATTATTGGGACAATTAATTTAAACTCTTCTTATTGGTAATTTAAAGTCCAGTAGTAAGTACCGTCACCAGCGACAACACAAGCTACTGCTGCTTGAGTAGCATCTGGACTCATGAGAAGTTCACGAATACCACTACTCAACCATTTATTGGCTACAACTGAACCATCAGATTCACGACGGTAAACAATACCATCACTGTTGTAAGTGTGTGAAATATCTTTGGCATGTGGAAGGGTTGTGCTATTGTAAAGATCATCAGACCATGTAAGTGCTGGCAAACCAGCAGCTGTACGTTGAGCATTGATTTCATTAAAGGCAGCCTTAGCTGAGTCAACTTCAACATAATCAGAGTTTTCAGTTGGTTCTACATGATAAACAAATTTAACATAACCAAATTCAACATCACTATATTTTTTGTCGTCAACACCGCTCTTGAGATTAGCTGTAATAACATAGTCACGTGCCCAAGCACTGCCCTTAGAAGCGTTGAAGTTGTCAACATCTTCAATTTCCCAAGTTACATTACAATCCCAGCCAGCATTATCTAAGAATTTTGGAGCAAAATTCTTAATAACATAATCTTTGAATTCATCCACATTTTGGAATGGCAAAGCTTCACCAGCTTTACCAGTACCAACGACATTTTCAGAATACAACTTAACACTTGATGCATTGTCATCGTACATGTATTCGTCGTTTCCTGCTGGTTTATGGAAATCTGGATCAAGCTCTGGGTCATCATTGGCAGTACCGTTGTAGAGTTTCCACTTACCGTCAACCCATTTGTAGTAACCATCGATACCACGTGCATTGTCTTCATCTGTCAATGCCACACGATAGTAATAAGTACCGTTGTCATCTACAAATCTTGGATCTGAATACATGCGATAATCTGTTGGTGGCAATGTTGGTTTTGGCAACTTATCATAGTCAATGTTTGTTTCAGGCGCATATGGTGGTTTTTCAAGTTCAGGAGCTTCAGAACTTGTTTCTGATGTTGAACCTGTCTCTGAAGTTGCTGCTGAAGAAGATTCAGACGTTACAGCAGAACTTGAGTTACCATTCGATACTACTTCTGAAGTTGAATTACCTGTTGAAGCAGCATCTGAAATTGTGGCAGAGGTTGAATCAACGGTTGATGGTACCTCTGAAGTTGCAGACGACGTTGAATCTACGGTTGATGGCGCTTCTGAAGTTGCTGATGACGTTGAATTACCTGTTGATGGTGCTTCTGAAGTTGCTGATGACGTTGAATCAACCATCGATGGTGACTCTGAAGTTGCAGATGATGTTGAATCTACAGTTGATGGTACCTCTGAAGTTGCAGATGATGTTGAATCAACTGTTGATGGTGCTTCTGAAGTTGCTGATGACGTTGAATTACCTGTTGATGGTGCTTCTGAAGTTGCTGATGACGTTGAATCAACCATCGATGGTGACTCTGAAGTTGCAGACGAAGTTGAATCAACCATTGATGGTGCTTCTGAAGTTGCTGATGACGTTGAATCAACCATTGATGGTGCTTCCGAAGTTGTTGGAGCTTCAGAGTCTGTGCTTGAAGCCTTAACAAGTACCCACTTACCATTTGAATAATAGTAATAATCACCATTATCTTTCAAATAATAGTGAGTACCATTTTCATAACGGTAGTGAGGATCATTTCTCAAAACCTCATAACCAGTCGTTGGTGTATTGTTAGAACCACTATTGTTGTTATTATAGTCGCCACCACGAACCCAACGTCCGTTATAGTTAACATAGTAGCTACCATCACTCAAAATGTAGTACAAATAACCATTGCTATAGCGGTAAGTACCAGATTCGTTGTAGTTGTTGTAGCCAGGATTATAGTTATTATAGCCATAATCATAGTTATAATTATAGCCATAGTTATAGTTTGGATAATAATTATTGTAACCGTAGTTATAGCCATAGTTTGGATAATAGTTGTTATACCATGAGTTATAACTATAGTTATTAGAATAACCACGTCCATAATAACTATCGGCTTGTGCATGATTGTTGCCAACTACAGTTGGTGCTAAAATAGCTGCCCCTAGGACAGCACATGAAAATAATCGTAAACTCTTTCCCATTGTCTTTTCCCCTTTTAAAACAAATATACCTTTTATAAGCAATCGCTTACATTTCCATTTACACTTTAATTGTAAGAAATAAAACTTCTATTGTCAAATTATTTTAATAATAGAAGTTTCTCAGACTAAACCAATAGAAGACTAAAAAAGACCTAACTTTCTTTGTGAAAAACGGTTAGGCGGACCTCTTTTAGGGCTTAAAGGCAAGTGTTTAAACAAAAAAAGCCCTCTATTTGTATAAGGACTTTTAGCGTAACATTAACGATTATCAATATTTTCTGGGTAAAGATCGTGATTAAAGAGACGTTGCTCGGCCATCTTCTCATACTTTGTTTCAGGACGACCATAATTATAATAAGGGTCAATCGAAATACCACCACGAGGTGTAAATTTACCCCAAACTTCCAGGTAACGAGGGTTCAAAAGTTTCACCAAATCTTTACCAATGGTATTAATACAGTTTTCGTGGAAATCCCCATGGTTACGGTAACTAAAGAGGTAAAGCTTTAGAGATTTAGACTCAACGCAGAGCTGGTCTGGAATATAAGAAATATAGATACTTGCGAAATCAGGTTGGCCAGTAATAGGACAAAGTGACGTAAATTCTGGACAGTTAAATTTGATAAAATAATCATTATCAGTGTGACGATTATCAAATGACTCCAAGACTTGTGGAGAGTATTCGAAAATATAAGGTGTCTCCTTATTACCAAGGAGAGTAAGGTTTTTCATTTCTTCTTGTTGTGACATTTTTATTCCTTTGTTGTTAATTTCCTAGGCCTTTCAATGGCCTTATTTTAATCTAAGTTTCTAATGTTAATCATTTATAAAGTAAAAATACTATCAATTCTAAGCTTATAGAATGTGAAGATTAGACTCCGCGCTCATTATCGTAGAGTAGGGTATGAAGCTGAGGGAGAACACGCACATTTCCCCACGAGTCATCAGCAGCTACTGTCTCCCAGAGCTCTTTGAGGCGATCTAATTGATGTTGGACGATATTACCTTCAGCTTTCGGTTCTGGATTACCAGCTGAAAGAAACATGACATCTGGCTGATAACGTTCCTGAATCATTTTAGCAAAGGCTAAATCATCATCGTCAAAAACAGGAACCTTGAAGGTAACTTTATCAGGATCAAGTTGTGAAACAATAAAGTCAAGGGTTTCCATATTGACTTCCATCTTGGATGATGGTGGTTTAGGACTTAAGGTTACTTGATCAATATCCTTGAGCCACTCCTGCCAGCGAGAACCCTGAGTTTCAACGGCCAAAGTCACTCCTCTAGCCTTGAGTTTTGAAACGAGTTCAGCCATATTTGCCGCTAAAAGAGCTGGGTTCCCTCCAGAAAGAGTAACATAGTCGTAAGTTCCTAGCGCATCCAAAGCTTCAATAACTTCATCAGCTGTCATACGCGTTGGCTTCTCTGACCCGTCCCAAGTGAAAGCAGAATCACACCAATCACAATGGTAATCACATCCTGCTGTCCTTACAAACATGGTCTTTTGACCGATAGCTCGCCCTTCCCCTTGAAAGGTCGGTCCAAAAATTTCAAGCACAGGTAGTTTGAGTACACGTTCTCTAGTCATCCAACCACTCCCGTCTAAACTCTGCAAAGGCTGTTGGTGTTTCATAAAGACGCACATATTCCAAACGAAGTCCTCTCTCCTCAGGCAGATGTTGACTCGTTATCTGGAAAATCCAGAAAACCATATTTTCCGCAGTTGTGTTCATATAAGGCAAAGTCTCATTGAGATAACGGTGATCTAACTGTGGTTCCAAATGGTCCTTATAAATGCTCTTTAGATCACCAAAATCGAAGGTCATGCCACGCTCATCCAAGTATCCACTTACTGCAATCTGAAGATGGTAGGTATGACCATGAAGTGATTTGCATTTGCCTTCATAATTAAAGAGATGGTGGGCAGCATCAAAAGTAAACTCTTTAGAAACCATTGTACGGTGAGGATTGTAAACCAAGGACTCACCTGTTTCTTTTTTGATTTCTTTCGGTGCAAAGAACATTAAGCTTCTCCTCTTTCCGCTAGATATTTTTCAAGGCCTTTTTGACGCAAGTGACAGGCAGGGCATTCCCCACAACCAGTTCCAATAATACCGTTATAGCAAGTTAGCGTTTTTTCACGAACATAGTCAAAAGCTCCTAGTTGGTCAGCCAAAGCCCAAGTCTCAGCCTTATCTAACCACATGAGAGGGGTTTGGATAACGAAATCATAGGTCATGGCTAGATTAAGTGTAACATTAAGCGATTTGACAAAAACATCACGACAGTCTGGATAACCAGAAAAGTCTGTCTCACAAACACCCGTAACAATATCAGTAATACCACGTTGCTTAGCTAGAACAGCTGCAAAAGAAAGGAAAAGATGATTACGCCCGTCCACAAAAGTATTAGGAACTTCACCTTCTTCTGCCTCAATCTCAATATCAGATGTTAAGGCATTTTCAGTGATTTGACCAAGCAAAGACATGTCCAAAACATGGTGTTTAAGCTCTTGTTCTTGCGCAATCTCTTTAGCTACTTCAATTTCCAAGCTATGACGTTGGCCATAAGCAAAAGTAACTAATTCAACTGTTTCATAATGTTTTAGAGCCCAAAATAGGCAAGTAGTAGAATCTTGACCGCCACTAAAGACGACCAAAGCTGATTGACGTTTCATAATATTCCTCTTAATTCGTGATGTCTGAGACACATAAAAAGGCCCCTTGGGGGAGCCAAAAAACGCCAGTAATGGTTTTTTTTAGCGATGGTGTCTCCCAAACATCGAAAATGATTTATCTTTAATAGTCTATCATAGTTGAGAAAAAAAGAAAAGAGCCAAGGCTCTCTTCATTAATCAATCTCAGCGATAACTTCGATTTCAATTTTAACATCTTTTGGTAAACGTGCCACTTCTACCGCAGAACGTGCTGGAAAATCAGATGTAAAGGCAGTTGCATACACTTCGTTAAATGGAACGAAATCGTTAATGTCACTTAGGAAGCAAGTTGTTTTAACAACGTGATCAAAGTCTGTTCCTGCTTCTGCCAAAATAGCACCAACATTTTTAAGAACTTGTTCTGTCTGTTCTTGAATTGTTTCACCAATGATTTCACCTGTTTCTGGTGACAATGGTACTTGACCAGAAGCAAACAAAAGGTTGCCTACGATTTTACCTTGAACATAAGGTCCGATTGCTGCTGGTGCTTTATCAGTATGAATAGTTTTTGCCATGATAGTTCTCCTTTGACTAATATGTTGCTATTATAACAAAATATTCTGAAAATTGAAACATATAATTCCAAAAAGAAAAGAATCAGCGCTAGGCTAATCCTTCTCCTACTATTTCAGATACTTTTTGACATAGCTATAGTAGTCTGGTTTTTCTTTTTTATTAAGTGCAAAGAGCATTTGACCCTTAATGGGTTCTTTCTCATCATTTGGTTGTAGAAAAAGAGCAACCTCTTTGGATTTAGTTGGGAAAAATACTGTATAAGACGTTTCTTTTCCCTGATCTTTTACTTTTAGCGAATAATAGGTAAAGTCATCTTTAGACTTGGGACCATCCACTGTATAGTTATAATCCTGCTCACCAATCTTGACCTTATCTTTCTTGAAGACAATCGTATAATCCTTCTTTAAGGCATCTTGTGCCTGCCATTCACCCTCTAGTGAGGGAGCAGACTTGCTACAAGCTACCATCGAAACCATACAAAGTAAGGCCAAAAGACCAAGTAACCATCTTTTCATACTTTTGCACTCCTAAAGAATTTTACTTATGGTTTGATACGGTGCAACATACGTGGGAATGGAATAGCTTCACGGATGTGTTTTGTTCCAGCTACGAAAGTAACCATACGTTCAATACCGATACCAAAACCACCGTGTGGTACTGAACCATATTTACGAAGGTCAAGGTAGAATTCGTATTCTGAACGGTCCATTCCGAGTTCATCCATTTTAGCTACAAGAGCATCGTAGTCATCTTCACGCATTGAACCACCGATGATTTCACCATAACCTTCTGGAGCCAAAAGGTCTGCACAAAGAACGCGCTCAGGATTACCAGGAACTGGTTTCATGTAGAAGGCCTTGAAGCTTGCTGGATAATTAACAACGAATGTTGGAACACCAAAATAGTTTGAAATCCAAGTTTCGTGTGGTGAACCAAAATCATCTCCATGTTCGAGGTGCTCGTAATCAGTATCTTCATCATTTTCATGCGCTTGAAGAAGGTCGATAGCTTCATCATAAGACACACGCTTGAATGGCTCAGCAATGTATTTCTTAAGAAGATCCACATCACGTTCAAGGATTTCAAGAGCTTGTGGCGCACGATCAATAACACCTTGAATAAGAGCCTTAACATAAGCTTCTTGCAAATCAAGTGACTCATCATGTGACAAGAATGAATACTCAGCATCCATCATCCAGAACTCAGTCAAGTGACGGCGTGTTTTTGATTTTTCGGCACGGAAAACAGGACCGAAGTCAAAGACACGACCAAGAGCCATAGCACCAGCTTCAAGGTAAAGCTGACCAGATTGGCTTAGGTAAGCAGGTGTACCAAAGTAATCCGTTTCAAACAATTCTGTTGAATCTTCAGCTGCATTTCCTGACAAAATTGGACTATCAAATTTGATGAAACCATTTTTATCAAAGAATTCGTATGTTGCGTAAATAATCGCATTACGAATTTGTTGGACAGCCATTTGTTTACGTGAACGCAACCAAAGGTGACGATTATCCATCAAGAAGTCAGTTCCGTGTTCTTTTGGTGTGATTGGATAATCATGTGATTCACCGATGACTTCTACTGCTGTCACATCCAACTCGTAACCAAATTTTGAACGTTCGTCTTCTTTGACCACACCAGTCACATAAACTGATGTTTCTTGGCTAAGGCGTTTAACAGTATCAAATTTTTCAGTACCTTCTTCTTCACCGTATTTCTCGATGAAGTTAGGTTTGAAAGCTACCGCTTGGAAGAAGGCAGTTCCATCACGCAATTGAAGAAAGGCCAATTTCCCTTTACCTGATTTGTTAGCTACCCATGCACCGATAGTGATTTCTTCGCCCACGTGTTTAGGCACATCAATAATTGAAACTAATTGTTTAGACATGTAATTATTTCTCTTTTCTTTTGATCTATATTAATTCTATTTTTCCATAAAAGCTTTGATTCGGCGGACTGCTTCTTTCAAAGTATCTAAGTCTGTTGCATAGCTAAGACGAATATTTTCAGGTGCGCCGAATCCTGCACCTGTTACCAAAGCGACTTCAGCCTCTTCAAGAATAGCGTTTGTAAAATCATTAACATTTGTGTAGCCCTTGATTTCCATCGCTTTTTTAACATTAGGGAAGAGGTAAAAGGCACCTTGAGGTTTGATGACTTCAAAACCAGGCACTTCAGCTAGGAGTGGATAAATCGTATTCAAACGTTCCTCAAAAGCTTGACGCATTTCTTCGATAGAAGACTGATCACCTGTTAAGGCTTCAATAGCAGCATATTGAGAAACTGCTGTAAGATTTGATGTCGTTTGACTGATAATCTTAGCCATACCTGAAATAATTTCTGGATCTCCGACAGCAAAACCAACACGCCAACCTGTCATAGCATAGTCTTGGAAACACCATTAATCACGATTGTTTGCTTACGAATGGCATCTGAAAGACTTGAAATTGGAGTAAAGGTGTTGCCATTATAGACCAAACGGCCATAGATATCATCTGCTAAAATCAAGATATCGTGCTCAACCGCCCAGTCACCAATTGCTTGCAATTCTTCCTTACTATAAATCATTCCTGTTGGATTTGATGGAGAATTAAGCAAGACAACTTTAGTTTTTTCAGTACGGGCCGCTTCAAGTTGTTCAACCGTTGCTTTAAAGTGATTAGCTTCAGTCGTTTGGAAAGTGACCGGAACACCCTCAACCATTTTAACTTGGTCAACATAAGAAACCCAGCAAGGTGTTGGAATAATGACTTCATCACCAGGATTGATGACCGTAGCAAAGAAAGCATATAAGATAAACTTCGCACCAGTGCCGACAACAACCTCATTTGGTTTTACAGCATAGCCATAGAAGTTTTCCATGTAAGTGCTAATCGCATCCTTAAGTTCTGGAAGTCCAGAAGCTACGGTATAGAAACTTGCCTTACCATTTTCAATAGAGGCAATGGCAGCATCTTTAATATTCTTAGGTGTTACAAAATCTGGTTCACCAAGTGTCAAACTCAAGATATCACGTCCTTGAGCTTTAAGAGCTTTAGCACGCGCACTGGCAGCTAAAGTAACACTTTCTTCCATTTGTAATACACGATTTGATAATTTTGTCATTTCATTATAGTCCTTCCACTTTAATAACCTGACCTGAGATAAAATCAACCAGATAATACTGGGTTCCTGACTTCACTTCCCAAATAGGAGTTTTGCCATATTTTCCTAGGTGGACATAGGATATATCCTTAGCACCATAGGCCTTAGCAGCTTTCTTGGTCACTGCCTTACTTATACCATCAGATTGCTTGTAGATATCAACCTCACCTGAATCCTGACTCACGATAACAGCCAGTTTCTCACCTTGACCAGACTTTCCAAGAAGTCCGTAATAGGTAGCCTCACCATGGTAGATATCAAATTCAGTAACAGTCTTAATATCTGCTTTGCTCTCTGCTATGGCAATAACCTTCTTTTCAGCGTCTACGTAAGGCTTAGTCGCTACAATAAGAATAGCAGTCAAAGAGGCAATTAAGGTCACAACGATTACAATTATTCCAAAAATGAACTGTTGCTTTTTGGTCCAGGGTGAACGTTGTTTACGCATAATGCCTCCTAAAAAAGTTTCTGAATTTATTATATCAGAAAATGATAAATCTTTACATAGCAATATAGCTAGTATTGAGCAATTAAGTCTATCTTTTTTATAAGTCAGTAAAATTTATAAAACCTAAGTAATCTTAGAAAAGGTTGGTTTTAAAAAGTTAACTTTCTTGTTCTAAGAAATCCTGAATATCCTCTTTGACTTCCTCGAACTTAGCATGCTTAAGCGCAACTTCTTGTGTCACTTCTTTTAGAAATAGTTTTCCATAACTCTTAACGAGCGGGCGATTATCCATAAGAAGAATAGCCGAGCGCTGTTCTGGACGTCTTTGAGCACGTCCAATAGCTTGTTTAAAACGTAAAACCGTCATGGGAAGACTGTAACTATCAAAGGTGCTCTTTCCTTGCTTAGAAAACCAAGATTCAATCTTTTGATAGAATGGATCCTTAGGATTGTCAAACGGCAGACGTGCAATAACCTCAATTATCCTATCTTGTTGGGCAAAGTCAACACCTTCCCAGAACGACCCCATACCCAGAAGGAGATTGGTCTCACCTCTATCAAAACGTTTTTTGACATTAAAAGCAGTCCCATTTTTCTCTTGAGTTAGGTGACGAACTTCCCTATAGTCCAATAAATCTGAAACAGCCATCATACTCTTTCGAGATGTAAATAGTACTAAAATTGGATATTCCATTTCAGATAGCTTCTGGAGACGCTTTGCAAGAGCAACTTCATACTCTTCCTCAGAAGCAATACCAATCATAGGCATGCTTTGATCAATCCAAATAGCTTGATTGGGTAAAGTATCCATTGGGAGGCTAACCTTGCGTACTTGATCTAAGCCCAACAAATCAGCCACATCTACATCAGGTCCCACATCAATAGTTGCTGAAACAATTATCACTTTTTGGGCACTTGGTAGATAAGCTGAAAGTTCTAAGAGCTCTTGGCGTGATGCCTTTAAATAAGTCACACGATGTTCCTGATAATAGTCTGTTTCAAGCCAGAAATGGCTGTAAAGGGGTGTCTTCAAGGGAGACAACATCTCCATCAAATCACTTTCACTCTCCAGTTCAGAAATGGTTTGTAGCAAACGTTCTAATTGCTGGCGATTATACTGCTTCTGAGGTAATTGTTGATGTTCTTGGATTAGATGGCTAACTTCAAACTGCAAATTTTCGAGCAAGCGTTGTTGAAGCAGGGTTTGACTACCACTATCAAGAATTCGATGAATATGTTGCAAAAGGACCGTAAGATTGACTTGATGACGTGAAAATTGTTCCAAAGCCAAAACCATCTTTTGTCCCTCATCAATCACAAGAGTCTTTCCTCGAACAAAATCATGATCATCTTCCATACGTGTCAAAAGATAAGCATGATTGGTCACAACTACCCTTGCTTCTTGGGCTTTTTGATAGGACTGTTGCCAGAAATCATATTCAGTAAAAAGACTGTCAGCTTTTAGCTTACCATCGTGCTTAATCTCATCGAAATAAGCCATATAGCGCTGCTTTTGTCTGATTTCGTCAAGATCCCCTGTCTCTGTTTCAGTCAACCAAACCAAGAGTTGCATTTTGTAACGATTAATCAAACGGTTACTATCCTGACGAAGTAAGGTTTGGTAGAAAGCATCTAACTTGATATAATTCTGGGGTCCTTTGAGACTATGAAAGTTAATATTAAAGACATCCGACAATGCTTTAGCTTCCTGATTCATAATTTGATTTTGAAGGAGCTTGGTCGGAACAGCCACCACCACTTTATCTACATCAGACTGTGCCAACAAAGGAAGCAAATAGCCATAGGTTTTCCCGATTCCAGTCTGAGCCTGAATCATGGAAATAGCAGTATTATCAAGCTCCCTTCTTACTGCCTCAGCAAACTCTTTTTGTTTAGGCCTTGATTCCAAATCTAAGAGAGCAATATTGGTATCAAAATCTTGAGACAGCTTTCGTTCAGACTTATAAGTCAAAGGTCTACGGAGAACAATTCCAGATTCTTCAAGCATGACATATTCTTTTGAAAGTCCTAAATTTTGACCTCTTATAGCATCACGAATAACCAACTCAGTCTCAAAAAGAAGATTATCTGAAAAGGTCAAAAGCATCTCAATGGTCTGACTAGGTAAGCTAGCAATCTTATCCATCAAATGAAACAAAAGCTGTCCGGTCGCTCTCGCATCTTCAATTGCCGTATGGGCCTGAGCTAGGTCAAGATTAAGAACCTTGGATAAATGAGATAGCTTATATTGTTCTAACGTCGGATAAAATACCTGAGCCAATTCGACAGTATCCACACGAGGAGTCCTTAGTTCGAAGCCCTCCATGAAAAGTGCCTCTGCAAGCAAATTGGCGTCAAATTTAACATTATGGGCAACAAAAATACAGTCCTCAATCAGTTCAAAAATGGTTCTAGCAATTTCTGAGAAATCTGGGGCTTGAGCCAACTGCTGATCGGTAATCCCTGTTAAATGAATAATGTGATCATCGAGTTCTTGGTGTGGGTTGACATCACTCGCAAATTCGTCAATCACCTGACCATTTTGCATGATGACAATTCCCACCTGTATAATACTAGCCGTTGACGAAGCGGAGGTTGCTTCCAAGTCAACAATGGCATATTTATTCGTGTTTTTTTCACTCATAGTGACCTTATTATAGCATATCCAAAGCCCCAAAAAAAGACAAAGCCATCATTCTGATATTGGAAAAAGCCTGAAATTCGTGCTACACTAGAGCTATGAAAATAAGAAGAATTTTAAATCCTGTTGCCCAGGAAAATACCTATATTTTAGAAAACGATACAGCCTGTCTAGTCATTGATCCAGGAAGTGATACTTCTAGTATCTTAACTGAACTTAAAGCAATCGACAAACCAGTTGCTGCTATCCTTTTGACACATACACACTACGACCACATTATGAGTGTTGAAGCAGTCCGTCAGGCATACAATCATCCTCCTGTTTACGTTGCTGAAGCTGAAAAAGATTGGTTGCTGAATCCTATTGATAATTTATCTGGACTACCACGTCATGACGATATGGAAGACGTTATTGTCAATCTGGCAGAATATTACTTCGATTTCACTCAGAACTATAACATCGAGGATTTCCAGTTTAAAGTTGTTCCAACCCCAGGACACTCTATTGGAGGTGTTTCTTTTATCTTTGATAAAGAAGAAACTGTATTTTCTGGTGATGCCCTCTTTAAAGAAACAATTGGACGCTGGGACCTTCCAACAGGGAACCACGAACAATTACTCACTAGTATTAAAGAACAACTCTTTACACTTCCTAACCACTACAGAGTTTTCCCAGGTCATGGATGGGACACCACTATTGGTCATGAGAAGGTCTTTAACCCACATTTTTCATAAAAACAAAAGCTTGTCGACACTTACTTTAGTAAGTATTGACAAGCTTTTTTCTCGAATAAAAAAGAAGGCCGATAGACCTTCTTAGCTGAAACACTGTAGTGTGTTTATTTAGATTTGATATAGTTAACACCATCTGCTTTAGGTGCAACGGCTTTACCGAAGAAAGCAGCCAAGACAATAATTGTCAAGACATATGGTGCAATTTGCAAGTAGACGTTTGGTACATGTGAAATAAGCGGAAGTTGTTTCCCGATAATTGCCAATGATTGTGACAAACCGAAGAATAAACTTGAGAGCATAGCTCCAACTGGATTCCAACGACCAAAAATCATAGCAGCCAAGGCGATGAAACCAGGACCTGCAATCGTCGTAATAGCAAAGTTGTTAGAGATGGATTGAGCATAAACTGCACCACCAACACCACCAAGGAATCCTGAAATCATGACACCATAGTAGCGCATACGGTAAACATTAATACCAAGTGTATCCGCTGCCTGTGGGTGCTCACCTACTGAGCGAAGACGCAAACCAAAGCGAGTCTTGAAGATAACCCACCAAGACACAACTGAAACCAAAATCGCTACATATGCAATCAAGGAAACGTTCGTAAAGAAGACTTTACCCAAGACTGGAATGTGGCTCAAAATTGGAAATGATACAGTTTTAAAGTTATGGCTAATAGCTGGTGTTTGGCCGGCACCAAAGATAACACGTGTCAGAAAGACTGCTAAAGATGGAGCAATCAAGTTCAATACCGTACCAGAGACAACATGATCCGCACGGAAATTAATGGTCGCAACCGCGTGGAGCAATGAGTAAACAAGACCAATAAGACCTGCTACAATTGCGGCAATCCAAGGAGTTGCATCACCAAAACTATCTGCAAAATTCAAGTTAAAGAGAACACCTGCGAAGGCTCCAATAACCATGATTCCCTCAAGACCGACATTTACGATACCGCCTCGTTCAGAGAAAGTACCACCGATACTTGTGAAAATCAATGGTGCTGAGTATTTCAGCATAGAGGCAACAATCAAGGCTAAAATTGTAATGAAGTCCATATTAGTTTTGTCCTCCTTTAGCTTTCACTGACTTTTGACGAGGGCGAACCCAATATCTAATAATATAGTTAGCACCGACAAAGAAGATAATCAAAGCAGATACAACGTCGATAACTTCAGGAGGCACACCAATCATACCACTCTTACCTACAGACAAGACACCATAAAGAAGGGCAGCAAACGGAATACCAATAGGTGAATTAGTAGCCAAAAGAGCAACCGCCATACCGTTCCAACCAATTGCCAATGAAGAGTTTTGAACAAAGGCATTTTGGAAGGTACCAAGTCCTTCTACTGTTCCTCCAAGTCCACAAAGGGCACCTGAAATAATCATAGACATGATAATAACACGTTTTGATGACATCCCTGCATATTCAGATGCATGAGGGTTAAGACCTACAGATGTAATTTCAAAACCAGTTGTTGTTTTCTTGAGCATGAACCAAACAAGGAAAACTGCTGCAAGAGCAAGGAAGAAACCAATATTAAAACGTGAGCCACCGGTTAAAGAGGATAAGAATTCTGTTTGATAGCTTGCAGAGGCTGCGACCTTATTAGATGCTTCTGATGAACGTAACATGTCGGCTGTAAAACCAAATCGAACAATATTGTTTGCTACATACAAAATGATGTAGTTCATCATGATGGTAACAATGACCTCACTAGTTCCCAAGTAAGCACGAAGAATACCCGGAATTGCACCAGCGATACCACCAGCTACTAGACCGATGATTACTGTACAGAAAACTGAAACTACTTTTGGTAATTCTGGAAATGATAATGCAAACCATACAGCCGAAGTCCAACCTGCTAAAGCCTGACCAGGCAAACCAACGTTAAAGAAACCAGCTTTAGATGCTACAGAAAATCCGAGTGCGATAAGAATCAAGGGACTCATGGCACGAAGAATTTCACCAATATTTTTCAAAGAACCGAAGGCTGTACTGAAGAGATCATAGTAAGCCCAGAATGGATCGTAACCAAAGATTAACATCAATACAGCCCCGATCAACATTCCCAAGAGGACAGCAATCAAAGGAACTGCCCAATTTTGTGTTTTCTTAGACATTTGCTTCCTCCTTATTCAATTGTCCACCAGCCATTAGGATACCAAGATCTTGCTTATTCGTTTCAGCAGGATCTAGGATACCTTGAATTGCACCATCGTAGATAACTGCAATTCTGTCTGACATATCAAGAATTTCATCCAATTCAAAGCTGACTACAATAACAGCCTTACCTTTATCACGCTCAGCGATAATACGTTTACGAATGTATTCAATGGCACCTACGTCAAGACCACGAGTTGGTTGACTGACAATAAGAAGCTCTGGGTCACGGTCAATTTCACGGGCGATAACAGCTTTTTGTTGGTTACCACCAGACAAGTCACCACCAGCAATCAACTCTCCAGCACCACGAACGTCAAATTCTTCCATCAATTCTCGAGCTTTAGCATTGATAACATTATAGTTCAAGATACCATTTTTCGAATTTGGCTCCTTGTAGTAGGTTTGAAGTGCAATATTTTCAGCTACTGTCATTTCAAGAACCATACCGTCACGGTGACGGTCTTCAGGAATATGACCAACACTCATCTCTGTAATCTGACGAGTTGTCTTATGAATAATAGATTCACCCTTGATAGTAATGTCACCAGACTTAACTTTACGTAGTCCAGTAATCGCTTGAACAAGCTCTGTTTGACCGTTACCATCAATACCGGCAATACCGATGATTTCACCCGCACGAACATCTAAAGATAAGTTCTTAACGGCAGGAACACCACGGTTCTCATTAACCACCAAATCTTTAATAGAAAGAACAACTTCTTTTGGATTTGAAGGAATTTTTTCTGTTTTAAAGGAGACATGACGACCAACCATCATTTCGGCCAAGTCAGCATTTGTTGATCCTTCAATTGTCACTGTATCAATTGATTTACCACGACGGATAACTGTGACACGGTCAGAAACCGCACGAATCTCATCCAATTTATGGGTGATAAGGATAATTGACTTGCCTTCTTTGACCAAGGTTTTCATGATGTTTAGAAGTTCAGTAATTTCAGACGGAGTCAATACCGCAGTCGGTTCATCGAAAATCAAAATATCAGCACCACGATACAGAGTCTTAAGGATTTCAACACGCTGTTGAGCACCAACAGAAATATCTGCCACCTTAGCTGTTGGATCTACCGCAAGACCATATCTTTCAGAGAGCTCAGTAATTTCCTTAATAGCCTTCTTCATATCAAGGACACCACCAGCTTTGGTTACCTCACTACCCAGGATGATATTCTCAGCAACTGTAAAAGCTTCAACCAACATAAAGTGTTGGTGAACCATCCCAATCCCCAATTTCGTTGCTTTCGAAGGTGAATCAATCGTCACCTCTTGTCCATTAACCTTAATAATCCCGCTTGTTGGCTGTAAAAGACCTGCAAGCATGTTCATTAAGGTTGACTTACCAGCACCATTTTCACCGAGGAGGGCATGGATTTCTCCTGGTCTCACATCAAGATTGATATGATCATTTGCCACAAATTCACCAAATTTTTTGGTAATATCGTGCATCTCAATGACATTTGGCTTCGTCATACAATCTCCTTTCAAGAATAATTTTTATATCAGCAAAGGGAAATATAAACTGCTTCCCTTTGCTGAGACAAAAATTGTCCCAGTTTAGATATTATGGATTATTTGCTAAGACCATCAGTTGGTTTCAATTCACCATTCTTGATTTGTTCTTTAGCTTTTTCTACTGCATCCTTGATATCAGAAGGAAGCTTAGATGTTACGATGTCAACACCACCATCTTTGATACCATAAGTCTTAGTAGAACCACCTTCAAATTTATCGCCTTTAAGTTGTCCGTTAGCGATATCTTTAACAACTGTACCAACTTTTTTGATTGTTGAAGTCAAAACAAAATTAGATTTTTTCTTGTCTGAAGATGTATAGTTACCTTCTGCATTTTGGTCACGGTCAACACCGATTACCCAAACTTTCTTATCGCTGTCAGCATCAAGTTTTTCGTTAACTTCTTTAGCTGCTGTGAAGACACCAGTACCAGTACCACCAGCTGCTTGATAGATTACGTCAACGCCTGAAGCGTACATAGTTGAAGCAATTGTTGTACCTTTAGCAGCGTCTGAGAATGATTCAGCATATTGAACTTGTACATCGATGTCTGGTTTTACAGATTTAGCACCTGCTGTGAAACCAGCTTCAAAACGTGTAATTGTATCTGATGTTTGACCACCAATGAAACCAACTTTATTTGTTTTTGATTGCATTGCTGCTGCGATACCTGCAAGGTAAGCACCTTCGTTATCAGCAAACAAAACGCTCTCAACATTCTTTGGTCTTTGATGACATCATCAATGATTACGTAGTTAACATCTTCATGTTCCTTAGCAGCATCTGAAACAGCATCATGAAGGGCAAAACCAACACCAAAGATGAGGTTGTAACCTTGGCTTTGAGCAGCTGACATATTGTTTGCAAAGTCAGACTCTGAGTTTGATTGGAAGTAAGTAAAGCCAGAATCTTTTTTAAGTTTGTTAGCTTTACCCCACTCTTGGAGTCCTTCCCATGCTGATTGGTTAAATGATTTATCATCTACCCCACCAGTATCTGTAACGATAGCAGCTTTAACTTTAGAATCAGCTGATGATCCACCGCGTCCGCCACGAGCACATGCTGCAAGACCAAGTGCTGCTACAGCAACAAGGCCAAGACCGATAATTTTCTTGTTCAATTTCATCTTGAACACTCCTCCTATAACTTGCAAGAAAACTTGCTTAATAAAGAATAAAACAACTAGACTATTGTAAGTCTGTAAAAGAGTATGGTAACAACTCTCCGACTGTCATCTCGACTGTCGATTTATCTTCAGCGATAAGAATCACTTTAGAATCGGATTTAAAAAATTCAACCATCACTTGGCGACATGCACCGCATGGTGATATAGGCTCTTTGGTATCACCGTAAACAGCGAGACACTCAAAATCACGGTGTCCTTCAGATACCGCTTTAAAAATAGCCGTTCTTTCTGCACAATTGGTCAATCCAAAAGAGGCATTTTCTATATTGCAGCCTTGAAAGATTTCTCCATTTTTTGTAATCAAAGCCGCACCAACTCTAAACTTAGAGTAGGGAACATAGGCATTTTCTGCTGCCAATCGAGCTGCTTCTATCACTTTCTCTTTGTTAGTAACTGTCATGGCTTTCTTGACCTTTCATAATAGCAACTCCAGACGAAGTACCAATACGGGTTGCCCCAGCTTTGATAAAGGCTTGAGCAGCCTCAAGTGTACGAGCACCACCTGATGCTTTAACTCCCATAGTTGGGCCAACGGTTTCACGCATGAGTTCAATATCCTCAATGGTAGCCCCACCGGTAGAGAATCCTGTAGATGTCTTCACAAAGTCTGCACCTGCTAGTTTTGCTAATTGACAAGCTTCGCCCTTTTCTTCATCAGTCAATAGACAAGTTTCAATAATAACCTTCACAAGTTTTCTTCCACTAGCTTCAACAACAGCTTTAATATCGTCTTCAACTAATTTAAGATTTCTAGATTTAAGAGCACCGATATTGATTACCATATCAATTTCATCCGCCCCATTGGCAATAGCATCCTTGGCTTCAAAAGCCTTAACTGCGGAGGTCGATGCTCCCAAAGGGAAACCAATAACTGTACAAACTTTAACAGAACTATCTTTTAGCAATTCAGCTGCCGTTTTGACCCAAGTTGGATTAACACAGACACTGGCAAACTCATACTTCTTAGCCTCATCAATTAAGGAAAGAATCTGTTCTTTATTAGCATCAGCTTTTAGTAAGGTATGGTCAATATAGCTATTAACAGACATAAACAAACTCCTTGATTAGGATTAAATTAAGTGTTAGCGAATTATTTTTAATATTTCTGTCGTTTCTTTACATTCACTACCCATAATAACATTTTTTTCGAATTCAGTCAGCATTTTTTCAGATAAAATTTCTTGGCTATAGACCTTGGCAATAAGGTCTCCTTGAGTCACTGAATCGCCAACTTTCTTTTCAAATACAATTCCTGTTTCATAATTAAGACTATCTGACTTCGTAGCTCGACCTGCTCCTAATTGCATAGCAAATTTTCCAAATGCCATAGCAGGTAACTCTTTAATGTAACCTGTTTCATGAGCATGAATATCTGTCACGACAGGCGCACTGCTATAACGATAAAGATCGGTCAAATCACCACCTTGAGCTTGAATGAGTTCTTCAAACTTAGCAAGGGCTTTTCCACCCACTAAGTGCTGACGAATCTCTTCCTGGCTAGCTTCAACCTGAGCTAAATCTAATAGAATCTCAGCCAACTCACAGATAAAGTCAGTGATATCTTCACGTCCCTTACCTTGCATAATCTCAATAGCCTCAGTGATTTCTAAACGGTTACCAATAGCTTTACCTAGTGGCTGACTCATATCTGTAATAACTGCAATCGTTTCACGATTGACCTCATGCCCTAGTGCAACCATGGTCTCAGACAACTTCTCAGCGTCAGACATATTTTTCATGAAAGCGCCTTGACCAACAGTAACATCCAGTAAATCTTATCAGCGCCTGCTGCAATCTTTTTGGACATAACAGAGCTTGCGATTAGAGGAATGGAATCTACTGTTGCAGTGACATCACGCAAGGCATAAAGAAGTTTATCAGCCTTAACCAAATGCTCAGACTGACCAATAAGGGAAATCCCAATGTCTTTAACTTGCCGAATGAACTCTTCCTTGCTACGCTCAACCTGATAACCTTTGATAGACTCTAATTTGTCAATTGTTCCACCTGTGTGTCCGAGACCACGACCACTCATCTTAGCCACTGGAACGCCAAAGCTAGCTACAAGCGGCATCAGAATGATGGTTACCTTATCACCAACGCCTCCGGTCGAATGTTTATCTACCTTAATACCTGGAATTTCTGACAAATCATATTGTTCGCCTGAAGCAACCATATCAGTGGTCAAATCATGGATTTCACGAATAGACATACCTTGATAATAAATCGCCATCGCCAAAGCAGCTATCTGATAGTCTGGTATTTCCCCAGACACATAGCCATTAATGAGATATGAAATTTCCTCTGTGCTTAACTCGCCACCATCTCTTTTCTTTTCAATTAAATCAACTGTTCTCATAATTTCTCACTTCTAAGGATATAATATCCTTTAGCCTTTTTAACGACTTCAGCATTACCAAACACATCCTCCATCTTAGCCTTAGCTGACGGAGCACCTTGTTTTTTCTGAATAACAATAGTTAGGTTACCACCTTGATTGAGATAATCATATGCCTCCTCGATAACTTGATGAACCACTTTCTTGCCCGCACGGATAGGTGGATTAGAAATAATATAGTCAAAACTTCCAGTGACATTTTCATAGATATTTGATTGGAAGATAGTAGCTTCAACCTTATTTCGTTGAGCATTTTGTCTAGCTAAATCAATCGCCCTACTATTGATGTCAATCATAGTGACTTTAACTCCTTGGACCTTGGCTAAACTGATACCGAGAGGACCATAGCCACAACCCACATCTAAAAGCGTTTTGCCAGCTTCCAAATCTAATGCACTCAAAAGCACTTGACTCCCAAAATCAATCATTTTTTTAGAGAAAACCCCAGCATCTGTATAAAACTGAAAACTTTCTCCTAATAAGTTTACCTTTAAATCGTGAATATCGTGAGCCGCATCTGGCGTCTCAGCATAATACATTTTTGACATTGTTTTTTCCTTCTAGATAGTACTTTTTCTCTATCGTATCATAAATAGAAAAGTAAGGCTAGTGAAATGACAAGGCTTACATTCGACCTTTTTTTCTGCTATAATGTTATTTATGTTAAATGAATTTATCAATTTCGAAACGATATCACGCAAGGAATGGCAACGCCTTCATAAAGAGGACAATGCCCCATTGACTGCAGAAGAACTGGATTCCATTCGCAGCCTTAATGATAAGATCGATGTGCAAGAAGTTAGTGACATTTATCTTCCTCTTATCAATCTTATTCGTATCTATCAGAAAACTGCCAATGATCTGACCTTTTCTAAAAGTATCTTTTTACAAAAATCACAGACTAACCGTCCATTTATTATTGGGGTATCTGGTTCAGTTGCTGTTGGCAAATCCACTACCAGTCGTTTGCTTCAACTCTTGTTGCAGCGTACCTTTCCCCAATCTAATGTTGAACTTGTGACAACTGATGGCTTTCTCTATCCTAACCAAACCTTGAAAGAAAAAGGCATCCTTAATCGTAAGGGCTTCCCTGAGTCCTACGATATGCCACTTCTTCTCAACTTTTTAGATACTATAAAAAATGGTGGTGATGTCAATATTCCTGTTTACTCTCATGAAATCTATGATATTGTACCAGGACTTACCCAAGAAATCAGACAGCCCAATTTTCTAATTGTCGAAGGGATTAATGTTTTCCAGAACCCTATTAACCAACGACTTTACATGAGTGACTATTTTGATTTTTCTCTCTACATTGACGCTGAAGTTAATAATATCGAATCCTGGTATCTTGAACGTTTTCAAACCCTTCTTGAGCTTGCCAAAAAAGATGAAAACAACTACTACCATAGTTTTACTAAATTTAGTAAGGATGAAGCTTTATCTTTAGCACAAAAAACCTGGCGTGATATCAATTTGGTTAACCTGGAAAATTATATCGAACCTACACGAAGTCGAGCTGAACTGATTCTTCACAAGGGAGACAATCATAAAATCGACTTCATCCACTTAAAAAAATAGAAAAAGCTTGCCAAGGGGCCTAAAATAACGTATAATGACATAGTTAGATAAATTTTGGAGGTGAAAACATTGGCAAATATTAAATCAGCTATCAAACGCGCTGAACTTAACGTTAAACAAAACGAAAAAAACTCAGCTCAAAAATCAGCTTTGCGTACTGCTATTAAAGCATTCAACGCTAACCCAACTGAAGAAGCTTACCGTGCTGCATCAGCTAGCATCGATAAAGCCGCTTCTAAAGGTTTGATTCATAAAAACAAAGCAAGCCGCGATAAATCACGTCTTGCAGCTAAATTGGCTAACTAATTGAAAGCTCCATTTAGGAGTTTTTTTATTACCTAAAAAACCTGCTAGATTATCGTCTAGCAGGTTTTCTTTATTAATTAAACTCCGGTGATCTTAACTTCAAAAATCGTTCCCTTTGGTTGATTATCTTTAACAACAATTGTTCCTTTAAGGGCTAAAACAATTTGTTGCGCTAGGGATAAGCCAAGTCCAAACCCACCTTTTTGTCTGGTTCTAGCCTTATCTACGCGATAAAATCGATCAAAGATTTTTTTCTTATCACTATCTGATATTCCAGGACCATTATCAGCTACAGAAATATAAAGATGCCGGTCATTAGTGCGGACAGTAAAGGTAACATGTCCGTCATCTTCCGTATATTTAATCGCATTATCAAATAAGATGGTCATTAACTGTTTCAATAACGTTTTATCAGTCTGGATTGGACGACCAACTTGGTTTTGAGCCGTGAAACCTTTCTCATTTTCTTCTGCAATCATGGCATAGTTGGTAAAGACTGTATCAAAGAAAGCAGGTTCTAAGGTTTCGATTTCTGGTTTAATACCATCGTCACGACGAGCCAAGTTCAAAAGATTAGTCGTCAAAAGACGCATGTTGCGTACTTCATCAAGACTTGAAGCAATATTCTCTGAATTATCTAGAATGGTGCTCTCAGGCTTGCGGAAAAGAACTTCTAATCTGTTTGAATCACAGCAAGCGGTGTCCGTAACTCATGGCTTGCATTCTCAACAAAAGCCTTCTGCTTCTCCAAGCTTTCCTGGATAGGACGTCTTGACCACTTAGCCAAATACATACTAGCCGCAACAGATAAAAGCCAGAAGAAACTCATCATGATGACAATTAGCTTAACATAACGTTCAGTGGCTTCTTCCAATTGAGTTGTATTAATCGCAATAACAAGGTACTTAGCATCAGGATAGAGGCTATTATCTACTTTTTCAGTAATCAGACGGTACTTTTCCGTTTGATCGAAATAATTCTGAGCACTTCCCTTGCTGATAACATCAATGTTATTTTTGTCTATTGGTAAATTGGATAAGCTTGAAAATTTATCAACAACATTAAGGACTTTTCCATTCTTATCAAGTACCAAGACACTAGTATTTGCCGCAACAGATAAATCGTGAGGGGTATCTTCAATTTTTGATTTCTTCTTAGGCTCTTTCTTAGAGCCACTCGAGTCAGGTGTTTCAGCTGTCGACTCTTTAGTATCATAGGCTTGGTAAATGGTTGTCGTATTATTTTGATCTACCTCAGAAGTCAGAAAAAGTTCCCGTTTTAGCATTTCCATTTCTAAATAAGAATTGGTTTTAGTGGCTGCCATTTTCAGACTAGAGTCCACATTGGAATAAACGCCGTAACTCAGAATCTGCAAAATCATGACAGTCATGATAAGGAAAATACCAGAAAAAGTGGCAAAGAAATGAATGAACGACTTAAATCCGTCTGACTTGATTCTCCTAAAGAGATAATTGAAAAATTTAGTCAGCATTCTTCAAAATATACCCCACACTTCTCAAGGTTTGGAGATTGGCAGCAAAGTCTGTTCCTTTAAGTTTCTTACGAATTTTAGAAACATAAACCTCAACAACTGATACTGTGGTATCACTATCAAATCCCCAAAGACGGTCAAAAATTTGTGACTTAGGCAAAATTACGTTTTGATTTTGTAAGAAGTAAACTAATAAATCAAACTCTTTACCAAGAAGTTCTACTTCTTTATCCCCCACAAAGGTTGAATTTGTAGCAAGATTGACACGAACATCACCAAAAGAAAGTGTGTTTGGTCAAATTTACCAGATCGTTTCAAAAGTGCTTGAATACGCATCTTCAACTCTTCTAAATAGAAAGGTTTGGTTAGATAGTCGTCTGCACCCAGTTCAAAGCCATGACCCTTATCATCTAGACTTTCCTTAGCCGTCATGATAAGTACAGGAGTTGTTACACCTTTTTCACGTAATTCTCTAAGAACCGTGAAACCATCTTTTTCAGGTAACATAAGGTCTAAAAGAATCAAATCATAGACGCCACTTTCAGCTTCGTAGAGACCTTCATCTCCATCAAAGACTTGCATCACATCAGCAAAGTCATCTAAAAAATCAAAAACTGAGTTCGACAAACTCAAATCATCTTCTACTAGTAGTATTTTAATCATAGTTATCCCCCTTGTTAGGTGTCAAAGATACAAATAACACTTTGACTAAGTTTTATCATTATATCTAAAATAGACGTAATCATCTAGTGCTTTGATCTTATTTTATTTAGATTTAGTCTACTAAACTTTCCTTAAGTTTTTCATAACTCTAACAAAAAAACAGCACCAATAGGTACTGTTTATATCGATATTTCTTCTTAGAACAAACCAACAGCTGTTCCGTCTTCAGCTACGTCCATCTTGAGGGCTGCTGGTGCTTTTGGAAGACCAGGCATTGTCATGACGTCTCCTGTAAGAGCTACGATAAATCCAGCACCTGTTTTAGGAACAAATTCACGGATAGTGATATCAAAACCTTCTGGTGCTCCAAGTAAGAATTGGTTATCTGAGAAGCTATATTGTGTTTTAGCCATACATACTGGCAATTTATCCCAACCGAATTCTGCAAATTGTTTGAGTTGGTTCTTAGCTTTTTTCTCGAAGACAACTGATTTACCACCATAGATTTCAGTAACAATCTTAGTGATTTTTTCTTCCAAGCTATCATCATCAGAATAAAGACGTTTATAGTCGGCATTACCATTTTCAACAGCATCAACTACTGCGTTGGCAAGGTCAATACCACCATCAGCACCATTAGCCCAAACGCTAGCCAATTCAACAGGAACATCGATTTCTGCACAAAGTTCTTTAAGGGCTGCAATTTCAGCTTCTGTATCAGCAACAAACTCGTTAATAGCAACGACTGCTGGAAGACCAAATTTACGAACGTTTTCTACATGACGTTTCAAGTTTGCGAAGCCATCACGAACGGCCTGAACATTTTCTTCAGAGAGGTCAGTTTTGGCTACCCCACCGTGCATTTTGAGAGCACGAAGTGTTGCAACAATAACAACGGCATCAGGAGTTGTTGGGAGGTTTGGAGTCTTGATATCAAGGAATTTTTCAGCACCAAGGTCAGCACCGAAACCTGCTTCAGTAATCGTATAATCAGCCAAACGAAGAGCTGTAGCTGTAGCTAGAACTGAGTTACATCCGTGAGCGATGTTGGCAAATGGACCACCGTGTACCAAGGCTGGTGTCCCATAAATTGTCTGTACCAAGTTTGGTTTGATGGCATCTTTAAGAATAAGGGTAAGCGCACCTTCAATTTCAAGATCACGTACATAAACTGGTGTACGATCATAACGGTAGGCAACTACAATATTTGCCAAACGTTCTTTAAGGTCATTAATATCAGTAGCCAAGCAAAAGAATCGCCATGATTTCAGACGCAACAGTAATATCAAAACCATCTTCACGTGGAATACCATTAAGTGGTCCGCCAAGACCAACGTTTACATGACGAAGCGCACGGTCATTAAGGTCAACCACACGTTTCCAAATGATACGGCGTTGGTCAATGCCGAGAGCATTTCCTTGATGAATATGGTTGTCAAGAAGGGCTGACAAAGCATTATTCGCTGTAGTAATAGCGTGCATATCCCCTGTGAAGTGGAGGTTGATATCTTCCATCGGAAGCACTTGAGCGTAACCACCACCTGCAGCACCACCTTTGATTCCCATAACCGGACCAAGTGATGGTTCACGAAGGGCAATCATTGTTTTCTTACCAATTTTGTTAAGAGCATCTGCAAGACCAATTGACATGGTTGATTTCCCTTCACCAGCTGGTGTTGGGTTGATAGCTGTCACCAAAATCAATTTTCCTGGCTTATTGTCTTTGACAGCATTGATTTTATCAAATGACAATTTTGCCTTATATTTTCCGTAGAGTTCCAAATCGTCAAAGCCGATTCCAACTTTTTCAACTACTTCTGTGATTGGTTTTAATTCTACACTTTGAGCAATTTCGATATCTGTTTTCATGAGACACTCCTCTATATTTTTCTAGAATCTATTATATCAGAGTTTGATAAAAAACGCATTATTTTTGGTTAATTACTTTTCAATGTTCGGTTTTTGTTTTGTTATAAATCGTTATAACTTTAATTTATAGGGGTACGCCTCAAAAATACTTACTTTTTATTTACTAAAGACCCAATTTTTAGTACAATACTACTATGAAAATTTTGATTACATCGGGTGGTACCACTGAAAAGATTGATGCTGTACGTGGAATCACAAACCATTCAACAGGTTATCTAGGAAAGGAAATCGCTGAACTTTTCTTGGCTAAGGGTCACCAAGTAACCTTAGTAACGACCAAGACAGCGGTTAAACCAGAACCGAAAGAAAATCTAAAGATTACAGAAATTACGAACGTAGAAAGTCTTCTCAAAAAGATGGAGCCACTCGTCAAAGAGCACGATGTTCTTATACATAGTATGGCAGTCTCTGATTATACTCCTATTTATATGACGGATTTTGCTGAACTGGAGGACACCGAAGATCTCGCTCAATTCTTGCATAAATCTAACACTGAAAGCAAGATATCATCGGCTTCTGATTATCAGGTTCTTTTTCTTAAAAAAACACCGAAGGTCATTAGCCTCGTCAAACAATGGAATCCTGATATTCAATTGATTGGCTTCAAACTTTTGGTTAATGTAAGTAAAGAAGAGCTTTTTGAGGTTGCTCGTGCAAGTCTGAAACACAACAAAGCTGATATTATTGTTGCCAACGACTTGAGTGACATTACTCCAAATCAGCATATTGCCTATCTTGTTGACGAAAAAAACGAGGAGAAAGTTACGACTAAATCTGCGATTGCTCGAGCCTTATTTGAAAGGATATGCCATGACTAAACGTATCATCCTTGCTGTTTCAGGATCAATATCTGCCTATAAAGCAGCTGATCTAACAAGTAGGTTAAAGAAAAAAGGTTATGACGTTCACGTCATTATGACTGAAGCTGCTCAAGCCTTTATCACCCCTCTGACACTTCAAGTCCTTTCGAAGAACCCTGTTCACACTGATGTCATGGAAGAAAAATTGGCTGAACGTATTAATCATATTGACTTAGGTAAAGAAGCTGACCTCTTTGTTGTAGCTCCAGCTTCAGCAAATACCATTGCCAAATTAGCATATGGTCTAGCCGATAATATGCTTACTGCTACTGCTTTAGCTTTACCTAGCACCACCCCAAAACTAATTGCCCCTGCAATGAATACGAAAATGTATGAAAATCCACTGACTAAGAAGAATCTAAATACTTTGCATGACCTTGGCTACCAAGAAATTCTTCCAAAATCAGGTTTACTGGCTTGTGGAGATACAGGACGTGGTGCCTTAGCTGATATTGATGACATTATTGAATCCATTGACAATGCTTTAACAAAATAGCCTTGCAGAGAATAAAAAGGAGTTTATGATGAATAAGAAAAATAAAGCAAACCAAACGGCTCAGTTATCCCTCTTGATAGCTACAATGGTTGTAATCGAAGTACTCAGTCAAACCATCTTTGCTGCTTTGTACTTCCAATCAAACCAACCCTAACCCATATCCCAGTTATTATCGCTAGCATCGTCTACGGTCCTAAAATTGGAGCTTATTTGGGTGGCTTCATGGGAATTATGAGTATTATTCGAAACACTGTTATCTATACGGTTAGTAGCTATCTCTTTAGTCCTTTTGTTGAAGGGGGAACTTGGGCATCTGCAGTCATTGCCATCGTTCCTCGTATCCTGATCGGTATTTTCCCTTACTTTGTCTACAAATTACTTCAAAACCGTCTAGGTCTGATGCTATCTGGGGTTTTAGGTGCTTTCACAAATACATTTTTCGTACTTCTCGGCATCTATTTCCTAATCCCTAACTTCTACACAGCAGGTGGCAAAACACTGATGGCAACCATTTTCACAACAAATTCGATTGCTGAAATGATTATCGCCGGTCTGTTAACTCTAAGTATCACACCAGTGTTACTGCGATTGAAAAAATAAAGAAAAAACATGGTAATTACCATGTTTTTTTTCTTTAATTATGGTATAATGTAAGCGTTTAAAAATATAAAGGAGATTGCTATGTCTTACACTGAAAATTATCAAAAATGGCTCGACTTTGCTGAATTGCCTGCTTACCTTCGTGATGAGTTGGTCGCAATGGATGAAAAACGAAAGAAGATGCCTTCTATACCAACCTTGAATTCGGTACAGCTGGTATGCGTGGATTGATTGGTGCCGGTACTAACCGCATTAACATTTACGTTGTTCGCCAAGCAACTGAAGGTTTGGCCCAATTGATTGACTCAAAAGGGGAAGAAGCTAAAAAACGTGGTGTTGCTATTGCTTACGATAGCCGTCACTTCTCTCCTGAGTTTGCTTTTGAATCTGCTCAAGTTTTGGCTGCTCATGGTATCAAATCTTATGTATTTGAAAGCCTACGTCCAACACCTGAATTGTCATTTGCTGTTCGTCATCTCCACACATTTGCTGGTATCATGGTAACAGCTAGCCACAACCCTGCTCCATTTAATGGTTACAAGGTATACGGTGAAGACGGTGGACAAATGCCACCTGCAGATGCCGATGCTTTGACAGATTACATCCGCGCTATCGAAATCCATTCACTGTCCAATTGGCTGACCTTGAAGAAAGCAAAGCTAGCGGCTTGATTGAAGTTATCGGTGAAAACGTCGACGCTGAATACTTGAAAGAAGTCAAAGGCGTTAACATCAACCAAGACTTGATCAATGAATACGGTCGCGACATGAAGATTGTCTACACACCACTTCATGGTACCGGCGAAATGTTGGCTCGTCGTGCCCTTGCCCAAGCTGGATTTGAAGCAGTTCAAGTTGTTGAAGCTCAAGCCGTTCCAGATGCTGACTTCTCAACCGTTAAATCTCCAAACCCTGAAAGCCAAGCTGCCTTTGCTCTTGCTGAAGAACTTGGTCGCAAAGTAGACGCTGATGTATTGGTTGCAACTGACCCAGATGCTGACCGCCTTGGTGTTGAAATCCGCCAACCAGATGGTTCTTACCTCAACCTTTCTGGTAACCAAATCGGAGCTATCATTGCTAAATATATTCTTGAAGCTCACAAAACAGCTGGTACCCTTCCTGCCAATGCTGCCCTCTGTAAATCAATCGTATCAACTGAGTTGGTTACTAAGATTGCAGAAAGCTACGGCGCAACTATGTTTAACGTCTTGACTGGTTTCAAATTTATCGGTGAAAAAATTCATGAATTTGAAACACAACACAACCACACTTACATGCTTGGTTTCGAAGAAAGCTTCGGTTACCTCATCAAACCATTCGTACGTGACAAAGACGCTATCCAAGCTGTTCTTATCGTTGCTGAAATCGCTGCTTACTACCGTTCACGTGGCATGACTTTGGCAGACGGTATCGAAGAAATCTACAAACAATATGGTTACTTCGCAGAAAAAACTATCTCTGTTACCCTTTCAGGTGTTGACGGAGCTGCTGAAATCAAGAAAATCATGGATAAATTCCGTGACAATGCTCCTAAACAATTCAACAACACAGACATTGCTAAGACAGAAGACTTCTTGGAACAAACAGCTACTACTGCTGACGGCGTTGAAAAATTAACAACTCCTCCAAGTAACGTACTTAAATACATCTTGGCTGATGATTCATGGTTTGCCGTTCGTCCTTCAGGTACAGAACCAAAAATCAAATTCTACATTGCTACAGTTGGTGAATCTGAAGCAGATGCTAAAGAAAAAATTGCTAACATCGAAGCAGAAATCAATGCTTTCGTAGGCGAATAATACTTAAGACTTAGAGCTAAGCTCTAAGTCTTTTTTATACATGACAATACTAGGATTACGTAAGCAAGTCACCTTTTTCATACTAAAACTACGAAACCACCTATAGATTGATCTATAGGGGGTATTTTTATGATTCAATTATAGAGCGCCAACTTGTGAATGATGCTTAAACAAGGAATGAGTAGCTTCATGAATATGACGAGCAGTTTCTGCATTATTCATGGTATAGAGGTGAACGCCTGCAACATCTTGAGTAACAAGGTCGACAATCTGGTCAATAGCATAGGCAAGACCTGCCGCTCTAAGTGACTCAGGATCATGTTCATACTTATCCAAAATGGCACGGAACTTACGTGGCAAATGGATATTTTCACAAGTCTTAAGCAAACGTAGAGCTTGGTTACGATTCAAGATAGGCATAATTCCAGCATGAATTGGTACGTCAATGCCAGCCAAGGTACATTTATCTTGAAAATCATAGAAACGCTCATTATCAAAGAAGAGTTGGGTTACAAGGCTAGAACAACCTGCATCAACCTTTTTCTTGAGGTTTTGGATATCAGAGATTTGATTTGCTGAATCGGGATGCCCTTCAGGATAGCAGGCACCGATGATATCAAATTGAGGAGCTTGGTCCTTGATAAACTCAATCAAATCAGTTGCATATCTAAAATCTTTAAGAGGTTCAACACCTGGGATAATATCGCCACGTAGGGCTAAGATACGGTGTACACCAACAGCATCCAAGTCACGTAAGGTATCAGCAACCTTTTCTTTACTCAAATAGATAGCTGGAAGGTGAGCAATCGTTGGGATAGCTAGGTCATTTTGAATATGATCTGCCAAAGGAACCGTCGTCTCTTTGATATTATATTTGTTATTACTAGCTGTCACACTGATAAAGTGTGGGGCCAATCCTTGCATATCCTCAAGGGCACGTAGAATTTTTTCATTACCTACTGCTGGGTTAGGTGGAAAGACTTCAAAAGAGAGTGATGGTGTTTGGCTTGTCATATTTTATACCTTCTTCTTTTTAGATTTTTGTTAAGACAAAAGCTTTTTTAAGTGCCTACTGAATTCATAAGTAGAGTTAAACACTCGTTAATCATAGCCTGCTTGCAAAAATCTTTAGAACATTATTAGCTATTGAAAACCTTCTACACTTAAGGAAGAAGGTCTTCAACATATGATAACTTCTGCTTACAAGTTTTCGCGAGCTGCTTTGCAGCTTCTACAAGCTTGATCAAGCTTTCTTTAGTTTCTTTGATTCCGCGAGTCTTCAAACCACAGTCAGGGTTGATCCATACTTTACCGCTTGGTACTTTAGCCAAGATTGCTTCGATAGTGTGGTCAATTTCACCGTCTTGTGGGACACGTGGTGAGTGGATATCGTAAACCCCAGGTCCAACTTCTGTTTGGAAGTTTTGAGCTTTAAGTTCATCCAAGATTTCAAGATTTGAACGGCTAGCTTCAAATGAGATAACGTCAGCATCTAAGTTGTCGATAGCTGGGATGATATCTGTAAATTCTGAGTAACACATGTGAGTGTGGATTTGTGTGTCTGGTGCTACAGTTGAGTGAACCAAACGGAAGGCTGGAATTGCCCAGTCGAGGTAATCCTCATACCAGTCACTACGACGGAGTGGCAATTTTTCACGAAGAGCAGCTTCGTCAATTTGGATAATTTTCACGCCTGCAGCTTCAAGGTCAAGTACTTCGTCTTTGATTGCAAGAGCAATTTGAAGAGTTGAATCCTTAATAGAGATGTCCTCACGTGGGAATGACCAGTTAAGGATAGTTACAGGTCCAGTCAACATACCTTTAACAGGTTTGTCTGTACGGCTTTGTGCGTAGCTAGACCATTTAACAGTGATTGGGTTAAGACGAGTGACATCACCCCAAATGATTGGTGGTTTAACCCCACGCATACCGTATGATTGAACCCAACCATTTTTAGAGAAGAGGTAACCTGACAAGTTCTGACCGAAGTACTCAACCATGTCATTACGTTCAAACTCACCATGAACAAGAACGTCAAATCCAACTTCTTCTTGCCATTTAATCCATTCATCAGTGATTTCAGCAAGGAAAGCATCGTATTCTTCTTGTGACAATTCATTCTTACGGAAAGCCAAACGTTTAGCACGAACTTCCTTAGTTTGAGGGAATGAACCGATAGTTGTTGTTGGAAGCAATGGAAGTTTGAAAGCATCCTTTTGAATCGCTTCACGTTCTGCAAACGCTGGCAAACGAGTGTAATCAGCTTCAGTCAAACCTGCAATACGAGCACGAAGCTCAGCATTTCACCAACACGCTCAGTCGCAAAGAGTTCTTTGTTAGCAGCAAGGGCTTCTGCACCTTGACCATTGCGGATGGCATCCAAGTCACGCAATTCACCCAATTTTTCAACCGCAAAGGCGAAGTGGTCCAAAATAGCTGGTTCAAAATCTTCATTAGCAGTTGTAAATGGTACATGGAGAAGTGAGCAAGAGGTTGTCAAAACAACATTTTCAGCTGGAACTTGTTCAAGAATTGCAAGGCTCTTCTCGTAGTTGTTACGCCAGATGTTTTTACCATTGACGATACCGGCATAGAGAATCTTATCAGCTGGGAAACCACCTTTAACCAATTCAAGAGTTTTCTTACCTTCAACAAAGTCAAGACCAATACCATCAACTGGCAAGTTCACAAGATCATTGTAGACATCACGAACATCACCAAAGTAAGTTTGGATCAAGACTTCAAGACCTTTCTTATCAGCCAAGAGTTTGTTGTAGAGATTCAAGAAGAGAGCTTTTTCTTCAGATGTCAAATCTTTAACAAGGGCTGGTTCATCGAGTTGAATACGAGTCGCACCAAGCTCTGCCAATTTTGCAAAGACTTCTTGGTAAGCTGCCACAAAGCTGTCTACAAAGTCTTCTGCTTTCACACCATCTTCAAAGTCAGATAATTGAAGGAAAGTGAATGGTCCAACGACAACTGGACGTGTGTTAAGCCCCAATTCTTTAGCTTCTTGGTACTCATCAAAAATCTTGTGACCAGCAAGTTTAACTTCTGTTGTTTTTTCAAATTTAGGAACGATGTAATGGTAGTTAGTGTTAAACCATTTTTCATAGGAAGGGCACGTACATCCCCTTTTTCACCTTGGTAACCACGCGCCAAAGCAAAGTAACGTTCAAGATCTGTCAAATTCAAGTTTTGAACAGATTCAGGTACGACGTTGAAAAGGAAAGCTGCATCAAGGAAGTTATCGTAATGTGAAAAATCATTTGAAGGAATTTCACTGATACCCTTCTCTTTAACAATATTCCAGTGTTTTGCACGCAAGTCTTTGGCTGCTGCTAAAAGTTCATCTGCAGTAATTTCATTTCTAAAGTATTTTTCTGTTGTAAATTTTAATTCGCGGAATTCACCCAAACGTGGGAAACCAATGATAGTAGTTGACATCTTGTGTCCTCCTCTTTGTTGTTGAACTTATCTTACCAAAGAAATGGGTGGCTGTATAATTGCTATTAGTTTTCTCTATATATAGTTTTTGACTATAACCTATAAAATAAAGGGTTTCTAGCTACCGTTATCTCCTTTTGTTTAGATATTGTTATAGCTAATAACTATATATCAACCAGATAAATCCTTTTTTATAACAAAAAAAGCCCTAGACTTTTGTCTAGAGACTCTATTATTTACTAGGATTAGGACACTAAGCTCTATAAGTGCTCAGTACTTTCTCTTGAAGCCAAGATGATGTATAAGACATATTCTCACTATTGTAACTATTCCAGATAAAATAACCAAAAACTACCAATACTAATAAGAAACAAATTCCTAATACGGCTAACCAGATGATTTGTTTCTTTAAGCTATCATACTCACTCATATAGCCATTATGGATTTTAATGAGTTCATTTCTTTTTTTGTTACTTGACTCTTTAGCAATGGCAATTTCTAGCTCATACATTTGATGCTTCCATGAATTCTTAGAAGTGCCTTTTTTCATTTTATGGTTTGAAAGACTGCTGTTGCCTTTCTCAAAGTTATTTTTTTCAGTCATATTTCCCTCTAAAATCTTCTTTTAGTCCCTATCATTATAACATATGTAAAACTATCTGAAAAGTTCATTTTTGGTTAGAATTTTGAGAAAGAGAATTAAAACATGAAAAAGAACCAGAGGGAAACTTCTTATGTTATACTCTAAGTATGCATAAGAAAACTGTTATTGATTTTAAAGAACTTGGTGTCAGACAAATTTTTACAGACGCCATTAAAGAACTAAAAACAAAGAACATTAAGGAAGTTAAGCATCTCTTAGCTGAAGTCGAAGCCTATCAAAATAAGGGCTATTATGCAGTAGGTTATGTTTCCTATGAAGCTGCCCCTGCCTTCGAGACAAAATTTCAGGTTATTGATGGTCCATTAATGTCAGAGTATCTCCTCTACTTCACTATTCATGAAACTGTTCAAACAGAGCCTATTCCACTTACTTATGAGCCAATTTCCCTACCAGAATCTTGGCAAGAGCTAACTTCTGCAGAGGAATACAAGGCTGCTATTGAGCAAATACACCACCATATTCGACAAGGTGATACTTATCAGGTTAATTATACTGTTCAACTTCAACAGAAGCTGACAGCTGATCCCTTTGCCATCTATAACCGATTGGTTGTTGAGCAAAATGCACATTACAATGCCTTTATTCAGCACGATGATGTTTCTATCATTTCCATAAGTCCAGAACTCTTCTTTAAAAAAGATGGTGATAGACTGACCACTCGTCCAATGAAAGGTACCACCAATCGTGGTTTAACAACTGAAACTGACCTCAAACAAGCCCATTGGCTAGCTCAGGATCAGAAAAATCGCTCTGAAAATATGATGATTGTCGATCTACTTAGAAATGACATGAATCGTATTTCAAAAATAGGAAGTGAAGATGTCAAGAGCCTTTGCCAAGTTGAACAATACTCTACGGTTTGGCAAATGACTTCAACTATTGAGACGCAACTCCTACCAAATAGTCGTTTAAATGATGTCTTCCAAGCCCTTTTTCCATGCGGATCGATTACAGGTGCCCCAAAAATAGCAACCATGGAGATTATTAAGAAGGTTGAAAAACAGCCTCGAGGTGTTTATTGTGGAGCTATTGGTATCTTGGTGCCACAGGGACCTAGTATTTTTAACGTGGCCATTCGGACACTACAAATGGAAGGAACCAAGGCTATCTATGGTGTCGGAGGAGGTATTACCTGGGACAGCAACTGGGAAGCTGAATATGAAGAAACAAAGCAAAAAGCTGCTGTTCTATACCGTCAGAACCCCAAATTCGATCTCATTTCAACTGCTCGTGTCCACCAAGGAAAACTGCTATTTCTTGAGGAGCATATGAAACGCTTGCAAGAGAGTAGTCGCTACTTTGACTATCCTTTCAATGCAGAAAAAGCTCACTATCAAGTCGAAGCTCTGTGCCAATCACTAGACTTTGACAAAGATTACCGTCTTAAAATGTCACTTGCAAAAGATGGTGAACTGAAGTTTGAACATACCCAATTAACAAACTTATCCAATGACTTCTGCCAAGCAAGGTTAGTTGAGCAAAGGCATACGTTGGATAGCCCCTATACCTTCTTCAAAACAAGTTACCGTCCTCACCTTAGTATCGAACCTCACGAACAAATCTATTATAATCATGAGGGGCAACTCCTAGAAACCTCTATCGGTAACATTGTGCTTAAAAATCGAGGACCAACTCTACACACCACCCGTTCACCTCGGCCTCTTAAATGGCATCTACAGACAAAGCCTAATTGCTGATAATAAGCTTAAAGAAAAAGTCTTGACCGTAAAAAGATATGGAACAGGCTCAGGACCATCTACGGATGCAATGCGGTGAGAGGCTTGTATGAATTGAAGGTGGAAGGATATAATTATATTTAACGAAAAAAATACAAGTTTTTTTGTTCTCCCCTACTCTTGCTAAAGACAAAAAGAAACTTCAATATTCTATTGGTAAAAAAATCAACAATTTAATAGTAAAATAAAGTATAATACTTACTGATAGTTATTCAGTTATCGTGACTGTAATGATAAGCTTTTTTTGGCTTATAATTTACTAGCCTTAAAAATTCAGTAATAATTTAGAAAGGATACAAACCTTAAAATGAAAAAATTTAAAGGCTTGACTTCTGCTGAAGTTCAAGCAAGTAAAAACGCCCATGGCGATAATAGGCTCTCTAGTAAAGAGGCTAACTCGCTCCTCTCAATCTTTATCGAAGCCTTCCAAGATCAATGGATTCTTATCCTCTTGGCTGCCTTAGGATTAAAAATCATCTTCAACTTTGTTGGAATGATTTTCCCTGCTATTGGTGAAGCCAATTGGTATGAGGCTATCTCACTAATTTTCGCCATTTTGATGTCTACAGGATTCTCAGCAGTCTCACAATACCGAAATGAGCAAAAATTCAATACGCTTCAAGAAGAGGCTTCAAAAACTAACGCTAAAGTTTATCGAGATGGAAAACTTAAAGAAATTCTCGTGGATGATATTGTAAAAGGTGATCAAATTCTCCTTCAATCAGGAGATAAGATTCCAGTTGATGGTATTATCTTGGAAGGTGAGTTGAAAGTCAACCAAGCTGTCCTTAATGGGGAGAGTGAAGATGCTAAAAAACTTCCTCTTGGTGACCAAGAAGAACCAGATTCTTCAGATCTCTTTACAGAGCTCAAAGTCTTCCGTGGTACAGTTGTTACTTCAGGTGAAGCTGTTATGGAAGCCACACAAATCGGTGATAACACTGTTCTAGGAAGCATCAATACTTCTCTTCAAGAAGATGGTAAAGATTCACCATCTAAAGAAAAACTTAACAAGCTTGCTGGAAATATCGGTGTCCTTGGTTATAGTGCAGGTGCTGCATATTCAGTAATCAACCTTGTTTTAGGCTTTATTGCCCTCAATAAAGCTAATAACCTCAATGGTGGTTCAATCTTCCTTCTTATCATTGAAACAATTCTCTTTGCGGTTACAATCATCATCATGGCCGTTCCAGAAGGTCTCCCAATGATGTTGGCACTCGTTTCTTCAATGAACTCAGGTCGACTTTTAGCACAAAATATCTTGGTTCGCCATCCTGATACCATTGAAACAGCCGGATACATGAATATCCTCTTCAGTGATAAGACTGGTACTATCACTGAAGGTAAACTATCTGTAGTTGACTTCTTCCTTGCTGATGGAACACTTTACGCAGCTACTGGTGAAACTAACGCTCCTGATTTTGACACAATGTCCGATAGCCTTAAAGCTGAAATGATTAATGGTATCGGTCTTAATAACGACGCCATGGTAGCTGATGGCAGTGCTGTTGGTAGTAACGCCACTGACCGTGCACTTCTTGATTTCCTTATCGGACGTTCTCAACTTGATTTTGATACAAATACAATTACTGAGAAGCAACAATTCAACTCAGCAACAAAATTTGCAAGTGTAACGACTAATAATGGAAAAACCTACATCAAAGGTGCTCCAGAATTCATCCTAAATGACTGCTACTACTATCTTGATAAAGATGGTAATAAACAAAACTTTACAGATGATATTAAAGCTCGCTTTCAAGATTTATCATTGGAACAAGCTAACCGTTCAATGCGTTTGCTTGCTATCCTAAATACAGATGGAAATGATAAAGTCTTGATTGGTATCATATGTATCCGTGATAACGTTCGTTCTTCAATTAAACAAACTGTTGAAACAATGAACCGTGCAGGTGTTCAAGTAGTTATGGTAACTGGTGACCGTAAAGAAACCGCTGTTGCTATCGCTAAAGAAGCCGGTATCGTTACTGGTCAAAATGACCTTGTCCTTACTCACGATGAACTCTCTGCCCTTTCAGATCAAGAACTTAAACAACAATTACCTCACTTAAAAGTGGTCAGTCGTGCCCTTCCAATGGATAAAAAACGTCTTATTGAAGCAGCTCAAGACCTCGATATGGTCGCTGGTATGACAGGTGATGGGGTCAATGACTCACCTGCCCTCAAATCAGCTGATGTCGGATTCTCAATGGGTGATGGTACTGAAGTCGCACGTGAAGCCTCAGATATCGTTATCTTGAATAACTCATTGACTTCGATTGAGAAAGCCGTCCTCTATGGACGTACTATGAGTAAGTCAGTAAGTAAATTCATTATCTTCCAGTTAACCGTAAACGTGACTACAATTGCTATGTCACTTCTCTCACCACTCTTGGGCCTCAAAGAACCATTTACAATTATCCAAATTCTCTGGATTAACCTTATCATGGACACACTTGCTGCCCTTGCCTTTGGTGAAGAACCTACGCTAGATCGTTACATGAATGAAAAACCAGTTGCTAAGAAGGCAAATATTCTTACTGGCTATATGAAATCTGCTATCGGTGTAGCCAGCGTCTTCATTACTCTTGTATGTTTAGCTATTCTTAAAAATGTTGGTGGTATCCAAGACTTTATCACAAATGGAACTGGCAACTTTGAAATGGTAACAACATTCACCTTTACAGTATTTATCTATGCTGTCATCTTCAACTCACTTAATACACGTAGTAATGGATTCAATGTTTTTGAACATATCGGTGAAAACAAGAAATTCTCAATTGTAATGATTTCTATTGCTGTCGTTCAAACCTTGATTATTCAATTCGGTGGTAAAGTATTTAGTACCGTTCCAATGGACGTTCAACACTATATTGTTGCACTTCTTATCGCGGTTTTGATCATCCCTGCAGATTTAATTCGAAAAGCTCTAACTAAAAACAAATAACTATCTGTATAACGTATTATAAAACTTAAAAGGATAAAAAGGATTGGGAGTTATCCCAATCCTTTTTAATAATTTCCGAAGGTAATACCGTGGAAAGATCATAACATAAAAGGCTTTAACAAGCCTTTTTGATTTATTAAGTAATGCTACTTAAACTGACTAGGAGCCCCTGTATAACCTGCCCAATCCTTACTATAAAAGCGGTCGTTCAAGTTATAGCTAGGTGCGGGTGTTGGATTACTTACAAATGGATCAACAGCCTTGTCAAAGGCCACCCAACCTTTCCATCCCATATGAATGGTATCTTGCATGAAGTAAGGTTGATCTCCATCTTTTGAGAAGTCAGCAATATTGGTGAAGCCTTGACTTTCCAATTGATAACGGATTTTAGAAACCGTAGCGTCATACATTTCTTGACTTAGTCCCGTATAAGCCATCCACTTGCTATTAACAGGTGGGATGACAAAGATAACGTTAGTATTTGACTTCGCAAATTGATTTAAGACTAACTGTAGGTCACCGTATTCTTGTGAAACTTCATACGAAAGATTCTTTTGGAAACCTTTAAGTTTACCAATCTTTTTAGCCAAACGTTTCTTATAGAAACGGTCATCGATACCAAAGTCGTTTGACTTGGTATGAGCTTCTGCATCTCTTACGGCAACCTGGTCAAGTGCCTCGTAAGAGAACTTGTCTGGCAACTCTTTAAGATAAGGAAGAACCTTCTTGTCGTAATTTGCATTATTTGATGCTGCAAAAGGACTGAACAAGGCATCTTCTCGCTTATTAAGCTCTGCCATAAATTGAATATAAGTCTTATCAAGAGAATTTAAATCTTGTCCATTAGCCACTTTAAAAAGTTGAGATTTCATAGTAATCTCAGGTTTCATCTCTAAGATACGCTGAGCAGCATATTGAGAATTTGCATCCGTCTGATTTTGACTTAAGAAACTACTAAGTTGGTCGTTATTGTAGAACTGCTGGAAAGCCGCAGAATTGTAACCTTTTTTAGTAAACCACTGTGGTGACAAGACGTAGACTGCTGTCCCATTTTTCAATTCAGGAAGCATTTGTTGCATTCCCAAATATTGGTTTAGAGAGGCAGCCCCACGTTGTCCAATAAAATATGGGCGATAGTTACGGTCGTATTTTTCAGCTAAAACAGCTGGATGAAGGGCATCAAAACGCAACCACTCACTAGACCCAAAGAAAGGGACAAATCGATGATTCTTATCAGAAAGAGCTGTCGTCTTATTAATACGGCTCTTAAAGTTCTCAGTTGTCAAGGTTACTGCGTTACGTTTTTCAACCTCATAATTATGTTTTCTGCCCTGAGGGTAGGAAAAAATAACTACTACTACCAAGACTAAGGCACAGATTATAGGGCCAAAAATTTGCCATAAACGCTTAAGCATTGCGAAGCTCCGTTACCCCTTCAACAATCTTATTAGCTGTGTTCCAGTCATCACGACCAAATTCTGAAACTGGCACACGAATATCGAAACGTGATTCCAATTCAACGATAAGCTCAACTGTTCCCATTGAATCGAGAACACCAGCATCGAAAAGGTCTTCATCCATCATGTCTGAAACATCTTCCATGAAGAGTTCATCAATAATTTCAATAACTTCTGATTTTACATCCATTTTTATAATTCCTTTACTTATTTTTTAGTGAACCAAAGGTCATTCAAGAATCCAGAGAAAATCAAGAATGACAACATAACAGTGTTAAATGTAATAAAGATTCCCAAAGCCTTTGTCCATTGATTATCAGGAAGTGGCTCAAGACCAGCTTTCTTACGCTCTTTATTAATAGTCTTCTTCTTGCGCAACCAGGCATCATTGATTCCTAGACCAATACCATGGAAAAATACCATAAGCAATGTAGTACCAAGTAACCCCATGCCAGAATCCCATAACCATCATATTAATGACATAGGCCACATTTGAAGTCGTATTACGATTTTTGAAAACCTTGTTTCGCATCAAAACCATAACCAAACGCATAAAGACAAAGTCACGGAACCAGAAAGACAAACTCATATGCCAACGATTCCAAAATTCTTTCAAGTCTCGTGAGATGAAAGGTTTGTCAAAGTTGATTGGGCTCTTAATCCCCATAAGGTTTGATGCTGCCAAGGCAAACATCGAGTAACCCGCAAAGTCAAAGAAGAGATCAAAACCGAAAACATACATGACACCAAGTGTTGGTAAATTAAAGATACCACCCTGAGCCAAAGCTTGTGCTTTCAGTGAAGGCAAGAGCATACTTCCGAAAATCTGAGCCAAAATAAACTTATAGAGGAAACCAAGCATGATATATTTGACAGCTTGCTCCAACATATTCATCAGCTCGTCTCGCTCAGGAATCGCTTGGTAATCTTCGTTAAAGCGTTTGAAGCGATCAATAGGACCACTCGTAAAGGTTGGCATAAAGAGCATGAATCGGAGGAATTCTCCAAGTGTAAACTCTTTTAAGACACCATCCCGCATCTCGATAATCATACCAACTGATCGGAAGGTCAAGTAAGAAATGCCAAGAAAGTTTAAGAGTGACTGAGTACCATTTATCGCAGGCTCTATCTTAACAAAAATCAAGGGAAGGACTACAAGAAATGAGTGTAAATAGAAAACCCATTTATTGTCCTTTTTACTGCGGTAATGTTTGTAGGAATAAACCCAGATGATTTGCCAAACAATATAGAAGAGTAAGGCTAGTAATTGGCTAGCATGTGTTCCTGTCAGAGCGAGAACAATAAAGGCTAGACTTACCAAACACTCATAAATCGCAAAACGCTTTTTAAAGAAGAGACCCACAAAGATTGGCAATAGAGCTAATCCAAGATAGATAAAATAGAAGGGATTACCGTAGGCTTCTAAATGAGGTAGCTGTTTTAAGAAGTCAATCATCGGTTGTTAACCTCACTGATAAGACCCTTGATATCGATTTTCCCATTTGGTGTTAAAGGCAAGCTCTCACGATAGAGGAACTTAGTAGGCATCATGTAAGACATCATGATATCTTCTAAGTCAGCCTTAATCGCCTTGGTGATATCAATTTCACGTTCAAACTGCTCACGAACACCATCCTTAAGAATCACATAAGCCAAGAGATTCTGAACCTTATGGTCTTTATTGTAACGTGGCACAGCTACTGCTGAATCAATATACTTAGACTTATTAAGGTTTTGTGAAACATCCTCTAGCTCAATACGGAAACCATTAAATTTAATCTGGAAGTCCATACGACCACCGTAAAGAAGGAGACCTTCATCAGTCATCGTTCCCACATCACCAGTATGGTAAGCAGGAAGGCCATTAAACTCGAAGAAGGCTTCCGCAGTCTTTTCAGGATTGTTCATATAGCCTTTTGAAACTGCTGGTCCTGATACGATGATTTCACCCTGTTGACCATTTGGAAGGATATTCCCGTCCTCATCAATAATATAAGTTGGTGAATCTTCCTTGGTATAACCAATCGGCAAACGCTTAAGGTTAGCCAGCATCTCATCAGTTACTGCTACTGCTGATAAGGCTACAGTTGCTTCAGTTGGTCCGTAAGCATTGATAATACGTGCTTCTGGGAAACGTTGGCGAAGCTTTTGAGCAGTCTTGACAGTTAACTCTTCTCCATCAAAATAGAAATGCGTAATTTCTGGCATCTTCTCTGCATTGAAGTCTTCAGACAACATTGCCATATCTGCAAAAGATGGTGTTGATGTCCAAATAGCAATTGGAAGTGAGAAAATCGTTTCAAAGAGCTTCTTGAAGTCCTGTGTAATGGCTGAAGGAAGCGCATAAAGTGTTCCTCCAAGTGCCAATGTTGGTGCCCAGTACATTACCGATAGGTCAAATGAATAAGGCGGTTGAGCCAGCATTTGAGGACGTTTTGGAGTTGCAAATTCCTTGTCCGTAATCATCCAGTTAGTGAAACTGAGGAGATTATTGTGTGAAATTTGTACCCCTTTAGGCTTACCTGTAGTTCCTGATGTAAAGATGATGTAATAAGTATCATCCCCCTTAACAGGATGAGTCACTTCATAACTTGTCTTGCATTCAAAGCTTTCTGTCACTTGATTCAAAGTCATGACTGGCGCTTGGACATCTTCAAGTGGGAAGTCGTTAATAGCAATAATCAGACTAGGCTCCGCTACTTCAACGATAGCCGTCACGCGCTCAAGAGCTGAGTGACTATCAATTGGAATATAAGCGTGACCAGATTTAGTCAAAGCAACAAAAGTCGCCAACATTTCATACTCTTGACCACCATAAACCACAACAGGTGATTTTTCTGGAATATCAAGACTATCAATCTTGGCAGCTAGGCTATCCGAGTCAGCTTTTAAGTCACCGTAAGTGTGAACTTCCCCTAAAATATTGTAAACAGGAAAGTCAGGTTGTGATTGAGCAAACTGCTCAATCGTTTCGATCATATCTTTAATTTTTGTATTCGTCATTATTCTTCCTAAAATTCGTTATAGATAAAATTACCTTGACCTTGTCCTAGGTAATTGTAGAGATAAATTAGGGCCATAAAAATGGCGAAATAAAGCAAGGTTTGTCCTAAAAACACTAGGACGTTTTTATGTTTTAACATTCTAATTTTCGATACCTTTTTTTTATATAATATCCTCTTTAGTTTACCATCTTATCAGTATTTTTTCCAATAAAAAAGAAAAAATAACTAAATTTCATTTCTTTTTCATTAATAAGCTTCCGTGATAAATGATTGGCTAAAATCATAAAAAAATAGAGCTTAAAAGCTCTGTCGGATTTAACTATTTTGTGTCTTTTGGGCCGTCTGCATACGATAGTACATTCCCTTAGCTTGCATCAGTTGTTCATGGGTTCCGTGTTCGACGATATCCCCATTATTCATGACCAAAATAAGGTCCGCATTCTCTATGGTAGATAATCGATGGGCAATGATGAAACTTGTTCGACCTTTCATTAATTTAGCGAAGGCCTCTTGAATGAGAAGCTCTGTACGGGTATCGATACTAGAAGTGGCTTCATCCAAAATTAAGATTTTAGGCACATTGACAAATATGCGAGCAATGGTCAAAAGCTGACGTTGTCCCTGAGAAAGGGATTGTCCCGCATCATTCAAGTAGGTGTCATAACCTTGAGGCAACTGCTGAATAAAGAAATCAGCATTGGCAGCCTTGGCCGCTGCTATGACTTCTTCACGACTGGCTTCTGGATTTCCATAGGCAATATTATCGTGAATAGTGCCAACCTCAAGCCAAGTTTCCTGCAAGACCATCCCAATCTGTTTCCGAAGACTCTCACGGGTATAATCTGTAATAGGTCTACCGTCCAGTAGAATGTTCCCCTTATCCAAATCATAGAAACGCATTAGTAGGTTAATCAAGGTAGATTTTCCCGCTCCTGTAGGGCCAACAATGGCAACAGTACTTGCTGCAGGGATATCAATACTCAAATCCTTGATAAGAGGTTTATTAGGCAAATAGCCAAACTGGACATGATCAAATTGAAAACGTCCCTGCACATCTGCTTCTTCCAAGACCACCTTACCTGTTTCTGTTATTTCCTCTTCATCCAATATCATATAAAGGCGATCAGCACAGGCCAAAGCACTTTGAAGTTCTGAAAGTACAGACGAAATGTCATTAAAAGGTTTCGTATACTGGGTGACATAATTTAGGAAGGTAGTCAATTGTCCCACTGTAAAGGCACCACCCGACATGATACGATAGGCTCCGACACCAGCAATGAGTGCATAAATCAGACTATTAACAAAACGTGTAGCTGGGTTAACCGCTGACGAATAAAAGATAGCACCCTGTGAATAATCAGCATACTTACCATTGACGTCTTTAAAACTCCTAACCATCTGTTCTTGAGCATTTAGACTTTGTACTAAAGCTTCTTGAGTCAAACTTTCCTCAATCAACTGAGTCTGCATGCCTCGCCATTTAGTTTGATTGCGATAGAGTTGATAGCTTTTCTTTGCGATAAAACGTGCCACAAGCATTGACAAAGGCGTCATCACTAGAACTAAGAGCATCATGAACCAGTCTAAGCGAGCCATGGTAATGATTATGACAAAGATAGTCAAAAGCCCAACGAAAAATTGGTTAAAGGCCATGAGAAGTCCGTTGTTTAACTGATCGCTATCTGTAGTCACACGGCTAACCATGTCTCCAGTTCCTTGACGATCAAGGTAACTAAGTGGCATAGCATGGATTTTAATCATGACTCGTTCACGTAAACTTTCACTATATGAATAAATCAATCGATTATAAATCAAAGGGTTAAGCCACTGGATTGCACTATTAGCTAAGATAACTACAAGCATCTGCCAAATTAAACGTGACATCAATAGAACGGAGTTCATCTTAAGAACAGCGTCCACTGCATCACCAATTAAGATAGGTAAGTAAACCGTTAAGGCAACTTGAATAATGGTCCCAACAGTTGCTAAGGCAAAGAGGTAACGCTGACTTAAGATATCTCTACTTAAACGTTTAAGCGTTGATTTATTATTTCTAGCCTTCATCAGCGACCTCCTTTTGATGTTGAGAATAATGAATGTCTTGATAGAGTTTATTTGTGGCAAGCAATTCTTCATGATTACCTAAGCCAACTTGATGTCCCTTATCAAGCACCAAAATTTGATCAACAGCTTTTAGACTATTTGTTCTTTGCGAAATAATAATCAAACTCGTTGATTTAAGATTGTCTCTGATAGCCGCTAGTAGATGACTTTCAGTCAAGTAATCTAGGGCTGAAGTGGAGTCGTCCAAAATCAAGAATGGTGCTGGTCTCATCAGCGCACGCGCAATAGTCAAACGTTGACGTTGACCCCCCGAAAAATTACGGCCAAATGACTCAACTGGCTCATCTAAACCAAGATCTTTGTCTTTAACAAAATCAGCAGCCTGAGCCATGTCAAGAGCATGCCAGAGTTCTTGCTCACTCGGTTCGTGGTCAAGTCCTAATGATAAGTTTGAACGAATGGTTCCTCTAAATAGCTCAGCTTTTTGCGGGACGTAGGCAACCCAAGAACGCCACTCTTTAAGGTTTTTTGGTGATTTTTGATCTTTGAAAATAGCTAATGAACCAATCTGAGGCTGATATAAGTTCATGATTAAGTTCACCAATGTCGATTTACCCGAACCTGTACCACCAATAATACCTAGTGACTGACCTTGAGTAAGACTTACATGAATCTCTTGAAGTGATGGCTGACTAGCCGTAGGATAGGTAAAGGTCATCTGATCAATAGCTAGCACTGTGGAAGCCTGACTAGAAGTTCGGACTTCTAAAGGTGCTTCAATATCCTCATCTTGGAGTTCAAAAATAGCTTGTACCCGTTTCGCTGAAATAAAACCTTGATTCAGATTAGTCAACATCATGGCCAATTTAAGGAGCTCCGTCAAAATTTGCAAGAGATAATTGACCAGAGCAATCAGCATACCTTGGGACAAAAGACCAACTTGAATTTGCAGATTTCCTTGCCAAAGGATAGCAATCAAGGTCATATTAACAACCAAGAAAGTCAAAGGACTAATGAGACTTGCTATCACTCCTGTTTTGAGCTGCCACTTCTTCAAGTCTTTGTTGACGGCAGTAAAGTTATCTAATTCACGCTCACTTTGATCAAAGCCCGAATAACCCTCATACCTTCAAGTTGTTGACGCGTATTGGTAACAATCGATTCATTAATCACTCGAATCTTGGCATATAAAGGATTGACGATGCGACTGGCTAGTACAATAATAAGAGTCAATACCAAGACCATGCCAAGAAACCATAGGGTCAAGCGTGGACTGATTCGGAATGCCATAATAATGGCTCCTGTCACGATAATTGGTGCCCTCAAAAAGAGCCTCAAAAATTGATTGATGCCCGTTTGGATTTGAAAGGTATCACCAGTCAAACGTGTCACCAAACTTGACGTTCCAATCTCATCCCGCTTTTCCTTTGATAAACGCATGATTTTCGCATACAAATCATTGGTTAAACCTCGGGCATAGCCAACGGCTGCTCTGGATGAAAAATACTGTGCTGAAATAGCAACAACAACCCCAATAACGGCAAGTCCGAACAAGAGAAAAATCATCATAAACAGATGATTTTGGTCTTTATTTGGAATAGTTGTGTCGACAATTCCAGCAATTACTAGAGGGACCAAGAGTTCGAAACTGGCTTCGATTAATTTAAAAACGGGTCCCAAGATACTGTCTTTGACGTATCCTCTAAAATAAACTAATAATGCTTTCATTTGTCTTTCCTAAATTTAACGTCCTCACTCTTAGAGGCGTGAGAACATACGCATTAAAAAGAGATTAAACTGTACTTCCTTAGCGTAGTAAATATTTCCGCCATTTGTATAAAGTTTTCCGCCGCCGTAGTACATGGCAACTGGTTGGTAATAGGTGTATGTTTTCCCGCTAGTGTTCCCTAGACTCGGAGCAACGACATTTTTAGAGTAAGCCTTTGCGAGTTCGACGGTGTTCACTCCACCATTATCAGACACATAATCGATATAGGCCTTACCAAAATTATAGGCTTGTACTGCTGTCCAAGGATCCACCTTATGGTGGGCAGCTTCTTCCAGATTTTCCGACAGCACCGTCACCCCTTGACGAATACTTTCTTTTCGATCTGTTATGGAGTTGGTCACCCCTGTAGAACTTTCACTGGACTGCATCACGTCATCTGTCTTCCCCTTGGTTTCTGTGTAGATCATAGCCAGAACCAAATCGACATTGGTTGTATTATCAATGTCGTCCTCTGCCAAAACCTCCTTAACCATGGATTCATAGGTTAAGACATGTTGAATATTGGCATGGATTCGATAGCATTGGATACCTATGATGAGGACTACGACAAAAACCGCCAGACGTCTTATCCATTTAAACATATTATTTATTGATGATATCCTCGATATTTTTGATGAGAATAGAGTAGGTGCCATCAGGATTTTGAATAAACTCAACACTATCAGCATCCTGATACACATTATTAGGCACAATTAACTCAATTCCGTTCGATAACGATAATTTTTGATTCTCCAATTTCTTAATTTGACGTGAATGGTCAATATCTGATACCGAGATAGGCTCAGGTATGGCCTCTTTGAGCTCATCAACGAAGGTCAGACGAGCTGTCAAATTATTATCAAAGAGCTGGTCTGCCAATTTTTCAGGTGATAACTCTTGATCTTCTTCCAAATTATTGAAAATAGCAGATTTCATTTTTCCTTGGAAGTTAAAATCATCCTGATTAAAATTCTCAGCAATCTTCTGGGCAGTGTCTTCAACCATCTTAATCGATTTCTTGACAGATTGCTCAGGCTGGACTTGCAACAGATTTTCAGAGAAATAATTGGCAAAGCTTCCATTATGCTTGATTCGCTTTTCAATCAAATAATACTGCTTACTACTACGATTGATTACCAAAGCTTCATCAGGTGTCTGGGCTGCAGAAGGCAAATTATTTTGTGACAATTGAATAGGATGTTGGCTATCTCCCAAAGAATGAATCAAACTATCCTTGAGAGCAATACGCAAGAAAGCAAAATACTCTTGCCCTTCTTTGTCAAACTGAATAAAGACCAAATCATTGGTCTTTTGATCTTCAGAAATGACAAATTCTTCCTTCCAAAGTTGGGCAATCTTGACTGAGCTTTCCATCAAATCATCTCCTAAATGACTGATGAAAACATTCTCTGCATCGAAATAACCACGTTTAGCCTCATCTGAGAAAACTTTAGAGAGTTTTTTTCGAAAATACTCATCTAAGCGTGGCGTTATTTCAAGAGGCCCTTCTGCTAAAACCAGCTCCGTATCATTTGGCGAAAACTGGTGAATGATAATGCGTTTAATATATAAATCTAACATAGTTTTTAATAGAGTGGGAAGGCATCTGTTAGAGCTTTAACTTCTCCACGAATGCGTTCCAAAACTTCAGGTTTATCGTGATTTTCCAAAGCTTCAACCATTAATTCAGCAATTTTACGGCTCTCAGCTTCACCCATACCACGACTTGTAATGGCTGGACTACCAACACGGATACCAGATGTCTTGAATGGAGACAATTGCTCGTAAGGAATACCATTCTTGTTCAAAGTAATATTAACTTCTTCAAGAACGTTTTGTGCAACCTTACCATTTTCAACAACTTTAGTAACATCAACCAAGAAGAGGTGATTGTTAGTTCCACCTGAGATAACACGGAAATCTGGATGTTGATTGAAAACATCCGCCATGGCAGCAGCATTCTTGATAACATTTTCACCATATTCCTTAAGGCAGGATCAAGTGCTTCTTTAAGAGCAACAGCCTTAGCAGCAATAACGTGTTCCAATGGTCCACCTTGCAAACCAGGGAAAACCGCAGAATTCAATTTCTTAGCGATATCTTCATCATCAGTCAAAATCAAACCTCCGCGAGGACCACGAAGCGTCTTGTGAGTTGTTGTAGTGGTCACATGTGCATGAGGAACTGGACTTGGATGATGACCAGAGGCTACAAGACCGGCAATGTGAGCCATATCTACCATGAGGTAAGCACCTACAGCATCAGCAATTTCACGGAATTTAGCAAAATCAATGATACGTGAGTAAGCTGAAGCCCCAGCAACGATGAGTTTTGGTTGTACTTCTTTAGCTTGAGACAGAATAGCATCGTAATCAAGGAGTTCAGTTTCCTTATCAACGTTGTATGCCACAAAGTTATAGGTCTTACCAGAGAAGCTAACTGGTGCACCATGTGTCAAGTGACCACCCGCTGACAAATCCATCCCCATAACCGTATCACCTGGTTGGATCAAAGACATGTAAACTGCTGCATTGGCTTGGCTACCTGAGTGAGGTTGCACGTTGGCAAATTTTGCTCCAAAAAGTTCTTTGGCACGCTCAATAGCAAGAGACTCAACCACATCAATCACGTCTGTACCACCATAGTAACGTTTACCTGGATAGCCTTCTGCGTACTTGTTAGTCAAGAGAGTTCCTTGAGCAGCCATTACTGCTTTAGATACCACGTTCTCAGAGGCAATCAACTCAATATTGTTTTGCTGACGTTCTGCCTCAGCATCGATGGCGTTCCATAGTTCAGGGTCAAATGCTTTGTAATCTTCTTTATCAAAAATCATAGAGGTCTCCTTTGAGGTCTAATGGGGTTCAATCAACTCACCCACATACAGTCGGAAATTATCTCACACTTCCATAGGTCTCTGTTAGTCATTTATTCTATGGTCAACTCGGGTAGAGCCGCCAATATGTCTTCTTTTGTAATCTTTCCTTGCCTGAGAATCCTAGCAGGTGAGACTGACAAATCCAAAATTGTCGAATCTACACCTAACAAGGCAGCGTCATCTTGATAGCCAGTCACCTGAAAGTCAAATTGGTCTCTTATTTGGTCAAAATAACGACCACTAGCCTTCCCAGACTTATTGGCTGAGGGACCAATCAAAGGCCCTTCTGCTTGAATCAGTTCTCTAGTAACAGGATGGTCTGGTAAACGGAAGCCAACCGTCGCCAATCCTGAATTAATCCATCTGGGGACTTTATCATTAGCCTTTAAAATGATAGTCAAAGGTCCAGGCAAAAAAGCATCATAAATTTTTTTGAGATAGTCGGGCTGCTCTTTTGAATAAGACAGGATATCTTCATAAGAAGAAACATTCAAATTCATGGCTTTATCTCTAGGACGATTTTTTAGCTTATAAACATGGTTCACAGCACTCTCATCCAAAGCCTTAGCAAATAGACCATAGACAGTCTCTGTAGGAAGAACGACTGAACCACCGTCAGCCAAGATTTCTCTTAACATTTTCTTACTTTTCATCATCCATCACGACCATTCTATCTTGTCCAAATTGGTCCTTAAGGACACGCACTCGCTTATCTGGAAAATGTAGAGACAAGAGTCCCTTCAAATCCCGGCCCTGCTTATAGCCAATTTCAAAGTAGAGCTTCCACTAGGAGTCAAATACTTATATGCCTCCTCAATAATCTGTCTATAAATGGCAAGTCCCTCTTCATCAGCAAACAAGGCCATCTTTGGCTCGCTAGCCAAGACATTGATACCAACTTCGTTCTTATCATTTTCAGAAATATAGGGAGGATTTGACACAATGATATCAAAACTGCCAGAAATATTTTCGAAAACATCCGATTGAACAAAGCTGATGGCTACCTGATTTAGCTTAGCATTCTCCTGGGCAAGCTCTAGCGCATCCACTGATAAGTCACTAGCTGTTACTTGCCAAAGAGGGCAACTCTTTTTCAGGGATACCGAAATAGCACCACTCCCAGTTCCAATATCAAGAACCTTAAGCTCTGTGCTTGGGTTTTCCGCTAAAATCAAGTCCACTAGTTCCTCAGTTTCAGGACGTGGAATCAAGACACGCTCATCAACCTGAAAACGTAAGCCATGAAAGTCTTCATAGCCCAAGATATACTGGGCAGGCTTGTGATTCTTTAGTTGGCTAAAAATATGAGTCAATTGCTCAGCATCTTCCTCTGAAACTTCCTGACGCAATTGAAGGACAAAATGAGTCAGGTCCCACTGCTTCAAACCACGATAAACAAAGGAAAGGGTCTCTGGCTCTTCTCCAACAGCCTCAAGCTGCTTCTCATAGTCAGCCAGAACATCCGCTAAAATCATTTGTTAAGCTCTTCCAATTTTTGAGTTTGATCGTAAAGAACAAGAGCATCAATGACTTCATCCATTTTCCCAGCCAAAATCGTATCTAATTTTTGAAGGGTCAAACCAATACGGTGATCCGTTACACGGTTTTGTGGGAAGTTGTAAGTACGGATACGCTCTGAACGATCCCCTGTACCAACAGTAGATTTACGCTCAGCATCTTGTTCATCTTGAGCAATCTGTGCAAAGTGGTCCGCAACACGCGCACGAATAATCTTCATGGCTTTATCACGGTTCTTCTGTTGTGTACGTTCTTCTTGCATCTCTACTTTGATTCCAGTAGGAATGTGAACCATACGAACCGCAGTCGCAACTTTATTGACGTTCTGACCACCAGCACCAGATGCGTGATAGATATCGACACGAAGGTCCTTAGGATCAATTTCGTACTCTACTTCTTCAACTTCTGGCATAACCAAAACAGTTGCTGTTGAGGTATGAACACGACCTTGGCTCTCAGTCACAGGCACACGTTGCACACGGTGTGCTCCAGATTCATATTTGAGTTTAGAGTAGACTGATTGTCCTGAAACCATGGCAACCACTTCTTTGATACCACCGACACCATTATAAGAGGCTTCCATGACCTCAAAGCGCCAACCTTGTGTCTCTGCGTATTTTTGGTACATAGCTAAAAGGTCACCTGCAAACAAGGCAGCTTCATCACCACCTGCAGCCCCACGGATTTCGAGGATGATATTTTTGTCATCATTAGGGTCTTTTGGCAAGAGAAGAATTTTCAAACGTTCTTCATACTCTTCTTTAGCGGCTTTAGATTCTTTAAGCTCTTCCTTAGCCATTTCTTCCAAATCAGGATCACCGCTTGCTTCCTTAATCATCTCTTCAGCATCTGAGATACTTTGAATGACTTGCTTGTACTCACGGTAAGCTGTAACAGTTTCACGAGTATTTGCCTCTTCACGTGACAACTCCATGAAACGTTTAGTGTCTGAAACGACTTCAGGGTCACTAAGCAATTCACCCAATTCCTCATAACGGTCTTCAACCGCTTGTAACTGATCATAAATGTTCATTTGTTATTTTTACTCCTTATATAACTAATAGTCGTTTTTAGGCCTTATTCAAAGGGATTATGTTTTCTTGAGGGGGATTAAACCAGTGCTTTCGACAAACGGAGATATAACTCTCGTGTCCTCCAATTTGAACTTGTGCTCCCTCATAAACTGGCTTCCCATCCTCCATACGAAGAACCATGGTTGCCTTTCTCGAGCAATAATGACAAATGGTCTTGATTTCATCAATCTTATCAGACAAAAGCAAGAGATATTTAGAACCTTCAAAGAGATTGTTCTGAAAATCATTTTTGAGACCAAAAGCCATCACTGGGATATCTAACTCATCAACAATTCGTGCCAAATCATAGACATTCGCACGGGTCAAAAACTGTGCCTCATCAACTAAAACACAGTAAGGTCGTGGATCCATATTAGCAATGTAACCAAAAATATCCGTATCATCACCAATAGGATAGGCCTTCCGCTTCATGCCAATACGACTCGAGATATAGCCGACCCCATCTCGATTATCCAAACGACTGGTCAATAGTACCACTGGTTTTCCTTGTTCTTCGTAATTATAGGCAACCTTAAGAATCTCAATGGATTTCCCAGAATTCATGGTGCCGTAGCGAAAATAAAGTTGTGCCAAACCAGTCTCCTCTAAAATATGTATTGTACTTATTTTATCATAATTCCAAGCGTAAAAGGGAGGGAGACTGAACAATTTTTGAAAAAAGTTCGCCTCACTCCCTTATTTATGATAGGTTTAACTTGTGTTTCAAACGGCTCAATCTTATCACCCTAATATAGTTTTACCAGTCTAATAACTTCTTATGAATAGGCTTTAGCCAATTTTTCAAGGAGTTCTTCTTTCTCCTCATCACTAGCAAATGAAGCTTCGATTGCTGTCTTATTATGAGCATAGAAGTCTTGAACTGAGCTATCAAAATGCTTGTGATAGAGTTCGTACTCTTTGGTCAGGTTTGTATCAGAAACGGTACGATTGTCCGTATTAATGGTAATATTAGCACCTGCCGCTTTCATTTTTAGATAAGGAAAATCAGCAACTGTAACGGCTGCCTTGGTCTGGAGATTACTTGTTAAACATAACTCTCCTGTGACACCATTTTTGACAAACTCTTCCAAAAGCTTAGGCTCCTGAGCCAAGATCGTTGCATGGTCATTACGCTTAATTCCCATGGCAATCGACTCAGCCAAAAAGGCTGGGCAACCACACTCACCAGCATGAAAAGTCATGTGACGGTTGTAACTTTGGACTTGTTCAATTAGAGGTTTAATCGCTTTAGGTCCATAATGATGCTCATCTCCAGCAAAATCAAAACCAACAAAGTCACTATCTTCAACCTTATTTGCTTCATTAAGAAGATGAGCCGTTAATTCTTGATCTGATTGGCGCATACCACAAACTAGGGCCTTGGCTACAATACCAAATTCTTCTTGGGCTTGACGTAAGCCTTGACAAACAGCATCAATGGTCTCAGCGACAGTCAATCCCTTATCCATTGACAATTCTGGAGCAAAACGCACTTCAATATAGATAACATTTTCAAGAGCAGCCTGTTTTGCGACATCATAAGCCGCAATGGTCAAAGCTTCCTTTGTTTGAAGCAAAGGACGAATATAATCAAAAGCCTCAAGATAATCTAGAAGACTCTCACAGGTAGCCGGTGCTGTCACATGGTGTTTAAGCTCCGTATCGTCCTCAGGTAACTCAATCTGTGCCAAGTCAGCTAGGTGACGAATGGTTTCCAACGATAATGAACCATCCAAATGGCAGTGTAATTCTGTTTTAGCCAACTTATGAAAATCAATAGCAGTCATTCTTTTCTTCCTCTCTAAACAATATGTTTTTATCAGATAAAAATTAATTTTTACTATCTTATCATTCTTATAGAAAAAGTCAAGGTGTCGCGTCTAATCGGACGTAGTAGATTCTTGAAATGCCATTAGCATTTTGTTAGGATGTAACTATCAAGAATACAAGGAGAAACGTTATGTCTGACTATATTTTACCAGAAGTTTGGCAAAATCCAACCTCTATGGGAGGTGCCTGGGGCGGCCTTAATCAACCTACAGCTGGTGCACGTTTTGAACAAACTTTACCTAAAGGTGACCAACCTTTCCAACTCTATACTCTTCCGACACCTAATGGTATCAAGGCAACTATCATGCTTGAAGAACTGAAAGAACTCGGTGTGACTCAAGCGAGCTATGACGCTTATCGTATTAAGATTGGTGACGGTGACCAATTCGGATCCGACTTTGTTTCGATCAATCCAAACTCAAAGATTCCAGCCATGATGGATTACTCTGAAGACCAACCGGTTCGTGTCTTTGAATCAGCTAACATCCTGCTTTACTTGGCTGAAAAATTCGGCAAACTCATTCCAACTGATCACGCAAAACGTACGGAAGTTCTCAACTGGCTCTTTTGGCAAACAGGTGCTGCTCCCTTCTTAGGTGGTGGCTTTGGGCACTTCTTCCACTATGCACCTGAAAAAATCGAATATGCCATCAACCGTTTTGCCATGGAAGCCAAACGCCAACTTGACTTGCTAGATAAAGAATTAGCAAACAAACCTTATATTGCTGGTGATGAATACACTATCGCTGATATCGCAATTTGGTCTTGGTATGGCCGTCTTGCTCAAGATAAGATTTGGGACAAGGCTGGCATTTTCCTTGATGTTAAAGAATACAAGCACCTTCAAGCATGGACTGAAAAAAATTGCCAACCGTCCAGCGGTTAAACGTGGACTTGAAGTCGACTATAAAGATATCTAATTTTATAACGGTTTGCTTAGGCAAACCGTTTTTCTATTGTTTCATGATATAATAGAAACAAAATCACAAGGAGACATTCATGACTGTATTTCAAGCTATTTTAGAAAAAATAAAAGCCCATGACGCTATTATTATTCACCGCCACCAAAGACCTGATCCTGATGCCATTGGTAGTCAGGTAGGACTGAAAGAAATTTTAAAAACAAACTTTCCAGATAAAAAGGTTCTTGCGACAGGTGTCAATGAGCCTACCTTATCTTGGATTGCTGAGATGGATGAGGTAACTGACCAAGATTATGAAGGGGCACTTGTTATTGTTACCGATACAGCCAACACCCCTCGTATCGATGATGATCGTTATGATAAAGGTGACTTCCTTATCAAAATTGACCATCATCCTAACGATGATGCCTACGGTGACCTTCTACTTGTTGATACGACTGCTTCAAGTGCCAGCGAAATTGTGACAGACTGGGCCCTCAGCCTTGGCCTTTCCTTGTCAGATGCCGCTGCGCGTGTTCTTTACAATGGTATTGTTGGCGATACAGGTCGCTTCCTATTTCCATCTACTACTCCTAAAACACTTCAAATCGCGGCTAAACTTCGTGAATACGACTTTGATTTTGCAGCAATGGCTCGTCGTATGGACAGTTTTCCTTTCAAAATTGCTAAACTACAAGGTTATGTTTTCGATAATCTAGAAGTCGATGAAAATGGTGCAGCTCGAGTTGTCTTGACACGAAAGATTTTGGATGAATTCAATGTCACTGATGCTGAAAGTTCTGCCATTGTTGGAACTCCAGGCCGTATTGATTGTGTCGAATCTTGGGCTATTTTCGTAGAGCAGCCTGAAGGACATTACCGTGTCCGTCTACGTAGTAAAAGCATTGTCATCAACGAGATTGCCAAACGCCATGATGGTGGCGTCCACCCACTAGCTAGTGGGGCCAATTCCTACAGCTTAGAAGAAAACGAACAAATCTATCAAGAAATCAAGGATACAGTTGCCCATGCAACTCACTAATCGTCGTGTACGTCTCATGGGAACTGTGATTGACGTCTCTATCTATCATAAAGAACCAGAACCCCTGCTAGACCAAGTTGAAGCACTTCTACATACCTACAATAAGCGCTTCTCAGCCAATGACGACAGTTCCGAACTCATGAAAATTAACAAGGCAGCAGGCTTACATCCGGTGACAGTTCACCCAGAACTTTTTGAACTTATTTCTCTTGGAAAATGGCATAGCTGCCAACCTGGAAGTCACCTTAATATTGCTATTGGACCTCTCATTCAGACTTGGCGCATTGGTTTTTCTGATGCTAAGCTGCCTCTTCCTGAAGAAATTCGTCCACTCCTGGACATCATCAATCCCAATGCCATTCTTCTATCCGAGGAAAATCAAAGCGTTTTTCTCAAAGAAAAAGGGATGAAAATTGATCTTGGTGCCCTAGCAAAAGGGTATATTGCAGATCGTATTGCAGATTTTCTTAAAGCTGAAAAAGTAACCAGTGCCCTAATCAATCTCGGAGGTAATGTCCTAACCTTTGGACCAGCTCTCCATAATCCTGACCACAAATGGCGAATTGGTATTCAAAATCCTAAGGAGACTAGAAACACAAATCTTATGGTGCTTGCTATAAGAGACCAGTCTGTGGTCACTTCGGGAATCTATGAACGTACTTTTGAGATAGATGGCAAAACCTACCATCATATTTTTGATAGCCAGACTGGTTATCCAGTCTCCAGTGACCTAGCCAGCCTTACCATTATTTCATCCCTCTCAGTGGATGGTGAAATTTGGACAACCCGCTTATTTGGCTCTAGTCTCGAACACATATTCCAAGAAGTTAGTTCACAAGCTGAGCTTGAAGCAATCATCGTTGATAAAGACAATCACTGCTTTCAGACAGGTGGCATTTACAAAATGCGAATTTCCTAAAAAATAGTAAAAAAGACTTGTCAAGAAGACCACCTTTTGATAAACTAAAATAGTTAAAAAAAACTATGGTGCGGAAAGTACCATGGCAGAAAGGAAATATTTTAACATGAAAAAAGATATCCATCCAGATTACCGTCAAGTAGTATTCATGGACACAACTACTGGTTACCAATTCCTTAGCGGTTCAACTAAACACTCAAACGAAACAGTTGAATTCGAAGGTGAAACTTACCCACTTATCCGTGTAGAAATTTCATCAGATTCACACCCATTCTACACTGGCCGTCAAAAATTCACTCAAGCAGACGGACGCGTGGATCGTTTCAACAAAAAATACGGTCTCAAATAAGCAACATCTTGTTGTTAAGCCATTCCGATTGGAATGGTTTTTTTGTATGCTCTTGGGTATAAGCTCTCCTACTCCCATATTTATAAAATAAAAAAACAGCTTCCATATGGAAACCGTTTATTCCTATTAACCTGCTTTACCAATAGCCAAAGCCCAGATAAAGAAGAGAGCAAATCCAAACAAGAAGATCAACCCTGCAATAGCAAGTCCTTTCAACCAAGTTGGAAGGTCTTTCTTCTCTTTTGTAACAAGTACGTAATTTAAAAGCGCAAAGAAAGGTGTTGTAAGGAATGAACCAATCATGGCGAAACGAAGCATGGTTGCTACTTGACCTTGGAAGAAGAAAATAATGATGAGACCAAGAATAGATGTCAAGGTCATCCAAATATTCAATGGTGTTTGATTTTTTTCTTTTTGGTTAAACAAAAGACGAAGAGAAATTTCGTTAACACGTGAGTAACCATCAATAACGGTAATTACAGTACCAAAGATACACAAGAAAGCGATAAAGGTAATCAAATAGCGTGACCACTCACCAAGCACTGATGCGTACATACCAACAAACTGTGCAATATACTTAGCTGATGCGGCTTCTACTGGCTTACCAGTTGGGTACTGGATAAGCGCACCGAGTGCTACAAAGAATACCGCAAGAATAGCTGTTCCTATGTAACCAACGTTAAAGTCAAAGAGGGCATCATCAATGTTGAAATCAACAGTTTTCTTTTTCTCAGCTGACCAAAGTGAGTTAATGGCTGAAATTTCAATTGGTGCTGGCATCCATCCAAGAAGTGAAACGATAAATGGAAGGGCTGCGAGCTGCCATGGTGTTTTTTCAACGAAGTCAGCACTGTACTCTGGATGTTTGATTGCCGCAATAATAACTGCTGCTACTGTTGCAATAGTCAAAGCTGACATGATCCATTTAGCCATACCATCAAGAAGTTTGTAACCACCAAAGAGTAACATCCCCCAGATAATGGCAACCAAAATGATTGACCATGTGGTAATACTCAAACCAAGCATTGGAAAGGCACTAGCAATGATGGCTGAACAAAGAATAGAAACTCCCGCAGTATTAACCAAGGCTGAGAAGACATTCAAAATGAAGAATACCCAAAGATAGAATTTACCTTTCTCAGCATAACCTTCAACAAGGGTTTTACCCGTATCTGCGGTATACTCAGCACCAAAACGGAAGAACGGGTATTTAAAGAGGTTGGCAAGAATAACCAAGCCTAACAAGGCCCATCCATAAGAACCACCCGCTTGGGTAGATGAAACGATGTGGGAACCACCTACGGCCGCCGAAGCCATTAGGATACCGGGTCCCATTGCTTTTATTTTACTACGCTAGGTAGACTGACTAGTTACACTTGTTTGTGACATAAGAGAATCTCCTAAAACAAATTTTCAGAATAATCTGAATTGATGTTTACCATTTCACACAATTGTTGGAATAATTTCAATAGCATTTCACATATTTTCTGAAAAATAGAAAAAAGCCATCCAAATGGATAGCTCTTTTACTATTTAGAAAATCCAGTAAAGAAATCTACAATCGCCTGCCAAATCTGTGCAAAAATATTTTTGCTATTCTCAAGTGTTTTGTTAGCATTAAAGCTTAAGTTGATTCCAGAGAAGGTATTACCAGCTTTCGAAACGATAGAATCCTTAAGTGAACTCAAGCTCGACTTGAAACTAGCACTATCAATGATTGAAGACTTAGACAAATTCAAAGCAAATTCACCAGAAGATTAATTTGCGTATCTGAAAGATCCAAGTTATAGTTATTGACCGTTTGCTGAACAATCGTTTTAGCTTGATTTTCAGTCAACTTATCCCCTTTATCAGCAACAGCTGACTTAATATCAGTCATAGCTACATTAAGCTTGTCTGCATCATAGTCAGTCTTACCTGAATTTTCCTCATTAATTTGAGAAAGGGTTTTGAGTTCCTCTTGCGCAAGCTCTTTGCTTTCATCTGAAACTTTAGCTCCATTTTGCTCAAGGGAATAGTAAATACCAGCCAAGGCACTTTCTCCAGTAACTGCGATTGGTGCTGCTACCGTAATCTTAGCATGTTCAATACCAAGTGTCGTGGCAGCATTACGGTACATATCTGGAGTGATTTTCGTGATATTTTGCGGTGTCACAATCTCTACACTCAAGGTTTCCTTAGCACCCAGCTTAGCAATCTTAACCGAAGAATATAGCTGAAGACTAGAATCGTCAGCCACATTCATGATATTAGCGTAAGCAGATGTCGTCAAGGTCTTGACATTAGTATCCTTACTACTATCATACCCTAATAAATTCAAGGTTTCATTTCGTTGCTCTTCCGACAATGAATACCCCATCACATAGTCTGGTTGAACATAAGATTCATCAATAACCTTTTGGACTTGTGATGATGTTGCTGCTTGAGCAACCGAAGTAAAGGCTGTTACTGAAGCCAATATAGCCATCCCAGTAACAAGAAGTTTTTTCAATTTCATGTGTGTTTCCTTTCGAAAATAGAATAGTATTCCATAATCTCCTAAAGGACGACTGACTCTAGGCCCAGCCGCTCACCTATTATACCATGACTTAAAAAATTAAGGTTAAAAAAACTACTCGTGCAACTCCAAAGGAAGACCATCTGGATCAGCAAAGAAAGTCATCTTTTCACCGGTAAAAGTGTCCTTGCGAATAGGTTGGCAGGAGATACCCTTTTGTTCTAACTCTTTGACGACCTCTTCAATATTAGTCACTCTGAAAGCTAAATGACGTAAGCCACATGCCTCAGGATAAGACGGACGTTTTGGGGGCTCCACATAGTTCGGATCACTGGTCTTATTGCCGAAGATTTCAAGTTCTATACCTCCACAGCGTAGGTCTAACTTATAATCATGACGTTCCGGACGGTGATTTTCCCGAATAATCTCAAAACCAAGTTTATTGACATAAAAATCTCGAGACAAGTCATAATCAGAAACAATAATAGCAACATGGTGCACTGTATTTAAAAACATATTTTCCTCCATTGAAAAAGGCCCGAAGGCCCTTTCTTAACTTTGAAATTGATTGTATGACTTATTAAAGGCTTCAATAATATCTGAACTTGCCTTGTCAAAATCTACCTGTGATTTCAATTCACCTTTGACGATTGTACGCTGAGTTGCTTCAGCATCCGTACAAGTTACCAAAGTAACTTCAGACTTGCCTGGTGTATCATCAACCACTGCTACTTCGGTTGGTTGAACAACCTTGACCTCACTAATGACATAAGTATAGACCTTATTTTTATCCGTAAGATAAATCTTCATGCCTTCCTTAGCCTTATCTAGTGGTGAAAATAGCATGTCAGATGCACCAGCAATACCAAAGACGTGGTGACTAGCTAGTGAATAGTTATTTTCACCACCCATGACTTGGTCTTCTTTCATAGTTCCGGCACCGTAGGTCAACTCAGTATTGCCAAGTCCTTTGAAAATAGGAAGATTGATCCCCACCTCTGGAATGGCAATGCCACCAACGACTGGAAGTTCTTGAGCATCCATCTGTGCTTGCAAGACAGACTCTGTACTAATTGATTTAACGGTATCAAAGTCAAAGCTCGTCTTAGCTTCCTTGTTTTTCTCAATAGTCTTTTTAGAAACCTTGCTCACTTGATACTTATTGGTATTCCAAGCAATCACTGTGTTTCGAATAGACTTATTGAAAATCAAGGCTAAACCAACAACCAAGAGAACAACAATCAACACCCAGCGAAGAATATCCAGCCACTTACGGCGTTTTTTTGTTGCTTTATTTTTCTTATCTTTGCTCATTAGTTGTCACCACTTTCTTGGTCTTCGGAAGCTTGTTCAACTTCTTCTGGCTCAACTAAAGCAAAGGTTACAATACGAGCAGAGTCATCCAAACGCATGACCTTAACCCCTTGAGTTGCACGACCAGTTTGAGAGATATTAGCAACGGCAGTACGGATGATAACACCTGTATCAGTGATGACCATGATATCCTCATCACCAGACACTGTTACGATACCTGCTAGGTTACCATTCTTCTCTGTGATATTAGCAGTCTTGATACCTTTACCACCACGTCCCTTCGTTGGGTATTCAGTCGCTGAGGTACGCTTACCGTAACCTTTTTCAGTGATGATCAAGACTTCTTGGTCTTCTGTAATGGCAGCTGCACCAACAACTTGGTCACCATCACGAAGAGTTACCCCTTTAACACCGGCAGCCATACGGCTCATGCTTCGAATAGTGTCCTCTTTGAAGCGTACACTGTAACCAAATTTTGTACCAATGACAATTTCTTCATTACCAGTAGTCAAGAAGACATTGATTAGCTCGTCACCTTCTCTAAGTTTCAAAGCAATCAAGCCATTTTGACGAATGTTCTTAAATTCTGCTTCTTTGGTACGTTTAACCAGACCTTGACGAGTTACAAAGACAAGGTGATTATTTTCAGAAGCTTCATCACTCTTAGCGTTAATGACTGTTTGAATGGTCTCACCTTCGTCCAACTTCAAGAGATTGACAATAGGTAAGCCTTTAGCTGTACGACCATACTCAGGAATTTCATACCCCTTGAGACGATATACACGCCCCTTATTAGTCATGAAGTAAAGGTGATCATGAGTGCTTGTTGAGACAATATCTCGAACAAAGTCATCATCGTTAACACCAGTACCTTGAACACCACGTCCCCCACGTTTTTGTGAACGGAACTCGTCTTGGGCTAAACGTTTAATATACCCCTTGTTTGAAAGAGTGATAACAACATCTTCTTCTTCGATGAGATCTTCATCTTCAAGAGAAACGACTTCTCCGACCATAAGTTCTGTACGACGAGCATCTGCGAATTTACGCTTGCTTCGTCCAATTCTTCCTTGATGATAGCAATGACACGTTCTGGTTTTGCCAAAATATCAGCTAAATCAGCAATCAAGGCAAGGAGATCATTGTACTCATTTTGAATCTTATCACGTTCCAAACCTGTCAAGCGACGCAAACGCATATCAAGAATGGCTTGACTTTGACGTTCTGTGAGTTCGAAGCGAGCCATCAACTCAGCTTGAGCCTCTGCATCAGTTTGACTATTACGGATAATCGTAATCACTTCATCTAAATGATCAAGAGCAATTAGCAAACCTTCTAAAATGTGGGCACGTGCTTCAGCCTTATCCTTATCAAACTGTGTACGACGAACCACAACTTCTTGTTGGTGAGCAATATAATCAGCCAAGATTTGACGCAAAGAAAGAATTTTAGGAACACCCTTTTCAATGGCCAACATGTTGAAGCTAAAGTTAGTCTGAAGTTGCGTTAATTTGAACAAATTGTTCAAGATAACATTGGCAGAAGCGTCACGACGCACTTCGATGACAAAGCGTACGCCTTCACGAGAAGACTCGTCACGGACTGCTGTAATCCCCTCAATACGTTTTTCCTGTGCTAAACGAACGATATGTTCATGGACCTTGGTCTTATTGACCATGTAAGGAAACTCAGTGACAACAATACGCTCACGACCTGATTTAGTTGTTTCAATTTCGGTACGCGAACGAAGGACAATAGAACCCTTACCAGTCTCATAAGCACGGTGAATACCAGATTTCCCCATGACCAAGCCTCCAGTAGGAAAGTCTGGTCCAGGAAGAACCTCCATCAGTTCACGCGTTGTGACTTCAGGATTATCCATCATCAATTTGACTGCATCAATCGTTTCAGCCAAATTGTGTGGTGGAATGTTAGTCGCCATACCAACGGCAATCCCTGTCGCACCATTGACAAGAAGGTTGGGAATACGTGACGGAAGAACGATTGGTTCACGTTCTGATCCATCATAGTTATCTTGAAAATCTACGGTATTCTTGTTAAGATCACGTAGCATTTCCAAGGCGATTTTAGACATACGCGCCTCAGTATAACGCTGAGCAGCAGCCCCATCTCCGTCCATAGAACCAAAGTTCCCGTGACCATCAACCAACATGTAACGGTAGCTCCACCATTGTGCCATACGGACCATGGCTTCATAGATAGATGAATCCCCGTGTGGGTGATATTTACCCATGACATCCCCGGTGATACGGGCAGATTTTTTATGCGGCTTATCAGGTGTCACTCCAAGCTCATTCATTCCATAAAGAATACGACGTTGTACAGGTTTTAAACCGTCACGAACATCTGGAAGAGCACGAGACACGATAACACTCATGGCATAATCGATAAAGCTCGTCTTCATCTCAGACGTCAAATTAACGTCAATTAAATTATTATCTTGCACTCTAAAAATGCCTCTTTTCTTTCATTCAAATCATTCCAAACTCTAATAAAAGAGTATAGAAAATTTCTATAATATTATACCATAAAACGCTTTATTTTTCAGTTGTGTAAACGATTTCATCTATTATTTACTTAATATTTCGTGACATCCATCACTTAAAGTGGTAGAATAAGCAGTGTACGGGGTAACCCAATTAAAAAATAAGGAGATGTTTAGACCCATGACTGCAACTAAACAACACAAAAAAGTCATCCTCGTTGGTGACGGTGCCGTAGGTTCATCTTACGCTTTCGCACTTGTAAACCAAGGTATCGCTCAAGAACTTGGTATCATCGAAATTCCACAATTGTTCGAAAAAGCTGTTGGTGATGCGCTTGACCTTAGCCACGCGCTTGCTTTCACTTCACCTAAAAAAATCTACGCAGCTAAATACGAAGACTGTGCGGATGCTGACCTTGTAGTTATCACTGCTGGTGCTCCACAAAAACCAGGTGAAACTCGTCTTGATCTTGTTGGTAAACCTCGCTATCAACAAATCTATCGTTACTCAAGTTGTTGAATCAGGCTTCAAAGGAATCTTCCTTGTAGCAGCTAACCCAGTTGACGTATTGACTTACTCAACATGGAAATTCTCAGGATTCCCTAAAGAACGCGTTATCGGTTCAGGTACTTCACTTGACTCAGCTCGTTTCCGTCAAGCACTTGCTGAAAAACTTGACGTTGACGCTCGTTCAGTTCACGCCTACATCATGGGTGAACACGGTGACTCAGAATTTGCCGTTTGGTCACACGCTAACATCGCCGGTGTAAACCTTGAAGAATTCCTTAAAGATAAAGAAAACGTTCAAGAAGCTGAATTGGTTGAATTGTTCGAAGGTGTTCGTGATGCCGCTTACACAATCATCAACAAAAAAGGTGCTACATACTATGGTATCGCCGTAGCTCTTGCACGTATCACTAAAGCTATTCTTGACGATGAAAATGCAGTACTTCCATTGTCTGTATTCCAAGAAGGTCAATATGGTGTAAGCAACGTCTTTATCGGTCAACCTGCTATCGTAGGTGCACACGGTATCGTGCGTCCAGTTAACATCCCATTGAACGATGCTGAACAACAAAAAATGAAAGCTTCTGCTGATGAATTGCAAGCTATCATTGATGAAGCATGGAAAAACCCAGACTTCCAAGAAGCTTCAAAAAACTAATTTGACATTAGTTAAATAAAAGTCTCCACTAGGAGGCTTTTTTCGTATTTCAAAAAAGAAAAAACAGCTAATTCAGTTGAATTAGCTGTTTCAGATTATTTAGCTGAGATAGCTGCTTTAGCAATATAGCTAAGCGGTTGGTTAAAGTGTGGCAAGAAGAACAAATCAAGCAATTGAAGACGATCGATAGTTACACCTTCTTGGATAGCCAATGAGAACATGTGGATTCCCATAGAGATGTCCATACGTGATACCATTTGAGCACCAAGAACTTTACGTGTATCTTTGTCATAGACAATCTTGATTGTAACGTCTTCATTTTCATCTTCCATGAAGGCAGCTTTTTGAAGATCTGTTGATTCTACTACTGCTGGATTGAAACCAAAGCGTTTAGCTTTTTCTTCTGTCAAACCAGTAGATACCATGTTCAAACCATAGATTGAGATACCATTTGATCCTTGAACACCGTTTGATTCAACATCACCACCACCGGCATTATGACCACCGACAATACCTGAGCGAACAGCGTTTGAAGCCAAGGCAATGTAGTTCACATCTTCAAGGGCATTGTCATAAACGGTAGCACAGTCACCAACTGCATAAACGTCTTGGATTGATGTTTCTTGTTTCTTATTAACAAGGTAAGCCCCATTACGGAATGTTTCCAATTTACCAGCACCAAGAGCTGTGTTAGGACGGAAACCTACTGCAAGGACAACCATGTCGACATCGTAAGCATTTTTATCAGTGACGATACGTTCAACTTTAGTATCACCTTCAACTGCCTTAACAGTTTCACCAAATGCCAATTTAATACCGTGGCTTTCCATATTTTTAGCCATAAGTTCAGTCAAGTCATGGTCGTAATAACCTGCCAAACATGTATCAACAACGTCGATAAGGATAACTTCTTTTCCATGACGTTGGAAAGCTTCAGCCAATTCAACACCAATGTAACCAGCACCTACAACCGCTACACGTTTGATATCTTGAGATTTGTCGTTCAACTTATCAATAACTTCTTGAGCGTTTTGGAAAAGTTTAACGAATTGAAGGTTTTCAAGTGTAGCTTCGAAGTACGGCTACCTTCTTTAATTTCAGCACCTTCGATTGGAGGCAAGATTGGTTGAGACCCAGTAGCCAAAATCAATTTGTCATATGATTCAACGTGCTCTTTACCATCTACAAGGGCTGTAACAGTTTTACCATCAAAGTCAATAGACTCAACTGGTGAGTTCATATAAACTTTAGCACCCTTACTTTCAAGTCCTTCTTTGTTGGCATAGAAAAGACCATCAGAACCAGAGATTTGATTACCGATCCAAAGAGCCATACCACAACCCAAGAATGAAATATTAGAGTTTTGGTCGAAAACAACTACTTCATTTTGGTCTCCGTAATTATCGAGAATAGTATTAATACTAAAAGTACCAGCGTGGTTAGCACCAACAACTACGATTTTTGACATAAGTTTATCCAACTTTCTTTTGATAATAGTTTACTATTTTATTCTACCATAATCAGAAAACGGTTACACCTTTTATGCTCAGACTTTGTTACTTTTTGAACAAATTAATTTTCTATGCTCAAAACCCATGTAGAACATGTCAAAATAGGTAGAAAATCGCTTTATGATGAAGGTTACCTTTCTTAACACCATCACTGTCTTACCAAATCCTAGAAAGTTACTTTGCTTTAAAATATAAAAAAAAGAGTATTGACTTTCTCTTTAGAGAAAGTCAACACTCTTTTATCTCTATACTAACTCATTAAAATCCCAAACGTCTGTCCAACCTTCATAAAATTCTGGTTCGTGACATACCATAAGAATACTACCCTTGAAGGCCTGAAGGGCACGCTTCAATTCATCCTTGGCGTCAACATCCAAGTGGTTGGTCGGTTCATCCAGAACAAGGACATTATTTTCACGATTCATAAGGAGACAGAAGCGAACTTTAGCTTGTTCTCCACCTGAAAGCACCTGAATTTGGCTTTCAATATGCTTAGAGGTTAATCCGCATTTGGCTAGAGCTGCACGAACTTCAGCTTGATTTAAGGCTGGGAAGGCATCCCAAACCGCTTCAAGAGGCGTCTGACGTGACCCTTCTGCTTCTTGCTCAAAGTAACCTAAATCAATAAAGTCACCTGTTTCAACTTCTCCTTCTAGTGGTTGAATAATACCAAGCAAGCTCTTAAGCAAAGTAGTCTTACCGATACCATTGGCACCCACGATAGCTACTTTTTGATTACGTTCGAAGGTAAGATTCAAAGGAGCCTTGGTCAAAGGGCGGTCGTAACCAATAACGAGGTCTTTAGTTTGGAAAATAAAGCGTCCAGGCGTACGACTTTCCTTGAAATGGAATTCAGGTTTTGGCTTCTCAGCCTGCAACTCGATAATTTCCATCTTATCCAATTTCTTCTGACGAGACATAGCCATATTTCGAGTAGCAACACGTGCCTTGTTTCGGTTAACGAAATCTTGAAGGTCTGCAATTTCCTTTTGCTGACGTTCATAGGCAGCTTCTAATTGAGCTTTCTTCATAGCATAGACAGACTGGAAATTGTCATAATCACCTGCATAACGAACCAAGTCTTGATTTTCAACATGATAGACAATGTTAATCACATCGTTTAGGAATGGAATATCGTGAGAAATGAGGACAAAGGCATTTTCATACTCTTGAAGATAGCGTTTAAGCCAAGCAATGTGTTCAGCATCCAAATAGTTGGTTGGCTCATCGAGAAGCAAGATATCTGGTTTTTCAAGCAATAACTTAGCCAAGAGAATCTTGGTACGTTGACCACCTGAAAGGTCCGTTACATCTGTATCCATACCAAAATCCATGACACCTAGTGCACGGGCAACCTCATCAATCTTAGCATCTAGTGTGTAGAAATCACGCGTTTCCAAGCGATCCTGAAGCTCACCCACTTCTTCCATCAGAGCATCAACATCAGCACCTTCGTCAGCCATAGACATGTAAATCTCGTTGATACGTTCTTCAGTCTTAAAGAGTTCGTCAAAAGCCGTACGAAGGACATCACGTACGGTCATCCCCTTTTCAAGAACAGCATGCTGATCCAAATAACCCGCTGTAACGTACTTAGACCACTCTACCTTACCTTCATCTGGCTGCAATTTCCCAGTAACGATAGACATGAAGGTTGACTTTCCTTCACCGTTAGCACCGACAAGACCGATGTGTTCACCTTTGAGCAAACGGAATGAAACATTTTCAAAAATAGCACGATCACCAAATCCGTGACTAAGATTTTTGACTTCTAAAATAGACATAGCATATCTGGGCTGAACCTGCCTTCAGCCCTTTCCTTTCTTGACATTAACTTTACTATTTTACCATTTTTTAGTGAAAATTTGGACCTCTGCTTCTGGAAAATTAAAAAGAAAAAGCAGGACTAACCTGCTAAATCTTTAGTTTCTCTGTAAAATACGTTTGAAGACAGGATAGAGGAGAGGCACCGCAATGATAGTCACTACTGATGTCCCAAAGGTTCCACCAATTTTAGTAAGTGCCAATACCATAGCTGCATTGAGTGGTAAAGCCGCAACAACACTATTAATAATCGTATACTTAACAAAATTCAAAATAATTTTGGTCACTGCCGCTATGACTCCAATGATTATGATGTTAGCCATTTTGTCATTTGATTTTAGAAGTTTTTCAAAAACAAGATAGAGAACATAACAAACAATCAAGGATTCTAAAATAGTAATCCAGACCTCAGCAGCATAGCCATTGAAAATATCAAATAGCCCTAACCCTACTGTTGCGACTAGCGCACCTTTTCTGGCACCGAAAATCAAAACAGCAATCACAACTAGGGCATTTCCCAGATGGACAAATTGAGGCCCGAAAGGAATACGAATAAACTGTACACTCACAATAATTAAAGCTGCATACAAACTTAATTCAACTAATTCACGTGTTTTATCATTTTTCATTTTTCTCCTCCAATAGGGCATTAAAACCACTGAATAAATAACCGATATGGGGCTCATAGCAAAGACCATATTTTAAAGGACGACCAGAGGACAGTGTTGACGAGAGAACCCTATCCATGACATCCAAGGCTAAATCACAAACCTTTAGTATATCAAGATTATAAAAGTAACCTGCTGATAAGATTGCCGTTAGTAAATCGCCGCTTCCATAAAAATGATAGCGATAACGTTTTTGCATGCGATAAATCGTTCGATTAGTCTCTTTATCAAAATAAGCCAACCCAATTTTATCTGTCTCAAATGAGATACCTGTCAAAATAACTTTTCTAGGTCCAAGCTTGGTCAACTCTCTCAGAAGCTTTTCAATAGTAGCCTCATCATAGGAACCTTCTTCAAGATAGGGAGTATCCGTCAAAAAGGCAGCTTCTGTCAGATTAGGAATGATGACATCTGCTTGTTGACAGAAAGCTTTCATGGCTTCTACATAGTTTCTATCAAATCCTTGATAGAGACGACCATTGTCACCCATAATAGGGTCAACAAATAGAGCTATCTGTTTATCGCGAGCCAATTGACCTACACATTTTAGTGCTTCTTCTGACTTAAAATAACCACTCACAAGGCCATCTACTATAAAATCCAAGTGCTCCCACTGCTTACAAAATCCCTTTAGGTCATCCGTAAGATCCCGTACATAGATATTTTCAAACTCTCCTGTATGCGAAGATAAAAGAACTGTTGGTAAAGGAAGGACTTCAGTTTGACAAGCTGACATGATAGGGAGGCTACTAGTTAAAGCAACCTTACCTAGACCAACCAGGTCATTGGCAACAATTACTTTGGTCATCTATTTTCCTTCCCAGGTCTTTTTAAACTGTTTAACAAAACCTGTATGGAAATAAATGTAGTAGGCGACTCCTAAACCAAGAATAGCAGCTACAATGTCAAAAGGAATCTTCATAATAGCATAGGCAGGCGTACCATAGATAAAGGCCCTTCCTAAGCCATATCCGACTAAGTCAATAATAGCCCCAATCAAGAGACCTAAAGCTGCCCTAGACTTGCTCAATTTTCCTAAGCGTCCTCCAACAATGAGTGCAATAGCGAAAACTTGAAGGCTGTGTGTTACTAGAGTTACCCACATAGGAAGAGGGTAAAAAAGAAAATCTCCAATAAAAGAACCTACTCCGGCAATAATAACTGCTTCTGTAGGTGGGAAAATTAAACCAACTAGGAAAATAATAATCCCGTTAAAATAGAAATGACCTCCTGGCACAGGAATAGATAGGAGACTCGAGCTCAAAATAATGACAAGTGCCATGAAAAATGCAGAAATGGTTAAACGTTTTGCTGACATACCTAAAACTCCTTAGTCAATAAATATAGTATAAGTTTATGAAAATTCTGACGATTAAACAAGATAGTATTTTCGTTACTGTCTGGGTACAGATTTAAGACAATAAAAAAACACCACACATTCATGTGGTGATAGGACTTATTGAGCTTTTTTATCAAAGTATTTGACAGGTGCCTTTTCAAGATTTTGTAGTGAAAGCTTAGCAGTCGCGTTAGCCTCAGTACCGTAATCAGAGAAATCAATGCTAAGATCATGATCAAAATCTGCAACGGCATAATCGACAACGATTTCTTTAACTTCCTTAGGAGCAATCTTGGTCTTATTTGCAATCTTATCTCGGTCATCATCTTTAGAAAAGACCAAAGTAGCAACCTTCAATTCTTCCTTCTCTTGTTTCACATCAAGGACCACCTTCATCAAAAGAGTGTAGGCATTCATAGTTTCTTTACTTGAGTTGCTAAGTTTATAGTGAACGCGTACAGCTTTTTGACCTTCCGGTGATTCGATTTTAGTTGCAGAAAGAACTTGTACACTAGCATCTTGTCCTGTAAATAGCATTTTGTTTTTATCGTAGGTCCAAGTAGGCTCTTTCTCTGGTGTGCAAGCTGACAAACCGATAATGGTTAAGCATGTAAGAGCCAGAAGTCCTAAGATTTTCTTAAAAGTCATTCTTACAATCTCCTTAAACTTGTTTGGGATGGAAATTTAGTATTTCCTAATAACCTTTTTATTATGTCAAAATCTAATAATCTTGTCAAATGTCTCCAGACATCTTGCTCTCAGAGGACAAGTAGGGTACAATAAGGAAAAATCTGTAAGGGGTCAGTTATGAGTATTTATCAAGATATTGTCGAGACCATCATCAAAGATATCCAAAATGGGACTTTGAAAAAAGGGAGTAAGCTCCCCCTCTATTCGTCAACTAAGCCAGAATTATGCCTGTAGTAAGGACACAGCCCAAAGAGCACTCTTGGAACTAAAGTATCAAAACTATATTTACGCCGTACCCAAAAGTGGCTATTACGTCCTCGAAGGTCGCAATGAAGTCGATAATAAGGTTCTTCTTAACCTTAACGACTACAATCAATTGGCCTACGAGGATTTTAAGCTGTGTTTAGATGAAAGTTTGGCGGGTCATCAAGACTATCTCTTCAACTATTATCATGAACAAGCCGGACTCAAAGATTTGCTTGAAGCCTTAAAGAGTCGATTAATAGCTGACGATATTTATGTCAATTCGGATCAGATTGTCATAACCTCAGGAAGTCAACAGGCCCCTCTACATCCTTTCACAGATGGATTTTGGTAATGGGGGCTACAAAATTCTCTTAGAACAACCTACCTATCATCGCATGAACCAGCTCGTCAACCGTCAGAATCTAGCTTACGAGACGATTAACCGTGGTTTTGATGGTTTAGATTTTGACCGCTTGGAAGAGTACTTTACATCTGGACAGATTAAGTTCTTCTATACCATCAGTCGTTACTCCAACCCTCTTGGATTAAGCTATTCTGCCAGTGAAAAAGAAAAGCTAGCCCAACTTGCCAATCAGTACAATGTTTATATCGTCGAGGATGACTATATGGGAGACTTTAGCGATAGTAAAAATCTCCCGATTCACTACTATGACACCAAAAATCAGACCATCTACATCAAATCCTTTTCCATGGCTCTTTTTCCAGGTTTACGTCTAGGTAGCCTTGTCTTACCTCCTAATCTTAAGCCTACCTTTTTGAGCCACAAGGGACTTATTGACTATGATACCAATCTCATTATGCAAAAAGCACTTTCCGTTTATCTCGCAAATGGCATGTTCCAAAAAAACATTAAGAAGCTGGGTGACCTCTTTCAACAAAATATGGCTAAAAGTCAAGCAATCATTGAGAAATCTAAGGTTAGCATTCCTTATCAGATTTCTCCTAGACATGTGACTTGGCAACTTCCTAAGGAGTTTTCACTTGAAAAATTCAAAGCCCACAAGCAGATTCGCTTTTTAGAATCCTCCTTTATTAGACCAACTTCTGAAACTTATCTGCAGATAGGTCATGGACAGGAACTGGAATCCTTTATAAAACTTTTAAAAAAGACAAAGTGACAATCAGACACAAAAAAAGCCATCGCTTGATGGCTTTTCTTATTTAGTCTGCTCAAAGCGTAGGTGTACAATGACCTTGTCACCATAACCGTTACGCTCCAAATCTCGTTGCAAACGGTATGAAATATAATGCTCGGCAATATTGATAAAGCCTGCTTCCATGAGACGATTTTCAACCAATGACTGAATCATGTTAATGGTTGGGCGTTCCACCTGAGCATCTTGAAGATCAAGCACTACTTTTTTCGTCACTTGAGCAAGGTTTTGGCGCCAAGAATCATCAAGAACATACACAGTCTGTGCTGCTTTTAAGATGGCTTGGTAAATTTTATCAGGATCAAATTCAGCAACTTGACCATTACGTTTAATAATTTGCATGGCTACCCTCTTTTCATGGCTTTTTCTTTTATTATGCAGAGAATTTACATATTTGTCAAGTGCAAATCCCTGAAAGAGCTATCCAGACCGCTTATTCCCAGAATTTAGAAATGTAAACTGGTTTGCCATCTTTATCAAAGGAAAGTGTTGCTGTGTAGGACTCTGACTTATGATGGCGCATATAATTAGCGATTCTCTTATCACCGTTTATCAGGTGAATGTCATAAGTCTGCCCGTCAGAGCTTACAAAGTGAGCATTAATCCTAGCACTACTCGTTTTTGTCCCAACATGACTAATATCTATTTGTTCCACTTGACCATCAATGGTTTTAGCTATAGGGCCTCTATAGTCTTTGTAAATAGTGACGGTAGCCAAAACATCATCAACTAAAACATAGGTCATTCCGAAAACGAACAAATAAACTATTGGAATGACAATGAAAGATAATTTAGTTTTGCGGAACGTTTCTTTATGCCAAGCCCAAATATCCTGAGGTGACATGGTTAAAAATTTTTTAAAATATTGATGAACGAGTAACCTGTAGACTAATAATACAAATATTACTTGCCCCAAGGGATAAGCAAGACTGGGTAAACCACCAATCAGAACATTGACTTTATCAGATTCAAAAGTGTAATGTCCTAATACCCCATCAAAAAACTCTAAAAACAAATTAACTCCTTTTTGTAATATAGTCTAGTCACTTAAAAATCCATCTTCTCAGATGGATTTTTTAACTATTAACGAACCTCTGCTTCGACTTTCTCAGTAAGAGCTTTGGTGATTTTTTCCATGTATTTAGCAACCTCTTCGTCTGTGAGGTTGTCATTTGGATTTTGGAAGGTAAGGCTATAAGCCATTGATTTCATTCCAGCACCAAGTTTTTCACCTGCGTAAACGTCGAAGAGTTTAACGGCAACCAAACGTTTCACTCCTGCAGAGTAGATAGCATCAAGAACTTCTTGATGAGTGATTTCTGCCTTGAGAAGAAGGGCGATATCACGTGATACTGCAGGGAATTTTGTGATTTCAACAAATGGTTGATCCGGTTGCAAGGCTGCTTCTACAGCACTAAGGTTAATTTCAGCCACATAAGTTTCTGGAATACCGTAGTTTTTAGCAGTTTGTGGGTGAACCTGACCAAGGAATCCAATCGTTTGACCATCAAGGACAATAGCAGCTGTACGACCTGGGTGCATACTTGCTAGGTCTTTTGTCGGTACATAGTCAACTGGAACTTCAAGTTTATCAAAGAGAGCTTCAACAATCCCTTTAGCATAGAAGAAATCAACTGGTGTTGCTTTAGTTTGGAAATCTTTTTCAGCTACAAGACCAGAAATAGCGAAGGCAAAGGTATTGATTTCATTTGGCAATTCCTCTTTTGGATTACCATTTTGTTCAAAGACCTTACCGATTTCGTAAATAGCAACGTTACTATTCTTACGGTTAACATTGTAAGCAACGGTATCAAGCATACCAGAGACCATGTTCTGACGGAGGGCTGAACGGTCAACAGTCATTAGCCACATCAACTCAGTCAAGTTAGTAGGTGTCACAGCAAATTCAACAGCTTTTTCAGGTGTTGTCAAAGCATATGAGATGATTTCCGTCAATCCAGCACCTTCAGCAATGGTACGAACCTTACGACGAAGCGCTTGTGTTTCAGTCAACTCACCAGCTGTTCCTGCTGCCTCTGGAAGTGTCGTAGGCAATTTTTCATAGCCGTAGATACGTGCAATTTCCTCAACCAAGTCTGCTTGGATACTGATATCCCAACGACGACGTGGTACAGATACTGTGAATTTATCAGCATCACCAGTCAATCCAAAACCAAGTTTCGCAAACACATCTTCAATATCCGCAAAAGTCAATTCTGTACCAAGGCGAACATTTACGTAGCCAAGGCTTGTAGAAACTTGAACTGGCTCTGTATCAACAAATCCCGCTTGAACACGGCCTGCAAGAACCGTTCCATTTGCCAATTCTTGCAACATAGCTGCAGCAAAATCAAGGGCTTCAAGGACAGTATCATTATTGATACCTTTTTCAAAACGTGATGATGATTCTGAACGAAGGTTGAGACGGCTACTTGTCTTACGAACTGATTTTCCATCAAAAACAGCAGCTTCGAGAACGACATTTTTAGAATTGTTGTCAATTTCAGTTGAAGCGCCACCCATAACACCTGCGAGGGCAACTGGTTTGTCAGCAACTGTAATAACAATATCTTCAGCAGTCAATTCACGTTCTTCACCATCGAGAGTGACTAATTTTTCCCCATCACGGGCATCACGGGCAACAATACGTGAATCTTCAAATTTATCCAAATCGAAGGCATGCATTGGTTGTCCAAAGTAAAGAAGAACATAGTTTGTCACGTCAACCACGTTATTGATTGGACGGATACCAGCATTCATAAGAAGGTTTTGCAACCATTGTGGACTTGGTTGAACAGTAACATTCTCAACCACACGACTAGCATAAGTAGCCACTTTATCACTTTCGATGGCTACTGAAATCTTATCAGAAGCTGGTTTGCTGTCTTCAGTAACCGTTTTTTCTGGGAAGTGAACAAATTTTCCATAGATTGCAGCGACTTCATGTGCCACACCACGCATAGAAAGAGCATCCGCACGGTTAGGTGTGATTGACAATTCGATGATTTCATCATCAAGGTCAAGATATGGGAAGATGCTATCTCCAGGTACGGCATCTTCTGGCAAAATTTGGATCCCATCCGCAAATTCCTTAGGAATAATGCTATCTGGAAGTCCAAGCTCTGCCAAAGAACAGATCATACCGAGAGATTCCATGCCACGAATTTTACCTTTTTTGATCTTATAGTTATCCGCAATGCGGGCACCAGGAATAGCAACAATTACCTTGATGCCAGCAGTGACATTTGGAGCACCACAAACAATTTGACGTGGACCTTCAGCATCTCCTGTATCTACTTGACACAAGTGCAAGTGTGTGTCAGGCACATCTTCACATGACAAGACATGACCAACAACCAATTTTGACAAGCCCTCAGCAGGTGTCTCAACACCTTCCACTTCAATACCTGTCGTCGACATTTTTTCAGCGAGTTCAGCAGTGGTAACATCCACATCAACCAACTCTTTTAACCATTTATAACTAACTAGCATAATTATGATACCAAGCCCGTTAATAGCTCTCCGCAAAAATAGGAAAGGCAACGTTGGTGCATCAGCACCTAGGCGACTTTATCTTTTTTGCCCAGAGCTTAGGGCGGGTTCAAATCCTTTCTGTAATTTAGGAATATGTATATCTGATATAAGAGGAAGACGAACTAACACGTTTAATCGCCTTTTAAACTCCTCTCTATCAACTTAATAATAGGTTTATAGTTTTAATTTAAGCAACCAGTCGCGGTCAACTTTACCATCACCAACTGGAAAATCGTGTTCTGCGAATTTTTCGAAGCCATATTTATCGTAAAATATCTGTGCTTTGAAATTCCTTTCCCAAACACCCAACCAGGCCCAATCACAACCTAGATCACGAGCTTCTTGTAAGGCAAACTCAAAGAGTTGCTTACCCAAGCCCATGCCTTGGAAGGCCTGACTGATATAAATACGTTGAATTTGAAAGGCATTATCCAAGTGCTGCTCTGTTTGAGCAGAACCTACATTAGTCTTTAGAAAACCTGCCTTTTCACCATCAACGAGAATGAAAAAGTAACGCGATTCTTCATGAGTGATTTCATCTAAGAGAACTTCCTCAGAAAGTGCGGTATCAAAGTAACCTTGCAACTGGGCTTCGGTATTATCATGAGCAAAAGTCTCTCTAAAGGTATCTTCTGAGATAACTTTAATTCTGCTACTTCTTCCGGAAGAACCTTACGAATAACTACTGTCATGATAACCTCCTAAACCTTATTTAAACTGTTCTGAGAAGCGAACATCCCCTTGGTAGAAACCACGAATGTCGTTGATACCATAACGAAGCATGGCAATACGTTCTTGACCAAGACCGAAGGCGAAACCTGAATATTCTTCAGAATCGACACCAGACATCTCAAGCACTTGTGGGTGAACCATACCAGCACCGAGGATCTCAATCCAACCAGTCTTCTTACATACGTTACATCCTTTACCACCACACTTGAAGCATGACACGTCAACCTCAACTGAAGGCTCAGTGAATGGGAAGTAAGAAGGACGCAAACGGATTTGACGTTCTGCACCAAACATTTTTTGGATAATCATTTCAAGCGTTCCCTTAAGATCACCCATTGAGATGTTTTTACCGACGACCAAACCTTCGATTTGGTGGAACTGGTGACTGTGAGTCGCATCATCAGTGTCACGACGGAAAACACGTCCTGGTGAAATCATCTTAAGTGGACCTTTAGAAAAATCGTGTTTATCAAGTGTACGAGCTTGGACAGGACTTGTGTGTGTACGAAGCAAAATTTCTTCAGTAATGTAGAAGGTATCTTGCATGTCACGCGCTGGGTGGTCCTTAGGCAAGTTCATACGTTCAAAGTTATAATAGTCAGTCTCAACTTCAAAACCATCAACGATTTGGAAGCCCATCCCCAAGAAAATGTCTTCGATTTCTTCAGCTGTTTGGCTAAGAATATGACGGTTACCAAGTTTGACTTGGCGTCCAGGAAGGGTTACGTCAAGACTTTCAGAGTCAAGTTGTGCTTGAATTTTAGCGGCTTCAACAACTTTAGCTGCTTCGTCAAAAGCCTCAGTCAAAACGTCACGAACTTCGTTGACCATTTTACCAACTTTAGGGCGTTCTTCATTTGGAAGGTCTTTAAGCCCCTTCAAAAGATCTGTCAAAGAGCCTTTTTTACCTAGAACTGCAACACGCAATTCCTGTAATTCTTTAGAGTGTTCTCCACGCATTTCAGCCAACTTAGCCTGCGTTGAGGTTTTCAACTCTTGCAATTGTGTTTGTAAATCCATGAGATTCCTTTCTTATGTAACAATTTCGAATCGCAAACAAAAAACCACATGCCAAAACTCCAACCCGGAGCGTTGACACGCGGTACCATCCGTTTTTTATCTGGTTACCCAGACCTTGATTCGCCAGTCGTCTTCACGAGTGAATTCGCCAAACTTCCCTTGAGGAGGCTTCCAGTCCATGACCCCCAATCCCTGTCAATTTCCATAAGGTTACTAGTCTCTACGACTTCTATTCAATTACTATCAATTTTACCAAAAAAGCAAAAAGCTTTCAAGAGCCGAAATAGATTCCACACTAAAAACAAACAGTAATAGTGTCTAAGATAATTGACATACTCATATAAACTTGCTACAATTGTGTCAGATAAAGTTGACATAATTAACAAATTGCGACTTACAGAAACACACTAGCTTGTCTTTCAGAAGGAGGCCCATTATGAATCATGTCAGGGAATTTAGAAAGAATTTAGGGCTTTCGCAATTAGAACTTGCAAAGTCTATTGGCGTTTCCCGACAGACCATTAACATGATTGAGAATAACAAATATAACCCAACTCTGGAGCTCTGTCTTAATCTAGCTAAAGCACTAAACACAGATCTTAACAGTCTCTTTTGGGATGGGAATTGCGAATAGAGATATAAGATAGAAAGAGGTAAATTATGGTTAAAGAAACTTTCACTGATAAACTAATCAAACGTTTTTACGGTATTAATGGACCTTTAGATGAACAAAAGCGCCAACAGGTTGATCGAATGGGTAACATGGCTTTCGTATTTCTTTTCTTTATTTTAATTTTTGGTAATTGTATTGCCTTTCTACTAAGCTTTAAGTACCCGGAACTTGTGGCCCGTATTTATCCTGTCCTAATTTTGATTATCACTCTGGTAGTTGGAAGTATCCTCACTTATAAGTTTAAGATGAGTGCTGTTAACGCTATTGACGAGGAAGAACTGACTGAAAGAGAGCAAAAGCAACTTAAACATGTGGGCCTTAAGTCAGGTTTATACTTTGGGATTTGGATGTTCTTAGGCATGCCCCTAGTTCAATTCCTAGTTAATCATAAAGACTATTTGACAGAATTATTCTCAGTCCGAAATATCCTGTCAGGCATTTTTGAGGCTATCCTTTTTGGAGCTATCATGCAGGGCTTTGTCAATGCTCGCATCAAACAAGCCAAATCTCAAGCTGAGAAAGATGATTAATAAACTAAAACATACTAAGATTAGTAGTGAGGAAATCTCCGACGGGAGAAAGTACTCACTACTTTTTCGTTATGTTAAAGTAGAGGTGTCTTGTTAAGTCGATGAGTCCTTTGGCGCTAGACGTCGTAACTAAAACTGACAAGACACCTGTTTTAGGAAGAATGTTATCAAAGTATGTGGGACGAAAAACGTCGAGTATTGAAAATGGCATCACTAAAGCAAGGAATCATTCAAGACAAAGAGGTAATATCATGCGAGTAGTTTTTGGTATTGACGTGAGTAAAGCAAGTTCAGAAGTAGCCATCTTGGTCAATGGAGAAAAAGTACATGGCTATACCATACCCAATGATGCCATCGGATTTAATCGACTACTTGGGGACTTGAAGACTGTTCACCAGCCAGAGATTGTCTTCGAGGCGACTGGTGTCTATTCTCGTCGTCTTCAGGCCTTCTTTGAGGATAATAGTTACACTTATACACGGCTCAATCCTTTAGAATCCAAAAAACAACTAGATAGCTTACGAGTACGTAAAACCGATAAGATTGACGCTGAAAAACTAGCTATGTCTCAGTTCATCCTCAATCGTAAACCAAGCTATGTCCAAGAAGCGCTTTACCAAGAATTACGCGACCTCAGCCGTTTCTATCAGAATCTTACTGAGGATATTGTCTGCGCTAAAAACCGTCTGCACAAGGTTTTACAGATCACTTTTCCTGAATTAGAAAACATCTTGTCAGCACCAACTGGGGAACAATATTGGAACTTGGTAATAACTTTCCCATGTAATAGTTTTGTACTGGAGTCGGATGACGCCACATTAACAGCTATCATCCGTCAGTCTACGGCAAAAACGTATCTCTGAAAAAAACGTGTGACTTACTTAGTAGATAAAGCTTACAAAAACTAGCTAATCAGTCTTATTGTGCGGTCAAGAAAACCTCTCCAGTGATAGAAGAGGTCAAATACTATGCAGGGGAGTTACTTAGGCTTTCTGAACACAGACAAGGTGTTGTAGAGGAGATGGTAACATTGGCTCAATCTTTGCCAGAATATGAGATTCTTCTCTCTATCCCTGGAATAGCTGAAACCACAGCGACAAGTATTATTGGCGAACTTGGTGACATTCGTCGATTTCACTCTGCCAATCAAATCAATGCTTTTATCGGTATTGACCTCAGACACTATGAATCTGGAAACTTTCTAGCCAAGGAACATATCACCAAACGTGGGAATCCCTATGCCAGAAAGATTCTCTTTAAGTGCATTCATAACATAGCTTCAGCTAGCCACACCAATCCTTGTCATATCGCAGACTTCTATGAGAAACGGAAAAGACAATCGCAAGTGACTTCAACCAAACCACACACGATTGCCTCTATACATCGTCTCATTAGAACAATGTATTACCTCATAACGCATAACAAACTTTACGATTATACTTCTATCCAAAATCGGTAAAATTGTTTATGCCATATTATTGTAACGCCTTATCAAAAAAATCACCATATAAGGTGTTGGTTTAGTGTACACTTTTTACACTAAACTTTAGTTCAAAAAAAGATAATTTCCTTAGTTTGACTATGGAACTCAAACTATTTTTCATCAAATACCTTGATATACTTGACAAATGGTAGAAAAAAGACAAAGAAAAATCCAGGTTTCCCAGCCTGGATTTTTCGCTCGAAAGAAGACTTCTTAGACTTGTATACGCGAAGCCTAAATGTGTCCAGAAAATCGTATCTTAACACATACACTATAACTAACTTCAAAAAACACCATATCCCCATATGACATTTCCTTAAATATTGTAACATGTCAGTGGGAAATGACAAGTCACCCTCTCTCTCATAAACCCCAAAATCCTAATCATAGCCTTTGTTATGCTATTTCACGCAATCGATTGCGTAATTTTGAAAGCGCAAACTTAATTAATTTCTAAAAGTCCTTGCAAATTTTTTGAGACTATGAAAAAAGATAGTGATAAAGCTATCAACTATCTTTCATGAAAATATAATCTATTTTTAGTCTAAATCAAGGTCTTTCAGTTTGACCGAAACGATTTTCGAGACACCTGATTCCTGCATGGTTACCCCATAAATAGAATCTGCTGCAGACATGGTTCCTTTACGGTGGGTAACTACGATAAACTGACTAGACTTGTCAAAACGATTAAGGTAGTCACCGAATCGTTTAACATTGGCTTCATCCAAAGCCGCTTCTACTTCGTCAAGGATAACAAACGGAATGGTCTTAACACGAATGATGGCAAAGAGAAGGGCCAGAGCTGACAAGGCTTTCTCACCACCTGACATAAGGTTAAGTGATTGAATTTTCTTACCTGGTGGTTGAACTGAAATTTCTACTCCAGCCTCTAGGAGGTTGTCTGAGGTCAAAATCAAGTCGGCAGAACCACCGCCAAACATCTGGGTAAAGGTCTGTTTAAAGCTTTCACGAATAGCCTCGAAAGTTGATTTAAAACGTGATTTCACTTCATCATCCATGTCATTTATGGTATTCAGAAGGAGACTCTTGGCTTCGAGCAAATCATCCTTTTGTCCGTTCAAGAAATCAAGACGTTGCTTAACCTCTTCAAACTGGGCAATAGCATCTACATTGACCGGACCCAAAGCTTTAATCGAACGCTCAAGACCTTGCAGATTCTGGCGTGTTTGTTCGACATTGTCAAGAGGACTAGCCTGACCTTTGGCGACTTCAAGTGTCATCTGATAATCTTCAGCCAACTGAGTCGCAAACTTACGAAGCGATTGACTAATCTGACTTTCACGTTCTTCCAAGCGAGTCTGCTGACGAATCAAGTCCTCGTTACGATTGCCAGCTTTAGCCAAACGCTCCTCCAAGTCTTCCAACTGACCTTCGTAATCTTGCACCTGAATCTTGGCACGGACAAGAGCTTGCTCCAAATCGTCCTTACGTTGGACAGCTTCTTTATGCTGTGCTTGCAAATGCGGAAGGCGGTCAGTTTGGTCATCATTGACCTGATTATTAAGGAGCGCTTTAAGACTATCCGATTCCTTCATTAACTCAGACAAGTCGGCTTGAAGACGATTGCTCTCTGTCTTAGCAAAACGCAATTCTGCTTGCAAATCACGTTCCTTCAACTGAAGTTCAGATTGCTTGTCTAAGAGAACCTGTTTTTGTTGGCCAAGTGCATCTTTGTCTTCCTTAATAGCTTCAATACGGTCGTTAATGACCTCACGCTTGGATGCAATTTGTGCTAACTCTGCTTTAAGTTGTTCAGCCTTGTCTTGAAGATTTGCTCCATCAGTTCCCTGAGAATCCTGTTTGAAACTATCCACTAGGGTTTGATTTTTCTCCACCTCTGACAAGGCTTGTTGGTGTTCTAAGTCTAGTTTTTGCTCTTGCAGACGAGCATTTTCACCATCTACCTTAAGGTCTTCTAGTTCTTTCTGTAGAGCCTTACGTTTGATCTTGAGGGCTTCAACTTTAGCTTCACTATCACTTAATTGAGCCTTAATCTGGTTAATTTCAGCAGTCAATGCATCCAGTTCAGGCTTGATGAAGAGATTATTATTTTGTTTGTTGGTACCACCAGCAAAGGCACCACCGGGACGAATCTCAGACCCGTCAAGAGTAACCATACGAACTTGGAAACGAACAGCTCGAGCTGCATTATTAGCATTGTCAATGGTATCAAAGATTGCCGTTACCCCTAGGAGGTTTTGAAAAATATTAGATAAGCGGTCCTCATAGGTAACCAAATCGGAAGCCATACCAATAAAGCCCGGTGCATTGGCTAGACTTTGGGCAAATTGTCCGTTAAGTTGACGTGGTTTGATGGTTGTCAACGGCAAGAAAGTTGCACGCCCCTGACGATTGCGCTTCAAGTAGTCAATCGAACGCTTAGCAGCCGCTTCATCCTCAACAATAATATTTTGCCCACTAGCCCCCATAGCGATTTCAAGAGCCGTCTGATAGCGCGTATCAAAGGTCAAGTGTTCACTAACTGCACCAATAATTCCTTGAATGGATTGGGCGTTTTGAAGGACAGCCTTAACCCCTGCATAGAAATTAGAATGATTTTTTTGAATAGATTCAAGACTTTGACGACGGGCATCTTTACTCTTAAGGTGATCCATGAGGTCAAACATCTGCTTTTGAGCCTCTTGATAGTCCTTATCAAGAGTTTGATAAGCCTGAGCCTTTTCTTTGTAGATAGTTAGAAGGTTTTGAAGACTGGCTTGGGCTGCTTGATAAGCTTTTTGGGTTTCGCTGGCCACTTCCTGAGCGGAAAGCAAATCTGCCTGAGCTTGTTTATATTCTTCAGCTTGAGCTTCTAATGCTTGTGTCTGACTGTCCATGTCGTGAGTGACCTGAGTCAAACTGTTAGAAACCTTGGCTTCCTCCTGCATCAGACCAACATAGTCCTCACGTAAACGTTCAATAAGCGTATCTGGGTCATCAGAAAATTGCTCTAGTTCTTTTTGAATAGCAATCAGCTCCTGGGCAAGGCTATCCAACTCAGCATTCAATTCAACTTGGCCTTGATTAACCTTATTGAGTGCTGTCTGAGCTTCTTCTTTCAAATGCTCTAACTCACTGAGACGAGCTTCAGTTTCTTCTTTTTTCTCTGAACGCTGCTGACTCTCCATAGTATAAAGATCAATTTGACGCTCAAAGTCACTAATAAGACGTGTGACATCCACCAAGGTTTGTTGGTCAGAAGAAATTTGTTCTGAAATTTGATGTCGTTTCTGTTTGAGCTCCTGGTTCTCAGTCTCTAGACGATGACGTTCCTCATAATAGCTGGTTAATTTTTCCTTGACCGCTGCCAAATCCTCTTGGGTCTGGCTCAACTCAGATTTACCAACTTCAATATCGTGGACCAAAAGGTTAAGCTGAGTCTGTCTACGCTCTTCATCTAATTCCAAGTAACGTTTGGCAGTCGCAGCTTGCTTTTCAAGCGGTTTAACCTGACCGTCCAGCTCGTAGATGATATCTTCCAAACGATCAAGATTATCCTGAGTTTGATTAAGCTTGCTTTCCGTTTCTTTCTTACGTGTCTTATATTTGAGAACCCCTGCTGCTTCTTCGAAAATAGCGCGGCGTTCTTCAGGTTTGGCATTAAAAATAGCCTCAACACGACCTTGGGAAATAATGGAAAAAGAATCACGCCCAGGCCTGTATCCATAAAGAGGTCATGAATATCACGCAGACGAACCTTACGACCATCAATCAAGTAATCATTGTCACCGTTTCGATAAATGTGACGCTCCACACGAATGGTTTCACCAGCACCCGCGATAAAGCCATCACTGTTATCAAGAGTGACTGCCACTTCCGCATAGTTGAGAGCCTTACGAACCTCTGTCCCTGCAAAAATAACGTCAGGCATCTTGCCTCCACGCAAACTCTTGGCAGATGATTCACCCAATGCCCAGCGTAGACTTTCTGTAATATTTGATTTTCCCGATCCATTTGGACCTACAACGGCTGTCACTCCCTTGTCAAAGACGACTTGCGTCTTGTCCGCAAAGGATTTAAAGCCCTGCATTTCAATTGATTTCAAATACATGCTTAATTTCCTAGTTGTTCAAGGGCAGCCTTAGCCGCTGCCTGTTCAGCTAATTTCTTAGATTTTCCAAGACCTGTGCTGAGCTCCTTACCATCAACAGCTACCTGCATAGTAAATTCTTTGGCATGAGCTGGTCCAGACTCATCAATAACGGTATAAGTAATATCAACCGTACCATTGACCTGAAGACGCTCTTGCAAGGCTGTCTTATAGTCTGTTACGCGGTCAAAGTTCCCCTTTTCAACCTGAGGAATCATGACCTGATTCAAGAATTTCTCAACTGCAGGCAAACCTTGATCCAAATAAAGAGCACCGAGGAAGGCCTCCCAGAGGTCACCAAGGATAGTGGCACGTTCACGTCCACCAGATTTTTCTTCCCCTTTACCAAGACGGATATACTGCTCGAAACCACAGGCCTTGGTAAAACCTGCCAAGCTCTCTTCACGAACGATAGTACTGCGCATCTTAGACATTTCCCCCTCTGGCTTGTTAGGGTAGCGTTTGTAAAGATAAACAGAAATGACTAATTGCAGAGCCGCGTCTCCTAAAAATTCCAAACGTTCATTATGTGAAATGTTTAGGAGGCGGTGCTCATTGGCATATGAGGTATGGGTAAATGCTGTTTCTAAGAGCTCTTTTTGGCTAAAAACAATACCAAAATCCTGCTCAAGTTTTTGTTCAAGTTGATTCATAAAACTTCCTTTCTTTTTAAGCACACTAACTCTAATTATATCAAAAAAAGCAAATTTTCATGATAGAAAACTGCTTTTAGAGCCTATATCCCTGATTTTTGTGAGATTTAACCTATTCGACTAAAAAAAGCTGAGCAAGCTGCTCAACTTCATTTTCTTAATAATCTGGACGAACAACACCTGTAACTGTCTCACGTGTTGCTTCGACATCTTCTTCAAGGACAACCTTGATGATACGCTTGGCTTCTTCTGAAGTACATGCAACCAATGGCAAACGAAGTGGTCCAACTTCGAAACCAAGATGGTTAAGAACAGCCTTAACAGGTGCAGGGCTTGGTACTGAGAAGAGAGCGTTAACTTTAGGAATGAATTTACGTTGGATAGCTGCTGCTGTCTTGAGGTCACTATTTTCAATAGCTTCAAGCATGGCATGCATCTCATCACCGTTTGTATGAGAGGCTACTGAGATGACACCGTTAGCACCAAGGTTCATAGCGTGGAAGGCATCCCCATCTTCACCGGTATAAACCAAGAAATCTTCAGGTTTATGTTCGATAAGGTAGGTCATATTTGCAAGGCTGGTACATTCTTTAACACCAATGATATTTGGATGTTCAGCCAAACGAAGCATGGTATCAGGAGCCATTTCAACAACCACACGACCAGGGATGTTGTAGATGATAATTGGCAAATCAGAAGCATCCGCAATGGCTTTGAAGTGTTGGTACATACCTTCTTGTGATGGCTTGTTGTAGTAAGGCACGATAGCAAGACCAGCTGCGAAACCACCAAATTTGGCAACTTCCTTAGCAAACTCGATTGAGTCGCGTGTATCGTTGGTACCGACACCAGCAATCAATGGCACACGTCCATTAACAATTTTCTGAACAGCCGCAAAGAGTTCCAACTCCTCATCGTGAGTAAGTGTTGGACTTTCAGCCGTTGTTCCCGCCAAAAGAAGAGCTTCTGTATGGTGAGCCAAAAGATGCTCAATCAATTCTGGAAGGACATCATAATTGATTGATCCATCTTCGTGGAAAGGTGTAATAAGGGCTGTGATCAGTTTGACATCTCTTAATTGATCAATTGACATAATATTCTCCTTCAACCGTTTTCTAATCCTTTCCATTTTACCATAATTTTGACCAGACAGACAGATAAGTTGACAATTTTCTGAAAACATGAGGACTGACTGTTTCAATTGATGGCCAATAAACAAAAAACAGAGAGAAGTCTCTCTGCTTTATAGGATTCAGCATGATTTTAGTATTCAAGTACAACACTAAATCCTTACTGATTTCTGTTTCGCTCCCTATTTCAATTCAAATTTCAATTCTGAAGTTGAGCGAACCAAACCACGTTCGTGAAGTGTTTCTGCGATTTGGACTGAGTTCCAAGCGGCACCTTTAAGGAGGTTATCTGAAACAACCCACATGTGGATACCTTTTTCAGCATCCAAGTCTTTACGGATACGTCCGACGAATGTATCACGTGAACCTACAGCATTAACGGCTTGTGGGTAGACTTGGTTAGCAACGTCGTCTTCAAGGACTGCACCTGGGAATTCTGCAATAGCAGCTTTCACTTCGTCAATTGGTGCCACTTCTTTTGTTTCAATGTAGACTGACTCTGAGTGAGCTGACAAGACTGGAATACGCACACATGTTGCTGATACAGCAATGCTATCGTCTTCCATGATTTTCTTAGTTTCGTTTGTCATCTTCATTTCTTCGTAAGTGTAGTCATTTTCAGTGAAGACGTCGATTTGAGCCAAGGCGTTAAAGGCGATTGGATAGTGTTTCTTATCACCACCACATGGCAAGATTTCAGCTTTGACATCACGTGGGTTAACGCCATCATTCAAAACTTCTTTCAACTCACGTTGTGTTTCAAGGATTGCTCCCATACCAGCACCTGATACGGCTTGGTAAGTTGACACGATGATACGGTCCAGGCCCCATTTTTGACGAACTGGCTCAAGGGCAACCATCATTTGAATAGTTGAACAGTTAGGGCAAGCAATAATACCGTTGTGAGCATCAAGCGCATGTGCATTGACCTCAGGTACAACCAATGGTACATCTGGGTTTTGACGGAAGTATGATGTATTATCAACGACTACTGCACCAGCTTTAACGGCGTATGGTGCATATTTAGCAGAGGTAGATCCACCAGCTGAGAAAAGTGCAATATCTACACCTTCAAATGCGTCTTCAGTCGTTTCTTCGATGGTCACGTCTTGGCCTTTAAATTGCAAGACTTTGCCTGCAGAACGAGCAGACGCAAGGTAGCGAATGTTATCGATTGGAAGTGTTGATTCTTCCAACATTTTAATCATTTGAGCACCGACGGCACCTGTAGCACCGACAACAGCAACTGTGTATCCCATAGTAAAACCTCTTTCGGAATTTTCTATCAATTTAGTTTAGTGAATCTATTATACTACGTTTAAGCCCAGTTGAAAAGGGTTAAAAGGCCAAGAATAAAGAAAAGCCCCTACCAAATGGTAAGGGATAGGAGGCATCTTTCGATGAGAGTAGCAGGTTCACACAACTACTCAAGGTCCGCTCCTGCGTTACAATCTAATGTAGACCTCCTCAGCGCAAAAGGCTCCAAAGAGCCAATCGACTCATCGCATGTTTCTATTCTAGCATATTGAACGACAGAGTCAAGCTCTTGATTTCTATAAATACTTACTTGCCTCACGAATGCTAAGAGATGCCATTTGACTAGCATGTTGATCAATAAAAGCCCGAACCCAATCAGGATTTACCTTTGAGTAATTGCGCAAACTCCAACCGATAGCCTTATTAATGAAACTCTGTCTGCCCAAAGTTGTTACAGATAACCTCTGCTAGGAGAGCAGTATCTGTCAAATCTTTACGCATAAGCTGGTGGTCAATGGCAATACGTCTCAACCAAAAATCCTCATCAAGACTCCATTGGCGCATGATATTCTTGGTTTCTGGATAGTGAAAAGTAACCTCTCCGATGATAAGGTCCAATTGATCTATACTGTCCCACCATGATTTGGTTTGAGCCAATTCCTTTAGCTTTGGAAAATCTTCAGGTCTAAGCTCCTTCTTCTTTTTATCCAGATAATCCATAGCAATATATTGAAACTCACGGTAAGGTTGCTGCCAACACTCTTCCACAAAAGTCCAATCAATTGGATGTTTTATGAAAGGCTTAAAAAACTCTCTTTCAATCTTTTTGAGAATTGGTTTTTGAACGCCAAGAAAGCTGAATTTATTTTTCATATAAGCTTCCATTGCTGGGACTTTCGTTGGATTAGCTTGGTCTTCTAACAATTTCAAAAGAATTTTTGTATCCATATGATTCCTCCTTTTTTACATCAAAGGTCCAATCAAAGAAAAGAGATAGCCACATAGACGATGAGCTAAAGGCATTTTTGATAAACTTTCCAATGTCACTTCCTCTGAAAGAGCCTGAGTTTTCTCAAAATCTTGTTCAATCTTAATCACTTCCAAATTTTTATAGAGATAAACCCCGTCTTCAAAATTTTGATAGAGACTTCGGTAGTCTGTATTAATGGTACCTACCACAGCTTGTTGACCATCAGAAACATAAACTTTAGCATGGACAAAGCCTGGGGTATAGCGGAAAATACGGACGCCAGCATCCAAGAGGGCTTTAAAATAGGTCGTCGCAATATCAAAGGCATACTGTTTATCTGGAATTCCTGGCATAATGATACGAACATCCACACCTCGTCTGGCCGCAAAGGTCATGGCCCGAACCAATTCGTCATCCAAAATCAAATAAGGTGTCATGATATAGACATAATTAGTTGATGTATTTAGAAGATGTAAATAAACATTTTCGGCAACCTTGTGGTAGGTCAGCGGTGAATTGCCATAAGGGAGTACAAAGCCCGAACTCTTCCTTTTTTGAGGTTTTTCTTGTAAATAGTGCTCCATATCCGTTTTATCTTCTATTCCAGTCACTGTCCACATGGTCAAAAAGAGAGCTTTTAGCGTTTGAACTGCTGAACCATCTAATCGAAGGGCCGTGTCCTTCCAATGACCAAAGCGTTCTCGTTTATTGACATACTCATCAGCGATATTAACGCCACCAGTATAAGCAACTTGACCATCAATCACTGTAATCTTTCGATGGTCTCGGTAATTGTAATAGGTTGATAGAATAGGCTTGACTGGTGAGAAGGCCTGAGCTTTAATGCCAACCTTGTGTAGTCGCTCAATATAATCGTAGGACAAGGTAGTCATCTCATTCATCCCATCAAACATGACACGGACATCAAGACCTGCCTTGGCCTTCTCCTCTAAAATGGCTAAAATCTCGCCCCACATGATTCCTTCGTCAATAATGAAATATTCCATGAAGATATAACGCTCCGCCTTTTTCAAATCCTCCAACAAGGCTGGTAGCATGTCATCTCCAAGTGGAAAATAGGTAACCTCTGTGTCTCTGTAGATAGGAAACTGTGCTGGACTATGCTCCAAAAAATAAGCTAATTTCTGTAATTGGCGATCACTTTGGGATAAATAATCAGCAACTTCTGAATCGGTGCTTAAATGGTCGGAAGCCAGCACTGTAGCATCCTCAAGCCGTTTCTTCAAGTGTCTCACACCCAAATCAGCAAGTGAAAAGTAAAGCAGTGCCGTCCCAAAAATTGGAAAGAGGGCAATGATAATCACCCAGGACAGTTTGGAACGAGAATCCATGGAACGATTGAGCAAGTAAAAGAAGGTAAAGACACTCAACAAGTGTTCCCATAAGATAATGGATGGGAAACGCTCTTGTAGGCTGAGATATGAAAAGACAAGAAAGGCCAATTCCAGTAAGAAGAACAGGAGGATGGGAACCTTTCGGTTAAGTAGAATTTTGCCCCATCTGGAGGGCTTTTGGGGTAACAGTCTAGCACTTTGTTCTTGAGTCATATAGGCTCCTTTCGTGTAGGGGAGACCATTACAACTTTCCGGTCTCCTTCAGTAATTTTATTAGTATCGTTTTAGCCTATGAAAAAGGCAGGAATAATTAGCTATTGCAATTTAGAATTTGCGTGGTTTCTACTGTATTTTCCTGACAGGGCCATCTATGGTCTTTTGCATCCAGACGATATCATGCCATTTGTTAAACTTATAGCCAATCTTTGGGAAATGAGCCACTTGAACATAGCCCCGCTTTTCATGCATGGAAATGCTCGCTTCGTTCGGAACAGCGATACAAGCCAGAAAGCGTAAGTAGCCTCGTGCTTGCAACTCCTCTTCTAAGGCCGTATAAAGGGCCGATCCAATCCCTTGTCCACGCGCCTCTTTGGCTACATAAATAGACAATTCAGTGGTCCAATCATAGGCTGTACGAGCATAATAGGTTGAGGCATAAGCATAGCCTAGCACTTGGCCATTCTCTTCCGCTACTAAATAGGGGTATTTTTCAAGCGTCTTGCAAATGCGTTTTTCAAACTCTTGAACACTGGGAACCTCATATTCAAAGGTAAAAGCTGTCTTCTCGACATAGGGTGTATAGATGGCCTGGATAGCTTGTGCATCTGACAAGCTGGCTGGACGAATGGTTAACATCATTTTCTCCTTCGACTTCATTATCTTTATTTTAAACTATAAAAAAAGAGGGCTCAACCCTCTTATAACAAGTCTTGTCACTACATCAATGGCGCAACTAATCTGGTCAATAAGCCCAAGCACTTCTGGTGAAATGGTCGATTTTTAACATCAGTCATGCTGACTCGATGACACTTGGCCATTGTCGCTTGGAAATCTTCCTCAATACCAACCACTGATGACGTCCTGTAAAGATAGGTCGCACACTCAAAGTGGTGATAAAGACTGCGGTAATCCAAATTAATCGTTCCGACAACAGCCCTACTATTGTCACTCACAAATACCTTTGCATGAACAAATCCAGGAGTGTACTCATAGATTTTTACGCCGGATGCCAAAAGTGTTGGGTAGTAAGTCTTAGCGAGGTAGTAAGCTGACTTTTTATCAGGAATACCAGGCATGATGATACTGACGTCTACCCCACGCTCGGCCGCAAATTTCAAAGCATGTAGTAACTCACCATCTAAAATAAGATAAGGCGTCATGATGTGAACAAAATCACGCGCATGGTTAAGGATGTCAATATAGACATTCTCACCAACTTTATCCTTGTCCAATGGAATATCTCCATAAGGAACAACAAAGCCAGGGGTATCAAAGACCTTATGTTCAACCATATACGGCGTAACATCTAAGGTTTCGTTAGAATAGGTCCACATCTGAAGAAAGAGAACTAAAAAAGTATCAACCGCTGGGCCCTCCAGCATCAAGGCAGTATCTTTCCAATGACCGAAACGCTCAATCTTGTTGATATACTCGTCAGCTAAATTAACCCCGCCTGTGAAAGCAACCTTACCATCAATCAGCAAGATTTTTCTATGGTCACGGTAATTGTAATAGGTTGACAGGAAAGGGGTTACCGAGGCAAAAACTCGAGATTGAATGCCAATTTTTTCCAATCGTTTCTTATAGTCAAAACTCAAAGTTGAAAATTCATTCATACCGTCATACAGGACTCGAACTTCCACCCCTTCTTGAACCTTTTGTTTCAAGATTGCTAGGATTTCACCCCACATTTCACCTTCACCAATGATGAAATATTCCAAGAAATGTACTTCTCTGCTTTAAGGAGCTGTTTCTTCATTTCCTCAAACTTGGCTTCACCACTTGGGAAATAGGTCGTCTTCGTGTGACGATAAACTGGAAAGGAACCGTTCACATTTTCAAGATATTGGACCAAGTTATAGTTGCTGGTGTGACGCTGTTTAAGCTCTTCGAGGGCCTGATTATCTTGTTTCAGAATACCAGAACTGCGGTCAATATTGCTCTGAATAGCACGCTTCATCCCTGTGTAACCTATATCAAGTTTCGTATAAGCCAAGAGCAAGGTTCCGATAATTGGAAAAGGCAAGACTATCAGGAGCCAAGTATTGACGGCTGTTGATTCCATATCACTTTGAAAGAGATAAATAATAGCCAGAATACGAAGGACTACTTCTGTAACTTGCAGGTGTATCCTATATTGATGCAACCAGAGGTAAGACATAGCCACAACAACAAGCTGCAGTAAGATGATCAAGAAGATAATCGTAGCACGACTAAAGATTCCACGAAGAAAGCCGCGACGACTCTTATCATAAAGACGTTCAATTTTAGCTTCGTTTTTGATAGCATGACTCCTTTCCCTTTTTAATTAATCTTATTATAACCAAATTTGTAAAATTAAGCTAGACAGAAAAAGCCATCTAGGCTAGTCTCAGATAAACACCACATTTATCTGAAAGGAACTAACATATAGGACGAAATGGATTACCGAAACAAATGGATTTTACGAATGTTTCTCAAAATTATGAGGCTGGGACAAAAGTCCTAGCCTCTCAATTTGTCTTTGGATTGTCGAGAAAGACGCAGTGGTTGAGTGGGCTCTACTACGCTGATTTCATCAGCTTTTACAGCCCTACTCAACTGTGCGGAGGTGGGACGACGAAATCGAATTCTAACGAATTACCGATTTCTGTCCCACTCTCAAGAAATAGAATTCCTAGGAAATCATTGAATTATCAATCACCCTACCAAGTTTTTCTGAGTTACTTGAAAAGTCTAACTTAATTTGACAATTTAGGTTCTTAAACGTCTCTAGTTAATCAACTAAAAATTATAACTAGCTGGGTGTTATCTAATCTCCCCTCATTTTTAAGTTATTATCATTTTTGATATAATGGTAGAGAATGAAAGGAGATTTTATGTCAACTAAAAATTTAACGCCGGTCTTAAAAACCTCTTTTGTGCTACTGGCTATCCTGGTCCTTCTTGGTATTGTTATGCCTGACGGCTACCAAGTTTGGTCAGAACAACTAAGGGAAGTTATTTCAGATAAACTTGGCTGGTTTTACTTATTACTGGTCACGTCAATCGTTCTACTTTGTGGCTTTTTCCTGGTTAGTCCCGTTGGGCAAATCAAACTGGGGGAACCCAATTCGGTGCCTGAACACTCTACTATCTCTTGGATTGCCATGATATTTTCTGCTGGAATGGGAATCGGCCTTGTCTTCTACGGTGCCGCAGAGCCCTTATCCCATTATGCCATTTCAACGGTACGAGCTACCCCAGGGTCGCAGGAAGCCTTAGCCGATGCTTTCCGTTACACTTTCTTTCACTGGGGCATCCATGCCTGGGCAATATATGCTTTAATCGCCCTGGCCCTTGCCTACTTTGGTTTCCGAAAAAAAGAGAAATATCTTTTATCGGTTACCTTAAAGCCCTTGTTTGGTAAAAAAACAAACGGTAGCCTTGGTAAGATCGTAGATACGATTACAGTGGTCGCTACTGTTATCGGGGTGGCAACCACTCTTGGTTTTGGGGCAGCCCAAATCAATGGGGGACTCAACTACCTCTTTGGTATTCCAAACAATGCCCTTGTGCAAGTTATTATCATAATTATCACAACCATCCTCTTTACCATTTCAGCCCTTTCTGGTCTTGGAAAAGGGGTAAAAATCTTATCAAACACCAATCTTATTTTAGCGGTTGGACTACTCGCCATCACCATAATCATCGGTCCCACAGTCCAGATTTTTAATACCTTGACCGATAGTATCGGACTGTATATTTCCAATTTCTTCCGTATGAGTTTCAGTGCTGGTTCCTTTGGTCAATACAATCGTGACTGGATCAATACTTGGACGATTTTCTATTGGGCTTGGTGGATTTCTTGGTCACCATTCGTGGGAGTTTTTATTGCCAGAATTTCTAAAGGACGTAGTATCAGACAATTTCTATCCATCGTCTTATTAGCACCGACTGTATTAAGCTTTTTATGGTTTTCTACCTTTGGAACACTTTCAACGCATGTTCAATCACTTGGAAATGTAGATTTAACACAGTTTCCAAGTGAGCAGACCTTGTTTGCAACCTTCAGTCAACTGCCATTTGGTTTTATTGCCTCCGTTGTTGCCATCATCCTGATCATTACCTTCTTTATCACGTCAGCAGACTCTGCGACCTATGTGCTAGCTATGCTCTCTGATGATGGGAATCTCAAACCAAAGAATAACCTTAAAATCTTCTGGGGCGTACTCCTTGCGACTATTGCCATCGTCTTACTTCTTTCAGGGGGCTTAGTAGCCTTGCAAATACGCTGATTATCGTAGCCTTTCCATTTTCACTCATCATGGTACTGATTATGGTTTCCCTAGTCATTGAATTGCTACACGAAAAAGACAAGATGGGACTGTCAATCACACCGACACGATACCCTAAAAAAGATCAACCCTTCAAATCTTATGAAGAATAAATAACCCAATTTGTAAAATTAAGCTAGACAGAAAAAGCCATCTATGTTAGGCGGCTCTATAATTTCTGTAGTGGGTAAAACCACTGTAGAGATTATAGAGCTTTTTGAATGCAGACAAAAAGTCCCATAAGAACTATAATGAAAAGCAACCAAACCATCATTAGGAAGAACTTATGAGACTTATTAAGAATACCACAGAATTAATCGGAATTAAAGACCCAAATATCATTATTTCTCTTGTTTTTGAAAAAGATACCTACATTGAGGTTCAAGCAACACTTGATTATACTGCACCATCATGTCCTGACTGCCAAGGAAAAATGATCAAATATGACTTTCAAAAGCCTTCTAAAATTCCTCTCCTTGAACAAGTTGGAACACCTACACTATTACGTCTTAAAAAGCGTCGTTTCCAGTGTAAAAGTTGTAGGAGAGTCACGGTAGCTAAGACATCAATCGTTGAGAAAAACTGCCAAATCTCCAATCTAGTCCGGCAAAAAGTTGCATAGCTCCTTACTGAAAAGGTGTCACTAACAGATATTGCCAGAAGACTTCGTGTGTCGACGTCCACAGCTATAGCTGATAAAAGAAATAGAATTCCTAGGAAATCATTGAATTATCAATCTCCCTACCAAGTTTTTCTGAGTTACTTGAAAAGTCTAACTTAATTTGACAATTTAGGTAACAAAAAATGAACTTAATTCATTACGTTTCTTTAATTGTTATCATTTAATTTATCTAACAGAGCCTCTGCTACTTTTTCAGGAATGCCAAGGGCATGGATGTCTTCAACAGTAGCCTTTTGGATAGCTGTCATAGACTTGAAGTGTTTGAGGAGTTTTTGTTTACGCTTCGGTCCAAGCCCCTCCACTCCATCAAGTTTGGAACTGAAACTATTCTTACTACGAACTTGACGGTGGAAGGTGATGGCAAAACGGTGAACTTCATCTTGGATACGATGAAGAAGGAAGAATTCTTCCGATTGTCGAGGCAAATCAATGACCTGCAAAGGGTCCCCAAAAAGGAGTTCATTGGTTTGGTGCTTATCATTTTTCTGAAGTCCCGCAACAGGTATAGACAGATTGAGTTCATTGCGAAGCACATCCTTGGCCACATTGACCTGACCTTGACCACCATCCATGATAATAAGATCCGGTGGCGTTAGACCATCTCGTTTGACACGACTATAGCGACGACGAATGACCTCACGCATGCTGGCATAATCGTCAGGGCCTTCAACCGTCTTAATCTTGTATTTGCGGTACTCTTTTTTATTGGGTTTGCCATTCTCAAAGACGACCATGGCTGATACAGGACTCGTTCCCATGATGTTAGAGTTATCGAAGGACTCGATGCGAACCGGTGTCGGAATTCCCATGAGTTTACCTAGATTTTCAATGGCTCCCTGAGTCTTAGCTATATCTTTTTCAAGGAGATCAAATTTTTGAGTCAGACTGACACGCGCATTCTTCGCCGCCAGATTAACCAACTGCTTCTTCTCTCCACGCTGAGGTTTAAAGACCTTGACCTCATCACCAACTAGAGCCTCGACAGACTCTTGGTCGATGTCGCCTGGAATGAAAATCTCCTTAGGCTTGAGATGGCGACTATCCAGGTAAAACTGCCCCAAATAGGTTAGAAAATCTTCCTCGGCATCATTATAGTATGGGAACATATTGACATCACGCTGAATGAGTTTCCCTTGGCGAACAAAGAAAACCTGAACACACATCCAACCCTTGTCCACGTAGTAACCGAAGATATCACGGTCCTGCATGTCTTGACGGATAACCCTCTGCTTGGTTCTAAGGGTCGAAACCGCCTCAATCAAGTCCCGATACTCCGCAGCACGTTCAAACTCCATCTGGTCAGACATGTCCTTCATCTTGACCTTGAGCTGGTTAACGATTTTATCATCATGACCATTTAGGAAATTCTTGACATCCTCAACCAAACCTTGCCAATAGTCCTCGGTGGTGTGACAGATGGTATGGGCATTACATTGGCCAATATGGTAATAGAAACAGACCTTGTTGGCGGGATTTTTACATTTCTTAAAGGGGAAAATACGGTCCAAAAGCTTCTTAATTTCATTGGCTGCACCAGAGTCTGGGTAAGGACCAAAATAGAGACCACCATCCTTCTTAACCTGGCGAGTAATCAAGAGCCTTGGATAGAGCTCCTTAGTAATCTTGATGAATGGATAAGACTTGTCATCCTTGAGGCGGATGTTAAATTTTGGCATATTCTCTTGGATAAGGTTAATTTCCAAAAGCAGGGCCTCGATATTAGACTCGGTTACGATAAATTCAAAGTCTGCAATCTCAGATACCAAGAGCTCCGTCTTAGTATCATGGCTTCCACGAAAATAGCTACGCACACGATTTTTTAGATTTTTAGCCTTACCGACATAGATAATATTGCCGAATTTGTCCTTGTGGAGATAGCACCCCGGATTGTTTGGGAGCAATTCCAACTTATGTTTAATCAGATCATTCATGCTTTCATTGTAGCAAAAAAAGAGCTGAAAAGCTCTTAATAGTCATGGGTGAATACAATTTTTAAAAAGTGATCTATTTGCTCAAAATCGTCAAAATTTCTTGGTAGTTTTTGACTTGATAGGTCGGAACAGCAGGAGTCTCATTAACCAAACCATTTGGATTAAACCAAATGCTGTCAATTCCTGCATTATTACCACCTTGGATATCAGCAGTTAGACTATCGCCAATCATGAGGGCTGAATCGGTGTGAAAGTCATGAACTTGATCCGCAATTTTTTCAAAAAAGTCAGTAGACGGTTTGTGGGCACCTACTTCATCTGAAATGAAAATATCGTCGAAGAAAGGCAAGATGCTTGAGGCTTGCAGACGACCACGTTGAATGTAGCTAACACCGTTAGTGGCTGCATAAATCTTATGACCGCGGTCTTTAACATTTGATAAGAAAGTGCGGGCCTGAGGCAACTCCTGACCCTGCTTGCTCAAGAAATGTTGGTAACGACCCGCTAAGTGGACGCCATCAACCTCCTGTCCAAAATGCTCAAAAAGACGAGAAAAGCGCGTGCGAAGCAATTCCGGCTTAGTGATTAAACCATGATTGAGATCTTCCCACATGGAACGGTTCATGGGAATATAGTGATCCTTGTAAACTTTAAGATCTCGTGAAGCCACCCCAGCCTCCTCAAGAAGGTAGGTCAAAGCCAAATCCTCAGCACGGTCAAAATCTAGGAGAGTGTGGTCAAGGTCGAAAAGTAAATGCGTGTAGGTCATGGTATATCCTTTCTAACTGGAAATCTTTAGGCTCTATTTTACCACAATCCAGCTATATATAAACAAAGAAACACAAAAGGGCGACCCGCAGGCCACCCTCTCAGATTTATGAAATAAGTATTGCTTACTTAATAGACTGCTATTATATCCATTGAACCTTAAAGAAAGCTTAAAGTAGCTTATTTTTTTGATTCTATAGATTTTTACTTAAACAGCGAATCTCTTTAATTCGTGGTATACTGAAAATACAAGATTAATCAGACGAGGCATGCTATGAAAAATTTAAAATTTCAATCCGTTTTTGACATCATCGGTCCTGTCATGGTAGGGCCTTCCTCAAGCCATACTGCAGGAGCTGTTCGTATCGGAAAAATTGTTTCGGCCATCTTTGGTGATACACCCACTGAAGTAGAATTTCAACTTTTTAATTCCTTTGCAAAAACCTATCGGGGGCATGGGACAGATGTGGCTCTTGTAGCTGGTATTTTAGGTATGGAAACTGATGACCCCGATATTCCGCATGCGCTTGATATTGCACACGAAAAAGGTATTAAGGTCTACTGGAAAATCAACAAAGATAGCAATGCACCGCATCCTAACACTACTCGTATTACTCTAAAAAATGCTAAAAAAACTATCTCTGCCACTGGTGTTTCCATCGGTGGAGGGAATATCCAAGTGACTGAGCTCAATGGTTTTGCGGTTAACCTCAAAATGAATACACCTACACTTATCATTGTTCACCAAGATGTGCCAGGAATGATTGCTCTTGTGACTGATATTTTATCTCGTTATGGTATCAATATCGCCCAGATGACTGTCACTCGAGAAAATGCTGGTGAGAAGGCTATTATGATTATCGAAATTGATTCTCACCAGTGTGATGAGGCTGTCACTGAGATTGCAAGAATTCCACATTTACACAACGTAAACTTTTTCAGCTAAGAGGAGGCTACCATGTTTTACACTATTGAAGAATTGGTTCAACAAGCTGACCGTGATTACCAAGGAAATATTGCTGAACTCATGATTGCCACAGAAACAGAGCTGACTGGACGTGAACGTTCTGAAATCCTATCTCTTATGACTCGAAATCTCGAAGTGATGAAAGATTCTGTTCAGGCTGGTTTATCCCCAGAAAAATCACCGACAGGCTTAACTGGGGGGGACGCTGCCAAACTGGATGCCTACATCAAAAGAGGAAAGACTTTGGCTGACTCTGCTGTCTTAGGGGCTGCGAGAAATGCTATGGCCGTCAATGAATCTAACGCTAAGATGGGGCTAGTTTGTGCTACTCCAACTGCTGGTTCAGCAGGTTGTCTGCCCGCTGTTCTCACGGTTGCTATCGAAAAATTGGGCTTGAGTGAATCACAACAACTGGATTTTCTTTTCACTGCTGGAGCATTTGGTCTAGTCATCGCCAATAACGCCTCAATTTCTGGAGCAGAGGGAGGATGCCAAGCCGAAGTTGGGTCTGCCTCTGCTATGGCTGCAGCGGCTATTACAATGGCTGCTGGTGGAACACCTTTTCAAGCTAGCCAAGCCATTTGCTTCGTACTAAAAAATATGTTGGGACTCATTTGCGACCCTGTAGCTGGATTAGTCGAAGTCCCTTGTGTCAAACGTAATGCTATGGGAGCAAGCTTTGCCCTAGTATCTGCCGATATGGCTTTGGCAGGTATCACATCTGCCATTCCAGTAGACCAGGTTGTTGACGCTATGTATCAGGTCGGTTCAGCTATGCCAACTGCCTTTCGTGAAACTGCCGAAGGTGGCTTAGCAGCAACTCCAAAAGGAAAAGCACTAGCAAAAGAAATCTTTGGTTAAGAATCAGTCGACATCCGTAAATTACTAATTCAAAACTATAAAAGGCAAACATCTACTAATAAGCAAAAAAACTTAGAAGCAAAAATGCTTCTAAGTTTTTCCTTTTACACTTCGCTTACATAAAACAAATAGCTTGTCTGTCTTAGCTAAATAACCATTTTGTCAAAAAGTGCCATGTTTCTTTGGCAATACTTGCAAGAAAAGTTGAGAGACTAAATGCGTTGAATTTTTTGAGGAGGTTCTCAACAAGTGGAGCGACAGTCTTAGGTGTTTCCACTGGAGCCTTACTTTCTTCTTGCTTACCAGTATTATCCTGAGATGGATCTGGCACTGTGTTTGTACTGTCGTGACCATTATTTTGTCCTGTCGGTTCAGGCTCTGGAGCAAGCTCAGGCTGATGCTCAGGTTCATCTGTTTTATTTTCTGGATTTGGCTCTGGACTAGGTTCTGGCTGAGGATCAGGTTTAATTGGTTCGTCAGTAGTGTCACTGCTTGTGTTTGTCATTTTTCAGTAACGAAGAAGTTTTGGAATTCTACTGAGCCATCCCAAAGACCAACACCGACATGGGCATGATTGAAGTAATTATCCACGGCATCAAATTGATGATGGAGCACTTCCTTACCATCGACATAGACTGTCATGGTGTCTACGCCTTTCTCAACCTTGACATGGTGGTACTGGCCATCATTGATAGCCTTATCCAAGTGAGCTTCAGCGATGGTTTCACCACCAAAACGGAAGAGACGAACAGTGTCGTTGTCAGCAAATTGGACAGAGTAGGCACGACCAGGTTCTTCACGTTCCGCAGCTACAAAGAGGTTGACCAAACCATGTTGGTATTTGACATCGATATCATAGTCAAATTGCTTGAAGCCATTACTTTCATAGGTCATGAAGAAGTCATTGGCACTGACATTGCTATCGTAAAGGGTATCGTCATCAATATACCAATCACCAGTGACAGCTTTCAAACCTTTAAGGTTGGTCGCAAAATTGTTGAGCGTGATGGCAATATTAAAGGTCTTGGTCAATGAAGGGTTTTCAACTGAAGTTGCTGTGACAGTGAGATGACCTTTGTGAAGGGCTTTGAGAGAAAGTTTATTGTCATGTTCAGTATAGGACACCAAACTTGGATCACTTACTGTCCATGTCACATCTTGCTCTTCAGAAGCCGGTGCGAGGTAAACCTGCAAGTCCTTACTTTGACCAACTTCAAGGGCCAAATGACCCGCAGCCGTGGTGTTCATGGCAACAGCCTTAGTAACTTCCTTCTTGTCAGTCCAAGTACTCTTAATTGGGTAGATAGCAATATTTGCTTTGGCTGGACCACCTTCAACCAAGACACTAGCGCCAACAGCTCTTGGGCTTGGGAAAATCTGATTAGCACCAGCTACCGTATTGCCCTTAGCAAAGACTTCCACACTCGCACGGTCCACATAAAGATGCAAATCAATTGAACCATCTTCATTGCGAGTCACTTGTTGACTATTAACCTTAGCAAAAGCATCTGAAAGGATAGTACCAGATTGGCTACGGTCAATAGACAAAGTTTCCTTAGTTAAATCGTAAATGACCTTAGTAGCTTGACCATCACCGACGCGAAGGTTAAATCCAACTGCTGTCGTGTCCTTGCCTGGTACAAAGTGAGAAACCACTTCATACGTGTCACCTTTGAAATCTTTAAGCAGTTCATTGTCAGAAGCTACTGTGACATTTTTAAAATACTGAGCATTATCTGTATCACGAAGGCTTTCATAGGCCTTAACAGGAGTTTGTGTTAAGAGGTAACGGTCGCCTGATTTGACCAAACCAAGGTCAAGGTTAAGGTTAAAGGTACCATTAAATTTTTGGCCAACAGTATCTGCTACCAGATTACAATAGTCTTCCCAGGTGTTCATCCAGTTGATTTCAGTCAATTGCGGGATGTTTGGATGGTTAGCTGTCCCAAAATCATGAACATAATAAGTCATGGCAGCATAGGAATCTTTACCAAAATTCATGATCTCGTCATGATCTTGGTAAACATCATCAGCTACAAAGGCCCACTTGCCATCCACTTGTTTAAATCGCCAACCTTGTAAGAACGACCACCACGTGAGAGTACCCACTTGAGAGCCCCATCATTAGCCACTATTGGATAAAGGTCAGGACATTCCGTATGTAAATCCTTATAGGTTGTTTCCACCTGCCAGTTCTTCAAGTCTTGTGAAGAATAAATGCGGAGTGGACCACCAGCAAGGACCATAAACCATTGGTTATCCCAGCGAAAGACCTTAGGATCACGGAAATCTTGGTTTTGAAGTGGGTCCTGAGACCAGTCGGCAACCACCTTATCATATTTTTGCCAAGTTCTACCCTCGTCCTCACTATAGGCAATTTCAATCCGTTGCCCATTACCATTTGAAGTGATAATAGCTACCAGGCCACCTTCCGGAGATTTGAAGAGACCTGAGCTATTCGTACTATCAACCACGACAGAGCCTGAGAACATGTGACCTGTTGCATCTGGATAAAAAGCAATTGGCTCTTCATCCCAATGAAGCAAGTCTCGGCTGGTCGCATGGGCCCAGTGCATTGGACCCCATTTGGTATCATCGTAAAATTGATAGAAGAGATGGTAACGTCCCTTGTAGAAGACCAAGCCATTAGGATCATTAGCCCAACCATCCTTAACAGAATAATGATACTGATCACGATAAAGCTCGTTGTAATACACATCATCGCTCTGTCTTCGATGTATATTGACACGGTAGGTCAGGGTCACAGGACGACCAAGCGAATCGGTCACACTACTTTCAATGGTAAAGTAATTGGCACCTACAGCCACTGGCAATTGAGAAATATCTGTGTAGACATTTCCTTTAGCATCTTCTACCCTGATAACAGCATTAGGATTGTGCTTAGTGATGTCAAAGCCTACCGTCTCAGCATTATGCCCTACATATTGGATATGAAGTGGTTCTTCGGAGAAGAATTGAGCATGTTTTTCAACAGAGCCTATCTTTGAAGTTACCACAAGGTTATCAATCAAAGGGAGACTGGTAGCATCAAGATTAACATAGCGGGTATTTTTGAAAATGACATTGGCATTCCAATTAAGAAGTCCAAAGTAACCTTCTGGAAGGACTTGAGGTTGACCCTTGTCACTTTTTTGAAGAACAGCATCACCTGTACTTGCGACAAGCACATCATTGACATAGTAAGATAGCCACTGATTAGCCGCAACTACTCTAAGATTGTAGGTTTCATCGGCAGTTGGTGTTACATCTTTTTCGTCTACAAGTTGAATATCATGATTATTGACCCAACGCCAAAACTTAACCTTATGGTTACCAGAGTCTACGTTGACCCCATACATATTTTTATCGCTACTATCATTGTTACCACGGAAAATGAGGGCAGCGGCACCACCAGCTTCCTTGAAGGTCACATCTGTTGAATAGATAAAATTCTTGCCCTCGGATTGAGAATAAAGGAAAGAGTCTCCCTTGTCTTTAGCTTCTGAATGAATACCGTCAGCCTGCATTTCCCAGTGACCATTTTGGTCTGCGGTCATCCCTTCTAGATTGGTAACCGCTTCATTATTAGGCAAATCCGTTTTTTCCGCTGTCACATGAACAGGACTGGTGCTATTCGTTACAACTGGAGATTGTTCTTGATTGGTCTGATTCAAATCGGCTTCTTGCGCTTGGTTAGTTACTTTCTCAGCCTCACTAGCCTGTGTTTGTACTTCTTTTGACTGGTCAGGGCTAGGCTGAGTGGGATTATCTTGAGCTGTTTTAGCAGATTCGGAAACAAGAGAGGGGCTTGGCTCTACCACTTGGGGGACTTCCTTGGTCGTGCTAGGAGCAAGCTCCGCTTGAGGGGTAACTTGATGGTCAGTTTGAGCTACCACTTCTTGAGGTACTTGGCTCACAGTTGCCTGTTCCACTTGGTCCGCATAGACAGGACCAGCCAGGGCCAAACCTGCAAAACTTACCAAGGCACAGCCGTAGACCCAAGTCTTCCCACTTTTGCGCATAAACCAATTTTTACAAACAGTATCATTCATGACTCTTCTCCTTCTTTAGAGTAACATTAAATGTTAACTCATTTTTCATGAAAATTCAAAGTCAATACATTCGCCTTTATTAATATGCCTATCAAAGTTTCCGGAAATATCTCTAGGATTTACATTAAAACGGTAAACGCTTACTTTTAATATAATTATAGCACTATAATCTGAAAATACCATCTTTTTCTGTAATATTTTTCATATAAATCATAACCACCCGTCTAACGGGTGGTTTGATCAAGGGCTATAAGCCCATACTACCAGCCAGCGCCTAAAGACGCTGGCTTTCACTTTGTTCAAGCCTTATTGCTTTTGACTCGTCACAAGCCTCTCAAAGAGGCATTCGCATTACTTACCGTTATCCCTAAAGGGATTTTCATATTCTTTAACGCTTAATTTGTCCAAAGCGATATCATGCTTCTCTTGTTCCTGGATATATTTCTTAATTGTGGCTTCATTAAGTCCTACCGTACTTACATAATATCCTTCTGCCCAAAAATGTCTGTTCCCAAATTTATATTTTAAATTGGCGTGTTTATCAAACATCATTAAGGCACTTTTACCTTTTAAATATCCCATAAAACTAGCTACACTCATTCGTGGTGGTATACTTACTAACATATGGACATGATCTGGCATTAAGTGGCCTTCTATTATTTCAACGCCTTTATATTGGCATAGTCTATGAAAAATCTCTCCCAGACTACTCCTATATTGATTATAGATTATTTTTCGTCTATACTTAGGTGTAAATACAATGTGGTACTTACACATCCATTTTGTATGTGATAAACTGTGAGCTTTTTGCGCCATAGTCTTAGCTCCTTTCGTTTTACAATTGGCTTGAACACCTATATTGTAACTCGTTTGGAGTGTTTTTGTTATGACGGTATAACCTTCGATGCGCACCCGCATAGCGGGTGGTTTATTTGTTTCGCACCTTCGGAGCGAAACGGACTTAAAGTCACATAAATGAAAAACTTCCGAATTTGCCATTCGAAAGTCTCATACTGATGCTTAATCTGAGCCTGTTAGCAGGCTATTTCCAATAATACCGATGGTTACAATTGCAATCCCTAAGAATCCCAAAAGGATAGGCAAAAGCGGCCAGTAAAAACAAAAGACTAGCACGAACCACACCACTACCCAGATCACTACCGAGGTAAGAAATCTGGATGAGAGTAATACCTAAATTGTAAACTCCTGTAATTATTCTACTGTACAGTATTTGGAGCAATAAAAAAGGAGGTCATCATAATGACTTCCTTAGTTTAACTATTCACTTTAACTTATCCTCATGTTACTTAAGGTATCTCTTACCAAACCAATTTGACAGAGACTTAATCCTAGTCACATTTTAGCTGCACCTGTGTGTGAGCTAGGAGGTCACCTAGATGCCTCTTATCTTTCCTGAAAATCGTCATTGCCAGTAAGAAAACTGCGAGGAGAGTAGCTAAACGAGAGGGTAATGGATAATACATCAAACTCACTATAGACACCATGTATCGTGCCCATATGACCCAATTGCCAAGGTAAAAATTTAATGGTGTTTCTAATCAAGCTAGCTTGCACTGTTTTTTTCTGGTAAACCAATTGAAGTCCAGCTTTTGCCTTCCCAAAACTCCCATTATTTGTATAATCTAAGAATGTAAAAAGTAGAGTGATTGGTAAAACAGAGGTAAAAAATGCAAGACACTGCGACTGAATTTCTGTAAACTCTGGGACACCATGAAAAAGAATAATGTATATAAGCATAGAACCTAAAAACAGAAGAACTAAATAAGCTAAAATGAAAAGATAATCGAATAGAAATTCAATCATTCTTTTTTTAAACGAAATAGGATTGATTGCTAAAATCTTCATCACCTTCTCCTCTAATATCTGAGACTTTTTCTGGGACACATTCAATTTCTGGTTGCTCAAACCATTGATCTTGTTTATCTTTCCTATCTGCAACAACCAATGTTTTGAATTTTTGCCCCCCTAAACTAGCATAATGGACGTTTTCATAACCGTCATCTCTTATAAGTTTAAGTGCTTTCATATTTTTCTCCTTTAATGTCTTTTTTGACATTAAAAGCATAACAAAAAAGGTCACTACCTGTAAGATAGTGACACCCCTTGACTTTTGTTAATTCATTGCAATAAGAAGCCCGACACACAAGACTACAATTGGTGTAATTAAGGCGAAAATTGAAAAGATTTTCTTGGCGATACCAATGGCAACGTATAAGAAATTCGCTAATGTAAGTAATAGAACCAAGTTCATAAACATAATTCTCACCCTTCCTACTGGCTCTTTATTAACTATTATATAGATTTTTGATATCAATGCAAGGCTAGAGCACCCAAAATATAAAGGCAACTTCAAAAATTTCATTGTGTGCTTCTGCATGATAACCACGTTTAATTGCGTTCACGTCGATATCCTTTCCAAATATATATTTATCAATTTCCTTAACATCAAAAAAAGCCCCCAGAAGAATATAACTTCTGAGAACTTTATAATTAAAAAGACACCAAAAAAAGCCAAAGCTTAAGCTTCAGCTTTTATAGTCTCAAATCATCTGTTAATACGACAGTGATAGATCCTTCAGTAGATTTACGATATCTCTTCAGACATACTAGTGAAACAACTACCGAAAGTAGTATCAATAAGACTCCACAAAAAACCATTGCAAAGACCTGTTCAGGACGAGTGCCATAGTTCTCAGTATAGTCCAATAGTGATGTACTGGTTTCCATTTTTTGAATAACATTGGGAACAAAGTTCCAGGAAACAATTGTGAAGACTGCTAAAAAGAGTAACATTCCGAACGCCCAACTTAGAACATACCGTTGCTGACGAGTCATAAAGTCTCGCTGTTTGTATTCTTCAACGCATAGTCCCTTATATTGTCCATCCTTAGAAAAGAAACGTGGTTCTTCACTGTTTTTAATTCGTTGAATATCACTTAAAATTTCAGCACTTAAGTGTCTAATCGGAAACTCTTGAGCTAGTTTATTTTGTTCTTCAATAGTTAACTCGGAAACATCATCAATATATTCTAAAATATATTCCTTTGGCCGGCCAGCAAACAACCTAACCAATTTTCTTAAAAGACGCTTTGTTTCTTTTTCCATGTTCCCTCATCTCCAATCGTTCTTTAATCATATTCTCTTATGTTCACTAATTCTTTAATCCTTGTGCTATGTCACTATTATATCAAGGATTAAGAAGATATGCACTTACACAGGGACAAAAATTCCTATTTGAGTTAAATATATAAAGAAAAGCTCCATTTCATGATGAAGCTAAACAAGATATGTAAGACGCATTAACTACCTTTAGTCATGTCCATGTTCAGCATGGTCAGCTTCAGCTACCCCATGAACTGATGTTACTTCTATTTGAGTTGTCCCCATAACGTAATTTCCACAGAAATAAAGTTTTGCTCCGTCTGGGTTAGCAACCTCAAGTACAAACTGACGAACATTATCTGCTTTGGCTTTAAATACTTGAGTTTTAGCATCAGAATACTTATAGCCTAACATGAATTTCGCAACAAGTTCATACTGCATCTTGGTTCCAGTAATAGTTAAATGATTTTGATAATCTGGCTTAACTTCGGTTACGTTCTGAACTGTTTCAACATAAGAGCACATTTCTTTCAGTGCATTCTTTACAGTTTGCGTATCAGCATCATCTGCAAGTGTTTGGGTTTCTAAGGTCGCAAGTGCCTCTTTACGCCATCGCTCATACTTATCTTCTTTTGGAATGTCTTCCGAGGATGAATCTTCAATCACCTGTTCGGTGCTAGGCGGTGTTACTTTTTTCTTCGGTTCATTTTTCTTTATTAACGCAGAGACCAAAAACATGACTCCAAGAGCTAAGAAAATGACCACCAAAATAATAATGTATTTAGAATCTTTTTTCATGGACTTAGTATAGCACCTTTCTATGTATTAAAAAAGATACTTAGGGGGTGTGACACCCCCCAAGTTATATCTAGTCACTTGACAATTAGTTAATGTAGATAATACCTACTAAAATACAGTAGAAATATTTGGTATAATAAGATAAATTTGGAGTTGTAGAGGTGAGCATTTGGTAGAAAATAGACCTGATTTTAGAGATATAAAATCATTCGAAGAATTTAACAGATACTACTGGTATCGAGAAGAGCTTTCACAAATTTGTAAGTACCTTGGATTAGAATACAGATGTACAAAAAAAGAATTAAATCATATTATAGAACAATATTTTAAGGGAAATAGAGTAGAAAATTTTTGAGGAAAAGAAACAAAAATCAAACCGAAATAATAACCCTGAATACATCATTACTTGAATGTGGGTTTTCCTTTAATCAGAAATTTCGTGATTATTTTTCAGCTGTAACAAGTGTTAATTCGTTTAAATTTAATGCTGATATGGCAACAGCTTGGCGAAAAGTAAAACGGGACAACAACGGAAGCATTAAATGGAAGATATGATAGAATTGAGGAGATTGTGAGAATACTTAGAGAATATGATTTGACAGATGAAGATAAAAACGGAATATATAATATGGTAGAGAAATATCTTAAGGAGAGAAAATATGAGTAGTGTTTATGATAAATTTGTGTGTCCGATTATAAAATTTTTAATTATCGCATTTCTTAAACTGCTATTTGATATTGTAGTCCTCACAGCTACTGGTTGGGAATATACTAATTTTATTTTTTTGAGGCATTTTTTTGCTTCTTGTTGTTTGTGTTTTAAATATATAAAAACAAAGTAAAAAAACAACAAGAAGAGGCAGGATTAAATACCCAATTTAATTTTTTTCATTTTTTTAAAAAAATACTCATTATAAACTTTATAAATCTCGATTTATAAAGTTTTTTTAAAAAGATAATAAAGTCATATTGCTATTTTTATTTCTATCTAATGGAAATTTATTATCTATCATTGAAAACTCAAATAAAGAATTTTTTCCTATGATTAACAAAATGGATTTTAAGAATGAAAATTTAGTAAACTGTTTACTCGATTTTCTAAGGTTTTTGAACAATGACCAAAATCTTGTTAACTTCTTGTTCAGTTGCTATTTTTGCCTGATTGTATGGATTTTTATTAACCAAATTGATTTTCAATTGTTTGAAACAGTTAGTTCGCATAAGGAGAGTGGGAATGACAAAAAGTAAATAAATTAGGGATATTGCTGGACAACCAAGGTACTCCCAATTGAATTTTTAGTTCTCTATGGTGAGAAATTGAAAGTACAAAAGCAATATAAAAGAGCTATTAAATTTTTGAGATTTTCAGGATATTATAGTTCGAATTATTATATAGAGAGTTATAATGAGTGTATGCAAAAAATTGAAAAGAGACAAAATTAATTCTTTAAATGAGTTTTTTCGTATTACAATGCGTGGTAGCTTTCGGGTAGCTAAAGAAACAAAATGAACTATTTTTCTATCGGTATACATAAAAAGAATGTTGATTTGACAGCATTCTTTTTTATTTCTAATGTATTCTCGGAATTAGAAAAAGGGGCAAACAAAGACCTCAATAAAGCTATTAAACAGTCCGATGGTACTTATCTTACGCCTTTCCAACAAGCAAAACATTATTCAGCCAACCTCCCCTACTCTAGACGTCCTAGATGGATTATTACTTGTAATTTCAAAGAATTCTATATCTATGACAAGGAGCTCTATTCAGACTCCTTTTTAGTATATACATAATTATGTTTATGTATTATTTTGCCTTGTTTTCACTAACAGTTAGGCAAATTAGTTGGTAGATAGCTTGGTGAAAACCTACCATTGATTCCAAATAGATGGAAGTTAAAATGAAGATGGTGTAGCGTATCTTTCATTTCAAACGTATGTTTGATATTCCCTTGGGCTTACCTGGAGCAGTTCCGTCTCTATAATAACTAGGAGAAATTACTTTCTCACATTACATATTAGTGACCTCAACAATCGACCTATACTCCGGCTTGATAGCATTCTTATTAATCATTGTCATTTGAGCATCAGTGTCGTGGCTTGTTAACTCAATATCATTAATAAGTGAATGTTCATTATATAGGCTGGTTTCAGTAGATTTCTTCAACCCAAGATATTTCACATCAATAACATTCTTGAATAGATAACGTTTAAATAAGATCGAGCTTAATTTTGAACCTACAACATAAAGAATGAGACTAATAACTGATCGTACTAAAATATAAGTTACTTCAGCCTCTGTAATCTGTGTTGGCCTCAACAAAAGAACACACAAGGTTATCATCTAAGAGTATCAGTTACACTAATCCTTTAAACGCTGTTTTAACAACCTTTCCATAATCATTTTTTAGTTTAGTGGGGTTTGCCGATACTCCAAACTTAATCAACGCTTGAGTAATATCTTTACCACCTGTTGCTTTTTGACTTTCATAGACCTTTACCAACTTCAGTGATCTTATCTCCAACTTCTTTAATTTTATCGCCTGCTTCTTTCATAGAAACAGATAGTGCTGATGATACTTTTTTTGCTTCTTCCTGCAGGGCCTTTAGGTTGTTTTCTGTTTCAATAATTTCTCTTTGATTGGCATCATATTTGTCTTGCCCAAGTTCCCCATTTTCTAGCTGAATATTTGCCTGCTTATCTGCCTCTTTTAAGGCATTTAACTTTTCGCTAGTTTCAGAGATTTCCTTTTGTAGTAACTGCTGCTTTTGTGCAAGAAGTTTAGCGTTGGAAGGATCAAGTTTTAATAGCCTATTCACATCACGAAGTTGTGACTGTGTATTTTTGATTGTAGAATTTACACTTTTTAAGGCTTTATCAAGACCAGCAGTATCTCCACCAATCTCAACAGTAATACCTTTTATTCTATTGGCCACTTTAATCCCTCCTTTCCTAAAAATGGGCATGAAAAAAGCACCTACAGTTACATAAGTGCCATAAAAACAGTTTATCATTCAGTTAGACAAAGTGGGAGTTATTTTCCTGTCAACTCTCTTTGTACATCAAAATAACGGTCTACTCTTTTTAAGTAATATCGTATGACCAATATCCTTCAATTTCTTCTGCTGCATAACTTTCTTGTAAATATCCCTCAGTTTCCCACTTTAATTCCTCCCAGAAAGATATTACATCCTACAGCTCTATTCACCAAATAAATGCTTATAGAATTTTTCTTTAGCTTCAACTGCAATATTTTTTGTGATTTCATCTTTCAAATCTTCATTTACATATATAGTTTCGTGTGTAATGCCTATAGATTTCAATTGCCTTCTTATATCTTCAAAATATGCATACGGAATGAGAATTTTTGTCATTTGATCCTGTATGACCTGATAATAATCAAGTGCCCAAGTCAAGGTTCCTGTTGTTGTAAAATTACCTGACTGTCTACATATTCTCTTTTCCTTGTTAATACCATTTATACAAATAGGTGGACGCATGTCATTCAGATATTCCTGTATTTCCTTAGCATATTCATTCACATCCAAAACAAATGGCTCTATACCATCCTTAAATAGAATTACTTCCTTATTTATATTTATTGGATTAATTACAAATACAGCTCCTCCACATTCTCCAAATCCACTATCTAGAAAATCTTCGTAGTCAGTGCTACTTTCTCCTATTTTACAATCGCATACAGCAAAGTATAAAGCATCCAATGCATTTGTAGTCCAATCAAGCATTCTAGTCGGTAGTCCGTAATGTTGAGCAATGCATTCCCATTCAACCATATTATTTACTGTATATTCAACATGAACCTTTGCCTTTGCAGCAAACTCATTAACCATCTTTTCGATTGGAAGAAATGCTACTGTATTATTAGAACCACTACAGGGATGATCAGGAATAGGTGTTTCAAATTCATTGCCTCTTGCATCTTCAATTGCATACATTTCTCTCAATCCAGAAGGCACAAGCCTATATTCTGCATTACTTTGTCCGCGATACCAAAACACCTCATCATCATTATATATTTGAGAAATCAAAGTTATATAATCGTTTAGACTCTCCACAACATAGGTTTTAAAGCCATGCTCCTGCTTTTTCCCTTGATAAATCATTTTAAATTCCCTTTTTCGTTATGAGTAATTTTATATAAATGATTGTAGCATATTTTACGATAAATTAGAATCTATCAAACTCAGTCTGACCTACTACCTTGCTATATTTAACTTCATCATTTGATTTTTCAGTCCAGATATCCAGTACCATACCGATTGTAAGTAAATCAAGTTCAGAAATGTTTATTCCTATTTCTACGCATCATAGTAGAAATAGGGCTGTTGTCATTTCCCTACTACTTTTTGGAAGTTTTTTTAGACTGAACTTTCGTCTCAAGGTTTGCTCCCCAAAGTTCAAGTATTTCAGGTAGAATCTCATAAATAGAAAACATCTCAAACTGGTCAAGTCAATCATCAATATTTCCAGCAATACTCCTATCTGCATGGTAAGCCATGATATAGGCTACATTCTCAAATATCTCAAGATCTTCTATTTCAAATGAGCCCTCACTTGCTTTGAAGTTTTTTTCTAACATAAATCTTCCTTAATGTCCTGTAGGTTTAGGTGCTTCACCTTTAGCCTGTGGAACATACATATTCTTATACCAATTAGCATAAGTATCTGCTGATGTAGTATCTCCAGTTCTTGATTTTACAAGAACATCCTCTCTTGGATCTGCTGTAAGTGATATTTTTAGAATGAACGACAAGTTCCAGGCTGTTTGATGTTTCTCTCACAGTCTTTACCGTCCAGCTTTTACCATACTTACCTGTATCACTTGGAGCATTAGCACTGATTTCATCACGCACAGCCTTTCCTGCATTTTGAACTGCCTTTTTTACTTTTTCAGTTATAACATCAGCATATTTTTCAAGTTCCTTCATCACTTCAGATGAGATGCTATCTATTTTTACATTACTCATCTTTCCACTCTCCTGCAGTGCAGTTTCATACTTTTCTTCTTGTGATTCATATGGTCAATGCCCCTTTTTTCGTAAATAGAATTATGAAAAATTACTCTAAAACCTATTGATGAAATATCAGCTACCTCTCTACTGTAGCGAATGGTAAAATCAATCTTGCTTTCATCCCATATAGCACCGCTACTTGTTTCTTCCTGTGGGCTTTCACTACTTGGAATTCTGTCAATATTTTGGACACATTTTGGGAGGAAAATTTGAAGGCTAGCTCCCTTCGGTTGTGAGACTAATAACTGATAGTACTAAAATATAAGTTACTCCAGCCTCTGTAATCTGTGTTGGCCTCAACAAAAGAACACACAAGGTTATCATCTCAATGAAACTAATTAAGACAGTATAAACCAACAATTCACTACCATTTCTGTATTTTTGAATGACTCTAAACGCGAATGATGCTAGATAAATGCCTTCGATAACACTAATAAATAATAATGCTTGTTGACCTGGCATTGTCTTGCTAGTGTAAAATAAGTTGTGTAAACACAAAATTATTAAAAGTATCAAAAAAAAGAATGAAGCTCGATCTTTGTTTTTCAAAGAATAGCTATCATTCGTTTCTTATTTATTCCATTTTAATTGTTTGTTACTTTTTCAGCGGACTTGAGAGGACTGGATAAATTTTTTAATCAATCAAAAACTTTTGTTCTGGTGTTTTAGAAAGGTATTTACGTTTTTGCGGAGTTGACCAGAGAGCAGCATAATCATAATCATCAGCAAAACGAGAATTAAAGTCAACAAATAATTCTTCCTTTTTAGTGTCCCAGCCACGCGCAATATCATGGAAATAAGTATTGTTTTTGAAGGCTGGAATTTCATACAAATCACGGGCATAGCCCCAGATATTTGGATAATCAACAATACGATGTTTGATCGGTCCAAGATTACGATAATAATGAGTGTCAAAGCGCGCCAATGTTACATAGAGACGGATATCTGAGTCTGTTACATAATCTCCAAAAAGGAAACGTTGGGTTGCCAAGCGTTTTTCAATAATATCCAAGGTCGTGAAAAAGTCATCAAAAGCTTCCTCATAAGCAACCAGAGACTGAGCAAACATCATGCGGTAAACGCCATTGTTTACAAACGGGAAAAGAACATTGTCATTAAAATGATCAATATCTTGACGCAAGTTTTCGGGATAAAGATCTGGCGCATCTGCTTTCTGAAAAGGCTTAAAAGCTGTCTCAAAATAGTTTGTTAGACGATGGTAATCATTATTGACCACTTCATAAGTCTCTAAGTCCACCAAGGCCGGCACTGTTGTGCGCCCAGTATAGTCCGGATCGGCACGATAATAAAACTCTGCTAGATACTCAGCACCAGTTACTGGATCCTTGCCATCTTTATCATAAGTGAAATCCCAGCCATATTTACGTTTCTCAGCGTTCGTATGCCCAACTTGATTAACCGAAATAACATCTTCAAGTCCTAATAGTTCGCGAACGATAGAAGCTCGATTAGACCAGTGGCAACCACGTGCCCAGAAAAGACGATATCTGCCTTTTTCTGCTTTTAAATCATCTAGCCCATCTCCAAAAGGAGTTGTAAAACGATTGGGTTGACGTTGAAAAGCACCTCTTTCGTCAATTTCAGTCTTTGTTTCGACGGGACGTAATTTTAAAGTTACAGGTTTGATTTCTTTTTTTGTTTCTGTCATTTGTATCCTCCGTTCTATTCATATCGTCGGCTGTCTCTATCATGTTCTTCTATCCAAACACTTTCATCTGGCCCTTTGGGTAAAATGTGGTGAGGGTTATCAATGGCGCTGAGATGATAATGCTTTTTGATGTGATCAAAATGGGTTGTTTCCTTAAAAGCAGGCTGCTGATAAAGGTCACGCGCATAACCCCATAAATTTGGAAAATCAATCAGTCGATTTCGATTGGTTCTGAAGCCGTTATAATAAGCAGCATCAAACCGAACCAAGGTCACATAAAGACGAATGTCTGAATCGCTAATCTTGTCACCAAAAAGGTAACGCGAATGATTAAGTCGTTCCTCTAATTCATCCAAACGCTTAAATAGAGCATCATAGGCTTCCTCATAAGCCTCTTGACTAGCTGCAAAACCAGCCTTGTAGACACCATTATTGATATCATTAAAAATAACCTCATTAAGCTTGTCAATTTCTTCTCGATAAGCTTCTGGGTAAAGATCTGGTGCTCCCTTTTTATGAAACCTAGTCCATTTTGTTTCCCAATGGCGAAGCAGATTAAGAAAGTCGTTATTAACAACTTGACCCGTCTGCAAATCAACTACAGCAGGAACTGTAAAACGTCCTTTGTAGTCAGGGTCTGTTTTTAAATAAAGGAAACTATATACCAGTTTACACTAGACACAATATATAGTGCTTACGAGAATATCAAAAAAGGCGAGTTCCAAGTGGAAATCGTCTTTTAGTTTATCTCAATTCATCTGAATGTTCGGTCATGTATTCTGCTAACCATTCCATACCATAGGCTATCTCAAATACTTCCAATATCAATGAAAGGTCTGGTTGAAAACCATATTCTTTGAGCTTGTTGGTAACATCTTTTATGGAACGGATTTTGATTAACTTAATAATATCTCCTGCATCTTGTCTATCCCTATCTCGTCCGCTTTCTAGCTTCATACCAAGAATGTAGGATAATGGCGGTACAAAAACAGTCAAATTTGAATAGCTAAATGCCTTCTCACAGATTGACCGCGGCGGTACTCTATTCATATTGGCAACGTTATTATTCAACCATAATTCTTCAGGTTCGTTCACACCAAAATCATCGCCAACTTTCTCAATAATGCTTCTGATTTTAGCATCTTCTTGATAAAAGGCATCTACATCTTGTGTTCCTCGGAGATTGTAATACTCCAGAACAAAACCACCAACACAGATAATTTCTAGGTCAATATTTTCCTTGGCTAATTCTGTATTGAGAGCCTCAAATAAAACTTTCTTATCCATAGTTACCCTCTCTAAAGAGTTTCAAAAATATCTTTTTGGCTGACTTTTTACGGTTCGCCTGCAAAACGTGTTCTCTTGTGTGTGTGCCTTCTGTTAAAGCATCTTGAAGGGTTATTTTTTGGAAAGGTGTTAAGGTAGGATTTTTCAACAATTGCTCTACATCATCAGTAGTTAGTTTAGTCTCCTCATCTTTAATGACCTTATAAAGATAGCGAAACCACAAATCACCGTCACTTCCAGCATGTTCACTAGCTCTCACCATGTAATCGTACCATGTTGTCATTATTATTCCCCCTCATCTTTTCTAGGGTTATAGTGCATTGCTATCCAAAGTTTTTTGTCAAAATCAGATAACTCTTTTTTCTTCTGATAAATGCAATCGTTCAAATCAGGAAATTTGAGACTGTATTTTTTCTCAAAAAAGCTCTGAAACTCCTCTTTACTTTCTGCAATGTCAACCAAGGCTTCTAACTCTGCCATTTGTTTGGCAATAGCCTTTCTGTCAATTCTCTTTTGACTATCTCCAAGTACGTCATAAACACAACTTTTTGTCAGTTGAGTATAAAAAGAGCGATGTTCAGTAACAAAATCAAAGGAATAGGTCTTATTCCAGAGTTTGGTGTATTTATTGTAAAAACCATCTGAAAGGCTGACCTGATAACCAATCAGCTTACTATCAACTCTACGAGCGATAGACCTTTCCAATTCAAAATGTAGGTCATGTAATGTATTAGTAGCCATAAATCAGCTCCCTGTATTTAGTTCGAACACAGGCATTTGAAATCAGGAGATTAAAACGCTCACTATCCGAATAGTCACGAGTATTATAACGAAAAACAAATTCATCTACATAGTCTTGAAGATATTTCTTAGACCACGAATGGTAAATTCCTAATACTCCACGTTTCAATCCAGCCCAAAAGCCTTCAATCGTGTTGGTATAAACATCACCTTGAACATACTCACTAATTCCATGATTAACAAAGTCATGATTATACATCTTAGCCACTTTATTATAACCCAGCCATTCATCTGTGTAAAGTTGAGCTGTTTCCTTTACGTATTTGACAATCTGTTCAGTCAATGTTTTCGTCTTTGTATCTGGAACATGATGAGCATTAACTTTACCTTGACGTTGTACCATGCCTACTACAGCAGATTTGTCTTTCAATGAACGCCCTTGAGCATTTTTGACTTTTTTGGAGTTATGACGGTTCTTGTTTTTACCACCTATGTAGGTTTCATCAACTTCCACAACATCATCAAGACTATTGTTGTTTTCAGAACTAAAACACTTACGGATACGTTCCAGCATGAACCAAGCTGTTTTTTGCGTAACACCAATATCTTTTGATAATTGTACAGATGAGATTCCTTTTTTGTGAGAAGTCACAAGCCAAATTGCCATAAACCATTTACGAAGTTCAATTTTAGTATTGTCAAAAAGAGTACCAGTCTTGACATTGAAGTATTTTCCAGTATTTTTACAACGGTATTTGTTACCTTTACATTTGTAGACCTTTGAGGTAGCATCAAAAGGGCTAATAATCACATCGCCCCAAATCATATTTTCTAAATGGTCAATACATGACTGTTCGTCTGGAAAAGCAGATTGTAAATCGAATAATGATTTAAACTCAAACTTCATAACTGGCACTCCTTACTTCTTGATTATATTATATCGAAAATAAGAATGATTGTCAACAAAAATGTAAACTTCTACTATACAAAAAGCCAGAATTTTGATATAATAGAAGTATCAAAAATAAAGGAAATTAAGCATTATGAACGCAATCACAGCTCACAGCTCACAGCTCACAGCTCACAGCTCACAGCTCACAGCTCACAGCTCACAGCTCACAGCTCACAGCTCACAGCTCACAGCTCACAGCTCACAGCTCACAGCTCACAGCTCACAGCTCACAGCTCACAGCTCACAGCTCACAGCTCACAGCTCACAGCTCACAGCTCACAGCTCACAGCTCACAGCTCACAGCTCACGCTGATTATGTAATCGGGCGTGTTTTTTGTCAAGCATTAAAACAGGCTTTTTCACATTTTTGTGAGGAAGCCTTTTATGCTCCCTACGAAAGTGGGGTGGCATAATGGCTGGCTCACTCCACAACGCTAAAAAAGCCAAAAACGATGAGTTTTATACTCGTTATAAAGATATTGCTGAGGAAATGGTGCATTATAGAGAACACTTTAGAGATAAGGTTATCTACTGTAATTGTGATGACCCAACACAATCAAATTTTTGGCGTTATTTTCATAACAATTTTGCTAGTTTGGGTATTAAAAAACTGATAGCAACACATTTTCAAGAAGATAGCGAACCTTCGTATGCTCTGATTTATGAAGGTGGCGATGACTTCAATATGGAAGCTGGAAATATTGAAACTATTTATGGAGATGATGAGTATACCGCTGGAGATTTTCGGAGCGAGGACAGTATAAACTATCTGAAAGAAGCTGATATTGTTGTGACCAATCCTCCGTTCAGTTTGTTTAGAGAATATATTTCTCAATTAATGGAACATCAAAAAAAATTTATCGTTATCGGAAACAAAAACTCTGTAACATATAAGGAAATTTTTCCACTTATTCAGAATAACCAAATTTGGATTGGTGCTAGAAGTATGAATTCAGACTTTTGGTTGTACGTTCCAGAGGGAGCTGATTATGAAAAATTGGATGAAGATGGAAAAAAAGTAAAGCATATAATGGGTTGTTGGTTTACTAACTTAGATTTACAAAAACGACATGATGGTTTATGGCATGTAGGTGATGTATTTGACCAAACAAAAGCTCATAAATATTACGAAGGGTTTGAGAGTAAATACCCTAAATACGATAACTACGATGCAATAAATGTAGATAATGTTAAAGACATTCCAATTGATTATGATGGTGTAATGGGAGTACCAATAACTTTTATCAATTATTTCAATCCAACTGAATTCGAGATTATTAAATTCAGAAAAGGAGATGACGATAAAGATTTAACAATAGATGGGAAACCTCCATATTTCAGAATTTTAGTTAGAAATCTAAATCCAATTAGTCGTGATGAAGATAAGGGATATTGATAAAAGGAGAATAAAATGAAAGTAAGAAGATTAAGAGATATACTTGATAGACCATTCACTATCAGAGATCTAGCTAGTGGGTATACCAATAATGATGATGGTGCTACTACTGACGCTGTAAAAGGATATAATGGTAACTTGAATATTCGTCCTTCTTATCAGAGAAATAGCGTATATAACGAAGATAAGAGACAAGCTGTAATTCAAACCGTTTTAGATGAGTGTCCTTTAGGTATTATGTACTGGGTTGATTTAGGAAACGGACAATATGAAGTTCTCGATGGTCAACAACGTATTTTAGCTATTTGTAATTATGTTATGGGGAATTACTCTGTAAAATCAAGTAAATTTCCATCCAGTGCTCCACAACAAGATTTCCCAAATCTTCAGATGAACCTAACTGACTTAGCAGAACAAATTCTTGATTATGAGTTAGACATATATGTTTGTGAAGGAACTGCGTCCGAAAAAATGAAATGGTTTCATGTTATCAATACAGCAGGCGAACCATTAAATGAGCAAGAATTAAGAAACTCAGCTTATACAGGAACTTGGCTTTCTGATGCTAAACAAAGATTTTCAACAAAGACTGGACGTGGCGTTGTACTTGCTGACGAGAATCCGAATAACGATAAAGCAGAACCACTATTAAATGGTAATTGGAATAGACAAGAGTATCTACAAACTGCTATTAAATGGGCTTCACAAAATGATAATGACGATAGTACAAATACAATCGAAGATTATATGTTGAAGCATCAAGGAGATGCAGATGCTTCTGAATTATGGCAAAATTTTTCTGCCATAATTGAATGGGTTCGTGGAAAGTTTATAAGCTATCAAAACAGTTTGAAAGGGATGGATTGGGGAACAATCTACAAAGAGTATCAATTAGGACAGTTAGACAACAATATCATCAAAAATAGTGCTTCTGTCATTAACGAAAAAATTGCAGAGTTGGTAAATGATGATGAAGTCACAACTAAAATGAAAGGGATTTATCAGTACATCATTTACGGAGATTCCAAATATCTCCAACTTAGAGCTTTTGATGATAAAACCATCAAGCAAAAATATGAAGAACAGAGCCATCACTGCGTTTATTGTGTGGATGAAGGAAACAACAGGGAGTATGCTCTTAAAGAACTAGCAGGCGACCATATTACACCGTGGTCTTTAGGTGGAAAAACTGTCCCTGAAAATTGCCAACTATTATGTAAAAAGCATAACTCTTCAAAAGGGAACAACTATTAAAATTGAAAAGGCGACTTCCAAAACGGAAATCGTCTTTTTTGATATTCTCATAAATACAATATGTTGGTGGTGGTGTAAACTGGTATATAGTTCCCTAAATAAATATCACTCAAATAATGAATTCCCAAAACAGGATCACGACCATCTTTGTCCAAAGTAAATGCCCAATCAGTTCGATCAACATCAGTTGGTCTAATCGGATCAACAACCCCGATGCTTATGACATCTTCTAGTCCCAGTAACTTCAAGGCAATCAATTGACGGTGTGCCCAAGGACAAGCATAGGAAACTAGTAGGCGATAACGATTTCTCAACTGGAAGTTCATTGTCACCGTCACCAAAAGGCGTCACAAAACGTGTTTTCTGACGACAAAAACGACCTTTCTCATCTACTTCTTTTTTTACAAAATCAGTTGTCATAGGTTGCCTCCATCTAGCCAGTCATTAAACACTAATGAGATTTCCTCTGGAAAATAAGTTTTTAAGTGACGAGCATAAAAATCCGATGAGACTTTTTCATCAAGCCAAAAAGACTTAAAAAGTTTTCTTATCATCTCAATACCTCCCTTTCTCGCTATCAAATCGGTAACCTTCTGGTAGAAAGAACCCTTCATCTTCCATCCACTGCAAGCTTTCTGCGCTACCATGGTCAAAATAGGAAAAGGCTGTCTTATTGCGACGAAAGCCATATTTCTCATATAGAGTAAGGGTCTGAGGATGTGTGTAAAGAATCACATTGATGCCCTGCAATTTTTCCAAAAGTGTCGTGATAATAGTATGACCGACATGCTGTCTCTGATAATGCAAATCAACAGCCACATTGTAAATAGCACCTTGAGAAACAAAGTCTGTCAGGGCACGGCCGACACCAATCACTTTATTACCGTCCTTGATATAAATGGTAATATCGCTGTTTCTAAAAACTTTTTCAGTCCCCGTCGCATCACTATGACGAGAAAGCCCAGCTGAGTGCAGAACATCAGCAACTTCTTGAAAATCCACCTTGTCTGAATCGGTTTCAATCTTATACTTGAATGTCATTTTTCCACCTTCTATCTGAGAGTCGAGTTGGCAGACTAATCATCATAGCTTGGTGAGTAATCTTGATCGAAATACTTTTCGTTGATTTTCTTAGAAGTACCATCTTTAACAACTTCCTTGAGCGCTTTATTGATCTCTTTGGCTAGTTTGGTATCATCTTTAGCAAGAACAAAGTAGCTGTAGGGTTCTGGCAACAATTGTTTTTCTAAATCACCACTGACGTTTTTCCCAACCAAGTTCAACTTATATTCCTTTTGGTAATATTCAAACATTGGCTTGTCCATAACAAGAAAGTCATACTTCCCACTTTCAACACCTTCTAGCTGTGCCTTCAAGTCTTCAGCTGAATAATTAAGGGTAATTGTTTTATCTGGATTTGTCTTGTTGTAGTCCTCAATAGCCGTGGTTGAGTTGACACCAGGTGAGCCAACAGTTGACAAACCAGCCAAGTCTGACCAAGATTGAGCTTTCTTAGCAATCTTACTGTCTTTATTGAAAATAACCACATAAGAATTTTTGAAGATAGGATCAGTGAAGAGATAGTTTTTCTCACGTTCCTCATTTTTAGCTAAATTGTTAACGGCAACTTGGTAGCGACCAGATGATAGTCCTGGAAAAATAGCTTTAAAATCTGTTCTAACAATTTTCAGTTTATACTGAGGCAATTTTTTAAAAACAGCTTTTACCAGTTCAATATTATGCCCTTTTAATTTGCCATTTTCCTCAAAAGTAAAAGGCCTTGGCTCACCTCCCGTAACAACTGTTATGGTTTCTTGCTTATTACTTTTAGCCTCAACTGTCCTAGGCTGGCTTGCTAAAACTGTTGTCAAAGCTAAACTAGCAATGGCTAACACACCTAAAATATATTTTCTTTCTCATATCTTTACCTCTCACGTTGAATTTGCATTTATCTTATCATCTCCAAGAAAGCTTGCATAATCTATATTTTTTATGAGTGGATATAAGATTCACTTATAGCTATGTGGGCTTCCCCATCATTTTAAGGAGATAAATTGCAAGAATAAGTGCAATTTATCATAAAAAAAGAAGTGTCCGAAACACTTCATTATAAATATTAACGTGATGAGAGAAAAATAAAACCTGTGAGACGTAAAAAAAAGAAGAAAATGGTCAAAATGACATTAACTATAAAGAAAGCAAGTGAAAAAGCAAATTTTACCAACCACCATAAAACACTGAAGATAAAAGTCAGTCCTTTCCAAAGGCTTCTCCAGACTGATTTTTTGCGATAATTAGGACTATGATTTGACATATAATCCTGATTTTCGATAGTTAAAGGGTTAGACGACTCAGAAATTACAAAAATATCACCATTTTTTTCGGCTTCATAAACCTCTGAAATAGAAGGTTTATGACCATTGATACTTTCATAATAGTCAATCCATTCTTCTCTATTCATAATTATCAACCTCTTTCCTAATCTTCTTCTTATTGTACCATAATTATTAACGCTTTTATATTTCTCTTAATACCTTTTAGAATTGAATTGCGATGATTGCACCAACAATTGCAGCTGCAATGCCTACAGCTGAGAAGACCATAGACAAACCAATAAGAGCCTCAGATATAGATAGCGTCACAACGATAGTGAACCTGGATTAAGTCCAGCAAAAAATGTATTATTAGCAAAATCGAATATGATATCTCCAATTCTGGATATTCCTTAACTACTAACCAAATACAATATATTCTTTTGGTTTATCTTTTTCACGATATTCCTCAACTATTTTAAAGACCAATTGGTACTACAAATATAAGCCTTTTTCTACACTTTCCTTAACCAACTCTTCAGTCAGTTTCCATAACTCTTTAGATTCACCTTTTATAAATTTTTTCTTTTCTAATACCATGACTGAACTAATATTATCTGGATTATAATCACATTCTGACACTTCCAAATGATTTATTAGAGGTACCAATGCGTCAATGACTCTTGCATATCTTGCCTCAGCACTCTGCCCTTTTTCAAATTCTAGCCAAGATTTTTTCATATTCAAATATTTTTCTTCTGGAAGGATGCTCATTGTTTTTTTAATAGATTCTAGCTCTCTATCATGAGAGTGGATCTTTTTTTTATCGTCAAAAACCCAAGTATCTCCAGCATAAATCTCACCTAGATCATGAATCAGTAACATAGAAATGACCTTTTCCATATTCAATTTTTCAGGATAATAATCTTGAAGAACAATTGAAGCTATCTCACTCTGCCAAGAATGCTCAGCGCTATTTTCAAATCTTCCATCAAGAGTTCTATTAAATCTTGTTACTGACTTTAATTTCTCTATTTCTTTAATAAAATCAACTGTATTATTCAAATTACTCATTGCTACTGTAACCTCTCTAATATTTATTTACCCTTAAATTCTTCGATTATTGTATTTAAACTTTTACCTGTAACTGAACAAAAATATAGTCCTTCTTTTTCTTCAACTGGGGCAAGCTTAACAATCTGACTTATTGGCGTAATTATAAATGGTACTACCGTATTCTTCTAAATCAGGATTTAATTCATAAAATAAAGTATTACTCTTGGATGGTATTCTACCATAACGTGTCCATAAAATCATACTAACATCAATAGGGTGTTCGTAACCCAGTGACACCTCTTAACTACCGATTCTCATCGGCATGTTTTTGATTATTTACATCTATTTAGGGCTCTCTGTCCTTGTTTAGCTACTTCAAAATTGATACAATCAAATAAATACAATCGCAATTATCTTTCTAGGAGGGATTTTAGGATGCTAGATATTTTACAAGATTTCTACTTTTCACTCTATATAAGCACTTGGACCTCATTTAAATGGTTACTTTGTTCCGCACTCATCGGTATTGCCTGCTTACTAATCAACCTTCTTTTTTCTATGGTAAGCGATGCTGCAGAAATGATTTGGCTTAAATTTTCTTTGTCTCTAACTGGAATCTTTGCACTATTTTGTTTATTGATGACACTTCATGGTATTATCCATTCTGTAGGAATAATCATAGGGGCTGTCTCTGGTTTCTTTTTCCCAGTATTTGGTTTACTTATTGTCTGTGGTATTATTCTATTCATCATTGGTCTTTTCAATCCTCTGTTCCTCTTCTTTTTAGTTAAGAAATAAAAAAACAAGCCAATTTAAAGTCTTTCCGAAGGAGAAAACAGACATTAGGTGAAATTATCCAATAGTTGAATTCAGCTTGAAATCACCATTTTAGTATTGTTGTAAACACTACATATGTATCTAGTGTATATTGGTATTTTGTTCCCAAATAAAATATCTGATTTTAAACCGCATCCTCAAAAGTCAGAGAAAAGAATCTAACTTTTGAGGTCTTTTATTTTACCTTTTATTACTACAACATTCGATTTAAGGTGAAGTCAAAACCACCCGTGAGAACGGGTGGCTTGCTCTTCGGCTGAAAGCCTCTGCTACCGGCCGAGGCCTAAAGGCCTACCGAATGGTTTCCCTTCAGCACCACCTTTGCTAGCTGACCCGTCTAGCGGGTCTCTTTAAGATACTTTCTTTTATTCTTCTCACCTGTAAACGGATCATATTCCTCAAAAAGACTGAGCTGATCTGCTATCACGTCTTCTTGTAATTGATTACGAATATATTCTTCAATTCGCTTCTGATTTCGCCCAACCGTATCAACATAAAAAGCCTCGACACCAAAAATTTGCGATTCCCAGATTTATACTTTAAATTAGCGTGTCGATCAAATATCATTAAACTACTTTTTGCCCTTTAAATATCCCATAAATGAGGAAATACTTAGTTTCGGTGGTATACTCACTAACATGTGAATATGATCTGAGCAAGCTTCTGCTTCATGAATTTCTACGCCTTTTTCTTTCACATAATAACCGTAAGATTTGACCAATACTTGCTTTGTATTTCCCATAGATTATCTGACGTCTATATTTTGGGGCGAAAACAATATGATACTTACAATTCCATGTAGTATGTGCTAAACTATTATTATCCTGTCTCATCAGGGGTCCTCCTTTTGTATATTAGTTAGTGGTCGGGAAACCTTATCTAATATAACACTTTAGGGGGACTTTTTGATACATCGCTAAAAGCTTTTTCGGAACCACTAGCACAGCTAGTGGTTTTCGTGAGACAAAACAAAACATACTAAGATTAGTAGTGAGGAAATCTCCGACGGGAGAAAGTACTCACTACTTTTTCGTTATGTTAAAGTAGAGGTGTCTTGTTAAGTCGATGAGTCCTTTGGCGCTAGACGTCGTAACTAAAACTGACAAGACACCTGTTTTAGGAAGAATGTTATCAAAGTATGTGGGACGAAAAACGTCGAGTATTGAAAATGGCATCACTAAAGCAAGGAATCATTCAAGACAAAGAGGTAATATCATGCGAGTAGTTTTTGGTATTGACGTGAGTAAAGCAAGTTCAGAAGTGGTCATCTTGGTCAATGGAGAAAAAGTACATGGCTATACCATACCCAATGATGCCATCGGATTTAATCGACTACTTGGGGACTTGAAGACTGTTCACCAGCCAGAGATTGTCTTCGAGGCGACTGGTGTCTATTCTCGTCGTCTTCAGGCCTTCTTTGAGGATAATAGTTACACTTATACACGGCTCAATCCTTTAGAATCCAAAAAACAACTAGATAGCTTACGAGTACGTAAAACCGATAAGATTGACGCTGAAAAACTAGCTATGTCTCAGTTCATCCTCAATCGTAAACCAAGCTATGTCCAAGAAGCGCTTTACCAAGAATTACGCGACCTCAGCCGTTTCTATCAGAATCTTACTGAGGATATTGTCTGCGCTAAAAACCGTCTGCACAAGGTTTTACAGATCACTTTTCCTGAATTAGAAAACATCTTGTCAGCACCAACTGGGGAACAATATTGGAACTTGGTAATAACTTTCCCATGTAATAGTTTTGTACTGGAGTCGGATGACGCCACATTAACAGCTATCATCCGTCAGTCTACGGCAAAACGTATCTCTGAAAAACGTGTGACTTACTTAGTAGATAAGCTTACAAAACTAGCTAATCAGTCTTATTGTGCGGTCAAGAAAACCTCTCCAGTGATAGAAGAGGTCAAATACTATGCAGGGGAGTTACTTAGGCTTTCTGAACACAGACAAGGTGTTGTAGAGGAGATGGTAACATTGGCTCAATCTTTGCCAGAATATGAGATTCTTCTCTCTATCCCTGGAATAGCTGAAACCACAGCGACAAGTATTATTAGCGAACTTGGTGACATTCGTCGATTTCACTCTGCCAATCAAATCAATGCTTTTTATCGGTATTGACCTCAGACACTATGAATCTGGAAACTTTCTAGCCAAGGAACATATCACCAAACGTGGGAATCCCTATGCCAGAAAGATTCTCTTTAAGTGCATTCATAACATAGCTTCAGCTAGCCACACCAATCCTTGTCATATCGCAGACTTCTATGAGAAACGGAAAAGACAATCGCAAGTGACTTCAACCAAACCACACACGATTGCCTCTATACATCGTCTCATTAGAACAATGTATTACCTCATAACGCATAACAAACTTTACGATTATACTTCTATCCAAAATCGGTAAAATTGTTTATGCCATATTATTGTAACGCCTTATCAAAAAAATCACCATATAAGGTGTTGGTTTAGTGTACACTTTTTACACTAAACTTTAGTTCAAAAAAAGATAATTTCCTTAGTTTGACTATGGAACTCAAACTATTTTTCATCAAATACCTTGATATACTTGACAAATGGTAGAAAAAGGACTTAGCCCTGTGCAACACAGGACTAAATCCTTTACTTAAAATAATGGTCTAACTTAAAAAAATCAGCAAGTTTCAATCAATTATTCTCTTTTTTCTTAGAAATAAAACCAAGTAAACCTAGTACAAAGACACCAATTACACTTAAAAGATTAGAATTTGAACCTCCAGTATTTGGCAATTGGTTCACCGCTTCTTTAGCTGAATAAGACAATTGAGAAGAAGTGCTTTGTTTTAGTGTAGTTAATGTTGGAACATCTGTTACTGCTTTATATCCAACAATTGTTTGAATGCCTTGTGATTAAAAATGAGTGAACAAAAAAAGAGAGCATAAGCTCTCAAATTAGATATATATATTCTGTCTGATACTTGATTAGCAAACATGCGATGAAAAACATCTATAATTTCTTCAGAATAAGATTAAATAGCTCTTCTAGTTTATCTTTGTCTCCGTAGACAGTGCCGTCCATATACAAGTGATAAATCACGTCGTCAGTTCCAATTGAAATATCACACTCATAACCTTTTGACAAAGCTAAAGAACGAATGACCTCACGTTGTGTTCTACCATTACCTTCACGAAAAGGATGGAAGTAATTTAGATTATCTAAAATCTCCGTCAAAGACTTGATGATATCCTGTTTACTATTTGTATTTTGGTAAAATTCAAATAGTAAATGGTTTAAATATTTTTCCGCCATATCAAACGACTGAATGGGCATAAAAGCATCTCCACTCTTGGAAATATTAACTTTCCGATAATGCCCTGCCCATGAATAAATGTCACCAAACAGATATCTATGAATCTTGAGGATATCAGAGACAGTATGAACTTCTATAGGATGAAGAAATAGCTTCAAGCTCTGACTAGCAACTAATTGATATTCTAACTCTCTTGCTTTTATCACATCTTTCTCATTAAATTTATTAATTAAGACCGATGAATTTTTGTAAGTATAGAGATAATCAGGGTCAATATAGTCATAGCTCTCATAACTTTTACGTCCCATTATGCAACACCCAAAGCAATCGCTTCATCTCTCAATCTTTCAACATCTCTAATGCTCGGTTGCCAGCCTTCAATCATATTGGTACTTAGAGCATACCAAACACTTTTAAAAACTTGTTTATTGGTAAAAGAAACACCCATAATAGTCATCTTTTCTGTGTTTACGTCTAGAGTCATAAGCCACCTCCTCATGTTACTATTATACCATATATCTACTATCTGTAGCCTTGCCATTACTCAACACCGTCTAAAGAACTTCGTTTAGTCAACACCAAAAACTAACACGGTTCTTTCAATCCATCATTATTGTGACAATGTTCCCTCTGTTTACCATTAAGTTTTAAAAGGCACTACCTACTTGACGACGATTGTATTCAGGATTATCTTTGTGAAACATAGGAACACCTCATCAAATACCTTTTTTTATTATACTCCTTCGAAGCAAGAAAAGTCCCCAGAAGTATAACTTCTGAGGGCTTTGTCTTCAATCTGACCTTGTCCACATGGACAAGGTTTCTTTATTCAACTGACTTAAGTGCTTCCAGCATATCCACCTTGCGTAGGTGATGGTTTACGAACCAACCTAGCACGGCCAGAATGAGGATGATGGTAAGGATTGGTGTTAGGTAAACATGCAGAGCTACGTCAGGGTCAAACATGATATAGCTAGACCCAATCATACCTAGGATAGCGTGGTGAAGCACCAATCCCCCGACAAGTCCTGTGACGATGCCGATAAGGGAGAGGACAATGGTCTCACGGTAGATATACATGGTCACTTCCTTGTTATGGAAGCCCAGCACCTTGATAGTTGACAGCTCGCGAATCCGTTCTGCCACATTGATATTGGTCAGATTGTAGAGAATAACCACCGCCAGCAAAATTGATAGGACGATGAGGATAATCATAACCGATTCCAGTGAATTGGCGACGCGGTTGAACTGATTGATAAGACTGATATTCTGCGACACGCCAGACACAGCATCCAGTTTCAGGAATTGACTAGCCAGGCGCTCAATGTCCTTGGTCTTCGTATCCTTTAGACTGACCAAATCCGCATTCTGCTCTGCTACTTTCCCCGTCAAGTCCTTATAATAGCTAGGCGTCATGAAGATGAAATGGCCCGTGTACATCTCCGTGATGCCAGCGACCTTGACCGTGACCTTCTTGTCGCCCATGGTTAGGCGGATACTGTCGCCCTTGCTGACACCATAGAGGTTAGCCAGCTTTTCAGAGATGATAGCGCCCCTATCAGTGAGGCTGAGCTGACTACCGCCCCGATCCTGCAGGCTGATAAACTTACTGAGCTTGGCATTATCGGCGACCATAAGGGTGATGTTCTGCTCTTCGCTCTCCTCACCCACTTTTTCGCTCAGGCTTTCCGTGTAGATAGCTTGGTGGCGGGAAATGGCAGAACTGTCCAGCAGCTTATCCACCTTGGTCAGTTGCTCTTTGTCAGCCGTCCTATCCTTGGCCACAATCAAATCATAGCGTAATATATCACCGAATTGTTTGTCAGCCACTCCTGAGATAGAAGACTGGAGGCCCAGACCAGCAAAGAGCAGAGCGACCGAACCAGCCACACCAAAAATGGTCATGAGCATGCGCTGTTTGTAGCGGAAGATATTGCGCGCAGTCACCTTGTGGGTGAAGTTGAGCCGTTTCCAGATAAAGTCGATACGCTCCAAGAGAATTTTAGACCCCGCAACAGGCGGCTTGGCCTGCAAAAGTTGCGCTGGCTTCTCCGTCAACTCCTTACGCACCACCAAGTAAACTGGCAGCACCGTTGAAAGCAGGGACAAGCCAAGCGCCAAGCCAATGTAGCCAGGGTAAAAATAAAGCTGAGAACTACCGATAACAGTCGTGGCTGTGATGATATTGCCAATAGCTGGTGACAGGATAAATTCCCAAAGAGAATACCTGCGATAGTTCCCGTCAGCCCAGCAAACAAACCATAGAGCACAAACTTAGTCATGATTTGGCGATTGGTGTAGCCCAACGCCTTGAGAATACCAGAATTATTGCGTTCTTCATCAACGAACCGCGTCATGGTAGTCAGAGTCACCATAGCCGCCACCACATAGAGCACAACAGGAAAGATATTACCAACCGCAGCGATACTTGAGGTCGAATTATCATAGAGGCTGTAACCTTCGCCACCCGGAAGGCTAGTCCGTGTGTAAACTGTGTAGCTTGGTTCTGCCAGAGCATCTAGCTTGCTTTGAGCATCAGCCAGTTGGGCTTTCTTGCTAGTTAGTTCTTTTTGGGCGCTGGCAAAATCAGACTTGGCCTTGTTCAGAGCCTGAGCCTGTGAGCTGTTGGCTGGCAGACCTGACTGCGCCAGCGCTGCTTCTTGCTGAGTGAGTTTTTCTTCAGCCGCTGACAATTCCTTTTCCTTACTGGCAATGGTTGCACGCCCATCGTCAATGGTCTCTTGCTGCTCTTTCTTGATTGAAGCCAGATGTTTGGCACCATTGTCGGTCACTAGTTTTTCAAGGTCTTCCTGTTTATCCGCTACTTTTTTCTCATACTTGCCTGAATAATATGGTGTATTTTTCAAATCATTATAGCGAAGGCGAGCAATCATGTAGACATCCGAATCAAAGGCGGAGCTGGTCGTTACACCGTAGCCAGACAATTCCCCGTCACCAGCCGACGAGCTGCCCATGGTCGCATTGTCCCAGATTTCTGACGAATCCACAAAACCAGTGATGGTAAAAGTCGTTTGCTTGAGCGTCTTAGAACCCTCTTTTTGCTGGAAGGAAATCTTGTCACCAATCTTGTAGTCACCCTTTTGCTTAGAGTTGAGGGCGATTTCGTCAGCTTTGCTTGGTAATTTTCCAGAAACCAACTTATAAGTAGAGATAGCCTTAGGTTTTGAGAAAAGGCGAAAGGCCTTGTGTGTGCCTTTGACCGTCACATCGGTCAGATAGCCGTATTCAACTTGAGCACCTTTGATTGAAGACAATTCCTTCTGGTCAGCATCGTCCAATCCCATGCTGGACATGACCGACAAATCTGTCATCTTATGTTCTTGAATATAGGCTTGTGCAGTCTTTTCCATGTTAGGAGGGGTCGCCTTGAGGCCGACCAAAGTCAGCGAGCCAAGCGCCATGAGGCTGAAAATGGAAAAGAAACGTCCCCATGACTTGGTCAAGGCCTTGCCCATATCTTTCCAATAAGTCTTATATTTCATGGCAACCTCCTAGTATTCCAAAGTCGCAATGTCTTGCGGCTGCTCATTGACGTTAATGGATTTGACCGTCGCGTCGCGCATGTGGATGACACGGTCAGCAATTGGTGCCAAAGCACCATTGTGGGTCACGATGATAACGGTCGCTCCCTCCTTGCGTGACATGTCTTGCAGGATTTGCAAGACTTGTTTCCCCGTTTGGTAGTCAAGGGCTCCTGTTGGTTCATCGCAGAGCAGGATTTTAGGTTTCTTAGCCACCGCACGCGCGATAGAAACCCGCTGTTGTTCTCCGCCCGACAGCTGCGCAGGGAAATTATTGAGACGCTTGGCGAGACCGACCTTGTTTAGAATCTCAACAGGATCCATGGCATCCTTGACAATTTCCGAAGCCAGTTCCACATTTTCCTTGGCCGTCAAGTTTGCTACCAAGTTGTAAAATTGGAAGACAAAGCCCACATCATCGCGGCGATAATTGGTGCGCTCATGCGAATTGAACTTGGCAATGTCCTCACCGTCAATCAAAATCTGACCCTCATCATTGCTGTCCATACCGCCTAGGATATTGAGTAGAGTGGACTTTCCAGCACCTGACGACCCCAAGATGATGACCAGCTCGCCCTTTTCAATCTCAAAATTGACATCATTATTGGCAACGATTTGCTGCTCACCTTCTCCGTAACGTTTATAAGAATGTTTCACTTCAATGTATGACATAAGTTTTCCTTTCGCAGGCTGTTGACAAGCAGCAGCCTTATGACTTATAATATAATCAATGTTATCTGAACAACATGTTGATTTAACAATAGTATAGCTTGCCTACACAAATAAATCAATCATCAATACTCAACAAAGTGTTGATTTAAGGAGACGATTATGGTCAAAAAGAGACAAACCGAAACAAAAAAACTCATCAAGAAAGCCATTACTAAGATTCTTTCCAAGAAAAGTTTTGAGGAAATGACTATCACCAACATTTGCCGTGTGGCTGGCATCAATCGAGGTACCTTCTATCTTCATTACGTGGATAAATACGACATGATGGACAAGTTGAAGGCGGAGACGCTGGGCGAAATTTACGGCATCATCACTGAGGAACCATGTCTTTGGACTATGATGTCATTCTGCATTCGCTGCAATTTATCCATAAGAACATTGACTTCCTCGCCGTCATTGCCAAAACCACCTACGTCAACATGCACCAGTCCATCCGCGACTTCATCGGACAAATTCTCAATAACGTTCCTGAGTCAGAAGAATGGCTACGCAGCAAATACAAGATTCCATATGAGTATGCAAGGACTGCCTATATCGCTTCCATCGAAGCCCTCATTATGCAATGGATTACAAGTAGTAAGCCCGAAACGCCTGAAGTTATGGCGACTATTATTTCAGCGGTTGCTCAGTGATATACAAAGAGAGTGGGACAGAAATCGGTCATTCGTTAGAATTCGATTTCGTCGTCCCACCTCCGCACAGTTGAGTAGGGCTGTAAAAGCTGATGAAATCAGCGTAGTAGAGCCCACTCAACCACTGCGTCTTGCTCGACAATCCAAAAACAATAAAGAGGCTAGGACTTTTGTCCCAGCCTCTTGTCATTATTGACAGTATCTTCATTTAAATGTAATAACTACCAAAGAAGCATCTGAAGTTAAACTCAGATGCCTCTTTTATTATTTCACTTATACATCCCCTTATGTTTCTTCAAATACTTCTTACCATACCATTCTTCTACTGACTTGCCTTCCCAATCTCGGTATTCTTCAGGATATTTCCATTTGTAGTAGCCTTGCAGCATGTAGGGGAATATGAGATAGATTTCGAAGGCAACAATTACGAGAGTGATAAGATACCACATCCCTAAAAACTGTAGAAAAATAAATCCCTCAGATCTAAACTCTCCAAATCGTGGCATAAAAAGTTTCATAAGCATATAAAGCGCAACAAGTGTCCCACTATATTTCATAAGAACTTTCACAATTCTACCAATAAAATCATTTTTCACAGTGTCATTATTATTATCTCCATACATTAATTGTCTTAATGAAAAGAGACGATTTCGAAGCATGAGAAAGATGACTAAGAAAATAGAACCAATAAAAATTGTCATTTCCCAAAACTCTAAACTTCCATATGCAAGTGTCATGAAAAACAAATTAACTTCGACTAATAACCAGAGAAAATATGTAACTAATAGATGAAATTGTGTTCTATAAATTAATATAAATTGTTTGTTTGACCCTTTTCCAATTATAATTAGAAAAAACCATAGGAACAAACAAAGCTAAAATACCCAAGGGGGAAAGAAATTTATTTTTGAAATAGGAAATGTGAATTCCGATTTATCAGGTTCATAAAAGAAATAACTATTTACAGCTAAGAACCCCCAATTAAGCCCTATCACAAAAATGAGTGTTAAGATGATTTGCCAAACATATGACTTCAAGGTCCCTCTGTATTTTTCTTTTTTTAGAGCATCTTGATAAAGATCCTCAGCATATTTTCCTGAAACGCTATCATCTAATAAATTTAAACTCTCTTCAAAACTAGCTTTAAAAATCGATTTATTTTTCATTTTTAGCTTTCAACAACTTCTTGTATTTTTTCAAGTACCGCTTGCCATACCATTCTTCTACTGACTTATCTTCCCAGTCACGGTATTCTTCAGGATATTTCCATTTATAATAGGCTTGGAGAAAATATGGTAAACCTATAAAAACAATTATTGCAAACACCACAATATTACAAAAGACCCATAGGAGTTAAAAAACCAATGCTTTCATGGAATTTGAAACATCTACAGTAAAGATTAATATATTCTTAGCAAGATCTTCATCATATCTTTCTGCTTATTTTCTACTTTGTTCATCTAATTTTCGGAAACTTCCCTCTTGTAATGTGTCCTTACTTTTATCACGTTCCATTAGTTTCTTATAAGCATCACTGTTTTTGATGTCCTTATTTGTCTCTGGCGTCGGGTCCCCAATTTCCTCCGCCAACTTTGCATCCGTATCCTTAAATGCAGTAGCTGCATCTGCTAAAAATTTATCAAAACTATCTAACATTGTTTTTGTCAATGAAGTTGTCGTTTTAATCGCAGTATTTCCTGAGTCAATCGCAGTTTTCGAATTTTCATCTAGACCCGCATCTGAAAGATTTGAAATTTCTTGATTTAGGTTTTTCAATGAGTTCTGAACTCCCTCTAATTTCTCAGTATGTATTTCTTTTCTGGATTTACTCACTCAATTCACCACCTTTTCCATTGTAGTATTGTTTAAACTCATCATAAGAACGAATTTCATGTTCTTGACCATCTATTGAATACCGAGCTTCAATTTTTACACCAGGTAATGTGTTCTGTCCTTTAGGTGCAAACCAGTGAAGAAGAGTATCAAACCATTCCTTACTACTTAACAACTGTAATCTAGGTTCAATCCAGTACTTACCACTCAACATTTTCTCTTTGAACTCCGGATAATTTACAAATAAATTGATATCTGTATTTACATTCTTAGCCTGTTTCAGAAACTTAAATCCTGATTGAAGGTCAAAACCGGTATTTTTATCGATTAATTCCATTAAATTTGTATAGTCTATAATTTTTTCCTTAACTGCACTGCCCTCTGGAATGGCATACTTGCTGTAGTATTTCTGTTCATCCAACTTGTAATAAATATTTTTCCCATTTCCAATACTACGTTCCATTGCACTACGAGAATCAAAATAGATTAGATCTACAACACTTACTCCACTATTAATATTTATTTGATAATCATAAATAAAGGCTTTTGGTGCTGTCTTTCGAATCTCATCTAAAGCATTTACTGTTGTTTCTTTAAAATGATTATCAATCTCGTAATATCGGAATCCGACATACTCCCATTTTATTCTGTCATCGGTTTTTACATAGTCAAAACCAACCAGATACTTCCCATCAACCAAGGTCAGATCCTTACTCAAAACAAATTGATTTTTCTCACCAAATAACTGAACATCCTTGAGATTCCCTTCATGAATGATTTTTGTTGAGCTAGGTCTCTTTTCGATAGAATTTTTCTTGGTCTCTGAAGGTTTAAAATAGAGTACTAAACCAACTACAATGATTGCTAGGAAAACCAGTTTCAAACTTAAAAATTTTTTCAATACGTCCACCTACTTACTTCCTACTAGGTCTGCAAAATATTCATCGTTTGTATTTCTCCAACTTGTGTATGAATCAAATGAATACTCTCTAAAAGGATTTCTACGGAAATAATTATCCATTTCCTCAGACACATCCTTTGCGCTTACCATTTTTCCTCGAGTTGAATCGTCACCGACAACCATTTGACTGTTACCTTTTAGCAGTTTAGCGGCATCCGAGTCATTATTATAATTAGATTGGAAATCATTAACAGATACTTTTTTATTTTGTTCCTTCAATTGATACTGCAAAAAACCATCATCTTCCAAATTTAAACTTTCTTCAAAACTTGCTTTAAAGATTGATTTTTTCATCTATTATTTTTTCCTTTTGATAGTCTTTGTTTGTCATTTGATTAACCAGCTCGTACACTTCTTATTGCGTGATATGACGCATCTATCAGATTGCCATAGTTAAACAAAAAATCGTGATGAAAACAAGCGTCAAAACCAATATCCAATAAGTAAATTTATAAACTTTCACAGCTCCACAAAAACGTTCGACATAGGATTCTTTGGGATTATCTGGATTGTACCAAACTGTCAGAGTTGATCCCAATGGAAAGAAATCTTTGGCGGTATATGGTACTGAAGCATTGGTGTAAATAACAAGTCTTTTAGCCAATAAGTCTGGATTAGAGGTTGCTTTAGAATTCTTCCAAGGAAGCGAAACTGTCGTGACCCATTCATACTCCAGACTTCTTCTAAAAGCTTTCTCATTGACGACATACTCCACAATCGGAGCAATAGCATCAGTATAGTATCTATAACCAACTACCCTACCTTTTATGCTCTCTGTAGACCTCTTTTTACGATTGAGTTCTTTGAGATACAAATAGCGAAAAAGAAATATCAGAAAGGATAAAACGACGAAGCTTATAATCCAAGCACAAAATAGAATCTGCAATTTAGACATGATTTTCCTCCTCAAAGATGATTTTTCCACATTAGTCTTTGCATTTTTCTCACCCAAATAAGCACAACTGCCTCCATTTTACCATGTCTGGACTTTGCTTGCTTGTGAATGTTTAGATAGATTATAAGGCACAAGAAAAGCCACCATCTGGTGACTTCATTCTTATCTACTTCTCCTCACCCTAGCCAATCTTTTTCTTTGGCAATGCGAACGGCTTCTGTTCGGTTGCCTGCGTCAAGTTTGGTTAGGATGGCTGTCATGTAATTTCGGACAGTTCCATTTGAGAGGAAGAGGCTTTCGGCGATTTCTTGGTTGGTTGAACCTTGGGCAACCATGGCCAAGACTTCTTGTTCACGTTGGCTGAGTGGGTTATTGTCAAAGGCGACACCTTCAACCAGCTCTGGTGAGTACTCCTTGTGACCTGCTAGGACGGTATGGATGGTCGCCATGAGGTCACTGATGGAACGTTCTTTGAGCACATAGGCATCCACGTGGGCTGCGAGGGCTCGTTTAAAATAGCCTTTACGTTTGAAAGTAGTCACAATGACAACCTTTATTTCTCTTTGATTGGCACGGATCCACTCAAGAACATCAAGGCCTGTTTTAACTGGCATTTCAATGTCTAAAATGGCCACATCGACTTCTTCTTTTTCCAAAAGAGTAATAGCTTCTTGGTCATCACTGGCTGCATGGACCTCTTCGACATCGTCCTCCAACATGAGGAGTTGGCAGAGGGCATCCCTCAACATTGACTGGTCTTCAGCGACTAATAATTTCATGCTTTTCCTCCCTCTTTCAAATGCACACGAATGATTGTTGGATGCGATTGAGACAGAATTTCCAAGTCTCCATCTACCAAACTGAGACGCTCCCTGATACTGTGTAACTCTTGTCCTGTGACTTCCTTGAAGCCACAACCATCATCCTCAAACTCTAAAACAATACCATGATCACGTCTTAGACGAATTTGACAGCTATCGGCCTGACTATGTTTGATAACATTATTGGCCAGTTCACGAAGCACCATGGACAAGGTCGACTGGCTAACAGGTGACAGGCCGTCTAAGTCAAGGCTACTATCCACGGTCAGGACGATATCAGATAGGTCAAAGAGTCGCTCGAGTTCCAGTAACTCCTCTGCCACCGTTCGGTACTTGAGCTTATTGACAATCTCACGCACCTCGTACATGGAGTCACGGCTAATCTGGTTCAATTCTTCCAGATTTTTTCTAGCAGCGTCATACTGCTCCTTGTCCATCTGTTTCAGTGCCAACTCTGTTTTGAGACTCATCATGGCAAAGGTGTGTCCCAAGGTATCGTGCAAATCACGACCGATACGGTTGCGTTCATTTTCAGCCGACAGGATATTGATGGTCCGGTTCTGCTCTTCTATCTTTCTCTCCTGACGTATACGATTTTGAAAATAGTACATTCCCAACGAAAAGAGGAGAATAGCCAGAGACATGAGCTGGGTACTCAAATCGTCTGTCAATAGGAAGGATGATGACGTCAAAATTAAGAGTGTCGCTAGAAAGGATAAAAAGCGATAAGATGATATGCTATCCTCAAAGCGCCAAACGAGAAGATTGACGTTGAAAAAAACAAACCACATCATGCCACCTTGGATGCAAATGGACATAAAGATAATGTAAGCTAGAGTGTAAAACCACAGAAAGGGAATCCACTTGCTATAGGCCTTTTTCAAATACACCATAAGGAGATAAGCGATGGTAAACAGTCCTGTCAAAACTAGGCTCCAAACTGGATAATACCCACCAAGGACTCCCAATACTGGGAAGACAAGGAAAATAAGACTAACAAAATAAGCGAAATCATTTCTGGTAACTTCTAAACATGGTCACTTTCTCTGTAAGATTTGATAAAAAGGGCTAAGCCTGTAGCTATTGTAGCATAGACCAAGATAAAAATGAGCGATTTCCATGAAAATTCCCCTTTTTTTGCGAAATTGACTACTAACTGATTGATATGATAGATGGGTGTCCACTCCGAAATATGCTGAACCCATTTTGGAAACATGGTTACTGGCATCCAAGAACCACCGATAATAGCAAGTCCAAGAAAGACGATATTTCCGACGATAGACATGATTTGTTGAGACTTAATTTGAGCTAGGAGCAAGCCAAAGGATAGGAAGACTAGGCTTGACAAGAGTAACAGAGCACCTGAACCAAGCCAATGTGAGAATGGCATCTCAACATCACGCGCAAAAGCTCCCACACAGAAAGTCACTAGGATAGCTACCATAAAGTTCATAAGAACACGGAAGATTTTAGAGAGGTAATAGGCCTGAATACTGATTTTTGAATGTTCGATATAGGTTAGCCAATGCTCCGTTTGGTCCTCTTTAAGCATGTAGGGGAAGGTAAAGAAGCCAAAGCTGGACATAGAGAATCCTGTCATGGTCAACATATAGGACAAGATAAATGCTTTTTGTGACTCTGGGTCAGGACTCATTTCCATACCTGAATACAAGAGGAAAAATCCGACGGGCATTCCGATAGACATGATAAAGACAGGCCAACTGCGCCATGTTTTTATCCATTCGATTTTAAGTAGTGCTTGCATTACTTGTCCTCCCTTGTGCTATCAAATAGGCTATCTAAAAGTGTCTTATTTTGAATTTCAATGTCAGAAATGCGACAGCCTTGAGCTTGTAAACTACTCCAAATACTTTCAATATCTTTAGTCATAAAGGTTACAACATCACGTTTTTCAGTTACTTCATAAATGGCTGCCAGTTTATCAAGACTTGGCGCAAAGCGACTTGGTAAAGTGACTTGTTTTTCCTTTTCCTCGCTACGCATGGCATATGGTGTAGTATCCCTGATGAGTTTCCCTTGATTGAGGACCAAGATACGGTCAGCTGTGTGTTCCACTTCTTCAATATAGTGGGACGAATAGAGGATGGTTACACCAGACTTTTTCAGGTCATTGATGATTTCCCAAAAGCGTTGGCGTGTCGTCGTATCCATCCCTGCTGTCGGCTCATCTAAAAAGAGAATGTCAGGCTTGCCAATGAGACAGAGGACAAAGGCAAGAAGACGTTTTTGTCCCCCTGAAAGTTTGTCCGCAAACTGCTGATACTGGTCGTCTTTGAATTGTAAGAGTGCTTGAATCTCTTCCTTAGATAATCCATTTTCAGAAATATCTTGGAAAAAAACAATCAGTTCCTTAACTTTTAATTGTGAGGGAATGGTATTTTCTTGAAGGAGAACAGCAATTTGATCTTGTGCTTTACCCTTTTTGCCCTTGATAAAGACTTGACCGCTACTGGCTTTCTTATCACCAAGAATGCAGGACATTAAGGTCGTTTTACCAGCACCGTTGGGCCCGATTAAGGCAAGACAGTCTCCTTGTCCCACCTCAAAGCTAATTTGGTCTAAAATTGTTTTTCCTTTGATTTTTTTGACAAGATTTGTGACTTGAAGGATTGCTTCACTCATGTGTGTGATTTCCTTTCTTTTGATAGAAGGCTAAAAAAACATAACAAGCTGCAACTGAGACACCCATGACACTGTAGAGAATATCACTGCTGCCATGAAGTAGGACATAGGCAAAGAGGATGGTCCAAATTACCGCTAGGAGCATGATGCTTAGTATTTTCAATAGTTTCATGCTGGGCCTCCTAGTTTTTCAACTCATTAATGACAAGATTGATAAAACTTTTAGCCATAGTGATAAGAATGTAAGCTGAGATAGACAAGCCAATAATCATGCCCAAATTTGAGAAGATAGCTTCAAAGTTCCCTTTTTCAAAGATGTCAGTAAACATGCTAAGTCCAGCAAAGACAGTTCCGATAACAGCGTAGATAAGGTAAGATGTTTTGATTTTCATGAGATGACCTCTTTCGTTTTTTATTATTTCTAAGTTATGACTAAAGTATATCTTTTTGGTCATTCTCTTTTTAGCACCAGATGTCATGACATGACATGACATTTGTCATGTGACGTAAAAAGCCGACCCAAAGGTCAGCTCCAAGAGATAGATAAACTATTTCAAATGCGCCACGAACTAAGAAAGTCAGCAAAGAATGACAGATGATTCTCTTTGAGAACGAAGTGAGTATAACTGAGACTTTCCGCTGTGATAAAAAACCCTGAAGAACTTAAACTTCAGGGGTTCGGAAGTTTCGAGACCATAGACTCGAAACTTAGGCATGGAACTTCTTTGAAGTTCGCTCACGTCCGTCATCACCTAAGGAAAGTCTCGAAAAAGATTCTTTATTAAAATAAAAGCCGACCCAAGGTCAGCTTTTCATTATATTACTAATTATTTTTTGAATGGTTCTTCCACCATGATGAGAGGATGGAACCTGAGATATTGTGCCAAATACTAAAGATAGTTGATGGGATTGCAGCTTGTGGCACGAAATATTTCATAGCGAGGGTTGCTCCAAGACTTGAGTCTTGCATCCCCACTTCGAAGGTAATGGCTTTTTGTTGTGGTTCTTCCAAACCAAGGATTTTTGAAAATCCAAAACCAAGGGCATAACCACAAAGATTGTGGAGCATAACGACTGGAATGACAAGGGCTGTCGCTGCTGTGAAAATATTAGCATGGTTGGCAGAAACCACTGCTCCAACAATCAAGAGGATGGCAGCTTGTGAAATCAAAGGCATAATCTTGATGATGGCATCAATTTTCTTACCAAAGATTGAGTGAACAAGCACACCCAAAATGATAGGAACAACCACGATACGCAAGGTACTAAGGAAGAGGCTTTGAGCAGGGACGCTCACGTACTGACCAGCCAAGAATGACAAGAGAGTTGGAATCATGAGTGGTGCCAAGAGAGTTGAGAGGGTTTCAATAGAGACATCCAAGGCAACATCCCCACCTGAAAGGAAGGCCATGACACTAGATGAAGTCCCACTTGGACAAGACCCAACAAGGATAACCCCTGCTGCTGTCGCACCTTTCAAATGGAAAATCATACAAAGCAACCAAGCCAAACCAGGCATGATGACATAGTGGGCAACAGTCCCAAGAACAACTGGAATTGGACGCTTAGCAACACGTTTAAAATCTTCAGTGGTCAAAGTAAGCCCCATGCCAAAGAGAATCAAACCAAGTAGATAAGCCGTATTGGGAATAACCCAACTACTAGTTGTAGGAAGGGCATAGTTAAAGGCCGCCCAAAGTAATGGTTTGACGTGTTTTGTAGTCAACCATAAACTCCAAGTTACGATTGTCAGGATGGAGTTCCATTAGAAATTCTCGACAAGCCCCACAAGGCATGCCAGACGGTCCACCATGAGGTGGCTGGTCACGAAAGGCGATAATTCGCTTAACCTTGGTCTGACCAGACTCTTGATACATATTGAAAAGAGCAGCTCTTTCAGCACATAGATGGAAAACACCACAAGTTCCTTCCATACAAAAGCCTGTAAAAATTTGTCCATCTTCAGCCTCCACCGCAGCCACGACGTGCCTTGCATAGACAAAGTCTGAGACTTCCTGTGGCTGATACAAGACTTGAGCCTTTTCATACATTTTCTGCCAAATATCCATTATTTCTCCCTTAACCGTGATCACTTTCCCTTTGAGACTTGATAAAGAGTGCAAGCCCTGTTGCTACTGCAGTATAAGCTACAATAAACAGGAGTGATTTCCATGAAAATTTCCCATTGATAGCAAATTAACGACCAATTCATTGACATGATAGACAGGTGTCCACTCAGAGATGCTCTGAACCCACTTAGGGAACATGGAAATAGGAACCCATGAACCACTCACTATAGGCAAGACAAGGTAAATAATATTTGCCACAAGAGACATGAATTGTTGAGATTTAATCTGAGCGATAAGTAAACCAAAAGCTAGAAAGAGCAGACCGGACAAAAGTAAGAGAGCACCTGACCCTACCCATCTAAAGAATGGCATCTCTACATCTCGGAAAAAGGCACCTACACAAAAGGTCACAATGATGGCAACCATAAAGTTTAGAAGCACACGAAAGATTTTAGAAAGATAATAAGCTGCAATACTAACCTTTGAGTGCTCGATATAGGTCAACCAGTGTTCAATTCGGTCCTCTTGCAACATATAGGGAAAGGTAAACAAACCAAAACTAGACATGGAGAAGCCAGTCATGGTCAGCATATAAGACAGCAAAAACTCTTTTTGAGCTTCTGGAGTAGGTGCTGAGAAGATACTAGAAAAAAGGAGGAAAAATCCGACAGGTATCCCGATTCCCATGATAAAGACTGGCCAACTTCGCCACGTTTTAATCCATTCAATTTTTAGTAATGCTTTCATGCCTTGTCCTCCCTTGTTGAATCAAATAAGCTATCCAAGAGTGTTTTATTTTGGATTTCAATATCAGAAATTCCACAGCCCGAATTTTCAAGACTTTGCCATACCTTTTCGATATCTTTGGTCATGAAGCTGATGACATCCCTCTTTTCAGTGATTTCATAGATATCTGGCAGGCCATGAACAATGCTAACAAAACGACTTGGAAGAGTAACCTGTTTCTCCTTCTCTTCGTGTCGCATAGCGTATGGCGTGGTATCTCTGATGAGTTTTCCCTGATGGAGAACTAAGATGCGGTCAGCTGTATGCTCTACTTCTTCAATATAGTGGGAAGAATAGAGGATGGTTGTCCCAGCTTTTTTCAAGTCATTGACAATCTCCCAGAAACGCTGACGAGTGGAGGTATCCATACCCGCTGTCGGCTCATCCAAAAAGAGAATTTTAGGTTTATCAATCAAACAAAGGACAAAGCCAGAAGACGTCTTTGTCCACCTGAGAGTTTGTCCGCAAACTGCTGGTACTGGTCTTCCTTAAATTGCACGAGGTCTTGAACTTCTTGATTGGTCAAGGGATTATCAGAGATAGATTGGAAGAAGGCAATCAACTCAGTGACTTTCAAACTATTAGGAATGGTATTTTCCTGAAGGAGAACAGCGATCTGATTTTTGGCCTTACCTTCCTTTCCTTCAATGAGGACCTGACCACTGCTGGGCTTTTTATCACCAAGAATACAAGACATCAAAACGGTCTTACCCGCCCCATTAGGTCCAATCAAGGCGACACAATCGCCCTGGTTTATCTCAAAACTAATATCCTCTAAAATGGTCTTTCCCTTGATGCGTTTTCCAAGAGAAGAAACTTGAATAACTGTCTCACTCATGTGTGCTTTCCTTTCTCTAGTATAGGAACCTTGCTAATTGGCATTGTTGGTTTACTCTTAATACTCTACTTCCAACTCGGTACAGAAGAGACTTCCGCTCAGATGAAGCCTTGTTTCAACTTGCTCGAAATCAGATTCAAAACGATCCACCTTTACAGATGACAGAGGATGTGAAATTCCAGTGGCATCCATGACACAGCCGTGAGGAAGTCGGATATGAACTTCACCAAACTTAGCATCAAGATGAACAGCTACCTGATCTGACGCAAAGCTGGCCTGACTCAAATCCAACCAAAGCTCACCAAAAGCTAGATTCATATCAACTGTTTCGACTTCTTGAGAATAGATGCGATACCTATCCTCAGCCATATAGGTCTTAACAGAAATATGAGGTCCCTCTTGGTCGTTCTTATTAACCTTATAGTCTTTAGTAAGGCCTTTGTTTTGACTACGGCCATAAAAAAGCTCTAAGGCCAAGCCAATTAGAAAGATACCACTAAAGAGATTCCACTGTGCAAAATCGAGGTTTAACAAGTCATGAACATAGGGTGATAAGAAGGCCAAACCAAGAAAAATGAGGAGGGGTCGCCTATTCAAGATACCAAAACAAAAGAAGGCCACGAAGAAAACCAGATTATAATTGACCATGATCCAAAAATCTGGAATAAAGGCACTAGCGATAAAACAAGCTGCTAGTAAAAGCAACAAGAAACTCCGAAGATTAAACCGTTGCATAAGAAGACTCCTTTCTAGTAAATGATTGCAAATTTCCAATTATTTTCACTATCAGTATAGCACTATTTGTAAACGTATTCAATGTTATATAAGAAGGATTTGCAAGAAAAAAAGAGCTTTCGCTCTTTCATTATTTTCAATGTTTGACAGTTACTTGTCCAAAGGTTACAGAGCCTGTTAGAGAAACTGTCGTTCTTGATAACTCTCGATCTCCTAGACTATCGTAGCCTTTCACTCCTGCTAAGCTTGTATGAAGCCCGTGTGTATCCACTTGCCAATCCTTAGGAACTCGAATGATAACCTGAGAAAAATTTGCCTGAACCACAATCTGAGGTCGGTCCGTCATAAACTGAGCCTGACGCAAATCTAAAGTCAAACGTCCAAAATCGGCATTGGCATAGACAGTTTCAAGATTTTGCGAAGTCACCACCTGAACAGACTCTGAAAATAAGGTCTTAGCGAAAATCTCTCGCTCATGTTCTTTAGAAACCTTGTAAGAAAAGTTCTTCTTATAACTTGGCTTGCTCAAACGGTCCACCGCAATTCCCAAGATAAGAATCCCTACAAACAGGGTCCATTCTGAATAGTCCAATCTAAAGAGGTCATGGATATAGGTCGACAGAAAGGCCATCCCCAAGAAAAAGAGAAATCTCCCCTTAGATTGCCAGCTCAAAAGCACAAAAAGCAAGGCCAAAATCAACTTATAATTAAAGGCCAAATAAAGATCTGGAATAAAAGCTGTCGCGATAAAATAGGCAGCAATGATAAGTAGGGTGATAACACCTGCATTAAAGCGTCTCATAACAGTTCCTTTCTAAATCCTATCCTTGAGTTTTTCCACAAAAAGGTAGGCTGCTGGACAGAAAAGCGTATTTTTAATAGTCAGATGATTGATCTGATAGATTTTCTTACGATCCGTGTGAGGAAAGGCGGCACAGGCCTTGGGACGGACATCATAGATGTCACAGAGATTATCAGGCCCTAAGAAAGGGCAAGGCATAGACTTGAAGACCTTGTCGCCATCCTCATCTACTTGCAAGTACATCTCCTCGAATGCAGGTAACTTCATGCGAAAATGCTTGGCAATACGAGTAATGTCCTGCTCTGTGAAGTCTGGGCCTAGTGTCTTACAACAATTGGCACACTGGACACAATCAATCTCCTGAAAAACTTCATTGTGCACCTGCTGAACAATTTTGTCTAAATTTAGGAGCTTTCTTCTTGAGTTGTGCTAGAAACTTTCGGTGCTCCCCCTGCTTTTGACGTGCCAATTCCTCATAACGTTTGACATCAATAGTCTGTGACATGTATTTTCTCCGATGATTTATAATTCTGTCATCTATTATAGCATAAAAAAATAGAGCCTAGTTTGAAGCTAGACTCTAGGTCAGTTACATTGATACGATTCTACGATATGAACGTGAAGTAAGGGCAAAAACCAAGACATAGGCTAGGAAGAAGACACCACAAACAATAATTGTAACTACTAACATAAGATCTGGATTGAGAACTCCAATGATACGGACAATCAAACTAATCATATGATAAGCAAAGGCCAAGTGAATAAAGGCAAAAATCAAAGGGAGGAAGAAGACCGTAAGAACTTGCTTACGAATGGTTTGCTTGACTTGAAGGTCGTCCAACCCAATCTTTTGAAGAATAACAAAACGTTCACGATCCTCATAACCTTCAGAAATCTGTTTATAGTAAATTACAAGAACTGTGCCCAGCATAAAGATGATGGATAAAAAGATACCAATAAATAAGGTTCCACCAACAAAGCCATTTAGCATCCCTTCTGTATCATATTGGCTATTAGCAGTGAGGTAAGACTGAGAGACACCAGTAGTTTGTCCAGCTAACTGTTGTGTTTCTTTATCTGTGATTTTGTCTAACAAATCTGAATTTTTCTTGGCATCATGTGAAGGGTCTTTGACATTAACACCAACATAGGTAGCTTGGGTGGTTGCTGTTCCTTTGATACTTTCTTGAAAATCATCCATATCAGGAACAACAAGGTAGCTATAATCAGAAACTATGATTGTGAAGAGGTTGGGTACTTTACCTTTAAGAAAGTCATTAAGGCTATCATGGATCTGGTAGGTTTGACTGTTGACAGACAAACTCTTTTGATCTTTTAATATTTTATTTTTAGTAAATAAGCCAACTTGATTCGAAGTCAGATTGAGGTCTTTACCTGTTAATTGTTTATAAGTAGATTGTGAGAAGACAAGAAAAATTGACTTTGGTAGAACTTTTCTTTCATTCTCAGAAAAGATGGTTAGCTTGTTTTTTTCTTGTTCTTTGATACCAAAGTAGAGGTAACTTGCTTCCACTTTTCTATTTACCTGATTTCCCGTCTGTACTAAGAAATCATCTATAGCTCTCCGTGTACTTGTTAAATCTACATTCGTCCCTGTAACTGAGTAATCATGCGGAGCAGAACTCGCCAGATAGTCTTTTTTTCCAGCATAAATACTTGCAGCACCTACAAGTGTCACCAAAACCATACTTGAGAGAATGGCAATGGTCGCCAGCCCAACTGCATTTTTCTTCATCCGAAAGACAAGGTTGGAAATGGAAATCATATTATTGGGCTTGTAATAGTAGCTCTTCTTCTTTCAAGAGTTGCAGAACAACTGTTGTCCCGGCATTAAAGAGAAGGTAAGTCCCTAGAATGACCAGTAGAACAGCTAGGAAAAAACTCATAATAGCCGTTACTGGATTCTGAACAGAGAGAGCAAGATAGTAACCATACCCCATAGCACCAAGTCCCAAAAGGGTTTGAATAACTAGAAAACGTCCCTTTTTTTCACCCTTAAGGCCATCTTTAGTTAATTGTAAAGGATTAAGCCGTAGCAATCGGAAACCATTTACCAAAACCAACAAACCAAAAATACAAGCAAAGATGACAAGAACAATAGGAATTGTCATTACTTGAAAGGTCGAAACCAAACCAGTACTTTCACCGATAAGCCTTTGAAGAAAAGCGTAAATGAGTTTATCGAATAGTGCCCCCACACCTATACCTAGAAGCAGAGTCACAAAACCCAAAATCACCGTTTCTTTTAGAATCATACTAAAGAGGTGACGCTTCTCTAAGCCTAGTACACTATAGAGACCAAGCTCCTTTGAACGATTTTTCATAACAAAGCTGTTGGCATAGAGAACAATAATCCCAGAAGAGAGGGCGACAATTCCAAGTCCCATACCCAAAACCGCCTTGATAGAATCTGCCCCAGTTAAGTTATCCAGATGTGGATTAAGCGTTAAAGATGTAAAAATATAGGTAATGGCAATAACCAAAATAGTTGCTAAAGCATATGGATAATAAAGCTTACGATTTTTTATGAGATTGGACAAAGCCAGTCTATTGGTCAGAAGAAACATATTAGTTCACCTCACTTGCCATTACTGTCAGTGTATCGGAAATTTCTTGGAACATTTGATATTCAGACTTATCCCCTTTGAAGATTTGATTATATAGAATACCATCCTTAATGAATAGAACACGCTGTGCACGACTGGCAGCCGCTGTCGAGTGAGTTACCATAAGAATGGTCTGACCACTGGCATTGATAGCATCGAAGACATCCAAGAGAGCTGCTGAAGATTTGGAATCCAGGGCACCTGTTGGCTCATCTGCTAAGAGGATTTCTGGTTTAGTGATGATTGCACGCGCAACCGCAACCCTTTGCTTTGTCCACCTGAAATTTCATAAGGGTACTTCTCTAGCAAGGGATGAATTCCCAATTGACGACTTATAGCTTCTACTTGTGTCATCATTTGCTTAAGTGGGCGTCGAGAAAGGACCAAAGGTAGTAAGATATTATCTTTAACAGATAGGGTATCCAAAAGGTTAAAATCTTGGAAAACAAACCCTAATTTTTCACGACGAAAACTGGAAGCATCCTTATTTTTGATGGTTGCTGTGTCCATACCATTAAGATAGACACGCCCTGCTGTTGGTTTATCAAGCATGGCAAGGATGTTGAGCAAGGTCGATTTTCCTGAGCCGGATTCACCCATGATTGCAACATAGTCACCCTTTTCAACTGTAAAATGGATATCTTTAAGGGCTTCAACCTGATTTCCTTTGAAACGTGTTTTATAGATTTTTTTAACATGTTGAACATCTAGTAACGCCATAATAAGCTCCTTTATTTAATAGATTTGGAAGAGATTTTAGGAACCTCTTACTTAACTTCTGATACCATTTTATAGAAAAAGCAAGGTCTCAACCATAACCCTTGCTTTCATTTGTGGTCATATTTCTTACACTTTTGTAAGTTATTAATCAATCGCCAACTTCTGCTTTTGAAAATGAATGGAGACTGTGGTTCCTTGGCCTACTTGGGAGCTAATACTAATATCATGTCCAAGCTGATCAGCAATTTTCTTAGAAAGATAGAGACCTAACCCAGAGGACTGCTGAGTCAGTCGGCCATTATAACCTGAAAAGCCACGCTCAAAAACTCGTAGAATATCACTATTTTTAATACCAATCCCAGAATCTTTAAGATGAAGCCCATTATCTTTAAAGTAAATTTCAATACCACCACTTTTTGTGTACTTCAAACTATTTGACAAGACCTGCTCTATGATAACCAAGAGCCATTTTTCATCTGAAACGACCTTAACATCCAAGTCATGTAGATTAATAGTCAATCCTTTTTGAATAAAGAAAAGACTATGTTTTCTAACAACTTCTTTAACCAAGGGTTCTAATGTAACCTGCCTCAACTGCAAATCATCATGAAAATTCTCTAAACGTAAATACTGCAAAACCAAATTGGTGTAAGAATCAATCTTGAATACCTCTTGCTCCAAGAGAGCCCTCGTTTTACTATCCGTAACATCCTGAAGCAATAATTGACTGGCTGCTATTGGCGTCTTGATTTGGTGCACCCAAAGCGTATAGTAGTCCATCAAATCTGTATAGCGCTTTCGCTCCTCCTCAGTCTGAGACATCTGGCTCTCCCTAGCACTTTCCAAAGTTTGGGTTAGGTAAACTTCTAAAGGACTTGATGGTGTGATCTCCTCATAGAGAAAGGCTAAGTTATAAGAGTGATAGGAGCGAACCAAGTCCCAAATAACCATGATGATAGTCACAAAGGTCATTATGCTCAAGGCATAATAAAGAATATCTGCCGCCTCTTCAAATAAAAAGGCAAACAAGACCAAGATGATTCCATTAAAGGCGAACAAAAGATAGAAAGTCAGACGAGACCTAATATGGTATTTGATAAATTGACTCTTACCCATCATGACGCAACCCGTAGCCAACACCTTTCTTGGTTTCAATAAAATCCTTCAAACCCACTGCCTCTAACTTCTTACGTAAACGAGCTACATTAACTGACAGGGTATTGTCATCAATAAAGAAGTCACTATTCCAAAGCTCCTTCATGAGGTCTTCCCGACTAACGATATTTCCAGCATGGTCGAAGAGAACTTGTAAAATCTGAAACTCGTTCTTAGTCAAAGAAACGACTTCTCCCTGATAAACCAGATCCATAGCCTTAAGGTTCAGAATCACACCCATATATTCCAAAAGACTCTGATCCTTTCCAAACTCATAAGATCGGCGCAAAAGCCCTTGAATTTTTGCCAAGAGAACATTTTGGTCAAAGGGTTTAGTCACAAAGTCGTCCCCACCCATATTGATTGCCATAACGATATCCATGGCCTGATCTCTGGAAGACAAGAACATAATAGGCACCTTGGAGACCTTACGAATTTCCTGACACCAATGATAACCATTAAATAGAGGTAAACCAATGTCCATAAGAACCAAGTGGGGCTCTACTTTTACAAAAATAGATAATACTTCCATGAAATCTTCAACAAGAACAACTTCGTAACCCCACTGTTCTAGCATTTTTTTGACTTGTTGACGGATAACCTCGTCGTCCTCCACTAATAAAATCTTATGCATAACTCAACCTCTTTCATTTCCCACTATTATAACAATAAATACCCCAAGAAACGACCTTTCTCAGGAAATCTTACAATAATGTTAGATTAAATTTTCCAACTTTTAAAATAGTGCGTTTTCATAGGAAAAATCCTTTGAGTCTTCAAAGAAAATATAGTATTATAATAGAGTTGATGTTGGTTTATCATCAACCAACGACAGCTTCATCGAACAATGAGAAGATTACTTATTTATGTCACGAATTGGCGTGACGTTTCTACAAGGTGCCGTAACACCTAACAATAAGTAAGTCATAAAGTCATAAAAAGATTTTACCGTCTTTTTATGATTTTAAAGGCTTGCTTTGCAAGCCTTTTTCTATTATTCGATTGTTTTGATCTTTGTCAGGTTCTCAATAGAATCTGGGAAAAATCAAAATACACTTTAGTTATATTTTTTATAGGAGGTAATATGAAATTACTGGAAGACCGCATTCTCAATGATGGGAATGTCCTTGGGGAGAACATCCTCAAAGTTGACTCTTTCCTCACTCACCAAGTGGACTTTGACCTCATGCGTGAGATTGGAAAGGTCTTTGCTGAAAAGTTCAAGGATGCAGGCATCACCAAGGTGGTGACTATCGAGGCATCTGGTATTGCTCCAGCCCTCTATGCTGCTGAGGCCTTGGATGTCCCTATGATTTTTGCTAAGAAGGCTAAAAATATCACCATGAATGAAGGGATCCTCACTGCTGAGGTCTACTCCTTCACTAAGCAGGTGACTAGTACTGTCTCTATCGCAAGCAAGTTCCTCACTCCTGAAGATAAGGTCCTCATCGTTGATGACTTCCTAGCTAACGGCCAAGCTGCCAAAGGCTTGATTCAAATCATCGAAGAAGCTGGTGCACACGTCGAAGCGGTTGGTATCGTTATTGAGAAATCTTTCCAAGATGGTCGTGCCCTTCTGGAAGAAGCTGGCTACCCAGTCGTTTCACTTGCTCGTTTGGATCGTTTTGAAAATGGTCAGGTCGTATTTAAGGAGGCAGACATCTAATGCAAAACAAAGAGAAACACTCGCAGGCAGCGGTCCTAGGACTGCAACACCTACTTGCCATGTACTCGGGATCAATCCTGGTGCCAATCATGATTGCTGGAGCCTTGGGGTATTCAGCTCATGAATTAACCTACTTGATTTCAACCGACATTTTCATGTGTGGTGTAGCAACCTTCCTCCAACTTCAACTTAATAAATACTTCGGTATCGGTCTTCCAGTTGTTCTTGGGGTTGCCTTCCAGTCAGTGGCACCACTTATTATGATTGGTGAGAAACACGGTAGCGGTGCTATGTTTGGTGCCCTTATCGTTTCAGGGATTTATGTTATCCTCGTTTCTGGCGTCTTTTCAAAAGTGGCCAATCTCTTCCCTTCTATCGTTACAGGATCAGTCATCACGACTATTGGTTTGACCCTCATCCCTGTGGCTATCGGAAATATGGGGAACAATGTTGATAAGCCAACTGGTCAAAGCCTCTTCCTTGCTGCTATTACTGTTCTTATCATCCTTGTAGTTAATATTTTCACTAAAGGATTTATCAAATCCATCTCAATCTTGATTGGGTTGATTGTCGGTACTGCTATCGCAGCAAGCATGGGCTTGGTTGACTTCTCACCAGTAGCTGCGGCACCTATTGTTCACGTGCCAACGCCATTCTACTTCGGGGTACCTAAGTTTGAGTTGTCATCAATCATTATGATGTGTATTATCGCTACTGTGTCTATGGTTGAATCAACTGGGGTTTACTTGGCCCTCTCTGATATTACTAAAGAACCACTCGATAGCACTCGCCTTCGTAACGGATACCGCGCTGAAGGTTTGGCTGTTCTCCTTGGTGGACTCTTCAACACCTTCCCATACACTGGTTTTTCACAAAACGTTGGTCTTGTGAAGTTGTCAGGTATCAAGACTCGCTTGCCAATCTACTATGCCGCTGGTTTCCTTGTTCTTCTTGGACTCCTTCCTAAGTTTGGTGCCTTGGCACAAATCATCCCAAGCCCAGTTCTTGGTGGTGCAATGCTTGTCATGTTCGGTTTTGTTTCTATCCAAGGGATGCAAATCTTGGCGCGTGTTGATTTCGCCAACAACGAACACAACTTCTTGATTGCTGCAGTATCAATCGCCGCAGGGGTTGGTCTTAACGGCAGCAACCTCTTCAACAGCCTACCAAATGCTTTCCAAATGTTCTTCTCAAACGGTATCGTAGTCGCAAGCTTGCTTGCCATCGTCCTCAATGCCATTTTGAACCATAACAAAAAAGAAAAATAACACAAGAACACCTGAGTCGCTTGACTTAGGTGTTTTCTTTGAAATTAAAATCTCCAAGTTTGTAAATCGAAAGAACAGACTAAGCAACTACTCTGTCTTGCTTTTACTGAAAGTAGCTCGTGTTATTTAATTCTTACGATTGACTTATTTTCAATTCTATAGACAGCATCATAATCTTCCAGATTGTAATGATGGGCAATTTCAATAACGCTATTAGGTAACTGTTTCAAGACATTACTTATTTCTTTTGAACTTGCTGCATCTAAAGAAGCCATCATCTCATCCGCAAGTAAAACCTGCTTGCCCCTCAAAATAGCACGTGCAATCTCAAGTTTTATGATTTGACCACCTGAAAAGTTATCTCCAGTTAATTCATAGTCTAATTGGTGACAACAAGCCTCCCATAGTCCAACTTTTTTAGTGTTGAAATGAGCAATGAGTCAGAATAATCTTGATAAAGAGTTAGATTATGTCGCACACTTGTATGAAAGACATAGGGATTTTGATGAATAATTGCAATATTATCTAAATTTGGAGTCAGCTCCCTTCCATCAATGCTTTTAAAAATGATTTTCCCACTATATGCCTTATCTTGCCCTGATATTAACCTAAAAAGTGTTGTTTTTCCAATACCACTATCACCAACTATAAGGTTATGCTGAGACAATGAAAAAGTAACCGTAACATCTCGAAAAATCTCTTGATTATCATAAGATTTAGTGACGTTTTTTAACTGAATTTCTTCTAAAGTATGTGTGTGAAGCCCTTTTGAAGGAATTTCTGACTCACTTCCAAATGTCAATAATTTATCTTTTATCACTTGACTTGATTGAATACTTGCAATAGCCTCCAGAATCTGTTGTAAGGGGTTAATAAGATATGTTGAAGCAGACATCATAGCAATAAGTGTAGTAATTGAATTTTGTTTCATAACAAGACCAATCACAAATGGTCCAATCAAGCCGACAGCTTTCAGAGGTCCTGTCCAAAACATAACTAAATTCTGAAGTGTATAATACTTAAATTGTGTCGTCTCCATCTCACTAAGGGTTATGAGAGTTTGCTTTACATTCTCTTTTTCTGCTTGGTTGCAAATAATCGTTTCAATACCTTTACCAAAATCTGTGATAGCTCTTAAATTCTTCTCTTTTGAACTACTTAGTAATTCTCCTGATTCTTTTAATTTTCTCTTAAATATAAACTGAGGCAAAATCATCAGAAAGGCTCCTATAGTAAAAAGACTACCCACAATAAGATTTTGTTTGAGCAGATAAATAACAGATACTAGGACAGAGGCGCCCCACACTGGCGAGATAAGAAAAGATTGAAGGAACTCCTGGTCTACGATTCCAAGATCTTGTGTCAAGAGTGAGCAAAGCTCCGAATCAGAGATGTTTTTAGGAAAGACAGCATGATTCTTTAAAATATTCCCTGATAGTCTTACATTAAAAGCCCTAATAATAGAACGAAGCAGAATATTCTCTACATACATAAAAACGTACACAGCCACCCAAAGAGAAATACCCGAAAATGTAAAAACTATTAAATCCCGACTATTACCGCTATCTAAATGACCTGCCATCTGGATAATTACAGGAATAACAATGCCTTGACACGAATAAAGAAGCGCAAAAATGATATAAAGTACCATTTCCTTCTTAGGAAGTAGCTTAATAAATCTAAGCAGTGACACAGCAACCGATTTAGTTTTTTCAATAATCATTGCTTTTACCTCCTTCAATTTGATACTATTATTTTAGTTTATTAATAGTATCAACTATTGAAATTTCGGAAATCCGATAAGGGAATTTTATATGGAACAAGGTCAAAAATTTAAACAGATTCGAAAACAGAGAAAATACACTATTCAGAGACTCGCTCAAGTAGCTGGATCTGTAGCGAGTCTTTCAGACTTTGAAAATAACAAAACATCACTCTCAAATGATACTCTTTTCAAACTTTTAAAACATCTAAAAGTCGAATATAATGAATTTTTCGGACAAGAATATCTTGTGGACGAAACCTACATAAAACTTGCTAATCAATTCAATCAAGCCTCAAATCATCTAGACTTTGAAGCACTGGAGCAAGTCGCAGAAAAGTTTCGCATTTTAGGAGAAACCAATTATAGTGATTATCTGATTAGTCTTTGTATTGACTGTCAGATTTCAAAACTTCAAAACCGTTCAGTTAACCAAGATATTGCTACAGAACTTCAAAACTACTTCTTTTCGATTGATATTTGGACACTTCTCGATATTAATTTACTGAATATGGTAAAGGATATCTTCACAGAAGATGCGCTAAAAATCTACATTAAGGAATTCCTATCAATACTCAATAAAAATCCTAGAAATAATTTAGATCGAATCACTTTAGAAGTTATCAGTCGTTGTATTTTCCAAATCATTCTTTACGGAAATCAAGAAGATAGTGACTACTATATAAACGAACTAAAAACTATTCAATTACCAGACTATTTCATGTTACAAAAACTCTATCTTAAAGAACTAAAAGCCGCATACCTTTATAAATTTATCGATAAGAATATGGGAATGACTATACATAAAGAAATTCTCCACTACTTGGCTTTTATGGGAGATGACGATAATTTGAGAGAATGGGACCAAACTTTCCGTCAATTATAGACTTTATTGGATAACAGTTGTACAATGATTATATAATTTGAAAAATTTAGAAAGGAAAACAGAATGCACGAAACACATTCTCTCCGTGAGCGATTTCTTGTTTTCTTCAAGATTTTTGTGCCCATACTGATTTATCAGTTTGCCAACTTCTCAGCAGCCTTTGTGGACACTACCATGACTGGTCAATACGATGCCCTACACTTGGCGGGGGTAGCCATGGCAACAAGTTTATGGAGTCCTTTTTTCACCTTTTTAACAGGTATCGTTTCTGCCCTAGTTCCTATTATCGGACACCATCTAGGGGCAGGTCGCAAGGACCGAGTGGCACCTGATTTCTATCAATTTCTTTATATGGCCTTGGGCCTATCACTTATCCTCTTTGCCCTCGTCTTTCTAGGGGCACCATTGGTTTTGAATCATTTAGGTTTGGAGCCTCTGGTCAGAAAGGTTGCCCTTGGTTATCTACGCTTTCTGAGTCTTGGGATTATTCCCCTTCTACTCTTTAGCGTGGTTCGCTCCTTCCTTGATGCGCTTGCCCTCACGCGCCTGTCTATGTATCTCATGCTTTTGCTTCTACCTCTAAACGGTTTCTTCAATTTCCTCCTCATCTATGGCATTGCTGGTCTACCAGAGTTGGGTGGAGCTGGAGCAGGTCTGGGAACTTCACTGGCTTATTGGGCCCTTCTCCTTATTTCCATCGCGGTTATCAGAAAGCATAAAAAGGTTAAGACCTACCACATCGAAAAGATTCAACCTCTTGATAAAACAGCTCTGCTTGATTCACTTAAACTTGGTCTCCCTATTGGTGGAACGGTCTTTGCGGAGGTCGCTATCTTCTCAGGTGTTGGTTTGGTTATGTCTAAATATCCGTCCCTAGTGATTGCCAGTCACCAGGCAGCTATGAATTTCTCAAATCTCATGTACGCCTTTCCTCTCAGTATTTCCAGTGCCATGGCTATCATTATTTCCTACGAATTTGGGGCTAAACGCATGAATGCGGTCAAGAGCTACAGCAAGCTGGGACGATTGACAGCCCTAGGATTTTCTATCTTTACCTTGATTTTCCTCTACTTCTTGCGCTATGATTTGGCTGAACTTTATGGGCATGAGCCTGAATTTTTGAGAATGACAGCCATTTTCATGACCTATAGCCTCTTCTTCCAAGTGGCAGATGTCTTTGCGGCTCCGCTTCAAGGAATCCTGCGTGGCTACAAGGATACCAAGGTGCCTTTTTATCTCGGTGTCCTAGCCTACTGGGGTATCACCTTCCCAGTAGGCTTCCTGCTTGAAAAAGTCACTGGGCTAGGTCCCTACAGTTACTGGATTGGCCTGATTGCCAGCCTTATCGTCAGTGGTCTCTGTTACCAATGGCGCTTAAATAGAATCGTCAAACGTTACGAATCACAATAGTGATATCCCTGAAGCAGTCTTGTCAGACTGCTTTTTCTATGCTCAAACCTCGATAATACAGAAAAATACCTCCTGCATATTGAAAACAGATAGACTGTTATCAATACACAGAAAGCTTCTTTTGATGAGTGATTAATTATATTCAGATTTTCCTAACCTATTACCAAACTGGATGCATTAATGAAAACATAGATGTTTAATATTGAAAAAAGTATCACAGAGACCAGCTGGATCAACTAGGGCACCATAAATCATGACTAAACCACAGAGAGCTAGGAAATGATAAAAATAAACTACTTTCTCCCCTGTTTTAGGAAGTAAAAGAAAAGACCAGAACCACAAGACACAAATGGCTATTAATATGATTAGTTTATTCATCCATTCCATAATAATCTCCGTCACAAAGGTTTCGCACAATAAAATAGTCCTTAGGACTATCTGAATGTTATCATAAAATCTAACAAGTGCTGTCATTACTTCTTAAGGAAATATCTTAGTATCTCTTGCTAGTCTTGTTAAGGTAAGTTAAGACATATAAAATCATATTGGGAGGTTAGGGAGACTCATTATTACACAAAGTACAATAATGTTTACAGACGCCAAAACCAGCAAAAGCTAAGGAGAAGGACATATTGACACTTGTCAGATTTCTCACTATTATAGTGTACTATTTTTTTATTTGAAACATAAAACAATTTTGCCCAAATTGTTAAAAAATGTAATGAAAGGTCACTTTTTTATCCTGAATGGTTAGGTTACATATCATGTTAGGTTTAAAAGGCTTTCATCTTATTTACATCTTCTTCTGTCATGAAAAAAGAGGTTAGAACCAAGGGGAACCAACCTCTTTTTAGTAAGTAATATCATTCCTTCAGAATACCTAATCAATCCACTTGATCAAGCAAGTAAGCATAGCCCTCTTTTGCCATGTCAGCTTTAGGAACAAATCGCGTTGCTACACCATTGATACAGTAGCGTAAACCACCTCTATCACTTGGCCCATCTGGAAAGACATGACCTAGATGAGAATCACCCACACGACTACGTACCTCAATACGATCCATATTGTGCGAATGATCTTCCTTATAGTTGGCTACCTCTGGGCTTATAGGGCGAGAGAAACTTGGCCAACCACAGGCCGAATCAAACTTGTCCTTGGACGAAAAGAGTGGCTCACCAGTCGCCACATCAACATAAATCCCAGGCTCAAACTGATTCCAAAGCGGACTCGTAAAGGCCCGTTCTGTTCCATTCTCCTGAGTCACAGCGTAGGCTTCTGGACTCAAACTTTCCTTAAGCTCCTGCTGATTTGGCTTGTGATAAGCACTAGCATCAATGACAGGACTAGCTGCCTGATTGACATTGATATGACAGTAGCCATTAGGATTTTTCTTGAGATAATCTTGATGATAATCCTCAGCAGGAATAAAGTGTTGGAGGGGCAACAATTCAACCGCCAAAGACTGACCGTATTGCTCAGTCATTTCTTGGAAAACTTGCTCGATAATCGATAAATCATTTGCATCCGTGTAGTAGACACCCGTACGGTACTGAGTTCCCACATCATTGCCCTGTTTGTTTTTACTCAGAGGATTGATGATACGGAAGTAATGTAGCAAAATCTCACGCAAGGACACCTTGCTAGCATCATAGGTCACCTGAACCGTTTCAGCGTGACCCGTCTGACCGATAAGCTCATAGCGAGTCGTCTCGCTACGGCCATTGGCATAACCCGAAACCGCATCAAGCACACCAGGCACACGTGAAAAATACTCCTCAACACCCCAGAAACAGCCACCAGCAAGATAAATCATATGATTATTTAGATTTGACATTTTTAACACTCCCTTCAATAGATACTTTCATCTCCACGCCTTAAGTGTAACGCTTTTGAGAAGATTTCGCACTTATAGTGACTTGAGGGAGAAAAATCCCACTACCCAAATAGTGAGATTCTATAAATTATTAACTAGTCTATCCTTTCTAAACACTCACTTAGATAATCTTCTAAACTAGAATGAATTTTAGTGCAATTTCCATACTGCCATTCAAAAATATCTCCTTTAGTATTTGAAAGTATTAAATACCCATCAAATCCTAGATTTTCTATAATAAACATGTTTATTGGAAAATCACTATAAATTTCTCTAGCTTCAGCTGTTACATCAACAACATTTAGATAATCTGCTCCATTTAACCCCGTCCATTCAGTTCCAAAAAAGCTGATACATCCAAACACATTCAAATAATCACTATAATCCTTAGAAAATTTTAGTTGTAATGTCTTTTCTGCATCTCTAACTTCTTCTTTAGTTGCACCTTTCGAAAATTCTAAATGCTTAATTGATTTAATTCTATTGATAAAGTTTGACATTAGAAATCCTCCGCTCTTTTCTTCCAATAGTCTGCTTTTTCTTTTGCAAATGATTTTCTATCAATCTGAGATGGTTGAGGAGGAACATCATGTAGATTTCTATAGTTTTCTTTATGTACTGAACTCGTTAACTCTGCAAATGGAGAATCCTGCTTTTGACCAATGTGATGAAGTTCAACAGGCTTGCCATCAACAATAGGTGCTTTACCATTTTCCATTCGTTCTTTATTGGTTATTCCTTGTTCATCCTTGAAGTTAGGGTCGATATCACCTCGCTGTAAAACCTGTCTACCATCAACTTGTTTTTCTTTTAATTTCTGATCCTTATATACCTCAACTTCTTCTTTCCATCTGAAACTACTAATTAATTCTTTTGACCAACCTGATTCTTCAAAGATTTTTAATCGCTCATTATCTGTTAATTCAGTCTTTGTAATTTGACTTCCTTCTATTCGAGAATAATTATCGAGCTCACTCGTACCTAATTTCAGATCTGGATTAAATGTGGTATTTTGCGCTTCTTTATTTAAAACACCTGTATCTATTCTTTTAGCTTTTTCAATACTCAAAATAGCCCTCCTTTGATTTGCCATTTTTCAAGTTCTGAACTATTGTTCAACTCGTTGAAATAATACTGAGTCATCAATGCCTGAATAATATTTAATTGCAATTGATTTGTCAATGGACCATCAACTTCTTTATGGAGTTCTCGAATCACCTCATTAGTTAATATTTTATAATCTTGTGATTTCATTCCAAAATTACGAATTGCCTTCATTGTTACCGGATATAATTGGGCTATAATTGGAGCAATTTGAGTCATTTTCACCTCATAAACAGTCTCATTACAATAATCTAAAATTTGACGAACATATTTTCCACTTAAAGAAGAATTTAAAATATCAAACTTTAATTCTTCCTTTGTAATCTCATCAAAGGAATTATTTCCTGTCAATAATGCACTCAACTTTAAATTAATGCTCGGTCTTAAGGTATCAAAATAACTATTTCCATCATATTGATAGTCAATCTTATCATGCTCAACTTTTTCAACCTTACATAAAACTGGCTGAATCCATTCATTTTGATAGACTGCTGCAACACCCTTTGGTAATTTGGCTAGTTCTATGATTTGGTCATCATTTAGATTAGCTGACTTTCCTACTAATTCACGATCTGAAAAATCAGGTAATCGCATGATAATCTTAGTATTGGTATTTCGGATAACTGATAAATCCATTAGACCTGGTGCTTGATCAGCAATAATAAATCCTTCCCCATAGGTACGCATTTCAGCAATGGCATTTGCCAACATCTCAACACTCTTACCTAAGAGATTAGCTGATTCAGACATGTGTTCTGTTGATGTGCGTTTTAAGAGATTATGCGCCTCTTCAAGCACAGTGATGTGTTTAATTCTGCATTCATATCCCCATTAGTCATGCGATACTCTTGCAACTTCAATACCAAAATACCCATTAGCAAGGATTTAGTCTCAGTGGACCCAACTCTACTGAGATCAACAATGACATTCGTATCAAATAGATGCTCATTTGTGAGTTCATCATTTGAAAAGATAAGTCCATTAATACCGTTTGTCAGAGATTCGATTCGAGTTAGTAAGGCTCCCTTGTAAGCACCTTTATTCTCATCATCATATTCACTGGAATCAATAATCGTCTTGATATTATCTGCTATATCATTAAAATTTGGATACAGTCTACCATAAGGATTGCTCGATTCAAGAAGATCCCATCCACAATCTTGGTAAGATTGTTCTACAGCTTTTTTTAAAACAGCTGGCATAGCCGCATACATCGGCCAGCATACATTGAAAATTTCAACTAGTCTATCTAGATGTTCTAAAATATGAATTTCTTTAGGGAAACTAAAAGGATTCAACCTCAGCAATGATGTTAACTGAGGATTCGTTCCATAAACTGAAACATCGTCGTGATTACCAAAGACATGCTTATATTCTCCTTTTGCAGGTTCAACAACTAGGAATTTCAAGCCATTCTTTCTGCCTTCATTAAGGAGTTGATAAATCGTATTACTTTTACCAGATCCCGTACTACCTGTCACAAAAACATGAGAAGCTAAAGAATTTTGGTTCAGATTTACTGGTACATCTTCCTTATGATACATATGGAAAATATCACCTAAATGAAGCATCTTATCAGTAACATCTTCTTCATCAAATTTAGTAATATTTCGGCCGAATTCTGCACACTCTAAAATCGGTAGTCCAGGAATAGATTTTCTAGGAAAGTTCAATGAAAAGGCTAATTCTTGACCAGTAAGAGGTACTGTTGATGTCACGATAGATGGGTAGACACTAAAGGTTGGATCAGCTAATAGCAAATTAGGGTTCAATCCAAATAAAGGGTGACGTAATTCTCTTAGGTAAGCTACAATCTCCTCTGCGTCACCACTGCTCTCACCTAAATCCCCCCTCCATAAATTAACAGAAGACTGACTCATAAAGGACTCTTCTCCTTGGGTCAAAGCTAAGTAAGTATGAGCAACATTATTAGCAATATTTTGATCCTCACTGAGTACATAGGCAGCGAACTCCCACATGCCCATAGCCGTTCCTTTTTCAAAACGTTTCATCTGTTCTTCAAGGACCTTAAGGGCGTGAGAAATATTATGATTGGTAAAGGACTGGGTGATTCCCTCATTCTTACCAACTGTCGCAGTCACATTTGAGGCACGCGCAAAATTAGCACCGATATTAGAACCTAAGTTAACACCACTTGAAGAGCCCAAGGTTTGTCCAACCGTTTGTGATAGGGCACGACTAGCAGTTTTTGCAAGGGCACGGCTAACCGTTTTTGCAGTCGATTGACCAATAGTGTCTGAGGAGGTAATTCCTTTAGTTAGTGCCTGGCTAAGACTACTACTAACACCTACTGCCTGACTCACTCCAACTGTACTACTCTGACTAACTTTCGCCCCAGTCCCAGCTGCACCTACGCTCACACTCGAACCTGCAGTTACGCTAGAACTTACAGATGAAGTTACACTCGATCCTACTGTGCCAGTCGTTGTTGATTGTTTATTTGTCCCATCTGTATGTGATGTATTGGTACCATCCGTTTGTCCAGACGAATCCGTTTGAGATTGACCACTAGTTTGCGTATCACCAGAAGATTGGTTAACTGATTGATTCTTACCATGTTGGATACCAGCACTGGCTCCAACATTGACTCCAAAAGTAGCCATGGAAGTCGTTGCATCTGAAGCTGTGAAAGTATAGTTGGTTTGCCATTTTTCATAAGGAGCTAAGGCTGAAAATAGCTCAGATAAACGTAACTTTCTGTTCTCTATATCTTGAATAGGACTTGCTAAAAGGATTAAGGTATAGTTTTCGGATGGTTGTGACGGAATGATGCCATCAATCAATTTTTCAATGGTTTGGCTAATAAATTTTTCAGATTTGGCAGTTGGTAAATTAGACACCGTTGCCACCGAATAAGGCTTAGGGTTTGCTAGACAAGGTATCCTTCCAATTCCCCTCTCATTTTGAACTGTAGATCCAGGAAAGTTACCTTTAATGGCTTCTAACAATCGCTTACGATAATTTTCGACATTGACATTATCAGAATCATTCTTAGTATTTACTACAGCTAGAAAAACTTCTGTATTGGTCTCAGTTCGATTGAAGACGAGAGCAATATTACAGTCCTCGTTAGAAAGTACTTCATAAACATTAACCAGTTTTTCTAAACTATTTTCTTTTTGTCAACGACCCATTTTGTGATATTGAAATACCTGATATTATATGATTCCTGAAAGTCTGTACCAAATTCTACCTTATTTTCTATAGGAACATAAAGTTCTTTTATTTGTTCCAAATACGAATTGAAAATTTCTACTCCACATGAAGCTAATAAACGATTCGTTAATTCCTCATCACTAATATTAGGTTGATCAGCCAGATATTTCTCTCTTTGCTCCTCAACTTGTTTGAGTTGCTCAGGGCTCAAAGCTGAAAGTTTCGCAACCTTGTCTGCAGCCTTAGCTCCTGCCTTATTAATAATGTTTTTTATTCCCATACGATTCACCTACAAAAAGCTATTTCCAAGTAATCATTTGTTTAATCTGGTTAGTATAATTTTCAATTTGTTGCTGCTGCTCCTCTAAGCTTGCAACTTCGTTTCTTGTTCTCTGAATTTTCGTATTCAAAGCACTTAATTCTGGACTAAATTCAATGATATTTTGAACAATTATACTTGTAAGATTTACTAGCCAAATTTTAAAAGCTTTCTCGTGTTCCGAACAAATACTTCCTGCAAATTCTGTCATCTTTGATTTAAATAAATCATTATAGGTCCTCTTAAGGCCAGATGCGTTAACTTTACTTGATTTCAAAGTAAAGTCTCCCAATCTAAATACATAACTAAGTTCTTCTTTACTAAACTTTTCAAGATTTAATTGAGTAAAATCTATCTCTTCATAAGATAGAATCAATTGAGAAAGCTTTTGACGTTTTTCTGGTTCAAGTCCCAAATCACCTGAAATAATACGCTCAAAATGAGATTTTATCTCAGAAGCATGATTAGACCAAAAACTGCTAGAAATACGTTCAAATTCAATCCTTGAAAAATAAAGTTCTTCTACAAATTTATTTCTAAAATAGTCGACTGTTTGTGCAGAAGCTAGATTCTCTAAGTTGATTTTCTTTGTCTTGTTCTCACGTGTAACACTGAAATAGTTACTAACCTCATTACTGATATTTCCTAACTTTAGATTACTAATATCAATTTGTTGATGCTCAGTTAAATTTAAAGTTGGATTTAATGAGAGTATCTCTTTGTGTATTTCATTATAACGGTCTAGAACATCCCCTTTTTCAATCTGTTTCATTAGACGTTCTTGGAAAATCTTCATTTCCTTTGGATACTTAATCAAAAGGTCATTTTTTTGGGATAATGAAGTGGATTTCAATCTTTCAACAATGACAGATTTTTGGCCATCAAGATTAGCCTCTAATTCTGCCTCTCTACTACGTAAATCTTCGTTTTTCTCTGTAATTACTGCATTTGTTCTCAATAGTAGTTTATCTAATAAAGCTTTTGCCTGTTGACACTTGTCATAGTGTGAATAGCGGTCAACAAAGGTTTTAATAGAATCCTCAATGGTTAATAAACCGCTATTTGCATAAATAAGGTCGGAACTTTTTTCAGCAGTTGCTCGAACAGTATTAGACATTTGTCTTGGAAGAATATCAAACTCATACAACTTCTTATAGTATTTCGTTTCAGGATTTGAATATTTTTCTCTATAAGTATCAAATTGCTCAGAGTAAAATCCACCCTTAAGATGACCTTTTAATTTCGCTCCAAGTCCTAAAATTGAAGACACGTAATAAATGCCTTGAGCATATAATTCTCTTGGAACGACTTGATTCATAATCTTGTTTCTAAACGAATCACGTTTAAAATTAGCAAGACTTAAATCTGCAGCCTCAGCCTTATTAACCACAATCATGGTGAACCGTTCATCTAATCCATCTACTGAAATAAGTTTTTCTTTTAAATTACTGTTGTCTTTGCTATCCAAGGAACTACTGTCAGTTACAAAACTGGTAATCCATTTGACATACCAGCCATGGCATTAGCGAGAACTTCTGAATGTTGACTATTTGTTGATGAATTAGAACCCGGAGTATCAAATATCGTAATTTTTGAGCCTACATCTCCTAAAATACCTTTTGAAAAAGGAACATTTATTTCGATTAAATCTCCAACACCTTTATCAGCAAAATCATTGATAACTTCTAATACTGCATGTAGCTTTGAAATGATTGAATCAAAAGAATCAGTCAGGATATCATTGACTTCCTTACCAAATGCATCAGTGACATTCAACCCATCATAAAATACTTGATCATCATGGAAAGTGAGAACGACTCTTTCATCTTTATATACAAAAGAGATCTTGGCACGATCTTCATAAGAACTAGCCGTAACTTTATAGATTTTAGCGGTCACAGGAGTCTCAGCACTTGGGAGTAATTCCTGCCCAATCAAGGCATTGATAAAAGTTGACTTTCCTGCACTATAGGTTCCTAATACACAGATAGGAACTGTATCGCCGGAGGCATCCGAGAAGCGTTTTAACTGTGTTTCAATCTCCTTGTTACTTTCCCCAATATTCTTTATGATTAGTGGCTCGAGATTCCTAAAAATACGATTGATTTCTGGCAGAACATCGCGTGCGTTCTCTAAGTAGCTTGTAGATGATGATAAAATAATTTTTGAAAAGCACTCATCTTTTAATGCCTCTTCTAGCTGTTGCTTCTCATCATTTGGCCCCTCAAAAATTAATTCAAGTTTTTCATCTGGAACAGAATACTCATTTTCAATTTCTTTTAAAATATCGTATACCTTAAAAGGAAAAAAGCCACGTTGAAAAACGGCTGAAACCAACTTACTATTTGAGTTATTTTCACTATTTATTGTTATCCAACTTTCACTAGATAAATCGTAACGGCTAAAAGTTACTGTCTTTTCGTAAGGATTACTTACAACTTTAATTTTATTCATAATTACTCCGATTATTTAATAATACAAGTGTATTATATCACAGCAAACGGTTTTCTGTATGCGCTTTCTATAAAATCTAACTATTTTTATTTATCTAATGTTTAGTTCATTTTTCACCCCACACAAAAAATCCCATCACAATTGTGATAGGATTTTATTTTTATTCCATTTCGAAGCTTTCGCTCTTAATCTTATCTGGTAAGACGAGTGACAAGAGGATACACAAGATGGCTGGTATCAACCATGGTAAGGATGCTCCTGACAATGGTAGGAAGTTAATAAGGGCATTTAGGCCTGCAAGCTTGAACTGGCTGCCAAGAACGCTGAGCAAGGCAATTAAAGTGACTACAGCAACTGTAATCTGCATACCAGGTTTAGACAAGGCCACGAACTTGTTGGCAATCACAATCATGACAATCGTGATGGTGATTGGGTAGAGAATCAAAAGCACTGGCACTGAGAAAGCAATGATATTATTAAGTCCCAAGTTGGCAATCGCAAAGCCAATCAAGGTAAAGATAATGGCGTAAGCCTTGTAAGATACTTTCGGAAATGCCTTGTGGAAGAATTCCCCAGTCGCAACGATAAGTCCTGCGGTTGTTGTGAAGCAAGTCACTGTCACCATGATAGCTAGGAAAATCTGAGCCGCTGGTCCAAAGATGGCTTGTGTGGCTTGTGACAAGACACTTGCACCAATATTGGCATCTTTTGGTAATCCCGCCACTTGGAGTGGGAAATGATTGCCCAAAAAGGCTAATCCCAAATACAGAGCACCGAAGAGGAGCGTCACTACGAAACCAACGACCCAAATCGTTGAGATATACTCTTTTTTAGACTTGAAGCCTAATTGGTTGAGTGTGACTACTGCTACTACACTGAAGGCCACAGAAGCCAAGGCATCCAAGGTGTTGTAGCCTTCCAAGAATCCTTTACCAAAGCAGAAGCCTGATAGGCTTGACTTGCATCCTGAGGATTGTGACCACCATATTTAAATGCTCCTGCCACGATAACGACAACAATCATGATAGCAAAGATAGGCGTCAATATACGTCCAATACTATCTAGAATTTTAGATGGATTCATGGCAATCCAAAGTGCTAGAGCAAAGTAGATTACGGTAAAGACAAAGAGCCAAAGGCTAGTATGTCCACTTCCAATCAAAGGCGAGAAGCCAATTGAAAAGGCGGTAGCCGCCGTTCTAGGAATGGCAAAGAAAGGACCAATGGACAGATAAAGTACTGCCAAATAGACTAGGGCAAACTTAGGCGAGATTTTTTGAGAAATCTCATGAATGTAACCCTTAGGATTTAAAGTCCCGATAACCAGTGTTAGGATGGCAATACCAACACCTGATAGGACAAAGCCGGCAATGGCTGGCCAAAAATGACCTCCAGATTCAAAGCCTAACTGAGGGGGAAAGGTCAGATTTCCCGCTCCAAAGAACATACCAAACAACAATAAAGCTGTAAGGCTTCCCTTTTTTAACATAAGTTTCTCCAATCTAAAACAAACAAGATCTCATGCCCCAAATAGACACAACTTGTTTATTATAATTTTAGTCAACTTATTTAGTATGGCATGATTAGTTTGGAACTTCAAGCTATTGAAACGTATTTACAAAGGTTTTTAAAATTGCAAATTTTCTGTATCCTTGTACGAAAAAACTAGACAAGATTCTCATCTCGTCTAGTTTGATATTTTGATTATGGGTGACTGACAATCAATTCAAGCTCTCCCTCAATTTGCCATGTTTCAACATCGCTAGGAAGAATAAAGTGGCTGCCTTTTGCAATTTGGTATTCTTGATCATCGACTAAGAGGCTTCCTTGACCGTCAAGTACACTAAACAAACTGTAATCAGCAGTCTTTTCAAAATCAGCCTTACCTGAGATTTCCCATTTGTAAACAGCGAAGAAATCACTTGCTACTAAGAGCGTTGACTTGAGATCATCTACTTTTGTTGTGACTGGTCGACTGTTGGCTGGCTCACCGATATTAAGGACATCGATAGATTTTTCAAGATGGAGTTCACGCAGGTTACCTTGATCATCTTTACGGTCAAAATCATAAACACGGTAAGTCGTATCACTAGATTGTTGCGTTTCAAGAACCATGATACCTGCACCAATAGCATGCATGGTACCACTGGGAACATAGAAGAAATCTCCTGCTTTAACTGGAACCTTAGTCAAAAGATTTTCCCAATCCTTACTTTCAATTTGCTGACGCAGTTCTTCTTTTGATTTGGCATTGTAGCCATAAATAATTTCAGCGCCTGGCTCAGCAGCAATGATATACCAACACTCTGTTTTACCAAGTTCACCTTCATGTTCAAGTCCATAAGCATCATCTGGATGGACCTGCACACTAAGCCAATCATTAGCATCCAAAATCTTAGTCAAAAGTGGGAAAACAGGTTCTTGACGATTGCCAAACAACTCACGGTGCTCTGCATAAAGAACATCTAAAGTTTGACCGGCATAACGACCATTCTTAATAGTAGAAACACCATTTGGGTGAGCAGAAATAGCCCAGTACTCTCCGACATGGTCGCTTGGAATGTCGTAGCCAAAGACATCACGCAAATGCGTACCACCCCAGATTTTTTCTTGCATAACAGATTGTAAAAATAATGGTTCAGACATAATTACTCCTTTTTCTAGGAACGAGAGGCCTTAACATTTTTTGGAATTCAAGAAAAGGTGTTGACTCTCTTAGAGATTAACAGTGAAGTCTTACATAAAATAACCAATCTCTTTAAGTTACCAGACTTCTGATTCTCGAAAAATTTAGGCAAGTTCTGATTGTTGATTACCTCAATTATAAGCATAATTTGTGAAAATATCAACAGAGTCCTTAAAGAAATCATAAGATTTTGGCTTAATGGTTGCAAGTCATTTCAATAGCAAATTTCCTTTAAGAATCCTACTCATTCCTTCATTTTTCGGATAGATTGATTGAATTTAAAGACTTTTTAACCTATAATGTTATTGATATTATGAAAGGAAATCTCTCAATGAAATTCTATTCCTATGACTATGTGCTAAGTCAGATTAGCCAACAAAACTGGGTTATGGTTGCCATTACTGCAGGACTTATTTTAGTGACCGGTGTATTTGCTTTTAAAGCCTTCAAAGAACGCCATGATACTAAGTTTCGTGAACTCTCTATTATTTCTATTTTAACCTTAGTTGCCGTGGTTCTAATTGCTATCAGTAATTTCCAAAGCAATCAATCTAACAACGACCAATTTAGAGCATCTCTTCACTTTATCGAGGTTGTGTCTAAAAATCTTGACGTTGATAAGAGCAAGGTTTATGTCAATACTTCTACTACTACAGATGGCGCTATCCTCAAAGTTGGAAACAAGTACTATCGTGCCATCTCAGGTTCAGAACCTGACAGCTACTTGCTAGAACAAATAAAACTTTACAAGTCTGATGTTGAACTCGTGGAGGTTAAAAAATGACATCTTTTTATCTTACTGTTGCAATTAAACTAGCTTTGGGGCTTATTTCACTCGTCTTTGTTATCAATTTAACAGGTAAAGGAAACCTAGCACCTAGCTCAGCTACTGACCAAGTACAGAACTTTGTTCTTGGTGCAATCCTCGGTGGTACAATTTATAGTAGTACCGTTTCAATCCTCCAATATATCGTGATTTTGATTATTTGGACGATTTTGATTTTACTTCTAAAATGGCTAATTACCAATATTCTCTTTATCAAACATTTGATTGACGGTAAACCAACTGTCATCATCAAACATGGTCAACTAGATCCTGAAGCTTGTCGCTCTAAAGGACTTTCAGCCTCTGATGTCGCTTTAAAATTACGTTCCCAAGGAATTTTTCAACTTAAAGAGGTTAAACGTGCAGTTATTGAACAGAACGGCCAATTGATTGTGGTTCGTGCGGGTGATGAAAATCCGAAATACCCAATCGTTACTGATGGGGTCATTCAAACAGAAATTCTTGATACTATTGGTAAAACGGAGGATTGGTTAAATGAAGAGCTTCAAAAAATGGGATATGAAAACGTTTCGGATATCTTTATTGCTGAGTACGATAAAGGAAACATTAATGTCGTTACTTATTAAACAAACCACTTGCATTACCGTTTAATATTGTCTATAATGGTATCATCATAAAAAGGAGGTTCTACTATGGGAATCGAAGATAAATTAAATCAAGCTAAAGGTGCTCTTAAAGAGGGTGCAGGTAAACTGACTGGCGACAAAAAGACTGAAATCGAAGGTGCGGTTGAAAAAGTTGTAGCAAAAGCAAAAGACGGTCTCGAAGATGTTAAAGAAGGCATTGAAGGTGCTGTTGAAGGCCTTAAAAATAACTTTAAAAAATAAGACAAAAAAGAAGTTTTCAAGCCATTTGGCAAGAGAACTTCTTTTTTTATTTGTTTTCTAAACTAAAATTACTAACGAGAATGCTTGCTTCCTTTAAGTGCAAATGATGCTGTCATAAGTACAGCCCCTAATGCACCTAATCCCAAGCTACTCACATCACCAGTATCTGGTAACGTTGATTGGTTTGCTTGGCTACTTTGTGAACTTTTATCTGACTGATTAGCCTTAGAACTTGTTTGGGTATTGGTTTTTCGTGCAAGCTTCGTCTGTACGACTGGGCTTATATTTTCCTTTTGACTTGAAACTTCTCTTGGCTGACCTTTTGAGGCTTCAGAGCTTTGATTTTGAGTAAGACTCTTACTCAATTTCTCAGCAGTCTCCTGACCTTCTTGTTGGGCACTGCTTGTCGCATTGGTCATAGTTTGTGTCGGTTGTTCTTCTGCAGACTGGTTAGCAACTGTTGTTTGTGATTCAAGAGACGACACTTTAGGGTTTGAAGTTTTTTTGAAGTTGATGTACTTTGATTTGATAAGGCTGTGTTTGTCGCTGTCAGTACTGAAGCGTTGGTAGCTGGTTGACTAGCACTATTGCTTATCGTAGTGCTAGTATTTGTGGAGCTTGAGCTACTTGTTTGACTAGCAAAGTCTGGTGGGGTAGGACGTCCTGTATTAGTCGTTTGACTTGTTGAACTTGTAGTACTTGTGCTAGACGTATTCTCAGAACTGGCCAAACCAGATTGTCCCCATGGTGTGTTAATGCTACCAGTATTGGTAGAGCTTCCGCCATAGCTAGTAGGGCCCCTCATAGCCTCCGAAATTATCAGACATTGATCTATTACCAAAACCTCCACCTGGGAAGCCACCCATTCCACCTGCACCAGGACCGTTGTTTGTGCCTTCTTCAGTAGCTGTTGCAGTGGCACTTGAACCACTTGAGGTCGTGATGGTATAGGTTTCACCCGAAGTTAGACTCTCGGTACTAAAGACTACATTTCCAAATGAAGACGTCGCTGTCGTTGTGGCAACAACATTTCCAGAGCTATCAGTGACTGTGATGGTGTCCCCTGCACTACCTGAAATGTTGGCCATGATATAAGATTGGCTCGAACCCGTTGTAAAGGCCTGAGCCATTCCTTGGTTACCAATAGCCCATACAGTACCACCCGAGATAATACCTGTCCCATCATAGTCGATAGCGGCATTATCTGCACTTGTCTGAGCGACATAGAGAGAACCACTTTTAACTGTCACATTCCCGTTACTGTCAATACCATCACCGTCTGCTAGGATTGTAACCGTTGCACCGTCAATATTGATGGCAACTTCATTTTCCAAATCAGAAGTCGAGTTGGTTAGGCTTGAAGTGTCTGCACTGTCCTTGGTCGTCCACTCAGTGGCGTTAATACCGTCATCTCCAGCAGTGATGTCAACGGTTCCACCTGTCAAATTGATATAACGTCCTTCAAGGCCTTCGTCACCTGCCACGACTGTTACTTTAGAATTGCCTTCAATGGTCAATTCATCCGTAACCGTGATACCTTTATCAGTCGCATTAATGGTTACCGTTGAGTCGGTAATTGTCAAATCACCACTATTCACATCTGTTTCGTCTTCGACTTGAATACCATCATCAGTTGCTGTGATGTTGACTATGGCATTTTTAATGGTTACAGCTGTCGTCGCATTGATGCCATCCTTGGCCCTCAGAAGTCAAATCAAGCGTTACAGAGTCAACCGTTACACTGTCAGCCTTAATGGCGTGCTTTTCAGTACTTGAAAGGGTCAAGCTACTTCCAGTACCGCTGGTGATAGTCAAAGCTCCCGCTGCTTCGATGGCATTAGCAGAAGTCGAAGAAATGGAACTGTCTGAAAGGACATTCACCGTCAATTCTGCTGAGGAATTAGAAGTGATTGACGAATCTGTTAAGGTCACTCCATCCAAGTAGATTGTCACCGGATCCGTCACGCTACCAGACACAATAATAGTATAACTTGAGCCATTACCTGTTAGTGTATATGAACCTGATTGATTAATGGTAACGGTAGTGCCATCGACTGTTACTGTGCTACTATCACTCGTTACCACAGTTGTCCCATTAAAGGTAATCGTGGTCGTCGTGCTTTCTGAATCATCACTGCTAGACTCAGTTGTTGTCTCAGACGTAGTATCTGAAGCGTTGTTGGTTAGAACTGAAGCTGTCTCTGAAGCGGTCGCTTCAGTGGAGCTTGTACTAGTGCCACTGCTTTCATCTGTAGTAGTTGTTGCCGTTTCTGAAATTTCATTAGTTGTTGTTGCAGCAGTTTCAGAAGAACTGGCTTCTGAAGTTGAAGATGTGCTTGACTGATCAGATGTTTCACTACTTGACGATGTATCTGTTGTGTCTGCTGTTGTACTTGTTGCTGATGAAGTCGTGGCGGAAGTCGTAGTTGTAGTACTTGTATCAGTGTCTGTACTTGTCTCACTAGTATTTGACGAATCTTCTGTCTGCACACTTTCTTCAATCAAATCGGCAGTGGTTTCACCCGTCGTAACCGTTGAGAGTGTTGATTCGGTGTTAGTCTCATCGGCTGAAGCCTTATTTTCATTTAAGACGACCGAGCTACCAAAAATTAAGCTCGCTACTAGGACTGAACCCGCTGTTTTCCATTTTGATGATTTTTTAATGGCGTAACGTTCTTGTGTTTGTTTCGTATCTTTGTATGTCATATGTTAGACCTCTTTCTTACTTTTGAGATGCCTCTATTAAACACAAGAAACCTAAGACAAGACTTAAAGAAAGGTTAATCTTTCCTTAAAGTAAAAAAAATCCCCAAAACTATGGGAACTTTCAATCTATAGGATAAACAACTCTAAATTCTTCCAACACAACTAGACTGTCCTGACTAAATGTAGTCCAACCTCATGCAACCATTTGCTAAAAAGATTCTCATGAAGCTCTCGCCAATAGGTTAACCTACGGTCTCCTTCACCTTCCTTGTAGGCATGGTCTTCAGAAACCTCTTTAAATGGGATGACCTCAACTTTCGTCGTTTCAATAATACAAATAGCATTTTCCTTACTATCAAGAATGACGCTCAGTTCATTTTCCTTGGGCAATGGTTCATCCCCCACTGCATACAAGTCAAAAGCTGAACTGGTTGCTGTCTTTTGCCCCATCAATACGAGTTCTGCCAAATAATCTGCTTCCATGCCAAAGGTCCAGGCATCAATCTTATCTCCGATTGTCGGATTTAAAATCTTATAGGCTTGCCACATCTGGTCTGATTTCATCAATCTACTCCTGCTTTTACTTTCCCTCCATTATATCAAAAAATGATAGGCCAGATGGCACTATCATTTTCATCTTAATACTTAGAATGTTTGTAACCGTAAAAGGCATAGATCACTGAACCGATTAGCACTGCCAAACCAAAGGCTAACCATGTCTGCCAACTGTACTGACTCATAAAGGAGAGACAGACGATAATTGAAATAATAGGCAAGACCGGAACAAACGGAACCTTGAACTCGTCCTTCTGTGGCAAGCCCTTGTCCTTACGAAGAATAATGAGGGCAATAGCCAAGAGAACTAAGTAAGCCAAGGTCGCAATGTTAACCAATGATGCCATGTTGGCCAAGGAGAATATACCTGCTGAGATAGCTGACAATACGCCTGTCAAAAGTGTCGCATGATGTGGAACTTTATTAGTCTTTGAAACCTTTTGAAAGGTTTGAGGAAGGAAACCATCACGCGCCAGGCTATAAACCATACGGCTAAGGGCATAGGCCATTGAAATACATACCGTAATCAAGGTCATAATAGCAACTACAGAAACGTAGTTGGCTGCCCAAGAAATACCGATATAGCGAAGGGCATAAGCCACAGCATCATCAACATTCAACTTGGTATAGTGAACCACTCCTGTCAAAACGAGCGAAACCACTGCATAGAGTGAAGCCACGATAATCAAGGCAAGAACGATACCTCGAGGAACGTTCTTTTGTGGTTCTTTAATCTCGTCTACTGTCATAGAGATAGACTCGAAACCAAGGAATCCAAAGAACATGAGGGAGGCACCTGCCATAATTCCTGTCTTTCCTCCATAAATTTGCCCAAAGCCAAATGGTGCAAAATTTGCCCAGTTGCTAGGATTCAAATGGAAGAGCCCCACTAAGATAAAGACCGCCAAGGCTGAAAATTTGAGCACTACCAAGAGGGAGTTCAAACGTAAAGCCTGCTTAGAATTCATGAGAAGAAGAGCCGTCACCAAGACCAAGACTAAGACTGGCAAGAGGTCAATGTATGTGCCTTGACTGGGATTGAAAGGTCCACTGATGGCCTGAGGCAACTTAAGACCAAAGCTAGCCAGTAGCCCCTTGAGGTAAGCACCCCAACCAGAGGCAACACTGGATACGGCATTCATAAAGACAATCATGGTCAACCAGCCACCCATCCAGGCAGGATACTCTCCCCAGACAGCATAGAGATAACCGTAGACACCACCGGCTGATGGGTAACGTGAGGCAAACTCGGCAAAGAAAATCGCTGACATCCCAACACACACGGCTGAAATCAAGACTGAAATAATCAGGGCAGGACCAGCCAGAGTCGATGCCGCAGTACCAGTAATCGTAAAGATTCCTGTACCAACCATGGCACCGATTCCCAGCAGGACCACATCCCTAAGGGTCAGATGTCGTTTCATCTCAGTCTGAGCGAGACCAACATCCTTTTTACGAAAAATACTCATTTTTATACTCCATTTTTTGCTAAATACCGAACTATTATACCATATTTCTTGGTCTAAATGGTCTTTTTTCTGTATTTTTATACTTTTATTGGTGAATGCTATGCCAAAAATAGGGACTCCTAATGCTTACTTTTTAATTTTCCATACATCTCGATTAAAAGGAGCTTGCTAAAATGGCCCTATATCATTCTTTTTTGTTTCTCAAATCCTTACCTAGAAAGAATTTTCAATTTTTAGAAAAAAACATGAAAATCTTATGAATGCGTTTGATTCTTCTAATGAAAGATGTTAGAATGGGGTCATTAAAAAGGAAAAGGGGAGCTTTTATGGAAAATAAAGTTCATTTTAAACTTCATAAAGTGAAAAAACAATGGGTTACCATTGCCGTGTCTGGTTTGGCACTTGGTGCCTCATTGATTGGAGTTGGTGTCTCTGCCGACGAGCAAGCTGCCAATCAAGTTACCTCAGCTAGCACACCTGAAAGTGTCAGCCAGGATCCTGATCTTGTCGTCACAGAAACAACTGTAGCTACAGCAAAAGCTGATCAAGTCGCAACCAATAAGGCAAGTGATACAACTGCTACTGTCACAACTGATAAGCAGCCAGTCCTTAAAGAAGACCAAGCAAGTAGCACTTACAATTTGTCTAGTGGCGAAACGAGAACTGCTACTTCAACTTCAGAAACAGCTAGCACAGTCACCGAAGTAAACAGTCAAGCACCAGAATCTGTTGAAACTACTGTCGTTTCTGGCGGTCAATTCAATAGTGATGCTGAGGGCAACTGGTACTATCTCAAAGATGGGAAAAATCTGACAGGTGCCCAAAACGTTGACAATTTCGACCTTTATTTCCACGAGGATGGCAAGCAAGCCAAGGGTGAGATTATCACAGAAAATGGACAATCTTTCTACTATGACAAAGCCAATGGACGTAAGGTAACCAATACCTCTATCAACATTGATGGTCAAGCCTACAAAGCTGATGCCCAAGGTCGTTTGACAGCAGTTCTACCTGAAACGAACAAACGCAACCAGTTTATTGAAGACAACAACCACAACTGGTATTACCTCGGAAAAGATGGCAAACCCGTCACTGGTGCTCAGAACATCGATGGCTTTAACCTCTACTTCCACGAAGATGGTCGACAAGCTAAAAATGAAATCGTCACTATTAATGGTGATAGCTACTATTTCGATAAAGACAATGGACGTCGTGTAACAGGTCGCCAATATCTTGATTATGCAAACCATAAATACTTTGGTTATTACTACTTTGACAAAGATGGCAAGATTGTAAAAGATGACTTCATCACTGAGAATGGCAATCTTTACTACTTTGATGCTACTGGTAATCAACCTGATTCTGTCTTTGTCTCAGATAAGTCGGGCAACTGGTACTACTTCGATAATTACAAGGCAACTAAAGGCTTCTCAGCCCCATTTGGTTTCCGCACCGAATTCCTAGACCGTAGCCAAGCTGACTACAAGACAAGCGTTCAAAACCTAAACGGACAACAGTATTACTTTGATCCTAAGACTGGTATCATGGTAACCAATCGCTATGTTTCTGACGACAAGGGGAATTGGTATTACTTTGGTAAAGACGGTAAAGCGCTTCATGGCTTTCAAACGGTAGATGGTAGCCTTCACTACTTCAATGATAGTGGTCAACAAGTCAAAGGGGACTTCCTATACTACGATAACGATATCTACTATTTCGACAAAGACAATGGAAATCCAGTAACCAACCAATTCATTAATAGAGATAACTCTTGGTACTACTTCGGAGCTGATGGTAAAGCCGTGTCTGGTTTCCAAACCATTAACGGACAGAACCTTTATTTCCACGAATATGGTGTCCAAGCCAAGGGACAACTGGTTACTATTGACGGCAAAACCTACTACTTCGATCCAAATACAGGTGACAAGTGGGTTAATCGCTCACTTACCTTAAACGGTACGGTCTATAACTTTGATAGCAATGGTGTGGCGACTCTTAAAACTGCTCAAACCTCAAATCGAAACCAATTTGTTCAAGGTAGCGATCAAGAATGGTACTACTATGATGCTAATGGTAAAAAGGTCACTGGTTTACAAACTATTAACAAGGACCTCTACTACTTTAACGATAAGGGCCAACAAGTCCGAGGTGCTTTCTTCACCATAGGTGATAAACACTACTTCGCCAGCAAAGACACCGGTGCTGTTCTTCGCAACGCCTTTTATCATGATACATCCACTGACCATTACGGTGACTTCTCTGAAACAATCTACTACGCAGGAAGTGATGGTGCCTTCAAGACAGGTTGGTTTGAAGTTGATGGCAACCGTTACTACGGTAGCGACTATTCTGATAATGATACCTCTAAAGGAAGTCTCTACACAGGAGTTGTCAACTCTCAGCTCTTTAGCCCAGATGGAAAACTCTTGACAAACGGTCTCTATCCTGAGTTCAAGCGTACTGGTGAAAATGATTATGAACTTAAAGACGTCTATATCACAGATACTGATGGTAAAATCAAAGAAGGTCCTTATCAATATGATGGTAAGATTCTTGGATCTAAATATAGCAGTGTCCGACAATCACAATGGTCAACTATTGACCAATGGGACATTCTTAATGGGCACCTCTACCATTTCGACTCAACACCAATGACCTTCACAGCACCAAATGGCCAAAAAGTGACCACAAACGTGGTCATTGCAACAACTAATAAGGCCCTTACCTATCGCGGTGTAACCTTTAATTTTGATGCCAAGGGTATTGATGCGGCAAAAGAAAAAGCCATCCACTTTGACCAATTGCAGACGGATCGTAGCGGCACAAGTTATCTCTATGAAAATGGTCAAAAAGTCACTGGCTTGAAGACCTTTGATGGCGTCAGTTACTATTTCTATGACGATGGCCGTCAAGCCAAAGGCACAGAGGTTACAATCAACGGTAAGACATACCAATTTGACCAATTGACTGGTATCATGACACGTAACGCCTTTTCAAAATCATACAACTATGAAGGTTCTCCACGCTTCCCATACTACCCAACACGCTACTATGGTAACGATGGAGCTGCTCTTACCGGTTGGCAAACCATCGACGGCAAAGACTACTACTTCCGAGCTAGTGGGAATCTTGAAACAGGACGTTTTGTCATCGGTGATAGGGCCTACAACGCTGATGACAATGGCGTGGTCGCTGACCGCAAAGGTGAGCCAGCCTATCGCAATCGTATCGTCTACGATAAGGGCGACAACTACTATTACAATGACAAAGGTGAAAAAGTGACCGGCTTCCAAGAAGTTGACGGCAAAGTCCTTTACTTCGACGCTGAAGGCAAACAAGTCCTAGGACGCTTCGTCACAGTTGATAACTACACCTACTATTTGGACCCTAAAACAGGTGAAAGATACTCTAACCGCTCTGTCCTCATCGACGGTAAACTCTATACCTTCGACAAAGACGGACATGTGGTGAAGTAAGTTTAGATGAAACCGAGACGAAAGTCTTGGTTTTTTTGTGAGTTCTTTTAAAAATTAAATTTTTTTCGAACTTTCTTCCATAAAAAAACTGAAAAATTGTAATTTATACTTTAGTTTTTCAAGAATTAATTGATAAAATTTGCAATACTTTTACTATTTTTTTCACAATATAACAGCTTCCGAATAATTAAAAAATTATTATAGAAATATTTGAATATATGAAAATCAAATGTTAAAATTAAGGTGAAAAGTGAGAAACGGAGGATAGAATTATGGAACACAAAACTCATTTCAAGCTTCACAAAGTGAAGAAACATTGGATTACCATTGCTATTTCAAGCTTAACACTTGGAATCATCGCTTCTACCGGAAATATCGCTTATGCTGAGCAATCGGAATTACCTCTTACTAATCAAACAATAGAAAATTCCATAGTTTTTGAAGAATCAGCTATCAACACATCGAATACTTTCATTGATGAAAAGACTACTAGCCAGTCCGAATCGTCTCTTGAAACATCAACAAATCATTCTACGACAACCGATACTTATACAGTCGACAACAACTCGAAAGTATCGCTTCCTGAAGATAGTACCGTACCATCTTCAAGTGAAGCATCTTTGGAAGGAGCTACTAATGTTTCTGAAGCTTCAAGTATTGAAACACAAGAAGATAACTCAATTACAGGAGGCAACTTCATAACTGATGAATATGGTAATTGGTACTATATTAAAGATAATCAAAAGTTAACTGGCTTTCAAACAGTGGATGGTGTTCCTCTTTACTTTGACCAGGATGGTATCCAAGCAAAGGGTAACTTTGTAACTGTGGATAATGAAACATACTACTTTGACAAAGATTCTGGTAGAAAGTTAACGAACCAATTTGTTACTGATGGTGGCTATGGATGGTACTATCTCGGAGCTGATGGTAAGGCTGTAAAAGGAGCTCAAACTATTGATAACTTTGATCTCTATTTTGATGATAGAGGATATCAAATTAAAGGTTCGCTAGTTAATATCGGAGAACAGACTTACTATTTTGATCCATACAACGGAAGAAAGGTTAAGGACAAAAAGATTTATGTCCATGGAGGTACATTCTATTTTGATGAATCTGGCGCTGCAGTAAAAAATCGTTTTATTTCTGATAATGAAGGTTTTTGGTATTACTTTGACAAAGATGGGCATATGGTTACCTTCAGTCAAATCATCGATGGCTACTCTCTTTATTTTCATAAAGATGGAAAACAAGCTAAAGGTCAACTAATATCAATTTGGGGGACTCATACAGGAACACATTATTTCGATAAGGATAATGGTAGAGAGGTTAAGAATGCCATCTTCGAACTTGATGGTAAGTCTTATGAAGCTGATAATAACGGTATTGTCAAAGAACTTCCTCCATATCGTAACCAATACATTTCTGAAAATGGAAATGATTGGTCCTACTACGATGGTTTTGGACACAAACTTATTGGATTTCATAATATAGATGGTGTGAATGTTTATTTTGATGATAACGGAATCCAAGCGAAAGGAAAAATAACAACTATAGGTACAGACACTTATTTCTTCGAAAAGGATAATGGAGCAATGCGTACAAATCAGCTTTCTGTCATTCCTACCAGAGTGGAGAAAACCGTAAATGTTTATGGTACTGATATTGACATAGGCGAGAACGTCAATATCACTTACTATTTTGGCCCAGATGGAAAGGCTATAAAAGGATTCCACACGATAGATGGACAAACCTACTACTTCAACGACAAGGGTTGGGCACTCGATGGCATTATCCATGAAAAAGATGGCGACTACTTCCTCCAAAACTATCATTTAATTTACAATCAGTTTGTAAACACATACTCTGATAATCAGGATGATAAAACAATTACTGGTACCTACTATGTAAACGGTGAAGGAAAGGTTCAAGTAGGATGGCTTAACAAAGACAATAATCGTTATTATCTAGATCCTGAAGCAGGTGGAAAAGTCACTTACGGTTGGAAAGAAATTGATAATAAATTCTATCATTTCACTGAGAAAGATAATCAAGATTCTGCTGGTCAACTTATTCGCAATCAAACTTATCAAGATGGCGACACCTTAGTAACTATTGACCAAGAAGGAATCGTAACTCGTAGCACTGAGAAGCGGCAAACATTTGTAAAAGATGCTCTAGGAAATAGTTATTACGTCACTAATGATGGGATATTCTTAACTGGTCCTCAAGTGGTGGATGGTATCTCTCTTTATTTTGATAGAGATGGCAAACAAGTAAAAGGTCAATTACGTAAGATAGATGGACACATCCATTATTACGATAAACTCACAGGAGAAATGATGAGAAATCGTTTCGTCACATTATTACTCGGAGAATATGTTCCAGAAGAAGATTATGAAAAAGTTATCCATTTTGGAACGCCCGCAGCTCCTGGAAGCGGCAGTGGCGATGGAGGTGCTTCTAGAGTCGCTAGATACTACTTTGATAAAGATGGCAAAGCAATAACTGGGCGTCAAACTATTAATGGTAAAGATTACAATTTCCAACAAGATGGGCGTGCCATCCTGAATAAAATGGTTGATTTTGGCGGTCAAAGCTACTTCTATGGCGATGATGGAGCTATGGTTAAAAATCAAACTGTTCTGTTTAAATTTTTAGCTATAATGAGACAATTTACGGTTAGCTATCACTTTGATGAAAATGGTGTCAGCCACTACGTCCACCACAATAACGTCTAATTAGAAATACTACATCTAAGAGAATCATCCCTCCCTGTGAGAATGATAGTGTCTGTTTTTTAAAGTCAGTCGTACAAAATAAATGTACGGCTGTTTTTTATGCATACCGCTTAGACTTGTACTTCTCTATTTTCTTCTTAGCGATTGGGTATAACAAAGGATATCTGAAATTAAGGTAGCGTTTCTCACTTCCAAAGCCAGTTTCATAATCAATATTCAACATGGTATAGTGGATAAGGTTCGTCAATACCAGAGTAACTAGAGAATAGAGAACTGCTACAATTATCAGGGATATGACAATAAATGTTCATATATTATTGATTAAAGTTTTTGAAATATAAGTTTTTTATTAAACATAAATCACTTTTATGAATCCTCTAGAAAATCATAAAAAGCCCTAATTTTTGAATGAAATTTTACATTAACACTCGTAATGTACTATTACTATCATGTTTTAAATCATTTTAAGTATCAAACAAAATTTTTCAATTTACATATTTTTAATTTTTTGACTTTTATAATCACCTCTGTTATAATCATCATATATCAAGGAGGAATTAATGAACATGAATAAGAAATTACATGCTACTATTGGTCTTAGTGCTGCAATTTTAGCACTTGGTCTATCATCTTCTGCACTTGCAGATGAACAAGAATTGCCAGTAAGTCTTCCCGCTACAGAGGCTCTTGATAACACTTCTTTTGAAAACCTAGTTGTTGAAAACATCCCTGCTTCAGCCGTTGATGTTAATCTAACTAGCGAATCAGTAAGCACAACTGCTACTGCTAATCCTGCCACTGAGGTTAACTCAGCGAGCACTGCTATCCTTAGCGAGGAAGTAACTACACCTGCAAGTACTCCTACACCAGCAGTTGAAAATACAACTCCTGTAAGTCTTGAAGAATCAAGTCCAGTTGTAAACACACCAACGGTTGATGAACGTGTGTCAGAAGTTCGTATTCATCATATTCGTCGTACAACTGAAGCAAGTTATTCACAATTTAGCTCTCAAAAAAAGATGTGCTTTACACAACGATTAAAGTACCTGCATTCACTGAATACGACACATCTGCTTTTTGCACCAGCAACGGTTACCGATGAAAAATGGAAAAAAACATGGTATTTTGCTAAATACGACGATATAGTACTTAACAATAAGAGTAATTACGGCGCTCCTAAAAAAGGAATTGCTTCAAGTCCTATGATTGATGTTACCTACTTCTATGATGATGTTGACCTTGCTCCAACTGTCGCACAACAAGCCCGTTTTGTCGATGAGAAGGGACAGGAAATTGCTCCAATCAAAGTCAACATGGTTAGACGCGATATTGATTTAGCTTACTATGCCTATTTCCCGACTGCGCCTGAAACGATCCAAGCTAATGGTAAAACATATAAGCTACAATCAACTGATGATCAAGAAATTAAGTCACACAAAATTCGTATTTCAAATACTGTGACAATCACTTATATTTACAAGGAAGTTACTGAAGGAACAGCTGAAAAACCTGTAACACCAGCTACACCAACAAGTGCTAAAAAACTTCGTCTTCCTAAAGGCAATAACGGTGTGAAAACGCGTATCCCTGTTAACTACAAACACCAAACAAATTCTTCAAACCAAGGAACTACAAAATTACGTCTCCCTAAAGGGAATAATGGTGTAAAAACACGTGTACCGGCTAAAAAGAACACTCCTATTCTTGCAGTAGACTACTTATAAGCAAAAAAAAACAAAGACAAACTAAACTCGTCTTTGTTTTTTTCATTCTTAATTAAAACAGCAGATTTTTTAAATCATATATTCCAAATCATAACTAGCATCAGAAAGAATACGTGCCAAAAATTGTTGTGTACGTTTTTCTTTTGGTCTGTAAAAAATGTCTTTTGGACTCCCCTCTTCGATGACATGACCACCATCCATGAAAACGACATGATTAGCTACATCTCGTGCAAACCCCATTTCATGAGTCACAACTACCATTGTCGTTCCTTCATGAGCAAGTTGTTTCATGACATCCAGAACATCCCCAACTAGTTCTGGATCAAGGGCTGATGTTGGTTCATCTAACAAGATAACTTCTGGTTTAACTGCTATAGCCCTGGCTAAACCAATACGTTGTTGCTGTCCTCCTGAAAGTTGTGATGGGTAGTAATCTTTAAAATCCAGAAGACCAACTTTTTTAAGTGCTTCTTCAGCAATCTCTTGCGCTTCACTTTTGGGAACTTTCCTAGCAATCACTAAACCTTCCAAGATATTCTCAATGGCAGTCTTGTTTGCAAATAAATTGTAATGTTGAAATACAAAAGCTGTTTTCTTTCGGATATCTAAAATATCTTTCTTTGATAACTTATCCAAAGAGTAGTCCTTACCTGAAATTCTTAATTGACCTCCATCAGCTTTCTCCAAATGATTAAGGCAACGCAAGAAAGTTGTTTTCCCTGAACCTGATGGTCCCAAGATGACAACCACATCTCCCTGTTTCACTTGTAGATTGACATCAACAAGAACCTGACGATCCCCAAATGTTTTTGATATATGTTTAGCTTCTAGCATAGTGACTCCCTCTATGTAAATTGCAATTTTCTTTCTCCAAGGTTAAAGAGAACTTGAATGATACCACAAATGATTAAATATAAAATGAAGATGACAAAATAAGATTCAAAATACTGATATCCATATGCTGCTTCAACTCGTGCAATTGCGGTAATATCTTTTATCGTCATAACAAAGACAAGTGACGTCCCTTTCACAATATTGATAACTAAGTTACACAAATTGGGAAGAGCAGACTTAAGTGCCTGAGGAAAAACGATTCTCAGATAAGCTTGTCTTGTTGTTAAACCTATGGCTTGTGCAGCTTCTAGTTGACCTTTATCAACAGTTAGTAATGCTGATCGAATGATTTCAGATAAGCTTCCTGTCGTCATCAAGCTATAGATAATAAAGGCATAGTAAAGCGGATTAACTTTGAAGACATCTATGTGACTCCCAATACCTTTAAAAAACTGATTTAACAAACTAGGGAACAAACTATAAAAGAATAAAATTAAAAGAATTGGAGGTGTTGCACGAATAAACGCAAGATAAACAATTGAAAAAGTCTTAACACCTCGTACCTTATAAATTTGACCCAAAGCGAGAAATAAAGCAGGTAGAAAACTCAATAGAATAGCCACAACCATGATCCCCAGTGTTACCGGAACACCATATAAAGCCTTGATAAAGGTATCTATTATAAAAGTAATATTCATTTTTTACCTCTCTTTTACACTCAATTGTTGCTCTGCTATCCTAGAAATCAACGATAGAATTAATGCTATTCCCCAATAAACAAAGGCAACAGCTGTATAAGTCTCCAAAGAATAATTTCCTAAATGGCGACTAATCAAAAGGTTCCCTTTGCCCATTACATCAATAAAACCAATCGTATAAGCCAAAGCTGCATCGCGCATAAGGTTAAGTATAGCTGTTGTAATATTTGGTAAAGCAACCTTAAATGCTTGAGGGGCAATAATTCTTACAAAGGTTTGTTCAGAAGTAAGCCCAATACTAAGCCCAGCTTCTAATTGTCCTTTAGGGATTGCTTGATAAGCTGCTTTAAATACTTCTGATATCATTGCTGAGAATAGGAGAACCATAGTCACAAGAACAAATATCAATTTGGACCAATCATTAATATCTAATCCTAACCACCAATTAAGAAATTCTGGAACTCCGTAAAATACTAAAAATAGCAACACAATCGGTGGGGTACAGCGTAAGATAAAAACATATCCCTTAGCCAAATTCTCTAAAGCTTTATCCTTAGAAAGGCTTGCCCAAGCAACTAATCCTCCTAATAACGACCCAAGTAAAGTCGTTAATAAGATAACCAATAATGTCATCGGTAAGCCCTTTATGATTTCAGGTAATGCTCCAAAAACTTTTGAAATGTCATAATTGACCATAATTTCTCCTAACTAAACTCACTTCAGAAGCTTATCAAAACATCCTACTTTACGACGTTACAATTACTTAATTGTCTACGTATGAGAAGACATCCTCACCAAAGTATTTTTTAGACAACTTTTCAAGTGTACCGTCTTCTTTTAGTTCCTTAATTGCCTTAGTATATTCTTTTGAAAACTCTTCATTCTTGCTATCACGATGCAAGAGTGGATAGGTTGGAATTCCTTTATAAGGGAACCAAGTCAATTTATCTGCATATTGATGATACGCACCATCTTTATCAGTTACAGCCTTTTCAAAAGATAATTTAATATCAAAGTAAGCATCATAACGATTTTCCAAAACCCATGCATAGGCATCTGAAACTTGGAAAGATTCCGCAGATGTCAACTCGATTGGTTGATCTTTATGCTCATCGTTGTAGTCTTTGATAACATTCCACTGAGCATTTTGTGGTGAGATTGGCACCAATCGACCATTTTGTTTTGCAAAATCAGAGATATTTTTATATTTATCTTTATCATCCTTACGAATGGTAAATCCAATAATACTTGCTCCAATTGGATCTTTCGGAATAATAAATTTTTTAGCACGTTCATCTGTATACCACGCGCCCTTAGTACCAATATCATATTTACCTGACTCTAAACCAATCAAAAGGTCATCATCACTTGTTCCAGTATATTCAAATTTGTACTGTGGAAGCTTTTTATCAATTTCCTTTAATACAGCTACCTCATAGCCATCAGAATTACCATCCTTATCAACAAAATCATAAGGAACATAGTTTTGAGTATGGGCAACCTTTAATGTTGTTACCTTTCCAGAGTCTGATTTTGCTTTTTTAGCTCCTGTTAAGTTGCGTCCAATAACTGTAGCCCCAATAAGTGCTACAACAACTGCTCCACCAATAATCCATGTCTTTTTACTCATATTAATCTCTCCTTTTTCTTACAAAATTGCTGCTTCACGTACCCATTCAATACGCTCATGGTTAATATCACTTGGAATCGTGCAATCAGCACCAATGATTAACCCATGAGTTCCAGTATCAGCAATAATCTCCCTAACCTTTTCTTGAATAGCTTTTTTAGTTCCAGTATATAGAAGACCATCTTTTCCATTTTCAAACCCACCAAGAACTGTACGACCTCCAAAAATGTTACGGCCTTTTGCCAAACTAATTCCCTCAGGACCAACCGCCCAATTAACTACCTGAGCAGGATAATCTTTAAAGAGTTCGATGTTATTGCGGGCCCCTTCGTAGCCACAAATATGTAGGATATTGTGACCCTTGGCCTCATTGGCTGCATCTAAAACCTTTAATTCACTTGGAGCAATGATTTCCTTATAAATATCAGCGCTAACACGATTATCTTGAATACTTTGAACACTTAGGTAAATACCATCAGCACCAGCTTCTTTAATCACTCTCTGACTAAGACTTGCAATGTCTTCTCCAATAACATCTAAAACATGCTTCAAAGCTTCACGGTTCTCCTCAATGTAATCTGCGATAGTATCATCTCCACCTGAAACCTTTCCAACTAACCATTTAAAATAAGTAACCGGAGCGAAGATATTGTAAATTGCAACAATATCTTCAGGAAAATCAGCAATCAAACTTTTTACAAGTTCAACTTGAGCAGAAATCCAAGGATGATTTGCACCTAAAGGTTCAATTGTTTGCAAATCACTGATTGACTTAAAGTCTTTAAAAACAGGCTGTGGATATGCAAAGAAACCATCACTCATCAATTTAACAAAATCAGGTTTGACTTCTTCTATAAATTTTTTATGACCAGCCTTATTTTTATCAATAATTTCTGGATTTTCAAAACCATGTAACCACTCTGCTTCAGTAGTAAAATGATGCCAAAATCCCACCGGGACACGATCAACACTTTCTCCACGAAATGCTTTCAAAACTAACTCTCTTTTTTCTGACATAAGAATCTCCTTTTCTCTTATCCTAATATCAACAGCTAATGAACATACCTAAAATACTTTCAACTCCTATTATCACTAGCTGCTTCAAAACTGAATGACATTATCTTATCAGAGATTATCACATCCGAAAAATAAAGAAATTTTATCCCTAGCCATAAATAAAATTTATGATATAGTAACCCAAATAACGTTAAAACCTATTGTTAACTTCTTTTAAGTACATATCCTTACATAGTATTATTACCGTCAGCTATAAGTAATTCTTAACGCCAATATAAAGAATTACTATCACAAACACCATTTAATCTCTATTCTTCCTGAATAACCACTTCTCTAACTAACTTTGCTATAATAGTCTCAACTAAGCCAAAGGAGTTTTTTATGACAACCTTATACGATTTTACAGTTTCAGATCAAGCTGACCAGCCCGTATCCCTAAATGATTATAAGGGCAAGGTCGTCTTAATCGTCAATACAGCAACAGGTTGTGGTTTGACGCCACAGTATCAAGGTTTGCAGGAACTTTATGACAAATACAAAGACCAGGGTTTCGAGATTCTTGATTTTCCTTGTAATCAATTTATGGGGCAGGCCCCTGGTAGTGCTGAAGAAATCAATACCTTCTGCACCCTCAATTACCATACTACCTTCCCTCGTTTTGCCAAAATCAAGGTCAATGGTAAGGAAGCAGAACCACTTTTTGATTGGCTAAAACAAGAAAAATCTGGACCGCTTGGGGCTAGAATCGAATGGAACTTTGCTAAGTTTTTGATTAACCGTGAAGGTCAAGTCGTCGAACGCTTTTCTTCCAAAACTGAACCACTAAAAATGGAAGATGCTATCAAGGCTCTTCTTAGTAACTAAAAACAAAAAACGAGAGTGAAACTAGAACGACAATCTTTAACTGTCGCTAGTTCTGCTCTCGTTTTCTGCGTTAAGAAAAAAAGTATAGAAAGAAATTTTGCTTTATTTTAGAACAAAGCTGTCAATGCTGTAATTAAACCAAAGATAATACCTGGTGCATTGGCCGCAGCAAGGGGAAGGTCACGTTCTTTTTTAAAGAGACCATAGTAAACCCAAAGGCTACAGTTGACTGCAGCTACCAATGGTTGGATAAAGTTTCCTTTATGACCAGACAAATTGTCCATGATTTGTGGTACGTATGATACATACATCATAACTGACATGAAGGTTGCCACCCAACCAAGGGTTTTCATTTGTTTATCTGACATTCGAGACTCCTCTTTCATAAAATTCTATTTGCCTTATACATCTAGAAATATTTCAAGACATGTTTTAATGCACTAAAATTAAAACAGTGTCTATCTTACGCTTTAACAATAGAGAATTCAAGAATTTCGGGACAATGTTAAGAAGATGTAAACTATCACAAGATTGTGATAGTGCATTTAGTCTCTTATGTAGCGTTTTCATAAGAGAAAAAGACCTCTTTAAGAGGTCTAAAGTCAATGAATCTTCTATTTTTTCTCATTAAAAAACACTGATATTAAGGATTACTGTCATAAATCATTCAGCTAAAAGTACTTCTTTGATGGTTTGCTTTTGGAGTTTTCTGTTGGATAGATAAAACAGGCTTTCATAAACCACAGCAAAGCCAATCAAGGTCCAGAAGCAAACATTCCAATCAAAGCTATGCTCAATCTTTTCAGGAACTGTATCTTTGATTACACCAATCAAGATTTCCATGATGCCATATTGATAAACCGTCCCAAGAACAAATCCTAAATAGGCCCAAAAACGATAGGGAGCGAGAATATGATTTTGGCATTCACGATTGGTGTAGCCAAAAGCCTTCATCAAGGCTAAGGTTTCGCGACTTTCTGAGACGACAATCCCCAATGACAAAAAGAGAATCGAGAAAGAAAGAATTAAGCCAATCATAATCATCATGGTTTGGATGATGTCATCTGTGTAATCTCTTAAGCCAAAGGACAATTGAACCATGGCTGCAAAACACATGGAGCCAAAGACCACAAAGAACAAGATAGATTTTCTCCCCCAAATCAGTGACGAAGACAGCTCTTTTAAGAAGGATTTGTCTTTCTTGGGAGCCCTCTTTCTCCTTTGGACCTTGATTGGACTTGGAGATTTTTTCAATAAGCGAAGTGCCGGGGTTTGCAGTTGTCTTCTAGCATAACCAATCGCGAGAAGCATAAAGAAGGTCGTTGGTAGCATCACCAAGGCAAGCAAGAGCTGCCAATGAAAGTGAATGGTAATTTCTGGCAAAATCCCCTTCTCATTACGGAAGTCGTAAAAATGTCCCATCATGAGAAATGAAGCGAAATAGCCAAGAAGCGCTCCAGCTCCAAAAACTGAGTCCAAAGGTACCCAAAATCGTTTAGCCAACTGGACCATTGCTGTAGCCCAAAGCCTTTAAAAATCCCTAATTGTTCCTTGTGGTCATCGACAAATTGTTTGATATAAAAACACATGAGAAGGACCGACGTCAAGGACAAGACGACCCCACTGACCATACCACCATCCAAGAAAGCGAGACCTGGGCATCATAGTAAGTCTGAATCATGGGATTGGTTTTAGAAATCTCCAACTGCTCGATATCCAGGTAAAAAAATTCAAGAAGAGATTGGACCACAAAGACCGCACAGGCTCCAATGATACTAACGACAACTAATTTTTCGAATATCTTTTACTGAAAACATGGCTTACCATCCAATCTCATAGGCAGTCTGAGGCTGATCATTGGTCACAACTTCGAGAATTTTGCCACTATTGACACGAATGATGGTTCTAGCCATATCCGCAATATTTTGGTTGTGCGTCACCATGATCAAGGTAAAGCCTATCTTTTCTTTCAGTTTCCAGATATAGTCGAGAATCTTGCGTCCTGTTTCTTCATCGAGGGCACCCGTCGGCTCATCCAAGAAGAGAATCTCTGGCTTTTTGGCCAAGGCCCGAGCAATGGACACTCTCTGCTGTTCCCCACCCGACAATTCACTCGGATACTTGTCCAGCTTATCGCCAAGACCCAAATCTTCTATGATCTGCAAAAAATCATGATTGTTTGCCAGATCAGCTCCCATCTTTACATTTTGTCTAACCGTCAGATTCGGTAATAGATAATACTGCTGGAAAATAAAGGCAATCTTCTCACGTCTAAAGGCCGTCAATTGAGCATCCGTGAGTTGAGACAAATCTTGTCCTTGAATGAGGATATGCCCCTCGTCCACCTTTTCTAAGCCTGATAACACATTTAAGAGAGTTGATTTCCCTGATCCAGAAGGACCGAGGATAACCACATCATCCTGGTCTTGAATCTGCAAATCAATCCCCTTTAAAACCTTGGTTTGGCTGTAACTTTTGTGAATATTTTCTAGTTGAATCATTTCTTTCCTACCATTTCTTTGATGAGAGATTGACAAACCTCTGTCAGTAATCCAATCACTTCTTCCATGCGGAACTGATAAATACCAGAAGCAACCATAGAGGCCATCCCGTGTGAGTAGATAAATAGATGCTGGTACAAGCGACTAGCCTCCCCTACAGTCAAAGGATAGTCTGCAACAATCGAATCCAGAACCAATTGGTAACTATGATCCTTCATGGGAAGAAAATCTTGAAAGCGACGAATCGGATCTTTGCTAGGATTTTGGAAAAGCAATTGAAAGAATTGGGGCTCTTTTGAGGCGAAAAGGATATAAGCAACTCCGACAGATCGAAAAGGCTTCTCATCTTCTAAGGCCTTGCGAATATACTCCACCACGACCATCTCCGCCACACCAATAACCTCTGCTTGTAATTCAGCCATATTAGCAAATTGCCCGAAAATGACTCTCGGTGTGGCTCCCAGTTTCTCCGCTAATGCTCGAGCAGTTAAACTAGCCATGCCCTCTTCTCTCACCAATTGTAAAGCTGTCCCAATGATAGTCTCTTTACTAAATTTAACTTTGGGTGGCATAAGACTCCTTTCACGCAACGTTCGTTGCGCAACACATGTTGCCTAAAAGATATCATAAAAAGGAAAGGCTTGTCAAGAAAAAACTGAAGACCACAAAACAAAAAACCAGACTACCGATAAGAGTGTAATCTGGTTTGATAACAAGATTCTAAGGCAAATCATTTCCTGCAGCTAGGTAGATTTGGTACCATTCCTTGCGCGTTAGGGTAACTTCTGCTGCTTTCCCTGCTTCAAGGACATGTTGTGGCTTGGTCGTTCCAATGACTGCCTGCATCTTACCTGGATAGCGAAGGACCCAAGCAAGGGCGATAGCTGTCGGAGTGACTTGGTATTTTTTCGCCAAGTCATTGAGGACGTGATTGAGGTCCGCAAACTCTTCATTGCCGACAAAATTTCCCTTGAAATAGCCATGCTGGAGGACAGACCAGGCCTGAATCACCGTATCGTATAAGCGACAATACTCAAAGACACTGCCATCTCTCACAGCTGCTTTTGACCCTTCCATATTGACATGAAAACCAGCTTCAAAGCTCGGTGTAAAGGCAGCACTCAACTGCAACTGGTTGACCTTGAGAGGTTGTTTGACTGCCGTTTTGAGCAATTCCATCATCATAGGATTTTGATTGGATACCCCAAAATGACGGACCTTGCCAGCTTGCTCCAAGTGATTAAAGGCTTCTGCCACTTCTTCAGGCTCCATGAGGGCATCCGGTCGGTGAAGGAGAAGACTATCTAAGCGTTCAATCTGCAAACGCTCGAGGATGCCATCAACGGAGTCCAAAATATAGTCCTTAGAAAAATCAAAATAGGTAAAGCCATCTTTTCGAATTCCACACTTAGACTGGATCCACATCTGGTCCCGAAGATCAGGACGACGTTTGAGGACCTTACCAAGGAGCTGCTCACACTTACCATTTCCATAAATATCCGCCAGATCAAATGTGTTAATTCCAATCGACAAGGCTGCCTCCACCAAGGCCTCCACCTCATATTCACTCAATTCGCTAATACGCATCATCCCAAGGACAATCGTTGACAAACGCTCATTTTCAGCAAAATCAATATACTTCATCTCTGTCTCCTTTTCTGTATCTCTATTGTAGTGAAAAGGGTTTCGAAAATCAATTTACAGATTTTTTTGCATTACAGGTCTTAAGACAAATGATTTTGTTCAGCCAGTACGTAGCCGACTGACTAAGTTAAGGTGATTATTTGTCGCCAAAAACTTTGAAACGGCCTTCTGTTTGGATGTCCTTATCTCCAGCTGGTGCTACGATTTGACCAAATGGTGCTTGGGCACGGAGCTTCCAGTTCGCTGGGATATCATATTTTTCAGCCAATTGGGCATCAACAAGTGGGTTATAGTGTTGCACGTTCATGCCGATATTCTTCTCAGCCAAAGCCAACCATGTCGCATAAAGAGCGATTCCGTGACCTTGTTCTGACCAAATTGGGAAGTTATCTGCGTAAAGTGGGAATTGCTCTTGAAGGTCTTTCACCACATCTTGGTCTTCATAGAAGAGAATTGTTCCCTTAGCTTGGGCAAAACCTTTCAAACGTTCTTTTGTTCCCTCGAAGGCTTCTGCAGGTGTCACTTTTTCAAGCTCAGAGTAAGCAATCTCATTCCAGAAGGCATCTGATTCTTCATCTAGCAAAATCACCACACGTGATGTTTGTGAGTTGAAAGCTGTTGGTGTGTTAAGGACAGCTCCTTGAATAGTATCAATCAATTCTTGATTTGAAAGTTCCACATCTTTTCCCAATGCATAGATAGAACGGCGTTTTGTTTGTAAATCTGTAAAGTTTATCATCGTTATTCCTCTTTATTTGTGATATATGTTAATTGTTAGGTTTATTTGTATTAACTTTGATTACAATAACCATTATAGACCTTTCAAATGTAATGCCAATGGTTACGACTTGAAAATCACTAATTATTGATATTTTTTCTTACCCGTGTCAAAATACCATCATTATCCTCGAATGTTAAGGCATTAGAAGATAACCATTTGACCTCGGCTCCACGATTATTAGCACGCTCTGCAATAGCAATCAAATCTCCCTTGTCTTCTACTTCAACGATGTAATAAGCAAGACCAGGCATATCTTCTTCACGTTTGGCTAAGTTTTTTCCACCCCATTCGTTGACCGCCAAGTGATGATGGTAATCACCTGAAGCAATCCAACTAGCACTTGGAATGGTAAACTTATCTGCCAGTTCCAAAACCTCCTGATAGAAAGCTGAAGCTAACTGACTATCCTTGACTGATAAATGAATATGTCCCATTCGGGTTTCCTCAGCAATGACAAAAGGTTCAACCTTGCGTCCCATCTCGTAAATTTCTTGGGCTGAGAGTTCTTCTGTTACCCCAACAATGCGACCGTCCTCACGAATATCCCACTCAGCGACTGGCTTATCTCGATAGAGCTCAATACCATTGCCCTCAAGGTCTTCCAAATAAAGAGCTTCACTATAACCATGGTCAGCTGCACCAACAAAAGGATAGTCCAGCTCAGCAATATGTTTGAAAACATCAGCCAGATCCTCGCGAGACGGCAACAAAATCGCCATATGGTAAAGACCGTAACTGGACTTGACCGCTTCTTCACGATTAGTTTGAATCAAGTGGACCAAAGGCTTGTTTCCAGATCCCAAGATAACCTCTTTTTCCGTTTGGGAGAGGATTTCAAGACCTATAATCTGTGAATAAAAGGCTGTCTGACCAGCCAAATCCTTAACATTTAGCACTGCCTCTGCTAAATAAATCTTACTATTGTAATCGTATGTCATATGATTTTTCTCCTATGTTGTAATCTTTCATATGACAATATTATACTTAGTTTAATTGTAATGTCAATTATTACAACTCAGGAATAAAAAAAGAAACCGAATAACTTTCGACTTCTTAGCGTTTACTGACTAAACTATCAAGCTCCGGCTTCTTTCCAGTTTGCCTTGGCATCTTTTAAAATACTAGCCAGGGTTTTCTTTTCAAGCTCTTTTTCCATAGCCTTTTGAACGTCTTCTAGGCTCTGGTCCAAAATACCATGGATGTTACGCCCAATTGGACAAGCTGGGTTAGGATTATCGTGGAAACTAAAGAGTTGACCACTTGGGCCGATGCTATCAACAGCACGATAAACCTGAAGAAGGTTGATCTCTTCTGGATCCTTGAGCAAGCTAGCTCCACCTGTTCCCCTTTGAACTGAAATTAAGTCTGCTTTCTTTAGTTGCGACAAGGTTTTGCGGATAATAACAGGGTTAACTCCCACACTACCAGCCATAAAGTCACTGGTTAACTTAGTTTCATTTCCCTTATTTTGTGCTATAAGAGTCAAAATATGAACGGCAATGGTAAAGCGACTTGGAATTTGCATATTTGGGACCTCTCATTCTTCTTTGCTATTTTACTTGATTATAACAAAAAGAAAGTTGTAAAACAAGGAGTTACAACAACTTGAGAAGTCAATCTTAGCGCTAAAAAAGATAGAGCCATTATAGACTCTATCTGATTGTGTTTGATGATAAACAACTAGAACTGATAAGCTATATTATTCTCGCTTACTGAGGCTCTAGTTGGGTCTTTTGTTTCTTACGGACACCCTGCCCCTCAATATGCTGTTTGACCAAATCCACAACTTCATCATTGGTTGGCAAGTCCGAGTGCTGAGCATCTTCACCTGTAACCGTAATTTCAGTATAGCTCTTTGCTTGGTTCTGATAGATATATTTCCCAGCGGACACACTAGCATCAGGCACCAACTCGTCCGAATCATAAGTGATAGTCCCTGCTACCGAATAGACATGTAGGGTGGACGGAATATTCTTCTTACCAGCTATGAAATCCGCAAGCATGACTGATTTATTTTTGATATTGGTTTCAGTGAAATTATAGGGCGTCCCGATAGTCATGAGTGAGTTTATCTTGACATCATAGTCACTCAGATAATTTTCAATAAAGGCTGTATAAATCAGTCCACCATTGGAATGGGCCAGACCTTTAAAATTATTGAAATTGTATTTATTCTGCAAAGCTTCAAAGGCCTGATTCATCATCTTAGCTTGTTTCTTGATATTACTATAACCGTCTTTGTTATTTTCAAAACCGATAACAATGACTGGTTCGTTGTCCTTAGCCTTGATTTTGCCCTCAAAGGTGATGCGACCATTGTTCCAAACCTTGACCTTGAGGAGGCTATGCTTAACCCCATGACGGTCTTGATTGAGCTTACGTACCAAGCCATCAAAGCGATTTTCTGTAGCGGAACTCCCTGGAATCATGATAATAGGAGACAATTTTGAATTATAGAAAGTCTCGATTTCCTTAACATTTTTCCTGGTCCAACTATAAGACGGAACCGCCAAACCAATGAGAAAGACCGCAACAAGGATAAAGGCCAACTTCGTTTTTTTACTGAACTTCATTGCTTTCTCCCTCCTCTTTCAAACCGTGTTGCACCTTATTAGACAGATGAACAAAGGGAATAAAGATAGCAACATCAACCGCAAAACAGAGCAGGCTAACAGCAAGTGCCCGCAGGCTACCACCAGTTCCAATAAAGGCGTAAAGAAGGCTCGGCGTACCATCTGGTACAGGGTAAACCGCCGCAGGCATGAGGCGAATAGCCAAAGCTACCGCTGCTATTCCCATATTGACCATAGGTGCTAAAAGAAAAGGAATCAGATAAACCAGATTTAGTAAGACTGGTATCCCTACCATCAAGGGAGCCCCATTATTAAAGAGGCTAGGGAAAACACTAAGAAGACTAACCTTCTTATCCTTAAAGCTGGTTGATTTTAAGAGTAGAGCCACCAAGAGAGCCAGACCTGATCCAATACCAGCAACCAAGCCGTAACTATGATAAAGGTTTGTTAGCGTATAAAGGTGGGGAAGCCCAGTCGTCGTATGGTGGGAGACGGCATAGGTCAGATTCTCCAAGGCAAAACTATCCTCAGTAATAGCATTGTGAGCAAAAGCCTGACTATTTCCAACCCAAGCAGAGAAAGTGTTCAAAAGTCCCATCATAAAGGTTGAGAATAAATGGTTATGGGTGACAGTGATTTTCGATACATATTGACCTATGGTCTGAAAAACATTCCGTTGCTCTCCAATAAACAAAAGGATATTAAGACCAACAGCCAGAATTAGGGATAAAAAGATGGGACGAACTGTCTTAGGTTGATAAATATAGTCCTTATCCACAATCTGATCATCACTAGCTCTTGAAAAGCGAAAAATCTGGCCAACCAGATAACCCACGAAGATAGCCAGCATAATATTAATCGAAGCTGGTAAATTGATCCGTGTCAAATCGCCATCGTTTATTGGAGACATTAACAACTCTTGCGATCCTATCGTCAAGCTGACCAAAAGTGACGTCACACCAGCCGTTCCAGTACTTCTACCGTAGTGACCGGCCGTGTATTTTCCTGCAAAGTAGGTTGACAAGGGACCCGCTAAGCCACCAAGAAAGTTAGAAAGATTGCTGAGCACCTGACCAGTTATCCTAAAGGCTGGCAGCCAATCAGAAACTGAAAATAACTGGTTAATATAACCAAGCTCTGAAAAGACAGATAGCGAAATCACCCGAATAATTCCTGAAAAGAGGAAAAAGGGAAAGAGCGAAACCAAGGTTTTCTGCGTAATTTGGACGAAGCCTCGCTCACGAAACCAGAGAAACCTATGGACCAAATAGTTTATCATAAAAGACTCCTAGTAAAAGGCAAAAATAAACTTTACATTCAACGTTTTCTTTCATTATAGCACAAAGAGAGGGGCCTTACCTTAATCGTGGGTTAAAGCAAATTCCCAATCTTACTAAAAACACTTAGCTATCTCTTAATACAAGAAAAAACCATAAGTCTCCACTTCCGAGACCTATGGTCGATTATTTATTAAGCAAAAGTTGTCACATCAGAGGCGTCCAAACGAACAGACTCAAAGCCTTCTTCATTGGCTTTCCCGAAAGCAATAATTAAGATAGGTACATGACGGTCTTCATCAAGGCCAAATGCTTTGGCAAGGCCCTCTTTTTTATAGCCACCGATGGCGTTGGTATCATAGCCATAAGAACGTGCAACCAACATCAACTGCATAGCAGCAAGGCTGGCATCGATGTGGACAATTTCATTCATCATTTCGCGAGGAGCATTTTCATACATTGGTACAATGCTTGACAGTTGTTTTTCTTTGACCTCTTCAGGCATTTTTCCTTGAGCAACAGCTTTACCGTAGATTTCTTCAGCTCTTTCTTGGCTCTTCAAATCAGCAAAAATAAGGACCATGGCTGATGATGTTTCATTTTGCACCCCATTGTAGCTGACAAAAGGTGTCAATTTTTCTTTACCTTCCGCGCTTTCAACGACCACAAAACGCCATGGTTGCATGTTGACTGATGATGGTGCTGTAACAGTTTTATCTAAGATTTCCAACAATTCTTCTCGTGGAATCTTAACAGATGGATCAAAGTTACGAATGGAACGACGGTTATATACAATATCTGAAAAATCATTACTTACTACAGGCATCTTATGTCTCCTTTTTTTGATTAAATGAAAATAATATAATCAAAATTATAACACAAGACAATTGTTATCAAAAATATTTGCTACAGACGACTAAAGATTAGTCTCCTTGAGTCCTAAGCGTTTCACTTCAGAGGAATAGTAAACCATGATGGTAATGAGACTGAGTGTGATTATCCAGATTGACCAAATCTGGATATAATGCATTAGAAGGGCTGAGACAATAGCACCAACGACAAAGCTTCCTACGACAAAGCTATAATTGACAGCCTGACGACGATATTCTCTCTGATCACCACTTCCCTGAATGGCATAATAGAGGGCCGTTAACATCCTTCGATAATTTCCTGAGGTCATAAAAATCACGAAAGGATGATTCTCAATCTGACTGCCAGTAAAAGTCTTCATCATGATACCTGCAGAAAAAGCGATAATTGGGAGCTCAATCAAGGCATTTGAAGGTAGGAAAGGTAGGATGGCTGTCATTACACAAAGTGGAAGCAGACCATAAACTCGCCAATAAGCATTCTTACGTTGGTCTTTAAACCACATGCCAAAAAGAAATCCTAAAGAAAAGAAAAAGATTGAAAAGCAACGCAACAAGTTATAGTACATACTACTGTTTCGCCAGTCAGCGACCAACAAAAGGATATTCCCAGTCTGTGTGGCAACTAAACTATGGTAGTACATATGACAAAAGACATCCAAAGCCCCTCCTGAGAAACTCAACAAATTAGCCATCAGACGTGTATTTTGAGGAAGAAGGTTCCGCGATTCCATAGCATAACTTCCCTTCTAATAGTAATTGATATGATAGCCTTATTATAGCAAATTCGGGCACACACAGTATAAAAAAGCAACCCTAACGAGTTGCTTCTATCCTATTAAAAATTAACGGAACCTAGGATATTCTATGTCTTGATACTAATAGATATCACGTCTATGACCGACTTCGAGGGCAAGTATGATTAGTTCATTGTCCTGAATATTGACAATAACACGATAGGCACCAATACGATAACGCCATTGTCCAGGGCGATTGGCAACTAAGGCCTTACCCTTGGCTCTTGGATTCTCTGTCACGCGATTGAGATAAGCCTTAATTTGTTTTCTGACGAAAGGATCCAACTTTTTAAAACTTTTGGCAAATTTAGGGGTGGGTACTATCTTATAGGTCATCCCAATTTAGCACCTCCCCACCATTTTCAAGATAGTCTTCATATTCTGCCAAAGCCAAATCGGCTACTCTAGCGTCATATTCATCCTCAATGGCTTCTAAAGTTTTGGTACGAATTAATTCTGACAAGGATACCCCTTCAAATTTCGCAATGGCCTGCATGAACTTCTTATCTGCCTCTGAAACCTTCAATGTAATTGTTGTCATATCCTTAACCTCGTTCTCTTTTGTAACACCATTGTATTACCACTCCTCTTTTTTGTCAATTTTGATAATAGGTTCATACTTTTATTCGTAAAACAATAGAAAAAGCAACCCTAACGAGTTGCTTCTATCCTATTAAAAATTAACTGTATCAGGATCATCCTGAGTTTTAATGCCTTGAATCTTATCCAATACTGCCATATCTTCCTCTGACAAATCAAAGTCAAAGATATTCAAGTTGGCTTCGATATTTTTTGGTGTCACTGACTTAGGTAGTGGCAAGAAACCTTTTTGAAGGCTCCAACGTAAGGCAACTTGAGCAACAGATTTTCCGTTACGTTCAGCCACTGCTTCTACGTCTTCATTTCCAAAAATGCTACCAGTACCTAGTGGACTGTAGGCTTCAAGAAGAATGTCACGCTCTTGGCAATAGGCAACCAAATCTTCTTGGGCACAACCTGGAGCCAAAAGAATTTGATTGACATGTGGCATAATTTCAGCCGTTTCAAGGAGAGCATCAAGGTGATGCTGCATAAAGTTAGACACACCGATAGCACGCACCTTACCATCTTTGTAGGCTTCTTCCATTGCCTTCCAAGCACCTGCATTGCCAACCTTCCAAGCATCATTCTCACGAAGAGCCTTTGGATTAGGCCAGTGGATGAGCAAAAGATCCAAATAATCCACACCTAGTCTTTCAAGAGACTCGTCGATAGAGGCCTTAGCAAAATCGTAATCGTGCTTGTCATTCCAGAGTTTAGTCGTTAGGAAAATATCCTCACGCGCCACAACACTATCTGCAATCGCCTTACCTACAGAAACCTCGTTACCGTAGATTTGCGCCGTATCAATGTGTGTGTAACCCGCCTTAAGTGCGAAACTAACGCTGTTATAAGCTTCTTCCCCTTCTGGAATCTGCCAAGTCCCAAAACCAATTTAGGAATCGTAACGCCATTTGAAAGTGTATATGCTTCCATCCTGTTCTCCTTTTCAAGTTGTAACAGAATTATCTTAAAGGATATAAGATAAAATTGCAAAGATTTGCTACGGCTTGTTTGATGAATAGTTCCTTACTTCTTTTTCCGCTTCTTTTTATAGACAACACCATTTTCTTTAAGGATTTTCATGCTCACCTTTCCAACTCCTCTAATCGCTGCTACTTCCTCTTCCGTTTTCTTTTTAAAATCTTTAAAATCTATTAAGCCATGTTGACGAAGTATACGCTCCACACTTATTGAAAGACCTTGGAGGGCTTTGCTTTGTTCTATACTTTTTTCCAATTCTCTAATTAGTTTGTGCAATTCTGGATTTTTCTTTTTCGCAACATGTCTTTGTGGACGTTTTACACGATATTTTTCGATTAACCAAGTAAAATAATATTCTGACTGGGACAGATCAACGACTTGATTAAAAACCATCAAAAGACTTTTCATACTATTGGCTTCAAATAAGATAGGGTTGACTTTAAGCGTTTCGGCAACTAGACGCTCGTCATCACCTTGTTCAATCATTTTTAAATAATTTTCGAACTCTGGATTTTTTGCATAGAGAAAATCAAAATAGAAATCCGCATCCTCAATATGTCCCGTCATTAGAGAGACCGTCATCATTGGTACTATCATCAAATCTTCTTCGTGATATTCCATTTGCTCACATTCGAAAAAGTTTTTAGCCTTATCATAGTCCTCCAGATTACAATAGGTAGCCATCAATTCGTAACGGACTCCCATGTGATCCTGAACATCTATCTCTAGAATCTCTTCAAATTCCTTAATAGCAAACCGCTTCATACTGTTGCTTAAATAAAATTTAGCAAGATTATACTTCAAAGACAAATAAGGACGCTCGTCAAGATTAGCCCAGCCCATTTTTGGACCTTGATCCCACTTGGACCTTTGCTCTTTTTCTAAAGCAATTAGGCCTTTTAGATGTTCAAGTGGACTTTGAAAAGTTAAGAGCATCTGCTTAGCATCAAGATTTTCAGGATCTAGTTTTAAAGCTTCTGTCAAAAATTCCTGACTTCTCGAAGGATCTTCCTCGTGATAATGATAAGCCTCTTCAATGAGTTTCCAAGCTCTCTCCTGCTTTGAATCAGGGGAAGTGATCTCATCAAAAAGCCCTTGGTTGTATTGTCTTGCAAAATCTTCAAGAGCCATGTCCACACTGAGATACTCTGTAATATGTTCTTCTAAGAATGCTTCTGCTTTTTTTGTGAAGTCTTCAAAAGATGATGTCATCAATCTTCTCCAATCTATGTTTATTTCTCTATCTACTATTGTATACGTTTTCATAGAACATTACTATATTCTAAGTGAAATCAACAACCTCTTAAATTTTTATTGACAAAAATAGTCGCCAATCACAATACAGATAAGAATCCATAGAGTCTTATTTTGGGACATCTAAACTCAAAGTTGTATACTTATATTAGATAGAGTGCCATTGGACGATTAACGTCAAGGCATAATCTTCAAGTTTCATTTAAAGCTACAAAAAATCATTAACGCCTTGGGAGTGGTTTAGTCCCTTCTCTATATCAATAACTTTAACTCACTTTTTCATAATTTTACTTGACCACTCCCATTTTTAAAGGAATTGAAAACTGAGTTATATTTTAAAAGGAAACAGAGGTCTGTTTCCTTTTTTCTTACTTCAAACCATGACAAAAGGAAACCCTTTCGAGTTTCCTTTATCAAATATATCGTTGGAGGCAAAGTCCAATAATACTTTAGTTGAGTGGTTCAATCACGAAGCTCAATTGATAGCTATCTGCTGAGCTAACCAAGAATTCGTCATGAACTGGAGCACCCCATGAGTCGTCACCACCGACACCCATTTGAGCAGCAAGAACTTTAATCCATGTAGCATCAGATTGTTGCAATTCATATTGATGACGAGCATTTTCAATTTGTTCAGTACTGTTACGCAAAGCACTGAATTCGAATGCCTTATTAAGTGCGGTGAATTTAAGACCATTATGGTTATCATCAGATACTGTAAATTCACGAGTACCATAGTGATTACCAGATTCTTGTGGCATTAGATATGGAGCAAATGTCTTTTCAACAGATGTTTCATATCGACCAAGATAGGCACCAGGAAGTTTATCAAGGTAGCTTTCTTCTGCACCGTATCCATAATAGCTTAGGTTTGTAAATTGTGAACCGATAGCAAATTCTAGACCAAATTCAGGGAAGTTTGGCAAACCTGCTTTACCATCATAGTTTGCAGTAACAAAGATTCGACCCTTGTAATCAACTTGATAAGTCACCTTAACTTCGACATCAGACAAGCCAGGCAATTCATGAACATAAGTCACTTTAACAGAGTCATCTTCAATTTGAATTTGAGTATCTGTAACCTTACTATAGTTTCCAGCAACTTTCCAGCCTGCCATTTCGAATGGATATCCAGCACCACGATCGTTGTCAGTGTAAGCACGAGTAAAGTTAAGTTTAGGACCTTTCTCAATGAATTCAACACCGTTATACTTAGCAGATACTAGCGTATTTTGTGCACGTGAAAGCAAGATAGAGAAGTTTTGTCCTTGAATTCCGATGTTGAAGTCGCCTTCAACAACATTCAAAGGTGCTTTAACTGGTGTTTCAGTGCTAATCTTTTCAGCAACATATTGACCACGAATAATTTCATGTCCTTTTGGAGCCCATTCAGTTGCTTCATTCTGAACACAAGCAACTTCATAAATTCGTTCAGCATTTGAAGCTCCAACAGCGAATTCTACTGGGAATGTTGCTTCTTCACCTGGTTTAACATCAAAGTGATATTCACTTTCGCTAACTTTTCTACCATCTTCGTAAACTCTAGCTAGGAAAGTATAAGCAGAAAGATCTTCAAAGACATTATCATTCTTGATAGTTACTGATTTTTCATCAACAGCAATCTTAATATTAGAGTAAAGATGTTTAACTGTTTGAAGTTTTGGAGTTAGGGTACGATCTGCGAAGACAATACCATTTCCACAAAATTCGTAGTCAGAAGGTCTATCATGCCAGTCACCACCATATGATAGGAATTCGCTACCATTTGGAAGTGGTTTGTAAATAGCTTGGTCAATGAAGTCCCAAATAAATCCACCTTGGTATTCTGGATATTTCTCTAAATCAGTGTAGAGTTTCAATCCACCACCAGAGTTACCCATTGTGTGCATGTATTCACATGAAATATAAGGTTTTTGAGGATTGTTAGTGAGGTATTCTTCAATATCAGCTGGTTTCGCATACATACGACTTTCGATGTCTGTAATGTAATCAAATTCACGACACCATGTAACACCTTCATAGTGAACTGGACGAGTATTGTCAACACTACGGAAGTAATCAGCCATGTCAGCAATATCTTTACCAGCATATGATTCATTACCACAAGACCAAATGATAACACTAGCATGGTTCTTATCACGTTGGAACATGTTATTGGCACGATCCAAACAAGCAGGCAACCATTCTGGTTCACTAGCTGGGATATTCCATGAAGGTTCGCTTAGACCAAGTTTTTGCCATGTACCGTGTGTTTCAAGGTTGGCTTCATCGATAACATAAAGTCCATATTCATCACACAATTCATACCAACGTGTTTGGTTCGGATAGTGAGAAGTACGAACAGCATTGATGTTATGTTGTTTCATCACTTTGATATCCCAAAGCATATCTTCTTCAGTGATACAACGTCCTGTTCTAGCGTTAAATTCGTGTCTGTTAACCCCTTTAAAGACAATTCTCTTACCATTCAAAAGCATGAGTTTATCTTTAATTTCAAAGTGTCTAAATCCAACCTTAACTGGAACGACTTCAACAACTTGGCCATCATCCAAACATGAAGGGTCAAATTGTAAAGTTTAGGACTTTCAGCACTCCAAGGTTTGATTTGCAAATCTTCAAGACTTACAGATAGTTCACCGTCAGCATTAACAGATGCATCACCTTCTTTAACGATGCCTTCATGATCTGAAAGAACATATTTAATCTTCTTATCTTCGTAATCACCAACAGTCTTCAAATCAATATCCAATTGACCTGCTTTTGTTTGGTAATCATAATCTCCCTTAACAAAGAGATCTTGAACGTGAACTTTTGGAATAGCATACAAGTAAACATCTCTGAAAATACCGTAAAGTCTCCAGAAGTCTTGGTCTTCCAACCAGCTTGCTGTAGAGTAACGATAAACAGCTACCGCCAACTTGTTATCACCTTCAACAAGGTAATCACTAATTTCAAATTCACTAGGTGTAAATGAATCTTCACTGTATCCTACGAAGTTACCATTGACCCATACAAAGATGGAAGTGGCAACCCCTTGGAATGAGATAAATACTTTTTTATCTTTTAATGCATCATTCAAGGTAAAATGTTTAACATATGATGCAACAGCATTTGATTCTTGAGGAACTTGAGGTGGACGAAGGAATTCTTTACCATCCCAAGGATATTGGGTATTCACATATTGTGGAGAACCAAAACCTTGAAGCTCTAAATGACCTGGTACATTGATGAAATTCAAATCAGTTTCATCAAATTCTGTTTTATAAAAGTCTTTTAAAACTTGATTTGTATTCTGAGCATAGTGAATTTTCCATTTTCCATTAAGAGATTGTCTTAACTTCATCTCCCCTTCAGAAAATTCTGCAAGAGATTCAAAATACTTATGATCTGAGTGAGCGTCAACAGTATTGACGCTAACAATCTTTGGATCGTTTAAGTAAGTTTGAATTTTTTCAGTCGTGTTCATAGATTATTCTCCTTTTTTGAAGGTAATAACTTCAGACAAAGCTTCTACCTTTTCTCCAACTTCTTGTTCAAGATGGAAAGCACTGAATTTTTCTGAATTAGTTACAGTGACAAGTACTGTGTCATCAAGACCATTTTTCTCAATAATTGGTGACCAGAACTCAAGAAGTTTTTGTCCAACTTCAACACGATCACCTTGTTCTACGTAACTAATGAATCCTTCACCTTTAAGTTTAACTGTTCCGATACCAACGTGGATAAGAACAATGACACCATCTTCACTTTCAATACCAACTGCATGGCGAGTAGGAAGAACTTGACGAATGGTACCACTAATTGGTGCAAAGACAGCTCCATCAGTAGGTTTAATGGCGAAACCTTTACCCATGCTACCTGAAGCAAAGTGTTCATCATTAACACTTGAGAGGTCAACCAAATGACCAGTTGTAGGGTTTACAAGAGATACGACGTTAGCTTTAACTTCATTTTCAGAAGTTGCTACGCTAAAGCGATGTTCCAATTCTTCAACAATTTCAGCGTGACGTGCTTCAGTCAAAGTGATTTTACGAGCAATAATGAAGGCTCCGATGAGCATAGCTGCTGCTGGGAAACCAAACATGCTAAGCTTAAAGATAGACTGTTGATGTGTTGTAATAGTTGATGCTGAGGCACCTGTTGTCATACCAGCAGCTACGGCAATTGTAGAAACAAGCCAGTTTGACATCGCACCACCAAGTTTATCAACAAGTGGACGAACTGACAAAGTAAGTGATTCATCACGGTGTCCCAATTTCCATTGACCATATTCTACTGAGTCAGAGATAATCATGAGGATAACAAGGAACACAAGAGGTTGTGGAATAAAGAAGAGTTCAGCAGCAGTCAAGATCATTGGAAGTGATGTTCCTGCAATACTAAAGATTCCAATACCACCGAGCATTACTGCGATACATCCATAGAACAAACGTTTACGGTTGAATTTACCAGCTAGGCTAGGGAAGAGTGAAACTGAAACCAAACCAACAACTGTATTCAATCCGTAAAGGATTGAGTATTTCCCTGGATCACCAAGGATAAATGTGAAGTAAAAAAGTTGAAGAGCATTAAGTGTATTAATACCAAGACCATAGAACCAATATCCGAGAGACAACCACATCAATTGGTCGTTTTTACCAAGAACTTTAAAGACTTGTTTAAGGCTAGTTTTTTCTTTGTTATCACGAAGTTTTGACTCAACTTCACGTGTACCAATACCAACAGCAATTGATGTAATCACACCAATGAGAGCAACGATAAATGCAAACCAGAACCATCCAGATTTATCTCCAGAGCCACTGCTGTTCGTCATTGAGAAGAACAAAACGATTGGCATGATGGCAACACCTACAATATTGGCACCAATCGTAGAACCAATACGGGCAAAAGTTGCCATTTTTCACGTTCATGACTGTCAAGAGACAAGGCAGGAATCATTGACCAGAAACCGATATCTTTAATTGAGTAGAAGACATCCATTACAAGGTAGATAATTCCGAAAAGTACAAGGTACAAGAAAGGATTTGTTTTATTCAAACCACCTAAATCGGTGAAGAGAAGCAACAAGGCGATAGAACTGATGATACCACCACCAACTACCCATGGTTTGAATTTACCATACTTAGTATGAGTGTTATCAATCATGTTACCGATCAATGGATCGATAAATACTTCCAAGATACGCAAAATAGCGATGATGTTAGTAATTAATAGTACGTAGTGACTATTTTGCTTTGGATCACCTGTGTTAAACAAGTGAGTTGTCACAAACATGATAAAGTATGTTGACAACGTTGCATAGAAGACGTCGTTACCAAAAGCACCAGCTGAATAGGATAGACGAGACTTCATTTGACCTTTAGATTTTCCCATTACGAAAACCTCCTGTTAGTTGTTTTTTGATTACGCTTACATTATATAAGTATTAGTTTAAACCGTCAATAGTTTTAGTGATATTTTACTAAACTTTTACTAAACATAATTATTTTGATGAATTAAAATATTGGAAACCGATTTCATAGCTTACACTATGCCCCTCCTCCAAGATGATATCTCCAAAATCTCTATGATTAACGGCATCTGGGAGTGTTTGTGCTTCCATGGCTATAGCTTCTCGTCCTTTTGCAATTGTTCCTCGATCTCTCGCAAAGTAAATATTATCCTCTATATTATCCATAGTATAAATAACTAAACCATTTCTGTTAGAGAAGATTTCAATACCATCTCCGCTTTCTTTGTCATGCAAAATAGCTACTTCTTTCACATGATCACAAGTTTCCCCTCCAACTACAAAGGCATCATCAAAACCGTTATTTGCTTCAATTCGAGGTAGTAAGTCAGTTGTCTTTCTAAAATCATAATTCGTTCCATCTACATTAATTTTTTGTCCTGTTGGAATTAACTCAGAATCCAACTCTAAACGATAGTCTGAATAGATTTGTAACTCATGGCTTGATAAATCCTGTTTGTCGCTAAGATTAAAGTAAACATGGTTTGTCGGATTAAAGACTGTTGACTCTGTAACATCGAAGGCTTCAAAGAGTATTGTTAAGCGGTTATTATTGTTAAGTCTATAACTAATAGAGACTGTAACATCACCAGGAAAGCCATCTACACTTGAATAAAGTCTTCTACTAAATTTAGTCTCAACATAGTCATCATTCAGGTTTGTGACATAGTTCCAATTTTGAACCTGCATCCCTTTTGGACCACCATGTAAACAGTTTTCTCCCTCATTCTTAGGAAGACTATAGAGAACCATATTGTGAGTATACGAAGCTTTCCCAATTCTTCCAGCAACCCTTCCAATGGACTGGCAGGCACATAAGTTATTCTTATAGTAATCCTCGTAATCACTGAAACCAAGTACTATATTTTTAAGAGCACCAGTTTCCGTTGGAACCAAAAACTCCTGAAGTGTAGCACCTGTTGTGAGTGTGGAAATGACAACACCATTATTATTTTCCATTGAAATTTTACTGACATCGCCTGAATCAACTTTTCCAATAATTTCGCAGCTTATTTTCATATTTTTTCCTCAAAAAACAAAGAGTACAATAATTATATATACTCTTTGACCCTTTGTTTATTATTTTAATTATCCTCGATCATCGTACCCTTTTGGATGGCTAGAATGCCATGCCCAAGCACTTGCGATGATTTTTTCGATGTTATCAAATTGTGGTTTCCATCCAAGAACTGTACGTGCTTTTTCAGATGAAGCAATCAATGTATCAGGATCACCAGGACGACGATCAGCTTTTTCAGCTGGAATTTCTTTACCAGTTACCTTACGAGCGGCTTCAAGGATTTGAAGGTTTGAGAAACCTGTTGATGAACCTAAGTTAAAGGCTGTAGATTCATTACCTTTACGAAGGTATTCAACAGCAAGGAGGTGAGCATCAGCCAAGTCAAATGGGTGAACATAGTCACGAACATTTGTTCCATCAGGAGTGTTGTAGTCATCACCAAAAATCATGATTTTTTCACGAACACCTTGAGCTACTTGAAGGATAATTGGAAGAAGGTGAGTTTCTGGACCGTGGTCTTCACCGATAGATCCATCAGGTTTTGCACCAGCGACGTTGAAGTAACGAAGGGGCACATATTTAATACCATAAGCTTTATCAGACCACTTCATGATAGTTTCCATCATCAACTTACTTTCACCGTATGGGTTGATAGGTTTTTGTGGTGTTGTTTCAAGAATTGGAATTTCTTCTGGGATACCGTAAGTTGCTGCTGTTGATGAGAAGACAATGTATTTAACACCGCATTCGTTCATAACTTCAAGCAATTTAACCATTCCAGCTGTATTGTTATCAAAATATTTGAGTGGTTTTTCCATTGATTCACCAACCAATGAATAGGCTGCAAAGTGAATAACGGCATCAACATCTGGGTTTTCTTTGAAGACCTTTCTCATAAAATCTTGATCAGAGAGATCGCCTTGGTAGAAAATAGCATCTGGATGTACGGCAGCACGGTGACCGGTTACCAAACTATCTACTACTACTACTTTTTCTTGACCGTTTTCAACTAAGCGATCAACCATGTGAGAACCGATATAACCAGCTCCACCTAATACTAAAATTGCCATTTCTTATCTCCTTTCTTCAGAAAAAACAATTAATCAGCTAAATTTACAAAATCTACAAATGCTTTAAACTGATCTAAGCCTTCACTATTAGTCTTATAAACACCTGCATCTTCTAGTACACGAGCAAAGATATCTGCAACAGATTGTCGAACAACTTCTGTTACTTCCTCGGCCGTAACATTTGTATTTTGAGCTTTGAGTTCATCTGCCCATTCTTGGTGAATTGGAGCAACTTGGTTGCCTTGACCCAATAGATAATCTTCAACATCTTTAAGTTCTGTTTTCAAACGAGGTGGAAGAATGGCTAATCCCATAACCTCAATCAAACCGATGTTTTCTTTCTTAATGTGTTGAACATCTTTATGTGGGTGGTAGATACCGTCTGGATGTTCTTCAGAAGTTTGATTGTCACGAAGAACCAAATCCAATTCAAATTTGCCGTCTTTTCTACGAGCAATTGGGGTAATTGTGTGGTGAGGTTGCCCATCAGACTCAGCCAAGACTCCAGCTTTTTCGTCTGAATAGCCACGCCAGCAATTTAGAATTTTGGTTGCAAGAGCAATAAGTCTTTCCTTGTCTTCACTTCTTAGACGAAGAACAGACATAGGCCAATTAACGATACCAGTCTCAATATCAGAGTATCCATCAAAGCTAACTTTTTCTTTAATGCCTGCTACTTCCATTGGGAAAGTGTGGCGACCACCTTGATAGTGTTCGTGTGTAAGAATTGAACCACCTACAATTGGAAGATCGGCATTTGAACCTGCGAAGTAACCAGGAAATGCTTCAACAATTGATAGGAGACGACCAAACGTCAATGGACTGATGTGCATTGGTTCGTGCTTACCATAAAAGAAGATAGAATGTTCATTAAAGTAGGCATATGGTGAATATTGGAAGCCCCAATCATTTTCTTCCATTTGGAAACGAATAACACGGTGGTTACTACGAGCTGGGTGATTGATGCGACCTAGATAACCTTCATTTTCCATACAAAGTTGGCATTTAGGATAATCAGAAGTTACCGCATTTTTAGCTGCAGCGATGGCTTTTGGATCTTTTTCAGGTTTTGAAAGGTTAATCGTAATTTCCAAGTCACCGTATTTAGTTGGAGCTTTATAAGCGATATTTTGAGCAATTGCCTTTACCTTAACATAATCATTGCGTTTACTAAGGTCATAAAAATCAGCAATTGCCTGCTCTGGGTTTGATTTATAGGTATCCCAGAAGTTACGATTGACAGCACTAGGGCTTGGTGTAATCAAGTCCATGAGTTGAGCACCGATGATATCTTGTTCTTCATTAAGTTCACCTACAGAACCAGCTTTAACACCTGCTTGAAGCAACTGGTCTTTAAGGTCAATCAATTCAGAGCTTTCAGTTTCGACATCAGCAACCCCCCTCTCCAACCAAAGCAAAAACTTTGTTTGTCAAATAGATACGGTCTAATTCCTCATAGTCACTGTTTTCAATAACCAAAGTTACAAAAGCGTTTACTAAATTTTCAGCCATAATCTCTACTTCTTTCTCATTAATCAAGTACTCGTGAACCACCAGCTACTTCAGCGATATAGAAGCTTGGTGCATAACCAACGACTTCTTCATAACGTTGACCAACTGCTTTTTTAAAGTCTTCAACTTTATCTTTGTTTACAAGTGCAATGGCACATCCACCGAAACCAGCTCCTGTCATGCGGGCTCCTAATACTCCTTCTTGTTCCCATGCTGTATGAGCCAAAGTATCAAGCTCAAGACCTGTCACTTCGTAATCATGTTCCAATGACACGTGAGAAGCATTCATAAGACGACCAAAGCCTTCCAAATCACCTGATTCAAGTGCTTTACGAGCTTGAAGTGTACGTTGATTTTCAAGAACCGCATGACGGGCACGTTTGATACGGTTTTCATCTTTAATCAAGTAGCTGTATGCATCAAATGTCCAAAGGTCCAATTCACCAAGTGTTTGGATATCAAGTTTCTTGAAGTTCAGATACAGCTGTTTCACATTCAGCACGACGTTCATTGTATTTAGAATCTGCCAATTCACGACGTTTGTTAGTGTTCATGATAACAACAACATTATCTTTAAGGTCAAGCGGCACCAAGTCATACTCTAAAGTATTTGTATCCAAGTAAATCGCACGTTGATCAGCTCCCATACCAATAGCGAATTGGTCCATGATACCAGAGTTAACGCCGATAAAGTCGTTTTCAGTTTGCTTACCGATTTTAACCAAGTCAAGGCGTTCCAATTTAAGGTCATAAAGTTTTTCAGCAATAACACCAATCAATAATTCCAAAGAAGATGATGATGACAAACCTGATCCATTTGGAATGTTACCATAAATGTAAATATCCATACCTGAGTCAATCGTATGACCAGCTTCTTGCAAGAAATGAAGAACACCTTTTGGATAGTTTGTCCAGTTGTGTTCTTTTTCAAAACGAAGATTTTCAAGTGGTACTTCGATGATGCCCTTATCTTCAAAGTTACCTGAGAAGAAACGCAAAACTTTGTCATCACGTTTACGGGCTGCTCCGTAAGTACCTAGAGTAATAGCTGCTGGGAACACATGTCCACCGTTGTAGTCCGTATGCTCACCAATCAAATTAATACGACCAGGTGAAAAGAAAGTATGATCTGCTTCTACTCCAAAGACTTCTTTAAAAGCTTCTCTTAGTTGTGTTGTTTTCATAGAATTTTCCTCGCTTATTCTTTTTTACACTAACAGTGTAACCCCTTTCACAAGGAAAATCAATATTTTTACTGTTTTTTTAGTAAAAAATAGGTAAAATTTTAGAATTTATGATATACTTTGGATGAAAGGAGAACAATATGGCTACATTAAAAGACATTGCTTCATTAGCAGAGGTCTCAATCGCGACTGTTTCACGTGTTCTCAACCAAGATGAAAGCCTTTCCGTTACTGAAGAAACCAGGCACCGTATTTTAACTGCGGCAGATGAATTGGGATACACTAGACACCAAAAAAGCGGTAATTTTAAGAAAGAGAAACACCAGATTGCCATTATCCAATGGGTCAGTGAAGAAGACGAATTAGATGACATCTACTATTATAATATTCGACTCGGCATTGAAAAAAGGGCTCAGGAACTCGACTACGAGATTCTACGTTATTTCAATGACATTCCTTTTAGTCTCGCTGAAGAAGTCATAGGTATACTTTGTATCGGAAAGTTTAGTCGTGAACAGATTACTGAATTGGAATCATTGGGTAAATCACTGGTCTTTGTAGATAGTGATACCCTACTTCAGGGACATCCTTGTGTGACAACTGACTTTGAAAATGCTGTTCAGACTGCCCTCCAATATTTAAAAAAACAAGGGTGTCAATCAATCGGACTTTTAACAGGTGAGGAGAAGACAACCGACTTGCAAGAAATTATTCCTGATTCACGTCGGCGTGCCTATCGCAATTTTTGTATTGAAGAGGGAATTTACGACGCTAATCTCATTTTGACAGGAAACTTTAGTGCGCTATCTGGTTATGAACTTATCAAAGCTAAACTGGAGACAGAGGAGAAACTTCCAGATGCCTTTTTTGCCGCAAGTGATAGCTTAGCTATTGGAGCACTCAAAGCTTTTCAAGAAGCTGGCCTCATTGTTCCAGATCAGATTCAAATCATTTCTTTTAACGATACAATCATGGCAAAACAGGTATTTCCTCCCCTATCTTGTGTCACTGTCTACACTGAAGAAATGGGGCGAACTGCCATGGACGTCCTCAATAAGCAAGTCTTGTCCCCACGAGAAATTCCAACTCTTACCATGTTGGGTACGAAGTTAACCTTAAGGGGTAGTACGAAGGAAAAGACAATCCAACTGCCAACTAACCCATGATTACTCAATAGACTAAAAAGTGGTCGTCAACTGTAGTTGACAACCACTTTTTATTTCATCTTCACACAAATGGCATCCCAGGCTTGGAGTTTGCCTTGGTCTGTAATTGGCTCTAATTCGGTATTTGCAATGACAACTTCTGCTCTTTCGAAATCATAACAGAAGTCTTGTTCTTGGTCTGATAAATTGACTACAACCAGATAGCTACTATCTTTAGTCTTACGAATATAAGCAAATACTTTTGAAGCTGTCTCCAAGAGTTCAAAGTCAGCATCTACCAACCAATCTTGAGTTTTACGAAGCGCAACGAGCTTCTGATAGGTATAGAAAATCGATTCTGGATTGGCAAGGGCTGATTCAACATTTATGTCCTTATAGTTTGGATTAACAGGTAACCAAGTCTTATCCGATATGCTAAATCCAGCATTTTTAGAAGTATCCCATTGCATTGGTGTTCGAGCATTGTCACGACCCACCTGACGGATTTGGTCCATGATAACTTCTATCGATGCCCCTTTTTCGAGAGCTTCTTTGGCATAGTTGAGAGATTCAATGTCATTCAATTCTTCCAAAGTTCTAAATGGATAATTGGTCATGCCGATTTCTTCGCCCTGATAAATGTAAGGTGTTCCCCTCATCAGATGAAGGAGGATAGCCAAGGCCTTAGCTGACTTCTCACGATAGACACCAGTATCTCCCCACATTGAGAGAATACGAGGCAGATCATGATTATTCCAAAAAAGTGAGTTCCACCCTTGTCCCAACTCTAACTCGGTTTGCCATTTATTAAAAATAGCCTTAAGCGCTGTAACATCCAACTCCTTCTCATACTCCCATTTAGGACTATCTGGCTTATGCTGAAGTCCAATATGTTCAAACTGAAAAACCATGGAAAGTTCTTGATTATCTGGATTTGAATACTGTTTAGCAATTTCAGGTGTTGCTCCCCAGGTTTCACCAACGGTTAGAAGGTCATGCTTTCCAAAGCTTGCCTGGTTCATCTCCTTGATGTAATCGTGAAGTTTTGGACCGTTTGTATCAATCAGTTGATCTGGGATCTTACCAATCATATCAATCACATCCATGCGGAAACCACCGATTCCCTTATCAATCCAGAAATTCATCATGTCATAAACTTTCTGGCGCAACTGTGGATTTTCCCAATTGAGGTCTGGCTGTTTCTTACTAAAGAAATGCAGATAATATTGCCCTGAGGTCTCATCATATTCCCAAGCGGATCCACTAAAGATAGACACTAACTCATTAGGTTTGTCTCGCCAGATGTAGAAATCACGTTCAGGACTTTCTGGATTTTCACGCGCTTCGATGAACCAAGCATGTTCATCAGAGGTATGGTTAACCACCAAGTCCATAACAATTTGAATATCACGCTTCTTAGCCTCCTCCAAAAGCTCATCCATATCGTTCATATCCCCAAAAATGTCCGCAATAGCCTCATAGTTTGCAATATCATAACCATTGTCATCCATTGGACTGTCATAAACAGGCGAAAGCCAAAGGGCTGTGATTCCAAGTTTTTGAAGATAGTCTAGCTTACTTGTAATCCCCTTGAGGTCACCGATGCCATCACCGTTGGAATCCATGAATGACTTGGGGTAAATTTGATAAATTGTAGCCTTGTGCCACCAGTATTTTTGCATGATTCTACTCCTCGTATTTATTATCATCGTGAGTCTGATAGTTCTATTTTACGTTATTCTAGAAGTTATGCAAGCGTTTTCTCTCGTTGTTTAAAACATTTCAATGACCTATACTCCAGACTCCTTAAATTTTTGGTAATGTTGAAAAACAATAGAGTTGAAATGTAAGGTTAGCCTTTGCTTATTTTAACAATACAAAAAAACGATAGTTAATACCTTAACCATCGCTTTTTACTTTTTGGGCAAGACCATAACAAAGCGCCTCCCCGTAGAACTTTCCTCAAATCTATAGCTAAGTTCCTCATGTTCTAGAAGGTATTTGACCACAAAAAGTCCTAATCCTCCTTCTTTCTTAGCTTGAGCTTTAGTTGAAGAATTTTCTTTAGATACAATTGTATTTTCAATGACAAAATCGGTTCCTCCATTTTCTAAACCTATTCGAACCACTCCACCCTTATCAGAATGCTTGACGGCATTACTGATAATATTTGAGAGAACCAATTTCAAAATAGCTAAATTCATGAAAATACTAGTTATCGGAAGATAATTTTCAATTGATAGGGAGCGAGTCTCAACCAACACTTGATTTGAGTGAGTATGCGATTTACCACATCATCTAACTGGATCCACTCCTTTTCACCACCTAATTCTTGGACAGAGGACAGGGACAGGATTTCCAGGACGATCTGGTTCATCTCATCGACGATATCAAGGGAGACTGATAGGTAGCAGTCCCGATCCTTGTAGCGACCAATTTTATCTCGCATATTTTCTAGGATAATCTTCAAGCTGGCCAGAGGCGTCTTGAGCTCATGCGAAGCCCCACGTAGGAATTCCACCTTCATCTGCTCCAACTTCAGATTTTCCTGTTTCTGCTGCTCTAGATTGTCGATCACTTCTAAAAGATGATGATAGAGGTCGTTAATCTGTTGCTTAAGGACACCAATCTCATCCTGCGAGTGAATAGGAAGACTGGCTGTCCGATCCAGCCGCTTCATCCGCTTGGTCATCTGCTTGATCTCAAGGATCGGAGCAGAAATCATGCGGGCATAGAGATAGGAGGCAAGCAATGACAGAACAAAAGAAGCAAGGAGACTATAGGGAAGAAAGCCCAGACTGATATCCCGCGCTTCCTTTTGCGAATCGACGGTCGCTAAGAATTGCAAGGTCAAATCTTTCCCCTCTTTGGTCTGAATCTTTCGTTCTTCAATCACCAGGGAATTATTCTGGCTGTCAGTGTTCAGGAGCAGGTCATCCTTGACCTCTATGGCATTTTGTTTTTCCTTGCCCTTGATAGACACCTTGATATCATTGGTCTTGGAATAAAGGTCGATGACCGACTCAATGGTCCCTTCTTCCTGATCCTGGAAACTCTTAGCCAGGGCTTGCGATTTCTTCAAAATCGTCTGGTGCTGGGACTCGATATAGGTCGATGGAAAAATAAAGTAAACTGAAGCATGTAGAAGGATGACTAAACTACTAAAACATACTAAGATTAGTAGTGAGGAAATCTCCGACGGGAGAAAGTACTCACTACTTTTTCGTTATGTTAAAGTAGAGGTGTCTTGTTAAGTCGATGAGTCCTTTGGCGCTAGACGTCGTAACTAAAACTGACAAGACACCTGTTTTAGGAAGAATGTTATCAAAGTATGTGGGACGAAAAACGTCGAGTATTGAAAATGGCATCACTAAAGCAAGGAATCATTCAAGACAAAGAGGTAATATCATGCGAGTAGTTTTTGGTATTGACGTGAGTAAAGCAAGTTCAGAAGTAGCCATCTTGGTCAATGGAGAAAAAGTACATGGCTATACCATACCCAATGATGCCATCGGATTTAATCGACTACTTGGGGACTTGAAGACTGTTCACCAGCCAGAGATTGTCTTCGAGGCGACTGGTGTCTATTCTCGTCGTCTTCAGGCCTTCTTTGAGGATAATAGTTACACTTATACACGGCTCAATCCTTTAGAATCCAAAAAACAACTAGATAGCTTACGAGTACGTAAAACCGATAAGATTGACGCTGAAAAACTAGCTATGTCTCAGTTCATCCTCAATCGTAAACCAAGCTATGTCCAAGAAGCGCTTTACCAAGAATTACGCGACCTCAGCCGTTTCTATCAGAATCTTACTGAGGATATTGTCTGCGCTAAAAACCGTCTGCACAAGGTTTTACAGATCACTTTTCCTGAATTAGAAAACATCTTGTCAGCACCAACTGGGGAACAATATTGGAACTTGGTAATAACTTTCCCATGTAATAGTTTTGTACTGGAGTCGGATGACGCCACATTAACAGCTATCATCCGTCAGTCTACGGCAAAACGTATCTCTGAAAAACGTGTGACTTACTTAGTAGATAAGCTTACAAAACTAGCTAATCAGTCTTATTGTGCGGTCAAGAAAACCTCTCCAGTGATAGAAGAGGTCAAATACTATGCAGGGGAGTTACTTAGGCTTTCTGAACACAGACAAGGTGTTGTAGAGGAGATGGTAACATTGGCTCAATCTTTGCCAGAATATGAGATTCTTCTCTCTATCCCTGGAATAGCTGAAACCACAGCGACAAGTATTATTGGCGAACTTGGTGACATTCGTCGATTTCACTCTGCCAATCAAATCAATGCTTTTATCGGTATTGACCTCAGACACTATGAATCTGGAAACTTTCTAGCCAAGGAACATATCACCAAACGTGGGAATCCCTATGCCAGAAAGATTCTCTTTAAGTGCATTCATAACATAGCTTCAGCTAGCCACACCAATCCTTGTCATATCGCAGACTTCTATGAGAAACGGAAAAGACAATCGCAAGTGACTTCAACCAAACCACACACGATTGCCTCTATACATCGTCTCATTAGAACAATGTATTACCTCATAACGCATAACAAACTTTACGATTATACTTCTATCCAAAATCGGTAAAATTGTTTATGCCATATTATTGTAACGCCTTATCAAAAAAATCACCATATAAGGTGTTGGTTTAGTGTACACTTTTTACACTAAACTTTAGTTCAAAAAAAGATAATTTCCTTAGTTTGACTATGGAACTCAAACTATTTTTCATCAAATACCTTGATATACTTGACAAATGGTAGAAAAAGGGCAAAGGTGATCAGAAAGATCTTTGCAAAGATACTCCGTTTGGTCATGGTCTCTCCAATTTATAGCCGACATTGCGTACCGTAACGATACAGTCCAGCTCTAGTTTTTTTCGTAGTTCCTTGATATAGACATCGATCACTCGGTCAAAAGGAATCTCCTCCGTCTCCTTCCAGACAGCATCGAGGATCTGTGAGCGGGTCCGGGCCTTGCCTTCATGCTGGAGCAAGTATTCCAAAATTTCTAATTCCTTAGCATTCATGGAAATGGTTTGCCCAGCTAGACTGGCTGTATAACTCTCAAAATCCACCTGTACCTCTCCATAGGTGAAGACCCGTGAAGGTTGAAGCTTTTTAAAAATAGCTTCGATACGGACCTTCAATAGGGACAAGGAGAAGGGTTTTTCCAGATAGCCATCTGCCAGCTCTCCAAAGGCTATCAACTTATAGTCCTCGTCATGGAAGGCCGTCAGCATGAGGACAGGGACTGAGCTAGTTTTCCGGATGATCTTGAGGACTTCCAAGCCATTGAGGATAGGAAGCTGGATGTCCAGCAAGACTAGATCCAGCGCTTCTCTTCGAAAGAGATCCAGGGCCTCCTGCCCATCACCCGCTTCAAAGACCTCATAGTCACATTCCATGAGATAGTCACTCATCCCTTCTCGAATCAGGACTTCATCTTCTACGATTAGTATTTTCATACATTATCCTTCTCATCTATATATAGTCGTTTTCTTTAATTATACCGTTTTTTATAGGTGAAACAAACTTATCATTCAACATCAACTAAGAGGTCTTTGGGTTTCTTGTGAAGAAGCCATCGAGAAGAAATCAAGGATACCAAGCTTAAGATAAAGCCACCGACTAGAATAACTACCAAAAGTTGCTTAGGTTGAACTGTCATATGAATCTGAGTCAGAGTCTTATTGAAGCTCTCTGCCTCAGCCCCTCCACCAAGATTTGCAGCTAGAGATTCTTTGGTAATTTGCTTATTGATACCTTCCGTAACATTGGAAAGGACTGTTTTACCAACTTTTTCGGCAAAGAAACTAGCTAAACCATATGATAAAAGAAAGGCTGGTAAGGCAATCATCAGCAATTCCACTAAAAATTGACCCGCAACCTGTGTCTTTTTAAGTCCCAAGGCCAAAAAAATACCAACTTCTCTACGACGAGCATTTAACCATAAAATCAACAGAAGGGTTAGCAATAAACTTGTAAAAATGAGGCTTCCAATAAACATACGATTTGCCACACGATACATCCCAAGAATAGATTCCTGTAAAGCAGGGTAGTTTGATGAGCTCTTAACAAGATCATAGAGGGTCCAGTTAATGTCCAACTTTTGAATCTTTGCTATCAAGGAATCAAGATTTTGATCACCTTTAGCAAAGAAAGTGGCGTCCTCATAAGTGGCAGTTTCTACGGTATTACCGTAGAGTTTTGCTGCTGTGTCTAGATCAGTGATGAGGGTGTTTTCATACAACTCCTGAGCATAGGTAACAGCTGCTTGATTTTGACCAGAAAATAAACCTTTAATAGTCACTTCTACTGTTTCATCAGCCCTTTTTTCGTTATCAGCATCATAGAGATTAGATCTAAGCTTTACTTTATCTCCTACATTAAGACCATTCTTTTTAGCTAAACCTTCGTGCATCAGGATTTGATTATGGTCCTTATCGGTTAGATGTTCTCCTCCAACTAGTTTATAAGCACCTGAAACAAATTTATCTTCTTTTGATGAGTCATTCACTCCTGTCAACATCAAGGTAGACTTAAAATTTTTAGCACGTTCTGGCGACTGATTTTGTAGCGTTTGCTCTGTTTCGATAATCTCATAATCTAGTAAATCACCAATACCATTGATCCGTTTAATCGTCGAAACAATCCCATTAGTCTCACTAATCTTTTTAATATCTTCTCCCTTAAGATTTCCAGCCCCTCGAGGAGTTCCAGGATTCGTATTACGATTAATCTGCATTGAAAAACTATTGGTAATTGACCCGAGACTCTTGGATGCAGCTTCTTGGGTTGCACTTCGCATAGCAAGTCCTAACAAACTAAGAGTACTCATCAAAAGAATAATAGTTAACAGTAATAGTGACTTTGACCATTTTCGTGTAATATATGCAAAAGCGTTTCGAAACATAAGAGTCCTTTCTTTATTTTTTCTTTTCTTTGAGTTGTTGCTTCTTCAACTCTAAAACCACATCAGATGCCTGAGCAACTTCCTTACTATGCGTGACAACTATGACACATTTTTGGCGCTCTAAGGCCATTCTTTTAAGGATAGCAATAATATCCTTCGCAGTTTCCTCGTCTAGATTTCCTGTCGGTTCATCTGCTAAGATAATCGGAGCCTCTGAAACCAAAGCCCGCGCAATAGCTACACGTTGTTGTTGCCCACCTGAAAGTTGCAGGACATTTCGATTAATTTGCTTTTCATCTAATCCCAATTCAGAAAGTATCTTCTTATCGGCATTTTTATTAACAAGTCGTACATTTTCTAAAGGTGTAAGATAATCAATAAGATTGTAATTTTGAAAAACAAGCGCAACGTGGTGTCTACGATGATAACTGGAGCCTTTTTTCTTGATATTTTCTCCGTTAAACAAGATCTGCCCCTTCTTGGGATAATCAAGATCTGCCAAAAGGGAAAGTAAGGTAGATTTTCCCGCTCCAGATTGCCCAATAATACTATAAAACTTACCTTTCTCGAAACGATAATTCACCTTCGAGAGGATAGCTTCACTTTTATTTTGATAACTATACGTAACATCTTTGAGTTCTAACATAGTGTTCCTTTCTCCTTAACTCATATTAGATAAGATTTCTTTTGGAGTTTTGCGCCAAATGAGACCTGTTGTCACACCGAGCGATAATATTACCAAATAGAAGACATAGATAAGATAGCCCTAAAGGTAGTCCCTGAGGAATTTGATCTAATAACTGAAGAGCCTGCTGCTGTCCTTGCTGACCTATAAATTCTTGCAAGAACAGTCGACTTAGTAGCCGTCCAATAGCAATGGCCGGTAGCAAAGACACTAGGGACACTAACAATATCTCCACAAGAAATTGAGTGAAAATACGTCCCTTGCTCTTCCCAATTGCTAAAAGAATACCTATCTCATGATTACGCTCACGCGTCCATAGTGCCATTAAAAATGAGAGGATCCCTGCTCCTGTAACAATTAAACTAATCATCATCGTTCTGACGATTCCTTGTAGCGCTTTAGACGATTCCTTCAAGGAGTCAAAAGCCTTACGGTCCTCGTCTAAACGTAGACGATTCCAATCGATATCCAATTGTTCCACTTGTTTAATGACTTGATTGATTCTATCTGGATTCTTAATACCAAAGGATAATTTTGTCACTAACTTATCAGTCAAATTAAGCAGTTGGCTATTATCGTTATAATGGAGGAAGATTTGATTTTCACTTAAATCTGAGGACATTCCAGTAAATGTCTCCTCCTTCTTGCCAGAAAAAATACCAACGATATCAAAGGTCATTTCCCCAGCTCCACTTTCAGTCATCTGGAAATTGGACAAGGTCAGCTTATCTCCGACGCTTAGCTTATTTTTCCTAGCAAGCGATTCATGAATCATAATTTGCCTTTTAGCAGATATGTGCTTCCCCTTAATGAGTTGAAAAGCACCACTCCTAAAATCAACACTTTGGCCTGTTTCCTTAGTAAAAGTGGCTCCCAAGGCTTGATTAGCCTCATTATCAAGATCATCACGTTCCACCGTTTGTTTTCCTGTAACTACCTTCTTATCGATAAGTCGCACCGGACTTACATATTGAGGTATCGTTGAAATCACATCAGATAGATGACTAATCTTTGCCCCCTCTTTCCAGGAAAAGGCACTCCCTCTTTCTTTACTTACCAGATCAAAACTTGCCCCACTTGACTTCCTGATTTGTGCCTCCATTCCTCCACCAACTTGCATAAGAGAAAAACAAAAATACAAGCAAGATAATATCAAAAATAAAATAAGAAAAAGAATAAAATTCCGCGTTTTTTTGCGGAAAATATAAGCAACTACCTGTTGTAAGAGAACCATCTTCCACCTCCATTTAAGACATTGGCCCTCAGCTACACCAAAGATAAATGAGGACTCTTCATTTTTCTTATCCTAATTATAGACGACAAATGTGAAACCTTTATGAAATTCAATATTCTAAAGTGATTGTTATCTAAAAATCTAACTGCTGAGATGAGAACTCCAATTAAATAATAACTCTAAAGGACTATCATAAAAAATTCGTTTCATGATTGACTTCACCTCTTTTTCTCCCATAAATCGTCTCTCGCCAATAGCATTTACCCTCGGCATTTGATATAATTTTTCTCAGAGGTATTTTTATTTATGAAGAAACAAGCTTTTAGTTCTGAACAGTATTTGAATCTGCAACGCGACCATATTTTGGAGCGCATTAACCAGTTTGACGGCAAGCTCTACTTGGAGTTTGGTGGTAAGATGTTGGAAGATTTCCACGCTGCCCGCGTCCTTCCTGGTTATGAACCTGACAATAAAATTAAGCTCCTTCAAGAGCTCAAAGATCAGGTCGAAGTGGTCATTGCCATCAATGCCAGCAATATCGAGCACTCTAAGTCTCGTGGTGACCTTGGCATTTCCTACGACCAAGAGGTGCTTCGTCTGATTGATAAATTCAACGAGCTCAATATCTATGTAGGTTCTGTTGTTATTACACAGTATTCTGGTCAACCTGCAGCCGATGCTTTCCGTAACCAATTGGAAAAAAATGGCATCACGTCTTACATCCACTACCCTATCAAGGGCTACCCAACGGATATGAACCATATCATTTCTCCTGAAGGTATGGGGAAAAACGATTATATCAAGACTAGCCGTAACCTTATCGTCGTTACTGCTCCTGGTCCTGGTTCTGGTAAATTGGCGACATGTATGTCTAACATGTACCACGACCAAATCAATGGTATCAAGTCAGGTTATGCTAAATTTGAAACCTTCCCAGTTTGGAATTTGCCGCTCCATCACCCAGTCAACTTGGCCTATGAAGCTGCCACTGCAGACCTTGATGATGTCAATATGATTGACCCATTCCACTTGGAGACTTACGGCAAAACTACTGTAAACTACAACCGTGACATCGAGATTTTCCCAGTCCTCAAACGTATGCTTGAGCGTATCCTTGGTGAGTCTCCTTATGCTTCACTACAGATATGGGGGTTAACATGGTTGGTTTTGCCATTACTGATGATGAGGCCGCCAAAGAAGCTTCTAAACAAGAAATCATCCGTCGCTACTATCAAACTGTACTTGATTTCAAAAATGAACGTGTTCCTGAGACTGCTGTCAAGAAGATTGAGTTGCTCATGAACGATCTTGGTATTACTCCTGAAGATCGTCAAGTGGTCGTTGCAGCACGCGCTAAGGCTGAAGAAACAGGTGGTTCTGCTCTTGCCCTCGAATTGCCAAATGGACAAATCGTCACTGGTAAGAATTCAGAACTCTTTGGTCCAACTGCGGCTGCTTTGATCAATGCTATCAAGACTTCTGCAGGTATTGATAAGGATACTAAACTTATCGAGCCTGAAGTGGTTAAACCTATCCAAGGTCTGAAAATTGACCATCTGGGTAGCCGTAACCCTCGCCTCCACTCAAACGAAATCCTCATTGCCTTGGCCATCACAGCTGCTAACAATGCGGATGCGGCGCGTGCCATGGAAGAACTTGGTAACCTCAAGGGTTCTGAAGCCCACTCAACCATCATCCTTACTGATGAAGATAAAAATGTTCTCCGTAAGCTTGGTATCAATGTAACCTTCGACCCTTACTATCAATACGACAAATTGTATCGTAAATAATGCATGACTAGAAACATCAAAGACCTCAGTTGCTAAAACTGAGGTCTTTTAGAATGTAATTTAGCTGGAAAAAGAAAAAAGGGAAACTCTATCGAGTTCCCTTTTTGATAACCCACTCTTTCGTCTCGACCCGTTCCCAATGAAAAGGGAGTAGCCTAGCATTATTATGAAAAAGTGAGTTAAAGGTATCAAACAGAGGGCTAAGCCACTCCCGATTCTAATCAGCCTACGATTTCTAACTTGAGAAAAGGTAAGCTAAAAAGCAAAATTATAGTAGATAGGACTGCAACAAGTGGGAGGTAACGTCCTCCAACAAGATAGAGTAACAATGGCGCTATCGCTATAAAGCGATTTAGAAAATTGCTAGTAACACGAACGGTTTGTCCGTCCTCTACGGTGATGGTGTTAGACTTGTAACCCAACTTTCCGACACTCAAACGAGCTTTCGACGATGGTAGGGAAACGCTCACGTCTTCCACTCCAGAAACTGTCCCCACAAGACTACTGTCTACGCGAATAGGACTCTTTCTAGCTACCTTGCTCGCTTCAATTGTTATACTAGCCACTAGCCAACTCCTTTTCCTATCTTTCTACTTATAGTATACACTTTTTGAAACGCTTACACAAGTGAAATGACTGTTAAATCAGGATTTCTTGAAAATGTTTTATGTTTTCAAAAGTTCTTAAACTGCTTTGAGGAACTTTGAAATTATTGGATTTTAAATAGTAAAAAGGGCTCAGTCCTATCTAATACAGAACTGAACCCTTTCCTATAAGAATTTGTCTATCCTGTTGGGATAAGTGCCAGAGGGGGATAATATTCCTATATGGGAATAGTGGCACTTCCCCTACAAAGACCAAATTCACTTAGGCTAATCCATGAACATAAGCATCTACAGCAACGATGGCTTGCGCAATATCAGAAGCTTTCACCTCAAATGGCATTTGATGAATAGTTTCTCCTTCGATTGTTGCTTGTTGACCAACCTTGAGAAGATCTTCGTAACTTGCATTTTCAAGATGCATTTCTTTAAGAGTGGTTGGCATGCCAATTTGTTGATAGAAACGAATGTATTTATCCAAAACTTCTTTTGGACGATTTTCTAGGAACAATTGTACAAGAGTTCCGTAAGCTACTTTTTCACCATGAGTCAAATGGTGAATATCGCCAGTGAGGGCTGTGAAACCATTATGGATGGCGTGAGCCGCAGCCAAGCCACCACTTTCAAATCCGATACCACTGAGAAGAGTATTGGCTTCAATGATGTTTTCAAGGGCAGGCGTTACAACTTTTGCTTCACAGGCGGCCATGGCTTGTAAACCATCTGCAAAAAGGATTTCTTCACAGCGTTCAGCAATGGCAACACCAGCAAGTGTTTGGTGTTTGCCTAGCATGGTTTTACCATTTGCTTGCATAACTGCTCGAGCTTCTACCCAAGTTGCTAAGCCATCTGCGATACCAGAAGCGAGCAAGCGTTTTGGCGCTTGAGAAATAACCTTACTATCAACCAAAACCAATTCTGGGTTTTTAGAGTAGAAAATATAGCGCTCAAAGGCACCCTCATCTGTATAGATAACAGATAGAGCTGAAACTGGAGCATCTGTAGATGCAATGGTAGGAGCAATCACTACTGGTGATTTTAGAAGATCTGCGATGGCTTTAGCACTATCAATAGTCTTACCGCCACCTAATCCAATGACTAAATTACAGCCCTTTTCTTTGGCCAAGCTTACCACACGATTAATTTCATTATCTGAAGCTTCACCATTAAAGAAGACTGGAACAACTGTAAGTCCATTTTGAACGAGGTATTCTTCGAAACGTTGACCCACAATGTCATAAACTACTGAATCACACAATAGTACAGGGTGACTTCCTAGTTCCAAAATGGTTTTTGCATTTTCAAATAAGGCGTTTTCACCTTGAATGTAACGCGACGGACTTGCAAAATTTCTCATAGTCTTTCTCCTTTGACATAAATGTATTTATATAGAATCAATTAAACGACCTTAGTTCTATGGAATATAGAGCTAAAAACTCACTTTAATTGACAGCATATCTATTTGGAGTCAGTACATAAGTCTAATTTTTTACTCTGTTTTCAAAACTCCTACTCTTCTTCTGGGTAGGTCAAACCCCAGTCTTTACGGAGTTGTGTCATGAGGTCCATGACATCTCGGCTGTAATTGAGGTAGGTATGATCATTCTCTCCTGCAACGGCTGCTTCCATATCCAGAACTTCATACTGAAGGGCTTTAGCAGTTTCTCCGGCCTCAATGACTTCTTGTGAGCCATCTTCCGTATAGGTGATGACCGCCTTTTGCCCACGTGGGTATTCATAAAGTTCGATATAGCCCTTGTCATAAGCGATAGTGCCACGTTTAGGTTGTTTGGCATGAAGGCTCAGGGTTACTGTGGCCATTTCCCCTTCTGCATTGGTAAGGAGAATACCCGCTTGTTCATCAACACCAGTTGGAGCTAATTTAACCTGTGAAACCATCTCTGTCGGTTGCGACGTCATGAACCAACGTACAAAGGAAAGGGCATAGACACCGATATCAAGCAAAGCTCCACCAGCCAAGTTACGATTGAAAAAGCGGTTGGTCATGTCATATTCTTTATAGGAACCAAAGTTCATCTGGATAACCTTAAGAGGTCCCAACTTACCACTTTCCACGATTTCAGAAAGTTTCCGATAAATAGGCATATGGAAAATGGTCATGGCTTCTGCCAGTTTGACATGATTTTCTTCGGCCAGTTGAATAGCTTCTGTCAATTCCTCACTGTTTAGAGTGATAGATTTTTCACAGAGGACGTGCTTGCCAGCTGCGAGGGCCTTGCGAAGGTAATTAATATGCGTATTATGAGGCGTTGAGATATAGATAATATCCACTTCAGGATCTTCAAATACTTGGTCAATCTCTTCATAAACCTTTTCAATGCCATATTTTTCAGCGAAGGTTACACCCTTGTCATAGGTACGATTGGCAACGGAATAGAGTTTCCCACCAAGAGCTTCCAAGGCTTGTGCCAATTCGTTGGCAATTACGCCAGTTCCAAGACTAGCCCAGTTATACTTAATTTGATTTGTCATAATTTTCCTTTTTCTATTTTTGAATGGTCAATTCATTAATCTGAGATAAGATTTCAACTTCACTCGCTCCTGCCTGAAGCAAGGCTGAAGCCGCATAGGCCCCCTCAATGAGAGGTACCTGTTGAATAAGGATTTCCTTGTCTGAAAATTCCTCAAGCATTTCCAAATTCATACGGGAACTGCCTAGGTCGTAAAAGGCCAGAAGGCGATTGGCGGGCTGACTTTCCACAGCCACTTGGACATGGTCAAAACTAGATCCCAAGCCACCATCTTCCAGACCACCTGTAGCCGTCAAAGGGATATCTGGAGCGACTTCACGAATCAGGCTCACCAAACCTTTAGCAATATCCGCAGAGTGGGACACAATCACAATTCCAAGTTCTGGCATATCCTAGCCCTCCACTTCTAGCAAGGCTTTGAAGAGTAGACCAGACGAATAAGAGCCTGGATCAATGTGACCAATAGAACGCTCACCTACATAAGAGGCACGCCCCTTGGTAGCCACAACTTCCTTGGTTGAAAGAACAGCTTGATCAATAAGGTCATTGGTTAATTGACCTTGTTTGACAGCTTCAACAACTGGGTGCCAAACATCCACCATGGTCTTTTCACCAACTTGTGCATGACCACGTTTTTTAATCATCTCGAGACCTGCCTCAAGCACTCCTGCCAGATCTTGACCAGCTTGTTCAGCTTTCATCATGCCCATAAAGGCAGACCCATAAAGCGGACCTGAAGCACCACCAACCTTACTAATCAAGGCCATAGACACTGCCTTAAAAACTTCTGCCGTACTTTGTGGTTCAGTACTGTTAATAGCCTCAATGGCTGCTGCCATACCACGCGCCAAGTTAGCACCATGATCACCATCTCCAATAGGACCGTCTAATTCAGACAAGTGGTCTTTTTCTGCTTCAACCCTTTGATCAAAGCATTGCATCCATTTTACTGCAACTGTTTTATCCATAATATACCTAATTTCTAGTTTTCATGTCAGACTACCAAGCGATGGTCTTAACAGGACTCTCCAGAGCCTCAAGCCAAGCGTCATTTTCAATCTTCATGAGCGTCAATGAAAGACCTGCCATATCAATCGATGTCATGTAGTTACCTAATTTTTTATAGGGCCACTTCTAGTCCAACTTCTCCAAGAATGCTTGCTACATCGTTAGCAAAGACATACTGCTCCATGAGAGGTGTCGCACCCATACCATTGATGAGAAGGGCATAGCGTTCACCTGCCTTAGCCTCAAAGGCTTCAAGGAGTTTCCCTGTCAATTCTTCAGCTAACTGGCGAGATGGCTGCATAGACTCCTTGCGATAGCCAGGCTCACCATGAATACCAATACCATATTCAATTTCATCCTCAGCTAGGACAAAACCAGGCTTACCAACCTCAGGAACCGTCGCACCACTAAGGGCCAAACCAATGGTGTGGATGTTAGGAACAATCTTATCAGCCAAGTCTTTGATTTCAGCCAGAGACTTGCCTTCACGAGCCGCATGACCTAGGATTTTGTGAACGAAAATAGTACCAGCAACCCCACGACGACCTTGTGTATAGAGGCTATTTTCCACAGCAATATCATCGTCTACAACAACGCTAGCAACCTCGATGCCTTCCATTTCAGCCAATTCTTGAGCCATCTCAAAATTCATGATGTCGCCAGAATAATTTTTAACAACCATGAAGACACCAGCTCCTTGGTCCGCTTCCTTGATAGCTTCCAAAATCTGATCTGGCGTTGGTGACGTGAAGACAGCACCTGCAATGGCTGCAGAAAGCATACCATCACCTACAAAACCTGCGTGAGCTGGCTCGTGACCACTCCACCACCAGAAATGAGACCAACCTGACCAGCAGCCTGCTCATTTCTTGCGATGATGTCAAACCCCTCAACACGATGTACCAAATCACTGTGAACATAAGCCAAGCCATCTAGCATCTCTGTCACTACATTTTCAGGTTTATTGATAATTTTTTTCATGGGATTGCCTCCTTTTCAAAGGTATCAACTATTTGCACTTACATTGGCTTCCTTCTGTGATTGTTAATTCCCTTTAAATAAAGGACTTCAAGGCTTTTTGAGAAAGACAGCGTAAAAATATGTAAACGCATACATTTTATAATTTAATTGTAGCATTTGCCTCTATCAATAGCAAGGCAAAAGGCAAGACCTCCATTTTCCTGACCTCTATCATTAAAGTAGAAGAAAAATCTCATAGAAAGTCCTATTTTAGTCGCCAAAACTATTGAAAAACCACCATTCAAACCTTATAATGGAGTGACGAATTAAGCGATAAGGAGGTTCAAATGACCATCGATTTTCCAAGAGAGACAGAAATAGAAACTAAAAACGAAATGGATGCCGTCCTTCAGGCTGGCCGTGTCCTTATGGAGAGCGGTGCTGAGATTTACCGTATTGAAGACACTATGGGACACATGGCCAAGTCTCTTGGTATCAGAGACTTCTCCACTTACGTGGTCAATCGAGGGGTCATGATCTCCGGACTCAACCGCTCAGGTCTTAAGGAGTCTCGTGTCCTAGCTACCTCAGCTCCTTCTATCCATCTGGGAAAACTCGAGGAAGTGAACCGCCTGTCTCGTGAACTGGCAGAGCAGCCAAATCAACCTGTCTCTAGCATTTTCCAAAAGCTGAAAACCATTGAGCAGAAGACTTTCTATCGTCCTTTAGAGGACATTATAGCCTGTGTCATTGGTGCTGGGAGCTTCTCGCTAGCCCTTGGAAGTAGCTGGATTGACGGAACTGCTGCGGCTATATCGGGACTTTTTGTGGGGATTGGTATGCAGCTCTTTTCTCGTTTTATTCATACCAGTTTCTTGCAGATTATCCTCTCTAGTGCCATTGCTGCTTTATCAGCCAATGTTCTCTACTATCTAGGAATCGGCCAACATCGTAGTGTGATTATTCTGGGAACCTTGATGATTTTGATTCCTGGAGCCTACTTTGTTAATGCCATACGAGAATTCACCCAGAACAACTACTATAGTGGTCTGGCCCTGATGCTGTCTGGGGTCTCCACTTGTCTGTCTATCTCTGTCGGTGTTCTTGCCATGATTTCACTTCTTCCCTTTGCGGAACAATTATCAGGCATGTTCTCAACACCATCTACCTCATGGCAGGAGGTCTTGATTCAGACCTTCATGGCAGGACTGGGGACAGCAGCCTTCTCCGTGCTTTACCGAGTGCCTAAGAAATACTTCTTGGACCTTGGGACCCTAGGTGCCGGTTCATGGCTCCTCTACCTCTTGATTTGGAACAATACCCATCACGAAGTCTTAGCCATCCTCTTTCCGGCCCTTCTGGTCACCTTCACCTCACGCTTTTTGGCCCACTACCGTAGATGTCCAGCTACAGTCTTTCTAGCCTCAAGCATGTTCCCACTCATCCCAGGGATGAGCTTCTACCGTGCGGTCTACTTCCTCTTGATTGGAAATTCTCACCTAGGCCTAAGCTTCCTACGAGCTTGTTTCCTGGCCTCATTTACCATCGCCATCGCCGTCAGTTTGACACAACAAATCCCTAGCCGCTATTTTGTACTAGGGAAGAAGAAATAAATTGTTAAAAGCCATTGGTTTTGTATGCCAGTGGCTTTTTTTGGTGGCGTTCTAAAATCAGTGAATAGCATATTATGAATATCAAAAATACCCTACTCAAGGATCTATCCGCTGCTAACTTAAAGCAAATACATCATTAACACTCTTTAATGAAAGTTCATCATTCATATACTATCAGTTTTGTTTAGAGTAGAGTTGGAAAGAGTTTATACAAAAATAAAAACGCTTACACAATTCTTTGATTTTATTAAAATGTGATGATAAACTTGATATGTAAGTAATAGAACCATAATACTAACTTAATTTTACTCATGAGTTAACCATATCCTTGCTAACATTGTTCAGTTTAATGAAAGGAGCATTATCATGGAAAAGAAAGTATACTTTAAACTTCACAAAGTAAAAAAGCAATGGGTAACCATTGCAGTAACTGGTCTAGCTCTAGGACTTAGTTTTGCAAACTTGGGCTATGTGTCCGCAGCTGAACAGACTCACCCCACCTCAGAACCAACGGTTGAAAACAGCATCCAAGAAAACGCAATTGATGTCGTAAGCTCGTCAACTAATGAAGTTATTACTAAACCAGAAGAAAACAAATCTTTCGACGCCCCCAATACAAGAGAAAACATCACTGAAGCTACTTCTACTGAATCTGACCTAAGTACCACTGAAGCAACTGTTCCAGAAACAAGTACTTCTGAAATTAACTCTCAACAAGCTTTTCGTTCGGAAGTCTCTACTGTTACTAGCAGTGAAGTCGTAAGCTCTGAAACATCACATTCTGAAACAAATACAGCCCATGAAGTAGAAGAAAGTCCTGTAATATCCGGCGGTCATTACACTAGCGATGATCAGGGCAACTGGTACTATATTAAGGATGGGAAAGCACTTACTGGTATGCAAAATATTGATAAATGTGAATGTCTACTTCGATGCCGATGGTAAGCAAGTCAAAGGAGACACCCGTCACGTTAATGGATCAACATATCACTTTGAGAAAGATAGTGGACAACTTACCCGTAATGCTTTTGCATCTGATAAGAATGGAAATTGGTACTATTTAGGCCACGACGGAAAAGCACTTACTGGTAGCCAAGTTATTGATAATATTCCACTCTACTTTTACCCTAATGGTGTTCAAGCTAAAGATGCCTTTGTCATCCTAGATGGAAATTCCTATTATTTTCAAAAAGATACTGGCCAATTGGTTCGTGACCGTTTTTGGTCGGATGACGACGGCAACTGGTACTATAGTGATAAAGAAGGGAAACTTCTAACAGGCGAACAGACTATAGATGGCTTCGACATGTATTTCTACCCAGACGGTGTTCAGGCCAAGGGTGAAATCGTTACAATAGGTATCGAACCCTATTACTTTGATAAGGATAGTGGTCATAAGGTCATAAATACCGACATCACTATTAATGGAAAAACTTACCACGCAGAAGCTAATGGACTTTTGATTGAAACTGAACAGAAACTTCCTCAACGTCCACTTGTTTCTGGTGGCCATTTCGAAGAGGATTCCTCAGGCAACTGGTATTATTACACCGCAACAGGAGAGAAACTAAGAGGATGGCAAAATGTAGATGGAGTAACTCTTTACTTTGATGAAGAAGGTCGTCAAGCAAAAAAATGGGGAAAAGAATCATAGACGGCTTCCATTACTATTTTAGTCACTATTCAGGTGCTGTAAAAACCAACTATTGGGATACATGGACTGTTGAAATCAGAAGATGGGAACCATTTGGAAAAACGTATAACGTCTATTATGGTTCTGATGGTCGACGTTACTATGGATGGCATCGAGTTGGCGATCAACTTTATTATTTTGATTATAAGGGTCGAGTTGAAAATGATCTTACTATCTTCAAAGGACAAAACTACCTCTTTGATAATCATGGAAAATTGGTAAAAGATGCCTTTTATATTCAGTCATTACGTGTCTTTGTTGGAACTTTAAATACTAGCTATCGCTCCAATAAATTTGGCCAAGTACTAACCGGAGAACATCATATTAATGGTGATGACTACTATTTTTCAAATTCTGGTTCACCAGTCACTGGTATAGTCAATAAAGGAGGCAAGGACTATTACTATTTTGAAGGCAAACTTCTAAAAAACTATCTCGGACCTTTACTCGGACGTCAGGAACTGGATTATGATGCATACTACTCTGGCATCGTAGGTACAGATAAGGATGGAGTTCTACTTACTGGTGTTAGCACTGCAAATAATGGTAAACTCTATTATTTTGAAAATATCTATTTTGATAATAGCAATATCCCCAAAATGTTTACAGTTACAACACCTACTTGGAAACGATTGATGATAAGCTATACCACTTAGAGCCTAGCATAAACAGAACTTACAAGAATGGTGGAAGAAGTTATACCCATACCGTCAGGGAAGAAGTAGACATTATTGACCACGGAGTACGAACAAAGACCGATAAGATTAAACGTATTATTCGTGATAATTATAGTAATCTATACTATCTTGATGAAAACAATGATTTCTACATCGGACATCTACTTCCAGAAAACACAGATTTAACTAAGATTGAAGAAACTGTAATTCAAAGTGATAATAAATTCTATGCTTTCAATAGAACAAGTTCGCTTTCCGAAACTTCCCCTCTCACAGTTTCCAAGACCTTAGTTTACAATAAAAAAGCCTACCTCATTGATGATAAAGGAGTAGCGACCGAAACTAAACTAACAAATCGTTTCGAACACGATGATGCATGGAATTGGTACTACTTTGATAACGAGGGAAAAGCTGTCACAGGACTCCATTCAATAGATAATGTCACTCTATACTTTGATAAAGAGGGCAAACAAGCTAAGGGAAGACTTGTCGAAATTGACGGTCAAACACATTATTTCGATAGAGACAGCGGAGCTATGTGGACTAACCGAACACTTGAACTTAATGGTATTCGTTATGTCATTGACCAAAATGGTTATGTAACTATGAATAAACCTGGACAATTTATTCAAGATAGAGATGGTGATTGGGCTTATATTAAAGAGAATGGACAGTTAGCCACTGGACTTCAAATTATTAATCATCAAAAATACTACTTTGATCCAACTGGAAAACAAGCAAAAGGAAAACGCCTTCTGCTTGATGGAAAATACTATTTCTTCGATAAAGATACTGGTGCTATGTTCGTAAATAAATTCCATGAAACAGGCGATTACTTTTCTAAAAAATATACTTATTTTGGCGAGGATGGAAGCCAGATCTTTGGTTGGGCAACTATTGACGGTAAACGTGTTTATTTTAAAGAAGATGGCTACCAAGTTCGAAATGATACATACAAGATAGGAGATTTCGATTATTTCTTCAAAAAAGACGGTAGTATGCTTTCTGATGATATTGACGGCAACTACAAATACTATTATGCTGATAAGGACGGTCATCTAAAGTTCGGGTGGGTTAATCACAATAATGAAACCTACTATATTAGCCCACCATGGGGAGCTGAAGATCGAACATATATACATACTATCAATGAAAAGCCCTATCTTCTTGGCCCTAAAGGACGACTTCTAAGGAATACAGCTACAGACATCTATTGGGGAGATTTCTGTGTTTCTGATGAAAATGGAGTTGCAAAAACAGGTGTCATTCGGTTAAAAGATAATAGGCTCTATTATTTCAACCCTACAATTTATATTACTACTCCTTTTAGTGGCGAATGGGCAGAGTTTGATGGTAAACTTTATCATTTTGAAAACCCAATATCAGTTAGTCGATACTCAAAGGGTTCTCCGATTTCCACTAACACTACGCTTAAAAAAGATGGAAAAACCTATATTATTGACGAAAATGGCGTAGCTACAGAGAAAAAGGATTAATATCAAACTAACAACTGTAAGCATTTAAAAATACCTCATTTTTGCCAAAATGTATTCAAAAACACCAGAAATCATTTTTTCTGGTGTTTTCTTTTTGTTTTCTAAAACCTAGTAAAGCTACCTGACAGAAGCTCTTTCATCAATCTACTTCAAATTAAAATATTCCTTAACATCTCTAGCATAGCCATACTGCTGGTTTAAACGCTCGAGCAAGTTTTTGTTATGGCCTGGATAATTGTCATGACTTACTTTCACCCTCATACAAACATGCCACCAAACGTTCAAAGGGCTCTATATACTCCCAATACTCAAAAGGGAGATTGGAAATCTTACTTAGATCATTATCATCAAAATGATACACGAGATGGCGTAGTATTTGATTTTCAATATAATGAATATCTCTCAACTGCTCTAGGCTGATTGTATCCAGTTCTATGATGTAGTGACACAAATTATCAAGTGCTTTTACGTCAAATTTTTTCTCCTCGTGTAGGAAGTAGAGAAAGCTCTGATTCTCGGCTTTTTTGTTATCTTCTATCAGATTCCTTTTATGCATCATTCTTGAATCCTTTCCTTAATAGCACCATTATAACACTAGAAAATGATTTCCCAAAAAGCGACAACATAAAAGAGAATCTGGGATGATTCCATCCCAAATTCTCTTCTTCTTGATTAGCAAAGTAGCAAGCCTTTTTACCACAAACTAATGCGTTTGCTTGGTGCTAGGTACATGGCGTCGCCTTTTTGATTTGAGGGTAGGCCTCATAAAAACTCAGGAAGGTTTTTTTAAGTTGTTGGTTAACACGCAACTCATTTGGTGCGTGGACGTCTTGTACCATGGTATATTTATTGTACTGTAGGCTGGCCTTTTGTTTCCAGATATCTGCGTAGTTCTCAAAGTAATCCTTGAGGTTAGGTTTTGTCATATCTGTTTTGAGAACTTGTAGTGTGGATGAGAGACCACCAGCATCTGCGACATTCTCAGTGACTGTGAGTTTTCCATTTACCTTAGTCCCGTAAATTTCCAACCCATTCCACTGGTCTTCAAAGGCTTTGATCCTCTTATCGAAAGCTTTTAGTATCTGCTTTTTGTCCACCAGTTATGCATGTCGCCATTCTCATCATAGTCGGCACCATTGGAGTCAAAGGCATGGGTAATTTCATGTCCAATCACGACACCGATACCACCATAGTTCTTTTCAGTACTTTGGTTTTTGTCATAAAACGGAGCTTGCAAAATACCAGCTGGGAAGTTGATACTGTTACTTTCTGGGTTGTAATAAGCATTGATATCAAAAGCAGAACCAGACCATTTATTCTTATCAATAGGATCATCAAAATGATCAATGGTATAACGTTTTCCGAACTGGGCAATGTCTTCTGACAATTCAAAGAAGGACTTGTTAGGGTCAAGATGTAGTTCCTTAGTACCAGGATCCACATCTTCCTGATAACCTACAAAAACCTTCATTTTATCCAACTTTTCGATAGCCTTGTTGCGTGTATCTTCCGTCAACCAATCATTCTGTTGGAGACGGCCACGATAGACATTCTTGATTTTATCAATCATACCTGTCACATCAGTCTTGGCTTCTTCACCAAAGTATTTACGTCCATAATATACACTCATGACATCGCTAAACAGATTGACACTCATCTCATAGACCGTATCTTCTTTAGAAATTGGCTTTTGTGTGCCCATAATAGCCATGCTAATCGATGCAAAATTCAAGCGGTAATCTTCTGTCAGAGAATTTGACGCTGCCATAGCTTCTTGCACCAAGATCCATGATTTTATTTTAGAAAAATTGTCCTGATTAACGATCTTACTATAGTTCTCAAAATACTTGGTATTAGGAACATTGATAGTTTCTAAATCACGTCCCATTATGCCTTTAATGACATCATATAATTTGAAGGAACCAGAGTAGGCATTAATCTCTTCTGCCGTTTTAGGGTGGACCAAATTCTTACTCTCAGACATCTCTTCGCTACTGAGACTGTACTTAGCAATGATTTCGTCAAACTCCAGTGCCTCTTTGACAATGCGTTTACTATTTTTTTCACTATATCCAAGCATTTCTAACGCTTTTTGCGTGGCTGTTTCGATTGGAGTCAAATATTGTTTCTTGCTCGCCTCGTCTTTATAAATAGAAACATCTGGCAATAAGATACTTGGGGGACTCAATTGGATTTGTTTTTGGCTGGTATTCTCTGCGTTAGTTCCTACGTCATAACCAAATGGAAGAGGAATCCCTTTATCAGTCAAGCTAGCAGATTTACTGGCCAAATCATTTACATCCTTGATATCCTCAATTTCTTTTAGATAAGGTTTGAGAGGTTCAAGTCCATCTTTCTCACGTTGCTTGTAATTACTAGCAGCCTTGTAGAAGGTGATAAACTCAGACATCCCCGTAATATCTGACGTCTCCTTACCCTCCCCTAAATTTTTGATATCCTTCTTAAGCTTTCCTTTGATATCTTCCCCTAAAGTATAAAAATTATCAATGCTTGGAGAATCAGCAGGAATTTTGGCTTTTAGGAGCCAGTCCTTGTTAACAGCTTGATAAAAATTAGAAGCTACCGTAGCATTCTTATCAATTGGCGTTTCTTGCGGAACAAAGGTTTTATAAGCCCAAAAACCGCCTCCAGCAAGAGCTAAGGCCAAAGCTCCCGTTATGGAGCCAAGAATAATTTTCTTACGCTTTTTCATAAATACTCCTCATAAAATTAAATTAATATATTTGTATTATATCATTAGAACACTTATTTTAGCAAGCTGTTTTTGGGAGACAAAAAGAAGTAATCAGACGATTACTTCTCTTTATTTTCTTAAATAGCGAAAATTAGGTATTGCGACACCAAAGATAAGAACCATAAAAGATCATTTAAAAGACAAACTGCCGAGTGATGTTAATCCTCTTGCTAGATTAATGTTACGCTCTGATTTTTCTTGGAATTCTGTGAGCGTCTTACTCAAGTCACTCACTCCAGAACTCAGTGATTTCCCTTTAGAAAGATTGCGGACTGCTAGAGCCTGAATAGCTCTCCTTAATTCTGCAAGAAGTTCGTCATTATCCTTCTTCCCAACTTCTATTTCATTTTTAAACGTTACGAGCAACTCTCTCTCATTTTCAGTTGTTTCTGGATTTATAATAAGATTATAGATATTGTTTAAGATATCCGTAATTTGCGTGTTATTGCTTTTTGTCAACTAGATTACCTCCTATAACCTGTAGCAAGATTAGGTCGAGCAAGTGAATTAAATTGGTTAATTGTTTGTGTTGTCATGAGCAACGACCTCTTTTAATAGTTCGCTGTGACATCATTATACACATCTAGCATATCAAATTCAATACTAAAAATATCCTTCTGCCACAAAAGGTCCAAATTTAGCACAAACAGATAAAAAGAAGTAATCAAACGATTACTTCTCAGATTGAAGAAAAAGTCCATTTTAGGCAACTTTCTTCAATCTGTTTCTTTTAGAATATAAAGTGAAAAACTCTTATAAATTCCATTACATCAATATTCCTAAGAGATTTACTACGTGGTAACCAACTTCTAAAAGGGCTTGCCTATATTCTGAAGTAAGCACATCGAGAGGTTAGTTTTCTATTGCTTTATTGACATAAAAGCATATGTCTAACGCTATTCCTTATATTTTTCTATCATTCTTTATGATACAATAGCATCAATTTATTTCTAGGAGGATAATATATGACTTCTACTATTGGTATTATAAGTTTATCTAGTGGGATTATCGGTGAAGACTTTGTCAAGCACGAAGTGGACTTGGGGGTCCAACGACTCAAAGACCTGGGACTCAATCCTATTTTTTTACCTCATTCACTAAAAGGCTTAGACTTTATCAAAGAACATCCCGAAGCTCGTGCAGAGGATTTGATTCAGGCCTTTTCTGATGATAGCATCGACATGATCCTATGCAGCATCGGCGGAGACGATACCTATCGCTTGCTACCTTATCTTTTTGAAAATGACCAACTACAAAAGGTTATCAAACCAAAGATTTTTCTTGGCTTCTCGGATACCACTATGAACCATCTCATGTTGCATAAACTAGGAATCAAGACTTTTTACGGCCAATCCTTTTTAGCAGACATTTGTGAATTAGACAAGGAGATGTTGCCCTATAGCTTTCACTACTTTAAAGAATTAATTGAGACTGGTAGAATCTCAGAAATCCGCCCTAGTAACGTTTGGTATGAGGAACGGACTGATTATAGTCCCAAGGCTCTGGGAACACCTCGTGTCAGCCATGCAAATACAGGTTTTGACTTGTTACAAGGCAATACTCAGTTTGAGGGAGAAATCCTCGGTGGTTGTCTTGAGTCTCTCTATGATATTTTTGACAACTCACTACACGCAGATAGCACAGACCTCTGCCAAAAATACAAACTTTTCCCTGACTTATCCGACTGGGAAGGAAAGATTCTATTGCTAGAAACAAGTGAAGAAAAGCCTGAACCTGATGATTTCAAAAAAATGTTGCAAACTTTAAAAGAAACTAGGATATTTGAGGTCATCAGTGGACTCTTGGTCGGGAAACCTATGGATGAAACCTTCTATGACGACTATAAGGAGGCTTTAATGGACATCATTGATAGCAATATCCCGATTGTCTATAATCTGAATGTCGGCCATGCCACACCAAGAGCAATTGTTCCCTTTGGAGTTCACGCGTATGTAGATGCAACGGAGCAAGTCATTCGCTTTGACTATCACAAAGAAAGCTGAGATGAATTTCTCATTATTTTCTTAAATAGCGAAAATTGGGTAACAAGATACTCAAGATAAGAACTATAAAAATGCCCAAAACCATAATTGTAGTATAGGGATTAAAGCAGAGACTTATTAGCAAGGCAAGACTTATTCCAATCATTAGGTATCCCAACTTTCTCACTACTGACTCACTGCTCTGGTTATGATTTTTTGTGGCCAAGCCAATACTTTTAGGAAGATAATTTCCAATCACTAGAAAAATGAGTGCCACCAACCAGATAACAGTCAATCGAACTTGAATATGGCCTCCTAAGGCAACAATCAATATAAGACCTTGGATAAGCACAGCAGAAATTGGGACCAACCATAGCATAAACTCTTTTAAGAATGGGATCGTTATTTGTTTAAAGAATGAAAAACAGAGATTATACATGATTAACGCAAGAAAAGGTAGGGCAACAATTGCTAAATTGCGATTCATAAAACCATTGGTTTGCTCTTCCACATTAAAGTGGATTGCAATCTGATTTGGTAGTTGTTTGTAAAAGACTAGTCCGACAATAACCGGTGTAAGTATCACTATATTACCAATGACTCTTTGCATATTATTTTTCATCTTCTTTTCCTCCAAGTGATTGAATCCAAGTTAAAATTTCTTCAAAAACGGTCAAGTTCAAACTATAGTAGATAAAATTCTTCTGCTTTCTTCTTCAATAAGTCCCGCTTTTCTCAGGGTAGACAGATGATGGGAAACTGTTGCGGGAGCTAAGTCAAACTGCTGGCTGATTTCACCAGCGGACTTTGGTCCAGACTTTAGATAGTCTAAAATTTCTCTCCTCACAGGGGCAGAGATGGCTTTTAAGGTTTCAGATAAGCCCATGAGTTCCCTCCTTTCTCCAAATCCGACGTGTCAGAAGTCCAATACCTAACACATAAATAGCTAAAATAAGTTCAATTAGTAAGAGATTGCTGACTATCCCTAGCTGATAAGCACCTGCCAAAAAATCAATGGCAGCGTGGAGTATAATCGCCCAGAAATAGAATGAAAGCCTATACTTAGTGACTGCTAGAAAATCCCAAGCTGTAAGCAAGACTTGTAACACCAAGGCAACTAGTCTTTCAAAGAGAGACATAAGCACAGCAAAGCCTGTTAATTGGTTGACCTGACTTACAAGAGTTGAAGGTAACTGACTGGCCTGACCTGAATGGATGGCCTGCAAAACAATGATGTTAGTGAGTAAGCCCATCACTCCAAGGAAGATAAATTCACTAAGGCCATGTCCAAAACCGTAGGCTACAATATCAGACGTCATCAAACTTCTTTTCTTTGCAAGTACCTTAAAAACCACATAGCGAGTTGTTTCTTCAACAAGGCCAGCCATAAGCCCTCCATAAATAATGGTGAACCATTTAGAAGAGTGACCAAAGCTTGAAAGAACTAGGGCATTGATAGGTCCTTCAATCATCATGACTGGTAAGGCAAAGCCAATCAGTCCCACTAAAAAGAGCTTGAGCGAAAACTTCCATCTTTTCCTCAGGACGATAAAACTTATGATGGCGATAACTAACATGGCAAGAATTGTCATAAAAAGGAGTGTTTCCATTTGATTTATCCTTTCATTGAGACGGAATAAGAATACTATCTTGGTGAGAATACCTATTTCTATACTTTTCGAAATAGATTATACGCTTTTCATAGACTACAGTCAATTCTATTTCGAAAAAAATCGAAATAGAATCACAAAAAAAATCGTGAAAACGATCTTTTTTGTCATTTTAATTATTAATCATCACAAACAGATAAATCATCTAAAAACATGGCGATTGATGACAATCCTATTGCTAGATTAGCGTTACGTTCTGATTCATTTTGGAATTCTGTGAGTGTCTTACTCAATTCACTCAATCCTGAACTCAGTGAAATCCCTTTAGAAAGATTGTCGACAGCTAGAACTTGAATAGCTCTGCGTAACTCTGCAAGAAGTTCACCATTGTCCTTCTTTCCAACTTCTATTTCGTTTTTAAACGTTACGAGCAAGTTTCTCTCTTCTTCAGTTGTTTCTGGATTTAAAATGAGATTATAGATATTGTTTAAGATATCTTCAATTTGGATATTATCACTTTTTGTCAACTAGAACACTCCCTAAATAGATCCTGCTTTTCTCAAGGTAAACATTTGATTTATACTATCATCGAATTCGGAAAGAAATGCTATCTTGGTGAGCACACCTATTTTCTTTTTTTGAAAAAGATTCTACGCTTTTCATAGACTACTGTCAAGACTATTTCGAAAAAATCGAAATAGAGATACAAAAAAAGACCGTTTTCACGATCTTTTTTTCTTGAGAATTTTCCCTCATTCTCGTCTGTGTGTTCTCTGAGCAGTCACTGGGGCTACTACTGCTTATCTTCCTGGGACATATTCGCCAGTGTTGGCATCGTAGTAACGACGTTGGCCGTTGACTGTGACGTAGGCACCTTTAACTTGGCGACCTGATTGGTCAAAGTAAAGGTGTTAGCCATTGATGACTTGTTCCCCTGTCACGGCATAGCCATCAGCTCCGAAATAAGCCCAGACGTTAGGCTCGATTTGAGCGAAGCGGTTGGTTACAGGTTGACCGTCGTTTTCGTCATAGTACTTGTAACGACTACCGACCTTAACGGCTTTGCCCTTGTATTGGATGCCATTTTGGTCAAAGTAGTATTCCTTGCCATTGATAGTCCACTTGCCTTTAAGGGCTTGGCCATCAGTATTGAAGTAAGACCATTGGTTTGGTGCAATCTCAGCAAAGCTGCTTGTGACAAGAGCTCCACTGTGGGCATCATAGTAATAAGTCTTACCATCTTCGACAACAGTTTTCCCCTTAACTTGGATACCATTTTTATCAAAGTACTTAAGGTATCCATGATCAGCACGAACTTGGCCGATAGCCAATGAACCGTCATGTTTGAAGTACATCCACTGATTATCACCTACTTGGAGGTAGCGTCCGCTAGCAAGAATACCTGATTCTGGCTCATAATAATATTTGATGCCATTTTCTTCAATAATTTCGCCCTTAGCTTGGCTACCATCTTCCTTGAAGTAATAGAGGTGACCATCAATGTATTGACGTCCTGTGACACGGTTACCTTCTTTATCAAAGTAGTTCCATGCCTTAGTTGCTGGGTTGTAGACAAAGATGCTGCGTCCGATTTCACCTGCTGGTGTGATGTAGCGAGCCTTACCATTTTCAAAGATAATAGAATCTGCACGATTGCTGTAGGCCGTACCAACACTACCATCTTGGTTAAAGTAATAAGTCTTACCATCAATGACACGTGAACCAGTCACAGTATTACCGTCAGCGTCAAAGTAATAACGTTTACCTGTGCTGCTGTCTGTCGCAAAGACGTTACGTCCCATGTCACCAGTTTCAGCAACATAGTAATGCAATTTGCCATCATCTGTACGAACAACGCGATCCTTAGCCTGGATACCAGTTTCACGGTCAAAGTAGAAATGGTAGCCACTCCAATGAAGGTTACCCACTACCATTGTTCCTTGAGTCGTAAAGGCACGAACCTGCTTATGTTTGTCATCAAAATCAACGAAGGCATTCTTAACCATTGCGCCGTCTAGACCGTAATAGTAGGTATAGCCGTTGCTAGCACGACGAAGGGCGTTACGCAATTGGATACCATTGTCAAAGAAATAGTAATCCTTGTTATTGATGTTTTGGGCACCCTTGGTCATCTTACCGTCACCACCGAAGTAATACCAGTTACCGTTTCCGTCTTGAACAAATTCATTCTTAACGGTTTGGTTATCACGTAGGAAGTAAACATCTTGTCCACGACGTTGGAAGACTTGAGTGCTTGTGATGGCACCAGTATCACGAAGTGGTGTTGGCAAGAGTTGGCTGTTGGCTGAGGTATTAAAGTACTGGTTGGTCTTGTCATCACGAAGGACATAGTTGATGCCTCGTCCAAGGATGTTAGTTCCATTGAAGTACTTAGCAGACCATTTGGTAATCTTTTCATTTGTAGGCAACTGTTTACCATTTGAGATTTGCACACGGTTGAAAATAGATGGGTACTTAGCTTTAAGCTCATCAAGGAAGGCTCCACCGTATTTACCTTGATAGTCTGTACCATCTGTACGGGTATTAGCCACATAGGCTTGGTCAATGATTTGATAGCCTACTTGGTGGTTACCATAACCGTTAACACGTGTCGCATTTACCACTTCTTTTCCTGGGAGGTTATAGATTTGGTCTGGCACCCAGTCAGCAATGGCTTGAATACCGTCTTTATGGAGGGCACGAAGAACGTTAAGGAGGTCCTCAAGTGATCCGTATTTATTATTTTGACTCAAAGCCATATCGTAACGGTCATCAAAGGCATAACCATTATCAATTGTTGAGTCAAGGAAGGTACCATCCTTACTTGAAACGTACTGTGGTGGAAGTCCGACTGACGTGATCCCCCAAGCTTTGAGCAAGTCAGTGTTCTTAGCCAAGACACGGTTCATGTAAAGTTCAGGTTGATCGTCCGCAAAGGCTTGGAAGTTTGAGAAGGCTTCATACATGACTTGCGAATCAAGGGCTGCTGAAGACTTGTAAACTTGACCGTCGCTATTGGCACGATTACTTGGCTGTGTACGTGCATCTTGATTAGCCTTAGCTCCGTATGGTACCCAGACACCGAGGTAACCTGAGACTTGGACATTTTCTACACCGAAAACATCGTTGGCATTGAAGGTCAAGTTCCCATTCCAGTCAGTGCGTTTAAGAAGGTGTTTAGGCACATCAGAATCGTTGAGGTAGGTTGCTATACCATCCTTTGTCGTCAAAAGCAATGGACGATAAAGCTGATTACGGTGAGCTCTACCCATGTTCATCGTTACGGTTTCATTGCTGCCCAAACGGAAATCATAGTTGTTGGTCATGATGACACCCATCCCTTGCGTACGGGTTTCAGAAGTTCCCAAATCAGTTCTGTTATTGGCACCTTTACCATAACGAACAGATGTCAAGAGGCCGTCATTTCCGACTTTCTTCACTTCCATGTCTTGACCACCAGCTACATACTTGATACGGGCACGTAAGAGGGTGTCGATGGCATCAAAGTAAGGCGTCTTCTTAGCCATGTAGTGACCATCTTCACGGTAGAGGTCTCCGTAATAAACACGTGTTACAGAGTCCTTATTGGTCAACATGAGGGCATAGACAGATGGCAAGTTGTATGACGCATAAGTCTTGTGAGCCTTATCAATATCCTCATTGTAAATCTCGAAGGCTTTCTTGATTTCATCACGAGTGAAATTGTAGCCAAACAAATTTGGATTGATACGATCACGGATGATACGTTGGATAATCGTTTGAGCTTCCGTATCGTGGGCACGGGTGAAAATATAGTTAGCCATACGTTCACCATTTTTATCGTTGGCACCACGTGGATTCAAACTACTATTGATGAAAGCAGTCATGTCTCCAAGCTGCATACGTGTATTTTTATCACGCATCAAGAGGTTGGTAAGGGCATTACGAAGGGCATTGTCAATCGGAAGTTGTGCCCCCCTTAGTGTCCTTGTTATAGTATGGGTCGTTGGCAGACCAAGCTTCCAAGTATGACAAGTGCTTAATTGCATTGGCTTCAGACTTGTCAACACCATAGGCTGCTTTAAAGTAATCTGATGCGATTTGGAGCAGGTCGGCATCCACATTGTCCAAGGCATCGACACGCAAACCGTCAAAGTTGGCTGTTGGGTCATTGGCCATGATGCTTCCGATATTCATCATAAAGTGGAGCCAGTTAAGTTGTTCTGCCTGAACTGCTGGGTTTGAGTTATCAATATCGTTGGCAAGCAAGAACTCAAGACCACCGATAGAATTGTCCTTGAAGTACTTACGTGTCCCCGTTTGGTTAGTCGGTGTGCGGTTAAGCAAACGATAGTCAGAGTTGGCGTGGCTGGTACGGTTGCCCGTATCACCCTTACTGTTGTTAAAGAGCAACTGTCCACCTTGCAAGTGGTCGTATGAACTATTTTCAGTGCTACTATTCCAACCTGGCTGAGTCTTGATGAACTGGTCGATACTTGTACGCAACCAGTTGGTATTACCCTCACGAGCGATACGTTCTTCAATCTTAGTCTGAACCATCTTGGCAGCTTGGTCTAGACTTTCCTGGCTAGAGTTGGTTGAGAATGATCCTGCACCAAGACCTTGATTTTGCATATAGTTAAGGTAGTTCACCTGAGTTGACTTGTCAGGCCACCAAACCATCAAGAGTGGACGTTTGTCAGCCTCGGTTGAAGCTGTCCAAGTCTTCCCATCCTTGAGAATGCTCTTTGGACGGTACCAAGCATCCGCTGTGATGAAGGTGTCAAGTTGGTCCAAAGACTTGTCATCGTTTTTGTAGAGCTGGTTTCCAGATGAAAAATCTACAGTTGCCTTGATAGGTTCTGTTGAAAATTCATCCTGTGACTTAGTCGCAAGAGCCCCAGTTTCAGCATCAAAGTAATAAGACTTACCATCTTGCTCAAAGACATAGTTCTTACGCACACTACCGTCACTATTGACATAGTATTGTTTGCCGTTAATCCATTGGATACCAGTCGATGTGTTGGTGTTGGCTTCACGAGTTTCTGCCAAGGCACGACGACTACGTGTACGAGCTTCTGTATTTGCCGTATCAGTTGTTGCTGCACGGTCTGTTGTAGCAGCATTAGTATTTGTATCTGTAGTTGTAGCATCGTATCAGCTGTAGCTGGTTGTACATTTGTACTTGGTGCTGCTTGACCTGAGTTGGTGTCAACTGTTGCTGCGTTTGTGGTAGGTGCTGCTGCTCTATCTGTGACAGCTGTTGTCGTGCTAGTGGCGTCTGCGACAGGTATGTTGACACTAGCAGTATTGGCATCTGTCGCGATAGTTGGTACTACCGTAGTTGCTGCATCATTAGTTGTGGCAGGTGTCTCTTGAAGCAAATCCTGACTGCTATCACCCGACTGATTCGCAGGATTTTGTTCATCGGCCTGAACCTGTTGATCCGCCAACAAGGTTCCACCAGCAACAGTAACCATTGAGAGTGCTGTTACCCCAATTGTCACCCAATTCTTCTTCACTTTATGCATTTTAAAGCGTACTTTCTGTTCCATATTATATACCTTTTTCCCTTATATTATCTCTATCATAAGCTATTTGACAAGAGAATACAATTACACAACTATAATATCAGCTTAATGAATGGCCCCTAGTTTTCTCAGAAATCAGGCTTCGATGAGAGGATGGGTAAAGGAGTGATTGGGAACTAACGGTATCATTAAGCTATGGACCCTCCAAGCATCCGTCGTAATACAACAATATTAATTTATTTTTAAACAAAAAACCCTTCATTTCTAAGATGAAATAAAGAGTTTAACTAGAGGTATTGACATATCACTATGAAAACCTGCGTGATTAACTCTGATTGGTGTTTTTACTCACTTTCTATTTACTACCACCTAGTAAAAAAGGCACCTATGGTCTCAATAATTGCATAGAGGAATGCTTTTTTACGTGTTCTGGAATCTGTTTTATAAAAGTAATAATTCGAAATTAAAAGAAATAATATGACAATGATAATCCAAGCCAAGATAAGCATGATTTTCCTCCTCTAAAAAGCCAGTTACACCTTGAGTTTAACGAAGATAGTTCCCCATAACTACCCCTAACTCTATTTTCTACATACAAATATAATACCCATTATAACACGTCTATGGCTCCTTCTTTTGAATATGAGAGGGATAAAATTATTAGGATTTAAGCATGAAAAAATCACCTAAACAAAAAGCAAAACGCTATCCTCACTAAAAAAACCAGCTTATGCTGGCTTTTTCGTCTATTTAATCATCTAGAGTTCTGATAGGAAAATAATAATAGTAATTTATATAGGAAAAGGAAAAATTCGCTCTAGCTTTTTAAAGTACATCTTAATTAACGACGCTGTCTCAATTCACCAGTTTTGGCATCGCAGAAGAGGCGTTTACCACCAACATAGACATAACGTCCCTTAACTTGACGACCTGAACCGTCAAAGTATAGGTGTTTACCATTGATGACCTGTTGTCCAGTCACTGCTTGACCTGCTGCGTTGAAGTAATACCAGCAACCACGTCCAGCTTCGACAAAGCGATTCACCACTTGCTCGCCAGTGTGGGCATCAAAGTAGCATTTCTTACCTTGGACAGTGAGCAATTTACCTTTGACTTGAGCACCATTGCTACCAAAGTAATAAACTTTATTGTTAATGTTTTGAATACCTGTTACTTTGTGACCATCTTGGTTAAGGTAAGCCCATTGGTTAGCCGCGATTTGAATGAATTGGTTGATGACTGCTTGGCCAGTAACGGCATCATAATAGCGTCCTTCAGCCCAGCCACCTTTTAGTTGGCTGTGATCTTTATTGAAGTAATAGAGTTTACCATCAATCACTTTTGCACCTTGAACGAGGCAACCAAAGCATCCGCATAATACCAGTTGTTGTTTTCAAAGATAAAGCGTGAAACAGCCATTTCACCTGTTTGAGCTGAAATGTAGTATTGCTTGTTGCCTTGTTGCATCATCTGACCTTTGATTTGACGTCCTTCTGAGTCAAAGCAGTATTCTTTACCATTGATGATACGTTTTCCTGTCACAGCGTAACCATGTTCATCTAGGTAGTACCAAGCTTGGTTTTCTTTATTTTGAACAAAAGTATTTACAGCCATGTTACCAGTATCAGGGATGAAGTAACGGATACGGCCATCTGAGAAGCGAATAAACTTGTCTTTAGCTTGGATACCTGTTTGTGTATCAAAGTAGAAGGTTGTGCTACCCATTTCAAGGAGACCAGTAGCCATGTGACCATAACAGTCGAAATATCGGACATCCTTACGATAACCTGCAAAATCGTAGAAACCGTTGATAGCTTTCACACCATTTTTATCGTAGTAATAAGTGTAGCCATCGCTACCTTTAACAAGTGAGTCACGAGCTTGGAGACCATTTTCAAGGAAGTAATAAGCCTTACCATCGATAACCTTTTCACCTTTGACCTTTTGGCCATATTGGTCGTAATAATACCATTGATTTCGCCTACACGTACAAATGATGACTTGGCATTGTTCGAATCAACACTTGGCTTAGTCTCGCCTGAGATGATTTGGTAACCTGAGTTATTTTGTTGATTTCCTTGCGAAATGATAGTGACATTAGCATTTGAACCATTTGAATGACCTACTGTCACGTTTGGAAACAGTTTATTTGAATTCGAAACGATAGTAACATTCGGCGTTGTTCCTGAAGCCGTGATGGTAATTGTCGTGTTTCGACCACCATTCCAATGAATGCCATTTGAGTCAGACGAACTCGTCGTAATTGTCGCAAAACCGCTAGCTGACGATGATGAAGACCATGATGATGACGACGAGTAAGAATACCAAGCTGAACTTGATGAGCTTGACGAACTTGACGCACTAGCACTTACTGATGATGAACTACTACTTGATTGGTAAGCAGAACCCGTTTGTGATGAATTAGAGGTTTGTGTTCCTACTACTTGAGAAGATTGTGACGAGCTGACTTGACCAGATCCACCACCTACCACAGTCTGTGATGAGCCTCCTGTTGAGACAGATGATGAAGACTCGTAGCCTGAGCTTGTTTGACTGCCATAGTTAGATGACACCGCTGACAAATGGCCAGCATCTTCCGTCAAGGTTGGCGAATAGCTTTCATTAATCAATGAAGCACTTGACTCAATGCCTGCATCTGTTTGTTCAAAACCGTCTCCATTAGGAAGTGACACTTCATCTGCTTGTGCCGATTGATCTGCTAAAAGTGCTCCACCCGCAAGTGCAACCATCGACAGCGTACTAACTCCAATAGTCACCCAGTTTTTCTTGACCTTGTGCAACTTAAATCCAACTTTCTTTTCCATAACATACACCTTTCAATATAACTTTATTTCTCTATACTATGTTAAGGGATTTTGGAAGCGAATACAATTACAGATGCATAACCCTAGTCTCATAAGACTAACCTTCTACCCATAATCCATTTGAAGAAACAAGCCTAAGATATATACCTATAACCTTTATATGTTAGAAAACGTTACCAAAAGAACGTTTGGATTTTGTTAACTTTACACAGAAATTCCGATGTTTAGCCGTTTTAGCTCCCCCTTCATTAGAGGACTGAGTATAGTTTAAAACGAAAGTAAGCAATTTATTGACGATTCTATTAATCAAACTCATTGTTTGCTTACAATCCACTAGACATTTCGAGGGAAAATGATAAAAGAAAAGTACTTGAAGAAAAATACTTCAAGTACTTAAAAGTTTTGAAATTATGTGGAAAGCTACTGATTTTCAATCTATAAGCTTCTGGGATAGTCTCCAAAATACATTTTTCCTGCCTAATTATCGTTTTCTGACCCAAGCTCCAGTATTGGCATCATAGTAACGGCGTTGGCCTTTAACCCAGACGTAACGGCCTTTGACCTGACGACCAGAAGCGTCGAAGTAGAGGTGTTGACCGTTGATGACTTGTTCACCTGTTACGGCTTGGCCTGAGGCGTTAAAGTAATACCAAACACCGCGAGAAATTTGGATGAAGCGATTGGTTACGGCTTCACCACTATTGGCATCAAAGTAGTATTTCTTGCCTTTATAGGTAAGGAGTTTACCCTTAGCTTGGACACCATTGACTTCAAAGTAGTAAAGTTTACCATTGATATGTTGGAGACCAACTACCTTTTGACCATTTTGGTTGAGGTAAGCCCATTTGTTGGCACCAACTTGGACAAAGCGGTTGGTTACGGCCTGACCTGAATCACCATCATAGTAACGGCCGTTGGCCCAGGCACCCTTGACTTGGCTATAATCATTGTTGAAATAGTAGTGATTACCATTAATGACTTGAGCACCTTTAACCAACTTACCATTGCCATCGACATAGTACCACTTGTTGTTTTCCGTCACAAAGCGTGAACGGGCAATTTCACCACTATCGCCATCAAGGAAGTAACGTTGGTTATTGATAGTGACAAAGTGTCCTTTAACCTGACGGCCTTCATTATCAAAGTAATATTGCTTACCGTTAATAGTTTGAAGGCCTGTCACGGCATAACCGTTGCTATCGAGGTAATACCAAGCCTTGTTTTCAGGATTTTGCGCAAAACGGTTGACTGCGAGATTTCCTGTATCTGGAATGAAGTAACGTGTGCGTCCGTCCGCAAAGCGGATGAACTTGTCTTTGGCTTGAATACCTGTCTTTTCATCGAAATAGAAGGTTGTGCCATACATGTCATGGAGACCACGATACATTTGACCGTTGCCATCAAAATAGCGAACGTCTTGGCGAGGACCTGCAAAGTCGTAGAATCCGTTAAAGGCCTGAACCCCTTTAGGATCGTAGTAATAGACGTGACCATCACTGCCTTGGCGAAGGACATGACGTAGCTGAAGCCCATTGTCTAGGAAGAAGTATTTCTTACCATCAATGACCTGTTCACCTGTGACCATGTTGCCATTCTTATCAAAGTAATACCACTGGTTGGCACCGATTTGAATGAAGGTATTCTTAGCAAGGTAACCACTCGTTGAGAGGTATTGGACCTTATCTCCCACCCTACGGAAACCAGTTGCTGTGATTTCTGTCATTTGTTTAGGAAGGAAGGTTTGAGCTGCTTTCAGGTTGAAGTATTGGTTTGTGGCGTTATCTTGCAAGACATAGCGAGCCCCTGAGCCTTGGATATTGCTTCCATTGAAATACTTGGCTGACCATTGCGTGATTTTCTCATTGGTTGTCAATTTACGGCCGTTTGAAATCTGCACGCGCTCAAAGATAGCTGGGTATTTTGCCTTCAATTCATCAAGGAAGGCACCACCGTACTTGCCTTGGAAGTCATTTCCAAAGGTACGTGTTTTAGCTGCATAGAGACTATTGTAGATTTCGGCATTTGGACGTGGTGTGCCGTAGCTGTTGGTACGTGAAGCTGTTACCACTTCTTTTCCAGGAAGGTTGTAAATTTGGTCTGGAACCCAGTCAGCAATGGCTGAGATACCTTCTGCGTGAAGGGCACGAAGGGCATCCATGAGGTCTTTGAGTGAACCGTATTTGTTGTTCTTACTCATGGCAATATCGTAGCGGTCCTCGAAGGCGTACCCATTTTCAATGATAGAATCCAAGAAAGTGCCGTCTTGGCTAGACACGTACTGTGGCGCAAATTCAAAGGAAGTGATTCCCCACTCTTTGAAGCGTTTGGCATTTTGAGCAATAACACGGTTGGTGTACTGACTTGGTGTCTTAACGAAATCTTGGAAGTTTGAGAAACCTTCGTAAATGACTTGTGAGTCAAGAGCTGCTGATGATTCAAAGACCTGCTCACCCTTCTTGGTTGTCGAAGCCTTGGTGCGGGCATCTTGGTTTTCTGAGGCACCTACTGGCACCCAAACTGCCAAATAACCTGAAACTTCAACGGTTGAATGACCAGCAATATCGTCTGCCGTGAAGGTCAAGTTCCCTTGATTATCCGTATAGCGAACCAATCCTGCTGGCACATCAGAATCCTTGAGGTAGGTCGCAAGTCCTGTCGATTTACTGAGAAGCAATGGACGGTAGGCCTGATTTTTGTGGGCAGCTCCCATATTGACCACTAGACGGTCATTTGCTCCCAACTTCATATCTGGACGGTTAGCTGTAAGGACGAGCATTCCTTGGTTGCGTGTTTCAGCAGTACCAAGCTGGTTGGCTTCTTCTGCTCCTTTACCATAACGCACAGATGACATGATTTCATAGCCATTAAGCTTAGTGACCTTCATGTCTTGACCACCTGCTACATATTTAATGCGAGCACGAAGCAGGGCATCGATGGCATTATAGTACGGTGATTTTTGAGCCATATATTGGCCATCGTCGGTAAAGAGGTCCCCGTAGTAAACACGAGTGATACTATCCTTGTTGGTCAACATTGTGGCATAGGCAGCTGGGATATTGTACTGGGTGTACTTTTTATCAGCCTTGCGCATGTCCGCATTATAGATTTCTAAGGCCTGTTTGAGCTCATCCATAGTGAAGGTGAAACCATCTGTTTTTGGATTAATCTGCTTGCTGATGATATTAGCCAAAACAGCTTGCACTTCACTATCATGGGCTCGCACGAAAATATAATTGGCATCACGTGGCGTGTGTTTCTGCTCACTTGAACGGTTGTTAAGAGAGTTAGTAATCACTCGCTCCAAGCTGCCACGGTAATTGCTCTTACGCAAGAAAGTTGTCAAAAGCGTTTCACGTAGTGGATTGTCAATGGACAACTGGGCACCCTTGGTATCCTTGTTATATTGATGATCGTTGTAGGACCAAGCTTCAAGGATTGACAAGTGAGCAATGGCGTTGGCTTCATTGTCTGCGACACGGTATTTTTCCTTGAAGTAGTCAGAAGCAATCTGCAAGAGATCCGCATCCACATTGTCCACCGCATCGATACGAACACCGTCAAAGTTGGCACTTGGATCATTGCCAAGGATAGAACCAATGTTCATGATGTAGTGGAGCCAGTTTAGTTGCTCTGCCTGAACAGCTGGGTTAGAGTTGTCGATATCGTTAGCCAAGAGCAACTCGTAACCACCATTTGAACGGTCAATATGGTATTTGCGTGTCCCCGTTTGGTTAGTCGGTGTGCGGTTCATGAGGCGGAAGTCTGAATTGGCATGACTTGTCGCACTATTATTGAGGAAGGTCAGTGCTCCTCCTTGCAAGTGGTCTTTACCAACTAAGAGATTGTCCTCACTCTCAGAGTTCCAGCCAGGCTGTGTTTTGATGAAATCTGACATCAACTGGCGAAGCCAAGTGGTATTGCCCTCGCGACCAATACGTTCCTCAATTCCTCGTTGCACCGTTTCGGCAGCGGCTGCCAAGTCATAGCTCATCATGTCAGTCGTATAGGCCTTATTACTAAAGCCTTGTTGACTCATATAGTTGAGGTAGTTGACTTGTGTCACCTTGTCTGGCCACCAAGTCATCAAAAGGGGACGATAATCTTTCTCAGTTGAAGCTGTCCAATTCTTCCCATCCTTCAAAATCTGTTTTGGACGGTACCAGCTATCAGCCGTCAAGAAATTATCTAAGTGTTCAAAACTCTTACTTGACGTATCATAGGCCTGGTTATAAACCGCATAGATAGAGTTATTTGGAATGGCATCGGCACGATACAAAGGTTTACTTTGATCCACCATAGCCCCAGTCTCATCGAAATAATAAAGACGACCATCAAGTTCAATCGCTGTGTTCTTTTTCACAACGCCATTTTCAACATAATACTGCTTGCCATCAATAGTCTTCAAGTTGGAAGCTACTGGTTTATAGTCAAGACTTGGCTGACTTGGTTGGACTGGCTTATTAGGTTGAGACGGTTGACTTGGTTGAACAGGTTTGTTGGGTTGATTTGGCTGCGTTACAATGGTCACATTTGGTCTTGTGCCATTTGGACTTGTCACCGTCACGTTTGGCTTAGGAGTGTTTGGCCCTGTGATAATGGTTACATTTGGTGTCGTACCGCTGGCCGTAATCGTGATGTTAGTGTTGCGGTTGGCATTGATACGAATAGTGCTGTCAGCAGCGCGTGTGGCAATTGCTGGCGCTGCATTGGTCAAGACTCTAGGTCTTGCTTGTTCTGTCACACTTGGAGTAGACTGAGCACTTGTTTGCCCAGCTACTTGAGTTGATGTCTGACCTTGTGACACCTGTTCAGTAGTCTGTGTCTCTTGGCCACTGGATTGAGTTTGCGAAGATACTGCCACTTCTTGACTGGCAACTGGACTAGTTTGTGCTTGAGCAGTTGCCTCCTGGCTGACTGCACTTGTCGCCGCCTGGAAGCTTGTTTCGTGACTTACGCTGGCTGTTGCTACTGCTGCCACACTTGCTTGAGCACTAGCTTGCTCAGTAACAGTTGTTGTCGTCACTAGACTGGCAGTGCCATCCTCACTCAGTTGCTGCAGGCCATCACCATTTGGCATACTTGTCTCATCAGCCTCTACTTTTCCTTGAGCTAGGAGGCTTCCACCTGCCAAGGCAACCATTGAAAGGGTGGTCACCCCGATAGTTACCCAGTTTTTCTTAACCTTGTGTAGTTTAAAACGTACCTTATTTTCCATCTATATCAATCATCCTTTTTTCTGTTGTTGTCTCTACTCTATGATATATTCAGACAAATTACAAATAGGAAAAAGTCATCTTTTCTTCATAAATCTCTGCCACGCGCTCAGTTTTATTAACTTTGATTACTGAAAATGAGACCTTACACCGCATGTGAGGTCCTAAATAGAAAGTTTTCGATTTTCAAACACCTTCAAATGCTTATCCTTAAAGGCTTTTGAACATTAAAGTAAGCTTCAATTAACCTTAAGAGATAGCAAAACTATGAGAGAAGTAACCCTTAAAAAGATAATTCTGAAAAGAAATTTTTAGATAGAAAGACTACTTTTTTTCATCTGACTAAGACCATGATCTATCTATGAGGAGCAAAAATTAAAAATATAAATGATTTACACAGGTGAATTCTTATTTGACTAACGAAACTAAATATAGAATCTTTTATGTCACTTCTTTAACATTTTTGATAATTCTATTAGTTTCTATTGTTTATTCTTAAAAAAGGATTATAATGAAACTAGGTGGACGTGTAAGCGTTTTAATTTTGCTTCAAAGGACACTTGGGGATTATCTAAAAGATTGGCATTAGTTGCCTAGTGCCTAAATAAGAATCATAGTAGGATGACCATTCCTGAGTCACTTTGAACCATCAAACTAGGGCTCATTTCTAAAAAATACAGCATTATTTCAAACTAGAGCTCTAGAAGGACGCCTCATACTAGTAAGCTCTAGTTTTTTGTGTCTTAGAAACCCAAAATAAACGAGATTTTCCATGCTTAGAAAGGAGGAAAATTTCGAACGGCTCTCGTTTTTCTAGAATCATTTCATCAGGACTCATGTTTGCCTTGAACAGCCTCACAATACAAAAAATGAGGAGACTTGGAAAAATAAGGATTGTCATTAAAAAATTGCCCCACAACTTTAGGGACTCTACCCAATGCTCACTTTTCATAAACTCTTATGACAGCCCTTATTTTTTGATATGTAAAAAGTTTAAAATGAAAGGAGAATTATCATGGAAAAGAAAGTACATTTTAAACTTCACAAAGTTAAAAAACATTGGGTAACTATTGCAGTGACAGGACTCACTTTAGGATTGAGTTTTGCAGGCCTTAACTACGCTTCAGCTGAAGAACACCCTACCCCTGTTAATGAAGCGACTGTTGAAGCCATCATCAAAGAAGGCGCCATTGACGTCGAGGCTCCAGCAACTAATGAAGCCACAGCTAAACCTACAGAAAACACACCTGCTACCGCTTCAAACGAGGCTGCCACAGTATCAGAAGCACCAGTAGCTGCCTCAGAAGTTGCTTCAACAGAAACAGTCTCTGAAAAACTAAGCTCTGAAGTGACAAGCACAGCTAGTTCGGAAGCAGCTAGTTCTGAAACTGCACATTCTGAGGTGAGTGCTAGCCCTGAAGTAGTCGAAAAAACAGTAGTTACAGGCGGTCAATACACTAGCGATGACCAAGGTAACTGGTACTATGTTAAGGATGGCAAGGCGCTTACTGGTCTACAAACTATTGACTATGTAGACGTTTACTTTGATGCTGATGGTAAACAAGTCAAAGACGATACCCGTCAGATTGATGGTAGTACCTATCATTTTGCTAAGGATAGTGGTCAAATCACGCGCAATGCCTTTGCCTCTGACAAAATGGGTAATTGGTACTACTTTGGTCCAGATGGTAAAGCACTTACTGGTAAACAAATTGTTGATAACTTCACACTCTACTTCTACCCTAATGGGGTTCAAGCCAAGGATGCCTTTGTCATTCTTGATGGCAATACCTATTATTTCCAAAAAGACAGTGGTCAACTGGTTAGCAATCGTTATTGGTCTGATGACGAAGGCAACTGGTACTACAGCGATAAAGATGGTCGCCTCTTAATCGGTGCTCAAACTGTTGATTTTATCAATGTCTACTTCTATGACGATGGTGTCCAAGTCAAAGGAGACTTTGCACCAAATGGCCATTATTATGATAAAGATACTGGTGCCCTCGTTACCAACCGCTATGTCGAAAAAGATGGAAAGTGGTACTATGTCAATGATAAGGGCGATAAATTAGTTGGTCAGCAAACCGTAGACGGTGTAGAGGTCTATTTCAATAAAGACGGTGTCCAAGCCAAAGGTATTTTTGCCAATGCTGATCATTTCTATGACAAAGACACAGGTGCCGCTGTCCGTGACCAAATCGTCGAAGTAGATGGCAAACGCTATTATGTTGGTCCAGATGGTAGAAAAGTTTACTCAGGAACACATATTGTTCATGGTGAAGAAGTGAATCTTATCGTTGGAGATGGCCATCAGGCCTTCGGAGAATTCACAGGTCACGGAGATAGTGGAGACTATATCGGATTTGATGGTAAAAAGGTCACAAAAGCTGGTTTCGTCAGAACCAAAGATAATCACTGGTATTATCTAGACGGTAAGGGAGGCAAATTAGTCTCAGTTCAAGTTATCGATGGCGAACTCTACTATTTTGGACTCCCTACTCGTAAATACTACTACGGAATGCAAAGTAGAGGTGAGCTCATCTATGCGCATTACAGTGATCTTACCCCTTACAGAACCCACATTTACTATCTAAACGAATCAACCGGCGCTGCTCTTAAAAATCAGTACCATGAATGGGAAGGTAGTTGGTATTACTTTGGTCCAAACTGGTACGCCTTGACTGGTGAACAAACCATTGACAACGTCCCAGTCTACTTCCACAGTAACGGTAAACAAGCCAAAGGTGAACTAGTCACCGTCGACGGTAAAATTCACTACTACGATGCTAACTCGGGTGCCCGTTTGTCAAACATTACCATCACTATTAAGGGACAAACCTATCATTTTGATGCGGATGGAAACGGAACACCAATTAGTTAGTGAAGTTATAGACACTCCTTCTCAATAATGACAGTTTAAAATGAAAGGAGAATTATCATGGAAAAGAAAGTACATTTTAAACTTCACAAAGTTAAAAAACACTGGGTAACTATTGCAGTGACAGGACTTGCTTTGGGATTGTGTTTTGCAGGACTCAGCTATGCTTCAGCTGAAGAACAGCCTACCCCTCTTAATGAAGCAACTGTTGAAGCTATCATCAAAGAAGGTGCTATTGACGTCGAGGCTCCAGCAACTAGTGAAACCACAGCTAAACCTACAGAAAACACACCTGCTACCGCTTCGAGCGAAGCTGCCACAGTATCAGAAAAACCAGTAGCTAGCTCTGAAGTAGCTTCAACAGAAAACGTTTCTGAAAAACCAAGCTCTGAAGTCACAAGCACAGCTAGTTCGGAAGGAGCTAGTTCTGAAACTGCACATTCCGAGGTAAGTACAACGACTAGTGAGAGTGTTACAGCTGAGAATGTGTCATCTGTTGGTGATATCCCAAACGAAAATACCACGAGAGGAATTGACCGTTCTGCCTTTACTGAAAAAAGAAATGGATTTGTCACCGAACAAGAAGAACGCATCGAAACAGTTAACTATGTAGGTAGTCTTATTACCTTAAGACATCCTTATTACGTTACTTATTACTACGATAATAACGGTAATAAGCTTATGGGATGGCAAGATATTAATGGAGAACGCTATTATTTCAAAAAAGAGCGAGAACATCCTGGTTTCGAAACCATTGATGGAAAACTCTATTACTTTACAGATAGTGCACGTATGCTCCATGATGAATTTGTTGAAGAAAATGGTCAAACTTACTATCTAGGTAGCGATGGTGTGCGAGTTTCTGGCTTACAAGATATCAAAGGACAAACCTATTACTTTAATCCTGATAGAAACGACCAACTTAGCTACGGATTGAACGTGGTTGGTGACAAACTCTATCTTTTTGGAGATGCTGGCAAAGAAAATCCGGGGCAATTAGTTAAAGACACACATCTCAAGAATGGTGACTTCCAACTAAATATTGATGCTAGTGGCGTCGTAACATTAGCTAATAACCATCCAGCTTTTCTACAAGATAATGCTGGGCATTGGTATTATATGAATACAGATGGAAAGCTAGTTACTGGACCACAAACTATTGACGGCTTAACCTATTACTTTGACTCAGATGGTAAACAGGTCAAGGGGGAACGCCGTAAGGTCAATGGTAAATCCTATTTTTACGACCCAGATAACGGCGCCCTTGTGACGAACCGCCTCGTCACCTTCAAAGCTGGACGATTTATTCCTGAGGAAAACTATGCTAAAGAAGTAAGATTTGACGAAGCTGTATATTCAAATTTTTTCAATAATGAACATCCTGAACTCGAACGGTATTATTTTGGTGCCGATGGCCTACCAGTCAAAGGATGGCAAACCATCAATGGTAATAAGTACTATTTCCAAGATGATGGAAATATGGTCGTGCACAGATTTTTCAATAACTATTACTTCTACAATGATGGTACCATTGCTAGAAATAAACGATTGAATATTCCTACACACTATATTATGAGAGAATTTCCAAATATCTATGAATTTGATAATGATGGGGTTGGTAAATTCATTTCTAGTGATTTTAAGGACCTTCGACCTAAGAGCGCTCATTTTTCTCAAGATAAAGAGGGCTACTGGTACTACTACGATGAGTATGGACTTCCTGCTATTGGTGCCGTAACTATTGATAGCTATGAGATGTATTTCCATTTAGGAACTCATCGCCAAGCTAAGGGAGAGTTCGTTGATATCGAGGGCAAGGTTTACTACTTTGATAAAGATAACGGTCGAAAAGTCAAAGATACAACTTTTGATTTCGATGGTAAGACCTATGTGGCAGACCAATCTGGTGTCCTCAGCATTAAAAGTCAATCAACTGAACGAAACCGCTATATCAGTGATTCCGAAGGTAACTGGTACTATGTAAATGACAAGGGTGACCTCCTCCTTGGTGCTCATACCATTGATAACGTCAACGTTTATTTCGGCACCAATGGTGTTCAATATAAAGGCCATTTTGCTCCTGATAATCACTATTACGATAAAGATAACGGTGCTTTAGTAACAGATAGATTGGTTGAGGATGGGGGCAAAGAGTTTTATGTTGATAAAGAAGGAAATAAGTTTGACGGTGCTAAGTATTTGGACGGAATTCAGTACTACTTTAATTACGGTGAGAAAGTGAAAGGTGACTTCGGCTATTCAAACTACAATAGACACTACTATGACAAAAAGACTGGTGCACTTGTAACCGGAAAATACTTCGAATACAAATAACTGGTATTATGCAAATAGTAAGGGAAATATTCTGACTGGTAGAAGAGTTATCGATGGAAAGCATGTCTACTTCTACGATGATGATTATGGACAATATAAGGGTATACAAGCTAAAGATAAACTCATCATTTTAGGTGGTAAGACTTACTATTATCTTCCTGGCTCTGGTAATCGTGCTGATAATGTAACCTTGACAATCAATCACGTTACTTATTACTTTGATAATGACGGGGTTGGCCATATCCTTCGATAGTCATTTACAAGTGACTATGGTCAATTACCCAACACAAAAGGAAGTCGACCAACTGTCAACTTCCTTTTTCATATCATCAATCACAATCATACAAATAGAACTCGAATATCAACAATTCTTAAACAATTACGATTATCTTGTAAAAAAACTTGTTTGTCATAAAAAAAGTATTATAATAAAGATAGGTGAACATGTAAGCGTTTTACTAAAAACGTTGAAAGTGTACTACAGGGGATTAGGATTAGGAACTTGGCTTTAGACTTCTAACGTCAAAATAATTTTTTATGCATGAAAACCGGTCCTTAGGCACTTTGGCATGATAATCTAAGGCTCTTTTCATACACACATCTGTCTATAATATAAAACTAGAGCTTTAGAGATAATGCCTCAAATAAAAGCTCTAGTTTTTTGTATTTGAAGACATGTGCATAGGCTGGATTCAATAATTAAACGAAAGGAGAGAAATAAAAGTATTAGGATAAAAAAATAAAATCACTTGTTTCTAGATATAAACTACACAGCATAAGCATATTCTCCTTGCCACACATTTGACGTGCTCGCCTATAAAATCGTCTTATAGCCATGCCCTGAGAGATTTAGATATGGGGCTCAGTCGTTTTAATAGATTTGCTCACTTTTAACACTCTTCTGACGGCCCAGCTCCTTTATGTTACACACCTAAACATCGGTGTTCATTTTTGAAGGGAGTCTATTATGAATACTGAAATGAATTATCATTGGCAAATGTCCAAAAAACACGTCGTAGCACTTTCTTGCGCAACTGCTCTAGCTACTTTTACTTTAGTCGCACGCCCTACATTTGCGGATGAAGTAAAAATACCTGAAGCTACAGGTCAACCAACTGAGATTCTTGCACCTGCACAAGAAACTGTAGTAACTAATGTAGAGGTCAAAGCACCTACTACAAATCCTATCTCAACTAATACTGAGCTACCTACTAGTACCAGTACGGTTCTTAGTGAAGCTCCTAGTAGTGAAGTCGCCTCATCTGAATTAGCAAGCGAATCACCAGTAGAAATCACTTCTGAGCAAGAAATTAGCAATCAAGATAATGAGGCCAATAAAGCTATACCTATCAAAACCGCAACTTCAGAAGCCTCTGCCACAAAGACTTCGGCAGAAAAAGTCAATGAACCTATTACTGTCGAAGAAACAAAAACACCTACAAAAAACAGTGAACAACCTGCCCCAATCGAAGACAATGAAAAGCCAGTCTCACCTTCTGTAACACTTGAAAATGCACCTCATATTTCTGGTGGACATTATTATAGTGATGATAATGGTAACTGGTATTACAAGGATGCAAATGGCAAAAATCTTGTTGGGCTGAACTATGTGGATAATGTTCCTGTTTACTTTAGCCAAGACGGTATTCAGATCAAAGGTGGTTTTGCAGAGGATGGTCGATACTATGACAAAGATTCTGGTGCTCTTGTAACCAAGGCCTTTAAAGAACTCTTAACTTATATTGGTCGTGATGATATCAACAATCAAAACATCTATACTACTGATTGGTACTACCTCGATGCCGATGGAAGACCTCTTAAAGGTCCTCAAAATCTTGGTGGAACAAACATGTACTTCTTCCCTAACGGAGCACAAGTTAAGGGACGTTTCGCACCTGACGGACATTACTATGATAAGGACTCTGGTGCGCTTGTAACTAACAGCTTTGTCCATGTCTACAACTGGAATTTCCAAAATCAAGACGGAAATCGTGTGAATCACTTTGTCATCACCATTCCTAATAATTCAGTCGTTGGACCTAACGGTGAAAACCAATTTTTGGATATGAGTCATTACCCACTTTCTAGCAATGATTTGAATCGCGAAGATTTCTACTATTACGTAGATGACAAGGGGGATAAACTGACAGGACCTCAAACCCTAAACGGCATCCATGTCTACTTCGACCAAAATGGTAGACAACTTAGAGGTGAGTTTGAATTCGACGAAGATGGTACCGTTCATTACTACGATGCGAAAAACGGTGCACGCGCTGAAAATACCATTGTTAGAACAAATACTGGTGCCTTCAAATTCGATGCAAACGGTAATGGACATTTGATGAAACCTGGCGAAGAAATAGATACCCCCGTCACTCCTACACCTACTGTCTCCCTAGACAATGCACCACGAGTTTTTGGTGGTCACTATTATAGTGATAACGAAGGCAACTGGTACTACAAGGATGCAAACGGTAAAAACCTCATCGGTCTCAACTTCGTTGACAACATTCCAGTCTACTTTGACAAAGATGGCAAACAAGTCAAAGGACGTTTTGCAGAGGATGGTCGCTATTACGATAAAAACTCTGGTGCACTTGTAACAAAACGCTATCTTGAAACTGAAGATAGCAACTGGGTTTACGTCAATGATAAAGGTGATAAACTCAAGGGAGAACAAACTATTGATGGTGTTAAAGTCTACTTTGATGATTTCACTGGTACACAAGTCAAGGGACATTTTGCACCAAATGGTAAATACTATGACAAAGATTCTGGTGCTCTCGTAACCAATGCTTTTAAAGAAATCTTAACTTATATTGGTCGAGATGATATCAACAATCAAAATGTCTATACTACTGCCTGGTACTATCTCGATGCTGATGGTAAGCCATTAACAGGACCTCAAACCTTTGGAAATAGTCGCTTTTACTTCCTTCCTAATGGGGCACAAGTCAAGGGACGCTTCGCCCCTGATGGACACTATTATGATAAAGACTCTGGTGCTCTCGTAACTGATAGCTTTGTTCATGTCTACAACTGGAATTACCGAAATCTCGATGGTGATCGCATCTTCTACTTCACTATTACCATTCCTGGAAATGATATCGTAGGTCAGGATGGACAGTATCCAAGAGAAAGTAAAGATTTAGATCGTGAAGATTTCTACTACTATGTTGATGCTAAAGGGGATAAACTGACAGGACCTCAAACCTTAAACGGCATCCATGTTTACTTCGACCAAAACGGTAAACAACTTAGAGGTGAATTCAAATTTGACGATGACGGAACTGTCCACTATTACGATGCTAAGAATGGGGCACGCGCTGAAAATACCATTGTTAGAACAAACACTGGTGCCTTCAAATTCGATGCTGACGGTAATGGACATTTGATGGGCCCTGGTGAAGTATAAGAATATAATTCAAATAACAACTATTGATATCGCATAATTACTTTGATTTAGTAATCGTTAAAAAGGAAGTCGACCAACTGTCAACTTCCTTTTTTATATCACAAATAAATATTCTCCCAATTTAAATTTTTGGGTTTATAGTACAATTCTGTATTGTTAATTAGTACTTTTGCAACACTTTTATCATTATGTTTAACTCCACAGTCTAATTCTATATTTAAAAATTGAATTTGCTTTTAATATTAGAAAAAGTACTGAATTTCATTTTTTTGTCTTGTTGAAAAATCGTTGAGAATATCAACAATTTCTGCAATAACGTTATTCGGAAATAATACTATTACTCTTAAGACTATCAAATTTATCTAACAGAATTCTCTCCATTATACTGTCAATAGAGTTTTTTTCAGTATTGACAATATTCTTTTATCGAGTAGTCCACTTTTTTTCAAATGTTTCATTTATTGAGTTAAACATATTAGTGCCCCTCGTGTTCTATTTAAATAAAAAAATAGTCTGTCTATAAAAAGAATATTACAAAAAAATTGAATATAAAAAAATATTAATCATAAAAAAATAACTATATTTGATATTTGACAATCAATAAATTTATATATCTGATTTATGATAATGGGTAACATAATTAATACTAACTGATAACCATAATACTTAACCTTATTATAATTATTGATACCTACCACTTTTTTTAAAAAAACTATTACTACACCAAAACTAACTGATAGAACTACAAATATAAATAAATCTTCTAAACTATCGAAATTAATATCCGAATTCATTACTATTAGTAGAAATAAGTATAGTAGTGATGATACAAATATTTTTTTAGAAATAGATAGAAATATTTAGTTAATACGAGTTTTTTTTGTATTTATTGGTACTAACCTTTCAAAAAAACTCTGATTTTTTTCGGTCAATTCTTTATTACTATAGATCCCTAGTATTTGAAGAAAAATTCAAAACTAAAAAAATAATTGTGGAGTATGTTGTATAAAAACTTATGATATAAGCGATAATAACAAAAAAATGATTACATTTGTAATGTTCCTAAATTCAGCAAGAAATTCATTATAAACTATAGATTTCATTAGTCGGTTACCTCAATTTTTTTGTCGAAAGCCATAAAGTGATATGAAGTATGAAATAATATAAATACTAAATGCTATTGCAACCAACATAGAAACTAAGAATCTTGAATCATAAATATCAAAGTAATTAGCCAAATTATATTTATTACTCATATATTCCATGAATAATCTTACTAGTAGAAGTGTTATGATAAATGATGATACACTTATATTTTTTATATTTTGGTTTCCAAATATAAAAGAACCTGACATTACAAATGATGCAAATAAAATTGAGACAGATACACCAAGAAAAATTACATTCATTTGTGCTTCCTGGATATAAAAACTATTAAATAACCCCCTTAAAATTAAAATTGATCCAATATATAGAACACACGCAATTGTAACAATAAAATATTCTATGTATCTTGCCAAAACAATTTTGTATATTTTGATTGGTAAGAACTGCTCTAATCTATAAAAATCTTCATCGGTATAATTCAAGATATTCATAAAATAAGTAAGCGGCGCAACTAGTATAATTAAGAACAAAATAATTGGCAGAAAATCTTCTAACTTAAACATGCTTAGAATTATAAGCAAGATAAGTAATACAACAAAAGTTATTCCACTAAACACATTGGAGTTCATTAGATCCTTTTTAATTAAATATCTCATTTCTCCATCACCACACCTTTTGAATAAATGCTCATTATTTTTTCTAAATCTAAGGAATCAACTACAATATTATCCAGATTCAGAATTCTATCTCTAGGCATTATAACCTCATATCCTTGAGCTGTTTTTTCATATGCAATTACATTATCTAGGTTTAAGTTTTTAAAATCACTTTCTAGACATCTAACTAAAACATTGTCATGTAATAATTTTGTACTATCTTCAACAAACTGAACTTTTCCTTGTCTAATATAGATGATAATATCAGCTATTTGTTCAATATCTGTAGTTATATGGCTTGAAAAAATAACAGTTTTATTTTCGTCTAAAACAAATTCTTGAAATATTCCTAATATATCTTTCCTTCTAACTGGGTCAAGAGTAGTTGTTGGCTCATCAAAAATTAAAAGTTGTGGATTGTAGGACAAAGATAGAGCAATCGATAAAAATCTTTTTGCATTCCAGAAGAACACTCAGAAATTTTTGTCTTTGAAATTCCAAATTTTTTTCCAAAAATGAAATTAAAATAATCCGAATCCCAGTTTTTTTATATAATCCTTTATAAATTTTTTTCAACTTGAAAGATTTTTCAAATTTTTATTGAGATAAGTTTCCGAGAAACTAACACCTATTTTAGCTTTTTAAATTAGTATCGTTTATGTCAAAAATTTCTTCCAAAGATTTTTAATTTCTCCAGATTCAATTTTTTTGTAAACCTAATATTGAGTTTATTATAGTAGTTTTACCTGCACCGTTTTTCACCTATAAGTCCAACAATACATCCTCTAGGAATCGAAAAAGAAACATCACTAACTTTAAATGTGGAATTCTTGTAGTTTACATTTAAATTATTCACCTCTAAAATAGTATTCTTATCTAAATTCATTTTATCTTTCTCCATTATCATCTAACTTCAATAAAATAATTTCTTTAATTTCTTTGGAATCAATTCCAACCTCAATACCAAATTTAATAACCTCATCAATCTTTTTTTCAAGTTGCTTCCGTATACTATCTTCAATAAAATCTGAACTCAATTTAGAAACTATAGTCCCCTTACCAACAACAGAGTTAATTAAATGTTGTGATTGAAGTAATTCGTATGCTTTTTTTACTGTAATGATACTTACACCAAGGTCTTTTGCAAGCACTCTAATTGCTGGTAAAGAGGCACCTGGGTGAAGTTCCCCACTTAATATTTTATTACTAATTTGCTTAAATATCTGCTCATAAATTGGCACTTTGGAATGATATGAAATTAATATTTCTAACACTTCTCCTCCTAAAAAAATTATTTACCATAATATCACAGCAAAAATGTACTCCAACCAAGATGATAAATAATTTAAGTCTACAATGTATTTAAGAATAACAAAATATACAATAAGATTTTAATATGAAAATAATTCCGACTTATTTTTTACATCCCCAGCCACAAGATCTATTACAAGATAAAAACGTAGTGACTGCAGAAACCGTAGGTAAACAAATTTTAAGAGTTGCAGAAACAACTGGTGATACTGCCTGAGGTTTAACTGATCCATCATCAGAACCACCAAATTCAGCTAAACGTTCAAGTTCTACAAAATCAGTTTTAAGATTTTTTTCCATGATAAGTCTGTCTCCTTTATTTTTTTAAACACATTGTACTTATCGTATATACACATTATATATTATCCACGAACAACTTGCAAGCGTTTTCAAAAATTAAATAATTTACTGTAAATTTGGAGTTTAATTATCTCATTATTATAAGATACAATTTTATTTTTTTACTCTATCAAGATTTTTTCTTTATATTTCTGATAAAAACTTTAATTTCCGTTACAAGTTGAATAGAGTGCTTTCTTTTGATTATGAGAGCAACAAAATTATGAGGATTTGGAGATAAGAAAAGGAAGTCGATCAACTGTCGACTTCCTTTTTCATATCACATGTAAACTTTTTCTTCTACTTTAAGAAAACTTTAGGCTTTGATTTATATACTATAACTATCCTAAAACTTTTCTTTTTCATAATCTCCTAAATCCAGGGCTCGGGTCCTGGATTTTTTTGTGCGGTCAAGAAATAAACGATGTCATAGGTTTTGAGCTATTGCTTTTCTTCTTTTGCCTGATTAATCATATCTAGGAAATAAGCATGTACCCTTTCGTCACCCGTTAATTCTGGATGAAAAGAGGTCACTAACATCTGCTTTTCTCTAGCTGCCACGATAGCCCCATTGACTTGAGCTAAAATCTCCACTTCTGGTCCAACAGCTTCAATAATTGGTCCACGAATAAAGACCATTGGGATCTCCCCTATTCCCTTAAATTCAGCATCTGTGACAAAACTGCCCAATTGGCGACCATAGGCATTTCTGGCTACATTGATGTCCATACTTGCCAAATGTTTTGTTTGGTCCCCCACTATGGTTTTGGCCAACAAAATCAGACCTGCACAGGTTCCAAATACAGGTAGTCCAGCATCAATTTTCGTCTTAATCGGCTCAAACAAGTCTAAATCATGCAAGAGTTTCCCCATGACTGTCGACTCTCCCCCTGGTAGAATGAGCCCGTCCAAATCAGCGTGAGCTTCCCAATCCTGTCGATTTCTGATTTGAACCGTTTCAACCCCAAGTGCTTTCAAGACCTGCTCATGTTCTGCAAAAGCACCTTGCAAAGCCAGTATTCCAATTTTTGTCATCTATTTTCCTCGCTCTGCCATTAAGATGTCAATTTCATCCTTGTTGATACCAACCATGGCTTCACCCAAATCTTCTGACACTTGCGCCAAAATATCGGGACGATTATAGTTAGTCACTGCCTTGACGATGGCTTCCGCACGTTTTTTCGGATCTCCTGACTTGAAAATCCCTGAACCAACAAAGACACCTTCAGCCCCCAACTGCATCATTAGGGCAGCATCCGCTGGTGTCGCTACACCACCTGCCGCAAAATTGACAACAGGCAACTTGCCATGTTCATGGACATAACGAACCAAATCAATTGGCACCTGCAAGTCTTTAGCAGTAATATAGAGTTCATCTTCTCTAAGATTTTGAATACGGCGAATTTCTTGATTCATGAGTCGCAAGTGGTGAACAGCCTGAACAATATCACCAGTACCAGGTTCACCCTTGGTACGAATCATTGATGCCCCTTCAGAGATACGACGAAGAGCCTCACCAAGATCCTTGGCCCCACAGACGAAAGGCACATCAAATTTGGTTTTGTCCACATGAATAAGATCATCAGCCGGTGTCAAAACCTCACTCTCGTCGATATAATCAATCTCAATCGCCTGCAAAATCTGTGCTTCAACGAAATGACCAATACGCACCTTAGCCATCACCGGAATACTAACGGCGTCCTGAATTTCCTTAATCATCTTAGGATCACTCATACGTGACACACCACCTACTGCACGGATATCAGCCGGAATGCGTTCCAAGGTCATGACCGCAGCTGCTCCCGCCGCTTCAGCAATACGTGCCTGCTCAGGATTTTGAACGTCCATGATGACGCCCCCCTTAAGCATCTGTGCCAAATTTTTATTTAAGTCGTAACGATTTGTCATTGCAATCACCTCTCATGTTTTTATGCCCTCTATTTTACACAGGATGATTTTTGAAGAAAAGAGTCTTTTTCTCAAACTGTATGGGGACAATTACCCTTTCAAGCATATCTATAGACGAAAAAATAAATAAATTAGGAAAACTCTTTTATAGGCTACAACTATCACGAATATAAGAATCTTTTTATAAAATCATGGCGTTTTTGTATCCGTTTTCTATTGAGTTTGTTAGAAAATAAGGGTAAGATATAATCATAAATTAATTTTTGGTATAATCTCGTTAATTATTTCCGATGTGAGTATGCCAAGTCACCATAATAAGGGGGAAACTTATGGAAAACAAAGTTCGTTTCAAACTTCATAAAGTTAAGAAACATTGGATTACAATCGCCGCCTCAAGTTTGGCTATCGGGGCTTCACTAATTGGACTAGGACAGGTCGGAGCCGATGAAGTCAAACCAGAAACGACTGCTGTTAACAGTCCTGAAAATGTCGTCTCTGACAGCAATCTTGAGACAAGTGACAGCCTCATTACAAGAACCGAAGTGGCTCCAGCAAGCACTACTGTTGAGAAAGCTTCTAGTGAAGCAGTACCTTCTGACACTGCATCTACTAATGCGACTAGTCAGCCTGCAGAAGCAACTGCTACACAGCCTGCTAACGAGACTGATAAAAAGGGTGAAACCGCTCAATCTAGTGAAACAACTATTGCTGATAGGAGCGCGGAACCTGTCACCGACAAGCAAAATACAAATGAAAATAAGTCAGAGATTACTGAGGTTAGTGAGCATCCATTATCAGGACAAGAAATCTCTATCACTCAAGGAAAATTCACATCCGACGATCAAGGCAATTGGTACTACACCAAGGACGGAAAAAATCTCACTGGATGGAATAATGTAGAAGATCGCGAATACTATTTCCAAGAAGATGGAAAACAGGTCAAAGGCCAATTTGTTGAGGTAAATGGAAAGAACTATTATTTAGATGACCATACTGGTATGCTCTTAGTCAATTGTTACCTCGATAAAGATGGAAAACATTATCAAACAGATGAGAATGGAGTTGTGACAGAGAGAACTAAACTGCCTACAAACATTACTGGTGGACATTTTGAAGCTAATGATAAGGGGGAATGGTCTTATATCACTTCACAAGGTGAAAAATTGACTGGTTTCCAATATGTGGACGGTATTGAACTCTATTTTGACAAAGATGGAAAACAACTCAAAGGTCAAGAAATCACAGTTGATGGAAAAACCTATTACTTAGATCAAAACACCGGTGCCCTTCTCAAAAATTCTTACCGCAATTGGTCTGAAAAACAGATTATCTCACGGTATAAAACAAACTACATTTACCATACTAGTTACTTCAACCGAGATGGCAAACGTGCCACAGGTCTCGTTAAAACAGCAGCTGGTTTCATTCACTATTTTGATGAAAATGGTGAACTGCTTAAGAATGTAGCAGTTAATGTAGGAGACACAACCTATGTCTTTGGTGAGGGAGGACGGTTAGCTCGAAAATCCTTTATTTGGGATAAGGTAGATTTCACCTTCCCTGAAAATGTCAATTTTTATTATGGTGATGAAAAGGGCCACGCTGTTAAAGGACTTCAAACCATTGATGGTTACCAACTTTACTTCGATAAAAACGGTCGTCAAGCAAAAGATGAAATCGTTCAGATTGATGGTAAAACCTATTACTTTGATAAAACCAACGGACGTATGGTTAAAAATCAATGGGCCTCAGTCAATGTTGGTGGAATTAGTCCTGCATCAAAGGACTACCGTTCATACTATCTCGGAAATGATGGCGCTGCTGTGACTGGTTGGCAAGATATTGATGGAAAACGCTTGTACTTCACTGAAACCGGTATCTATGCTGCTAATGGCATCTATTCAATCAATGGTAAGAACTATCTCTTTGAAAAAGGACAATTAGTCAAAGATGCTTATGGCGTTGTTGATAAGCCAGGGGCTAGAGTGAGATTTAAATATACCTACCGAACTAATTCAGATGGAGAAGTCCTAACTGGTAAACAAATTATCGATGGAACAGAGTATGTCTTTGCTTCAGATGGTCATGTTGTCGATGGTGTCATAGGTTATGACAGCAAACTTTATCTAGTCAAAGATAGTAAAATAGAAAAAAACTACTTTGGAGCCTTCTTTTCTAAAAACGAAATTTTGGGTGGAATTAATTTCACTGGAATCTATGGAACTGATGAAAATGGTGTCCTCCTAGAGGGTGTCCAACGAAGTTTAGATGGTCAACTGCACTACTTCCAACCTGAGGTAAAAAGTGTTGATAAACCTACATGGAAAGAAATCGATGGCAAGCGCTATCGTCTAACAAAATGGTATCTTCCTGAACACCACGCTGGTATGTACACCACTATTATCCTCACTAACGATACTTTGAAAGTCGATGACAAGACCTATACAATTGATAATGAGGGAGTTGCAACTGAGTTTACGGCCAAAAACCAATTTGTTCGCGATGATTTCTGGAACTGGTACTACTACGACAAAGATGGCAAACTCCTAACAGGCCGTCAAACCATTGATGGTGTTCAACTCTACTTTGATGCTAACGGTAAACAAGCTAAGGTACTTTGATTGACATTGATGGTGACACTTACTACTTTGACAAGGATAGTGGGGCTATGTGGACCAATCGTAGACTAACTCTCAATGGAATGACCTACGAAATTGATGACCAAGGCCGTGTGACATCGTCACTTCGAAATACCTTTGTTCAAGATAAGGATGGTGACTGGACCTACCTCAAGGATAAAGGACAAGTAGCTACTGGATGGCAGACTATTGATGGTATTCAACTCTACTTTGATGGCACTGGGAAACAAATCAAAGGTGAGCGTATCCTTATAGATGGAAAATACTACTATTTCGATAAGAACAGTGGCGAACTCCTCCGTAATGCATTCCATTCCTTTAATTCATATATTCACTACTTTGGCAATGATGGAGCACAAGTTTTCGGCTGGTACACAATAAACGGTCACCGTGTTTACTTTAAAGAAGACGGTCTACAAGCTAAAGATAATGTCCTTTTAATTGACGGCAATTATTATTATTTCAATCAAGATGGCCAACTTCTTGTTAATGGTTCCGCTAAATCATATAATAGTTTATATCTTGCAGATTCAGAAGGAAAATTATTAACCGGTTGGAGAGAGATTGACGGTAAGACCTATTACCTAAATCCAAGCAAACAATATCGCTACTCTAACACAACAGAAACCATAGACGGAAAGACTTATCTTTTCGGTTCTTACGGAGAATTGTTACGAAATGACACTAACTACGGACACGCTTCGGATGAAAATGGAATCGTTCGAACAGGATTCTACCGTACTGATAAAGGCTACCTCTGCTATCTTGAGCCAAGAGTAATCTCTTACTACCAACCAACTTGGAAGGAAATTGACGGTAAGCTCTATCACTTCGAAAAATCAACTTCATTAGGTAAAGACCTTAACGGTTCTCCAATCACAACCAATGCAACCCTTGAAAAAGATGGCAAAACTTATGTCATTGATGAAAATGGTGTGGTCACTGAGAAAGTGAATTAAAGGGTAAAACTTTTCTTTTTCATAATCTCCTAAATCCAAGGCTCAGGTCCTGGATTTTTTTGTGTAAACATCTACTTCTCTCAAACGTCTCTATTGCACTATTTATTGAAACTATAATTATGTATGCGTTTTCTATTGAGTTTGTTAGAAAATAAGGGTAAGGTATAATCATAAATTAATTTTTGGTATAATCTCGTTAATTATTTCCGATGTGAGTATGCCAAGTCACCATAATAAGGGGGAAACTTATGGAAAACAAAGTTCGTTTCAAACTTCATAAAGTTAAGAAACATTGGATTACAATCGCCGCCTCAAGTTTGGCTATCGGGGCTTCACTAATTGGACTAGGACAGGTCGGAGCCGATGAAGTCAAACCAGAAACGACTGCTGTTAACAGTCCTGAAAATGTCGTCTCTGACAGCAATCTTGAGACAAGTGACAGCCTCATTACAAGAACCGAAGTGGCTCCAGCAAGCACTACTGTTGAGAAAGCTTCTAGTGAAGCAGTACCTTCTGACACTGCATCTACTAATGCGACTAGTCAGCCTACAGAAACGACTACTACACAGCCTGCTAACGAGACTGATAAAAAGGTTGAACCCGCTCAATCTGGTGAGACAGCTGCAACCGATAGAAGTGTTGAAACCTCATCCGAAACAAGCGATAACGTAACTCCTTCACAAGGTGGCAAGTTCACTTCTGATGAGCAAGGTAACTGGTATTACCTAGACAGCGAGGGCCACAAACTAACTGGCCCACAAACCATCGACAGCTTCAACCTCTACTTCCATGACAATGGCATCCAGGCAAAAGGTGAAAAGGTGACCATTGATGGCAAAGACTACTACTACGATAAAGATAATGGACGTAAAGTAACTGATACAAGTATTGAAGTAGATGGTAAAACTTATCTAGCAGATGCTGATGGCATCCTAACCGAAAAAACGCAACTACCTACCCAGGTCGTGACCGGTGGTCATTTCCAATCTGACAACCAAAAAGATTGGTATTACTACACTGCTAATGGTGAGAAACTGACTGGTTGGCAAAATGTTGATGGTGTCATCCTTTATTTTGATAAAGAAGGTAAACAAGTCAAAGGACAAAAACAAGAAATCGACGGCAAGCACTACTATTTTGCCTATCATAATGGTGCCTTAATGACTAATCAATGGTATGAACATATCATCTTTAATGGTTATAGGACCAATCCAATGTATACGCACCTCTTTGAATATCTAGGAGAGGACGGTGCTCCCGTTACAGGTTGGCATACAATCGATAACAAACGCTACTACTTCCAATCAGACGGCCTGAGAGCTCAAAATGATGTCGTAACCATTGAGGGGAAGAGATATTTGTTTGATTATGATGGTCAATTGGTTAAGAACACGTATGGAATCGTTGAGAGACCTTCTATGTTTTTCTCTAGTAAAACAACTTACCATACTGATGCTGATGGCGTCATTCAAACCGGTAGACAATTAATTGATGGTAAGGAATACATTTTTTTTCTGAAAAATGGGGTTGTCCTAAACGGAATTATCACTTTTGAAAATAAAGATTATTTTGTCATTAATAGTGTAGTCCAAAAAAATAGCCTTAAAGCCTACTTTTGCACCTGTTGTCTATCACAATGAAGGTATTTTTTTAATGGGATCTATGGCACTGATGAAAACAGGGATTGTCTTAAAAAGGATTCCAACGAGGTATTGATGGTCAACTCCACTACTTCCAACCAGCAGTAAAAAAAGTGTCACTAAGCCTTCATGGGAGGAAATCAATGGGCAACGTTACCGATTGACAGATGGAGATTACGTCGAACCTACTGCTGGTATGCGTCCTACAATTATTGTCTCTAATACAACTTTGAAAGTTGATGACAAAGTCTATTCCTTTGATGACAAGGGAATCTCAACCGAAGTTACACCTACAAATCAGTTTATTCGCGACGACTTTTGGAACTGGTACTACTACGACAAAGATGGGAAACTCCTAACAGGTCGTCAAACCATTGATGGTGTCCAACTCTACTTTGATAAAGATGGCAAGCAAGCCAAAGGAACTTTGGTTGACATCGATGGGGATACCTACTACTTCGATAAAGATAGCGGAGCTTTATGGACTAACCGTACCATTGAGCTTGGTGGTGTTACCTATAACATTGATGAAGAAGGACATGTCACATCATCTCTACGCAACACCTTTGTTCAGGACAAGGATGGCGATTGGACTTATCTCAAAGATAAGGGCCAATTAGCTACTGGCTGGCAAACCATTAACGGTGTCCAACTCTACTTTGATGGCAGTGGTAAGCAAATAAAAGGTAAGCGTATCCTTATAGATGGGAAGTACTACTATTTCGCTGAAAACAATGGTGAACTCCTCCGTAATGCATTCTATCCGTACAATTACTATTCTAAGCTCTACTTTGGCAATGATGGAGCTCAAGTTTTTGGCTGGTATACACTAGATAATCACCGTGTTTACTTTAAGGAAAATGGTCTTCAAGCTAAAGAAGAGTTGCTTCTAATTGACGGAAATTATTATTACTTCACTCGAGATGGGCAACTCCTAGTTGATGGTTCAGCTAAATTATTTGGTGAAATATATCTTGCCGATTCAGAAGGAAAACTATTAACCGGGTGGAGAGAAATTGACGGTAAGACTTATTACCTAGATCCAAGCAACCAATATCGCTATATCAATAAAACAGAAACCATAGATGGAAAGACCTATCTTTTCGGTTCTTACGCAGAATTATTACGTAATGAAACTAAATCCGGTTACATTTCAGACGAAATGGAATCGTTCGAACAGGATTCTACCGCACTGATAAAGGCTATCTCTGCTATCTTGAGCCTCAGATAATATCTTCCTACCAACCAACTTGGAAGGAAATTGACGGTAAGCTCTATCACTTTGAAAAATCAACCTCATTAGGGAAAGATTTGTACGGTTCTCCAATCACAACCAAAGCAACACTAGAAAAAGATGGCAAAACTTATGTCATTGATGAAAATGGTGTAGCGACTGAGAAAATGAATTAAAGTGAAGAACAAGATATTTCTTCCACTTTAAGAAAACTTTAGGCTTTGCTTTATATACTATAACCATCCTAAAACTTTTCTTTTTCATAATCTCCTAAAATCCAGGGCATAGGTCCTGGATTATTTTGTTTTAGAAAGCTCTTTAGCAACTAAAATCATCCCCTCTCACTCGCAATGCAATGTAATCGTTTTCTTATTTTTATCTAAATTTCTTATATTTTCTTGAAAGTCTCTAAAATAGCGCTATAATAGGACTTAGGAAATGGAGGAAAAAGTATGAAAGTACATTCTAATTTTACTGGACCTAAGTCCAAAAAACGTCTGATTGCATTCTCATGTGCAACTGCCCTTGCAGGTTTTGCCTTTATCGCAAGACCTGCTTTCGCTGAGGAAGCTAAAGCTGACAACGCATCTAACCTTGATGCAACTGCTGCAACATCTACCAATGTGGAAACCACAGCAGATCTTGTCGAAACTAAAGTTGTTGAAGCTACTGCTACTACTGAAAATGTAGCTAGCACTGAAAGCACTACAAACGTCTCAGAACAAGCCACAACTTCTGCTGCAAGCTCTGAAACTACCAGTGAAACAGATTCAACAACTGCAAGTAAAAACCAAACTCCTGCAGAATCAGCCACAGGCCAAACACGTGAGGCTGTAACTACAGACCGAGCTGCCAATGAGACTGCTTCAGCTACCGAAACTTCGAACAAGGAAACAAACGTCACTGGTGGTTATTACTACAGCGATAAGTATGGCTACTGGCATTACAAAGATGCTAGCGGTAAAGACCTGACTGGACCACAAACTATTGATGGCGTTAAGGTCTACTTTAGAGATAGTGGTGTTCAGGTTAAAGGGGAATTTACCTGGGACGGTCACTATTATGACAAAGATTCTGGTGCTCTTGTTACTAATAAATTCGTTGAGAGTTACGGTAGCACCTATTACCTAGATGAAAATGGCAATAAAGTAATCGGTCCCAAAGAAATTAATGGGGAATGGAATTATTTTGACGACTACGGTGAACAAGTTAGGAATAGATTTGCTTCTGATGGCCGTTATTACGACGAAAACGGAAAACAAGTTGATTTCGGGACAAACCGCTATTTTGAATTAAACGGAAAATGGTACTATGCTGGAAATGATGGTTCTATTTTAAAGGGACCACAAACCATCGATGGCGTTAAGGTTTACTTCGATCAAGGTGGTGTTCAAGTTAAGGGCTATTTTGTTAGAAATGATACTGACAATAAAGAACACTATTACGACAAAGATTCTGGTGCACTAGTCACTAACAACTACGTTATTGCCTACGATAACTATACCCACCAAAATGAACGCTACTATGTTGATGAGCAGGGTATTCGTGTAAAAGGTGCTAAAACTATCAATGGTAAACAGGTTTACTTTACATATGATGGAAGACAAGTCTTCGACAATTTTGGTGACGATGGCTACTTCTATGATCAGGATGGTAACCGAGTCGACCTAGGCACAAACCGTTATGTTCAAATTAAAGGCAACTGGTACTACATCGGTAACGATGGAAAAATCTTGACAGGTGAACAAACTATTGATGGCGCTCATGTCTACTTTGGCTATAAAGGTATCCAAGTGAAAGGAGATTTTGACTACAACAAACAATTTCATGATAAAGACTCTGGAAATCTAGTTACTAATCGTTTCGTAACAGTTAAAGACAAAACCTACTTTATTGGAGCTGATAGTAAGGCTATCAAAGGGGCAACAGTCATCGACAACATTGAATACTTCTTTGATAAGAAACTGGTGCTCAAGTTAAAGGAAATTTCGCAAGAAACGATAAATACTACGATGGGGTCACTGGTGCTCTCGTAACCAATAGCTATGTCCAAGTTGATAAAGACTGGTACTATGTAGGCAATGACGGTAAAAGACTTAAAGGTTCTCAAACCATTAACAATGTTCCTGTATACTTTGATCCTTATGGGGGTAAACAAGTAAAAGGAGAGTTTGGTGATAATGGTTACTATTACGACCAAAATTCTGGTGCCAAAGTAGATTTGGGAACAAGTCGCTATGTCCAAGTTAACGATAATTGGTACTACGTCAATGCTGAGGGTAAGATTCTCAAAGGCGAACAGACCATCGATGGGGTTCAAGTCCATTTTGATACTAAAACAGGGCAACAAATTAAAGGGGGCTTTACTGACAAAGATGGTAAATTAGTCATAAAAGAAAAATATTATCTATCTGGTACTCCTATGAGATATTATGATAAAGACTCCGGTGCTCTTGTAAAAAATCAATACTTCAACCATAATGGTAAATGGTACTATGCAGATGCAGAAGGTAATATCCTTAAAGGCTCACAAACCATCGATGGGGTACATGTTTACTTTGACTATAATGGTGTACAAGCTAAAGATACTGTTCTTGATGGTTACTACTACGATAAAGATACTGGCGCACGGAAAGAGCTCCCTCGTGATCAGTTTATTAAAATTGGTGACGATTTATACTATTTAGCAGTAATGGACGAACTGGAAGTATAAGTGTTAACGGTAAGGATTACTATGTTGAGCAAAACGGAAGGGTCCTTCGTGGTTCCTTTAACATATATCAATATCCACCTTACTATGATGATGAAACTGGCGAAGCTGTAGAAAAAACTGGTTTTGTTAAATCTCGCGGTAGTTGGTTCTACCTAGAAAATGGTAAAAAAGTCGCAGGTTTCAAAAAAATTGATGGGAAACTTTACTATTTCTCTGCCAATCCAATGAACAAATACGAAACAAACGAACAAGTTCGTGGAAAATTAGTTGGACCTAAGTTTTATATTTCTTTTCTTAGCAGAGCAGAAGACAACCCAACTTACTACTTCGACGCTGAAACAGGTGCTGCTGTAACCAACCAATTCGTCTATGCAGATGGACACTGGTACTACTTCGGTAACGATGGAAAGGCTCTTCTATTTGATCAAGTCATCAATGGTCAACACCTCTACTTTGATTATCAAGGTAAGCAAATTAAAGGCAATTTCGTTACAGACTACAAGGGGACTCGTTACTACGATGAAAACTCTGGGGAGCTCGTAACCAACCAAACACGTACCATCAATGGTGTGACTTATCACTTTGATGAAAATGGACGTGCAAATCAATTGTAAATTAAGTCCGAAAATCGACTAAAATTATTCTTATAAGACATCTATACTAAGGAAGTTGATTAATTTCAACTTCCTTTTAAAAATCCAAGAAAATAATTTTTGTCTACTTTAAGAAAACTTTAGGCTTTGCTTTATATACTATAACCATCCTAAAACTTTTCTTTTTCATAATCTCCTAAATCCAGGGCTCAGGTCCTGGATTTTTTTAACTCTTATGACTGCTAAAATTGTGAAATTTACTTTATAAGTCGCTTTTCTATGTAATCGTTTTCTTATTTTTGTCTAAATTTCTTATATTTCCTTGAAAGTCTCTAAAATAGCGCTATAATAGGACTTAGGAAATGGAGGAAAAAGTATGAAAGTACATTCTAATTTTACTGGACCTAAGTCCAAAAAACGTCTGATTGCATTCTCATGTGCAACTGCCCTTGCAAGTTTTGCCTTTATCGCAAAACCTGCCTTCGCTGAGGAAGCTAAAGCTGACAACTCATCAAACCTTGATGTGACTGCTGCTACCACTGCGAATGTAGAAACTACAGCAGACCTCGTCGAAACAAAGGTTGTCGAAGCACCTGCTACTACTGAAAATGTGGCTAGCACAGAAAACACCACAAATGTTTCAGAACAAGCCACAACTTCTGCTACAAGTTCAGAAAACGCTAGTGAAACAGCTTCAACAACTGCAAGCGAAAGTCAAGCACCTGCAGAATCGGCCTCAGGCCAAACACGCGAAGCTGTAACTACAGACCGGGCTGCCAGTGAGGCTGCATCAGCAACCGCAGATACCAATAGTGAAACCAATGTTACCGGTGGTCAATATTATAGTGATAGCCTTGGTAACTGGTATTATAAGGATGCTAGTGGTAAGAACCTAACTGGTGCACAAAAAATCGATGGGGTCAACGTTTATTTCGATGAAAATGGCATACAAGTCAAGGGAAACTTTTCAAAAAATAAACAATACTATGATGCAGATTCTGGTGCTCTTGTAACGGATCGTTATATTAATCATCTTGGTGGTGTTTACTATGTCGATAAAAATGGTGAACCATTAAAAGGCGCACAAACCATTCAAGGAAAACAAGTTTATTTCAATGATTACAACGGCCTTCAAGTTCGAGACGGATTTGCTAGCAATGAACACTTCTACGATAAAGATGGTAACCTTGTAACAGATAGCTATGTTTTTAGCACTAAATACAACTATAACAACACTATCTATCCTTTCTATGTTGATAAAAATGGCGACAAATTAAAAGGTGAACAAATCATCAATGGAAAATCTGTCTATTTCGATAAGTATGATGGAGCACAGGTGCGTAATAGCGTTGCTGACAATGGGCGTTTCTATGATCAAGATGGTAATTTAGTTGATCTAGGGAAAAAACACTACGTGTTCATCGATAACCATTGGTTCTATGTTGATGAAGATGGAAAGATACTTAAAGGTGAACAAGTCATTGATGGTGTGAAAGTTTACTTTACCCCTTATTACGGATATCAAATTAAAGGGGATTTTAATTCTGACGGCCAATTCTATGACAAGGATACTGGCGAGCTCGTGACAAACCGTTATATTCAATTAACACGCTACGAATCGAACGGCTCAATGGCTCCAACTCTAGAGACCCATTGGTATTATCTTGGGTCAGACGGAAAAGTGGTAACAGGTCCACAAGTTATTGACGGCGTTCGTGTCTACTTTAACTATAGAGGACACCAAGCCAAAGGAGACTTCGGCTACGATGGTTTTTATTATGATAAAGACACTGGAGCACTCGTCAAAAATAGCTTTGTCTCCTTAGAGCAACCATCAGGAACCCTTATTTATTACCTCGATAACGAAGGCAATACAATTAAGGGAGAACAAATTATTAATGGTAAGCATCTCAACTTCGGTGAATACGGTATCCAAGTTAAGGGAAATTTCGCACCTAATGGACTTTTTTATGATGCAATTACAGGGGAACCTGTTACTAATCGTTATGTTCAAATCAATGACCAGAGTAACTCATATAATACCCTTGAAAATAAAGATAAATGGTTCTATATCGGTTCAGACTCTAAAGCTCTTAAAGGAGAGCAAGTCATTAATGGCGTAACCGTATTCTTTGACAAAAATGGGGTTCAAGCTAAAGGGATTTTCGCAGATGACGGTTTCTATTATGATAAAGATTCTGGTGCACGCGTTAATCTTGGCAACAATCAGTTTGTTCAAGTGAACGGTAACTGGTACTATCTTAATAACGAAGGTAAAATTGTAAAAGGTGAACAAGTCATTAATGGCAACACTTTTTACTTTGATAAAGATGGCAAGCAAGTTAAAGGGAACTTTGCTGAAAATGGAGCGTACTATGATGAAAATTCAGGAGTACAAGTAACCAATCGTTATGTTAACTTCAATAACAATTGGTATAGAATCGGTGCTAAAGGTACTCCTCTTAAAGGTGCCCATGTCGTTGATGGTCATAATGTTTTCTTTGACCAAGACGGTAAACAGATTAAGGGCGACTTCGCTTCGGATGGCTACTATTACAGTAAAAAAATTCAGGGGACCGAGTAGACTTAGGACAAAAATCATTATCAAAAACATAAACAATAATTGGTATTATATTGGTAATGACGGCAAACGCCTTACTGGTGAACAAGTCATTGATGGTGTCGAGGTCTACTTCGATAGTACTGGTAAGCAGGTTAAAAGGAAACTTTGCTGAAAAACGATTCATTTTACGATAAAGATAGTGGTGCCCGCCTTAAGGAACAATTTGTCGATTTGAATGGAAAGACTTATTATGTTGATGCTAAAGGCAAAAGACTTAGAGAAGGGGGAGTTCGAACTATCAATGGTAAAGAGTATACCTTTACGGGCGGTGCAGATCCCCACCTTGCTAGAGAAGAATTTCTATATCCTTACGGCTACTCTTCATTCTACGATTTGAATAACAAAGAAGTCAAAGGGCCTCAATTCGTTAAGGCCAAAAACGGTAATAGATATTACATTACCGCTTCTGGTCACGTCCCATTAGGGCTTCACATTATCAACGGAGAACTTTATATGTTTGATGCTCCGACAAATAAATATGCTGATGGTAGGGTTAGGGCGAATGGCTTGACTAAAGACTATTTCCCATCACTTATTCCTAATGGTAGCCATATCTATTACTTTGATAAGGAAACAGCTACTGCTATAAAAAATCAATATAAAGAGGTTAATGGTAACTGGTATTACTTTGGACCTAATTGGTATGCACTAACCGGTGAACAAACTATTGATGGGGCTCATGTCTATTTCCATAGAGATGGCAAACAAGCTAAAGGGGAACTTGTCACTGTAAATGATAAACTTCATTATTATGATCCTAACAGTGGTGCACGTACTGAGAACACTACCCTCACTATCGAAGGTAAGACCTACCATTTTGATGCTGAGGGAAATGGAAAACTCCTCAATTAGTGTAAGTGAACAGTAATCATTATGAAAAAGTAATTCCATCTTCCACTTTAAGAAAACTTTAGGAATCGCTTTGTATACTACAACTATCCTAAAACTTTTCTTTTTCATGATTTCCTAAAATCCAGGGCATAGGTCCTGGATTTTTTTGTGTTTTTAAACTCTTGTGACTGCTAAAATTGCGACATTTACTTTATTAGTCACTTTTCAGTGTAATCGTTTTCTTATCTTTATCTAAATTTCTTATATTTCCTTGAAAGTCTCTAAAATAGCGCTATAATAGGACTTAGGAAATGGAGGAAAAATTATGAAAGTACATTCTAATTTTACTGGACCTAAGTCCACAAAACGTCTGATTGCATTCTCATGTGCAACTGCTCTTGCAAGTTTTGCCTTTATCGCAAGACCTGCCTTCGCTGAGGAAGCTAAAGCTGACAACACATCAAACCTTGATGCAACTACTGCTACCACAACCAATGTGGAAACCACAGCAGACCTCGTAGAAACTAAAGTTGTCGAAGCTCCTGCTACTACCGAAAAGGCAGCCAGCACTGAAAGCACTACAAATGTCTCAGAACAAGCCACAACTTCTGCTGCAAGCTCTGAAACTGCCAGTGAAACAGCTTCAATAACTGCAAGTGAAAGTCAATCACCTGCAGAATCAGCCACAGGCCAAACACGCGAAGCTGTAACTACAGACCAAGCTGCCAATGAAGCTGCATCAGCTAACGAAACTTCAAATAGTGAAACCAATGTTACCGGTGGTCAATACTATAGAGACGAATATGGCTACTGGCATTACAAAGATGCTAGCGGTAAAAACCTGACTGGACCACAAACTATTGATGGCGTTAAGGTCTATTTCAATCCAGGCGGTGTTCAGGTTAAAGGGGGATTTGGCTGGGACGGTCACTATTATGACAAAGATTCTGGTGCTCTTGTTACTAATAAATTCGTTGAAGAATATGGTAGAACCTATTACGTTGATGAAAATGGTAATAAGGCAATTGGTTCCAAAGAAATTAATGGAGCATGGAATTATTTTGATAAACACGGGGAACTAATTACAAATAATTTTGCTCCTGATGGCCGTTATTATGACAAATATGGTAAGCAAGTGGATTTCGGAAGAAACCGCTATTTCGAATTAAACGGGGAATGGTACTATGCTGGAAATGATGGTGCTATTTTAAAGGGACCACAAACCATCGATGGCGTTAAGGTCTACTTCCATCAGAATGGTATGCAGGCTAAAGGGTATTTTGTTAAAGATGAGGAAGATAATAAATCTCGATACTACGATAAGGATACTGGTGCTCTTGCCACCAATCAATATGTTATCGCTTACAATCCTTACAAACATCGAATTGAGCGTTATTATGTTAACGACCAAGGAATTCGGTTAACTGGTCCTCAAACAATTGACGGTAAACAAGTCTACTTCGATACCTACGAGGGAAGCCAGGTTTTCGACAATTTTGCTGACGATGGCTACTTTTACGATCAAGACGGTAATCGTGTCAACCTTGGTATCAATCGTTATGTTCAGGTCAAAGGCAACTGGTACTATGTCGGTGAAGATGGAAAAATCTTGAGAGGTGAGCAAACTATTGACGGCGCTCACGTTTATTTTGAATATGGTGGCAAACAGGTTAAAGGAGATTTTGACTATAAAAATCAATTTCACGATAAAGACTCTGGAAATTTAGTTACTAATCGTTTCGTTACCGTTAATGACAAGACCTACTTCATTGGAGCCGATAGCAAAGCTATCAAAGGAGCAACAGTCATTGACAACACTGAATACTTCTTTGACGAGAAAACCGGAGCCCAAGTCAAAGGAAATTTCGCTAGTAACGATAAATATTATGATGGAATCACTGGTGCTCTCGTAATCAATAGTTATGTCCAAGTCGACAAAGACTGGTATTATGTAGACAATGACGGTAAACGACTTAAAGGATCTCAAACCATTAACAATGTTCCTGTATACTTTGACCCTTATGATGGTAAACAAGCCAAAGGTGTCTTTGGTAACGATGGCTACTTCTACGACAAAGATTCTGGTGCTAAAGTAGACCTTGGTACCAATCGCTACGTTTACATCAACGATAACTGGTACTATCTTAATGGAGAAGGAAAAATCCTTAAAGGCTCACAAACCATCGACGGGGTACAGGTTCACTTTGATCCATATTATGGCAATCAGATTAAAGGAGAATTTACCGATAGTAGTGGGTATGTGGTTAAAGCAAACTCCTACACTAGCCCAGTTAAATTCTACGATAAAGATTCCGGCGCTCTTGTAAAAAATCAATACTTCAACCATAATGGTAAATGGTACTATGCAGATGCAGAAGGTAATATCCTTAAAGGCTCACAAACCATTGATGGGGTACACGTTTACTTGACTCTTATGGAGTTCAAGCTAAAGATACTGTTCTTGATGGTTACTACTACGATAAAGATAGTGGCGCAAGGAAAGAACTCCCTCGTGATCAGTTTATTAAGATTGGTGACGATTTATACTACCTTAGCAGTAATGGACGAACTGGGGAAATAAATATTGATGGGAAGGATTACTATATTGCTCAATATGGTAGAGTTCTTCGTGGTTCCTTTAACGTATACCAACAGCCACCTTACTATGATGACGAAACTGGCGAAGCTGTGAAAAAAACTGGTTTTGTTAAATCTGATGGCCGTTGGTACTATTTAGAGGAAGACGGAAAAAAAGCAAAGGGCCTTAAAGAAATTGATGGTAAGCTTTATTTCTTCTCTAACAATCCAATGAACAAATACGAAACGCACGAACAAGTTCGTGGACAATTAGCTAGACCTTACTTTTATATTTCCTTCCCAAATAGAGCAGAAGACAATCCAACTTACTACTTCGAAGCCGAAACTGGGGCTGCGGTAACTAACCAATTCGTCTACGCAGATGGACACTGGTACTACTTCGGTAAGGATGGTAAGGCTCTCCTCTTCGATCAAGTCGTCAATGGTCAACACCTCTACTTTGATTATGAAGGTAAACAAGTGAAGGGTGATTTCGTTACAGACTACAAGGGAACTCGTTATTATGACGAAACTCTGGTGAGCTTGTAACCAACCAAACACGTACCATCAATGGTGTGACTTATCACTTTGATGAAAATGGACGTGCGAAGCAATTGTAAGGATTTTAGTAAAATAGACTAAGTTTTTCTCACAGATATCTATACTAGAGGAAGTTGATTAATTTCAACTTCCTTTTTAAAATCCACGAAAATTAATTTTGTCCACTTTAAGAAAACTTTAGGCTTTACTTTATATACTATAATCATCCTAAAACTTTTCTTTTTCATAATCTCCTAATCCAGGACTCAAGTCCTGGATTTTTTTGTTTTTTGATAATTGTTTGAATTACTAAAAATAAAAAGATTCTCCCTAATATCCAGAGAAATATATGTTTTTCTCTTTTGTCAGCCTCTTCACATTAAAAGAAAACCTTTTTATTTTTAATATTGAAAAGGATTTCTTATTGCATTATAATATAAATTAAAAAAGGGGGGATTTGTTATGGAAACAAATAATAAGGTCAAACATCAATCATCTAAAAAGTATCTTATTGCATTTTCATGTGCATCAGCTCTTGCAAGTTTTGCGCTTATTGCAGGAGCTGCTTTTGCGGATGAGGTAACTGTTGGTGAAACACACAAGATTGACACAACAACAAGTGTTACAGCCAATGTTGAAACAACAGCAAACTTAGTTGAAACAAAGGGTATTGAAGCAATATCTTCTGCTGAAAGTTCAACAAGTGCTCCAGAGTTAGCAAGTTCGGAAAATACTAGAGGAACAACTTCTGCAACCACTAATGAAAGTCAAGCACCTACTGAAACAGCCACCGTTGAAGCACAAGCCGTTTCAACAAGAGACAGTGACACTAGTAAAACCGCTATGACAACTCCTGTTATCAATGAAGACGTAAACGTTACAGGTGGTCAATATTACAGTGACCAAAACGGTGAATGGCATTACAGAGATGCCAATGGTAATGACCTGACTGGACCACAAACCATCGATGGCGTTCAGGTCTATTTCGATAAAGAAAATGGCATACAAGCTAAAGGCGTTTTTGCTAAGGATCCTAATAATGCTAAAAAACTAAATTTCTATGATAAAGATTCCGGTGCCCTTCTCAAAAATCAATTTATCGTGACCTACAGCAACGATACGAAACAATATGAACGTTACTATCTAGATGACAATGGGAACCCCGTGTACGGTGAGTATCGAATTAATCGTAGATCAGTATACTTTGATGATAAATCCGGTACTCAAATCATTGACCGCTTTGCTCCTAATGGACACTTTTACGATCAGGATGGTGTTTTCGTTAATTTAGGAACCAATCGTTTTGTTGAAATCAAAGGAAAATGGTATTATCTCAATAATAGCGGACAAATCATAAAGGGTAGCCATATCATCAATGGGGCTCAGGTCTATTTCGATGAAAATGGTATTCAAATAAAAGGTGATTTCGATAAGGAAAACCGCTATTATGATGAACACACTGGTAAGCTAGTAACTAACCGATTCGTAACAGTTAAAGACAAAAACTACTTTATTGGCGCAAAAGGTACCCCCGTGAAAGGTGCTACTCTTATTGATGGTAAAGAGTACTATTTCGATAATAAGACCGGTGCTCAAGTGAAAGGTGACTTTGGAGGTAATGGTAAATACTATGATACCTCAACTGGTGCACTCGTGACCAACCGTTATGTCAATGTAGACAAATATTGGTACTATGTGGATGCTGAAGGCAAACCATTAAAAGGTTCACAAACCATAAATAATGTTCCTGTCTACTTTGATTCTTATTATGGCCGACAAGTTAAAGGTGATTTTGGAGACGATGGTTACTACTATGATAAAGACTCTGGTGCGAAATCTCACTCGAAAAGAATCGTTACCATAATATTAATAACCATTGGTATTATGTCGGTTCAAATGGAAAAATCCTTAAAGGGGACCACGTCATCAATGGCGTTCAGGTGCATTTCGACAAGGTATTTGGAATACAAGCTAAAGATGACTTTGTAGATAAAGATGGCATTAATGTTCTCTATGATAGCTTTGTTGTCTTTGGTACCCCAGTTAAGTATTATGACAAGGATACTGGTGAACTTGTTAAGGGGCGTTACTTTACAAGTCGAGGTAAGTGGTTCTATGCAGATAAGCAAGGTAATATTCTAAAAGGTGCTCATACCATTGATGGTGTCCCTGTCTACTTTGACGACCACCTCGGAACACAATTCAAACGTAGTTAAAAACGGCCACTACTATGATAAGGATACCGGTGAACAGAAGGAAGTCCCACGGAACCAATTTGTTCATGTTGATAATGGTCTCTTCTATTATGATAAAGATGGAAAACCACTTTCTGATTCTCAAACCATTAATGGTGTAACCTATTCGTTCTATGAAGATAGACAAGCCCGTCGAGGAACTTTTGGACCTTACGGTTCTGGACCTTTCTATGATAAAGTTACTGGGGCTGCAGTTAGAGAAAAAGGCTTCCATCAAGTAGGCCCTCAATGGTACTATACTGATGAAAATGGTAACAAAATTTTAGGTCTTCAAAAAATAGATGGTAAACTCTATTACCTTGATAATACCTGGTCAGTTAGCTCAGTTACTGGTTTTCTCGCAAAAGATGAAGTGCTTAGTCCTGAGCAAAAAGAATCATCTAGATATCCTCATACATCTAGCAGTACTATCATAAAACCTAAACTCTATAGTTACTACTACTTCGATGCTGAGACTGGAGCTGCTGTAACCAATCAATTCGTTAATTGGAAAGGCAACTGGTACTACTTCGGTAACGATGGTAAGGCTCTCCTCTTCGATCAAGTCGTCAATGGTCAACACCTCTACTTTGATTATGAAGGTAAACAAGTGAAGGGGGATTTCGTTACAGACTACAAGGGAACTCGTTATTATGACGAAAACTCTGGTGAGCTTGTAACCAACCAAACACGTACCATCAATGGTGTGACTTATCACTTTGATGAAAATGGACGTGCGAAGCAATTGTAAAATAAGTCCGAAAATTGACTAAAATTATTCTTACTAGTCATACAGATAAAAAAACAAACAAAAAGCCAAAATCAGCATGCTGATTTTGGCTTTTTGTTAGGTAAAGAATTTATTGGTCCTTTTTTAGTCTTTTTAGGTGTTTATAGAGACCGAAGGCACGATCCAGTTGCATGGATTCGATAGGACGTTTGCCCTTAATATAGAGATTTCCATTGGTCGCATTCATCAACCCTGTCTTAGCAATGGCATAACCAGTAATCATTCCATTATAAAGAAATCTTTCCAGTTCCTTGACATCTAAAACTCGACTTGAAGGTTCAAGGGGACCATATTCTGCTTCATAAATATCTACAAGTCTTTTAAACTTATAGGCCGTTTTTATGGGCATATCTCCGATAGTTCCTTTTGAATAATAATGATAAAGATTCTGTGGGCTTAAGTTTGCAGAGGCTACCTCTTGACCGTTGGGCGAGTAAGGTTGTGATTTAATGAATGTATTGAGCTTGCCAATATCGATGTGGTAGTCGCTATCATTTTCCTTAGGAACAGGGAAATCGTCCCTATCAATAATCTCCCTTCGTCTAATGGTAGCCAACAATTCATAAGGCTCAACTCTAAGTCTTTTAGAAAATTTTTCCAAAGTATCAAGCGAAACCGTTCCTCTTTGATTGATCAGGTCATAGTTGGTTTGAGCCATACCAGATGAGACTACAAATGCTGTCATACGTTCTCTGACTTCTCCCTCATCCATATCTTCCGTGATTTCCAGCTTCTTGCGAATGTTGTGCCACAAGTTTTGGTGACCTGATCAGGATCTCTTGGAAACTCAAAAACCTCATGCTGATTGTCTCGAGCTAAGAGCTTCCCAAGTGTAATGTTTTTTTCAGTCACCTTGGCCAGACCGTTAGTAATAGTTACAATCTTTGGGATATTTCCCTTAGGCTTGTTCATAAAGAGCATCCGAAGGCTTCCTGCCGGAATCCCCGTGGCCTCTGAGAGCTCTCTGTAACTCTTTTTGTCTTTCCAAAATTCCCCCATTCGAGCTTTTTCTGCATTTTCCCAGAAAAGCTCCTTAAGGGGTTTGGGGGCATTCGGCTCATCCGAAAATAGTCGTTTTGACATCATTGTCTCCCTCTAAAATTGCTGTTTTAAAATTAGTCCAAATCTATTATCTCATATTTTTAATAAAAATCAAATCATTTCCTAATCAATAATCATTACAATCAGCTAGTCGTTTAGAGTTTTTCTTGGGTTAATTGAGCACAAAAACTCCCCTCGTACTTAAACGAAGGGAGTTGTTTGCCTAATAATTCCAGTTTACCAAGAGATAGATAAGGCTTGAGCCAAACATATCTGCTAAGGCATGAACGAGGAAAAATGGAAGCAAGTTTTTAACCTTATATTTATAAAGGAAATAATAGAGGAGACCAAAGACAACCCCGATAACCAGAGCCCATAGCATGCCCTGATAGGTATGGAAAGACACACGAACAATGGTTGAAAAGAGCAAGACCAACCACTTATACTTGTCCTTAACCGAGGTCAAGAGTCCTAGGAAGAAAAATTCCTCGTAGAAACCGTTGAGCAACCCATAAGCAATCGCCATAGGTGACAAAGCCATAAACTTATCAATCACAGCCATAGGGCTAATAAAGGCTAGAACTTGAGGACTAAAATAATTATATTGTCCTGACAAAGTACTTACCATATCAGCAAATAAACCCATGATAGCGAAAATAAAGGGTACCCAAAAGAGAACAGACCACTTTAGACGGATTGGCAGTTGTTTAAAGTCAAAATGACGTATCCAGAGATAAATAATCGCTAAGGCTAGGAGAATAATCTGCAAGGTAAAATTGCTTGAGTAAGCTGCTCCTTCACTGGCTGTATTCGTTGCTGTCTCACTGACTGCCGTGGAAAGGCTTGGAGTCAAACTCGCCAAATACATTTGTGTCGAACGCACAATAAACTGACCAAACATAATCAGCGTAACAATAGCGATATCAAACCATCTCAGTTCCTTGAGCGACTGCTCAGGATGAATTTTCTTAAGTAAAGACATGGGCCTTCCCTTCCTTCTAGTATCTTCATCGAAGACTGGTTAATTCTTTAAGGTTATTATAAGTCATAAACCTTAAAGTAACACTAAAATTTGCAGTAAGATTAGTATTTCATTTAAGGAAAGAAAAAGCAAGGGAAAGCATGTTTCCTTTGCTTCAAACGCCTTATTAATCATTCTTTTTGACTACGCTAACTAAGACAAGGAGTTGGAAAATGGCTAGAGCAAATAAGACCATAAAGCCATTTCGACTACCTTGAGCCGTTGCTTGTGCAAAGTCAACCTTGTGATTAGCTTGACTCATAGCAACAATTAGAGATGCTAGGGTTGTTCCCACTGCTCCTGCAAATTGTTGGAGCGTGTTAAAGATGGCATTGGCATCAGCACGTTGATCTAGCGACAGTTGTTTCTGCCCATTGGTCATGACATTACCAAAGGAAACGCCAAGCCCCGTCATGAAAATCATGTAAAAAACGAGGATAAACGTATTGGAAAGAGAGAGACCAAACAAGCTAAATAACAACTGAGCGAGTACGATAAGGATTGCTCCAATCAGAATCGGTTTACGAGCTCCCATCTTATCTAAAATGATACCTGAGAATGGAGCGAATCCTGCACCGATAATAGCACCTGGAAGCAACATTAAGGCCGCAGAAGTTGTATTCGAGTGGTTAACCAATTGCACATAGTTTGGCAAGAGAAAACTCATCGCAAGGGATCCCAATTGGAAAGAGAAGAAAGCGATGATATGACCTGTCAGTTTACGATTTTTCAAAATAGAGAGGTTGATAATAGGGTTGTCCAATGTTGTTGAACGCCAAATCAAAAGGACAAGACCTAAGATACCAATCAAAAGCCAACCAAGAACTGAGAAACTAAAGAAAGCATGATCAGCAACCCCATGAATGCCTAAAATCAAACCCAAGAAAAGAAAGATGGTAGCCAGTAGACTAAGGATATCTAAAGATTCACGTTGTACCTCACTCTTTTGCTCAATCGAGCGAAAACCTGCAACCAGTGAAGCCAGAAGAATAGGAAACTGGACGAGGAAGATAGAACGCCAACCAAAGTGTGCTGTCAAAAGACCACCAACAGTCGGTCCAATAGCCGGTGCAACGGCTGTAATCAGTGTCCCAACTCCCATCATGAGACCAATCTTACGACTTGGCACCTGCTCCAAAATGATGTTAAACATGAGAGGTAGAGCAAAACCAACACCCATCCCTTGAACCAATCGTCCCAAAACAACAAAGCCGAAACTAGGGGCTATAAAGTCGATGAGAACACCTAAAATAGACAATAGGTTGGCGACCAGAAAGATGGTTTTCATCTTAAACGAGCGCTTGAGATAGGCAGATAAGGGAACCACACAAGCGACCACTAGGAGATAAATGGTTGTAACCCACTGTACGGTTGACGTATTGACTGAGAATGCCTTCATCAATACAGGAAAGGTGATGTTCATAGCTGTTTCACCAGCTACCCCACAAAATGAAAGGATTCCTGTTGCAAAGATGGCACACAGGACCTTGGTGGAGATTTTTTCGTCTGACATAAGTATTTGTTCCTCCTAAATAAACTTAAATATTACGGTAGTGTTGTAAGATTTTGAGAAAGACTTCTCTCTCTTTAGCTGAAAATTGCTGGGCAAACTCTTCTTCCTCTTTTCGAAGATAAGATTGACAGGCAGAAGCGATGTTAAGGGCTTTATCCGTGAGAATAACCGCCTTTTGCCTAGCATCTTTTGAAGAAGTGTGGCGTTCAATCAAGCCTTTCTTCTCCATCCGCTGTAAGAGCACTGTCGTTGTCGAACGCTGAATCTCAAATTCGTGCTCAATGTCCCGTTGAAAGACTTCTTGATCCACATGATTAGTTATAAAATCAATGACAGCCATCTGATTTCCAGTCAAGTCATACTGCCTAGCAAACTGGTCAAAATGACGCATCATATTATTATTGGCTTGTTTTAACAAGCGTCCAAAATGGTCCAAAAAAATGACTCCTTAACTATATTGTTAGCTAACTAGCAGTATAGAAGAATTATTACTTCAAGTCAATAGATTCTTTCAAAAAATAGAAAACTCAAGGACCTAGAATCCTTGAGTTGCTATATTTAGTCTTTCTTTACAGGAATTTCCTTAATCACACGCGCCGGATTCCCACCTAGAACAACATTGTCACCGAAGGACTTGGTCACAACGGCTCCTGCTCCAGCAACTACATTATCCCCTAGGGTCACGCCAGGAAGGATGGTCACTCCTCCACCGGCCCAGAAATTATCACCAATCGTAATTGGAGCACCATATTCAATGCCTGAATTACGCTCGGTTGGATCAAGCGGATGCAAGGGCGTCAAAAACTGACAATTAGGGCCAATCATGGCATTGTCACCAATCGTGATAGGACAGATATCCAACATGGTCAAATTCCAGTTGGAATAAAAATTTTCACCGATATGGATATTAACACCGTAATCCGTAACGAACTGAGGATTCATGGCAACATTTTCACCAGTCGAACCAAACCAAGATTTGACAATCTCTGCTCTCTTGAGACGGTCAGGCTCAGCATTAAAGGCCCATTGTTTTTCTCTTGAGCTGGCTGCTAGAGCACGTAACTCAGGATCGCTTGGCTTATAAAAGTCACCTGCAATCATTTTTTCATATTCAGTTGGCATGGCATACTCCTTTTTTGCTTCTTCTCCTATATTGTAGTATAGAAGTGATGTTACCACAAGCGAATGGATATAAACTAGCTAATAATCTCAACTAAAAAACCATTACTAAATATAAATTGTAACCATAGCTCCATTATTTTCATTAGAAAGTTTCAGTTCCCAATCATGAAGTTCTACGACTCTTTTTACAAAAGATAACCCTATTCCAAAATGGTGATTCTGAGAGTCTTTTCCTGATTGATTATCTTGGTAAAAGAGCGATCCTACATTATCAATCATATTAGCCGAGAACCTTGAGCCATCATTCCAAACCGATAAAACAATCTTATTTTGCTCAGATGATAATTTTATAACTATCCTTGGCATCATTGATTGACTATAGGACATTGCATTATTCACAAGATTAGTAAGTGCTCTTAAGAATAATACTAAGTCAATATGAATAGTAATATCAGATGGGGTTTCATTCAATACTTTTAAGACACAGGTCCCAGTTGTCAGAGGAGTTAATTCTCTAATCAAACATGACGCAAGCTGCTCCGAAGTAATATGCTCTTTATTGATATTATCTTTATAAAATGTTTTTGAATATTGAATAAATTGATTAAAATAATTATCTAGCTGTTGACTTGAAGATTCGATATCTAATAAGCATTGAGTTAACTCAGGAGACAAATCAAATGTCTGAAGATACTCAGCATTACCTGAAATTATTGTTAGAGGTGTCTTTAAATCATGTGCTGCGGAAGACACTCTGAACATTAGCTCTTGCTTTTGTTTCTTCTCTTTTTCAAGCATCTTCTGAATTTTATCCTGCATCTTCATAATATGTTCTTTTGTCTCAATAAATTCAAATAACCTTAGTGGCTTAGAGTATTTGTTATTGTCTGAATATAAGCTTTGTTCATATACTGTCTTCATCTCTATCTGAATTTCATATAGAAGTTTTTGTACATTTCTTACAATTATAACAACTAAAATGACACAAAGATAAATCCACGAGCTAACACTAAAAAACATAGTAAAGCTATTCACATTGTTAGCATTAATTCCTTCAACTGCTGTAAATAGGGCAGGAATGATATAAAAAAAACAAATGCATATCAGAAATTGAAAAATAATTTTCAAATAAGTTGCTCTTATCAACTGCTTTAATGTTATTGATTTTGCCATTTATATCCCCCACCCCAAAGAGTTTTAATTGGATCAATACCATAAGGTTTTAATTTTTGTCGAATCTGATAGATATACTCTGTGATACTTCGGTACTGAACTTCTGAACGTTGAGGGTACAAATATTCATAAAGCTCCTCTACACTAAAGATTTTAGTTTGATAGGTAAACAACAAATATAATAAATTAAATTCCCTTCTCGAAAGAGAAATACTATTACCGTCTACTATTAATTCCTTTCCTACCCTATCAAATTGAAGTAAACCACTAGTCTCAGTATCTCCGACAGAAAGTAGCCTTCTATCTCGTCGAATATGCATTTTGACTCTTGCAACCAACTCCTTCATACCGAATGGTTTGGTAATAAAATCATCTGCACCTATTCCAATAGCTTCAACAATATCTTCTTCAAGGTTTTTAGCAGTAATAAAAATTATAGGTGTTTGAATCTGACTTCTGATACTACTACAAATATCAATACCACTCACTGGCATCATTATATCCAGTAAAATCAAATCAAATCCTATGAAGTCACAGAGGTTAATATCTTCAACAGAATTTCTAGTTTCAACTACATAGGAGTTTTTCTCCAGAATATTCTTAATCAATCTTAAAATTTTTAAATCATCGTCAATAACTAGAATTTTAGACTTTACCATTTTTTTCCTCGTACGTTTTGAATATATTGTAACATAATTAAAAAAATCGAAAAATACATTTCAAAAATTAACATATAAGTTATAGTTCAATAAATTGAGCTTCTACCAAATCTCAATAATGCTCATTTTTTTAGGTAACAGAATATATGTTCCAAAGTCTTTAATTTTATGATTTCTAAGTAAATAAATACAGTCTGCATTTTTTTATAGTTGATAATCTATGTGCGATAATAATAACTGTCTTTGTACTAAATAATAATATCAAACAGTCTTATATCGATTTATCAATCAATCTATCTAAATTTGATGTTGTCTCATCTAATAAAACAATCTTTATTTGACTTACTTTAAAAATTCCTTTCTAATAAGGTAATAACTAGTAAGGAATAATCCAATAAGCCAAATTATGAATACAATAAAACGCATTATAGAATAGTTTGTATGTATTAGCTGAAAAACTAAATCATATATTATTAAACTTGAAGCTATTGGTATAACCCTATCTATAAAAGGCAACACCAGTATAGGAAATAATAGCAAAAATGCAAGTGCAATCATTGAATTACCACATAAAAAGGAAAAAGAGTAACCCGCTAAAAAGTATATAACTGAACCAAAAAAGTAGTAATAAAAATTTACTTCACTATGAGTACCCTGACTAAATATCATTACTATTAAACCCGCTAATACTGACTGTGTTAAACATTCTAGTAGATCTATTAATAATATATATAATGCTGCTTTCACCCTACTTCCGTTGTTCAGGTAAACTTGCTTATAACTTTGTGTCCTCAATTCTACACTTGCATTTAAAACTCCATTCCCTAAAAATGAGAACGATATTATAGTTAATAAAACAGAACTGTTAAAAGTGATAGAATCTCCATTAACTTCGAATTTTAGGTATCTTAATAAACTTATTATAATAACAAGTACTAACTGAAATAATAAATAAACCTGTATAGGTAATAAACTATATTTTTTTATAAAAATAAGCTATGCATTTGACTTTTTCATTCTTCTTCCCCCATTTTATTTTTTCTAAATAAAATAAACAAATCGTAGTAAGGAAAGTTTCAAATAATAGAAGAATCGCTCCATATAATTGAGTTGTCTGATTGGCTTCTATCCTACCGAAAGCAAAAGACTTAGCTCCAATTAAAGGTAATAAATTATCTAAAATAGGAGAAATTGCCTTAAGTATGCCTGATAAAGAGAAAACTAACAATAAAACTATCACAATCAAAGAAGGAATTGATCTTTTTGTTATTTTTACAAGTAATAGAGAGAGTAAATTAAGTGTAATTGTAAAAGCTACTATTCTAGTGAAAACATCAAGCATTAAGCCTATAGACAGAATACTTTGTAACTTACTAACTAACATGAATTTTAGAAGTAATGCATTTAATAAAAACAACGTAAAAGTCGTCGTTATTGAAATAGCAATTATACTAAATATCTGTGAAAACAATCTTATTTTCCAGTTAGCACAAATTAGTGATGAAAACTCATCCTCACCAAATTGATAATCAGTTGCTATAATTAATGCTGATAATATAGGCAAAAATAATACGGTTGCCTGATAAGGAGACGATAAAATAGCATCTCTCACCGTTCTATAAGGAGTTTCAATTACATTTGGATCAATATTTACTGAGTTTGCAGCACCGCTGTGTAGTGCATTAATGACCTGAATATTTTGATATGTAAAAAACAAACTAACTACAACTAAGATAAAAAATCCCATTTTAAATAAAGTTAGGTGACTATATTTATATAAATCCCCCTTAATAACTTGACTTAACATTTTACACTACTCCTTTCGTGTACAGAGCTAAAATAGGCATTTTCAAAACTATCATATTGCTTCAATACTTGCTCACGTTTGTCATTTAGAACAACGTGACCATTTGAAATACCAACAACTCTATCTACGGTTAATTCAAGTTCGCTCATATAATGGCTAGTTAATAGTACTGTTTTTCCTTGTTTCACAAAGTCTTTGAGAAACTCTCTTAACCAACGGATTCCCTCTGGGTCTAAACCATTAATAGGTTCGTCTAAAATCAAAATATCTGGGTCTGCAAGTATTGCTGTTGCTAAACCTAATCTCTGCTTCATTCCTAAAGAATAATCTTTGATTTTTTTCTTACCAACATCTTTTAATCCAACAATTTCTAAACATTCAATACAACGTTGCTTACTGAGTCCACAAGAAAGTGCAATCCATCTTAATTGCTCATAACCAGTTCTACTTGGATAAGGTTGATAACTATCTAAAAAAGTTCCTACTATAGAGATTGGCTCGGCTCCTAACTCACTATATGTTGTTCCCAAAATAGTTGCCTTTCCACTATCAGCTGACTCCAATCCTAATAGTATTTTTATTAGGGTTGATTTTCCAGAACCATTAGGTCCTATCAAACCAGTAATCTCACCTTTATTAGCATGAAAAGTTATATTTGATAATACAACTTTGTCATCATATGTTTTATTTAAATTAGTAATATTAATCATTTTGCTTTCCTTTGACGAATAGAACCTTTTGAAATTTTGACAAACTAATGCTCTCACCAATAGGTTTACCATCAAGTTCCACCCATGCATATGCATTAAAAGAGGAAGTTTTAAAATCTGAAACCCAATCTGGAGAACGTCTTGTTATAGTGAAGGTACCTTTCACTATAATTGTAGTTTATCAATATATTTTCGGAAAAAAATCAGAGTTAATAGTTTTACATATTTTTAATTAAAAAATGTTCTAAGATAGTCTTTAAATATCTGATTTTAGATAAGAACCAATCCACAAAAAAATCTCAAGTGCACAAGGCAACTTGAGATTTTCTTTCTGTCTGGGCATGCCTGAGTCATTCAGGGCTTTATATTATTTGTCCTTTTGATCTTTGTGATCTTTTTTATTTTTCTTTTTACGTCCGTTGCGGCCAAGTCCTAGACCTGTTACCGATACGGTGAAGCCAGCGATATTGATGGTTTCTTCAATCTTACCTTTACTTGCTTCTTCCTCATTTGAGAGATTAATTGGCATCTTGTGTTTAGAGCCTTTACCCTCAGCTTGACTTGAAACAGGTGCTTCAAAGTCATCGCCTGGTCCATAAGTAACTGGTCCATCATGAGATTCCACTTGTTCTTCGACTTGGTCGAGAACTTCTAGGTCTTGGATTTCTTCAACAACGATATCGTCTGCCTTGTCTTCCTTAGGTTTACCATTAATATCGCCTGTTAATGGGATATAAACAACGGTTTCCTCAAGGTTACGTTGACCTACTGTCTTACCTTCAACCTTATCCTTATCAGCGCTATAGCCTTCTACTTCAGGAGTGATGACTGTTTCAAACTGACCTTTATTTGAAGTCCAGTAGCTTGAACCAAGCTCTTCACCTGTAACCTTGTCAATAGTCAAACTACGTGTCCATTGAGCAGTCTGGATGTTATTGGCAGGAAGTTCTGCTTGTCCATCGCTAGATGTGTAAAGAACTGTGAAGGTTACGTCTTTGATGTAGCTTTCGCGTTCTGGCCATTTGGCACCATCAGGATTTGCTGGGTTGATTGGTGTACCAGCTTCTTGAATGTTATCTGGACCTACTTGAACGGTACCATGACGAAGAGTAACCATGAAGTTTTGGTCAACATGTGAATCGCCATCAAAGATCACACCGTTTGTGAAGCCATCAGCAAGAAGGGTATAACCACGGTCGCTATAGTACTTGATACGTTCGATTGTTGAGTATTCAATCACTTCGCCTGATTTACCAAGCAAGTCGACCACTTCAAGTTTCTTACGAGTTGTACCGTCAACATAAGTGACTGTAGCTTTCTGAGCATCCTTGAGGTAAGTAACCACTTCCATGATTTCAGGAGTTTCCACAGAAACCTCTGTCATTTCAGCGACTTCCATACGGTCTGGTGTAAATCCGACAACCTCTGGTGAAGGAACTGCTGAGAAGCCAGCTTGAGTACTTGACCATGCTTCATAATTGATAGCACCTGTCACAAGGTTAACATTAGCCAAACGTTTGAAATCAAGAACTTCAACGTAGTCGTCGCTAGCCAAACCACCTTCTTCGAAGACATACTGGATGGTACGTGTCACATCGGCACGGTTTTCAAGCATCTCTACGCTATTTGGCCAAACTGGGCTATTCACATCATTTGGATCTACGACTTCACCTGCAACTGGTGCTGGCATATCTGGGTCGATAAGAACCAAACGTTCACGAAGAACCACTTCGAAGACTTGGTCAAAGTCAGAGTCACCATTGTAAGTGTGGTCAAAGGCTTCTGCATAACCATCGTTGACAAGTTCATAACCTTGTTTGAGCAAGTTTGCGATTTGTTCATCAGTAGAGTAGTCAATCTTCTCACCTGAGCTTCCAACGACAACATCACGAGTCAATTCTGACTTATCAAGCTCATTCATGTAAAGGATAATAGCTTTTTGCTCATCCTTAGCATAAACCACGTTGGTATCTTGACCTGGGTGTTCTGGAGTAATAAAGGCCTTTTCAGAAATGTAACCAAGAACATCTGGAACGACTGTTTCCATAGCCATGGTTGGATCTTCAGGATCGTTGTTGTAGCTTGGAGTAGGTGCATTTTCAATAGGTGTACCATACTCATCTACTGGAATAATCTTACCAAGTTCTGTGTAAGTTACTGTATCTTCCACTTCTGGAAGGTCTGGGCGAACTTCAAGTCCACCAGCTTGACGTTTATCTGCATAGAAGCCTTCAACTACTGGAACTTCTACAACATCATAAGTGAAGCTTTCTTGATCCCAAGTGCTTGTTTGTTCCACTTGGTTAAACTTACCGTGGAAGCTAAAGCTATCTTGAATGTTGATAACTGGATCTTTGTAGCCTGCACCTTGGAAGGTAACCGTTTGTTTCGTATCTTGCGTGATATCATCCAAGATTGGTTCGTAAACCAAGGTTTGATCCAGGCTGAGGTCAATTGGCAATACCAATTCACTTTCAGCCTGGTAGCCGGCAACTTGTGGTGCTGGTGTTTCAATAACTTGCGTAGCATCTTGAGGATCATTAGCATAATGAACTGGTTCTGCATCCGCGATTGGATTACCAAAGGTATCAACAGGGATAATCTTACCGAGTTCTTTATAGACAACACTGTCTGTAGCTTCTGGTTTATCAGGTGTAACAATCTGCATACCAGCCACTGCCTTGTCCGCATAGTAACCTTCGATAACTGGGACATTAACCTTAGCAAAGGTATAGCTGTCTTGATCCCAAGTGTACGTGTCTTCTGCTTGGTTATATTGACCAGTGAAGGTGAAGTCAGACTGGATATTAACAGACGGTGTTGCTTCGCCAGCTCCTTTGAAGAAGACAGTTTGCAAGGTTGGTTGCGTTACATCTTCAAGGATTGGAGCGTACTCAACAAGAATATCGTCTGTCAAGCTCTCAGGCATGACACTTTGTTGCATTGGACGATAACCCGGAATGTGAGGAACAAGTGTCTCACTAACCTTAGTTGGGTTATTGGCATCGTTGTTGAAGGTTGGCGTTGGAACGTTTGGAATCAAGCGTCCATTCGCATCAATAGGAATAATCTTACCAAGTGGAACGTAGGTAATGGTTTCTTCGATGTTATCTTCAGTAACCTCTCTACCTTTAACTTCTACTCGATCCGCAAAATAGCCTAAAACAACTGGAGCATAGATGTCATAATACTTGGTCTTGTTTGGTGACCATTCTGTCTCGTCAACAAGCTCACCTGTGACCTTGTCAAAGGTAAGGGTACGGACCCAATAAGCCTTTTGCACATCGGCATCTGGCAAATCCGCATTGCCATCTGTACTCTTGTAAAAGACTGTGAAGCTTACTTCTTTCTCGTAAGCATACTTAGATAGCCACTTAGGTCCATCTGGATTATTAGGATTGATTGGAGTATCTGGGACTTGTTCATGATCAGGCCCTACCTTGGCAACATCGTGTTGCAAGAGGACAAACCACTCTTGATCATCAATATCCTTGTCATCAAAAATGGCATCTTTAGGGAATTCGTCCTGAATCAAGTCATATCCCATGTCCTTGAAAGTCTTGATACGTGTTGCTGTTCCGTATTCAATCGCTTCACCCAATTCACCGGTCAACTGGTCACTAACCAAGTAAGCACCGGTAGTTTCATCAATATAAGTGATGCTGGCTTTCTTGAAAATTTTACGATACACAACCGGAGTATCCCCTCCTGGTTTGTTCGGTACTACACTTTTAATATCTGTCATATAATCTTGAACAGCTGGTGTTGCTGTCTCACCCGCCTTTCGTGGATCTTTTTTGTTATTGTTATATTGCTTAGTCAAAGCACCTGGAATATATTCCCCATCTTCTGTCACAGGGATAATGCGTCCCAATTTCCTATAGGTCACATGTTCCGTTACCGTTGGCACATAGGGTGTGACAACGTTAAAACCCGCTTCTTTTTGGTCAGCGAAATAGCCCTGGACAACTGGTACCGATATCTTAGGATAGGTATAACTGTCCTTGTCCCATTCGATTAAGCCAGTCTTCCTATCTCTAGTCCCCGTAAAAACATGATTTTCCATGACTTCAGGGTCTGGAGTTTTAGAATCTGCTCCTTGAAAAATAATCTCTTGCTTAGATGGAATCCTCACGGTTTCCGATTGGGCATGATTATCAAAGAGGGCTTCGTCAGCTCTAGCAAAATCTAATGGAGAGGGGGCACTGTGGTCAGAGCGACTTTTTGGGTTAGTCAATAATTTAGAAAGATCTATAGTATCAACTAAATCAGAGTCCGCTGATTTATGTGCAATATGCTCTTCAGCAGTTCTTGCTGCTGCTTCAGTCGCATCTTCCCTATAGGCTCTCAAAAATACTCCCCCTTTCTTCTTTTTATGAGAAATAAATCCTATACTTGCTAAGTTCTCATGGAAATCTTTTCTATTAAGATTTCATTTTCCCTCGGAGAAACTAACAAGTTCTTATCAAAGATTAAAATTTTTGATATCTCTTATATATACTATAATACGAGAATCGAATTTTTACAAGTAAGGTGTAAGAACTTTAATCATTTTAACCCCTAAGTAAAAAAATAGCGCTTTAATGTGCAATATCTATCAAGTAGTTTATGAAAGTGACATCAAAATGAGATTACCCCGACAACTTAAATGATGAGTCTTTAATGGAGTTTTCTCTCCCTAAAGACACTCTCATAAGAAATACACTATAAACTATCACAACTACTTCTCATCTTTGGAAGGCTAGAGCTTTACCTTAGTTATAAGGGAACAACCTAAGAGAATGACACAGACAAGGTCCGTGCCTAGTCCTCGACTATGAAATGCCAATAGATAACTGGCATTACTCCTAGTATAGATTGACTTTGACGCTTCGTCAATAGATTGAAAGCATTTAATGAAAATCCCTAAATTCAAAGCTTTCTCGTATTAAATTGTGCATTAATAATAGTCATTTGGATTAGGATATTTTGATTCATACTGGTCACCAAATAGTCAGAGGTATTTTCACAACTAACTCAAGGAACGGGTTAAATTGACTATTCACAGTCCACATCTAGGTCTTTACGAAAACCCAGTTACGCCATAAAAACCGAGACTGTTGTCTCGGTTCATACAGTTTGGAAACGATTAGATTTGACCTCGGCCTTCACCGTCAAAGTAAACCCACCATCCTGGACTTACTTCAACCCAACGGTTAACTGCCATTTCACCTGAATTTGGATCAAAGTAACGAACAACACCGTTCACGCGAACCAGATGACCTTTGATTTGTTTACCATTTTTATCAAAGAGGAGATTTTGACCATTGATATTAACCATGCCTTTGACAGCATTACCATTACCATCGAAGTAATACCAGCTACCATCAATTTCGTGGAATTGATTGCGGTAGAGCTCACCTGAGTTTACATCATAGTAACGAAGGTTACCATCTACGTTTGCCAAAGCACCTTTGACCTGACGGCCATTTATCAAAGTAGAGGTTTTGACCATTGATGTTTTGTGAACCTTTTACGGCTGCTCCATCATTATTGAAGTAAGCCCAAACACCTGGTTCGATTTCAGCAAATCGGTTACGAGCCATGTCTCCTGAGTTTGCATCATAGTAACGAATAGTGCCGTTCTCATTAACGGTACGTCCTTTAACTTGGACACCATTGTTGTCGAAGAAGAGTTCTTGACCATTAATGTTTTGGTGACCTGTTACACGTTTACCATTACCATCATAGTATGCCCAAACGTTATTACCAATTTGAACGAATTGGTTACGTCCTGATGCATTATTATTATTATCTGGTTTTGGATCTTGTTTGCCGTTTGCATTCAAGACACCGTTTTGGTCATAGTAGAAGACTTGACCTCTACGGTTTTGACGGTAACCATCACGCAACTGCACACCATTAGCAAGGAAGAAGTATTGTTTGCCATCAATAGTCTTTTCACCGATTGCCATGCGGCCTGTGTTATCAAAGTAGTAAACATTGCCGTCGTTATCTTTGATGAAGGCATTCTTAGCACGTTTGCCATCGTTATAACGATAGTAAACACTGCCCCAGCTCTTCTCGAACTTACCACTACCATCACCGTTTTGGTTGTCGTTGTTAGTTGATTGGTTGCTTCCGACTACTTTTGGAAGGCTAACTTTACCACCATTTGTACCATAGTAACCACTTAGACCATTCTTAAGCACGTACTCTGAACCACGGTCAAGAATATTAGTACCATTCATGTACTTCGCAGACCACTGTGTAATCTTCTCGTCAGTAGTCATACGTTTACCAGTAGAGATTTGAACACGGTCAAAGATTTGTGGGTAAAGACGTTTCAATTCATCAAGGAAGGCACCACCATATTTACCTTGATAGTCGTTACCAAAAGTACGTGTCTTAGCAGCATAGAGGCTATGATTGATGATTGCGCCGTCTTTAGTTTCACCATAGTTATTAACACGAGTTGCAGTGACCACTTCATCGCCCGGAAGGTTGTAGATTTGGTCTGGAACCCAGTCAGCAATCGCTGAGATACCTACAGCGTGGAGCGATTTAAGAGCTGCTTTCAAGTCAGCCAATGAACCGTACTTGTTGTCCTTACTCATACCAATATCATAACGGTCTGTAAAGGCATAACCATTTTGGATGACTGAGTCAAGGAAGCTACCGTCATCACTTGAAACGTATTGTGGGGCAAATTCGAATGATGTAATACCCCATGATTTGAAGAGACTAGCATTTTCAGCAATCTTCTTATTAGTGTATTGTGATGGATTTGAACGAAGTCTTGGAAGTTAGAGAAACCTTCGTAGATAACTTGTGAATCAAGGGCAGCATTTGATTCGTAGACCAAACCACTGCTGTTTTTCTCTTTACTTGGTGCTACACGCACATCTTGAGTTTCAGAAGCTCCTACTGGCACCCAAACAGCAAGGTAACCATCAACTTGAGGATTACGGATACCACGGATTTCGTTTGCATTAAATGTCAAATTACCATTACCATCAGTATATTTGACAATGCCGTTAGCATCGCTATCATTCAAGTAAGTAGCCACACCATCGTTTGTTGTCAAAAGCAATGGACGATAAGCTTGGTTACGGTGAGCCGCACCCATGTTAATCGTCAAATTGCTTGTCAAACGAAGGGCAGGTTGGTTTGAAACAATAACTGCCATACCTTGGTTACGTGTTTCAGCTGTACCAGTATCAGAAGCACTGTTAGCACCTGTACCATAACGTACAGAAGTCAAGACTCCTGCAGCATCCCAACCATTAGTATTACCATAACCGATGTAGTTAACCTTCATATCTTGACCACCGGCTGCATAGCGGATACGACCTTTCAAGAGGGTTTCAATAGCATCATAATATGGTGATTTTTTAGCCATATATTGACCATCATCTGTGTACATGTCTCCATAGTAAACACGTGGCACAGTGTCCTTATGCGTAAGCATCAAGGCATATGCTGATGGGATGTTATATTGTGTGTATTGCTTGTTAGCACTACGCATGTCTCTGTTGTAGATTTCAAAGGCTTTCTTCATTTCATCAAGAGTGAAGGTATTCCCTGTTGATTGAGGGTTGATTTCATTTTTGATGATTTGACCAATGATTGATTGTACCTCTGAATCGTGGGCACGAACAAATGAGTAGTTAGCCATACGTTTAGAGTTTTTACCACTTTCAGAACGGTCATTTAAACTATTTGAAATGAGTGGTTCAACTCCTGAACGGTTACCAATTGGACGCAAGAGTGAATATACCAATGCCAAGTGCATAGGGTCATCCATTGGCAATTGAGCACCTTTGGTGTCTTCATTGTAGTAGGCATCATTGTGAGACCATGCTTCCAAGATAGACAAGTGCTTAATAGCTTGTTCTTGGCTTTGATCAGAACCATACTTAGCTTTGAAGTAATCTGAAGCAATTTGGAGAAGGTCAGCATTGACATTATCCACGGCATCGACACGAACACCATCAAAGTTTCATCTTCAGAACCACCAGTGATAGTACCGATGTTCATGATGTAGTGGAGCCAGTTCAACTGCTCAGCTTGAACCGCTGGGTTTGAGTTGTCGATATCATTAGCCAACAAGAACTCGAAACCACCGTTACTTGTATCCTTAGTATACTTAGGATTGTGTTTACCTGTTTGGCTAGTTGGTGTGCGGTTCAAGAGACGATAGTCAGAGTTAGCATGACTTGTACGACTATCGTTGTTATAGAGAAGGGCACCACCTTGCAAGTGGTCACTATTATCAAGATTTTCAGAAGTTGAATTCCAACCTGGTTGGGTCTTCACGAAATTTTTGATAGTTGTACGCAACCAGTCAGTGTTACCTTCACGCGCAATACGTTCTTCAATACGTTTTTGAACTTCAAGCGCTGCTTGGTCCATTTGGGTTTGTGAGCTGAATGACGTATAGGTCTGATTGGTACCGAGACCTTGCTCCTTCATGTAGTTGAGGTAGCTCGCTTGGATAGCCTTGCTTGGCCACCAAACTGTAAGCAATGGACGTTTGTCATTTTCAGTTGAAGCAGTCCACTCTTTACCATCTTTCAAGATTTCTTTTGGACGGTACCATGTGTTGGCAGTGAAGTAACCATCAACAAGTTCGATATCTTTATCAGTTGTACCATAAAAGGCATTTTTATCACCATTTACAGTAACGTTTGTGTTTGTGCTATCAGCTGATGAACCTGTTCCACCGTTCTTGTCGAAACGGTATTCTTTTTGGTTAGACAATTCACCAGTTTCAGCGTTGAAGTATTGGCTTCCGCCGTTACGTTCAAGGACATAGTTCTTACGAATAGTGCCGTCATCTTCAACGTAGTATTGTTTTTCCATCAATTGTTTTGATGTGACTTGGACCATCAGTTACGACAGTGTTAGTTGCTGGAAGGTCGTTGTTTACTACTGTGACAGTATTATTAGCATTGTTAGTATTGCCGTTAACTGGGGTAGCACGACGGCCTCCTGTAGGACCACGTCGAGCACCAGTCGCACGACGTTCACGTGTCGCTGCGCGATCAGTAACTGTTGTTGTGTCAGTTGTAGTATTGTTATTTGTTGTATCAACAGCTGTATCATTAGTTGCTGTTGTATCTGTTGTAGTTGCCGCACGATCAGTACCGACAGTCGATGCCGTATCAACAGCATTCGCTGCAACTGTATTTGTTGTATCAGTTGTCAAATCGAAAGTTGCTGTTGGAGCTGCTTGGTCAGTTGCGACATCATTTGTCGCTGCAACTGCTGTAGTTGGATCCTGAGCAGCCGTTGTATCGTTAGATACAGTACCCGTATCAACAGTAATATCGGGGATGGCTACAGTAGCATCCGTATGTTCGTCGGCCTGAACGACACCGTCGTTAGTTCCTAAAGAAACCGCTGAGACTGCACCGAGCGACATTCCTGTAACTGCGATGGTTACCCATTGTTTCTTAACTTTGTGCATTTTATAATGTACTTTTTTGTCCATAATAAAAAGACTCCTTTTTCCCATTTATAGCTTCATTCTAAATCATTGAAAGCTTTTTTTCAATAAGATTCGATAAATTTTCATAATTTTTAGAAAAGTCCTTTTGTTGTTTTAATAACATTAGTTTTAAATGAGTGTTTGGATTTATAAACATGCTCATTTTAGTTCGTTGAGAAACAGATAACTGACACTCTATGGCTATTTAGAATGATTATTGATAAGACCTCCTTTTAATGGGATTACAAGGAAATCTAATGAAAATTCACAAAATCCTTAAGGCACTTCTCTCAAAGCGACCAAAAATACTATCCTTACCAAACCATTAGGTCTGTTAGGATAGTATTTTTTTTAGACTATCTTCTCATACAAAATCTAAATTCTAACTATCTAAGCCATTCATTACTTACTGAGGTGTCAGAGGGGCAAGTTTGGTTACTCTAGTGCTAATTAAAAATACTCTTTTCCATCAAAAACGAAGGGAACAGAAACTAGATTGTAGAGCGACAAATCATCATAACAAATAGTTCAAATGCCTATCTACCCTGCTGAAAACAAGAAAAAAGGAGTATAATAAAGGTGAAAAGAGTTAAACTATTTAGAAACAAATAGAGGGGTAGGTGAGAAAGATGTCAGTACAACATACAAACTTCAACACAAGCCAAGATAAGGGTCAGACTGGTCAAGAGGTCAATAATCAAGAGCTCATTAAGAAGAACTCTCCAGACAACAGGCTTGCTTCTATTCTCCTTGCAGTCGCCTTTTATTTAGCTATCGTTTATCTTGCCTTATTTTTGCTCTTAGGACTGTCAAATCCTTGGGGAATAGTTATAATGATTTTCCTAGCACCTAATTTGATTAGTTTTATTATTGCAACTATTTTAACAAGAATAGGACGTAAAAAAGGTAATAAAAACTTTCTATACACTAGTGTTATTTTTTACCTAGTCTCAATTTTTTTGGCCTATGACCCTGACTGGGGAGTTTTTCGAGTTGTACCGATTCTGTTAACTATTCTCGTAACAGTGGGAACAGTCATGTATAAACAAGATAATGAGCAAGACAACAAATAAGAGACCATGTTCAAGTGGTCTCTTATTTTTATGTAGTCATTAGTATTTCAAAAGGTCAGTTCCATTTTGAAACTTTCACAACATCTCCAAATCAAAAAAACACCTCCTAGCTAGAATTGTTATCTAACATGAAGGTGTTTTTTATTGTGCTTATCTGAGCATTGTAAAGACTTCTACAATCCTGAAATACGAATAATCTTCGTCCTATTCTTCATTTTTCTTACGTTTGGCAAGAAATCCAAGACCAGTTGCAGTTGCCAAGGCACCTAAGGCCATACCTAATGATGAGTTTTCCTCACCAGTCTTCGGAAGCGCTTGGCTACCACGTTTGTGCTTAGGATCCCTCACTTCAGAAATTGATTCTGAAGTAGACACTGAAGCACTTGTTGATGCAAAGGCTGAAAGACTTGCTGATGTACTCAATGAAGTTGAGGTGCTAGTGCTTTCAGAAATACTCAAGAATACTGATGTAGAAGCGAACTCTGAGACTGAAGCGGAGGCGCTCGCTGAGGCTGACGCAGATGCACTTGCACTTTGCGATTCGCTCAACGATACAGACTCACTTGTAGAAATCGAAGCACTTACAGAGGATGAAACAGACTGTGATTCTGAGACTGACTCACTTACTGAAGTTGATTCTGAGTTTAAAACGGATTCTGATTCAGACACAGACGCACTCTCTGAAACGGACTCGGAGTTCGATACTGAATGCGACTCTGAAATTGAGACACTTACTGAAGTTGAAACTGAGGCAGATGTACTTGCTGACGCTGATGTAGACAATGACTCAGATATACTTGTTGAGGCTGAAAGACTTGCTAAGGTACTCAATGATGTTGAAATACTTGTTGAAGCACTTGTGCTTCCAGAGGCACTCAAGAATGCCGATGTAGAAGCTGACTCGGATACTGAAACGCTTGATGAAGCAGTTTCTGAGGCAGATGCACTTGCTGAGGCTGACGCAGAGACTGAGTTTGAGACAGACTGTAATTCTGAGACTGAGGCACTTGCTGATGCACTTTCAGAATTAGAAACTGATTGTGACACTGAAACTGAAGCGCTCAATGAGGCTGACGCTGAAGCGGATGCAGACAATGACTCAGATACACTTGTTGAGGCTGAAAGACTTGCCGATGTACTCAATGAAGTTGAGATACTTGTTGAAGTGCTTGTGCTTTCAGAGGCACTCAAGAATGCCGATGTAGAAGCGGACTCTGAGGCTGACGCAGATGCACTTGCACTTTGCGATTCGCTCAACGATACAGACTCACTTGTAGAAATCGAAGCACTTACTGAAGTTGATACTGATGCAGACGCTGAAGCGGATGTGCTGGCTGAGGCTGATGCAGATACTGAAGCTGATGTGCTTGTGCTTTCAGAGGCACTCAAGAATACTGATATAGATGCTGACTCGGATACTGAAACGCTTGTTGAAGCAGTTTCTGAGGCAGATGCACTTGCTGATGCTGACGCAGAGACTGAGTTTGATCCAGACTGTGATTCTGAGACTGAGGCACTTGATGATGCTGACTCGGAATTAGAGACTAATTGTGATTCACTGATTGAAGCACTTACTGATGCACTTTCAGAATTAGAAACTGATTGCGACACTGAAACTGAAGCGCTCAATGACACCGACTCTGATGCGCTGACTGATTCTGACACTGAGGCTGACGCAGAGACTGATGCGGATGTGCTTGCTGATTCCGACACAGATTCAGAAACTGATGTGCTAACGGATTCTGATACAGACGCACTTGTTGATGCAGACTCGGAGTTTGAGACAGACTGTGATTCAGACACCGATGCACTCTCTGATGCAGACTCGGAATTAGAGACTGATTGTGATTCTGAGATTGAAGCACTTACTGACGCTGACTCGGAGTTTGAGACAGACTGTGATTCAGACACCGATGCACTCTCTGATGCTGACTCGGAATTAGAAACTGATTGTGATCCTGAAACAGATGTACTCAATGACGCCGACTCACTCAATGATGCTGAGTTAGATGTCGAAAGCGACTCACTAGCTGAAATAAAGCTTGAAGCTGAGTTCGAAATAGATTCAACAGTTGAAATAATCGCAGAAATTGAAGCACTAAAGGCTTGAGACTGGCTTTCAAATGCAGAAGCACTCAATGAGCTTGACGTACTCAATGATTCTGACTCTGAAGTCGAGATTGAGGAACTTGTGCTCTGTGATTCACTCAATGATGCAGACTCACTAACTGAAATTGAAGTACTTACTGACGCTGATTCTGAGTTTGAAGCAGACTGTGATTCTGAAACTGACGCACTCTCTGACGCTGATTCTGAGTTTGACACTGACTGCGACTCAGAAACTGAGGCACTTTCTGAAGCGGATTCAGAATTTGATACAGACTGCGACTCAGAAATTGACGCACTTAATGAAGCTGATTCGGAATTTGATACAGATTGTGATTCTGAGACAGACGCACTTGTTGATGCAGACTCTGAGTTAGACACTGATTGTGATTCTGAAACTGATTCACTTACTGACGCTGATTCTGAAGTTGAAGCAGATTGTGATTCAGAAATTGACGCACTCTCTGAAGCGGATTCTGAGTTAGACACTGATTGTGATTCTGAAACTGATGCACTTTCTGACGCTGACTCTGACGTTGAAGCGGATTGTGATTCTGAAACTGACGCACTCTCTGATGCTGACTCTGAGTTTGAAACAGACTGTGATTCTGAAACTGAGGCACTCTCTGAAGCGGATTCTGAGTTAGACACTGATTGTGATTCTGAAATGGATTCACTTACTGACGCTGACTCTGAAGTCGAAGCAGACTGTGATTCTGAAACTGATTCACTTACTGACGCTGATTCTGAAGTTGAAGCAGATTGTGATTCAGAAATTGACGCACTCTCTGAAGCGGATTCTGAGTTAGACACTGATTGTGATTCTGAAACTGATGCACTTTCTGACGCTGATTCTGAGTTAGACACTGATTGTGATTCGCTTACTGACGCACTTACCGATGTTGATTCTGAGTTAGACACTGACTGTGATTCGCTTACTGATGCACTTTCTGACGCTGATTCTGAGTTAGACACTGATTGTGATTCTGAAATTGAGGCACTTACAGACGCTGACTCGGAAGTTGAAGCGGACTGTGACTCAGATACTGACGCACTTTCTGACACTGATTCTGAATTTGATACAGACTGTGATTCTGAGATTGATGCACTTGTTGATGCAGACTCGGAATTAGATACTGATTGTGATTCTGAAACTGATTCACTTACTGAGGCTGACTCTGAATTAGAGACTGACTGTGATTCTGAAACTGATGCACTCTCTGATGCTGATTCTGAGTTTGACACTGATTGTGATTCTGAGACAGAAGCACTTTCTGAAGCTGATTCTGAATTAGATACAGACTGTGATTCTGAGATTGATTCACTTACAGACGTTGATTCTGAATTAGATACAGACTGTAATTCTGAGACAGATGCACTTGTTGATGCTGATTCTGAGTTTGATTCAGACTGTGATTCAGAAACTGACGCACTTTCTGACGCTGACTCTGACGTTGAAACAGACTGTGACTCAGACACTGACGTACTTTCTGAAGCGGATTCGGAATTAGATACAGACTGTGATTCAGAAATTGACGCACTTACCGATGCTGACTCTGAGTTCGATTCAGACTGTGATGTCGACGTTGATTCACTTACTGATGCTGATTCGGAGTTTGAAACAGACTGTGATTCTGAGATTGAAGCACTTACTGAGGCTGACTCTGAGTTTGAGACAGACTGTGATGTCGACGTTGATTCACTCTCTGAGGCTGAAACTGAGTTTGAGACAGACTGTGATTCTGAAATTGATTCACTTACAGATGCTGAACCGGAGTTCGATTCAGACTGTGATGTCGACGTTGATTCACTCTCTGAAGCTGACTCTGAGGTTGAAACTGATTGCGACTCAGACACAGATGCACTTTCTGAAGTAGACTCTGAAGTTGAAACGGATTGTGATTCAGACACTGACGCACTCTCTGAAGCTGACTCTGAGGTTGATTCAGACTGTGATGTCGATGTTGATTCACTCTCTGAAGCTGACTCTGAGGTTGAAACTGATTGCGACTCAGACACAGATGCACTTTCTGAAGTAGACTCTGAAGTTGAAACGGATTGTGATTCAGACACTGACGCACTCTCTGAAGCTGACTCTGAGGTTGAAACTGATTGCGACTCAGACACAGATGCACTTTCTGAAGTAGACTCTGAAGTTGAAACGGATTGTGATTCAGACACTGACGCACTCTCTGAAGCTGACTCTGAGGTTGATTCAGACTGTGATGTCGACGTTGATTCACTCTCTGAGGCTGAAACTGAGTTTGAGACAGACTGTGATTCTGAAATTGATTCACTTACAGATGCTGAACCGGAGTTCGATTCAGACTGTGATGTCGACGTTGATTCACTCTCTGAAGCTGACTCTGAGGTTGAAACTGATTGCGACTCAGACACAGATGCACTTTCTGAAGCGGATTCTGAGTTTGAGACAGACTGTGATTCTGAGATTGAAGCGCTTACTGAGGCACTTTCAGAGTTAGAAACTGATTGTGATGCTGAAATTGACTCACTTACTGACGCTGACTCTGAGGTTGATTCAGACTGTGACTCAGACACTGACGTACTTTCTGAGGCTGATTCTGAATTTGATACAGACTGTGATTCTGATACTGATCCACTTTCTGAGGCTGATTCTGAATTTGATACAGACTGTGATTCTGATACTGATCCACTTTCTGAGGCTGATTCGGAGTTTGAGACTGATTGCGATTCTGAGACAGACGCACTTGTTGATGCAGACTCTGAATTTGAAACTGATTGTGATTCTGAAATTGATTCACTTACATAGGCTGACTCGGAGGTTGAAACAGACTGTGATGTTGACGTTGACTCACTCTCTGAAGCTGACTCGGAGTTTGAGACAGACTGTGATTCTGATACTGATTCACTTACATAGGCTGACTCAGAATTTGAGACTGATTGTGATTCAGACACAGACAACTTTGTTGAAACGGACTCACTTAATGAACTCGAAACACTCTCAGATTTCACGGCACTCAAAGATGCACTCGCTGATGCTGATTCACTTTGTGAAACGCTCGTCTTCAAGGACTCACTCAAGGAACTTGAGATACTCGCTGACTTCACAGTACTCAAAGACGCACTCGTTGATGCTGACTGACTTTGTGAAACGCTGGTCTTCAAGGACTCACTTAATGAACTTGAAACGCTCGCCGATTTCTCAGCACTCAAAGACGCACTCGTTGATGCTGACTGACTTTGTGAAACGCTGATCTTCAAGGACTCACTCAAGGAACTTGAAACGCTCTCAGATTTCACGGTACTCAAAGACGCACTTGTTGATGCGGATTGACTTTGTGAGAGGCTTGTCTTCAAGGACTCACTCAAGGAACTTGAGACACTCGCTGATTTCACGGCACTCAAAGACACACTTGTTGAAACAGATTGACTTTGTGAGACGCTAGTCTTCAAGGACTCACTCAAGGAACTCGAGACACTCTCCGATTTCACAGCACTCAAAGATGTACTTGTTGAGGCGGACTCACTTTGTGAGACGCTAGTCTTCAAGGACTCACTCAAGGAACTCGAGACACTCTCCGATTTCATAGCACTCAAAGATGCACTTTCTGAAGCGGACTCACTTTGTGAGACGCTTGTCTTCAAGGATTCACTCAAAGAACCTGAAACGCTCTCCGATTTCACGGCACTCAAAGAAGCACTCGCTGAGGCTGATTGACTTTGTGATCTTGAAACACTCTGTTGAGCTGATAAACTCAAGGAACTTGAGACACTTTTTGAGGCAACCATGCTCAATGAAAGGCTGGTCGATGCAGACTGCTTAGTGGACTCACTTCGACTTTGAGAAATCGATTCCTGCTTAGACTGACTGGCACTTTGCGACACTGACTGGCTGTGATCACTATCCGACAATTTCACCGTCACAACATTCGTTGTACTGTCTTTATAAGTAATCGTTACCGTACCATCACTATTAACCGTATAAGATTTAATACGGTTGGCAACCTCTGGATTCAAGGCCGACACAGCCGCAATAATCTTGCTTTTATCTGCATCTGTTAAGGCAGTCAGGCTGGTCACCTGAATAGTGCTTGTCGGTGCCACACCCGGCGTACGATCTGCTAAGCGTCCCTGAGTAATACGAATCTCACCCAAGCCATTTGGACGGTTCATATTTGATGCATTGTCGATAGCAGCAACATTACGTTGCCATGTGTTTCGGAAGGAATGGTAAAGATCATCTTTCAAATGAATGGTCGCTGTGATGGTTGCAGGATTGTCACTCGTTGCTGTGATATCTCCCGTAATCGGTGCAATATTACCTGTTCCATACTGGCTACTACCAAAGAAATTTCCGTTCAAGGCATTGTCATTCAAATCGGCTCTTGCAACGACTTTCATTTCTTTAAGCTTGCCACTGTCATCTGTAGCCGTGAAAGTCAAAACAGCATCATCACCAGCATAGATGGTATAGTTTTTCCCACCACCTTCGAGAGGAGTAGACTTAGGTTCCACACCATCGACAGTCAACTTGGCCGTCACTTCAGGACGAGTTCCGTCCGTTACAGCCACGGAATTGCTGGCATCTGAGTATACCGCATAATTATCATACATGATGCGAGCTTTGGCTGTTACACCACCTGTTTGTAACTTAACTGTCGGCGTCACAATCGCTTGACCCGAAGCATCTGCCACTGCTGTTCCCACTTCGTCGTCATTATTGTATAGAACGACTGTAGAACCTGGCTCAGCTCCTGTCACCGTCACAGGTGTCTGCGTGTAAGCCTTGTCCAATAATCTCGTTTCAACCGTTGGTGCTGCAAGTCGCTTCACTGGAGCCGTCACATCATTTGTGGTGTTATCTTTATAAGTAATAGTCACCACACCAGATGATGAAACCGAATAAGATTTAAAATCCTTTGAAGTGGCAATATTTGGGTTAGCAGTCTTAAAGGCCTCCCAAACCTTATCTTTTTCGGCTTGAGCGAGATTACTTGTGTCATTAACAAAAGTACTCGTTGTCACAGCCGTAATCGGGTTTCGAATGCCATCATTTTGTGGCAAAACCTGAATACGAAGCGTACGTGTCACTGACTGCTTAGCTGTATTAGTCACTACAAAAGAAACATTATAAATTTTCCCAGGCGTTACGACCTCTGTCTGCCCAACAGTCCCCACAATATTAAAGGCGACTGCACTATTTCAATGCAGAGGTCTGAGGTACGTTGATCCCATTCACACGATCACTACCAGAAGCGTAGCCAATGCTTTTAATACTATTTCGTGTAGGAATGGTTTCAACAACATTATAAGCCTGATTGATGTAGTCAGAGTTATAAACAGAAATCAAGGCATTGTTAGCCAGACCTAAATTATACTGGGGTGCACGGAGGTTGCTATTAGCATCAATGCGAGAACCATTACGAGGATCACGCTGACCAGATGTCGCACGAAGCACCGCATTGACAAGACTATTTCTAGCCTGACGAGCCTGAGTTATCGTAGGAGACACATCGCTATCACGATCAGCCAGACTGACACGAATGGCATCCAAGGCTTTATCTCCCTTGAGAATAGCAGCATCCGTATTTGGCAAATCAACAGCTTGAGCTTTATAAGTATAAATGTCTAAGGCTAAATCTTTGAGACGCTTTTCTTGTTCTAAACGCTCAGCATCAGCCACAACCGAGGCAGCTATCAGTCCAGTCGCCGTATCAGACAATTTGAGATTCGTTTGCACTTCAGATGTCAAGGAGGCGTTTAACAAGGTTGACTCTGAGCTGACAAGGGATAGCCCTACTTTAGTGTCGCTACTACTATCACTCTTGCTAACTGACTGAACAGATGCACTTGTACTATGCTCTGATGATTTTTCAGCTGCAGTCTCTGACAGACTATGTAAAGAAGAATCCGTCTGACTTACTGATTCCGACTTAGAAGTTAATGAAGCTGACAAGGAAGCAGAAAGCGAAGCACCCAATGACAAAGATGTCGATCTTGAAGCTAATTCAGAAGCAGACACTGATTGGCTGCGTGATAAAGACTCACTCAAAGAAGCCTCCGAAGTCTGACTTGACGCAGTTTCAGATGACACTTGACTATTTACCTGACTCTCTTGATCGCTAATTACCGATCCAGTATTCCCTAGAACAACTGAATCAGATGCAGCCAAGAGATCAGTCTTAGCTCCTGCTTCACTTTCCAAATCGGCTGATCAGTCATTTCATCCGCATGAGCTACTTGAGTCACAACAGAACCACCTAACAAGGCCCCCGTTGCAAGCGCTCCCTTAAGCACTGTCTGACCTGAAAAAGCAGGTGCATCCACCTCTACCTGCTGGGCAGCAACAGACGGTGTATCCACGCCTCCTCTAAGCACCTTGAAAAGACCAAAATTCGACGTCGCCGCACGAAGCCAGTGCTTCCCTGACTTAACCAATTTAAAGCGTGTCACACGATCGGTTTCACGATATTGACCTTCATTCCTTCTAAAAAACATATATACTCCATTTATTTTTGATTAAAACGCTCCTTTAAATTTTATCATAAAATTAAGCAAAAAATCTCATTTCGAGATTGCTTTCTAGCGATTAATCACTTCTTTCATCCCCCTAAAAATACGATAATAATGGTAACCCTAAGACTTATTAAAACTATTTGTATTTTTAGAATATCAGACTAAAAAAATCCCCTACCAATTAGGAAATCACTCCAATCGATAGGGGATATTTAATTGTCTTAGCTAGAAGATAATGATTAAACTTACTAAGACTTAGAAGTCTTCACTTTCTTCTTCATCTTTCTTACGTTTAGCAAGAAAGGCGAGACCTGTTGCAGTTGCCAAAGCACCAAATGCCATTGACAATGATGAGTTTTCCTCACCAGTCTTAGGAAGCGCTTGGCTACCACGTTTGTGCTTAGGATCTTTCACTTCAGAAGTTGATTCTGAGGCACTCATTGAGGCTGACACTGAAGCACTTGTTGAGGCAGAGGTTGAAAGACTTGCTGAAGTACTCAATGATGTTGAAATACTTGTTGAAGCACTTGTGCTTTCAGAAGCACTCAAGAATGCTGATGTAGAAGCTGACTCTGATTCAGAAGCTGATGCGCTCGCTGACGCTGATGCTGAAGCGGATGTACTTGCTAAGGCTGAGGCAGATGCTGACGCTGACTCTGATACAGAAACTGATGTGCTTGCTGATTCTGAGACAGAGACTGAAGCGGATGTGCTTGCTGACGCTGACGCTGATGCTGATGCAGATTCAGATACGCTTACTGATTCTGACGCAGAGACTGAGTTTGAAACAGACTGTGATTCTGAGACAGAGGTACTTGTTGATGTAGACTCAGAATTTGAAACACTTGCTGATTCAGATACGCTTACTGATTCTGAGGCAGAGACTGAAGCGGAGGCGCTTGCTGACGCTGACGCTGATGCTGATGCAGATTCAGATACGCTTACTGATTCTGACGCAGAGACTGAGTTTGAAACAGACTGTGATTCTGAGACAGAGGTACTTGTTGATGCAGACTCAGAATTTGAAACACTTGCTGATTCAGATGCGCTCGCTGAGGCAGAGACTGAAGCCGATGTACTTGCTGACGCTGATGCTGATGTGCTTACTGAGACTGACGCTGATGCTGATGTGCTTACTGAGACTGACGCTGATGCTGATGCTGATTCAGATACGCTTACTGATTCTGAGGCAGAGACTGAAGCGGAGGTGCTTGCTGACGCTGACGCAGATGCTGATGCAGATTCAGATGCGCTTACTGATTCTGAGACCGAAGCGGATGTACTTGCTGACGCTGACGCAGAGACTGATGCAGAGACGCTTGATGATTCTGACTCTGATACAGAAACTGATGTGCTTGTTGATTCTGACGCAGAGACTGATGCAGATTCAGATACGCTTACTGATTCTGACGCAGATACAGAAACTGATGTGCTTGCTGATTCTGATGCAGAGACTGAAGCGGAGGCGCTTGCTGACGCTGACGCAGAGACTGAAGCAGATTCAGATGTGCTTACTGATTCTGATGCAGAGACTGAAGCGGATGCGCTCGCTGACGCTGACGCAGAGGCTGATGCAGATTCAGATGCGCTTACCGATTCTGACGCAGAGACTGAAGCGGATGTACTTGATGACGCTGACGCTGAGGCTGATGCAGATGTGCTTGCTGACGCTGACGCAGAGACTGATGCAGATACGCTTGATGATTCTGACTCTGATACTGAAACTGATGTACTTGATGACGCTGACTCTGATGCGCTTACTGATTCTGATACAGAGACTGAAGCGGATGTACTTGATGACGCTGACTCTGATACTGAAACTGATGTGCTCGCTGATTCTGATGCAGAGACACTCGCTGAGGCTGACGCAGAGACTGAGTTTGAAACAGACTGTGATTCTGAGATAGAGGCACTTGTTGATGCAGACTCAGAATTTGAAACTGATTGTGATTCACTGATTGAAGTACTTACAGATGTACTTTCAGAATTAGATACTGATTGTGAGCCTGAAACAGATGCACTCAATGACGCTGACTCACTCAATGATGCTGAGTTAGATGTTGAAATCGATTCACTTGTTGAAATGAAGTTTGAAGCAGAGTTCGAAATAGACTCAACAGTTGAAATGATTGCAGAAATTGAAGCACTGAAGGCTTGAGACTGACTTTCAAATACAGAAGCACTCAAAGAGCTTGATGTACTTAATGATTCTGATTCAGAAGCCGAAACTGACGCACTTGTACTTCGAGATTCACTCAATGATGCTGACTCACTAGCTGAAATTGAAGCACTTACTGACGCTGATTCTGAAGTTGAAGCAGATTGTGATTCTGAGATTGATTCACTTACTGACGCTGACTCGGAATTTGAGACAGACTGTGATTCTGAAACTGATGCACTTTCTGAAGCTGATTCTGAGTTTGACACTGATTGTGATTCTGAAACTGATTCACTTACTGATGCTGACTCTGAATTAGACACTGATTGTGATTCTGAAACTGATGCACTCTCTGACACTGATTCTGAGTTTGATACAGACTGTGATTCAGAAACTGATGCACTTTCTGAAGCTGATTCTGAGTTTGATACAGACTGTGATTCAGAAACTGACGCACTCTCTGACGCTGATTCTGAGTTAGACACTGATTGTGATTCACTTACTGACGCACTTTCTGACGCTGATTCTGAGTTTGATACAGACTGTGATTCAGAAACTGATGCACTTTCTGAAGCTGATTCTGAGTTTGATACAGACTGTGATTCAGAAACTGACGCACTCTCTGACGCTGATTCTGAGTTAGACACTGATTGTGATTCACTTACTGACGCACTTTCTGACGCTGATTCGGAGTTAGATACTGATTGTGATTCTGAAACTGATTCACTTACTGATGCTGACTCTGAATTAGACACTGATTGTGATTCAGAAACTGACGCACTTTCTGACGCTGATTCTGAGTTTGAAACAGACTGTGATTCAGAAACTGATGCACTTTCTGATGCTGATTCTGAGTTTGAAGCAGACTGTGATTCTGAAACTGATGCACTCTCTGAAGTTGATTCTGAGTTTGATACAGACTGTGATTCAGAAACTGATGCACTTTCTGACGCTGATTCTGAGTTTGAAGCAGACTGTGATTCAGAAACTGATGCACTCTCTGACGCTGATTCTGAGTTTGATACAGACTGTGATTCAGAAACTGACGCACTCTCTGAGGCTGATTCTGAGTTTGAAACAGACTGTGATTCAGAAACTGACGCACTCTCTGAGGCTGATTCTGAGTTAGACACTGATTGTGATTCTGAAACTGATTCACTTACTGAGGCTGACTCTGAATTAGACACTGATTGTGATTCTGAAACTGATGCACTCTCTGACGCTGATTCGGAGTTTGATACAGACTGTGATTCTGAGACAGAAGCACTCTCTGACGCTGATTCGGAGTTAGACACTGATTGTGATTCTGAAATTGATTCACTTTCTGAAGTAGAAACTGAATTCGATTCGGATTGTGACGCTGATGTTGATTCACTCTCTGAGGTAGAAACCGAATTTGACTCGGATTGTGATGTCGATGTTGATTCACTTTCTGAAGTAGAAACTGAGTTTGACTCGGATTGTGATGTCGATGTTGATTCACTCTCTGAGGTAGAAACTGAATTCGATTCGGATTGTGACGCTGACGTTGATTCACTCTCTGAAGTTGAAACTGAGTTTGACTCGGATTGTGATGTGCTTACTGATGCACTTTCTGAAGTAGAAACTGAGTTTGACTCAGATTGTGATGTCGATGTTGATTCACTCTCTGAAGCTGACTCTGAATTAGACACTGACTGTGATTCTGAAACAGATGCACTCTCTGAAGCTGAAACTGAGTTTGATTCGGATTGTGATGTCGATGTTGATGCACTTTCTGAGGCTGACTCTGAGTTCGAGACTGACTGCGATTCAGATACTGACTCACTCTCTGAAGCTGACGCGTAATTTGAGATTGATTGAGAGATCGATGTTGAGGCACTTTCAGATGCTGATGTTGAGTTTGATTCAGACTGTGATGTTGATGTCGACGCACTTTCTGAAGCTGATACTGAATTTGACTCCAACTGTGATGTTGATGTTCACGCACTTACTGAGGCTGAAGTTGAGTTCGACTCAGACTGAGATGTTGAAGTTGATGCACTTTCTGAAGCTGAGACTGAATTTGACTCTAACTGTGATGCGCTCACTGATGCACTTGTTGAGGCACTTTCAAAAAGACTTTCTGAAACACTCTCTGAAAGGGATGCTGATGCTTCCTCTGATTGAGAAAGAGAAGATGAGACAACCTCTGACTCAGATGCTGAAACTGATGCAGATTCTACCTTACTTGTTGATACAGATTGAGACTCTACTGTTGAAGCACTTTCTACGATGCTTTGAGATGTACTTAAAGATGCACTCGTTGTATCTGCTTCAGACTCTGACTCGATAACCTGACTACCATTAAAGAAATTAACGCTAATATTATCAGTCTTACCTGCAAAAGGTGAGAATGTGAAGGATGTGTCATCACCAGTGATTTTAGCAGTCCAAGTCGATGTTAAGCCATAACCATTCTTGGCCTGAAAACCATTCATTTGGAAATTTTGTCCCCAACTGTAACCGCCACCATCCGTTGTTACTGGTGTTGGATTAGGTGAAGGTGTAGTTCTTTGAGTACCGTCTGAATTAGTAATATAAGTTGTTACAGTTGTTGGAGGAGTAAGTCCCTTACCTAAAGTAAACATCGTTTGTGTTGATGTTCCTGTATTATAGATAGAATATCCAGGACTCATCTTCGAAATATTCCCAAGGGTTGATGTTGCAGGATTAACATATGTGACAGTGTAGACAAAATTCAGATTTGTCCCGTCATTTGTCACTTTCAATGTATAGTAAATTGGAACATTATAGTTTGAGTCTGTTCCAGTTCCTGTATACACCTTAGTTTCACCAGTCGCTAGGTTAAGGTTTGAAGTGATAGCTGGAGTGCCATTCACTGTAGAGTTCCCATTGAAACCAGCATTTGTCAGCTTGGTCATCATGTTATCGACGGCATTACCAAGACGCTCACGCTGTTCTGCGTAAGCTGCACTTGTTGCTGATGCCGCGATCAATGTCGTTGACTTAGTGACTTCTTCTTGAACAGTTGTAATAGCCGTTTGAATTTCAGCCTTAGCAGCTGTGTCTGTCAATTTTGCTTGATAGTTTTTAGCAATATTAACAAGCAATTCTGCTTCTGAAACGTTTTGGTCCAAAACAGATTTCATCATCATGGCTTGCAGTTTCTGAAGCAACTGAGCTTGTTGAAGTTGCTGAATCAGAAGCTGATTCTGAGTTTGAACCACTTGTACTTTCAGTTTGTGATTGGCTATCAGAAGTTGAACTCTCTTTGCTGAGTGATGCAGATTCAGAGATAGCTTGTGACAATTCAGCAGAAATTGATTGAGACACAGATTGTGATACTGAAACTGATGCTTCTGTGCTTGCTTGAGCATCTACTGAAGAGCTTGTAGACTCTTGGCTTGTTGATGCTACTGCTGAAGTTTCAGAAGCTGGTGCTGCACTCAATACCACTGACTCAGAGTTGACCGCCACATCTTGATTAGCAGTTACTTGACTTTCCAAAGCCGGAGTCGTCGTTTCTTCCGCTTGAGCAGTGTAAGTCGCTACTGCTCCTCCAGCCACTGCACCTGCCGCCGCAATCCCTTTAAGTAGAGCTTGCCCTGAGAGAAGCGGTGTTTTCTCCTCGACACTCTGTGCTGAAACTGACGGTGCATCCGCACCACCCTTAACAACCTTGAAAAGTCCAAAGTTAGATGACGCAGCACGAAGCCATTGCTTACCTGATTTAATCAACTTAAAACGAGTCACGCGATCAGTTTCGCGGTATTTCCCTTCATTCCTTCTAAAAAACATATCTACTCCATTCTTGTTTTATGAATTAAAACTCTCCGATAAATTTTATCATAAAATTCTTGTAAGCTCTAATATAAACTCTTATTTCCCTCAAAAAAGATTGCAAACGCTTTATGCTGTATAAATACTAAAAATACTTATTTCATAACATTTTCATCCATTTTACATTTTGCAATACGTATCTTAAAGTTGTCTTAAAATTCGAATTCCCCTACTTTCACATCTACCATTTCACCTTACTAAACTAAGCCTTTACTCTCTAATACTAAGACTAAATGAGACTTAGACTAACGTTTAAGACTCCCTCTCTCATTTTCAAACACGACAAAAAGACACATCCCATATCGGAATGTGTCTTTTTTAGAACGAAGCTAATCGGCTTATTCTTACTTAAGAGTAGTTAGTTTTTATTAGGACTAGTCACTCATAAGTTTTAGGGGTAAGTCGAAGGAATATTATTCCTCAGTTTTTTTGCGTTTTGCCGCAAGAGCCAATCCAGATGCAGTTGCAAGCAATCCAAGAGCTGCTGTAGCTGCTACGTTAGACTCTTCACCAGTGTTTGGCAATTGTGCCATTTCTTGTGCAGGTTTAACTGGAGTAGATTTAGCTGGAGCTTTAGGAGCTGGATCAACTGGTTTACCTGGAGTTGGTTGTTCAGGTTTACCTGGAGTTGGTGTTACTGGTTTCTGGAGTTGTATCGACAAGTTTGTAAACGTAAGTTACGTTCTTATCACCTTCGATAACTTTACCAGTTACTGCGTCAGTTGTTGTCAAGTGACCATCACCATCTACAGAACCTACTGGGTAGTTACCTTGTGGTACCAATTCGTAAACTTTACCATCAGCAGTAACAATTGTCTTAGGACGGTTATCAATTACTGTATCGTAATCTTTACCTACTGGTTGACCAAATTCATCTGTTACAGATTGTTTGATAGTGTTACCATTTTCATCTACATAGTGAACGTAAACATTACCCTTAGGTTGTGCTGGCTGTTCTTTAAGTTTGTAGATGTAAGTAACATCTTTACGTCCTTCGATAACTTTACCTGTTGTAGCGTCTGATGACTCAAGGTGACCTTGTCCATCAACTTTACCTACAGTGTAGTTACCTGCTGGTACCAATTCGTAGACTTTACCATCAGTTGTTGTGATAGTCTTAGGACGATTGTCTACTACTGTATCGTAGTCTTTATCGACTGGTTGATCTTTTTCATCAACAACTGAAGTCTTGATTGTCTTACCTTCAGTATCTTTATAGTGAACGTAAACGTCACCCTTCACTTCTTTGTAGACGTAAGTGATGATTGAACGTGGTTTATCAACTTTACCTTTAGTTGGGTCAGATGATTCAAGGTGTCCATCGCCATCAACTTTACCTACTGGGTAGTCACCTTTCGGTACGATCTTGTATGTCTTACCGTCTGGAGTCTTGATTGTCTTAGGTTTTTCACCTTCCTCAGTTGTGTTATATGGAGTATCATATGGTGAGTTTGGTGTGTCTTGACGAGGTTTCTTGATTTCTTTACCTTTTTCGTCTACGTAAGTGATGATTACGTCACCTTCTTTAGGTTTCGTTGGATCTTCTTTGAGTTTGTAGATGTAAGTAACATCTTTACGTCCTTCGATAACTTTACCTGTTGTAGCGTCTGATGACTCAAGGTGACCTTGTCCATCAACTTTACCTACAGTGTAGTTACCTGCTGGTACCAATTCGTAAACTTTACCATCAGTTGTTGTGATAGTCTTAGGACGATTGTCTACTACTGTATCGTAGTCTTTATCGACTGGTTGATCTTTTTCATCAACAACTGAAGTCTTGATTGTGTTACCTTCAGTATCTTTATAGTGAACGTAAACGTCACCCTTCACTTCTTTGTAGACGTAAGTAATGATTGAACGTGGTTTATCAACTTTACCTTTAATTGGGTCAGATGATTCAAGGTGTCCATCGCCATCAACTTTACCTACTGGGTAGTCACCTTTCGGTACGATCTTGTATGTCTTACCGTCTGGAGTCTTGATTGTCTTAGGTTTTTCACCTTCCTCAGTTGTGTTATATGGAGTATCATATGGTGAGTTTGGTGTGTCTTGACGAGGTTTCTTGATTTCTTTACCTTTTTCGTCTACGTAAGTGATGATTACGTCACCTTCTTTAGGTTTCGTTGGATCTTCTTTAAGTTTGTAGACATAAGTTACGTTCTTATCACCTTCGATAACTTTACCTGTTGTAGCGTCATCACCTGTCCAGTGACCTTGTTCGTCGACTTGACCTACTTTGTAGTTACCTGCTGGTACCAATTCGTATGTCTTACCTTCGAATTCGATTTCTTTTGGACGGTTATCTACAACTGTATCGTAGTCTTTACCTACTGGTTGATCTTTTTCATCTGTTACAGATGCTTTGATTGTGTTACCTTCAGTGTCTACGTAGTGAACATATACATTACCCTTAGGTTGTGCTGGTTGTTCTTTAAGTTGGTAAACGTAAGTTACATTCTTATCGCCTTCGATAACTTTACCTGTTGTAGCGTCATCACCTGTCCAGTGACCTTGTTCGTCGACTTGACCTACTTTGTAGTTACCTGCTGGTACCAATTCGTATGTCTTACCTTCGAATTCGATTTCTTTTGGACGGTTGTCTACAACTGTATCGTAGTCTTTACCTACTGGTTGTGCCAATTCATCTGTTACAGATGCTTTAATTGTCTTACCTTCAGTGTCTACATAGTGAACATATACATTACCCTTAGGTTGTGCTGGTTGTTCTTTAAGTTTGTAGATGTAAGTAACGTCTTTACGTCCTTCGATAACCTTACCTGTTGTAGCGTCTGATGACTCAAGGTGACCTTGTTCGTCAACTTTACCTACTGGGTAGTTACCTGCTGGTACCAATTCATATGTCTTACCATTGTATTGGATTTCTTTTGGACGGTTGTCAATTACTGTATCGTAATCTTTATCAACTGGTTGATCTTTTTCGTCAGTGACATCATCTTTAATTGTGTTACCGTCAGTGTCTTTATAGTGAACGTAAACGTCACCCTTCACTTCTTTATAAACGTAAGTGATTGTTGATTTAGGTTTATCAACTTTACCTTTAATTGGATCAGATGATTCAAGGTGTCCGTCACCGTCAACTTTACCTACTGGGTAGTCACCTTTTGGTACGATCTTGTATGTCTTACCATCTGGAGTCTTGATTGTGTTAGGTTTTTCACCTTCCTCAGTTGTGTTATATGGAGTGTCATATGGTGAGTTTGGTGTATCTTGACGTGGTTTTTGGATTTCTTTACCATCATTCTCACGGATGTAAGTGATGATTACTTCACCAACTTTAGGAGTTTCACTTTCTGACATTGATTCAGAAATTGAAACTGAAGTTGATTCAGAGCTTGAAAGTGATTCTGAAACTGAAGTTGAAGTTGATGTAGATTCTGAAAGGCTAGCAGATGCTGAGTAAGATTCAGAAGCTGATACTGATTCAGATACAGAAGTTGATTCTGAAGAGCTTGCTGATTCTGATGCAGATACTGAAGCTGATGCACTTGCTGATTCTGATGCAGATGCTGACTCAGATGCGCTTGCTGATTCTGATGCAGACACTGACTCAGATGCGCTTGCTGATTCTGATGCAGACACTGACTCTGATGCACTTGCTGATTCTGATGCAGACGCTGACTCTGATGCACTTGCTGATTCTGATGCAGATGCTGAAACTGAATCGCTCAATGAAGCTGATTCTGATGCAGACGCTGACTCAGAAGAAGATGTTGATTCAGATTCTGAGTTATTTGTAACAATTGAAGTTGACTCAGAGAGTGAAAGTGAAACTGAGATAGATTCTGAAGTTGAAACTGACTCAGATGCACTTGCTGATTCTGATGCAGATGCTGACTCAGATGCACTTGCTGATTCTGATGCAGATGCTGACTCAGATGCGCTTGCTGATTCTGACGCAGACGCTGACTCAGATGCACTTGCTGATTCTGATGCAGATGCTGAAGCTGATGTGCTTGCTGATTCTGATGCAGATGCTGACTCAGATGCGCTTACTGATTCTGATGCAGACGCTGACTCTGACGCACTTGCTGATTCTGACGCACTTGCTGACTCTGACGCACTTGCTGACTCTGACGCAGACCCTGACTCTGATGCGCTTACTGATTCTGATTGTGACTTAGACACTACTTCTGATTCTGATTGTGATACAGATTGTGACTTAGATACTACTTCTGATTCTGATTGTGACACAGATTGTGACTTAGACACTGCTTCTGATTCTGATTGTGATACAGATTGTGACTTAGACACTACTTCTGATTCTGATGCAGATTTAGAAGCTGATGTTGTATCAGATTCTGATTGAGATTCTGACTTAGATACTACTTCTGATTCTGATTGTGACACAGATTGTGACTTAGAAACAGCTTCTGATTGTGATACAGATTGTGATTTAGACACTACTTCTGACTCAGATTGTGATACAGATTGTGACTTAGACACTACTTCTGATTCTGATTGTGACACAGATTGTGACTTAGAAACAGCCTCTGATTGTGATACAGATTGTGATTTAGACACTACTTCTGACTCAGATTGTGATACAGATTGTGACTTAGACACTACTTCTGATTCTGATAGAGATTGTGACTTAGATACTACTTCTGACTCAGATTGTGACACAGATTGTGACTTAGATACTACTTCTGATTCTGATGAAGATTGTGACTTAGACACTACTTCTGACTCGGATTGCGAGTTTGATGCAGAGTTTGAGAATGATTGTGATTGAGATGCAGACTCAGAATCATTCATCTTCACGAAGTAATAGTTCACATCAGTTGAAGGTTTAATCGCAGTTGGAATTGAGTAGTTGTTTGAGAATGAAGAGTAACCTTTCAACTCTGTATAAGTAATGCTTCCATCTGGTTGAGTTACCTTAGATTTTGCAACAATATCAGCATTACGTCCTGCGATCAAGTTCCAAGCGTTGTTTCCTTTACCAGCAGGAGTCAATGAAGGATCTGGAGCACCTGTAAATGGTTTGTCAAATGCTTCAGTAACCTTGGTTTCGTCATGAGTTAGATTAACTTTCTCAGTATTAGACTGCCAACCAGTAATAACGAGCGATTTGCTTCCGGCAGTTTCAGTGACATCAATATGGTAGTCACCGTTTTTGCTGTTTACTTTTGTAACTTTAGACTCATCAGCCTTCCACTCTTCCCCAGCTTTATTGACTTTACTTGTGTAAATGAGTGTGTATTTCGATACATCCTCTGTACCAACATCACTTGAAGCAAAGTTGCTTACTTGTGATGGGTCAAGTGCATAGAATTTCGTTACAGTTGAGCCATTTGTATCCACGATTTCAGAAATACGTTTCACATAATAGTGGTTGGCTCCACCTTGAAGTTCGACCAGTTTTTGACCGACAACACCCTTACCGAGAATACCTGATGTTTTTTGAGTTGTATCTGTTGTGGCAGCTACTGGTTTGTAACCAGCAACATCACGGTTTCCTGAGGCTGTGAATTGTTGACCTGCAAGACCCGTTTGCGTATAGCTTGCAAGAACTGTTTCATTTCCAGTTGGTGTGTATGTTTTACCTTCTGTGTACTTGCTACTGTCAACGACTTTATAGTAAGTTGTTTGATCAGCTTTCGCATAAGGAACAGAAGTTTGAACGTTTGGTTTATCTTCATTTTCGTTACCTGGGTAATTGGTATCACGAATTTGAAGTGTTTCGTACTCAAGGTTAGCGTTTACCAATGAGAAGGTTACGTTACCTGGATCAGTTCCGTTAGCACCTGTGTAAGTCAAAGTATTGGTTACATCAGAGTTATTGTTTGTGATGTAGCTTGGAAGAGAGATATTGCTTTCTCCCGCTTTGATTGTACGAGTGTAAACTTCTGAACCATCAGACTTCTTAACGATACGCAAGTAAACATCTGGGTTAGCTGAAAGGCTACCAGTGATGGCTGAACGGTCTACTGAAAGTGTAGCGTAGTAATCAAAGTTTGTTTTAGCTCCAGTAGCGTGGTTTGTTTTAAGGAATTGCCATACACCGAAAGTAAAGCGATCAGCATTTGGATCCAAAGCATAGCCTGCTTTGTTGAAGGCTGTATCTTCGATTGTTGCACCGTTCGCATTTGAGATAACTGGGTTAGTATCTACATTACCAGTAGTGCTTGTTGAGATTGGTGCCAACTGTGCAGTAACTGCTGCAACACCGTTAACTACTGAGTTACCTGTGAAGCCATTGTCAGTGATCTTAGTCATCATGTTGTCAACAGCGTTACCAAGGCGCTCACGTTGTTCTGCGTAAGCAGCGTTTGTTGCTGATGCAGCAAGCAATGTTGTTGATTTAGCAACTTCTTCTTGAACTGTTGCGATAGCAGTTTGGATTTCAGCTTTAGCAGCTGTATCAGTCAACTTAGCTTGGTAATCTTTAGCGATACCTACAAGCAATTCTGCTTCTGAAACGTTTTGATCCAAGATAGTTTTTTCATCTTCTTGAGTAGCTGTTTCTGATGCAGTTGCAGCTGTTGAAGTTGCTGATTCTGAAGCTGAAGTTGATTCTGAATGTGAACCACTGTTGCTTTCAGTGTGTGATTGGCTTTCAGATGTTGAGTTCACTTTGCTAAGTGAAACAGATTCTGAGATGGCTTGTGACAATTCTGCTGATACAGATTGTGATACTGAAACTGAAGCGTCTGTGCTTGCTTGAGCATCAACTGAAGAGCTTGTAGACTCTTGGCTTGTTGATGCTACTGCTGGAGCTTCTGAAGCTACTGTTTCAGATACTGGAGCAGCGCTCAATACAGCCGCCTCAGAATTTGCCAATACGTCATGGTTTCTAGTTGCTTGGCTTTCCATAGCTGGTGCAGTTGTTTCTTCGGCTTGAGCAGTGTAAGTTGCTACTGCGCCACCTGCCACAGCACCTGCTGCTGCAATCCCTTTAAGAAGGGCTGTACCTGAAAGAAGAGAAGATTTTTCTTCTACATTTTGAACTGTTACTGACGGAGTATCTGCGCCACCTTTAACAACTTTGAAAAGTCCAAAGTTAGATGTTGCAGCACGAAGCCAGTTTTTACCCGATTTGATAAGTTTGAAGCGAGTCACGCGATCAGTTTCGCGGAATTCACCTTCGTTACGTCTAAAAAACATATTTACCTCCTAAAAAATATGAGTTATTTCCTAATCTGGAAATTACATTTTATAATATAACACAAGTTGACTAAAAATTGTTCTTTTTTATCTCATTTTCTTCAAAAAATGTAAGGTTTTCGCAATTCTGAATTTTCTGTTATTTATCAATAGTGTCTTCTTTGTTTATATGCAAACGGTTAAATTCCCTGATTTTATGCTGTTCGTTTCTATTTTTCTCATTTTTAAGCTGAAAATTCTGGGATTTAAAATTATCCAACAATTCCATTTTTGATAAATTGTCACACAATTACAATCAATTATTTTAGGCGAATTCTTTACATCTGTTAGGCTATTATTTACTATTTTTTAACATTAATCCTAATTAGAGACAGCTCTTCCTTAAATCCTTAAGTCTAAAGTGAAAACGATTTGAATAATTTATAAAAAGTCAATTTATATGCTCAAAAGTCTACAAAAAAAGAATTACCTTTCGATAATTCTTTTTAGAATATTAACCAAGGGCCATTATAGCATCAATAAAAAGCTTCTTGATGAAATAACCATTGCTAATGAGGTAGGCAGTGTATTGTGCGTTAGCAACCATCTGGGCATACTGCTCCTCGGTACATTCTTGTACACAACGGTCTGCTTCTTCCAGACTCGAAACGACAAAGCCTAGGCCATGTTCTCTGACATAGTCAGCATTTGAAAGATAGTCAGGCACCACAACTGGCAAGCCTGCAGCTAAATAGGTAGAGAGTTTATAGGAAATATTCAACTTATAGTAATCAAGCTCATCTTCAGATTTTTCTGAATTCCCCCAGACAAGACCAAAACCTCCTTTAGAAAGGTCAAACAAGAGCTCCTGTTTATTACGCCAGCCTTCAAGTTGAATTCTGGAATAATCCTTGTCTTCTTCTTTTTCCGCATAGACATGAAGAGGTGTCTCCTGCTGCCAGTTGAGAATGTGGGGGAAACGAGTTGGATTACCAGCAAAGATGAGCTTCTTTTGGAAGCTTGGTTTGTGCAAGTCAAGGTTATGAGGCAAATCCCAAAGTTCCTGGATAATAATCTTTTTGACCGTTAACCCTTCCTCAATGAGTCGATCACGCATTTGTTCTGATGGAACAACGACGACATCACAAAGATTGTACATCTCAATGTAGTTAGGCATGAGGAAATAATTACTAGGAAACATTATAGGTGGAACATCATGGATGAACATCACAAGTTTGGTTTGCACTGCTCTAAATTTATGAATGAGGCTAGTGTCCCAAGCGACACTATTCCACGACGGCGACTGGAAGAAGACAATATCGCCATAGCTCACTCCTGCCACAATACCATCAAGGCGGGAATTTAATTCACCACTTGACTCCTGGCTATTATCGTAGAAATAGATTGCTAATTCATTGGCACCAAGCTCCTTGGCAATCTTCATGGTATCATTTTGGGCAATCAAAGCCACACTACGTGGGGACTGCCCAAATAAATTCGTAAAATGTACACGCATACATACTTCTTTCTATTATATGGTAGGAAGTCCTCTACTTACTTATAAGAAACAATCATAAAAATAAGTAAGAGGATAAAGAGGGCTATGCTGATAGCCAAGGTCAACATTTTTCGAATCGGTTGGCTAGCCCAATAACTTGGTTTACCGATATTACTAGTGGCATCCGTTGAGAAAATCTGCGTTTGACGCGGTTGGATGGTCACTAGGACGATAAGGGCAACCGAAAGAATCACTGCTAGAACCATAAATACTAACATCATAAGACTACCTCAACAAACCAATAAGGGTGAAGATCAAACCGATGATAATAACAAGTCCGAGCATGATTGAAAAGCTCTTGTTAATCTTCTCTCCTCTGGTTTCTTTTTCTTTTGTGATAGGCTTTTGCTTGAGTTCTTCCATACGGCCTTCAACGTCACCGTAGAATAAATCTTTTTTAGACATGATTTCCTCCTAAAAGTGATTGTAAGCGGTCGGCCAACTCAGAAGCAGTCAGAGTATTGGCTTGAGCTTCTTGAGCTTGCATGGCCTCTTGCATGGCTTGATTGTCGCTTAGGACCTGCTTAATCTTGGCAACCATAGCTGGATAGTTCTGACTGGCATAGATATGCTCTGGTGCTGTATAGACAGGTCCATGAGCTGTTTCTGAAAAGGCCAAAATCAACAACTGGTGCTCGAAGGCTGTTCGTGTTGCCTTGTACAATTCATTATGATGGTTGATATCCAGGTAGAGGTCAGACTCCTGATAGAGCTTGTCCAACTGCTTGTGGCTAGCGTTTGGATGGAGCACAACGTTTGAATAACGCATCATCGAGAGCAATCTTGGGGACATCTCAGTGACTGCCGCAATCTGGAAGGTCACATCAGGGAGTGACTCAACCAAGGCTTCTAAACGCTCAATTTGGTCTGAATTGGTTGCAATAAAGGCATTACGAGGTTTGCCATGATTTTCCTTGAAGTCATAGGCATAGCCAAGTGACAAGACCTTATGTTTTATCCTCAGGCACCAGCGTCAAGGCTTTTTCATAAGTCACCTTATCAGGAATGATGATGGCATTGGCTCTGGCTGAATTATCCTCTAAGATACCATTCATATTGCCTGGTAGGATATCACCCAGTGGCTCTTGCCAGACAAGGACATCAGTGGCACCCTTATTTTGCATAGTCCATGAGACGACGAAAGGTGTTGCCAAGCTATTAAAGATAATGTGATTGATATCACCAAAGACCTGAGCTAAGAAGGCTTTGATAAATTCGGTACGGTTGGCGAAACGACGGAGGGCTTGTCCTGGTAGAGTCAAGAGAATATCACTGGTGAGATGATTTTCCAAGATACGTTCGTCGCCTTCTTTGGTTTGGTAGCTGGTAAAGACTGCCTGGCCGTTCTCATCATGAGTGGTTTTGGCAAAGCAGAATCCATATTTGTTATAGTGGTCCACTTGGCGAATCTTTCCTGACTTATCTAACCATTCGACACTTTTAACGATACGAGCCTTGCTACCTTCTGGGTAGGTGATGCGGGCACGTTCTTCGGTAAGATTAGACACACGTGCCATCTGATTGTTCCCTGAAATTTCCCAAAAGGCTGGCACAGGAACTTGGTTGAAAAAGCGTGGTTTGCCAGTTTCCTCTTCTGCTTCCACATAATAGGTGAAAGGAGAGAGAGCTCCTTGAGGGAGAAAACCATCTGGATTGATGACAACTGTTGTGGCATCATAGCCTGCTACCTGAAGAGAGTAGGCCAAGTCCTTACTGGCTTGATTGTAGTAATCACATAAGAATATCATGAGCGTACCTCCTCAAGTAACTGTTTCCATGCAGCCTTAACTTGGCTGGTCAAGAAGCCTTTGGCAAGGTCGTAAGATTTTTGGCGCATGGCTTCGATATTGCCTTCTTCATAGAGACGGACAATGGCATCCTTATAGGACTTGGTGATGACATCCACAACATGATTTTCAGCGACAGGAAGGAGGTAGCCGTTGCCCCCGTCTTCGATAAAGGTTTGATTTCCATAAGGGACGTCAAAACCAATCATAGGAAGACCTGAACCAACCGCCTCCATGAGGGTAAGTCCAAAACCTTCGCTGGTTGAAGCTGTTAGGTAGACCTCGTACTGGCTATAAATATCGGTCAAATCAGCGTGCCCCATGAGTCGGATATAGTCGCCAGCCTGTGCTTCGACAATAATCTCACGCAACTTGGCATCCATACTACCACTACCGTAGATATCAAAAGTGATATCTGGCAGAGTCTTATGAACCTCGATAACCGCACGAACTAACCAGTCAATGTGTTTTTCCTGAGCCAATCGTGAGGCCGTAATCATTGAGAATGGCTTACGTGGCTTGTCCTGTCCAATCAATTCAGGCAGGCTTCCAACTGGAATGGTGTAAATTTTGGGATTATGGTTGGTGTAGTGACGGAACTGCTCTTGAAGGATTTCCTTCTGACGGTCTGTCGCCACGATAAAGAAATCAACCTTGTCAGCATTGGTAAACTGGTACTCGTAATAATTGTTCCAGAGAATATAGTCGTCGTCTGTTTGATTGACGCTAAAATGCTCAGCGTGGACAACAACACCTAGGCGAGCAGCTTGCGCTTCTTCAAAGACTAGCTGACCAATACCAGTTTCACGGTCCAAGATGACCACATCATCCTTGGTTAGGGCTAGGCGTTTGAAGAAATAGCGAAGAAATTCTTGCTTGCCATAAAGGACCTGATCAGGGAAACGATAGATATCCTGATTATTGTCTCCGACAATCATGTCATAGGCTGTAGACCCATCTTCGTTATAAAAACGACGTTGGTAAACCTTGGCTTGATTGTCCTTAGGCGCAGAATACTCACTGCAGTAACGAGTGTAAGAGTAAAAGTCCTTGCGCAAGAGCTTATCGTTGACAAAATAGCTGACTGTTTCTACTGCATCTTCGTCCATCGCACGAAGGTTACATGCTACTACCATATCATCCTGTGGATAATGGTAACGAATGAGGCGACCAGCTACTTCCTTGCGCTCAGGATTGGCAGGTAAAATAGCCTCAATTTCTGCCAGGCTGATGGTTGATGGCGCAATCTTGATATCTGTAAAATAGTTATGGAGCCATATGATTTCATCGTCTGAAAAACCAATCTTGCTTGTCATATGCTCGATATTATCTCCAAGGATGAGGTCCATAAAAACAAATTTTGCTTCTTGCCCCATTTCCCTGAAAATCTTAGCACGATAGGCCTGAGCATATTCGACACCACTGCTGGCCCAACCTATGCCTAAATTAATGTTATATACTGTCATAATTTCCTTATTTTATGGGAAATGGCTGATGATATCTCCTTTTTTAGTGACTTGCACCTGACTAAGGAGAAGATTACGAACCATATCCTTTCTGATTTGACGTTTCATGGCTTCGAAGCCCTTGTAAGCCTCTTGGTAATATTCGACAATAGGGTTCTTTGACTGAGTTGTTGGCTACCAATAGCCATTTGGAGTTGTTGCAGATAGTCTACCTGCTCTACCCAGTTGTCATCCACAGCCTTAAGCATGGATAGGCGTTGGAAATACTCGTTAAGTTCCTTGGTTTTCAACTCCTGCTTCTTAGCATCAAGTTCACGATAGGCAAACTGGTAGATGAGTTCCAAGACTTGCTCACGATTGTTGAGGTCTAAATCCTTAGGAATTTCGTTGATGCGGAAGCTGATATTACGCAAGATGAAATGGTAAAGATTTTCCGCTTTTGAGAAATCTTCCTCAGCCATAGCTTGGTCGATGAAATCGTCAAGAACCTCGTCGATAACAGTGTCCAAACCTTGATTGTGGTAGATGAGACGGTCACGTTGAGCATAAATCATCTCACGTTGGATGTTCATACTTTCTGCAAATTCAAGCGTCTGACGACGTGAGGTACGACCAGAACTCTCACTAGCTTCTTGGGCTTTCAACTAATTTACGATACTTGCGACCGGTCAGTTCCTTAGGCTCAATGTGATCATTAATGGCGTATTCTTTGTAGGTACGGTGAACCCATGATGGACCGTATTTCTTAATCACATCGTCTTCAAGTGAGACGAAGAATTTAGACATACCAGGGTCTCCCTGACGTCCAGAACGGCCACGAATTTGCAAGTCAATACGTTGACTTTCCATACGTTCCGTACCAATTACGACCAATCCACCCAGTTCAGCTACGCCCTTGCCGAGCTTGATATCTGTTCCACGTCCAGCCATTGAAGTCGCAACTGTCACGGCACCCATTTGTCCTGACTCAGCAATCATCTCAGCCTCTCGAGGTGCATTGTTGGCATTCAAGAGGTTATGAGCAATCCCCTCACGCAAAAGTAAAGAAGAATAAAGCTCTGACATTTCCACCGAACCAACGAAAATCAAGATAGGATTGCCTTTTTCATGATAATGCTTAACATACTCTAAAGAAGCAAAGACCTTCTCTGGCAGAGTCGCATAAATCTTATCTGGATAGTCGATACGTTGTTTCTTACGGTTGGTTGGAATTTGAATGACCTTCATACCGTAGGTATCCAGAAATTCTTTTTCCGCAACCTTACCAGTACCAGTCATCCCTGAAATTTTCTGGAATTTTTTAAAGAGACTCTGGTAGGTGATGGAAGCCATGGCTCTGGTTTCTTGTGACAAGGCCACTAATTCCTTGGCTTCGATAGCTTGGTGGAGTCCACCTTGGAGCTTGGTCAATTCCAAAAGACGACCTGTTGACTTGTCAAGAAGCACTACTTCTGGCCCCTTCTTGCCATCACGAATGATATAGTCCTTGTCCTTTTTATAGAGCAAGTGTGCACGAAGTGAAAAGAGCAAATGACGGGCAAAGGTGCTATTTTCCTCATCGTAGAGGTTGCCGATACCAAGATAGTTTTCAGCAGCCTTGGCACCCTTAGTAGTCAACCAGACTTCCCCTTTTTCCTCTTTGAAGATATAATCCTCACCCTCGACCAAGGTGGTCATGAGTGTATCCATCATTCCATAGTAGTTGGACTGAACACGAGGCGCACCAGAGATAATCAAGGGCGTCTGAGCACTATCCAGTAGAACAGAATCCACTTCATCGACAATGGCATAGTTAAAGGGACGCATGTATTTCCCATCTTGGTTAGAAGCAAGGTTATCAATCAAATAATCAAAACCTAGACTGGCATTGGTCGTGTAAACGATGTCCGATTGATAGATGGCACGCTTTTCTGCTGGATCCATCTCATTACTTCCTTCAACACAGGGAACACCAATTGTTAAGCCAAGAAATTCGTAAACTTGACCCATTTCCTCAGCGTCACGGATAGCTAAGTATTCATTAGTCGTAACGAGAATAGCACCTTCACCTGACAAGGCATTAAGGTAGACTGGCATGGTTGCCGTCAGAGTCTTCCCCTCACCGGTATTCATCTCAGCGATATAGCCCTGGTGCATGACAATGCCCCCCATGACCTGAACATCATAAGGGAACATGCCTAGCACGCGCTTATCTGCTTCACGAACAACCGCAAAGGCTTCTGGAAGGAGGTCGTCCAAGCTTTCTCCTTGAGCCAAACGCTCCTTAAATTCCTGCGTTTTATTTTTCAACTCAAGGTTGCTCAGACCGGCCATTTCATCGGCTAGTCCGTTAATTTCCTTGAGTATCTCCTTAACAGGGAGAATAGGATTCAGTTGTTTAAACATGTTCTTCTCCTGTTTCTTCCAGTTTTAAGCTGTAGAAATCCAGCTCTTTGACCCCAGCACTCAAGAGGGAAATACGATAGGTATAAGCCTCATGAGGGTAAATAAAGGTCATGTGGGTACTTTTTTCAATAAGCTGTTTGATTTCATTGTCATAACGGTCCAAAAAGCTGACTTTCAAAAAGACTGATCCTGTTGGTACAGCTTCGAGATTAGCCGTCAAATCATAGCTATGCCCTTTTTTCAAAAGTGGGAGGGCAGGCTGGGTACGAGCAGCTTGATAGTTTTGGATGGCCATCCAAGACTGGATTTCCGTTCCTGATGGCACCAAAGGATTGTAAAATTGTACAGAACCATCTTGGCGCTTAACAATTTTTGAGCCATACATGTAAGCTTTGTGGTTTAAACCCCACAAGATTTCTGATTTCTTGTTTCTGAACATTCTTACTCCTTTCTTCCAAAATCATTTTCTAAAATCATACGGTAAAAATTGACAAACCAAGTTGTCGCCGTAGCGGAATCATCGTTGTGTCGCCCTGACGTTCCCTTGCTGAGAATCTTTGCCCCTGAATAATAGAGGGATTTGGTAATATCCTCATAGGCCGTTGGATCCATATCCTCATCTTTCATGTAAGAAAGACCAAAGGTCGTGTTTGAAAAATCTGCTTTTTCAAACTTATTCCAGAACTTCTGATTAAGGGCCTCAACACCCTCATTATCCAAGCGTCCTGTCTGCAAATGCAAGACATCAATTCCTGTTGGAAAGACCTCTGGCGCCAAGAGTCTGGCACGATTACCGATAGTACCGACATTAGCTAGAGGTTTAGACATGATGATGGCATGAGGTTCAAAGTCCGCACCATAATACATAGATGGGAAGGTTCCCATGGACATCCCAGAAAGGATGAGCTGACTATTGTCAAACCTAGGTAGTCCAAGTAATGTTGGATGGTATCCTTGATACTATTTTCAAGCTCTTCAGTTCCCATGTAAAAGGCTCCACCCTGAAGGCGAGGATCTGAAAAGAGCAAAAAGGGAGTTCCCATAGCCTTCATCATCCCGAAACCTTCGAAACCTTCGGCAGGACGGAAACCTGAGAAGTAAACAGACAAAGGTGGCTTGAAGTCTCCAGGATAGAAGAAATAGTTGATTTCCTGACGTTTGCTATCGTGGAGAATACCACCGCCAAGGACAAACTTCCCAAACTGGAAACGCGTCAAACGTTGGTGAAGCCCACCAATAGTAATCTGACCTTTGCCCTTCATTTCAAGACTTGCTGACAAAAGGAAGGTTCTGTCCTCATCAAGAACAATGGCTCCTTTGCGCATTTCTTCTTCTGAAACGATGTAGGTCTTGAAAATGCCTGCTACCGAACCTTCTGGCAGAAGATTGAGAATCAAGCGACACTCACAGGTAGCATCTTTTTCAAACTCCAACCAAAGCTCAATTGGGTTTTCCTTGCTGGCTCTGACATTATAGGTCCAGTCCAAGACAGGACTAAATTCTTGACCGTAGTCACCCTTTAAAATGACATTTTCAAAACCATGATAGGTCACTTCACCACTGAAATTTGGGTTAACTTGGGTAGTGAACGGAAACATCTTATCCCCGTATTGCCCTGAAAAGAGCGCTTTGGAAAGGGTAAAGAGCAACTGACCATGATTTGAAAAATCCGTTGGGACAGCGCAAATTTCCTTCAGAAACTGAAGAAGGCTCTCATCTGGCACTTCAATCGTTTGATCAAAGAAAATAGTGTGAGGAATCAAATACTCTTTAATAGCCATCAATTCCTCAAGACCTGCAAGACTGTCCACAATAACCGCTGTGAAAGCCTTGATTTCGTCTTCTTCGATGGTTTCTTGCAAGGTCTCAAACTGACCAAGATTGCAATAGTACCATTTCATATTTTCAGGAATTTCCTGATTTTCTGACCAGTTGGATGATCCAACTTGTAGTATTTTCAGGCGATTATCCTTGGTCATTCTGCTCCTCCTTCAACCATTTTTCCCATTTTTGCACCAAACGGTCTCCTGTATTTTCCTTAATTTTCTCAATAGAGTAGATAAGGGAACGGTTCCAGTTGTTCAACTGTCCCAAATAGTAGTAAGCCCCTTTTTCAAAATCAGACAAGTGCTTCAAGATATAACCATTCTCTTGGTGGGTCACATACTCAGACGCCACACGGTTAATTTGTGGAATACCAGCACTGATTCCAGCAATCTGTGTATAACGATTAGGTTCCTTGCTTAAGTCGACAATAAGTCGTGTAAACTGAAGGGCCTTGATAAGGGCAGTCTCGTCACGCAGGTCTTGGAAAGAAAATCGGCTGACGATTTCATTATTTTCTTCCAATTTATTTTCTGCACCACTACTTTCGACAACCTCTTCAAAGGCATCTGAACTCAATCGTTCTTCAATTATTTTTTCCACTTGATTTTGCAGGCTACCAAGTTGCTCTGGATTGGCATTAAATGCTCCAAACTCAACCTGTGTCTTAGGATACTTAGCCACAAAAGCCAAGACCTGATAAATAGCCTCTAAATCCAACTGGTCAAAGTCAACCTGATAAAAAATCTTAGACTCTTTGACACGTTGACTGGTTCCCAAAGCCAAACGGGTATCGAAGGAGGTCATGTGTTTGAGTTTCTTAGCCTCTTCTGGATAGGCAACCTGAAGCTGCTCCAAGTAATCGTAACGGTCAGCAATCAACAAGTCCACTTGCGGCAGAAAGGCTGCATAGGTGTCAATACTATCGTCCTGATTACGTTCTGCGAACCAAGTCAAAATCTTAGTGTTGTCTGCTGGCAAATGTTTAAAGAGGTGCTTGTTATGGCGTAGATCTGAGGCAATAACAAAACGGTCCTCTGCTTCTACCTTTTCGTCCAAGAATTTAGTCAAAAATTCCCAGATAACTTCTGAAAGATCACCGTAGTAACTCTTATTAAAACGACCTTCCGTACGAGGGTTGGCTACAATTCCACGGCCATCAAAGAAATGACAGAGTTGCCAGACTCCCTTGGCATTAAGATAGTTTCGATAGCTTGGTTGTCCACCTTCATAATAAAGACTGCTTGAGATAAAACCGCGGTCATCGTAGACATCTTCACGAATGATTTGCTCATCCTTAAAGTAGCGAATCATGCCAATAAAACCCTCTGATCCAAATTCAACCTCGGCATAACGCTTGTGTTGGCATTGCACCACGATAGCAAATGGTGTGTGAACAAAGGTAGACCCTTCTGGCCATTCCAAATCTGTCACCTGAAGATTTTTCATATCTTCATCAGTGATACCCTGAATCAAGTCAAAAATAGCTGTATAGCCAACTTCCAAGACATCATGACGATGCAAGAAATAACGCAAATGTGGTTGGTAGGCCAAAAGCAAAAGCTGAGGGGCTAAGTCCTCATCCTGAAAGATACGAACTTGGTGCAAGCTGTCATCAAATTCAATTTTTTGGCGGATACGGTACCAAGGATCAATGGCCGTCTTCCAAAATTCATCCGTCTGTCCATACCAAGCTGGAATAAAATAATACATGAGTTCTCCTTCATTGTCTTTTCATCACAATACTTGAGATTGAGGGGCAGACCGATCACGCATCACCAGCCTGCCTCTCAACCCCACGAGGGGTGAGATATTATACATTTTCAAAAAGTGGGGTATAGGAAGTGTTAAGCTTCAAAGCCTTCATTTCCTCGTTAACGTTGTAAATCATACCGCTAAATCAAGAAAGTACCAGGAATCATACTAAGCTGTAAGTAATCCGGATTAACCAAGATAATGAGCATTGGAGCACCTGCCATAAAGAGCATGTAAAGGGCACCGATGAAACCAAGTCTAAGGACCAAATGGTTGATATAGGCACTGGTTTCTTGACCTGGATAAACACCGTAGATATACTCACCTGACTTACGCATACGTTCTGAGATTTGCTCACCAGAGACATTAACAAAGGCAAAGGCTAAACCTAGAACGAAGAGCATGACTAGATAAATAACTAACCAAAGTGGTCGACCGACCGTCAAGGCCTTGATAGCCTCACTAGTCCACTTATTATCAGGATGCATAAACTGAATCAGCATAAAGACATACTGTGGAATGCTGACTAGTGACATGGCATACATGAAAGGCATCCCTCCGGCTGGGTTCAACATAATATCCAAGTAAGAATATTGTTTGAAGCGGTTATGAATGTTGATTTTATTGATTGGGATACGATATCTAGCCCTCTGCACAACCCCAGCAATGTAGAGAAAGACCAAACTGAACAAAAACAGAGGAAGCAAGACATCCCAACCAATACCTAGCTTTTCAACGCTATCCATGATTTGATATGGCATATTGGCCATCATACTCGCCATCAAGATAACAATGGATCCCCCAATCCCAAAGAGGGAGTTGAGGTCCGATAACCAAATCAAGAAAAAGGTTCCAGCAATCAACAAGATGGTATTCATGAAAATGGCGAGACCGGCATTAACCCCAGAAACGATAGGCAGGTTCAGGGACACTGCCAGAGATTGGACCAGAGCAATCGCTAGGGCCAAATACATACGTCTACGGTCCTGAATCTCAATGGGAAGATTTTTTAAGCCCATTTTCTTAGAGAAAGAAAACATCTGCCAGAGAATCATTGCTGACATCCAGGGCGACAAGCCTACTGAAAAAAGCGACATAGACCTGAGGTTTCCACCCATCATGGCACTAGAGAAAGCCAAGGAACCCATAGCTCCCCCAAAGATATTTGCATTTTTCAAATCCACAAACGGTAGAACCAAGCGATTTCCTAAACAATAAATAAAGAGGAAAAAGACGGTCCATAACACACGTTTGGTGATTATCGATTGACTAATTTTTTTCACTGTTACTCCTATTTCCTGCCCTATAGACAGGCTGATGTTATTTCGTTAGAAATGAGACATAAACTAAATTGTAGCCCACTTATCCAAATAATGGATTACAGACTCTTCTTACGCATCTGGCGAATGGTCTCAGCCATCTCCTTCCAACGATCTCTTGAGTAGGTTTGCTGATTATGTTTGGTTGACTTGAGGTCCTCAAATCCTAAGATTGGTTTGTTTTCAAACCTAAAGGCATCAAGAATTTCCACTACTTTTCTGCCTGGATTAATATCCAAAGCAAATCACTAGTACGCACCAATTCCAAATCTAGCCCATTTAAACCTGCAATGGCTGAGTAAACTGTCACATTTGGATAGGTAATCAATTGGGTCAATTTGTCTGTCACATGCTGGCGTGAGGCAATTTTAAACTGTACCTTGGGAAGAGCCGAGATAAGATCCGTCAAATGAGGGATTTCTGAAATGTTGGTGTAGACCAAACAAGTAAATGGACGGCCCTTAGGATAAATCATGTCCTCTGAAAGTGGCAGTAAGGCGGCATTTTCAGCTACTCCTGACCAATCCATTTGGGCATAGAACCACCAAACCTCACGATAAGCTTGGCAAGCCAAAGGTAACCAGGGCTTACGGTGTGAAGTATAGTGTAAAACCTTAGGATAGTCTTGACCATTTGGCAAATGGTAACCAGCTAGACTAGACTTGGTCACAGCGTAGTTGTTGTCAAAAGACAACGTCAACCAGTTGTTACGAAAAACCATATTAAGAATTGACTGCTCCGCAAATGGTACCTTATCATGCCATTCGCTAGTCATGTCAATTAAGTGACGTCTCATGTTGTACTGCTTCCAATAAGCCGTATCAATCACCATGAAGCCTGCATCAAACATTGCCTGACGATCCTGAACTTGAACAGCATAGTCACGTACAGCAGCTAAAGGACGACCTTGCAAATCAAGGGTAAAGAGGTCTTCTAGAGAACCGGTAACCACCATGTCACTGTCCAAATAAAGGGCTCGCTCCTCAGATACAAAGTCCGCCACAAAATAGCGTAGATAGCTAGCATAGTTAGTATTGGTCTTGTATTGTTTGATATGACTGCTATCTACACGACAGTTAATCACTTCACTGCCAAAAGCAGCCAGATGACGATTGAGCCCCCTAAACCACTCTTGAGAGAAATCATCGTTAATCAAGTAAAAACGAATGTTGCGATGATGGAAAACGATAGATTTTATGGTCGTAAGCACTTGATCAACATAGGCATAGTTAGCCGCTAGGACAATAGCATGCTTTTTAGTCTCATAACGTTGAGGAGCCAAGCTCAAAACCTGGAATTTTTCCTGAATTGAGCGATAGGCTTCAGAATCTGTGAGACCTTGTTCTTCCACATTTTTCAAGCAAGCCTCTAGCATCTGACGGTAGGTGACCATGTATTTTTCCAGAGGGAAACCATGGCTAGCAACAATAGCCAAGCGCTCCTCCATGGCATAAACCAAAGTCATCATCCAATCTTGCATCCAAGTCGCCGATGGCATCTCTGGACTCTCACGGTAAACATAAAGTCCCTTATTGAGATAAACCGTACGCTCACTCATGAGGTAGGCCTTAAGGTTGAAAAAGCCATCTTCTCCTGCATGCTCTTTTGGGAAAATCAAGTCATTAAACAAGGAACGTTTGTAGAGTTTCCCAGTGGCTGAGATCAGAGCAATATTGATGTTATTGGTTTCTTCAAAGAGTCCATCAATAATCTGAGCGGGTGAATAGACCTGTTCGTAATAATCTTCATCCTTGATATAAAAATAAAAGAGATCTTCCGATTCCTTATAGACACTGTAATTAGCTACTGCAATATCTGCCTTGTGAGCTTGAAGCGCCTTATAAAGCTCCTCCAGATAAGTTGGCTCCACCCAATCCTCAGCATCCACATAGGTGACGTAAGCTCCCTTAGCCTGACGAATACCAATATGGCGAGCATCTGAAAGCCCTCCATTATCTTTTTTAAAATAGAGGATGCGAGAATCCCTAGCGGCATAACTACGGCAAATGGCATCACTATTGTCTGTTGATCCATAATTGATAAGGATGATTTCAAGATTTTGATAGGTCTGACCCAAGACACTGTCTAGACAGGTCTGGAGTTGATTTTCTACATTGTAAACGGGAATAATTACGGAAATTTTTTCTGTCATTTTTTATTTCTTATTTTTTCTAGCTAGTACATTCTTTATTTTCCTGTCTCAAACTTTCATCAGATAGCAAGGAACAGTCTAAGAATCTGACAAGCATTTTACGGTCACAAGATATAAGGACCGGAAACACATTCTATACACTTTTTCCTTGATTTTATCGAGACTTAACCATATTAAATTATAACATAGTATCACTTAATTTTCTAATAGATTAACTTTTTTATGAGGAATTTTTTTCAAACTAATTTCCTTTTATTTTCAAAAAAACTGATAGTTCGGAAGATTGAAATAAGTGGATAGAAAAAGAGATAGCTCCGATGAGAAACTATCTCTTAGAATAATTAAAACGTTTTGACGAGAGTTCTTAACCCCTTGACTTCTCTTACCCCTTATCCACAATCTTAATACGACTACTACCATCATGCGACTTGATGATAGCGAGTTGCTGAGCGATGCCTTCTTTCATGTCGTCCACGTGACTGATGACACCGACCATACGGTTTTCACCGATTTGTTCCAGAACAGCGATGGCTTTGGTCAGGGCTTCCTTATCCAGTGAGCCAAACCCTTCGTCGATGAAGAGAGCTTCAACAACAGCACCCTTGCTGGTATTTTGCACCACCTCTGAGAGGGATAGGGCAATAGCCAGTGCAGCGATAAAGGTTTCTCCTCCAGACAAGGATTTGACGGAACGCTCGCTACCTGTCAGCTGGTCATAGACGTTGATGTCCAAACCAAAGTGATCACGCGCCCTACGCCCTTCTTCACTCAGGACAAAGGAATAGCGATTATCCGTTAAGAGACCGATGTAGTTGGCATTGGCATAATCCAAAATTTGTTGGAAATACTGACGGATAACATAGACTTCAAGATTTAGTCGCCCAGTTAGAGCTGTATTTTCTCCCTTAACCACCTTGACCAAATCACTGAGCTCTTGGTGGGCCTTGAAGGCCTCTTGGTTGCTGTCCTGAAGGGTTTTAGCCGCTTTGTAGGTAGCCGTCGCATCCTTAATTCCCTTCTCCATGACAGAAACCTGAGCCAGCTGCTTATCATAGCTTTCCTGACAATCCTCTACTGCTTGCGCTAGACTATCGAGATCTGGTTGTTCTTGATTTTGGAGAAGCTCTTGCCCCTTACGAATCTGCGCCTGTAATTCTTGTTTGAGCGTTGCATAGGTCGTTAATTTGGCCTGAAGCATAGGAATAGCTTGATTATTCACCTCAAGAAGCCAAAGCTGGATTTGCTCTAGGTCATTGGTGAGGGCCCCTTCAGCCATAAGACTTTGGTCTAGTTCAGCCGATAAACGCTTAGTTTCTTGGCTAGCATTTTCTTTAGACTTGGTTAGGCTCTCAAGTTGCCCCCTGATTCCTTGAATGTCGGCATGAAGTTGGTTGTAGGCTTCACTATTTTCCTTAACTTGCTTATTGTAGAGGTCCAACTCTTGCTTTGCTAGGGAAATACGTTCTTGATAAACCTCAACAGATTCAAGCTCTTGATGAGCTTCTTGTAACTCCTTAAGACGTTCCTTTGCTTGGTCAAGCGCCGCCTTAGCCTCTTGATAGGCTTTAGCCAAATCTATCGATTTTTCCTGAGCCTTGGCTAACTCATCTTGATAATGGAGACGATCTGCCTCTTCCTTATCATAGCGTTTAAGTAGCTCTTGATAATACTGCTCAACCTTTCGGAGTAAGGTTTGTCCACAGTCTGCTTTATAGTCCTCAGCAAAATCAAAATCAAATTGTCTCTTAACTTGCTCTTTTAGTTCTTTATAGTGTTTTTCGAGAGTTAACTTGACTTTAGCCACTTGGTCAAGTAAATCTTGGCGTTTAGATTCAACCTCGCTCAAGGTAGCCTGACGATTTGACAAGGTAGCCACTTGCCTTTCTTTTTGAGCTTGAAGTTCCTCCACCTGATTCATGAGATCCTTCAAGGCAGCTTCATTCGCCTGTGTCCCATCGACCTTAGGATGGTCAATGGAACCACAAACCATACATGGCTGACCGTCCTCTAATTCTGCCTGCAACTGGGCAATCATGAGTTGACGACGTGAAGCTAAAGTGGTTGCTAACTGGTCTTCCAATTCCTTGAGACTTTCTTGAGCTTGGTCAATATCCAAAGATAACCCTTGTTGACGTTTTTCCGTCTTGGCCAACTCCTGCTTCAAGTCCTCTATTTCTTTCAGGTCTTGGGCCAGTTGTTTTTCCACACTGTAGTCCACAGACTGGAGGAGTTTTTCAGCTTCATGCAGGGTATCTAAACCAAGACGATTAGCCTCCAAATCTGACAAGGACTTGTTAAGAGTCTCAATCTTTTTCGACGCCTGTTGATAGGTTTCTTCCAACTGCTTGTAGTTAGTACTTGAACGTTTGATTTTCTCCTGTTCTTGGGCAAGACTCTGGGCATAGATAATATCCTCTTTCCACGCTCCCAGTTGCTCTTCTTTTTGAAGAAAATCCTCAGATTGGGCTGCAAGTGCCTCTTTTTGAGCCTTTACTTTCTCAAAAGCCTGCTCCTGATTACTCAGTACTTCCTGAGTAATCTCTAGGTCCCGATCCAATTGCAACAACTGTTTCTGATATTGTTTGAGGCTACTAATAGTTTCTTGCAGACCTTGAGCAAACTGCAATTCCTCCAGATGCGCTTTGGCTTCTGCCTGTTCTTGGGCACCTTCCTCAATTTCCAGTCGGTAACGCTCCTTGGCTTGCTCCAATTCTTGAAAAATCTTTGCCAAATCTTGGGCAGTTTGCAAGCTCTTCTGTAGTTTTTCCAAATCTTCATGGGCAGCCTTCAAGATGCCTTTTTGCTCCGTAAGACTTTCTTGACGCTGAGACAAAAGCTCTTCAAGTCGTGCCAATTTTTCAGAGGCTGGCGTTTGCGCTAAGACGGCTAATTCTCCCTCAGACCAAACCTGACTGGCAAAGTGGTCATCTAGCTGAGCCTGACGCTTTTCCATATCCTTATTGCTCTGACGAAGACGCTCTTCCAAGCTCTTTTGAAAACGGTCAAAAATACTCGTTCCAAAGATTTTCTTTAAAATTTGAGTCTTGGTCTTGGAATCTTCTTTCAAGAAACGGCTGAAATCATTTTGCGGAAGGAGGATAATCTGTTTGAACTGCTCGGCATTAAGGCCCAAAATCTGCTCAATCTGGTCACTCACTTCCTTGATCTTATCCCCAAGCTTTTCAATTTCCTGACCACCAATCTTATCCACAATGACTAGAGAAGCCGTCGCCTTTTGCATGGTCGTGCCCCCACCTCGCTTGGCTCTCTCCTGCTGGAGCACTCGCTCAATGCGATAAAGATGCTTGCCTTGTTGGAAATAAAAGGTTACCTTGGTCAAGTCATCCCCTGGACCAGCGAAGGTTGACCGCATCTCCTCAACATTGCGGTCGCCACTGGTAGTGGCAAACAAGGCAACCGTCATGGCATCAAAGAGGGTACTCTTACCAGCTCCCGTGTCCCCACCAATCAAAAAGAGGGGAGCGTGGTCAAACTGAGTGAAATTGATGACTTCCTTACGATAAGGTCCAAAATTGGTCAATTCTAACTGGACTGGTCTCATTGTCGACTCCTCTCAATCTCCTCAAAAATACTTTCCACAAGGGCAGTCTGTCTCTCAGACAAGACATCGCCCCCAGTCACTGTCTGGTAAAAATCAAATACGATTTCCTGAGGCGACTGCATTTCCAAATCTTTTAATTGCTGATCAACGGTCAAGTTTTCTTCCCTAACATCACCTAGACGACTGAAAGTAATTTCCACAATGTCTGTCCCATAAATTTCTTCCAGACGGGCACGCACATTGATGCCCTCTAATTCCTTACGACTGGACAGTTGAATATCAAAGGCAAACCAGGCTTTTTGACAAGGCTGCTCCTTATAAAATTCAGGTGACATCAAGGTTTCAAAAGGTGCCTGTAAGACCACAATCGGCCGTCTGACCTCTAGAGGATGGAAGGTCTGAGACAAATCACCAGACGCATCCAATTCAAGAATATAGACACCCTTTTCTTCCTTACGCTTGGCTTCTTTGACATTAAAGGCGACTGGACTACCTGAATATTGCACGCGCTTGGTAGGACTGGCAAAACGCGTATGGATATGCCCTAAGGCTACATAATCGAAAGCCTTGAAAAGGTCACTGGTCACATTGGTAAGACCACCCACTGTATTGCTGGTTTCAGACAACATCAGTTCTCGAAGACTTTGACCATCGCTATCATCCTTCTTAGAAACCGCAAAATGCGTCACCAAAATATGGGCTTTGTCAGGATCAAAAGCTTTTTCCATATCTTCAATAATGTAGGTCAAGGCATCACCAATCCCTTGAATTTCCTTATCCTTATCATCCTTATAGTAAATACGGGCATCAACAGGGTCGATAAAGGGAAGCAGAAAAATCTGGCAATCCTCCAACTCAATAGGCTCAAAAGCCTCCTCCAAACGTGTACTTAAATGAAGCCCCTGAGGTTGAAAGAAGTCACGCCCAAAATGCAAACGTTCAGCCCCATCGTGATTACCACTGATAGCATAGACAGGAATCTGCTCCTCCAGGACGAAGCGGGCCAAAGTCTTATTAAAAAGCTTAATCGCATCCACAGGGGGCACCGCACGGTCATAGAGGTCACCTGCAATGATGACCCCATCCACTTTTTCGCTAATAGCCAAATCCACAATTTGTTGAAAAGCCCACTCCTGCTCTTCCAACAAAGACCAGCCATTGAGGGTCCGACCCACATGCCAATCTGACGTATGTAAAAACTTCATGACAGTCTCCTCATTCGTTTTGTCTTACTCTATTGTACCTTATCAAACTGAATACTGCTTAAAAGATTCACGAACCTTAGAAACTTTCCTGAGTTTTATCTTCAAAGACCAAAAAATCTCTCCCGAGCAATCACACTCGAGAGAGATTTTATTTTTGGATTTTATGAGAGATAAGGTGTAGAAATCTTAGTCTTGGTTTTTACGACGATTCATAGTAGCAAGTCCAGCCATGAGTCCCATGACAACAACACCCATTGCTGCAAGGTTGTTATCTGACTCGCCTGTTACTGGCAATTGTTCATCGCCTTCTTTAGCTTTATCAGAACCATCTGCCTTCTTACCGTCTTTATTTCCAGATTTCTTCTTATCTGAACCTTTACCATCTGAAGCACCATCAGCTGCTGATCCAGATCCAGAACCTTTAGATCCAGAACCCTTAGATCCATTTGAAGTTGCTTTCACAGCTTTAGAAGTTGAGCTTCCAGATTGACCACCATTGCCATTTGAAGGTGTTGAGCCATCTTCGACTTTACGGTAGATGTAAGTTACGACTGTTTGACCTTCTGTCATCTTGTCTGTAGATTTACCTTCTTGACGGATCAATTCATATTTCACACCGTTACGGTAGATGTAACGGTCACCATGAACATTAACTTCTGAACCAACAGAGTTAGTGATCACAAGTGGCATCTTGATTTGGTTACCATACTCGTCACGGTAGATAACAACGATAGTACCAACTTCTTTGTTAACTGCCGGTTTAGCAGGTTCTGCATTAACCACCTTGTAAACAACCTTTGTATCTTCACCAGGGTTGCTTGGTGTCACACCAGTCTTATCAGCCTTGTAACCTTTCACTTCAGGAACAAGAGTCATAGCAGCCTTAGTTGGATCGTTAGGATCATTTGTGTAAGTAACTGCTTCAACACCTGGGATTGGATTCCCTTTTTCGTCAACGGCAATAATCTTACCAAATTTAGTGTAAGTTACAGTCTCAACCTTGCTGTCCATAGTGACATCTTGAGAAGCCACACGGCCTTTATCGGCGAAATAACCGTTAACCATTGGTGTAATCACGAGATCAAACTTAGTCTTATCTGCCTTCCATTCACCTGCAGTAAGAATATCACCTGTTACAGAGTCAAGCGTCAATGAACGTTTCCATTGTGCTTTCTGAACACTGTCTGCTGGCAATTTTGCATTGCTATCTTTGCTTGCATAGTGAACAGTATATGTCACATCTTTAAGGTAAGCATCCTTAGCTGGCCATTTTGGACCGTTTGGTTGGTTAGGATAGATTGGTGTTCCTGGTTCGTGAGCATTGTCTGGATTAAAGTCAAGTGCTACACGTTTGAAGCTTACTGTCCAAGCTTGGTCAACTGTGCTATCCAAGTCAAAGCTTGCACCAGCTGGGTAACCATCTGTTACAAGGACATAGCCAAGGTCTTGATAGTGTTTGATACGTTCAGCTGTTGAATAGTTAACCGCTTCACCAGACTTACCAGCCAAAGCAACAGTTTCAAGGGTTGAACCACTTGTTTCATCACGGTAAACAACACTTGCTTTTTGATCGTTCTTAACGTAAACAACCTTAGTATCACTAGACAAGTCACCTGGTGTTGCAGGTACTACCTTAGCAGTGTAACCTGGGATAGTTGGCAAGTTCTTGTCGACTGCAATCATCTTAGTTGGATCGTTAGGATCATTGATGTAGGCAGTATCTGACACACCTGCAATTGGGTTACCATTTTCATCGACAATGACAAATTTACCAAAGGCCTATAAGTTACGGTGTCAGTTGCTTCTGGAGCATCTGGAGTTACTGTCTTACCACCTGCTACCGCTTTATCTGCAAAGTAACCATTAACAACAGGAACCTTAACTGTACCGTAAGTGTGGCTAGTTTCATTCCAAGTCACCTTACCAGTCGCTTGGTTATCCTTACCTGCAAAGGTATAGTCAGATTTCACATCTGCAGCTGGAGTTTTATCGCCAGCACCTTGGAATGTAACTGTTTGCTTCGTCGCCTTAGTCACATCGTTAACGATTGCTACGTAAACGACACGAGTGTCTTCACCTGGATTTGATGGTGATGCTGGGACAACCTTAACAGTGTAACCAGGAATACTTGGAAGCGTCTTGTCGATGGCAATCATCTTAGTCGCATCATTAGGATCGTTAGTGTAGGCAGTTGTTGATACACCTGGGATTGGATTGCCATTTTCATCCACAGCGATAAATTTACCAAAGGCTTTGTATGTCACTGTGTCTGTCGCATTTGGTGCATCTGGAGTAACTGTCTTGCCACCTGCTACGGCTTTATCTGCATAGTAACCAATGACAACTGGAGTCTTAACTGTGCCGTAAGTATGGCTTGTTGCTGTCCAAGTTGTTGTATTAGTTGCAGGATCTTCTTTACCGTTGAAGCTAAAGTCATTTTGAGTGTTAGCAGCTGGTGTCTTCGTATCAGCACCAGTGTAAGTTACTGTTTGACTTGTTGCTTTTGTGACATCTTTAGTGTCTTTTTCAACGATAATGTGGTAACGGTAACCTGGAGCTAGGTATTGACCACCACCATTAGCATCAATTGAAGCATCCAATCCTTGTGAACCGTTAGCGAATTGAACAAGGTCAACGACACGGCTTTGGTTACGGTCCCAAGTACGTTCTGAACGGATTGTTGCAATACCGTTGTTATAGTCGTACTGACGTTCTGACTTCAAAACATCTACATAAGCATTAGCTTAGATTTGTCAGCAGACGCATACTTGATACGATAACCTGCTGGTACTGGAGGAAGCTCTGTTATACCCGCATCGTAGATCTTATTGTAAGTCCTACCGTTTGCAGTGATTGTTTCAGTTGAGTTGTTGATACGGTAGGTTGAAGATCCAGGAATCTTATTTCCTGCTTCATCAACGTAGTCAATAATACCAAGGTTGGCATAGTTAACAACAACCATGTAGTTACCATTTGTAATGTAGTCATAAGGTCTCATAACCCCACGATTATCACGACCAACTCTAAGATTGTTGATGTAATCAATGTTAACAAAGTATTGTTGACGTTCTGGCAAATAGGCAAGTTTGTAGCCTAGGTTTGTCAAATCAGGGTTTGTTGAGCTTGCTCCAGCATTGGTCAAAACAGCAACCGCATCAGCTGTACGAAGGCTACGGTTTGATACCGCAAGTCCCATAGCGTTGATGAGATTTTCAGAGTTAAGGCTTGCTTCAGCAGCATTCAATTCACTGCTTGTCACGGCCAACTCACTAGTCGCTACTTTAAGGACGCTATTTACAGCATTGGTTGTAGACTCTGCGCTGGCAGTTTCTGCTGCAGTCGCAACTGAAGCTGCTGCACTTGTTTGTGCTGATACTTGACCAGCAACAGGAGCTTCGGCTACTGCTGTTGAGCTAAGAGCTTGTGCACTAGTCGCTACAGATGAAGCAGTCGCTGCTACAGATTCAGAGCTCGCTTGCGATGCAGCCTGAGAAGCTGCTTCTGAACTAGCTGCTGTTTGACTAGTTGTTGAAGTTGCTTGGCTTTCTTGAGCTGCTGATTGTGGCTGTTCACTAGCCAAGGCCACAGTAGAGACTGAGCTTGGTGTGTTTTCTGTTGTTGCTGGCGCTACTGATGCTGTTGTTGGCGTTGATTGCTCCACGACTACATCTGGCTCAGCAGTTGTTTCCATACCTGCGGTAGTTGGTGCTACCGTTTCATCAGCTTGGGCACCCTGTGCATTTGAGAAGATTGAAACTCCCAAAAGGACAGAGGCTACACCAAAGCTGTATTTTCTTAATGAAAAACGTTGGCGTTTATTAAACATATCTCTCATAATAATAAATTTCCTCAATATCCAAATTACTTTATATACAGTTTCCATTTTATACTATAATTATTAAATTGTCAAATATATACTAATAATTGTGTAAAAGTTTATCTTTTATTAGAAAACATTAATTTAAAACTTTTATCTAAGTCCTTTGAAACTTCAAAACGTTCGTGCTTTTATTTACCACAATCCTCTGTTTTGTTAGTTTTATAATTTTCAAAATACTTTTATATCAAACCATTTTCATTAAAAATGTTCATCACCCTAACCTTATTTTTTAGTTTTGGTGATATTTATTAAAATACAAAATACTATCCCTTCAAAAAGAAAAATTTTTTAACGACTCGACTCACAGTTCTCTCAACCCCTTGCCAATACTGACATAGAGACTCCTTACTACTCCTTTTTTCGAATAAACTCAAAAATCCCTTTGGCATTTACCAAAAGGGATTCTTTCATCTATTATTTGAAAATAGAACTTGTGAAACTATCTGTCTCTTGTAGGAGTTTCTTATAGACAGCTTCTTTGAGTTTTGTCGTATGGCTTGTTGATACAGATTTATTACCGTTATTATCTGTTTTAAGACTTGCAGCGTCTTTGGCTACTGCCGCTTTAAACAAGGCCAACAAATCATCGTAAGAACTTACAGATGTGCCATCAATAGCAACTGTCGTCAAACCATGGGACGCTTTGTCTTTGACTTCTTTGAAGTAGGCCTTCTTGAAGTCTTCTAATGAGTTGAACTTCCCATCAGAAATCTTGTTAATGATAAAGTCATCGCCAAGGGTGTTCTTACCAGCCGCTTTGGCTTCTTGTTTATACTTGTTGGTCGCATAACCTAGGAAGCCTTTCATAGCCGTAGTAACCCCAGAGTCTGAAAGTATTATGCTTGAAGGACATAGCACCTGGAGAGCCCTCACTGGTATTACCACCATAAATGGCAGACATCATAGGCACATTGACATAGGCAGAAGAGAAGTCCTCAGGTTTATAAACTCCATTTCCAGGTCCACGATTGGTCATGAAGTTATTATCCACAAGGTCATCAATAGAAGTCAAGCTAATAGCTTTTTCGCTATCACTTAGAGCACGCACCTTGTCGTATTGGTTTTTACTGTTACCACGTAGCTGTTTATCTACCTTCTTGAACCATGCGTTATTGAGCTCTTGCTTGCCTTGGCTGAGGACCGCTTCCCCTTCAAGGGAGTCAAGAAGCATAAGGGTATCGTTGTAGCCCTTCATGTAACGGTCGATGGCTTCACGGGACTTCAACTTGTTTGGATTAGTGTTGTACCACTGATTACCGTCGTTTTCTCTTTCAAAGGCCATGTTAAGTCCCAAGGCACCGTATTCACCTTGATGGCCCTGAGTAGCTGGTGATTGCAACATCCCTTGGGCATAAGCTTCAACGTCTGTTCCTTCACGACGACCAAAGCCTCCAAAGTAGGCAATACGGTCATTGATATGAGTTGTTTCATGAGTGAAGGCCGAAGCACCGTACTCACTAATCATGTTAGACATGACGAAGGTAACCTTGGCACGATTATCGTATGGATTGTCGTAGATGGCAGCATAGGCACCGGCCATGGCTCCGTTATCACCATAGTACTCACCGACTGGTCCATAGATTTCACGGATTGGCGCATAGACTTCTGTACTGTTCTTGAATTGGCCGTAGCGCTCTGGCCAACCTGGCCAACCATGACCCCAGACGTAGAAACCTTCCCAGACTGGATTGACAATGTCTTTGAACAATTTGTTTTTGACATTATCCGCAGCCAATCTTTGCCAGAAATCAAGATAGTTGATTTGACGTTGAGCGGCTAGATCAATCTCAGGTTTCAACTTCTCTAAGGTTGTATTGTACTTGTTAGCCGTACCATAAGACATGGTGTCATAGGTAGAAATCAAGAACATCTCTGTCTTATCAAGGTTCAACAATGGCAAAATCATCTTGCGGTGGAGACCACGACTAAGGTTATCATAAACACGATACTTGTGCTCACCGACACCTTCATTTTGAGATGCCTTCTCAACAACGTAGACCTTATCCTTAGCAGCATCGATGAACCAATCATTCATATTGTCAATAGTGGTAAAGAGTTTTCGGTTGTAATTAAGGAAGTCGGTCAGATCACTAGAAAGGGTACTTTTGGCGAGAACTTCACCAAAAGCATCGTATGTTCTTGAACCACTGATATTATTTTCCTTAGAGCCAATCTCAATCAAACGGTCAAGGACATCCACATTTTTACCATAGAAATCTGGTTTGAAGAGCATGATTTCTTTGATATTAACATCATCGAACTTCACACCATAGTAGCGATTCAAGTAAGTCAAACCTAACAAGAGGGCCGCTTTATTTTTCTCAATCTTGTCAAGAATCATTTGTTGGGCAGCTGGTGATTGGTTAAGCTGGTGGTCTTCATTTTGAACCAGCTTAGTAACCAGGTTAGTTAAATTAGCCTTAACAGCGTCAAAACTTTCTTCCAAGAAGAGGTTCTTGATAGCATTGACCTTGTTTGGACCAGTACGACCAAGTTTTTGGTAAATCGGATCAGACTGCAACTCAATCGGCTTAAGAATATCAACAATACCATTGATAAGACTTGAGTGGTCTTTTTGAACGATATTCGGAGTGTACTTGATACCCAAATCAGTAACAGTGTACTCCTTAACGTTGCTCAAACCTTCTGAACTCTCTGAAAGCTTGAAGTAGTCTTTGCTTCCATCAGCATAGTGAACAATAATCTTGTTAGCATCGCTTAGATCTGTAACAAAATTACTGTCTTTCATTGGTGTCACTGAGAGCACCTCTTTGGTATTCAAGTTGTGGTCTTTGGCCAGTTTATTTGCTTGATAGACAATATAATCCTTGTTATAGAATGGCTGGAATTTCTCAATATTCTTATAAGCCTGCTTGTATTCTGGCTTATAGTCTTGAATATTGGCAAAAATCAGCTTGACTAGAAACATTGTTAAGCGTATTCAACGCGTAAGGCTCGCTAACAAATGTATCAGCTGTAATCTTGTAACCTTCAACACGCTTGTCAGCTTCTTCCTTGGTCAAATGTTTGAGCTTATTCGGACTCTTAGTATCTTTACCAGTACCATCTTCGGCCGAGCTATAGCCGACAACACCAAAGAGATCTTTGATGTATGGACCACCATCTTCATCATTAACATCATTCGAAGCAAAGATTTCTTGGCACCTTGATAACCTTTGGCATAGGTCACATTGTCTTGAACAGCACCGTAAGGCCATGTCTTAGCGACAATACCACCGACATTTCTTGTGTTTTTAACATCAAGAACACCTTTAGCTACTGAATTGGTTACCTTAGCCTTCGTTCCTGATTTCCAACTGTTGAGCATGTAAGTGACAAATGGCACCAGCATACTTGCGTTGGCATTTTGAGCTGTAATGGTCGCATCGACATAGGCTCTGTTGACGAATCCCATGTAGTTTGAACCAGCAATCCCACCAACTGTCGAGTTATTACCGACAGAGTTGATCTTACCGATAAAGGCAACATTTTCAATCTTGCCATCTTCATCAATCTTATTGACAATACCTGCAACGTCATTGTTACCAGTCACTGAACCAGCCACCTTAACATCTTCAATCAGACCTTTGTTTTTAAGGTTAAATCCAACCGTCGCTATTTGATTCTGACCAGGGCGATTGATGTCTACATTTTCAAAGTTGATATTCTTGATCGTTCCGCCATTGATGACATTAAACAATGGATGCTCTAAATCATAGATGGCATAGCGTTTGTCACCATCACTGAGCAACTTACCAGTAAATTCGGTCGTAATGTATGATTTGCCGTTTGGAACGACGTGACGAGCACTCATACTTTGACCCAGTCTAAATTCACCTGATGGATTAGCCTGAATGGCATTGATCAACTCAGCAAAATCATAGTAAACATTAGCTTGGCTAGGCTTAGGTTTCTCAATATAGTAGCTATACGTTTGAGCAAATGATTTTGGCCATCACGTTGCACCAAATTGTCCGCTTCTGCAGTTACCTTATAAACCGCCTTACCATCAACTGTTGTCTCTTCGATGGCTTTCACTGCCAAGTAAGTGGTCTTCTGATCCGCAGAAGTCATCTTCAAGTAATAATTCGTGAGGTCTTGAGGTACAGCTGTCAGACGGGTCTCATCCACTTCTGTTTGATTGTCATACTTAATCAAATCCGTACGGGCAAAATCTTTAAGCTCAACCTTCTTGAGATCAAGTTGGATAGTTTGGTCTGCCAAAACCTGACTCTCCTCACCATTGCCACGATCATAGGTCATGGTTGTTGTGAGGGTATATGGCTTGTAATAGTCTAAGTTTGTTAGGTCAGCAGTCAAGGTCGTGGTAGGAATATCAAGCGTTTGAACAACCTGTCCGTCTTTCTTAAGCACCGCTTTAATAGTCATGATAGCTGCTGAACCTGGATTCGTCAAGTTGTAGCTAAGTTTAGCACTACGACCCAAATCATCCTTGTCAATCTGTGTCAGCGTAAGCACTGGTTTTTCAGATACCTTGGTCCCTTTGTGAACGATACGATCTTGAAGAGGAACTAGCACGGTTTCAGTAACAGTTGGTGCCTCAGACGTCTTATTCCCTTTATAGGTCTTATAGACTTTGGTGATTTTGTTTTGACCTTTTTGACCTTCTTGAACAACCTTTAGAGTGCCCTTTTCAAGACTATCATCTTCTTGGACAATCTCTTTAAATGGAAGCTCTACAATAGACTCTTCAGTCGTTGTTCCATCTAGAGGCTTGCTGCCACGACGAAGTTTTCTAGGTTGTGGCACCTCAATAACCTTACCTGATACAATAGTTGGCTCACCAACCTTGACACCATCAATGGTTTGGTAAATTTTCTGGATTTCTTGGCTACCTTTTTGACCTTCTTGCTCGACAACCTCTTCATCCACATACTTGCTATCATCAGTGATAACTTCGATAGGATAATCGATGGCTTGCGTTTCAGTCTCTGTGACACTTCCAACAACTGGAGTGTGGACAGGATTCTCGGGTTGGACAGCCGCCTCACCTTCGTGACCTAATTCTTGTGTACCCTTGGCTTCCAGTTTGCCTGTGTACTCTGGATTTGTAGATTGAACAAAGGCTTCGCCTTCATGACCTGGTTCTTGTGTACCCTTGGCTTCCAGTTTGCCTGTGTACTCTGGATTAGCAGGTTGAACAGCTGCTTCGCCTTCATGGCCAACTTCTTGGGTACCATTGGCACTGATTGGACCGGTGTACTCTGGGTTAGCTGGTTGAACCACTGCCTCGCCTTCGTGCCCAACTTCTTGGGTACCGTTAGCACTGATCGGTCCAGTGTACTCTGGATTAGCTGGTTGGACCCATGCTTCACCCTCGTGACCAACTTCTTGGGTACCGTTAGCACTGATCGGTCCAGTGTAATCTGGATTTGCCGGTTGGACCCATGCTTCACCCTCGTGACCAACTTCCTGCGTTCCATTAGCACTTGTAGTATCGCTACTGATTGAACCTGTGTACTCTGGATTAGCTGGTTGGACCCATGCTTCACCCTCGTGACCAACTTCTTGAGTACCATTCGCACTGATTGGACCGGTATACGCTGGATTGGCGGGCTGAACTAGAGCTTCGCCTTCGTGTCCAACTTCTTGGGTACCATTGGCACTAATCGGTCCAGTGTAATCTGGATTTGCAGGCTGAACTAGAGCTTCGCCTTCGTGTCCAACTTCTTGGGTACCATTGGCACTAATCGGTCCAGTGTAATCTGGATTTGCAGGTTGAACAGCTGCCTCGCCTTCATGACCTGATTCTTGCGTACCTTTAGTGCTAATTGGACCAGTGTAATCTGGATTTGCAGGTTGAACAGCTGCCTCGCCTTCATGACCTGATTCTTGCGTACCTTTAGCGCTAATTGGTCCAGTGTACTCTGGGTTAGCTGATTGAACAGCTGCCTCGCCTTCATGACCTGGCTCCTGTGTTCCTTTTTTCCAACTGATTCCCTTACTATCCCTATCAGCTGTCCCCTGACTAACTGTATTATCTTCTTTTATTGAAGACTCAATCCCTTGCAAAGTATTCTCCAAAGGTTGGTCAAGCTCCGGCTTAGCAGAGTAACGCAGATAACCCACATACTCATAACCATCAATGGCAATAACACCCTTAGCCAAATCTTCTTTATTTGAAACCGCAAGAGTTTGATTATAGGCCTGTAACTCCTTGTTTTGCAAGGCAAGAACCTCTATCGGCACAAGGAGACTTTGCCCTGCGGCCCCAATCAAGACCAAGCCAATAATTTTTTTACGATGTTTTTTTGAAAATAGGAGCACAGCTATAGTCGCTGTTGCCAATCCCAAACCTGTCGCTGCCCAGTCAGAACTTCCTGTCTGAGGAAGAGTAGCTTGACTGTCTCCCTTACGTTTATAAACCAGATAAAAAGTGTCCCCATTTTGATATTCCTTAGGAATAGCATGTACCACTTGCTTCTGCTCTTCAGCTGTTAATTCATTTTCTGTGACATAGGCCATGTGTACCGATGCATCCGAAGTAACCTGGTCTGCCGAAACTGGTTTAGACACGAAAAGACCACCTGCTAACAAGAATGTCCCGATAGCAACTGGCCCTACACCTACTGACAATTTACGAATGGCGTATTTTGTCACTTTTTCAAAAACATGATTTGCTTGTTTCATTCAAAATCTTCCTATATGTTAATCCTTGTACCCCAAGGCACGTCAAAAAAACGAAGACGTTATTGAAAAAACACGCACTCTATACATCTATTAACCTTCTTCCGAAGTCTATCATATCCTTTTTTTAATCTTTAGGCAAGTATTTTCTATAATTTTTAATCAATATAAATAATTGTTTAGCAACCATACTTTTCTTTCATGAAAACCTCTAAAATCTTTTCATATAACTAATTATAAAGACTCTAACATTTGTAAAAACTTTCTCTTGAAATTCAAAGTAGTGATATATTTTGAGTTAAATAATTTTTATAAATTATACTGATATCCCCATATATCTAACATTTTAATTAAAAAAAGATAAATAAAGACTACTAATTTTGACAAGAAAAAAACGCAAGAACTTCTCTCGCGTTTTTTTCGCATTAATATTCCAGAGTTTAGCTAATACCTTTAGAAAGATTATACGGACAAACTAACCAATATAGAGTTTACCATAATATAATCTAAATAACAATCGTCAAATAATCTCATTATATATATTCTTTCGTGTATGAAAGAGATATTTAGTCTCTTAAATTAAACACCTATTTAATATCAAAACATAAAATCTTAAATTGTAACCATGCATCGTCACCCACTGAATTCTCCTCAATTATAAATTAATTAGTCTTAAACTAGATTATATTTTCCTTTATAACTATAACTTAGTCTGAAAATTCACCTCACCATCTCAGAAAATATTATTTTTATAAAAATTATTGCAAATTTCTCATTTTGCTGCTATAATCACCTTAGTAGACTCATATTTAAATGAATTTATCTTCCCCTCGTCTCTAATTAACTTCTATCATAGAGACTTCACATTTAGCTTCAAACTTACATATTACTCTTGTATGAGCTACTATTTTAAAGAAGCTCTTTGTCAACTGTAGTGGGTGACGAAAAGCTAACATCTAGAGAGGACCGGATAGGTCTTCTCTTTTTGTATATTCAGAGTGATGAAAACACGTTTCCTAAAGTTGATAAAATTTCTAAAACCGAAGCCCAGACGTTTAATATCTTTGATAAGCTTATTAGTCCCCTCCAATTTTGTTTTGCATTTGAGTAATGTGTTTCTAGTGCATTTTTGATGTATTGTTTATGTTTACGAAAAGTCTTAAAGACTGTTTTGAAGTAATGATTGAGCTTGCTTATATTCTCCTCTATGAGTTCAAAAAACTCATCCACCCTCTTCTCCTGAAAGTGAAAAAGCAAGAGCTGATAGAGGTTATAATAATTGGAGAGTTCTTCTGAGAAATTCAGTGTCTTCTCAACGACTTCATGTGGGCATAATGTTTGATGGAAGGTCTTCGAGTGAAATGATTTACAAGATAACTTACGGCTGCCCTTTTGGAAGAGTCTCCAGTGATTTTTCAAGGCTCGATAGGGTAGTGACTTCTTATCGAACTGGTTCATAATAGCGATTCTTGTCTTTAAAAAGGCTCGACCAAGGTGCTGAATAATGTGAAATCGATCAAGAACTATTTTGGCGTTAGGGAAGAGTTTGCGAGCCAGTGGAATATAAGCTCCAGACATATCCATCGTGATAAACCGTACCTTTTGACGTACTTTCAAACGTCTGATGAAAAACCTTGGTTTAACTGCTCGAATTTGTCGCAAACGGCAGTATCCTTTCATATTAGTATACGATAAACTATTATTATCATATCTCATCACTGTTCCTCCTTTGATATATTAGTTAGTGGTCGGTAAACCTTATCTAATATAGCACTTTGGTAGGACTTTTTTATACATCGCTAAACAATTTTCGGAACCACTAGTACAACTGGTAGTTTTCAAACAAAAAGACTCACCCCTATCAGGGATGAGTCTTTTGCTTTAAAAACTTAGAAGACTTTAAATCACTTCTATAAGAATATTTTATCTTAATCTTCTTTTCTACGTTTTCCTGCAATGGCAAGTCCAGCTGCCGCAAGAATTCCACCAAGGACAACGCCACCGATAGATGCTTCGTCTCCTGTTGCCGGAAGTGTAGAAGCGTCTTTTTCAGTTGCTGAAATATTTGCCCTAGTTTTAAGGTTCATGCGTTTCGCTGAAGTAGTTGATGACTCAACTTTGCCACTTAGTGTCGGTTTAACAACTGTTGGAGTATTCTCAGAACCCTTACCATTGTTAAAGGAATCTACTGTTCCACTTGTTGTGGCAAACATTGGAGCACTAGCTCCTGAAACATTACCTGCTAGGTCTGTCGCTTTCGCTGTCACAGTACCTGCTGGAATGTTAACTGTTGGAACTACTACTGCATGACCTGTTTCATCAGCTGTAGCTTCACCAATCTTGTTGCCATCTTTATCGAACAATTCAACCTTAGTTCCTGGTTCTGCAATAACATCAATTGGAGTACGACTACCTGCCTTACCTGTAAGATCAGTAGTCACAACTGGTGCTGATGGAGCTATCTTATCAATTCCTTTACCTACAGTCACTGATGTTGAGCTAGAGGTGTTGCCTGCATCATCTGTTGCAGTAACAGAAACTGTATCACCTTCCTTCAAACCGCTGACTGGTACACTGAAGTTGCCATCTTGGTCAGCTTTAGCCGATACTTTAGAGCCATCCGGAAGCATCACTACAACTGTTGAACCAGCTTCGGCTGTTCCTGTTACTGCTGTAGTACCTGCTTTAACTGGGTTTACAACTGGTGCTGATGGAGCTGTCGTATCAGTTCCCTTACCTACAGTCACTGATGTTGGGTTAGAGGTGTTGCCTGCATCATCTGTTGCAGTGACAGAAACTGTATCACCTTCCTTCAAACCGTTGACTGGTACACTGAAGTTGCCATCTTGGTCAGCTTTAGCCGATACTTTAGAGCCATCTGGAAGAGTGACTTCTACAGTTGAGCCTGCTTCGGCTGTACCTGTGACGGCTGTGTCACCTGCTTTAACTAGGTTCACAACTGGTGCGTCTGGCGCTGTCGTATCAGCTGTTTTCGCTACGGTTACAGTTGTCGCATCTGATGTGTTACCTGCGTTATCTGTGGCTGTTACAGATACTGTCTTACCTTCTTCCAAACCGCTGACTGGAACGCTGAAGTTTCCATCTTGGTCAGCTTTAGCCGATACTTTAGAGCCATCTGGAAGAGTGACTTCTACAGTTGAGCCTGCTTCGGCTGTACCTGTGATCGCTGTGCCACCTGCTTTAACCGGGTTCACAACTGGTTTAGCTGGCGCTGTGGTATCTGTC